>Ga0209193_1000002_pt1 | contig 795192 bp, 735 predicted proteins | sample COGITO_mtgs_1003_FD_185515 | JGI IMG/M metagenome (GOLD analysis project Ga0209193, IMG submission 185515) | Pelagic marine microbial communities from North Sea - COGITO_mtgs_100330 (SPAdes) (version 2) | ecosystem: Environmental > Aquatic > Marine > Epipelagic ...
CCTGTCCATCCAGAAATCAAACGATTATTGGGAATGATTTTAAATTTATTTATCAGAACATTAGCTTTAAACTTGGCGTTGTATTTCGGAACAGCTTATGCAACTTCATACGGCAAAGAATACATTGCTGCGTATACTATTGGTTTAAATCTTTGGTTGTTAGGCGCATTTATGATAGACGGATATGCTAGTGTTGGGAATATTTTATCTGGTAAATTATTGGGTCAAAAAGAGTATAAAATGCTGATTGCTTTGAATAAAAAACTACTAAAATACGCTTTCGTTTTAGGGATTGTTTTTATTGTTTTTGGCCTAGTTTTTTATAAACCAATCGGAACATTATTTACCAAAGAAACAGCAGTTTTAGAACAGTTTTATTTAGTGTTCTGGGTAATATTAGCAATTCAACCTTTGTGCGCGATGACCTTTATTTTTGACGGAACTTTCAAGGGTTTAGGAGAAATGAAATACTTACGTAATGTATTGATTTTTGCAACGCTAATTGGCTTTATTCCTACCCTTATGATATTCGATTATTTAGAGTTTAATCTCTATGCTATTTGGATTGCTTTTACCGTTTGGATGTTTTTTCGAGGGATCTTTTTATTTTTTAAATTTAAAAGAAAGTTTTCTCCACTAGCACAAAAGCAGTAAATTTGAATACTTATACTCAATTATATGACAACGCAACGTACAGAAGGAAGTTTATATACTAGTATTGTAAATGGAATTGCAACCATAGAATTTGGTCATCCTGCAAGTAATTCATTTCCGAGTTCATTATTAGATAGATTGACAAAAGAGCTACACCATATTTCTACCATTGAAGAAGTGAGTGTGGTAATTTTAAAATCTGAAGGAGAAAAAGCCTTTTGTGCTGGTGCTTCATTTGATGAATTGGTTGCCATTGACAACTTGGAAGAAGGAAAAAAATTCTTTTCTGGTTTTGCCAATGTAATTAATGCCATGAGAACTTGTTCTAAATTAATTATTGGTTCTGTGCAAGGAAAAGCTGTAGGTGGTGGCGTTGGCTTAATTGCTGCTTGTGATTATGTGCTCGCAACAGAAGCTGCTTCTATAAAACTATCAGAAATAAGTATAGGGATTGGTCCGTTTGTAATTGCACCAGCCATAGAGCGCAAGATTGGTGTAGCTGGGTTGGCTGAATTAACAATGGCTGCTACAGAATGGAAAAATGCCTATTGGGCTGAGAAAAAAGGTTTGTATTCAAAAGTCTTTGAAACATCAAAAGAACTTACAAAAGAAACTGAGTATTTAGCTGAAAAACTAGCTTCTTACAATCCGGAAGCACTTACAGAAATGAAGAAAGTTTTTTGGAAAGGGACAGAAAATTGGGGTTCTTTATTAATAGAAAGAGCAGAAATTACTGGGAAATTGGTGTTGTCTGATTTCACAAAAAAAGCATTATCAAAATTTAAAAAGTAGTTACGCTACAATAAACATACTATTATGGGAGGAGATTATTTATTTTTAGGATTGGCCGTATTGTTAGCAATCATGTACTTTTACAACAAGCTTAAAGCAAACAAAAACAGAAGGAAATAACATGAGTACAATAAGAATTACTAAACAATTCAATTTTGAAACCGGTCATGCGTTGTATGGGTATGATGGAAAATGTAAAAATGTACACGGACATTCTTACAAACTTTCTGTAACCGTTATTGGAAAGCCTATTACAGACAATTCTCAGGTAAAATACGGAATGGTAATTGATTTTTCTGATTTAAAAAAGATTGTAAAAGAAGAAGTGGTAGATGTGTTTGATCATGCAACAGTATTTAATAAAAACACACCTCATATAGAATTGGCAAACGAATTAAAAGCTAGAGATCATCATGTAATTCTGGTAGATTATCAACCAACTAGTGAAATGATGGTGATAGATTTTGCTTCAAAAATCAAAAAACGATTGCCAGAAAACATTGGTTTGTTTTCGTTGCGTTTGCAAGAAACGGAAACGAGTTTTGCAGAATGGTTTGCTAGTGATAATTAGTTCTCGACTGCGCTCGAACTGACAACTTTATTTTCCATTAAATGCATTCATTGTATTTGTCATCCCGGCTGTACCAAAAGAAGTAATTACATTACATGAAACTGGGATGCGTTCTATTAACTGACTTTCTTCTTCTTTAGACCAATTACTTAACACAAAGTCTACTTGTCGCCCTTTAGAATAGCTAGCACCAACACCAAATCTAAATCTCGGATAGGTTGTGGTGTTCAATTTTTCTTCAATATCTTTCAATCCATTATGTCCGCCTGCACTTCCTTTTCCTTTCAATCTAATGGTTCCGAAATCAATATTTAAATCGTCTGTAACGATTAGAGTGTTGTCTATCGAAATTTTTTCTTTATCCATCCAATATTTGACCGCTTTACCACTCAAGTTCATATATGTACTTGGTTTTAATAAAACGAAAGTTCTTCCTTTAAAACGAAAATTAGCAACATCACCTAACTTATCAGTTTCAAAAGTTGCTTCATGGTCTTTTGCCAAAGCATCCACTATTTTGAATCCAATATTATGACGGGTATTGTCGTATTTCTCGCCAATATTTCCTAAGCCAACGATTAAAAATTTCTTCATAATGCACAAAAATAAAAAAAGCGTTACAATAAGTAACGCTTTTTATACTATTAGAATAGCAAATATTTATTCTGTAGCTGCTGGAGCTTCTGCTTCTGCTGCTGTTTCTTCAGTTTCTTCTTCTTCATCTTCTATTTCTGCAGTTGCGTTACGAGACATTCTTACTTGTGCTACAACTGTGTTGTCTGGATGTAAAAAAGTACAGTTATTGCTATCAATATCTGTTACAAATAATTTACTTCCAATTTTTAATTTAGAAATATCCGCATTAAAAAAGTCTGGTAAATTACCAGGCAACGCTTTTACTCTTAATTTACGTTTTGGAAAACGTAAAGACCCACCATTTAAAACACCTGGAGCTTTTCCTACTAAATGTACAGGAATTTCCATTGTAATTTCTTTATCATCAAATAATTGATAAAAATCGATGTGTAAGATTTTATCTGTTACTGGATGAAACTGAATGTCTTGTAAAATAGCGGCTATTTTTTGTCCGTCTAATTCAATCGTTGCAGTATAAACGTTTGGAGTATACACAAGATTTTTAAATGCAATTTCTGGTGCTGAAAAATGCAATGGTTTGTCTCCTCCGTATATAACGCAAGGAACCTGACCAGCATTACGTAAGGCTTTAGTTGCTACTTTACCCACGCTTTCTCTTTGAGATCCTTTGATTGTAATTGATTTCATTACTTTTATTTAATTATTATTGATTTACATTAAAAATTGTCCGCTGATGCTAGTATTGTCTTGAACTTTGCGCATAACATCTGCGAATAAAGGGGCGCAAGATACAACTTTTATTTTAGAACTTGCTCTTTTTAAAGGAATTGTATCTGACACAATTAACTCTATTAAACTAGAGTTTTCTATACGTTCAACTGCGGTTCCAGAAAGTATAGGATGTGTACAAATAGCTCTTACACTTTTTGCTCCTCTTTCCATCATTAAATCTGCTGCTTTTGCTAGTGTTCCTCCAGTATCTATCATGTCATCAACTAAAATAACATGCTTATCTATTACTTCACCAATCAGTTCCATATGAGAAATAACATTGGCTTTTTTACGCTGTTTATAACAAATAACCACATCAGAATCTAAGTATTTAGAATAGGCATATGCTCTTTTAGAACCTCCCATGTCTGGAGAAGCTATGGTTAAATCTTCTAGGCCTAATGATTTTACGTAAGGTAAAAAGATGGTTGAGGCAAATAAATGATCTACTGGCTTTTCAAAAAAGCCTTGAATTTGATCTGCATGTAAATCCATCGTCATTATTCTGGTTGCTCCAGCAGCCTCAAGTAGTTTTGCTACTAATTTCGCGCCAATTGCTACTCTTGGTTTGTCTTTTCTGTCTTGCCTTGCCCAGCCAAAATAAGGCATTACCGCTGTTACGTGTCTAGCTGATGCTCTTTTTGCAGCGTCAATCATTAATAGCATTTCCATTAAATTGTCTGCCGTAGGAAATGTAGAACCAATGATAAAGATTCTTCTTCCACGAATCGATTCTTCAAATGCTGGCTGAAATTCGCCATCACTAAAATGAGTTGTGGTTACTTTACCTAATTCTACACCATATTCTTTGGCTATTTTTTCTGCTAACTCTAAGCTTTGAGAACATGCAAAAATCTTTGGACTTAATTGACTTGAAGGCATTTAGATGGGTTTTGTTAATTGTTAGTGTGTTGTTTGGTACAAAAATAAAAATAATTAGTTAGTTGTGTTGCTTTTTATGCTTTAATCCTAAATTTATTTTTTAGATTTGCAGTCCAATTAAGTATTACTTATACAAGTCCTTACTTAAAAGGCAATTTTAGTCTCGTTAAAGAAAAGTTACGTTCTTTGCGTGATTCTAAATAATGCTCGAGTGGCGGAATTGGTAGACGCGCTGGATTCAAAATCCAGTTCTTTCGGGAGTGTGGGTTCGATTCCCACCTCGAGTACAAAAAGCTAAGATTTTTATCTTAGCTTTTTTTATTATTTTAGATTTTTACCTCACAAGTTCCTTTAGAAAGCCTCAAGCTATAAAATGAACATTGTTGAAAAAACTGCTTGTAATATGCGAATGTAATCGACTTTCTAAATTCAACTAATTCATTCTTTTTTACAATATTAATGGTACAGCCACCAAAGCCTCCACCCATCATTCTTGCTCCCAGAACATTTGGGTTTTCTTTTGCCTTTTCTACTAAAAAATCCAATTCATCACAGCTCACTTTATATTGGTATTGCAATCCACTGTGAGATTCGTATAACAAATTACCAAACACATTAAGTTCCTTTTTTTGCAGGGCTTTTGAGGCATTTAATACTCTATTATTTTCTTGAATCACATACAATGCTTTTTCAAAATCTGCTGATGAAACTTGACTTTTAATCTGATCTAATTGTGCTTCTGTAACCTCTCTTAATGATGAAACATTTAGCATTAACGCTATCTTTTCACAAACAGCCCTTCTCTTATTATACGCAGTATCGTCTAAACTGTGCTTTACATTTGTGTTGATCAATAAGATTTCATAGTCTTTAAAATCAATCGGAAAAATTGTAGATTCTAATGTTTTACAATCTAAGAAGATAGCCGCATTTTCTTGCCCAAACATACTTGCATATTGATCCATGATTCCGCATTGTACTTTCGCAAAGTTATGCTCTGCTCTTTGAGAAATAAAAATCATTTCTTCTTTTGTCAACCCTAAATCAAACAGCGTATTTAAGCCAAATACAATACTATTTTCTAGAGCAGCTGATGAAGACAATCCTGCTCCAACAGGAATATTACCTGCAAAAACAATGTTAAAATTACCCTCAATAGTATGTGTTTTAAGAATTTCTGCAACAATACCTAACACATAATTTTTCCAACCTCCATTTTTTATGGGCTCGATGTTTTCTAATGAAAACTCAAGTAACTCATTTGCATCCATTGCAAAGACTGTACATTTTTCAGAATTGCTTTTTTCAATTCCAGAAACAATGCCTTTATTTATTGCGGCAGGAAACACAAAACCATTATTATAATCGGTATGCTCGCCTATCAAATTAATTCTACCCGGAGAATAAATTACAATTGGTTTTGTGTGATGTATTTCATAAAAAGCAGCAACTACTTTTTCTATCAACTGTTTGTTTTTCATTAAAGAAATCTTCATTTTAAGAATTAAACAAATGTAATTCATTCTCAGAAAATTATTTCAATTATATTTACTTCCTTAATCCTAAAGGAATTAAACTTTTGAAATCAACTACACCAAAAACCTATCAACTATTATTACCCTTACTATTTTTATTTATTCTCATATCATTTGGTTTGGTCATCGGTCCAAATTACTTCGGGATGAGGCCTTTTCCGTTAGAAATTATCTTTTTGCTAGCTGCCGTTTTTTCGGCAACAGAGTTATTAATTTTAGGGTATAAATGGAACGATATTCAAAATGCAGTAGTTAAAAAAATAGCACAAGGTTTTCCAGTAATACTTATCTTTTTCTCTATTGGACTTTTAATAGGAAGCTGGATTATTTCTGGTACAATTCCGATGCTAGTTTACTACGGAATAAAACTCATCAATCCAGAATATATTTATTTAATAGGATTTGTAGTACCCATCATATTCTCTTTATTAACCGGAACTTCTTGGGGTTCAATTGGCACCATTGGTGTTGTAATCATTGGAATTGCTTCTATCGCTGGGGTTGACTTAGGAATTACCGCTGGAGCCATTGTTGGTGGCGCCTATTTTGGCGATAAAATGTCTCCACTTTCCGATACTACCAATTTAGCTTCAGCAGCAACAGATGTTCCGTTGTATGATCATATTCAGTCTATGATGTACACTACGTTTCCTTCTGCAATTATCGCAGCCATACTATTTTTTAGTTTGTCTTTTATATACCCTGTATCAGCAGAAGTTAATAGTGCGCTTGCAACCGAAGAAACCTTAACTGCAATTCAAAGTTTATTTGATTTTAATATCCTTTTAATTATTCCACCAATAATTGTGTTAGTGGGTTCCTTAAAAAGAAAACCAACGGTACCGGTAATGTTACTCTCCGCTTTTTCTGCTTGTGTTTTGGCCTTATTTATTCAAGAGTATTCACTCCAAGATTTAGTGCAAACCTTATTAAAAGGGTTTCAAGTTGATATGGCAACTTGGGTTTCTATCGTTCCAGAAAATGTAACCGTTTTATTTAATAGAGGCGGATTATACGCATTAAACGAAGCCATCTTTTTCACATTCATGGTCTTTATTTTTATCGGAATTTTAGACATGGTAAAAGCTATGCCAACCATTGTTAATATTGTATTTAAAAGGGTTAGAAAACGATGGACGTTAATTTTATCATCTTTAGTGGCTACGGCATTTACAAATGCATTTACATCCAATCAAAGTGCCACAAGTTTTATTATTGGTGATGCTTTTAAACCTGCTTATGACAAATTAAAAGTCTCTAGAAAAGTACTTTCAAGATCCATAGAAGATTATGGAACCATGATAGAAACCTTAATTCCTTGGCACGCCTCAAGTTTATATGTAGTTGCTACATTAGGGGTGTCTTTTGCAGATTATTGGCATTGGCAATTACTCACAATCATTAATTTAATTATTGCTCCATTATTAGCTATTACTGGTATTGGATGTTTTTATAAAAAGAAAAATAAATAAGACTCGTGAAAAATATAGAAACCTTTTTGTCTCACGACGGAAAAAAAGCACATAGCAAAGGAGCAGTAGTCCCTCCCATTTATCAAAACTCATTATTTACGATGAAAGATTGGGACGATATTGACAAGGCATTTGACGACAGAACCAACAATTACATTTACTCAAGAGGAAACAATCCGTCTGCAAAAATTGTTGAAGAAAAATTAGCAAGGGTCTGTGGAGGAGATACTGCAAAACTATTTGCATCTGGAATGGGCGCTGTTAGTGCCGTGATGCTTTCTTGTATAGAAAAAGGAAGTCATGTGGTTACCATAAAAAACATTTATGGTCCGGCAAATAACATTTTACAATCCTATTTTAAACCAAAATTTGGTATTGAAATTACTTATATCTCTGGAACAGATATCGCAGAGTTTGAAAAAGCCATACAACCAAATACTACGCTCATTTATTTAGAGAGTCCGTCTTCTGTTATTTTAAGCTTACAAGATTTAAAAGCGGTTGCAACCTTAGCAAAAAAACAAAACATAAAAACAGCAATAGACAATACTTGGGCATCTCCGTTATTTCAACATCCTCTAAAACTCGGAATTGATTTTGAAATTCATTCTTGTTCAAAATACATTGGTGGTCATAGTGATGTGGTTGCCGGACTTGTTGTTGGTGCTAAAGCAGGTATGGAAAGTTTGTTTACAAAAGAGTTTGAACTCTTTGGAGCTAAAATTGCTCCTTTTGAAGCATGGTTGTTGCTACGAAGTTTAAGAACGCTGAAAATTAGAATGGACCAGCATCAAAAAAGCGGCTTAGCAGTAGCTGAATTTTTAGAAAAGCATCCAAAAATTGCAAAAGTAAATTTCCCTGGATTGAAATCTTTTCCGCAATACGAATTAGCGAAACAACAAATGTCTGGAACTACCGGTTTGATGAGTTTTCAGCTAAAAACAACCGATTTAGAAAAGGCAAAAACCTTTTTCAACGGATTAGAATTGTTTCAAATTGGTGTAAGTTGGGGTGGACATGAAAGTTTGATTTATGCTCCTGCAATTAGTTATTTAAAAGAACTCAACGCAGCACAATTTGAAGGGTTGGGAATTAGTCTCGGCGATATGAGAATTTCTGTTGGACTAGAAGCTGCAGAAGATCTCATTGCTGATTTGGCACAAAGTTTAGATAAAATTTAATAAAAAAACCTCAACGATTTGTTGAGGTTTTTTATTTTTAATAGGTGTCTTTCATCCAATGATACGGTTTGCGCTTTAACCACATTCCTCTTGTAAAATCTGGAAAATCTTGTGGCTCTCCATTATTAGCAATTGATGCTTCAGAAAGTGGTGTTATAGCACTCCAAGCAGCAGCATCATAAGCATCTAAAGGCGGAGCAATATTGCGCTTTGCAGATTCTATAAAAGCATTGATTACAAAGAAATCCATTCCGCCATGACCAGCGCCTTGCGCGTGTTCTCCATATTTTTTCCAAAGTGGATGGTCATATTTCTCTAACCATTCTTTAGAAGGATCCCAACGATGTGGTTTAGATTTTCCTTCAATATACATTCTGTCTCCGTCTTTTTCCCAAAGACCTTCTGTTCCTTGCACTCTAAAACCTAAAGAATAAGGTCTTGGCGAATTACAATCATGTGTAACAATAATGGTTTCTCCATTTGTTGTTTCAATAGTTGACGTAATAATATCTCCTTGTTTCCATTTTAATTTAGCATTTGGATGCTCTTCTCCTCCATTATCAACAATGTATTTGTGCAATCCTCTTGCTTTTGTTGCATGAGAAGTTAAAGACATAAATCTGTTTCCTCTATTTACATTACACATCGTTGCAACAGGACCCACTCCATGTGTCGGATATACATCTGCGTTTCTTAACAACGAGTGCTCTGTTCTCCATGCAGATTCAGAAATTCCTTTTTCTCCAAACTCCACACCTTTTCCGTAAGCTGTTTTACCGTCATTAAATTTCACAAAACGCAAATCGTGCTGATACCCACATCTAAAATGCAACAGCTCTCCAAATACATTTTGTTTCACCATGTTTAAAACAGCCAATACATCTCTACGATAATTTACATTTTCAAGAATCATCATATGCGTTCCTGTTTCTTCATGTGTATTTACCAAATCCCAACATTCTTCCATGGTATTTGCCGCAGACACTTCCAACCCAGCATAAACCCCTGCTAACATAGCATCTTTTGCCATACGTGTATGCCACAGCCATGGTGTTGAAATAATTACTGCTTCAACATCATCTTCTTCTAATAAATTTTTATAATCAAGCTCGTTTTTACCAAAAACTTTAGGTTTCTTTTCTCCTGCTTTTTCAATTCTATCTAAAGCAATTGCAATTCTCCTTGAATCAACATCACAAATCGCAGTAACCAAAACATCATCTCTTAACAATACATTATTTAAATGATTGGTACCTCTTAGTCCAACTCCAATCAAACCTACTTTTATTTTTTTGTCTTTATACGGATCATTTGCACCAAAAGATAAACTTGGCGACATTGCGATTCCGGTTCCTATAATGGCTGATTTTTTTATAAAATCTCTTCTTGAGCTCATGTTAGTTCTGTTAATTTATTAGTTGATTTATTTTTTGTTTCATTTCAAATGTAGAAATATTATTTTAGGATAAAGAATACTGAGCATAACTTTTTTATATATTTGGTTTTCTAAATACTTTTTTAATGGACGAATTTCTTTTATATGTAAAAATGGGACTAAATCACGTCTTAGATTTTGCAGCCTATGACCATATTCTTTTTCTAATTGTATTAGCAGTTGTTTTTTCATTCCAACAGTTTAAAAAAGTGTTGTGGTTGATTACGCTATTTACCATCGGACATACTTTAACATTAGCATTTTCTGCTTATGGAGTATTAAAAGTTGACGTAAAAATTGTAGAATTTTTAATTCCGGTTACCATTTTTATCACTGGGGTTGTAAACATTTTTAACCTAGGAAGAAAAACAAGTAATAAAGACAACATCAATTTAATATTTGCGTTATTTTTTGGATTGATACACGGTTTAGGATTCTCTAATTATTTTAGAATGATGATTGGGCGCGAAGAAGACAAGTTAATGCCGTTGATAGAATTTGCTTTAGGAATTGAAATTTCGCAAGTAATTATTGTCTTAGGTATCTTAATTATTGGTTCTTTAATGCAATCTATTTTTAAAGTTAGTAAAAGAGACTGGGTCATGGTTACCTCATCAATTGTAATTGGATTTGTAATCCCGATGATGATTGAACGCGTTTTTTGGTAAAAAATTAACGCTTCAACTTTAGAAAACAAACTACTTTAGCTACATGAATAAAAAGCAACTTAAATACGATACTGCTTATATAAAAATGGCTCAAGAATGGGCAAAACTATCACACTGCGAACGCAGAAAAGTTGGTGCTTTAATTGTAAAAGACCGCATGATTATTTCTGATGGATTTAATGGCACCCCAACAGGGTTTGAAAATTTTTGTGAAGATGAAGAAAATTACACCAAATGGTATGTGCTACATGCTGAAGCCAATGCCATTTTAAAAGTAGCTTCATCAACACAGTCATGTAAAAATGCAACATTGTATATTACCATGTCGCCATGTAAAGAGTGTAGCAAATTAATACATCAAGCAGGTATAAAAAGAGTTGTATATGCAAATGCTTACAAGGATGATGCAGGGTTGAGGTTCTTAAAAAAAGCAGGCGTAGAATTAACGTATTTAACAAATGAAGAATAAAAATTATTTACCACTATATTTTGCTTTTGCAATTGTATTTGGCGTTTTAATAGGAGGTTTTTTTAATGGAGGAAACGCTAATAACAACTTCTTTGCAAAAAAATATTCGAACGAAGTAAAAATAAAACGCTTGATAGATTATATCCAAAGAGATTATGTAGATAGTGTGGATACAGAAAATTTATTAGATGGCGCAATTACTCAAATTTTAGGAAAATTAGATCCGCATTCTGTATACATCCCAAAAGAAAATTTGCAAGAGATTACAGAAAATATGCAAGGAAATTTTGTGGGAATTGGCGTGCAGTTTAGAATGATAAAAGATTCTATCACCGTAATTCAAACTATAAAAGGCGGCCCAAGTATAAAAGCCGGAATTAAAGCTGGAGACAGAATTTTAATAGCAAACAAAGACACATTGTATGGTAAAAAATATTCTAGCAACACCATTCCGAAGTATTTAAAAGGAGAACCAAATACAACTATAGATATACAAGTTTATAGAAAAACAATAGATTCTACATTTACAGTTTCGATAAAAAGAGGAGAAGTAGCTATTAAAAGTGTGGATGTTTCTTATATGATAAATGATTCTATTGGATATATTAAACTAGAACGTTTTGCAAGAACAACCTATAGAGAATTTAAATCTGCCTTAACAAAATTGCAAGAAAAAGGCATGACAGATTTGGTGTTAGACCTTAGGGGTAATGGCGGCGGATATGTAGATATTGCAAACAAAATTGTTGATGAATTTTTAGAAGACGGAAAATTAATTGTTTTCACAAAAGACAATAAAGGAAATGTAGATAAATCCTATGCAACAAATCGTGGTACTTTTGAAGAAGGTGGATTGTATATTTTAATTGATCAAAATTCTGCTTCTGCTTCAGAAATTGTTGCGGGTGCATTACAAGATAATGACCGAGGAACAACAATTGGAAGACGTTCTTTTGGAAAAGGATTGGTGCAAGAAGAGAAAGATTTAGGAGATGGCTCTGCTGTTCGTTTAACCATTGCACGCTATTATACTCCAACTGGCAGATCTATACAGAAACCTTACGAAAAAGGAAAAGGAAAACGTTATTCTAGAGATATCAATAACAGAATTGAAAATGGAGAATTACTCAACAAAGACAGCATCAAAGTAGTTGACTCATTAAAATTCACCACTCCAAAAGGCAAATTAGTTTATGGCGGTGGTGGTATTGTTCCAGACGTTTTTGTTGCAATTGATACGACCTCTTATTTAAACAATTTCTATTTCAATACCATTCAGAATTTTGCGTTTGATTTGGTTGATGTAAACAGAAAAAAATTCTCTTCAAATTCTTTAGACGACTTTATCAAGAATTACAACATAGATGATGCATATGATGCCTATTTAAAAAGCATTAACACAACCTTAAAAGACTCTAGAAGGCGCTATGCAAAAGAATTTCAGCCCTCAGGCAAAGTAGAAAAAACAATCAAACACTATTTAAAAGCAACCATTGCTAGCCAAATATATGGGGATGATGGTTTTTATAGAGTAATCCAATCTGATGACAAAATGTTGCAAAAAGTATTGGAGTTGGAAAGTAACAATTAATGCCGTTACTTTGTGAGAATGAATATCCCAAACACTAAAAAAATCTATTTTGCTTCCGATCAGCATTTAGGAGCCCCAACCGCAGAAGCAAGTTTTCCTCGAGAACAAAAATTTGTGGCTTGGTTAAACGAAATCAAAGAAGATGCTGCTGCTATTTTTTTATTGGGAGATTTATTTGATTTTTGGTTCGAATACAATACGGTTGTTCCGAAAGGATTTGTAAGAGTTTTAGGAAAATTAGCAGAAATTAAAGACAGCGGAATTCCGATTTACTTCTTTGTAGGCAACCATGATTTATGGATGAAAGATTATTTTGAAAAGGAACTCAATATTCCCGTTTATCACAAACCACAGGAATTTACATTTAACAACACTACTTTATTTATTGGTCATGGAGATGGTTTAGGCCCTGGAGACAAAGGCTACAAACGCATGAAAAAAGTGTTTACATTTCCTTTTTTTAAATGGCTGTTTAAATGGCTACATCCAGATGTAGGAATGCGCTTAGGGCAATACATGTCTGTCAAAAACAAACTCATTTCTGGAGAAGAAGACGCTAAGTTTTTAGGAGAAGAGAATGAATGGTTAGTGCAGTATTGTAATCGTAAGTTAGAAACTAAACACTACGATTATTTTGTGTTTGGACATAGACATTTACCGCTAGACATCAAACTACAAGAAAATAGCACATATATCAATTTAGGAGACTGGATTGGTCATTTTACTTATGGCGTTTTTGATGGAAAAACACTTGTTTTAAAGAATCTTAATTAACTAATTTTAGCAATTTTTACGTAAACCTTTAACCTTCTTTTAACAAGAAAAAAAATGCTAATATTGTAGCTTTGTTTCCAATTAATTTTTATCACCCATAAATTACTAAAATGATAGAACAACAAATGAATGTAGATGTAAGAGCAATCAATGAAAAGATTGAAAGAGAAAGTGCCTTTATAGACATTTTAACCTTAGAAATGAACAAGGTTATTGTCGGGCAAAAAGATATGATAGAAAGATTGTTGATTGGGCTTTTAGGAAACGGACACATTTTATTGGAAGGTGTTCCAGGTTTAGCAAAAACATTAGCCATTAACACCTTGTCAAAAGCAGTACAGGCTAGCTTTAGCAGAATTCAGTTTACTCCAGATTTATTACCTGCAGATGTTGTTGGTACCATGATTTACAATATTAAAGAAAATGATTTCTCGATAAAAAAAGGTCCAATTTTCGCCAACTTTGTGTTGGCAGATGAGATTAACAGAGCGCCAGCAAAAGTGCAATCTGCTTTATTAGAAGCCATGCAAGAACGTCAGATTACAATTGGCGATACTACTTTTAAGCTAGAGGAACCTTTCTTGGTAATGGCAACTCAAAACCCGGTAGAACAAGAAGGAACTTATCCATTACCGGAAGCGCAAGTTGACCGTTTTATGTTAAAAGTGGTTATTGATTATCCAAAAATTTCTGATGAACAAACCATTATGCGTCAGAATTTAAATAATGAATTTACAACTATCAATCCAGTAATTTCTGTAGAGCAAATTTTAAAAGCTCGTGAAGTGGTAAATGAAGTATACATGGATGAAAAAATTGAAAAATACATTTTAGACATCATTTTTGCAACCCGTTATCCAGACAAATACAACTTAGCAAACTTAAATGCATTAATCAGTTTTGGAGCCTCTCCTCGTGGAAGTATCAACTTAGCAAAAGCAGCAAAATGTTATGCTTTTATCAAACGAAGAGGTTATGTAATTCCTGAAGATGTGAGAGCAGTTGTTCACGATGTTTTAAGGCATAGAATCGGAATTACTTACGAAGCTGAAGCAGAAAATGTAACTTCAGAAGACATTATAAACAGCATCATTAACGAAGTTGAAGTACCATAATCTTTCCTGTCATTCCTGCGAAAGCAGGAATCTCATTAACAGAAACTAATAATTATTAGATTCCGCATCAAGTGCGGAATGACAATTAAAAGAAATGGAGACTAAAGAAATACTTAAAAAAGTACGAAAAATTGAGATTAAGACACGTCGTTTGTCTGATCATATTTTTGGTGGTGAATATCATTCGACCTTTAAAGGTAGAGGTATGACTTTTTCTGAAGTACGTCAATACCAATATGGTGATGATATTAGAGCAATAGACTGGAATGTTACTGCGCGTTACAACGAACCTTATGTAAAAGTTTTTGAAGAAGAACGTGAGCTAACCATGATGTTAATGGTAGACATTTCTGGTTCTGAATTCTTTGGGACAAATCAACAATTTAAAAGAGATACTGCTACAGAAATTGCTGCAACATTGGCTTTTTCTGCAATCCAGAACAACGATAAAGTTGGATTGATCTTGTTTTCTGATCAGGTAGAGTTATACATTCCGCCTAAAAAAGGAAAAAGTCATGTTTTAAGAATTATACGTGAATTGATTGAGTTTTCTCCAAAAAGCAAACAAACTAACATTAATGAAGCTTTGAAATTTTTATCCAACGTGATGAAAAAGAAAGCGATTGTTTTTCTGTTGTCTGATTTTATGGATGATGATTACGAGCAAACCTTAAAAATTACTGGGAGAAAACACGATGTTACAGGAATAAAAGTTTTTGACAAACACGATGAGGAAATTCCGAATTTAGGAATTGTTCCGATGCAAGATGCAGAAACCGGCAACGTACAATTGATAAATACGAGTTCTAAAAGTATTAGAAATAATTACAAAGCAAATGCTTTACGCTTAGATGATTATTATACAAAAACATTTAGCAGATCTGGCGCAGGTACAATTAGCACCCGTGTAGATGAAAATTACGTGAAAAAATTATTAGGATATTTTAAACACAAAGGAAGTTAGAAGAAATGAAGAAGTATTTTGTATCCCTATTATTACTATTCTCTTTTGTTGCATTTGCACAGAATACTCCTGTTGTAAAAGCAGAAATTGACACGACCAACATTAGAATTGGCGAACAATTTGAGTTTAAAATAACGGTTAACGATACTGCGAATGTGATCATTCCTAAACTAGAAAAATTAACGGGTTTAGAAATTATAGAAGACAAAAAAATTGATACTTTAAAAAATCAATTGATAAAAAAATACATTTTAACAAGTTTTGATAGCGGTGCATATTACATTCCGCAGCAACAAATTTTTATCCGTCAACGATTGCATTTAACAGATTCTTTATTGATAAAAGTAGCATCGGTTAAAGTTGATACTACAAAACAAAAAATGTTTCCTATCAAAGCAATTCAAAGTGAACCGTATCAGTTTGATGATTTTAAGCCTTATTTGTGGTATGCTCTCATCGCATTGATAATTATTGGTTTGATGCTGTATTTTATTCTACGAAAAAAGAAAGAAGTAGAAGAAGAGGTTGTCGTTCCTGCCCTTCCACCTTTTGAAGAAGCAATTCAGAAATTACATGAATTGGATGAAAAATTATTGTGGCAAAACAATCAAATAAAAGAATATTACAGCGAATTAACAGAAATTGTTAGAGGATTTATTGAGCGTGAATTAAAAGTACCCGCTTTAGAATCGACTACTGACGAATTGATTGATATCTTAACTGATTTTAACGATTCAAAAGCAATCTCAACAACAAAAGAGACGATAAAAAAATTAAGAGATTTATTAAGAGAAGCAGATTTAGTAAAGTTTGCAAAATCGAAACCATTCTCAGAACAAATTGAAGCCAATAGAAAGGAAGCAGAAGAGGTTGTAACTGAATTAAAACCAGAAACAATCAAATCTCCTGAAATTAAAACTGAAGCAGATGAACTGGAGTAATTTTGAGTTTCATAGTCCAGAATTTTTCTGGTTGTTTGCACTAATTCCTTTAGTGATTCTTTGGCGAATTATCGTTCGTAAAAGAAGCGCAGCAACATTAACCATACCTAGTGTAAAGGGATTTAAGGGGGAACAATCTATTGTTTCAAAACTAAAACCTCTACTTTTTGTGTTAAGAATTAGTGCTTTGTGTATTTTAATTCTAGCATTGGCAAGACCAAGAAATGTTGCGGTTAGCAAAAAAACAAAAACAAATAGAGGTATTGATATTGTAATGGCCATTGATGTTTCTGCAAGTATGTTGGCAAGAGATTTAAAACCAAACCGATTAGAAGCCTTAAAAGTTGTTGCTACAGAATTTGTAAATCAACGGCCTAATGACAGAATCGGAATTGTATTGTATGCAGGTGAAAGTTTTACGCAAACTCCAATTACTAGTGATAAAGGAATTGTAAAAAGAACCATTTCACAAATAAAATGGGGTCAGTTGGAAGGCGGAACCGCCATTGGTATGGGGTTGGGTTCTGCAGTAAACAGATTGAAAGAAAGCAAAGCCAAAAGTAAAGTCATTATTTTATTGACAGACGGTGTAAACAATTCTGGATTTATCGATCCAAAAACGGCCACAGAATTAGCAAAAGAGCTTTCAATAAAAGTATATACTATTGGAATTGGAACTAACGGAATGGCAGATTTCCCGGCTTTTAAAGACCCTAGAACAGGTCAATTGCAATTTAGAAAACAACAAGTAGAAATTGATGAAGAATTGTTAAAACACATTGCCAGAGAAACTGAAGGACAATATTTTAGAGCAACCGATAATACAGAATTAAAAGCAATTTACGACGAAATCAACAAGTTAGAAAAAACAAAAATAGAAGAATTTAAATACTATAATTATCAAGAACTTTATAGAAGTTTGGTGCTATTAGCATTGTGTTTATTAGTATTAGAATATCTATTGAAGAACACAATTTTTAAAAGTTTTATTTAAAAATGTATCAAATAGAAGAACCGACATATTTTTATTACTTAGCAATTATCCCAACAATAATTGTAGTATTTCTATTGACTTTTTGGTGGAAAAAGAGAGCTCAAAAACAATTTACAGACGCCCTTTTATTAGAAAAATTAGCCCCAAATGCATCCACTTTTAAATCGGTTTTAAAATTGATATTTTTAGCAATAGGTATTGGTTTTTTAGTCATTTCTTTGGTGAACCCTAAGATGGGAACCAAATTAAAAACGGTAAAAAGAGAGGGTGTAGATGTTGTGTTTGCCCTAGATGTTTCTAAAAGTATGTTGGCAGAAGACATTGCTCCAAACAGACTAGAAAAAGCAAAACAAATCATTTCTAAAATTATAGATAAATTAGGTAGTGATAGAGTTGGAATTATTATTTACGCTGGTAATTCGTATCCGTTGTTACCCATTACAACAGATCATGCAGCTGCAAAAATGTTTTTACAAAATGCAAATCCAGACATGGTTTCAAGTCAAGGAACAGCTATAAATGAAGCATTGGAGTTGGCAAAAACCTATTACAATAATGATGAACAAACCAACCGTTTTTTAATTATTATTTCTGACGGAGAAGATCATCAAGAAGACACCAAGCAGGTAGCACAAAACATGTCTAAAGAAGGCATAAAGGTATATACCATTGGAGTTGGAACAGAAAAAGGAGCTCCTATTCCGATGAAAGTTAATGGCTCATTAATTGGGTATAAAAAATACAAAGGAGAAACGGTAATCACCAAAAGAAAAGGTGATGTCTTAGAAGCCATTGCAAATGCTGCAAGCGGAAGGTATATTGATGGAAATAAAACAGAAAAGCCTGTAGATTTTATTGAAGAATTAATTGCGAATGCTCAAAAAAGCGAGTTCGAAACCAAGCAATTTTCAGATTATAAAGATCAATTTCAATGGTTTATTGGATTGGGAATTTTCTTTTTATTGATAGATGTTTTCTTTTTAGACAAGAAAACAAAATGGATTAAGAAAATCGATTTATTTAACGAGCAATAAATACAACATTATGAAAGCACAACATTCATTTTTACTATTACTGTTGTTTTTAACAGCATTCTCAAACGCTCAAGAAGTAAAAGATTCTATTGTTTTAAAAAGAGAAGCAAGAGGTTTATTGAGAGAAGGAAACGAATTGTATCAGCAAGAAAAATATACCGATGCAAGTGTGTTGTTTAAAAAAGCATTAGAAAAAAGCTCAACCTATAAAAAAGCAAGTTATAATTTAGGAAACGCTTTATACCAACAGAAAAACTTCAAAGAAGCTGTTCCTCAATACGAAGTTTCTGCAAAAGGAGCTGAAGATAAATTTACAAAAGCAGAGTCTTTTCATAATATTGGAAATGCTGCAATGGAACAAAAACAATATCAGCAAGCGGTGGATGCTTATAAAAACTCGTTGCGTAACAATCCAAATGATGACGAAACTCGATACAATTTAGCCGTTGCTAAAGAACTACTGAAGAAAGAAAAGGAAAAGGAGAAAAAAGACAATAAGGATAAAAAAGACGACAAGAAAAAGGACAACAAGGATAAAAAAGAGAACAAAGATAAAAAGGGCGACAAAGAAAAAAACGACGATAAAGGAGACGATAAAAAGAAAGACGACAAAAAGAACGATAAAAAAGACGGAGATAAAGACAACGATCAGAAGCAAAAGAAAAATCCAAACGATCAAAAGAACAATCGGCAAAAACCAAAGCCTAAAAAGGGTAATATGACACCTCAGCAGATTAAACAATTATTAGAAAGTTTAAACAATGAGGAAAAGAAAACTCAAAAGAAAATGAATGTTAAAAAATCTAAAGGAGCTAAGGTTAAGCAAGAAAAAGATTGGTAATTCTTGTGTTTTAATTTTCTAAAAAAGTTATTATTTTTAACGATTTAAAAATGAAAAGAAACAGTATTTACATACTACTATTTTTGAGTTTTTTAACTCAATCTATTTTTGCTCAAGCAGAGTTTAAAACTACTGTGAGTAAAAGTAAATTAGGTGTAAATGAGCGTTTTAGAATTGTTTTTTCTATCAACAAACAAGGAGCAGATAATTTTACACCTCCAAGTTTTGAGAATTTTAAAGTTGTTGCTGGCCCTAGTCAATCTGTAAATCAATCTTGGATAAACGGCAAAGTAACTTTTTCTCAATCTTATACTTATGTGGTTGAACCAAAAGCCATCGGAACATATTCTATTTCTGGTGCAACAATTTTATTAAACGGCAAAATACTGACGTCTAACTCGGTAAAAATGAATATCCTAAAGGCTGTAGATATTCCACCTAACCCAAACGATCCAAATTATATAGCACAACAGAATGTGCATCTAGTAGCCGAAGTTTCTAAAACACAACCCTATGTTGGCGAGGGTATTTATGTAGAGTACAAATTGTATGTAAGTGAAAACATTAGTGTTAAAGATTTTTCTGTTACAGAAACTCCACAATACAATGGTTTTTGGAATCAAGATATAAATATTAATAATTTACAAATTAAAAACGGGGTTTATAATGGCGAAAATTACAGATATGTTGTCTTAAAAAAAGCATTATTAATTCCAACTAAATCTGGAAAATTATTGATTGAACCTATGAAAATGGACATCTTAATTGGTGTTCCAACAGGGAGAGGAGATTTTTTTGGAAATCCTATTACAAGAAATCTTTCTATGGTTTTTTCATCAGCCAATAAAAACATTAATGTTAAACAACTACCATTAGAAAATAAACCAGAAAATTTTAACGGTGCCGTTGGAGAATTTGATTTTAGCATTACTTCTAGTAAAAACGATTTAAAAGCAAATGAATCTTCACAAATAAAAGTTGGGGTTACTGGAAAAGGAAATTTAAAATTATTTGAAATTCCAAAAATTGAAACGCCAAAAGAATTAGAAATATATACTCCAGAACATAAAGAAGCCGTTAGAACAACGTTAAACGGAATTCAAGGTTCTGTTTACGATTTATATACCGTAGTGCCTCAGTTTAAAGGAAAATACAAAATACCGAAAGTCTCATTCTCTTATTTTAATCCTTCAGAAAAAAAATACAAAACCATTACCACAGAAGACTTATTTGTAAATGTTTTAGAAGGAAAAGAAATTGTAACCACAACAAATCCAATTGTTAAAAAAGATGTAGCTGTTACTGGTGCTAATTTTAGATATATTCAAACTAAGAGTACTTTTATGACAACCCAAAAAGAAAACTTCTTTAAATCCAACCTGTTTTACTTTTTGCTTTTATTGCCTTTGGTTGCAATTCCGTTTGGAATTATTTTATACAACATTTCAGCAAAAAGAAATAGTGATATTGTTGGCGTAAAACAACGCAAAGCTGATAGATTAGCTAGAAAATACTTGTCTGAAGCAAAAAAACAATTAGGAAATAAAGAAGAATTTTATATTGCCTTAGAAAAAGCCTTACACAATTATTTAAAAGCAAAACTACAAATAGAAACTTCTGATATTAGTAGAGATAATATTAAAGAACTTTTACTTTCTAAAAATGTAAATGAAGCTACAATTACAGTTTTTATTGATGTATTAAATGATTGTGATTTTGCTCGTTATACTCCTATTACAGAAGTAATGATGAATGATGTATATGAAAAATCAAAAGAAATAATAACCGCATTAGACAAACAATTATAAACAATGAAAAAAATATTTTTCTTTTTATGTCTGCTGTCTTCAACAATTTTTGTTGCACAAACAAGTGCTAAAAAATTATTTGAGAATGCGAATCTTTTATACAAAGAAGGTAAGTTTGAAGAAGCTATTAAGCTCTATAAACAAATAGAGGCAAAAGATTCTGTTTCTTCTACCCTGTATTACAATTTAGGTAATTCGTATTACAAACTAAATAATGTTGCAAATACCATTTATAATTATGAAAAAGCATTGTTGTTAAACCCTTTAAATAATGATGCAGCAAATAATTTAAAGTTTGCAAAAAGAATGACTATTGATAATATTGAAGAACTTCCAAAAACTTTTTTACAACGATTAGAAATTAATTATTTACAAAAGCTTTCATATAATCAATGGGCTGTATTAGCCGTTGTGTTTTCTTTTTTGGCAGCTATACTGTTTTTGCTTTTTTATTTCTCTACAATTTCTAACAAAAAGAGAGTTTACTTCTTAACAAGTATTGTTTCTTTCTTCTTATTGATTTTTTCAATATTTATAACCTATAATCAATATCAAAAAGCAAAGAACACTAAATATGCCATTGTATTTTCGCCTAAAATATCTGTAAATAATGCACCTTCCTCAAATTCTGATGAAGTTTTTGAACTGCATGAAGGCACAAAAGTGCATGTTTTAGATGCCCTAGATGATTGGAAAAAAATTAAATTAGCTGACGGAAAAATAGGTTGGATTTCAACAGAAAGCATTAAAATGTTAACAGATTAATAACATTTTAATTTTCTAAAAAAACTTATCTTCGCAAGAATTTTACAAATAAAGAATGTATAAAAATAAAATAGCAGTTTTTTTCTCAATAGTGTTTCTAACATTTATTATAGCTCCCACTGTAATAAAGGTGGTAGATAGTTCTGTTGATATTTCATTTATATACTCAAATTCAGAAGAAGAATCTAGTAGTAAACAAGCAGAAAAAACAAAAATTATTTTATCTCCTTTAAAAATTAGTGAATTTGTTTTTTCTTCTGCAGAAAAAATTAGTACTACTATACATACTGACAAAAATTATACAAAACCGTATTTAAATACTGTTTTCCCTCCTCCAGAATCTCTTTAATTTTAACTTAAAGTATTTCTCTTATTAGAGAAAAAATCAATCATTCATTTTTTATTAATAACCTTAAACATTTAATTGAGGTTAAAAAAGATACAATATGTTCAAAAATATTAGAGGCGATCTTTTTGGTGGTATTACTGCTGGAATTGTTGCACTACCATTAGCATTAGCATTCGGAGTTAGTTCTGGCCTTGGACCAAGTGCAGGATTATACGGAGCTATATTTTTAAGTTTTTTTGCCGCTCTTTTTGGCGGAACAAATACACAAATTTCTGGACCAACAGCGCCTATGACAGCTGTAAGTATGGTTATTATTGCAGGTATAATTGCTGCCAATGACGGAGATGTCTCAAAGGCATTACCAACAATTTTAACGGTTTTCTTATTAGCGGGATTAATGCAGATTGGTTTGGGAGCTTTAGGTATCGGAAAATACATTCGATATATTCCATACCCTGTGGTTTCTGGTTTCATGACCGCTATTGGGGTTATAATTTTAATTACACAAATTTTACCTTCTCTAGGATATTATCCAAAAGAGGATTTAAGTTATGTAAATCAATACAAACCTCAAGCTGAAGAAATCATTTTAAAAAACATTTTAAAGAAAGAAGCCGGAGAAGGTATTCTTGTTTTAGAAAATTTTAAAGAAACTATTAAGCGAGCAGAATTAATTACTGAAAGTGATATTTTAAAAGAATCTCAAACGTTAGCTTCTAAAGAAGCTTCTGGAGTTATAGGTGCAATTAAAGTATTGCCAAATGCTTTAAAAAACATAAACATATTAGAATTATTGCTCGCAATAGGGACTATAATTATTATATATGGTTTTAAACGAATAACAACAAAGGTTCCGAGCACACTAGTGGCATTACTTGTCATGTCTGGAATTGCTGTTGGGTTTGGCTTAGATTATAGATCTATTGAAACAATACCTGGTGGTTTTCCAATTCCGAACTTATCAATGTTTACTGAGTTTAGTTTAGGCAGTGTCGCACCATACATCTTTACGGCATTAACTTTAGCTTTATTAGGAGCTATTGACTCTTTACTAACAAGTGTTGTTGCGGATAATATGACCAAGACCAAGCACAAACCAAATAAAGAGCTAATTGGACAAGGAATTGGAAATAGTATTGGTGCAATTTTTGGTGGTTTACCAGGAGCTGGAGCAACAATTAGAACCGTAGTAAATATTAATTCTGGAGGAAAAACGAAATTATCTGGAATGATCGCCGGACTTATGTTATTAATAATTCTATTAGGTCTAGGTCCGATTGCATCTAAAATTCCAGCTGCAGTATTAGCTGGTATCTTAATAACCGTTGGTATTGGTGTAATGGATTACAAAGGATTAAAAGCAATTCCAAGTTTACCAAAAGACATCAAATTTGGACCAATAAAGTTAAGTTCAGAAGTAGTTATTATGATGGTAGTATTGATATTATCAACCTTCTGGAATTTAGTATACGCAGTAGGAATTGGATTAGTCATTGCTTCGTTAATGTTTATGAAAAAAATTGGAGATTTATCTGCAGAACGTTCTGATGTAAAATCTTTAAAGAAAGAAAAAAATTGGGTAGACGAAGGTGATTTCCCAGAAGAATTAAAAGAATCTGTTTTTATAAAACACATAAAAGGTCCTTTATTTTTTGGTACAACAAGCGACTTTCATAGTTTAGCGCAACAAATTCCACAGACAGCAACTACTGTAATCATTCGTTTAGGACGTATGCAGTATATGGACCAATCTGGTTTGTATGCTATGGAAGACGTGCTTCAAGAGTTAAGAAAAAAGAAAGTTCAAGTATTATTCATAAACTTGTTGAAGCAACCAAGATATATGATGGAAAGAATTGATATCATTCCTGATTTGATTCCTCAAGAAGATATTTTTAAATCTTTTTCAGAGAGTATCAATTGGATTAAAACACAACAATTAAAAAAATAAATTATGCCACATAGAAATAAAGCAATCACAAAAGAACAACAAGATAGTTTAACGCCAATGAAGGTGTTACAAGATTTTATAGAAGGAAATGCTCGTTTTATTAGAGATGAAGTACATTCAATAGACCATAAAGCGCTAATTTCTCAAACAACAGATGGTCAACATCCAAAAGCAATTGTACTTTCATGTATAGATTCTAGAGTTCCTGTAGAATTAATTTTTGATCAAACAATTGGAGATGTTTTTGTTGCCAGAGTTGCAGGTAATTTTGAAAATATAGACATTTTAGGAAGCATGGAGTATTCATGTAAAGTAGCTGGTAGTAAATTAATCTTTGTACTTGGACATGAAAGTTGCGGGGCTGTAAAAGCAGCTTGCGACCATGTAGAACTTGGAAATATTACTGCACTGTTAGAAAACATTCAGCCTGCTGTAAAACTTTCTGAAACTCAAGTTAAGGGGAAACACAATTCTTCTAACAACGATTTTGTTGATAAAACAATTGAAAATAATGTTCGATTGACAATTGACAGAATTAAAGAGAAAAGTCCAATTCTAAATGAAATGGAAGAAAATGGTGAAATAAAAATAGTTGGTGGTGTTTACCACATTAGTAGCGGAAAAGTTACCATGCTATAACATTTTTTATACAACTTCAAAGGCTTGCATTTATGCTGAACTTATTCAGTATTGCAAGCCTTTTTTATTCTACTTCTTTTATAATATCATCAATTACATCTTCTTCTAGCCCATCTTCTTTTATGATTGATGGAAAAATTGTTGGGGCAATATTTTTTACCGGGCTGTATAAAATAGATTCATCTAAAGTCTTTTTATCAATAAAAGAAATCGTAGAATTCATTCTATCAAAAAAAATAAAAATAATACTCAATACCAATCCTATTTTTAACAACCCAAAAAGACCTCCAAGAATTTTATTGACCATTCCTAAAGCTGCTAAATCGGCTAGTTTTGTTAAAAATCTACCTAATAAACTAACAACTATTATGATCAAAATAAAAGTAATTGCAAATGCGGCTAAGGCTATTTTTTTTTCAGACCAAGAGACACTTTCTTTTAAAAAATCTCCAATAAAATAAGAAAAATGAATAGAACCCCAAACACCTCCAATTAAAGCAACTAAAGACGCAACTTCTATAAAAAGCCCTTTCATCAAACCTCTTATAAAACCAAATAATAAGAATACGGTAATTACAACATCAAAAACATTCATAAATATCTATTTTGTTTTCTGTGCTAACTTACTAAAAAAGAACGAAAATATTACAGATAGTATGTATCTTTGTGACTTAGTTTAGGTTTATGACAAAGATTACTTCTTTAAAAGAAAAATGGGATTTATTAGTTGGTCAGTTATCAACGCAATTTGCAGATGGAGATGCCTTAAATATTGATGCCATTATTTATTTAATTGGAATTCAGGAATTAGGTCAAGGTCACAGAAAGTTTAAGAAAGACGAAAAAGTAAACTTAATGCACATCGCTATTTGTAAGTTATTAGAGCCTTATGGCTATTACGAATTTGAATTTTTTGATGATGATGGATGGCCACATTACAAAACCATCAATCAATTACCAAATTTAAAACCTGGCGAACAATCTGTTTTGATGAAAGAAGCAATCATTTCATATTTTGAAGCCTTAGAGTTTATTAAGTAACTCTCAATTTTCGAATCATCACTGATAACAATTTAGGAAAAAACCGTTTGACATATACTCCTAATTTTTCTTTAAACCCAGCAATATAAACCTCTTCTTTTTTTGCATAGATAGCCTTTGCCATAATTTTGGCAAAACGACTTGGTTCAATCCCGTTCTCGGTAGCAACATCCATTTTGTTTTGCGCAGTCCCATCTTCAGTTAACGCATTTATAGAAACATTGGTTTTTACAAATCCTGGACATACCAAAGTTACAGCGATATTGTTTTTATGGTTTTCTGCGCGTAAACTATCAAAAAAACCATGCAACGCGTGTTTAGAAGCTGCATAACTAGATCGTAAAGGAGTTCCAATTTTACCAACAATACTTGTAGTAACTACAAATTGCCCACTTTTGTTTTCAATAAAATAGGGCAATAATGCTTTTGTTAAAGCAACTGTTCCTAAATAATTGATATCCATGATGCGTTTATCTACCTCAATTGAAGTTTTACTAGCTAAAGATCTTTGACTAATTCCGCCATTATTTACCAAAATATCTACCCTGCCACACCAATTGACGGCTTCTATAACTTTAGCATTAAAATTAGAGTAATCTTCTAAATTTAAAGGTAAAATTTTAATCGCCTCAGAATGTTCACAAGCTTGTTTTACCTGTTCTAATTTTTCTTCATTTCTTGCCGATAAAATCAACTTTGCATTTAATGTAGAGAGGTGTAATGCCAATGCTTTTCCAATTCCGGAAGATGCACCAGTAATCCAAATCACTTTATTTGTGAAATTCATGTTAATTATTTTAAAGCAATGTAATTATTTTAAGTTATAAATAGTAATTTTGGTACACTTCTTGAACTTTTTTTAGAGGTTAAATCGCAATTAATGAAAAAATTATTACTACTACTCCTACTGGTTTCATTCAGTTTACAAGCACAATATAAAATTAATGGAGAAATGAATCCGCCCGGAAATTATACTTGGGTTATTTTGTATAAAATAGAAGGCGCAAGACAAGTGTTTGTAAAAAGTGGAAAAATTGAAAAAGGTAAATTTTCTTTTGACTTGCCTGCAAACACTAAATCTGGTGCCTATCGAGTAAGTTATAAAACCGAAGGAAGTGGTTTTGCGGATTTCTTATTTAATAATGAAGATGTTGCTTTCACTTTCAACCCAGAACAAGCAGAACAAACCATTCAATTTTCTAAATCTACAGAGAATAAATTATACCAAGAGTACATTAATACAGTGTCTATACAGCAATACAAAACAGATTCTTTACAAATTGCTTATTTAAAAAATCCAGTGGCAAAAACGGCTAGTTTATACAAATCTCAATTAGCAACAATTGCAAGTTTACAAAAGCTATATTTATCAAAATCTAAAGGAAAAATGGTGTATCATTTCATCAACGCTACCAATAGATATAATAATCCTGTGATTGCAAAAGATCCACAGGCGTATTTAAAATCGATCAATGAACACTTTTTTGACACCATAGATTTCAACAATCAAACCTTGTATAATTCTACTTTTTTAGTTGATAGAATTACTGATTATGTTTTTTACATGAACTATTCTGAAGATCCAACAAAACAAAGAGAATTACATGACAAAGCTGTAAAAAGGGTTCTAGAAAAAGCAAAGAAACCTACTTTTAAAAAAGACATTATTGAGTTTTTAATCACGCAGTTTGTAAATGCTAGCAATGTAGATTTTGCAGATTATCTATTAAATTCTTTTTATAAAAAACTACCAGCAACTATTCAAAAAACTGAGTTCGTAGATAACTATTTAGAAAAAACAGTGGTGTCAATAGGTAGAATTGCACCAGAAATTACTTGGAGCACAAACAAAAAAGAGTATAAACTTTCAACAATTAACGAAGCCAATAATTACGTGTTGGTTTTTTGGAGTACAACTTGTGGGCACTGTTTAAGAGAAATTCCACAATTCTATGCGTTCACAAAAGACATAAAAAACTCAAAAGTAATTGCTTTTGGAATGGAAACTGACGACATAGAATGGAAAAACCTAACCTCAAAATATATTGGTTGGCATCATGCCCTGGGATTGAAAAAATGGGAAAATCCGACAGCAAGAACCTATCAAATTTATTCTACACCAACCTATATTGTGTTAGATAAAAATAAAAAAATAATTGCTAAGCCAGAAACATTAGATGAACTTAAAAAAATTATTAAGTACTTAGAATAAGTTTTTAAAAATGTAAAAAAGCGTCTTCTAAATGTTCTATTTCGAAGGCGTTTTTTTGTTTTATAATGGCAATAATATCAAACCGAACTTCTACTTCTAAATCATTTTCTACAACAAAATTATCCATCGCAGAAACCAATAATTTTATTTTTTTAGGATTGATAAAGTCTTGTGGATTTCCATAATCTATAGAAGAACGTGTTTTTACCTCAATAGCTACTAAAACATCTTTTTTCCGAGCTATAATATCAATTTCAGCTTTTAAAAACCGATAATTACGAGCAATAATTTTATAGTTGTTTTGCAATAAAAAATCTACTGCTAACTGCTCGCCTTTTTTACCAAGTTCATTGTGCTGGGCCATTTTTACTCATTAAAAACTACAGTAGAGATTCCTTCTTTAGTTACATTCATTTCAATAGTTCTTCCCAAAATTAACGATCTGTTATCTGGTTCATGACCAGCAGGGAATTTAAACAAAACAGGAAAATCATATTCGGAAATTACATCTAAAATTAACTGCTCCATAGAGCTTCCCCATTTTGTCGAATTGCTTTTTATTTTAGAAATGTCTCCTACTATAATCCCTTTACATTTTTCAAAAAAACCGGCACGTTTTAGACTTTGCAACATTCTATCCATGCTATATTTATATTCACCAACTTCTTCAATAAATAAAATTTTATCCTCTGCATTCATTTGACTTTCAGAACCTAACATAGATGCTAATAAAGAAAGGTTTCCGCCAATTAATTTTCCTTTTGCGTTTCCTTTTTTATTCTCTTTTACAGAGACTAAACTATAACTCAATTTTTCTCCAAAAAGTGACTTTTTAAATGATTTTAGTGTTTCAACAATTTTCTCAGCATCATCTCCCATACTTGTTCCCATCATTCCATGAATGGTTTCGTAACCCAATGTATTTAAATGAGAATGCAACGCAGTAATATCTGAATACCCAATTACCCATTTTGGACTCTCTATAAACTTTGTGTAATCTAATCTGTCTAAAATTCTTACCGTTCCGTAACCTCCACGTCCAGCCCAAATTGCCTTAATATTTGGATTGTCCATTGCTGTTTGAAAATCTTCTGATCTTTCTTCATCTGTTGCAGAAAAATGACCTACTGTGTCAAACAAATGTTTACCATATACAACATGTAAACCCCAACTTTCTGCCAACTCTTTAGCTTGATCTATTACATCTTTTCTGTCCGTTAAGATACCTGCTGGAGCAACTATGGCAATAGTGTCTCCTTTTTGTAAATAAGGAGGTGTAATTAACTCAGATTTTGTGTTTTCTTGAGCTTGCGTTTGATTGTTTGAAATAATTAATGACAAAAATGCAATCAAAAAGAGTTTTGTTACTTTCATAAAAATGATTTTTGTAAATGTATCTATTTTTGACGGCTTAAAAAAATGAGTTTTCGTTGGTTTTCCGTACTTTTGCTTTTCAAAAATTTGTTCAAAACAAATTTTAAACGAAAACGATACGATAGAAATGAATACTCCAAAAAGATATACAATTACCGCTGCTTTACCTTACACAAATGGCCCTGTTCATATCGGGCATTTGGCCGGCGTTTATGTTCCTGCAGATATTTATGCACGTTATTTACGTTTAAAAGGAGAAGATGTGGTTTTTGTTTGCGGATCAGATGAGCATGGAGTACCTATTACAATCAAAGCTAAAAAGGAAGGGATTACACCGCAACAAGTAGTTGATAAATACCACAAAATTATTAAAACTTCGTTTGCGGATTTTGGAATTTCTTTTGATAATTATTCAAGAACATCCGCAAATGTTCATCATAAAACAGCATCAGATTTTTTCTTAAAATTATACAATGATGGAGAGTTTATTGAAGAAGTTACAGAGCAATTGTATGATGCCGAAGCAGATCAATATTTAGCAGACAGATTTGTTGTTGGAACGTGTCCGAAATGCGGAAACGAAGAAAGTTATGGAGATCAATGTGAAAGCTGTGGAACAAGTCATAATGCAACAGATTTAATCAATCCAAAATCGTCAATAACCGGAAATGTTCCTACGTTGAAAGAAACTAAACACTGGTTTTTGCCTTTAGATAAGCACGAAGCATTTTTAAAAGAATGGATTTTAGAAGGACATAAAAATGATTGGAAACCCAATGTGTTGGGGCAAGTAAAATCTTGGATTGATGATGGTTTACGACCAAGAGCAGTAACTCGTGATTTAGATTGGGGAATTCCAGTTCCTATTGAAGGAGCTGTTGGTAAAGTGCTGTATGTTTGGTTTGATGCCCCTATTGGATATATTTCTGCAACCAAAGAATGGGCAGAAGAAAACAATACAGATTGGGAGCCTTACTGGAAAAATGATGACACGAAACTGGTTCATTTTATTGGGAAAGACAATATTGTTTTTCACTGTATTATTTTCCCTGCAATGTTAAAAGCACATGGAGATTATGTGTTACCAGAAAATGTGCCTGCAAATGAATTTTTAAATTTAGAAGGAAATAAATTATCTACTTCTAAAAACTGGGCGGTTTGGTTACATGAATATCTTTTAGATTTTCCTGACAAACAAGATGTGTTGCGTTATGCCTTAACCGCAACAGCACCAGAAACAAAAGACAACGATTTTACTTGGAAAGATTTTCAGGCAAGAAATAACAACGAATTGGTCGCTATTTTTGGGAATTTCATCAATCGTGTTGTTGTTTTAACCAACAAATATTACAACGGAAAAGTACCGCCTTCAGGGGATCTTAGTGACGTTGACGAAGAAACGTTGGCTACTTTAAAAGAATTTCCGAATACGATTTCTAGGTCAATCGAGCGCTATCGCTTTAGAGAAGCGAGTCAAGAATTAATGAATTTAGCTCGTTTAGGAAATAAATATTTAGCTGATGAAGAACCTTGGAAAGTAATCAAAGTAGATGAAGAACGTGTAAAAACCATTATGCATGTTGCCTTGCAAATTGCAGCTGGTTTAGCTGTTTTATCTGAACCTTTTTTACCCTTTACATCGGTTAAATTGAAAAACATTTTAAACATTAATGAATCTTTAAGCTGGAACGATATCTCAACAAAAGAAATACTTTTAACAGCTAATCATCAAATTAATAAAGCTAAGTTGTTGTTTGCGAAAATTGAAGACAGCGAAATTGAAGCACAATTAGACAAATTACAAGCAACAAAGACAGCGAACCAAAATGCTGCAAAAACAGTTGAGCCTCAAAAAGAGACCATAGAGTTTGATGATTTTACCAAATTAGACATCAGAGTTGGAACTATTTTAGAAGCCATTAAAGTTCCGAAAGCTAAAAAATTATTGCAGCTAAAAGTAGATGTTGGTATCGATATAAGAACCATTGTTTCTGGAATTGCAGAAAGTTTTAACCCAGAAGATATTGTTGGGCAGCAAGTAACTGTTTTGTGCAATTTAGCTCCTAGAACTTTGCGTGGTGTAGAAAGTCAAGGTATGATTTTAATGACCGACACACCTAATGGAAAATTAGCTTTTGTAGAACCTGCAGAAAAAATTAAAAATGGCGGACAAATAAGTTAACGACTTAATCTTGTTGCTTTTTTTCGAATAATTTCTCCAATCGTAGTGTTTTCAATTTTACTTTCTAACCAAGACAAAATGTCTAAATAAAGAAAAGCGCGTTTCTCATAGGGGTGATTTTCAAACTTCTGCAATCTAACATGAATTTTTTTGAATTCGTTTTTTATTTGATGTGGATATACATCACTTAAAGCTTTAATCGAAATAATAAATTCTTTTTGAACTGCTTGTAAATTCTTCATTTTAAGTAAGAATTTATAAGTCTCTTTAAATTGTTTTTCTAAATGATAATCCATTCCACATTCATAATGAGCAATCAAATTTAAAACCCTTGCAAAACATTGCAAATCTTCTGCTGCTTGTAAATTTTTAGAATCAATAATCTTCGCTAAAAAAGCAATACATTTTCTATTTTCACCCATCCCAAAATACAAACACGCAATCTTATAATACAAGATTACAATATGATGATTATCTAACCTAGATGCATATTTTTTAATCTTTTGCTCTATTTCTTTTACCAAAAACTCCCCTTCTTTAAATGTGCCTTCTAAAAAGTGTAAATGCAATTGATTTGCCGTATAGTATTGAAAAATTAACAGCTCGGTGTTGCTGTTTAACGGGATTTCTTGACTTTTAATTTCCGCTTTAAAAAAATTAAGTTCTTCCTTAAATTTCGAAAAATGTTTTAGAAGAAAAAGAGATTCAAGTAAATAGTTTTTCCCTTTTAAATAAAATACAGGATGTAATGAGATTAGCTTTGTATTTCCTCTAAACAACTGCATCCATTTGTGCGAATATTTATAACACATTAAAAAATCTTGTAGTAAAAAACTCTTCCATACGTGAGCTTTATACAACCAAAGTTTCTCTCTAAAACCGAGTGTGCTAAAATCAAATTCTGGCATTCTTGCATCAAAGTATGTCGTTATTTTTGCAAACTCTTCATCGTTTCTGGCAGGTCCAGTTTTTAGTAATATACTATATAGTTGTAATGATAAATTAGATAATTTACTAGTTATTACATTTTGCTGGCTTAGCATCTTTGCTTGTTCAGAAAGTACGTCTGCTCTCGAACTAATACTTCTTGTGATGTATTGTGTTTCAATTACTTTTTCAAGTTCAACAATTTCATAAGCAATATTTTTCTCTTCATTTTCAATTGCCATTGATTTCGCTTTATCTAACAATTTTAAGCTTTGTTTGTACAAGCCCTTTTGATATAAAACGGTTGCAAAATCTAATTGCTCTCTGATTTGAATTCTAATATTTTGATGGGCCGGATTTAAACGTAAACTAATTAAGATTTGACGGTATAAATGTGCTTTTAAATTTGACAATTGTTGTTTGGTAACAATTCCATTCTCTAAAATTTGTCGTTCATCGTAGGTTTTTAACTTTTCTAAAAATTTAAATAATGAAAAAAACTTTGCATCAGTATTTCCACCTAATCTACCAACATACAAATTAAATTGCCTTTTTTCTGATTTTGACAACGATTTAATCAACTCAAACAATGCATCGTTTTGATTATTGGCTAGCGTAAATGATTTACCCATAATATTCTTATTATCAGAGTTTTATTTTATAAACAGCTCTTTTAAACATCGTAAAGAGGCTATGATAATTTTCTCTCTTAGAAAAGTCAATATATAAATTTGAATTTGATTAAAAAATTAAGAAGTACACATGCAAGATAATAAAATACAAATTTTTGACACAACGCTTCGTGATGGTGAACAAGTTCCTGGTTGTAAACTAGACACTAGACAGAAATTAGTCATTGCAGAGCGACTGGATTTTATGGGAGTAGATGTTATTGAAGCAGGTTTTCCTGTTTCGAGTCCAGGTGATTTTAATTCTGTAAGTGAAGTTGCTAAAATTGTAAAAAACGCAACTGTTTGTGGTTTAACTAGAGCCGTAGAGAAAGATATCGAAGTGGCAGCTGCTGCACTAAAATATGCCAAAAAACCTAGAATTCATACAGGTATTGGCACCAGTGATTCTCATATAAAGTATAAATTTAATTCGAGTAGAGAAGAAGTAGTAACAAGAGCTGTACTTGCGGTTCGTTATGCAAAATCATTTGTAGAAGATGTAGAGTTTTATGCCGAAGATGCAGGAAGAACTGATAATGCTTTCCTAGCGCAGATTTGTGAAGAAGTAATCAAAGCTGGAGCAACCGTATTGAACATACCTGATACCACAGGTTATTGTTTGCCGGAAGAATATGGCGCAAAAATTAAATACCTAAAAGAGCATGTAAAAGGGATCGAAAAAGTAACTATTTCTTGTCATTGTCATAATGATTTGGGCATGGCAACAGCAAACTCTATTGCAGGAGCTATCAATGGTGCTAGGCAAATTGAATGTACCATAAATGGTATCGGAGAACGTGCCGGGAATACTGCTTTGGAAGAAGTTGTAATGATTTTAAAACAACATCCAACTTTAAACTTAGAAACCAATATCAATTCCCAATTGCTTTATGATACCAGTATGATGGTTAGAGAAAAAATGGGAATGCCTGTACAGCCTAACAAAGCTATTGTTGGAGCCAATGCTTTTGCGCATAGCTCTGGAATACATCAAGATGGGGTCATTAAAAATAGAGAAACCTATGAAATCATGAATCCAGAAGATGTTGGTGTTACAGAAAGTGCAATTGTATTAACTGCTAGAAGCGGAAGAGCTGCCTTAGCCTATAGAGCTAAAAAAATTGGTTACGAGTTAACAAAAATTCAATTAGACAAAGCCTATAATTACTTCCTACAAATAGCAGATATTCAAAAAGAAATTCACGATACAGACTTACATTCTATCATGAAAAACGTTAATAAGTTTTCAAAAATAGCCATTGCATCATGAGAAAAACACTCTTTGATAAGGTTTGGGATGCCCATGTAGTTGATGCAATAGAAAATGGTCCACAAATATTATATATAGATACACATTTAATTCATGAGGTAACAAGTCCACAGGCTTTTGAAGAATTAGAAAAAAGAGGGATCCCAATTGCGAGACCCGATAAAATTGTGGCTACAGCAGATCACAATACGCCCACAATCAATCAACATTTACCCATAAAGGATGCACTTTCTAGAAACCAGTTAGAACAGCTAACTAAAAATTGTCTTAAGAACAATATTCCTTTGTATGGTTTGGGACATGAAAACAATGGAATTGTACATGTAATAGCACCTGAATTGGGCATCACACAACCTGGAATGACCATGGTTTGTGGAGATTCTCATACATCAACCCATGGTGCATTCGGAACCATTGCCTTTGGTATTGGAACAAGTCAAGTAGCACAGGTTTTTGCGAGCCAATGCTTGCTTTTAGAAAAACCTAAAAAAATGAGGGTACTCGTTAATGGACAATTAAAAAAAGGTGTCCTTCCTAAAGATGTTATTTTATATATCATTGCTAAGTTAGGAACCAATTCAGGTACCGGTTATTTTTGCGAGTATGCTGGTGATGTTTTTGAAAATATGAGCATGGAAGGCAGAATGACCGTTTGCAATATGAGTATTGAGATGGGTGCTAGAGGCGGAATGATTGCTCCAGATCAGACAACATTTAACTATATCAAAGGAAAAGAATTTGCTCCAAAAGGAACTGATTTTGATGAAAAAGTAGCAAAGTGGAAAACCTTAGCTACAGATGAAGGAGCTGAATTTGATAAAGAATATGTAATAGATGCTTCAGATATTGAACCAATGATCACTTTTGGAACAAATCCAGGAATGGGAATTAAAATTTCTGAAAAGATTCCAAACAAGGATGAAAGTTCTTTTGAAAAATCATTGACCTATATGGATTTTGAAAAAGGGAAATCCTTGATTGATACCCCAATTAATTATGTGTTTATTGGAAGTTGTACAAATTCTAGAATTGAAGATTTTAGAGTTGCAGCTAACTATATAAAAGGAAAACAAAAAGCCGAAAATGTAACAGCTTGGTTAGTTCCTGGATCGCAACGAGTTGCAAAACAAATTACCGAAGAAGGTTTGAAAGCCACTTTTGAAGCCGCCGGCTTTACGTTAAGACAACCTGGATGTTCTGCTTGTTTAGCAATGAATGATGATAAAATTCCGGAAGGAGAATACTGTGTATCTACATCAAACAGAAATTTTGAAGGTAGGCAGGGTCAAGGCTCCCGAACTTTATTGGCAAGCCCATTGGTTGCAGCTGCAACTGCTGTTGAAGGTAAAATTATTGACATTACTAAACATTTAAACTAATGGAGAAGTTTATACAATTAACATCTAAAGCTGTTCCGTTAGCAACAGAAAATATTGATACTGATCAAATTATACCTGCTCGCTTTTTAAAGGCAACGGATAAATTAGGTTTTGGCGAACAAGTTTTTAGAGATTGGCGATTTCATAAAGACGGAACCATCAATAAAGAGTTTCCTTTAAACAATACAAAATATAGCGGAAGTATATTAGTAGCAGGAGATAATTTTGGTTGTGGTTCTAGTAGAGAACATGCCGCTTGGGCTTTGGTAGGCTATGGATTTAAAGTAATTGTAAGTAGTTTTTTTGCTGATATTTTTAAAGGGAATGCATTGAATAACGGATTATTACCCGTGCAGGTTACCGAAGAATATTTGAAAAAATTAATTGTGCATCTAGAGGAAAATCCTACATCAGAAGTTATCGTGAATTTAGAAGAACAAACTATTGAATCTGAAATAGGAAATGCTTCTTTTGAAATTGATGCTTACAAGAAAACTTGCTTGCTAAATGGTTATGATGACATTGATTATTTAATCAGTAAGAAAGAAAAAATAGCCGAATTTGAAACTCAAATGCTATAAAATAGTTCTAGTTGCGTTAGCGATTGAAGTGACATCCTTTTAATGTTAGTTCGAGTTCGCGGAGCGAGTATCGAGAACAAGTTAAAAGATATAATGAAAAGCGCGACCCATGTGGTAACGCCCAAATAAAAAAATATGAAATATACGATTGCAGTAATTCCAGGAGATGGAATTGGGCCAGAAGTTATAGCGCAAGCAAAAAAAGCATTGAATGCAATTGCAGATGTATACAATCACACATTTATCTACAAAGAAGCCTTAATGGGTGCTTGTTCAATTGATAAAACAGGAAATCCATTACCCAATGAAACCTTATCTATATGCAAAAAATCTGATGCAATATTATTTGGTGCAATTGGTCATCCAAAGTATGATAATGATCCGACTGCGAAAGTAAGACCAGAACAAGGATTACTTAAATTACGTAAAGAGTTAGGGTTGTTTTGTAATGTAAGACCTGTAAAGGCTTACGATCAATTGATAGCGAATTCGCCCTTAAAAAAAGAGATTATAAAAGGAACTGATATTTCTATTTTTAGAGAATTAACAGGAGGGATATACTTTGGCATAAAAGAATTAAGTGACGATGGTCAAGTTGCTTTTGATGGTTGCTCTTATTCAGTTGAAGAAATAGAGCGCATTGCGCATTTGGCTTTTAAAGAAGCACAAACTCGTAGAAAAAAACTAACATTGGTCGATAAAGCCAACGTCTTAGAAACTTCTCGTTTATGGAGAAAGACTGTAACAGAATTAGCAATTCAATATCCAGATGTAACTTTAGATTTCTTGTTTGTAGACAATGCTGCAATGCAACTAATATTAAATCCAAAACAATTTGATGTTATTTTAACTGAAAATCTTTTTGGTGATATAATTAGTGACGAGGCAAGTGTTATTGGAGGATCTATAGGTTTATTAGCCTCTTCTTCTGTTGGAAAAGGGAATGCTTTATTTGAGCCCATTCATGGTTCGTTTCCACAAGCAACAGGAAAAGACATTGCAAACCCATTAGCCTCAATTTTATCTGCTGCATTGTTATTAAAACATTTAGGGTTGTTTAAAGAAGCTAATGCTATAGAAAGAGCTGTAGAAAAGTCATTGGTTTTAGGGATTACAACAGAAGATATTAAAGGAAAAAATTCGTTCTCAGCATCTACCTCTAAAGTAGGAGATTTTATTGCTGATTATATTGAAAATCAAGACGAAAGTAATTTAAATTTTCAAAATATCTATATGGGTCAGAGTACTATTATTTAGTCTGTATTTTATCTAAAAGAGTCATTTCTTAAGAAATGACTCTTTTTTATTTTTTTCTTAAAAAGTTAGAAGCGTTACTTTCTAATAAATCTGTCAAGATTTTATCATTTGATGCGTTACTTCTAAATGCAACTAAAGTTCTGATTGAAAAAGTTCTTAATGCATCATACACACTTAAAGTACTTACGGCAGAATCTTTTCTTCCAACAAATGGCAACACATCTGGACCACGTTGACATTTTGTGTTGATATTTACCCTACAAACTTGATTAACCAATGAGTCTATTAATGGTGCTAATGAATTAGGATTGTTACTAAACAAACTTACTTGTTGTCCGTAGTTAGATTCAGAGATATAGTCTAGCGGTTCTTGAATATTTTTAAATGATAAAATAGGAACAACTGGACCAAACTGCTCTTCTTCATACACTTTCATAGTTTTATTTACTGGATATAAAACTACTGGATTTACAAAACTTAATGTTGTTTCTCCTCCATTTTTATTCAAAATTTTTGCTCCTTTTGATTTCGCATCATCAATTAATTCTTGAATATAAATTGGTTTATTGGGCTCTGGTAATGGTGTAATTTTTACATTCTCTTCCCAAGGCAATCCTCCTTTTAATTTTTGAACTTCTTCAACAAATTTTTGATTAAATTCTGCTACAATATCTTCATGCACAAATAAAATTTTAAGCGCTGTACATCGTTGTCCGTTAAATGCCAAAGAACCTAAAACACATTCTTTAACCGCCAAATCTAAATCGCAATCTGGCAATACAATTCCCGGATTTTTAGCTTCCAAACCTAAAACCAACCGTAATCTATTTTTCTTTGGGTGGTGTTCTTGTAAAATATTTGCCGATTTGCTATTTCCAATCAACGCTAATACATCCACTTTTCCTGATTTTAAAATCGGAGTTGCTAAAATTCTTCCACTTCCATAAATAATGTTTACCACACCTTTCGGGAAACTTTTTTGAAATGCTTCTAGCAAAGGAGATAATAATAAAATTCCGTGTTTAGCTGGTTTAAAGATGGTTGTGTTTCCCATAATTAATGCAGGAATTAACAAGCAAAAAGTTTCATTTAAAGGGTAATTATATGGGCTCAAACACAACACAACTCCTAACGGAGCTCTACGAACTTGTGCTAAAATTCCGCTGTGATTTTTAATCTCTGAGTGTTTTTGATCCATTTCTTTTAAGGTTGAAATGGTGTCATTTATATACTCTATAGTTCTATCAAATTCATCACAAGATTCATTATAAGGCTTGCCTATTTCCCACATCAAAAACGTTACTACTTCATCTCTAGTTTCCAACATTAATTTTGTGAAATTTTCTATACAGAGAATACGTTCTTCTACTTTCATGGTAGGCCATTCTCCTCTACCTTTATCATAAGCATTATATGCTGAATCTAATGCTTCTAATGCTTCTTTTTCTGTAAGACTCGGAATTGTTCCTAATAAAGTTGGTGCTAATTTCCCTTGACTATTCTCAAGATAAATAGGAGAATAAACATTGGTTCGGTGACCAGGCCAATATTTTAATTTACCATTAATTAAATAAGTATTTTGCTCTAATACCTGAGAAAATCTATATTTTTCAGGTACTTCTAAAATTGATTTCATAATAGTATTTGTTCACAAATTTTTTTTCTAATCTTTGGCTAAGATAAATTAGATTTTTCTCTTAAAATAAAAAAAGGTGTGATATTCATCACACCTTTTTTTATTGATATAAATTTTTTTAAAGTTTAATTTTTGACAATTTTAATTGTTTCCCGTCTTTATCTAATAAAATTACTTCATCAAAACCAGCATTTTTAAACTTTGCAAACTGAGTAGCTGCATCACCTACAACTAAATAACCCATTTTAGAGGCATCTAAATACTTATTAACTAATGCCTTGTGCTGTTCTAAGGTCATATTTCTAATAATATCTTCTTCATTTGCAATATAATCTGGTGAAAGATTGTAATTGCTAATATTTTGAAGCATTCCTAGTAAAGCACCTTGAGTTTCAAAACGTCTAGCGTTAGATTTTATTAATGCGTTTTTAGTAAAATCTAAATCCTCTTGAGAAATTCCGTTTTTATACTTATTAATTTCATCTCTAAAAATATTTACAGATTCAAATGTTGTATTGGTTCTAACACTTGAAGACGCATTAAAAGTCCCTCTTATTTTAGTACCACTAAAACCTGTAGATGCTCCATAAGTATACCCTTTCTCTTCTCTTAAAATTAGATTTACATTTCCAGAAAAAGAACCTCCTAATTTATAATTCATTACAGTAGCTGCAAAATAATCTGGATCTGTTCTAGCCATTGATAAATAACCAATATTAATTACAGACTGTTTTGCATTTGGAATATCTACAAAATATAGTGATGATTTATTTCTGTCTGAGTTCATTTCAAATGTTGGAATTACAACCTCTTTGCTTTCCCATTTCTTTTCTAAACTAGCTAAAGTAGCAGTAACTGTTTCTTTATCAATATTTCCTACAATGTGGAATTTACTCACAGATGGTGAAAAGTTCTTTTCATAAAAAGCTTTTAAATCGTCCATGGTAATCGCTTCAATTGATTCTACAGTTCCACTTATTGGATATGCAAAAATATGTTTCTCACCATATAAAAGTTTGTTCGAAACATTTCTAGCAACAAAATTAGGGTTAGCTGAAGAACGTTTTATACTATTAATAGTACTTGTTTTGATTCTTTTTAATTCTTCTTCATCCCATCTTGGCTCTAGAAGGATCTCTTCTACTAGTTTCATTGTTTTATCAAAGTTTCTTACTAGTGTATTTCCTCTAATGGTAATTGATTCATTTCCAGAAAACATATTAATAGAAGCGCCTAAAAGAGTAATCTCTTCTTCTAATTGTAAAGGGGTTTTGTTGGCAGTTCCTTCCATCAAAATATCTGTCATCAAATTTGCTACTCCGTTTTTATCAAAAGAGTCTAATAAATGACCCCCATCTATAACAATGCTGAAATTAACGATTGGAATTTCTGTTTGTTTAATTCCTAAAACTTTCATGTCGTTTTCTAATGTTACTGACCATGATTCTGGAATATTTAATTTTGGTGATTTTCCTGCTGTAGGAGCTACAGATCTATCAAATTTAGAAGGTGTTTTTTCAACTTTATTATTTTTGTCTGCAATTTTTACATCTACATTCTCTTTAATTACCTCTTCAACTATCGCTGCTTTTTTAGAGTTATTAGCTGCTAATTCTAATTTCCCTTTAGGAACAAAACTGGTGATAACGTATGGCTTATCTTTTATATACTTATTGTATACTCTAATAATATCTTTTTTAGTTACTTTTTTAATGTTCTCAATATCTTCGGTTATAAAACCAGGATCACCAGCAAAAACATTGTATTGAGCTAATTGAAAAGATTTCCCTAAAACACTACTTATTGAATTATAAAAACTAGTTTCTAGACCTGCCTTGATTCTCTCTACATCTTGATCTGTAAAACTTTCTTCTTCAAATTTCTTAAACGATTCTATAACGGCAGACTCAACATCCGCTAAATTATTGTTTCCATTTGCTGTAATTGAAATACGAAACTCTCCTGCCAGTTCTTGAGAATTATTATAGGCACTAGCTCTTGAAGTTAACTTTTTATCCTGTACCAAAACTTTATACATTGGTGCTTTCTTTCCATTAGACAACAACTGTCCTAAAAAATCTAACGCATATGCATCATCTGTATATTGTTCTAATGTTGGCCAAACCATATTTAACTGTGCGGCTCTAGCAAAATTATCTTCATGATACAGCCTTTTTGTTTCAGATAAAGTAACTCTAACTGGCTTTAAAGGTTTTACTTCTTGACGACGTTTAATTTCCCCGAAATATTTTTCGATCAAAACTTTTGCTTCTTTCGAGTCAAAATCTCCAGCGATGACTAAAGTTGCATTATTAGGACCGTAGTATTTGTCATAAAACTCTTTAACATCTTCAATAGTTGCATTTTGTAAATCAACCAATTCACCGATAACTTGCCAATTATATGGATGGCTTTCAGGGTAAATAGCTTTATCTAATACCCATCCGGTATGCCCATAAGGGTTATTATCTACACGTTGTCTTTTTTCATTCTGAACAACTTCTTGCTGATTGTAAAAAGCAGATTCTGTTACTGTATTAATTAAAAATCCCATTCTGTCGCTTTCTAACCACATAATGGTCTCTAAAGCATTATTTGGAACAACTTCATAATATATTGTACCGTCTTTCCAGGTTCCTCCATTTAATGTACCACCTAAGTCTTGAATTTTCTTAAAAAATTGATCTTGCGGAACATTTTCAGACTCTTGAAACAACATATGCTCAAATAAGTGAGCAAATCCAGTTCTACCAGTCTTTTCTCTGTTAGATCCTACCCCATATTGAATCGCTAACGATACAATTGGGTCTGATTTGTCTTGATGAAGAACTACTTGTAATCCATTTTCAAGTTCATACTTTTCAAATTCTAAAGTTAATTTATCTCCTTTTGTTTCTTTTTGACAAGACACGAAAGAAAATAACGCAATAGATAAAAAGAAAATTACCGAACGTAGTTTTAATTTAGTCATAATATTTAATTTTTTTTGTTCAAATTTTTAATTTAGTAAATATAAAAATAAAACTTTAGTGATTTGTTAAAAGTCGCCCTGTATTTGTCGTTTGAATGTCAGACTAAAAACTCAAACAAATTTGGCTTATCATTTAAATAATCACCATAGAAATTCATTTTTTTCATCCGTTCTAAAAGAGGCTCTAAATCTTCTTTACATTTCAATTCTACTCCAACTACTGCTGGTCCATTTTCTCGATTAGTCTTCTTTGTGTATTCAAAATGAGTAATATCATCTTGAGGTCCTAGAACGTGAACCACAAATTCTTTTAAAGCACCTGCTCTTTGCGGAAATCGCACAATAAAATAATGTTTAAATCCACTATATAGCATTGCTCTTTCTTTGATCTCTGCAGTTCTTGTAATATCATTATTACTTCCACTTACCACACAAACTACATTTTTTCCTTTAATTTCATCTGCAAAATAATCTAATGCAGCTATGGTTAAAGCTCCTGCTGGTTCAACCACAATAGCATCTTTGTTGTATAGATCTAAAATAGTCTGACACACTTTTCCTTCGGGAACAGTAATCATGGCATCTAGGTTTTCTTTACAAATTTCATACGTTAAAGAGCCAACTTGTTGTACGGCTGCTCCATCAACAAACTTATCTATGGCTTCTAGTCGAACATTCATCCTTTGTTCTAAGGCTGATTTCATAGAAGGAGCCCCTTCTGGTTCTACACCTATAATTTTGGTGTTTGGAGAGAGTGCTTTAAAAACTGACGATAAGCCCGAAGCTAAACCTCCTCCTCCTACTGGCACAAAAACATAATCAATAGAATCCTTTGCTTGCTCAATAATTTCCAGTCCAACAGTTGCTTGTCCTTCTATTATTTTTTCATCATCAAAAGGATGTACAAAAGTTTTTCCCAGAAAATCACATTCCTTTTTTGCTTCATTTTGAGCATCATCAAACGTATCTCCAACCAATTGAATTTGAATCCAATCACCACCAAACATTTGCACTTGTTCTAGTTTTTGCTTGGGTGTAGGAGCGGGCATAAAAATGGTCCCTTTAATTTTTAATTTCTGGCAAGCAAAAGCAACCCCTTGAGCATGATTCCCGGCACTCGCACAAACGATTCCTTTTTTCATTTCTGCTAAGGTTAAAGAACTCATTTTACGATAGGCTCCTCGGATCTTATACGAACGAACTTGCTGTAAATCTTCTCTTTTTAAAAGAATATTCGCTTCGTGTTTCCTAGAATAATTAAGGTTTTGAGTTAAAGGGGTTACGGTAACTACATCTTTTAGTGTAGTTACAGCATTTTTTATGTCTTCTAATTTTGGGTAATAGGTTGGTATTTTGACGCTCATTTTTATTCTTTTCTATATGATGTCATTTCGAAATGAGCATTTTTGCGATTGAGAAATCTGCCAATTGTAAAATTAATAATATCTTTTTTGGTTTTATTTAAGAGATTTCTCGTCGCTACAATCGTTGCTCTGTCGAAATGACAACAATTTTTTAAAGTTGTTTCATTGCTGTCATTGAAGCTCTTAAAACCGCTCCAACTTTTTCTACTTCGTGCTCTCTTATGACTTTGTTTACAGCAATTAATTGTTGATTATCAACTTTGACGTGTTTTGTAAATGGTTTTCCAATGACCTGGACAGATTGTTTTTTTATAAAATCAGTTAATAGAGGTTTACATGCATGGTCAAACAAATAGCAACCATATTCTGCGGTATCGGAAATTACACGATTCATTTCATACAGTTTTTTACGAGCGATGGTATTTGCAATTAAAGGGGTTTCATGCAATGATTCATAGTAGGCTGACTCTGCAATAATACCAGAAGCCGTCATAGTCTCAAAAGCCAATTCTACACCAGCTCTAACAAATGCAACTAACAATGTTCCGTGATCAAAATATTCTTGTTCCGTTATTTCTTGAGTTGTAACTGCTGTTTTTTCGAATGCTGTTTCTCTTGTCTCAGCTCTCCAAGCTAGTAGGTTTTGATCATTGTTTGCCCAATCTTCCATCATCGTTTTAGAGAAATGCCCTGACATGATATCATCCATGTGTTTTTGAAATAACGGACGTAAGATCTCTTTTAGCTCCTCAGACAATTCAAAGGCCTTCAATTTTGCAGGATTTGACAAACGATCCATCATGTTTGTAATTCCGCCATGTTTTAAAGCCTCAGTAATGGTTTCCCATCCGTATTGGATTAATTTAGCAGCATAGCTAGGTTCAATTCCTTCTACAACCATTTTATCAAAGGACAAAATTGCTCCTGTTTGTAAGACCCCACACAAAATGGTTTGCTCACCCATCAAATCGGATTTCACCTCGGCTACAAATGAAGACTCTAAAACACCTGCTTTGTGTCCACCAGTTGCAACTGCATAGGCCTTTGCTTGTGATAGCCCTTTCTTTTCTGGATCGTTTTCTGGATGCACTGCTATAAGCGTTGGAACTCCAAAACCTCTTTTGTATTCTTCTCGAACTTCAGATCCTGGACATTTTGGAGCAACCATAATTACTGTTAAATCTTTACGGATTTGCATACCTTCTTCTACGATATTAAACCCATGAGAATACGACAACGTAGCTCCTTTTTTCATTAAGGGCATTACTGCTTTTACTACAGAAGTATGTTGTTTGTCTGGAGTTAAATTTAAAACCAGATCAGCTGTAGGTATCAATTCATTATAGGTGCCAACAACGAAGTTGTTTGTTGTAGCAGAAACATAAGATGCTCTTTTTTCTGAAATTGCTTCTGCTCTTAAAGCATAAGAAATATCCAATCCAGAATCTCGCATGTTTAATCCTTGATTTAATCCTTGAGCTCCACATCCTACAATGATTATTTTTTTTCCAATAAGTGGTGCAACTCCTTCTTCAAATTCTGTAGATTCCATAAATCTACATTTTCCTAATTCTGTTAATTGTTCTCTTAGTGATAGTATATTAAAATAATTTGTCATTTTTCTTTTATTAAGTATTAAAATGCTTTGAGCATTTCTGAAATATTCATGGGTTCTTTAGTTACTGATATTCTTCCGGATCTTACAAATTGCAATAATTTATATGGTTTTAAATCTTGATATAATTGCTCCGTTTCTTTTCTGCTTCCTGTTTTCTCTATTACAAAAAAATCTCTAGCTACGGTTACTATATTTGCATGACTAGTTTTAATAATATCTTGTATTTGACGCTTGTCTAGTAACGAATCTAAAGACACTTTAAACAGAGCGGATTCTTGGTAAATAGTTTCCTCATCTGTATGTGCATAGGCTTTTATAACTTCTATTTGTTTTTCTAATTGTCCAACAATTTTAGTTGCTTGCTGTTCTTCCATAGTTGCAACAATCACAAATCTATTTACGTTTTCAATTTCTGATTGAGAAGTTGTTAAGCTTTCAATATTGATGTGTCTTTTTGAAAATATTGATGAAACTCTGTTTAACAATCCTACATTGTTTTCTGTATATACTGATATCGTATATGATTTTGTTTCTGTGTTCATATATTCTTAATTATTGAAGAAAAAAGAGAAGAAGATATAAGAAGAAAGAGTCTACCTTCTTCATTTCGTGATTTTTATTTCTATCAACTTTGCTCTTATTTCTATTTTCTCTATTCTAGATTCTTTTTATAATTTAACTTAATCTGATATCTGAAACCGATGCTCCAGTAGAAATCATTGGAAACACATTGTTTTCTTTTTCTACAAAAACTTCTAAGAAATAAGAGCTTTTAGAAGCAATCATTTTCTCAATGGCTCCTGATAAATTTTCTCTTTTTGTAACTTTTTGCGCTTCAATATGATATCCTTTTGCAATGGTTACAAAATCTGGATTTACCATTTCGGTAGATGCATATCTTTTGTCAAAAAACAATTGTTGCCATTGACGCACCATCCCTAAAAATTCATTATTCAGAACTACAATTTTTACAGCTGCTTTGGTTTGAAAAATAGTTCCTAATTCTTGAATCGTCATTTGATAACCTCCATCACCAATAATGGCAATAACTTCTCTTTCTGGCGCTCCCATTTTAGCACCAATTGCTGCTGGCAATGCAAATCCCATAGTACCTAAACCCCCTGAAGTAATACTGCTTTTTGTTTGGTTGAATTCTGCATATCTACAAGCCATCATTTGATGTTGCCCAACATCAGAAACAACCACCGCTTTTCCTTTTGTTACTTGGTTGATTTCTTTTAATACTTCTCCCATTGTAATTCCTTTTTTGGTTGGAAACAATTCGTCTTTAATCACTTTTTCAAATTCGATAGCATGATACTCTTTAAATTCTTGCATCCAAGATTCGTGAGAATTTTGATTTACCAAAGGCAACATCTTGGCTAATGTTTCTTTTGAATTTCCTAAAACAGCAACATCTGTTTTTACATTTTTATCAATTTCTGACGGATCTATATCAAAGTGAATCACTTTTGCTTGTTTAGCATAGCTTTCTAAATTTCCAGTAACCCGATCATCAAATCGCATTCCGATGGCAATTAACACATCACATTCATTGGTTAATTTATTTGGCCCATAATTTCCATGCATTCCTACCATCCCAACATTTAATGGGTGATTTGATTCTAATGCAGACAACCCTAAAATAGTCCAAGCAGCAGGAATTCCTGTTTTCTCAATCAATGCTTTAAATTCGGATTCTGCTTCACCTAAAATCACTCCTTGCCCGAAAACAATTAGTGGTTTTTTTGCCGCATTGATCAATGACGCAGCAGCTAACAACTGACTTTTATCTACATCTGGAACCGCTTTATAACTTCTGACAGATGTGCATTTTTGATATTCAAAATCAAATGTATCAAACTGTGCATTCTTAGTAATATCAATTAACACAGGTCCAGGCCTACCAGATTTGGCTATGTAAAAAGCTTTTGCCAATACTTCTGGAATTTCCGCTGCTTCAGTAATTTGATAATTCCATTTTGTAACCGGAGTAGAAATCCCAACAATGTCTGTTTCTTGAAAAGCATCAGAACCCAATAAATGTTTTCCCACCTGTCCCGTAATACAAACTAGGGGAGTAGAGTCTATTTGTGCATCTGCAATTCCAGTAACTAAATTTGTAGCTCCAGGTCCAGATGTTGCCATTGCTACACCAACTTTCCCTGTAACTCTAGCATAGCCTTGTGCAGCGTGAGTTGCTCCTTGCTCATGGCGAACTAATACGTGTTGTAATTGGTCTTGATATTTATATAACTCGTCATAAATTGGCATAATAGCACCCCCTGGATATCCATAAATTAAATCAACACCTTCTACTAGTAAACATTTCACAACTGCTTCTGCTCCAGAAATAGGTTGCTGCTTTTTTGATTGATTTTTTTTAGTTGAGGCTTTTGTTTTTATTTCCATGACTTTCTTTTATTAAAAAGCATCTGTTACACATCCTTTTGATGCAGATGCAACTGTTTTAGCGTATTTGTATAAGATTCCCTTTGTATGTTTTAATTTTGGTTCTTTCCAATTAGCTCTTCTTTCTACAAGCTCATCGTCAGATAACAATACATTTATTGTATTGTCTTCTGCACTAATTCTAATTTGATCTCCTGTTTTTAATAAAGCGATTGTTCCGCCAGATTGTGCTTCGGGAGTAATGTGACCTACTACAAAACCGTGAGTTCCGCCAGAGAAACGTCCATCTGTAATTAATGCTACTGATTTTCCCAAACCTGCTCCCATAATCAACGACGTTGGTTTTAACATTTCTGGCATTCCTGGTCCGCCTTTAGGGCCAACATAACGGATTACAACCACATTGCCTTTTTCAACTTCTCCATTAGAAATTCCGGTATTTGCTGCTTGTTCTCCATCATAAACCACTGCTTTTCCTTCAAAAATCAACCCTTCGTTACCGCTGATTTTTGCAACTGCGCCTTCAAGAGCAAGGTTTCCGTATAAAATTTGAAGATTTCCAGATGATTTTAACGGATTGCTCTTTGGATAAATAACATCTTGATGTTCTTCAAAAGAGAGTGGTGTAATATCTTTTAAATTTTCTGCCAATGTTTTTCCAGTAACCGTCAAACAATCACCATGTAAGTAGCCATTATCTAGTAAGTATTTCATCACTGCTGGAGTTCCGCCAACACCATGAACATCTTCCATCAAATATTTTCCACTAGGTTTTAAGTCGGCTATTAATGGAGTTCTATCGCTCACACGTTGAAAATCTTCTAAGGTAAATTCGATGTCAGCAGCATGCGCTATTGCTAAAAAGTGCAATACCACATTGGTGGATCCACCCAAAGCATTTACAATTGCAATGGCGTTTTCAATAGATTTTTTAGAAATGATATCCAAAGGTTTTAAATCTAGCTCCAATAAATTCTTAATTGCCAAAGCTGTTCGTTCACTTTCTGAGATTTTATTGGGGTTTTCAGCAGGAATTGAAGAATTATAAGGTAAAGAAAAACCCATTGCTTCTATTGCTGATGCCATGGTATTTGCTGTATACATTCCGCCACAAGCTCCTGCACCGGGAATGGCTCTTTTGATAATTTCTTTATATTCAAATTCATCAATCTCTCCAGCAACTTTTTGCCCTAATGCTTCAAAAGCAGAGACAATGTTTAGTTTTTTCCCTTTGTAATTACCAGATGCTGTTGTTCCGCCATACATCATTATTGAAGGTCTGTTTAAACGCAACATCGCAATTACAGCTCCTGGCATGTTTTTATCGCAACCCACAACAGAAATCAAGGCATCATAACTTTGAGCATTCATAACCGTTTCTATAGAATCTGCAATGATATCTCTAGATACTAAAGAGTAATTCATCCCAGAAGTTCCCATTGAAATTCCGTCACTTACACCAATAGTATTAAACCCTAAACCTACCAATCCATTTATAGTACACTCCGTTTTAACTTCACCAGCAAGCCTATTTAAATGCATATTACACGGGTTGCCATCATAACCAGTACTTGCAATTCCAACTTGAGCTTTTTGCATATCTTCATCTGTTAAACCCACCGCATATAACATGGCTTGTGATGCTGGTTGAGATTCGTCTTGAGTTAATCTGCTACTGTATTTATTAAGTTTCATTTCTGCATTTCTGTTTTTTAATGGATTCGAAATTAGCTGTTCGTCTTATTTTTTTATTTTTTATTTTTTAACTCTGCCTATATTCAGTTTGATTATATTTAATTTAAATTATTGATTTACTGTCGTTTACATTTCTTTTTTTGTGGCTTCCAATTAAAAATATTTATAAAAAAAACCTGCATCAAATTGATACAGGTCTTGCTTTTTATTGGCAATAACGATCTATATCAACTCGGTGGTGAGCTAATAATGACAATAATTGTAATAATGATGTTGTTAAATAAATTCATTTTAATTTCTTTCATAAAAAAAGCCTTCTGATAACAGAAGGCTTTTATATTATTTTAAAAATTATATATACACTTCCTTATCGTTGCTTTTGAATAGCAATGACAATAATAGAAATGATATTGATAATTTGTGTGTTCATCGTGATGCCACAAATATCTAATTTTAATTTTATAAAACAAGAAAAATATTGAAAAGAAAAAGAGCACCTGTTTGATGCTCTCCTCTTTTCATAGCAAGTCCCCTATTACTTGCCTCCCAACATTAACAATTCGTTACAAACAATTTCTGTAATGTACTTTTTGGTACCATCTTTGTCTTCATAACTTCTAGATGTTAATTTACCTTCTACAGCTACTTCGCTTCCTTTTTGTAAATACTTTTCAATAATTTCTGCCGTTTTATTCCATGCAACTACATTGTGCCATTGCGTATCTGTAACTTTTTCGCCTTGGGCATTTTTGTAAGTTTCATTTGTAGCAATTGAAATTTTTGCTAATTTTTTACCACTTTCTAATGTGATAATTTCTGGATTGTTTCCTAAGTTTCCAATTAACTGTACTTTGTTTCTTAACGTACTCATAAGATAAGGTTTTAAATAATTAATAAATGTTATGCCAAATACTTCGTTTGATTTGACATGGCAAAGATGCAATCACTTCCTAATTTTATTCGGTTGATAACTACTTACTTTCGTATGTAAACGTTTGTAGTCGTTTGTAAATGATTTTTTGTATCTTTAAAACCACAAAAACAAAATGCAATGGAAACAAAACAATGTTTAGAATGTGGTGAAAAAATAGTTGGTAGAATTGATAAGAAATTCTGTACAGATTATTGTCGAAACAGCTATAATAACAAAGTAAATAAAGAGAGTAAAAACCTAATTAGAAATACCAATAATCGGTTGCGTAAAAACTATAAAGTGTTATTAGAATTAAACACTACAGGGAAAACAAAAGTGACAAGAACAAAATTATTTGATCAAGGTTTTGACTTCAATTTTTTTACATCAATTTATAAAACTAAAACAGGCAATGTCTATTTTTATGTTTATGATCAAGGTTATTTGGCATTAGAAAATGATTATTTCTTATTAATAAAAAGAGAGTAAAAAAGTTTCATCCTCTTAAAAAAGAGTAGATTATCTAAAAATTAGTGCATTTATAAAAATCACATTTCAATGAAAAAATATGCCCCTATACTTTCTTTTCTAATTATTGTCTCTGTAATTTATTGGAGTTTTATGGATATGATGCCGTCCTATTCTGAAAATAAGATCGTTACAGAAACCGAGTTTTCTATAAATAATGCGCTAACACATTTAAAAGAAATATCTAAAACTGCACATTATACTGGCTCTAAAAATCACTTAAAAGTTCAGAATTATATTGTCAACGAACTTAAAAAATTAGGATTACAACCAGAAATTCAACAACAAGTAGCTATTAATAACAAATGGAGAGCGGCAACAAATAATGCAAATATTATTGCTACCATTAAAGGAAGTGAAGCTGGAAAATCTTTAGTTTTATTATCGCATTACGATTCTAACCCACATTCTTCTTTAGGGGCTAGTGATGCGGGTTCTGGGGTAGTTACCATTTTAGAAAGTGTAAGAGCCTTTTTAACGCAACATAAAACACCAAAAAATGATATTCATATTGTAATTACTGATGCAGAAGAAATGGGTCTTTTAGGTGCAAAAGCTTTTGTTGATGCTCATCCTTTAGCAAAAAATGTTGGATTGGTTTTAAATTTTGAAGCTCGTGGAAGTGGTGGACCAAGTTATATGCTAATGGAAACTAACGGTAAAAACAGTAAATTGTTAACTGAGTTTTTAAAAGCGAAACCCAATTATCCTGCAGCCAATTCATTAATGTATAGCATATACAAAATGCTTCCTAATGACACAGATTTAACTGTTTTTAGAGAACAAGGAAATATTAACGGATTTAATTTTGCATTTATTGGAGATCATTTTGATTATCATACGGCACAAGATTCATTTGAAAGATTAGATAGAAAAACATTATTACATCAAGCAGATTATTTAATGACAACATTAAATTATTTTGCTTTTTCTGATCTTTCAAATCTTGAAAGTTCTGTAGATCATGTGTATACAAATTTCCCGTTTACACGATTATTACACTATCCTTTTTCTTGGGTTTTACCTTTATTAATTGGGGCAATTTTTCTACTGTGTATTATCCTTTTCTTCGGAATTGCATTAAATAAAATAACCATAAAGGGAATATTAAAAGGGTTTACCCCTTTTACATTTTCATTCGTTGCTTGTGTAGGAATTTCAATATTATTATGGAAAGGAATTCTATTCATTCACCCTCACTACAAAGATATATTACATGGTTTTACGTACAACGGATATGAATATATAGCTGCATTTACATTGTTAAATCTATGGTTGCTCTTTAAAATATATAAACCCTTCTTTAAAAAATTTACAGGGGCAGATTTAGTAATTGCTCCAACATTGTTTTGGTTAATAATTAACGTGCTAATTTTTATTTATTTAAAAGGTGCTGCCTATTTTATTATCCCTGTTTATTTTGTGCTAATTACTTTAGCCGTTTATGTTTTTATTGACCCAAAACGGACTACAAAAATTATACTTGCAACTGTTTTATCAATACCCGTCCTTTTTATTTTTGCTCCTCAGATAAAAATGTTTCCTGTTGGTCTTGGATTAAAGAATTTATATATAAGTGCGTTGTTTTTAGTTTTAATTTTTGGATTAATGATTCCTGTTTTTACAGCATATAAATCAAGAAAGTCATTGGTAAGGTTGATAGGTTTAGGCACCGTTTTATTTTTTACGGTTGCTGCTTACAATAGTGGTTTTGATGAAAACAAGAAAAAACCAAACAGCATCGTTTTTATTAATGATGTTGACACAAATCAATCTTATTGGGCAAGTTATGATCAAACTCCAGATGATTACACAAAACAATTTTTAGGAGACAACCCAACAAAAGGAAATTTTACGGGTACAACATCTAAAAGCAAGTATAACACATCATACAGATATCATCAAAAGACTGAGAACAGAGCTTTAAACCCACCAATCATTTCAAAGATGACTGATACTATAATTGGTGATGTAAGAAACATTTCATTCCTTATAAAACCACAAAGAACTGTTAATAAATTAGAGCTGATTGCAAATGTCCCTATTGTATTTAATTCAATTGGAGTTCAAGATGTATTCTTAGATAAGAAAAATCAAAAAGACACTATTAAAGTGACAAGAGGCACAATTCTTAGTTACTTTTTAGCGGCAAAAGATTCCGTTTTAAAAGTAGATTTTACCATCAATAAAAGTAGTATTCCAGATATTAGCTTGATAGAATCTTCTTTTGATCTACAAACCAATCCGTTGTTTAAAATACAACCTAGAACTAACGAAATGATGCCAATGCCATTTGTAACAAATGATGCAGTAATTACGTTGCAAAAACTAAAATTATAACCCTATTTTATTTGAGAAACTCGAAGTGTGTTTACCATTCCTTTTGCCTCAACGGGCATAGAAGTTAAGTTAACAACAAAATCATTTGTATTTACAAATCCTTTTTCTTTTGCAATTCTATTGATATCAACAACCGTGTCATCTGTACTCACGTTTTTATCATAGAAAAAAGATTTGACACCCCAAAGCAAACTCATTTTAGGTAGTATTCTCTTTTCTGATGAAAACGCTAAAATATAAGATTTTGGTCTCCAGGCAGATATTTGAAAGGCTGTATAACCACTGTTTGTTAAGGTTGAAATTGCTGTAGCTTCAACATCATTTGCCATTAAAGCAGCATGATGACAGACTGCTTTGGTAATAAAACGATCTGTTCTAATATGAGGGGGTGCTTGTGGCACTTTAATTAAAGGTGAATTTTCTACGCTTCTAATAATTTTAGTCATTTTTTCAATAACTCTTATTGGATGTGCTCCTACAGAAGTTTCTCCAGATAACATTAATGCATCTGCACCATCCATAATTGAGTTGGCTACATCATTTACTTCTGCTCTTGTTGGAACAGCGTTGGTAATCATAGTCTCCATCATTTGGGTTGCAATAATTACAGGAATTCTTGCCATTTTAGCTCTTTGTACTAGCATTTTTTGAATCAAAGGAACTTCTTGCATTGGTATTTCTACTCCTAAATCTCCACGCGCAACCATTAAGCCATCACAATACGGAATTAATGCATCAATATTTTGAACAGCTTCTGGCTTTTCAATTTTTGCAATAACAGGAATTCTATACTCTGATTTTTGATTGATTAAATCGTGTAATTTTCTTAAATCTTCTGGGTTTCTAACAAATGAAAGAGCGATCCAATCTACATATTGCTCTATTGCAAAAATGGCATCTTTCATGTCTTTTTCTGATAAAGCTGTTAAAGAAATTGCTGTGTTTGGTAAATTCACCCCTTTTTTTGAAGATAATACACCTCCAACTTTCACTTTTGTAGTAACTTCATTTTTCTTGTTGGTAGCCACAACTTCAAAAAGTAGTTTTCCGTCATCAACTAATATTTGCTCTCCTTTTTTAACATCTTTCGGAAAGTTTTGATAGGTCATAAAAGCTTTTTCCTTTGTCCCTGTACATTTATCCGTAGTAAATACAAAGGTGTCATTTTCATTTAAAACAACATTGTCTTCCATAACGCCAACTCTTAATTTTGGACCTTGTAAATCTGCTAAAATTGCAACATGAATATTTTTTTCATCATTAATTTCTCTAATGTCTTTTATTCTTGCTTTAACATTATCGTAATCTGCATGTGAAAAATTGATTCTAAAAACATTAACTCCTTTATCGATTAATTCAGAAATAATTTCTTTGGTATTTGATGCAGGGCCTAGCGTTGCAATTATTTTGGTTTTTTTATTATTTGACATATATTAAAAAATTAAAAAATCTTTAGATTTTAGTGTGTTTATATCTATTTCATATGATGTAATCACTTGATTTACAGAGTTTATCTCTTCTATCTTCTTAGTGATATAATCGTAGTTAAAATCTCCTTCTAATTTAAGGAAAAAATCTACTCTCCTTTTTTCAGGGATTAAATAAGTTGTTATTTCGTTTGATTGAAATAATCCTGTAGAAATTTCATCTAGATTATTTGAGTATTTATTAGAAATTAAAAACCATGATTGACTAAACTTTGTGTTTATAAATTCGTAAATACTAAATATTGCATTGTTATTTTTGTTTTGAAAATCTAGACTATAGTTTGCTAAAACAAATCTAGTATTTAGTTTTTGATTTAATAAATATGCTAATTTGTATTCTTCTAATGTAGAATGAATTCCAATTAAAGTATAGTTGTCATCGGAAAAATCATTTAATTCTAGCGAATGTATTTGCATATTAAACAGCTTCGTTTTTAATTCATTACAAACTATATTATTTCAATAATCGCTGCTAAATTACATATAGTTTCGCATAAATTAATCAAAAAAGAATAAAAACGGAGTTTAAAAAAGTTAAGAATTTGTTATTTGATCTTGCAAAGCATAATAAACTCTTTTTGATGCTTGTTCTTCAGCCTTTTTCTTAGAAGTTGCTCTTCCTTTAGCTATTAAAGATCCATCTATACTTATTTTTACACTAAAATGTTTAATGTTTTCATTTCCAGAATCTTCATAGATATCAAAGTCGTATTGTTTTTTCTGTTTTTGACACCATTCAATTATCAAACCTTTGTAGCTTGTAATTTTTCCTTCTAGTTTTGGAATATCTACATATTGAATAATCACCTTTTCGTAGATAAATTTTTTGCAATAATTATAGCCTCTATCTAAATAAATTGCTCCAATTAACGATTCAAAAATATTACCATAAATGTTATCTCCAACATTTTCTTTATCAAAATTACTTTTTACATATTTAATTAAATCTAAATCTTTACCAAGTTCATTTAAATGTTCTCTACTAACAATTTTAGATCTCATTTGGGTTAAATAACCTTCATCTCCTTTAGGAACTTTTTTATACAAATAGGAAGCAATGATAGATCCTAACATAGCATCCCCTAAAAATTCTAGACGCTCATAATTTATAGGATCCCCATTGTCGTCTTTTAGTTTTAAAGATCTATGGGTAAATGCTTTTTTATAAAAATTTATTTTTTTTGGAGAAAAATTAAGTAGTGCTTTTAATTCGTAATAGAAACCATCATCTTCTTTTCTTTGGGGATTTACAATTTTACGAATAAAATTCATGCAGAATTAATCAATTTTCTTTAGCGCGACACAAGCATTGTGCCCTCCAAAACCGAAGGTGTTACTAATAGCAATATTAACCTCTCGCTTTTGCGCTTTATTAAAAGTAAAGTTTAGCTTATTATCAATCTGGTCATCATCTGTAAAATGATTAATTGTTGGAGGCACTTCGCTGTTATTGATTGCTAAAATTGAAGCAATTGCTTCAATTGCACCTGCAGCTCCTAATAAGTGACCGGTCATTGACTTTGTTGAGTTGATATTGATATTGTAGGCATGATTACCAAAAACATCTAAAATTGCTTTTGATTCTGCAATATCTCCTAATGGTGTAGATGTACCGTGCATGTTAATTGCATCTACATCTTCAGGTTTAATTCCTGCGTCTCTTAAACAATTTAACATTACGTTTTTAGCTCCTAAACCTTCTGGATGCGGTGCCGTAATATGATGTGCATCAGAAGACATTCCTCCTCCAATAACTTCTGCATATATTTTAGCTCCACGTGCTTTTGCATGTTCATATTCTTCAAGGATGAGCGCTCCTGCTCCTTCCCCTAAAACAAAACCTTCTCTATCTTTATCAAAAGGTCTTGATGCAGTTTCTGGGCTATCATTTCTAGTTGATAGTGCATGCATTGCGTTAAATCCTCCCATACCAGCAATAGTAACTGCAGCTTCAGAACCACCAGTAACAATGGCGTCAGCTTGTCCTAATCGGATATAGTTTAAAGAATCTATAATCGCATTTGATGAAGATGCGCAGGCAGAAACCGTTGCAAAATTTGGACCTCTAAAACCATGTTTGATTGAGATTTGCCCTGGAGCAATATCTGCAATCATTTTTGGAATAAAAAATGGGTTGAATCTAGGCGAGCCATCTCCAGCAGCAAAGTTTAATACTTCGTTTTGAAATGTTTCTAATCCGCCAATACCTGAACCCCAAATTACTCCAATTCTATCTGGATTGTGATCTTCTGAATTTAAACCAGAATCAGCTATTGCCTCATCTGTTGCAACCATAGCATATTGCGAAAAGCGATCCATTTTTCGGGCCTCTTTCCTGTCAATAAAATCGGTTACATTAAAATTTTTTAATTCACATGCAAAACGAGTTTTGAACTTAGTAGCATCAAAATACGTTATAGGCGCTGCTCCGCTAACTCCGTTAACTAAACCGCTCCAATATTCTTGTATATTATTACCAATTGGTGTTAATGCACCAAGTCCAGTTACAACAACTCGTTTAATTTGCATATGAAAATTACTTTTTAGCCTCTTCTATATAGCTTACTGCTTGACCAACTGTACCAATGTTTTCTGCTTGGTCGTCTGGTATTTGGATATCAAATTCTTTTTCGAATTCCATAATTAATTCCACAGTATCTAAAGAATCTGCTCCTAAATCGTTTGTAAAGCTAGCTTCATTTGTTACTTCATTATCGTCTACTCCTAATTTGTCTACGATAATAGCTTTTACTCTTGATGCAATGTCTGACATAATTTTCTAAGTTTTAAAATTTTAATCGGGTACAAAAATACGAATCTTATTATTTAATTCTACTTTTTCCGCAAAAATTGTTCAATCTAAATTAAAAAAAATCTTTAAACTTTTGGTAAACGAAGCGATTTTGTTAATAATTATTCCTTTTTTTGTAGTTAAACAAATCAATTTAAAATGAAAAAAATTGCCATTTTCGCTTCTGGTTCTGGTTCCAATGCAGAAAATATCATTAGTTTTTTTAAAACAGAAAAAACGGCAGTTGTTACTAAAGTGTTTTGTAATAATCCAAAAGCAGCAGTTTTTGAGCGATGTAAACGATTGCAAGTTGATGCTGTTTTGTTTTCGAGAGAGGATTTTTTTAAATCAGACACCATCTTAAATCAACTTAAAGGAGTGGCAGATTATATTGTGTTGGCTGGTTTTTTATTAAAAATTCCAACAAATATTATTGAAGCTTTTCCAAATAAAATAATTAATATTCACCCTGCTTTATTACCCAAATACGGAGGAAAAGGAATGTATGGTATGCATGTACATAATGCGGTTAAAGAAAATAACGAATCTGAAACCGGAATTACAATCCATTTTGTAAATGAAAATTACGATGAAGGTACCATTATTTTTCAAGCAACAACCAAATTAGAATCTTCAGATTCTCCTGAAGATATTGCGCAAAAAATTCACGCGTTAGAGTATAAACATTTTCCGAAAATAATCGAATCGGTTGTTTTGCAATAAAATGGCAACAAAAAAACAAAAATATTATGTGGTTTGGACTGGAAGAAAAAAAGGTGTTTTTTCTTCTTGGGAAGATTGTAAAAAACAAATAGACGGATTTGAAGGTGCGCAATACAAAGCTTTTACTGACAAAACAGAAGCGCAATTAGCTTACAACAAAAATTACTTTGCTTACAAAGGAAAAAACACCAAAAAACCAACATTAACGGAATCTGAAAAGAAAAAATACGGCAAGCCTATTTTGGAAAGTATTTCTGTAGATGCGGCTTGTAGTGGAAATCCGGGCAAAATGGAATATAGAGGGGTATTAACACATAACAAACAACAAATTTTCATCAAAGGTCCTTTTGAAAAAGGCACTAATAATATTGGTGAGTTTTTAGCCTTAGTTCACGGATTAGCTTTGTTAAAAAGCAAACAAAAAGAAGACATTCCGGTGTATTCGGATTCTAAGATTGCTATGAGTTGGTTAAAAAAGAAACAATGTAGAACCAATTTGGTTTTTGATGCTTCAAACAAAGATTTATTAGATCTGATTAAACGCGCAGAAAAATGGTTGAAAGAAAATTCTTATAAAAACCCTGTTTTAAAATGGGAGACCAAAGCTTGGGGGGAAATCCCTGCAGATTTTGGAAGAAAGTAAGTTTTTTACTAGAAATGAGAGAAGAGAAAAGAGTGCTGCAGTATATTTGTAATATCCCGTGGTGCCTATGATGCTAAATCTTATTAAAATGTCAGCGAAGTTCTCCTAATTAACAATTGTCAATCTATTGTCTTAGGTCTTTGAATCAAGAGTGAAACTTATGCCCTTCTTCACCGCTCATCTCACGTCTATTCTCTCTTTTCTCTAGTCTATATTTTGTCTTTTGTCTAAAAAACTAACTCAACATCATCACCGCTTTTTTAACTGCAGCAACTAACACATCAATTTCTTGTTTTGTATTATAAAAAGCAAAAGACGCTCTAACCGTTCCAGGAATGTTATAAAAATTCATAATGGGTTGCGCACAATGATGTCCGGTTCTAACTGCAACTCCTAATTTATCTAGAATTACACCAATATCGTATGGATGAATCTCTTTAATATTAAATGAAATCACTGCAGTTTTGTTTGAGGTTCCATAAATAGTTAACCCTTCAATTTCTTGTAGTTTTTCTGTTCCGTATTGCAACAATTGGTTTTCGTAATCAGCTATTTTATCAAAACCAATAGTATTCATATAATCTAAAGCAACTCCAAAAGCAATACCTCCACAAATATTTGGTGTTCCTGCTTCAAACTTATGAGGCAGTCCTGCATAGGTGGTTTTTTCAAAAGTTACGGTTTCAATCATTTCTCCGCCCCCTTGATATGGAGGTAATTTCTCTAACCATTTTTCTTTTCCGTATAAAATTCCAACACCTGTAGGTCCGCAAATTTTATGAGCGGAAGCCACATAAAAATCAACATCTAACTCTTGCACATTGGGTTTTATATGTGGTGTTGCTTGTGCACCATCAATTAAAACAGCAGCGCCAACGCTATGTGCTTTTTCAATAATTTCTTTAATTGGGTTGATGGTTCCCAATGCATTCGAAACATGGTTACAAAAAACCAATTTTGTATCTTCAGAAAGAAGCTGATCAAAAGCTTTCATATCTAAGGTTCCGTTTTGTAACATCGGAATCACTTTCAAAATAGCTCCTGTTTTTTTACACAACATTTGCCAAGGCACAATATTAGAATGATGTTCTAAGGCAGAAACAATAATTTCATCCCCTTTCTTTAACAATTCAGAAAATCCAGATGCCACCATATTTATTCCATGCGTTGTCCCGGCAGTAAAAATAATCTCGTATGCTTTTTTTGCATTAAAATGTTGTTGAATTTTAATTCGAGCTTCTTCATATTTATCGGTTGCTTCTTGACTTAAAGAATGAACTCCTCTATGAATATTTGCATTGTAATTGCTATAGTAATCAACAATGGCATCAATCACAATTGTTGGTGTTTGCGATGTTGCAGCATTGTCAAAATACACCAATGGCTTGCCATTAACTTGTCTTTGTAAAATTGGAAAATCGGCTCTTATTTTTTCTACTGGAAACATCGTCTATATATTGAGTTACAAAAATAACTTTTGTAATTGAAACAGCCTTAAAACAAGCGTTAAATTATTATATTTACTGCTACAATTTTATTTTACTCACCTAATGAAAACTTTAAAAAGAACCCTACTATTACTTATTTGCCTTGTGTTAATTTCAATAGTATATAATTATCCAAAATTAAATATCATTGCTGGATACTCTGCAAAAAACATGAATTCATCTGTGTTTTTAGCAGGCAGAACTTTAGCTTTTACTGATAGTACAGACAATAATTTCTCTCCAATAAATTTAGCTTCTGATGTTGTTGATGTGGCTAAAAAATCTGCCTCAAGTTCTGTTTTTGGCTTGTTATCTAGAACTGCTATTTACAGAGAGGGTGTTGGAAGTGTTGTCATCACAAACGATTTTGACACTTCTTTAAAAGTGCCTGTACCAAAAAGAGCAAAACCAGATAACATAACGGCTTATCCGTTTGGAAATGCAGACCAAAAAGATTCAATTTTATCAACAATAAACTACAACAAACTAAACAAAACCGTTGAAAATTTATTTACCAATAACACGCAAACTAGAGCTGTTTTAGTCCTTTATAAAAACCAAATTATAGCAGAAAAATACGCTAAAGGTTTTACCAAAAACTCACGAATTTTAGGCTGGTCTATGACCAAAAGCATTATGAGTACTGTTTTTGGGATCATGCAAACCCAAGGAAAAATTAATGTGTTAGATAAGGCACCCGTTGCAGCTTGGAAAAATGACGAAAGAAAAGAGATTACCTTCAATGATTTGTTACATATGAATAGTGGTTTAGAATGGGACGAAAACTACAACGAAATTTCTGACGTTACCAAGATGTTGTTTTTAGAAAAAGACATGACGAAGATTCAAGCTGAAAAACCATTAGTGGGTAAGCCAAATGAAAGCTGGAACTACTCCTCTGGAACTAGTAATTTAATCTCAGGGCTCATTAGAAGTCAATTTAATTCACATCAAGAATATTTAGACTATTGGTATAGAGAATTTATAGATAAAATTGGCATGAACTCTATGGTCATAGAAACCGATATGACTGGTAATTATGTAGGCTCTTCTTATGCTTGGGCAACACCAAGAGATTGGGCAAAATTTGGTTTGTTGTATTTAAACAAAGGAAATTGGAATGGCCAACAACTTTTCGATGCTACATGGGTTGATTATATAACAACACCCACGAATGGTTCTAAGGGGACTTATGGTGGGCATTTTTGGTTAAACGCAGAAGGGCAGTTTCCTGATGTTCCAAAAAACATGTTTTTTGCAGATGGGTATCAAGGGCAGTTTGTTTTTGTTTTTCCAGATCAAGATTTGGTTTTGGTAAGAATGGGTCTATCACATATTGATATTAATGGCTTTTTAAAAGGCATTTTAGAAAGTATTGAATAAGCTCTAATCTAATTTTTTTAGTTCTTTACCGTTCCAGTTCAAATGATTAACTTCTAATCTTTCGTAAAGTTCTATTAAAGATGTTTTTGTGTCTATAGCTCCATGATTTCTAATGAGCAAAGAGCTATTCTTTTTAAACTCGCTTCCCATTGAAGTAACAAATTCACCATCTATTTTTCCTGTTTTCCTATTAATAATAAGGTTTTGCTGGCAAGCTGTACCACATCCAAAAGAGACAATGGTGTAATATCCCGCAAAATTAACTCCTGCTTTACATTTCTCTATGATATCTTCTCTATAATCATTTAAATAAGATTCTCTAGGAATAATCGGAGCTTTTAGCTCTCCTTGATATACATCTTTACTATAATCTGTAAATTGGAGTGGAATATATTTTTCATAAAGCACTAAGTATTTCCCTGCTTTTCCTTTGCTTAAAAACACTACATTTTTGTGTTTAAAATACACTTCAAAATCAGGGTGTTTTTGCACATCCGATTTGGAAACAACTTTTATCTGTTGAGATTTAAAACCCAATACCAAATATTTTTGTGTATTTACTAAAGTATCGAGTTCTTGAAGATGCTTATTCAATATTATTTTTGAAGATGTTGTTTTTAACCCCTGAAATGCAAACAACCCACCAATTACAATCAATATTAAACAAAAAGAAATTCCCTTATTTTTCATCTTATAAATTTATAAAAAAACATCTAATAAAGTTCAGCATTTTTCTCCATAAAAAAACCACGCAAATTGCATGGTTTAAATTTTATAAAAATTGTGTATTGCCTACAAATCAAATCCAATATTTACGGCTAATTTTGTAGCAATCAGCTTTGTAATTCTAGATTTTACTTCCGGAATTTTTACACTTTCTAAGACTGTATTAGCAAAAGCATACATTAACAATGCTTTTCCTTCTTTTTTCGGAATTCCCCGTTGTTGCATATAAAACAAGGCGTCAGAATCTAATTGTCCAATGGTACAACCGTGTGAACATTTTACATCATCTGCAAAAATCTCTAGTTGAGGTTTTGCATTGATTGTAGATTTATCGCTCACCAACACATTGTTGTTTTGTTGATACGCATTTGTTTTTTGTGCTTCTTTTTCTACAATTACTTTTCCGTTAAAAACTCCCGTAGAACGTTCGTCAAAAATTCCTTTATAATCTTGATGACTCTCACAATTTGGTTCTATATGATGTACCAAAGTATGATGATCTACATGCTGTTTACCTTCAATTATGGTAATTCCTTTTAAAATAGAGTTGATATGCTCTCCTCTTTGATAAAAATTTAAGTTATTTCTAGTGATATTTCCTCCAAAAGAAAAGGTATGTACAGAAACTTCACTATTTGTTTTTTGTTCAATATAGGTGTTGTCAACTAATGATGCATTGTCTTTATCATTCTGTATTTTGTAAAAATCTACATTAGCGTTTCTAGCGGCATAGATTTCAGTAACCACATTTGTCAACACCGCATTTTCTGTTAAGCTTTGATGACGTTCAATAATTTGAACATGTGCATTTTCTTCAACCACAATTAAATTTCTGGGCTGAATCATTGTTGCCACATCATTACCTGTTGTAAAGTTGATGATTTGTATAGGTTTTTCTACTTCAACATTTTTAGGAATATAAATATATGCTCCTTCGTTTGCGAAGGCCGTATTTAACGAAGTTAAGTTGTCTTGTTTCGCAATTTTATTGAAATAATTTTCAATAACCGCTTTGTATTTAGATTTTGATAATGCAGATGACATTAAACAAACATCTTTTCCATCATGAGTTGTATCTGATAAAAACGAGCTGTACTTTCCGTCTATAAATACCACTTTATAGGTGTCTATATCATGAATAAAATACTTCTTAACATCTGCAAACTCGATCGAGTTTTCTTTGTTTGGAAAAATGCTAAAATCGTTTTTTAAAACGGCATTTAATGAGGTGTATTTCCATTCTTCTAACTTCTTCGTTGGAAACCCTAATTTTTCGAAATTTTGTAATGCTTCTGAACGAATATCATGAATTGCTGTATTCACATTGATTCCGTTTTCAAAGGCTACATAAGATTCTACTATTTTATCTTTTAATTCCATTTTTTCTTTTTGTCATTCCGCACTTGCTGCGAAATATCATTAATGTAAACGCTCCTTTTATTAAATTCTAGCTCCTGTGTTTCGACAATCAGGTTTGCGAGAATAACAATAAAGTTTAAACCAACTCTTGTTTAATCCAATCGTATCCTTTTGCTTCTAGTTCTAACGCTAAAGAAGCATCTCCTGTTTTTACAATCTTACCATCGTGTAAAACATGTACAAAATCTGGAACGATATACTCTAACAAACGTTGGTAGTGTGTAATTACAATTACCGCATTGTCTTTAGATTTTAATTTGTTTACACCGTTAGCAACAATACGCAGTGCATCAATATCTAAACCAGAATCTGTTTCATCTAAAATGGCTAATTTTGGTTGTAACATTGCCATTTGAAAAATCTCATTACGTTTCTTTTCTCCTCCAGAAAAACCTTCGTTTAAAGAACGTGATAAAAACTTGCGATCTATTTCTAACAATTCTGATTTCTCACGAATCATTTTCAACATATCTTTTGCAGGCATGTCTTCCAATCCTTTTGCTTTACGAGTTTCGTTAATCGCTGTTTTTATAAAGTTGGTGACTGAAACTCCAGGAATTTCTACCGGATATTGAAATGACAAAAACACACCATTATGTGCTCTTTCTTCTGGTGCCAATTCGCTAATATCTTCCCCATCTAATTCAATAATTCCTTCTGTAATTTCATATTCATCTTTTCCTGCAATAATATTAGCCAAGGTGCTTTTTCCAGCTCCATTAGGCCCCATAATTGCATGAACTTCTCCTGCTTTTACTTCAATATTCAATCCTTTTAAGATTGATTTATCGTCTATACTTGCGTGTAAATTATTTATTTTTAACATTTCTTTTATGCTATTGGCTTTTAGCTTTTAGCTATAAGCATTTATAATTTTATCCTACTGACCCCTCTAGAGAGATTTCTAATAATTTTTGTGCCTCCACAGCAAATTCCATTGGCAACTTATTTAGTACCTCTTTACTAAATCCGTTTACAATTAAAGCAATGGCTTTTTCTGTATCAATTCCTCTTTGATTACAGTAAAACAATTGGTCTTCTCCAATTTTACTGGTAGTTGCTTCGTGTTCTATTTGCGCTGTTTTATTTTTTGCTTCTATGTATGGAAATGTGTGTGCTCCACATTCATTTCCCATCAATAGCGAATCACATTGCGAAAAATTACGTGCATTTTCTGCTCTTGCATTTACTTGCACTAAACCTCTGTAAGAATTTTGTGATTTTCCGGCTGATATTCCTTTTGAAATGATTGTTGACCTAGTGTTTTTACCTAAGTGAATCATTTTTGTTCCTGTATCTGCTTGTTGATAGTGATTAGTCACTGCAATCGAATAAAACTCTCCAACTGAATTATTTCCTTTCAAAATACAAGATGGGTATTTCCATGTAACAGCAGATCCTGTTTCTACTTGTGTCCAAGAAATTTTTGCGTTGGTTTCACACAATCCTCTTTTGGTTACAAAATTAAAAACACCACCTTTACCATTGGCATCACCAGGAAACCAGTTTTGCACGGTAGAATATTTGATCTCAGCATCGTCCATTGCAATTAACTCTACAACAGCCGCATGTAATTGATTTTCATCTCTTTGTGGCGCCGTACATCCTTCTAAGTAAGACACATAACTGCCTTTATCTGCAACAACTAAAGTTCTTTCAAATTGTCCTGTTCCTCCTTCATTAATTCTAAAATACGTTGATAATTCCATTGGACAACGAACGCCTTTTGGAATGTAACAGAAAGATCCGTCAGAAAAAACAGCCGAATTTAATGCGGCATAAAAATTATCTGAAGTAGGAACAACCGTTCCTAAATATTTCTTCACCAACTCTGGATGTTCTTGAATAGCTTCAGAAATTGGCATAAAAATAATTCCTTTTTCGCCCAATGTTTTCTTAAAAGTTGTCGCAACAGAAACAGAATCCATTACAATATCTACCGCAACATTTGCCAAACGTTTTTGTTCATCTAAAGAGATTCCTAATTTTTTAAACGTGTCTAATAAATCTGGATCAACTTCATCTAAACTATTTAGTTTTGGTTTCTTTTTTGGAGCAGAATAATAGGCAATTTCTTGAAAGTTTGGTTTAGGGTACTTAACATTTGCCCAATCTGGTTCTTCCATTTTTTTCCAAACACGAAAAGCTTCCAGACGCCAATCTGTCATCCATTGTGGTTCGTTTTTCTTTTTAGAAATAGCACGAACAACATCTTCATTTAACCCTTTTGCAAACGTTTCGCTTTCAATATCTGTGTAAAAACCATATTCGTATTCTTTGGTTTTTAATTCCTCTCTTAAATTATCTTCTGTATACTTACTCATTTGTGTCTTTCTTAAAGTGAAAAGCTTTCTCCACAACCACAAGTTCTATTTGCGTTTGGATTGTTAAAAACAAACCCTGTTCCGTTTAAACCTCCAGAATATTCTAGTGTTGTACCTACCAAATACAAGAAGCTCTTTTTGTCTACAATAATTTTTACATCATTGTCTTCAAAAAGTTTATCACCCTCTGATTGATTCTTATCAAATTTTAAATCATACGATAAGCCCGAACAACCTCCACTTTTTACGCCTACGCGCACAAAGTCTTTAGAAACATCAAAACCGTCATCTTTCATTAACTCAATGACTTTTTTCTTAGCTATATCTGAAACTTTTATCATAACTTTAAATAGATTAAATCTAAATTAGATGCAAATATAGCCAAGAAATATGATTATCAAAGTCTTTTAACATGAATAAAATTGATAGTTTGATTGTTAAAATACATAAAGTCAATAGTATTTGATTTTATAGCACTTTTGATTTGTTAATGAAGTGTTAAAAAAAGTCTATAAACTTTAATAACAAGGAATTAAACTTACTTTTATTCCATAACTAAAACAAACTAAATGAAACGCATTTTTACCGCAATCGTACTTCTAATTTCTACTCAGATTATTGCACAACAAAAAGCTTGGCCAGAAGAATTAATTACCGTTCCAGTAAAGTCTAATTATCAAAAAACATCTACCTATGCCGAAGTAATGTCATTTATCTCAGCACTGGAGAAAAAATCTGATTTATTGCATTTAGAATATATGGGAACTAGTAAAGAAGGCAAAAAAATTCCGATGGTAATTTTAGCGAACCCAAAAATTACTACTCCTGCAGAAGCGAAAGCCTCTGGAAAACCTGTTTTGTATATTCAAGGAAACATTCATTCTGGAGAAGTTGAAGGGAAGGAAATTGTACAACAAATAATGCGTGACATTTTATTGGGTGATAAAAAACATTTATTAGACAATCAGATTTTAATCTTTGCGCCTATTTATAATACAGATTCTAACGATAAAATGAAACAAGGCAGAAGACCTTCTCAAGAAGACAGTCCGGTTGAAGTTGGAATTCGATCCAACAGTCAGGGATTGGATTTAAATAGAGACGGAATTAAAATGGAAGCTTTTGAAACTGCTGGCTTAATTCAGAATGTCCTTTTAAAATGGGATCCAGAAATGTTGGTAGATCTACATACTACTAACGGAACATGGCATGGTTACGGAATTACGTACGCACCAAGTTATCATTATGCAGGAGAAAAAGCACCCTACGATTATACTTGGGATGTTTTATTTCCTGAAGTAACAAAAAAGATCGATAAAAATTACAAAGTAAAAATTGGCCCGTATGGGTATTATTCTACCAGACAAGGTTGGCCTCCTGCTTCTATTTATACCTACAACCATCATCCAAGATATATTGTCAATCAAATGGGATTGCGAAATAAAGTGGGAATTTTAAGTGAAGCTTTTGCTCATGATCGTTTGTATGAACGTATGAACGGAACCTATGGATTTGTTGCAGAAATTTTAGAATTTACTCACAAAAATGGTAGAAAAATGGCAGCCATCAATGCAAAGGCAGAAAAAGACGCTATTGATAATGTGGTTAATAATGCAGGAAAAGTGCAAAAAGGAGTCCGTTTTAAAATGGTGGCTTTAGATAAAAAAATAGAAAGTTACAGAACCTACGATTACATTCCGTACATGAAAGATGGAAAGAAAAGCTATATCCGTTCTGGAAGAATCATTGATGTTCCGAATGTAACCAACTTATCAAAATTTGATGCTACAGTATCTACAACTTTACCAAAAGGATATTTCTTACCAAAATCTATGAAATCTATCGTAGAGCATTTAAGAAAACAAGGTGTAAAAGTAACGGAGCTAAAAGGACGTAAAAGAGCAACTGGAGAGGTTTTTATGGTTGAAAAACTAACAACAGCAAAACGTAAGTTTGAAGGCCATAATATGGCAACAGTAGAAGGGAAATATGTTGCAAAAACGCAAACTTTTAGAAAAGGTGATTATTGGATTGACATGGCACAACCTTTAACAAATCTAGCGTTTTACATGTTAGAACCGCAGTCTGATGATGGATTGGTATCATGGAATTTCTTTGACAACTATTTAAAATCTCAAGGAGTAGATACAAAAACTGTAGAATATCCTGTTTTTAAATATTACTCTGTTAGATAAACCAAAAATCATGTCTGTTCGAGGGGAGTCGAGAACTCTAAGGTACTCGATTATTATAAAAATAGGTTTCGACTCCGCTCAACCGGACAGAAGATTAAAACACCTTTTCTTGCTTTAAAAACAAATAGAATTGCTGTATCTTTGCGGCATGATTGAAGACAAAGACCAAAACAAAACCTCACTTTCTGAATTAGGTGAATTCGGATTGATAAACCATTTAACAAAGCATTTTAAACTTAAAAATGCATCAACAATAAAAGGAGTTGGAGATGATGCAGCTGTTCTAGATGCCTCAGAAAAACAAACCTTAGTTAGTACTGATTTATTAATTGAAGGGGTCCATTTCGATTTGAGTTATATGCCCTTAAAACATTTAGGGTATAAATCTGTTATGGTAAATCTTTCGGATGTGTATGCTATGAACGGAACTGCAGAGCAAATTACTGTTTCACTTGCAGTTTCTAATCGTTTTCCACTAGAAGCAATTGAAGAATTGTATGCCGGAATTCAGTTGGCTTGTGAAACCTATCAAATAGATTTAATTGGTGGCGATACCACCTCTTCTAACAAAGGAATGTTGATTTCTGTAACGGCAATCGGTAAAGCAAACAAAGAAGATGTTGTGTATAGAAATGGTGCAAAAGAAACCGATTTAATTGTCGTTTCGGGTGATTTAGGTGCTGCCTATTTAGGACTGCAGGTGTTGGAAAGAGAAAAACAAGTTTTTCAAGTGGATCCAAATAATCAACCTGACTTAGATGCATATACCTATTTAATTGAGCGTCAATTAAAACCAGAAGCACGTAAAGATATTGCTGGATTGTTAAAAGAGCTAGGTGTGAAACCTACTTCGATGATTGATATTTCTGACGGATTATCTTCTGAAATTATGCACATTTGTTCTCAATCTAAAGTAGGGTGTAAAATTTATGAAGATAAATTTCCCTTAGACCCACAGGTAATTTCTACTTGCGAAGAATTTAATATGGATTCTACCATGATTGCCTTGAGTGGTGGAGAAGATTACGAATTGTTATTTACTGTACCAATTGCCGATTTTGACAACATCAAAGGAAATCCGAATTTTTCTATTATTGGTCATATTACAGAAGAAAACCAAGGGATGAATTTAGTAACACGGGCAAATCAAGAAATTGCTTTACAAGCGCAAGGTTGGAATGCGTTGAAAGAAAATTAATTATTTTTTATTGAAGAAATAAACTTCTTAAGTGTTGCGGTAAGCTCATTTTTATTTTCAATATGACTCATATGCCCATCATCAAAAAGAATGGTTTCTAATTTGTTGGTTTTTGCTTCTTTTAAAGAAATTTCTAGGTCTAAAACAGGGTCTCTTCTTCCTAAAATCAATAATTTTTTACACGATAATTGTTGTAAAACAGGCTCTCTATTGGGTCTAATAATCATGCCTTCTTGACAAGCAATATACCCTTGAACTGGAGTCTTCAACGCATCATTTAATGCCGCTTTCATTTCGTCTTGATAAGTAATTCTACTTTGTTCACTAAACAAATTAGTAAAAGATAGTTGCACCATGCTTTTGAAGTTTTTCTGTACTAATTTATTGGCTCTAATACGCAACTTTTTTCGTTCAGTATCATCTGCTAAAGAGGTAGAATTCATCAAACAAAACCCTTTTATTTTATCTATATTTTTCTCTGCAAATGCCAAGGCAACATAACCTCCCATAGAATGTCCAACAACAATTGGTTTTCTAATTCGTAAATGTTTTAAAACAGCTTCAACAGCATCTGCCATGAGCTCCATAGAATGCACATATCCTATGCATTCAGAATTTCCATGCCCCAATAAATCAATACAAATAACTCGATTTCTTTTTGATAAAACCTCAGTAAGAGATTTCCACATAGAGGAATTTTCTAAAAACCCATGCAAAAGCACTACCGCAGTTCCTGTTCCTGTTGATGAAAAAGAAATTTTAGTGTTTTTATAGACGATACTATTTTGCATTAAACAAAAATATGTATCTTTATTGAGGTTATTTATATTATAATAGAAATGTTTACATCACCCTTTAGAAATCTTTCAGAAAAAAACGAAAAGAAATTAACGTTTAGTCTTGTATATCTCTTTATTATAAGCATGATAGCTTTGCGATATTTTAACATCTATATTGATGGTGTAAAAGCTCCTTATGGAATTGTGTCTTTTGAATTTGCAGGAAGCTTAGAAAATTCTCTTGAAATCATCAACTCTTGGTCTACTTTAGGGAAAATATGTGCAGGTCTTAGCTTGGGATATGATTTTCTTTTCTTAATTATTTATACTTTATTGATTTCTTTATTCATACACAAGTTAAATGTGCGTTTATGGACAGGAAAATCTTTTTATAAAATAGGAGAAATACTAATTTGGTCTATGTTTTTAACTGCTGCTTTTGATGCAATAGAAAATGTATCGTTGATAAAATTACTTGTTGGTAGTCATAAACAATATTGGTCTTCAATTGCATTTACTTTTGCAACCTTGAAATTTATTTTAATTGCAATTGCTCTTTTATACCTTATAGCAAATTCCTTTTTATTACTTCTTAAGAAACGTTCTTAAACGTGAATAAAACAAAAGAAATCTTTATTGTAGGATTTGCCTTATTCTCTTTATTTTTTGGAGCGGGTAATTTATTGCTTCCACCTCTTTTAGGTTACAATGCTGGTACAAATTGGGGTTGGGTAACCATAGGTTTTATAATCACCGCAGTAGTAATTCCAATTTTTGGAATTATAGCACATGCTAAATTACAGGGAACCATGTTTGACTTTGGGAAAAAAGTCTCACCAACATTCAGTTATATGTATTGTTTGTTTGTGTATGCAATTTGCATTACAATTCCTTCACCCAGAACAGCATCTGCAACTCATGAAATTGCAATACATCCATTTTTTGGTACAAACCCTCTATTAACAAGTTGCATTTACTTTACACTTGTATTCATTTTTGTGCTCAATAGGTCTAAAATATTGAATTTGATTGGTAAATATTTAACACCATTAATTGTAATCATTTTAGCTTTGGTTATTGGAATTGGATTATTCTCAAGTAATGCAAGCATGAATTCTGGTATTTTTGAAGCACCTATAGTAAGTGGACTTTTAGAAGGATATCAAACTTTTGATGCGATTGGAGCTGTAGTTGTTGGTGGTGTGATCATTATTTCTTTAAATCTTAAAGGATATTCTTCGACTTTAGAGAAAAAAGAATTGATTAAAAAAGCTGGAATTATTGCAGGAATTGGTTTGTTTGTGATTTATACCGGATTGATTGCTGTAGGAGCTTATTACGGATCAGAAATTTTTGTTGACGGAGCTTTAAGTAATGATATGCAAAGAGCAAATTTATTGAGAGGAATCAGTGTATCTACCTTAGGGGATATTGGAACCTCTTTTTTAAGCATATTGGTTGCCCTTGCTTGTTTTACTACAGCTGTGGGTATTGTTACTGGAACTTCAGATTATTTTAAAGGATTGTTTCACAATTCTCAAAAGGCATATACAATTACGGCTGTCTTAAGTTGTTTAATAGGTGTTTTAATTGGTCAATTAGATTTTCATTCAATCATTGTAATTGCATTGCCAGTGTTAATGTTTATTTACCCAATAACTATTATTTTAATTTTATTGAACGTTGTTCCAGAAAAATTTGCTTCTCCTTCAGTTTTTAAAGCAGTAGTAGGCATAACATTCTTATTTAGTATTCCAGATTTTTTAAAGTTTGTTGTCAATCCAGAAAGCTTAACCGGAATACAAAGGTATATTCCTTTTTCTGAACACACTTTGGGTTGGGTGTTGCCAGCTTTGATTACTTTTGTGTTCGTAAATTTAATTAAAAAGAAATAATTGTTATTTGCTTGCTCTTCGCATTCTTTTAGGACCTAACCACAGCCAAAATCCTGTAATTGTAAAGAGTAGTAATGCCAATCCCATAATGGTTGTATAGATGAGTTTTATTGGGTTTCCTGAAGTATTGAAATACACATCCAACGCAGAACCATCATGGATTCCTTCTATAAAATCTGAACGACGTCTTTCTATATGCAATAAGTTCCCTGTGGCGCCATCAACTTGAATTCCGTAATAATTTTCAAAAATAAATTTTGCAGTTCCGTCATTTTTCCGAATATCAATTCGATCAATTTCAGATGATAAATCTTTAGAAATATGTTCTTTAAAATAGTATTTTGCATTACTATATAAACTATCTATGGGCAACCACTCTTTTAATTCAGTAGAAGTTCCTTTATGTGTTTTTGATAGTAGATAATCATTGCTATTTTTCTTCCAACCAAGTAATAATCCACTAATAGAAACTACAAAAAAGAAAATAAATAAGGTAGCTCCATTAATTCGATGCACTTTTCTAAAAGTTCGTAAAACTTTAGCCTGTTTTTTCTTTCTTGGGTTTAAACTCATTTGGTTTTATTGGGAAAAGCGAAAATATTCTTTTAAATTGAATTTAAATATTTTTAGTCCTAAAAAAAGCGAGTTTTCACTCGCTTTTAACATTTTATAGTATTCTTTTTACTGATTCATTAAATCTTCTATTTCATCAGCTAAAATTGGAATATTTCGCATCAAATTAAAAGGGTCTCCTTTTTCTTGAATTACCACATCGTCTTCTAAACGAATTCCCATATTTTCTTCGGGTATGTAAATTCCTGGTTCAACTGTAAAAACCATGTTTGCTTTCATCGGTTTTTTTAATTCACCATAATCATGAGTGTCTAATCCCATATGATGAGAAGTTCCGTGCATGAAGTATTTTTTATAGGCTGGCCAGTTTGGATCTTCGTTTTGAACATCAGCTTTGTCAATCAATCCTAAATCCAACAATTCAGAAGTCATGATTTTACCAACTTCTTTATGATATTCTGCCCAAATAGTTCCTGGAACAAGCATTTTTGTTGCTTCTTCTTTAACTCTATAAACTGCATTATAAACAGCTTTTTGTCGGTCTGTAAAACGTCCATTAACAGGAATTGTGCGGGTCATATCTGAAGAGTAATTGGCATATTCTGCTCCAACATCTAACAACAACATATCGCCATCTTTACATTGCTGATTGTTTTCTATATAATGTAAAACACAAGCGTTATACCCTGAACCAATAATTGGTGTATATGCAAAACCCTTAGAACGATTGCGTAAAAACTCGTGCATAAATTCTGCCTCAATTTCATATTCCATGACCCCCGGTTTTACAAACCCTAAAATTCTTCTAAACCCTTTTTCTGTAATAGTACAAGCAGTTTGTAACAACTCTATTTCTTGTGCTTCTTTTACGCCACGAATACTTTGTAAAATAGGAAAGCTTTTTGCCCAATTGTGTGCAGGGAATTTATCTTTTACAGTTTTTATAAATCGGTCTTCTCTACTTTCTAGCTCTATCGCTTGACGATAATGCTCATTCGTGTTAAAATAAATAGTTTCGGCTTCTGTCATTAGATCAAAAAATACTTTATCAAATTCGCTCAACCAATAGACCGATTCTATACCAGAAGTTTTTGTGGCTTGAGCTTTATTTAATTTTGCCCCTTCCCAAATAGCGATATGATCATTTGTTTCTTTTACAAATAAAATTTCTCTGTGCTTTTTGTCCATTGCATCAGGAAAAAGCAACAAAATGCTTTCTTCTTGATCTACACCACTTAAATAAAAAATATCTCTATGCTGATAAAACGGCAATGTACTATCGGCTCCCGTAGTAAATATGTCGTTAGAATTAAATACAGCTATTGATTTTGACTTCAGTTGAGCAGTAAATTTTGCTCTGTTTTTTATAAAAAGTTGATGGTCTATTAAGTGATATTTCATAATGTATTGATGTTTAAGTAAACAAATGTAGTAATTTATAGAAAGAAGATTTAGGTATATACCTAAAATAGATATTATGGTTTGAACAAAAATACCAGTATAAAAACCTTAAGAATAATTGATTTCCAAATGGTTATAAAGAATAAAAAAAAGACAATTTTTTAAAAAATAATAAAAAAATTATCATTTTATTGTTTTTATAAACTATCTTTGCAGCTAATATTATTTTAATTATTTATTACAATGAGTAAAGGTACAGTAAAATTCTTCAATGAATCTAAAGGATTTGGTTTCATCACTGAAGAAGACACAAACAAAGAACATTTTGTACACATTTCTGGATTAATCGATGAGATTAGAGAAGGTGATGATGTAGAATTTGACTTACAAGAAGGTAGAAAAGGAATGAACGCAGTTAACGTTAAAGTTATCTAAGATATAAACTTTTTTTTATTAAGAAACGCCTATCAATTAATTTGATAGGCGTTTTTGATTTTATAAAACTATCTTCTTTTACTACCTTCTCTTCTAGAAGAACGATTGTCGTTTCTTTTTCTATTGTTATTATTCGTTGGCTTTTTAGAATGATTTCTAGGTGTATGGTTTTTCTTCTTAGGCGGATTCGTTTTTTTCTTTCCTGGCTCTGTAGTATTTGTAGGCTCAAAACCTTCTAGTACATTTGTCTTTAATTTATGCCCTAATACATTTTCTATTTGTCGTACATATTCCATTTCTTCAATACACACTAAAGACAATGCCTCTCCTTTTGCACCCGCTCTACCAGTTCTACCTATTCTATGTACATAATCTTCAGGAATATTTGGCAATTCAAAATTAATAACATGTGGCAACAAAGGGATGTCTAAACCACGTGCCGCAATATCTGTTGCTACAAGAACTCGAATGTCATTGGTTTTAAATTCTGCCAATGCTTTTGTACGAGCTCCCTGACTTTTGTTTCCATGAATTGCAGCGGCTGAAATCTTACTAGCAACTAATTTTTTTGTGAGCTTATTTGCGCCGTGCTTTGTTCTAGTAAAAACCAATACTTGCTTCCAGTTTCCATCAGAAATTAATTTTGTAATTAATTCTGTTTTTTTTCCTTTATCTACACGATATACTTTTTGCTCAACTTTTTCTGCCGTAGAATTCTGAGGTGTTGCTTCTACCAAAATAGGATTGTGAAGTATTCCAGCAGCTAATTCTTTTATTTCTTTAGAAAAAGTAGCAGAAAACAATAAATTTTGACGCTTTGCTGGCATCAAACTCATAATCTTTTTAATATCCCTTAAGAACCCCATATCGAGCATTCTGTCTGCTTCGTCCAATACTAAAATTTCAATTCTTTTTAAAGACAGCGCTTTTTGACTCTCTAAATCTAACAACCTACCAGGCGTTGCTACCAAAACATCTATTCCTTGTCTCAATGTTGCGATTTGAGCTTTGGCTTTTACACCACCAAAAACTACCGTAGATTTCATATTTAAATAGGCACCATAATCTCTAACATTATCATAAACTTGTGCCGCTAATTCTCTAGTCGGAGTTAAAACTAAGGCTCTAATAGGTCTAAATTTTGGATGTCTTGTCTCGTCTAAAATCTGTAGCATTGGCAAGGTAAATCCTGCTGTTTTTCCAGTACCTGTTTGGGCTGAAGCCAACACGTCTTTTCCTTCTAAAATTAAAGGAATTGCTTTTATTTGAATTGGAGATGGAGTTTTATAACCTTGCTTTTCAACAGCTTTTAATAAAGCGTTGTTTAGTCCTAATGATTGAAATGACATACTTATGTTTTATAAAATGACCTGTAGAGGGATTGTCATTTAAGAATTTCTGCAAAGATACGTTGAATTCTTTTGGAAATTAGGTTCAGATGTTAAATCTAAAAAACTTAAAGAAAAAGTTTTTGTTATCTCTTTTACATGTAGTAACTTGACACACCAAATTTAAGAACTCATGAAAAAACTAACCACAGCCTTTTTTGCAATTTTATTGTTGTCAACAACACTAATTTTTGCCCAAACAACAGCGAATCAAATTGAAGAAGCTTTAAATCAAAAAGAAAATTTAACAAAAAACTCTCTTGTAAAAAACATCGAATTCACAAACATTGGACCCACAATTATGAGTGGTCGTGTTGTAGATATCGATGTAAACCCTAACAATACCAACGAATTTTATGTGGGGTATGCCTCGGGAGGTTTATGGTACACAAACAACAACGGTACTTCTTTTACACCTGTAATGGACAATTCGCCTACACAAAACGTTGGTGATATTGCCATTGACTGGAAAAATGGAACCATTTGGGTTGGAACTGGTGAAAGTAATTCTTCTCGTTCTTCATATTCAGGAATCGGAATTTTAAAATCTACCGATAAAGGAAAAACATGGGAAAATGTTGGTTTAACTGACTCACAACACATTGGTAGAATGATTATCAATAAAAACAATCCGGACGAAGTAATCGTTGGAGCCATTGGGCATTTGTATTCAAAAAACAAACAACGTGGAATTTATAAAACTTCTGACGGAGGAAAAACATGGAAAAATGTTCTTTTTATTGATGATATGACAGGTGTGATTGACATTAGTGTATCGCCTACCAATTCTAATATTTTATATGCTGCATCTTGGGAAAGAATACGTAGTGCTTGGGACTTTGATGGTGACGGGAATGGGTCTGCCATATACAAAAGTACCGATGCAGGTAGTTCTTGGACAAAAATGACCACTAAAGGCAATGGCTTTCCAATTGGTACTGGTGTTGGTAGAATAGGTTTAGCTGCGTTTAATGATAATATTGTATATGCTTTTTTAGACAATCAATTTAGAAGACCTGAAACACCTAAAAAGCCAGGTAGCGGAATTCAAAAAGATGATTTTAAAACCATGTCTGTTGCAGATTTTATGAAATTAGACAACAAAGAACTAAATACCTATTTACGTAGCAATCGTTTTGATAGTAAAGAAACAGCTACCTCTGTAAAAGCAGCAGTAAATAAAGGAGACCTGAAACCAAGTCACTTAGCTTCTTATTTAGAAGACGCTAATTCTATGCTATTTGATTCACCTGTAATTGGTGCAGAATTGTATAAATCTACCAATGGAGGAAAAACTTGGAAAAAAACACACAATGGGTATTTAGATGGTGTGTATAGTTCTTATGGGTATTACTTCGGTATTATGGGGGTTAGTGAAATGGATCAAAATAAAGTATATATCGGTGGTGTTCCTTTATTAAAATCTGATGATGGTGGAAAAAGTTTTCAAAATATTGGTGGCGCAGGTGTGCATTCAGATCATCAAGCTCTTTGGGTAAACCCTAATAAATTAGGACATATTGTAAACGGAAACGATGGTGGAATCAATATTACTTTTGACGATGGTAAAAACTGGTCAAAAAACAACCCACACGCTGTTGGGCAATTCTATGCCATTGCCGTAGATAATAAAAAACCATACAATGTATATGGTGGATTGCAAGACAATGGTGTTTGGTATGGACCGAATAACTATCGTTTTTCTACTGGCTGGAAAGGTAGCGGAAGCTATGCTTACAAAAGAATTGGCGGCGGAGACGGAATGCAGGTTGAGGTAGATACTAGAGACAATGAAACAGTGTATTCTGGTTCACAATTTGGTTATTATTTCCGTTTAAATTTAAAAACCGGAAAACGTATTTCTATTCATCCTAAGCATGAACTAGGAGATTCTCCTTATCGTTATAATTGGCAAACTCCTATTTTATTATCAAAACACAATCAAGATATTTTATACATGGGCGCAAATAAATTATTGCGTTCTATGGATCAAGGGGCAACATTCGAAGTTGTTTCAAATGATTTAACAACGGGTGGTAAAAAAGGAAATGTTCCTTACGGAACATTAGCAACCATTTCTGAAAGTCCATTTCAATTTGGGTTGATTTATACTGGATCTGATGATGGATTGATTCATATTACAAAAGATGGTGGGGTTTCATGGAAAAACATTACTGGGAATTTACCAAAAGAGTTATGGGTAAGTAGAGTAATTGCCTCGAAATTTAAAAAAGAAAGAGTGTATGCTACATTAAATGGTTATAGATCTGATGATTTTACATCTTATGTATTTATGTCTGATAATTACGGAGAAACTTGGGAAAATATTGGAAAGAATATTCCGACTTCTGCCGTTAATGTAATTAAAGAAGACTCAAAAAACGAGAAGTTATTGTATGTAGGTACAGATAACGGATTGTATGCTACATTTAACAATGGAGGTTCGTGGCATCCTTTTAGTCATGGTTTTCCAAATGTTGCTGTGCACGACTTAGTAATTCAAGAAAGAGAAAATGATTTAGTTGTTGGAACACATGGTAGAAGTATCTACAAAGCAAACATTGCAAATTTGCAAAACTTTGATTCTTACAGCTCAAAAACTACTCATATATTTACTATCGACCCTATTCGTTCTTCACCGCGCTGGGGAAGTTCTTGGAGTCAATGGTCTTCACCTGCTACTCCAGATGTAGCAATTAAAGTATTCTCTAATTCAGCTAGAAAAAATACAGTTTCTGTGTATGCTGGAAAAGTTTTGGTAAATTATTTTGTGGTAAGTTTAGACAAAGGTTTTAATACCATCAACTATGATGTTTCTTTTTCTAAAAGCGGAAAAAGAGATTATGAAAAAGCAAACAACAAAGGAAAATTAAATGCGGCACAGAATGGTGTTTATTATTTACCTAAAGGAAAATATACTATAAAAGTAGGAACAGAAGAACAAACACTAGAAGTAAAATAAACTGTTATCTTTCATGGTAACAACTTATAGAAATCAGTACTTTTATCTCATGAAAAGAGTACTGATTTTTTATTTTCTTTTAGCTTCAAGTATCCTATTCTCACAATCTAATTGGCAAGAATTCAAAAAATTATCTTACTTGTGACAACAAACTTATCCCTAAAAAATCCCTTAAAGGAAAATGGAAAAATGAGAAGTGTTTGGTAAATTCTAACAACAATTATTTAAACAAGTTCTAAATACCACAGAAAACAAAAAAGTTGTTTGCTTAAACATATCAATAAGCGTAAATTTGTGCCAATTCTTAACTAATAAAAAATGAGCGGAATCTTAAATTCTTCGATCGCTAGAAAGTTTGCCATGGCGCTTTCGGCTTTCTTTCTTATGTTTTTCTTATTGCAACATTTTGTAATAAACGTAACTTCAATATTCCCAAATAATGGTGCAACTTTTAATAAGTTGTCTCACTTTATGGGAACAAATGCATTAATTCAATATGCGCTACAACCTGTTTTAATTTTTGGGGTTGTTTTTCATTTTGTAATGGGTTTTGTTTTAGAAATAAAAAACAATAATGCCAGAGCAATTAAATATGCTAAAAATAATGGTGCTGCAAACTCTACTTGGATGAGTAGAAATATGATTTGGACGGGTTTAGCAATTTTAGCTTTTATTGTATTGCATTTTATTGATTTTTGGTTTCCAGAAATCAACACCAAATTTATCCAAGGTGATTGGTCTGGAATGCACAATGGACAATTACGCTATTTTCATGAGTTGCAAGAAAAATTTGTAAACCCAGCAAGAGTTGGCGTCTATATTGTGGCATTTGTGTTTTTAGCTTTACACTTATTACACGGATTTGATTCTGCTTTCCAATCAGTTGGAGCAAATAATAAATATACTAAAGGGTTGAAAACTTTTGGTAAATTATATGCAATCTTAATCCCGTTAGGATTTATCGTTATTGCATTATTTCATCACTTTAACCATTAATCTTAAAAAACTATGGCTTTAGATTCAAAAGTACCAGAAGGTCCAATTAAGGATAAATGGACAACATATAAAGATAAAATTAACTTAGTCAATCCTGCCAACAAACGTCATATTGATGTTATTGTGGTGGGTACAGGTTTAGCTGGAGGTTCTGCTTCTGCAACTTTAGCAGAATTAGGATACAATGTAAAAGCATTTGCATATCAAGATTCTCCTCGTAGAGCACACTCAATTGCTGCACAAGGAGGAATCAATGCTGCAAAAAATTATCAAGGAGATGGAGACTCTAACTACAGATTGTTTTACGATACTGTAAAAGGAGGAGATTATCGATCTAGAGAAGCAAACGTATATCGTTTGGCTGAAGTTTCTGCAAACATTATTGATCAATGTGTTGCTCAAGGAGTTCCTTTTGCACGTGATTATGGTGGATTGTTAGACAACCGTTCTTTTGGTGGTGTTTTAGTTTCTAGAACTTTTTATGCCAAAGGACAAACTGGTCAGCAATTATTATTAGGAGCTTATTCTGCAATGAACAGACAAATTGCTCGTGGTAAGATTGAAATGTTTAACAGACATGAAATGTTAGATGTGGTAATTGTTGATGGAAAAGCAAGAGGGATTATTGCAAGAAATTTAGTAACAGGAGAGATTGAGCGTCATTCTGCGCATGCGGTAGTAATTGCTTCTGGAGGATATGGAAATGTATATTTCTTATCAACAAATGCGATGGGTTCTAATGCAACAGCCGCATGGAAAATTCATAAAAAAGGAGCTTATTTTGCAAATCCTTGTTATACACAAATTCACCCAACTTGTATTCCGCGTTCTGGAGATTATCAATCGAAATTAACATTGATGTCAGAGTCATTAAGAAATGATGGTAGGATATGGGTTCCAAAGAATTTAGAGGATGTAAAAGCCATTAGAGAAGGCAGAAAAAAACCTACAGATTTATCTGAAGACGAAAGAGATTATTATTTAGAAAGACGCTATCCTGCTTTTGGTAACTTAGTACCTCGTGATGTTGCTTCTAGGGCAGCTAAAGAACGTTGTGATGCTGGATATGGCGTTAATGCTACTGGTGAGGCTGTGTATTTAGATTTTGCATCAGCAATTACGAGATATGGAATAGAGCAAGCGAAGATTCATAATATTTCAAACCCTTCGGATGCTAAAATTTACGAATTAGGACAAAAAATAGTAGAGGAAAAATACGGGAATTTATTCCAAATGTATGAGAAAATTGTAGATGAAAATCCTTACAAAACACCGATGATGATTTATCCTGCGGTACATTACACAATGGGTGGTGTTTGGGTTGATTACAATTTAATGACAACCATTCCGGGTTGTTATTGTATTGGTGAGGCAAATTTCTCTGACCATGGTGCAAATAGATTAGGAGCTTCTGCATTAATGCAAGGATTGGCTGATGGGTATTTCGTACTACCTTATACCATTGGAGATTATTTAGCAGACGATATTAGAACTGGTAAAATTTCAACTGATTTGCCAGAATTTGAAACCGCTGAAAAAGAAGTCTCAGATCGTATTAATTTCTTTATCAATAATAAAGGAACGAAATCTGTAGATTATTTCCATAAAAAACTAGGAAATATCATGTGGAATAAATGTGGTATGTCTAGAAATGCTAAAAACTTAGAAGAAGCGATTAAAGAGATTGCTGAATTAAGAGCTGAATTCTGGAAAGAGGTTTCTGTACCTGGAGGAGATAAAGAGTTTAATGAGGAATTAGCAAAAGCTGGAAGAGTTGCTGATTTTTTAGAATTAGGAGAATTGTTTGCTAAAGATGCTTTAAACAGAAATGAGTCTTGTGGAGGTCACTTTAGAGAAGAATCTGCAGAAGAGTCTGGCCCTCAAAAAGGAGAAGCAAAACGTGATGACAAAAATTATGCATACGTTGCTGCTTGGGAATACAAAGGGGAACCTGCTAATGCAGTTTTACACAAAGAAGAATTAAAATTTAATGATATTGAACTAAAACAACGTTCATACAAATAATTAAGACATTATGAATTTAACACTTAAAATTTGGAGACAAAAAGACTCAAAAACTAAGGGTCTAATGGTTGATTACAAAGTGACTGATATTTCAGAACACATGTCTTTTTTAGAAATGATGGACGTTCTAAATGAGCAATTGGTAAATACTGGTGAAGAGCCTGTAGCTTTTGATCATGATTGTAGAGAGGGAATTTGTGGTATGTGCTCTATGTACATTAACGGAGAAGCTCATGGACCCGATAGAGGAGTTACAACTTGTCAATTACACATGCGTATGTTTAAAGACGGTGACACTATTACTATTGAGCCTTTTAGAGCTAAAGCATTTCCGGTGATAAAAGACTTAGTTGTTGATAGAAGTTCTTTTGAACGCATACAACAAGCTGGTGGATTTATTTCTGTAAACACTTCAGGTAATACACAAGACGCTAATGCAATTCCAATTTCCAAACACGCTGCAGATGAAGCGATGGATGCAGCAGCTTGTATTGGGTGTGGTGCTTGTGTAGCAACATGTAAAAACTCTTCTGCCATGTTGTTTGTTGGAGCTAAAGTTTCTCAATACGCATTACTACCTCAAGGTCAGGTTGAAGCCGCAGATCGTGTTTTAAACATGGTTGCTCAAATGGATGCCGAAGGTTTCGGAAACTGTACAAATACTGGAGCATGTGAAATTGAATGCCCGAAAGGAATTTCTTTAGAAAACATTGCTCGTATGAATAGAGAATATTTAAGCGCAAGTTTAAAAGGATAAATAAACATTTTAAATAGATAAAAAACCTCTTAGAATTCTAAGAGGTTTTTTTGTACTTTATATATAAATTCGGAAATAAAAAAGCCTTTTGATTTCTCAAAAGGCTTTTCTATTTTATTGTATAATATTATGGATTGATTGTCCAAGATACATAGTATTGAGAACCAATTGCTCCAACACCTGGTGCACTAAAATACTCTTTACCGCCTAAGTTTGCTCCACCTACTTTTAAAGTAGATTTCCATTTTGGCATTCTAAAATTTACTTGAGCATCAATTACTGATCTAGCATCTACCATTCCATCATAGAAAGCAGACTCCCATAAGAAAGCATCTTGCCATCTAAAGTTCACATTAAAACCTAAATTTTTAAATAAATCAGATTTACCAAATTGCATTTTAAATTTATGCTCTGGTGTATTGAACCCTGCCTCAAAATCTGGATTGCTTGCTCCTTTAGAACTAAAATTAGCATAGGCATAATTAAAACTAAGATCAAAATCATTGAAAATTTTAGTAGCAATACTAACACCTGCACCTGAAGAAGTAATATCCGCATCTGAATTTGAATCAAAAGCTACCCCTTTATAATCTCCACTTTGCAAAGCAATTAATGCTAGTGGTGTAGGAACTGGAGTTGGAGAACCAACAGCCGGACCGATATCAACAGCATCATTCATAGCAACACTACCATATAATGGTGCAACAACATTTTCACTTGCGATAAAGTCTTTATATTTATTGTAGTAAGCATTTAAATCTATGGTAAATCCTTCAATGATTCCTCTATAACCAACTTCAAAAGCAGTTACATGTTCTGGTTTTACAAACTCTATATCAGATTTCTTTAAAAGCCCTGGGTTTGTACCTCCGCCTGCAACAAAAGCTTGTACAGAACTTGCTGTCCAAGAATTATTATATGCAGAAGTTCCTGTTAAAACTTTCGTAGTTCCAATAGCACTTGTTCCTCCGGTTACCGCATTAATATATCCTGCTAATGCTGGGTTAATTCCTAAACTATAAGGTTGAGATCTGTATCTACTAATATTATCTGGTGCCGTACCAACTAAGATTCCTGCTCCAGCATCTAAACCAATATATTGATCTTGAGTGGTTGGGTTTCTAAATCCAGTTTGTATAGAAGCTCTAAAATTGTGATTTCTGTCTTCTCCTGCTGCATAAGATAAGGATAGTCTTGGAGAAACATTTCCTTTAAAGTTTTGTGCTTTATCATATCTTCCAGAAGCAGTAACTTTTAAACGATCCTCCATGAATTTATCTTGAATCTGAACATATGCACCATATTCGTTATAATTGATTGCACCATCGTAATCTGTAAAGATAGTTCCATAAGAATTTAAAGAATATTTTCTAAATGAACCCCCTACTTGAATGTCTGCAAAATCGATATAATCTCTTAGGTTTAAGTTAGCATCTGCATGATATAACTTCGTATTATCAACAAATTTTGACCCCGTAGTTAAATTTGGATCATTTGTAATAATTGCTTTTGAAGCATTAAATCCTGCAGATCCAGGTACTAAACGCCCAGTGTCTGCAACGGCTCTACCAGTTGCATGTGCTGCAGCAGAATTACCCGCTGGTACACCCGGAATTAATCCCGCAAACGCTTGTGCATAAGCCCCTGTATATTGACCAAACCATTGAGAATCTGATTTCCAAGATCTATTAATATTAATAGCTGCAAAACGAGTATCAAATGAATCTCCTGCATCTTCTTGAGTTACATAACCTCTAACGAAAAAGTTTTTCCCACGGAATTCCAATTTATGTTGTGATAAATAGAAGTTTTTAATATTATATCTGTTTTGTCCTTGATAAATGGTGTTTCCTGTTCCGTATTTAGAATTCCAAATTACTTCCAAACGATCATTTCCAAAAGGTCTATAATTTAAAGACAATCCTAATTTTACACTTTTTGCGTTATTGTCCATTAAATCATTATCTGTATACCCTGTTCTACTTACATTTACATTTGGTACTAATGCTGCTAATGCAGGAGGGAACCCTGGAATTTTACCCGCAACACCTTTGATGTTCGCAGAAACTTCATCTCCATACACATTTAATCCGTTATAATTTGGATTTCCAGCATGACTTGTAGAAGCAGGATTTAATTCATCTCTATAATCTACAGCAAACCATTCTGTCCCTTTTAAGTAAGACAATGTTGCTTTTGCTGCAAAATAATCTGAAAAAGCATATGCCATTCTAATACTAGTATCTACATACTCGTTAGTTCCGGCAGCATCTTGAGTTGTCATTCCTGTTTTCATTACATAGCTAATTCCTTGGCTATCGAAAGGCGATTTACTTGTCATGAACATGATCCCATTAAATGCATTCGCTCCATACAATGCAGAAGAAGCACCTGGTAATAATTCAACAGTCTTCACATCAAGTTCAGACATTCCTAATAAGTTACCAAGCGCAAAGTTCAATGCTGGAGAAGAATTGTCCATTCCGTCAACCAATTGCATAAAACGCTCATTTGCAAAAGTAGCAAACCCACGAGTATTCACAGATTTGAATGTTAAACTGTTTGAATTAATATCTACTCCTTTAAGGTTTTCTAAACCATCATAAAAAGAAGGAGAAGACGTATTTCTAATTTCTCTAATATCCATTCTTTCTACTGTAACCGGAGACTCCATAATACGCTCTGGTGTACGAGATGCAGATACTACTACCTCATCTAAAGAAGTAGCATTTTCAATTAAAGTCACCGATACATCTTGGTTATTTTTTGAGATTGCAACTTTTTGAGTTTTATAACCCAACATAGAAATTTCAATATTAAAAGGCGGAATATCCGTTACTTTCATTGTAAATTTCCCGTCAAAATCTGTACTTGTACCTACTGATTTTCTTTCAACTTTAATGTTGGCGCCTGGTAAAGGTTCGCCAGAAGCGTCTATCACTGTTCCTGAGACGGTAGTCTGAGCGAACATAATTACGCTAGTAAACGTTGCAAATGCAACAAGTAATAGTTTTTTCATAATGTAAAATATTTGTTATCTATTGCGCAAAGTACAATTTTTTTTGAATTAGTTAAAGAAGTAAGCTAAAATTTAAACATTTGCCATTTTTTTTATTTGATATTGAAAATTTAACAATGTTGTTTTCTTTGATAATTTCCTTTGAAACAAAAAGTCAAATCGTAACTTTGCAGAAATCTTATATCAATTGGAAATAATCCATTCTCTTTCTAATTATCATCATACAGAAAAAACGGTTGTAACCATTGGTACTTTTGATGGAGTTCATATTGGTCATCAAAAAATAATAGAGCAAGTGGTAAAAACGGCAAAAAAGCTAGGTAAAAAATCTGTTTTGCTAACGTTTTTCCCCCATCCTAGAATGGTTTTGCAAAAAGATGCTTCAATAGAATTAATTAACACAATTGATGAAAGAGCTCATTTGTTATCGAAAACCGGTCTGGATTTCTTAATTATTCACCCATTTAGCATTGCCTTTTCAAGATTAACAGCCTTAGATTTTGTAAGAAAAATTTTAGTAAATCAATTAAACACTTCAAAATTAATTATTGGATACGATCATCATTTTGGAAAAAATAGAGAAGGGAACTTAGAACAACTTACAGAATATAGTCATTTATATAATTTTACTGTTGAAGAAATTCCTGCACAAGACATTAATGATGTTGCTGTAAGCTCAACAAAAATTAGAAAAGCATTATCAGAAAAAAACATAAAAACAGCTAACAAATATTTGGGCTATAATTTTATGTTAAGCGGAACGGTAATAAATGGCAAACAACTAGGAGGTAAAATTGGTTTTCCGACTGCAAATTTAAGCATCAAAGAAGCATATAAATTAATTCCAAAAACAGGTGTTTATCTAGTAAAATCAATGATTGGCACTAAAACTATTTTTGGCATGATGAATATTGGTTTTAGACCAACTATTGAAGGAAAGCACCAAACTATCGAAATTCATTTTTTTGATTTTAAAGAAAATCTTTATACTAAAGATTTAACTGTAGAAATTTTATTTTTCTTAAGAGATGAAGAAAAATTTGACTCAGTTGAAAAGTTAATCTTGCAGCTAAAAGAAGATGAAAAAATTGCACTAAACTACATCGAAAACAATCTCTAAAAGGCATTGGTAAATTGTTGTACTTGCTGTATCTTTGTGACTCTTAAAAATTTTAAAGATGTTACAGGTTCAGTATATTAGAGACAACAAACAAGCTGTTTTAGAAGGTTTAGAAAAACGAAATTTTACAAATGCAGAAAGTATAATTTCAGAGGTATTAGCTACTGATGAAAATCGTAGAAACACACAAACTTCTTTAGACACTATTTTAGCAGAATCTAATACTTTTTCGAGAGAAATAGGAGAGCTCTTTAAATCAGGGCAAGCTCAAAAAGCAACCCTATTGAAGGAAAAAACCACACAACTTAAAGAGCAATCTAAAGCGTTAACTGAGCAATTGAATACTTTTTCAAACAACTTGCAAGAGTTGTTATATCAAATTCCGAATGTGCCTCATACATCTGTAAAAGCTGGAAAATCTGAAGAAGATAATGAAATTGTTTTTTTTGAAGGCGCAATTCCAGCTTTAGGAAAAAATGCTTTACCTCATTGGGAATTAGCGAAAAAATATGACATCATAGATTTTGAATTAGGAACCAAAATTACCGGTGCTGGTTTTCCAGTGTATAAAGGAAAGGGAGCAAGGCTACAACGTGCCTTAATCAACTATTTTTTAGATAAAAATATTGAAGCTGGTTATAAAGAATACCAAGTTCCACATTTAGTAAATACAGAATCTGCTACTGCAACTGGGCAATTGCCAGATAAAGATGGGCAAATGTATCATGCAGCAGTAGATGATTTATATTTAATTCCGACTGCCGAAGTTCCAATAACCAATATGTTTAGAGGAGACTTAATTACTGAAACTGATTTTCCAATTACATGTACCGGATACACACCTTGTTTTAGAAGAGAAGCAGGAAGTTATGGCGCACATGTTCGAGGTTTAAACAGATTGCATCAATTTGATAAAGTAGAAATTGTAAGAATAGAACATCCTGATAATTCATACCAGGCTTTAAATGAAATGGTAGAGCATATCAAAGGTATTTTAAGAGACTTAAAATTGCCTTACAGAATTTTACGTTTGTGTGGAGGTGATACAGGATTTACTTCTGCATTAACATTCGACTTTGAAGTGTTTTCTACAGCACAAGATAGATGGTTGGAAATTAGTTCAGCTTCAAATTTTGAAACCTATCAAGCAAATAGATTAAAGCTGCGTTTTAAAAATAAAGAAGGGAAAAGTCAGTTAGCACATACATTAAACGGGAGTTCTCTTGCGTTACCGAGAGTTTTGGCAGGAATCTTAGAAAACTATCAAACCGAAAATGGAATTAAAATTCCGGATGCTTTAGTGCCTTATTGTGGTTTTGATATGATTGATTAAAAACAACAATCAATAAAAGAATAATCAAGTAAGTTTTGAGGCCTCTTAAAACTTACTTTTTAGTTTGCAACAACTGCAACCATTAATCTTTTATATTTATTCATTTCTAATAATGCATTTAAATACGCACCTATTTGTCCGTTTTGCATAAACACTTTAGAGTTGTTTTTTGCTTGTTCGTATTGTTTAGTTAATTCGCTCATAATTTCAAATTTTGTTAGTTCTTATATCTAATAGACAAGTTTTGTGCCAAAATGTTACAATGCATTTACAGAAATCATCTGATTTAATAAAAATTTAACGTTCTTGTTCTTATCTTTGAATACCATGAAAAACACCATTATTCTATTTTTTATCTTCATTAGCTCTTTAAGTTATGGGCAAAACGACTATATGTTGGCAGAAAGATATTATAGAGATGGAGCCTATGAAAAAGCGATACAGATCTTTAAAGTTCTTTACACAAAAAACCCTTACAACACTACTTATTTAAAAAGGCTGGTTAGTTCTTACCAAGAAACATCGCAATTTGAAACGGTTGAAAAGTTATTAAAGCAGCGTTTAATTACATACCCAAAACATTCTTATTTAAATGTTGAGTTGGGTTATAATTACGAAAAACAACAACAAAAGGAAACCGCAAAAATATATTATGACAAAGCCATAAACTCAATAAAAACAAATAACGGGATGGGTGGGTTTATTGGTCGATTATTTAATGACAATGCTTTGTTGGATTATGCAATTTTAGCGTATCAAGAAACAATGCGCTACAACCCAAATGCAAATTATCAATTTCAAATTGCTCAAATTTATGGTGAAAAAGGAGCATTTGAAAAGATGTTTACCTCTTATATTGATTTGATTGATAAAAATGAAGATTATTTAAATACCGTACAACGTTTTACAAGCAGATATATTACAGATGACCCAGTAAACAACAACAATATCCTGTTTAAAAAAGCACTGATTAAAAAATCGGTTAGCAATCCTAAAAATGTTTGGAATCAGTTGTTAAGTTGGCTTTTTATACAACAAAAAGAATATGAAAAAGCGCTCATTCAAGAAAAAGCATTGTACAACAGAAATCCAGCATACATTGTAAACATTATAGATTTAGGGTACAATTCTTACAACAACAGCGCATTTGATACTGCTAAAAAATGTTTTGATTTTATTTTAGAAAAAAGTCCATTTATAGATCAAATCTTAATTGCGAATTTATATACAGTAAAAATTGCAATAGCAACAAATCAAGAAAATATTGAATCTCTTTTTGATGCTATTTTTACTCGTTATGGCAAAAATTCTGCGACATTAAAAATTCAGTTAGCATATGCAGAGTTTTTAACCTATAAAAAAAACAAACCCGAGCAAGCAATTACTGTGTTAACACATGCAATGGATATTGCAAAATCAAAATTTGAAAAAGCAGAAATTAAATTAAAATTGGGCGATGTTCATGTGTTTATTGGAAATTACAACAAAGCATTGATTTACTTTTCTCAAGTACAAACGAGCATTAAAAATCATCCGTTGGCTCAACAAGCTCGATTTAAGGTTGCGCAAACTTCTTATTTTAAAAACGATTTTAAATGGGCATTTGCCCAATTAAAAGTGTTAAAAGCATCAACTACACAACTAATTGCAAACGATGCATTGGATTTGTTTTTAATCATTTCAGACAATCAACCCAAAGATTCGTTAGACATTGGTTTACAGTTATATGCTAAGGCCGATTTATTAGCCTTTCAAAATAAAAACACACAAGCAATAGACACCTTACAAAAAGTAATTAGAGATTATAAAGGGCAAAAAATTGAAGATGAAGCATTGTTTAAACAAGCAGATTTGTTTTCAAAAACAAAACAATTTCAAAAAGCAATCAACAACTATACTCAAATTATTGCACTAGATAAAGACGGAATTTTTGTTGATGATTCTATCTATCAAATTGCAGAAATTTATCTAAATCAATTAATTAATACCGAAAAAGCTTCTGAATACTATCAAAAGATTATTTTTGAGCATCCGTCGAGTATTTATTTAGTTGACGCTAGAAAAAAATACAGGAAACTCAGAGGAGATATTGTTAATTAACCACCATACAAATGTACATTTACAACGTAACTTTAAGCATAGACCAAAGTATTCATGAAGAATGGTTAGAATGGATTCATAACCACATTCCAGAAGTCTTAGCCACCGGAAAATTTACCTCAGCAAAATTAACGCAAGTGTTGGTTGAAGAAGATATGGGCGGAATTACATATTCTGTACAATACAGCGCAAAAACTCGCGAAGATTTAGACAATTATTACAAAGAAGATGCTGATAGATTGCGTATTGGCGGAATGCAAAAATTTGCAGATAAAATGTTGGCTTTTAGGACAGAATTAAAAATTGTAAACGAGTTTTTCTCAAACGAAGTAAAAAATTAACATGAGCGTTAAAGCCAAAAAACATTTAGGACAACACTTTTTAACCGATGAAACAATCGCTAAGAAAATTGCAGATTCTTTAACTGAAAAAGGATACAATAATGTGTTAGAAATTGGTCCTGGAATGGGGGTTTTAACAAAGTATTTATTAGAAAAAAAAGCAGTAGTAACTGTCATGGAGCTCGATTCTGAATCTGTTACCTATTTAAAAGAAACATTTCCTTTAGAGCACCTAAACTTAAACACAACTTCAGAAAAATTTAAGATCCTAGAAGGCGATTTTTTAAAGCAACAAATAACACAACTTTTTAATAAAGAACAGGTGGCAATTATTGGTAATTTCCCTTATAATATTTCTACACAAATCGTTTTTAAAGCGCTAGAAAATAGAGAATTTGTACCAGAATTTGCTGGTATGTTTCAAAAAGAAGTTGCTCAGAGAATTGCAGAAAAAGAAGGAAGTAAAGTGTACGGAATTTTATCCGTTTTAACACAAGCTTTTTATGATGTAGAATATTTATTTACTGTACCTCCTTCTGTTTTTAACCCACCTCCAAAAGTAGATTCTGGTGTAATTAGGTTGGTCAGAAAAGAAAACTATACGTTGCCTGTAGATGAAAAATTATTTTTTAGAGTTGTAAAAACAAGTTTCAATCAACGAAGAAAAATGTTGCGTGGTAGTTTAAAATCCTTTAATCTTTCGGATACGTTAAAAGAAGACCCTATATTTGCGAAACGCCCTGAGCAATTATCGGTTCAAGAATTCATTAATTTGACTGCAAAAATAGCTAACAATGGCATTTGAAATCACAAAAGAGCTTATAGAAGATATTGCATTACATATCCAAAATGGAAATGATAAAGCGATTATTGAACTGTTTGAAGAAATACATCATGCAGATATTGCAGAAATTTTAGAAGATGTTTCTTTTGAAGAATCGGTATATATTATTAAACTCCTAGATAGCGAAACAACTTCTGAGATTTTAATTGAGCTTGATGAAGATATTCGAGAAAAAATATTAGAACAGTTTACCGCAAAAGAAATTGCTGAAGAAGTTGAAGAACTAGACTCGGATGATGCTGCAGATATTATTGGAGAACTTTCTGAAGAAAGGCAAGAGGCCGTAATGTCTGAAATTGAAGACGAAGAACATGTCAAAGAAATTGAAGAATTACTTTCTTATGATGAAAATTCTGCCGGTGGTTTAATGGCAAAAGAGTTGGTGAGTGTAAATGAAAATTGGAATGTTCTGAAATGTGTTAAAGAAATGCGAATTCAGGCAGAAGAAGTTACTCGAGTACATTCTATTTATGTTGTAAATGATGCTGGTCAATTAAAAGGGCGCCTCTCTTTAAAAGATTTATTAGTTGCTTCTACAAGGACTCATATTTCTGAAATTTACATTCCAAAGGTAGATGCTGTTCATGTTGGTGACCCAGCAGAAGATGTTGCTAATATCATGCGAAAATATGATTTAGAGGCGATTCCGGTTGTAGATGACAATGAGGTTTTATTAGGTAGAATTACTATTGATGATATCGTAGATGTGATCAAAGAAGAAGCCGATAAAGATTACCAAATGGCTGCAGGTTTAACTCAAGATGTAGATTCTGATGATAGTATTTTCCATTTAACAAAAGCACGTATTCCTTGGTTATTTTTAGGTCTTATTGGTGGTATTGGAGCCTTCTTAATTATGGAGGGGTTTCAAGATTTATTTAGTGAAGATGCTATCTTATTCTTTTTTACACCATTAATTGCCGCTATGGCAGGAAATGTTGGAGTACAATCTTCTGCAATTATCGTACAAGGTTTAGCAAACGATGATGTAAAAGGAAGTATCAATAGTAGATTGATAAAAGAAATGCTCCTTGCTTCATTAAACGGATTAATTTTAGCAATCTTTTTATTTTTATTTATTTGGTTATACAGCGGAGAGCTTCAAAAAGGTTTTGCTATTTCTGTTTCGCTAATCGTGGTTATTATTGTTGCTGGATTAATAGGAACTTTCATTCCTTTGTTTTTAAATAAAAGAGGAATCGATCCTGCAATTGCAACTGGGCCATTTATTACTACTAGTAATGATATTTTTGGAATTCTAATTTACTTTTGGATTGCGAAACTAATCATTGGTATTTAATAGCAATTTATTTTAACTTATTAAACAAATCCCATAATACAACACCACAACTTACTGATATGTTCAAAGAGTGTTTGGTGCCTAATTGTGGAATTTCAATACACAAATCTGAAGCTGAAACTACTTCTTGTTGTACCCCTTTCACTTCATTACCCATCACAACAGCATATTTTTGCTTTTTAGCTGGAATAAACTCGTTTAGCATGGTGCTGTTTTCAGCTTGTTCTATGGATAATACTTTTATATTTTCTTTCTTTAATTTCTCAACCAATGCTAAGGTATCTTTTACATATTCCCATTCTACAGATTCTGTAGCACCCAATGCTGTTTTATGAATTTCTTTGTTTGGTGGGGTTGCCGTAATACCGCAGAGATAAATTTTTTCAATCAAAAAAGCATCCGAGGTTCTAAAAACAGAACCCACGTTGTTTAAACTTCTAATATTGTCAAGAATTACAATTAAAGGTGTTTTAGTAACATCTTTAAATTCATCAACAGAGATTCTTCCTAACTCGCTATTTTTTAGTTTTCTCATAAAAAGTTCTATCTTTATATACGAATAATTATCTTCGCAAAACTAATTTAAAAATTCCGAAAGACTTGGCAAAAGCAACCACAAAAAAGGTTACTCCATTAATGAAACAATATAATGCCATTAAGGTAAAATATCCTGATGCCATGTTGTTGTTTAGAGTGGGCGATTTTTACGAAACCTTTGGTGAAGATGCTAAAAAAGCAGCACATGTTTTAGGAATTACATTGACAAAAAGAGGTGCTGGAAGCGAAACTGAAACTGCTTTGGCTGGTTTTCCGCATCACTCCATAAACACCTATTTACCAAAGTTGGTAAAAGCCGGAATGCGTGTTGCCATTTGTGATCAATTAGAAGATCCTAAAATGACCAAAACTATTGTAAAACGTGGAGTTACAGAATTGGTTACGCCTGGTGTTGCTTTGAATGATGAAGTATTAAATACTAAAACAAATAATTTTTTAGCGGCAATTCATTTTGAAAAAAAACAACTCGGAATTTCATTTTTAGATGTGTCTACCGGAGAATATTTAGTTGCACAAGGAAATGCTGAATACATCGATAAATTATTACAAAATTTCAGTCCAAGTGAAGTATTAGTCGAAAAAAGACACAAACAACAATTTCTAGAACTTTTTGAAAATCGTTTTTATACATTTTATCTAGATGATTGGGTTTTTCAACCTGAATATGCACAAGAAAAGTTGCAAAATCATTTTAAAGTAAAAAGTTTAAAAGGTTTTGGAATTCAAGAATTATCTAGCGGAATTGTAGCTGCAGGTGCTGTATTGTTTTATTTATCGGAAACACAACACAAACAATTATCGCACATTCAAAATATCTCAAGAATTGCTGAAGATCATTATGTTTGGATGGATAGATTTACGGTCCGTAATTTAGAATTGTACCACGGAACTTCTAATAACTCTGTGACACTTTTAGATATTATAGACGCAACCATTTCGCCCATGGGTGGACGCTTATTAAAGCGTTGGTTGGCTTTGCCTTTAAAGAATATTGAGGAAATTCAGCAACGACACGAAACCGTTAATTATTTAATCAATTCTGATGAGTTCTTTGAAACCGTTACCTATCAAATCAAACAAATAAGTGATATTGAACGATTGATTTCTAAAGTGGCCACAGGAAAAGCTTCGCCAAGAGAAGTTGTCTACTTAAAAAATTCTTTACAAGCAATTATTCCGATTAAAGAGGCTGCTGAAAAAAGCACAAATGCATCTGTAAAACAAATCGGAAAATCATTAAACAATTGTTCAGAATTGATTTCAAAAATTTCTGAAACGGTATTTGACGATGCTCCGGTAAACATCAATAAAGGAAATGCTATTGCAAAAGGAGTTTCACAAGAGTTAGATGATTTACGTGCCATTTCAACCTCTGGAAAAGAATATTTAGACAATATGCTAGCTCGTGAAACCGAAAGAACAGGAATTTCTAGCTTAAAAATTGCGTTCAACAATGTGTTTGGATACTATATAGAAGTTCGGAATACCCATAAAGATAAAGTTCCTGAAGAGTGGATTCGCAAACAAACCTTGGTAAATGCAGAGCGCTATATTTCAGAAGAACTGAAGGAATACGAAACCAAAATTTTAGGAGCAGAAGAAAAAATTCAACTTTTAGAGCAAGAAATTTTTGCTAAATTGATTCAATACATCATCAATTTTGTGCAGCCAATTCAGCAAAACGCAAACGGAATTGCAAAATTAGATTGTTTATTGTCTTTTGCTAAAACTGCGATTGACAATAATTATGTACGTCCGGTTTTAGATGAAAGCACCGATTTAGAAATTAAAAACGGACGCCATCCGGTGATTGAAAAACAATTACCAATTGGCGAAGAGTATATTGCAAATGATGTGGTGTTGAATAGAAATCAACAACAAATTATTATGATTACTGGGCCCAACATGTCTGGAAAATCGGCCATATTACGTCAAACTGCATTGATTGTGTTGTTGGCACAAATGGGAAGTTATGTTCCTGCACAAAATGCTAGAATTGGTGTGGTAGATAAAATTTTTACACGTGTTGGTGCAAGCGATAATATTTCGATGGGCGAATCTACGTTTATGGTAGAAATGAACGAAACTGCTTCTATTCTTAATAATATTTCTGAACGTAGTTTGGTGTTGTTAGATGAAATTGGAAGAGGAACTTCTACCTATGACGGAATTTCAATTGCTTGGGCTATTGCAGAATATTTACATGAACATCCATCACAAGCGAAAACATTATTTGCTACGCATTACCACGAATTAAATGACATGACCGAAACTTTTAGCCGTGTTAAAAATTTCAATGTTTCTGTAAAAGAGCTCAAAGACACTATTATTTTCTTACGTAAGTTGGTTGCTGGTGGCTCTAATCATAGTTTCGGAATTCATGTTGCTAAACTGGCTGGAATGCCAACTCAGGTAATTCATAGAGCAAATAAAATACTAGAACAATTAGAGAAAAATCATTCGAATAAAGAAGTAAAGGAAACTTTAAAAACCGTACAACACGAAGAAATGCAATTGAGTTTTTTTCAGTTGGATGATCCTTTATTAGAAAATATCAAAGAAGAAATTTTATCAACCAATATTGATACCTTAACTCCGATTGAGGCCTTGATGAAGTTGAATGAAATTAAACGGATGTTGATTAAAAAATAGTTAATAATGATCGCGCAACCACTCAAAAGCGGTTTGCATTTGAGTTCTTACTTCGTCGTTGGTTTTCTTAAAGTGATTGTTCATAAAACTAAACACCAAAACTTTTCCTGAATTTGTCAATAAATAACCACTAACATTATGGTTGTTGCCTACCGTTCCGGTTTTGGCAAACACATAAGGTTTTTCTTTTCCTGCATACCAATTTTTTATGGTTCCGAATTCTCCGCCCACTGGAAATAAACGGAACAAACGTTCTTGAGGAATCATTTTGTACATTCTTGATAACACATCTACCAAAGAGGCAGGAGAAAATAAATTATACCTGCTCAATCCAGAACCATCAACCCAACGCGGTTGTTGTTTTAAGTCTTTTAATTGATTTTCTAATACGTATTTTCTAACTCTAGAAGAACTTAATGTGTCTGACAAGGTAGAAGATGCCAAAATTAAAATTTGTTCTGCTAAAAAATTGTCGCTTACTTCCATCATACGTCTGTATAAAGTGTCAGACGGAACACTATACGCAACAGTTGATGGTTTTAAAGCGGAGGATGTAATGATAGAAACTTTATTCGGAGCAATGTCATTCCAAAGTGAGGCAACAATAGTAGAATCTATCAAAAACGGAATCTCCGTTTCACTTTTTCTATCTTTTCTAAAATAGAAATTGTTTTTGTATTCGTCTCTTCCATAAAAATCCTCTGTAATTTTTATTTTTTGTTGATAATAGGATGGTTGCACAACAATTGAATCTTCATTTTGAACGGTAACTACATTTCCATACATCGGAAAAGCACTTCTTTCTGGACTAAAATAGGTGTCATAATCTTCCCAGGCCCACCCCGGTCCGTAACGTTTATCTGTTGTATTATTGATAATTAAATTTGCTTTTGCATAAGTGTTTACCATTTTTAAAGCGGTACTATCTTTAAAATAATTGTGCAAAAATGTTGGGTCTCCTGTTCCTTGAATGGTAATAGTATCTTTATTTACAGCGTATTTAAAAGCTGGAATAGAATCTGGCAACATGGTTAGCCCTGTAAATAAGGTGAAAAGTTTAGTGTTGCTTGCCGGAGTAAAATATTTGTCTCCATTGTAATTATAGACTTCCTTGTCAGCCTTTATATCATAAATATAAATGCCTGTAAATTGATTTTTATAAAAAGGCGTATTTACTTTTTTAGAAATGGTTCTGTTTAATTTTGCCGTTTTACAATTGGCAAAAAAAGCTAGTATCAAGAGGCTAAAGAATACTTTTTTGAGCATCATTTTAAAATAGTTTGGTTAGCGATTCTAAATTACAATTTATTTTTAGAATCTAATTATAGAAATGGTTAACTTTGCATCCGTATGAATGCACATTTTTTATTTATTGGTGGTCCAGAAATAATTGTTATCGGTCTGATAGTGGTGATGTTGTTTGGTGCAGATAAAATTCCGGAAATTGCTCGTGGTCTTGGAAAAGGAATGCGTCAGTTAAAAGATGCCACGAATGATATTAAAAGAGAAATCAACGAAACTGCCGACAAACAAGGAATTGATACAAGCATTGCAAAAGATGTTGCTGAAGAAATCAATAAGGTAAAAGAAGATATTACGGGTCCTGTAAAAAGGAATATGTAACGTCGTTACGAGGAGTTTTTCGACGAAGTAATCTCTTTCTAATAAAAAGATTGCTTCACTAAGTTCGCAATGACTACTACTTTACTCTACTAATTGTCAACCCGTCTCGTATTGGTAACAAAACAGTTTCTAACCTATCATCAGAATTTAATAGTGTATTGTATGCTAGCAATACTTTAGTATCCATATCTTTTTCGTCAAGCTCTTCTATTACTTTTCCACTCCACAAAACGTTATCGGATAAAATAATTCCGCCAGAATTCATCTTCTCCATAATCAAATGAAAGTAATTGATATAGTTTGATTTGTCTGCATCTATAAACACCAAATCGAAGGTTGTATTCATTGTTGGAATAATGTCTAATGCATTTCCAACATATTGTTGAATCTGATTCTGATACCCTGATTTTTTAAAATATTTTTCTTGCAAACTATACAGTTCTTCGTTTTTATCTATGGTGTGTATGATCCCTTCTGGATGCAATCCTTCTGCAATACACAACGCAGAATAACCAGTATATGTGCCAATTTCTAAAACGCTTTTAGGTTGAACTAATTTTGAAAGCATAGACAATACTCTGCCTTGAAAATCACCACTTAACATTCTTGGATTCAATACTTTTTGCCAAGTTTCTTTAGATAATTCTTTTAAGATTTGAGGTTCATTTTGAGTATGTTTTACAACATAGTCCTCTATTTTTTCGGGTAAAAAATGCATTCTTTCTATCCTTCTAATTCTTGAAGTTCTTTTTTCAACTGCTCTTTTTCTTCTTTAGATAAACAACGATGTTCTTTTTTACAATCGGTTTCTTTCATCTTATAAATTTTGGTCATTTTAGCATTTTGTTTCGAGTACAGCCCGCATATTTTGCATAAAAGAAAGTGAAGGTTTAATTTTATTTTTTCTAAAAATGTTGCTTCTCCATATTGACTTTTGTCGCAAATGGTTGTTGCTTCATCACAAGTTATACTAAATTTTGCCATTTTATATTAGCTATTAAACCAGTTATCTTCCATACATTTTCTAAGTTGCGTTCTTGCTCTATGAATGATAACCCAAAGATTTGACGCAGTTATATTTAACTCCTTACAGATTTCTTCTGTTTCAAATTCTTGAATCGTTTTCATTCTAAAAACGAGTGCATATTTTTCTGGTAAATTATCAATACATTGATCTATTGCCGATTTTAATTCTGTGGTTTCTATCAGCTTATCTGCATCATTACCCCAAGTTTGAGGAACGCGTTCTGCAATCCAACTTCCATCATTTTCACTATCTTCATAAAAATTCATCCTAACTTCGGCTTTTCCTTTTTTAGAATTTATTTTACGATAATAATCGATTATTTTACGCTTCAGTATTGCCACCAACCAAGTTCTCTCAGTTGCTTTTCCTTCAAAATTTTTGGCTGATTTTAATCCTGCAAAAAAAGTTTCTTGCACCAAATCTTTTGCCATATCATTATTATTTACACGTACAACTGCATAATTAAATAAATAATCGGCGTATAGATCAATCCAAGTATTTGGATTTAAAATATGTTTTGTTGGATTTTCTGACATTTTGAACTCTGAACATCAAAGATATTCAATTTAAACTAAAGCTCCGTTTTTGATAACCTCTATTTCTGAGGTGCTTTACAATCGTTTTTTCTACGTGTATCTACTATATAGATAATTTCCCAATTGCCATTATTGTTAAAAAGCTGAAAAGAATTGGCGCCACAATGACTAAATTTTTGGTTGTTATAAAACTCATAAGGTGTCCAAACAGAAGCTAAATTTCCATCAATATGAATGGTATAAGAGAGAATTTTTTCAAAATAATTATCTGTTGGTTTTACTTTTTCTGCAAAAGCAACCAAGCTTTCATATGCTTTCGCATCTGATCGTAAAACACTTTCACCTTTACCATTAATAAAAGTAGTTTGTGAGTGTAAATCTTTATGAATAGTCGTTTTTAACAACGCAACATCCCCTTTATGAAATCCTTTAAAAAAGTTTTGGACTGCTACTCTAACAGCTTTTGTTTCCTCTCTTTTTTGAGCATTCAATGAAAAAGTAAGAGTTGCTAGAAGTAAAAATGTTATAATTTTTTTCATGATAAAATAGGATTAGTTGAGTAAATCTATTCAAATAAATGAAGATTTAAAATTCTTCTTCAAAGATTAACAGAAGATTAACTAGAAGAAAAAAAGGAGTCTTGATACGAATATTTACGTATTTTTACCAGAGATAAAATTATAGAAAATGTCTGTTGCAAAAAAACAATATAAGAGAGTTACCACAAAATCATTAGTAGATATGAAAGCTAATGGTCAAAAAATATCAATGTTAACTGCCTATGACTTTACCATGGCAAAAATTTTAGATGGTGCAGGAATTGATGTCATTTTAGTTGGTGATTCTGCCTCTAATGTAATGGCGGGTCATGAAACCACGTTGCCTATTACTTTAGACCAAATGATTTATCATGCAAGTTCAGTAGTAAGAGGAATAGAGCGTAGTTTGGTGGTGGTTGATTTGCCTTTTGGTAGTTATCAATCAGATCCAAAAGAAGCCTTGCGCTCTGCCATTAGAATTATGAAAGAGTCTGGCGGACATGCTGTAAAATTAGAAGGAGGAAAAGAAATAAAAGAATCTATTAAAAGAATATTAAATGCTGGTATTCCAGTAATGGGACATTTAGGCTTAACGCCACAATCTATCTATAAATTCGGGACTTATACCGTTAGAGCAAAAGAAGAAGAAGAAGCAGATAAATTGTTAGAAGATGCTTTGTTGTTAGAAAAAATTGGCTGTTTTGCCATTGTATTAGAAAAAGTTCCTGCAAAATTAGCGAAAAAAGTAGCTGAAAGTATTTCAATTCCTGTAATTGGAATTGGTGCTGGTGGTGGTGTTGATGGACAGGTTTTAGTTACTCACGATATGTTGGGAATGACGCATGAATTTAATCCTCGTTTTTTACGTAGGTATTTAGATTTATATGCAGATATGACCAGTGCTTTTCAACAATACAATGCAGATGTAAAAAGCAAAGATTTTCCGAATGAAAGCGAGCAGTATTAAATTAAGTAGTTGTCATTCCTGCGAAGGCAGGAATCCATAGAAAGTCTTTTTTTAGATTTCTGCCTTCGCAGAAATGACCGTAAGTTATAAAATAACAATCTTTTCTTATGAAAATCCTTCACTTAGATTCTAATCATCCGTTATTATTGAATCAACTCAATGAGTTGGGTTTTACAAATGACGAAGATTATGCTTCTTCAAAAGATGAAATTGAATCTAAAATTAATACTTATGATGGTATTATCATTCGTAGTCGTTTTACCATAGATAAACAATTTTTAGACAAAGCAACAAACCTAAAATTTATTGGTAGAGTTGGTGCAGGATTGGAAAATATAGATTGCAACTATGCAACCAAAAAAGAAGTGCATTTAATTTCTGCTCCTGAAGGAAATAGAAATGCAGTTGGAGAACACGCATTGGGAATGTTACTTTCTCTTTTCAATAAATTAAATAAAGCCGATAATGAAGTTAGAAACGGAAAATGGTTGCGTGAACAAAATCGCGGGATTGAATTAGACGGAAAAACGGTTGGAATTATTGGTTATGGGAACATGGGAAAATCGTTTGCTAAAAAACTCAAAGGTTTTGATGTTGATGTACTGTGTTATGATATTCAATCGAACGTTGGTGATAAAAACTGCAAACAAGTATCACTTAAAGAAATTCAAGAAAACGCAGATGTATTGAGTTTGCATACGCCTCAAACTTCATTAACCACAAATATGATAAACACAACGTTTATCAATCAGTTTAAAAAACCGTTTTGGCTTCTTAATACGGCAAGAGGAAAATCTGTTGTTACCAAAGATTTGGTTGAAGCTTTACAAAAAGGAAAAATTTTAGGTGCTGGATTGGACGTGTTGGAATATGAAAAAGCATCTTTCGAGAATTTATTTACAACTGAAATGCCTAAAGCTTTCAAGTATTTAATTCAGTCTGAAAATGTAATTTTATCTCCTCATGTTGCGGGTTGGACAGTAGAAAGCAACCAAAAACTAGCACAGACAATTGTAGATAAAATAAAACAAAAATTTTGCTAACTTGTAACATCTCAAGTTTTACAAGATGAAAAAAGGAAAAGTAACCGGAATTGGTGGTTTGTTTTTTAAAACAGCAAATCCGTCAGAAACAAAAGATTGGTACAAAAAGTATTTAGGTTTTAATACCGATGATTGGGGCTGTACTTTTTGGTGGAAAGACGAAAAAGGAAATAAATGCTCTACACAATGGAGTCCGTTTGCAAAAGACACAACCTATTTTGAACCTTCAAAAAAAGACTTTATGTTTAATTATAGAGTTGAAAATTTAGTTGAATTGTTAGAACAATTAAAAAAAGAAGGTGTTACTGTTATTGATAAAATTGAAGAATATGACTATGGAAAATTTGGCTGGATTGTAGATTTAGATGGAAATAAAATTGAACTTTGGGAACCAAAAGACGCTTCTTTTTTGTAGTTTTATATTTCAATCTTTAAAAAGAAACACATGCAAGTTATAGATGAAAACGGAAATTCTATTCCAAATGAATCCAGTAAAAGAGTTATTGCTGGTATTTTAGCAATCATTCTTGGTCCGTTAGGAATTCATAAATTTATTTTAGGATATACTCAAGAAGGAATTATAATATTAGTTTGTACTTTTATTTTAGGGGTTATTACCTGTGGTATTGCTGCTTGGGCTATGGGGATTATTACGCTAATTGAAGGAATTATCTATCTAACAAAATCTGATGAAGAGTTTGTTTACATGTATCAAACAAATAAGAAAGGTTGGTTTTAAATCAATTTTTAAAACGTATAAAAAAAGCCAAACACATTTGTTTGGCTTTTTTATTTCTAAATAATATTATCGAAGTCTTAATGGCTCAATTGTTTTTATCTTACCTTTTTTCTTAATTGTTTTATTATTAGATAAAATAAATATCGTAGCTTCTTCTGGCTTTTTAATATCTCTAATATTTTTTACTTTAAAGCTTATCGCATATTTCCCGCTTTTTAACAAATTAGCACTACTGATAGATTTTCTTGTGCTTTCATCATAAAGTGAAAATTCTTTAATCTCGTTAGTATTTAATTTTAGAGCGTCAATTTTAAAATCACTTGAACTTTCAAAACTAATTTTATATTCAACAGATGGTGAAAGGCCAACAACTCCCGGGTAAACAATTCTTTTTACTGAAGAATTAATTGTGAGTGTTTTTTGATTACAGCCTACTAATGCAATGCTGAAAATTAGAAAAATACAGTTCTTAAAATTCATACTTATTTATTAGAAACTAAAAATTTAACAGTAGGGAAAACAATTCCGTCTTTATATGCTTTTAACATATAAATTCCTGTATGTAATTTAGATACATTAATGGTGCCAGAATTTGTGTCTTTCTTTCCTTCAGCTACAATTCCACCTAAAACATTATAAATTTTATATTCAAAATTAGCATTTGCTTGATCTACTTTAAAATTTAACTTTCCGTCTAAAACTGGACTTGGATATGCAGAAAAAGGAGAAACATTAAATGCTGTTTTATCAATTCCTAAAGTACTATTAGCAATATTAATATGCCATAAACCTCTTCCAAAACTGGCAGCAACCAATTTATCTTCTGTATAGTTTATGTCTATGTCTCTTACAATAACATTAGGTAAACCTGATCCAAATTTTTTCCAATTGTCAGCTCCATTTTTAAAGTATACACCTATTTCTGTTCCAACAAATAAAATTTCTGTTCCTTGGTTTTGTTTTAATACAACTTCATGCATTACAATATTTGGTAAACCTGTAGAAATGTTTGTCCAGGTTGCACCGCTATCTGTAGATTTAAAAACTTTATTTCCATCTGAATACCCAGAAACAGTAACGTACACGTTTGATGTATTAGATTGATCAAAATCAACAGAATTAATCCAACCTCCTCCTGGCTCTGTTAATGTTAGCCAATTTGCACCTGCGTCTTTAGAATATTTTGACGTAGCATTTCCAACAACAGCAATTCCATTACCATGTGTAGAGATTTTTTCTATTAGCCCTGCTCCAGCATTTAATTTTACAGCATTTGTAACTCCTGTTGCTATACTTGCTGCAGCATTTGGGTCTGTAATCTTATACACATCATCTCCACCTGCATATAGTATTGTTGGGTCTGTAGTGTGAATTTCTAATGGCCAAAGTTGCCCTGCCCTGGAATTGTTCCATTAGTCTCACCATTATATTTCCCAGTATAACCAGTTCCAGTTTTATGAAAATTACCATTAAATCCACCTAAGTATCTAATTGAGGGGTTGTTATAATTGATAGCAACTGTAACTCCATCTCCTGCAGAAGCAGAAATCCATTGTCTTGTGCCGTTATGCATTTCTTTACTAAAGCCATCATTATCTTGTAACCCTAGCATGTAATCTCCTTGAGATAAAGTAGGAGTAATAGCAACATCATATATTTGAGATACAATTACACCATTTGATTTATAAACTGTGGTTGGTTTAACATCGTTTATAGAACTAAATGTTGTAAAGTTTAATCCACCATCATTTGCGCTCCAAAATTCATATTGCCCATCTAATGTTCCCATTCCATGATGATCTGAATGCACATACGTTCCTGCATCAGCTGGACTACCCCAATATCCGTTCAAAGAATTATTCCAGCTTGCTCCATTATCTATAGACGTATGACCATTTACTTCTCCTGATAGAAACATTCCGTCTTTAAACAATAACGTTTGATTATAGCCTCCTTGAGAATCATAACCTCCTGGTTTAACACCAATTGTAGAAAAAGTATTAGCTCCTATGTTGTATTTTTTAATGTCACCTGTTTGATTTTGAATGTAAAAACTTCCATCAGAACCTACAGTAACAGCACGTCTATTATCAGTATTAGGCGCAATAGCAACCGACCATGTACCTCCTGAATTTGAAGAAAAGTAAACTCCCTTAAGACCGGTAAACATTATATTCTTTAACAATCAGTTAATTACACAAAAACTAAAAAAACAGCTTCTATCTAAAAAATCTTATTCGTTTGCAGGCTTATGTTGCTCTTGAAGCTCTGTAGCTTTGCGCTCCAATTCTGCCTGGAATTCTTCCATAACAGGTTTTACGGTACTGTCTGGTATATCTGCAACTCTAATATACATCAACCCGTCTACAGCATTGTTAAATTTAGGATCTACGTTAAAAGCAACCAATCGCGCGTTTTGTTTTACGTATTTTTTTATCAAAACCGGAATTCTTAATGCACCTGGCTCAATTTCATCGATAATTTTATCAAACTTTTGCATGTCTGCTTTGGTGGCATCAAAAACAAAGTCTTTATCAACGTCTTTTAGTTTTACTTTGAACTCTTTTTTAGGAAAAATATATTGTGCTATATAAGGATCGTAATAATGAGATTTCATAAATTCTATCATCAACGATTTTGAAAATTCTGAAAATTGATTGCTTATACTAACGCCTCCCATTAAGTATTTATATTCAGGATAACGCAATGTAACATGCACAATTCCTTTCCACAATAAAAATAAAGGCATTGGTTTTTGTTGATATTCTTTTACAATAAACGCTCTTCCCATTTCTATGGTATTCTCCATCATAGAATACAATTCTGGTTCAAAACGAAATAAGGTATGAATATAAAAACCTGCAATACCGTATTTTTTGTAAATATCTTTTCCAAGTCCCATTCTATAGGCACCAACAAGCATGTTTGCTTCTATATCCCATAATAATAAATGGTGATAATATTTATCGAATTTGTCTAAATCTATCGCTTTATTTGTTCCTTCACCAACATCTCTAAAAGTAATTTCTCTAAGTCGACCAACTTCTTGCAGTAAATTTGGAATCTCTTTTGCACTTGCAAAAAACACTTCATAATTTTTACTTTCTAGCAGTCTTTTATCATTTTCCCTTAAATTTTCTATTTCTCTAATAAAATATCGAACATTTTTTTGTGAGATAATCTCTTTTGGGGTTTTTGGTAGTTTAAGGTTTTTGGCAGAAAGAATTTTTTGCGTTTTTTTCTCAAAAGAATTTGCCAACATATACGTTTTCCTTCTAATAAACTCATAGAAAGAAGTAATATCTTCATAAGAATCTTGATCTTTAACAGAAATAGGTTTTCCTATTCTTACCTTTATAACTCTATGTTTCTGAGAGAGTAATTCTGACGGTAATTTTGCAGTTCTAAACGTATCGCTAATTTTAGACAAGACATAAAATAAATTGCTATTTTTTGCATGAAAATAAATTGGAATTACGGGAACTTGTGCTTTTTTTATTAATCTAACAGCGCCTTCTTCCCATGGTTTATCCACCATTAATTTTCCATCTCTATAGGTAGAAACTTCTCCAGCAGGAAAAATTCCTAAGGGATTTCCGTTTTTTAAATGCAACAGTGCGCTCTTAATTCCAGCAACACTAGACTTCGCGTCTTTATGTGTTTCAAAAGGGTTTACGGGCATAACATAAGGCTTTAAAGGCTCTATTCTATGCAGTAAAAAATTGGCAATTATTTTATAATCTGGTCTTTCTTGAAGCAGTAGTTTTAATAACAAAATTCCGTCTATTCCTCCTAAAGGATGATTTGATACTGTTATAAATGGCCCTTCTTTTGGAATTCTTTTTAAGTCTTCGTCAGGAATTTCAAATTCAATTTGAAAATCCCCTAAAATTCCGTTTAAAAAATCTAAGTCTTTTTTGTGCTTATGTTTATTATAAATCCTATTGATAGCAGAGATGCTTAAAACCCTCATCAAAATCCATCCAACAAAAGTTCCTAAAAACCCGTACTTGGACACCCCTAAAACAGTTGCAATTTCTTTAGATGTTACTAAACTCATTCGCTAAAAATTGACATAACCACAAACTTAATGTAAAAATATTAGTTAGCATAATTAATTTTTTTCATCGATTACTAACTGAACTGTTTCTCTACTGGTTTGTTGTAACAGCAAAATTCCTTTTTTTTCGATTTTTTTTATCGACTCTGAATTAAAGTGCCTAATGGTAAACATGGTTACGTTTTCATTATACTTAACGTTAAAACTAGGACTTAACTCTTTATAAAAATGAGTAAAATTAGAATAGTTGTCTTCAATACACACCGAAAAACTAATGGCCGAATTCTGAATTAAATTCACTTTTATTTTATACTGATGCAGTAATTCGAAAATATAACTCAAATTCCTTTCCACCATAAAAGAAAAATCTTTTGCAGAAATAGAAACTAAAATTTGATTTTTCTTTACGATAAAACAACTCGTTTTAGGCACTAACTGAGCTCCTTTACTAACTTTTGTGCCTGGATTTTCTAAATTTAGAAAAGACCTAACATATAACGGAATTCTTTTATTTTCTAATGGCTTTATTGTCTTTGGATGTATAACCGATGCGCCATAAAAAGCCATTTCAATGGCTTCTTGATATGAAATTTGTTGTAGCAATATAGTGTCTTGAAAAACTCTTGGATCTGCATTTAAAACACCATCAACATCTTTCCAAATAGTTACACTTTCTGCTTGCAAACAATAGGCTAAAATTCCGGCTGTAAAATCAGATCCTTCTCTTCCTAAAGTAGTTGTATTTCCTTTTGCATCTTGGCTAATAAACCCTTGTGTAATGTATAATTCTTGTTGATTTAATTTTTGTGTATTTATTTGTGTTTCTTCCCAATTTACAGATGCATTTCTAAAATTAGAATCTGTTTTAATAATTTCTCTAACATCCAACCAATTATTTTTAATTTCAGAATCTTTTAAAAACTCACTTACAATTTTTGTGGATAATAATTCTCCATAACAAACAACCTGATCATAAACATAACTATACTCTTTGTTTTTATTTTGAATTAAAAAACCTTGTAATTGTCCAAATAATTGAGTTACCTGATTGTTTATTAGATGCTCACTTTCAAACAATTCTGATAAAATATGTTGATGAAAAAGCTGGATTTGGTTTATCGAATTTTTTAACTCAGAAACATCATTTAAGTAGTTATAAACAACTTTTTCGAAAGCATTTGTCATTTTTCCCATTGCAGAAACAATGACAAATGTGTTTTTAGTTCCTTCGAAATTTAATACTCGAACTAAATTTTTAACCCCTTCTGCATTTTTTATAGAAGCTCCTCCAAATTTGAAAATTTTCATTATTTGGTTTCAATAAATTTCTTCAAAGCATCTTCTCTCATATGAACAACTTGCCAATCTTCTAATACATTTGCCCCAGTACTTTTGTAGAAATCAATTGCATTTTGGTTCCAATCTAATACATCCCATACAACTCTTTTTGCACCCATATCATAAGCGTATTTTAATATGGCTGTGTACAAAGCCATTCCAACTCCAAAACCTCTTTTTTGTTCGGTTACAATTAAATCTTCTAAATGAATCACACGACCTTTCCAAGTAGAATATCTTTCATAGAATAATGTTGCTCCAATAATTTCATTATTTTCTTCTGCAACAAATGTCATAAATTTCGGATGCTCAGAAAATCCGTCTTTTATTAAATCAGCTTCTGAAATTTCTACTTCATTGGGTAATTTTTCAAACGCTGCAAGTTCTTTAATTAACCTCATCACATTTTTCATGTCTTCTTTTTCTCCTTTTCTAACGATAAAACTCATAATATTTATTTAAGTAACGCAAATTTAAACGATATTTGTAAACCATTTATATTTTATTGACATGAATCAAGCTCATACGACTCTCGGAGAATTTATCATCGAGAATCAAATGTATTTTAAGTACTCTTCAGGAGAATTATCTAGAATTATTAACTCCATAAGATTGGCTGCTAAAGTAGTAAATCATGAAATTAGAAAAGCAGGTTTAGTAGATGTTACAGGTGCTGCAGGAGATATTAACATTCAAGGAGAAGCGCAACAAAAACTAGATGTGTTGGCTAACGACTTGTTTAAGCAAACCATTATCAATAGAGAAATTGTGTGTGGAATTGCAAGTGAAGAAGAAGATGATTACGTTGTGGTTGAGGGAAGAAATAAAGCAAATGAAAATAAATATGTGCTTTTGATGGATCCTTTAGACGGTTCTTCTAACATCGATGTAAATATTTCAGTTGGAACTATTTTTTCTATTTATAGAAGAGTTTCACCTATTGGAGCACCCGTTACAAAAGAAGATTTTTTACAGAAAGGAAATCAGCAAGTTGCCGCTGGATATGTTGCCTACGGAACCTCTACCATGTTGGTTTTTACAACAGGAAAAGGTGTAAACGGTTTTACATTAAATCCCGCAATTGGAACTTTTTATTTATCGCATCCTAATATCACTTTTCCTGAAGTTGGAAAAATTTATTCTATCAACGAAGGAAATTATGTCCATTTTCCGCAGGGAGTAAAAGAATATTTAAAATATTGTCAAGAAGAAAATGAAGATAGACCTTATACTTCTAGATATATTGGTTCTTTAGTTTCAGACTTTCATAGAAATATGTTAAAAGGCGGAATTTATTTATATCCTACCAGTAAAATTGGTCCTAAAGGAAAATTACGTTTGTTATACGAATGCAATCCAATGTCTTTTTTAGCAGAACAAGCAAATGGAAAAGCTTCTGACGGATATCAAAGAATTCTTGATTTACAACCTACAGAGTTACACCAACGTGTTCCTTTTTTCTGTGGAAATACAAAAATGGTGGAGAAAGCAGAATCGTTTATGGCCAAGTATCCTGAAGATGCTAATTATTAGGCTATAATTTTTCTTTATAACCACATAAAAAATCAAAACCAATACTAGTTGTTGGTCAAAGATATTTCCGCTAAATTTGTGAATATAGAAATTCAGCATAGAGTTGATAAACAATAAATTTAATCACAAAAACAAATAATTATGGCTTTTCAATTACCAGAATTAGGATACGCATACGATGCGTTAGAACCACATATTGATGCTAGAACTATGGAAATTCACCATAGCAAACATCACCAAGGATATACAAACAACTTAAACAATGCAATAGCTGGAACTGATTTAGAAGAAAAATCTATTGAGGATATTTTAACGAACTTAGACATGAACAACAAAGCTGTTAGAAATAATGGTGGTGGTTTTTTTAACCACTCGTTGTTTTGGTCAGTTATGAATCCAACTAATAAAGGAGAATTATCTGGAGAATTAAAAGCTGCTATAGAAGCTGAATTTGGTTCTGTAGATGGTTTTAAAGATGCTTTTTCTAAAGCAGCTGCAACACAATTTGGTTCTGGATGGGCTTGGTTGTGTGTTCATAAAGGTGGTAAAGTAGAAGTTTGCTCTACAGCAAATCAAGACAATCCTTTAATGTCTAATGGTTGTGGAGGAACTCCAATTTTAGGAATAGACGTTTGGGAACATGCATACTATTTAAATTACCAAAATAGAAGACCAGATTATATCAATGCATTTTTTAATGTAATCAACTGGAATGAAGTTGCAAAAAGATACGCAGCTTCAAAATAAAAAATATCTTTTTTGAGTATTTCACTCAATAAAAAAAAGCATCTCAAATGAGATGCTTTTTTTATGTGCTTTAAAGCTATTAATAAGCTCTTTCGTTATTGCCTTCGTAGAAATTAATAAACGCCTGGTTAACAACTCTATGCCCGCCATCTGTTGGGTAATCTCCTGTAAAATACCAATCTCCTAAGTTATCTGGACACGCAATGTGTAAATTGTCTACCGATTGATAAATTACCTCAACTTCTGCATTGATGTCAGATGTTTTTAACATTTCAGCTGTTTTATTAGAGATTTCTTCATCGGTAAAAGGAGCGTAAATTTCTTTTACATAGTTTACTATTTCACTATCAGGTTTGTTTTTTTGAGCAATTGCTTTTTTATACACTTCATCTACAATATGATATTGATTTGTGTTTTTTAACAATTCTAAGGCAGCTCTAAAAGCAATAAAATCTTCAATTTTTGCCATATCAATTCCATAACAATCTGGATAACGAATTTGAGGCGCTGAAGAAACCACCACTATTTTCTTAGGTTGTAATCTGTCTAAAATTTTAATGATACTTTTCTTTAAAGTAGTTCCTCTTACAATACTATCGTCAATAATTACTAAATTATCAGTAGGTTTTACAACTCCATAGGTTACGTCATAAACGTGAGCTACTAAATCATCTCTACTATTATCATCAGCAATAAAGGTTCTTAATTTTGCGTCTTTTATCGCTATTTTTTCAAAACGAGGTCTTTCAGATAAAATTTCTGTTACTTTTTCTGCCGAAAGAGATTTTCCTCCAGCTAAAATTTTTGCAGTTTTTTGTTGGTTTAAGACATCCTCAGCAGCTTCTGTCATTCCGTAAAAAGAAGTTTCAGCTGTATTTGGAATATATGAAAAAACAGAATTTGTAATGTCGTTATTTATTGATTTAAGGACTTGAGGAAAAACTAATTTTCCTAAATTTTTACGTTCTTCATAAATAGAAGCATCACTTCCTCTAGAAAAATAAATACGCTCAAAAGAACAGGCCTTCTTTTCTTTTTGTTCTAAAATCGATTTTACATCAATTTGACCATCTTTTTTTATAATTAATGCATGACCTCTTTCCAATTCTTTAACCTTATCAATAGAAACATTAAATACAGTTTGAATAACGGGTCTTTCTGATGCTACAACAACAACTTCATCATCTTGATAATAAAAAGTAGGTCTAATGCCTGAAGGATCTCTAAGCACAAACGCATCTCCATGGCCAACTAAACCTGCCATTGCGTAGCCTCCATCCCAATTTTTAGAAGAACGTTGTAATACATTTTGTAAATCTAAATGCTCCTCAATATAAGGTGATGCATCTTTTTTAGTATATCCTTTTTCTTTCGCTTTTAAATATAAATTTGCTACTTCTTCTTCTAAGAAATGCCCAATTTTTTCCATTACAGTAACTGTATCTGTAAACTCTTTGGGGTGTTGTCCTAACTCAATCAACTCTTCTAATAATTGTTTAGAATTGGTCATGTTAAAGTTACCAGCAACAATTAAGTTTTGATGTTTCCAATTACTTTGACGTAAAAATGGATGTACACTTTCTATACTATTTTTACCAAAGGTTCCGTAACGAACATGGCCTAAAAATAAGTTTCCTAAATAAGGCATGTTTTCTTCTTGCCAAGTAATGTCATTTTTTTTATCTGGGTTTTCTTCTAAAACTCCATTTAATCTGTTATTAATTTGAGCAAAAATATCTTGAATAGGTTGTGATTGATTTGAACGAATTCTGCTAATATATCTAGTTCCAGGATTTACATTAAACTTTACACTTGCAAATCCAGCACCATCTTGACCACGGTTGTGCTGTTTTTCCATTAGCAAATACATTTTATTAATTCCGTAAAAAGCGATTCCGTATTTGTCTTTATAATATTGCAATGGTTTTAACAATCTTACCATTGCAATTCCACATTCGTGTTTTAAAGCGTCACTCATTTTCTTAGTTATTGTTTGTTTTAAGTGATAAAAAAATCCGCAGCAAAAAGCGCGGATTTATATTTATGAGATTTCTATATCAAATTGTGTTAGTTGCTTAAACGCCTCTAAGCGTTTTGTAACTTCTTCTTTTGTTAACTCTTCCATTCTTTGTGTACCAAATTTTTCTACACAAAACGAAGCCAAATTAGAGCCGTAAATAATTGCGTTTTTCATGTTTTCAAAAGAAATGTCTTCTGTTTTTGCTAAAAACCCACAAAAACCTCCAGCAAATGTGTCTCCTGCTCCTGTTGGGTCAAAAACTTCTGCTAAAGGCAATGCCGGTGCAAAAAACATATTCCCTTCGTTAAATAACAAAGCGCCGTGTTCTCCTTTTTTAATGACCACATATTTTGGACCCATTTCATGGATTTTCTTAGCTGCATTTACTAACGAGTATTCTCCACTTAACTGACGTGCTTCTTCGTCATTAATGGTAATTACATCTATTCTTTTAATTACATTGTGTAAATCTTCTAGGGCAATATCCATCCAAAAATTCATCGTATCTAGCACTACTAATTTTGGTGTAACCTCCATTTGATCCAAAACCGAGGCTTGTGTTAAAGGGTGTAAATTACCCAACATAACAACTTCTGCATCTTTAAAATTTTCTGGAACCACCGGAGAAAAATTTTCTAAAACATTTAACTCAGTAATTAACGTATCTCGAGAATTCATATCGTTATGATACTTACCGCTCCAGAAAAAAGTTTTGCCTTCTTTTATAATTTCAACTCCATCCGTATTAATCCCTTTAGAGTTCATCATGTCTAAATAAGATTGTGGAAAATCTCCCCCAACAACAGAAACAATCCCTGTTTCTACTCCAAACTGACTCGCTGCTAAGCCTACAAAAGTTCCTGAACCACCTAATATTTTATCTGTTTTGCCAAATGGTGTTTCAATAGCATCAAAAGCTACTGTACCAACTGCTAATAATTTACTCATCTCTTAATTTTAACTTTCTGTTTAGAAAGATTTATTCTTGTTATTGGTTTAAATCTATGTTAAACCTTATTTATATTTAAACTAAATAGGAATAAATACCAATTTTATCGTAATTTTGTCGCTCAGATAAAATAGGTCTTTAGCCTGTACAAAAATAAGTTTAAAAAATGACTATCAAAGAAATACAAGAAGAAATTATTGATGAGTTTTCGATGTTTGATGATTGGATGGAGCGTTATGAATATATTATTGATTTAGGAAAGTCATTACCTCTAATTGATTCCGCCTTTAAATTGGATGAAAACTTGATCAAAGGATGTCAATCTAAAGTTTGGTTACATTCAGAATTACAGAATGAAAAACTTGTTTTTACCGCAGATAGTGATGCTATTTTAACCAAAGGAATTGTTGCTTTGTTATTGCGTGTTTTTTCCAATCAAAAAGCAGAAGATATTTTAAATGCTGACACCAACTTTATTGATCAAATTGGTTTAAAAGAGCACTTAAGTCCAACCCGAGCAAACGGTTTGGTTTCGATGATAAAACAAATTAAAATGTATGCAATTGCTTTACAAGCAAAATAAAAATAATACTATATATTAATGAACGACGCAGAATTAGAAGAAATTGGAGATAAAATTGTTCGGGTTATAAAAACCATTTACGATCCAGAAATACCCGTAGATATTTACGAGTTAGGGTTAATTTATGATGTTTTTGTAAATGAAAATAATGATGCTAAAATATTAATGACTTTAACATCACCTAATTGCCCTGTTGCAGAGTCTTTACCAAGAGAAGTAGAAGACAAAGTAGCATCATTAAAAGAAATTAACAATGCAGAAGTAGAAATTACTTTTGATCCAACTTGGACACAAGAAATGATGAGCGAAGAAGCTAAGTTAGAATTAGGAATGCTTTAATTAATGGCAGAAGAAATAATCAATAGAGTTGCAAATAGCAAATTAGTCACAATAGATCTTGAGGATTATTATCCTGAAGGTAATCGTGTATTGATTGATATTAAAGACTGGTTGTTTGAAGAAATCATTTTAAAAGAAAAAGATTTTAGAGCATTTGTAAATGCGCATGATTGGAGTCAATACCACAATACCTTTGTTGCTTTAACTTGTTCTTCTGATGCCATTATTCCTTCTTGGGCCTATTTATTAATCGCTACAAAATTGTCGCCTTTTGCAAAGAAAGTTGTTGTAGGATCATTAGAAACATTAGAAAGTGTTATTTATGTAGAAATCATAAATCAATTAAATGTTAACGATTTTAGAGACAAACCATTAATTCTTAAAGGATGTTCAAACAAACCGATTCCTGCTTCAGCCTACACCCTTTTAATTCAAAAAATTCAACCAATCGCAAAAACGATTTTTTTTGGCGAAGCCTGTTCTACGGTTCCTTTATACAAAGCTTCTAAATAATTTTTTTAGTTATTTAATTCCTATTACTTTTGCAGCTTAAAATTATTTAATAACTAATGAGAAAGTCATTTTTAGGTTTTCTTTTATTATTTTCAGTCCTAAGTTTTTCTCAAGAAAAGAAAGACAGTATTGCTCCTGTACCTCCAAAATGGAAAGTAACAGGGTTATTTACTTTTTTATTCAATCAATCTACTTTTACAAACTGGAAAGCCGGTGGAGATAATACGGTTGCTGGAAACATTGGTGTAAACTATGATTTTAATTATAAAAGTGGAAAATGGAACTGGGATAATAGAATTATTTCAGTTTATGGCTTAAGCAGTATTAAAGATGCTGGTGTACGTAAAACAAGTGACCGATTTGAATACAACTCTCTTTTAGGTTTAAAATTTAATAAATATTGGTTTTTCTCTTATTTCTTAAACTTTAAAACTCAATATACAAGAGGTTTTGACTATAAAAAAACACCTAGGTTACCTATTTCAGATTTCTTTTCTCCAGCTTATTTATCTTTTGGGCCAGGGATGCTTTGGAAAAGATCTGATGATATTACCATAAATATTGCGCCTGCAACTGCAAGATTTACTTTTGTGAACAATGAATTTTCTGGTAAATATGGTGTTGACCCAGGAGAAAATGTAAAATTTGCTTTAGGGTTTAGCTTGTCTGCATATTTGAAATTTGAAATTATGGAGAATATTACCATGCAAAACATTATTGCTTTGTATTCTAATTACTTAATAAATCCTCAAAATGTGGATTTAGATTACCAAGCAAAATTTATAATTGATGTTAATAAATACATGACTGTAGATGTTCTTTTTCATACGCTAATTGATGATAACGCATCAAGTAAAATTCAGTTTAAAGAAATATTTGGTCTTGGTTTTAAATATATTTTTCACAAAAAATAACCACAGTAACTTTAAACAATAGTTGCTGTCTTTCACAAAAAAAATAAAAAATGATTAAAAAAATTAGCTTCATATTGTTATTCGTTTTTGCTGTTCAAATGCAAGCACAAGATAAAACTGAAAGCAAAAACAGTACCTGGAAAAAAACAGGAAACATTTCTTTTTTGCTTAACCAATCTTCTTTTTCCAATTGGATTTCTGGTGGAGAAAATACCATTTCTGGAAATTTAGGCCTCAATTATGATTTTAATTATTCTAAAGGAAATACAACTTGGGATAACAAAATAATTTTAGCTTATGGGTTAAATAATGTTGATGGAAATGGGACAAGAAAAACTGATGACCGATTTGAGTTTAACTCTCTCTATGGTAAAAAAGCTAAAGGGTTTTGGTCTTATTCTTTCTTTTTAAATTTTAAAACACAATTTACAAATGGGTATGATTACAAAAAGACTCCGAAAGTAAAAACCTCTGCATTTATAGCTCCAGGATATCTAAGTTTTGGACCCGGTATGTTGTGGAAAAAATCAGATAATTTTAAAATAAATCTAGCGCCAATTACTTCTAAAATCACAATGGTTTCTGATGAATTTTCTGGGCAATACGGTACAGACTTGGGTAAAAACACACGTTATGAATTTGGTTTTAATGGTTCCTTAAATTACAAAGCTACTGTGATGGAAAACATTACTATGGAAAATATCTTAAATGTGTATGCTAACTATTTAGATAATCCACATAATATTGACATCGATTATCAATTAAACTTTGTAATGCAAATAAATAAATACTTGTCTACAAACTTAAATTTACATACAATTGTGGATGACAATGCAACAAGTAAAACACAGTTTAAAGAAGTATTTGGATTAGGCGTAAATTATATGTTCTAAAAATAAATCACTTATTTACATATTTAGAGTCAGCTTTTTGCTGACTCTTTGTATATAACCAAGATGTCTCTATTCTTTTCATTTTTAGTATATTTAACCAACTAAAAAATATTATGAGTTTATTAATTTTATTTGCCGCTCTTTCTATATTCTTTTCATTTTTCTGCTCAATTCTTGAAGCCGTTTTACTAAGTGTTACACCAACATTTGTTAAAGTGAAAAAAAGTGAAAACAAAACATATGCAAATCAGTTAGAAGTGTTAAAAAACGATGTTGATAAACCGTTAATTGCCATATTAACACTCAACACTATTGCACATACTGTAGGTGCAATTTTAGTCGGAGTTCAGGCAGAAAAATTACCTTACAAAATTGAGCTTTTAGGCTTTAATATTGTGGGTGTTGTTTCTGCAATTATGACCATTTTAATTTTAATTGTTTCAGAAATTATCCCTAAAACTATTGGTGCAACTCATTGGCAAAAATTAGTAAAATTTAGCACAACAACTTTAACATTGTTAGTTTTTGTGTTTAAATGGACAGGTATTTTATGGTTTTTGCAATTGTTTACCAAGCTCTTTGGAAAGTCAGCTCACACCTCTGTTTTAAGTAGAGAAGTCTTTTCTGCAATGACAGATATTGCTGAGCAAGAAGGTGTTTTTCATGCTTCAGAAAGCAAAGTAATTAAAAACCTATTAAACTTTAAAGAAGTATTAGTTAAGGATATAATGACTCCCAGAACTGTGTTAAAATCTTCTGATGAAACACAAACCATACAAGAGTTTTTTGACCAAAATCCGAATTTACGTTTTTCTAGAATTCCGCTATACGAGGGGAATTCAGATCATATTACAGGGTATTTTTTAAAAGATCAATTGTTAGAAGCCATTATCAATGGAAATGGAAATAAGCAATTAAAAGACATTAAAAGAACTATTTTAGTCACTCAAAGAGACTTACCAATACCTGATTTATTTGGGCAGCTTATAGAGCAAAGAGAACATATTGCTTTGGTGGTTGACGAATATGGTTCTGTAAGTGGATTGGTTACTCAAGAAGATATGATTGAAACCTTGCTTGGTTTAGAAATTATGGACGAAAGCGACAATATTGAAGACCTACAAGTATTGGCTCGAAAAAGCTGGGAAAGAAGAGCAAAACGCTTGGGGATTATAGATGATTTTGAAAATCTCAAATAATTACCAATTGCTTTTTTGAAATTGATTTACATCAAATACTTCTTTTGTTAAAACAGGTGTTTTAATTTCGCTATATACTTCTTTTAAAGTCAATTTTCCATTTGTAAAAAACAGCACTTCTGGAGAAATCCACCCTTTTTGCAAAGGCTCATACTTGTTAAATTGCGTTTCTCTATGAGTGTTGTTAGCTTGTTTCTGAATTAATTTTGTAAATAATAATCGCTCTTTTTCTATATAAAAATGATTTGCATTTTCATCTCCAACTACATAATTTTCTTTGCCTTGCCAAGTAGTTGTCTTGATTTTAGAAAGATCTATTTGCAATTTTTTTAAATCGTTAATGGTTTTTTGAGGTTGTTGAGCATATACAGAAAACCCTAAAATTAACAACGGATGATATAGCGGTCTAGAAGCAATCTTTTTCCCGTCTTTAAAATTATAAATAGAATCGTTTTTAAATACAATTCCGTTTCCAGAAGTAATAGAATCGAACTTTATGGCTAAACTATTTGGTAAAAGCATTGCCTCATACCAAGTTTGCTCTCTTGCTACTTTTTCTTCAGCATTATAATAAATTGTTGCTTGCTTAAACGTTAATGTTTGATACCAAGAACTAGCATATTTTTTGTGCATCAATGCAATCAGCTCTTCTCCGTTTGTTGGTTCTGAAATAGAACACGACAAAAACAATAGTGGCGCTAAAATGTATAAAAAAAGCTGTTTCATAAAGTCTATTTTAAAAATCATTATTCTTTATATTCATCATACAAAAAGTTGTTGTACGGAAAGCGTTCTATATGAATTTTTCGAACCTCATCATACACTTTTTCTTTAAACTCTTCAAGGTTTTCTTTATTGATGGCGGACAGAAATACTGATGTTGTTTCTATTTCATTCATCCATGTTTTTTGCCAATCTTCTAAGGTATAATGTGCTTTTGTTTTTTCAGTCACCAAATCATCTTCATCAATTGTTTCGTGAGAATATGCATCGATTTTATTAAAAACCATTATCGTCGGTTTGTCTGCACTTTTTATTTCGTCTAAAATGGTATTCACTGAGGCAATATGATCCTCAAAATTTGGATGCGAAATATCTACCACATGCAATAACAAGTCGGCTTCTCTAACTTCATCTAATGTAGATTTAAATGATTCTACCAATTGGGGTGGTAATTTTCTAATAAACCCAACCGTATCTGTCATTAAAAAAGGAATGTTTTTAACCACTACTTTTCTTACCGTCGTGTCTAAAGTTGCAAACAATTTGTTTTCTGCAAACACGTCACTTTTACTAATCACATTCATTAAGGTTGATTTCCCAACATTGGTGTACCCAACCAAAGCAACACGCACCATTTTTCCACGGTTTTTTCGTTGCACACCCATTTGTTTATCTATCGTTGATAGCTTCTTTTTAAGAAGGTTGATTTTATCACGAATGATACGTCTGTCTGTTTCTATTTCTGTTTCTCCAGGACCACGCATTCCAATTCCTCCTTTTTGTTTATCAAGGTGTGTCCAAAGTCTGGTTAACCGTGGTAGTAAATATTCGCATTGTGCCAATTCAACTTGGGTTTTTGCTGAACTTGTTTGGGCTCTTTGCGCAAAAATATCGAGAATTAAATTGGTTCGGTCTAAGATTTTACAATCCAACACTTTTTCGATATTTCTTATTTGTGCTGGCGATAATTCGTCATCAAAAATTGCCGTACCAATATTATGAGATTCTATATAGGCTTTGACATCCTCTAATTTTCCGGCTCCAATAAATGTTTTTGGGTGTGGTTTTTCTAACTTTTGCGTAAATCTTTTTACAGCAACTCCTCCTGCTGTTAGGGTTAAAAACTCTAACTCATCTAAATATTCTTCAGACTGCGTTTCGTCTTGAAATTGTGTGATAACACCAATCAAAACTGTTTTTTCAGAAGTTACTTCTCTTTCTTCTATCATAAGCGACAAAGGTATAAAGAAAACATTTTTTTAAACTAAGAATCTTTGTTTTTCATCCAACCTTTTATCTTTTCGTCGTCTAATTGATATTTTTTGTATTTACCGTCTCTATATCTGTGATAAATAAAAATGGGCATCAATAAAAAAGAAAGGTAAAAAATGCCCAATCCCATTACAATTTCTGCTTTAGGATGTTCAGTTTTAAGCAAATAAATACCTGTACACATCCAAAGAATAAAAATGATAAATAAAATAGTAAGAAGTGTTTTCATAAAAAGAAAAATTAGATTGTTTGCAAAGCTACAAAAAGGCTGAAAATTAACTTGTTACTTCTATTAACTTATTTCTATAGGCAGTTAAAAGTTTAGATTTAGAAATAAATCCAATATATTTTTCATCTTTTATGACAGGTAAGTTCCATGCACCACTTTTTTGAAATTTCTTCATAATTGTGGTCATTTTATCTATTCCTATTTCTATCGTTTCTGGTGGATTTTGCATTACTTCTTCTGCAAAAACGGTTTGATACAATCCTTTATCAAACATAATTGGACGAAGATCATCTAGTAATATAATTCCTAAAAGTTTGTTCTTTTTTTCACTTAACACAGGAAAAATATTTCGATTCGATTTTACGACCGCTTCTGTTACAATTTCTCCCAAAGTCATTTTCGGATATATAGTAATAAAATTATTTTCAATAACTTTATCAATATCCATTAGGGTTAGCACCGCGTGATCTTTATCGTGGGTAATTAATTCTCCTTTTCGTCCTAACTCCATTGCATACACTGAGTGTGGATGTGCATACTTTGTAATAGAATAAGAAATAGCAGCTGTTATCATTAAAGGAATAAATAGCTCATACCCTCCTGTAACTTCTGCAATTAAGAAAATTGCTGTTAAGGGTGCGTGTAAAACTCCTGCCATTAAACCAGCCATACCAACCAACGTAAAGTTACTTTCTGAAACAGAATTGTTAAACAAACCACTATTATTAATAACTTTTGCAATACAATTGCCCATAATGCTTCCCATAAACAATGTTGGAGCAAAAATACCGCCAACACCTCCAGCGCCAAATGTTAATGAACTGGCAATTATCTTAAAAAACACTAATCCTGCCAACAATAGAATAACCATCCAAACATTGGTGAGATCAAGGTTTTTAAAATTACTTTGTAGTGTTATTTCTATATTTCCATCTAAAAGTCCGTTGATTGAATCAAATCCTTCTCCATATAAAGGTGGAATAAAATAGACTAGAATTCCCAAACCAATTCCGCCTATTAACAGCCTTTTTATTGGTGATCCTATTTTATCAAAGAACTTTTGTATTCTATCGTAAACTTCTGTAAAATAAATTGAAGTCAATCCTGCTATTATCCCTAATACAATAAAAAAAGGAACATCTTTAATGGTAAAAACATCTTCAATTTTAAATGGAAGTAAAACGTCTGAGCCAAAAAAGAAATACGATGTAATTATTGCTGAAATCGATGCCAACAATAACGGCAACATAGATGCTATTGTTAAGTCTAAACTAAACACTTCAATAGCAAAAATTATAGCTGCAATGGGAGCTTTAAAAATCGAAGATAATGCTCCAGCTGCGGCACAGCCTATTAATAAGTTTCTTGTAGTTTGATTTAAATGAAACAATCGTGCTACATTAGAACTTATTGCAGCACCTGTTGCAACCGTTGGCCCTTCTAATCCAACAGAACCTCCAAAACCAACAGTAATTGGCGCGGTTAATACAGAAGCAATCATTTGATGACGTCTCATAATACCTTTCCGTTTAGAAATGGCAAATAAGGTTGAAGGAATGCCATGACTTACTTTATTTCGAAGTACATATTTTATGACAACATATACAATTGCTAATCCAATAACAGGAAACAGAAAGTAAAATGCATGATGGTAGTAAACTACAAGCTTTCCTTCTAATAAATGCTGAAAAAAATGTGTTAAGTTTTTTAATACAACAGCGCCAACTCCAGATAAAAATCCAACAAGAATACTTAATAAGTAAATAAATTGACGTTGCGAAATGTGCTTAGATCGCCAAATTAAAAACTTAGTAAATGCTTTTTTAAATTTATATGATTTCATTTTTAAGAAAAACTACCAAATGCAAAAGTACTCTAAAACTAGTATACAAAGACTCAAATAGTATTTGATTTTGAGATTTGTTTTTCTAAAAGACTTTTATCATTTTACTTGTTGCTTGTTAAAATATCTGTTCCTAAATGTGTTTCTTCTTTATTGGTAAACCACGCTCTATTTTTAGGCATTTTAATACCATTGATTAATTCTTCATTGGTTAATAAAATATATTCACCATCATTTTTAGATTCATCATGAAAAAACTGATACACTTCCATTGTATAAGTTTTGGGATTGAAATAAAAATACCAAGTATCTTTTCCTACTTCTTTTTTATAGGTTGCTTTTAAAACCAAATATTGCTTTCCTTTAAACGTTTTTTTCTCTACTTTAGGATGAATTATGGTGCCCTGGTCTTTTAGTTTCATTGGCAAACCATACAAATACGTGTAGTAATTTTTGTACATCTTTGCTCTGTCTTTACTTAATCGATTCTTCTTTAAAGTTTCTTCTGATGGACTTGTATCTCCGTTAAAAACAATCTGAATATGATCTTTATCAATGACATATGTTGATGAATTTTTGCCACTTTTTGCAGTTACTGAAAAGAACTGATTAGGTAAATCAATGTGTATTTCACTTTCTCTTTTAGGGCTTTTTGGGGTTTCCATAGTTACCAAAAGTGTGCCTTTAAAAGATTCCCATTTTCCATTTGGGTCGTGATATTTTATTGCTTTTTCTAACAGCTGATCCCCCGTTAGTTCTTGTGAGAACGTTTGAATTGATAAGAACAATACTAAAATAACAAGTAGTTTTTTCATAAACTAAAAATACTAAAAAATCCCGTTCAAAAATTAGAACGGGATTTATAAATTTTTGTCATTGCGAAACAAGTTTTAATTTGTTGTGGCAATCTTTTACTAAAAGTGAGATTACTTCGCTTTCACTCGTAATGACGTTTTATTCTTGAATATCTAATTTGATACACAATTCTTTTAATTGTGCTTCATCTATAAATGCTGGTGCATCAATCATAACATCTCTTCCTGAATTGTTTTTTGGAAACGCAATAAAATCACGGATGGTTTCTTGTCCACCTAAAATAGCAACCAATCTATCCAATCCAAAAGCCAAGCCTCCATGTGGTGGTGCCCCATATTCAAAGGCATCCATTAGAAAACCGAATTGTGCTTTTGCTTCTTCTTCAGAAAACCCAAGATGTTTTAACATGGTTGCTTGCATTTTCTTATCGTGAATTCTGATAGAACCTCCACCTATTTCATTTCCGTTCAACACTAAATCATAAGCGTTTGCTTTTACAGCACCTGGGTCTGTATCTAATAATTCTAACTGTCCTGGTTTTGGTGATGTAAACGGATGATGCATGGCGTGGTAATGTCCTGTTTCTTCATCCAGTTCTAATAACGGAAAATCAATGACCCACAATGGTGCAAATACTTTAGGATCTCTCAACCCTAAACGTTCTGCCAATTCCATTCGTAAAGCAGATAATTGTGTTCTTACTTTATTGGTTTCTCCTGATAAAATACAAATTAAATCTCCGGCTTTTGCTCCAGTAATTTCTGCCCATTTTGCCAGGTCTTCTTGATTGTAAAACTTATCTACAGATGATTTGAATGTTCCGTCTTCATTTACGCGACAATAAATCATTCCTAAAGCACCAACTTGGGGACGCTTCACCCAATCAATCAATGTATCAATTTCTTTTCTTGTGTATGAATTCCCTCCAGGAACAGCAATACCAACAACCAATTCTGCGTTGTTAAAAACACCAAAATCTTTGTGTTGCGTAACTTCATTCAACTCGCCAAACTCCATTCCGAATCTGATGTCTGGTTTATCGTTTCCGTATAAACGCATGGCATCATCATAGCGCATTCTTGGAAATTCTGCTACCTCAACACCGTTGATTTCTTTCAATAAATGACGCGTCAAGCCTTCAAAAACATTCAACACATCTTCTTGTTCAACAAAGGCCATTTCACAATCTATTTGTGTAAATTCTGGTTGTCTATCGGCACGTAAATCTTCATCTCTAAAACATTTTACAATCTGAAAATATTTGTCCATTCCGCCAACCATTAATAGTTGTTTGAATGTTTGTGGCGATTGTGGCAAGGCATAAAACTGACCTTCATTCATACGAGAAGGTACTACAAAATCACGTGCGCCTTCTGGAGTTGATTTGATTAAATACGGAGTTTCTACTTCTATAAATTCTTGATCTGATAAATATTTGCGAACTTCCATCGATACTTTGTGACGGAAAATTAAACTATCTTTTACTGGATTTCTTCTGATGTCTAAATAGCGATATTTCATTCTGATATCTTCTCCACCATCCGTTTCATCTTCAATGGTAAAAGGAGGTAGCTTAGATTGATTTAGTATTTCTAACTTAGAAACCAATACTTCAACATCACCCGTTTTCATTTTAGGATTCTTAGAAGTCCTTTCAATAACAGTTCCTGTAACCTGAATTACAAACTCACGCCCCAAGGTTTTTGCTCGCTCAATAATTTCTTTTGGTGTGCGATCTTCATCAAAAATTAACTGCGTGATTCCGTAACGATCTCGGATATCTACCCAAATCATAAATCCCTTGTCTCGCGATTTTTGTACCCAACCCGCTAAGGTTACTTCTGTATTGATGTGTGATGCTCTCAATTCACCACAAGAATGACTTCTATACATTTCTTTTGAAAAATTTCTTCTCGCACAGCGAGGTTTCCTTAAACTGTCATCCCAAATTTATTTCGGGATCTAATCCTGCAAAATTAAACAATTTAAGCAGAATAACTACTTTTTATGTTTTGAGAATAATGAGCTAAAATCTTTGTAAGTTTGTACTTATGAGTGTTATAAATATTCAAGAGAAATTCAACTTGTTTTCAGACCATTGGTCACCTAAAAAAATTGGTGAATTAAATGGGCAACAAATCTTATTGGCAAAATTAAAAGGAGAGTTTATGTTTCATAAACACGATGAGGAAGATGAATTATTTATGGTGATAAAAGGTTGTTTAGAAATTGAATTACGTGACAAAACAGTAACGCTAAACGAAGGTGAATTTTATATTGTTCCTAAAGGGGTTGAGCACAAACCCATTGCTAAAGAAGAAGTTCATATTGTGCTGTTTGAACCATTATCTATTAAACATACAGGTAATGTAATTGCAGATATAACGTTAGAAACTTATGAATCTATTTAAAATAGTTTTGAATGTTGAATTATGAGTTTTAAGTTTTTACCCTTACTAATTAACTCACAACTCAACACTAAAAACTCAACACTTCAATTATGAGTAAATTATATTTAGTCCCAACGCCTATTGGTAATTTAGAAGACATGACGTTTAGAGCAGTTCGTGTGTTAAAAGAAGTCGATTTTATTTTGGCTGAAGACACGCGTACAAGCGGAAAATTACTAAAGCATTTCGAAATTGCAACGCAAATGCACAGTCACCATATGCACAATGAACATAAATCTATTGAAGGGGTGTTGAATAGAATTAAAAATGGAGAAACGTGTGCGCTCATTTCTGATGCTGGAACTCCCGCGATTTCTGATCCTGGTTTTTTATTGACAAGAGCCTGTGTAGAACACAATATTGAAGTGAATTGTTTACCGGGAGCAACCGCTTTTGTACCTGCTTTGGTAAATTCTGGTTTACCAAATGATAAGTTTGTTTTTGAAGGTTTTTTACCGGTAAAAAAAGGGAGACAAACACGTTTGTTGTTATTGGCAGAAGAAACAAGAACCATGATTTTTTATGAATCGCCTCATAAATTAGTAAAAACATTAGGGAATTTTGTTGAGTATTTTGGAGCCGACAGACCAATTTCTGTTTCTAGAGAACTCACCAAGCTATTTGAAGAAACCATTAGAGGAACTACAACCGAAGTGTTGGCACATTACACCAACAAACCACCAAAAGGGGAAATTGTTATTGTTGTTGAGGGGAAAAAATAAAAAATTAAATCGTACTATTATTTATAAAAATCAATTTATTATGTTTAGAAAACATGTTGCTATTATCGCAATCATTATGCTCGGATTTATTGGGTGTAATTCCAATAAAGAATTAAAAACAGCTGAATATTCTGATGTTATCAATGAAGAATTTACAGGAGACCTTGCCTTTGAAACTGTTTCTTTTGTAGAAAAATATTGGCGTGTTGTTGGTAATACAGGTTTTAACAAAAGTGTCTACAAAATTGCGGAGCAGTTAGAAAAAGATGGGTATGTATTAGAAGAAAAAGCCACTGACAAAGATGTGCTAACATATAGAATTGAAACGCGTCCGTTAAAAAATCCTACTTGGGAATCTGTAGATGCAACGGTTACCATTAATGGAGAAGCAACACCATTATTAGCACACGATACCAATAGAAACATGATTGCGTTGAGATCATATAGCACTCCGAAAGAAGGTGTAACTGCCGAAGTAATATATATTGAAGATTTAAAAAAGCTTAAAACAACCAATGTAAAAGGGAAAATTGTTTTTGCAGAAACAAGTCCGGGTAGAATTTTCAAAACCGCTCTCGATGGCGGTGCTATTGGTGTCATTACATACAGCAATCCTGCGTATTTACAACCTGAGAAAAACACCACTTCTATTCAGTTTCGTTCTGTTCCGTTAGATTCAGTGCATAAATCTTGGGGAATTGCCATGTCATTTGCTGCAAAAGAACGTTTAAAAACTGCTTTAGCAAAAGGAAAAGTAACATTGAATGTACAAATTGAAACGAAAATTTATCCATCCGAAGAGTTAACAATTGTTGCAGATATTAAAGGAAGTGAGCAACCTAAAAAACGGTTGGTTTTTAGTGCACATATACAAGAACCTGGAGCAAATGACAATGCTTCTGGGGTTGGTGCTGCATTAGAAATGGCTTCTCTATCAGCTAAATTGGTAAAAACAGGAAAAATCAAACCAAAGAGAACATTGACTTTTTTATGGGGAGATGAAATTGTTTCAACAGGAAGATATGTAAAAGAAGATAGCCTCCGAGCAAAAGATATTGTGTGGGGAATTTCTTTAGACATGGTTGGAGAAGACACTGAAAAAACTGGTGGAACTTTTTTAATTGAAAAAATGCCGGACCCTAGTGCAATTTGGACACGTGGAAATGATAAACACACAGAATGGGGTGGAAGAAAGTTAACTTTAGAACAAATGAAACCACATTATTTAAACGATTTTGTGATTGAAAAATTTAAAGCCCAAGGAAAACGTGCAAATTGGGTTGTTAACACAAATCCGTTTGAAGGTGGAAGTGATCATGTGCCTTTTTTAAGAGGCAATATTCCGAGTGTGTTATTTTGGCATTTTACAGATCAATTTTATCACACAGATAACGACAGAATTGATAAAGTTTCTAAAACAACCTTAAAAAATGTTGGAACGGCTGCCTTAGTCTCTGCTTTCACATTGATAAATTCTGATGCAACTACTGCAAAGGAAATTTTAAAAAATATAGAAAATGCTTCCATTGCTCGTTTAGATGAAGAATTGAAACAAAGCAAATTAGCGATTGAAAAAGGCGAAGATGTAAAAACGCAAGTAGAAATTATTGCTGCCTGGGAAGACTGGTATGTAAAAGCTGCAGCTACAACTTCTGATCTGGTTTCAGAAATTTCTTTGATTCAATCAGACATTGAAAAAACACAAGCTATTATAAAAGAGAAAGCTAAAAGTGTTATTGAGGCTTTAAAATAGAAATATAATTTTACATTTTAACCGATTAGTTTAAGTTTTGATCTCTTAATAAATACTGACCTCTCGACTCCGCTCGAGGTGACATTCTTTTTTTATTTTAGAATATTTTACAAAACATAAGTACTAAAAAAACCTCATCTTTTAGATGAGGTTTTTTTATACAAAATTGTAGTTGTTTATTTATTGTCTAATCCACCTCTTCTTTGTGGAGAACGTGGTGTTGGCCAAGTTCTCGCTTTACCAGTTCTTGGGTCAATAGGCATTTTAATTTTCTCTAAATTCGTTCTTTCTGGATCTTCACTAGCCATATAGGTTAAAATTGCAGTTAAGATTGCGTTGTTACGCACATCATCAAAAACAATTTTATCATAAGTGTCTCTATTGGTGTGCCAAGTGTAATTCCAATAAGACCAGCTTAAAGAACTTAAACTAAATCCTGGAGCTCCAGCAGCTAAGAAAGCTGCATAATCAGATCCACCTCCACCAGGAAAACCTGGGAATGTTGTTTTAATATGTTTTGTAATATCTCTTGGAACAGCAGATAGCCATCTTCCCATAAAATCATAAGCGTGTAAAAATCCTTGACCAGAAATATTTACCACTCTTCCAGTTCCGTTATCTTGATTAAAAGAAGCCTGAATATTTTTTACAATTTCTGGATGATCTTCTACAAAAGCTCTTGAACCGTTTAACCCTTGTTCTTCACTTCCCCAGTGACCCACTAAAATGGTTCTTTTTGGATTTGGATACATTTTCTTTAAAATACGCATTGCTTCCATCATTACTAAAGTTCCAGTTCCATTATCTGTTGCTCCAGTTCCTCCGTCCCAAGAATCAAAATGTGCAGAAAGAATAATGTATTCGTTTGGCTTTTCTGTTCCTTTAATTTCTGCTATGGTATTAAAGTTGTCTACAGCACCTAGTTCTTTAGATTTTGCAACAATATTAATTTCTGGCTTGCTTCCATGTTCTGCCAATCTATATAACATTCCGTAGTCTTCTAATTCCATATCAATAGTTGGAATCTTTTCTGTTCTTGCACTAAAAATTTTGTTTACCCCAAAACCTCTAGACCAGTTAGAAGCAACCAAACCTGCTGCTCCTGCTTTTTCTAATTCTGCGATGATGGTTCTAGAATTAAAACCAGTATTGCTAATGTTTTTTCTCCAAGCTGCTGTAGCTGCAGAACGCTCTTTTTTCATTTTTTCAAATGATTCTGGCGTTGCAAATTCTTCCCAGTTATAGTCTGGTCTTCCTGTAATTTGCTTTTCTGAAATCAATACAATTTTTCCTTTGATTGTTTTTAACCAACGTTGAAACGCTGCTTTATCAGAAATTGTTGGAATAATTATAACTTCTCCAGAAATTCCTTTGTTTGAAGTACTTGGATTCCAAGCTAGTTGTGTTGCGCTTAAACTTTTAACACGAGGATAGGTCATATCTACATGTGTAATACCGCGTTCCCATCCGCGCCATTGTCCCCATTTTTCATTTCTTGCAGAGATTCCCCAAGATTTATATTTGGCAACAGCCCAGTCATTGGCTTGTTTCATTTGTGGAGTACCTACCAATCTTGGTCCGATTCCATCTAATAATTCATGCGCTAAGTTTTCTAGTTGAGAGTTGTTGTTTGCCTCATTGATAATGTTTTGAACAACAGGGTCTTTACTTTGTGCTGTTACAGCTGTTGTAGCCATAAGAAACAACACTAAAACGTGTAAGATTTTTTTCATTGTATAAAAATTAATTAGTTTGTTGTAAATATAACGAAGTAGGCCTTATCTATTTGTTAAAATTTATGTTAAATATCCCAAAACATAAGGGTTCTGTACAAAAAAATGCATCACTTTTTGAAATAAATGATGCGTTTATTCTCTTTAAAAAAAAAGGATTTATTTGTGTTTCCCTTTTTCCCAACCAGTTTTTCCTAAATATTGCTCTGCGCTTTCTACAGCTCCGTCTTCTATAGAAGTTCCCATAGAATCGTTCCATCTATTTAAATATCCAAAGAGAGAAATAACGCCTAACATTTCTACAATTTCTCCTTCGTTCCAATATTTATATAATTCAGTTTTAATGTTTTCATCAACAGCGTTTGGAACCATCGAGGCCGCTAAAGAAAAATCTAATGCTGCGCGTTCTGCGTCAGAAAAAGCTGCATGCGTTTTATATTCCCAAATATTGTCTAATTGTTCTTGTTCTGCTCCATAACGTTCTGCGGCTCTAATTGCATGTGCCTGACAATATCTACAACCTGTAGCATTGCTAGAAACCCAAGCAATCATTCTTTTTAAGGCTGAAGTAACGCGTCCTTCATTAGCCATTACCGCTTTGTTTAAATTGATAAACGCTTTAGAAATAGCGGGTCTACGTTGCATGGTTAATACTGAATTTGGGCAAAAGCCTAAGGTTTCATTAAAAAACTCTGCTAATTCTTTTGTTTCTATATCGTGATTCGCAGATAAAGGTGTTACTAATGGCATATCTTTTCTATTTTTATAGCCTCAAATATATCTATTTTTATAAATTTAACTTTCTAATTAATCAAAACTTAAAATATGAAGCTTCAATTACATTCTTATGATTTAGTATTAAAACACACGTTTACCATTTCAAGAGAATCTAGAAATACACAACCAACATTAATTGTAGAATTAATTGATGACGATTTTCATGGTTTTGGAGAAACATCTTCCAATACGTATTATAAAATCACCATGGAAAATTTGATCGATGAAATTACCGAAAACCAAGGGTTTATTGAGTCGTTATCAGATGCTACTCCAGATGAGTTTTGGGAAAAGTTACAACCACTATTTAAAAACAACATGTTTGCTTTATGTGCTTTAGACATGGCGTTTAATGATTTGTATGCACGCAAACAAGGTAAAAAGTTGTACGAAGTTTGGGGGTTGAAAACAAACAACAATCCGATGACAGATTATACCATCGGAATTGACACGATTGAAACCATGGTGGCCAAAATGAAAGAATTGCCTTGGCCGATTTATAAAATAAAATTAGGCACAAAAAACGATATTGAAATTGTTACTGAACTAAGAAAACATACCGATGCGATTTTTAGAATTGATGCCAATTGTGGATGGAATGCAGATGAAGCTATCAAAAATTCATTTATCTTAAAAGATTTGGGTGTAGAGTTTTTAGAACAACCTTTACCTGCTGCTGATCTTGATGGTTATAAAAAAGTTTTTGAAAATTCTGCTTTGCCTATAATTGCAGATGAAAGTTGCATTGTAGAAAGTGATGTTGAAAAATGTGTTGGCCTATTTCATGGTGTAAATGTAAAGCTTACCAAATGTGGTGGGTTAACACCCGGAAAAAGAATGTTAGAAAAAGCAAAAAGTCTTGGACTTAAAACCATGGTGGGTTGTATGACAGAATCTAGCATCGGAATTTCTGCCATTGCGCATTTATTACCATTATTAAATTATGTAGATATGGATGGTTCCTTGCTTTTAAAAGAAGATATTGCAGCTGGAATTACCATTACAAATGGTGTAATTTCTTATGCTGATGAAAACGGAATTGGAGCTCATTTACTGTAACAATGCAATTACAAAAAGCACCAAACACAACCGCAATAATCAACAATACAGCCTATTTGTTTTTTAGCGGGACTTCTTATTTAGGCATTCCACTTTTGCCAAGTTTTCAAGAATTGGTAAGTCAAAGTATTGCAACCTGGGGAACCTCTTACGGAAGTTCTAGAAGTGCTAATTTAAAACTAGACATTTATCAAAAAGGAGAACACTATTTAAGCTCTTTTTTAAATACAGAAGATGCTGTTACGGTTTCTTCAGGTACATTGGCAGGACAATTTGCGTTGCGCGCATTAAGAAAAAAAGTGGATGCTTTTTATTATATGCCCAAAACACATCCAGCAATTTTAGTGGATGAAGCTCAGCCTGTTTTTGTAAATGCTGAGCTAAATGCTGAACTAAAGAATTCACAAAACACCTCCATTTGTATTATTGTAGATGCAATTGCATCTTTAGAAACCACTCCTTTTTCATTTGAGTTTTTAAACGACATTTCTGAAACAAACACTCTATATCTCTTGATAGATGAATCGCATAGTTTAGGTGTTTTAGGTGTTAACGGAAATGGCATTTCATCTCAAATTTCGAAAGCAAAAAACACAGAAATAATTATTGTGTCTTCTTTAGGAAAAGCCTTTGGTATTAATGGAGGTGTTATTGCCGGAAGCACAAATTTTATCAACTTGATAAAAACCGATTCGTTATTTATTGGTTGCGCTGGTATGAGTCCGTCTTTTTTAGAAGCCTTTGTAAACGGGCAAGGAATCTATCAACAACAGCTCAAAAAACTGCAAGAAAACAGTTCTTATGTGTACCATAAATTAAAACATTTAACGGCGGTTCGAATGTCAGAAAACTACCCTGTTTTCTTTTTTGAAAAGGAAGAAATTGCAGACTATTTATTTAAAAATCAAATTTTAATTACGAGTTTTTATTATCCTGCAACTACAAAAAAAATCAATAGAGTTGTCTTGAATGCAAATCACACAAAAAAACAATTAGATTCTTTAATAGATTGCTTGATACAATTCTAATTATAGTAAATTTGTAAAAACAAACGATAAAATGGCAACAAATACAGTAACCACATCTTGGAAAAAAAATGGAATTTTAGAAACAGATAACCCCAGTGGAAATACGTTTATTATTTATGATGCATCAGAAGATCATGGAGATTTAGTTGGGTTTGGCCCAAAAGCGCTGATGCTTTCTTCTTTAGCAGGTTGTTCTGGATTAGATGTCGATTCTCTATTAAAAAAAATGCGTGCAGAGCCAGCAGATTTTAAAATTGTAGTAGCAGGAGAATTAACAGAAGAGCACCCAAAACACTATCATAAAGTGCATGTAGATTATCATTTTTATGGGACCGATTTAAAAGAAGATAAAATTACAAAAGCAGTAAATTTATCGGTAGATAGATATTGCGGTGTGATGGAAATGTTTAGACAGTTTGCTACAATAACCACTCAAATACATTTGCATGAAAATGAATAAATAAAACTATAAAAAGAAATGCTGAAAATATTTCAGTATAAAAAATTGCTATGCGTTGGACCTTAAAAACAAAACCTGAAAAAGAAAAAATTAATCAACTTGCAAGCGAATTATCTATAGAAAAACCCTTGGCAGAAATCTTACTGCAACGAGGAATTTCTACATTTGATGACGCTAAAAAATACTTTCGTCCATCATTAGAAGATATACACGATCCTTTTTTGATGAAAGATATGGATGTTGCGGTAAGCAGAATTGAAACTGCCATTGCCAACCAAGAAAACATTTTAATTTATGGCGATTATGATGTAGATGGCACTACTGCTGTTTCGTTGGTTTCTTCCTATTTAAAAACCTATTACAAAAATGTAGCAACCTACATTCCGGATAGATATGAAGAAGGGTATGGCATTTCGTATCAAGGAATTGACTTTGCAGAAGACAATGGTTTTTCTTTAATCATCGCCCTAGATTGTGGTATCAAAGCCATTGATAAAGTTGCCTATGCGTCAGAAAAGAACATCGATTTTATCATTTGTGATCATCACAAGCCAGGTGCTGAAATTCCGAAGGCTGTAGCTGTTTTAAATCCGAAAAGAACCGATTGTAACTATCCGTATGATGAATTGTGTGGTTGTGGTGTTGGATTTAAATTGGTGCAAGCATTGGCATCCAAAAGAAATGAAACTATTGAAGATTTAACGCCCTATTTAGATTTGGTTGCTACAGCAATTGGAGCAGATATCGTTCCGATGACCGGAGAAAATAGAGTATTGGCTTATTTTGGCTTGCAGGTAATCAATACCCATCCTAGAAATGGGTTTAAAGCTATTATTCATCAACTGAAAAAGAAAGAATTGACCATTACCGACGTTGTTTTTATCATTGCACCAAGAATCAATGCTGCTGGAAGGATGAAACACGGAAATTATGCCGTTGAATTATTGACCGAAATGGATTTTGAAACTGCGGTTGAATTTGCATCCGCCATAGAAAAAAACAATTCAGACAGAAAAGAACTCGATAAAAAAATAACCCATGAAGCTTTACAACAAATTACAGAAAATAAGGAAGAACAAAATGTTACAACGGTTGTTTATCGTGAAGATTGGCATAAAGGTGTTATTGGTATTGTGGCTTCTAGACTCATAGAAACCCATTACAGACCTACCTTAGTTTTTACAAAAAGTGGCGATAAATTGGCTGCATCTGCAAGATCGGTAAAAGGATTTGATGTGTACAATGCATTAGAACAATGTGCTGAATTTATTGAACAGTTTGGCGGACATAAATATGCGGCTGGGTTGACCTTATTGCCAGAGAACTACGAACGTTTTAAGCAAAAGTTTGAAGACGTTGTACAACAAACCATTTTACCCGAACAATTAATTCCGGAAATAACCATTGATGCCGAAATTGAACTTTCTGAGATTACACCAAAATTTTATCGAATTCTACAACAAATGGCACCTTTTGGACCTCAAAATATGAAGCCTGTTTTTAAAACTGCTGCGGTTAGAGATAATGGATTTGGCAAACAAGTGGGCGAAGATAAAAGTCATTTGCGCCTTAATTTAATTTATGGGTCAGACAACAAAACCTATACGGCAATTGGTTTTGGGTTGGGCGATCAATTACCCCTTATTAAAAACGAGTTTGACATTGTGTACAACATCGATGAAAATACCTGGAATGGGTTTACGAGTATTCAGTTGTTGCTAAAAGACATTCAATAAATTTTCTTATTTAACAATGTTAGCTTTAATTCATCTCTTACTTAAAGTAATCTTAAGTATTGACTTTTTTTACCTTTTGTAAACATATTTGTTGACTTTTAACTATATTTGTAAACAATTAAGTTTACTTTTTTAATTAATTTGGAAACTTAGTTCGATAAAAATTAATAATAATGAGAAATAAGAAACAACTTTTAATTGAACAATTGGATCAAAAATTAAAACCATTTCAAAAGACAGAAATGGTCCTGGTGCCAGATAAAGGCTGGATAAATACAATCAGAACTACTCTTAACATGACAATGGTTCAACTTGGGACCAAATTAGGTGTAACAAAGCAAGGTGTGAATAAAATTGAAGATAGTGAAGCAAAAGGCTCAATATCAATAAATTCTTTAAAGGAGGTAGGTAATGCTCTCGATTTAAAACTTGTTTATGGCTTTGTGCCAAAAGACGGAACCATTAATAATCTAATCAACTTAAAGGCTGAAAAACTGGCTAAAAAAATTGTTTTAAGAACCAACCAAAACATGAAATTAGAGGACCAAGGAATTGGAGATGAAAAGATAATCAAAACCATAAAAGAGCTTGCTGATGAAATAAAACGAGAAATGAGAAAGTCGTTATGGGATTAAACCTAAATTATAAAAATGGCCAAACACCTTTAGACGAAGAAGAAAAAGAAGGTCTTAAAATAAAGTCAATTACCACTCAAGAAGAACTAGATGAGTTTGAGCAATTGAACATTGAGAAAGCTGTTGAATGGACTATTTATTCAAAATTAAAGCCTGAAAATATTTTAACCGAAAAGTTTATTAAAAACTTGCACAAAAAAATGTACAGTGATGTTTGGAAATGGGCAGGTGAATTTAGAAAAAGTGACAAAAACATTGGAATAAAATGGACTCAAATTGGTATAAAACTGAAAGATCTAATTGATGACACTAAATATTGGTTAGAAAACAAGACTTATCCACCTAAAGAAATTGCTATTAGATTTAAACATAGAATCGTAGCAATTCACTGCTTTCCTAATGGAAATGGCAGACACTCAAGAATGATGGCTGATATAATTATTGAATCTATTTTCGGAAAAGAACTTTTCAGTTGGCACAAGTCAAATATGGTTAGAGCAGATGAAACAAGAAAAGAGTATATAATAGCATTAAGAGAAGCTGACAATGGTAATATAAAACCATTAATAAAATTTGCAGAAAGCTAAAAAAACTAAAGCCGTGTATAATTAATTGTTAAAAGACATTCAATAAATTTTCTTATTTTTGGGTAATTGCTAAAGAAATGGAAAAAATACCTACAATTTTTCTTGAACAAAAGGTTCATAGAAAAAGTAAACAATTGCTTATACAATTTAAGTATCATCAGAAATTAATTGATATCATTAAGACTGTTAATGGTGTTCGTTGGAGCACTTCTTTAAAGTCTTGGTACTTAAAAGATACTCCAAAAAACTTAGCCCTGATTGTAACTTTATTTGAAGGAATTACAAAAGTTGATACCAACAAGATCTCTAGTAAAAAGGTTTTTCAAAGAAACCTAACCGAAGCTCAAAAAACGTTATTAAACAGCTTTTATTTGTATTTAAAAGGGAAAAGGTACAGCCAAAGCACCCTAAATACTTATACTTTTTTTGTAGCTGATTTTATTAATTTTCATACTAAAATAGCCTTAGAAGATCTTACCAATAGAAATGTAGAAGAGTTTATAGAGACAGTATTTCTAGAAAGAAATTATTCTATAAGTTCTCAACGCCAATTTATTAGTGCAATAAAGATTTTTATTGTTTTTTATCCAGAAACAAAAATTAATAATTTACACTTAGAAAGACCCAAAAAATCTAGGCAATTACCTAATGTTTTGTCTCAAGAAGAAGTTATAGAAGTTATTAGAGTTACTAAAAATTTGAAACATAGGGCTATTATTGCCTTAATTTATTCATGTAGATTAAGAATTAGTGAGTTGATAAAATTAGAACTTAAAAATATTGATATAAATAGAAGACAGTTATTTATACAAAATGGAAAAGGGAGAAAAGACAGGTATGTTATTTTAGCTGACAGTCTTTTACCTTTATTACAAAACTATTTTAGCACCTATAATCCAACATGTTATTTTGTTGAAGGAGGTATTTGTAAGCCCTATTCTGAAAGTAGTATTAGAAAATTTTTACATAAATCTACAAAGTTGGCCAGCATACAAAAAAATGTTACACCACATACTTTAAGACATTCTTATGCCACTCATTTGTTAGAAAATGGAATTGGTTTGCGTCATATTCAAGAGTTATTGGGTCATGAAAGGCCAGAAACCACCATGATTTATACACATGTTGCTAAGAAAGATTTATTAGAAATTAAAAGTCCATTAGATACTATTTTAATGAACTTAGAAAAAAATGCATCTGCAAATAGACCGATGTTGAATTCAGAAAACCAATATTTATAGATTATTATATTAATTTTTTTTTATATTTTTAGCTATGGAAAAAAATTGCACATTTTCTTATGGAAAAAGCAATCACTTAAATTGGATAAAATGACCAAAAGTTCCTGTTATCCCGAAATAATAATCAATAAACGAGAACTTTGTTCTCTATATAACTAGTTTGCATTAATTAACATTATAATTGCAGAGTTCAAAGTGGAGTCCAGAACCCACTCTAAAAAACGGGGCGTATTTTGAAAAGCCTTATGAGTAGGAAAATTTAAATTTATAGACAATGGAAAAAAATTTACCTTTTGTATCATTATCAATAGCTGATAAAGGTTACAACAAATTAGTTATTCCTTTTTTAGGGAAACTGGATGATGGAAATGTTTTTAAAAACATTATTACTCTTTTACTTACCGTATTAGCAATTGGACTTCTGCTAGGCGGAATTTATCTAAGCTTTGATGGATTATTTGGAGATTCTGGCTTTGTAAAAAGCTACATTTCAAACGATTATTCAAGCGGTGGTCAAAAAGCAGGTGCTGTTGTTGGTCTAATCCTTGGCTTCGCAATTAGTATTTTAACCGCTTGGGCTTTATTTAGTGTCTTAAAAAAGCGAACAGAACAAATGAAAACCATCGAATATGACGGTTTGTTATCCTTTGTTTTTGTAAAAACCTTACCGAAATTAATTTTGGTAATAGGTGAATTACTGTTCGTGTTGTTTTTATACGCTGGTATACTTCAAATCTTTGCTGCTCTAGTGGGTTCTTTTGTGTATGCACCATTAAGTGAATTGCCTGCATTGTTACTAAGTATTTTTCCAGGAATGGAGGTATTCAGCGGGTTAGCTCCTCAACAAATTGTTGGAGATTATGAAAATTTTGGAGAATATATCAAAATAGGTGTTATGAGCATTGCTGGAGCTTTTCTTTTGCTTATCGCATTTTATATATACAAAGAAATCTATAATTACATTTTGAAACTGGTAACTAATCTAATCTCATTTCTACCAAAATTTGCTATTCCACTTGCAATTAGAAAGAGAGAAGAAAATTAATATTCAAAAACCGTGAATGTTGAGGATATAGGTACAGGTATACTGATTATAAAAGTCTATAATGACAAAGGCATCTATTCTTCAAAATTCATAAAAGAATAACTAATGCCAACAAGGTATTAAAGCAATAGCGGTTCAGGTGAAAACTTGAACCGTTTTTTGCTTAATCAAAATATCTTTCAGTTCGAAAGCAAAAAACAATCTATCCGCTACTGCTCTTATACTTGACCGTTGGCAGACATTAAAAAAAGCGGAAATTCGCTTTTTTTAACATTAGTCCCTTAAGGAAAAAAGGTGTTTAAGATACTTTTAAAATTTCTTCTCAAAAACAGTATACTTCTTTTTTCGCATTTGAATATAGAAAAAATTGATATTCAAATTTTTAGTAACTTGGTTGCAAAACTCAGTCAAACAATATCTTAACTAATAATATTGTTTAACTAATTAAAATAATAACCAAATGTTTACAAGTCTTAACAAAAAAACCGCCTTTATTTTATGTTTCTTTTTTTTAGGAACTACTCAATTTACTCAAGCTCAAAAAAAATGGAGCAAAAGAAAAGTAGAGGCTTTAAAAAAAGAAGTTTCACAAATTGTAACTGCCAACCATAAACAATCTCAAGTAATGGTTGATAAAATATTTAGTTTTTCAGAACTTGGTTTTCAAGAATATGAATCGTCTAAATATTTAACAGGAATTTTAAAGCAAAACGGATTTGAAATTGAAGAATCTGTATCTGGAATTCCGACTGCTTGGTTTGCCAAATGGTCAAACGGAGAAGGTCCTGTAATTGCATTAGGAAGCGATGTAGATTGTATTCCGAAAGCATCACAATATCCAGGAGTTGCCTACCACAAACCAATTGTTGATGGAGCTCCAGGGCATGGAGAAGGTCATAACTCTGGTATTCCTTTAAACATCACTGCTGTTTTAGCCGTTAAAAAAATAATGGAACGTGAAAATATTGGCGGAACACTTATTTTATGGCCGGGAATTGCAGAAGAATTGGTTGCTGCAAAAGCTTGGTACACTAGAGACGGACTTTTTGATAAGATAGACATGTGTATTTTTACCCACGTAAGTAGTAATTTGGGTGTCTCTTATGGTGCCGCTAGTGGTACTGGTTTAATTTCTGTAGAATATACTTTTGAAGGAGAATCTGCCCATTCTGCTGGTTCGCCTTGGCGTGGAAGAAGTGCTTTAGATGCTGCCGAATTAATGAGTGTGGGTTGGAATTATAAAAGAGAACATTTACATCCTTTAAAAAGATCGCATTCTATTTTTACAGATGCTGGTGACCAACCCAATGTAGTTCCTTCTAAAGCATCAATTTGGTATTATTTTAGAGATGTTACCTATGATGGAATTATGGAGATGTATCAAGAAGCAAATGATGTGGCAAAGGGTGCTGCATTAATGACAAAAACAAAAGTTACATCAAAAATACTAGGAACTGCTTGGCCAAGACATTTTAATAAAACCATTGCAGAAACCATGTATGAAAATATCAAAACTGTTGGATTGCCAGAATGGTCAGAAAAAGACCAAACACTAGCAAAAGCAGTTCAAACGGAAGTAAAATCATCTAGAATTACTGGTTTAAGCACAAAATTAATTCCATTAGGGTTACCAATTAAAACACCTAGAAGTGGTGGTTCTGATGATATTGGCGATGTCTCTTGGACGGTTCCAACAGTAACCTTAAGATACCCTTCTAACATTCCTGGTTTACAAGGACATCATTGGAGTAACGCCATTGCTATGGCAACTCCGATTGCACATAAAGGAGTTACTGCCGGTGCTAAAGTAGAAGCCATGACAATTATTGATTTTTTATTAAAACCAAACCTATTAAAAGAAGCTAAAGACTATTTTAATAAGGAACAACGTAAAAACACTTCCTATAAACCAATGATTACTGAAAGTGATTTACCTCCCATCTATTTGAATACAGACAAACAAAAACAATTTAGATCTCAGCTAGAAAAATTTTATTACAACGAAAAAGAATTTGATACCTATTTAGAACAATTAGGAGTAAGTTATCCAACTTTAAAAAAGAAAAAATAAACGATCATGAAATACAAACATTATCTTTTAACAATTGCCGTATTTATTTTTGCCTTTGGTTGTCAAAAAGAAGCACCTAGTTGTGATACTGTAATACAAAATGGAGTAATTTATAATGGAACGGGTGAACTTCCTTTTAAGGGAACTGTTGCCATAAAAGGAGATAAAATTATTTATGTAGGAAAACACAAAGAGTTTAAAGCTACCAACGTAATTGATGCAAAAGGAAAAGCAATAGCACCTGGATTTATAAATATGCTGAGTTGGGCATACGGAACTTTAATGAACGATGGTCGTTCTTTGAGTGATTTGAAACAAGGTGTAACACTTGAGGTTTTTGGAGAAGGAAACTCTCCTGGTCCAGAAGGAAAGCCTGGTGATGAAAAATATATGTCGTTTGGTGGTGCTATGGACACATTGGTAAAAAGCAAGATATCTACCAATATTGCCTCTTTTTTAGGTGCAGAAACTGTTAGAATACAACATGTTGGTTATGCCAATAGAAAAGCGACAAATGAAGAATTATTGGCAATGCAAGCTTCTGTAGAAAAAGCTATGAAAGAAGGGGCCATGGGAATTGGATCTTCTTTAATTTATGCACCTGGAGATTATGCAGATACCGACGAGCTGATTGCACTTAATAAAATAGCTTCTAAGTTTGGAGGCATGTATATTTCTCATATGAGAAGTGAAGGTGATAAATTGTTAGATGCTTTAGATGAATTACTATTAATTGCAGAAAAAGCAAAGATACCAGCAGAAATTTACCATTTAAAAGCTTCTAGAAAAGCCAATTGGCATTTATTAGACACTGTAATTACACGCGTAGAAAAAGCACGAGCAAAAGGACTTCGAATTACTGCAGATATGTATACCTATAATGCTAGCTCAACAGGTTTAACTGGAGTAATTCCAACCTGGGTTCAAGAAAGCGGTCATAAAGCTTGGATAGAAAGAATGAAACAAGCAGAACCAAGAAAAAGACTCTTAGTAGATATTAGAAAAGAGTTGGCTCATCAACCTCCAAGCGGAATTTTAATGGTTGGTTTTAAAAATGCTGAAATGGCAAAAAAATATCGTAGCAAAACAGTTGCAGAAGCTGCTGAAATGAGAAATCAATCTCCTGCCGATGCCATTATTGATATGATTATAGAAGACGATAGCCGAATCCAGTGTATTTACTTTAGTATGTCTGAAGAAAATATTCGTAAAAAAATACAAATTCCTTGGCTGTCTTTTTGTTCTGATGCAGGATCTTATTCTGACCTATCGAAAGATTTTAGAACGCATCCAAGAGCTTTTGGAAGTTTTATTAGAGTTTTAGGAAAGTTTACTAGAGAAGAAAAGTTGCTCTCATTGGAAGAAGCTGTTCGTAAATTAAGTGGATTTCCTGCAACGAACCTTGGATTAAAAGATCGTGGATTTTTAAAAGAAAATTATTTTGCTGATGTGGTCATTTTTGATCCAGAAACTGTTGGCGACAATGCTACTTTTGACGAACCGCTTCAGTTTGCAAATGGAATGAATGATGTGTTTGTAAATGGGGTTCAAGTGATTTCTAATGAAAAACATACTGGAGCATTTCCTGGGAGGTTTGTGAAGGGACCGGGATATCAGCAAGAATAATGGTAAGCTGTTTTTAGGAAAGACCTGTTAAGAAAAATTATTTTTTCTTCATTAATTCCAGATTACGAGCAATCACATTGTTTTTCATCTTAGAAACTCTATCTTCAACATCTTTCATTACTTTTATAAATGTTGGGTGGTTATGGATGTTTTCTAAAAACAGCCACATGGACTCAAATAAATGCGAACATCTCTGAAGGTCCAAGTAATGATTACTCTAATTTCTTTACCAAATCTGGTAGTATCCCTTTATCTTGTTTAATCGGAACTGTACATGTTGCTTTTCAATATTTTGGCGGAGACGGAGGAGTGACAACCACTTTACAAATAGACAATGTGAAAATTATAGGGGACTAATATTGAATGGAGTTCTAATAAACAAATCTCTTCAAAAATTGAAGAGATTTGTTTATTAATTTAAATTTCTTTTTTCTATAAAAAAGCGTTTTAAAAGGCTGCTGCAATCATTTTCTAAAATTCCGCCAACTACTTTTGTTTTTGGGTGAATGGTTGTTTTTAACTTTATAAAACCGCGTTCTAACTCAGAAGCACCGTATACAATTTTACCAATCTGTGTCCAATAACTTGCACCAGCACACATTTGACAAGGTTCTAAGGTTACATACAAGGTGCAGTCTTTTAAATATTTTCCGCCTAAATAATCTGCTGCAGCAGTAAATGCTTGCATTTCTGCGTGCGCTGTTACATCATTTAAAGTTTCTGTTAAGTTATGGGCTCTAGCAATAATTTGGTCTTTAAAAACAATGATTGCTCCCACAGGAACCTCCCCTTTATCAAGGGCAATTGCTGCTTCATCTAAAGCTTTTTTCATAAAATAAACATCATCAAAAGGATTTATCATCGTAAAAAAATATTTTTTCAATAATACAAAAAGCAAATCAGATGTAAAACTCGTACTTTTGTTGCATGTCAACAAAACTTTTAGATACAATTTACAATCCTAAAGATCTACGTAAACTAAAACCAAGTCAATTACCGGTTTTAGCAAAAGAATTGCGTGAATTTATCATTGATGTTGTTGCCACAAAAGAAGGACATTTAGGGGCTAGCTTAGGGGTTGTTGAACTAACAATTGCATTGCATTATTTGTTTGACACCCCAAATGATTTACTGGTTTGGGATGTTGGGCATCAAGCCTACGGACATAAAATAATCACTGAACGAAAAGCTGTTTTTGATACCAATAGACGGTTAAACGGAATCTCGGGTTTCCCCAAAAGAAGCGAAAGTGTGTACGATGCTTTTGGTGTTGGACATTCGTCTACTTCAATTTCTGCAATATTAGGAATGGCAATTGCTTCTAAACTAAAAGGAGAAAATGAAAAGCAGCATATTGCTGTTATTGGTGATGCCTCTATTGCAAGCGGAATGGCTTTTGAGGCTTTGAATCATGCTGGAGTTACGGATGCTAATGTATTGGTAATCTTAAATGACAATGCTATTGGTATTGATCCATCTGTGGGAGCGTTAAAAGAATACTTAACCAAAGTAAAATCAGATAAAAGGCTAGCCGCTCAGAACAATATCATAAAGGCATTAAACTTTAATTATTTTGGCCCGATTGACGGTCATAATTTAGAGGAATTAACTGCAGAATTATCGCGATTAAAAAAGATAAAAGGTCCAAAATTCTTACACGTTATCACCACAAAAGGAAAAGGATTACTCCAAGCAGAAGAAAACCAAGTACAATATCATGCTCCTGGAAAATTTGATAAAATTACTGGAGAAATCATTCCGAAAGAATTAAAAATAGAACCACAAAAATACCAAGATGTATTTGGTAAAACGCTGGTGGAACTTGCAGAAATAAACAACAAAATTGTGGGTATAACACCTGCCATGATTACTGGTAGTTCATTGAATTTTCTTTTAGAAAGGTTTCCTGAAAGAACGTTTGATGTGGGTATTGCAGAGCAGCATGCAGTTACTTTGGCTGCCGGAATGGCAACACAAGGATTGATTCCTTTTTGTACTATTTATTCTACTTTTTTACAGCGCGCATATGATCAAATTATACACGATGTTGCCTTGCAAAACTTACCGGTTATTTTTTGTTTAGACAGAGCTGGTTTGGTTGGTGAAGATGGTGCTACACATCATGGTGTTTTTGATTTGGCGTATTTACGTGCAATTCCGAATTTAATCTTATTTGCGCCAAGAAATGAAGTTGAAATGCGCAATATGATGTACACCGCCCAATTTGGGTTAGAAAACCCAATTGCCATTCGATATCCAAGAGGGAAAGGGGTTTTGATTGATTGGCAACAACCTTTTTCTACTATAGAAATTGGAAAAGCAGTCTGTGTTAAAGAAGGAAAAGAAGTGGCCGTTTTGTCTATTGGTAGCATAGCAAAAAATGTAGCAGAAGCAATTGAAAATCTAGATGAAAAAGTTTCTGTAGCGCATTACGACATGCGTTTTGTAAAACCTTTGGATGAGCAATTATTACATACTATTTTTAACACTTTTGATACTCTAATTACAATAGAAGACGGAACTATTGCTGGAGGATTTGGAAGTGCAATTTCAGAATTTTCTTCAAAGCACAATTATAAAAATAAGATTAAAACACTTGGTGTTCCAGATGAATTCATCCATCAAGGAACCGTTGAAGAATTGTATACTATTGCAAAAATAGATTCAAAATCTTTAGTCAAAGAAATAAAAAAAGCAGCATTAAAATAATGCTGCTTTTGTCTGTTCGAGCGGAATCGAGAACTCATAAAAATGAACTTTCATTTATATCTCGACTCCGCTCGATATGACATTATAAAGATTTATTCTTTTTATTTGATTATCACTTTTCCTGTTGCTTTCTTGTTGTTTACATCAATCAAATTTACAATATAAACACCAGAAGTTAAGTTTACAGAAACAGGTTGTCTTTCTTGTTGAGAAAAATCTATTTGCTTAGAAAACACTTGCTTTCCGTTGATGTCAAACAGCAGCAAATTAGCTTTACCTACCGTGTTTTTTGCAAAAACAGTAAAGTCTCCATCTGAAACTGTTGGGTACATGGTAAACACTTTATTGTCTTTTACCACATCATCTACAGAAGCTGCTGCTGAAAAGAATTGTCCGGTAAACATTCCTCTACCATAAGTCGTTGCCATAACCGTATTATCTGCAGTTCTTAAACTAAATGATGTTACTTTTACATTAGACATTCCGTTAAAAGATTGAGACCAACTCGGGTTGGCATCCTTAAAATTACCTGTTCTCCAAACACCTAATTCTGTACCAATAATTACTTCATCATTATTTAATGGATTCATCATAATTGCTTTTACAGGAATGTCAGGAAAATTACCTTCTTTGCTTACCCAGGTTGTTCCTCCGTTTGAAGTATACCAAATACTAGCAACTCCATAATTGTGGAACGTAACTATAATTTCATTCTCTGTTGCTCCAAAAGCTATAGAAGATACACTTCCAGCAGGAAAAGCACCACCTGTAATATCACTCCAAACTGGACCAGCTGAATTAGCATTCTGAATTCGCAATAATTTTCCATCATTAGTTCCTACAAAAAGTTTTGTAGAATTTAATTCATAAGGAGATACTTTAAATGCTGTTGGTTCTCCAGTTAATAAACCATTTGTAAATTCTGTCTTAACAGGAACGGTTAATAAATTAGTGAATCTTGCTAAATTATAGCTTCTATTCCCTGCTATGGTTTTAGAAAAATTTGTAAATAAAATATCTAAATTATCATCTAATGTTGCTGGATTGATAAAAGAACCTGCTTTATCATCATCAATAATTTCTATTCTATTTCCATTATATGGCAAAGGAAAAGCTTCTACATCATTATATACATAAGATGCTAAAAAATAGGCGCCATCTCTATCTATGAAAGAATAAGCACCGTCTCCTCCTTTTGGTTTAATAGAACTATTAATTCCTGCTGATGCACCATTCATGAATTGTGTTCCGTTATCTTGAGCACCTGAAATTAATAACACGTTTGCAGCATTTTGTCCTATATCTCCGTGATAAAATTGCGTTACATTATAGTCTTTGTTTCTCGATGAAATCGCATTTGTTGTCGTTTCTGCACCAGACAATGAACTTGCATAATACACACCGCCATCATTCCCGATAATTGCTTTATTGGCATCTGTAGGATGAAATGCCCAGCCATGTTGATCTGCATGTACTAAAGGAATATTTAATCCTGCTAAATTATTGTTATTAGACCATTTAGAAATTTGTTTCCAGGAAGTACCTGAGTTTGTGCTTCTAAATAAGTCAATACCCCCTGCATAAATTATTGTGTCATCTGTTGGATCTACTTCAATCACTAAATCATAAAAAGCCTGACCACGAGTAAAATCGTTATTTGGAATTCCGGTATCTGCATCTGATGGTAATGTTAGTGTAGTCGTATTTGAAAAACCATCTGTTGTTTTTAGCATACTTAAATAAGGAGCAATTGTATTCCCCGAACCATCGACTGACCTTACCTGTGCTAATACATACACTGTATTTGCATTAGTTCCTGAAACGGCTATTTCTGTTCTTCTTGCATTTGTAATTGAATGTACTGCTGTAAATGTAGTTCCTGCTGCATCAGTTGATTTTAAAATAGTCCCTCCTCCAAAACCCCATGGGTTTCTTTCTGTACCAATCCAAATAGTATTGTCTGAACCAATCTCAATATCATTCGGTTCATAAGGGGTTGCGCTACCAGGAATAGCCGGCAATGTTATTTTATTCCAATTTGTTCCATTGTCAATCGATTTGTATAATCCAGTTTTTTGAAAGGCAACCCATTCCTCCCCTTCAGCATAATATGCGCCTGCTACAGCAAAGTAAACCTCAGTGTTTCCTCCATTATTCCTTGCTTTGATATCATTGATATAAAATACTCTTTGTGTTACATCTGCATTAAATGTATCAGAATACACATTTACCCAAGAGGTTCCACCATCTGTGGATTTCCAAATACCATTCCCTACAGCTTGGTCACCCGTATACGATTCACCAGTACCCACATACATAATTTGAGAGTTGTTAGGGTCAACGGTCATACAACTAATTGATAAGTTCTCATCAATTCCAACGCGTGTCCAAGAAGAATTTGCATTGGTTATATCATTATTTACCCATAAACCGCCAGAAACTCCACCAGCAAATACCCGCTTATGAGTTAGGTCGTTTGGATCAAACATCACAACTCGAGTTCGTCCTCCAACATTATTTGGTCCTCTTTCTACCCACATATTATCAACTGCATCCCCAGGTACTCTCTGTAATTTACGGTTAGCTTTTAATTGTTTTTGAAGTTCAAAAACATTTTCTGGGTGGGTTCTTCCAGTATTGGGATTCATTTCTAACAAATATTCTTGTTCAAAATATTTGTTAGGCGGCATTCCACTTGCCTTTCTCTCTTTTTTAGTTAGTTGAAGAGATTTAGAATACGGGTGATTCTTTACAAAATCTGCATATTTCTTTCTAGTTTTTTCTACTTCTGAGTCTTGATTTAACGATGTATAAATTGCAAAAACTGCAATAACAAAAGCAAAAGCGAATAGTAGTTTTTTATTCATAATTGATTCGTTTATTAGTTTACATTGCTAAAGTTAGTGAAATGTTTTTTAAATTAAATTTCCATTTAGTTTTTTATGCAATCTAATGGCGTAACTATCAGACATTTTAGACACATAACTGCAAATTTTCATGATTCTATGATACAAACTATCTGAGGTGTTTTTGTATTCGTTTGGTAATAAATTTAAGACCAGCGTGTCATAATTTGAGGCTGTTCCTAAATGATTATTGTTTAACGCATTTACAAATACATCGATGATGTCTGCAATAATTTTATAGCCTGCAACTTCTTTTTCTACAACTTCGTTGCTTCGGTAGATTTTATCAATACTAATTTTAATAATGTCGTTAATTTGTGCTTCATAGGTGCATCTATCTAATAATCCTTTGTCAAATTCTCCTTTTAAAATAGCTTCTTCATTTGCTAAAAAAATATCTACTGTTTCATTAATTAAAACACCAATTGCCAAAGCGCGTAAATAGCTTACTCTATCTTTTTTATGTTGTAAAGAATGATATTTTTTGATGTCTATGGTGTCTTTTACCAACTTAATCATAAACTCTAATGCAAAATCTTCTTCAATTAAACCCAGGTTAATTCCGTCTTCAAAATCAATAATAGTGTAACAAATATCGTCTGCTGCTTCTACTAAATAGGCAAGAGGATGCCGATAAAAAGAAACATCATTTGTGGTAGATTTTTGTTGTAAACCCAATTCATTTGCAACATCTAAAAAAGCTTCTTTTTCTGATTGGAAAAATCCGTATTTTTTATCTACAATATGGTTGGTTGGTTTTTTTGGCAATGATTCTTTAGGATATTTAAGAAACGCGCCCAATGTAGCATAAGACAATCGTAATCCGCCAGAAATGCCTTTTCTTGTTTCTGTTAGGATTTTAAATCCGTTGGCATTTCCTTCAAAATCGATGAGGTCTTGGTATTCTTTTTCTGCCAATTCTTCTCTGTATTTTAATCCGTTTCCGGTTTTAAAATACTCTCCAATAGCTTTTTCGCCTGAATGCCCGAAAGGCGGATTTCCAATGTCGTGTGTTAGTGATGCAGCTGCAACAATAGCTCCGAAATCATTGAATGTATACCCAAGTTCTACTAAATTTGGGTGACGTTCTAGGAGCACTTTTCCAACCCGTCTTCCAATACTTCTACCCACTACAGAAACTTCTAAACTGTGTGTTAAACGGGTATGTACAAAATCGGTTTCCGATAATGGAATTACTTGAGTTTTGTCTTGCAGGCTTCTAAATGCTGATGAAAAAATGATTCTATCAAAATCTACTTCAAAGCCCAAACGAGTTTCATCTTGTTGTGCTCTGTGTCGTTTTTCTGTATCTCCAAATCGTTTTAACGATAGTAATTGTTCCCAGTTCATTGTTGCATAATTAATTGATTTGTAAATCTACAAAATAGATTTCTCGACTCCGCTTGAAATGACAAAAAAAAGAGAAGCATTGCTGTTTCTCTTTCACCCCTTTAATTTAATCATTTGTCTTTAATGAGACAGTTTTTGTAGATATGATTAAGACCCACACATTAAGCAATCGTCTGGTCCGGCATTTTTAGATGCCTCTACCATTGCTTTAAATTCTTCAGCAGACATTGGTTTGTCTTCTGCTTTTTTCTCTTTTGATAAGGTAAACTGCGTTGCGTTTACTGCTGATTTTGTTCTTAGGTAATACATTCCGGTTTTTAATCCAGATTTCCATCCGTAGAAATGCATTGAGGTTAATTTTCCAAAATCAGGATCTTGCATAAACAAGTTTAACGATTGAGATTGATCGATAAAATATCCTCTATGGCGTGCCATATCAATAATATCTTTCATGCTCATTTCCCAAACTGTTTTATACAATTCTTTTAAATCTGCAGGAATTGCATCAATATGTTGTATTGATCCGTTTGCACGCATAATGTCTTCTTTCATGTCATTGTTCCACAACCCTAATTCTACTAAATCTTCAAGTAAGTGCTTGTTTACAACGATAAATTCACCTGATAAAACTCTTCTGGTGTAAATGTTAGAAGTGTATGGTTCAAATGCTTCATTGTTTCCTAAGATTTGAGACGTTGATGCTGTTGGCATTGGCGCAACTAATAACGAGTTTCTAACTCCGTGTTTCATAACGTTTTTACGTAATTTTGCCCAATCCCAATTTCCGCTTAATTCATCATCTTTAATTCCCCACATATTAAATTGGAATTCTCCTTCTGACATCGGAGATCCTTTAAAAGTAGAATATGGTTCTTTTGCTTTAGCAATTTCCATAGAAGATGTTACTGCTGCAAAATACATGGTTTCAAAAATATCTTGATTCAGTTTTTTTGCTTCTTCTGATGTAAAAGGCAAACGTAAGTTGATAAAAGTATCTGCCAATCCTTGAATTCCTAATCCTACTGGTCTGTGACGGAAGTTTGAATTTTCTGCTTCTTTAACAGGATAGTAATTCATATCTATCACCGTATCTAAATTACGTGTTACTTTTTTAGTTACTTCAAATAGTTTTTTATGATTGAAAAACTTTTCACCGTTTTCTTTTTCTGTAACAAACATTGGTAACGCAATAGATGCTAAGTTACATACAGCAACTTCATCATTTGCAGTATATTCCATAATTTCTGTACATAAGTTAGAAGAACGAATGGTTCCTAAATTCTTATGATTTGTTTTACGGTTTACTGCGTCTTTATACAACATGTACGGAGTACCTGTTTCAATTTGAGATTCTAAGATTTTCTCCCAAAGTTCTCTTGCTTTGATTGTTTTTCTTCCTTTTCCTACTTTTTCGTATCCTTCGTATAATTTTTCGAATTCATCGCCATAGGTATCAAATAAATGTGGACATTCATTAGGGCACATTAAGGTCCATGTACCGTCTTCTTGAACACGTTTCATAAACAAATCTGGAATCCACATTGCATAGAATAAATCTCTTGCACGCATTTCTTCTTTTCCATGATTTTTCTTTAAATCTAAAAAGTCGAAAATATCTGCATGCCAAGGCTCTAAATACATTGCGAAAGAACCTTTACGTTTTCCTCCACCTTGATCTACATAACGAGCCGTATCGTTAAATACTTTTAACATCGGTACAATTCCGTTTGATGTACCGTTTGTTCCTCTAATATAAGAACCTGTTGCTCTTACATTGTGAATAGACAAACCAATTCCTCCAGCAGATTGAGAAATTTTTGCTGTTTGTTTTAAGGTATCATAGATTCCACCAATACTATCATCTTGCATTTGTAATAAGAAACAAGAAGACATTTGTGGTTTTGGCGTACCTGCATTAAACAATGTTGGTGTTGCATGGGTAAAATATTTTTTACTCATTAACTCATACGTTTCAATCGCTTCGTCAATATCATTTTTATGAATCCCAATAGAAACACGCATTAACATGTGTTGTGGACGCTCTACAATATTTCCGTTCAATTTTAATAAATAGGAACGCTCTAATGTTTTAAAACCAAAATAATCGTAATTAAAATCTCTATTATAAATAATCGTAGAATCTAATTTTTCTGCATTGTCTTTGATGATTTTGTATACATCATCTGCCAACAATGGTGCTTTTTTTTCTGTACGTGGATTTACATAATAATATAAATCGTCCATAGTTTCTGAAAACGATTTTTTGGTGTTTTTATGTAAGTTAGAAACAGCGATTCTTGCAGCTAATTTTGCATAATCTGGATGAGCTGTTGTCATTGTAGCAGCAGTTTCTGCAGCTAAATTGTCTAACTCTGAAGTTGTAACTCCATCATATAAACCTTCAATAACTCGCATGGCAACTTTAACGGGATCGACAATTTTGTTTAATCCATAGCACATTTTTTTTACTCTTGCAGTAATCTTATCAAACATTACTGGCTCTCTTTTGCCGTCTCTTTTTAGTACATACATAGTTAATTATGGTTTTATTGGTTTATGTTGCTGTCAAAACATCCACTTTTTGACATTCTTTTTTATTTTATTAATTGATTGGCTAAGTTTTAAAAATCTGAATCAAAACTAATACTTCCTGTTCCTCCAGATTTTACACCTGCTTTTTGATATTCTGATACTCTTTTTTCAAAGAAGTTTGTTTTTCCTTCTAATGAAATCATTTCCATAAAATCAAAAGGATTTGATGCATTGTATTCTTTTTCGCAATTGAACTCTCCAAGCAATCTGTCTGTTACAAATTCTAAATACTCTGTCATTAACTTGGCATTCATACCAATTAAACTTACAGGTAAAGATTCTGTGATGAATTCGCGCTCAATATTTAAGGCATCAACAATAATTTCTCTGATACGCTCTTTTGGCACTTTGTTTACAATATGGTTATTGTGTAAGTGAACCGCAAAATCACAATGCATTCCTTCATCTCTAGAAATTAACTCGTTAGAAAATGTTAATCCTGGTAATAAACCTCTCTTTTTAAGCCAAAAAATAGAACAAAAAGCACCTGAAAAGAAAATCCCTTCTACGGCTGCAAATGCTATTAAACGCTCAGCAAACGAATCAGATTCTATCCATTTTAATGCCCAATCTGCTTTCTTTTTAATTGCAGGAAAGTTTTCGATTGCATTAAATAATTTGTCCTTTTCTACCTCGTCTTTAACATAGGTATCAATTAATAAAGAATAGGTTTCTGAATGGATATTTTCCATCATGATTTGAAATCCGTAGAAAAATTTCGCTTCAGAAAATTGTACTTCATTCACAAAATTTTCTGCAAGGTTTTCATTTACAATTCCATCTGAAGCAGCAAAAAACGCCAAAATATGTTTGATAAAATAACGCTCTTCTTCTGTTAATTTATCATTCCAATCTACAATATCTGCATGCAAGTCAATTTCCTCTGCTGTCCAAAAACAAGCTTGTTGTTTTTTGTACCAATCCCATAAGTCGGTATGTTGAATTGGGAAAATTACAAATCTATTATCATTCGGTTGCAAAATTGGTTCTGTAGCAGACATTCTTCTTTAAAAAATTTAGTTATTAAAAAATTTCGAGTTTTTTGTCGAAAAAGACGTTAACAAAGATTGGAAAAATTGACTGAAAAACGAAGTTATACTTATCCACAAAAAGTTGAAGTTTTTAACAAAACGTTCACATTTAGCGTTTTTTTGATTTTTAAAAATTATTTTTAACTATTTGATTATTAGGTGTTTAATTTTTCATTTTTTTGTAACACCCTAATTTTATTGACTTCTTTAAAAGTTCTGAAAAATAAAAAACGAGAATTTGTAAATTCTTTTCTTGCCTTTTTGAGTTTGTTTTTTTTCAAAAAAAAATGACTCTTAAAATAGGAGTCAATTTTATATTAAAATAAGGTTTTTTTACTCTTTTATAGTTGCTGTTAAGTTTATAGTAACTTCAACTTTAAAGTCCATTGCTCCAGCATCAGAAAGCGCATCTCCAGAAAGAAGAAGAGTTGCGGAGCTATTATTTAATAAAGTGCTTTCTAATTGGTTTAAAATCATAGAATCTGAAATCGTAAAAACAGTTTCTTCGTTTACAGCTTGAGACACATTTAAATTTGTTATTGAACTCACAACTGTATTGTCAAGTTTTAGAGTCCCCGCAGATATCATTCCTGCAGTATTTCCTATAAAATCTTTAAATTTATAGGTAAGTGAATTGATTTTAATTGCGGTTATTTTATCTACATATTGAGCCAAATCTCCAGTAGTTAAATCAAGTGTTTCAGAACGACTATAAGAAACGGTTGTTCCTTGTGTTTGTGGAATGTTAAAAGCAACACTTTCTGTTAAATTGTTATTTACATTTAACTCTAATAACTCGTCTAAACTAGCACAAGAAACTGTAACAGCGGCTAAAAATAGTAATACTATTGTTTTTTTCATGATCCTTTATTTTTTTAAGTTCTTTTCGGCAAAGGTTTCTAGTTCCGCATACCAATCTTCTCCAAATTTACGAATTAAAGCTTGCTTAACAAACTTATAAACAGGAACTTGTAATTCTTTTCCTAGCGTACACGCATCATCACAAATTTCCCATTTATGATAATTTACAGCAGAAAACTCAGAATAATCTCGAACTCTAATTGGATATAAGTGACAAGATACAGGTTTTTTCCAGTCTATAACTCCTTGATTGTAGGCTTCTTCGATTGCACATAATGCAGTGTTGTTTTCATCAAAAATAACATACGCACAATCTGCATTATTTATTAAAGGAGTTTCTAATTCTCCAAAATCACTTGTTATCCAAGTTCCTTGACTTTCTATAACATCAATTCCTTCTTGTCGTAAAAAGGGTTTTACTTTCGGGTAAATCTCTTCTAAAATTTTAGTTTCCTCTTTTTCTAAAGGAGCCCCTGCATCTCCATTAATACAACACGCACCTTTACATGCAGATAAATTGCAGACAAAATCTTTTTGAATAACGTCTTCTGAAACGATTGTTTTTCCTAGTTGAAACATATCGCAAAAATACATTTATTTTTTACGAATTCTTTATATTTACACTTACTAAAAATAGCGGGAATGGATACTTTTGATGTTTTAATTATTGGTGGCGGTGTTGCAGGAATGCAATGTGCTTTAATTCTAGGTTCTGCAAATGAAAAAATAGTTGCCTCTGGTAAAAATATTGGCATTATCATACATCAGAAATCTTCTCATTTACAAAACGCATTATTTAATAATACAATAGGAATAAAACCAGGGACTCTTGGAAGTGATATTCTTACCGATGGAAAAAAACACTTAACAGAAAAATACCCTCATATTTTACAGATTCAAAATGAAAAAGTAATTGCTATTACTTCCTCTGAAAACGGATATCTAATCACTACAAATAAATCAATTTACTTTTCAAAAATTGTTGTTTTAGCTTTAAACTACTCACGTCCACTAACAATAAAAGGGCTAGAAAATTTTGTAATACCTCATAAAAGAGCAAACCCTAAAAAGGATAGAATTCAGTTAAAAAATGAGCATTTTTTAATTAAAGAAGGGCTATATGTTTGTGGCACTATTGCCGGATTAAGAAGTCAGTTTTCAATTGCAGCTGGTAGCGGTGCGACAGTTGCTACAGATATTTTAACACTTTGGAATGATGGAGAGCACACCAAAGTTCATGATAAAGTTTAAAAGAAAAAACCAGCGAATTCGCTGGTTTTTTTATAAAATAATATAATCTTTAAAGTTTATTCTACTGTAATAATTTTTTCTTGTGTGTTGGTAATCCTTACTCCACGTTACTTTCCCACATCAACTTTCATATATTTAATATAAGATGATAATTTAGATTTGTCCCAATTTTTATTTGTTACTGTTCTAAATCCCTTTTTGTTTAATTCTTCAGAAACTTTAGATAACGATAAAGAATTTTCAACCCTAAGTTTAATAATCATCTTATCTAATTTTATTCTATCATTCTTAGGTAATCGATTAGTATTGTTTTGTATTGGTAATTTAAAAGATGATGTCTTTGTACCTTCTTTTATTTGATAAACTCGTTTACCATTTTTTCTTCCTTCTATTATAACTTCATCTTCAACAATTGGGTATTTAAATTCAAATATGAACTGATGGGATTGTGTTTTTGAATTATAATCAACCAATATTTTGTCAATGTATTGTTTTAAGAAAATTTGTTGGTTTTCCAAACTCATATTTTCAACAGTATCAATTTCTAAATACATTTGATTTAACCAATCTATCCATTGGTTAGAATTTGAAAACACAGATATTTCTCTTTCATGAATCATAATTTCATTTTCAACCTTTTCAATTAAATCAGAAATCTTATTTGATATCTTTTCTCCTCTAGATTTTTTAATTTGTTTAGTAATAATTTTAAATTCTAAATCAACAATTTCATCCACTAATGTTTTTAAATATTTTTTTTTGTTATTAAGTTCTTTATTTCTTCTATTAAGTTCTTTCTTAATATTTTGAATCTCATTAAACTTAGAACTAAGACTTTTAACCTTAAACTCCTCTCTTATCTTTTTTGATTCTTTGATAATTGAGATAATATGATTCAAAACTTTACGGTCAGTTTCTTTAACTCTTAAACTTCGTTTCAAAGTACAATTGTGATGTTTCTCATTCCAATTGGATGAATTTTTCCATTTATATTCTACACTTCTACAACTATATAATGGATATGGTTTTCTTTCTGAACTACTAATTTTAACACCACAACTTTTACAATAGAGTAATCCTTTTAATAAAGAATTATGTGAAGATTCGTAATTTTTATATTTGTGATTTTGTTGGAGTTTAGATTGAACATCATTCCAAAGTTTAATTGAAATAATTTTAGGAGTTTTTACTTCAATCGTCTCTACTATTTTATATTCTTCACCTATTTTTTCTTTCCATTCCCAAGTTTGTACTCCTTTATACAGAGAGTTACCTAACATCTTTTGAATTGTTCCTAAATTCCATCCATCCTTACTCCTTTTAGGTTCATATTCAGTTTTTGTATCTAAATATAATTTGATTTCAGTTGAAGATTTTCCATCTCTGTACATTTCATACATTTTTTTCACAACCTTTGATTCACCTTCGTTAGAAATCAACATTTTACCTTTTAAAGAGTATCCAAAAGGAACAGTTCCACCAACAAAGGTGTTTCCACTTCTTAGTGAGTTACGTTTCCCCATTACACTTCTTAATCTTCTTAACTCATTATCATACTGAGATACTAATGAAAGAATTCCTATTGAAAGTTTGTCATTAGGGTTATTGAAATCATAGGGTTTGGAAGATTCACCTACATACAATTCAACTGAATAATCTAAAAAAACTTTAAGAATTGTGTACCAACTTTTTGAGTACCTACCTAATCTATCGGTGTTCCAAACCCAAACTTTTCTAATACCTCCATTTTTTTTCTGTATTTCTTCTAATAGTTCAACCAACTTTAATCTTTCATTGATTTCGACATTGTAAGAACTCTGGGAACCCTCATTAAACAATACTGGTTTGAATCCTAAACTCTTAGATACTTTAATTCCTAAGTTTTTCTGAACATCCAAGGATGTTCCGTCTGTTTCTTGAACCTTTGAACTAACTCTTATTAAAACTCCTATTTTTTCCATTACGGTAAGGTTGTAACACTGTATATTTTACCCAAATATATATAAATAAAAAACCTTACTAAAAATATTTTAATTATACAGGATGATAAAATTATCAAACATATCAAAACATCAAGAAGAACAGTTGACTAAATACTAATCTCTTTTCGATAGTGGATTACTCCCAAAAGAAGTTTATTTAGAAGAAGTAAGAAAGATAATTAAATGATTCACAATTAGATACAATCTACCCTCCCCAAATTATTAATAATTTTAAAAAATTTTAAATTTAAAATAAAAAAGATTATTTTTACGTGGACTAAGAAAGAAAAAATGAAAAAACTTTTAATTATCTTTTTTATAACACCTCTTTTATCTTATTCTCAGAAGGTATACTCCGTTAGGTATTCCAACCAATCTGATGTAAAGGTTTATGTAGTTGATTATGAAAATCAATCTGATTTGAAAGTATTTAAAGTAGATTACCCTAACCAAGTAGATGATAATAAAGGTTTGTGGTACTTTGTAAATTATCCTAATCAATCCGATAAGAAGATATTCTTCGTTGATTATCCCAACCAAAGTGATTTAAAGATATTCTTTGTAAAATACAAGAACCAATCAGGTTGGAGAAATAAATCGAAACAACACTTGATGTATTAAATGTAAACAATACTTCCCTATCAAATTACTTAGAAGAAAAAAATTGACTCCGATATATAAACGGGTCAGACCACCATTTTAGAAAAAAGTAATTTTCTCAGTAACAAGAAACCTCATATTTCATTGAACTTGCACAAGAATATAATCTTCAATATATTCGTTTTATGAAAGTAAACATATCTAAACTATCTCATCATCCTAAAAATCAAGAAATCTATGATTTATCTTCTATTGAAGAATTAATGGAGAGTATTTCTGAAGTAGGTTTACTACAACCAATAGTTATCGACCAATATTCTCAAATTATAAGTGGTAATCGAAGGTTTGAATCTATTAAACGATTGGGTTGGGATGAGGTTGAAGTAATTAAAAGAGAGGTTAAGGATGGAGATGAAGAATTACTACTAATTCACTACAACAAACAACGAATTAAGAGTTTTAAAGAACTTATCAATGAATACCTAATACTAGATAGATATTATAGAAAAGGACAAGGGAGAAGAACGGATTTAACTTCTGTTAAATCTAACAAAGGTTCTTCAAGAGATATGGTTTCTAAAGAATTAGGGATTTCTTCTTCTCAGTTAAGAAGATTAGTATTCATCCATAAAAACAAACCAGAATATATTGAACTTTTAGATAAAGGTATTTTAACGATTAATCAATCTTATCTTCAAATTCAGAGGGAAATTAAAGAAAAAGAATCTAAAAAACCTACTTCTTCAAAATCAGAAAGTTTTGTAAAATCGAATTGGAGGTTTTATCAGAAATCCTCTGATGATATGTGTGAACTAAATGATGGTGAAGTTCAAACTATTTTCACTTCTCCCCCTTATTGGAATAAAAGAACCTATTCTGAAGAGAAAGGTTTAGGGAATGAAAAAACATCTGAAGAGTTTGTGGTACATCTTTCTGAACATTTAAAAGATTGTAAAAGAGTATTAAAAGATAGAGGTAGTTTCTTTTTAAATATTGGAGATACTTTTTACAATGGAAATCTTCAAAATATTCCTCATAGAGTAATACTGAAACTTCAAAAACAAGGATGGATTTTAAGAAATTCAATTATTTGGTCTAAAACTAACCCAAAACCTTCTTCCTCTAAATCAAATCTAACCCCTTCTTATGAGTTTATATTCCACTTAGTTAAAACTATGGAGTATGATTACTACCCAACTCTCACAAAACTCTCAGATAAAACGAAACCTTCTCTTCCTCCAAGACATAGAAGTGTTAATGGGGAGTATTCAAAATCAGTAACACCTTATTTACCAAACACAAATGGTAAAAATATGGGAGATTACTGGAATGAGGATATCGTAAGAACTTCGGTTGCAAATCAGAAACTAAATATTCAAGGAGAACACCCCGCTCCTTTTCCTGATAAAATCATAACCTTACCAATTCTTCAAACTTCTAAAGAGTTTGAATTAGTATTAGATCCTTTTATGGGAAGTGGAACTACAGGGAGGGTTTGTGATAAACTAGGAAGGGATTTTGTTGGGTATGATGTAAAGATGTTTTAAAAAACCACAACCTATCGGATAATTGATAGGTTATGGGTTTGTAACTAACCTTCTCTTTTTCACTAAAACGTAATATGACTATTACACAACCTTACCAGGTTGATTAAATAGTAGATTTTATTATATTATTTAAAGGTAATATAGATTGAATATTAGAATCTCCACCAATGAGAAAATTTGTCTTTTTAACCTTGGTAAACATTTCAATAATTATTCTTAATTTATTTTGTTAATAATTGTCTTCAATAGCGTGGTCTTTCGAGCAGTAACCACCCATTGAGTCTGGTCTACAAATAGAATACGAAAATGAAGAACATCCCATAGATTTCTCCCATCCTATACCATCATTATCACATCCATCTAGTTCACATGAATCGTCAAAAACGGAAAATATAAACCATCCTATTAAAAATAGAATCATTAAACTTGTAATTATTTCTGAAATTTTTAGTTTATCTTTTTTATCATTCATTTTTTTATATATTTATTAATTAATATATATTTTATAAATTTAAATATTATTTAATCTATTTGCATAAATTTGCTATATGAAGCAAATACTTTTATTTCTTTTATTTTCAACATTCTCTTTTTCACAAACTTTGGTTGTTAGTGATGAGAATTTAATTAACACATATATTTCAATAGAAAACGAAAGATTGTTTTTGTTTTATCCTGATAAACTTGTTGATGTAAATTTAAAAACCCTCTCTACAAAAGATGTTTTATATGACTTTTCCAATATATATTTTAAAAGTTTTATTGGAGTTTCTGTTAATTTCAAATGTTATTTTTTAGATCCTCTAGGTGGTGGTGTCTATTTATTTGAAAATTATAAACTCAAAAGAATTGACACATCCTATAAACACAGGATGCAGATTGAATCAAGTGTGTTTACCTATAAGAATGGGGTTTATAAATATGGTGGATATGGGTTTTGGTCTAATAGAAATTTCATCACTAAATTTAATTTTGAAACAAATCAGTGGGATTTTGTACCTCATCTTAATAGTAAAGAGTTGCCATCTGGAAGTCATAAATCAATTGTTAAAATTATTGAAGATGATCTTTATGTTTATGGAGGATTAAGGGTTAATAAATTCAATCCAGATATAATTGAAGATAATAATGAAATCTGGAAGTTTAATTTTATTGATAAGGTTTGGAAAAAATTAGGAATAAATAACCTTCAAAAGGATAATATATTAAATAACACAAAAATTGATTATGGAGACAAGTCTCTGTTTTTCGATAAAGAAACTAGTTCTACTACTCATGTTGATTTTATAAATAATAAAGTAACAACTTACAAGAATTCAACTTTACTTAACTCATTAAGTTTTCTTCCAATTTCTTTCTTTCACAAAAACAAGTTTTTCCTTTTCGTTAGGGAAAATCCTTCATCTCCTAATTTAGTTTTAAAAATCAGAAATGAGGATGAGATTTTAGGAGAGATAATTGATCAAAAATCTTTTTATAGAAATCAATTAGTCATAATAATTTTAATGGTTATAATTGGATCTGTTTTAATTTTAATTTTGGTCTACAAGATTATCAGAGGTGTCAATAAAAAGAGAAATAAACTATCTGTAAAATTTAAAAATAAAGTAAACTTTAAAAATAAAGAAGTTGATTTAGATGATATATCATATGAAATAGTAAAGATTCTTGTTAATAATGAATTTGTTCTTTCTAAAGATATTATTCCCTTGTTAAAAATACCTCATATGGATTATGCTCATTCCACAAGAGTAATGAGAGATACTTTATTTCAAATCAATTTTAAGTTAAAAAGACTTGTTAAATCTGAAACTGATGTGATAGTTATTAAAAAATCTGATTACGATAAACGAATCAAACAATACTCGATTAATCAAAAGTTATTTAATAAATCATAGGTTTTTAACCTCTGTTAAATCTAACATAAGTTACTCTATCATATTTTCCTCAGTAAAAAAATTGACTCCTATATAAAAACGGGTCAGACCCCCATTTTGGAAAAAAGTTATTTTCTCAGTTACAAGAAACCTCTCATTCCTAATTATAGAGTATACTTCATTTTACTATTCTCATTTTGTGAATTTCACCCCGTATTAGTTGTATAATTAAGATTTTATTCGTATATTAAGGGTATAAAACCAATAACCCTAAAATTACGAATTATGAAAGTATTCATTTCAAGAGTTTCAACTGATGAACAGAGTGAATTACGACAGATTCAAAATGTAGAAGGATTCGATAAGGTAATTATCGATAAGTGTAGTGGATTGATTGACTTGTGGTCTAGACCAGAGGCAGGAAAACTGAAGAAGTTAGTAGATAACGGAACTATCAAACATATTGAGGTTCATTCAATTGATAGATTGGGTAGGGATACCCTTTCGGTGTTATCAGTATGGAAAGAACTAACTGATAAAGGAGTTAGGGTAGTATGTAGGAATCCAAACTTCCAAAATCTAAATGATAGTGGTGAAAAAGATTACTTCTCCGAGTTATTACTAAATATCCTCTCGACGATGAGTTCTTTTGAAAAATCTATGATAAAAACTCGTCAAATGGAGGGGATTCGTGTTACTCAGATGATATCACCTGAAAAGTATAGTGGTAGGAAACAGAACACAAAGGAATCTACTTTGAAGTTCCTTCAGAAACATTCCAAGGCTATCTCATATTTAGAGAAAGGAATGAAAGGAGTAGAGGTATCTAAATTGTGTGATATCTCTCTTAATACAATTACCAAGATTAAAAGAAAGTTACAACCTGAATTAGTTTAAGATGAGTAATCAAGAAAAGAAAGAGAGAAAGAGAAAATCTATTGAACTCATGGAGAGTATCAAAGTAAAGGAGTGGGAAAAGAATCAGGTATTCAATGAAATCTCTTCTTTCGAATGGGTAGAATTAAAAAAGGCTGGAAATTAATCCAACCTTTTTGTTTTATTATGATTAATACTTTAATAAAAATATTCTGAATTATCCTGTCTGTACTCATGTTCGTTATTAAAGATTTTCATATTATCAGGTTCATATTTTCCATTAATATAATTATATCTTTCTGTACCACAATAACTTTTAGTAACTTTTAGATATAATAAATTATCTTTTATTGACCAGTTCCCCTCAGCGGTACATCCAATAGAAGGACTTCCTACCACCTTCTGATAAATGTAGATGGAATAATCATCTTTAAATTGAATTACAACTTTAACGGAAGAAAAGTCACCTCTTGTTGTTTCACTAAAACTTTTATTTTTTAATCTTTCTTCAATTTCTTCAACTGGAATCGAATTTTCTATAATTTTCTCATTTTGAGAATCATTATCTGAAATTTTTGTGAATTCATTATATCCGAATTTTAAAATCACAAAAAGAGATATTGAACCAAGGGTTACCATAGTTTTCTTTGATGAACTTAATTTTTCGTAAGCACTTTTGTTGAAATTAATTTTTTTTAGAATTTCATATCCATTAACTATTAATAACCCACAAACGATATATATAATCCAAGACATAATTTCAGATTTTAAATTATTTTTTTATTTATCTTAACTCCATGTTTAACGATCTCAAAATAATATTTCGTTGAACAGGTTCGATTTCAAATAGTTTTTTTCTAAAATTTTCCATTATATCATATACAAACATTTCTCCTCCTATGTTATTTTCTTGTATCGTTTTTAATCTTGATTTTATATCTATCCACCCGTTTCGAGTATCTCCTTTATAACTCCAGTAGTATTCATCATCTAAAACTCCATCATCTAAATCTTCTACCATACTTTCTAAAAGAAGATTAATTGAATTGTTCCAACAATTAATTTCTTTTCCATTACAATCTTCAATGTCAAATGGGGACAAAACACGAGAATAATCAATAAAAATAATTAATAAACCACATATAAATCCCAATACTCCTAATTGAACAAATATTTTATTTTGTTTTGAGTAGTGTAAATATGGTATATTGTTGTCAGAGTGGTTTTTAATTGTATTGTATCCAATACCTATTAATAACCCACAAACGACATATATAATCCAAGACATAATTTTTTAATTTTTGTCTATAAATATATTAAATTTTTTTACCCTAAACAAAATACTCTCATTTCATTAATATTATTTTGATTATCTGATTACAGTAATCAAGAAATCAAGGATTTAGAGTTTACTCCCTAATATCTTTCTGATGTTACCATGAGAAAGGGTATCAATACAAACAAGGTCTTCATATATACTGATATATTAATACAATTATATATAACCAAGAGAGTATATCAATACTTCAATCTTCTTCATTTTGATACCCATTCATTAATTAACCACTAAAGAGAAACATCGTTTCTTAAACTATCTTCCCACTGTAATAACTCCTCTCTAGTGATGTATTTTGAGTGAGAGGACACTTCTATCATCTTCAATCCTTTATTCCTTCTCCAGTCCTCTATTGTCACTCTATCTACTCCATATAAATCCATTAAGTCTTGTTTACTCATTCTTTCTTTTATCATAATAACTCCTTACTATTTTAGAAGTTTCATTTACTACTTCTTCTCTTGTTTTTAATTGTTCTAATTCACTTCTCTTGTTTTGTATTATATCATTAATATCCATTAAATCTCTTACTAATTCATTTGGATATATTTTATCTGATATCTTACTTTTAATTTCTTCTTTCATAATTCTTCAGATTTTAAAAAAACAGTAATAACCTCGAACTTGAAATACTTAATTAGTTCGAGGTTGATACTCTTTATTTTAAACTTTTCTATTATTTAAAATCTAACTACTACTTCACAATTAGATATAGTGAGTCCATTAAGGGAAATTCCCTTTTAAAAAACTATTTCCATTTTTCAGTTGAATCTAACAGACACTCAAACAAGAATTCAACCTATCTGCATTTTAACGAGTTCAGACCTTTCTTCTTTACCTCTCGGAACACTAATGAATGGTTTTTACCTATCGGTGAGTATTGTTCATTATCGGGTTTTATCCCTGTGTCAGGTGTAGTATCTCGGTAGGTTAAGTATTTCTTAAAGTAACCTACAACTCAGTAGAACAATGTGTTCTAAGTATAAGTATTACAAAGTGTATGAAAACGTAAAAAAAGTGAAGTATTTTTATCTAGAAGGGTAAGAAAAAGTTAGTATTACCTTATTTCCTCAATAATCGGAACAGAAACCTCAACAATATCCTTTCTATTAATTCTCTCTTCTCTTATCTTTCCCTTCTTATAAATGGAATGAATATGGTTGTTTTTAAATACATTACCACGAGGTGTTTTTAACCCTTCCTCATTTAGAATTTGAGATATCTTTCTGTATCCAATAGGGGTAAGGATATCTTCTTTATACTTACAAATTCTATTGAATAAATATTGTTGATATTCAGTATAATTAGATTCCCAAAGATGTGTGGTTATAATTGATATTGAGAAACTTAACATCCATTTTATGGAGTAAGGATTACCAACACACATATCTACTCCACTGTAACAGATTTTGCTAAATTTCTTGGCTGATCAACATTTTTTCCTAACATCACAGCGATATGATACGACAATAATTGTAACGGTATTGTTGTTAACAAGGGTGTTAACGCTTCTTCTGTATCTGGAATTTCAATTACATGATCTGCAATTTCTTTTACAGTTACATCACCTTCTGTAACAACAGCAATAATTTTACCGGCTCTCGATTTAATTTCTTGAATATTACTTACCACTTTTTCATAATGTCCTTTATTAGTAGCAATTACAAAAATTGGCATGTTTTCATCAATTAAAGCAATTGGGCCATGCTTCATTTCTGCTGCTGGATACCCTTCTGCATGGATATATGAAATTTCTTTCAGCTTTAAAGCTCCTTCTAATGCAACTGGAAAGTTATACCCTCTTCCTAAATACAAACAATTAGTTGCGTCTTTATAAACAGAAGCGATATGTTTTACTTCGTCATTCTTTTTCAATAATTCTTCTACTTTACCAGGAATTAACTGTAATTGGTATAAGTATGAATGAAATACCGATTTTGAAATTGTTCCTTTTTCTTTTCCTAATTTTAAAGCAATTAATGTTAAAAGTGTAATTTGGGTTGTAAAAGCTTTTGTTGAAGCAACTCCAATTTCTGGACCTGCATGTGTATAGGAACCTGCATCACTTTCTCTAGCAATTGAAGACCCAACCACATTACAAACACCAAAAACAAATGCTCCTTTAGATTTTGCTAATTTAATTGCCGCTAATGTATCTGCTGTTTCCCCTGATTGAGAGATTGCGATAACTACATCTTTTTCTGTAATGATAGGGTTTCTATATCTAAACTCAGAAGCATACTCTACCTCAACAGGTATTCTTGCAAGATCTTCAAATAAATATTCTGCGACTAACCCTGCGTGCCAAGATGTTCCACAGGCAACAATAATAATTCTATTAGCGTTTAAAAATCTTTCTATATGGTCGTCAACTCCAGACATTCTTATAATGCCTTCATTTGGCAACATTCTTCCTCTATAAGTATCTAAAATAGCTTTAGGCTGCTCATAAATTTCCTTCAACATAAAATGGTCATAACCACCTTTTTCTATTTGCTCTAAATTCATTTGAAGTTCATGAATTTTTGCAACCACTGAAGAATCATCATAGATTTTACGAACTCGAATTCCTTTATCCAGTTTTATAATTGCTAGCTCTTCATCATCAAGGTAAATAACATCTTTTGTGTATTCTAAAAACGGAGAGGCATCAGAAGCAACAAAAAACTCTTTATTGTTTTCTCCAACTCCGATTGCAATTGGACTTCCTAAACGAGCAACAACAATTTCATTTGGTTTTGTTTTGTCAAATACCGCTATGGCATATGCACCAATTACTTGGGTTAATGCTAATTGAACAGCTTTACCTAACTTACATCCTTCTTTCTTTTTTACTTCTTCAATTAGATTGACTAAAACCTCTGTATCCGTGTCGCTCTTAAAAACGTATCCTCTTTTGATAAGTTCTTTCTTTATGGTGTCGTAGTTTTCAATAATTCCGTTATGAACAATTACAAGTTCTCCAGACATTGAAGTATGTGGGTGAGAATTTATATCATTAGGAACACCGTGTGTTGCCCATCTTGTGTGACCTATTCCTATATTCCCTTTTTTGCTTTCTGGATTTCTGTTTGCAATATCTTTTAGATCTGATACTTTTCCTTTCGTTTTAGAGACATGAATGTTTTCTCCATCAAACATCATTATACCTGCACTGTCGTAACCTCTATACTCTAATCTTTGTAATCCGTTTATAACAATTGGATAGGCTTCTCTATAACCTATGTAACCTGTAATTCCGCACATAGCACTATTTCTATTTTTTCTTTGAGTATGATATTTTTAATCGAGCTTTTCTTGCTCCATTAGAACTTGAGTGGTTTAATAAGGTCACAACTTTCGGGTTCCAGCTATAGTCTGTAACCAAACTATCTGTTCCTGTTGTTGGAAAATCAGTCGAGTTTAAAACCTTAAGTCCTAAAATTGGATTGTAATTTGAATTCCCATTTAATAAATCAGAAATATAATCTGTAATTTTAAAGGTATAATAATCTGGCTTATCATCGGTTTTTACCAAACCACCACCAAATGAATCTGGCCCTTCTGAAAGGACGTCTTTTATTTGAGATTTAGTGTTTCCATCTTTAAACAAAAACAGCTTATAAGGAGTAGCAATGGTGTCGGTTCCTACAATATTTTGATTCACATAAAAAGTTAACGAAGCGTCATTAATTAGTAAATTTTTACTTCTTAACACGGCTAATTGATTTGCATCAAACAACTGCACCTGAGCTCTATTTCCAGCAGTTCCTTGTAAAACAATGTTTCCGTTGTCTGGATATACTTTTTCATCCATCTTATAAACACTTGTGCTAAAGTTTGAAAGTGCAAACGAATTTGTTTTCTCTATTGTATCTAGCACAGTTGTTCCTCCTTTCAAAACAGTTTTGGTATATCTAATCTCAATTGATGGTCTTAAACTAAGATCTAGCGTGTTTATTTTAAACGATATTAATGAGCCTTCATTTCCTGTCGCCTGAATATAAAGCCCTTTAAAGTATTCATCTAGAGCATCTTGACTTGTAAAATTTGAACTATCAAGTTGATCTACAAAAATCTGTTTTATTTTAGCTTCATCTAAGGTAATTCTCGCAAAAGGATTGTTGTTTGATAATCTAAGTGTATCTGTTTTATATACTGTACCATTGCTCAATCTTCTTTTAAATATCATTAAAGTATCTGTAGCTACTGGTGTAAAAGGGTAATTTACTTGAGTATTTAATTCTCCTGGAAGAATTTGATATGTTTTGTCTGATTGAAAATTACTTGCCTTTGAAGGATCTACAGGGTCTAACCTGCTCATATACGTATCAGATCTGTATACGTTAAGTGTAAATGGTCTTGTTTGATCTCCAATAATTGAATCTAAGGTGTAATCTGCTGTTGTTCCTGATTTTAAAGTTGCTTGATAAGGTAACATTAAAAATACAGTGTCAATTGTTGTAACAACAGTTGTATCATTCCCATAGACTCTCTCTGCATTATCTTTAAAAGTAATACCTGTGTCTAATCCTAATTGAGAAACAATTGAGGCTTGAATTTTTTCGTAATTTGGATTGTTGTATACTCCTAAAAGATATTGATCTAGTGTTCCTCCAATAGTTAACCCATCTGCTCTAACACTTGTAACCTGTTTGTTTGTAATTACAATATCAATAATAGTATCTTTTGTTTCAAACTTCGTGTTACTTACTACTGAAGTTGCAATGTCTTGAAAATCTTTTTCGCAAGAAACTACCATTGTTATAAACAATATAAACACGCTAATATATGCACTCTTTTTAATCATTTTTCCTTTTAAATAACTGGTTACTTTGCTAAAACTTCGTTAGCATAAAAATTTAAATAAGCTTCGGTTAGGTTTTCTTCTGTTTGATAATCTAAAACAGGTTTATTGTTTTCTTCAATAAAACTATTTAACTCCTCAGAAATACTTTCGCTTCCTTTAATAACTGCATCAGAATTTTCTATTGCACTTTTAAGGATATTTGTATGGTTTGGTAATTTTAGAATAGTGGTTTTATCTGCATCAATTTTGTCAAATTTCACTTTATCCGCCAATGATGAGTTTAACGTTCCTTCAAAATCATTATTGTAAATAGAAGTTACTATTTTACTTTCTGTAAATAAAGGTTCTTCTTTATAAAACTCTTTCAAATATAAAGGCAACAAAGAAGCCATCCACCCATGAATATGAATAATGTCGGGCGCCCAATTTAATTTCTTTACGGTTTCTATAACACCTTTTGCAAAAAAGATAGCTCTTTCATCATTGTCTTCAAACAATTTATCGTCTTCGTCAGTAAAAATTGCTTTACGCTTAAAATACTCTTCATTATCAATAAAGTACACTTGCATTCTCTCTTTTGGAATGGATGCAACTTTAATAATTAATGGCATATCCATATCGTTAATTATTAAATTCATTCCTGATAACCTAATTACTTCGTGTAACTGATGTCTTCTTTCATTGATTACGCCAAACCTTGGCATAAAAATTCGTGTCTGAACACCATTAGAATGGGCATTTCTAGCAGCATTAAATGCTGTTGATGCCATTTCTGTTTCTGGTAAATATGGTACTACTTCAGACGAAACGTATAATATTCTCTTATCTTTCATTAAATCTATCCCTTTATAATATAAGAAGTGCAAAAATACACTTTTTTATGCTAATTTCATGTTAAAATGCTAAGTTTGCACACATTTTACAAGTACTATTTATGCAAGTTTTCGAAAAAAAGAGCGCTTTAATTCATTGTTTATCTTTACTTAAAGGAAAAAATAAGCAAATTGGTTTTGTTCCAACAATGGGCGCTTTGCATAAAGGGCATCAATCTTTGGTGTTAAAATCAATAGAAAATAACGATTATACTGTTGTGAGTATTTTTGTAAATCCTACTCAATTTAACAATGTTGATGACTTAAAAAAATATCCTAAAACGCTAAAAAAAGACCTAGAATTACTTGAAAAAAGTGGTTGTGATATTGTTTTTATTCCTTCTGTTGCAGAAATCTATGCCAAAAAAATTATTTCTAAACTATATTCTTTTGATGGTATCGAAAACCAAATGGAAGGAAAATTTAGAAAAGGTCACTTTGATGGTGTGGCAACCATCGTTCAAACACTTTTTGAAATAATTGAGCCAACTAATGCTTACTTTGGAGAAAAAGATTTTCAGCAATTACAAGTTGTTAAAAAATTAGTAGAAAAAGAAAAACTACCAACCAACGTTATTGGTTGTCCTATTTATAGAGAAAAAGATGGATTGGCAATGAGCTCTAGAAATATTCGCCTTTCTAATGAACAAAGATTAGAGGTTCCTTTAATTTACAAAACATTAAAAAAAGCTGTCGAATTTGCAAAGACCAAATCAATTAAAGATATTTATGAATTTGTGCAAAATGAATTTGGTGCCTCTTCTCTAAAATTAGAATACTTTACAATTGCAGAAGAAAGCACTTTAAAAGAGGTTTCAGAAATTAATTTTAATAAAAAAAACAGAGCCTTTATTGCTGTAAATGTTGGTCAAATTAGATTAATTGACAATCTTTCTCTATAAAAAAAGAAATCATTTCGTTTTTAGCTTTTTTAAGATACAAATACATTTAAAAGTTTTATTTTTGCGGCATGTTAGTGCAAGTAGTAAAATCTAAAATTCACCGAGTTAAAGTAACGGGTGCAGATTTAAATTATATTGGAAGTATTGCCATTGACTTAGAGTTAATGGAGGCAGCCAATATTATTGAGGGAGAGAAAGTGCAAATTGTTAACAACAATAACGGAGAGCGCTTAGAAACATACGTAATTCCTGGGAAAAGAGGGAGTGGAGAGATTACACTAAATGGTGCCGCTGCAAGAAGAGTTGCTGTGGGTGACGTGCTGATATTAATTGCGTATGCATTTATGGATTTTGAAGAGGCAAAAGAATTTAAACCTTCTTTAGTTTTTCCAAATGAAAAAACAAATACACTTACATAAGGTTTGAGTAGAACAACAAAAAAAACACTACAAATTATTTTACCTCTTGTTTTAGGAGGTTTTTTAGTCTGGTACTCTTTATCTAATATTTCTATTACCACTTTGATTGCGTATTTTAAAAATGCCAATTATTGGTGGATTGGATTGGGTTTATTTTTTGGAATTCTTAGTCATTTATCTAGAGCGTATCGTTGGAAATTTATTCTTGAACCCATTGGATACAAACCAAAACTAGGAAACAGCATTTTAGCAGTTTTAGTTGGGTATTTAGTGAATTTAGCAATTCCAAGAGCAGGAGAAGTTTCTAGAGCTGCAGTCTTAGCAAATTACGAAAATGTCCCGTTTGAAAAAGGTTTTGGGACTATTGTAGCAGAACGAATTGCTGATTTAATTATGATGATGATTATCATTTTAATTACACTTTTTGTGCAATTTGATTTTATCTATAATTTACTGACCAAAAACTTTGATCCAACAAAAATCATACTCTTAATTGTGCTATTAATTGTTGGTTTTTATGTGTTCACCTCCTTTGTAAAGAAAGCAACAAAAGGATTTCTTCTAAAAATAAAAGCTTTTGTTTCTGGACTTATTGAAGGTGTTACTAGCATCTTTAAAATGAAAAAGAAATGGGCATTTATTTTTCATACTGTTTTTATTTGGGGAATGTATGTGGCAATGTTTTGGGCTACAATACCAGCTATTGAAGGATTACAGGTGCCAATTGGTGGCGTTTTAATTGGCTTTATTGCTGGCGCATTTAGTATTGCGGCAACCAATGGCGGAGTTGGTTTATATCCTGTTGCAGTTACCGGAGCTTTGGCTTTGTTTGGGGTACCAGAAGAACCCGCAACAGCTTTTGGTTGGATTATGTGGACTGCCCAAACAGCTATGATTGTTGTTTTTGGTGGATTGTCTTTTTTAGCGCTTCCTATCTATAATAAAAACAAGTAATTTTATTTTCATTCTTGAAGATAAATAACCTTGAAACTTGTAACTTTGAGACTTTGAAACTCTTTTTAAATGGCTAAAGTTAAAACTTCTTTTTTTTGTCAAAACTGTGGAGCACAAACTCCAAAATGGACAGGGCAATGTTCTACGTGTGCCGAATGGAATACAATTGTAGAGGAAGTAATTCAGAAAGAAGAAAAAAGAAGTTGGAAACAATCTACCTCTTTAAAACAGAAAGCAAAACCGCTGAGAATTGATGAAATTCAGCTCAATCCAGAAGAGCGAATTAAAACTAATAACAACGAATTAGATACTGTTTTAGGTGGTGGTTTGGTAAAAGGTTCTGTTACGCTTTTGGGCGGTGAGCCAGGTATTGGAAAATCAACATTGTTATTGCAAGTTGCCTTGTCAATATCTCAAAAAGTATTGTATGTATCTGGTGAAGAAAGCCAGTCTCAAATAAAAATGAGAGCAGAAAGAATTGACGCATCAACATCTAACTGCTTCATTTTAACCGAAACCAACACCCAGCAAATATTTAAAAACATAGAAGAGGTTCAGCCAGAGTTTTTAATCATTGATTCTATTCAAACTTTACATACAGAATCTATCGATGCTACTCCAGGAAGCATTTCTCAGATTAGAGAGACCACGGCAGAATTGATCAAGTTTGCTAAAGAAACTGCAACTCCAGTTTTATTAATTGGCCACATCAACAAAGAAGGGCAAATTGCTGGCCCAAAAATTTTAGAGCATATGGTAGATGTAGTCTTGCAATTTGAAGGCGATAGAAATCATACGTATAGAATTTTAAGAGCACAAAAAAACAGATTTGGCTCTACGGCAGAATTAGGAATTTATGAAATGTTGTCTGATGGATTGAGAGAGATTTCAAATCCGTCTGAAATATTAATTTCTAAGAAAGATGCCGACTTAAGCGGAACAGCAATTGCATCCACTTTAGAGGGGATTCGTCCTTTAATGATAGAAATTCAAGCCTTAGTTTCTACTGCTGTTTATGGAACTCCACAACGTTCTACAACAGGTTACAATTTAAAAAGATTGCACATGATTTTGGCTGTTTTAGAAAAAAGAGCCGGATTTAAACTAGGCGCAAAAGATGTTTTTTTAAATGTTACTGGCGGCATACATGTAGATGACCCGGCTATAGATTTAGCAGTAGTAGCAGCAATTTTATCTTCTAATGAAGACATTGCAATTGCGCCGCATGTTTGTTTTGCAGCAGAGGTTGGTTTAGCAGGAGAAATTAGACCTGTTTCTAAAATAGATCAACGTATTAGCGAGGCAGAAAAATTAGGTTACACCAAATTTGTAGCTTCAAAATACAATAAAATAGCCTCTAAAAACAGAAAGATTCAGTTGATTCTTGTTGGAAAAGTTGAAGAAGCTTTTGCTACGTTGTTTGCATAAAAAAACCGAACATTTCTGCTCGGTTTATTTTTCTTTATAAAAGTTTCTGAAATAAGTTTAAATCTATTATTTCTTATTTACTTCTTTAATATACTTTTCTAGTGCCATCGTCATTGATGGTGTTTCTGGAGCAGGTGCCATGATGTTACATGTTAATCCGGCATCTGTTACCGCTTTAATGGTTGTGTTTCCAAAAGCAGCAATGCGTGTGTTGTTTTGCTTAAAATCTGGGAAATTTTCAAATAAAGAATCAATTCCAGATGGACTAAAAAACACTAAAATATCATAAAAAACATCTTCTAAATCAGACAAGTCGCTTACTACAGTTTTGTATAAAACTGCTTGTTTCCAATCAACTCCTAAGGCATTTAACTCTTCAGGGATTAAGTCTTTTAATTTATCAGAAGCAGGTAATAAGAATTTTTCGTCTTTATGTTTTTTAATCAATTTACATAATTCCGGAAAAGTTCTATTTCCTACATAAATCTTACGTTTTCTATACACAACGTACTTTTGCAAATAATAAGCAACAGCTTCAGATTGACAAAAATATTTCATCGAATCTGGCACTTTAAAACGCATTTCTTCAGCTACTCTGAAAAAATTATCTACTGCGTTTCTACTTGTTAAAATAATTGCAGTGTGTTGATTTAAGTCGACTTTTTGAGCCCTAACTTCTTTTACAGGAACCCCTTCTACGTGTATAAAAGATCTAAAATCAATTTTTACTTTCTGTTTTTCAGACAAATCGAAGTAAGGTGACGTTTCCGTTTTTGGAGCTGGTTGCGACACCAATATTGTTTTCACTTTCATATATCTCCTTTTTATTAAACAGTTATTTTATAAATAATTAATAACGGTGCTATTTCAAGTGCGCAAAGGTACAAAATAAAATAAAACAACTTATTAATAATCAAGTTTTTGTTGTTTATAAATGTTATCACAAAACTTAAGGCAAATAGTAATAAAAAAACGCTTAACAAAATGTAACTATTTAAAAAAGCATAGGTTGTAAATATCAAAAACGGAAAGAGAAACAACGCAATATTGTATAAATATCCCAATTTTGCAGCAACAAAATAAGCTAACTCATTTTTGATTTCAAACAAGTGGCATAAAACAAAGTCTAAAACTACAAACACTGTAAAATACCCAAAAACAAAAGCAGTAATTTTTATATAGAGCTCAAAATTTTTTTCTATTTCTGGCAGCAACCATTCTGCTAAATAAAGAAAGAAAAGTGCATATACAACTACAGAAAAAACAAACAAAACAATGTTAAAGCCATTAAAAAATGAAGCTCTTTCTTCTACTTTTTTTTCGATAAATCCTTTTAAAAAAATTGCTCTTGAATATTCAAAAATTTTCCGATGATTTAGTGTTTTTAAAACAACCAATAATAAAAGGCATAATAGATAAACAAGCGTCAACCAATTATTAGATATTTCTATACGTTCTAGAGCCTGCATTATATTGTTTTATGAAAAATATAACACAAAATTAGTGATAAATTAGCGTATATTTGTTGCTCTTATTTTTTATTAGGTAAAAATATGTCTGACGCTTTAGTAATCATCCCTACATATAACGAAAAAGAAAATATCGAAGCGATAATCAGAGCTGTATTTCATCAAAAAAAAGAGTTTAATGTTTTAGTGGTTGATGATAGTTCTCCAGACGGCACTTCTGAAATCGTAACAAATTTAATCAACGAGTTTCCTAATAAATTATTCATTAAAAACCGAAAAGAAAAGAAAGGGATTGGTGCTGCATATATTGATGGATTTAAATGGGCTATTGAAAAGAAATACGAGTATATCATAGAAATGGATGCCGATTTTTCTCATGACCCTAAAGACTTAATTAAACTCTATAATACATGTTCAGAAAAAGGGGCAGATGTTTCTATAGGCTCAAGATATTCTAAAGGGGTTAATGTGGTAAATTGGCCAATGAATAGAGTGTTGCTTTCCTATTTTGCCTCAAAATACGTTCGATTTATAACTAGAATTCCAGTTTACGATACGACTGCTGGTTTTGTTTGTTATAAAAGAAAAGTATTAGAAACCATAAAACTAGATAAAATTAGATTTGTTGGTTATGCATTTCAAATAGAAATGAAGTTTAAAGCATGGAAGCATAACTTTAACATACAAGAAGTTTCGGTGATTTTCACTGATAGAACTCTAGGCGAATCTAAAATGAATGGATCAATTGTTTATGAAGCTTTGTTTGGTGTGATAAAATTAAAACTAAAAGGAATTCCGAAATAAAATGAAGAAAACGTTAATAAAAAATGCCCAAATAGTAAATGAAAATGTTGTTTTTAATGGTGATTTACTAATTGAAAACAATATCATCAAAGAAATTTCTGAAACTATTTCTGTTTCAGAAAACACAACGGTGATTGATGCAAAAGGTTGTTTTTTATTGCCCGGATTTATAGACGATCAAGTTCATTTTCGTGAGCCAGGGCTCACACATAAAGCAACGATTGCTACAGAAAGCAAGGCGGCTATTGCAGGCGGAATTACTTCTTTTATAGAAATGCCAAACACAGTACCGCAAGCTACAACGCAAGAATTATTAGAAGATAAGTTCAACATTGCTTCAAAAACTTCCTATGCAAATTATTCTTTTATGTTTGGTGGCACAAATGATAATTTAGAAGAGTTGTTAAAAACAAACCCTAAAAATGTAGCCGGAATAAAATTATTTTTAGGTTCATCAACAGGAAATATGTTGGTTGACAATGAAGAAGTTTTAGAGAAAATATTTTCATCTACAAAAATGCTTATATCTGTGCATTGTGAAGATGAAGCAACTATTAGAAAAAATACCGAACACTATAAAGCTATTTATGGTGATGACATTCCTTTGAAATTTCATCCAATTATTAGAAGTGAAGAGGCGTGTTATTTATCATCATCAAGAGCGATTGAATTGGCTAAAAAAACGGGTGCAAGGCTACATGTTTTTCACTTATCAACTGAAAAAGAAACACATTTATTTAGAAATGATATTCCGCTAGAGGAAAAACAAATTACGGCTGAAGTTTGCATTCATCATTTATGGTTTTCTGATGAAGATTACGATGAAAAAGGAACCTTAATTAAATGGAATCCTGCAGTTAAAACTGCAAATGATAGAGCTGGTTTGTGGAAAGCCTTATTAGACGATAGAATTGACGTGATAGCTACCGATCATGCGCCACATACCATAGAGGAAAAGAAAAATGTGTATACAAAAGCGCCAAGTGGGGGACCTCTAGTACAACACGCTTTAACTGCTATTTTAGAAAAAGTAAAAGACGGAACCTTAACTATTGGAAAAGCAGTAGAAAAAATGAGTCACAATCCTGCTAAAATTTTTAAAATTGAAAAACGCGGTTTTATCAAAGAAGGTTTTTATGCTGATTTAGTGTTGGTAAACCCAGCCTTATCAAATACCGTTTCAAAAGAAACACTTTTATACAAATGTGGTTGGTCTCCTTTTGAGGGAACAACATTTTCATCAACCATTACACATACTTTTGTAAATGGAAACTTAATGTATGAAAATGGAAACTTTAATGAAGAAATAAAAGGAGAACGTTTAATCTTTAATAGATAAAATGAAAAAAGGGTTGTTATTTATACTTGTTGTTATCATAAGTTCTTGCACAAGCAATACCATGTTAAAAGAGCCTAAAGATTTAATTCCGAAGGACACAATGGTGCTTTTGCTTACCGATTTATTTATTGCAAAAAGTGCATTTCCAGAAAAAAACACCTTGAACCTACGAAGAGTAAATTACATGCCTCTAGTATATAATAAATATAAAATTGATAGTACTCGCTTTGGCAATAGCAACTTTTATTATACGTCTAAACTTGAAGAGTATGAGTTAATTTACAAAACAGTAAATGAAAAATTGATTGCTAAAAAAGCGGAACTAGAAGAAATCATAAAAAACAAATCTGAATAATAGCTATCCTGTTTTATTTTCTTTGCTATAAATAGCACACACCTCTTTAATTACCTGAGCTGTTGGCTCAAAATTAAAGTCAATTACCTGTTTAATTTTTTCTGAAGAATATGCTGTTTTGCCGTGTAAAGAATTAACTGATGCTTTTGTAATTAACCTTCTTTTTCTCGTTATAAAAGTAACAACCGCATCTACTCTTCTTAGCATATTTGATACCGCTTTTGAAATTCGAATACTCGGTGGTTTTTTACCAAATTCGTTAGCAATTAAAGTGAAAATTTCTTGAAAAGAGTTGTTTTGAGCAACCAAAATAAATTTTTCGTTCTTTACAGAACTCTCCGTTAATTGAATCATAGCTTTTACAACATCTTTTACACCAACAAATCCCGTAACTCCTTCTGTGTAAAAAGAAAAACCTTTGGCAACTTTAGAAAAGAACTGTCCGGTATTTAGAGTCCAAAAACCAGGCCCTAAAATTACTCCTGGGTTTACAATAACAACATCTATTCCTTCTTGACTTCCTCGCCAAACTTCCATTTCTGCACCATATTTAGTAATTGCATAGCCATTACTACTAGACTCAACACTCCACTCATTCTCCTCTGTTACTTCTTTATTTTCTATAGAGTTGCCAATAGCAGCAATAGAACTTACATAGCACAATTTTTTTACAGAATTACTAATACATTGATTTACAATATTTGCAGTTCCATCAATATTTATTTGACGCATTTTTCGATAGTCTTTTGCGTCAAAAGATACCAAAGCTGCTGCATGATACACAACAGTAACATCTTTAAATACCTTTGTTAATGAAGGAGTTTCTGTAATATCTGCCTGAACCCAATCAATTTTAGAAAACAACTTTTCTACATCATCTGTAAAATATGAAAATATTCTTTTTACGCCTTCTACACTTTTATCAGTTCTGTATATAGCTTTAATATTTTCATTTTCTAAAGTTAACTGAAATAATAAATGAGAACCAACTAAACCCGTACCTCCTGTTACTAAAATCATTGTTAAAATCTAAAATCCTAGTTGCTAAAATAGTTTTTTTTGAAGGATAAAAGTATCTTTGTTGACTGATTAATTTATGACAATGAAAAATTTTATTGAAGAATTACAATGGAGAGGAATGTTACACGATAGCATGCCTGGAACAGAAGAACACTTATTAAAAGAAATGCGTAGCTCTTATGTTGGCTTTGATCCAACAGCAGACTCGTTGCACATTGGTAATTTGGTTCCTATTATGTTATTGGCACATTATCAAAGATGTGGACATAGACCCATTGCTTTAGTTGGTGGCGCAACAGGAATGATTGGTGATCCTTCAGGTAAATCTTCTGAACGTAATTTGTTAGATGAAAAAACATTACGTCATAATCAAGAATGTGTAAAAGCACAATTAGGTCATTTTTTAGATTTTGAATCTGACGCAAAAAATGCTGCTCTTTTGGTAAATAATTACGACTGGATGAAAGAAATTTCATTCCTAGAATTTATCAGAGATGTGGGAAAACACATTACCGTAAATTATATGATGGCAAAAGATTCTGTAAAAAACAGAATTGGATCAGAGTCTAAAGAAGGAATGTCTTTTACAGAGTTTACCTATCAATTGGTTCAAGGATATGATTTTTTACACTTATACAGAGAAAACGCAGCAACTTTACAAATGGGAGGTTCTGATCAGTGGGGAAATATTACAACCGGAACAGAATTAATTAGAAGAATTGGTGGTGGAAAAGGGTATGCAATTACCTGTCCGTTAATCACAAAATCAGATGGTTCTAAATTTGGAAAATCTGAAGGCGGAAATGTGTGGTTAGATGCTAAAAGAACCTCTGCTTATAAATTTTACCAATATTGGTTGAATACTTCTGATGAAGACGCAGAAAAATATATTAAAATCTTTACTTTTTTAGACAAAGAAACTATTGATGCTTTGATTGAAGAACACACAAAAGCACCTCATGTACGTGTTTTGCAAAAACGTTTAGGGGAAGAGGTGACTGTTTTAGTTCACGGAAAAGAGGAGTATGAAAATGCTATAAAAGCTTCAAATATTTTGTTTGGAAAATCTACTTCTGATGATATTAAATCATTAGATGAACAAACATTTTTAGACGTTTTTGAAGGCGTACCACAAGCTTCTGTTACAAAAGAAGACATTGAAAACGGACTAGACATGATTGGTGCTTTAGCGGCAAAAACAAACTTTTTAGCTTCTAATTCTGATGCCCGCAGAGCCTTAAAAGAAAATGCCGTTTCTGTAAATAAAGAAAAAGTAAAAGAAGAATATACAATAACTTCTAATGATTTAATTGCAAACAAGTATGTGTTATTGCAACGCGGAAAGAAAAGTTATTTTTTATTAAATGTTGAGTAATCTAGATTTTACTTGTCATTCCGAATGCTACTGAAATCAAAATGTATTTTGATTGAAAGTATTAGCGAAGATAATGAGGAGGAATTTTAAAAATATAGTTGTCATTCAGAATGAGGGACGAAGAGGAACCTCATATTTTTTACTTCTATTTCATAAGATTTCTCGTCGCTCATTCTTCGCTCTGTCGAAATGACATTTGGTGTTTTTATCGAGTTTTAATTTCATTCCTGCGAAGGCAGGAATCTAAACAACCTTACTATGGATTCCTGCCTTGGCAGGAATGACAAATGCTAATTCTTTTTTAACTTCTCCCAGTTTTTATCAGCGGAGGTTTTTAATTCTTCTGCACCTTCCTTAGTCCAAAGCTTTAAGGTATTGGTTCCCCAAAAATTGTAGAACAAGTATAATTTTCCATCTCTAATTTCAAATGTTTTAGGGTTGATAGATACTTTTTCTCCGTTTTTCCCGATAGCGTAAGCACAATATCCACCGTATTGAGGCGTGTATTTTTTAGGCGTTTTTTTAAATGTTTCTAAATTTTCTTTGGTAGAAAACATAAATTTCACACCATTAAAAGTCGTTTGAAATTTCTTATTTCCTTTTTCTGCCTCGTTGTTAAAATAGGCAACAACATCATAACCTTCTGCAATAAAACCTTTAGTGGTATTGTATTGTTGTTGTGCAAAAAAAGTAGTTGAAATACTTATAAATAGAATTGTAAGGAGATGTTTCATCGAAATTGATTTTACATGTTGTCGATGTATGCATTCATAAATTACAAATACTTTTATATTTATTAGCCATGTTTTTCTAACTACCTGCAAACGGTGTTCCGAAAACTCCAACAGCAAGCTCTACCCAAATTAGAAAAAGTAAAACGAATAACAGAATCCCTAATAAAATTCTATATCGTAATGTTTTTATTTTTCTTAAAATAAATTCAAGTGTTAATCCTGTTCCAATCAATAAAACCCCTGCAACGAGAAAATCAAAAATTTTCCAACTTACATCGTTGGTAAAAATCATCGCAATAAGCGGAATTAATAATATTGCTACAGCAGTAGCCAAAATAGTAATCAATCTTTTGTTTTGGTTTGTAATTTCCATAGTTCCTGTATTTGTTAAATGATAAATATTTCCGACAATAGATGGTCGAAATAAAGAGATAACCTCTTTTATAAAAAGTCTATTTGCTTTGGTATAACCATATTTTAAGGAGTATATGTTAAACCGCTCCAACAAATCTCCTTCAATTTCTTCTCGAAAATCAGGATGACAATACCAATTGAAGATCATCATTGCGATTCGTGATGGTTTATTTTTCTTTTGATTCATTTAATGTAAATTGAATGAAAGTCTTGGTATAGCTTCCCATAGTGAATTTCTTTGAACTCTTGTTTGATCCAGTATTTTTTGTCCTGCAGCTGTAACCTCATAGAGACGTTTTCGTTTTCCACCTCTTTCGTTGGTTGCATCACCAAATTCTGACTTTAACAACCCTTTTTTTTTCAGTCTTTTTAAAACGGTTTGAATTGCTCCCAAACTAACATTTCTATTTAAGCGTTCTTCAATCTCTGTTATAATGCCTACACTATATGCGTCCCCATTGAGAATGGCTACAATTAGTATTACAATTTCCTCAAATTCTCCAAGTGCTTTTTGACTCATTTTTTTAATATTTACTACAAATGTAGTTAAAATTATTTAAAATAAACTACATTGTAGTTAAAATATATCTCTAAAAAAGTAATCTAAATTTTACAACACCATCAAATTACAACCTCTAATATCAGAATTATCAAAGCGTCCAATAATTTCAAAACTCCCGTTTTGGTGCACTTTTCCTAAATCTTGCGTTGCAATAAACGAACACGAATTGTAATTGGCTAGATCTATGACATTAATTCCGCCTGTTTTAGTTGGCTGTTGAATTGTTAATGCATCTTCGGTGTCTCGTGTTAAAATTTTCATCCAAGGTGGGCACTCAAAAATTCCGTTACCTTTAGAATACGCTTGACTTAATAATTCTGTCATTCCGTATTCTGAATGAATTTCAGAAACACCAAATCCGTTTTTAAGAATCGCATGCAATTCATCACGAATCAATTCTTTTCGTCTTCCTTTCATTCCGCCTGTTTCCATTACAATGGTGTTTTTTAGATTAAATTGATATTTATCAATCAAATCTAATAAGGCAAAAGAAACACCAATTAGCAACACTTTTTTTTCTGAGGCTTCAAGACGAATTAATGTTTCTGAAAGTTCTTTTAAATTGTTTAGGTAAAATCCGCTTTCTGGTTGTTTTGATTTTTGTATCAAATCATTTACCATATACACCAAAGACGAACCTTTTCTTTCTAAATAATTTGGCAGCAAGGCTAAAACAGTATATTCTTTTATATCTCCATAAAAATGATGAAACCCTTTTAAATAGCTTTCTTCATACAAAGAAATATCCGTTACAAAATGTTGACTTGTGGTGTTTCCTGTTGTTCCAGAGCTAGAAAAAACCTCTTCTATTTCATCTAAAGAAGAAAGTACTTTTCTAGATTTAAAAAATTGAATGGGTAAAAAAGGTATCTTTTCAATTTCGGTAATATCTGAAGGGTGCACATATAATAAATCACAAAAAGAACGATACACTTTATTATTCTTAAACTGATGTTTAAACACCTCTATAGCAACATCGCTTAAGCTTTGTGGGGTTTCAATAGTAAAAATTGTGTTCTTCATGAATTGCAAAAATAGTTGATATAAAGATCTTTATAAAAGAATTGTTAATATTGTTAAAAATCTTTTTATTTTTTAAAATAGGTGTTATTTTTGTTTCGCTAAAAAAAGGAAGGCTTTTAAATATTAAAAAATGCTTTTGAATTAATCCCCTAATTAATAATTGCATGAAAAAATACAAACTTACTACGTATAGAACTATTACTGGTTCTATAGATATTCTTGAAATACCTAAGCAAAAACCTGGTCAGTGGGTTATTTATCAAAATGAAAAACCTTCTTATTTTGTAGATTGTTTTGATTTTAAAAAAGAATCTAATTTAAGGCTAAACAATTTGATTCTTAGTGAAAGAAATACAATTGAAGATGTTCTTAAAAAAATTAAAAAGAAGAAAAAAATTAAATTATCTCTTCCTAGACGACCTCTTCTTGAAATAGAAATGAAATCTATAATCAAAGAATTAGACTTACAGCCTTTACCCGAAGAATGGTTAGATTTTAATGTTTAAAATTAAACATTAAATAGAATTTTGTTTAATTTCTTATCTGCTAAATTATTTGTAGTTTTGATGTTCAGTTTTAACAACTAAAATAACAATACAATGAGCAAATTTGGTATTAAAGAAGCCTTGCAACAATTAGGTTTAAAAGACATAAATAATGGAACTTCTACAGGTTCTATCAACTTTGGAAACGGAGAAACTATTTCTTCATATTCTCCTACAGATGGGGCTTTAATAGGTAAAGTTACAACAACATCTAAAGAAGATTACGAAAAAGTAATGCAAACCGCAACGGAAGCATTTTTATCTTTTAGAAATATGCCAGCTCCTCAAAGAGGAGAAATCGTTCGTCAATTTGGAAATAAATTAAGAGACTTAAAAGAGCCTTTAGGGAAATTAGTTTCTTATGAAATGGGGAAATCCTTGCAAGAAGGGTATGGAGAAGTTCAAGAAATGATTGATATCTGTGATTTTGCGGTTGGATTATCAAGACAATTAAACGGACAAACCATTCCTTCTGAGCGTCCAGGACATGTTATGAGAGAGCAATGGCACCCAATAGGTGTGGTTGGAATTATCTCGGCATTTAATTTTCCTGTTGCGGTATGGGCTTGGAATACTGCTTTAGCTTGGATTTGTGGAGATGTATGTGTTTGGAAAGCTTCTGAAAAAGCACCTTTATGTTCCGTTGCTTGTCAAAATATTATTGCAGAAATTTTAAAAAACAACAACTTACCTGAAGGAATTTCAAATATCATCAATGGAGATTATAAGGTAGGAGAAATGATGACTACAGATAGTCGTATTCCTCTAATTTCTGCTACAGGTTCTACAAGAATGGGAAGAATTGTTGGCGCAACAGTTGCGCAACGTTTTGGAAAATCTTTATTAGAACTAGGTGGAAACAACGCCATCATTATTACACCAACTGCAGATTTAAAAGTTGTGGTTCCTGGTGCAGTATTTGGTGCTGTTGGTACTTGTGGTCAACGTTGTACATCTACAAGAAGATTAATTATTCACGAATCTGTTTATGATAAAGTTAGAGATGCTATTGTTGGTGCATACAAACAAATAAAAATTGGAAACCCTTTAGATGAAACCAAACATGTTGGTCCTTTAATTGACAAAGATGCTGTAAACACCTACTTAGCTGCCATTGAAAAAGCAAAGGCAGAGGGTGGAAATGTTTTGGTTGAAGGTGGTGTTTTAGAAGGAGAAGGTTACGAAAGTGGGTGCTATGTGAAGCCTGCAATTATTGAAGCTGAAAACCATTTTGAAATTGTACAGCACGAAACATTTGCTCCTATTTTATATGTAATGAAATATTCTGGAGAAGTAGAAAATGCCATTGAGAAACAAAATGGTGTAGCTCAAGGATTGTCTTCTGCAATCATGACTAATGAAATGAAAGAAGCAGAAAAGTTCTTATCATATGCTGGCTCTGATTGTGGTATCGCTAATGTAAATATTGGAACTTCTGGTGCTGAAATTGGTGGTGCTTTTGGAGGTGAAAAAGAAACAGGTGGCGGACGTGAATCTGGCTCTGATGCATGGAAAGTATATATGAGAAGACAAACAAATACCATTAATTATTCTGACGAGCTACCTTTAGCACAAGGGATTAAATTTGATTTATAAAATCATAAAGCCTACATAAAAAATTGGTTAAAACAATTATGTCTATTTTTATATAAACAAAAAGAAAATATTCATGAAAAAAATTATTTACTTCTGTATTGTTATTAGTATGATTTCATGCAAATCAGAAAAAACATACAATGTTGGGCAGATTATAACCTCTAAAGGCGAAATCTTAATTTGGTTATATGACGAAACACCAAAACACAAAGAAAGTTTTACACAATTAGCTAATGATGGTTATTGGGATACTTATACCTTTAATCGTGTAATACCAAATTTTGTTGCCCAGGGCGGCTGTCCAGACACACCAGAAGGCTTTAACGATCCAAAATACTTATTAGAACCAGAGTTTGATAAAAATTTACGTCATGTATATGGTGCTGTGGGTGCTGGTCGTGATGATAATCCAAAGATGCTTTCTGCTAGGTGCCAATTTTATATAGTTCAAAACAAAAATGGTTTAAGTAGATTGGATGACAAATACACCATTTTTGGTAAAGTAATTAAAGGTATGGATGTTGTAAATACAATAACAAATATAGAACGCGATGCTACCGATAAACCGATTACAGATATTTCGTTAGATATAAATATGATTCAAATGACAGCATCTGAGTTGCAAAAGATATATCCAGAGGGTATACAAATAAAGTAATTATTAGATTAAACCAAATGAAAAAAAATAGTCTAAGCATAGATATTCTAGTTAAAAACTAATAATTTATTCTTATAACTGGTTGTCAAAAAAAAAATTTAAAACGAATAACTATTATAAAATGAAAGCAAAATACTTTGTAATTACAATCCTATTTTTTATTGGAGCATTAACAGTTCAGGCTCAAAGAGGTGAGCGCCCTGATCCAAAAGCACAAGCAAAAACAAATGCTGATACTTGGCAAAAAGAATTTAGTTTATCTGATGAACAAAGAACAAAAGTGTATGACCTTCTTATAAAGTCTGCAGAAGACAGAACTAAAAAAATGACTGAATTAAGATCAAGTGGGTATAGAGAAGGAATGCGTGAAGCTTTTACAAAACTTCAAGCAGAAACAGACAAAGGATTGAAAGCAATATTTACTGACGCTCAATGGGTAATGTACGAGAAATGGAAAAAAGAAAACCCTCCAAGAAGAAGAGGAAGAGGAGGAAATTAACAACCTCAGCAAATAGCAAAAAACCAACTCAAATGAGTTGGTTTTTTTATTTTGTTAAACTTGACTTTCTTAAAAAAACCCGCTAACTTCGTTTAACGTCTGATAAAATGAATTAAAACTCACGTTATCATTATAGTAATGGGTAAGTTTAACAAACATAGCAGTTCAATGCAGGCTGAACACTTAAAGTGACAAACAAAAACGTGGAGACAAGAAAACCACTTAAAAAAACAGGGAGTATTCTGAAAATCCAAAAGAGTAAGGACAAAATTAAAAAAATAACAAAATGAAAAAATTATTGATTTTAGCAACCATGTTGCTTACGTTTGGGTTTGCGAATGCACAAAGAATGTATGATGGATCCGGCAAACAAATAGGTAGGGTAGATGGTGAACGTTACTATGATGGTTCGGGCAGGCAAATAGGAAGGGTTGATGCTCAAAGAATTTATGATGGGTCAGGCCGACAAATAGGTAGAATTGATGGCAAAAGATTATATGATGGTTCAGGGAGACAAATGGGACGAATTGATGGTGATAGACTTTACGACAGTTCAGGAAGACAAATTGGTAGAATTGATGGTGATAGAGTTTACGATGGTTCAGGAAGACAAATTGGAAGAGCTGACGGATTAAGAAGAATGCAAATTATTTTGTTCTTTTATTTTTATATGTAACCAGCCCATAACAACACATTTGCGAATATGGCGGGTTTAGTGGTAAATGAATTATCCTGCTTCTAATAAATATTAGCGATAAAATGAAAGATACTGCTACTAAGTCCGCCACATCGCAAATCTACAAACCGTTAAACGAACCTTACTAATTATATTTCACCTTTCGTAAAACACGCATCGCTTCTTTATACTTAATATACGTAGTTTTATCTGAAAGACTTTTAATGTATTCTTTTGCCTTTCGTAATTGAGTTGGCGCGTCTAAATACCCGTGTAAATAACAAATTAAATAACTCGTTGGTAGTCTAGAAACATCTTCATATTCTGTAACCGAAAGTGCTTTTTTTGCAACTATCTTTTTTACAATTGCGTTATTATTGTTATAAATATGCTTAATAATAACTTCATCAAAAGCAGGTGGTTTAAACAATAATTCATTTACAATATCGTGTTTGCCATTATCTTTAAAATGAATGATGGTTTTTTCTAATGGATAATGCGTTTCGTTTTTATCAATTCCTAATAAAATATATTCTGTAATAATAAACGAATGTGAATTATAACTAATCTGTACTTCATCTAATGCAGAAAAAAACAATCGAACTTGCTCGTTAATCAATTCTATATCTACTCTAGAGAAAAATTCTTCTCCGTTTATAATCGACTTCTTTCCTGCCCAACACAACACAAACTGCTCGTTAAAAACTTTGTATTGTGGACTGTATTCTTTTTTATGATTGTTGATAAAATCAAAAACACCGTTTAAGGTTAATTCAATATTGTTACTCGCATTCTTCTCAATTGCTTCAACAATATCTTGGTTTGTGTTTTTGAGTTCAAAATTTCCTTTTGAAGGCATCGAATTACTACCTCGTCTAAAAAACACCGAACCCTGTTTGTATTTCCATGCATTTTTTGAAAGAGATGTTATCGTGTTATTAGGAGAAATGGTAACCAAACCAATTACTTTATGACGGGGTAAAGTTGGAAAAGGAACATTTTCATATTGTATTTTTGGCGGATTTGTTAAATACGCATTTGCAAGATTCTGAATTTTACTATCATCAAAAAAATCGACACCAACAATTTTGTTTTCTCCGTCTTCAATTCCAATAACAACATAAGAATTGTTGTTTGGGTTTGAGTTAGATAACGCACAAATGTGTTTTATAAACTTGGCTTTGCCTTCTTTATTATCAAGAGATAACTTTTGCTTTTTATCATAAAAACTGTTCTCGTCATTATGAGACAACAGGTTTTTGATTAAAAGACGCTTATTTATCATGTTACTTTTTATTCATAATTGTTGCACTTGCTTGTGCTGTTGGGTACACAATTAAATCCTCAATATTTACATGATAAGGTCTTGTAACTACAAAATAAATAATGTCTGCAATATCTTCTGCTTGTAATGCATTATAGCCTGCGTAAACACTTTTAGCTTTTTCTGTATCTCCTTTAAAACGAACATCAGAAAATTCTGTTTCTACAGCTCCAGGATGAATTGCAGAAACTCGAATATCATATTTATTTAAATCGATTCTCATTGCTTTGTTTAACGCATTTACAGCGTATTTAGAGGCACAATAAACATTTCCGTTTGGATAGACTTCTTTTCCAGCTATAGAGCCTATATTAACGATAAAGCCTTTGTTTTTTTCGATCATTTTAGGAATGATGGCTTTAGAAACATACAACAGTCCTTTTACATTGATGTCTATCATTGCATCCCAGTCATCTAAATCTCCATCTTGGATGGTGCTTAAACCATGTGCGTTACCTGCAACATTTGATAAAATATCTATATCACTAAACTTTTCTGGCAAAGATTGGATGGCAGAAAACACCTCTTCTTTATTTCGAACATCAAATTGTAGTGTAGTAACCTCTGTAAGTTTTCCTAAAGTTTGTTGTAATTCATCTAGTCGATCTTTTCTTCTACCGCAAAGAACTAATCGAATTTGATTTTTAGCAAACAACTCTGCAGTTGCTTTTCCAATTCCGGACGTTGCGCCGGTAATAAATGCTGTTAGGCTCATTGATATTGTTTTTGTTAAAGATACTTGAGTTCTAGTAAAAATCAAAACTAAAAGGCATGAAAAAACCGCTCTACCTCTAGAGCGGTTTATTTTAATTGGCTGCTTAACCAACCAATTAAAAATCAACTAACCAAACTTTATTTTATATGTCTTCTAACTTTTGTTTCTCTTTGTATCTTAGTTCGCTTTCTACCACTGTTCCTTACATTTGGTTTTTCTTTTCCTCCTTTTAAGAATTGGATAAACCCTCTTCCATTGAATTCATACGTTGTTTGCGAACTTATGTGGTATAAACTTATTTTACCATCATTAATAACGCTTAATTCAAACTCTTCATTGTCTCCTCCATCATAATTAAGTGTTAAAATCTTTAGGTCGTCATAATTCTGTACATCGAATATTTGATAACTCCCTACAAAATCCCAATTAATAATATCAATATCTGTGCCAAAAGGATCTTTTGACGAATAGAATGTTGTGTTGTTTTCTGGTGTGAATTGTAAAAACATTTCTTCATCAAAAGGGTTGATAGCTCCTGAATTACTAGTATTTGTTTTTTCCCAAGCAACATATTCTTGTAAGAAATATTCTATGTTTTCATAAAACAACTTATCATAATCAAAATTATTTCTTTGATAACCCACTAAATAATATGAAACGTCATTAAATGTATCGTCTATTCGTATTTCGTTCGCAGAAATTACATAGACATCAAAATCATACACTCCATCTAAAGAATGAGCAATTTCTAGATATCCATTATACGTATTATAATTTCCAACTTTAATCCCCAAACCATTTCCAGTGATTCCGATGTCTGCAATGTTATTGTTTGCATAGAATTGCCCATTAAAAAAAGAAACCGTAAACGCTTTTGATAAAAAAGGTACATCGCCGTTTCCTGTTGTTTTATGATAATCTACATACCAAAGATCGTATTCTGACATTACTTCTTCTAAAGGAACTTCGTACAGGTACTCATCGTCTATAAGTTTACATGATGTAAATGTAGATCCAGTAATTAAAAGTATTAAAAGTAGTTTTACTGATTTCATAAGCTTTCATTTAATGATTCTAAAACAATATTTTCAAATTGCGTGCCAAAAAGAAAAGGCAACCTTTTTGGTTGCCTTTTTATAAATAAAAATTTGTTTTCTTATGGATAGTAAATTGTATCTGTTTTTTTAATTTTTGACACTTTATAATAGTATTTTTTATTTCCTGAAACGTAGCTTATAACAGCCTCATTTTGTTTTAAATTAAAAGGAATTGTTTCTCTTTTAATTTTTGGTTTATTTCTTTTGTCATCCATAACAATACCTCCATTTATAGTTGTAGTGGTTTTCGTTACTAAAACCCTTTTTGATGAAGTACTAAAATTTGCTACGAGATATTTTTTACCATTTCTGTCTTCTATTTCACCCTCTACAACTTTGTTCTGAAAATATATTTTTTCAAAAGTAATATTAGTATCATTGTCTACACCAATAATTAAATTTGTTCCACTAACACCTGGCTGACCTCCAACCCAATTGTGATAGGTTGCTCCTGTTATTTTGAATGGTGCAGTTTCTGTTAATTTCATTGTTTTACATTGAGAAAAACTAACTACTGCAAAAATTAAAATACTAATTTTTAGTGATTTCATATGTTCTTTTTTATACATCAGTTCAATTGTTATGCCAATTTACAAAAAAAAGAGCTTATCAAAATTGATAAGCTCTCATAAATATTATTTGAAATTAGCTTTGTTTAATTATTAAGAGCCTCAGCATTTTGGAAATTTGGCTTCGTTACTCTTCGCTTAATTATTCAACGCTTCGCTGACTATATAATTTGGCTTCGTTACTCTTCGCCTAATTATTCAACGCTTCGCTGACTATATAATTTGGCTTCGTTACTCTCCGCCTAATTATTCAACGCTTCTGCTCCTCCAACAATTTCTAAAATTTCATTTGTAATGGCAGCTTGACGTGCTTTATTATACGTTAATAATAAGTCGTCACGTAAATCTGTTGCATTATCTGTTGCTTTATGCATTGCTGTCATACGAGCACCATGCTCTGCAGCAAAACTATCTCTAATAGATTTATACAACTGAGTTTTTAAAGACTTCGGAATTAACTCTAAAACAATTTCTTCTTTAGACGGTTCAAAAATGTAATCTAAATTAGCATTTACGTTTTCTCCGTCTACCGGTTTTATCGGTAAAAATTGTTCTACAGTCGGAATTTGAGTTGCAGCATTTTTAAATCTATTGTAAACGATTTCTATTTTATCGTAGCTTCCATCAACAAATAAACTCATTAATTTTTCTGCAATTACAGCAACATTATCAAAGGTTAAATCATCAAAAACATCATTGTTGTTTTGAATCACATTGTATTTTTTTGATAAAATTCCATGTCCTTTTTTACCAATAGTAAGTAAATCAACAGTACAGTTGTTGTATTTGTTTTCTATAGTGCTTAGTGTTTCTTTAATTACATAAGAATTAAATCCACCACATAAACCTCTATTAGAAGTAATTACAACGATTAATGCTTTTGAAACTTCTCTCTGATTAGAATATGCCCCACCAGCATCGCTATCTAAAGTAGCGCTTAAACTTTGTAATAATTCGGTTAACTTAGACGAATAAGGACGCATTGCTGTTATAGCATCTTGCGCTTTTTTCAACTTTGCAGCAGATACCATTTTCATGGCACTAGTAATCTGCATGGTAGAACCAATCGATGTTATCCTATTACGTATTTCTTTTAAGTTTGCCATTCTTTTCTATTTGAAATGATGAGATTCCCACTTACGTGGGAATGACAACTATATTTTCAGCTTAATATTTACTTGAGATCTCTTTAGCAGCATTTTCTAACGTAGCAATCACTTCGTCAGTTAATTTTCCTGCTTTTATAGTGTCTAAAGTATCTCTATGTTTTGCATTTAAATATGCGATATAGTCACTTTCAAACTCTTTAACCATATTTACAGGGACTTTACTTAATAAGTTTTTAGAACCTGCATAAATAATCGCTACCTGATCTTCTACAGAATAAGGATCATTTTGAGCTTGCTTTAAAATTTCAACATTACGTTGTCCTTTAGAAATTACACTCATTGTTGCTGCATCTAAATCAGAACCAAATTTTGCAAACGCTTCTAATTCACGGAAAGCTGCTTGATCTAATTTTAAGGTACCAGATACTTTTTTCATTGATTTAATCTGAGCATTACCTCCAACACGCGATACAGAAATACCTACGTTAATTGCAGGACGAACACCCGAGTTAAATAAATCTCCATCTAAGAAAATTTGTCCATCTGTAATCGAAATTACGTTTGTTGGAATATATGCTGATACGTCTCCTGCTTGTGTTTCAATAATTGGCAATGCTGTTAAAGAACCTCCACCTTTTACAATTCCTTTTAAAGAATCAGGTAAATCGTTCATTTCACTAGCAATTTTATCATCATTAATAATCTTTGCAGCACGCTCTAATAATCTTGAGTGTAAGTAAAATACATCTCCAGGGTATGCCTCACGTCCCGGTGGTCTTCTTAATAATAAAGAAATTTCACGGTACGCAACAGCTTGTTTAGATAAATCATCATAAATAATCAAAGCTGGTCTTCCAGAATCTCTAAAATATTCTCCAATGGCTGCTCCAGCAAATGGTGCATATACTTGCATTGCTGCAGGATCAGATGCATTTGCTGCTACAATTGTAGTATAAGCTAAAGCTCCTTTTTCTTCTAACATGTTTGCAATGGCTGCAACTGTAGATGCTTTTTGACCAATAGCCACATAAATACAGTAAACTGGCTCACCAGCATCAAAAAATTCTTTTTGATTTAAAATCGTATCAATTGCAACTGTAGATTTTCCTGTTTGACGGTCTCCAATGATTAACTCACGCTGACCTCTTCCAACTGGAATCATTGCATCGATAGATTTAATTCCTGTTTGTAAAGGCTCTGTTACAGGCTCTCTATAAATTACTCCTGGTGCTCTACGCTCCAAAGGCATTTCATAGGTTTTCCCCTCAATAGGTCCTTTACCATCAATTGGATTTCCTAAAGTATCAACTACACGTCCAACAACGCCTTCTCCAGCTTTTAAAGAAGCAATACGTTCTGTACGTTTTACGGTAGAACCTTCTCTTACTGATGTAGGATCTCCTAATAGTACAACCCCTACGTTGTCTTCTTCTAAGTTTAATACGATTCCTTCTAATCCATTCGCAAAAGAAACTAACTCTCCGTATTGAACATTAGATAATCCATAAACACGAGCAATACCATCACCTACTTGTAATACGGTACCTACTTCGTTTAACGAAGCTTTTGCTTCGAAATTTGTTAATTGTTGCTTTAAAATTGCTGATACTTCAGCTGGTTTAATTGTTGCCATCTTTTATAATTTGATGTATAATTAAATTTTAGGGATATAATGACTGTTGTCAAATTCCTTTCTTAATTCACTAAAATTGTTTGAAATACTTGCGTCGTATTGCTTGTCTCCAACTCGTAAAATAAATCCTCCAATAATTTTTGGATCTATAATGTTTTCTATATTGGTTTTGTTACCTGTAAGCTCAATAACTTTCTCTAATATTTGTGCTTCTAAATCTGCTGTTAAAGGAATAGCGGTTGTAACAATCGCTGTGTCCAAGCTTTTTAAGAAATCGTAAATAATAATGTATTGTTGAGCGATTGATTGTAACATAACCGTACGCTTATTTTCTTCTAAAAGGTTAAATAAACCTAGAGTAATTGCATTTACTTTTTCTCCAAAAAGAGCATGTAGCGCTTTATTTTTTTCTGCGGATTTAATTACAGGACTCTTCAACATTCTTTCTAGGTCTTCACTTCCAGAAATTGTTCCGCTAATAAATTCCATGTCTTTATTAACTTCTTTTTCTAACCCAGAGTCTTTGGCTAAGTTTAAAATAGCTCTTGCGTAACGTAATGCTGCTCTTGCTCCTTTCATAACGAATTAGTTTAAGGTAACATCTTTAAGCATTCCTTCTACCAATTTAATTTGATCTTCTTGAGAAGATAATTCTTTCTTAAGTATTGCTTTTGCAATAATCATTGATAAATCGCCTACTTCTTTTTTCAAATGTGCTAATGCCGCTTGCTTTTCTTGATCAATTGCAGTTACTGCATTTTCAATCATTTTTGCACCTTGTTCTTTTGCATCTTCTTTGGCTTCTGAAATCATTTTTTCTCTAATTTCACGAGCTTCTTTTAACATTGCGTCTCTTTCTGCTCTAGCTTCTTTTATAAGAGCTTCATTATCTGAAGCTAAGTTTTGCATCTCTTTTTTTGCGTTTTCTGCAGATTCTAAGGCTTTTTTAATTCCTTCTTCTCTTTCATTAACCGCATCTAAAATAGGTTTCCATGCAAACTTTTTTAATAAAAGAACCAATCCGACAAATAATAATAATTGCCAAAAAAACAATCCTAAAGAAAATTCACTTAATAACTTATCCATAATATATGTATATAATAATGATCTTTTTTTGTTGTAAACAAAAGCTATAACCAACCGTTATAGCTTTTGCTAGTTGTTTTAAGCTGCGAATAATGCTGCAAATCCTATCCCTTCGATAAGTGCCGCTGCAATTAACATCGCTGTTTGGATTTTTCCAGTTGCTTCTGGTTGACGAGCAATAGCTTCCATTGCTTTTCCACCAATTTGACCGATACCGATACCGGCACCAATCACAATCAATCCTGCTCCTACATAATTTAATCCTTCCATGATATATATATTTAATTATTAAACATTCAAATTAAAAATTAACCTCTAATGATGTTCATCATGTTCTTCTACCGCCGAACCAAAATATAAGGCAGATAACATTGTAAAAATATAGGCTTGTAAAGCTGCAACTAGCAACTCTAATATACCTAATACAAATGCTAAGAAAAATGAAAGTGAACTTCCCAGCCAGTTGTTAAAAACGAACATCATACCTATGATACTCATTAACACGATGTGTCCTGCAGTAATGTTTGCATACAAACGTATCATTAATGAAAAAGGTTTGATAATGGTTCCTAAAAACTCAATAGGGGCTAATATTATTTTCATTGGAACAGGCACTCCTGGCATCCAGAAGATGTGTTTCCAATAATCTTTTTTTGCTGTAAACGTTGTGATTACATATGTAAATAATGCCAAACAAAAAGTTACTGCAATATTGTTAGTTATGTTAACTCCGATTGGTGTTAATCCAAATAAATTAACAATCCAAACAAAGAAAAAGATAGTCAACAAATAACTCATGTATCTTTTGTAGTTCTTCTCTCCAATATTTGGTTTTGCAATATCATCACGGATGTATAAAACAATAGGCTCTAATAAGCGACCCATTCCTTTTGGCATTCCGTTATTTTTTTGGTAAGCACTTGCCATTCTTTTAAACATAAAAAACATGATTAAAAAGACAACAAAAATCATTACCACGTTTTTTGTAATCGAAAAATCTAATGGTTTTGCATTTGTAGGGTGGTGTTCTGCATCGTAATTGATAGTCCCTTGCGCATCTGTCTTGTAGATTTTATTGTGGTATAGTTTGTAGTAATTTCCATCTACCTCTGCCAATGTTTCTCCGTAGTGGAACTTTGAAGATAAAAACACTTTTAACCCATTATCCCATAAAATTACTGGTAACGGAGATCCGATGTGTACTTTTTCGTTCTGATCGTTTGTGTAAGAAAACAACCCAAAATCATAAGAATCTAGCAAGTGATGATTTATATATTCTTTAATCGTAACTTTTAAATCCTTTTCTTCTTTAGGTGCATTTGCAACATCTTTTTTTTCATTGTGCTGAGCCACAGAAACAAACGAAACTAAAAATAGTAAAAACGTAATCTTTTTTATTGAAAATTTTCTTCTCATATCACTCGGATAATAGTGTCTTTAAAATCGGTGCAAAGGTAACTTTTTCTCTTAATAATTAAAAATTATTTATACTTTTATTTTACTTCAAAACAGAAGGCTTTTATGAATCCTTGTTTTCTATAGAATTTAACAGCTTGATGAGTGATTTAATTTCTATAATTAAACACACTAAGTAAGGAGTAAAAAAGGTTAAAAATTCTTCTTTTGAATTGCCTGGAGTCTTATTGTAGCTTGGGTAAAAAAATATAAAAAAGAGGGCAAACTTAAAAAAGCTTCCATACATAAAAATATACCCTAAATAATCATTGGCTTTTTTTCTAAAAAACAACAGTGTTCTAAAAATTATAAGAGCCAACGCCCAGTTAACAAGGTACGCTAGAACTATTAGATTTTCGAAAAGTGGTTTTTCTAAAACAACTAAAAGAGTTAAGTGTGTGGCAAAAACAAAAGCTAGATAAAGAGTTGCTTTAAAGAGAAAACCTATAAAAAGGCTTTTAGGTTTAAGAGTCTTTTTCATTAATTTTTTTTAATTGAACAAGAAGACTCACCAACGAAGTCACAAATCCAATTATAATAAGTATAAAGGTGAAATATTTTTTATCAAATTGATAATATGCATCAATTTTTTTTCCAAAATAGGCTGCAAAATAAATGGTAATCCCCATTTGCAACCCTACCCCTGTTAGTCTAATAAACTTATTAAGCGGTTCTTTCTTCGGAAGTTGATTTTTGCTCATTTGCGTTAAGTTCTTTTAAAGCTCCTTTCATGGTACAAGTCGCATTAAAAGTTGCTCCTGGCTCTACAGATAGTTTTCCTAAAACTACTTCTCCTGAAATAGATGCTGACGCTTTAATTGACAGCATAGTGTTTACTTTTAATTCTCCAGAAAATTTTCCTTCTATATCTGCATTTTCGCACAATACTTTTCCTTGCACAAATCCATCTAAACCTATAATTACTCTTCCTTTTGTTTCTAAAGTTCCCTCTAAAACACCATCGATTCTAAAATCTCCTTCAGAACTTAAATCGCCAACAATTTTTGTGTTTTTGGCTAAGATATTTCTTTCCATTGTTTTTGGGTTTTTCTGATTTTTTCCTTTATCAAACATTGGGGAATGTTTTAATTTAACTGATTTATTATTTCTTTTGCTCTTTGACCCTCTTTGGTGTTTACATAATTGAAAGAGACGTACTCTAACGCTTTAAGGTACGACTTTTTACTTTGATATTTACCAATTGCCATCGCTTTAAGCAGTTCAAATTTAGCAATTAAATTTGAATCTTTAATTTCTGGCTCTAATTCTATGATTTGAGACACAACATCTGCAAATTTATCTTCCTTGTAGATATAATACAATTCCTTATATATTGCTTCTGTCTGGCTTATTTTTTTATCGTCTTGTTTTTTAGGCTTATTCAATAATATTTCTGCATATTTAGAGGAAGGGTATTCTTTAATAATACCCTCTTTATATACTTGTGCTTCAGGGTTGTTTAACTCTGAATATAATTGATACAAGTGGTATTTTGTTGGCAATATCAAGGTTCTGTCTGGATTTTCTTTTAGCAGCCTTTCTAACCTAAGAATAGCTAAATTAACATTTTTAAATTGCTCCTTGTATATAACCCCTGTTTGATACAGTGCTTCATTTCGGTTATAAACTAAAGAATCAATCTCTGATTTTGTTTTTGGCAACGCATCTAAATAGGTGTTTAGATTGTATTTTGGCAATGAAACTATTGCTGTTTTTTTGGTGTCCGCTGTTGTTACTTGTGTTTGTTGTTTGTCGGAAATTCTCCAATTATCTTCTAAAGGTCTGTTTCCCCACGTTTTTTCAAATTCACTTTTACCAAAATTTAAAGATTGCGTATTGTAAAAATACCATTTGCCTTTATTGGTTGATTTTATAGAAGATCCTCCCGAAAATGAGCTACCAAAAGAACTGTTTACTAATTGTTGTTTTGCTGCTGCTTCGTCAGCTTTTTTAAGGCTTTCTATGTGCTCTTTAAAAAAAGTAGTTTGCTCTAAACTTGATAAATCTGCAAGCTTTAAAACACTATCGTTTATTTTAAGTACTGTTTCAAAATCGATTAACGCCGCCAAACTTTTATGCTTTCTTCTAATTTGTCTAATCCGTTTGTCTGTGCTGTTTTCTGAAATCTGAATTATACTGTCATAATAAGCGCCTGCTTTAACAAATAAGGAAGATTCAAAAGCGATATCTCCTAGCTTTTCATACGTATATGTTTTCTGAATGTTATCTCCATCAGGAATACTAAGGGATGTTTTAAAATCTTCTAAGGCAAGATGCAAACTATCTCTTTTTTCTTCTAACAAGCCTTTTTGATAATACAAAGCGTCTAAATATTTTCTATTCTCTCTTTCTTTAATTAGTTTTTTAAACTTTGAAATTAAGCTTGTAACCGAAGAATCTTTTGTGGTGGTTTTTGCCAAATCTATATTGGCATAAATTTTAAATTTATAAGGTGCTTTTTTAAAGTTGATTAATTTTTGAAAAACAACTGCAGCTGAATCTTTTTTGCTTTCTGAGTTGTAAATTTGACCCAGTATAAATAAATTTCTTGCTGCTTGAGAAACATTTATTTGAGTGTTTGTTGCTAAAGTTAATTGCTGTATTGCCTTCTGAATGCTGTCATTTTTTACATAGGCCATTGCCAATGCCGTATGTGCTTCTTCTTTCGTTTTTGGCGCTAATTTTTCATTTGATAAAACAATCTTTAATGATTCTATTGCTAGCTCATCATTGTCTAAACGAATGTTCGTTTTTGCTCTCCAAATTCTAGTTTCATCAATTAAATCTGCATATGGGTAATTAATAATCACGTAATTAAACGCTTCAATAGCGGGAACAAATCGTTGTGTATAATATCTAGATTTTCCTAGCAATAAATAAGCCTCATCTATTTGGTTATTGCGCTCCCTTCCTCCAATATTCATTGAATGTAACTGAATCGCTTTTACCGCTTTTTCTTCTGCTTTATCAAAGGTTGTAAGTGTTTTGTCTTCGGTGTTGCTTGAACCTGGAGATCCTGAGTTTCCTCCAAAAGAAGCTATTGAAGTTGGTTTTTCCTCAAAAGTTATTGGTTCTATAAAAAGCTGCTCCCAAAAATTATCTTTATGTTGTTGGTTAATTTTATCTAATCCTTCTTGAAAAGCCAAATTACCATTATACAAGATGTTGTATTTAGTTGTAATAGAATTGTAAGTTCTACTTACAAAAGTATCTTTTTTTGTACTGCAAGAGAAAAAAGCCGTTACGGCTATCAAAAAAAATACTATTGCGTTTTTGTTTTTCATAAAATTGAGTAAACATCTTAACTTTTTTTCAATAAAAAAGCTCCTACTCACAACCCTTTTTTTGAAAAAATATTGTGTTTAGAAGCTGTAAAAGTAATAATAAAATAAGAAAGAATTTATACTGCGAAATAGCTTTCTAATTCTTTTAATGTTTCTTGAGATGTTTCTATATCTTTTACTACATTTCCTTTGTCTAAAACAACGATGCGCTCACAGACTTCTGTAACATGACTTAAATCGTGACTAGAAACCAAAACCGTCACTTCTTTGTTGTCTGTTAACTCCTTTAACATCTTTTTTAATCTGATTTGTGTTGTTGGATCTAAATTTGCAAAAGGCTCATCTAAAATTACAACTTGCGGACTTCCTAAAAGTGCAGCAACAATTCCTGCTTTTTTCTGATTTCCTTTACTCAAATCTCTTAAATATTTCTTTTTCCCTAGAATTTCCCCATTAAATATTTCTTCAAACTTATTTAAAAAACTATTGATGTCTGCTTTGTTCATACCTCTTAATTCACCAATAAAATCAAAATATTCTTCAGCGGTTAAATAGCCAATTAAAAATGTTTCATCAATAAAAGAACCTGTAAAGGATTTCCAAGCTTCACTTTTATTTACAATTACATCATGGTTTGTAATTTCTCCTGTTGTAGGTCTAATTAAATCTAACAGAATATTAAAAAAAGTAGTTTTTCCCGCTCCGTTATTTCCAACCAATCCAAAGCTTTGCCCTTTTGGAATTTCTAATTCTTCTATGTTTAGCACCTGAGTTGTGCCATATTTCTTTGTAATATTTTTTGAATGTATCATAATTATTGTGTGTCTTAATTTGTATTGATTATGCTTTTTGATCGAAGGCGTGAATGGCAGCATATTTTTCTTTAATGTACCTTTTAGCAATCAAATTCATAAAATAATTTTTTGTTACTAGTCCTAAAATTCCGAATCCTGCTATGGCAGCAATTCCTGCGTTAAACCCAAAGGGCAAGCTAAATGCGTAAAATAATCCGATTGGAATTAACATTACTGGAATAATCACAATAAATTGTTTTGCGCTTGTTCCTTGTGTATTTCCAAATCCACTTGCATTTAAATCGATTTGTTTTCTGTTAAATGACCCCGCGAATAACAACACTAATGTGTTAAATCCAATATTAAAGGCAGCTCCAGCAGCAATCATTAAATAAAATTTCAACCCAAAATAAATATAAGGTGTTGCTAAAATGAATAACACAGCCGTAATGACTACCATTAAATACCATTTAGATTCTAAATATTTTCTGTACGAAAGATTTTGAGTCATTAACATTTTGTAGTAAGAACTTTCCCATGCAGGAATAAATTGTCCGTAGTTTAAAACAAATCCGCCTGTTACAAATAACGATGCAAATATTAAAAACCCTGGCATTTTTTCTTCATAAATTGGATTTGTAAAAAAGATCAATCCATATAAAACAAATGCAAAAGACATTAAGAAAACCGTTTTTGTTCTTTTGTTTCTCCAAATCAGCCTGATTTCATTTTTTATAAAGGGCGCCATTTCTCCAAATCTGTTTGCCCAAGATAAATCTGCAGTATTTGCTTCTTTTACTTTTACTTTTACCGCAGCATCTAAATACAATTGCTGTTTTAATATTTTTTGATTGATGATATATAAAATTACCAATAATGTAAATGGAACACTCACATAAATTGGGTTTGCAAAAATACCATCAAAAACGGATTGACTATGAATGGTTATATCGTAGATGTTAAAATACTGTAAAGCAATTGTACCCATTAATAAAACCGCTAAAGTCCAAAAAGCAACATTGTTTTTATTAATAATAAAGTTTAAAAAGTTGGCACATTGTGTTACAAAAATCATTGTAAACAACCATCCTAAAGCTCCATATACACTATAATCTTGTCCAATTAAAACAACCGTAAACGGAATATAGAAGAACAAGGAAAAAATATTAAATGCAGAAAACATTGATTTGCCTAATACATAATGCACCAGTTTATTCTTCTTGATGGGAAGCACCAATAAAGGTTTTACATTCATTACTGGCATTTTTTGCATTAGATACCTAAAAATTAAATCTCCAATAATTGCAAAAATTAAAAAGGAATTTACTACTTGTAAAGGGTCTGAGCCTGGCATTGCTTTTCTAATTAAGAAAAAACTTCCAACTCCTAGAACAAGGAAAGATGCCATCATGTACAAAGCAAAAAAGCCCATGATAATTTTTAACGCTATTCCCTTTTGCCAATAAGAAGAGCGGAAATATTGTTTCCATTCTAATTTTAAAAATCGTCTAAACATAAGTACTTGGTTAATTGTTTACTGGTTATAGGTGTCTTAAATATGGTTTTTGTTACAAATAATTTGCTTTTCTTTTTTAATCTTAATTTTAAGAAAAGTAATTACTTGCTAAATTTAACCTTTTTAAAAATATAGCTTTCGTGATTTGTTTCCTATTTTTGCATCTTTAAATAAAGATTGATGTCGAAATATTACACTTTAACAATTCAAAAAGTTATCAAAGAAACTGAAGATGCGGTTTCAATAGTATTTGATGTTCCTGCAAATTTAAAAGAAGAATTTTCTTTTAAAGCCGGACAATATATTACCCTAAAAACCATCATAAACGGTAAAGAAGTAAGAAGAGCTTATTCTATTTGTGCTTCTCCAAAAAGCAATGAGTTAAAAGTTGCCGTTAAAGCCGTTGAAAACGGTGTGTTTTCAACCTTTGCAACCACGTCATTAAAAAGCGGAGATTCGCTAGATGTATTTGTTCCTGAAGGAAAATTTGTTTTATCACCTGAAGCAAATAAAAACTATTTAGCTTTTGCTGCTGGTAGTGGAATTACACCTGTTTTATCAATGATTAAAACAGTTTTAGAAACCGAAAAGTCTTCTACGTTTACCTTGGTTTATGGAAATAAATCTGCTGCAAATACTATTTTTAAAAATCAATTAGACGCTCTTTTAGAACAATATCCAAACACTTTTAAATTAAATTATGTTTTTAGTCAAGAAAGAGTTTCTGATGCTCAATTTGGAAGAATCGAAAAGGGTATTACTAACTATTTTGTTAAAAACATCCATAAAGAAATTTCTTTTGACGCTGCCTTTTTATGTGGTCCAGAAGAAATGATTAACATTGTTTCGGATACTTTAAAAGAAAATAATTTTACTGAAAACACAATTCATTTTGAATTATTTACAGCTTCAACAGAAGAAAACAATATTGAAATTGAAGAAGGTAAAACAGAGGTTACGGTTTTATTAGATGATGAAGAGACAACCTTTACCATGAACAAAACAGACGATATTCTAGCAGCTTCTTTACGCAACAATTTAGATGCTCCTTATTCTTGTCAAGGAGGTGTTTGTAGTAGTTGTTTGTGTAAAGTGATTGAAGGAGAAGCGGTAATGACTAAAAATAGTATTTTAACTGATGGAGAAGTAGAAGAAGGGTTTGTTTTAGCTTGTCAGGCACATCCAACAACTTCAAAAATAATAATTGATTTTGATGATGTTTAAGAAATTGTATCTTTAAAAAATGGATTTTTACGACATAAAAAATGCAATACTATTTGGGTTCTTTCTTTCTTTTATGATTGGCCCTGTATTTTTTATGTTGATACAAACAAGCATTTTAAAAGGTGCAAGAGCTGCAATAATGTTTAACCTAGGTGTTATCTTTGGGGATGTTGCATTTATTGTGATTGCTTATTTAGGGAGTAGACACTTATTAGAAAGAATTAAAGACGACCCAAGGTTGTTTTTTATTGGAGGGTTGATTTTGGTAGTTTATGGTCTCATCACTTATTTTGATAAATCAAACAAAAAAGAAGTTGAAAACACACCTATTATAGAAATTCCTGTAAGTAACAATTATTTAAAACTTCTTTTTAAAGGATTCTTTTTAAACTTTATTAATATTGGTGTGCTAGGGTTTTGGCTGGGTTTAATAGTTGTTATTGGACCAACGCTAGACATGAACCCAAATCATATTTTTTGGTACTTTACAACAATCATTATTAGTTATTTTATTACTGATTTAGGAAAGATTTTCTTGGCCAAGAAATTAAAAAAGAAGCTAACTGTAAACATAATTTACAGAATTAAAAAAACCATGGGTGTTTTGTTAATTATTTTTGGAGTTGGATTAATACTAAAAGGTTTTATCCCTAAAGAAAAATTAAATATAGACAACTTTATAGAACGTGTTGAAAAATAAAAAAGCGAGGTAAAAACCTCGCTTTTTTAAATTTATAAACTTGAATTTAGTTTTTCATTTTCTTATTCAACGCTTCATAAACATTGTTTTCTCTGTCTATATCTGCCATTAATTGAGAAGTATCTATCTCTACTTTTTTAATGTCTTTTGAAACTGAGAAAGAATACGAAGGATAAGACCAAGCCCAATCATCAATAACTGTAGCGTTTGTTGGTTTGTTTCCTCTCATCATGCGTAATGGAATATTAAAATCTTCTGTTGTTCCATCAGCATACGTTACTGTAACATCAATAGGCATCGGCATTTTTCCAATTCGCTCTAATGTAATTTTCTTACCATCAACACTTTGAATTCCGTAATCTATTGTGTGAGTTGTTTGTGCCCATTCGTTTAAGTACCAATCTAAATGTAGCCCAGAAACCTTTTCTGCTGTTCTTTTAATATCGTTTGGCGTTGGGTGTTTAAAGCTAAAATCGTTGTAATATTTTTTTAATGTTTTCTTTACATTGTCTTCTCCGATTACATAATTCAACTGCGCTAAAAACATACTCCCTTTTGTATAACTAGCAACACTATAAGCAGTATTTAAATCAAATCGATCTGAATGTGTAACTAACGGCTCTTCGATACCTTCTTTTACCACATAAAAATATCCACCATAACTTCTTCCTCCAGTAGGTCTTCCATCACCTCCTCTTAATATTTTATTTGATGCCAATCCAGAAATATACGAAGTAAATCCTTCATCCATCCAAGGGTGTTTACTTTCATTATTCGCTAAAATTTGTTGGAACCAAGTGTGTCCCAATTCGTGAATAATTGTTCCAATATTACTTCTTTTTCCTCCTCCTGCAACAAATGTTGCCATAGCATATTCCATTCCTCCGTCACCAGCTTGAATTACAGAGTATTGTTTCCATGGATATGGTCCAACATTTTCGCTAAAAAACTCCATTGCTTTAGCGGTTAAAGGTTGATTTTTTGTCCAGTTTTCTTTATTGTAATCTCTGTCTTTATAAAAGAAGTGGATGTCTGGTCCGTTTTCCATTTTATAAATATCGTGCACATATTCATCATCAGCAGCCCAAGTAAAATCATGTACTCTTTCGGCTTTAAAGTGCCAAGCTAATTTTGGTGTGTCTGGAACATTTAATGGCTTTGTTTTGTCTTCATAACCATGTCCTATTTCTTGTGGGTTTTGTAGATTTCCTGTTCCCCCAATGGTGTAATTTCTATCAATTCTAAGTGTTACATCAAAATTTCCCCAAACTCCTTGAAATTCTCTGGCGATGTATGCATGTGCTTGCCATCCTTCAAAGTCATATTCTGCCATTTTAGGATACCATTGCGCCATAGACATTGCAATATCGTCTCTACTGTTTCTTCCAGCTCTACGAATATGAACCGGTAATTGCCCATCAAATTCCATGTCAAAAGTTACATTAGATCCAGATTTAATTGGTTCATTTAATGTAACTTCTAAAACAGTACCCGCAACTTTAAATTTCACGTCTTTTCCGTTTTGTTTTAACGACTTAATTTTTAAATATCCTATTTCATTAGGTTTTAACATTGCAATTCTACTTTTGTAGATTGGTTTTTCTCTAGTTCCTTCGTTAATAACCATTCTTCCGTCTGGGTCTCCAATACTTTGCAGACGCGCATCCATTTCGCTTCCTGGTTGAAAAGCATTGTAATACAAGTGATAATATACGTTGTTTAAATCATCTGGTGAGTTGTTTGTATAGACTAACTTTTGAGTTCCGCTGTATTGAAACTTTTCTACATTTACATCAACATCCATTGTATAATCAACATGTTGTTGCCAATACCCATTAGTAGATGAAGTTGAATTTTTTGAGTTTTGTGCACAAGAAATCATTAGTGAAAATGATAGCGCAACTAGAAAAACTTTTTTCATGATAATATTAATTTTATTTGGTTTGTGATCTCTTTTTAAGAAAGCATCTGTAAATCTAATGCTCTTTTTTTATATATACTAATTCGGTATACAAGGATTATTTTCCATTTACCATTCGGTCTGCTATTTTTAGCGCGTTGTATGCATTGACAATTCTTCCGGTAACGGATAATTCAGAAAAAGGAACTTTTTCTCCTGTTGGATTATCTTGAGAAAAGGAACCTGGCTTTATTACCTCTAAATCTATTTTAGTTCCAGAGTTCATAATAATATGTTTTACTTGTTTTGCAGACAATTTAGGATAGTACGAACGGATTAAAGCAGCAACACCCGCTGTTGCTGGAGCCGCCATTGACGTCCCATTAAAATATTCGTATTCATTTTCTGGAACTGTAGAATAAATTTGAACTCCAGGTGCAAAAATATCAACATTAATTTTTCCATAATTGGTAAAATCCGCAGGTAAATTCTCGTTGTAATCAGAGCTCATTGCTCCAATAGTAATTACATTATCAACAAATTCTGTCTTTAAATCTTTTGAATCGTTCGGAAAGGTTTTTTTTACGTCGATGTTTTTTGCATCATTTCCAGCTGCATTTACAATTAAAACATCTTTTTCTGCGGCATATTTTATAGCTTCAAAAACCCATTCTTTGTTTGGTGAATACGATTTTCCAAAACTTGTATTGATCACTTTTGCGCCATTATCTACCGCATATCTAATAGCCAATGCAACATCTTTGTCATATTCATCTCCATCAGGAACTGTTCTTACAGCCATGATTTTAACATTATTTGCAACGCCGTTCATTCCGATTCCATTGTTTCTTACAGCTGCAATTATACCTGAAACATGTGTGCCATGTGCTTCTTCTTTTGTGGTATGTCCTGTTTTGTTATCGCCATAAAATTTTATTGAAAAATTTTGAGCATTATCTCCTAGAGCTTTTCTATAATCTGTTTTTAGATTATCACCACTCATTAGGTCTTCTGCATTTTTAATTTCTTTCTTGATTTCTGTTATTGCTTGACTAAGAGAGTTCAGTCCAAGACCAAACATCTGTTTTGCAATATTTACACTTTGCATTAAACCCGGGTTGTCTGATTTGATAGTGTTTAAATCTTCTAGGGTGTATGTTTTCTTTTTTAAATGATCTGTTATCGTTTTGTCTGCAAATTGAACTGCTTGTAAAATCTGATTAAATCTAAACTTGTTTGCAGATGCTTCTTTGGTTTTTTTATCCTGAGCTTCTTTTATTGATTTATACGTAGCTTCATCTACTAACTTAGGATTTTTAAGAATTCTCTCTACCTCTGCATTTTCTTTAAAAATTGGCCCTAGAAAATTCCATCCGTTAATGTCATCTACATACCCGTTTTTATCATCGTCTTTTCCGTTATTCGGAATTTCTTTTTTGTTAACCCAAGCAACCGCGCTTAAATCTTCGTGTTTTAAATCTGTTCCAGAATCTACTACTCCTACAATTACTTCAACTCCTTTTTTCCCTTTTAAAAAAGCATATGCTTTTTCAATGCTCATTCCTGGAATGGTGTCTGTAGCTAGGTCAGCATGACCCCAAGTTTGTTTTTGAGTTTTTGTTAATGGCGCTTTTTTTGCTGATATGATTACAGCATTATTTGTTCCTAAAGGAACAGGGATTGTGTTTATTGTTTTACATCCTGTTAATAGTATAGCAACTACACTTGCAAAATAAAGTGGTTTTAAAAATTTCATCTTTTTCTCTCTTTTCTAATTAAATATTTCCGAAAACTTAAAGGTATCTTTAAGCTGTACTCCTTTTTCTGTATGCTTTAACGTACAAAGTTCTGTGGAAGCATCATGCTCTAAGAATAAAAAATATTCGTTATCTGCAGCTTCATTTAAAAATTGTGCTTTTTCTTTAATGGTTAACAAAGGTCTTGTATCATAACCCATCACATAAGGCAGAGGAATGTGTCCTGTTGTAGGCAATAAATCTGCCATAAAAACAACTGTTTTTCCTTGATATGCTATTTTAGGGAGCATTTGTTTTTCTGTATGGCCATCCATATACAACACCTCAAAACCAACATCTTTAATGCCGTTTTTAATAAAGTTTAATTGTCCGTTTTCTTTTATTGGCTGAATGTTTTCAGTTAAAAAAGAGGCTTTCTCTCTTGGATTGGGAATTGTTGCCCATTTCCAATGTTCTTCATTAGACCATACTTTTGCGTTTTTAAACGCTGGCATAAACCCCGTTTTGTCCTTATTCCATTGGATTACACCTCCGCAATGATCAAAGTGCAAATGTGTTAAAAATACATCTGTAATATCATCTCTATGAAATCCAAGTTTTGCTAAAGAAGCATCAAGTGAAAAATCTCCATACAAGTAATAATATCCAAAAAACTTTTCTGTTTGCTTAGCTCCAAGTCCCGTATCAACCAATGTTAATCTATCTCCGTCTTCTATAAGCATACAACGCATGCTCATAGAGATTAAGTTATTCGCATCTGCCGGATTTGTTCTTTGCCAAATAGACTTCGGAACAACACCAAACATAGCTCCGCCATCAAGCTTAAAATTTCCAGTTTCTATTGGGTATACTTTCATAAAAACAAAGATGCAGAAAAAAGAGTAATTTTTTGTTAATGAAAACAAAAAATAACCTATAATTTATAAGAGTTTTAAAGTTTTTGAGCTATGCAAAATAAATATAAATTCCTATTACAAAAAGACAAATTGCTATTCCTACTTTTTGGGTGTGTTGCCAAGGGGTAATATCTACTTGTTTTGTGTTTTCTTGTACAAATGCTTCTTTTCTTGGTTTTAACTTTCCAATTATGATCATAATAACAATATTTAACACAAATAAAATGGCCATAATGTCTAAAAAGTGTGGGTATGCATTTGCTTTAATCAAAGCTAATTCTGATGCGTTTGTTATGCCGCTAGAGGATGCTTTTTCAAGTGCTGAATTAATAAAATAGGGCTGTAAAAAGAATTGGCTTGTTATGTATAAAAAACAACCAGAAAGCAATCCTATTTTTGCTGCTACTGCAGGAACTCGTTTTGTTAAATAACCAACAACAATTATGGTTAAAATAGGAATGCTATAAATTCCGTTTATTTCTTGTAAATATGCAAACAAGCTACCCGCATTGGCTATCATGGGTGCAATAAACATTGAAGCGATTGCCAAAACAACACCAAATAGTTTCCCATATTTAACAACTGTTTTTTCAGCTGCTTCTTTATTAATGTGTTGCTTGTATATGTCTATTCCAAACAACGTTACAGAACTGTTTAAAACACTATTAAATGAGCTCAGTATTGCTCCGAATAAAACAGCAGCAAAAAAGCCTAATAATGAGGGTGGTAAAACTTTGTTCACCAACATGGGATATGCGTCATCTGCATTTTCCAAACCTCCGTTAAACATGTGAAATGCAATCAATCCTGGTAAAACAACAATAATTGGCCCTAATATTTTTATAAATGAAGCGAGTAATAATCCTTTCTGTCCTTCTGCTAAATTTTTTGCCCCTAGTGCTCGTTGAATAATTTGTTGATTTGTTCCCCAGTAAAACAATTGAACCAACATCATTCCAGTAAAAATAGTATAAAAAGGCACAGGGTCTGTTGGTCCACCCATTGATTTAAATTTATCTGGATGCTCTGTGACTATAACAGAAAGTCCATCAAGCATGCTTCCATCTCCAATCATAATTAACCCAAAAACAGGAATCATAATTCCACCTATTAGTAACCCTATGGCATTAATTGAATCAGAAATAGCAACTGCTTTTAAGCCTCCTAAAACTGCATAAATAGAGCCAATAATTCCAATTCCCCAAACACAAATCCAAATGGACTGTGTTTGACTTACATTTAATAATTCTGGCACATTAAACATACCGCTGATAGCTAGCGCTCCAGAGTATAAAATTACTGGTAATAAAACCACTACATATCCAGATAAAAACAAGCCAGAAGTAAGTGTTTTTGTTGTTGTATCAAATCTTTTTGCTAAAAATCCAGGAACCGTTGTTAAGCCCCCTTTTAAATATCTTGGAAGTAAAAATATAGCCGTTGCTATCATGGCAATTGCCGCTAATGTTTCCCAAACCATAACAGATAAACCGCTTTGATATGCAGACCCATTTAACCCTACTATTTGCTCTGTAGATAAATTGGTTAATAAAAGTGATCCTGCGATTACTCCTGCTGTTAAACTTCTTCCCCCTAAAAAATAACCATCTGAAGTAGATTCGTTTGTGTTACGAGTAGCGAAGTAAGAAATAACGGCAACTAGGACTGTAAATCCTACAAATGAAAGAATGCTTAACATATTCGTTTTTTTGTTGTTTGGTTACGAATGTAAATAAATTTGAGGAAAAGGAGGATTAAAGAGGTATTTCATGTGAAATTTTTGTTTTGCTGATTCTTCTTAAAAAGCATAAAAACAAAATCACACTGTATTAAAAAACCTATTTCGCCCTCCCAAAATTTGTATTCTTTGATTTAAGGAATTTTGCTCCTGTTTATCTTTTTTTATAAAACTAAAAAAAAATTACATACTCTCTTTTTTAATTAATAGTTTCAAAAACAATTATAAACATTTGAAATCATGAATAATTTTCAATTGGTTGACTAAATGTTGACTAGAAAAAATCTCAAACAACACATAAATCGTACATATTATAAAACAACAAAACCTCAACTCACTTATTATTAGCTTATTAAGGTTTTTTAAAGAGGTGTCGAGCGGATTCGAACCGCTGTAGATGGTGTTGCAGACCACTGCCTAGCCACTCGGCCACGACACCTTTTGCGTTGGCAAATTTAAGGAAAAATCCTGTTTAGGCAAGGTTTTTTTATGCTTTCCTTTTTTTTGTTAAAATAATTTTTACATCTTCTACGTTGCCTCCAATTGGTGGGTTTATTTTTGCAACAGAAATTGTTGCTTTTTTAACCAAGTGAAGTTCTCTAAAGATTCTGTCCATAATTCTTTGAGCAACATGCTCTAAAAGCTTAGACCTTGTTGCCATTTCTTCTTTTACAATAAAATTTAAATGAACATAATCTACTGTATCAATTAAATCATCTGTTGTTGAAGATTTTTGTAAATTTGCTTTGATTTCAATATCAACTCTGTATTCAGAGCCTATTTTTGCTTCTTCATCCAAACACCCATGAAAGGCATAAATTTTGATGTTGTTTACTTGAATAATTCCCATAGCACAAAAGTATTAAAGTTATGGAAGAATTTAGGGTTAAATAATTAAAAATAAACAAATGAAATAAATAAAAAAGGTAACTCGTTTATTGCTCCTAGCGGTTATATTTGCAAACTTATCTTCTTGCATCATTAATGATAATATTAAAGATTCCACAGCTCCAATCGATCCAGGAAATGACCCGAATTTTCAAATTGTTGCTAATACAGATGATCAATTTAAAGATTTAAACAGAAAAATTATTGTTTTCGACATTCCAATTTTTGCATTTAAAACGGTTGAAGATTCAAAATTAATTCATGTAGCAAACATTTTAGCTCAGTATTTAGATAACGATGAAGATGGTGTTGTTGATAATTCTACTATTCACAATCAATTAAAATCAGGGATGCCCTTTATTTTTCTATGGAAAACGACCACAGAAAGAGATGCTTTTATTGCTCCTGGCGGATTTAATGTTTATAGTATTGGTGAAGATTCTATGAATAGCACATGGCATTCAAATGGACATACAGGTGTTTTTGATGGGGCTTTAGAGTCTGTTTGGGCATTTATTACAAAAAATGGTCATCAAGTTTCATATCCATCAACTTTTAGCGCTCAGGCAACTTCAGAAATTAGCGATGCTATGAATACGGCTCGTGGAGGCGTTTTTCAAAATCCTCCTGCTAGTTATCCTGCGGGTGCTTGGTATACAAATGCTGACATTACTTGTAACTTTTCTTGTCAAGTAACAACATATAGTTTTTGGGTGCTTTCATCTATGTTAGGAGCTAATGAAAATCGATTAACTGATATTCAAAATGAATGGACATTAAATACAAGAGCTAAAGTTCAGGCAACAGATGTGAAAGCTTGGGCCATCTTTACAAATACCAATTATAAATTACCAAGTGTTTTGCCAGACGGTACTTATAAACACTAAATTATTAAACGCTATAAAAACCCTTTCACATTCCTTGAAAGGGTTTCTTTTTTAATAGAAACAACCTCAACTATTTTGCTTAATTTTGTGGCTTCAATCTTAAGAGAACATGTCAGAAGAAAAATTACCGCTCAACTTTTTAGAGCAAATTATTGAAGAAGATTTAGCAAACGGAATGTCAAAAGAAAATTTGCGTTTTCGTTTTCCTCCAGAACCTAATGGATATTTGCATATTGGTCATACCAAAGCAATCGGAATTAGTTTTGGTTTGGGAGAAAAATACAATGCGCCTGTAAACTTGCGTTTTGATGACACAAACCCGGCAAAAGAAGAACAAGAATATGTAGATGCCATTAAAGAAGATATTTCTTGGTTGGGTTATACATGGGCAAATGAGTTGTACTCTTCAGACTACTTTCAACAATTATATGATTGGGCTCTCCTATTGATAAAAGATGGAAAAGCTTATGTAGATAGCCAAACTTCTGAAGAAATGCGTATTCAAAAAGGAACTCCTACTGAAGCTGGTACCAATAGTCCTTATAGAAATAGATCTGTAGAAGAAAACTTGGAATTGTTTCAAGGAATGAAAGACGGAAAATTTAAAGAAGGAGAACACACCTTGCGTGCAAAAATTGACATGGCGAGTCCAAATATGTTGTTGCGTGACCCTTTGATGTACAGAATCATGTACAAATCTCATCACAGAACAGGTACAGATTGGTGTATTTATCCAATGTACGATTGGACACATGGAGAAAGCGATTATATTGAGCAAATATCACATTCATTATGTTCTTTAGAGTTTAAACCTCACAGAGAATTGTATGATTGGTTTAAAGAAAATGTATATTCTTATAGTAGCAATGCATATCCATTACAACCAAAACAACGTGAATTTTCTCGTTTAAATTTGAGCTATACAATTATGAGTAAGCGAAAATTATTGACCTTGGTTGAAAATGGTGTTGTTGCTGGTTGGGACGACCCAAGAATGCCAACAATTTCTGGTTTAAGAAGACGAGGTTATACGCCTAACTCTATTAAGAACTTTATTGAAACTGTTGGGGTTTCTAAGCGTGAAAACGTGATTGATGTTGCGTTATTAGAGTTTAAAATTAGAGAAGATTTAAATAAAACAGCAAATAGAGTAATGGCTGTATTAGATCCTGTAAAAGTGATAATTGATAATTATCCTGAAGGAAAAGAAGAACTGTTAATTGCAGAAAATAATCCTGAAGATGAAAACTCGGGCGTTAGAGAAGTTCCTTTTTCAAGAGAAATTTATATTGAAAGGGAAGATTTTAGAGAAGAAGCGAACAAAAAATTCTTTAGACTTAAATTGGGTAAAGAGGTTCGTTTAAAAAATGCTTATTTGATTTCAGCTACTAGCTGCGAAAAAGATGAAAACGGAGAAATTACTACCATACATTGTTCTTATGATCCATTAACAAAATCTGGAAGCGGCACAGAAGAAAGTAAACGAAAAGTTAAGGGCACTTTGCATTGGGTTTCTATAAAACATGCAGTAAAAGCAGAGGTAAGAGCTTATGATAGGTTGTTTTTAGATGAAGCTCCAGATTCGCACAAAGACAAAGATTTTATGGAGTTTATCAACCCAAGTTCATTAGAGATTATTAACGCTTATGTTGAGCCAAGCTTGCAATCTGCAAAAATAGGAGAGCGTTTTCAGTTTCAACGTTTGGGTTATTTTAATGTAGATAACGATTCAACTTCAGAAAATCTGGTTTTTAATAAAACCGTTGGTTTACGAGATAGTTGGGGAAACAAAAACTAAAAAAAAGGATCGCAAATTGCGATCCTTTTTTGTTTACATTTTTTCTACATTAAAAAACAGATTGACATAAAACTCCGCCAATTAAAGCAAGGGTTACTGTCCAATACCCAGCATTTATTAGTACATATTTTAATGTTTTTCTTTTAAACATCGCATTCGTCCCGATAATTGGCAATCCAATTAATAGTCCGACCATTGCCCCATGCAATGCTCCGTGTCCAAATGTTCTAAAACGATCTCCGTAAGTTGCTAAAAAATTTTGAAAATAGGTAAATGCTTCTCCCGTTCCTTCTGTAAATCCGGGTTCACCCATTAATACAGATTGTGCACCAAACTGATGAATTACTAAGGTTTGTAGTAGGCCTGCAATTAAAAAAATTTAGCACATAGCTCAATCCAAAAATTAATGCCATGTTACCACCTTTTAATGATTCTTCAGTAAAACCCATTTCTTTCATCCATGCTTTTTGAAAAAGCATTGGTCCGTACCAAATAAAGCCCATAATTAAAGGAATTAGGGCCGCAATGGCTGTAGTTAAAAAATTAAATTCCATACTGTTTTTGTTTATTGGTTCTTTCAAATATAACAAATAAGTTTTTGATTTTGAACTGTTTAAAATAAAAAAAGGCTAAAACAATTTGTTTTAGCCTTTTAATATGTGTGTTTTTTTCTACTTTATTTTTAATGATTTACCTATTGCTTCTAATTCAAAAATAAAGTCTCTTTTGTCTATAGATGGTGCATACGTAAACCCTTCAAAAACAATTAATCTGTTGTTTTTTTCATCAACTACAGTATAATTAATAAACGGTCCTGCCATAAAATCGTTTTTAACTTCCCATTTTCCTCTTGTTTCAAAAGCTTTTTTATTGTCAATTACGGCTTCTTTGGTTTGAGGGGTAAAAGCTGCTTCTGTAATCATATACATTCCTTCTTTAGACCCAGGAATATGTTTTTCGCCAATTATATTTCTATTATTAATGATGTTATTGTTTACATCTAAATCAAATTCTTCTGTTAAGGGAACTGAATACACCAAAATGTTACTTCTTCCATCTCCGTGTGCAATTCCACTCATTAAATATTGCCTTAGCCATAAAAAATCTCCTGTATCTTCTACAGTTCTAAAGTCAGTTGGAATTATTAAAGAAAGTCCTAATTTTTCTAATGTTTTGTATTTAGAATCATCAACTCTTTTGTTATAAAATCGATCTTGTATATCTTTAATATCCGAGTCTCTAAAGATTTTGACAATTTCCTTTTTGTGTTTTTCTAACTGCGCATTTAATGATTCTTTATCTTTTGCAGTAACATAAACTAAGGTTTGAGGCCTCGCATAAAAATCGTTTTGGACACGAAAAGATTCTTTATCTCCAACCTGAACAAACAAAATATTTTTGTATTTATTCATCATACTTCCAAAACCTTTAGGTGCAATTTGGGTAACACTAAACATGGTTTCTGGCTGAGGCAAACCAACCACTAACTCACCTAAAAAGTCTCTAAGATTATCTCCTATTTTACCAGACCAGTCTTTGGCTTCAGTTACTACCAGAAGATGGTTAGATTTTCCTACGGAACTGCTTAATACAAAGGTTTCTTTTGCGTCTTTACATGATGTTAAAAAAAGTAATAGAGCTACTATTGTTAATCCTTTTTTCATATTTATCTATTTAACGTTTTAGTTGTCGGGTGTTCTCCTTCAAATATTGTTCCAATTTTAAAGAATCAATTTCTTTTTTTATAATCTTTTAGGAAAAATAGTAAGCCTTTGTCCAATTTTTAAATTGGTGCTTCTTAGTCGATTCCATTTTTTAATTTGACTCACACGAACCCCAAATTTTTTAGCAATTCTTCCTAAGTAATCTCCGCTTCTAACTTTATACCTAATTCGTTGATTTAGCTCTAAATATTTAGGTAAAGGTTTTTCTCTCTTTGCATTGTCTTCTTCAACTAGAGAGTATAATTCTTTCTCTTTCGCTAAAAATTTAACGGTAGCGTTTCTTGGAACTGTAACTGCATAATTTTTCCCTTTTACAAACGGAATGATATCTAATTTGTATTCTGGATTTAAAAACTGTAGCATTTCTGTTTCTATTCCTGTGATTTCTGTGATTTGATCAAACGAAACTGTTTTTTTAACTTGAATTGTATCTGTTGCAAAATGATAAATAGGTGGGTTTTCTGGAGCCAAGCCGTGTTCTTTTGCATATTTAAAAATATATAGGGTTGCGTAAAAAGCAGGCACATACCCAGCTGTTTCTGTTGGTAAATATTGGCGAATATTCCAATAATTTTGATATCCTCCTGAACGTTTGATTGCTTTCGAAACATTTCCTGGTCCAGAATTATAGGCTGCTAAAGCCAAATCCCAATCGCCAAAAATATCATATAAATCGCTCAAATACTTACAGGCTGCTATGGTTGCTTTTATAGGGTCTTGCCGCTCATCTACATAAGAACTCACATTTAATTTATACTGCTTTCCGGTTAAATACATAAACTGCCACAAACCTCTTGCACCAACTCTAGATCTTGCTCTGGGATCTAAAGCAGACTCTACAATCGCTAAATATTTCATTTCTAGCGGAACATCAAACTGATCTAAATATTTTTCGAACATTGGAAAATAATACTCCGCTTTTGCCATTAAACTTGGATAGTATTTCTTCCTGTATTTTAAATATGAATTGATTACGTTTTCTAAAATAGGATTGTATTCAATGAAAAATGGAGATGTATTGTCTAAGTGCTTTAAGCGCTCCTTTAAAAGGTTTGTTGGAATTTTTACCGACGGTTGCTCTTTAGCTTCTAATCCCTTTATTACATAATTTATGTTGTCTGTTAGAGGAGATTTGTATTGGGTTTCAACCACCAAACTATCAATTACAGAGAGGTCTTTATCACTAAAAAACCCTTTTTTAAGACTTGTTTTTATTGTGGTTTTTGGAATGCTGTCTGTCTTGTTTTGTGCAGATATAGAAAAAACTAAAAAAATAAGTAAAAATGTAATTTTCAAGTTTCTCATATTTAAAATTCTAATTCTACAGCAATCGGACAATGGTCTGAATGCTTAGCTTCTGGTAAAATATATGCTCTAGAAATGTTCTCTTTTATGGGGTCTGCAACAAGTGCATAATCCAATCGCCATCCTTTATTGTTTGCTCTCGAATTCGCTCGATAACTCCACCAAGAAAACTCTTGTCTGTCTTTATTTAAATACCGAAAACTATCTATAAAGCCGTTTTCTATAAAATCTCCCATCCACGCTCTCTCCTCTGGTAAAAACCCTGAAACACCTTTCATTTTTGGGTTGTGAATATCTATTTCTTCATGACAAATATTATAATCTCCACAAATCACTAAATTCGGAATTTCCTTTTTTAAATTATTTATATACTCTTGGAATTCTGCCATGTAGTTGAATTTAAAATCCAACCTAGCATCATTTGTTCCAGAGGGAAGGTATAAGCTCATGATAGAAATAGAATCAAAATCTACGCGCAGGTTTCTTCCTTCAAAATCCATCGATTCAATCCCTGTTCCATATTCAACATGATTTGGTTTTTGTTTACATAAAATGGCAACCGAAGAATACCCTTTTTTTTCTGCCGAAAACCAATAATGATAGGGGTATCCAGCTGCCTCAAACTCAGATACATCTAATTGCTCTTGATGAGCTTTTGTTTCCTGAATACAAATTACATCTGGACTCGCAGATTGTAGCCAATCTAAAAACCCTTTTTTTAAAGCTGCTCGTATTCCGTTAACATTGTAAGAAATTATTTTCATTGTTAAAATTGCATTTCTGGAATTTCCCCTTCAACAATTAATGTTCCTTCTGTGGCTGCTTTAATTTCTTCTACAGAAACCCCTGGAGCTCTTTCTAACAAGTGAAAAGAACCATTTTTAATTTCTAAAACTGCTAAATTAGTTACTACTTTTTTTACACAACCCACTCCTGTTAATGGTAACGAACATTCTTTTAATAATTTAGACTCTCCTTTTTTATTGGTGTGCATCATGGCAACAATAATGTTTTCTGCTGACGCGACTAAATCCATTGCGCCACCCATACCTTTTACCATTCTGCCTGGAATTTTCCAGTTTGCAATGTCTCCGTTTTGTGCAACTTCCATGGCACCTAGAACCGTTAATTGAACGTGTTGTCCTCGAATCATGGCAAAGCTCATTGCTGAATCAAATAAAGATCCTCCATCTAAAATTGTAACGGTTTGTTTTCCTGCGTTGATTAAATCAGCATCTTCAGCTCCTTCTATAGGAAAAGGTCCCATTCCAAGTAATCCGTTTTCTGATTGAAATTCAACATCAATTCCTTTAGGAATGTAATTTGCTACCAACGTAGGAATTCCAATTCCTAAATTCACATACCATTTATCTTGTAATTCTTGTGCAATTCTTTGTGCTATTTGTTCTTTTGATAATGCCATCTTGTTACGATTTAGGAGTTACTGTTCGTTGCTCTATTCTTTTTTCGTAAGCTGTTCCTTGAAAAATTCGTTGTACAAAAATTCCTGGAATATGAATTTGATTTGGGTCTAATTCGCCCGCTTCAACCAATTCTTCAACTTCCACAACAGTTGTTTTTCCTGCCATTGCCATCATTGGATTAAAGTTTCTTGCTGTCCCTTTAAAAATTAAGTTTCCTGCTGTGTCTCCTTTCCATGCTTTTACAAATGCAAATTGAGCATCAAAAGCATGTTCTAACACATACATTTTTCCGTTAAATTCTCTTGTTTCTTTTCCTTCAGCGACTTCGGTTCCGTAACCAGCAGGGGTGTAAAAAGCAGGAATCCCTGCTCCTGTTGCTCTACATCTTTCTGCTAATGTTCCTTGCGGAATTAAATCTACTTCTAATTCTCCTGACAACATTTGTCTTTCAAACTCGTCGTTTTCTCCCACATAAGAAGAAATCATTTTTTTAATTTGACGTTTTTGTAATAACAATCCTAAACCAAAATCATCAACTCCGGCATTGTTAGAAATACACGTTAAGTCTGTAACGCCTAAGTTTACCAATTCCGAAATACAGTTTTCTGGTATTCCACACAATCCAAAACCTCCTAACATAAACGTCATTCCGTTTTCAACTCCTTTCAGAGCTTCTTCTGCGTTTTTTACTACTTTATTTATCATTTTACTCTTTTTAAAAATCTATATCGCCTTTTTTAATAACGGGTTTTTCGTCCTCTTTTTCTTTTAATGGGTCCTTATCTGCACAATCCAATCGAATAGAGATTGGGTTTTCTGGTTTTTCAAAATCTTCTTTACTGATATTTAGTGTTGGATCTTCATAACACTTTCTCATAAAAATTGCCCAAGTTGGTAGAGACATAGATGCTCCTTGTCCTTTTCCAATTCCTTCAAAATGAATTGCATTATCTTCTCCACCTGTCCAAACTCCTGTTGCTAAATTTGGAACAACACCCATAAACCATCCATCTGTATGATTCTGAGTCGTTCCTGTTTTTCCTGCGATTGGATTGTCAAAACCATAAGGATAACCTGTTACATAATCTGGTCTGGCATAGGATGTTCTTAATCTAACTCCAGATCCGGCAGTTGTAACACCTTTTAGTAAATCCAACACCACATAGGCAGATTCTTCACTCAACACTTCTTGAGTTTTTGGCGTAAATTGCGTTAAAACTGTTCCGTTTTTATCTTCAATTCTGGTAATTATCATTGGTTCTACACGCAACCCTTTGTTTGCAAACATTGCATAAGCACTAACCATTTCATATAAAGACAATTCAACCGTTCCTAGTGCAATTGCTGGTGTTTCTGGAATCGTTCTTGTAATTCCAAGAGAGGCTTTTGCTAATCTAGAAACGTTTTGTGGACCTACCATGTCTATTAATCTAGCAGACATCGTGTTCACAGAATTCGCTAATCCGTCTTTTAAACTTAATTCTCCTTTGTATCTCGAATAAGGATTAGAACCAGAGTTTTCTGGAGTCCATGCTTTCATATTTCCGTACTTTCCTTTTGGTATTGTGTACAGAGAAATCGGATATGTATCACAGGGAGATAATTTTAACTGATTGATCGCTGTTGCATACACAAACGGTTTAAATGTTGAACCAACTTGTCTTTTTCCTTGCTCAACATGGTCGTATTTAAAGTGCTTATTGTTGATTCCTCCAACCCATGCTTTTATATGCCCTGTTTGTGGCTCCATTGACATTAAGCCAGAATGTAAAAAGTATTTGTAATATTTTATTGAATCTGCCGGAGTCATTAAGGTGTCTCTATCGCCTTTCCAAGTAAAAATTTTCATCTTCGTTTTTCTTAAAAAGGAAGCTTCAATTTCTTTTTCTGGAGTTCCAAGTCTTTTCATTTCTCGCCATCGGTCAGAGTTTTTCTTTGCTCTGGTTAAGATCATTTCAATTTGCTCTGGCTCTAGATCGTAAAAAGGAGCTGTTTTGTTGCTTTTTTGCTCTGCGTTAAAATAGCTTTGTAGGTTTGAAATATGCTCTTGTACTGCTTCTTCTGCATATTTTTGCATACGAGAATCAATCGTTACATAGACTTTTAATCCGTCTGCGTAAATATTATATTCTTCTCCGTTTGCTTTTGGATTTGTTTTTACCCATTGTTTTAAATATTCTCTTAAATACTCTCTAAAATAAGTTGCATATCCATCGCTATGACTTTCTGGTGTATAATTAATTTCTAAAGGAATTTTTTGCAAAGAGTCTTTTTGTTGAGTTGTTAAAAAAGCATTCTTTTCCATTTGTTTAAGCACAACATTTCTACGCTGATGTACTAGTTTTTTTCTTCTAAGAGGATTAAAATAAGAGGAGTTTTTAAGCATCCCAACTAACATAGCAGATTCTTCTGTTTTTAATTCATTGGGCTCTTTTCCAAAATAAATTCGTGCTGCAGAACGAATTCCAACTGCCTGATTTAAAAAATCGTAATTGTTTAAATACATTGCAATAATTTCATGCTTTGTATATTGTCTTTCTAGTTTGATAGAAACCACCCATTCTTTAATTTTTTGAATAAGTCTTTTTGCTGTGTTTCCAGAGGCTCTTTTTGTAAATAAGTTTTTTGCTAATTGTTGTGTAATAGTACTCGCGCCTCCGCCTTTTCCAAATTTAGAAACGGCTCTTGCCAAACTTCTAAGATCTATTCCAGAGTGCTCATAAAACCGCTCATCTTCTGTTGCTATTAAAGCCAAAACTAAGTTTTCTGGTAACTCTTTAAATTTTATAGGTGTTCTGTTTTCATAAGCGAATTTTCCTAATGTTTTTCCGTCTGAAGAAATAATTTCTGTGGCTAAATTATTTTGCGGATTTTCTAACTCTTCAAATGTTGGCAATGCTCCAAAAACACCCCAAGAAGCTAATAGAAATAAGAATAGAATAGATGCAAATCCGCCTATTACAATTCCCCAGAACCATTTTATATATTTTTTAAAATTTACTGTTTTTTTCTTAGTCATTTTTAATTCTTTTCTATTCTAAATCCAACTTCTGTAATTCCTTTTAAGCTTTCTATTCCGTTTATTTCACCATTTTTTCTCATGGCTTGAGTTATTGAAATAGTGTATTCTCCTGATACCGGAAAAACAACATTCTCTTTGTAAAACAGCTTACTCTCTTTAATTGCTGTTATTCCTTTTCCTAAAAAATGACCAGAATTATCGGCCATTTTATACTCTAACGTGTCTACAATTTTCTTGCCATTCGGAAAGTTTAACGATGTAATTAAAAACAAATTGCTGAAATTGTAGTTTTGATTGTTTCTAACGTTTAAAAACAAGTTCTTTTTATTAATCGTGTCGTTAACGTTAAAGTTAAACAGAATAGCATTACTATGCTCCCATGAACCGTTTGGGACAGAAACAAAAGAGTCATACTCTCTTTTTGAATCACAAGAAATGATGCTAAAAGCAACAAAAACAAATACAATATAATTAATCTTGCTTGTTTTCATTATTGTTGTTTCGGTTTCTATTTTTGTTTTGGTTATTATTTCTGCGTTTTGGTCTCTTCGTTTGAGTGTTCTCTGCTACGCTTGTTGCTTCTCCTTTATGTTCATTAGGATTTCTTTTTTTAGTTGGTTGATTTGAGTTTTGAGCCCTAGCTGCTGGTTTCTTTTTATTTCTATTTCTATTATTTCTGCGTCCTTTTTTCTGCTTTGGAGCATCAAAACGCGTTAAACTATCTTGTCCAACTACATTTTCAAAATCAACCTTAACTATTTCTACAATATCCGATTCATAATCTTCTAACGGAGCTGCTTCCTCATTATTCTTATTCAACTCAATTATTTCTAAAACTTGATCAAGAGATAATCGAAACCATTTAAAGCTATTGTCTTTATACGTGTACCACAACATCTTTTTAAAGATGTCCATTTTAACGAAAATAGCATCACCATTTTCTGTTTTTAAAATTTTATCTTGTTTAGGAAACGCTTTTAAAGCATCTAAATACGTGTCTAATTCAAAGTTTAAACAACATTTTAGTTTTCCACATTGACCTGCTAATTTTAACGGGTTTAGAGATAATTGTTGATAACGTGCCGCTGCTGTATTTACTTTTCTAAAATCTGTTAGCCAAGTAGAGCAACACAATTCTCTACCACAAGAACCAACACCACCTAAACGGGCTGCTTCTTGACGCAAACCAACCTGTTTCATTTCTACTCTAATAGAAAATGCGCTAGCTAAATCTCTAATCAATTGTCTAAAATCTACACGTTCATCAGCTGTGTAGTAGAAAGTTGCTTTGTTTCCATCGCCTTGGTATTCTACATCAGAAAGTTTCATCTTTAGCCCTAAACGACCCAAAATTTCTCTTCCTCTTCGCTGGGTTTCTTGTTCTTTTTCTCTGTACGATTGCCAAATGTCAATGTCTTTCTGTGATGCTTTTCTGTAGATTTTTAAAATCTCTTCACTGTCTTCTGTAAGGTTTTTCTTTTTTAATTGCACCTTCACCAATTCTCCTCCTAAAGAAATAGTTCCAACATCATGTCCAGGAGAACTTTCAACAGCAACCACATCACCCATAGAAAGGGTTAGATTTTCTGTATTTTTAAAGAAATGTTTACGCCCGTTTTTAAATCGGACTTCGTAAATATTAAAAGGGGCTTCTCCACTTGGCAAGGTCATGTTAGATAACCAATCGAAAACAGACAATTTACTTCCGCTTCCGCAAGATCCGCCAGTTCCACAATTCCCGTTACTTTTACAGCCGTTTGGTACGCCACCGTCTTTTGTTGAGCAACTAGTACAGCTCATAGAATGTATATATTTTTAAAAAACTAAGGTGCTTTTTGTTGCAACTCTTGTTTTTATAGGGTTCTTAAATAATTTGAAAATCAACATAAAGTTGATGAATCTGTAAATATACGCATTCTCAAAGAATGAGAAAATGGTTTTTAAGCATAAAAAAAGACCTCTAAATTGAGGTCTTAATAATTTATTTATGCTGTTACTTCTTAAATGTCAATACCTCTGATCTTCCTTTTTTGAAAATCTTATTGCTATTTCCTTTTCCTTTTCGCAATTCTTTTTGAACTTCAAAAGGCAATGCTGCAATTTCCTTACATGCATTAGAACAACAGGTGTTCATCTTTTCTTGACACGATTTACACTGAATAAACAATAAATGACAGGCTTCGTTATCGCAATTTACATGCTCGTCACATGGCTCTCCACATTGATGGCAATTGGCAATTACATCGTCAGAAATTTTTTCTGATCGTCTGTGGTCAAACACAAAATTCTTTCCTAAAAATTTGTTTTCAATGCCTTCTGATTTTACTTGACGTGTGTATTCTATAATTCCGCCTTCTAACTGAAAAACATTTTTAAATCCTTTATGTTTGTAATAGGCTGATGCTTTTTCACAACGGATTCCACCCGTACAATACATCAATAAATTTTTATCTTCTTTATTGTCTTTTAAATCTTCTTCAATAATATCTAACGAATCTCTAAAGGTGTCTACATCTGGAGTAACAGCGCCATCAAAATGACCTATTTCGCTTTCGTAATGATTTCGCATATCCACACAAACAGTGTTTGGATCTGCCAACATTTCGTTGAACTCTTTTGCGTTTAAATGAACTCCTTTATTAGTTACATCAAACGTATCGTCATTTAAACCATCTGCAACAATTTTGTTTCTAACTTTTATTTTCAGTTTTAAAAACGACTTATTGTCTTGCTCTACCGCAACATTCAAACGAATATCTTTTAAAAACGGAATGGCATCTAATTGATTTTTTAATTCAATCATTCTATCCGAAGGAACAGAAATTTGAGCGTTGATGCCTTCGTAAGAAACATAGGTTCTACCAAGAACATCCAATTGGTTCCATTCAATAAATAATTGATCTCTAAAAGTTTGTGGGTCTTCTATCTTGTGATATTGATAGAAAGAAATGGTTAAACGATCCTTTCCGGCCTCGTCTATTAATACAGCGCGTTCTTTTGCGCTTAACTTATTGTACAGTTGCATGCTATACTTTTTTAGTTAGACAAAATATGTAGACTCTTTCGAATCTTTTAATACGCTACAAAACTACTACTTTTTAATAAAAACAAACAGCCTTTGCGTTTAATACTTAACAAATTCATATTTCTTGTAACGATTTAAACAACTTGAAAACTTATCTGTAATTTAAAATACAACTAATTGGTTTTTTGCTAATCTTTGCAGCTTCATTGATATACTAAATAGCAATTAAATGAGAGTAGCTGTTGTTGGCGCTACCGGAATGGTAGGGGGTGTACTATTAAAAGTGTTGGCAGAACGAAATTTTCCTGTTTCAGAATTAATTCCTGTGGCTTCAGAAAAATCTGTTGGTAAAAAAATGCTTTTTAAAGGACGAGAATATGTGGTTGTAAACTTAGCAACTGCCGTAAAAATGAAACCAGATATTGCTTTATTTTCTGCAGGGGGAGAAACCTCATTAGAATGGGCTCCAAAATTTGCTGAAGTTGGTGCTACAGTCGTAGATAATTCTTCTGCTTGGAGAATGGACACCACAAAAAAATTAGTGGTTCCAGAAATTAATGGAGATGTATTAACTTCTGATGATAAAATTATAGCAAACCCAAACTGTTCTACAATTCAGTTGGTAATGGCATTAGCCCCTTTGCATACAAAATACAAAATGAAACGGGTAGTAATTTCTACCTATCAATCTGTTTCTGGAACAGGTGTAAAAGCGGTGCAACAATTAGATAATGAAGAAGCTGGTATTGATGGTGAAATGGCATATCCACATCAAATAGGAAGAAATGCCTTGCCACACTGTGATGTGTTTTTGGAAAATGGGTACACCAAAGAAGAAATGAAATTGGTAAAAGAGCCCAAGAAAATTTTACGAGATGAGTCTTTTTCTGTAACTGCAACTGCGGTTCGGATTCCAACTGCAGGTGGACATTCAGAGGCAGTAAATGTGCAATTTGAAAACGATTTTGATTTGTCTGAAGTTCGTCAAATTTTAAGTGAAACTCCTGGTGTAATTGTTCAAGATGATGTTGCTAACAACGTATATCCGATGCCAATTACAGCGCATGATAAAGACGAGGTTTTTGTGGGTAGACTTCGTAGAGATGAATCGCAAGAAAACACTTTAAACTTATGGATTGTTGCAGACAATCTTAGAAAAGGAGCTGCAACAAATACCGTTCAAATTGCAGAGTATTTAGTAGCTAAAAATTTGGTGAGATCTTAACAATATTGCTCAATTGTTATTCTCGCGAAAGCGGGAATCCAAACTTGCTACATTGCAGTTATTTAGTTCTCTGAAAACCTACTTAATTCGTTTGGATTCCCTTTTTCAAGGGAATGATATGTTTAAAAACTTTATTACAATATCATAAAAAACCCGAGAATAAACTCGGGGTTTTTTTATTTCTCAACCTTTAAAACATCTTTTATAATCTGTTCTAATTGTGGTTTTGGTAAGGCGCCATTTGCCATTTGTGGGGCTTCGTTCATTGGACAAAATAACATTGATGGAATGCTTCTAATTGCAAAAGCAGCAGATAACTCTTGTTCTGCTTCTGTGTCTATTTTATAAATATTGATTTTACCACCATATTCTTCACTTAATTGTTCTAAAATTGGAGCAATCATTTTACAAGGTCCGCACCAATCTGCATAAAAATCAATTATTGCAGGAACTTTTCCTTCAAACTTCCACTCTTTGTTTTCTTCGAAATTAAAAACCTTTTCTAAGAAGGCTTCTTTTGTTAAATTTTCTGTCATTTACGTATTCTTTAATGTGCAAAGTTAGACGTATTTTTATTTAAAAAATTACAAACGCTTTTTTTATTCACTTTATAAACTTTTTGAGTAAAATGTAAATAGTTATATTTGTTAAATTATTAAAAACAGTTAACTCTTGTTTAAGCCAATAGAAGAATTGTTTATATACTAATTTAGAACGTTTTTAACCACATTAAATTTAAATTATGAAAAAATTAATTAAAAGAACGCTGTTTTTTTCCTCTATAGCTATGCTAACAGTTGTCGTTTCATGTAAAAATGAAAAAGCGAATGAAAAAATTCCCGGAATTGTTTTAGAGAACATGGACAAATCTGTTAAACCAACAGACGATTTCTTTAGATATACAAATGGTACTTGGCTTGATAAAACTGAAATTCCTGCAGACAGAACTTCTTGGGGTGGATTTGGAGAGCTTCGTAAAAAAACAGATGCTGATGTTTTGGCAATTTTAAACAAAGCAATTGAAGAAGGAAACTTTCCAAGAATAAAAGATGCTAAAGGAAATAAAACAGATTCTGATCAAGAAAAAGCAGTTAATTATTTTGAAAGTATTATGGATACTGTTTCTCGTAATAAACAAGGAACAGACCCTATTAAGCCTTATTTAGCTAAAGTTGATGAAATTAAAACAAAGAAAGATATAGAAACCTACTTAACAAACATGGCTCCTTATGGTGGTGGTGGTTTTTATGGTTTTGGTGTATCTAATGACTTAAAAAATAGCAGCATGAATGCTGGTTACTTATTTGCTGGAGGATTAGGTTTATCAAGAGATTATTATGTTGACGAAAAGGTGAAAGATAAACTTGAAAAGTATCAAGAATTCGTAGAGAAAATATTGAAAAAATTTGGTGATGATGATGCAACAGCAAAAAATAATGCGGCAAAAATTGTTGCCTTTGAAGCTAGTTTAGCAACACCAATGATGACAAAAGAAGAACGAAGAGATACTCGAAAAATGTATAATCCAATGACTGTTGCTGAGTTACAAAAACTAGCTCCTGCAATTGATTGGGATGCTCACTTAAAAGGAATTGGTGTTAAAAACATAGAAAAAGTTATTGTTACTGATCCTGGATACTTTAAGGAAATGAGCACTATTTTTAAGAAGAACTCTGTTAACGATATTAAATTAGTGTTGCGTTGGAATACCATAAAAAACGCTCTTAGCCTACTAAGTACAGATCTTGAAACCGACAACTGGGAATTTTATGCCAAAACAATGCGTGGGGCAAAAAAACAACGTCCAAGAGATGAGCGTGCTTTAGGTAATTTAAATGGTGCAATTGGAGAAGCATTGGGTAAATTATATGTAGATGAAAAATTTCCACCAGAAGCTAAGAAAAAAGCTGGAGAAATGATAGACAATGTTTTGCTGGGCTTTGAAAAGCGTATCGCAAAACTACCTTGGATGAGTGAAGAAACGAAGAAAAAAGCGTTAGAAAAGTTAAGCAAATTAACCGTTAAAATAGCATATCCTGATAAATGGAAAGACTATTCTGAATTAGAAGTTGTTAGTTTAAAAAACGGCGGAACTTATTTTGAAAACGCAATTAACGTTACAAAATGGAACTACAAAAAGAACATGTCTAAACTAGGAAAAGAAGTAGACAGAACTGAGTGGGGAATGTCTCCGCAAACAGTAAATGCTTATTTTAATCCAGTAAATAATGAAATCGTTTTCCCTGCTGCAATTTTACAGCCTCCTTTCTACAATTACCAAGCAGATGAAGCTGTAAACTATGGTGGAATTGGAGCTGTTATTGGTCATGAAATTTCACATAGTTTTGATGATTCAGGTGCTCGCTTTGATGGAGACGGAAACTTAAAAAACTGGTGGACAGAAAGCGATGCTAAAGAATTTGCAATTGTTGGTAAAAAACTAGTGGATCAATACAGTAGTATTGTTGTGATTGATAGCATGACAATAAATGGGCAGTTTACGTTAGGAGAAAACATTGGTGATTTAGGTGGAATTCAGGCTGCGTATGAAGGATTACAAATTTTCTACGAAAAAAATGGCCGTCCAGATAATATTGATGGATTTACCCCTGAGCAAAGATTCTTTTTATCTTGGGGTACTATTTGGAGAACAAAGTCAAGAGACGAAGCGTTAAAAAATCAAATTATGACAGACCCTCACTCTCCTGGAAAATATAGATCTTTTGTTCCTTTAAAAAATGTTGATGCTTTTTATAAGGCCTTTAATGTTAAAGAAGGAGATAAAATGTATTTGAAACCAGAAGACAGAGTTCGTATTTGGTAAGCTTTAAGAATAAAAAATGCTATTTTAGCCGTGAGTTTTATAAATACAACTCACGGTTTTTTTTATGCTAATCGTTTCTAATCTTTTTTTTCAATATCAAACCAAAAAACCTGTTTTAAAAGACATCAGTTTTCAACTTAAAAAAGGCGAACATTTATGTGTAATGGGCGAAAGTGGTTGCGGGAAATCTACTTTATTAAAAGCGGTTTACGGATTGTTAAATCTGAATAAAGGAACCATTTTTTGGGATGATACGAAAGTTCTTGGTCCAAAACATCATTTAGTTCCAGGAATGGATTTTATCAAATACGTAGCGCAAGATTTTGATTTAATGCCGTATACTTCTGTGTCAGAAAATATTAAAAAATTCTTGTCTCGTTTTTATCCTGAAGAGGCCCAAAAAAGAACAGAAGAATTACTAGAGGTTATTGAGATGACCGCTTTTGCGAACACAAAAGTAAAAACCTTAAGTGGTGGACAACAACAACGTGTTGCAATCGCTAGAGCATTGGCAAAAGAACCAGAATTGATTTTACTAGACGAACCTTTTAGTCAGATAGATAATTTTAAGAAAAACTCGCTTCGAAGAAAGCTTTTTGCTTATTTAAAAGAAAAAAATATTGCGTGTATTGTTGCAACGCACGACAAAAACGATGCACTTTCTTTTGCTGATACATTATTGATTATTCGAGATCATACAATATTAGTAAGCGGTACTCCAAAAAATATTTACAACAACCCTAAAGAAAACTATGTTGCTGCTTTGTTTGATGATGTGAGTGAAATTACCATCAATAATAAAAAGCAATTGTATTATCCGCATCAAATCAACATTGTTGAAGATTCAGAAATAAAAGCAATCGTTGTAAATTCTTATTTTAAGGGGTTTTATTGGTTGATAGAAGCTGAATTTAATGGACAAAAAGTATATGTGAACCATTCTTCTAGATTAGAAAAAAACACAAAAACACATTTGCATTTCAGAATATGATTAATTCCTTGAGCTAAGGAGAAAAAATAACACAAATGAAAAAAATGAGCTTTTTTGACCTTATTTGAGCAATAAGCATAAATTATTCTTAACATGATTTTTATCATATTTAATTATGGTTGATCTATTTAACTTCGTTGTCACTATAAATGAAACTTAAAACAATCACAAATGAAAGCGAATATTAAAAATACACAATGGTTTAGAATATTTTTAGGATTATTTCTTGTCGTTTACGCCTTGAATAAATTTTTCCATTTTATTCCTTCTAGTTATGGTCAGATGCCTCAGATTACAAAAGATTTTTTAGATTCAACTTTAATGTTTTTACCATATCTCTACATCCTTGAAATCATTATTGGTTTACTTTTGATTCTAGATAAATGGTCTGCGTTAATTTATATTGTATTGTTCCCATTAACAATCTCTTTTCTTATTTTTTCATTTACTAATAAAGATTTTAACCATATGTGGCCTGCATTAATTGTTTCTGTTCTTAATATTATATTGTTGTTTAGCGCAAAAGAAAAGTACAAAGATTTGCTTACATAAATGGCTAATCCCATAAGAGCAACATATTAATACTAATTTGTACACCTTATAAAAAAGTATAGATGTAAACTAACTGAATGAAATGGTGAATACGTTTCGTTCAGTTATATATTCAAATTAAAAGGTGTTTTACAACAATGTGGATAACTCATGCTAATTCATAAATTTTAATTGTTTTTCCATTAAAAACAACAATTTCCTTTTCTTGTTTACCCAACAACAATTTTCCAATCGGAGAAGATACAGAAATGGCTAAATAGTGTTCGCGATCAACAATAAGCTGACCTGCACTAACGCTTAAAAAATAAGTTCCTTGATTGGTTTTCACCAAACTTCCTAAGTGTGTTATCTTTGATTTTTTAGTAAGATCTATTTTAGACAAGGTTTCTTTCATTTGCAAAACACCTTGTAATTGTTGTCCTGCTTTTTCCATTTCTAACTGCAACATAGCGCGTCCGGTTTCGTGTTTATCTCCAGCAGAACTTTTGGTTTCTGATTGCAATGCGTTTTGATTGGATGAAATCGTCTCTTGAATAGTTTGCAGGCGATTATTTACAACTATTTCACATTGCTTATAAAGGATTTCTTTAAGTTTCATTTTGTATCATAAATGCAAATGCTCCATAATTTCCATGATGCGTAATTGTACATGAGCTGGTGAGTTTTTTTTCTTCGTGATAATATAAAGGGGCTCCTATGGGAGATTTTCTTTGTTCGATTTCTTCTAATGAAATACCTGTCTCATCAACTAAAGTTTGTTTTAAGTCTTTATCAATTGTTTTTGGTGATCCAATAGAGGAAAAAACTTTTGCCCTTTTAAGTTTACTGTTTGCGATGGTATAAATATAAAAAGCATCTATAAAAGTAGTTGTATAATATTTATTATCATTAAAAAAAACAACCCCTTCGTCTTTAGAAGTTAAACTACATTCAAACTTTTGGGGAGCAAAAAAACGTTTTAAATGCTTCTGGGTATAGCATTTATAAGCTGCTTCTTTCATGCTCCAAAACAACCAAACTTGTAAAAATGGGTTTTCTGATTTTAAAATAGTTCGCTGCTCATTCAAAGTAAATTGTTTCTCTAAAAATCCCTTTCGCTGCCAATTACTTTCTTTTTTAGCAAGGTTTAAATCAACAATATCATTCCCAATCATTGTGCTGTTTGCTTTTCTATTATGATTTCTACCACCGACTTTATTGTCAACATTTTATCCATAGATTCGTTATCAATCATGATCTTAAACTCATCTTCTACGTCTAATACAATATCGACTAGGTTTGCCGAATTTATTTCTAAATCATTCATAAAGTCAGTCTCTTCTGAGATGTTTTTAAACGCTTCTTCGTTTTGAATATATGGCTTTACAATCGTTGATAGTTGTATAATTATTTCTTCTTTTGTCATTGAATTATGTGTTTGTCTCTTTGAGTTAACGTTAAAGATTTCTAAACCGCTAGAATTGATCTTAATTAATTTATTGTTTTGAATATTTTTTAAAGATAACACAAGCGTTTACATCACCAAAACCAAAACTTGCTTTTACAAGAATATTAATTTCTTTTTCAAGGAGTTTTTGCGGAATTTTATCCTCAGAAATTAACTCTAAAATTTCTGGGTGAACATCTTCACAGTTTATGTTTGGAAAAATAAATTGTTCGTAAATTTGGAGCACCGAAGCCACAGATTCTATTGCCCCTGCAGCTGATAAACAATGTCCGGTCATCGATTTTAAAGAATTGATATATGGAAAATCTCTTCCATTTCTTTGCAGTGCTTTTGTCCAGTTTTCTATTTCTAACACATCTTTTGATGTTGCTGTTAAATGCCCGTTTATTGTATCAACTTCATCCGCAGAAACACCTGCATCAAGAATTGCATCTGTAATACATTTCTGAACAGCCTCTGCATTTGGCGCCGTTAATGTTCCTCCATTTCTTTGTCCTCCAGAATTGATGTTTCCCCCTAAAACCTCAGCATATATTGTTGCATTTCTTCCCAATGCACTTTCTAAAGATTCTAAAACCAACGCGCCACCTCCACTTCCTGGCACAAAACCTGTTGCTGTTTCGCTCATGGGGCGTGAACCTTTTTCGGGACTATCATTGTGCTTGTAACTCATTACTCTCATTGCATCAAACCCCCCCCAAGTATACAAACTACTATCACTAGAGCTTCCCACTAACATTCTTTTTGCCTTCCCGTTTTTAATGCGCTCAAAACCCATTAACAAAGCTTCTGTTCCTGTAGTACATGCTGATGAATTTGTGGTAACCTGATTACCCAACCCTAAAATTCCACCTAAATATGCCGAAATTCCACTAGCCATCGTTTGTACTACAGAAGTACTTCCTAATCTCCTTACTTGTTGGTCATCAATTTTATAAATAGCTTCTCTAAATTTTTCAATTCCAGAAGTTCCAGTTCCAAAAATTAAACCTGAATCATACTCTAAATTTGAATTTTCATCCACCGAAAAACCTGCGTCTTTCCAGGCATCAATTCCCGCTATACAACCATATAAAATAGAGGTGCTTTGAAAACCTCTTAATTGCAAAGGGGTTAAATATTTGAGTTTTTTCTCTTCTGAAATATCTGGAATTCCTCCAATACAACAAGAAAATCCTTTGTCTTTTAGGTTTTGATGAAAAGTAATTCCTGAGCTTCCAGATTTAATTGCTTTGGTAAATGCCTCTAAACCAACTCCATTTGGAGAAACAACTCCTAATCCTGTAATTACAACTCTATTTTTGACTTCTGATGAATTCATTTTCGACATTTATTTTGCAGTTATCATTCCTGAAATCGTTCCTCTACAAACCAATTCTTTCTTGTCGTTTAACATCTTAACACTACATTTCAATTTATTAAACCGGAAATATATTTTCTCTGAGATGACTGTTACTTTTTCGCTAGGCAAAACAGGAAGGTAAAAATCCACTTGATTTGATGTAAGTGCTATTTGGAGGTTTTTTTTTGAGGTCACTTGCTCTTTTACTAAGTAAATTCCTAAACAAACAACGCCAATTTGCGCCATTGTTTCTGTTAAAATAACACCAGGTGTTATTGGGTTCTCTTTAAAATGGCCTTTATAAAAAAATTCTGTTGGTTTGAATGTATAATTTCCAGTAACTCCTTTTTCTGAAATAGCAGTTACTTCATCAACAAACAAAAAAGGTTTTTGATATGGTAATTGTTTTATGATTTCTAATAGTTTCATTTCGTCTGTCATTCCTGCGGAAGCAGGAATCTATAATTAGTTGTTCAATATTCTATGTATACTTGGTTGTTATCTTTTTTCTATCATATAGAATTGCCTTCTTTTCTTTTGTTTTGGTTTGTTTGGATTCCTGCTTCCGTAGGAATGACAAAATTTCACCATTCTAATAAAATTCTTTGTGCAGAAAAACCTGGGCCAAAGCTCAACATAATCCCTTTTTCTCCTTTAGCGGGGCTTCTATCCATAAACCTTTCTAAAACATATAAAACTGTAGCGCTCGACATGTTTCCGTAAAGTCGTAAAACTTCTTTTGTATCGTCAATATTCTTTCCTAAGGCGCCAAATAAGTCTTCTACTGTTTGAACAATTTTTTTCCCTCCAGGGTGAAAAATTAAGTGTTCAATATCTTTAATTGTTAAGTTGTTTCGTTCTAAAAAAGGATGAATAATAAAAGGAAAATGTTCCGCAATTTTTTGAGGAACCTCTTTGTCTAAAATCATTTGAAGCCCTGTGTTTACCAATTTGAAGCCCATCATGCTTGTTGCATCATAAAAATGATACATCGCTTCGTCCACAATTTCCGGGCCTTTATCGTCTGGACATGAAGATAAAATTACACTTGAAGCGCCATCTCCAAAAATTGCAGCGCTAACGATATTGGTCATCGAAAAATCATTTAATTGAAACGTTGCTGTTGGCGCTTCTACAGCAATTACAGCGGCTCTTTTACCTGGATTTGCCTTTAAGAAATTCTTTGCATAAATAATTCCAGAAACGCCTGCCGCACAACCCATTTCTGTTACAGGAAGCCTAACGATATCTTGTTTCATTTCTAAAGAATTAATTAAATAAGCATCTAAAGAAGGAATCATAATTCCTGTACAACTAACTGTAATTATATAATCTATTTCAGAAGGTTTTAACCTTGCTTTGTCTAATGATTTCTTTAATGACTTTTCTGCTAGTTGGATAACTTCTCTTGCATAAATATCGTTTTTTTGTTCAAAAGAAGTTGCGGTAAAAACTTCTTCTGGGTTCATAATCGAATATCGTTTATCAACTGCTGCACCCTCAAATAGTTTGATCACCTTACGCTGAAAACGCTCGTCTTGATGTCGCATCCAGAGCCTTACAAAAGGAATGATGTCTTTTGTTTCCCTAAAGTACTTTGGTAATTGCTTTGCAACTGCTGTTATTTTTACTCCCATTTATTTTTTTATTATCCACAGAAAACGAAATGCCCATTTCCATGAAATTTGTGGTTGAATGTTTATTTTTTTAGAAATTGTAACAAGCTCTTTACGCTTAAACCCTCTTAAAACAGAAATCAAACCATCATTTACAATCATTTTGTTTGCGATAAACACAGATAATAACTTAAACAAATAATAAGCCATTTTATGTCTGTGTAAATCGTTTACAACAACGCCTATTTTTGCTTGTTTAGAAGTGGTTTCTAAAAAAGAAACCAATTGATCTTCTTTAAAATGATGTAAAAATAAAGTTGCCAATACAACATCAAATTGGCTCCTTTTAAATTCATTAGAAAAAATATCTTGTGTTTTAAAACTCAATTCCGGATATTTTAAAGATAGTTCATTTGCGTAAGCTATTGCTGTTGGATTGGCATCAACACCAATTAAATTAAATTTATAATGCTGTTTTCTACCAAATTTTGCTACATCACGTAAAATATCGCCATGACCACAGCCAATATCAATAATCGTAATTTCTTGCTCTTTTGGGTGATTTTGAAGAATCTTTTCTAGCCCTTTTATAGTTACTTTATTTCCGCCCAACCATCGGTTGATGTTTTCTAATTTATCTAACGTATCTCGCAACAAATCTCCTCCAATAGAAAAATCATCCATCATCTCCTCTTGGTCTGTTCTTTGCCTTGTGCTTATAAAAAAACTCATTAAATTTGAATTGGTTTTCCGTGGGTTTGCTTGATAATTATAGGAACTAAAAAAGGGAATTGCTTTAAAAATTGAAGCAAAATCGAAGCAATTTTATCTTTTCTAAGTAATGTGGCGATAAAATGACCGGATTTCAACCTCCATTTAAATTGAGTATTCCATTGTCTAATATACCTTTTTTCTAGCTCCTCTCTTGTTTTAATTTCTCCTTTTAAAAAACTTAAAATTAACCCAGAGGCTATTTGTGCACTTTGTATTGCCATGCTCATACCATTACCGCACAGAGGGTGAATCATCCCTGCTGAATCACCACACATTATCATATGTTTTTCTACTGGTTTTTTTGTTTCAAAAGAAATCTGACTTATAGAAAGGGGTTTCTCAAAAAGAGGGGTTGTATTGTTGAAAATTTCTTTTAAAAAGTGGTTTTTAAAAACTACTTGTTCTTGAAAATCAGAAATATTCTTGTATTTTTTAAAAGATGAAAAATTTGTGATATAACATAGGTTAATTGTATTATTCTCTACTTTAGAAACGCCACAATACCCACCGGTAAAATTATGAAGTGCCACTAAATTTTCCAAGAAATCTCCTTTTACATGAATCTTTACTCCTAAATAAGGAGATTTTTTTTTGATAAAATCACGCTCCATTTTCACATCCAACAAAGAGCGCTTACCAAATGCGCCAATTACAATTTTTGAATGAAAAGAGTTGTTTTGTTTTGTGTGTACCGTAAAACGATTGTTTTCAAAAGCAAGATCAATAACAGAATCTTGTAACAATAAAACCCCTTTCGATTTCGCTTTTTCTGATAAAATAAAGTCAAATTGATAGCGAGAGATCCCAAAACCCCCTAAGGGAAGCTTTGCGGAAATTACCTGATTCTTTGTGGTAGAAAGCTCAAAGTTGGTGATTTTCACAGCACCAAAATCAAATGGGTTGATTTCTAGAAATTTTAAATAAGGCAAAACTTCATTAGAAATATACTCTCCACAAACTTTGTGTTTTGGGTATTCGTTTTTTTCTATCAACAAAACTTTCATTCCTTCCTTAGATAAATGAATCGCATTACATAAACCAGCCAATCCGCCACCAATAATAATAACATCAAAAAATTTAGTGGTAGATTTCATCTTAATTGTTTAAAAGCTCTGCCAATTCTTTACCTACCAAACTCCCAATTGCAACGCCCATTCCACCTAAACGTACTCCGCAATACACATGTGTGCTAATTGGTTTTACAATGGCTTTTTTCTGATTTCCAACACCCATAATTCCACTCCAAGAATGTGCTATTTCAAATTTTGTGTTTGGCAAGATCGTTTCTTGTAAAATGGTTTTTAACTGATTTTGAATCAATTCTGTTTCTCCGAATTCAGCAGTTTCTTCTCCTTTAAAATCGAGATTTCTTCCGCCTCCAAATAAAATTCTGTCACCAACATTTCTAAAATAATAGTAGCCTTTATCTAAATGAAATGTTCCTTTGACCTGTAGGTTTTTAATCGGTTTTGTAATGAGTACTTGCGCCCTAGCTGGCTGCACATTTTCTTGCAACAGTTGCTTTGCAAAACCATTGGTTGCAATAAAAAGTTTGTTGGTTGTAAAGGCTATTTGATTGGTTTTTACCGAAACTCTATCATTCTGTTCTGTATAACTTTCAACAGCAATATTATTCAGAATTTTAACTCCAGCTTTTTGTGCTTTTAAAAGTAACTGAGCCATCATTTTTCCTGTATCAATTTGGCCTTCAAATTGATTGACACTATAGATTGGTTGTATCTTTTGAAAATTGAAAACATTCTCTGATTCCGAAAAAACATCTTGCTTAAAGACAGGAGCAATCAGTTTATTTATCTGATTTTTTTTAGAAGCACATTCTTCAAACAACTCTTTGTTTAAAAACAATTCATACCCTTTATTTTGTTGAAAATCAATGTTTTTATCACCTAGGGTTTTTCGCAGCAATTGCAAGCCTTCCCAGCGCTTTTTTACCAAATCAAATACTTCTTCTTCGGTGTGCGTTTTTAAATCGTCTACCAATTCAGACAAGCTTCCGAAACAAGCAAACCCGGCGTTTTTAGAACTCGCTCCTTGTGGCAACATTCCTTTTTCTAACACTAAAATAGTTGCTGTTGGGTGCTTTTTCTTCAATGTTAATGCGCAATTTAAGCCAACAATTCCGCTCCCAACAATGGTAAAATCAACGTTGGTAAACCACTCTTTAAGTTCCCAATAACTAAAATTCATTTGTTATATATTTTTTTCAAAACACAAACTGTTTTCAATGCCTTTGTATTGACCATAGTTTATATTCATTCTTTTATAGTTACATTTATGATATAATTTAACTGCTTCAACTTGTCGCTCTCCGGTTTCTAAAATACACTTTTTATAGCCCATTTCTTTTGCCCATTTTTCTAATTCTAATAAGGTATTAACAGCAATTCCTTCGCCTCTAAAATTTTCTATAACAAACATTCTTTTTACCTCAACAGCATCAGTATCAAAATGTTTGATTGCTCCACAACCGACTGGTTTTTTATCTTTATAAACCACTATTACATGTTTAATTATATCAATATTATTAAACTGATTGTAAAACTCATGATCTTCTCCATCAGTTATTTTTAAATGGGCGTCTAGCTCTTTTACAAGATTGATAAAATCTGTGTTTTGCGAATTTGTTCTTGTAATTTTTATGTTCATGTTCACATTCTTTTCTGTCATTTCAAGGCGCGAAGCAATCTCTTTGTTTGTTGGCAGATTACTTCGTTATTCTTCCTCGCAATGACGCTGTGCGTCAAAAATCAAATTTTAATTGCACCAAAACGGGTTCTTTTTTTTCTGTGTTTAAATTACCGAAAGATAAACCTAATAATCGTACTGAGTTTTTTAACTTTTCTTGAAATAACAATTCTTTTACTGTAGGCAAAAATTCCGCTTTTGTTTGCATAAATTCTGCAACCGTTTTGCTTCTTGTTTGCTGTGTAAAATCTGAATATTTTATTTTAAGTGTAATGGTTTTTCCTTTGGTTTTAGAGTTTTTCATTCTTCGTTCTAGTTCATCAGCAATCTGTTCTAATCGCTCTAACATAAACACTTCTGATGAAATGTTTTCATTAAAGGTGCGTTCTGCCGCAATGGATTTTCGAATGCGATTTGCTTTAACTTCACTCTTATGAATTCCTCTAACGATGTGATAATAATGTCCACCAGACTTGCCAAATAACGAAGTTAATTCTTCTTTTGTTTTTTGCTTTAAATCGCTTCCTTTGAAAATTCCTTGGTTATGCATTTTAGCGGCAGTTACTTTTCCAATACCATAAAACTTATTGATAGATAACTCTTCTAAAAACGAAATAACCTCTTCTGGATTGACCGTTTTTTGTCCGTTTGGTTTGTTAACATCAGAAGCAACTTTAGCTATGAATTTGTTGATCGATATTCCTGCGGATGCGCGCAGTTCTAATTCCGCCCAAATTCGATCTCTAATTTCTTGGGCGATTAAACTTGCAGACGGATTTCCTTTTTTGTTTTCGGTAACATCTAAATAGGCTTCGTCTAAAGAAAGTGGCTCTACCAAATCTGTATATTCATAAAAAATACTTCTGATTTTTGCAGAGATTTCTTTGTATCTCGAAAATCGTGGAGGCACAAAGATTAAATGTGGGCATTTTTGTTTTGCCAACACGCCACTCATTGCAGAGCGGACTCCAAATTTACGTGCCTCATAACTTGCTGCAGAAACTACTCCGCGAATTTCATTTCCGCCAACCGCTAAAGGTTTTCCTCTTAGGTCTGGATTGTCCAATTGCTCTACAGATGCATAAAATGCATCCATATCTACATGAATAATTTTCCGAAAAGGCGGTTGTAATTCCATCTTTCGAAAATACGGAAAAGTTCTTATTTGTCATTCCTGCGAAAGCAGGAATCTATACTATTTTGGTGAGTTATTTAAAAAATCAATACAAAGTTGTATTGCTTCTTTTAATTCTTTGGGCAAGCCTTCTTTTTTCCATGGATGCGACGTGTTAAACACATGATTGGCTTTTTCTACAATTTCTAATTGACTATTCGAGCACCAAGAATGTAGCTTTTTTGCTTCTTCGACAGAAACAGAAGTATCATTATTGCCATGGATAATTAAATACGGGGTTTCTAACTTTTCAACTGCTCGCTTTATGGTCAATCGTTCTTCATTTTCTATAAAATCTTCATAAAACTGATAGAAATGAGGCATTTGTTGTTTTGTTCTTCCATTTAACACATATTTTACGCCGTCTTTTTTCCATTGTTCTAAATCTCCTGAAGTTGCTGTTCTTTTGCCAAAATCACAAACACCCGCTAAAGAAATCACTTTAGAAACTCGTTGGTCTTCTTCAGATTTTATGGTTACAATTCCGCCAGCTCTACTATGTCCAATTAAAGAAACATTCTCTAAATCAATTTCACGTTGAAAATCATTCTTTGAAAAAACCCAATCAATAACGCTTTCTAAATCGTCTAGTTCTTTGGTGTAGTTATTGTTTCCAAACGCCTCTAAATCAGGAAAGTCTATTGGTTGATTGACTGTGCCGCCATTGTGAGAAAAATTAAATTTGACAAAAAAGAATCCTGCATCTGCAAATACTTTTGCCATCAAATTCCATGCGCCCCAATCTTTAAATCCTTTGTAGCCATGGCAAAAAAGAACTATTGATTTTGGTTGGGAGTTTGCACTATAAAAAACATCCGCAAGAATTGGCTTTTGGTGCTTTCCTTGTAAAATTGTGTTTTTAATTATTTTCATTTTTTATGAATTTAAAACAGTTGTTTTAATTAACATAAAAACAGCTACTAGTCCTGTGATGATGCTTAATACCAAACCAATATCTTTTGTTAGTTTTCCTGTTTTCTTTTGAATATTCTTTGCGTATTTTCCATATAAAAAAAGGATACAAAAAGTACCAGTTGTAGACCCGAAAATAAAAAATGCTACAAGAAGTGTCTCAAAACTCATTAAGTGAAAGAGTTCTAATGTTGCTGTTGTTCCACAGAAAAAAGGAATGGCAAACATGTTTAATGAAGACAATAACACACCGGTAAAAAAAGAGTTTCCTTTTCTGTCTTTACTTGGTTTTGCAACTGTATTTTTGCTTTTAGATTGTTTGAAAAAAAACATAGACAACAAAAAGAAAATTACAATTCCAACTTGTTCTAAACTTTCTAAAATTGTTGGGTTTTCATAAATGTACTTCGTCAATAAGATTGCAATATAAGCTTGTATACAAACAACTAAAGAAACACCTAATAAATAATAATAAGATTCTTTTTTATTTTTTTCTAAACTAATTTTTAAAGCTGTCATGTTTAACATGCTTGGTGTTATTGACCCCATAAAAGAGAAAATAAAACCAAAAAGAACGTGTAAAAGTATACTCATTATGTATTAATCTAATTTTGCCAAAGATTGTATATAAATTCCAGAAAACAAAAAACGCATCAAAAAATGATGCGTTTTTATGCTATTATATATGGTGTTGTTTTTTTATTAAACGACACCTTGATCTAACATTGCATCGGCAACTTTTACGAAACCTGCAACATTTGCTCCTTTTACGTAATCTACATAACCATCTTCTTGAGTTCCGTACATAATACAAGAAGCGTGAATATCGTTCATAATTTGATGTAATTTTGCATCAACTTCTTCTCTTGTCCAGTTGTAACGTAAAGAGTTTTGGCTCATTTCTAAACCTGAAGTTGCAACTCCACCTGCATTTGATGCTTTTCCTGGCGCAAACAATATTTTTGCTTTTTGGAAAACCTCAATTGCTTCAGGTGTAGAAGGCATATTTGCTCCTTCTGCAACACAAATACATCCGTTTGCAAGTAATGTTTTAGCTTCTTCTCCGTTTAACTCATTTTGAGTTGCACAAGGTAAAGCTACATCTGCTTTTACAGACCAAGGTCTTTCTCCTGCAAAGAATTTTGCATTTGGATATTTCTCTGTATACTCGTTAATTCTTCCTCTACGAACATTTTTAATCTCCATAACGTATGCTAATTTCTCAGCATTAATCCCTTCTGCATCGTAAATATATCCTGAAGAATCTGACATTGTTACTACTTTTGCTCCTAATTGAGTTGCTTTTTCTGTTGCATATTGTGCAACGTTTCCAGATCCTGAAACCACAACTGTTTTACCCGCAAATGAATCTCCTTTTGTTTTTAACATGTTTTCAGCAAAGTATACATCTCCGTAACCTGTTGCCTCTGGTCTAATTAAAGAACCTCCCCAAGAAGCACCTTTTCCTGTTAACACTCCAACAAACTCGTTGCGTAATTTTTTATATTGACCGAACATAAATCCGATTTCTCTTCCTCCAACACCAATATCTCCTGCTGGTACATCTGTGTTTGCTCCAATATGACGGAATAATTCTGACATGAAAGCTTGACAAAAAGCCATTACTTCTCTGTCTGATTTCCCTTTTGGATTAAAGTCAGATCCTCCTTTTCCTCCACCCATTGGTAAAGTTGTTAATGAGTTTTTAAAAACTTGTTCAAACCCTAAGAATTTTAAGATAGATAAGTTTACTGATGGGTGAAAACGCAAACCTCCTTTGTAAGGACCTATTGCTGAATTAAATTCAACTCTATACCCTCTATTAACTTGTGTTTCTCCACTATCATCTACCCAAGGAACTCTAAATAAGATTGTTCTTTCAGGTTCAACCATTCTTTCTAGCAATTTTTTCCCTTGATATTTAGGGTTGTTTTCTATAAACGGAATTACAGTTTCTGCAACTTCGTGTACAGCTTGTAAAAATTCTGGCTCGTTAGAATTACGTTGTTTTACGTAATCCATAAAAGCATTTATTTTAGATTCCATAGTTTTTAAATCTATTTTTTATGAAATTAATAATTTAACGCTGCAAAGATAACTATTTTTCAAATCTTTAAATTCAAAACCGGCTATTATTTTACCCTTTTTATAAAGTCGTTTTTCATCGTCATGAACTCTTTATAAAACCTAGAGTTTAATTGATTTAAAAATCATAAATTTGCATCTTACTATTTGGGAAATTAAAATGTTAGATAAAGTAAAAGAACTAATTGGTGATGTAAAAACGTTTAAAGCAGCTACTAAAGAAGAGGTTGAAGCGTTTAGAATAAAATATTTAGGAAGCAAGGGTCTTTTAAAAGAGTTGTTTGCTGAGTTTAAAAATGTAGATGCCGCAATGCGAAAGGATTTTGGACAGGCGTTAAACACCTTGAAAAAAGCTGCAGAAGAAAAGGTTGACGAATTAAACGACAGCTTAGATAATTCTACTGAAGAAAAAAATATTTATGGAGATTTATCACGCCCTTCTGAACCGATAGAATTAGGTTCTCGTCATCCAATATCTTTAGTGAAAAACCAAATTATAGAGGTGTTTAACCGAATTGGCTTTACCGTTTCTGAAGGTCCAGAAATTGAAGATGACTGGCACAATTTTACGGCATTAAACCTACCTGAATACCATCCAGCAAGAGACATGCAGGATACTTTTTTTATTGAACAAAATCCAGATATCTTATTAAGAACACACACTTCTTCTGTGCAAGTGCGATATATGGAAAACAATACGCCTCCTATTAGAACCATTTCTCCGGGAAGAGTTTTTAGAAATGAAGATATTTCTGCTCGTGCGCATTGTATTTTTCATCAAGTAGAAGGTTTGTATATTGATACGGATGTTTCTTTTGCCGATTTAAAACAAACGTTGTTATACTTTACAAAAGAGATGTTTGGAAAGTCTAAAATTCGTTTACGTCCTTCTTATTTTCCGTTTACAGAGCCAAGTGCTGAGGTAGATATTTACTGGGGATTAGAAACCGAAACCGATTACAGAATTACCAAAGGAACGGGTTGGTTAGAAATTATGGGTTGTGGAATGGTAGATCCTAATGTGTTGAAAAACGCAAATATTGATCCTGCAAAATATTCTGGATATGCATTCGGAATGGGAATTGAGCGTATTGCCATGTTGTTATATCAAATTCCTGATATTAGAATGTTTTACGAAAACGACAAGCGTTTCTTAGAACAGTTTAAATCGGTGATATAATAATTAACTGTCATTGCATGTTTACGAAGCAATCTTCTTCATTTAAGCAGATTACTTCGTCATTCTTCCTCGTAATGACGAACTTAAAACAAGTTCCAGCATAAATGAAAAAAGACATTCAAATTCCTAATGTTACTGATGTAGAAATCGCTGTTATATATGAGTTTAACGATGAATATAAAACAGATGACTGGAATGTGTACATCATCAATAATAAAAATGTAGATTTAGAACAAGTTCTTATTGTTTCTCAAGGGTTTAATAACACAAAAGCGACATCAATATTGCGCAAGAAAATAAACAAACTTCCTGCAAACTCTTTTGCTAAGGTAGAGTTTATTCAGCCTGAATTATTCAAACTTCACAATCGTTTTCATGTTACTTTTTTTGAAGGCAACACCTTACAAGAAAAAACGTTTCTTTTTGAAAAAAACACCGTTAAAGAAGGTGCTTTACGCATGATTCCTGAGTTAAAAAAACGTGGAATTTTAGCAAGTTAGTCATTGCGAATGGAGTGAAGCAATCTCTTAAACAAGAACTAAAAACAAACAGATTACTTCGTTAGACTCCCTCGTAATGAAGATTTCCTTGTCATTCTCGCAAAAGCGGGATTCCAAATTTACTTCATTACAAGCATCTTAACTTTCTGAAAACCTACTTGTTTAATATGGATTCCCTTTTTCAAGGGAATGACAATAAAGAGGGGTTTAAGTTGTTTAAAAAAATATTTTTATTTCTCTATAAATCATTACAATTCCAATCATTACAAAAACGAGAACACCTCCAGCAATTGTAATATCATCATACATTAAACTATATTTAATGTTTTTGTGTCTTTTATCTTTTCCACTATTTATATACAGATAATATAAATAATAAGAGCCTAAAATTAGCAACGCTAATCCAATTAATAAATTAAAAACATCCATCTAAAAAATATTTTTATCCCAAAAATCCAATCACTAAATACATCAACGTAGTAATTACACCACCAACCAAGGCATAGGGCATTTGTGTCTTTACATGATCTATATGGTCACTTGCAGACGCCATAGAAGAGATAATAGAGGTGTCTGATATTGGAGAACAATGGTCTCCAAAAATTCCTCCACCTAGTGTTGCTGCAACTACTATGGTAATATCTGCTCCGTGAATGTTTGCCATCGGAATTGAAATAGCCATCATAATAGCAAATGTTCCCCAAGAGGTTCCTGTAGAAAATGCAATGAACGAACTAATTATAAAAACAACTGCTGGCAATAATTCTGGCGAAAGCCATTCTTTGGTTGCGTTGGCAACATAAACACCTGTTTCTAATTCTTTACAAGCGTTTCCAATTGCAAATGCCAATAACATCAACAACGCTAAAGGCATCAACTCACTAATTCCTTTTAAGGTTAAATCAACTGCTTCTTTTGGTTTCATAATTCCTTGAATGAAATACATAATCATTGCTACTAATAAAGAAGTAATAACCGCGTATAAAACAGAAGATGAACCTGAGCCCTGACCAATTGCTTGAGAAGCATGGTTAAAAACCGAAGTAGATGACTCTACGCTACTCCATCCGGTAAAAATTAAGTTGATTGGCATCATTAAAACCATTACTAATAATGGCACAATCATATTATATGCTTTGGCTTTGATTCCTTCTTTTGGCGGAAAAGAAGTAACTGCATCAGAAACCATGGGTTTTGAACCTTCGTTCATTAATAAACCGGTTTCTTTAGTTCTCTGTTCTGCTTTTTTCATAGGACCCCAATCTTTTTTGGTAAGAATTACTATAAAAACAATAGCAATTGCCAATATTGGATAAAAATTATACTTGATGGAAGACATCATTACAGAAAAAGGCTTTTCTATTCCTTGTGTTAGTAATAAACCCATGATAAAAGCCCCCCAAGCATTAAACGGAATTAATATGGATGCTGGTGCTGAACTTGAATCTGCTATATAAGCTAATTTTTCTCTTGGTATTTTTAATTTATCAAAAACCGGTCTGTATAAAGTCCCTACCGTTAATGAGCTAATGCTGGTTTCTACAAACAACAACAATCCTGTAATCATTGCAATTACCTGGATCATTACTCTACTATAACCTGCTTGTTTTTTCTCTAATTTTACAATTAGTTTATTTAAAATATTGATAAAACCTTCAACACCTCTTGAAAACTGAATAAATATTAATAATGCTCCAACTAAAGCACTAAACATAATGGTTCTTGTACTTCCTTTATCTTGAAAAACATCAACCATTCCTTCTATCATTGCCAATGTGCCGTCTAACGGGTTCCAACCTTTCATAATTAACCAAGAAAACCAAATTCCGAATAACAAAGCAATGTAAACTTGCTTTGTTCTTAGTGCTAAAATAATTGCAACAATCGGCGGAATTACCGAAAGAAAACCATACTCCATAAAAACTGTTTTTTTAATTTTTTTTAAAGATACTAATTAAAACAAAATCTATGTTCTTTTGAAGTTTATTCCTATTTTTATTCTCTAAAGCGAATTTTACAATGGCAAAGTTTTATACCTCAATTACTAAAAGAGTTCAGCAATTTATTGACAAACAAAAGGTGTTTTTTGTAGCAACTGCTCCAGAAAACGGAAGAATAAATTTATCTCCTAAAGGAATGGATTCTTTTAGAGTGATGAATGAAAACCGTGTTTTGTGGTTAAATGTTACTGGAAGCGGAAATGAAACAGCGGCACATTTATTAGAAAAAAACAGAATAACCATCATGTTTTGCTCCTTTGAAGGTGCGCCAAATATTTTACGTTTATATGGAAAAGGAAAGGAAATCAAAGAGATAGATCCAAATTGGAACGAAGTTATTTCATTATTTCCTAAAACCCCAGGAACAAGGCAAATTTTTGATATTGCAATAGAATCTGTGCAAACTTCTTGCGGAATGTCCATTCCGTTTTTTGAATACAAAGGTGAGCGAGAAGAATTAAATGATTGGGCATCTGAAAAAGGCAAAGACGGAATTAAAGACTATTGGGAGGCAAAAAATCAAACAAGTATTGATGGTTTGCCAACACATATTTTAAATTAGCGGCTCTTCTTTTTCGTGTTCTTCTAGGTCTTTCCTTAGGTCCAGTGCTCTGAAAGAAGGTGAAACTATTCCTGTGGTAATAACCGTTATTAAAGTCATTGTTCCTCCAAAAACAACCGCCGTTACAGTTCCCATTAATTTCGCTGTAAAACCACTTTCAAAAGCGCCAAGTTCGTTTGATGAACCTACAAAAATCGAGTTTACGGATGATACTCTTCCTCTCATATGATCTGGTGTTTTCAATTGTAAAATTGTTTGCCTAATTACCATAGAAATTCCGTCTGTAACTCCGCTAAAAAATAGCGCGAGTAATGAAACCCAAAAAGTTGTTGATAATCCGAAAACAATAATACAAACCCCAAAACCAAAGATTGCAAAAAGTAATTTCATTCCCGCGTTTTTACTAATAGGGATATAGGCTGTGATAAACATCGTTAAGAACGCACCAATTGCGGGGGCCGCCCTTAAGGCACCAAATCCTTGTGGTCCAACTTTTAAAATATCTTGTGCATATATGGGCAACAAGGCAACTGCACCACCAAACAAAACCGAAATCATGTCTAACGTAATTGCTCCAAAAATTGCTTTTGTTTTATACACAAATTGAATTCCTTCTTTTAAGCTTTGAAAAACAGGTTCTCCGATTTTAGGGTTTAATATTGGTTTTTTCTTAATAAAAAAAACCAACCCAAAAGAAATTAAGACCAAGCCGAAAACAATAGACAATGACCAATGGACTCCAATCCATAAAATGGAAAAACCTGCAAAAGCCGGCCCTAAAACAGAAGCCATTTGCCAGGTAGAACTGCTCCATGTTGCAGCGTTTGGATATAATTTTTTAGGGACTATTAAAGCAACTAAAGAAAATATTGTTGGACTAAAAAAAGCTCTTAAAAAACCACCAAAAAACACAAATCCATAAATGGAATATAAAATTGTTTTTGTAGACCAACCTGAAACCACCGCTGGCCATGTTAATAAAAACAATCCTAAACTTATCAACGAAAACAATCCAATACAGAGTGCTAATAGGTTCCTTTTTTCTTTTTGGTCTACAATATGACCCGCAAACAACGCCATTGAAACTGCCGGAATTACTTCCATAAGTCCGATCATTCCTAAAGATAAAGGGTTTTTGGTTATGCTATAAACTTGCCATTCTATAATGATAAACTGCATTGACCAACCAAAAATCAACACAAGCCTTATAATTAAAAAAATATTGAATTCTTTAATCCGTAAGGCCGCGTAAGGGTCTTTTTTTACTTTTTGCACAACGTTAGTTCAACTTTAGGTCCATTAGAATAGCAAACGTTTCGTTTACGTCTTCTTCTTTTACCACAATGGTCATTTCATGTGTTGTAGAAATGATTTCTTGTAGCGGAATATTTGCCCAAGCCAATTGCTTTAATATGAAATAATAAACCCCAGATTGATCTAAGTTGTCTTTGGGTAATTTAATGGTAATTGAAGCTAAGTCTAAAACGCTATGAATTAAGGTTTCTTTATTAAAAATACCCTCTACATACTTCTGTAAGTTTTTACTTATTACAATATTACTTTCAAAAATTCCTTGAGAAACCGTTAAAAAATAATCATTGTTGTCTGATGCTTTGCTTAACAGTTTTGCTATTTCTTTTAATAAAGAGGGTGTATTTTTAAACGTAAAATCACATAAATCTGACCGAACAATAAAGTCTCCTAAATTTGATGCCAGTTTTTTTATGTTTCTTCTAATGCGTAATTCGTTTGCTGGTGATAAGCGATTTATTGCCATCATTACAGCCCCTATTTTTATTTCTTTTTTTAATAATTCAGAAACTTCTGGTAAAATAATTCTAGCTAAAGAAGATACATTGATTAGCTTTTCATTCAACGCCTCTTCTATAAAAGGCGTTTTACGTATTGTGCTTTCTACAGCTTCTTGGATTGTTTTCATTTTGTTTAATTTTAAACACCTTGTTATAATATGTAAATATATTAAATAAATTTGTTGTTGATTGTGTTTCGTTGTTTTTTTGTTTAAAAAATAACAAAATGATTGTTTTAAAATTTGGTGGAACTTCTGTTGGGAGTGCAAAAAACATTAAAAAAGTTGTTGAAATAATTTCAAGAAACAGGGCCTCAAAAATTGTTGTACTGTCTGCTGTTTCTGGCACAACCAATTCGTTATTAGCGATTGCGAAAGCAATTAAAAACAATCAATTAATTGAAGGTTTAGAATTAATAACGCTTTTAGAAAAAGAATATCTGCTTATAATAGCTGAGTTATTTGCAACCAATCACTATAAAAACAAAGCTTTAACGTTTGTTTTAGAGAAGTTTAATGATCTTAAAAGCTTGTCAAGCGAGGATGAAAATTTAGAAAACAGAATTGTTGCTCAAGGAGAAATTTTATCTACGAACTTAGTGCAATTGTTTTTAGAAGAGTCTAACATTTCTTCTTCCTTGATTTCTGCTCTTGATTTTATGGTTGTTGATGAAGAGGGTGAGCCTGTTGTTTCAAAAATAAAAGAAAAACTATGTCCAATTATTAACAAAAACCAAGCGAGTAATACTTGGATAACGCAAGGTTTTATTTGTAGAAACGATAAAGGGGCAATTGCTAATTTAAAGCGAGGAGGAAGTGATTATACGGCGTCATTAATTGGTGCCGCAATAGATGCAGATGAAATTCAAATTTGGACAGATATTGATGGAATGCACAATAACGATCCTCGGTTTGTAGAAAATACTTTTTCCATAAAAGAAATCTCTTTTGATGAAGCTGCAGAGTTGGCTTATTTTGGAGCAAAAATATTACATCCACAGAGTTTAATTCCAGCAAAAGAAAACAATATTCCTGTATTGTTAAAGAACACATTTAGTCCTTTTTCTGAAGGAACAATTATTAAAAATAAAACGGTAAATAAAGGGATTACGGCAATTGCGGCTAAAGACGGAATTACAGCTATTAAAATAAAATCATACCGAATGTTAATGGCCTATGGCTTTCTTAAAAAAGTATTTGAAGTCTTTGAAAATAATCAAACAGCTATTGATATGATTACAACCTCAGAAGTTGCTGTTTCATTGACAATAGATAATTGTTCTAAAATTACCTCAATTGTTTCAGAATTAGAAAACTACGGAAAGGTAGAGGTAGAAAACAATTTAAGTATAATTTGTGTTGCGGGAGATTTTTCTCAAAATAATGAGGGAATCAGCGCACAGGTTGTGAACTCTTTAAAAAATATTCCTGTAAGAATGATTTCTTATGGTGGCAGTAACTACAATATTTCTCTTTTAGTAAATAGCAACGATAAAATAGCGGCACTCAATTCTTTAAACTCAGGCTTGTTTAAAAAAGGTGTTGGTTTTCAGAAGCAATTGGTTGGTTAGAATATTAAACTAACAGGGTGTTTTTTTAGTTATTAAATGTAAACAACTAATTTAATTTATGTGTTAGTTTTTCAAACTGATCTTTTGCTTCTTTTCCGTTGTATAAAACATTAAAAACAGCGTCGATTATTGGTGTTTTTGCACCGTTTTTTTCATTGATTTCATGTGCACTTTTTGTTGCATAATATCCTTCTGCAACCATACTCATTTCCATCATCGCAGATTTTACTGTATAACCTTTACCAATCATGTTTCCAAACAGCCTATTTCTACTAAATGTCGAATATCCTGTTACTAATAAGTCTCCTAAATAGGCTGAGTTATTAATATTACGCTTCATTTTGTGAACTTTTTTAATAAAGCGCTTCATTTCTCTAATTGCATTGCTCATTAATACCGATTGAAAATTGTCTCCATACCCTAAGCCATGTGCAATTCCTGCCGCAATAGCATAAATGTTTTTTAACATGGCTGCATATTCTGTACCTATAATGTCATCAGAAATTTTCGTTTTTATGTAGCTGCTTTCAATAAGCTTGCTTAGCATTTTTGCTTTTTCTTGATCTTGACACGCTAATGTTAAATAGGACAAGCGCTCCATTGCAACTTCTTCTGCATGACATGGTCCGGTTATCACTCCTATATTTTCTAAAGGAATTTTATACGTTTCATGAAAATGTTCTCCAATAATTAATCCTGTTTCTGGAACAATTCCCTTAATCGCAGAAAAAATTATTTTTCCTTCTAAGGATGTGGTTATTTTATCTAGTTCGGTTTTTAAAAATGCAGAGGGAATAACAAAAATTAAAACATTATAATTGTTTACAAAGTAATTTATATCGTTAGAAAGGTCTAATTTCTCTGGTTTTAGCTCTGCAGAACTTAAATAATTTGGGTTGTTATTGTTCTTTTTAATGTGCTCAATTGCATAAACGCTTCTCATATACCAACCAACCCTGTCTAAGTTTTCGGTTAACATTTTTACAATCGCAGTTGCCCAGCTTCCTCCTCCAAAAACGGCTATTTTAGGGTTTGAATTCATATTTACATTCATTATAGAGCTCAAATGTAATAAAACAAAGTTCTATCGCACAAAACTTGCGGTAATTATTATATTTGTACAAGACTTTTTCTTTTGAGTAGTTTAAAACGATTTTTTAAAGACACAATTATTTATGGTATTGCGGCAGTACTGCCAAGAGCTATAAATATTTTTTTAGTAAAACTACACACCTCTACTTTAGAGGCAGATAAATATGCTGTTAACACAGATTATTATGTGTGTGCAGCTTATTTTAATGCTTTATTAACTTACGGACTGGAAACTGCTTTTTTTCGCTTTTTTTCAAAAGAAAAAGAAAAGGGTAAAATACTCTCAACTTCTTTTATTAGTTTGTTTGTTACAAGTTTGTTGTTTTTAATAACCTCGTTGTTTTTTAGCCATACGCTTTCTGTTTTCTTTGGTTTTAAAAATCCGTTGTTTTTTAAATTATTAATATGGACAATTACTTTAGACACATTTGTTGTAATTCCCTATGCCTATTTACGTGTTGCCAATAAACCGATTCGCTTTACTGCTTATAAAATTTTAAACATTTTAATTTTCGCGTTATTAAACGTATTCTTTTTGTGGTTTGTGCCTTACGCAATGCATCAAAATATTTCCTTGCCTTCTTTTATCATTGATTATTACAACACTTACCCAAAAGTGATGCATATTTTTGTTGCTGGTACTATTGCAAGTGCTACAACGTTTTTATTTTTGTTTCCGATCATTTTTAAATTTAAAATTGATTTTGATTTTCAGCTCTTAAAAAAAATGTTGCGATATAGTTTACCAATTATGGTTGGAAGCCTAGCATTTGTTACCAACGAAAATTTAGATAAACTTTTATTGGGAGATTTAATTGGTGAAACACAAATGGGAATTTACGCCGCATGTTATAAATTAGGAGTGTTTATGATGTTGTACATTATGGCTTTTCGTTTAGGAGCTGAACCTTTTTTCTTTAATCAAGCAGACAAAAAAAACGCCAAAGAAACCTATGCTAAAATACTAACTTGGTTTACTATTTTAGGGGCTTTGTTTATGTTAATTGTTGTTGTTTTTATTGATCTTTTTGCCAAAATTTTATTAGGAAAACCAGAATACTTTGAAGCTTTACAAATTGTACCTATTATTTTATTAGCTAATTTATTTTTAGGGATTTATAACAACTTGTCTATTTGGTATAAATTAACTGATAAAACGAAATACGGAATGTATTTTTCTGTTTTAGGAGCTGTAATTACAATTTTATTTAACATCATTATGATTCCTATAATTGGTTTTATGGCTTCTGCCTGGGCAACACTAATTACTTACGGGTTTATGATGACCGTTTCTTATCTTGTGGGTAAAAAACAGTATCCGGTTCCTTATCAATTAAAAAAAGTTCTTTTTTATCTCTTTTTTACAACACTGCTTTGTTGGGTTTCTTTTAGTTTGTTTAGAGGAAATAGTTGGTTTTCATTCTTAGCAATTTTTAGTTACTTTGGCGGTGTCTATTTACTAGAAAAATCAACCATAAAACAATTTTTGAAACGCTAATTTATGAATGTAGAAATAATCAATGCATCAAAACACCAAACACCAGCTTATGAAACCGAGGGTTCTGCTGGAATGGATTTGCGAGCAAATATTGAAGAAGAAATCACTTTAAAACCACTAGAAAGAACCATTGTAAAAACAGGATTGTTTATTGCATTACCTATTGGATTTGAAGCACAAGTAAGACCAAGAAGTGGCTTGGCTGCAAAAAAAGGAATTACTGTTTTAAATTCACCCGGAACTGTTGATGCAGATTATCGTGGAGAAATTGGTGTTATTTTAGTGAATCTTTCTAATGATGATTTTGTGATTAAAGACGGAGAACGTATTGCTCAACTTGTCATAGCAAAACACGAGCGTGTACAGTGGAAAGAAGTTGAAGTTTTAAACGAAACAGAACGTGGTTCTGGGGGGTTTGGTAGTACAGGGGTTTAAAGGTGGAAGAATTTGATTTACAACCTTTGCGTATAACTTCTGGGTGGAATGTGGAATGGAATCTTTTTTATGAGGTAGACCCTTCTGAAAAAACCATGCACTATTTAGATTCTAGTTCTTTATTGCACTTAAGTAATTACAACACTATGAGGGCTATTGATTTAGATTTTAGGCCAGAAAATGATGTAAATGGGTGTTTTTACCTCAGGGTTATTAATTTAAAAAAGGTTGAAAATCCAAAAACTAAAAAAATAAATTATAAAGGTGATTTGGAAAATTTATTTTTTGAATTAGAAACAAAAAACAGACTAGAAGTTGTAAAAGAAATAGAGCGGTTGAGTACCAAAACAAATTTTACAGTAAAAAACATTAGAATATTATTCGTTTTATTAGTGCTATTTGCTGGTTTTGGTATTGGTGCTTATTTAATTTTGTGGTTGGTAAAATTACTCTCTAAAGAATAGTTTTAGATTATTTTATAAACCTGACTCATTTTACGAACTTTTCCTTTTAACAACTTAAAAGGTAAGAAAGCGTGTGAATGGTATTTAAAACCTCGTTTTTTATAAAACTGAAAAGCCTGGGGCTGTTCGTTCATTGCATCTAGCCAAATTGTTGAATAATTATTTTTCTTCGCTTTTTCTTCTAACCAAGAAAGGAGTTCTTTTCCAATTCCGTTTCCATGAATTTTTGGATGTAAATAAAGACGATGTAATTTAACTTGTTTTGTAGCAGACAAACCGTTTAGTTTTTCATCCCAAATAATTCTAAAAACGCCAACAACTTCCTTTTTGAAAAGAATAAAATAATATTCGGCTTGTTCATTTGACAGCTCTTTTAAAATCGTCTCTTTTGAATAGTTTGAATTTACATACCAGTCTCCGTTATCAGTCCAAAAATGTGAATATGCGGGAGGATAAATTTCTTTCATTAATGAGTGTAACATCTTATCATCTGACGTTTTAATAGGCTCTAAAAAAAGGTGGGTTGAAATTTTTATCATGTTGTAAACATAAAAAAGCTATTTCAATAAATTGAAATAGCTTTACTATTAAGTAGAACTTTTAAAAACACTTAATCTTGGTTGTTGATTGCTTCTTTTATTTTTGTTTCTAATTCTTCCGCAAGCTCTGGGTTGTCTTTTATCAATGATTTTACAGCGTCTCTTCCTTGTCCTAATTTTGTTTCACCATAACTAAACCAAGATCCACTTTTGTTAATAATTCCTAGCTCAACACCAACATCTAATACTTCTCCAACCTTAGAAATTCCTTGACCATACATAATATCAAATTCAGCAACTTGAAATGGTGGCGCAACTTTATTCTTCACCACTTTTACTTTTGTACTATTTCCAATAACTTTATCTCCATCTTTTATTTGTGTTCTTCTACGGATATCTAAACGAACCGATGCATAAAACTTTAATGCGTTTCCGCCAGTAGTTGTTTCTGGGTTTCCGAACATTACACCAATTTTTTCTCTTAATTGATTGATAAAAATAACCGTACATTTTGTTTTACTAATTGTACCTGTTAATTTACGTAAAGCTTGAGACATCAAACGAGCGTGTAAACCCATTTTAGAATCTCCCATTTCTCCTTCAATTTCAGATTTTGGTGTTAATGCTGCAACAGAATCAATCACCACAATATCAATAGCACCAGAACTAATTAAATTATCTGCTATTTCTAATGCTTGTTCTCCATAATCTGGTTGAGAAATAATTAGGTTTTCTATATCTACCCCTAAATTTTCTGCATAAAAACGATCAAAAGCATGTTCTGCATCAATAAATGCTGCTATACCTCCTGCCTTTTGTGCTTCTGCAATTGCATGCAGTGTTAATGTTGTTTTACCTGAAGATTCTGGTCCGTAAATTTCAATAACTCTTCCTCTTGGGTATCCTCCTACTCCTAAGGCTAAATCCAAACCTAAAGAACCAGAAGAAATTGCTTCTACATCTTCTACCTTACTATCACCCATTTTCATTACAGCTCCTTTTCCATAAGCTTTATCCATCTTATCTAAAGTTAGTTGTAATGCTTTTAATTTTGCTGTTTTTTCTTTTTCTGCTGACATATATTTTCTGCTATAAATTTTTTAAAATAAGAACGACTAAGTTACAAAATTCTGTTTAAGTTTTCCTAAAAAAAATAAGCTACATTTTCGTACTATTGTTGTGTAACTTTTTATATGAAAACCCACCAACATTTTATTCTACATAAACCATATGGTTATTTATCTCAGTTTGTCAATAATCAAACGAAGAGAAAGAAAAAAATGTTGGGTGAATTGTATGATTTTCCAGAAGGAACTATGGCAGTTGGAAGGTTAGATGTAAATTCTGAAGGCTTATTATTATTAACAACAAACGGAAAAGTAAGTGAATATATAAGAAGTAAAAAAGTTGAAAAAGAATATTGTGTTCAGGTTGATGGAGTCATCACTCAAAAAGAAATAGATCTCTTAAAAAAAGGGGTAGAAATTAGTATTGAAGGAAAAAATATACCACAAAACACTGTGATGCTGCTCTTATTTCTCCTCCTAATTTTCCGAACAGATCACAAAAAATACGTGATGAAAGGCATGGACCAACCAGTTGGATTTCAATTACAATTAACGAAGGAAAATTTAGACAAGTTCGTAAAATGACAGCTGTAGTTGGTTTTCCTACTTTGCGTTTAATTAGAATACGAATTGGAATTATTTATTTATATGATTTAAAACTAGGTGCTGTAAAAGAAGTAGATCAATTAATGTAAGAAATAATTATTTTCTAAGCATTTCTATATGTGGAATTCCGTCTTCTAAATACTCTTCTCCTACTTTATAAAATCCATGAGATTCGTAAAATTTTTTTAAATATACTTGAGCCGAAATTGTTATTTCTGAAGTAGAAAATTTGTCTTGAACTGCTTTAATAGAAGCTTTCATTAAAGCATGTCCATACTGATGTTTTCTTTCTTTTTTATCAACTACTACCCTACCAATACTTGCTTCTTTAAAATAATCACCAGGTTTAAAAATACGTGTATATGCAATAATTTTATCCGTTTTTACACCAAAGACATGCAACGATTTTTGATCTTTAAAATCTAAATCTTGATACACACAGTTTTGTTCTACTACAAAAATTTCTGATCGTAATTGTAAAATACGATACAACTCTTCTAAAGATAATTGGTTAAATTCTTTAATAAAAAACTCCATATTAACAACAAGAAATTTTATCTACTCTGTTTGCATGACGACCTCCTTCAAATACTGTATTTAAAAAAACATCTACAAAACCAAGTGCTTGTTGTAAAGAAACAAAACGTGCAGGAATGGTTAAAATATTTGCATTATTATGTTGACGTGTTAAAGCAACCAATTCATTATTCCAACATAAAGCGGCTCTAACACCTTGGTGTTTATTAGCGGTCATTTGAGCACCGTTTCCACTTCCACAAAGAATAATTCCTAATTCTGCTTTTCCATTTTCTACTGCTTCTGCAGTTGGATGAATTGCATCAGGATAATCCATAGAATCATTAGTATCTGTTCCAAAATTTAAAACGGTATGACCAGCAGCTTCTAATTTTTTTAAAATTTCAAATTTATATTCTGTACCTGCGTGATCATTCCCTATTGCAATTATCATAATATGTTGTTTTTAATGTTATTAAGTAAACAAAAATAAGTATAAAGATGGTTATCAACAGTTATTTTTTTATAGTTTTTAATAACCTTTTAAAAATAAGAGTTTTGAGTATATTATTTAAATGTTAAGAAATATTCTTATTTTTTTAAAACTTTTTTTGATTGTTTTAATAATTTTTACAATACAAGAAGATAAATAACATTACAAATTTTTTTTTTAATTTAATAATAGCAATTTATCAACAAATTATTTACAGTTTATTTACATTTAAAATGTAATAAATAATTAATAAAATCTATGTATAACTGTTTATTAAAATTGTTAATAAAGTAAAAAATTAATTGATTATTAAGCTTTTAAAAATATAGGAAGTTGTTAATTGAATTTAATAAGTGATATACTAAAAAAAATACTTAGAAAATTATTATATCTATTAACAGTATATCATTAACATTATTATTTTTAAAATTAATTAAAAGAGAATTGTATAATTATATAAAATGTTGATAAGTAAAAAAATTAAATAGTTTTGTTATCTAATTTTTTAAAATATAAAGAGTCTTTTTGAATTTTTACAGATTCTGGAGAAGTATTTATATTTAAAGGAGCATTTATATTTACAACAGTTATAAATATACCAGTGATAAATATCATGCTAAATAGTGCTATTATTTTATGAATTTGTTTCATTTTTTTAAACTTCTTACACTATAAAGACGTATAATTTAAAAAAGTGTTACAATAAAATTAAGATTTCTTTAACTTTATCTTTTAAGGGATTATAAATTGAATTGCTTTTTTAAGTATTGATACAGAGATAAATCCACTATTAATTAACTCACCATCTGCTTGAATAAAAGGTTTTTCTGATTTTAAAAGAGGGGTAATTTTTAAAGAAGTTGTTTTAAAGGTTTCCACTTTTTTATGGTGTACAATAAGTCCATTGTATAATTTAGGTAAGTTTAAAATTATATCAATTAAAGTTAAATTCTTTGCTATTGTAATATCTAATAAACCATCAGTACTATCAACTTCTTTTGTAAACTGCATCCCTCCTCCAGAAAATTTACAAATACCAAAAACAACCATCAAACATTTTTCTTTAATTAGTTGATTATTTATTTCAATAATGAATTTTGTTTTTTTATAAAACAATAAACCATACAAACCACTTAATAAATAAGCAATTCCACCAAAGCTTTTTAATTTTTTTAATTTACTAGCTACATACCCATCATACCCTATTCCTGCTACATTAGTAAAGTAAGTAATGGTATTATTTTCTGTTTCTAATCTACCAATATCTTGTAGTATTGTTTTTTCTTTACTGATTATTACAATAGAATTCTCTATCTTTGTACCGATGTTATAGGTTTTTACCCAATCATTTCCAGTACCAATAGGTATTACAGCAAGTTGTATAGAGTTAGTTTTTACTAATTTTTGTTTCATTATTCCGTTAACAACATGATGTAAAGTTCCATCTCCACCAACAGAAATTATTTTAGTAAAACCCTTTTTAATAGCATTTTCTACTAATATTTCTTCATGTTTAGAGTATTCAGTAAAAGCAAACGAAAATAAAATGTTTTGTTTTTTTAATTCATCTGAAATTTTTATCCAATTTTTTTTTGATTTTCCGTTTCCAGATGTTGGATTCACAATTAAAAACCAATTCGTTTTCATAAAAAAATAAATTATTAACGAAGCAAAATACAAAATTTAAAATCATAACTTTAAATTAATAAAAAATACCAATTAAATAATGTAATTTGTTCTCAATACAAAAAATTAAAAAAGACATATGTCTAAAAAGAAGAAAATTTTTAAAAAGAAAGGAAGAATCATTAAAGATTTAACCAAAAATATATTTAAAATATTAAATAAAGATGCAAATCAATCTTATAATTATAAGCAAATAGCATCAAAAATAGGTATTTCTGATACCGATGGAAAAACTCAAATTTTAAAAAAATTAGCAGAATTAACAGCAACAAAAAAAATTAAAGAAACTGATAGAGGTAAGTTTACAATCAATCAAGATAGAAAATACCATATTGGTACCTTAGATTTAACAACAAATGGTAATGGATATTTTATCTGTGATGATTTTGAAAATGATATTTTTATTCCGTCTATCAATTTAAATAAAGCACTACATAAAGATACTGTAAAAGTGTATACCTACAATAAAAGAGGAAGTAAAAAATTAGAAGCAGATGTTGTAGAAGTGTTGGAAAGAGCAAAAACAGAGTTTGTTGGTGTTTTACAATTGAATAAAAACTTTTGTTTTGTAATACCAGATGACAATAAAATGTATGCAGATCTTTTTATTTCCCAAAACAAAATAAACGGAGCAGAAGACGGAGATAAAGTAGTTGCTACTTTAACAGATTGGCCATCCAACTCTAAAAACCCTTTTGGAAAAATTACACAAGTCTTAGGAAAACCAGGAGATCACAATACAGAGATGCATTCTATTTTAGTAGAATATGGTTTACCGTATGAGTTTCCGAAAGAAGTTGAAGTAGAAGCAGAAAATCTACCAATAGAAATAACAAAAGAAGAAATTGCAAAACGTAGAGATATGCGTAGCGATTTAACGTTTACAATTGATCCGAAAGACGCAAAAGATTTTGATGATGCTTTATCGTTTACTAAATTGGAAAATGGAAATTATGAAATAGGAATTCATATTGCAGACGTGTCGCATTATTTGCAAGAAAAAACAATTTTAGATGATGAAGCTTATGATAGAGCAACTTCGGTTTATTTAGTAGATAGAGTAGTACCTATGCTGCCTGAAATGTTATCAAACGGAGTTTGTTCTTTAAGACCTAATGAAGAAAAATTAACCTTTTCTGCAGTGTTTGAAATCAATGAAAAAGCACAAATTGTTAAAGAATGGTTTGGTAGAACAGTTACATATTCTGATCAACGTTTTGCATATGAAGAAGCACAAGCTATCATAGAAAACTGTAATTTATCTAAATTAAAAGAGTATACAATGCCAATAGATATTTCTATCATAGATAAAGAATATAATGTTTCTAAAGAAATTGTAGAAGCAACGTTGAAATTGGATGAATTAGCAAAAAAAATGCGAAAAAAACGCATGCAGGCTGGTGCAATCTCTTTTAATAGAGTAGAAGTAAAGTTTAATTTAGATGAAGAGGCAAATCCGGTTGGTGTTTTCTTTAAAGAAGCAAAAGAGGCTAATAAATTAATTGAAGAATTTATGTTGTTAGCAAATAGAAAAGTGGCAGAATTTATTGGGCAAGAGAAAGGAAAACCAAGTAAAAAAACCTTTATTTATCGTGTTCACGACGAGCCAAATATTGATAAATTAAATGCTTTACAAGGTATTGTTAGTAAATTTGGGTATTCTTTAAATACAGAAACGAAAGAAACTATTTCGCAATCGTTAAATAAATTACTTTCTGATGTTCATGGTAAAGCAGAATCTAATATGGTGGAAACCTTAGCGATTAGAACCATGAGTAAAGCAGAGTATACCACACAAAATATTGGACATTATGGATTAGCTTTTGATTACTACAGCCATTTTACATCACCTATTAGACGTTATCCAGATGTAATGACACATAGATTACTTCAGTATTATTTAGATGGTGGAAAATCACCAAAAGCAGAGGTTTATGAAGAAAAATGTAAACATTCTTCTCAAATGGAAGAATTAGCCTCTAAAGCAGAAAGAGATTCTATTAAATACACGCAAGTAAAATACATGCAAGATCATAAAGACATGGAGTTTGAAGGTGTTATTTCTGGTGTAACAGAATGGGGAATTTATGTAGAAATCAAAGAAAACAAATGTGAAGGAATGGTTCGGATTAGAGATATAAAAAGTGATTATTTTATATTTGATGAAAAACAATATGCAATTATTGGTCAATCCACAAAACAAGTATACCAATTAGGAGATGACGTTGTTGTAAAAGTAAAAAAAACAGACTTAGAGCGTAAACATTTAGATTTTAATTTAATAGAAGAATAAACTATCTTGTCACAATAAAAACAAAAAAAGGTCTTTATAGAGATATAAATAAGATAAAAAATGAAAAAACTATTAACTTTAGTAAGCTTGTTTACAATCTTTTCTATTTATAGTCAAGACACTATTAAAAAAGCTGTAGGAGATTTTACAACACTTAAAGTGTATAACGGTATCGGTGTAGAGTTGATAAAATCAGACAAACAAGAAATTGTTATTACAGGCGAAAAAGCACAAAAAGTCAATGTAAAAACCACAAGAAACATCTTAAAGTTATATTTACCATTTCCAGAATCTTTAGCAAACGGTAAAGTAAAAATTATTCTTTATTACTCTAAAGATATTGATATTATTGATGCTAATGAAGGGGCCTCTATTACAGCAAAGGAATTTAAACAATCAAAAGTAGAGATAAAAACACAAGAAATGGCTTTTATTAATATGGTTCTAGAGGTTCAATACTTAACAATTAAAGCTGTTACCGGAGGAGTTATTAAATTAACAGGAAGCACAAAAAACCAAACCATCGAAGTAAATAATAGTGGTGTGTATCGTGGTTATAACTTAAAAGTTGAAAACACAACCTATATTAGAGCTGCTCTAGGGGGCAAAGGAGAAGTAAACTCCGGAGAAACCTTAGACGCAAAAGTTAGTTTTGGCGGAACTATTTTTTATAAAGGAACTCCAGAAGTATTAAAAACAAAAAAAGTTCTTGGCGGAATCATTGAAGTAAAGAATTAATAAAAAGCTTTTTGTATCTTTGTTACAAAATTAGAAACAATGAATTTATATAATATGATTTTGTTTATAGGAATGCCACAAGTAATAATAATAATTGTGGTTGTTTTATTGCTTTTTGGAGGTAGAAAAATTCCTGAATTAATGAAAGGCTTAGGTAGCGGAATTAAAGAATTTAAAAACGCATCTAAAGAAGAAGATAAAGATAAAATAGACGAAAAAAAGTAGTTTATAAAAACACATAAAAAAACCGAAGATACTGTCTTCGGTTTTTTATTTTATAAAGTTAGGTTAAAACTTTACGGCGGTTCCAGAAGCTGTTACCATTAACATGCCGCCAGAAGAACCAACCGTTTCATAATCTAAATCTACACCAATAACTGCATCAGCCCCTAGGCGCATTGCCTGATCTTCCATTTCTTTTAATGCAATATCCTTTGCTTCGCGCAACACTTTCTCGTACGAACCAGATCTACCACCAACAATATCTCTAATACCTGCAAATATATCCTTAAATAAATTTGCCCCAATTATTGTTTCGCCAGTAACAATTCCTAAGTATTGTTTAATTTCATGGGTATCTAATGTATTTGTTGTTGTTACAATCATAAATCTTTTTTTCTAGTTGTTGAACTTTCGTTTATTTTATTTGCCGCAACCAAACTTGTTACCATGTCGTTTAACATAGAGCTTGCTGCATTTGGGTTGTTTGGCAATAATATTAAATTACTATTTGTATCAGCACCAATAGACTGTAGGGTATCATAATGTTGAGTTATTACAATCAACGCAGAAGCTTCTTGTGAATTGATTCCTGCTTTGTTTAATACATCGACAGACTCTTCTAAACCACGAGCAATTTCTCTTCGTTGATCTGCAATACCCTTACCTTGTAAACGTTTGCTTTCTGCTTCTGCTTTTGCGCGCTCTACAATTAAAATACGTTGTGCATCTCCTTCATATTGTGCAGCTGTTTTTTCTCTATCTGCTGCATTAATTCTATTCATTGCTGCTTTTACTTGCGAATCAGGGTCAATATCAGTTACTAAGGTTTTAATAATATCGTATCCGTAGTTTAACATTGCGTCGTTTAATTCTGTTTTTACCGCAATTGCAATATCATCTTTCTTAACAAAGACATCATCTAGTTTCATTTTTGGCACTTCAGCACGAACCACATCAAACACATAAGAAGTAATTTGATCATGAGGATAATCTAACTTATAAAAAGCATCATACACTTTGTCTTTAATCACCATAAACTGTACAGAAACTTTTAATTTTACAAATACATCATCTAGTGTTTTTGTTTCAATTATTACATCTAATTGTTGAATTTTCAAACTCAATCTCCCAGCAATCCTATCAATAACAGGAATTTTTATTTGCAAACCAGATTGACGAATACTTTGAAACCTTCCAAAGCGTTCAATAATTGCAGAAGTTTGTTGTTTAACAGTAAAAAAAGAGGCAAATAATAATAATAAGCCTAAAACGATGAGTATCATGTAAGTTGGATTCATAAGAGATTATTTAATTTTATTAAAGATACAATGTTTCCGTTTTAAAATCAAAACATTGTACTTATATGTAGTAAATACTAATAAAATGTTACAACCTGTTATTAAAAAGTATATTGAATTCCGTTTTCTAACTTATATTGAGAGTTAGGAATTCCTAAAACAGGAAATTTATCTAATTGATAACTAAAAGAGGTAACAAGAGCAAGTTTTTTAAAAAAAGTAAAAGAGAATGAGGTTTCGCTAGAAATTCTGTAATCTGAAAAAAGATTCAGTTTTGGTTGATAATAAGTTGTACTTGATATAGCGATGTTTTTATTTAGATTTAAATTGAAAGAAAAGTAAATGTTTCCTCGAGTTGTTTTGTCAATAACATCACCAGAATTACCAACAGAATTTTCGTGTTCATACATGATAAGTGTTCCAAGAAAAAATTTGTTTTTTTCTGAACGAAACAATCGAAAACGTGTACCTAAACCCGCCAAAGCTCTAAAATTAATAAAAGAAACGTTGTCTTTTTGAAGTTGAGTAAAAGCTTCAAGGGTTAAGCGAGGTTTTAATCGATAATTATATCTAAAATGTTGAACGCTTTTATCAGTAAAGGTATCCGTGTTTCCTTCGGTAAAAACAATAGAGTTTAGGAAAAGAAAAATATGTTTTCCCGAATTATATTGTAGCGTAATATCATTTGTTAAATCAAAAAAAGTATTTACGTTTTTAGTCAAATCAAAATCTAGTTTAACACCTCCTAAAAAACGAGAAGAATCAGTATGATTTCGAATACTCTCTATATTTACTACCTGACAAAAAACAGCAGTGTTTATAAAGAGAAGGAATAAAAAAACATGCTTTTTAGACATTTTTTATAAAAGGGTTTCTATTGCTTTTTCAATTCTACTAATCGTTTCTTTTTTACCAATCATTTCTATGATTTCAAATACATCTGGACCCTGAAGCGCACCAACCAAGGCTAAACGTAAAGGCATCATTACTTTTCCAAAGCCAATTTCATTTGAAACAATCCAACTTTTTATTGTGTTTTGAATGTTTTCTGTAGTAAAATTATCTACCGATTTTACCAAGCCAATCACGTTTTCTAGCACCTCTTTAGTGTCATCTTTAATCGCTTTCTTAACCGCTTTTTCATCATAAGACGTTGGTGCTTGGAAAAAGAAATCGGATAGGCTCCAGAAATCAGACACAAAAACTGCGCGTTCTTTAATCAATGAAACAACTTTTTCTATGTATTTTTCATCTTTGGAAGTCCCTTTTTTTGACAGAATAGGGATATATAATTTTGTTAGTTCCTCATCAGATTTAGTTTGTAAATACTGTTGATTGAACCAGTTTGTTTTTTCGGGGCTAAACTTGGCCCCAGATTTACTAACACGCTTTAAATCAAATGTTTCAACCAGCTCTTCTAATGAAAAAAGTTCTTGTTCTGTGCCTGGATTCCAACCCAACAAAGCTAACATATTTATAAAAGCATCGGCAAAATATCCATCTTCTTTATAGCCACGAGAAACATCTCCTGTTTGTTCGTTTGTGTATTCTAAAGGAAACACCGGAAACCCTAATTTATCTCCATCACGTTTGCTTAGTTTGCCTTTTCCAACAGGCTTTAAAATCAAAGGAAGGTGTGCAAATTTTGGCGCCTCCCAACCAAATGCTTTATACAATAATACATGCAAGGGCATCGATGGTAACCATTCTTCTCCACGAATTACGTGTGTAATTTTCATTAAGTGATCATCTACAATGTTTGCTAAATGGTAGGTTGGCATTCCGTCTGATTTAAACAAAACCTTATCGTCTAAAGTGTTTGTTTCTATCTTTATTGTTCCACGAATTTCATCCTTCATCAGCAATGTTTCGTCTTGAGGCGTTTTAAAACGAATTACATAATTTTCTCCGGCATCAATTTTTTGTTGTACTTCTTCTTTAGACAACACCAACGAATTTACCAAACGTCCTTTTTCTCTGTTGTGCCAGTTATAAATAAAGGTTTTTCCTTGTTCTTCGTGGTTTTTTCTATGAAAATCTAATTGTTCTGAACTGTCGAAAGCATAATATGCCCAACCTTTTTCAATTAAAATACCGGCATTTTTTTTATATAAATCTTTACGTTCAGATTGTCTGTAGGGACCATATTTTTCGTTTTTTCCTGGACCTTCATCAAATGGAATGTTACACCAATTTAAAACAGCAACAATATACTGTTCAGCATTAGCAACATAACGCGTTTGATCAGTGTCTTCAACACGTAGCACAAAGGTTCCGCCATGTTTTTTTGCAAATAAGTAATTAAATAAAGCAGTTCTTACCCCACCAATATGTAATGGTCCGGTTGGACTTGGTGCAAAACGAACGCGAATAGTAGATTCCATTTTTTCTTTTTTGATTGTAGCAAAGATACTTTAGTTTGATTTGATAAAAAAGTGATATTTTAAATGCTTTTATTAAGGTTTAACACTTTCTTAGTTCGTAAAAATTGTAAAAAAGAGTATTTTTATTGGTTATAAGATGAATACATATAAAAACATAGAAGAAAAACTCCATCAGTTTGTCCGTAAATTTTACACAAATGAATTGATTAAAGGAACGATTATGTTTCTTTCATTAGGTGTTTTGTATTTCTTTTTTACGCTTTTTATAGAGTATTTTTTATGGTTACAACCAACAGCCAGAACCATCCTTTTTATCATCTTTGTTTTGGTTGAACTCTATTTGTTGTTCCGATTTATTTTAACTCCAATTTTTAAGTTAATTGGACTAAAAAAAGGAATTTCACACACCGAGTCCTCAAAAATAATTGGAATTCATTTTACAGAAGTAGGAGACAAGCTTATTAATATTTTACAACTTAAAGAAGCCACAAATCAATCAGAATTATTACTTGCAAGTATTGAGCAAAAATCTAAAGAACTACAACCAATTCCGTTTTCAAATGCAATTAATTTTAAACAGAACAGCAAGTATCTTAAATATGGACTAATTCCGTTTGTTATTTGGTTGCTTGTGCTTGTTTCAGGAAACAGCAACGTGTTTAATACATCTTTTAAAAGGGTGGTTAATTATCGAACAGCTTTCGTTCCTCCAGCACCATTTTCATTTCATTTAGTAAATACAGAGCTAAAAGTAGTTCAAGAAAAACCGTTTACATTAGAAATAGAAACCAAAGGAACAGTATTGCCAACAGATGTTACTATTTTTTACAATAATCAAAGCTATTTTTTACAAAACCAAAACGGAACATTTAGTTACACTTTTACAGACACCAAAAACAACATAAGTTTTTATGTTGAAGCGAATGGAATCGTTTCACAAAACTATGAGCTGAATGTTATTAAAACACCAACGATTCAGAATATTTCTATTGATTTTGAATATCCAAAATATATAGGAAAAAAGAATGAAACGATTAGCAATACAGGGTCATTTTTAATTCCGGAAGGAACAAAAACGACCTGGAATGTTAGCACAAATCAAACAGATTCTGTTGCGTTTATCTATGACAAAAAGCAACACTTTTTTAAGAAGAATAAAGTTGATTTATTCACGCATTCTAAACAAATTTTAAAACCATTAAATTATCAAATAGCAACCTCTAATTCTGAATTAAAAGAGTTTGAAAAACTATACTTTACAATTGATGTTGTAAAAGATGAGTTTCCGGAAATAGAGGTTTTGTCTGAAATAGATAGTTTAAATAATACAGCACAATTTGCGGGTAAGGTTTCAGATGATTATGGAATTAAAAAAATAGAAGTTGTTTTTTATGATGAAGAAAATCCGACCCAAAAAAAGACACAGAAAATAACGATCAATAAAGAACAAAATCAAACCTTCTATTATAATTTCCCAGGAGATTTAGAAATCAATAAAGGGATTAATTATGAAGTTTACTTTCAGGTTTTTGATAATGACGGCGTCAACGGAAGCAAAAAGAGTGAAAGCAAAAAGTTTAGCTTTAGAAATAAATCAGACAAAGAAATAGAAGAAGAATCGGTTATTCAACAACGCAAACAAATTCAATCTATAGAAAACACCTTATTAAAAAAGCAACAACAAAAGAAAGAGTTAGAAGAAATAAAGCAAAATCTACAAAACAATAACAATGTTAATTGGAACGATAAAAAGAAGATAGATAATTACATCAAGCGTCAGGAGCAATACAAACAAATGATGCAGCGCCAAACAGACAAACTGCAAGAAAACATCAAAGACTTACCTAAAGATTCTGAAACCATTAAAGAAAAAAAGGAACAACTGAAGAAAAGAATCGAAGAGCTTAAAAAGCTAGAAAAAGAGCAAAAGCTATTAGAAGAATTAAAAAAACTAGCAGAAAAATTAAATAAAGACGAATTGCTTAAGAAAGTAAAGCAGTTAACAGAGCAAAACAAACAACAAGAACGCAGTTTAGAAAGAATTTTAGAGCTAACAAAACGGTTTTATGTAGAACAAAAAACCATGCAAATCGCAAATACCTTAGAAGAACTTTCTAAAAAACAAGACAGTCTTGCAAAATCAAAGAATTCAACACTAAATAAGCAACAAGAGATTAAGAAAGAATTTGAAACGGTTCAAAAAGAGCTTAAAAACTTAGACAAAGATAACAAGGCGTTGAAAGAACCTATGCAAATACCGGACACAAAAGAAGAACAAAAAGAAATAAATAATCAACTAAACAAAGCCTTAGAAAAGAATCAGCCGGACAAAAATCAACAAAAGAATAGTCAGAAAAAAGCGGCTCAAAAAATGCAAGAAATGAGTCAGAAAATGCAACAAGCAATGTCTGACATGGAAGGCGAAATGAAAGAAGCAAACGAAAAATCATTACGCATCATTTTAGAGAACTTACTAAACTTTTCTTTTAAACAAGAAAATTTAATGGATCGGTTTTCAAATATTAATGTAGCGCATCCAGACTTCGGAAAAGAATTAAAAAACCAAAATACGCTAAAAACATATTTTGAACACATAGATGATAGTTTGTATGTGTTGTCTATGCGCTTGCCAGAAATATCACCAATTGTTCAAAAAGACCTTACAAGCGCCCATTACAATATAGATCAATCTCTTGATAATTTTGCAGAAAACAGGTTTAATAGCGGCTTGTCAAATCAGCAATATGTTATGACGGCGGTTAATAATTTAGCAGACTTTTTAAGCGATATTTTAGATAATATGCAACAGCCAAAAATGTCTAAATCAGGAAAAGGAAAAAAAGGAGGGAAGTCTTTTAGTTTGCCAGACATTATCAAAAAACAAGAAGACATTGTTAAAAAAATGCAACAGGAAAATAAAAAAGGACAAGAACAGCAAGGCCAAAAGAAAGGAGAAAGCAAAGGGAATAGAAACGACGATTTAGATGGAGATTTATATAATACGTATCAACAGCAATCTCAATTACGACAAGAACTACAGGAAGCTCTAAAAAAGAATGGAATAGGTAACAATCCAGAAGCTAAAAAGGTGTTAAAATCGATGGAACAATTAGAAAATGAAATTCTTGAAAAAGGTTTTAATAACACAACCCTTCAAAAAATGCAACAACTTAAATACAATCTGTTGAAATTAGACAAAGCAGCTTTTGAACAAGATAAAGACACAAAGAGAAAATCTGCTTCTAATAAACAAAAATACAATTCAAACAACGCTAAATTACTGATTCAAAAACTGTTTTACAATCAAACAGAAATATTAAACAGACAATCCTTACCTTTGCAAAAAAGTTACAAAAAGAAAGTACAGGAGTATTTTAATAATTTGAAAAAGCAAAAAGAATAGTGATTGAATTTAATTACGAAACAAACTTTACTTTAAACAACGAAGAGCAATTAATAAATTGGGTTGAGAACTGCATTGTTAGTAACAAATTTAAAGTAGGAGAAATTAATTATATTTTTTGTGACGATGTGTATTTACATAAGTTAAATGTCGAGTTTTTGCAACACGACACCTATACAGATATTATTAGCTTTGATAATACAATGGGCAAGCTTATTAGCGGAGATATTTTTATTTCAATAGATAGAGTTAAAGAAAATTCAACTGTTTTTACTTCTTCTTTTGAGGATGAGCTACACAGGGTTATGATTCATGGAGTTTTGCACTATATGGGGTATAAAGACAAAACGACAGAAGAAAAAGAAATGATGCGTGCCAAAGAAGATCAATGTTTATCTACGTTAAGTAACTGATAATCAATAAAATAAATAAATAGTTTCACGTGAAACATGTAAAATGAGTCTTTTTTCAACAACATACGATGTAATAGTAGTTGGTGGTGGTCACGCAGGAAGCGAGGCAGCAGCAGCAAGCGCAAATATGGGTGCTCATACATTGCTTATTACAATGAGTTTGCAAAACATTGCGCAGATGAGTTGTAACCCAGCCATGGGAGGAATTGCAAAAGGACAAATCGTTCGAGAAATTGATGCCTTAGGTGGGTATAGTGGAATTGTAACCGACAAAACCGCTATTCAATTTAAAATGCTGAACAAATCTAAAGGACCTGCAATGTGGAGCCCTAGAGCGCAATCAGACAGAATGCGTTTTTCTGAAGAATGGAGAAAGGTTTTAGAGCAAACAGACAATTTAGATTTTTATCAAGATTCTGTAAATGGTTTGTTGTTTGAAGAAAATAAAATTGTTGGTGTTAAAACAGTTTTAGGCTTAGAAATAAAATCAAAAACAGTTATCATCACTGCAGGAACTTTTTTAAATGGATTGATTCATATTGGTGATAAAACATTTGGTGGAGGGAGAGCAGGAGAAGGAGCTTCTACCGGAATCACTGAAGATTTAGTTAAAATGGGGTTTGAATCAGGTAGAATGAAAACAGGAACACCTCCAAGAGTTGATGCTCGTTCTTTAGATTTTTCTAAAATGATTGAACAACCAGGTGATGAACAACCTGAAAAGTTTTCTTTTTTGCCGTCAACAAAACCATTAACCAAACAACGCTCTTGTTATTTAACATATACAAGCCTAGAAGTTCATGAATTATTAAGAGAAGGTTTTGATAGATCTCCAATGTTTAATGGTAGAATTCAGTCAACGGGTCCAAGATACTGTCCCTCTATTGAGGACAAGATTGATCGTTTTGCGACTAAAGACAGACATCAAATGTTTATTGAACCAGAAGGCTGGGATACTGTTGAAATTTATGTGAATGGATTTTCTACTTCACTACCTGAAGATATTCAAGACAAAGCAATTCGTTCTGTAGCAGGTTTCGAAAAGGTTAAGTTTTTGCGTTATGGGTATGCTATAGAATATGATTATTTTCCACCAACACAATTAACACATTCGTTGGAAACGAAGTTGGTAGAAAATTTATTTTTTGCAGGACAAATAAATGGAACAACAGGTTATGAAGAAGCAGCGTCTCAAGGATTAATGGCGGGAATTAATGCTGCTTTAAAAATTCAAAACAAAGAGCCGTTTATTTTAAAAAGAAACGAAGCATATATAGGGGTTTTAATCGACGATTTAATTACAAAAGGAACTGAAGAGCCTTATAGAATGTTCACGTCTCGAGCAGAATACAGAACTTTATTAAGACAAGACAATGCCGATTTAAGATTAACGCCGAGGTCTTATGAACTAGGTTTGGCGTCAGAAGAACGAATGAAGCGCGTAATAGAAAAGAAAGAAAAAACAGAATTATTGATATACTTTTTAAACAATTTGAGTGTTAAAAAGGAGGAGCTAAACGCTATATTAGAAAAGAAAAATCTTGCTTTGGTAAATCAATCTATGAAGCTCTTTAAACTAGCCGCTAGGCCTCAGTTAGGTTTTTCTGACTTCATTCATTTAGATGAATTAGCTCAGTTTATTACACAACACAATATAGATGCTGAAATCATAGAACAGGTAGAAATCTATTTAAAGTATTCTGGATATATTGAAAAAGAAAAGAATAATGCAGACAAGCTAAACCGTTTAGAAAATGTTACGATTCCTAAAGCATTTGATTATTCTAAAGTAAAATCTCTTTCTTTTGAGGCAAGAGAAAAATTAAATAAAATTAAACCAACCTCCATTTCACAAGCAAGCAGAATAAGCGGTGTTTCACCAAGTGATGTTTCGGTATTGCTAGTTTATATGGGTAGATAAAAAATAAAGTTCCATGTGGAACATTATACTTTTTGCTAAATAATGAATAAAGAAAAAAATCTTTATAAAGGGGTAAAACCTTTTATAAGCTGTACAGATCATTCGGTTTCTCAAGAATCTTACGAGCTGTTATTTAATGAAGAATTTGAGATGATGGTTACACTTCCTGTTCCATTAGATTTAGAAAAATATTATAAAAGCGAAGATTATATTTCACACACAGACGCAAGTAAAACCATTGTAGATAAAATTTATCAAAGAGTTAGAAAACACACATTACAAAAAAAGCTTGCACTAATAAACTCATTTCATTCAACAGAAAAAAAACTATTAGATATAGGATCTGGAACCGGAGATTTTTTAGCGACTTGTAAAAAAGATCATTGGAGTGTTTTTGGAGTTGAGCCTAACGAGAATGCCATCGCTATTTCTAAAACCAAAGGCATTAGCGTTGTCAGCGATATTTCAATTTTAAAAGAAAATAATTTTGATGTAATTACGCTTTGGCATGTCTTAGAACATGTAGAAAATTTAGTAGAGTATATCGAGGTTTTAAAAAAGAAATTAAAACCCAACGGAACATTAGTAATCGCTGTTCCAAATTACAAAAGCTTTGATGCAAATTATTATAAAGAGTTTTGGGCAGCTTATGATGTGCCTAGGCATCTTTGGCATTTTTCTCAAAACTCCATAAAAAGACTTTTTGAAAATGTTTCAATGAGTGTTGAGAAAACAATTCCTATGAAATATGATTCATATTATGTTTCAATGTTGAGTGAAAAATATAAATCAGGTAGAACAAATTTTCTAAAAGCTTTTTACATTGGTTTTCTTTCAAATAGAAAAGCAAAATCAACTTCTGAGTATTCTTCTCTTATTTATGTGATTAAAAACACAGAAAACACCATTTAAAAAGCATTTAAAACAAGTTTTGCCACAAAGCAATATATTTCATCCTCTATTTTTTAAAAACACCTTAAAAGGCTTCTTTTAAAGATCTTTAAAATAGTTTTATTTTATTTAAAATAAAAAAAAAATAAAAAAAATTGATACAGCTTATTTACTCAATAAATAAACACCTAAAATTGTAGTTGCAAAATAAACGGCCAATGTCATTGCTCCAGTATAATCTTTTGCTAGCCTTTGACCAATTAATAAAAAGATAAGTGTTAAAGCAGAAATTTCTACTCCAATAAGTGCAGCTGACTTAACTCCTGAAAAAGTTAATTGATAAAGACCAAAAAGCATAAAAAGACTTGCGGTCATTTCAAGCAACAAAATGGTTCCCAATAACAAAGGCACTTTGTTTTTTAAAGGAGAGCTCGAAAAGTGCTCTTTGATAAAAGATAAATTTCCGCTCCAATCAGTTATTTTATCAATTCCTGATTGTAAAAAAGTGACAATTAAAAACAGTAGAATTAATATTTCTGTTGGGTAGTTTTGTATGGCTTCCATAAATTAATTAGTTATCCCACAAAACTACTAAAAAGAAAGATGCGAGCAATACATTATTAACTCGCATCTTATCAAATAATCAAACCAACCTTTAATAGTTTTATGTTTTTTAGCAATGTATTTCAATTATTTACCACACAACGCATCTAATTCTTCTTGGCTATTTATTACAATTGTTTCTCCGTTTTTAATAATTGATAACGGAAACACATAAGTGGGTCTAACACCTTTTGCTAAGCTTTCATGGTAGGCTTTAAGCTCTTCTACATTAGCAATAGCTTTTGTTGACCCATCGTCTAGTGTTACCGATACCGGGAAAACAAACTCAGGTCTTTTACCTTTCTTTGGCTTTTTAACCAGAGCATCAAATTCTTCTTGTGTATTTATCACAATTGTTTCTCCATTTTTTTCAACTGAAATAGGAAAAACAAACACCGGTTTAACACCATCAGCCAAGGTATCTAAATACGCTTTAAATTCCTCTTCGTTCGCAATTTCTTGAGTACTTGTATCTTCTAAGACAACAGATAAAGGAAAAATTAAATCTGGTCTTCTTCCTTTTGCAGGTTTCCCCATTATAGCTTTTAATTCATTTTCATCAGAAACTTCAATTGTTTTTCCATTTACTAAAAGTGATAAAGGAAAAACAAATACAGGCTTTACACCTTCATCTAACCCATCTAAATAAGCTCTTAAAGCTTCTTTATCAGCAATTTCTTGAGCACTTCCATCACCTAATTCTACAGAAATAGGAAAAACAAATTCAGGTTTTTTTCTACCTCGATTACCCCTGATTAATTCTTTTAATTGCTTCATGTCATTGACCGTTATTACCTCTCCATCTATAGTAATTTCAAAAGGAAAAGTAAGTTTTGGTCTATTTGTGGTTGCAGCATAATCTTCTAGATCGTAATCACTATTGATTGTTGTTGTAGCGGATGTGTTTGTGATTGCATTAACCGGATAGGTAATAATCATTGTTTCTACCATGCTTAAAACCTCTTCTTTATTAAGAGAAGTTTGTGCTTCAAAAAGTTCAAGATCTTCTGTTGTTGAATCTTGACAAGCAAACATTGAACCTACAATTAATGATAACGCAACTAATTTTTTTACAAATATTTTCATAATTTAAATTTTTATTGTTCACTAATAAAACAGTCAAATCATAGAATACCCTACCAGAAAAGCAAAAAAAATAAAAAAAACTGCTATTTTTGAGGAATAATAAGGGTTTCATGTCAGAAAAAAAATCGGTTTGCGAATCAAAAGTCTTTGAAGAATTGTATTCTGTGCATTCAAAATCGTTATATAATTTTGCTTTTTATAAATCTGGAAATTCAGCGCAGTCAGAAGACTTAGTTCAAGAAGCATTTATAAAAATGTGGAACAATTGTGCTAAAGTTGTCTTTGAAAAAGCAAAATCTTTCCTTTTTACAGTGGTAAACAACCTATTTTTAAATCAAGTTGCACACCAAAAAGTAGTTTTAAGCTATAATTTAATAGGCAGAAAAGAAACCACAAACGAAAGTCCAGAGTTTATAATGGAAGAAAAAGAGTTTATGGACAAACTTCAAAACGCTATTTCTGATTTAAAAGACGGACAAAGAGAAGTATTCTTATTAAACCGAATCGACAAAAAAACATATAAAGAGATTTCAGAATTGCTTTCTATTTCTGTAAAAGCTGTTGAAAAAAGAATGCATTTAGCGTTAAAACAACTAAGAGAAAAAGTAGGAAATATATAAATGTCAAGACTAAAAGTAGGGTATTTAGCAAGCAAGCTGTTATACTTATAAAGAAACTAAAAATGAAAAACGAACATACAGACGATACATTTTTATCTCGTTGGTTAAATAATGATTTAACGAATGAAGAATTGGTTTCTTTTAAGCAAACAGAAGCTTATAAAGAATATCAAAAAATTATTAACGCAACTCAAAACTTTAATGCACCCAACTTTAATAAAGCAGAAGTCTTAGAAAAAATTATTCAAAAAACGACCAATAAAAAAGTAAAGAAATTACTTCCAAATTGGGTGTATGCAGCAGCAGCCTCTATTGTGCTACTATTAAGCACTGTTTATTTTTTAACAAGTTCTGATGAAAATTACTCAACATCATTCGGAGAGCAATTAGCATTGGTTTTGCCTGATGGATCGGAAGTGTTGTTAAATTCTAAATCTTCTATAACATATAAAAAAAGCGATTGGTTTGATGGAAATAGAAACATACAACTTAAAGGAGAAGGATATTTTAAAGTACAAAAAGGCTCAAAATTTACAGTAAATTCAGATAACGGAAGCGTGAGTGTTTTAGGAACGCAATTCAATGTAAAAACAAACCCTTCTTATTTTGAGGTTTTATGTTACGAAGGAAAAGTACAAGTTAAAAACACCCAAGAAACGGCTATTTTAACAAAAGGACTTTCCTTTAGAAAAATTGAAAACAACAACTCAGAAAAAGGAACTTTCTCAAACTCAAAACCAACATGGCTAGATGGAGAAAGCACTTTTAACAATACACCTTTACGGTTTGTTTTAAAAGAATTAGAAAAACAATATCAAATACAAGTGGCTTCATCCGAGATTGATTTAAACACCTTGTTTACAGGTGCTTTTACAAATAAAAACTTAAATTTAGCCTTGGAAACAATATGCACTCCTTTGTCTATTCAGTTTGAAATTGATGAGAATACTGTGGTGCTTACCAAAAAATAAGAATGCTTAAAAAAATTGTTTTACTTGGTTGTTTACTTTTTGGTTTTGGAGTTGTTTTTGCGCAAAAGACCTCTCAAAAAACACCTTTGGTAGAAATTTTAACATCCATAGAAAAGCAACACGATGTAAAGTTTTCATATAGTTCTAGTTTGCTTACGAATATTTATTGTTTTCCTTTTTCAAAAGAAAGTACAGTAAAAGAAAAATTAGAGAATCTAAGAAAGCAAACGTTTTTAGAATTTAAACAAATAGATGATAGATACATTGTGATCTCTGAAAAAAAGATAACAAATAATCATAGGATAAGTGGCGTTATTCTTAATTCAAAAAACAATGAATTTGTTCCTTTCTCATCTGTAATAATTAAAGGAACATCGCGTGGAACAACAACAGATGAAAACGGTAAGTTTATACTTGACAATGTTTCTTCAAATCAAGAAATAATAATTCAAAGCATTGGTTTTAAGACTGTTACAATTCCTGTTTATCAGTTTTTAAACCAAGCCAATTTGACAATAAAATTAGTAGAAGACAATATTCATTTAGAAGAGGTGTTGATTAGCGATTACATCACCCAAGGGATTTCAAAAAAGCAAGATGGTGCAATAGAAGTATCGCCTAAAAAACTAGGCATTTTACCAGGTTTAATAGAACCAGATGTTTTGTTAAGCTTACAATTATTACCCGGAATTCAAAGTCCGTCAGAAACCGCTTCTGGTTTACAAATAAGAGGAAGTTCACCAGATCAAAACTTAGTGTTATTTGACGGAATTAAGATGTATCAGAGTGGCCATTTCTTTGGCTTGATTTCTTCTTTTAACCCTTATGTTACCAAAAAAATAAGTTTGTACAGAAACGGCACAAATGCAAAATTTGGAGATAGAATAAGTGGGGTTTTAGACATAAGCTCTGGAGATGATGTGCCAACTTTTGAAGCTGGTTTTGGTGTAAATCTAACACATGCAGATGCGTACCTTAAAACACCACTTTTTAACAACAAAGCAGGGTTGGTTTTTTCTGCCCGAAGATCAATTACAGACCTGGTAGAAACAATTACCTATAAAAACTTTTCTGAAAGTGTATTTCAAAACACGCGAATTTTAGACGGAAGAGTTAACGACCCAAACAGACTCTCTAATGTTAACAACGATTTTTATTTTCAAGATTATAATCTAAAATTTATTGCAGAGTTGTCAGATAAAAGTAAGCTATCAATTAGCAATTTATTTAATAAAAATCAATTAGATTTTTCGTCAGAAAACTTAAAATTTAGAGAAAAAATAGTTGATAACATTACTTATCAAAACAAAGGAACTAGATTTCTTTGGGATTATAAAACAAGCAATCGTTTTTCACAAAGTATAGATTTTCACACTTCAGAATATACCTTTGATTACTTTGGAAATAGAGTAGAAACAAGAAACAATCCAAACGACAACAGAAATAGAGATTTTGAAATAGCAAATCATGTAAAAGATAATGGCATTAATTACGGGTTTATTTATGATTTTAACCCGAACCTTCAATTTAGTGGCGGTTATCAATATTCAAAAACGGATATTTTTTATGTGTACAAAACGAACTTTAACACGCAAAATAATTTATTATTAAGTGTAGAGAATAGCACCAATACAACAAGCGCGTTTTTTTCAGAGTTTAAATACAACCAAGAAAATTCTTTTATAAGCTTTGGAGTTAGAGCCAATAACTTTTCATCGGCAAAAGAGTGGTTTTTTGAGCCAAGACTTTTTGCTTCCACAAAAATTTCTGAAACCTTTACCCTTAAAACTTCTGCAGAAATAAAAAATCAAGCAGTGAGTCAAATAATTGAATATAGAAATAATGGAATTGGTTTAGAAAATAATATCTGGGCGGTAGCAAACAATGCAATTCCGATTTTAAATAGCAAACAATTATCAATTGGGTTTTTATATCAAAAAAATGGGTGGAATTTAGATGTTGATTTTTATAAGAAAAAGGTAAAAGGATTAACATTAATGACTGATGACATTGCAAATAGCACGCAAACGACTCAGGTTCCGTTTTATATTTCTGGAGAAAATAGCATTGACGGAATAGATGTCTTGTTAAAAAAGAGATTTGGTAATTATCGTTCTTGGATAAGCTATTCGTATGCAAATTCAAAACAACAATTTAAAGAATTAAATAACGGAAATGAGTTTAATGGAATTAACGGAATTCCACACTCTTTTTCATGGTCTCATACATACAAAGCAAATCAATTTGAATTTTCATTAGGATGGAAATTGCGTTCTGGAATTCCATATACAGAAGCAACAGGAACTTTCAGAGATATCAACAACAATTTAAGAGTTTCTTATGGAGACGTTAATGAAAAAAGATTGCCTAATTATCAAAAATTTGATTTTTCATCTACCTATAAATTCAACGTTTCAAAAAAGAAAAAAATTGAAGGAAAAATTGGAGTGTCCTTACTAAATATTTTTGATAAAAAGAATATTTTAAACAGAACCTACGAACTGAAAGTTGTGAATTCACCTGGAAATATTGAAGAGCAAAAACTAGTAAAAATTGACAGATTGTCTTTAGGCTTTACACCAAATGTAGTTTTTAGACTTACTTTTTAACTAGTTAATTACAGCCTCTTTAGTGTGTAACAAACGCGTTAGTTTTATAGATAAATCCAATAAGATAATTTTTGGATTTCCGTTTCGCTCAATGTGATATATTGCCGAACTTATTTCGTTGCTAATTTCTAAAACGTTTCCACTATGAACAAAAGGGGCAAACTTTTTTAAATCGAAATCAGCAGTTTCTGTTTCTAAGAAAACAATTTCTTCTGAGTTATAATTTAACAATAATGCTTGTCTAAAAAACTGTAGACAATAGTGTAAAAAGCGTTTTTGAGTTTCTCTTCCGCTTTTAGAAATCTCATCACTCCAAGAGACCAATTGTTGCACAACGGCAGCATTTCCTTTTGCTCTAAACGCCGTTCTTACCCAAGTAATAAACCATTGTTCAAAAATAGTATCGCTAGAGTCGTGCAATAATAAATGCAATGCTTTATTGTAATTTCCTTCCGATTGATGTGCAATTTTATATGCAGCACTTTCAGAAATCTTTTCTTTAGCAATTAAAGAATGTGCTATTTCTTCTTCAGACAAGGCCGGAAAATGAATGGTTTGACAACGAGATTTAATGGTATTAATAATTTGCTCTTCGTTTTCAGTACACAAAATAAATAGTGTTTTTTCTGGCGGCTCTTCAATCAGTTTCAATAATTTATTTGAGGCAGAAGTATTCATTTTTTCAGCCATCCAAATAATCATTACTTTAAATCCACCTTCATAAGATTTTAGCTGCAAAGATTTTACAATGTTTTCCGCTTCGTCTACACCCATTAAGCCTTGTTTGTTCTCAACACCAATAAACTGTAGCCAATTATATAAACTTCCATAAGGCTGTTCTTTTATATACGCTCTCCAATCTTCTAAAAACAAATCACTAACGGGGTGTTTTTTTACTTTATCATTGGCGGTTACCGGAAAGGCAAAATGCAAATCAGGGTGTGTTAACTTTTCGCATTTAACCCTGCAAGAATCTTCATTGTTACTGGTAGCACAAAGTAAATATTGTGCGTATGCAATAGCCATAGGCAATGTACCAAAACCTTCTTTTCCAACAAACAATTGTGCATGCGGAATTCTACCTTTTTCTGTAGTAGATTTTAAGTGTTTTTTAATATGATCTTGACCAATTACATCTTTGAAAAACATATCACAAATATATAACTTTAAATTATCGAAAACAGCATTGCTTTTTTTGATGACTTATTTTTTGTAACCTTCATAAATAAGTACATTTGTAAAAAAAAATTATAGCAATGCCAACACTAAACGATTTTAATTTTGAGAACAAAAAAGCGCTAATAAGAGTAGATTTTAATGTGCCGTTAAATAATGAATTTATGGTTACTGATGCAACAAGAATTCATGCAGCAAAATCAACAATTATTAAAGTTTTAGAAGATGGAGGCTCAGCAATATTAATGTCGCATCTTGGCAGACCCAAAGGAAAAGAAGATCAGTTTTCTTTACGTCATATTGTAGAAAAGGTAATCGAAATATTAGGTGTACAAGTTAAGTTTGTTGATGATTGTGTTGGAGAAAAAGTAGCAAAAGCGGTTTCTGAATTAGAGCCAGGAGAAATTTTATTATTAGAAAATTTGCGTTTTTACGAAGAAGAAAAATCAGGAGATAAAAATTTTGCAGAACAGCTTTCTAACTTTGGAGATATCTATGTAAACGATGCTTTTGGAACTGCTCACAGAGCACATGCCTCAACAGCAATTATTGCCGAATTTTTTCCGAATAAAAAATGTTTTGGAAATCTGTTAGCAAGAGAAATTGAAAGTATTAATAAAGTTTTAAATGATAATGAAAAACCTGTAACAGCAATTTTAGGAGGGGCGAAAGTATCATCAAAAATTGGCGTTATCGAAAACATTTTGGATAAAGTAGATCATATTATTATTGGAGGGGGAATGACATTTACCTTTATAAAAGCATTAGGAGGAAGCATAGGAAGCTCTTTGGTAGAAGAAGACAAACAAGAATTGGCGTTATCTATTTTAAAAAAGGCTAAAGCTAAAAATGTTGAAATTCACCTACCAGTAGATGCAATTATTACAGATAGTTTTTCTAATGATGCAAACACAAAAGAAGTAGATACCACTCAAATTCCTGATGGTTGGATGGGATTAGACGCCGGTTCTAAAACAGCTGAAAAATTTGCAGCCGTAATAGCAAAATCAAAAACGATATTATGGAACGGACCCTTAGGCGTTTTTGAAATGGAAAATTTCTCTAAAGGTACCATAGCCCTTGGAAACGCAATTGCAGAAGCTACAGCAAATGGAGCTTTTTCTTTAGTAGGAGGAGGAGATTCTGTTGCTGCGGTTAAACAATTTGGCTTTGAAGACAAAGTAAGTTATGTTTCAACAGGTGGTGGAGCCATGTTAGAAATGTTGGAAGGAAAAACATTACCCGGAATTATAGCAATTCTTAACGAATAAAAATAAATCTATTTATGAAGTACACAACATTACCAAATTCAGATATAAAAGTTTCTAAAATTTGTTTAGGAACCATGACCTGGGGACAGCAAAACACAGAACAAGAAGGTCATGAACAAATGGATTATGCTTTAGAAAAAGGAGTGAACTTTTTTGATGTAGCAGAATTGTATCCAATTCCTGCAAAAGCAGAAACTTATGGAGCTACAGAAAAAATTATTGGCTCTTGGTTTCAAAAAAACGGAAATAGAGACAAGGTTGTTTTAGCAAGTAAAATTGCTGGCTGGGGAGCTTATACGGCTCATATTAGAAAAGACGGATTTAGCAAAAGAGCAATTAAAGAAGCTCTTGAAGGCAGCTTAAAAAGACTACAAACAGACTATATAGATTTATATCAATTACATTGGCCAGAAAGAGCTGTTAACTGTTTTGGTGTTAGAGAGTATCCGTATCAAAATCATTCAGAGCAATTTGAAAACCATTTAGAAATTTTAGAAACGCTTCAAGGATTTATTTCAGAAGGAAAGATTCGTAAAATTGGAATATCGAATGAGTCTCCGTGGGGAACCATGCAGTATTTGCAAACCGCAAAAGACCATAATTTACCAAGAATGTCAACCATACAAAATTCGTATTCTTTATTACATAGAGCTTACGAATATGGAATGTCTGAAGTTTCTCTTCGAGAAAATATTGGTTTACTGGCATTTTCTCCATTGGCTTTTGGAGTATTATCTGGAAAATATGTTGGTGGGAAAAAACCGAGCGATGCACGCGTAACCTTGTTTCCAAATTACAACAGATACTCATCTGCTCAATCGGAAAAAGCAGTGATAGAATATCAAAAAATTGCTGAGAAACACGGAATGTCTTTGGTCGAATTATCACTTGCTTTTATAAACCAATTACCATTTGTAACAAGCAATATTATTGGAGCAACAAAAATGAGTCAATTAAAAGAAAACATCAATAGCATTGATATTACTTTATCAGAAGAAATTATTAATGAGATAAATGGGGTTCATAAAATAATGCCTAATCCGGCACCATAAATATTTTAATACCCAATATTTTTACGAACTCTTTTTAAAACAGTAGCAGCAACTTTTCTAGCTTTTTCTGCACCAATTGAAAGAGCTTCATCTAATTCATTTAGATGATTCATATAATGATTGTATTTCTCTCTTTCTAAAGCAAACTTTTCTAAAATCAATTCATAAAGAGCTTGTTTTGCGTGGCCATAACCATAATTCCCGCCTAAATAATTGGCGCGCATTGTTGCAGTCTCTGCATCGGAAGCCAATAATTTATACAAAGCAAAAACATTGTCAGTCTCTGGATTTTTAGGCTCTTCTAAAGGAGTGCTATCAGTTTGAATAGACATTATTTGTTTGCGTAACTTTTTATCATCTAAAAAAATATTGATGAAATTATTACGCGACTTGCTCATTTTTTGACCATCTGTACCTGGAACCAACATGGTGTCTTTACTAACTTTTGCCTCTGGCAACACCAACGTTTCACCAACAACATTGTTAAATCTACTCGCCACATCACGTGTCATTTCAAGATGTTGTAATTGATCTTTTCCAACAGGGACAATCTCCGCATCATATAACAAAATATCTGCTGCCATAAGCATAGGATAGGTAAATAATCCAGAATTTACATCAGCCAATCGATCTGCTTTGTCTTTAAAACTATGTGCCAATGTTAAACGTTGAAACGGAAAGAAACAACTTAAATACCAAGATAATTCTGTTACTTCTGGCACATCGCTTTGTCTATAAAACACCGTTGAATTTACATCTAAACCACAAGCAAGCCAAGTTGCAGCAACACTATAAGTATTACTTCTTAAGGTTTTTGCATCTTTAATTTGAGTTAAAGAATGCATGTCTGCAATAAACAAAAACGTTTCTTCTTTGGCTACTTTTGCCATTTTTATTGCAGGCAAAATAGCACCTAATAAATTTCCTAAATGTGGTGTTCCTGTACTTTGTACGCCAGTTAAAACTCTTGACATTAATTTGTTTTTAAAAAGTTTTTCAAATCTAAAACAAAAATACAGTTTTAATAAGGAAAACCTAATAAGAATATTAATTACTACATTTGGCGATTATGGAATTCATCAAAAACATTTTTAGAGCAATTTGGCGTAGCTGGTTTTACGTTTTTTTTGCTTTGTCGTTAATAACCATGATTCCCGTTTTACTTCTTTTAACGATTAGTGAAAAGCAATACCCAGCTTTATATAAAATTATTAGAGCCTTTTCTAAAACGCTAATTTTTGTAATGGGTTTTAGATTAAAAAAACAAATTGAAGAGCCTTTAGACCCTACACAAAGCTATATGTTTTGTCCAAATCATACATCAATGTTAGATCCGTTTATTCTAATAAGCATGGTTAAAAACCCCATTGTTTTTGTTGGAAAAGCCGAACTGAAGAAAATTCCAATTTTTGGATTCTTTTATAAGCGTATTTGCATTTTAGTTGATAGAGGTAGCCAAAGCAGTAGAAAAGAAGTTTACTTCAGCGCAAAAAGAAGATTAAAAAACGGAACAAGTGTTGCCATTTTCCCGGAAGGATTAGTTCCGAAAGAAAATATTATTTTAAGTTCATTTAAAAACGGAGCTTTTAGTTTAGCGATTGAACATCAAATACCTATTGTACCCGCAACATATTTCGACTGTAAGCGTTTCTTTTCTTGGACGTTTTTCAAAGGAAGACCAGGAACGATTAGAGTAAAACAGCATAAACCGATTTCCACAAAAGGATTTAATGCAAAAAACATAAAAGAGATTAAAGACCAAACTTTTGCTATTTTATTGAATGATTTATCTAATGACGAGGTTTATATGAAAGATACGAACAGATTGATACATGAGTGAATATAATCATAAATACACAAAAAAGGAAGAAACCTTAAACATTGCAACCCATGCTTTTGGATTGGTTTTAAGTATTGTTGCGTTTCCTTTTTTAATTTTAAAATCTATGCATTTTGAAGGCTTATGGAAATCGTTTAGTATTCTGGTATTTGGAGCAAGTTTGATTGTGTTATATGCCGCTTCAACTTTTTATCATTCGGCTACCAAGCCAAAATTAAGAAGACGGTTAAATATATTTGATCACGCTGCAATCTATGTTTTAATAGTAGGAACCTATACGCCTTTTACTATGATAACATTAGCTGGAAACACAGGTTGGCTTATTTTTTCTTTAACCTGGATTTTTGCATTAACAGGGATTGTTTTAAAGCTTTTTTTACTGGGAGATTTGACAAACTATCAACGATAATGTATGTTTTAATGGGCTGGCAAATTGTTTTTGCAATTTCTCCACTGCTAGAAAATTTATCTGAACAAGGTCTTTTATGGTTGTTTGCTGGAGGTGTTTTTTATACCGTTGGCGCAATTTTGTATTCGATAAAGAAGATCCCATATAATCACGCAATTTTTCATTTTTTTGTTTTAGGAGGAAGTATTTCTCATTTTGTATCCATATATTTTTACATCTAATATTTCTTTAGAGGTTTTACCAAGTACAAAAAGGAGATTTGCTAAGTGAAGAATTATAATACTGAACATCTCCTGTAACCTCTTTCCCTAACCAATCTGGCATTAAAAAACGCTCATCTTCTTTTGACAACTCAATTTCTGCAACTATTAAACCAGCGTTTTCGCCAAGGAATTCATCCACCTCAAAAACATGTTTCCCTTCTTGGATAAAATACCTGTACTTTTCTATTGCTTTTTCTTCTGTTAACAACATTAACTCTTGAGCATCTTCAACAGAAATTTCTTTTTCCCACTCAAAACGGGTAGTTCCAGCAGTATTCGACCTGCCTTTAATTGTTAAAAAAGCAGTATCTTCTAATACTCTTACTCGTACAGTTCGGTCTTTATCAGAATTTAAAAAACCTTGTTTAAGGTATTTTTTTTCAAACGCTTTTAATTTGAAAGAATCGTTTTTAACTAAAAACTTTCTTTCTATTTCTAGATTCATTTATTTGCGATTAATTTTTGTACTAATGTATTGTTTTTTATCGTTATTGTTACAATTAATAGATATCTTTGAAATATAAACAGTGTCTTTTTATGAAGAAAAACTTTTTGTTTTTTTTAGTATTCTTTCCCTTTTTTTTATTTTCTCAAACAGATTTTAGCAATCGTTGGGAAGATTTCTTTTCTTATAATAATGTTAAAGATTTTATTGTTGTAGATGACAACATGTATGCATTAACAGACAATGCTGTTTTTGTTTACAACACAAACACTAAAGAAATTCAGAAATTATCGTCAATTAATGGTCTTTCTGGAGAAACTACTTCTGCTATTTACTACAACAGCCTTCACAAAAGATTGGTTATTGGCTATGAAACAGGGTTGATAGAGGTTTTAGATGATGACGGAACAATTACCATTTCTAAAGACATTGTTAACTTCAATCAATCAGGAGAAAAAAGAATCAACCACATTTCAGAATTGAACGACAAATTGTACATTTCTACTCCCTTTGCCATTGTTGTTTATGATATTAACAAATTAGAATTTGGAGATACGTACTTTATAGGAGCAAACTCTAGTTCTGTAAAGATTAATCAAACACTAATTGCAGATAACCAACTATACGCAGCAACAGAAAACGGAATTTATAAAGCAAGTTTATCCAATGTAAATTTGATAGATTTTAACAATTGGCAACAGTTGTTTTCTGGAGAGTATACTAATATTATTGAGTTTAATACATTTATTTATGCATCCATTGGGAGTGATTTAATTAAAATAAACGGTGCAAATTCAACTGTAGAAAAAACATTTACAAACTCGATAAAAAAACTTAAAAACAACAATCAAAATTTAATTGTTACAACACAAACAGAGGCACAAATTCTAAACACCAATTTATCTGAAATTTATAAAAGCACACCAACCACAAATTATAATTTTACCCTAAATAGCGCATCTACACATAATGGGAATTTACTATTAGCAACAAACGAATTTGGCGTTTTACAAATTCCTGTTTCAGGCAATCAAACTTTCACAGAAATTCATCCTAAAGGACCATTATCAAATAGTGTTTTTAATATGGATGCTTTAAATAAAAACATTTGGTTTGTTTATGGTGGATACACCTCTGCATATGTGCCAACAGGAAATTTAAAAGGCTATAGTCATTATAATGGAACCGTATGGAAAAACACGCTTTTTACAGCCGCTTTCCCTGTACTTGACTTGGTAAATGTAACAATAGATCCAACACAAGAAAACAGAGTCTTTTTAAGTTCTTTTGCAGACACAAATTCTGGAAATATTTTATCTGGAGGAGGATTGTTTGAAGTTGTAGACGACCAAATTATTAATTTTTATAATTCAAAAAATAGCCCACTTGAAGATTTATTTCCTAGTGATCCAAACAGAATTACAACAAGAGTTAACGGAACCGTATTTGATACTCAAGGAAACCTCTGGGTTACAGACGCTCTTGCTTCAAATAAGCTAAAAAAACTATCTTCTGCCGGAGTTTGGAAATCTGTAGATTTAAGAAGCATACAAACAAATTCTGCGGAAGAAGTGAACTCCGTTATTGTAGACAAAATTAATAGTTTATGGATGGGTACTAGAAGAAACGGAGTTTATGTATACAACGAAACGGGTGAAAGAAAAAGAGCGTTGACAACAGAGCCTACAAAAGGCAATTTACCACATGCAAATGTTAGAGCAATTGCAGCAGACGGAAATAATAAAATATGGATTGGAACACAATCTGGATTGGTAGTCTTTTATAATGCTAGCGGTCTTTTTGAAGCATCAATTTACGATGCTGAGCCGATTATTATTTTAGATGATGGTATTCCCAAAAAATTATTAGGAAATCAAACAATTAATTCAATTGCGGTAGACGGTGCAGACAATAAATGGTTTGGCACCGATAATGGAGGTGTTTTATATACAAATCCGAGCGGACAAAAAACGTTGGCTAGTTTTAACAAAGACAATTCTCCTTTACCATCAAACAAAATCTTAAAAATAAGCGTAGATATTACAAACGGAAAAGTATATTTTGCAACAGATAAAGGAGTTGTTGCCTACAATAGTAATGTGGCAAGTTTTGGAGAAACCTTAGAAGAGGTGTATGCCTATCCAAATCCGGCATTAAAAAATCATCAAACAATTACAATTGATGGAAAAAATGGAAATCATTTACCGAAAGGAACCAATGTAAAAATTTTAGATGTAGCCGGAAATTTGGTTTATGAAACCAATGTAGTTGAAGGACAAGAAATTCAAGGAGGAAAAGTGGTTTGGAATAAAACGAATTTAGCGGGAAAAAAAGTAGCTTCAGGTATTTATATTGTATTGCTTTCAAATGACGACGCATCTGAAACTACATCTACTAAAATAGCAATCATAAATTAATGGCTTTAATTAAAACAAAAGCAATTGTGTTAAGTTTCTTAAAATATGGAGACACAAGTTTAATTGTTAGGTGTTTTACCTTAGAAGACGGGTTGAAATCCTATTTGTTAAAAGGAGTTTTAAGCGCAAAAAAAGGAAAAATAAAAGCAGCGTATTTTCAGCCATTAACACAATTAAACATTGAAGCAAATCACAACAACAAATCAAACTTAAATAGCATTCGAGAAGTTCATATTGTAAACCCTTATCAGCATATTTATACCAATATTTTTAAGCAAACAATTGTCCTTTTTTTATCAGAAATACTAAGCAGTACAATTCAAGAAGAAGAATCTAACAAAGGGTTATTTTCTTTTTTAGAAACTTCATTTATTTGGCTAGACACTAATGATAAAACCTCAAATTTTCACCTACTTTTTTTAATAAACTTAACTAGGTTTTTAGGTTTTTATCCAGACACAAGTAAGATTAACTATCCTTATTTTAATTTAATGGATGGCAACTTTACAGAATCAGCAACCGCAAAAGAAGTAGCTTTTGGCGAAAATTTAGGTCACTTTAAAAAGCTCTTAGGCACAAATTTTGATAGTGTAGAAACCATCAAGTTTAACCAACAAGAAAGACAACAAGTATTACAAATAATTATCCGTTATTTTGAATTACATTTGGACGGTTTTAGACCTCCAAAGTCTTTAAAAGTATTAGAAACAGTATTTAACTAATGAAAAGAATTTTTACCCTATTAATTGCTTTTTATAGCATTACAAGTTTTGCGCAAAAGATTAAAGTTTTAGATGAAGAAACAGGATTTCCAATAAGTGATGTTGCTATTTACAACAAAAGCCTATTAATTTCTACAGTTACAGATAGTAATGGAATCGCAGATCTTTCTGATTTCAATGAAAGAGATATTTTAATCATCTCACATGTTTCTTATACTACAATTAACACCTCATTTGCCAATTTAAAAAACAGCAAATTTGTTGCAATGATGATTAAAAAAACGGCACAATTAGACGAAATTGTATTGTCTGTGTTTAAAAAGGCCGAGAAATCTACACGTATCGCAGAACAAACAATTGCAATTACTAAAGAAGATATTTTAAAAGAATCCCCACAAACATCTGCGGATTTACTTGCGTCTATCCCAGGGATAAAAGTTCAAAAATCTCAATTTGGAGGCGGAAGTCCAGTTTTAAGAGGAATGGAATCTAATAGGGTTTTATTAGTTGTTGATGGTGTAAGAATGAACAACGCGATTTATAGAAAAGGACATTTACAAAACTCCATAACCATTTCGCCTTCTTTATTAGAACGAACAGAAGTTGTCTTTGGCCCTTCATCTGTTATTTATGGCTCTGATGCATTGGGTGGTGTAATTCATTATTATACAAAGACACCAAAAACATCAGAAATACCACAAATTAAAAGTAATTTCTTTTCTCGATTTGGTTCGGTAAATCAAGAAATAACAACCAATCTTTCAGCAGAGCTAAACTTTAAAAAATGGGCCTCTTTTACCAGCTACACCCAAAGTTCTTTTGGAGATTTAAAAATGGGAGAAAACAGAAATCATGGATTTAAAGACTGGGGCTTAGTTCCTTTTTTTTCTGAAAATATTGACGCAAATTATTTTGCAAACCCAACACCAAATACAAATCCTAGCCTCCAAAAAAACACGGGTTATGAACAAAAAGATTTCTTACAGAAGTTTTATATTCCATTATCAAACAAAACGGATTTAACCGTTAATCTACAATATTCAACCTCTACAAATATTCCAAGATTTGATCGGTTAACAGAGTTAAAAAAAGGCACCTTAAAATTTGCTGAATGGTATTATGGACCACAAGAACGGTTTTTAGCCTCTACACAACTTTCCATCAATCCAGAAAAAAAGTGGCTAAATGGGGGAACTATTACGCTATCATACCAGAACATTAAAGAATCTAGAGTTCAAAGAAAATTCAACGATTTACAACGATTGTATAGAAATGAACAAGTTGATGTTTATACGCTAAACGGAGATTTTTCTGTGCCTTTAACGGCAGAAAAAAACAGAAATTTATCGTACGGATTTGAAATATCGTATAATGATGTAGAATCTATTTCAGATGGAAAGACAATTGCTGTTTCAAGTAATAAAGTAGTTGGTTTTGTTGGAGATTTTAAAGTGCAATCTCGTTTTCCAGATGGTGGAAGCAGCTATACAAGTTCTGCAATTTATGCTGATTACAGGCAAGATATTAGCTCAAAATCAACCTTAAATACCGGAATTCGATTAACAAATACAAAGTTAAACGCAAAGTGGATTGATCAAACGTTTATTGTTTTACCAAAAACAGAAATACAACTTAACAACACCGCATTAACCGCTACAATAGGGTATGTATACAAGCCAACTAAAAACTGGCAAATTAACAGTGTTATTTCTTCAGGGTTTCGTTCACCAAATATCGATGATGTTGGAAAAATTAGAGAAAAAAACGGAAATGTAACGATACCAAATATTGATTTAAAGCCAGAATTTGCATACAACGCAGAAATAGGGATTTTAAAGTTTTTCAACCAAAGAAGATTTAGTTTGGGCTTCAATACCTACTACACACTTTTAGATAATTATATCACGAGAGAAGCAGATGGCAACACCATTATGTATGATGGAGAATTAGGCAATGTTGTTAAAAACATAAATAAAGACAGAGCTTATATTACGGGGTATACGGCTAATTATTTTGGAAGAATAAATCAAAACTGGAAAACGTCAGGATCTATCACATACACAAAAGGAAGAACTTTTGATACAGAAGAACCGATGTCTTCTATTCCTCCATTGTTTGGAAAATTTGAAATTAGTTACAGAAAAAATAGGTTAGAAATTTCTGCAAATTATAGGTTTAATTCAAAAAAGGATATTAAAAACTATAATATTTCTGAAGGAATTGACAATCATGTTCAAACACCAGTCATTGATCCAAATGCTACCAACGATGTAGATAAATATTATGGAACACCAAGCTGGAAAACCGTTGGGCTAAATGGAAAATACAATGTAAATCAGAATTTTTGGGTGCAAGGAAAAATCACGAATCTCTTTGATGAGCATTATAAAGAATTTGCATCAGGAGTATCAGCTCCTGGAAGAAATTTTTCAGTATCAATTAATGCTACTTTTTAGAATTTAATTTTTTTCCGTCTTCATCAAAATTTTGTGATAAAACTTGTTCGGTTTTAATTACAGAAACGGCCAATGTTAATAGCAAAATAACCATTGGCTGCCATGTAATTTCAACGGATAATATAAACACAAAAAACAAGGCGAAAGCAAAAGAAATTGCCGCATACTTGAGTAAGGTTTTGTTAAAAAAAGCATTGGCAAAATGCCAAATAGTTTCATTTTTCATTGACTTATTGGTTCTATATCCATAAATAGAATTAATCTTTTTAGGTGGGAAAAAATAGAATACAAGGCTAAAGAAAAAAAGTAATCCGTTAACCGAAACAACATAAACATAAGGATTCATAAGCATTATTTTTTTATAGGTCTAATCAACCCTTCTTGCGCCACAGAGGCAATCAAATCTCCTTTTCTAGAATAAATATTTCCTCTTGCAAAACCACGAGCGCCAAATGCATTTGGAGACTCTGTTTTGTACAACATCCAATCATCTAAATCAAACGTTCTAAAAAACCACATAGAATGGTCTAAACTTGCCATTTGTGTATTTCCATAATTCGCTTTACTTGCGTTTGGATACAACGTTGAATTTAAAATGTTATAATCAGAAATATAAGTAAGAATTTGTTGCTTTACAGCTAAATTCAAATTTGTTGGATTTCCTTTAACTTTAAACCAAATATCTGAAAAAGGAGGCAAATCTTTTAAGTCTAAAGGATTTACAATAAAGGTTGGTTTAAATTCTATAGGGCGATCAATCTCTAAAAAAGACTTCATTTTTTTAGGCAAAAAATCTCCAAACTGTACAAGCATATCATCCCAACTTAGCAGTTCTTCAGGTTGTTTTATCTTTCCCTCTAGTTCTTGTTGATGTTCATGCCCTTTTTCTTGTTTGTGAAAAGAAGCAGATAGTATAAATATTGTTTTGTCTTTCTGTTTAGCCGTAACTCTTCTTGTAGAAAAACTACCACCGTTTCTCATAATATTTACTTCATAAGTAATAGGCAATTCTAAATCACCAGCCTCTAAAAAATAAGCGTGTAGAGAGTGTAAAACACGTTCATTGGTAATGCTATTGTTAGCAGCACTTAATGCTTGTGCTAAAACCTGCCCTCCAAAAACATTTGGACTTCCAATGGTTTTACTAATTCCAATGAACTCGTTTTCTTTCTTTTTTTCTAATGTAAGTACAGCAATTAAATCTTCTATAGAGGTCATAAATGGAATTCATTTTTTACAAATATAAAGAGATTTAATGGGTTAAGGTTTTAGATTTAAAAGGTTTTTGCTGTTTAAAAGGTTTGGTTTCAATATAACTTAAGAAATGTTTTATAAATTTATTTGTCAATGTTTTTTTATGGCGGATATAACAAGTTAAATCTTCTGGAACAGCTCCAATAGACGTTTTAATTTCGCTTGCTGTTCTTCCAAAATTAATCACTTTTAATTCTTTATCTATAGCTATTTGAACATAATCATATAACATCCGTTGGTAAATAGCCAGTTCTTTATTCAAAGAATAATCAATTCCAACAAAATGCGCATCTAAAGAAACAGTATTTATTATGCCAGACATAAAGCCAACTATTTTATCATGATACCAATAGGTTTTTAGCACATAATTATCACCCAAATTCCTTTTTAGAGAAAGATATGTTTCTACATTAAATTTACCCAAATTAAACTCTGCTTTATCAGAAACCGTTTTATATAATTGGGCAATTTCAGGCAACAATTTTTGAATATTTTCAACAGTGCTCTCTTTAACAACCAAAGGAGTACTTAATTTTAACGCCCGATTTGCTTTTATTCGAAATTTGGTTTTCATTGCCCCTAAATAATCACTTAAACTTTTCCAATTTGTATCTAAATATAGTGCCATATTTGGTTCTACATTAAACGAATAATAGTTAAGATCATGTAATTCATTACTGACAACTAATGAATCTTTGATAAAATCTTTGATTAAATAAATAGAAATATCTTTTGCTGGGGGCTGAGAAGAAACTGCCTTTATTAAGTTTTTTATAACCTCTTGTTTGTTTTGATTTTCTTTGATAAAAACTCCGTGTTCTCCACTCACAAAAACATTACCACAGACTAATAATTTTATAGGCTTTAACTTAGGAAAAAGACCTAATTGCCTTCCAAAACATTTTAATCGGTGAAAATTTTTGTTTAACGAGCTTTCAATTTGTTCTAAAGGAAAAAGTATAATTTGAATACTTGCAAAAGCGATAGCATGATTTTCTTTATTAAATAAAACCAGATAAGAAAAGGTAATTTGAGGGTTGTTTTTTTCTAAAGAAATTAGATAATCTGGATGAAAATAGACACTTGCACTACACTGTAATTCTGTCCAAACTTCTTGTGTAATTTCATTTACAGAAGAGTAAAAAATGGCGCTATTATTATTTTTATAAAAAGTCAAATTCTTTTCTTAATTTACCTTCGAAAATACAAAAAGAAAAACAACCTTCTTACACAGCAGAACAAACTTTTTTTAATTTTAAAAAGGTATCGATTTAATTGTATTTTTATAAAACTAAAAAATAGTACATGCAACCAGATTTCAATTTTAATTACGCCCACCTTTTTGAAGAGGAATTATTACAAGAAATTCTTTCTATTGGTGAATATAAAAAAGTAAAAGAAGGCACAGAATTAATTGATATCGGAAGCGATATAGAGTTTATGCCTCTTATTATTACAGGTGCTGTAAAAATTTTAAGAGAAGACGAAAATGGTGATGAATTGGTATTGTATTTTATAGAACAAGGAGACACTTGCGCCATGACAATTACTTGTTGTATTGGACAAACAAAAAGTAAAATAAGAGCAGTTACAGAGGTAGAAACTAAATTATTGATGATTCCAATTCAAAAAATTAGTGATTGGATGATTAAATATCAAACATGGCAAATGTTTATTTTGCAAAGCTATCACGAAAGAATGCAAGAGTTATTAGAAGCTATTGATACCATTGCTTTTTTAAATATGGATGAGCGATTGCTAAAGTATTTAAAAGATAAAGCCATGATCAATAGAAACGAGGTTATTCAGGTAACTCATAAAGAAATTGCGAACGATATGCATACTTCCAGGGTTGTTGTTTCTAGACTTTTAAAAGCTTTAGAAATTAAAGGAGAAATTAAATTACATAGAAATCAGATAAAAGTTTTAAACCTTTAAGCATTTGTGTAACATCTGTTACTTTTTAATTCAGGTATCATACTAATTTTACTATAAAAAAATGAGTAAATTTTCTGAAATTATTAACCAAAACAAACCTGTTTTAGTAGACTTTTTTGCAGATTGGTGTGGACCTTGTAAAATGATGAGCCCAATTTTAAAAGAAGATAAAAGAATTAACAACGTTTTTATTACACCATTAGGAAAAGAAATGTTTGTACAAACCAGACCCATGATAAAAAAAACAATGGATATCATGGAAAAAGACATTTCAAAAAAAGAAAAACAAATAATGATATCATTATTAAAAAAAATTCAAACGAACTTTGGCTTAACTATAGAGTCTTTATAACTAATTAGCATGAGAAAAATTATTCTTTCAGTACTGGGTTTATTATTAATTGCCGCAGCTTTACTATTATCAAAAAGCATGATTGATAACAAACAAAAACCAAAACCAAGATACAGTAAAACAATAAAAACTGTTTTTGTAGAAAATGTAACAAATAAAGAAATTCCGATTGTCATCAAAGCAAGTGGAAATTTAGTTGCCAAAAATAAAATAGAACTCTTTTCGGAGGTTCAAGGGGTTTTACATACCACAAAAAAAGAATTTAAAGTTGGGGTAAACTTTTTAGAAAACGAAACGCTTTTAAACATTAATAGCGATGAATTTTATGCAAGTTTACAATCTCAAAAAAGCAACTTAATCAATAGCATTACAGCAATAATGCCAGACATTCGATTAGACTTTCCAAAAGAGTTTAACAAATGGCAAACGTATTTAAATAACTTTGATTTAAACAATGCCACACCAAAGCTACCAAGCTTTTCTACAGATAAAGAAAAATATTTTGTTTCGGGAAAAGGAATTACTACAGGTTATTTTAATGTAAAAAACTTAGAAGTTAAGTTAAAAAAGTACAGTATAAAAGCACCTTATAAAGGTATTTTAACAGAAACTTTTGTTACAGATGGAACCTTGGTAAGAGCGGGACAAAAATTAGGAGAATTTATAGATCCATCTATTTTTGAAATGGAAGTATCTATCAATGCTGCATTTGCAGATTTACTAAAAATTGGAAATACTGTTTCTTTAACAAACTTAGAAAGAACAAAAACATACGAAGGAAAAGTTGTTCGTGTTAACGGTAAAGTAGATTTAGCCTCTCAAACGGTAAAAGTATTTATAGAAGTTGCTCATAAAGACCTAAAAGACGGAATGTATTTAGAAGCCCATGTTGTAGCAAAATCAGAGAAAAATGCTTTTGAAGTTTCAAGAAAATTATTGATAAATAACAACAGCGTTTATACAGTTAAAGACACTATTTTAAAACTTATCGAAGTGAACCCTGTGTATTTTAATGCAGAAACAGTAGTGATTAAAGGATTATCAAATAACACATCGGTTTTAACCCAATCTGTTCCAGGAGCATTTGACGGAATGGTTGTTAAAATTCAAAAAAACAACTAACAGATGAAAAAAATAATTACATATTTCATCAAATACCCTGTTGCAGTTAACGTTTTTATTATTGCGTTTGTAGCCTTTGGTATTATTGGTATTTTAGGAATGAAATCTTCCTTTTTTCCTTTGGTAGATTCGCAATTAATTAGCATTAACCTTACCTATCCAGGAGCTTCACCAGAAGAAATTGAAGAAGGAGTTGTCTTAAAAATTGAAGACAATTTAAAAGGAATTGTAGGGGTAGAACGAGTAACATCAGTATCTCGAGAAAATTCTGCTTCGGTAAATGTAGAGGTTGTAAAAGGTAAAAACATAGATATTGTTTTATCAGATGTAAAAAATGCGGTTGATAGAGTTCCTTCTTTTCCATCCGGAATGGAACCGCCAGTAATTGCAAAAGTAGAATCTGTTAGACCAACCATTAGTTTTACAATTAGCGGAGACGGGTTGTCTTTAAAGTCGTTGAAAGATTATGCTAGAACAATTGAGAACGACTTAAGAAGTTTAGACGGAATTTCACAAGTTTCACTTTCTGGATTTCCTGCAGAAGAAATAGAAATTTCTGTGAGAGAAAATGATTTACGCGCATATAAATTATCTATTACAGAAGTAACAAATGCGGTTAGAAATACAAACCTTTTAATTACAGGAGGTAATATTAAAACTGCAGAAGAAGATTATTTAATTAGAGCAAGAAACCGATCTTATTACGGTGTAGAATTGCAAAATTTAATTGTAAGAACTACTACTGCCGGAAACATTATTAGACTTAAAGATATTGCAGAGGTAAAAGATACTTGGTCAGAAAATCCAGATAGACTTTATTATAACGGAGACGTTGCAATCAATGTAACTGTTAGTAACACCAACAATGAAGATTTAATTTCATCGGCAGAAAAAATTAAAGAATACATTTATAAGTTTAACCAACAAAACAGCAATGTTACGTTAAACATTTCTAGTGATGCTTCTATAACACTAAATCAAAGAACACAGCTATTGTTAGAAAATGGAATCATGGGAATTCTTTTGGTTTTGTTCTTTCTTGCACTATTTTTAAATGCTAGATTGGCTTTTTGGGTAGCATTTGGTTTGCCAATTTCTTTTTTAGGAATGTTTATTTTTGCAGCTCAATTAGGGGTAACGATAAACGTGTTGTCTCTTTTTGGGATGATCATCGTAATTGGTATTTTAGTTGATGATGGTATTGTAATTGGAGAAAATATTTACCACCATTATTACGACTTAGGAAAGTCTAAAATTCGCGCAGCAATTGACGGCACTATGGAGGTTATCCCTCCAATTGTTTCTGCAATTTTAACAACGATCATTGCTTTTTCTACCTTCTTTTTTGTAGACGGAAGAATAGGAAGTTTCTTCGGAGAAGTTTCTATAATTGTAATATTAACATTAAGCGTTTCACTAGTAGAAGCTTTAATTATACTTCCTGCACACATTGCACATTCAAAAGCACTTTCTAGAAGAAAAGAAGAACAAGGTATTGAAAAGAAGCAAAATAAAATTGAAGCATTTTTTAGAAATGCAAATAAAAAAGCAGACGGATTATTAGTCTTTGTTAGAGACACTTATTTTGTCCCTTTTTTACGTTTTTCTATAAAAAATAAAGTGTTTGCTTTTGCCATTCCAATAGCTTTGTTAACATTTAGCTTTGGAGCGATTGGTGGAGGAACGGTAAAAACATCATTTTTCCCTTCTATTGCCAGTGATCGAATTCAGGTTACTCTAAAAATGCCACAAGGAACCAACGATCAAATTACAGATTCTATCATTTCTGTGATTGAAGATAAAGTATGGTTAGTGAGTGAAGAATTTACAAAAAGACAATCTGATAATTCAAGAGTTGTACAAAACGTAATCAAAAGAGTTGGACCAGGAACAGCAAACGCAACTTTAACCATAAACTTGTTGCCTGGAGAATCTAGAGAGTTTTCATCTCCAGAAATTACCAACGCTATAAGAGAAAAAGTTGGCAAAGTATACAGTGCAGAAAGCCTCATCTTTGGTTCTGGAGGAAACTTTGGAGGAAGCCCGGTTGCAGTTTCTTTATTAGGAAATAATATTTCTGAACTAAAAGCAGCAAAAGAATTGCTGAAAGCAGAGCTAGAAAAAAACCCTTTACTAAAAGATATTTCGGATAATGATCCTGCCGGAATCAAAGAAGTTCGTATTAAATTAAAAGACAATGCGTACTTGTTAGGGTTGAATTTACAATCAGTAATGAGTCAAGTTCGTTTTGCGTTCTTTGGATCACAAGCACAACGTTTTCAACGGGGACAAGATGAAATTAAAGTCTGGGTTCGTTATAACAAAAAAGACAGATCTTCTATTAAAAATTTAGATGATATGCGTGTGATTACGCCAACCAACGAGCGAGTTCCTTTTTCGGAAATAGCAACTTATGAGATAGAGCGTGGAGACATCGCTATTAATCATTTAAGTGGAAAAAGAGAGATTCAGATTACTGCAGACATGAAAACTCCTGGTGAAAGCGCAACCGACATCTTAGAAGATGTAAAAGTGCGTATTATGCCAGAAATTACGTCTAAATATGCTACTGTAACACCTTTATACGAAGGACAAAACAGAGAAGCTAAAAAGACAATTGATTCTGTAAAAATTATTGGACCAATTATTTTAATCTTAATTTATATGGTTATTGCTTTTACATTTAGATCATATAGTCAACCAATTTTATTGATTTTACTAATCCCTTTTAGTATGATTGGAGTTGTTTGGGGACATTATTTTCACAATTTTTCAATTGGTATACTATCGTGGTTAGGAATTATTGCCTTAATAGGTATTATGGTAAATGACGGTCTTGTGCTCATTGGAAAATTCAATACCTATCTAAAAGAAGGAATGAAATATGACGAGGCCTTAATCCAAGCAGGAAAATCTCGTTTTAGAGCAATTGTTCTAACCTCGTTAACCACGGTAGCAGGTTTAGCACCATTATTATTAGAAAAAAGTAGACAAGCTCAATTCTTAAAACCAATGGCAATTTCTATTTCTTATGGAATTGCAATTGCAACCATTTTAACATTGATTTTATTACCATTATTGCTCTCTGTTTCTAACCAAATTAAAGTTTGGATCAAATGGTTAAAAACTGGAGAAAGAGTAACAAAAGAAGAAGTTGAAAGAGCAATTATCGAATCTAAATTTGTACATGATGAAGCATAAAATATACATACTCATTTTAATCGGAGCCCTTTCTTTTCAATCAAAGGCTCAGCAGATTTTAACAAAAAAAGAAGCGTTAAAAATTACGTTAGAAAATAATTACGGAATTAAAATTGCAACCAATAATATTGAAATTGCAAAAAACAATAAAAATATTTTAAATGCTAATTTTTTACCAACGGTATCAGCAGCAACCGGATCAAATTATAGACGAGACAATCAAGAAATAACCAGACAAGATGGAAGTTCTACAAGTGTTGATGGAGCAGTGACAAAATCATACAACGCATCTGTAAATTTAAATTATACAATTTTTGATGGCTTAGGAAGAAAATACAATTACGAAGCATTAAAAGAAACCTATAATTTATCAGAGCTGCAAGCAAGAGAAACCATAGAAAACACGTATTTGCAATTGTTTACTTTGTATTTTCAAATTGCTAGATTGTCAGAAAACAACAACAATTTAAAAGAGGCTCTAAACATTTCTAAGCAACGTTTAGAAAGAGCAAAATACAAACATGAATTTGGGCAATCTACGAAGTTAGAATTGTTGAATGCAGAAGTAGATGTAAATAATGATAGTATTGCTTTTATCAATTCTAAGCAACAGTATTTAAATGCTAAAAGAAGCTTAAACATTGTTCTGGGACAGCAAAAAGAAATCACATACGATGTAGAAACAGAGGTTACCTTTAATAAATTAGTAAGTTTTGACGAACTGTTAAATAAGGTAAAAGCAAACAATGTGTTATTAAAAAAGACAGAAAAAAACCTTGCAATAAGTGAGTTTAATATTAAAATAAACAAAGCAAGTTATTTACCTAGAATAGGATTGACAACATCTTATGGGTGGAATAAAAGTCAAAATCCGGCTACATCTTTTTTAGCACAATCAAACTCTAATGGATTAAACGCAGGATTAAACCTTACATGGAATATTTTTGATGGAGGAAACACAAAAACAAGAGTTGCCAATTCTAAAATTGCTTATGAAAATCAGCAAATTTTATTACAGCAACAAAATGAAACATTAGAAAATAATTTAAAAAATACACGGTCTATGTATAACAACAAATTATTTGTTTTAAAAGCGCAAGAGAAAAATGTTACTTCTAGCCAAAATAATTTTGATAGAACTAAAGAAAGATACAATTTAGGGCAAGTAACCTCTATAGAATTTAGACAAGCTCAAATTAACTTAATCAACAGTAAAACAGCATATAACAATACAAAATACGATGCTAAACTGATTGAATTAGAATTGTTACAATTAACAGGAGAGTTATTAAATACGGAGATTTAAGAGTGTATTAAAATCATAAAAAGAGCATCAACAATTATTGATGCTCTTTTTTTATTTATACATAAGAGTGGCTACCAAAAGAGCCTTTGACTCTTACTTAAAAGCGTTTAATCCTGTAATGTCTAAACCAGTAATTAGTAAATGAATATCATGTGTTCCCTCATAGGTAATTACACTTTCTAAGTTCATAGAATGGCGCATAATTGAATACTCACCAGTAATTCCCATTCCGCCTAACATTTGCCTTGCTTCTCTAGCAATGTTAATCGCCATATCTACATTATTACGTTTTGCCATAGAAATTTGAGCAGAAGTTGCTCTTCCTTCGTTACGTAAAACCCCTAAACGCCAAGTTAGTAATTGCGCTTTGGTAATTTCAGTAATCATTTCGGCTAATTTCTTTTGTTGTAATTGAAACTGTCCAATTGGTTTTCCAAATTGAATACGCTCTTTAGAATAACGTAATGCGGTATCATAACAATCCATGGCGGCACCAATAGCACCCCAAGCAATTCCATAACGAGCAGAATCTAAACAACCTAACGGTGCTCCAAGTCCAGATTTATTTGGTAATAAGTTTTCTTTAGGAACTTTTACATTGTCAAAAATTAATTCTCCAGTAGCAGAAGCTCTTAACGACCATTTATTATGTGTTTCTGGAGTAGAAAAACCTTCCATTCCGCGTTCTACAAGTAAACCATGAATTCTTCCTGTTTCATCTTTAGCCCAAACCACAGCAACTTGCGCAAAAGGGGCATTCGAAATCCACATTTTGGCTCCGTTTAACAGATAATGGTCTCCCATATCTTTAAATTTGGTTTCCATTCCACTTGGATTTGAACCGTGATTTGGTTCTGTCAATCCAAAACAACCAATCCATTCACCAGAAGCTAATTTTGGTAGGTATTTTTGACGTTGTTCTTCGTTTCCGTATTTCCAAATAGGATACATTACTAATGATGATTGTACAGAAGCAGTAGAACGCACACCAGAATCTCCACGCTCAATTTCTTGCATGATTAGACCATAAGAAATTTGATCTAATCCAGCACCTCCATATTCTTCTGGAATATACGGACCAAAAGCACCAATTTCTGCCAACCCATTTATAATTTGAGTTGGGAATTCTGCTTTTTGAGCATATTCTTCTATGATAGGAGAAACTTCTCTTTTTACCCATTCTCTTGCTGCGCCTCTAACTAATTTATGCTCTTCTGTTAATAAATCATCTAACTGATAATAATCTGGAGCTTGAAATAAATCTGGTTTCATTGTAATTTAAGATTTGAAGTACCAAAAGTAAATATTACTTCTGATATACTTATGGAATAAATGAACTTTTTAGTCCTTTAAAAATTCTGCTAACAATCTATGAAAGTGATGTACACCTTGTTCTCTTGTAGGAGAAAAACGACCTGCCTTATAAAAAGATGATTTCACCCCTTTTTGTACATTTTCTACAACAAATTCATCTTCTCTTTGTACTTTATCAATATCTCCACTAGCGCCTTTGTTTAAATTGCTTACATCATACACATAAGAGATAAATGACACTTTGGTTCTGTTTAAATCTAATGGTTTTACAATATTTATAGACACTCCCCAAGGATAAAAATTAAACATCATGTTTGGAAAAACCCAATAATAATATGCAGCAACATTTTTACCATAATCGATGTGGTTTTTAGGCAAATCAAAAACTTCAGTAGCATTATCTGTATACCCAATTTGCAAGTTGCAATGTTCGTAAATTTCTGTTTTATAACTTCCGTAATCTAAGACATCATTTAATTCAGGATGCACAAAAGGCACATGAAAACCTTCTAGATAATTATCGCAATACAAAGCCCAGTTTGCATGAACTAAATATTCTTTAGAAAGAGATGAATCTAATGTAAATTCATTTAAAGGTAAAAAACCAACACGTTCATTCATTCTATCAAGTACTTGCTGAAAATCAAAACTTGGATTCAACCCTGCAAATAAAAAGGGCCCCCATTTTTTTAATGGAAACTTGTGAAGGTTGTCACAAGGTCTCGGAAAATCTTCGGTTTGTTCAAACTCTGGCATGTGCTCAAACTCTCCGTTTAAGTTAAACCTTCTACCGTGATAAAAACAGGTTAATTTTCTAGATTTACTAGGGTTTAAAGCAACAAGATTTCCTCTATGGGTACAGACATTTGTTAAGCAATTTATTTCTTCATTTTTGTTTTTTGTCAACACCAAAGGCTCCGTTAAATACCCATCTAATAGTACAAAAGGATGTACAGACTGTGCAAAAGGCACTAAGTTTTTATCTCCAACCCATTGCCAAGATTTTAAAAAAACACGTTCTTTTAGCATTTCAAAAACAGCAGGATCTTTATAAAATGACGCTGGTAATGTTTCTGCTTTTTTAATATCTGGGTGAATATGAAACTTCATTTGTTGTTTATTAAATAATTGTATCTTCGAGAATTGCATCTAAAAATACATAAAATATGAGTGCTGATCAGAAAAAAATAGGATTAATAACTACGACCTCATTAGTTGTTGGAAATATGATTGGAGCAGGAATCTTTCTGTTACCAGCAACTCTTGCAAAATATGGAAGTATCAGTTTGTTAGGATGGGTATTTACAGCAGCTGGAGCATTAATCTTGGCAAAAATTTTTAGTAATTTCAGTAAGATTATTGTCAATAAAAGTGGTGGTCCATACACGTTTTCTAAAGCAGGATTTGGAGATTTTATTGGATTTATAGTGGCTTGGGGGTACTGGATTTCTATATGGATAAGTAATGCAGGATTAGCAATAGCAATTATTGGAGGATTAAGTGTTTTTTTTCCTGCTTTAAACTCAAACCCAATTTTAGCGGTACTTGTTGGATTGTTTTTTATTTGGTTTTTTACATGGGTTAATTCAAAAGGAATTAAAGAATCAGGTAGAATTCAAGTCATAACTACCGTATTAAAATTACTGCCATTACTCTTTATAATTCTAATTGGAGCGTTCTTTTTTAGTATGGATAATTTCCCGAGTTTCAATTTAACAGATCAAAGTCATTTTGCTACCTTTCCAGTTGTTGCTGCATTAACATTATACGCATTTTTAGGAATTGAAAGCGCAAGTATTCCTGCTGAGAATATTAAAGATCCAGAAAAAACAGTACCGAAAGCAACTATGTTAGGAACCATAATATCTACATGCGTGTATATTTTAGGAACTATCGTCTTGTTTGGTTTATTGCCAGTAGAACAACTGCAAAATTCTGCAGCACCTTTTGCAGAAGCTGCAGAAATTATAGGTGGAAAGTATGCAGGTTATTTTGTTGCTGCTGGAGCAGTGATTGCCGCAATTGGAGCATTAAATGGATGGACCTTACTAGTTGGGCAACTACCAATGGCAGCAGCAAAAGATAAAATGTTTCCTCGAATATTTAAAAAAGAAAACAAAAATGGTGTCCCGTTTTTAGGGTTGATAATAGGAAGTGTATTGACCTCAGCAATTTTATTAATTAATATGAGTGATGGTATTGTAGATCAATTTGAATTTGTTGTTAATTTAACCGTGCTTACCTGTCTTGTTCCATATTTGTTTGTGTCAGCATCTTACATTATTGTAACAATTGAAAAGAAATTACATCTAAATAAATTTTTTAAGACCTTTATTTTAGGGAGTTTAGGATTTGCATATTCCCTTTGGGCAATTTTTGGTTCTGGACCTGATGTTGTCTTTTATGGTTTTTTATTATTATTGCTTGGAATTCCATTTTATGCACTGATGCAATGGAATAAAACAAAAAACAAATGAGCAAAACACAGCATTCAGAATATTTAAAGCTAGAAGCAGTTTACATGAAATCTGCAAAAGACGCTTTTCAATCAGATAAAGTATTAGAAAATCAATGGAAAGAATTGAACTATCTATCGAAACCAGATCTTCAAGGAGCCTTGAAAGAATATCAAAATTTTGAAGCAATTTTTACCGAGAATCAGATCAAAGTGCATTATTTTCCTTCAGATGAAAATGTAAAAATGGATTCAATTTATTGTAGAGATGCCGCTATCGCTACAGATTTTGGAATCATTATTTGCAATATGGGAAAAGCAGGTAGAATTAATGAACCAAAGGCTCAATTAAAAGAGTATCAACAAAAAAACATTCCGATTTTAGGAGTGATACAATCACCAGGAACTTTAGAAGGAGGAGATGTTGCTTGGTTAGACAAAAAAACATTGGCTGTTGGGCACACCTATAGAACCAATGAAGAGGGAATCAAACAATTAAAAGAGTTGTTAGAACCAAAAGGGGTTGATGTGCTTGTTGCAGAATTACCACATTATAAAGGCAAAGAAGATGTATTTCATTTAATGTCAATTTTAAGTCCAGTTGATAAAGATTTAGCAGTTGTTTATTCACCTTTAATGCCAATAAAATTTAGAAACGAATTGTTAAAAAGAGGTTTTCAGTTGATAGAAGTTCCTGAATCAGAATTTGAATCTATGGGATGTAATGTATTGGCAATATCTCCAAGAAATTGTGTAATGGTTGAAGGAAACCCAATTACAAAAAAACTGTTACAAAATGCGGGATGTAAAGTAACAACCTATGAAGGAAACGAAATAAGTGTAAAAGGTGGCGGCGGACCAACATGTTTAACAAGGCCTCTGGTAAGAATCGACTAAATTTTTACTTAAAAAAGCAACTCTTTTGTGTAAGTTTGTAATAATGAAGCAAACTTTAGCAAAGCAAGAGCGTTTAAAAAGCAAAACCCTCATTGGAAATTTATATAAAGAAGGAAAATCTGTAAAGAGCTTTCCTTTAAGACTTGTCTATTTACAAACAGAGCATGCATCAAAATATCCTGCCCAAGTTGGCGTTTCTGTTCCTAAAAGAAATTTTAAAAAAGCCGTTGATAGAAATCGAATTAAAAGATTGTTGAGAGAAACTTATCGCAAACAAAAACAGATAGTTTACGATACAATTGATAAGCCTTATGTGTATATGATTTCTTACATTGGTAAAGAAAAATGCACATATACAGAAATTGATTTAAAAATGAACCAACTTTTAAATGCTTTTATAGCACAAATAAAACAGAAATCAGATGAAGAAAAACATCAAAAATAAAACGATTGTAGCGTTGCTTATTGCAATTGTTTTTGTTTCGTTTTCATTCCAATCCAAATTTTTTGAAGTAGCAAAACAGATTGAGATTTACACGACATTGTTCAAAGAACTGAATATGTACTATGTAAATGAAATTAACCCAGCAGAGATCACAACAAGAGCCTTAAAAAACACCTTAAAAGATTTAGATCCTTATACCAATTATTTTAATGAACAAGATGTAGAAGCTGCAAAAATTAGAAGAGAAGGAGAATATGGCGGTATTGGAGCCTCTATAAATTATAGCAATAAAAACCCGATGATTGTTAGTGTTTATAAAGGATATGCTGCTGATAAAGCAGGTTTAAAATCGGGAGATCTTATTGTAAAAATTGACAATCAAGTTTTAGAAGAACTAGAAAAAGAAGATAGCTCTAGTTTGTTACTCGGAACGCCAGAGAGTCCGATTTCTATAGAAGTTCTTCGAAACGGGAAAAAATTGCAATTCAATTTAAAAAGAGAAAAAATAGAAGTAAACCCTGTTCCTTTTTACAAAAAAATAGATAGTGAAACGGGTTATATTGTTTTAACAAGATTCAGTGAAAAAGCCTCGTCAGAAGTAAAAAAAGCCTTTGAGAGTTTAAAAGAAGAAGGCATAAAAAGTGTGATTTTAGATTTGCGTTCTAATCCTGGAGGATTATTAGGAGAAGCTGTAAATATTTCTAATTTTTTCTTGCCTAAAGGAAAAGTGATTACCACCACAAAAGCGAAAGTAAAAAAATGGAGCGATACCTATTTGTCTAGAAATAATCCGTTAGACTTAGAAATTCCGATGGTAGTTTTAATAAACGGAAGTTCTGCATCGGCATCAGAAATTGTTACAGGTGCTTTGCAAGATTATGATAGAGCTGTTGTAATGGGAAAACGTTCTTTCGGAAAAGGGTTGGTGCAACGTTACAGAGAATTGAGCTATGGCACACAATTAAAAGTAACCATTTCTAAATATTACACTCCAAGCGGAAGATGTATTCAAGAATTAGATTATGCAAATAGAGATTTAAAAACAGGAAAAGTCCCTAAATTTTCAGATGCAGGAATCAATGAATTTACAACACAAAATGGTAGAAAAGTTTTTGATGGAGGCGGAATTATACCCGACATTGTTACCGAAAATGAAACCCTTTCAGAGGACACAAAAACACTTTTAGCTTCTAGAGCCTTATTTGATTTTGCGATAGATTTTAGAAACAAAAACAGCATAATAAATTCAGCAAAAGAGTTTAGATTTACAGAGGTAAATTTTAAACAGTTTCAACGGTTTTTAAGAACAGATACCACATTTTTAACAAAAGAAGAAGCATCATTTAAAAAGGCATATGAATTGTTAAACTCTTCACAAAACAAAAAAATTAAGAAAGAGTATTTTCAAATTTTAAACACCTTAAAAACAGAAAAAATTAATGCTTTAGAAAACAATAAAGAGTTTATAAAGAACGAGATTAAAGATATTATCTTAGATCAATACTATTATGAAGAAGGTGTTTATCAAAATAAAATAGCATCAGACAACACCGTTTTAGAGGCAGTTAAACTATTAAAGAATACAACAAAATACAATCAAATATTATCTGGTAAAAAGTAAGATATATAAATTAGTATCTTTGAATTGTGTAAAAAGCAAAAAATTAGAATGAAAGAAAGAACAAGAGCACAAGAATCTACTGGAGCAATTGAGAGGTTATATATTTCAATGCGTCACTTATTTAGTAGAGGTTTTTACAAGCCAATGGGGATTTCTGGAGAAACGTTAAGAAAGTCCTTACTTCTGTTAAGACCAGAAATTTATGGTTCTATTGCAGAAGAAAAAGTAGAATTAAACGGATTAATTTATATAATAGAAAGACTTCCAGAAGGAATTGAAGAGTGTCAGTTTATCAATTTAACAGCAGACGAAGGGTATAAAAATTCTCATTTCAAACCGATTATTCCGCCTAAAAGAAGAAGAAATTGTTATCGAATAGATAAAGATCAAATGAATATTGAGATCACTAGAGGACGGTCTGAAATCTATGATATTTTAACCCACCTTACCTTTTTATTTATAGAATCTCATAAGATTAAAGACAAAGTTTTAATCAATAATGGTTTAGACTGTATTAGAGAATGGAAAACTTTAAAAGACATTGTTTTATTTGATAAAAAAATAACAAAAGAAGAAAGAGAAGTTACCATTGCTAATTTAGGAACTATTCTAGGAAGAACTTACGAAGAGGTTTCAAAAATTTACACCACTTTCTCTACCCAGAAAAACCCAGATCGATTTTTTCAGTTAATTTATTGGCTCGGTCAATTAGCAATTAATGAAACCTTAGAAAATAAGAAACGAGTTGTAACCTTTAGCTCTGTTTTAAATGAACAAATTGGTCAACATATTTATGGAGAAATTTGGGCAGATAACATAAAAAAAATTCTAGCTGAAAACAAATTATTAGAAAGACCAATTCATATTATTAGTGCAAATATGCATAGTGTTATGAATTCAATTTATGCAAAAGGAGCAGTACCTACTGAAGCTAAAAACAATAATGGTTTTAAGTTATTTGAATTGTTAAGTAATGAAAACAGTAAAGATTTTCAGGTAAAAGTTAAAAATTACGCTTCTAAAAACGGATTGATTTATGTGAAGGATGATTCGGGAACAAACATCAATGTTCAAATTATAGATACTGAAAAAATAGACTTTAAAACCACCAATTACACAAAAGTAAATTCAAAAAACAAAAAGCCTGTATTAATAGTAATGGATTATGCGTTTGGAGAGCAAGCCTATGAAACTATGGACGAGCTATTAAAACCATATCTTACAGAAACTAAAAAGGTTCATTTAAAAGTAGAGTCGGTTTCTATAATGGGAAAAGCAGGTATTTTAGAAGGAGGAAAAGGAGACATTATGATTCCATCTTCTCACTTTTTCGAAGGTACGGCAGACAATTATCCGTTTAAAAACGAATTATCTAAAGAAGATTTAGAAGGTTTTGGTTTAGCTGTTTTTGATGGAGCCATGGTATCGGTTTTAGGAACATCGCTACAAAATAAAGATATTTTAAAATTCTTTCATGATTCTACTTGGAACGTTATTGGATTAGAAATGGAAGGAGCACATTATCAAAAAGCAATTCAAGCTGCCTCTAAAATAAGAGGAAATATTTCTGAAAATGTAAAAGTGCGGTATGCATATTATGCTTCAGATAATCCTTTAGAAACAGGAGGAACATTGGCATCAGGCGGATTAGGAATGTCTGGCGTAACACCAACATATGCGATAACACAAAAAATATTAGAACAAATATTTTAACAAGTACAACTAACTAAACAACTATAAATGGCTAAAGAATCACAACCTAAAGAAGAAATAGAACTAGGATCTTTATTTATTATCATTGGAAAAGGATTCTCTAATCTGTTTAATTTTATAGCATCCCTTTTTAAAGGGCTGTATCATCTATTCATTTTGTTTTTATTATTTATAAAAGCGAATATTATTAAGCTTTCTCTTGCAGCACTTATTGGAGGAGCAATTGGAACTTTTTTTGAACTGAATAAAACACAAACTTTTGGCGCAGATATGCAAGTTCAGCCAAACTTTAAGAGCTCGAGACAATTGTATAATAACGTAAACTATTACAACGATTTAGTAAAGCAAAAAGATACAGTTACTTTAGCCGAAACATTTAACCTTTCAACAGAAAATGCCGCTTCACTTAAGAAATTTGAAATATTTCCTATAAAAAATGGCAATGACCTTTTAACTTCTTACGACGATTTAATTTTATCTGTTGATACGTTAACAGCAAAAAGTTATTCTTTTGAAACCTTTAAAAACACCTTTACTGATTTTGATTATAGAGTTCATAATATTCATGTTATTGCAACTAAAAATGATGTATTCTCTAAGCTAGATCAAGTCATAATTTCATCTGTTGTAAACAACAAGTTTTTTAACAAAGTAAAAACATTAACAAACGAAAATTTAAACAGAACAGATTCTCTCTTAAGACAAAATTTAACTCAGATAGATTCTTTAAGAAGAGTTTATATGACCGTTTTAATTGAAGAATCTAAAAAAGTAAATTCGGGCACAAATATAGATTTAGGAGGAACAAAAAGAACGACCAAAGAATTAGAGCTGTTTCAAACCAATAGAATAATCAACAAAGATTTAAAGGAAATTTCTAAAGATAAATCCGAAAAATCTGAAGTGTTAAATATCATTTCAAACTTCCAACCTATTGGATATGAAATTAAAGGTATTGATGAGAATTATGTGGTACAAGCAGCTTTATTAGGAATAGCTTTAATGTTTTTGTTTTTATTCTTAAAACAGTTAGACACTTACCTAAACAACTATAAAGAATAGGGATACATCTTTTCAAATAGAAACGGGCAATTTTACAGGCCCAGATTCATCAGTAGGAGGAGATAGAAACTTAAATCTTTCTAATTTTGATGTCAGTTTTTTATATCGATTTAATCATTACAGTATTAGTGTAATTATTTCAAACCTTTTAGATAAAGATAAATTAGAGTTTTCTACAGGAGAACCATTAGTATTAAGACGATATTCTATTTATAACTCGTATATTTTTAATCGATTTTCAAGTAATATTGAGATAGAGCCTTCAATTCTTGTAGAGTATTTTGAAAGTGACAAACGATCAAGAACAGATATGAACCTCAAGCTAAGAAAGAGAACTAACAATGGATATATTTGGGTAGGTGTAAGCTATAATTTTTTAAATGATCAGTTTTTAAAACCAAACAGTGTTGCTCCAATAGTAGGATTAAAAAGAAACAATTTTTATGTTTCTTATGGCTTTGGAATAAACACAAATAAAATTCAAAATTTTAATGTTGGTTCTCATATGATAACACTTGGTTTTGATTTTGAAAAGAGACAAAGCTTGGCAAGATGTACTCAGAAGTATTATATCTTTTAATTTGTTTTAAAAGAGAGTGCTTAATTTTTTTATCTTTAGGTTTTTAAAAGGAGATAGAATTCTTTTAAAAAAAAGACAAAACGATTTTAAAAAACCAACTCTTTATGCATAAAAAAATTGCCTTAATAACAGGAATCACAGGGCAAGATGGTTCATATTTAGCAGAACTTTTATTGGATAAAGGATATCTAGTTCACGGAATAAAAAGAAGAGCTTCTAGTTTTAATACACAAAGAATAGATCATTTGTATCAGGATCCACATGCAGAAAACAGAAATTTGTTTTTGCATTACGGAGACATGTCCGATAGTACTAACTTGATTCGAATTATACAAGAAGTACAACCAGATGAGATTTATAATTTGGCCGCAATGAGTCATGTTCATGTTTCGTTTGATACACCAGAATATACAGCAAATGTAGACGGGCTAGGAACTCTACGTTTGTTAGAAGCAATTCGAATTTTAAAATTAGAGAAAAAGACTAAAATTTACCAAGCATCGACTTCAGAATTGTATGGTAAAGTTCAAGAAGTTCCACAAACAGAAACAACTCCTTTTTACCCAAGAAGCCCTTATGGTGTTGCAAAAATTTATGCTTATTGGATTACTGTAAACTATAGAGAAGCATATAATATTTTTGCCTGTAATGGAATTTTATTCAATCATGAATCTCCAGTTAGAGGAGAAACCTTTGTAACTAGAAAAATTACAAGAGCAGTTTCTAAGATAGCACTTGGTTTACAAGACAAATTGTTTTTAGGAAACCTTGATGCAAAAAGAGACTGGGGGCACGCAAAAGATTATGTAAGGATGATGTGGATGATACTGCAAGCAGAAGAACCAGAAGATTGGGTAATTGCAACAGGTAAAACAACCTCTGTTAGAGACATGGTTACAATGGCTTTTGCAGAAGTAGGAATAGTATTAGAATTTAGAGGAACAGGAAAAGAAGAAAAAGGAATAGTAAAATCGTGCAATAATTCTGATTTTAAAATTGAAATAGGCAAAGAAGTAATTTCTATTGATCCACATTATTACAGACCTACAGAAGTAGATTTGTTAATAGGTGATGCAACCAAAGCAAAAGAAAAACTTGGTTGGACACCAGAATATTCTTTAGAAGAATTGATCAAAGAAATGATGCAAAATGATTTACAAATCATGCAAAAAGAATTGTATTTAAAAAAAGGGGGGCATCAAATAAACAACAACTATGAATAAAGAAGCAAAAATCTATGTTGCTGGCCATAGAGGTTTAGTTGGAAGTGCTATTGTAAAAAACTTACAGCAAAAAGGGTATTTAAATATTCTTACCAAAACTCATCAAGAAGTAGATTTAACAAATCAGCAAGAAACTGCTGATTTTTTTGCTATAGAAAAACCAGAATATGTGTTTTTAGCTGCAGCAAAAGTTGGTGGAATCTTAGCAAATAACAACTTTAGAGCAGATTTTATTTATGAAAACTTAATGATTCAAAACAATGTAATTCATCAAAGTTATGCTCATAAAGTAAAGAAGTTGTTATTTTTAGGGAGCACCTGTATTTATCCTAAAAACGCAAATCAACCCATAAAAGAAACAGAAATTTTAACCAACGTATTAGAGTATACAAACGAACCTTATGCTATTGCAAAAATTGCAGGAATAAAACTATGTGAAAGTTATAATTTACAATATGGAACCAATTTTTTATCGGTAATGCCCACCAATTTATATGGGCCAAATGATAATTTTGACCTAGAAAAATCACATGTATTACCCGCCTTGATTCGAAAAATTCATTTAGCCAAATTACTGGCAGAAAAACAAACAAAAAGGGTTTTAGAAGATTTAAAAGTTGATGGCATAGACAAAGCAAATGAGATTTTATCAAAAGTTGGAGTATCGACTAACAGTGTAGAAATTTGGGGCTCAGGGAAACCCAAAAGAGAGTTTTTATGGTCAGAAGACATGGCAGACGTCTGTGTTTTTTTAATGGAAAAAATAGATTTTAAGAACACTTTTCATCCGCAAGAAAAAGAAATTAGAAACACCCACATAAATATTGGAACAGGTGTTGATATCTCTATTCAAGAATTGGCAGAAGTAATAAAAAAAATAATTGGGTTTAAAGGAGAATTTATATTTAACACAGAAAAACCAGATGGCACCCTTCGAAAAGTAACAGATGTTTCTAAAATTCACGAATTAGGCTGGAAACATACCGTTAAGTTAGAAGAAGGAATTGAAAAATTGTACGCATGGTATCTCCATAAAAAGGATGAATAGAAAAAAGATCATATTTAAAAATGTTTCTTTAGGAGTTTTTTATAAAATCTTAAACATGGCAATTGTTTTTACAACAATTCCTTTGTTATTAAACTATTTAGAAAAAGAACAATACGGAATTTGGGTAACAATTTTTTCGTTAGTAAATATTGTTTTTTTTGTTGATGCAGGTATTGGTAATGGATTAAAAACAAAACTTTCTGAAGCATTAAGCTTAAAGAATTTTAAGTTAGCGAAGTCTTATATTTCTACAGCCTATATTTCTATTTTTTTAATTTCTGTCTTAGTTTTATGTATTGGTGTTGCAGGCATTTTTTTGATAAACTTACAAGAGTTATTTAATACTACAATTGCAGAAAATGAGCTAAAAACGGTGTTATTAGTAACCCTTTTTTTAGTGACAACAAGTTTTGTTTTAAACTTATACAAATCGTTTTATTATGCCAATCAACAAGCTTTAAAAGTAGAGTTTGCAATGCTTATTTACCAAGTAACCGTTTTAATCTCTACAACAATATTATTGCATTATTTTCCCAGAAAACTGTTGTTTGTGGCCTTGTTTTACGGTTCTTTAAATATTCTTGTCGGTCTTGCTTTTACTTTTTTGTTTTTTAAAAAAAACAAAAAAATACAACCCTCTATTGCTGCTTTTAGCAAAGAAAAAGTAAAAGATTTAATGAGTTTAAGTTTGGCTTTTTTTGGCATTCAATTATGTATGATTGTAATTTTTGCAACAGATAATTTAATTATTACTAAGTTACTTGGCCCAAGTGATGTTACAAATTATGATGTAGTTTATAAATTATTTCAAGTTGCAATTACAATTTCGGTTATTGCACAGGATCCTTTTTGGGCGTTATATACAGATGCTTATCAAAAGCAAGATTTTACTTGGATTAAGAAAACAATTATTCGACTTAATAAGCTGTTCGTTCTTTTTGTTTTTATTATTGTTGGGTTATTTTTTGCGGCAAAACCATTAATTAAAATTTGGATTCAAAGAGACTTATTAATTTCAACCAGCTTGATTTTATTTATGGCAATTTTTGTGATAATTCGAGTTTACGGAATAATCTACATGACTTTTTTAAACAGTATTGGTAAAGTAAAATTACAATTGTGGTTGTATATTTTTGGAGCGATTATTAACATTCCACTATCAATTTATTTTGTAAAAACGGTTAACCTTGGCAATAGCGGAGTTATTCTAGGAACTGTTTTTAGTATTTTAAGCTTATCTTTAGTTTTACCAATACAAACATTTCAAATTTTAAAGAAAATAGAATCGAAAACTGTTTAAATGGAAAAAAATCCTTTTTTTACAATAATTACAGTTTCTTTTAACTCAGAAAAAACAATTAAAGAAACAATTGAATCTGTTTTACATCAAACAGTTACCAATTTTGAATACATTCTTATCGACGGGAAATCATCAGATAAAACAGTTGAAATTATTCAAAGTTTTGTAGATCAATTTAAAGAAAAAGAAATTTCATATCAATGGATATCTGAAAAAGACAAAGGAATTTATAATGCTTTTAATAAAGGAATTAAATTATCAAAAGGCAATTGGATTTCTTTTTTAGGCTCAGATGATATTTATTTAAAAGGAGCATTAAACACTTATAAGAATCACCTGGAACACACTTCAAAAGAAATAGATTTTATACATTCAAAGGTACAAGTTGAAAACGGGAAAATGTTTGCGAACCCATTTAAATGGAAAAAATTTAAACGAAAAATGACAATTGCGCATGTTGGTTGTTTTCACAACAAAGAATACTTTATCAAATATGGATTATTTAATGAGACATATAAAATTGCTGGAGATTATGAGCTCTTGCTTAGAGCAAAAGACAACTTAAAAACTTATTGGGTTAATGAGTTAACAGTTATTATGGGTAATCAAGGAATAAGCAATCATCAAATTAAAAAAGTTTATCTTGAAACAACAAAAGCAAAAATAGAAACCGCAAATAGCACTATTTTTATTGCAAAAATGGAGTATTATTTATGGATGTTAAAGTATCAGGCAAAAAAATTACTATATGCGTTTACTAAATAAATCCATCGTTTTTAGCAGCATTTTCGCATTGTTTTCTGAAGCTTTTTATTTTCATTACGGAATAGATATAAAACTTTATTATTTAATTCTTATCTCTAACTTTTTTCTTTTTTCCTACTATAACAAAGTAACAATTCATAAAAACCTTTTAATTATGATTGGGTTTTTAACAATACATGGTGTTATAAGCTATGTTTGGTTACACCACCCAATAAAATCACTCATTGCTCAATTAGCAGGAATTTCAATCAGTAGTATTTATTATTATAATTTTATTAAAAACTACAGTGTAAAAAAAGTGTTTGATGTATATCTAAATGTTTCCTTTTTCATTGCGTTAATAGCGATACCAATGTTTTATCTTCAAATAAATTCATTTTCAGAATACAGGCTTAACGGTATACTAACAGAGCCAGCACATTATGCCGCTATAATGCTTCCTGCTGCGTACGTTTTTTTTAGAGATAAAAAGTATTGGAAATTAACAGTAATAGTAATTACCATTTTCTTATCAAAATCATCAATAGGGTATATTGGTTTAGCTTTAATTTTAATTTTACCATTATTAAAAACTAAATACTTTTTAAAATATGCATGGATAGCGCTTTTAATAATTGGGTCAAGTGCTTATTATATAAGTACCCAGTGGAATAAACCGATAGATGAAAATAAAAGCAATGTATTGGTTAGAAGACTAAAAGAAACAAATAAATCTTTAAGTGCCATATACACAGGTAAATTTGAAACAAACACAAATTTAAGCACGTATGCTTTTTTAAGCAATGGATTTATTTCTAAAAACATATTTATAGACAAACCTTTAGGAACAGGTCTTGGAAGTTATCAATATGAATATGACTTGTATTATCCTTTAATAAAACCTCCGCCATATTTAGTGCAATTAAAACAGTCAAAAATTAATAGAACAGACGCAAATTCTTTATTTTTAAGAATGTTAGCTGATTTAGGTGTTTTTGCGGTTTTAATTTTTATGTATTTCATTTATAGAAGTTATAAATTATTTAGTAGCGAAAAGAAAATTATTCAACAGAGTACATTTTTCTATTTAACAGTAAAATTAATAAGAGAAGGCCATTATTTTCCGCCTGAGTTTTACTTTTTTTTACTCATTTTTTTAAAAGATTTTGATGAAGATATTACATATAGTTGAAGATTTTTCAGTAAAAAGTGGAGGATTAAGAACCGTAATTAAAAACCTTGATTTTTATTTAAAAAAGTTAGGACATGATTCTTTTATATTGGCTTCTGATAAAGAAAAGAACGACGATATTTTTGTTGTAAAAACATCTAATAAATGGTTGTATTCTAAAGAATGGAAGAAAAAGATTATTGAAATCACTAATAAAAAAAATATTGATATAATTCATATTCATGGAGCCTGGTTGTACCCACAATATGTAAGCTCAAAAGTTGCTTTTCACAAAAAAATTCCGATAGTTTTAAGTTTGCATGGAATGTTTCAACCTTGGTTATGGAAAAAAGGAAGATTAAAAAAGAAAATCTATTTTTATTTATTGAGTAAAAAATATTTTTCAAATGCAGCAATTATTCACACCATAACAACTGAAGAAACAAAAACGATTAGAGGTTTTTTTAAGAGAAATAAATTAGTAGAAATTCCAAATTTAATTTCTTTTGAAGAGCAAAAAGAGGATAATAAAAAAATTGAAAAGAATATTCTTTACCTAGGAAGACTTAACAAAACAAAAGGAATTGACATTTTAATTAAAGCCTTTTCGAAAATTGATAATAAAGAGGTACATCTTCAAATTGCGGGTGGAATTAATTCTTATCAAAAAGAATTAGAAGAATTAATAGAATCTTTAAAGCTTAAAGAAAAAGTAACTTTTTTAGGAGAAGTTAAAGGCGAGCAAAAAATTAAATTAATTAAAAATGCCTGGGTAATGGCATCTCCAACGTATTCAGATGTAATAGGAATGGTAAATTTAGAAGCAGCATCTTTAAAAACACCAATGATAACAACATTTAATACTGGATTAAAACCTGAATGGAATTTAAATGGAGGAAAATTAATTTACCCAAATGTAGATGAATTATTAGAATCTTTTAATGAAGTATTAAAATGGTCTCTAGAAGAGAGAAATGCTCAAGGAGTTCTTCTCTATAATTATGTGAAAAACGAGTATTCTTGGGAGAAAAAGCTAAAAGATTGGGAGCTACTATATAAAAAAGCCATTGTTAATGAGAAATAATTATTTAGAAAGAATAACAAAACTATCGTTTTTAGGGTTGGCTTTACTGCCATTGCTAAAAGAAAACCTAAATTCTATTTTAATTATTATATGTGCGCTTTTAACTTTAGTTTACAATTTTCAATCAAATGAAAAGAAAAAGAGCAGCCCACAATTTTGGATATTAACATTGCCCTTTTGGATGTTTTTATTGCACGAATTATTAACTCAAGACAATAGTTTTGAAAGAGTTTTAGTTCACCTTCCATTTTTAATTTTTCCTTTATTATTTGCGTTTAAACCGAGTTATATAAATAATGATTTAAAAAGAAAATCGTTATTTGTTTTTCAAATTAGTGTTTTGTTACAGTGCTTTATTTATGTTGTTTTTTTTCTGGTAAACAACCCAATAAGTAAGTTTTTTTATGTTAGAAACAACATTCCATTTTTTAGAGAATATGTTTCAGAAAATTATGTTTTCGAAATTCACCCTACCTATTTTAGCTCCTTTTTATTAGTAAGTTTTACGGTTTCACTTTTTTCATTGATAAAAAAGAAGAGAAATATTTTTGCTATTCTAAATATGGCAATTATGATGTTTTTTATACTCTTATTTTCTTCACGAATGATCGTCTTAACACTATTGCTGACAATAGTTTTTTCAGGTATATATCTAATATTACAAAGAGGTATAAAAAAAAGTGTATTCATTATTTTTTCAAGCCTTGTTTTATTAGCTATTTTGATTTTTCCACTAAAAAATGTTATTGGAAAACGGTTTACAGAAATTAAAACAGAAATAAATAAGCCTATTGTTGGAGAGTATTACAACTCAACAAATACTAGAATAGCGATTCTAAAATGCTCTTTTATAGTTTTAAAAGAAGCGCCTTTTTTTGGCTATGGAAATCTTTTACAAGAAAAACTTAATAATTGCTATAAAGAAAATAACAATAGTAATTTTTATTTAAAACAAACTTTTAACACCCATAATTATTATATAAATTTAGTAGCTTACGGGGGTTGGATCTTCTTCTTGCTTTTTATAATTTATCTATTTTATATTTATAAAAAAATTAAGTATTCTGCATTGGGATTGTTTTTAGGGGCTCAATTTTTATTAATTAACATAACAGAAAATTATTTTTCTAGGCATTACGGAATTGTTTTATTCGTTTATTTAATATCAATGTTTATCTTTATGAAAGAAAGAGAAACAGAATGAAAACCACCCTAAAAAACATATTATTTATTTCACCGTTTTTTTTCCCAGAACCGATTTCTACGGGTAAATTTAATACAGATTTAGTTATTGCATTAAGAGACGAAGGTCATCATGTAAAAACTTTGTGTTTTCACCCCTTTTACCCAAAGTGGAAAACAAAAAGGAGCAATATGCAATTAGAAGGGGTAACTATTATAAGAGGAGGAAAAAGAGTTTATTACTCTTCAAAAACGTCTGCGAGAAGAATTATTTTAGAATTAAGTTATGCCTTTTTTATTCTTAGAAAAATTTTTAAACATCAAAGGAATACAGATATTATAATTCCTGTTTTTCCACCAAGTTTAGCTTTTTATTGCACCTTGCCTTTTTTAAAAAAAGATATTAAAAAAGTTGGTATGGTGCATGATTTACAAGAAGTTTATTCTCAAGAAAAAAAAGGGTTTTTATTTAAATGGATAAAAAAGAGAATACACAAAGTAGAGAAAAAAGTGTATCAATCTTGTGATAAATTAATTTTTCTTTCAAAAGAGATGAAAGAGACAGCTCAAAAGATGTATCAATTAAATGAAGCTAATTTAGCAATACAATACCCATTTGTTAACATTAAAACAAATAAAAACAAACGATTTGAAGATTTAGAAAACATCCTTCCAAATAATAAAAAGCACATTGTATATTCTGGAGCTCTAGGAGAAAAACAAAACCCAGTAGAGCTTTATAACGTATTTAATTATTGTTCAAAAAAACGGCCTCAATTAAGGTTTCATTTTTTCTCTCAAGGAGGTATTTTTGAAAAGTTAAAAGATAAAAACACAAACAGTGAAATAAAATTCCACGATTTAGTTGAAATAGAACAAGTAGAGGAGTTATATAAAAAAAGTTTTGTTCAAATAATACCTCAACTTCCTGGGACTTCAAAAGGGTCTTTACCTTCTAAATTACCAAACTTGTTAGCATCAAAATGCAATATTTTATGTATTACAGATTCTGGAAGTGATATTGACATCTTATTTAAAAAGAATCAATTAAAAAAAGTAATTACTTGCTGGAATTTTGAATTAATTTTAAAAAGTATTGATGAGTTTTTACTAGATGAAAAAGTAGACAATTTTAAACATTTTGAAATATCAGAATCATTATTTCATATAAATTCAATGATTAATACTATTTTAGAACAATAATTTGTTAAAGTAACCCTTTGAAAAAACGCTATTCTTTTCTTATTAAGCCCTTAATGTTATTAATTGATTTAATAATTATAAACATTGTTGTTTTATATATTTCTGATAAAGAATATTTAAAGCCAAGTTTTTTAATTTACATCAATATCTTTTGGATTGTTTCCTCTTTTTTTAATGGGTTTTACAAAGTTTATAGGCACACAAATTTTTTTAGAGTTTTAAGCCTTTTAGCAATTCAGTTTTCCATCTTTTTTCTGGGATTCTTTACCTATTTTTCTTTGTTTCGAGAAGGAGATGTAGTAAATAATCAAACGGTTATTCTTAGTACAATATTTTTAGGAATTGCAATTTTAAAATACAGCTTTATTTATGCTCTTAAAAAGTACAGAGCACAAGGAAATAATTACAGAAAAGTGGTTGTTTTAGGTTCAGATGAGACAGCAAAAAATGCCATAAAAGTATTTAACCAAAAAAAAGAGCTAGGATATATAATATCTGGAATTTTTTCAGACAATCAATTACCAAATAATGAGTTTTATAAAGGGGCTATTGAAAATTGTTATTCTTTTATTTTAGAAGAAGATATTGATGAGGTTTATTGCTCATTATCAGAATTAAACAATCAAGAAATTAAAAACATTACAACATTTGCCAACGAAAACAACATTGTAATTAAATTAATTTCAGATGTAAATGAATTGTATAGTAAAAGCTATAACACCGAATATTACGATGATTCCCTGTTAGTTCTTCACGTAAATAAATTACCTTTTGAATATTTAGAAAACAGAATTATTAAAAGAATGTTCGATCTCATTTTTTCAACCTTTAGTATTGTTTTTTTAATGTCTTGGTTAACACCAATAATATGGGTATTGATAAAATTAGAGTCAAAAGGACCTGTTTTTTTTAAGCAAAAAAGAGAAGGATTGGGCGGAAAATTGTTTGTATGCTATAAGTTTAGATCGATGAGAGTTGATTTAAAGACAGAATATAAACATACCGTAAAGAATGATGTTAGAGTTACAAAAATAGGTGCTTTATTGCGTAAAACAAGCCTAGATGAACTGCCTCAATTCTTTAATGTTTTACAAGGTAATATGAGTGTTGTTGGTCCAAGACCACATCTAAAAAGCCTGTCGGTTGAATATCAAAAAAATGTTAATAATTATTTAGAAAGATATTCCATGAAACCAGGAATAACAGGCCTGGCACAAGTAAGAGGTTATAGAGGTGAAATAAAAAAGAAATCTGACATAAAAAACAGAATTCGATTAGATATATTTTATATAGAAAATTGGTCTATTCTTTTAGACATAAAAATTATCTTAAAAACAGTGTTTAATGTGTATAAAGGTGAAGAAAAAGCCTATTAATTTTGAAGGATAAAATTGAAATATCAGCAACAATCGTAATCTTCAAAGAAGATATTGATACGCTTCAAAAAACAATCAATTGCTTTCTAAACACCCCGCTCTTAAAAAAACTATATTTAGTTGATAATTCACCAACAAATGAGTTGAAAGACACTTTCAAACATCCCGAAGTTGGATATATTTTTAATGGTAAAAACTTAGGTTTTGGCTGCGCACATAATTTAATAATCCCTAAACTTAATTCCGATTTTCATCTAATTTTAAATCCAGATGTAATTTTTGATTCCCAAGTTTTACCAAATTTAATAAGCGAATTAAAAAGACAAGAAAATATTTCGATGATTTCTCCACAATTACTGTCTAATGATGGAACTTTGCAATACACTTCTAGAAAAACTCCAAGTTTTTTAGAATTGATTTTTAGAAGAATGGGTGTTTTAAAAAAGTACACAAGAAAAAGAGAATATAGAGATCGAGATTTATCAAAACCTTTTTCACCAGACTTTATTCATGGGTGTTTTATGCTTTTTAAAACCAATGATTTTATAGAGGTAAACGGATTTGACGAACGTTATTTTTTATATATGGAAGATGCAGATATTTGTAGAAAAATAAAGCATATGGGTAAAGAAATTTTATATTATCCGCATCAAGAAATTACACACAATCACAGAAGAGGCTCATCAAAAAACATACGACTTTTGTTTTATCATTTAACCTCATCCATAAAATACTTTCAAAAATGGAGCAACTAATGTGGGTTGTTTTTGAGTAAAAAAACAATTTAACAACGTATATTTGTGTACTTAAACAACAACACATTACATGAATATTTTAATCTTAGGTTCTGGCGGAAGAGAACATGCGTTTACTTTAAAATTGTCTGAAAGCAATAAAGTAAATCAACTTTTTGTAGCCCCAGGAAATGCAGGAACTTCTCAAATTGCAACAAACATCAATATCAATCCAACAGATTTTAAAGCAGTAAAAGAAATTGTTTTAAACAATCAAATAGATATGGTTGTGGTTGGACCGGAAGCTCCTTTGGTAGAAGGAGTTCATGATTATTTCTTAGCCGATAAAGATTTAAAAAACATCTCTGTAATTGGCCCAAAAAAAGATGGAGCATTGCTAGAAGGGAGTAAAGATTTTTCTAAAATATTTATGGAAAAGCACAATATTCCAACCGCCCGCTACCAATCTTTTACCAAAGAAAATTTATCAGAAGGGTTTTTGTTTTTAGAAACACTAAGTTCTCCATATGTTTTAAAAGCGGATGGATTAGCTGCTGGAAAAGGGGTGCTAATTTTAGATTCTTTAGAAGAAGCAAAAAAAGAACTTGAAGAGATGTTGACAAACCAAAAATTTGGAGAAGCATCTTCAACAGTTGTTATTGAAGAATTTTTAGACGGAATAGAACTATCTGTTTTTGTCTTAACAGACGGGAAAAGCTATAAAATTTTACCTTCAGCAAAAGATTACAAACGTATTGGTGAAGGTGATAAAGGACTAAATACTGGCGGAATGGGAGCAATTTCTCCGGTGCCTTTTGCTTCAGAAGATTTTTTAAATAAGGTTGAAGAAAGAATTGTAATACCTACGATAAATGGCTTGCAAAAAGAAGGAATAGATTACCGTGGATTTATCTTTATAGGCTTAATGAATGTTGATGGGAATCCGCAAGTGATTGAATATAATGTTAGAATGGGTGATCCTGAAACAGAAGCTGTTTTACCAAGAATTGACTCAGATTTACTTGATTTATTTGAAGGAGTTGCAAATCAAACATTAGATAAAAAATCATTTTCTATCAATCCAAAAACGGCAGCAACTATAATGTTGGTTTCTGGAGGATATCCAGAAGCATATGAAAACGGGAAAGAAATGACAGGAATAGAAAAGGTAACAGAATCTATTGTTTTTCATGCAGGAACAACTTTAAAAGAAAACAAAATCATAACAAATGGAGGAAGAGTGATGGCTATAACTTCTTTTGGAGACACTATTGATGAAGCACTAAAGAAGTCATACGCATCAATAGAAAACATTCATTTTGAGAACATGAATTTTAGAAAAGATATTGGATTTGATTTAATATAAAATGGCAAAAAAAATAATTGTTGCACCACTTAATTGGGGGTTAGGTCATGCCTCACGATGTGTGCCAATTATTCATTTTTTAATAAGACACAAATTCACACCAATTATTGCTTCGGATGGAGATGCATTTGTTTTTTTACAGAAAGAATTTCCAACTTTAGAGGTTTTAGAATTGCCTTCTTATAACATTTCGTATGCGAAAAATTTAAAATTCGGACTTTTATATCAGCTCCCAAAAATTTTAAAAGCGATAAAGCTAGAAACCAAATGTATTGATCGCTTTGTTACTAATAACGAAGATATTGTTGGGGTAATTTCAGACAATCGATTCGGGGTAAGAAGTGAAAAAGTACCTTCGGTATATATTACACATCAAATACATGTTTTATCTGGAATTTTCACTTTTTTTTCATCTAGAATACACCAGTCTATCATAAAAAAATTTGATGAATGCTGGGTGCCAGACTCTAAAGAAAACCTGTTATCAGGAAAGCTTTCAAAGACAAAAAACAAAGCATTAAACTTAAATTTTATCGGAGCTTTAAGCAGATTTAAAAAAGAAGAATTACCAATAAAAAACGATGTGTTAATTATTTTATCCGGAATAGAATCGCAAAGGGAAAGGCTAGAAAACAGATTGCTTAAAGCCTTTAAAAACACTTCTCAAAAAGTAGTTTTGATACAAGGAAAAATAGAAATAAATCAACAAAAAAAGGTTTTAGGAAATATAACTGTTTACAACTATTTACTATCAAAAGAACTAGAAAGAGCAATCAATCAGTCAGAAGTTATTATTTGTAGATCTGGCTATTCTTCTATTATGGATTTAGCAGTTTTAAAGAAGAAAGCTTTTTTTATTCCTACACAAAATCAATCTGAACAAGAATATTTAGCAAACTATTTAAAGACAAAAAAAAATGCGCCATTTTGCCAAGAAAATAATTTTACCATTGCTCATTTACAAGAATTAAAAAATTACAATGGTGTTTTTTGCAAAGAAAATAATTTAAAAAAAGAATTACTTCGCCTTTTCTAAAGTAAAAGAAAATTCAGAACCTTCTTTATATGTGCTTTTTACAAGAATGGTTTCGTGATGAGCTTCAATAATGTGTTTTACGATGGACAATCCTAATCCAGAACCACCTTGTTCTCTATATCTACTTTGGTCAACTCTATAAAAACGCTCAAATAAACGAGATAAATGTTCTTGTTTTACGCCCTCTCCATTATCAGAAACCTTAATGATAAATTTATTTTGATTATAATCATCAACCCTCACTTTAGTTATGCCTCCTATTTTTCCGTATTTGATTGAATTTACAACTAAATTTATTAGTACTTGCTCAATTTTTTCAACATCACCCATTACATACATTGGAAACTCATAAATTCGATCAAAAACCAACGAAATATTTTTCTTTTTAGCTCTCATTTCAAATAAATCAAAAACATTTTGAACGAGCTCAAGAATATTAAAAGGTTGTAAATCTAATTTTAAGCCATTCGTTTCTAATTTTGCAATCATATCTAAATCTTTTACAATTGCGGTTAACCGTTCTACCCCCTTATTGGCTCTTCCTAAGTATTTTTCTAGAATTTCTTTGTCTTTAGAGGCACCTTCTATTAAGGTTAATAAATAACCTTGTACGGTAAATAAAGGAGTTTTAAGTTCATGTGCAACATTTCCTAAAAAATCTCTTCTAAACGAATCTCTTTCGGTTAAGTTTTGAATTTCAATACGTTTTCCTTCTGCAAATTTCTGTACACTTTTAGAAAGTGTTTCCATATCTGTGGTTACAGACCTTCTTTTTAAATCTCCTGTTTCTAATAGCGAAACATCGTCATATATTTTTCGAACACGTCTATAGATAAAATATTCAACCCTATATTGAATGATAAAAAAGGAAATAAGTAACAATGCTAAAACAGCAAGGATTAACACCCAAACACCAAATTTTTCATAAAGAAAAAAAGATAATACATCTACAACAATAACAAGAAGCGCTATATATAGTGCTGATATAATTGCAAATGAATAGGTTTTTTTTAGTTTCACGAGGAAAGGATTCTTATTTGTCGTTTTCTTCTAAAACAAATTTATATCCAACACCTTTGATGGTTTTAAAGAAATCGTCGCCAATTTTTTCTCTTAATTTTCTAATGTGAACATCTATTGTTCTTCCACCGACAACCACTTCATTGCCCCAAACAGAATCTAAGATTGTTTCGCGCTTAAATACCTTTCCAGGTTTAGAAGTTAATAAAGAAAAAAGCTCGAATTCTTTTTTTGGCAATACTATTTTTTCATCGCCTTTAAAAACAACATATTCTTCTCTATTAATTAGAATATCACCAATTCGGGTAGAAGTATCTTGCTCTTCGTTTTTCTTTAACCTTCTTAGTAAAGATTTAATTTTACTTAACAATACTTTTGGCTTAATAGGTTTGGTAATATAATCATCTGCACCTGCATCAAAACCTGCAACCTGAGAGTAATCTTCGCCACGAGCCGTTAAAAAAGAAATGATTACATGTTCTAGTTCTTTAACCTTTCTAATCTTTTCACAGGCTTCAATTCCGTCCATTTCAGGCATCATTATGTCTAATAAAATTAAATGCGGAGTGATTTTTTTTGCCATTTTTAACGCCTCACTACCATTAGAAGCGGTATAAACTTGATACCCCTCATTTTTTAGATTGTATCCAACAATTTCTAAAATATCTGGCTCATCATCAACTAATAAAATTTTAACATCGCTTTTTTTCATGAATCTAAAATTGTCTTACGTTATTCAAAAGTATGCATAAATATCGTAAATCAAAGATTACTTAACAATCATTTAAAGACTTAACAATGACTTAACCTTGTATTAATGCAACATTAATTTGGGTGTAACATTTCCTTTACAAACCCGAGGGACATTTGCAGTATATAAAACAGATAATATCATTAGAATAAAAAGAATGAAAAAATTAATTATAGCATTTGTATTTTTAAGTCAATTACTTTCGGCTCAAAGTAAAGGAATTGTAAAAGGAAATTTAACAGACGGAGAATCTAACAATGAACCTTTGCCTTTTGCAAATGTATTTATAAAAGGAACTTCTTTAGGAGTAACAACAGATTTTGATGGAAACTATTCGTTATCTGTTGACTCAGGAAACCATGTTTTGGTATTCAGTTTTATTGGCTACGAAACCATAGAAAAGCAGATTGTAATTAAAGCTGGAGAAACACTAGTTGTAAATCAAAAATTATCAGCTAAATCTGGGGTTACCTTAGATGAAATACAAATTACAGGAAATACAAACAAAGCAAAACTTTCGGCAATCTTATTAGACCAAAAGAAAGCAGTTGCAATTAAGACAACTATTGGAGCTCAAGAATTAGATAACAAAGGGATTTCTGACTTAGCAACTGCAGTAACAAAAGCAACCGGAATTTCTAAACAAGAAGGATCTAATAATATTTTTGTTAGAGGGTTAGGAGACAGATACAATTCTACAACATTAAACGGTTTGCCAATACCATCTAACAATCCTTCAAGAAAAAACATTTCATTAGATCTTTTCTCTACAGGGATTGTTCAAAAAATAGACATTAACAAAATTTATAATGGTTCTATTTATGGAGATTTTGGAGGCGCAAATGTAAATATTGTTTCTAAAGAACATGTTGGTATACCTTCAATGGAAATAGGTATTGGTACAGCCACAAACTCAAATCTATCTAGTGATTTTTACTTACAAGACGGACCAGGTTTTACAGGTTTTTATAAGAATGATTACCCAACAAATGCTTTAAATGGATATAACTTTACAACAAGTTGGGACAATGTATCTAAAACACCAATTGCAACAAATCTTTCTATAAAAGGAGGTAAAAAATATCAAATTGGAAAAGAAGGAAATTTAAATGTATTTGCTACAGCTTCTTTTTCTAGTGATTATAAATTTAAAGAAGGTGTTAATAGAGGTGGTGTAAACGCACAGGGATTAGCATTTACAGACTACACATTTAAAGCATACGATTACAATACCAATACTACAGCAATGTTAAATGCTGCCTACAAAGTAAATATATACAACACTTATAAATTTAGTTCGCTATTCATCAATTCATCAAATCAGAGCTTAGATGAATATAGTGGTGTAATTAATGTATTCGATAACGCAAGTAACGGAGGAGGTTTTGTAAAAAGAGGAACTTTTGATAAAACAGCATTATTTGTGAATCAGTTTTTAGGAAATCATAAAATAGGAGATCAACTAACTATTGATTGGGGAGTTTCATTCAATCATGTTAACAATGTAATTCCAGATAGAAGACAAAACATGTTGGTTCCAAAAGACAATAATAACCCAACAGGTGTAAAAACAATTTCTGATTTAGCGGCTTCAGATAATCATCGTTTTTTTCAAGAACTACTTGAAGATGAGGCTTCTGCAAATTTTTCAACATCGTATGTTTTTTCAAAAGATAAAGAAGAGCAATACAAAGGAAAAGTTACTTTAGGCTATAGCGGAAGATTTAAAAAGGTTGATTTTAAAGCCACTCAATTTAACTTTAGAGTAAACAGAAATACACCGCAGCCAATTATAAATCCGTCAAATTTAAACGCCTATTTTACGCAGGCCAATTTAGCAAACAACCTTTTTAAAATTGAAACATTTAGAGGAGATGCATCTACACCCAATGCTTTAGATCCACAAACGTATTCGGGATATCAATTTATAAACGGAGGTTTTGCGGAAGCACAATACAAGCTTAGTCCAAAATTTACTGCTGTTTTAGGGTTAAGATTCGAACATGTATTTCAAGACATTAAATGGAAAACATCTTTAGATCCAGATGGAGACAAAGACGCTTTTGCAAAGTTTGAATTTTTACCAAACGCAACGTTTAAGTACGAAGTAAATAAAAAAAACAATTTAAAGTTAGCCGCAAGCAAATCCTATACATTACCACAATATAAAGAAAGAGCACCTTTTCAATTTGAAGAAGTAACGCAAATAAAATTCGGAAATCCAGATTTAGATTTATCTACTAATTACAATGCAGATATTAGATGGGAATATTTCCCAACAAGAGAAGAAGTTATTTCGATAACTGGTTTTGGAAAAATTATTCAAAATCCAATAAACGAGGTCGTTGTAGCTTCTGCAACTAACGATATTTCTTACGTAAATTCAGGAAAACAAGCAACAGTATTAGGGGCTGAATTTGAAATCAGAAAAAATATTTTTTCTTTAGAAAATGATAAAGGTGCAGATGTTTTAACAAACAAATTATCTGCCGGATTTAACGCTTCTTACATGCATTCAAATCAAGATTTCGACAGATTTAAAGTGATTAAAGAAACCAACTTAAATGTAAACTTCACGAATAATGAAGGAAGATTAACAGGTGCATCAGACTTAATTTTAAATGCAGATGTAACGTACATTAAAGATTTTTCAAAAACAGCTAATGTATTAGCCACTTTAACATACAACTATTTTTCTGACAGAGTCTATGCAATTGGTTCTGCGGGTAAAGGAGATTTAATAGACGAAGGAGTTGGGAGTTTAGATTTAATACTAAAATCAGAAATTTCTAAAAAAATAAAACTAGGACTTTCATTAAAGAACTTATTAAATCCAACAATTAGAAGAACACAAAAAATTCAAAATATAGAAGTGCTTTCTTTTAAAAACGGAGTAAATGCAAGTCTATCACTAACTTATAAACTAGATTAAAAGGAGTTAACACAAGCATAACAAGGATTAGACATGCTTAACAGTCTTTTAAACTTTAGATAAAGCAAGAGTTAATCAAGACCCATTTCTTTGCTATAGAAATAATTAAAAACAAACAATGAAAAAAACATTTTTATCGATTTTAGCAATTGCAGCAATTGCTTTTACAAGCTGTACAATTTCTAATGAAGAACCAACAACAGGTTTTCAGGCAGATGCGGCAAACTTTAAAGGAAACATTACACAAGGTACAGTTACTTTAAATGCCAGCTTAGAATACAATTTAACAGGAGCATTGGTAGTTCAAGAGGGAGCTAAATTAATAATACCAGCAGGAACAGTAATCAAAGCATCTGGAGGAACTAGTTCATACATAGCTGTAGCTCAAGGAGCACAGATTTATATTGACGGAACGGCAGCTAATCCAGTTGTAATGACTTCTTCTAAAGCCAATCCTGCTTCTGGTGATTGGGGTGGATTTGTAATCTGCGGGAAAGCACCTACAAACAAAGGAACAACAGCAACTGCAGAGGTTTCTGATTTAACCTATGGAGGAACAATAGCAAATGACAACTCTGGTTCTATTAGATACTTAAGAGTAGAGTACACAGGAGCAACTTTTAACGGCTCTAAAGAGTTTAATGGCGTATCATTATTTGGTGTTGGTTCTGGAACTACTTTTGAATATGTGCAATCTTATAAAGGAGGCGATGACGGATTAGAATTTTTTGGCGGAACAGTAAATGCTAAATATATTGTTTCTGTTAATTCTGAAGATGATTCTGTTGATTTTGCAGATGGATTTACAGGTTCAATTGAGAATGTTTACATCAAAGGTGTAACGAAAGCTGGATTTGAAGGGTCAAATAACGGAGACGACGGTAATGCAACGCCTGTTACAAATGTAACCATAAAGAATGCTTCAATTGTTCTTGGTGGTTTAACAGGATCGGAAGGAGCTATCTATTACAAAGAGGGTGGAGGTAAAATTACCTACCAAAATATTTATGTAGACGGTTTAGGATTAGGGGTAAAAGTAAAGAGCACAGATACAGCTGCAAATGCAAGAATTACTGCAGGAGATTTAATTGTAAACCCTATACAGTTTGTTAATAAGCCAACAGGGTTTGATTATGGTGTACAAAGTGTGATCACTGAATTAAATAATTCAGGTGCAGGTTCTGGATCTGCAACTCCAACTTGGGCAGCTGGTTGGACAATTGGACTGTAAATAATACAATTTTTAAATAGAAAAAAGCAGGCTTCGGTCTGTTTTTTTGCTTTAAACCAAGATATTACATTGTTAAAATTTTGCTCTAACGATAAAAAATAAAATTTATTTTATACCTTTAATCATTATTTATCTATATGAGAAAACTTTACATTTTAATTTTTGTTTTTTGCACTTGTTTTGTTTCGTTGTCTAGCGGGCAATCAAACAAAGTGAACGCAAAAAATATTGTTAATTTTTCTGCTTTTCCAAATCCTGTTAAACAAGGAGCATTAACCATAAAAACATTTACGACTGAAGAAAAAGAAGTAACGATATACAATGTTTTAGGTAAAAAGGTGTTTACTCAAAAATTTTCAGGATTTACTAAACAATTAGATTTGACTCAGATTCATTCTGGAATTTATATTATGAAGGTTCTAGAAGGAGATAAAGTAGCTACTAAAAAGCTAGTAATTAAGTAATTTCTCTAATACAATCAATATAGAAACCTCGAATTTTCGAGGTTTTGTTATTTTTACTAACTTCACAAGAAAAATTTACTGCTATGAATTTACATTTAAAACTAGAAAACATTTTGTTTCTAGACATAGAAACTGTTCCGCAAGAAGCTTCTTGGGACAACGTTTCTGAAAACACAAAACACCTTTTTGAACAGAAAACAGCATATCAACGTAAAGAAGAGATTGCTGTTGAAGACTTCTACGAACGAGCTGGAATTTGGGCTGAGTTTGGTAAAATAATTTGTATTTCGGTTGGCTATTTTGTAACTCAAAAGAACGAAAAACAATTGCGAGTAAAGTCGTTTTTTGGAGATGATGAAAAAGAAATTTTAGAGGGTTTTAAAAACCTTTTAGATTCACATTTTAATAGAAATGAACATGTCTTGTGCGCACACAATGGAAAAGAATTTGATTTTCCATATATCGCGAGAAGAATGATTATACATAGAATTGAATTGCCAAATAAACTAAATCTTTTTGGTAAAAAACCTTGGGAAATTCCACATTTAGACACGATGGAATTATGGAAATTTGGAGATTACAAGCATTATACTTCCCTAAAATTATTAACGTCAATTTTAGGAATACCATCGCCAAAAGATGATATAGACGGTAGTGAAGTTGCAAAAGTGTATTATGAAGAGAAAAATTTAGACAGAATTGTAACCTATTGCGAAAAAGACACCATTGCTGTTGCTCAACTTTTGCTGCGATTTAATAATGAAGAATTATTAGAAGAATTTCATATAGTAAGAGCTTAATTAGCCTTCTAATTTCATAGAAAGTTCTAACCAACGTTCTTCTTTTTGTTCTAAACTAGAAATGATTTGTTGCAATTCTTGTGATTTCTTGTTGATGTCTTCTGGTGAAATTTCATTATTCGCAAATTGATGTTCTATCTTAATTTTCTTGTTTTCTAGTTTAGCGATATCAGTTTCTAGCAAGCCAAATTCTCTATTTTCATTAAAGCTATGCTTCCCTTTTGGTTTTGAAACTGCTTTTATGACCTCTTTTTCTGAAACAAGTGTATCCGTTTTTTTCTCTTTGGGTTTAGAATCTTCATAAGCTCTAAAATCTGAATAATTTCCTGGAAAATTTTCTACGACCCCATTGCCCCTAAAGACAAAAAGAGAGTCCATAATTTTGTCCATAAAATACCTGTCGTGAGAAACCACTAATAAGTTTCCGGGAAAATCTAACAAGAAATTTTCTAACACATTTAAGGTAATTACATCTAAATCGTTGGTGGGTTCATCTAAAATTAAAAAATTTGGATTCTGAATTAAAACCGCACACAAATACAAGCGCTTTTGCTCACCACCACTTAATTTTTCTACAAAATCGTGTTGTTTTTTTCTATCGAACAAAAAACGTTCTAATAATTGCCCAGCTGTAATTTTTCTTCCTTTGGTAAGTGGTATAAACTCTCCAAATTCTTTGATGACTTCAATTACTTTTTGTCCTTCTTTGATAACAATTCCACTTTGTGTATAATACCCAAACTTAACGGTTTCACCTAACACAACTTTACCAGCATCAACAGGAATTTTTTGAGTAATCACATTTAAAAAAGATGATTTTCCTGTCCCGTTTTTCCCAATAATCCCAATGCGTTCTCCTCGTTTAAAAACATATTCAAATCCGTCTAAAATTAAGGTATCATCAAACGATTTTTTAACTTTATGAAGCTCTAAAATTTTACTTCCTAAGCGCTCCATGTTTATTTCTAACTGAACTTTATGGTCTTGTCTTCTTTTGTGAGCCTTTTCTTTGATTTCGTAAAAATCATCTATTCTAGATTTAGATTTTGTGGTTCTCGCTTTTGGCTGACGACGCATCCAATCTAGTTCTTTATTGTAAAGGTTTTTTGCTTTTTCTACAGTGGTTTGTTCTAAGGCAATTCGCTCTTCTTTCTTCTCTAAATAATACGAGTAATTTCCTTTATACCTGTAAAATTTTCCATGATCTAATTCAACAATTTCATTACAAACACGTTCTAAAAAATAACGGTCGTGCGTAACCATAAAAAGGGTTATTTTTTCTTTTGCAAAATAACTTTCTAGCCATTCTATCATTTCTAAATCCAAATGATTTGTAGGCTCATCAAGAATTAACAAATCGGGTTTATTAATTAAAATAGTAGCGAGGGCTAATCGTTTTTTTTGCCCTCCAGAAAGGTCAGAAACTTTCTGACTCAAATCCTCAAATTTCAATTTAGACAAAATTTGTTTGTATTGTGTATCAAAATCCCAAGCATTGTGTTGTTCCATTAGCTCAAAAGCTTTTTGATAAGCTTCTTCGTTTTCTGGATTTTCAAGAGCTTTATTGTATTGCTCAATAACCTGCAACGTTTTGTTTTCTGAAGAAAAAACAATTTCTTTAATGGTAAGATTAAGATCTAATATATCGTTTTGTGCCAAGTATGAAATCTGAATTCCTTTTCTGCTAATTACTTGCCCTGTATCAGGAACATCCAAGCCAGCAATAATATTTAAAATAGATGTTTTTCCGCTACCATTTTTAGCAACAAAAGCTATTTTTTGATCTTTGTTTATCCCAAAAGAAATATCCTCGAAAAGGATTCTTTCTCCATAAGATTTTGAAATGTTTTCTACTGATAAGTAATTCACTTTAAAAAGTTTTCACAAAGAACTTAAAAACAAATCAAACTATAAGAGGTTTTAGGCAATTTATCTTTTAAGAATTATTATAAATACTATCTTGCAATGTTATTAGTTTTTATTCTGATGAAATTAAGTATTACTTCTCTTTTTTTAATTTTTTTCTTTTGTAATTCAAGTATTGGATTTTCACAAGATAGCATTCCTAATACGCAAAACTTAAAGGAAGATAATTTCTTGAAATTTCAAGATTATTTTTTTAAGGCCTTGGCTCAAAAAGCTATTTATAATTATAGGGTTGCTATAGAAAATTTAGAGAAATGCAACGAGCTAAAACCAAAAGATGTTTCGGTGTTATTTGAGCTTTCAAAAAATTATTTACTGCTAAAACGATTTTTAGAAGCAGAAGAATTTGCAAATCAAGCATTAAAAATTGAACCTAAAAACTACTGGGTTTTACAACACTTAGGAAAAATATATCTTACTTCTAACAATATTAAAAGTGCAATTACAGTTCAAGAAAAACTTGTAAAAATCAACCCGAAAGAAAGAGAAAAACTTGTGTATTTATATTTCCAAAACAATCAACTAGACAAGGCAAAAGAAATCTTAGCAATATTAGAAAACGAAGATCAATTGACACCCGATTTGGAGCAGTTTAAAAAGCGCTTTTTTAAAAAAGACACAAATAGCAGCACAAAAAAAGCAAACACTTTAGAAGACTTAATTATCAAATTTGAATCGGATAAAAGTTTTGAAACGCTTCGTAAAATAGTAACTTTGCCAACAATCAATACCAAGCAATTGCTTTTTTATACAAATAAAGGCATAGAACTGTTTCCGGCGCAAGCATTTATTTATTTAATGAATGCAAGAGCTTTAAATAAAAGCAGCAATTACAAAAAAGCCATTGAACAATTAAATAACGGCATTGATTTTGTGATTGATAACAAAAATTTAGAAGCTGATTTTTATGATGAACTGGCAACTAGTTATACGGGTTTAGGGAATCTAAAAGAAGCAACTAAAAATAAAAACATAGCGTTAACATTACGAAAAAAATAAATCAAAAATGAAATTTTTAAAAGCTGTATTAATTCTAATGCTGGTATTTACATCGTGTAAATCTAGTAAATCAGCTATTGGAAGTGCAGTTGAACCAAAGGCTATTTCTGCTAAAAAGATTTCTAACAAACATTTTCAAAACCGGTTTCATAAAAACACGGTAGAAGCTAGACTTAAAGTTGCGTATCAAGACAATAATAACAAGCAAAAGTTAAGTGTAAAATTAAGAATAGATAAAGACAAGGTTATTTGGTTAAACGCTACTTATATTGGTGTTATTGTTGCAAGAGCCAGGATAACACCAAGTTCGGTTAGTTATTACGAAAAGTTAAACAAAACCTATTTTAAGGGCGATTTTGAGTTGTTAAAAAATATGCTAGGTACTGATGTTAATTTTTCTCAATTGCAAAATCTCTTATTGGGTCAGGCTATTTTTGATTTGAATGCTCAAAAGTTCAAATCGGTTGTAGATAATGATGCCTATTTATTATTGCCCACAGAACAACAAGCCTTGTTTAATATTTTATTTTGGATCAACCCGATACACTTTAAATTAGACAAACAAGAACTCAATAGTGCACTTAAAAACCAAACGCTTAAAGTTGCCTATAAAAAATACACCAACATTGAAGGAGAAACATTTCCAAAAAATATTGAAATCCGAGCAAAAGGAAATGAAAAGTTTACCAATATAGATATTGAATATAGATCGGTAATTTTTAATAAAATACTTTCTACGCCTTTTAAATTACCTAGCGGATATAAACAAGTTGTCTTTTAATGAAACGAATTAAACTTTTCTTCTATATTTTTCTTGTAGCATTGTTTTCTAATATTGCTACTTCTCAGGCTCAAACAAGAAAACAATTAGAAGAGGAAAGAAAAAAATTAAAGCAAGAAATTTTGAAAGTAAATAAGCTGTTATTTACTGAGCAGAAGAAAGAAAAAAATGCCTTAGATGCTTTAGATGATCTAAACAAAAAAATAGGAACGAGAGCAGATTATATTAAATCAATAAATAACGAAGCTGCAGTTTTATCTTCAGAAATAAAACAAAACGCAAATGAAATAGCAAAATTAGCTAAACAACTTGCTTCTTTAAAGAAAGATTATGCAGACATGATTTTTAAATCGTATAAAAGCAAGTCAAAACAAAGTCAGTTATTGTTTTTAATGTCTTCAGAAAGTTTTCAGCAAGCATATAAGCGCTTGCAATACATGAAACAATACACTTCTTTTCGAAAAAAACAAGGAGAAGAAATTGTTTTACAAACAGATATTATTAAAAAATTAAACGATTCACTTTTATTTAAAAAACAAGAAAAAGACACTTTAATAAAGATTGAAACAGAAGAGAAACAAAAAATAGAGCTAGATAAAAAAAACAAAGAACAACTTGTTTTACAAATAAAAAAGAAAGAAAAAAAATACATTAGAGAGCTAAAAGCGAAGCAAAAAGAAGAAAGTAGATTAGCTGCTCAGATTGATAAAATAATTAAAGACGCCATTGCAAAGTCTAATGCAAACAAAGGAAACAAAAAAGCAACTGGATTTTCACTAACACCCGAGGCAAAAGCACTTGCTTTGAAGTTTGAACAAAACAAAGGGAAATTACCTTGGCCAGTAAAAACCGGATTGGTTGTTAGAAGATTTGGTAAACAATCGCATCCAACATTACAAGGAATTACAATTACAAGTTCTGGATTGCATATTGCAACAGATAAAGGTGCAACCGCCCAAAGTGTTTTTAATGGGAAAGTGTTGGCAATTCAGGTTTTAACAGGCGGTAAAAAAGCTGTTTTAATTCAACACGGAAATTATATAACAACCTACAACAATCTAGAAACTTTAACGGTAAATAAAGGAGATGCTGTTACAACCGGACAAGTTTTAGGGAAAATATTTACCAATAAAGTTACTCGTAAAACAACGTTGATTTTTGTTTTACATAAAGAAACGCAAAGACAAAATCCATCAAGTTGGTTGTTAAAAAGATAATTTAACTAAACAACGCTTTCAATTCAGTCGCATTGTGAGGGTCCATTTTTCCAGATAAAATTAAACTTAATTGCTTTCTTCTTAAAGCACCATCAAAACGTTCTTTTTCTAATGCTGTTTCTGGAATAATTTGAGCTACAGGAACCGGACTTCCAGTTTCATCAACGGCAACAAATGTGTATATTCCTTCATTTGCTCTAGTTCTTAATCCAGATTCTCTATCTTCAATCCAAACATCTACATAAACCTCCATAGACGATTTAAATGCACGAGAAACTTTAGCCTCTACAGTTACCACGCTACCAACCGGAACAGCTTTTGCAAAAGAAACATGATTTACCGATGCTGTTACCACAATTCTCCTAGAGTGGCGACGTGCAGCAATACTACAAGCTCTATCCATTCTAGCAAGTAATTCACCTCCAAATAAATTATTTAATGGGTTTGTTTCAGCAGGTAACACCAAATCAGTTAAAATGGTTACAGATTCTTTTGGAGTTTTTGGGCTCATCAGCAAAAAGATTTTAAATTTTCCGCAAAGATAAGTAATAACAAATTAATGTTATTGCGATATTCGTATTATAAAAATCGATTTAGTGTAATTTCTTTATTAGCAACCAAGCATCTTCAGAATAATTATCTCTAATCTGCTTTAGGTTTTTATAAGCTTCTGTTCTTGTTTCAAAACTTGAAAAACTTACTTGGGTTAAACCCCATTTATTTTTTCCAATAATTTCTGCTTTAAAACCTTTTGCTTTTAATTGCTGTAATTTTTTTGCTGCATTTTCTGGAAACTCAAAAGCGCCAGCAATAATATGAAAGTTTTTTGGTGCTTCTTTTGCAACATTTAATTGAATTGTTGGCAAAGGATCTCCAATCACAAATGTTGCAGATTGAATTTTTTTCTCAACATCTAATTGTTGTTTTGCGTAGTGTTCTTTTAGCTGATTTGTTTGAAAACCATTCCAGCCAATTGCACCAACAGTTAAAATAATAGCCGCTGCAGCTGCATATTTTATAAAATATGATGAAGATTTTTTAGCAATAGTAGGCGTTAATTTTGTAGCCTGTTTTTGGTATTCTACACGTTTCACAGAAGGAGAACTAAAAGAACTCATTCCGAAAGTTTCTATCAAATAATTTGAATCTGAATTAGGTTCAAATATCAGTTGGTTTTCTTTGTTTAATGACAAACTACCAACTTTACCCACAACAACAGATTCAGTTTTTAACTGAGCATTCCATTCGTTTACAGTTGCACCAATCTTTTCAGTTGCTTGTTCAAAAGAAATATTTTCTGATGAAGCAATATGATTTGCTAACAAACCATCATTGTTCTTTAAATGTGGGTTAAATGTAATTTGCTTTGTTGGTGGATAAAAAGTGTGTGAAAAATGATTCACTTTTGCTGAAATAGCATTGGTTACAAAACCACCAAAATTAGGAATAATTACGCAATCGTATCTGTATAATAAATCGTTGATGTAGCTAGTTAAAGTCATAAAAACAAAGTTAGTATTTTTTTGTAAAAAATCCGAAAGAGATTAGAAACTTATCAACAAAAAATTATTGTATATTGATTCTCAAATTATTGCGTTTTGAAAAAGGAAAAATTACTAGCTATTTTGCGTTTGCAAAAGACAAAAGCTGTGGGCGATATTTTAGCAAAAAAGCTAATTGTTGCCACAGGAGACGTTCGTCAAATCTATAAAGAAAAGGCATCAACGTTATTAAAAATCAATGGAATTGGAACCCAAGTTACCAATCAGTTATTTGCTATTGAGAATAAAGTTTTAGCAGAAAAAGAACTCGAATATATTGATCAAAACAACATAACAACTTCTTACTTTTTGGATGATGAGTATCCAAAAAACCTACAACAATGTATTGATGCGCCAATCTTATTTTTTAAAGATGGAAACATCAATCTGCAAAACGAACGAATTATCAGTATTGTTGGCACAAGAAACATGACTTCTTACGGTAGCGGTTTTTGCAAAGAATTGATCAAAGAGTTAACAGCATACAATCCAATTATTGTAAGCGGTTTTGCTTACGGAGTTGATATTTGTGCACATAAAGAAGCTGTCAAAAACGAACTACAAACCATTGCGGTTTTGGCACATGGATTTGAACAAATCTATCCGAAATCACATAAAAAATATATGCATCAACTCAATGAAAAAGGTGGATTTATCACAGAGTTTTGGCATGATGAAAATCCGTTACGAGAAAATTTTTTAAAAAGAAACAGAATTGTAGCAGGAATTTCTCAAGCGACGATCATTATAGAATCTGCAGAAAAAGGTGGTTCGTTAGTTACGGCAGACATTGCAAATTCGTATAGCAGAGATGTATTTGCAGTTCCGGGCAGAACAACAGATTTGTATAGTAAAGGATGTAATCGTTTAATTAAAGACAACAAAGCGGCATTGTTAACTTCTGCAGAAGATGTTGCAAAAATGTTGAACTGGGACTTAAGCTCAAAACAAAAACAATCAAAAGCTATACAAAAACAATTGTTTATTGAGTTGAATACTGATGAACAAAAAGTGTACGATTATTTATTTAAAAACGGAAAGCAAATCTTAGATGTTATTGCATTGGGCTGTGATATTCCTATTTACAAATTGGCTCCAATTCTATTGCAATTAGAAATGAAAGGCATACTAAAACCATTGCCAGGAAAATTGTTTGAGGTTGTTTAATTTATCTTTTTCTAGAGCGAAAACTCTCAATCACAACGGTAGATAAAATCAACAATCCGCCAAAATAGGTGTTTATAGATGGAATCTCATTCAAGAATAAAAAAGCCAATATAATTCCAAATATTGGTTGAACACTACTAATTATGGTTGCAGTAGAAACAGAGAAATGTTTAAATGCACGCACCATTAAACTATGTCCTAATGCGGTTGTAAATATACCCAACAGCAAAACATACGGATATTGAGTCGCAATATTAGAAACACCCATAAAGAAGAGCACAGGAATTAGCACCACACTAATAATCATGGTTTGATAAAACATAATGGTAGATCCATGATATTTATGTGTGTGATTTCTTTTTAAAATCAAACTCCTAACGGCATATAAAAAAGCAGACAACACCCCAAACAAAATTCCTTTTGTATATGAACTTTGCAAGTTTAAATCTGGCACCAAAATATAGATCCCTAACAACACAAATATGGCTAACAAAATGTGAACATAATCAAATTTTGTTTTCATAAAAAGAGGTTCTAGCATTGCTGTAATAACAGGAAATGTATATAAAGACAAAACACCTATGGCAACATTGGAAAGTTTTAAAGCATAGAAATAGGTAATCCAATGTGCTCCTAAAAACAATGAACTGACCACCAAAGAAGGAAGGTCTCTTACACGAGTAATTTTTAAACTAATGTTTTTTAAGGAGCAATAAAAATATAAGAAAACCATACCAATAGCAGAACGAAACCAAACAATAACTTCAGTTGGCATTGCAATGTACTTCCCTAAAACACCAGAAGTACTAATAAATAAGGTTGCTAGTAATAATCCGAAAAGCTGATTTGTATGTATATTTTTCAAATTAGATTGCTTTTAAAACAGACAATGCTTTAGAAACAGCATCTATATGAATAAAGGTAATTAATAATCGCAAACCATTTTTGGTTTGTTTTTCTTTCATCACACAACTTTTACCATTTTGCTGAACGTATTTAAGCATATTTGTAAAGTTTTCTGTTTGATAAAAGGCACTTTGTTGATCGGAAACAAAATAACCAATCATGCGCTTTTTCTTTAAAACCACTTTCTCTAAACCTAATTTTTTTGCCAACCATTTGATACGAACGCTGTTTAATAAATCGACAACCTGAATCGGAATTTCTCCAAACCTATCGATAATTTCAGTTTCAAAATTAGTCAATTCCTCTTCTGTTTTTAATTCGCCTAATTTGTTGTATAAATTCAAACGTTCTGTAATAGAATTCACATAATCATCTGGAAATAAAATTTCAAAATCGGTATCAATGGTTACCTCTTTTACAAACTCTTTTGGTTTTGATTCATCTGTTGGATAGAGTTCTTTAAACTCGTTTTCTTTCAATTCCTCAATCGCTTCGGATAGTATTTTTTGATACGTATCAAAACCAATATCGTTGATAAATCCACTTTGTTCTCCACCTAATAAATCTCCCGCACCACGAATTTCTAAATCCTTCATGGCAATGTTAATTCCGCTTCCCAATTCAGAAAATAATTCTAACGCGGTAATTCTTTTACGAGCATCATCAGTCACCATATGATATGGTGGCGTTATAAAATAACAAAAAGCTTTTTTGTTAGAACGACCAACTCGTCCACGCATTTGATGCAAATCTGACAGCCCAAAATTGTTGGCATTATTCACAAAAATGGTATTTGCATTTGGGACATCTAATCCGCTTTCTACAATGGTTGTAGAAACCAATACATCAAATTCATTATTCATAAATCGGAGCATTAAGTCTTCTAGCTTTTTACCTTCCATTTGCCCGTGACCAATTCCGATTTTTGCACTTGGTAATAAACGCTGTAATAAGCCAGCAACTTCTTTGATATTTTCAATTCTATTATGGATAAAAAACACCTGCCCACCTCTTGATATTTCATACGAAACAGCATCTCTAATAGTTTCTTCAGAAAAACGAATTACATTGGTTTCTATGGGATGACGATTTGGTGGGGCTGTGCTAATTACCGATAAATCTCTTGCAGCCATCAAACTAAACTGTAAGGTTCTTGGAATAGGGGTAGCAGTTAAAGTTAGTGTATCAACATTTTCTTTGATGGTTTTTAATTTGTCTTTTACAGCTACACCAAACTTTTGTTCTTCATCAATAACCAATAAACCTAAATCTTTAAACTGAATACTTTTGTTGGTTAATTGATGTGTGCCAATAACAATATCAATAGAACCATCAGAAACCCCTTCAATTACAGTTCTTTTTTGACTTGCGGTTCTAAACCTGTTTAAATAATCTACGGTAACTGGGAAGTTTTTTAACCGTTCAGTAAATGTTCTAAAATGTTGATAGGCTAAGATAGTTGTGGGTACTAAAATAGCGACTTGTTTTCCATTATCTACAGCCTTAAAAGCGGCACGAATTGCAATTTCTGTTTTCCCAAAACCAACATCACCACAGACCAAACGATCCATAGGTTGTTCCTTTTCCATGTCTGCTTTTACATCTTGCGTTGCTGTTAATTGATCTGGCGTGTCTTCATAAATAAAGCTCGCTTCCAACTCGTGCTGCATAAATGTATCTGGCCTGTATTGAAATCCTTTTTGCAGTTTTCTTTTTGCATATAACTGAATTAAATTAAACGCAATATGTTTAACTCTTGCTTTAGTTTTTTGTTTAATTTTTTTCCAAGCTCCAGAACCTAATTTGTAAATTTTTGGTGCTTTGCCATCTTTACCATTAAACTTAGAAATTTTATGCAGCGAGTGAATACTGATGTATAAAATATCGCGATCGCCATAAATCAATTTAATAGCTTCTTGCTTGTTTCCTTCTACATCAATTTTTTGCAAACCACCAAACTTTCCAATTCCGTGATCTATATGTGTTACATAATCGCCAATTTCTAAATTATTGATTTCCTTTAACGTAATGGATTGCTTTTTTGCATATCCGTTTTTTAATCGAAATTTATGATACCGTTCAAAAATTTGATGATCTGTATAACAAACTATTTTTTCTTCAACATCTATAAATCCTTCATGTAAAGGAAAAACAATGGTTTCATAGCTTACATCTTCTTCTACATCATTAAAAATATCGTGAAAACGTTCGGCTTGTTTATCATTTGCACAAAAAATATAATTGGTGTAACCTTGTTTAGAATAGTTGTTTAAATTGGTAATTAATAAATCGAATTGTTTATTAAAAGAAGGTTGTGGTAAAATGTTATATCGAACATTTGTAGTGGTTTGCGCTTTTTCAGATTGATTCAATGCAACCGAAGAAAACGGATTCAATTGCTCTTTTATATAGGCTCCATTACAAAACAACTCTTCTGGTTCTGCGTGTTTTATTTCTTTGGATAATTCTTTAAAAGCATCATTAGCTTTAGAATAAAATGCATCTAGTTTTCCTGTTAATAAATCAATATTTTGATGAAAAATAATTGTTTTAGACGAAATGTATTTTAGAAAACTTTCGCGCTTTTCTTGAAGAGCTTTGTTTTCAACATTTGGCATAATGCTAATTTTTTTTAGCTTTTCCACAGAAAGTTGGGTTTCAACATCAAAGGTTCTAATGCTTTCTATTTCATCACCAAAAAACTCAATTCGATAAGGTTCATCATTCGAAAAAGAAAAGACATCTATGATTCCGCCACGAACCGAAAATTCTCCAGGTTCGGTAACAAAACCCACACGATTAAAATGATATTCAAATAATATTTCGTTTACAAAATCAAGCGAAAGGTTTTCGCCAACACCTAACTTTAAAGTATTCTTTTCAAGCTCTCTTTTAGTAACCACTTTTTCAAAAAGTGCATCTGGGTAGGTTACAATTATTGCCGGTTTTTTTTGCGAATTGATTCTGTTTAAAACCTCAGATCTAAGTAAAATATTAGCATTATCTACTTCTTCAATTTGATAAGGCCTTCTGTAAGAACCAGGATAAAACAATACGTTTTTATCTCCTAATAACTGTTCAAAATCATTTAGATAATAGGCAGCTTCTTCTTTGTCATTAAAGATTAAAAGATATGGTTTTTCGGCTTTTTTAAAAGTTTCGGAAATAACAAAAGACAACGACGAACCGACCAAATTCGTAATTTGAAAATGGTTTTTATCGTATTGAAGTTCGGATAAAATCTGCTTTGTTTTAGCAGAATTTTTGTATCGATTGATTATAATCTCTTTACTCAATTCAACTATTTTTAGCAAATGTAGTATAACTAATTGTAATAATTAAGCGGTATTACCTGGTTTTGAAAAAATAGAATAAATTTGCTAATAATTAGTTGTAAGAAAAACATCAAAAAGAGAGATGATAAAATTTTCAAATATATTTCTTTTAGTACTTTTTATTAGTTATCAAGTCAATGCCCAAAGTAAACAAAACAGGTGGGTGGTTGGAGCTGGTTTTGGTGTTGCAAAATTACTTTCTGCCGATCCGATATTATCAGGTGAGCAGTTTAATTTTCAAGCACCAAAATTAAATGCTACCCGATATTTTTTTTATGGACTCTCACTAGATGCTTCAGTAGAAATATCTTCTTCTTATTTAACTGTAGATGGTGGAGTTAGATATGATTTTGGAACCTCAAACAAAAATTTTGTTCCTTATTTAGTTCTAGGATCTAGTTTTGTTAAAGTTCCAGAGACTAGTGCCCTAACTTTAAATGTTGGAGGAGGAGGGACCTTTTGGTTAAGCAATAGATTTGGGTTAAATGGACAGGTAACCTATAAAAACTCTTCAAGTAAAAGCTTATCATTACGCTCTCATAATTATTTCTCTTTAGGAGTAATTTACAGTTTAGAACCACGTTCTTTTGTTACTAGACTATGGGACAGAAACAATTAGTTTATAATTTCTTTTTTAAGAAACTAATATTCCAACTAAAACCAGTAGAGAAATAGCTCATAGTATAGTTTAATCCGGCTCCATAGGAGATATCAAATTGTAGATTGCTTTTCGATAAATAAGTAAATCCGGTATCAAAACTTGTAAAATGATTTTTAAATTCTGAAAATTCACTATAAGGTTCAATGTAAAAGCTAATTTTATCAAACAACGAAACATTTAATGCAATCGAGTAGGTTAAATTACCACTTCCGGCTCCAAAATTGTCATATCCAATATTATATCCCAATCCAATCTTTTCAGTCAAAGAATGTGAAACAGCCATTTTGTTAATGATTCCAAATTTAGAATTTGTAATTTGACTTTTTGCTGTAGGCAATAATATGTGTGATAAAAAAGCGATTTCAGTATTCACATTTTCTCTTTTAAATAATTGAATTTTAGCACCAATTTGTAAATCACTAATTCCACTATTTAGTAATGAGCTGTTTAACGGTTTGTTTGTTTCAAATTGTGTTAATAATCGCAATTCAAAGTTTGTTGTAACCCCATATCTCCATAAAACAGAAGGGAAAGCATTTGCCTGTATTCTGGTATTTCTTTGAAAGAAAATACCAGCTTCTATTTGTAAAATTTTTAACGGAATAGTTGATTAGCTTTCGGTTTGATTAGGTCTATCTGTGATTATTTCTTGTGCAGAAAGAGTTCCTATTGTAAAGAAGAATAAAAGAACATTAACAGGTTTAGATAAATTCATTTTCATTATATGATTTTTGCAAATATAAAATATTTTTTAGACAAGACTAAAAATGTTTTTTTGTTTTGCAAAAAATCATATATTTGCATTATAAATTTGATAGCATGTTTAGTCAGTCTGAAGAAAATTATTTAAAAGCGATTTATCATTTAGGAATCACTTCGGTTAATGGAGTAAGTACAAATGCTATTGCAAAAAAATTAAGCACCAAAGCTTCTTCTGTAACCGATATGATTAAAAAATTGGCAGATAAAAATGTGTTGATTTATAAAAAGTATCAAGGAGTAAAATTAACAGAAGAAGGAAAAAAAACTGCGGCATTAATCGTTAGAAAACACCGATTATGGGAAGTTTTTTTAGTAGAAAAATTGAATTTTAATTGGGATGAAGTTCATGATGTTGCAGAGCAATTAGAACATATAAAATCTTCTAAATTGATTAATGAAATTGATGCCTTACTTGGTTTTCCGAAATTCGACCCTCATGGTGATCCAATTCCAGATACTAACGGAAACCTTCATTTAATAGAAAAGAAATTACTATCAACCTTACATATTAATGAAACAGGAATTTGTATTGGCGTAAAAGATTCTTCAGCCTCTTTTTTACAGTTTTTAGATAAACAACAAATTGCATTAGGACAAGAAGTTGAAGTGCTAGAAAAAGAAGATTTTGACGACTCTATGACCATTAAAATCAACGATAAAAAAATGACCGTTTCAAATAAAATTGCAAACAATTTATACATACAAAAACAATGAGCACATTTGATCAATTAGTTGCATTTGCAAAAGAAAACCCAATATTAGCCGCCTTGTACGCGTCTTTATTTACTTGGGGCTTAACAGCTTTAGGAGCCGCTCTCGTATTTTTCTTTAAAAAGATGAATAGAGCTGTTTTAGACGGAATGTTGGGCTTTACTGGAGGCGTTATGGTTGCGGCCAGTTTTTGGAGTTTGTTAGCACCCGCAATAGATAACAGTCCAGGAGAAGGATTTGTAAAAGTATTGCCTTCTGCAATAGGTTTTGCTTTAGGAGCTTTGGCATTATTTGGAATGGACAAAATTTTACCGCATTTACACATCAATTTTAAAGAATCAGAAGCAGAAGGAGTAAAAACAGGTTGGCATAAAACAACGTTGTTAGTAATGGCAATTACGTTGCATAACATTCCAGAAGGATTGGCGGTCGGTGTTTTATTTGGTGCCGCATCAACTTTAGTGGGTGTAGAGCAAACCGAAATGATTATTGCTGCAATTTCATTGGCAATCGGAATTGGAATTCAGAATTTTCCCGAAGGGTTTGCGGTTGCGATGCCATTAAGAAGACAAGGAATGAGCAGGTTTAAGAGTTTTTGGTACGGACAATTATCTGCTGTTGTTGAGCCTATTGCGGCTGTTTTAGGCGCAGTAGCCGTTTCGTTTTTTACGCCAATTTTACCGTATGCCTTAGCATTTGCAGCAGGAGCAATGATTTTTGTGGTTGTGGAAGAGGTAATTCCAGAAACACAGCAAGATAAATATACTGATATTGCAACTTTAGGTTTTATTGGAGGCTTTATTGTAATGATGTCTTTAGATGTTGGCTTAGGATAACAAAGATGTATATTTTAGAGTAAAAAATGTCATTCCCGCGAAAGCGGGAATCTTTTTTTAGTTAAATTGCCAATTGAATTCTAAGCTTATTCTTTTGCAAAACTCATCAAACTTTCAAGTTTATAACGCCTCGGCCGGAAGTGGAAAAACATTTACGCTTGTTAAAGAATATTTAAAAGTTGTTTTGCAATCTGATGATCGTTTTGTTTTTCAGAAAATCCTTGCCATTACGTTTACCAATAAAGCGGCTTCAGAAATGAAAGAGCGTGTCTTAGATAATTTGAAGCTGTTTTCTGAAGGCGGAAAAAACGATTTGTTGATTAAAATTATTGAAGAAACTACGATAGATACAAATACAATTCAGAAAAGAAGCTCCATCATTTTAGAAGCAATACTACAGAATTATAGTGCTTTTGCAATTACCACGATTGATAGTTTTACACATAAAATAATTAAGAGTTTTGCTTTTGATTTAGGACTCAACTTAAATTTTGAAGTTGAGTTAGATTCAGACACTTTGTTGTCTTTAGCGGTAGATGTTTTGGTTTCTAAAATCGGAGTAGAAAACGACATCACCAATACATTAATTGAATATTCTTTAGACAAAGCGAAAGAAGATAAATCTTGGGATATTTCTAGAGATTTAAATGAGTTTGCAAAAATTTTATTAAAAGATGAAGATGCAAAGCATTTTAAAAAACTGAATTCAAAAACAATTAGTGATTTTACCTCTTTAAAAAAGAAATTAATACTTCATCAAAAACAACTTGAAAAGCGCTTTGCTGAAATTAGCGAAGAAGGTTTATCAATTATCAGCTCAACAGATTTAAAACACAACGACTTTTATTATTCCTTAGTACCGAAGCATTTTTTATCCTTAAAAACTATTGAGAAAGCAAGGTTTTTTGATCAATCAAAACTAAAGGAACGCATTGAAGAACATATGTTTTATGCCAAATCAAAACCAGAAGAAGTAAAAAATGCAATAGAAGAAATTCTTCCAAAATTAATTGAATTATATACTGAATCTGAGGAGTTGTATCAACAGTTCACATTGAATTCTTTAGCTCTAAAAAGTATCATTCCGCTTGCGGTTTTAACCAAAATAAATTCAGAATTAACAACCATTAAAGAAGAAAACAACATTCGGTTAATCTCAGAATTTAATCAGTTAATTTCTAACAACATCAAAGAAGAACCTGCGCCATTTATTTATGAAAGAATTGGGCAAAAATTTATGTATTACTTTATTGATGAAATGCAAGATACATCCATCTTACAATGGCAAAACCTAATTCCGTTAATAGAAAACGCTTTAGCACAAGAAAAAAGCAATTTATTATTGGTTGGTGACGGAAAACAAGCGATTTATCGTTGGCGTGGCGGGAAAGCAGAACAGTTTATAAAGTTAGGCTCTGAAGAGCAAAAAGAAAGAAGCTCAAACCCTTTTCATACATTAAAAGAAATAAAAGGCTTAGACACAAACTATAGAAGTTATAGTGAAGTAATTGACTTCAATAATTCGTTTTTTCAATATGTTTCTCAGTATTTTCAAAATCCAGTATATCAACAACTTTTTGTAGATGGAAATAAACAAAACCCAACACAAAAACAAGGCGGGTTTGTATCCATAGATTTTTTAGAAAAACGAGATGATAAGGAAGAAAACGATTTAAAGTATGCCAAAAAAGTACACGAAATCATTCACAATTTAGATGCTAATTTTTCAAGAAAAGAGGTGTGTGTTTTGGTAAGAAAGAAAAAAGAAGGGGTTGCGGTAGCAAACTATCTGTCAGAAAAAGGAATAGAAATTATTTCTTCAGAAACCTTGTTGATTCAGAACAGTAAAAAAGTAAATTTTATTGTTGATGTATTGCAGGTAATTCAACATCCAAAAGATCAAGAAACATGGCTAAATATTGTTTATTTTTTATACAGTCATTTAAACATAAAAACAGACAAACATCATTTTATTTCTTCTTTTGATATTAAAAATGGAGGAGATTTTTTCAAACTAATTTCAAATTACGCCGTTCAGTTTGATGTAGAAGAATTTTCAAAACTCCCGTTTTACGAAAAAATTGAAGAGATCATCAGAGCATTTCATTTATCAAACGAATCAGATGCATATATTCAGTTTTTTTTAGATGTTGTTTTTGAGCAACAAAAAAAAGGAACGGGAATTCAACAGTTTTTAGATTTTTGGAGTCTTAAAAAAGAAAAACTAAGCATTGTTGCACCAGAAGCAGAAAATGCAGTTCAAATAATGACCATTCATAAATCTAAAGGACTGGAATTTCCGGTGGTAATTTTTCCTTATAACATTGATGTTTATCAACAGATAAATCCAAAAGCATGGTTGACAAAACTACCAGCAGAACAATTTGAAAGTTTTGATGAATTATTAGTTGACTCTTATAAAAGTATAAATTATAGTGGAAAACAAGGCGAAGAAATTTACAATCACCAACAACAAGAATTGGAGTTAGATAGTTTTAATTTACTGTATGTTGCCTTAACCAGGTCAATTGAGCAGTTGTATATAGTTACAGAAAAAACAATTTCACCAAAAGATGAGGTCAATACCAATTATTCTTCAGGAATTCTAATTGATTATTTAAAAGATAAAGGAGAGTGGTCGGATTCAAAATTGACCTATAGTTTTGGTAATAAAAATAAAGTGAGTGACTCTAAAAAAATAACTTCTACTTCTGTTGTTCAGAATAAATTTATTAGTAACTCTTGGCGTCAACACAATATATATATGGTGGCAAATTCTTCAAAACTTTGGGAAACAGAACAAGGGAAAGCCATTGAATACGGAAATTTAGTACACGAAATGCTTTCAAAAATAAAATCAAAAGAAGATGTAGAAAGTGTCATTCATCAATATCTGCAACAAGGCTTTTTAAATACTGAAAAATCAGAGAATTTAAAAAAGTTACTTTTAGACATTGTAAATCATCCAAAACTTAAAGACTACTTTTCTAAGGATTTGATTGTTTTTAATGAGCGGGAAATTGTTTCAAAAGATCATCAGATTTTTATTCCTGACAGATTGGTTTTTAATTCTAAAAATGAAGCCATAATTATTGATTATAAAACAGGAAAACCATCAAAAGAGTATCATCAACAACTTATTAGTTATGAAGATGTGCTAAAATCGATGCATATTAATGTGGTCAAAAAATTACTCATATATATTAATGAACAAATTACAATAGAAGAAATTTAATTTATCTTTGTAAAATCAAAAAACTAAAAAATGTACGGAAACTTACAAGAACAATTACAGCAAGAAATTCAAGAGATAAAAGACGCAGGACTTTATAAATCTGAACGTATTATTACTTCATCTCAAGATGCGATGATAAAAATAGCTACAGGAGAAGAGGTTATTAACTTTTGCGCAAATAATTATTTAGGGTTATCTAATCATCCAGAAGTTATTCAAGCAGCAAAAGATACGATGGATACTCATGGATTTGGAATGTCTTCAGTACGTTTTATTTGTGGAACTCAAGATATTCACAAACAGCTAGAAGCTAAGGTGGCAGAATTTTATCAAACTGAAGACACCATTTTGTATGCAGCGGCTTTTGATGCAAACGGAGGTGTTTTTGAGCCATTGTTATCAAAAGAAGACGCAATTATCTCCGACAGTTTAAATCATGCTTCCATAATAGACGGAGTTCGTTTATGTAAAGCAGCACGGTATCGTTATGATAATAACGACATGAACTCTTTAGAGGAGCAATTAATTGAAGCAAATAAACAAAACCATCGTTTTAAAATTATTGTAACAGATGGTGTTTTCTCAATGGACGGTATCGTTGCAAAACTTGACGAAATATGTGATTTAGCAGATAAATATGATGCATTGGTTATGGTAGATGAATGTCATGCTGCTGGGTTTATTGGTAAAACAGGAAGAGGAACCCTAGAGTTAAAAAATGTAATGGGCCGAGTTGATATAGTAACCGGAACTTTTGGTAAAGCTTTAGGTGGTGCCATGGGGGGTTATACAACAGGTAAAAAAGAAATCATTGAGATTTTACGTCAACGTTCTAGACCCTACTTGTTTTCAAATTCATTAGCGCCAGCAATCGTTGGAGCATCATTAAAAGTATTTGATTTAATAGCAAACGATACTTCTCTTCGTGATAAATTAGAATGGAACACAAATTACTTTAGAACAAAAATGGAAGAAGCTGGTTTTGATTTAGTTGGAGCAGATGCAGCAATTGTACCAGTAATGCTTTATGACGCTAAGTTATCCCAAACCATGGCAAATAAATTACTAGAAGAAGGCGTGTATGTTATTGGGTTCTTTTTCCCTGTTGTACCAAAAGAAAAGGCAAGAATAAGAGTACAACTATCTGCAGCGCATAACAAACAACATTTAGACCACGCAATTAATGCTTTTATTAAGGTAGGAAAATTACTCAATGTTATATAAATAGAAGGGCTAACTGACTTGAAAAATAGAAATTTTTTCAAAAAATCTTTGTAAATACGTTTTAACAACTTACATTTGTAAACTTAATAAAGAACTTTTAATTTAAAAATTTGATAATGAAACATTTAAAAACGGCTATGATAGCTTTATTTACATTTGTGATGGTCGCGAATGTAAACGCACAGGATTCAGACAATCCATGGGCAATTACTCTTGGAGTTAACACAGTAGATTTCTACCCAGCTTCTGGAAGTTTTACAGACAATTTTAGAGATTTACTGGGAAATACTGATTGGAATGTAATACCTTCTATTTCTACCCTTTCTGCAACAAAGTATTTAGAAAGAGGATTTAGTTTACAATTAATGGGGTCTTTGAATAAGATTACTAATATGAATGGACTGAATGATGCAGATTTTATGTATTATTCTCTTGATGCTAATGTTAGATATGATGTAAATAAGTTGGTTGAATGGACATTTGGGTCTTCAACAAAATATTTTGATCCTTTCGTTTATTTAGGAGGAACTTATACTTCTGCTGACGGTAAAGGTGAAGGGATGTTAAATGTAGGTCTTGGGTTTAATACTTGGTTAAAAGAAAATGTAGGAATTACTTTTCAAACAGGAACAAAAAAAGGATTTTCAGGCGATGTAGCCGCACACTTCCAGTCTTCTTTAGGTCTTACTTTTAAATTTGGAGGAAAAGATACAGACGGAGACGGAGTATATGATAAAGATGATTCTTGTCCAGATGTTGCTGGTTTAGCTGCATTTAATGGTTGTCCAGATGCTGATGGTGATGGTGTTCAAGATTCTAAAGATTCTTGTCCAAACGTTGCTGGTTTAGCTGCTTTAAACGGATGTCCAGATGCTGATGGTGATGGAATCGCTGATAAAGATGATATGTGTCCAAATGAAAAAGGTTCTTCTGCTAACAGAGGTTGTCCAGATTCAGATGGTGACGGAGTTGTAAACAAAGACGATAAATGTCCAAACGTTGCAGGACCTGCAGCTAACGGAGGATGCCCTTGGCCTGATACTGATGGTGATGGTGTTTTAGATAAAGATGATAACTGTGTTAACGAAGCAGGACCTGCTTCTAACAATGGATGTCCAGAGCCTGTAATTTCAGATGCTGCTGTTCAAACAATCAACATGGGTGCTAAGTCTATTTTATTTAACACAGGTAAAACATCTTTTAAACCAGGAGTTACTAAAAAATTAGATGAGATAGTTGCTATTATGAATCAATTCCCTAAAGCTACATTTACAGTTGAAGGTCATACTGATAGTACAGGTGGAGCAGCAGTGAATTTGAGAATTTCTGAAAAAAGAGCAATGGCAGTTAGAGATTACTTTGTGAAGAAAGGAATTGCTACAGATAGATTAGAAGCTAAAGGATATGGAGAAGGATCTCCGGCAGCTGATAACAAAACAAGAGCTGGTAGAGCAGAAAACAGAAGAGTAGAAATTAAAGTTGCAAATAACGACTAAGAATTTCAAAACCTTAATATTAGATTAAGCCTCATACAAAGTATGAGGCTTTTTTATTTTATAAACACGCCCTATTTATGACAATTTTAATTCATTAATTATTTTGTTTTTAAATAAAATTTCTTTTCTTTTTTCTTAGAGAAAAAATATTAAAAACACTTTTAATTTAGCATTAAATAAATTATCTTTGCACCCTGAAAAAGAGGGGTAAAAACCACAAAATAAAATAACTAACATTAATTAGATACTATAATGTCTACAACAACAGGTAAAGTTTCACAGGTTATTGGTCCAGTAATCGATGTAGAGTTTAACACGGAAACTGCAGAACTTCCAAAAATTTATGATTCGTTAGAAATTACTAAAACTGACGGTTCTATTTTAGTTCTTGAAGTTCAACAACATATTGGAGAAGATACAGTTCGTACAATTTCAATGGATGCAACAGATGGCTTGCAAAGAGGACAAGAAGTAAGAGCAACTGGAAGTCCGATACAAATGCCTATTGGAAATGATATCTACGGAAGATTATTCAATGTAACTGGAGATGCAATTGATGGATTAGGGAATTTAGAAAAAAAAGGAGATAAAGGTTTGCCAATCCATAGATCGGCACCAAAATTCGAAGATTTATCTACCTCTACTGAAGTATTATTTACAGGAATTAAAGTAATCGACTTGATTGAGCCTTATGCAAAAGGAGGTAAAATTGGATTATTTGGTGGAGCTGGAGTAGGAAAAACAGTATTAATTCAAGAGTTAATTAACAACATTGCAAAAGGGCACGGTGGATTATCTGTTTTTGCAGGAGTTGGAGAAAGAACTCGTGAAGGAAACGATTTATTGAGAGAGATGTTAGAATCAGGAATTATCAAATATGGTGATGATTTTATGCATTCTATGGAAGAAGGAGGATGGGATTTATCTAAAGTAGATAAACCTGGAATGAAAGACTCTAAAGCTACTTTTGTATTCGGACAAATGAATGAACCTCCTGGAGCACGTGCTAGAGTTGCGTTATCAGGATTAACAATAGCAGAATATTTCCGTGATGGAGCAGGGGAATCTCAAGGAAAAGATGTATTATTTTTCGTAGATAATATTTTCCGTTTTACTCAAGCAGGTTCTGAGGTATCTGCCTTATTAGGACGTATGCCTTCTGCGGTAGGTTATCAACCAACATTAGCTACTGAGATGGGAGCAATGCAAGAGCGTATTACTTCTACTAAAAAAGGATCTATTACATCTGTACAAGCAGTATATGTACCTGCAGATGATTTAACAGATCCAGCACCAGCAACAACATTTGCGCATTTAGATGCAACAACTGTATTGTCTCGTAAGATTGCTGAGTTAGGTATTTATCCAGCAGTAGATCCATTAGATTCTACTTCTAGAATTTTATCAGCTGATATTTTAGGAGATGAACACTATGACTGTGCAACTAGAGTTAAAGAGTTATTGCAACGTTATAAAGAATTACAAGATATTATTGCAATTTTAGGAATGGAAGAATTGTCTGAAGAAGATAAATTAGCCGTTCATAGAGCAAGACGTGTACAACGTTTCTTATCTCAACCTTTCCATGTTGCTGAGCAATTTACAGGTATACCTGGTGTATTAGTTGATATTAAAGACACTATTAAAGGATTTAATATGATTATGGATGGTGAGTTAGATAAATATCCTGAAGCAGCATTTAACTTACAAGGATCAATTCAAGATGCAATTGATGCTGGAGAAAAAATGTTAGCTGAAGCTTAAAAACTAAAAAAGATATGTTTTTAGAAATTGTAACACCAGAAGCTGTTTTATTTTCATCAGACGTAGATTCTATTTATGTACCTGGTAAAGATGGATACTTTCAAATGTTAAATAATCACGCACCTATCGTTTCTGTCTTAAAAGAAGGAACGGTACAAATACACTTGCATACTCAAGAACACCTAGAGCTTAATGATTTGAAAGGAAAACTTACTCCTCATGCAGATGATGATAAGATTTTAACATTACAAATCTCTTCTGGAACTATTGAAATGAAAGACAATAAAGTTATTTTATTAGCGGATTAATTTTAATACAAAATAAACTAAAAAGTCCTCATTAAAATGAGGATTTTTTTTTGGCTTAATGTTAAAAATTAAATAAAAAACGATTTATAGTTTGATATATTATTTGTTTTAAAGAACTTTAGCTCTTATATCTATAAACCAAACAATATAAATTATGAAAAATATCGCTCTAGCATTGCTTTTTGTATTTGTTTCTAGCATTTTGTTTGCTCAAGAAACACCAAAACCCAATTACAGACAAGCAGCAAAATACTCACCTAAAAACCTAGCAAAGTTAGTACATTCAACCACTGTTAGCCCTCATTGGCTAAAAAAAGGGAATCGTTTTTGGTACCAATACAAAACATCAGAAGGAGCCAATTATTACCTAGTTGATGCAGATAGAAAAACGAGAACCACCCTTTTTGACAATGTTAAAATGGCAAAATGGTTGACAGAAATCACCAAAGACCCATATGATGGACAACATTTACCTCGTTTTGATTTTAAATTTAATGAAAGCGAAACAGCCATTCGTTTTAGAGTAACTTCAACAGAAGAAGTTCCTGCAGCAGAAGACGATACAAAAAAAGAGAAAAAAGCAAAAAGCAAAAAACCTAAAATGGAAAAGAAAGTGTACCACCTAGAGTATAGATTAGGGGGTAACGGATTAACCATTATAGACAATAAGAAAGAAGAAAAAAAATGGAAAAATTGGGCAAATATTGCACCTGATAGCTCAATTGTTTTATTCTCTAAAAACTTTAACCTTTATTGGATGGATAAAGCTAACTTTTTAAAAGCTGTTAAAGATGAAAAAGATTCTACAATCGTAGAGCATCAATGGACAAAAGATGGTGTAGAAAACTACGGATATGGTGGTGGTGGAAGAGGTGAAAACAACGAAACGAAAATCAAAAATAAAGACAATCGTAAAGGAGTTTGGGGTACCTGGTCTCATGATTCTAAAAAATTCGTTTTTCAAAAATCGGATTCTAGACACATCAAAGATTTATGGGTAATTAATTCTGTAACCAACAGAAGACCTGTTTTAGAAACCTATAAATATCATATGGCAGGAGAGCAAGAATTTTATAAATCAGAGCTGTTAATTTTTGATATTCCGACCAAAAGAGTAGTTAATGTAGAGTTAGACACCATAAAACAACAAAGTTTATCTGTTTTTAGAGCGCCATCAAAACAATCTAGTAGAGATGATGACTTTAGACCCTCTTTATTATTATCAAAAAAAGGAAAACTGTATTACAGTGTAATTAGTAGAGATCGTAAAAAATATGATGTTTGTGTAGCTGATTTAGAAACAGGAAAATCTAAAGTACTTATCGAAGAGCGCTTTAATACCTACATAGAATCTAGACCCTTAATTTTATTTAACGATGAAACAGAAATGTTGCATTGGGCAGAAAGAGACGGTTGGGCACATTTTTATTTGTATGATGCAAACGGAAAACTGAAAAACCAGGTTACAAATGGGGATTATCACGTAGCTGGTGTTGCTGGATTGGATGAAAAATCAAGAACCTTGTATTTTACGGCAAACGGAGTTAATAAAAAGCAAGATCCATATTATGCTCATTTATATAAAATCAATTTAAATGGATCCGGAATGAAAACATTAAATCCGGGAGATTATACTACCAGCACAAGTATGGCAGATTCTAATAGTTATTTTGTAAGTAATTACTCTAGAGTTAATACGATACCAAAATCAGAATTACGTTCTTCAGACGGAAGATTAGTTATGAAATTAGAAGAAGCAGATTTATCTCAATTGTTTGCTACGGGATACAAATTCCCAGAAACATTCAAAGTAAAAGCAGATGACGGAATTACTGATTTATACGGCGTAATGTACAAACCTTTCGATTTTGACTCTACAAAAGTATATCCATTATTAGAATATGTATACCCAGGGCCACAAACAGAGTCTGTAAACAAATCTTTTTCTTATAGAATGGATCGTTTAGACAGAATGGCTCAAGTTGGTTTTGTGGTAATTACATTAGGAAATAGAGGAGGTCATCCAGATCGTTCTAAATGGTATCATAATTATGGATATGGAAATTTAAGAGACTACGGATTGGCAGACAAAAAATATGTCGCTCAGCAATTGGCAAACAAACACAGTTTTATAGATATTTCTAAAGTGGGAATTTACGGTCACTCTGGAGGTGGATTTATGTCAACTGCAGCCATGTTAGTATATCCAGATTTCTTTAAAGCAGCAGTTTCTTCAGCAGGAAATCATGATAACAACGTGTATAATAGTTGGTGGAGTGAAACACATCATGGTGTTAAAGAAGAAATAGATGAAAAAGGAAAAATTTCTTATAAATACAAGATTGACACCAATCAATCATTGGCAAAAAATTTAAAAGGACATTTAATGTTGATTCATGGAGATGTTGATAACAATGTACATCCGGCTGGAACCATTAGAATGGCAAATGAATTGATAAAAGCAAACAAGCGTTTTAAATTTATGACGATGCCAGGGCAACGTCATGGTTTTGGAAGCATGACAGAATATTCTTTCTGGTTACGCGCAGATCATTTTAGCAAATACTTCTTAGGAGTAGAAGCTACAAGTGTAGATATCACAGAAATGAATAGAGACAATCCAAAAAATAAATAAGAATACAATTATTCATAAAACAAAATGCCGAGCAATATTGCTCGGCATTTTTATTTTTATACTATTGTCATTCCTGCGGAAGCAAGAATCTATTAACAGAAAACAATGAAGATTATTTTTTATCTAACCATTCTTTTCTGTTTTTCAGCATTTCTGGAGTTACTTCTAATCCAGCTTTTTCAAAAGTCATAATGCTATAGCTAGGATCTTTAATCAATTTTGTTTTTACAGTTCTCAATTGATTATATCTACTAAATTGAATGGTAATTTCATCTCCAATTTTATAGTTTGCTAGAATTGTATTTACAGAATTTCTACTACCAATAACATGATTATCAATAGCGACAATTTTATCTTTTGCATTTAGACCTACTTTATAAGCCGGACTTCCAATTTGTGGGTTATTACCTACAACACCATTTGATGTATAAGCGCCAAAAAATACTTTTTTGCTATCCTGTTTTAAAACAACACCAACCCTTTTAAATAAAGGCTCATAATTAGGCATAGCACTTTTATAGATAAAACTAGAGAAGAAATAATCGCCAAATAATTTACCTGCATATTTGTTTAATGCTTTATTTAAATCATCAACAGTATACGGTTTTTCTTTTTTTCCGTGAGTTTCCCATACAGATTTCATAAAACCATCTAAGGTTAAATTCCCTTTTTCGTTACGTAAAGCCAAGTCTAATGCCAATCCTAAAGCACTTCCGTAAGAATAATAAGAAATAAACGTGTTTTCTCTATTTACTGGGTCTACCGAAGTTGCAGCATCTACAAAAGGAGCTTGATAACTCATTTCTATTGGATTAAAAAATGATCTTCCTGGAGAATTCCACACATAGTTAAAAGTTCCGTTTAAGCTATTGATATAGCTTTCATGAGACATTAAACCTGCTCTGGTTAAAAACAAGTTGGTGTAATAACTGGTAAAACCTTCTGCAAACCACAATTCGCCACTCATATTTGCTTCTTCAAAATCAAAAGGCTCTAAAGATTGTGGTCTAATTCGCTCTACATTCCATGAATGAAAAAACTCATGAGAAACCGTTCCAATATTACCTTTCATTCCGCCATTTGCCAAGGTTCTTGTGCTTGTAACCACGGTAGAATTTCTGTGCTCCATTCCGTCTCCACTTGCATTTGGAACATAACAAGCTAAGAAAACGTATTCGCCATAATCATACTTTGGTAACTCCCCAAAAACAGCCATTTGTTGCAATACAACTTTCTTCACACTTTCAAAATATTCATCTGCTTCTGCTTCTGTACCAATATTGTGTAAGGCTAATTTTAGTTTTAATTTTTCTCCATCAGAATCAACCTCAAAAGAACGCACCATATGGTTACTCAATTCTGTTGGACTATCCATAAAATACTGCATGTTTGGTGCATAATAGGTAGTATCAAACATTGGTTTTAATTGGGTTGCAATTTTCCAATCTTTTATTGGATTAAAAGTAATTTGAATAGGCGTTTCTTTTAAAGAAGGTGCAAACATAAATGTTGCAGGAATGTTTAAGTGCGCATGAGTTTCGTCAATTTGGGCATAGGTTCCTCCTCCACGATTTGCAAATAAGGTATAAGTAACAATTACAGTTCCGTCATGTTTATCTACATCCCATTGATATGGATTTGGTCGTGTAATCTGTAAAGATTCTCCTTTGCTATTGGTTGCTTTTACATTGTACACATTTTTAGCAAATTCATGAATGGCATATCTTCCTGGTGAAGTTCTGCTCATTCTAAAAGAAAATTTACCGCTCTTAATTTTTGTAAAAGAAACTTTAATTTCAGCTTCGTGATGCACTGCATTCGGAAAAGAAACATCGTATTTGATATAACTTTGTGCATTGCTAATAGAAGTAATACAAAGTGATAACACTAAGATTTTAAAAAATTGTAAACGCATTTTTTGTTGATTTAAATTTGTGTATTCAAAACTACATAAAATCTATCAATCATTCACATATTCTAAAATATCTGATGGTTGGCAATCTCAAGCCTTCCTTAATTTTATAATTTTTTAATCACATTGGTTACAATTCCCCAGATAACAAAATTGTTTTCTTCTGTGATTTTAATTATTGGGTAATCAGGGTTTTCTGGTTGCAACCAAACTTCATCATTTTCTACTCGCAATCGTTTTACGGTAAATTCCCCATCCAAAAAACAAACAGCTATTTTATTATTTGTTGGCTCAATACTTCTGTCAATTACTAATAAATCATTGTCTTCTAGCCCAGCTCCAATCATAGACTGACCGCTTACTTTGGCAAAAAAAGTAGCTTCCTTATTTAGAATTAATTCTTCATCTAATGAAATTCTCGTTTCTCTAAAATCATCTGCAGGAGAAGGAAATCCTGCAGAAATAGTCATATCAATAAAAACAGCACCACTATTAGAAGATGTTGTTGGTGTAAAAAAAGTTAGGCTCTTCGGTGTTTTTGTTTTCATAAATTTTTATTTAACAATAAATATGTCGTTAATGTTGGTTGTGTATTTTGGAGACAAACGTTCTTGACGCATCTTCCAAGTGCGTTTTAAATCTTGGTTTCCCAATTTAATTTTATCAGTTTTAAATCGTTGATTGATATAATCTATTGCCGTCATTAGAGGCTTATGCTTTGGGTTTTCGTGTACAAATAAATCTAATTGATGATTGTCTGTAGGAACCAACCCAGTAACAATTACACCTGCGCGTTTGTATTTTACACCTTTTTTAAACATGGTGCTTACGGTGTTTACAGCAGCTTTACTAATTGCCAAAGTAGAATCTGTAGGATACGGAAAAACAACAGTTCTACTTGCTCTGTGTTGCTTGGTATCTTTTTTATGACGATCGCTACTTAGTAACACAATAAGCATATGACAGCTAGAATGTTGTTTCCTCAATTTTTCTGCACATCTTGAAGCAAAAGTAGAAATCCGTTCTTTTATATTTTCTATATCTGAAAATGTATATTCAAAACTTCGTGTTGTTGCAATTGCTTTTTTTGATTTTGAAATATTTTCTAATGCAATTTTAGGAATGCCTTCTAACTCTTTTTTTAAACGCCATTCTGTAATAGAAAAATTTTTCAAGATCCAAGCATCAGAAAGTTGGGTAAAATCAAAGGCAGTTTTACATCCTTTTTCAAGCAATCGTTTGTTTAAACGTCTTCCAATTCCCCATACATTTTCTAACGGAATCCATTTCAATGCTTTGATGCGTTTTTCTTCAGAATCAATTACATAAACCCCACCCGTTTCTTTCGGAAACTTACGCGCAATTTTATTGGCAACTTTACTCAATGCTTTTGTTGGAGCAAACCCAACAGAAGTCGGAATCCCTGTCCATTGTAGAATTCTGTTTCTAATTTGCGTTCCGTAATTGGTAAAATTGTAGTTGTCAAAACCTTTAAATTGTAAAAAAGCCTCATCAATAGAATAGACTTCTATATCTGGAGAAAATTGCGCTAAAATATTCATGACTCTTGCACTCATATCTCCGTACAACGGATAATTAGAAGACAACACAGAGATGTTTTTTGCTTTGCAAAAGCTTTCCCATTTAAAAATTGGTGCGCCAAAAGGGAGCTGTAATTTCTTTGCCTCATCACTCATAGAAATGACACAACCATCGTTATTACTCAGAATAGCAACAGGTTTTTTTTGCAAATTAGGGTTAAAAACCCGTTCGCAAGAAGCATAAAAATTATTACAATCTACCAAAGCATACATAATTATAAAAGTACATTTTTTAGCGTATACTCTGAGCTATTTTTTTACTTTTGCTCCAGAAAAATCATTGGCATGAGCATTAAAAAACAGATTAGTATAGGAATCGCTTTGTTATTAACGAGTTACACTTTTTCTCAAAAAAAAGATACCGTTTTTGAGTTAGATACTGTTGTAATTTCTTCTAGTAGAATAGACATTCCATTTAAAGAAAACTCGCGAACAATTCAAGTAATTACTTCTAAGCAGCTAAAGCAAAGCGCAGTTACAAATATTACAGATTTATTGCAACAAGTTGCAGGTGTAGATATGAGAAGAAGAGGGGTAAGCGGAATGCAAGCCGACTTATACATTCGTGGTGGTAGTTTTGATCAAACATTATTGTTGATTGACGGAATTAAAGTTGAAGATCCACAAACAGGTCATCATACGATGAATATGGCACTACCGCTAGATGTTATTGAACGTATTGAAATCATTAAAGGAGCAGCAGCACGTATTTTTGGACAAAACGCGTTTACCGGAGCGATTAATATTGTTACCAAAAAAGATGCGACAAATGTAAATTCGGCAGGAATTCAAGCAGGTTCATTTGGTCAGAAAAACGGGAGTATTACTGTTGGTAAAAACCTTGAAAACAGTTCAATTATTGTGCATGCATCTTTAAATTCATCAGACGGATATAGACACAATACAGATTTTAAAAACCAGAATTATTTTATAAAAAACACCTTTAATAAAAACAATACTCCAATTGATTTTATTGGATATTTCACAGAAAGAGATTTTGGAGCAAACGGATTTTACGCTTCACCAACAGCAATAAACCAATACGAAGAAACGCAATCTAGTTTGGTAGGTTTATCAACAACTATTAAAAATAATAGACTGACGTTAAAACCACATTTTTATTGGAAACGAAACCAAGATATGTATGTTTTTATTCGTAACAATCCTTCAGTCTATAGAAATTTACATATTTCTAATAAAGTTGGAGCCGAGTTAAATGCATCGTACAATTCTTCTATAGGAGTTACGGGTTTTGGAATTGATATTGCAAAAGTATTTTTAACGAGTAATAATTTAGGGTCTAGAGATCGGTTTATGGCAAACTTATTTTTAGAACATCGCTTTAAATTATTGAATGATAAAATGGATATTACACCAGGAGTGGCTGTAAATTATTTTTCAGATTTTAAATTTCATGCATTTCCTGGAATTGATGTTGGATATGCAATAAGTGATCATTTTAAAGTATATGCGAATGTAGGATATACCTATAGAGTTCCGACGTATACGGACTTGTTTTATAGTGACCCAACAACCTTGGGAAATGCTAATTTGAACCCAGAAGAAGCAATTTCAGAAGAAGTAGGAATTAAATATATATCGTCTAAAATCAATTTTTCTACAGCTGTATTTAACAGAAATTCTAACAACTTAATAGATTATGTTAAAGCAAATGCCAACGATAAATGGCAGGCAACCAATATTCAAGATTTGAACTCATTTGGAATTGAGTTTAACGGTTCGTTTCGTTATAAAGTAAAAGATTTTTCACAAAACCTTTCTTTTGGATATACGTATTTAGATGAAAACTTAGCTTCTGTAAAAGCCAACTTTTCTAGATATTCGATCAATTCTTTAAAACACCATTTTACTTCTACATTTAGATCTCAATTCTTTCAAAATGTAAGTCAGAGCATTGTATATAAATTTTCTGAAAGATCTACAGGAGAAAGTTATGGCATTGTAGATTTGATGCTTACTTTAAAATTAAATTCTTTTGATGTATCGCTTATTGGAAACAATATTTTTGATACTGTTTATACAGAGACAAATTTAGTGCCCATGCCAACAAGTAATTTTTTAGTAGATTTGAAGTATAATTTTTAACCCCTAATAATTATATTATGAAAGCATGCCCTAGATGCAAGTCAAAATCGAATCATAAAATGAAAAGTAGAGGAATTATTAAGGTTTTACCAGGATTTACCACCTATGCTTGTGATAACTGTAATCAATATTATACTTGGAATTCATTATTTAACTTTACACTTAATATAAAGTATTAAACAAAAAAAAGCTCTTGAGAAATCAAGAGCTTTTTTTATTCTATATACTGTTTTAATTATTTAAAGAGCCATCTATAGATGTCGTTTCCGTTTGCAAACAAAAGCAAAGTAATTAATAAAACGAATCCTACAATTTGTGCATATTCTAAAAACTTGTCTCCAGGTTTCTTGCCTGTAATCATTTCCCAAAGCGTAAACACAACATGACCACCATCTAAAGCAGGAATTGGTAATAAATTCATAAATCCTAACATGATTGATAAGAATGCTGTAATGTTCCAAAATGTTTGCCAGCTAAACTCTGAAGGAAAAATACTTCCGATAGAAATAAAACCCCCTAAACCTTTATAGGCTCCTGTATTTGGATTGAATATTTTTTTCAATTGTTTTACATAACCAGAAAGCGTACTCCAAGATTTGTTTAACCCTGCAGGAATTGCTTCTGTAAAAGAATACTGAATATTTTCTAAATCGTAATATCCTAATTTAGAAATATCTGATACCGATAAATTTGCCAAAGCAACTCCAATTGTTCCTTTATCTGTTGTTTTTACAGTAATCTCTTTGAGTTCTTTCCCTCTTCTAACAGACAAGGTGATTTCTTGATTTTTATAATTTCCTAGAATCGCTTCAGCTTCATCATAATACGTAATTGGAGCTCCATTGATTCCAACAACAATATCTCTTACTTTTAATTCACCATTTACATTAGGAGAATCTTTAGAAATTTGGCCTATCATAAAAGGATATCTAGGTAAAATAAATGAACCTTCGTTTTTACCTCTTTCAATTAATTTAGAAATAAAGTCAACCGGAATTTCCTTTTTAATAACCTCACCATTTCTTTCAATAGTATAGTTATTTCCGTTGATAAACTCGATTGGTAAATTGCTAAACTTTCTTATTTCTTGACCATCAATTGATAAAACTTTATCCCCTGTTTTTAAGCCTAAAGAAGTTCCTAAAGAATCTTGCACCCAAACACCACCTTTTACATTTTTATTTGGCAAAAAGTTTTCGCCATAAGCATACATTAGCATGATGTAAATGAAAATACCTAAAATAAAGTTTACAATTACACCACCAAGCATAATTATTAAACGTTGCCAAGCAGGTTTAGATCTAAATTCCCATGGTTGAGCTGGCAATGCCATTTGCTCAGTATCCATGCTTTCATCAATCATTCCAGATATTTTTACATATCCACCAAGCGGGATCCATCCAATTCCATATACAGTATCTCCAACTTTCTTTTTAAGAAGAGAAAATTTATAATCAAAAAACAAGTAGAATTTTTCTACTCTTGTTTTAAATATTTTTGCCGGTATAAAGTGTCCTAATTCATGTAAAACAATTAATAAGGATAAACTAAGTATGAATTGAGATGCTTTAATTAATATTTCCATGTAGTCTTATTTCTTTTTTTAACCGGACAAATGTACGTTTTTAATAAGAGTTCTAAAATAAGATTTGAGCGCATTTCCTTTTTTTAACAAAGTTTTATTTTAAATTCTTGGATTTCGCTTTAAATTAAGTAGAATATCGCGTAATTTTGTAAATCTAAAACACGCCGATAATGAGTTTTTTTTCAGTTAAAAAATCGCTTTCTTTCCTAATTATTTTTGCTGTTTTTTCTGCAATTGCACTAACGGTTTTTTACAATTTATTATCTGTTGATAAAAGGTTGCCCATTTATAGTCCGTCAGATGTAAATCCAAAATTGGTAGATGCTTCTGTAAAACACATTCAAAAAAACCACAAAATAGCAGATTTTAGTTTGATAAACCAAAATGGAGATACCATTACCAATGCTATCTATAAAGACAAAATTTATATTGCCGATTTCTTTTTTACTCGTTGCAAAACCATCTGTATAGCCATGGCTTATAATATGAGCGAATTACAAGCACATTACAAAGACGATACTGACATTATGTTTTTATCACATTCAGTAACTCCGGTGATGGATAGTGTTCCGGTTTTAAAAGCTTATGCAGAAAAAAAAGGGGTAATAGATGGAAAATGGAATGTAACAACCGGCCCTAAAAAACACATTTATGAATTAGCTCGTAAAAGTTATTTTGCGGTGTTGGATGAAGGAAACGGAGACGAAAACGATTTTATCCATACAGAACAATTTGTGTTGGTAGATAAAGACAGAAGAATACGAGGGTATTATGACGGAACCGAAAAAGAAGACATGAAAAAAGTGATTGCAGATATTGCTATGTTAAAAGAGGAATATAATCGTAAATAATAGCCATTTTTCTTCTTTAGAATCATTCTAAATTCCTATCTTTGTCCACTTAAAAACAAGGATTCTTGAATACAATTGCAACTTTAGTTAAGGGAGAAATCGGAATTATTTCTGAAGAATCGTTAGATGTTATTCCGCTTAAATTATTGGAAATGGGATGTTTACCAGGAGTTGAGGTTGAGTTATTGCAAGTTGCCCCTTTACAAGACCCATTATATATTTGTGTAAATGGTAGTCATTTAGCCATCAGAAAAGAAATGGCAGCCCAAATAAAAATTATCAAAAGCTAACTTAATGGAAATTCATAAACCCATAAAAGTAGCTTTAATTGGCAACCCGAATACCGGTAAAACATCACTTTTTAATCAACTTACTGGGTTAACTCAAAAGGTAGGAAATTACCCTGGAGTCACCGTAGATAAAAAACAAGGTACATGTAGGTTATCAATTAACCAAACAGCAATCATTACAGATTTACCAGGAACATATAGTATCAACCCCACTTCTGTTGACGAAAGTATTGTTCTTACTTCTTTATTAAACACAACAGATAAAGATTTTCCAGATGTCATTGTTGTAGTTGCTGATATCGAAAATTTAAAAAGAAATCTCTTTTTATTTTCTCAAGTAAAAGATTTAGAAATTCCGATTATTTTGGCAATCAACATGTCAGATCAAATGGATAGAAAAGGAATTTCATTAGATGTTGAAACCCTACAAAAAGAGCTTCAAACTGAAGTTGTTTTGATTAGTGCTAGAAAAAATATTGGTATTGAAGCAGTAAAAGAAAAAATAGCAAATTGCGCAAAAGTTTCTATTACTTATCCTTTATGCTCCATCAACCATAAAATTGATGGAGATTACTTTAAGCAATTAAAGGCGGTAAGTCCAAATCATACTTTATATGAATTATGGTTAATGATTACCCAAAATAATTTTCCAGAATCAATTACTGATGAAGAAAAAATAAAACTCTTAGAGTTTACTCAAGATGTTTCTATGGTAAAAAGATATCAGCACAAAGAAACAATTTATCGATACCAACAAATCAACGAAATTTTAAAAAGAACATATAAAATAGATCGAACAAAAGCCAAAGATTTACGAGGAAAATTAGATAAAGTTTTCACACATAAAATTTTTGGATATGTAATTTTCTTTGGCGTATTATTATTGATTTTTCAATCTATTTTTGATTGGTCTACTGTTCCAATGGACTTTATTGATGCACAGTTTGCAAATTTAAGCGAGTTTGTTACCAAACAAATGAATTCTGGAGTTTTAAGAGATTTAATAACAGACGGAATTATTCCTGGTATTGGAGGAGTGGTCATTTTTATTCCACAAATAGCAATATTATTTTTATTTGTAGCCATTTTAGAAGAAACTGGTTATATGAGTCGTGTGGTCTTTTTAATGGATAAAATTATGCGCAGATACGGAATGAGCGGAAAAAGTGTTATTCCGTTAATTTCAGGTACTGCTTGTGCTATTCCGGCTGTCATGGCTACAAGAACTATTTCTGGTTGGAAAGAACGTTTGATTACCATTTTAGTTACACCCTTTACAACCTGCTCTGCAAGATTACCCGTGTATGCAATTTTAATTTCGTTGGTAATACCAGATAAAAAACTCTTTGGATATTTTAGTCTACAAGGATTTACGTTGCTTTGCTTGTATGTTTTAGGATTTGCAATTGCAATTGTTTCTGCATTTATGCTCCATAAATTACTAAAAGTAAAAAGCACCTCTTTTTTTGTTGCAGAAATGCCAAATTATAAATTACCATCAATAAAAAATGTTGTTTTTGATGTGATTGAAAAAACAAAAGCATTTGTTTTTGGGGCTGGTAAAATAATTTTAGCCATTTCAATTTTATTGTGGTTTTTGGCTTCTAATGGTCCAGATTCTTTTGAATCTGTGGCGGATGAAGTTACGAATAACATAGAAAATAGTAATTTATCTGCAACAGAAGTTCAGCGTAAAATAGCATCATCCAAGTTAGAAAAATCGTATATTGGAATTATGGGTAAAGCTATAGAACCAGCAATAAAACCTTTAGGCTACGATTGGAAAATAGGAATTGCGTTAATTAGTTCTTTTGCCGCTAGAGAAGTTTTTGTTGGAACTTTGGCTACTATTTATAGTGTAGAAAGTGATGATGATAACACAAGCACCATTAAACAACGAATGCGGGCTGAAATAAATCCAGAAACAGGAGAAAAAAGATTCAACTTAGCCGTCGGAATGTCATTGTTAATTTTCTATGCGTTTGCAATGCAATGTATGGGAACATTAGCAATCGTTAAAAGAGAAACAAAATCTTGGAAGTGGCCAATGGCTCAATTAATTGGGATGGGAATTTTAGCTTATGTTGCATCATTTATAACATTTACAATTTTTAGCTAATGCAAGAAATAGCCGCATATATCATTTTAATTTTAGCAATAATTTTTTTGCTAAACAAGTTTGTTTTTAAGTCTAGGAAGAATAAAAAAGGGTGTGACACTGATTGCGGGTGTTCATAATAGTTTAAATTGACTACACCTTTCTTTAACATAAAATTAATAGATTTCTATTGGAATGAGCTGTATTTTTGAAGACGGATATAAAAATTAATAAAAATATCATGAAAAAAAATGTTTTAGTAATCGCGTTATTTGCGATAGCAGTATTGTTTTCAAATGAAACTACTGCTCAAAAATTCGATCCAATGGATAAAAGTCCAATGGATGCTGTTTCATTTCCGTCTAGTTATAAAATATCAGACAAAATAGTTAAAGTTGTATATAGCAGACCACAATTAAAAGGGAGAGATTTAGCAAAATTAGCACCAGCAGGTAAAATCTGGAGAACAGGAGCAAACGAAGCTGCAGAAATTACATTTTATAAAGATGTAACTTTTGGAGGACAAGCTGTAAATGCTGGTAGATATTCATTATTTACAATTCCAAACGAAGGAGAATGGACTATCATTTTAAGTACAGCTAAAAATGTTTGGGGTGCGTATTTTTATAAACAAGGTGAAGATGTTGTTAGAGTAAAAGGAAAAGTATCTGAAAGTGAAGATACTATTGAAGCATTTTCAATGATTTTTGATGAGGATATGAATTTGCATATGGGTTGGGGAAATACAATAGTAAGTTTAACAATTAAATAATTTAAAGATGAAGAAAAAATTAATATTAACCGCATTAATTGTGGTTGCTGGATTATTCTCTAACGAAACTACAGCACAGAAATTTAGAGGAATAGATAAAAGCCCTGCAGATATTGCAATGTATAGCACAAAAGAAGATGGAGCTATTGCAAAAATTATTTATAGCAGACCTCAATTAAATGGTAGAGATATGGCAAAATTAGCTCCAGCTGGTAAAGTTTGGAGATTGGGAGCAAATGAATCTACTGAAGTAAGATTTTATAAAGATGTAACTTTTGGCGGAAAACCTGTAAAAGCAGGAACCTATACCATGTATGCTATTCCTGGTGATTCTGAATGGACTATCATTTTAAATAAAGCATTACACACTTGGGGTAGCGGAAGCTATAAAGAGGCTAATGATTTAGTAAGAGTAACAGGAAAAGTTTCAACAAATAAAGATTCTGTTGAAGCACTAGCAATTATGTTTTCGAAAACAGGAGATATGCTTATTGGATGGGCAAACACAGTAGTAACTGTACCAGTAAAATAGAGTAATTCATAAAATATATTTAAAAGTTCGAAAACATAGTTTTTCGGACTTTTTTTATGCCTTATATTTTGATTTTTTACTAATCAAATACACTCCAAAAATAACTAGAAAACAACTTGTAATTTTTATAGGATTGATATCTTGAGCATATGCTGTTTGCCCAAAAGCATATGCATACACACTCACCATTATAAAACTAATGGCAGGTTGTAAATAAACATAACTTCCATTTACAGAAGGCGAAACATAATTCAAAGCATAAATATTAAAAAGATAGGCCAAGAAGGTAGTTCCGATTACTACAAAAGCAATGGTTGCGTATGTTTCTGCTGTAAATGCAGCAAAATTTGTTTGTAAAATATCTGGAATTCCAAAGGGTAACATACATAAAAACCCAAATAAAAACACCCAGCTAATCACTGTTAGCGAATTGTATTTTTTCATCAATGGCTTTACCAATACCAAATACAAACCATAAGAACAAGCATTTAAAAAGATCAATGCATTTCCTAAAAGAGAACTTGTGCCTTCGGTTTTGTTTCCATACCAAACCAATAAAAAAGCGCCAATACCACCAATAGCAATTCCTATAATTTTATTGGGTGTTATTCTTTCTTTTAAAAGTATTGCACTAAAAATTAACACTACAATCGGGATCGCCGTAATAATAATAGAAGCATCTATTGGTGAGGTTAAGTTCAATCCATGAAAAAACAATAATTGATTGGATGCAACTCCTAATAAACCACATAAAATTAAAAGCGGAAAATCTTTCTTATTTACTTTCTCTTTGATAAAAGATTTGATAATCCAAAATAAAATTCCGGCTCCAACAATGCGTAAAAAAATAAAAGCAGATGGACCAATTTTATTCGGCATTATGCCTTTTGCAATGATATAATTAGCACCATAAATTAAATTGGCACCCAATAAAGCCAAATGAGCTTTTAAAATATTGTTTTTCAAAATGGTAAAAATTTGCATTGCAAATAACGAACATTTTTATCGATTTTATTTCACAAGTAATTTACTTTAATCTTTTAGTAATAAGCTGTAACTTTGGCGCTTCTAAAAGTAGAATTCAACATGCAATACAATCATATAGAAATTGAGAAGAAATGGCAAGATTTCTGGAATAAAAACCAGACTTTTAAAGCCAGTAATGAATCAGAAAAACCTAAATATTATGTATTGGATATGTTTCCATATCCATCTGGTGCAGGATTACATGTTGGGCATCCGCTAGGGTATATTGCTTCAGATATTTATGCACGATATAAACGTCATAAAGGGTTTAATGTATTGCATCCGCAAGGCTATGATTCTTTTGGATTACCGGCAGAACAATATGCCGTTCAAACCGGGCAACATCCTGCAAAAACTACTGAAGAAAACATAAAAACATACAGAAGACAATTAGACAGAATTGGTTTTTCTTTTGATTGGTCTCGAGAAGTTCGTACTTCTAATCCTGAATATTACAAATGGACACAGTGGATTTTTATCCAATTGTTCAACTCTTGGTATAATAAAGACAGCGATAAAGCAGAAGATATTGCTACGTTGATTAAAATCTTCAAAAAAGCTGGAAATGCAAACGTAAATGCAGTTTGTGATGAGGATATCAAACCATTTTCTGCGGATGAATGGAAAGCGTTTACAAAAGCAGAACAAGAGCAAATTTTATTACAATATCGTTTAACATTTTTGTCTGACACAGAAGTAAATTGGTGTCCTGCATTAGGAACCGTGTTGGCAAATGATGAAATTGTAAATGGTGTTTCAGAACGTGGAGGTCATCCAGTAGTTAGAAAAAAAATGACCCAATGGTCTATGCGAATTTCTGCCTATGCACAACGTTTGTTAGATGGATTATCAACAATTGATTGGCCACAACCCTTAAAAGATTCGCAAACCAATTGGATTGGAAAATCTGTGGGAGCCATGGTTACTTTTGAAGTCCTATCCCCAGCCCTTTCCGAAGGAAAGGGAGAAAAATCGGATTCTAAAAGAACGCCTGGGTATATGACCGGAGGAAACAACTCTTATTTATTACTTGAAAAAGCTAAAGAAATGAGAGCAAATCCAACGCCTGCAGAAGCTATTTTATGGAAATACTTAAAAGGAAAAAAATTAAAATCTAAATTTAGACAACAACATTTAATTAATGATTTTATAGTTGATTTTGTTTGCCTATCAAAGAAATTAATTATTGAAGTTGACGGGAAAATTCATGATTATCAATTAGAAAAAGATGAAGCAAGAACTTTAGAATTAGAACAAAAATCTGGTTTTAAAGTGATCAGATTTAAAAATGAAGAAGTAATTGGTGATATTGATGCAGTTTTATCTAAAATAGATTCAGAATTAAGTAATCAAGCATTTCTACTTTCAAAATTAGAAGAAAAAAAAGTTGACAATAACCACAAACAAGCTAATGTAACAGTTTCCCTTTCCTCTGGAAAGGGACTAAGGGATAGGATTAGTGTGTTCACAACTCGCCCTGATACCATTTTTGGAGTTTCATTTATGACCTTAGCTCCAGAACATGAACTCGTTGCTAAAATTACAACCGATGCTCAAAAAGCAGCAGTTGATGCTTATATAAACGCTACTGCAAAACGTTCAGAGCGCGATAGAATGGCAGATGTAAAAACCATTTCGGGAGCTTTTACTGGAGCGTATGCAATCCATCCGTTTACAGGTATTAAAATCCCGATTTGGATTGGAGATTACGTGTTGGCAAACTACGGAACAGGTGCTGTAATGGCGGTTCCTTGTGGAGATCAACGGGATTATGATTTTGCAAAACATTTTGATATCGAGATTCCGAATATTTTTGAAAATGTAGATATTTCTGAAGCGGCTCATACGGATAAAGAAGGAACTGTAATTGCGAACTCAGATTTCTTAAGTGGCTTATCGTACAAAAAAGCATTAAAACTTGCCATTTTCGAGTTAGAAAAAATGGGCGCTGGTTATGGAAAAATAAACTACCGTTTGCGTGATGCTGTGTTTAGCAGACAACGGTATTGGGGAGAACCTTTCCCGGTATATTATAAAGACGGAATGCCGCAAATGATTGATGCCAAACACTTGCCAATTGTATTGCCAGAAGTAGAAAAGTACTTACCTACCGAAGACGGAAAACCACCTTTAGGAAATGCTACAGAATGGGCTTGGGACTCTAGAGCAAACAAAGTGGTTTCTAATGACAAGTTGAAAAACAAAACCGTATACCCTTTAGAATTAAACACCATGCCAGGTTGGGCAGGAAGTTCTTGGTATTTTAATAGATATATGGACTCTAACAACGAAGGCGAATTTGCAGGCAAAGAAGCACTAGACTATTGGAAAGATGTGGATTTATATATTGGTGGTTCTGAACATGCAACCGGACATTTATTATACGCGCGTTTTTGGCAAAAATTCTTATTTGATAAAGGCATTGTACCCGTTGATGAGTTTGCAAAAAAACTGATTAACCAAGGAATGATTTTGGGGACGAGTGCTTTTGTTAATTTGCTTAGAGTATTAGTCAAGGATAGTGTTGGTAATGAGACAAAGGAAACTTTATTAATTACGGATGATTGGAGAATGATACTTTCAAGTGCGAAGTTAATGTCTGATCAAAATTATAATAAAGCTTTATTAGAATTTGATAAAGTTATGAAATTGGAAGTTCAAAAGCATTTTGCATTAGATAAAAATGGAGCAAGATTTATAGATTTGATAAAATACAATATTGATGAAATCACTAGGATTCATGCAGATGTGTCTTTTGTTAATGCTTCTAATGAATTAAATGTTGAAGCTTTTAAAAATTGGAGGAATGAATATAATAGTCTTATTCCAGTAGAAGAAGGAGGTAAAATTAAAGTTTCTCGCGAAGTAGAAAAAATGTCAAAATCGAAATACAACGTGGTTAATCCAGACCAAATTTGTGAAGAATATGGCGCGGACAGCCTACGATTGTTTGAAATGTTTTTAGGGCCGTTAGAACAAGCAAAACCTTGGAAAACTTCTGGTATATCTGGAGTTTCATCGTTCTTAAAGAAATTATGGAAGTTGTATTTTAACGGAGAAAACTTTGAAGTTTCTGACGCAGCACCCACAAAAGATGAGTTAAAAACCTTGCATAAAACCATTAAAAAAGTAGAAGAAGATATCGAGAATTTCTCTTTCAACACCTCAGTTTCTACGTTTATGATTGCAGTAAATGAGTTAACTGTATTGAAATGTAACAAACGCGCTATTTTAGAACCGTTGGCAATTTTAGTATCGCCATACGCACCACATATTGCTGAAGAATTATGGAGTTTGTTGGGACATAAAGAAAGCATTGCTAAAGCAGATTTCCCAATTTTTGAGGAAACCCATTTGGTAGAAAGTTCTAAAACCTATCCGGTTTCATTCAATGGTAAAATGCGTTTTACTATGGATTTATCTTTAGATTTATCAAAAGAGGAGATTGAAAAAGCGGTAATGGCACACGAAAAAACAATTGCACAACTTGCTGGCAGAGAGCCAAAGAAAGTAATTATTGTGCCAGGTAAAATCATCAACATCGTCGGCTAGCACACGCAGTGTGCGTTTGGCATTTAAGTTGTTTTTGGATACCTATTTATAATAAACTACATGTCATTCCTGTGAAAAAAGGAATCCAAATTAAGACATTATTGATTCCTGCCTTTGCAGAAATGATAATCTAATTAAAAGTCATTACTCAGTTTGTAATGACTTTTTTATTTAACTATCTTGTGGCTTTAAAATGTGTGGTAACACAAAACGCATTTAAACAGAAAAACAACATAGATGTTTAAAAACTTATCATTACGGATTCGTATTTTCTTAGCCATGATTTTATTGGTGCTGTTGGCATCCGTTTTAATTCTTGGTGTTACCATTTATCAATATGATGAGCAAACAAAAGACTACAACATTTCTCGTTTTGCTAGAAAAGAAAAATCGGTAATCTCTAGTATAGAATTTGAATTAAAAAGAGAATTAAGAGAACCTTTAAGCACTGAAATGTTAGGTAAAATTTTTCAAAATAGAATCTACGAAATTGCCTCTACACATAAATTAAACATTACTATTTTTGATTTAGAAGGAAACCTCATACTCACTTCAAACACCATTAATTCTTTTGATACTTCAAAAGAAGAACTCGCATTATCGGGTCAAGTTTTAGAAGATTTAGAAACGCTACCATCTCAAAGAGTTTTTAGCAATGTTGTTATAAACAGTATCAGTCATGAAACCTCTTATACCTACATTACCGACTTAAAATTTAGACGAATTGGCGTGTTAGAATTAAAGTTTTCTCAAGACAATTCTGAAGAAGAAAAAGAATTGAGAGAGTTTATGATTAGATTGGCGTATGTATATTTATTTATGCTAATATTAGCTATTGCGTTGGCTTATTTTTTATCGAGTTATATTACAAGATCTATCAAAACAATTTCTCAAAAAATTCATGAAACACGTTTAAATAAACGAAATGAAAAAATCGAATTTAAATCTGGAAGCACAGAAATAAGCACGCTAGTAAATGCGTATAACAGAATGATAGATGAACTGCAAGAAAGTGCAGTAAAATTAGCGCAAAGTGAGCGAGAGCAAGCTTGGAGAGAAATGGCAAAACAAGTGGCGCACGAAATTAAAAACCCGTTAACACCAATGCGATTGTCGGTACAAAGTTTTGAAAGAAAATTTGATCCAGAAGACCCTAACATCAAAGAAAAATTAAAAGAATTTAGTCAAACATTAATTCAACAAATAGATGTAATGAGTTCTATTGCATCAGCCTTTTCTGATTTTGCTAAAATGCCAACACAGAAAAGAGAAAAAATTGATGTTGTAGCAGTAGTTAAATTAGCTTTAGATATTTTTAATGAAAACTTTATTTCCTATTCTTTTACAGATGATTCATTAATTGCAAATCTTGATAAAACACAATTGATAAGAATTGTTACCAATTTAATTACAAATGCAACTCAAGCAGTAGAACAAGTTCAAAACCCTAAAATAGAAGTTCTTGTTTCTTCAGAAAATGACACGATAAAAATTGCAGTAACAGACAATGGAAAAGGAATAGACGATGCTGTAAAAGATTTGATATTTGAACCTAAATTTACCACTAAAACAAGTGGAATGGGGTTAGGATTACCTATTATAAAAAAGATTATTGAAGCAAATAACGGATCAATAAATTTTGTTTCTTCTAAAGAAAAAGGAACAACATTTACTGTAACGCTTCCAAAAACATAAACAAATGAATTTCGAAAACTTACTAATTTCAAGAGAAAATGGTTGTGCAATTATTACCATTAATAGACCAAAAAAATTAAATGCCTTAAACATCGAAACCATTGAAGAATTGCATGATGCTTTTAAAAAGTTAGATTCTGATTCTTCTGTAAAAACAATTCTTATTACCGGAAGTGGAGAAAAAGCATTTGTTGCTGGAGCAGATATTTCTGAGTTTGCTCATTTTTCTGTTGAAGAAGGAGAAGATTTATCTAGAAGGGGACAAGAAATTTTGTTTGATTTTGTAGAAAATCTATCAACTCCTGTTATTGCAGCAGTCAATGGTTTTGCGCTAGGTGGCGGCTTAGAATTGGCAATGGCTAGTCATTTTAGAATTGCTTCAGACAATGCAAAAATGGGATTGCCAGAAGTATCTTTGGGTGTTATTCCTGGTTACGGAGGTACACAACGTCTAGCCCAACTAGTTGGTAAAGGAAGAGCCATGGAAATGGTAATGACTGCTGGAATGATTTCTGCCGAAGAAGCGAACAAATTTGGGTTGGTAAATCATATAACAACTCAAGAAGAATTGTTGCCTTTAGCAATGAAACTAGCTGCTAAAATTTCTAGAAATTCTTCAATCGCAATTAGCGCTGCAATGAAAGCAATAAATGATAATTATAAAGATGGCGTCAACGGATTCGAAACCGAAATCTCTGAATTTGGACATTGTTTTGGAACCGAAGATTTTAAAGAAGGAACTAGCGCATTTTTAGAAAAAAGAAGCGCCAATTTTCCAGGAAAATAAAATTTTAAGATAAAGTTGCTGTCAATCTGAAATTGATGCGGAATCTAAACTTCTAAATATTCATTTAGATTCCTGCATTCGCAGGAATGACAAGCGTCTAATTTCTTGTTTCTCTTTTCTCGTATCTTATTTAAAGCCATTCCATTCAGCATAAAATTGGGCTAAAAATTGTTCCATATAAACATGTCTTTCAGTAGCAATTTGTTGCCCAGTTTTGGTATTCATTTTGTCTTTTAGCAATAGCAATTTTTCGTAAAAATGATTGATGGTTGGTGCGTCAGAATTTTTATATGCTTCTTTTGTCATATTTAAATTTGGCGCAATCTCTGGATTGTATAAAGTTCTATTTTTAAATCCACCATAATTAAAACAACGTGCAATTCCGATGGCTCCAATAGCATCTAAACGATCTGCATCTTGAATGACATCTAATTCAGGGGAGGTAAATTTTATCCCGTTTTCTAAACTAGATTTAAAAGAAATATAATTGATGATGTTTTCAACATGAAGGATAATAGATGCCTCAACTTTTTGAGTTTTTAAAAACCCACGAGCTATTTTTGGGCCGATAGTTTCATCACCATTATAAAATTTGGCATCTGCAATATCGTGCAACAAAGCGCCTAGCGAAACAATAAATGTGTCAACATTTTCATCTTTTGCAATCAACAAAGCATTTTTATACACACGTTCTATGTGAAACCAATCGTGTCCGCCTTCTGCACCTTTCAAGGTTTCTTTTACAAAAGCTATGGTATTTTCTATAATCTGTTGTTTGTTCATAGGATAAAAATAAAAAAACCACGTTCATCAACGTGGTTTTATCTAATAATTTTTCGCCTACAAAGGCAATCAATCTAAATCGGTTTAACAAAACTCTTCGTAAGCTTGTGCTAAATTTTGTGCAATCATTTGCGCAGATCTTCCTTCAATATGATGACGCTCTAACATGTGCACTAAATTACCATCTTTAAACAACGCAATTGCTGGAGACGATGGAGGAAAAGGAATCATGTATTCTCTTGCTTTCTGAGTAGATTCTTTTTCAACACCTGCAAAAACAGTGGTTAAGTTTTTTGGAGTTTTATCTGCTCCTAAAGAAGCAATTGCACCTGGTCTTGCAGTACCTGCAGCACAGCCACAAACTGAGTTTACCATCACTAAGGTTGTTCCTTCTTTGGCCAAAGCGGTGTCAACATCTTCAGCAGTATATAAAGCTTCAAAACCAGCGTTTATCAATTCGTCACGCATTGGTTTTACTAATTCTTCTGGATACATATTTTATAAAATTTTAAGCAACAAAGATACAGATAAATATTAGGAAACAAAACAATCAGAAACTAACAAACTGTTAACTTTTATAGAAAGCAATTATATGTATCTTTGAAACTTTTAAAAGAGATTTGAATGGGAAATTTTACCAAATGGCTAGGTGCCGGATTAGGTTTTACCTTGGGTGGCCCGATTGGAAGTATTATTGGGTTTGCTGTTGGAAGTTTTGTTGATGGGTTTTCAAAAGACGATATTGTAAGGGAGTTTCAAGAAGCTCAAAATAAAGGCACTACTAGAAAAACACAATCTGGAGATTTTGAAATCAGTTTATTGATTTTAGCTTCTGTTGTTATCAAAGCAGACGGAAAAGTAGACCAACGCGAATTAGATTTTGTACGTTCTCAATTTGTTGGGATGTATGGTAAAGAACGAGCAAATCATGCATTTAAACTCTTTAGTGGAATCATTAAAAAAGAGGTTTCTGCACACCAAGTTTGTGAGCAAATTCGTCAACACATGCCACACGCATCAAGATTGCAATTGTTACATTTCTTATTTGGTATAGCAAAAGCAGATCAGTTTGTAACAGGATCTGAAGTCGAAGAAATTAGAAAAATAGCAGGGTATTTAAACATCAATCAATACGACTATGAATCTATTAAAGCGATGTTTTATGATGAATCTGATAGTGCGTATAAGATGTTAGAAATTACAAAATCTGCAACAGATGATGAGTTGAAAAAAGCCTATAGAAAAATGGCAAAAAAATACCATCCAGACAAATTACACGGTCTTGGTCCAGAGCATATCAAAGGAGCTGAAGAAAAGTTTTCACAAATTCAAAATGCTTACGAAAAAATTAAAAAAGAACGCGGAATTTAATAAAGATTCGTTTTTTTTGAATAAGAATACAAAACACCTCTTAAAAAGGTGTTTTTTTATGCAATAAACTCTCAAAATCCAAGAAAATATGTAATTTCGCACATCGATTATTTAGAAGGAACATATGAGCGCGAAATTTGCTGAATATAAAGGACTTGACTTACCAAAAGTTGCAGAAGAAATCTTACAATCTTGGGAAGAGAATAACATCTTTGAAAAGAGTATTACTACACGTGAAGGAAATGAGCCATTTGTGTTTTTTGAAGGACCGCCTTCTGCTAACGGTTTGCCTGGTGTACATCATGTTTTAGCAAGAGCTATAAAAGATATTTTTCCTCGCTACAAAACCATGAAAGGCTTTCAAGTAAAAAGAAAAGCAGGTTGGGACACCCATGGGTTGCCTATAGAACTGGGTGTAGAAAAAGAACTCGGAATTACCAAAGAAGATATTGGAACCAAAATTACTGTAAAAGAATACAACGAAGCTTGTAAAAAAGCAGTAATGCGCTATACAGATATTTGGAACGACATGACGCGTAAAGTAGGTTATTGGGTAGATATGGAAGACCCATACATTACCTATAAGCCAAAATACATGGAATCTGTTTGGTGGTTGTTAAAGCAAATTTATAACAAGAATTTATTATACAAAGGCTATACGATTCAGCCGTATTCTCCAAAAGCAGGAACAGGATTGAGTTCTCACGAATTAAATCAACCTGGAACCTACCAAGATGTTACTGATACTACGGTTGTTGCTCAGTTTAAAACGATAAAAAACACCTTGCCAGAATTTTTACAAGTTGATGGAGATGTGCACTTTTTAGCGTGGACAACGACTCCTTGGACTTTACCAAGTAATACGGCATTAACAGTTGGGCCAAAGATTGATTATGTGTTAGTGGACACTTTTAATCAATACACCTTTGAGCCTATAAAAGTTGTGTTGGCTAAGAATTTAGTTGGAAAACAATTTGCAGGGAAAAAGTTTAATCAAGTTAAAGATGCAGCAGAATTAGCAAGTTATTCAGAAGAAGATAAACAAATTCCGTTTTTAGTTTTAAACGAATTCAAAGGAAGAGATCTAGTCGGAATTAAATATGAGCAATTATTAACCTATGCTTTGCCTTACGAAAATGCAGAAAATGCTTTTAGAGTTATTTCTGGAGATTTTGTAACTACTGAAGACGGAACAGGAATTGTACATACCGCTCCAACTTTTGGTGCAGATGATGCCATGGTTGCAAAACAGGCTACACCTGAAATTCCGCCACTTCTAGTCCTAGACGATAATGGAAACCCAGTTCCTTTAGTAGATTTACAAGGGAAATTTAGACCAGAATTGGGCGAATTTGGAGGGAAGTATGTAAAGAATGAATATTATAATGACGGTGAAGCTCCAGAAAAATCGGTTGATGTAGAATTAGCCATCAAATTAAAAACAGAAAACAAAGCCTTTAAGGTAGAAAAATATGTGCATAGTTACCCGAATTGTTGGAGAACAGATAAACCTATTTTGTATTATCCATTAGATTCTTGGTTTATCAAAGTTACTGATGTAAAAGACAGAATGCATGAATTGAACGAAACGATAAACTGGAAACCAGCATCAACGGGAACAGGTCGTTTTGGAAACTGGTTAAAAAACGCCAATGATTGGAACTTATCTCGTTCTCGTTTTTGGGGAATTCCATTACCAATTTGGAGAACAGAAGACGGTAAGGAAGAAATCATAATCGGTTCTGTTGAAGAATTGAAATCAGAAATGGAACGTGCCGTTCAGGCAGGTGTTATGGACAAGGATATTTTCTTGGAATTTGAAGTAGGAAATATGTCTGAAGAGAATTATGACAATATCGACTTGCATAAAAATGTAGTTGATCAAATTACCTTAGTTTCTGCATCTGGAAAACCAATGAAACGCGAAAATGATTTGATTGATGTTTGGTTCGATTCAGGTTCAATGCCTTATGCACAATGGCATTATCCATTTGAAAATAAAGAATTGATAGACAATAATGAAAGTTTTCCAGCTAATTTTATTGCCGAAGGAGTAGATCAAACAAGAGGTTGGTTTTATACATTACATGCTATTGGAACCATGGTTTTTGATTCAGTTGCGTATAAAAATGTAGTTTCTAACGGGTTGGTTTTAGATAAAAACGGACAGAAAATGTCGAAGCGTTTAGGAAACGCAACAGATCCTTTTGAAACGTTAAAAACCTACGGAGCAGATGCTACACGTTGGTATATGATTAGCAATGCAAATCCGTGGGATAATTTAAAATTTGATCTTGAAGGAATTGCCGAAGTTAGAAGAAAGTTTTTTGGAACTCTTTACAACACCTATTCGTTTTTTACTTTGTATGCAAACATTGACAATTTTACCTATGCAGAAGCAGATGTTCCATTACATGAAAGACCAGAAATAGATCGTTGGATTTTATCAGAATTACATTCACTTACAAAAAGAGTTGATGCTTTTTATGCGGATTACGAACCAACAAAAGCAACCAGAACAATTTCTGACTTTGTGCAAGAATACTTGAGTAACTGGTATGTAAGATTGTGTAGAAGACGTTTTTGGAAAGGAGATTATCAGCAAGACAAAATTTCTGCCTATCAAACTTTGTATACGTGTATGCTAACCGTAGCAAAATTAAGTGCCCCAGTAGCACCATTTTTTATGGATAGATTGTATACAGATTTAACAAAAGCAACAGGAAAAGAGCATTTTGAATCTGTGCATTTAGCAGAATTTCCAAAGTTTGATACATCGTTTATTGACGAGTCATTAGAACGTAAAATGGAAAACGCACAAACTATTTCTTCGTTGGTTTTATCATTAAGAGCAAAAGAAAAAATAAAAGTTCGTCAACCATTACAAAAGATCATGATTCCGGTATTGGATGCACAACAAAAAGAAGAAATTTTAGCAGTTTCTGATTTGATAAAACATGAAGTAAACGTAAAAGAAATAGAGTTGTTAGATGATGCTTCTGGAATTTTAGTGAAACAAATTAAGCCTAACTTTAAAACGCTTGGACCAAAGTTTGGACGTGATATGAAGTTGATTTCTAATACCATTCAAAACTTTAGTCAAGAAGATATTTTTAAGATAGAAAAAGATGGAAATCTTTCTATAAAAATTGATGAAAAAAGTATACATTTGGAAATCTCAGATGTAGAAATTTCATCGAAAGACATTGAAGGTTGGTTGGTTGCAAATGCACAAGGATTAACCGTTGCTCTAGATGTTACTATTTCTGAAGAATTACGTAAAGAAGGAATTGCTAGAGAATTGGTAAATAGAATTCAAAATTTACGAAAAGATTCTGGTTTTGAAGTTACAGATAAGATACAACTTACCGTTTTAAATTATCAAAACTTACAAGAATCTGTATTAGAAAATAAAGAATATATAATGAGTGAAACTCTAACTAAAGAATTGGTTTTTGTGGACTCATTAACTGATGGAACTGAAATTGAATTTGATGACATCAAAAGTAGAATATTAATTAATAAAATGTAGGAGTTATGTCAGACAGCATCGTGAGATATTCAGATAAAGACTTACAAGAGTTTAAAGAAATTATTGAGAAAAAAATAGCAAGAGCCAAAGAAGATTTAGCTCTATTGGAAAGTTCATACAAAAATGATGCAGATAATGGTACAGATGACACATCTCCATCATTTAAATCATTTGATGAAGGTTCAGATACTATGGCTAAAGAAGCCAATGTGCAATTAGCCATTCGTCAAGAAAAGTTTATTAGAGATTTAAAAAATGCGCTACAACGAATAGAAAACAAGACCTATGGTGTTTGTAGAGTTACAGGAAAATTAATAATGAAGGAACGCCTAAAATTAGTTCCGCATGCAACACTTAGCATAGAAGCTAAAAGAAATCAATAAAAAAAAGCAACCAAATTTGGTTGCTTTTTTTTATCAAACTACAAGGATTTTATTTAAAATTGCTAGTCCTTATAATCTTTTGAATAGAAATGATTTATGAAAACTAGAACAATCATAATAATATTCCTATTTTTGTTGAGTACACATTAACACATTACTATGTCCAAAAAAACCATTGCAATTACCACTGTTTTTTTAGCATTACTTATAGATCAAGTAAGTAAAATTTACATAAAAACACATTTCGAAATTCAGGAAAGTATTCACGTTTTCGATTGGTTTAGAATTCATTTTACAGAAAATAATGGCATGGCATGGGGTTTTGAATTTGGGGGTAAAGCAGGGAAGTTATTTTTAACTCTATTTAGAGTGGTGGCTGTATTTGGAATTATTTATTGGTTGCGAAACACCATTAAAAGAAATGCTCCAACGGTTATTGTATTGGCTATTTCTTTAGTGCTTTCAGGGGCATTCGGGAACATCATTGATTCAGTGTTTTATGGAGTAATTTTTGATGCGCCAGCTCACGGAATAGCGACACTTTTTGCAGAAAATCCGTATGGAGAATTATTTCACGGTAGAGTTGTAGACATGTTGTATTTTCCGATTTATGAAGGCGAAAACTTTACGTTTTTCAATGCTATTTTTAACGGAGCAGATTCTTTTATCACCATCGGTGTTGCGCTATTGTTTATCTTTAATAAGCAAGCATTTCCACCTGAAAAAAAGAAAGAGGAAAAACAAGAGCTTGCTTCTAAATAGTTAAAACATCTTTTTATTTTCATAAAAACAAGGATGAAGATACGCTATAAAAAACGTATTTTCGTAGTATGTCTAATGCTTTAGAAATCCAAATTAAATCGTTGCCAAATTCTCCTGGCGTATATCAATATTTTGATACAAACGATGTTATCATCTATGTTGGTAAAGCAAAAAATCTAAAAAAAAGAGTCGCTTCTTACTTTACTAAAAATCATGAAAATGGTAAAACCAAAGTTTTAGTAAAGAAAATTGTTAGCATAAAACACATTGTTGTAGATACAGAAACAGATGCATTGTTGTTAGAAAACAATCTGATTAAAAAGTATCAACCAAAATACAATGTGATGCTTAAAGATGATAAAACGTACCCTTGGATTTGTATTAAAAACGAACGTTTCCCAAGAATTTTTTTAACAAGAAATGTTGTAAAAGATGGATCAGAATATTTTGGACCTTACACATCAATTAGAACAGCAAAAGCATTGTTAGATTTAATAAAAGAGCTTTATACATTACGTACGTGTAATTACGATTTAAGCAAAGAAAAAATTGCCGCTAAAAAATATAAAGTTTGTTTAGAATATCATTTAGGGAATTGTAAGGCTCCTTGTGAAAATTTACAAACAGAAGAAAATTATCAAGCAGATGTTTCTGCAATTAGAAATATTGTAAAAGGGAACTTTAAAGAGTCTTTAGAAAAATTTTCTGAGTTGATGCAAGGTTTTGCATCGAAAATGGAATTCGAAGAAGCGCATAAAATAAAAGAAAAAATAGATCAATTAGCAAACTACCAGGCAAAATCTACCGTGGTAAATCCAAGTATTAATAATGTAGATGTGTTTTCTGTTATTTCTGACGAAAGCTATGGCTATGTGAACTTTTTTAAAATTGCCAACGGTTCAATCATACAATCTCATACTACAGAAATTAAGAAAAAACTAGATGAATCTGATAAAGAATTGTTAGAATTATCAATCATAGAAATTCGTCAACGCTTCAATTCGCAATCAAAAGAAATCTATGTTCCGTTTGCTGTAGAGCTTGGAGATGATATAAAGGTTACCATTCCAAAAACGGGAGATAAAAAACGAATTGTTGAACTGTCAATAAGAAATGCGCGTTATTTTAGACAAGATCGATTTAAACAATTAAAAATTGTGGATCCAGATAGGCATGCCAACAGAATTATGTCTCAAATGAAAGCGGATTTACGCTTAAAAGAAGAGCCAAGACATATCGAATGTTTTGACAACTCCAACATTCAAGGAACACATCCGGTTGCAGCCTGTGTAGTTTTTAGAAATGGAAAACCTAGTAAAAAAGAATACAGACATTACAATATTAAAACGGTTGTTGGACCAGATGATTTTGCTTCGATGGAAGAAGTTGTTTTTAGACGCTATAAAAGATTATTAGCAGAGAACGAATCGTTACCTCAACTGATAATTATTGATGGCGGAAAAGGGCAATTATCTTCTGCGTTAAAAAGCTTAGATATTTTAGGATTAAGAGGTAAAATTGCCATTGTTGGTATTGCCAAAAGGTTGGAAGAAATTTATTATCCGGGAGATTCTGTCCCGTTGTATTTAGATAAAAAATCGGAAAGTTTAAAAGTGATACAGTTTTTAAGAAATGAAGCACATCGCTTTGGAATAACGTTTCATAGAAATAAAAGAAGTAAAAGCGCCATACAATCAGAATTAGAACAAATACCGGGTATTGGTAAGCAAACCATTACCACATTATTGCGTAAATTTAAATCTGCAAAAAGAGTAAAAATGGCTACATTAGAAGAGTTAGAAATAGAAGTTGGAAACTCTAGAGCAAAAACTATATTTGAATACTTTAACAATACACCTGAATGAAAAAAATACTTTTCATATTTCTACTAACCTCAATGGTTGTTTTTTCACAAAAAAAGCAACCAAAAATAGGATTGGTTTTAAGTGGAGGTGGAGCAAAAGGCTTTGCACATGTTGGTGTTTTAAAAGAAATTGAAAAAGCAGGAATTCAAATAGATTATATTGGTGGAACAAGTATGGGAGCCATTATTGGAGGTTTGTATGCTGCAGGCTATAGCGCAAGTCAAATAGAAAAAATTGTTATTGACACAGATTTTTATACGTTATTACAAGATAAGAACCCAAGAAAGTCAAAACCTTTTTTTGATAAAGAGCATGGAGAAAAGCACTCACTTGTATTGCCAATAAATCAAGGGAAAATAGGTTTGCCCCAAGGTGTTTCTAAAGGGCAAAATGTACTAAGTTTTTTAACACAATTATTATCTCCTGTAGATTCTATTTCAGATTTTTCTAAACTTCCAATTCCGTTTTTTTGTATTGCAACAGATGTAGAAACAGGAAATCAAGTAAAGCTTACAAGTGGCTCTTTACCTTTAGCACTGAGAGCTAGTGGCTCTTTCCCTACCTTACTAAACCCAATAGAAATAGAAGGTAAATTATTAATTGATGGAGGCGTTGCAAATAATTTCCCAGTTGATGAAATGAAAAAAACGGGGGTAGATATTATCATTGGAGTAGATGTACAATCAAAATTAGTCGACAAGGAAAATATAAAAACAGTATTAGATGTGTTGAGTCAAATTTCTAATTATCAAATGTATAATAGAAATTCTAGGCAGAAGGCAAAAACAGATGTTTACATCCATCCGGATATTTTTGATTTTACGGTTGTTTCCTTTGATAAATCAATAGAAATATTGTCTAAAGGAACTCAAATTGCAAAAAAATTTACTAAAACGTTCGATAGTATTGCTAAGCTCCAAACAATAAAACGAATTCCTAAAGATTTGGTAAATAAAGATTCAGAATTTGTTGTCGATAAAATAGAAATTTCTGGAAATGAGAATTACACAAGAGCTTATATTTTAGGGAAATTAAACTTACAAGAAAGAGATAAAATCAACTATAAAGAACTTGCAACTAGAGTTAGCTATTTATCAGCAACGGATAATTTTAAGATGATAAAGTTTAACGTAAAAAATTCTTCTAAGGGTAAAGTTGTTTTTATAGACGTTAAGGAAAACAAGAAAAATGCAAATTTAAGATTGGGAGTACATTATGACTTGGTTTATAAATCTGGGGTTTTAATCAACTTAAATAAAAAGAATATTTTATCTAAAAATGATGCGATCTCTTTAGATTTAGTAGTTGGGGATAAGCCAAGATTTAATTTACAGTATTTTGTAGATAATGGGTTTTATTATAGTTACGGGTTTAGTTCTAGATATAACAGTTTTCAAACCAATGTAAAATCGAATATTCCAGGGATTAACTTAGTCAATTTAAAGTATAGAGATTTTACAAATAGAGTATATATCCAAACAACTTTTGACAGAAAGTTTGCAATAGGTTTAGGCTTAGAACATCAAAAATTATTATCGCAAACAGAAACAATTTCTACATTGACAAATGATCCGTTTGTTTTTGATGATAGTGATTATTTAAATCTCTATTCCTATTTAAAATTAGACACTTATGATGATAAATATTATCCTAAAAAAGGAGTGTTTTTAGTTGCTAGATTTAAGTGGTACATGTCTTCAACAGATTACAAGAAGGATTTTATTCAGTTTTCACAAGTGAGAGGTAAAATAGGGTTTGCAAAAACTTTTTTAAAAGATTTTACTTTTCAGTTTGAGTCAGAGGCGGGCTTTACCCTCGGTGAAGTTAACTCAACAACATTTGATTTTTTATTAGGAGGATATAATCAAAACTTTATTAATAATTATATTCCTTTTTATGGATACGATATCAATGCATTGTCAGAACAATCTTTTTTAAAATCAACATTTAATGTAAGAGTTGGAATTTCAGAAAAACAATTTATTCATTTTTTGGCCAATTTTGCTAGAGTTGATGATAGTGTTTTAAAAGGGGTAGACTTGTTTAATGACACAAAATCTGGGTATGCATTTGGCTATAGCATCAATTCTTTTTTGGGTCCAATAGATTTAAAATATTCTTGGTCTCCAGACACCAAAAAGCAATATTGGTATTTTAATTTGGGTTTTTGGTTTTAGTTCAATGTTAATTTAATGTTATGTAAACGTTTGTTATTTGTTAAAAAATAGGTACATTTGTTTATATCGTTAACATTAAATATACAAACCATGAAAAAAATACTGACCCTAATTGTATTATTTGTTATTGCAAATATCAATGCTCAAGAAGTTGAGCCAACCTATGAAAAAGCAGGAGACATGGTTAAAGCAACCTATTATTATCAAGATGGTTCTATTAAAGAACAAGGATTTTTTAAAGATAAAAAACTAACGGGTCAATGGGTTTCTTACAATCAAAATGGAGAAAAAACAATGATTGCAAATTATGATGCAGGAAAAAAAGTAGGAAAATGGTTTGCTTGGAACAAAAATTCATTAAAAGAAATTACATACAACAACAATAAAGTAATTAGTCTTAAAAAATGGAATGAAGACACCAAACTGGCATCCAACAAAGAATAAAAGACAGTAAAAACAAATTATAAAAAAAACCGCATCATTTAAATGATGCGGTTTTTTTGTTGATAAAAGTTATGCCTTACTTACTTTTTTTATAAAATTTATATTGTAAGTATTGGTAAGCATCTCTAGGTAATATATCAATCCACTTTTTGTATTTAATAAACCATTTAAAACGGATAGAAGAAACACCTTTTGTAAGGTATGCGGCTACAAACGGATGTGCATTTAGCGTAATCTTTTTGTAGTTTTTTCCACTAGATATAATTCTTTCTAACTCAATTTCTATTTTATCAATTAAAACAATAGGAGCTTCTACTTCTCCGTTTATATTCGGATTTGGCTCTCTAGTTTTAATTTCTAATTCTGGTCTTACTCTTTGACGAGTTATTTGCACCAACCCAAATTTACTTGGTGGTAAAATTTTGTGCTTTGTTCTATCAAAAGACATTTCATCTTTCATGTATTGATAGAGCTTTTGTCTATTCTCTGCACTTTGCATATCAATAAAATCAACCACAATAATTCCACCCATATCTCGTAACTGTAATTGTCTTGCAATTTCTTTTGCAGCAATCATGTTAACTTCTAAAGCAGTGTCTTCTTGAGAATTTGCTTTATTAGATCTGTTTCCACTATTAACATCTATAACATGTAAGGCTTCGGTATGTTCTATTACCAAATAAGCACCTTTACTCATAGATACTGTTTTACCAAAAGAAGTTTTTATTTGGCGTTCTATACCATACTTCTCAAATATTGGAGTTTTTGATTTGTGTAGATGTACAATATCTACCTTCTCTGGGTAAATTTCTTGTAAATAGTCTTTAATTTCTACAACTAAAGTCTCATCATTTGTAATAATGTTTGTAAAAGAATCATTCATTACATCTCTTAATATAGAGGATGCTCTGTTTAACTCGCTCAATATTTTTGTTGGAGTATTTGTATTCGCAATGCTTTTACACATGGCTTTCCAACGGTCTAAAGAGTTTTGTAAATCCCTGTCTAACTCTGCTACTTTTTTATCTTGTGCAACAGTTCTTAGTATCACACCAAAACCTTTTGGTTTTATACTTTGGGCTAATCTTTTTAAACGTTCTTTTTCTTTTGGATCTGCAATTTTTTGAGATACAGAAACTCGATTAGAAAAAGGAACTAAAACTAAAAACCTACCAGCTATAGATAGCTCAGAACTAATTCTTGGTCCTTTGGTAGAAATTGGTTCTTTTACAATTTGTACTAATGTGTTTTGTCCTGTTTTAAGGACATCATTAATGTTTCCGTCTTTGTGTATATCTTTCTCAAAGCCGAAATTTTTTAAAGTGAATTCTTTATAATTACCTGTGCTTACTTTCTTAAGGAATTTTGATAAAGAGTTAACTTGTGCACCTAAATCATGATAATGTAAAAAGCCATCTTTTGGATAACCTACGTTTACAAATGCAGCATTTAAGCCAGACAATACTTTTCCTATTTTGGCAATGAAAATATCGCCTACAGAAAATTTATTATCGTTAGTCTCTTTATTTAATTCAATAAGTCTACCATCTCTTAGTAAGGCAAAATCAATATCAGATGAACTTGAACGAATAATTAATTCTGTTTTCATTCTGAATTTGGTTTTATACTACACATAATTGTGTAGATGGATTAAATAATAGTACAGGATTTTTTGCCTGTATGAAGTGTTTAAACTTCTTGTCAATGAACGTTGTTAAGCTTTTAAAGCAAATGCAGAAAAAGTAAGCAATGCTTACTTTTTCTTATGTCTATTTGCTCTAGCTCTTTTCTTACGTTTGTGTGTAGAGATTTTTGCTCTCTTTCTTTTTTTACCACTTGGCATAATTAGATCTTTTTATTAAACCTAAAAAAAGGTTTAGATTAATACTTTTATTATTTTACTAATACGTTCTTTTTTACTCCTTCAGTAAAAGTTTTGGCAGGCTTAAAAGCCGGAATATTGTGAGAAGGAATTTTAATTGTTGTGTTTTTTGAAATATTTCTTCCAGTTTTTTCAGCTCTAGTTTTAATTATGAAGCTACCAAAACCTCTTAAATATACATTATCTCCTTGCTCTAATGCGTCTTTAACCACTTCCATAAATGCTTCAACTGTTTCTAAAACATCCCCTTTTTCAATTCCAGATTTATCTGAAATTTTTGATACGATATCTGCTTTCGTCATGTTAATATATTTGTATGTTTGTTTTATAATTTTGAGGCTGCAAATATATGATAATTAATCTATTCCAAAAATTTAATCCATTAAAATTATGTGAATATTATGATGTAATTTTGCTGCAGCGATTTATAAAATGGACTTTTCTAACAGATTAATTTACTGGTATTTACAAAATGATAGAGATTTGCCTTGGCGAAAAACCAAAAATCCGTATTTTATTTGGCTATCAGAAATAATGCTTCAACAAACCAGAGTTCATCAAGGTTTGTCTTATTATATCACGTTTACAAAAGAGTTTCCAACTGTATTTGATTTGGCAAAAGCTAGTGAATCTAAGGTTTTAAAGCTTTGGCAAGGCTTAGGGTATTATTCTAGAGCTAGAAACCTACATCATTCAGCAAAATATATTGCAAAAGATCTGGATGGTAAATTCCCGTCAACCTACGAAGAAATAAAAAAACTAAAAGGGGTTGGAGATTATACAGCATCAGCAATTTCTTCTATTTGTTTTAATGAATCACAAGCAGTTGTAGATGGAAATGTTTATCGGGTTTTATCTCGATATTTCGGAATTAAAACCCCAATAAATTCATCTGCAGGAATAAAAGAATTTAAAGAATTGGCACAAACATTAATTGATCCGAAACAACCCGGTAGCTACAATCAGGCAATCATGGATTTTGGAGCATTGCATTGCAAACCGCAAAATCCCTTATGTGAAACCTGTCCGTTAAATGATAGTTGTATTGCTTTGGCCAAGAAAACAATTAAACAATTGCCTGTTAAAGAGCAGAAAATAAAGATCAGAAAAAGGTACTTTAATTACTTGGTTTTTATTTCAGATGATAATAAAACCATGTTATCGGAAAGAAAAGGAAAAGGAATTTGGCAAGGTTTGTACGAATTTCCTTTGATAGAAACAGAAAAAGGTATTTCGAAAGAAGAGCTTTCTGTACAGATATCAGAAAAAGAAAATATTGTTCTGTTTAACGAAAACGAAATAGTTCACAAGCTTTCTCATCAACATTTATACACTAAATTTTGGATTGTAAAGAAAGATGTATTGCACGAAAATCAAATAAGTTGGAATTCTATAAAAAAATATCCAGTGCCTATTTTAATCGCTAATTTTTTAGAAAACTTCAATCCTTCAAACGGATATTTTTAGTACATTTGATTATAAATCAGTTTGTTTGTTCATGTCAATTTTTTGAAAGAGCAAATGAAAAAAATATATCAAAAACATGGCAGGAACATTAAATAAAGTAATGCTTATTGGGCATTTAGGGGATGAGGTTAAAATGCATTATTTTGATGGAGGAAACTCAATTGGTCGTTTTCCTATTGCTACAAACGAAACATATACAAATAAACAGACTGGTGAAAAAGTGACTAATACAGAATGGCACAATGTTGTTGTTAGAAACAAATTAGCAGAAATTTGTGAAAAATATTTATCTAAAGGAGATAAAATTTATTGCGAAGGAAGACTTAAAACCCGTCAATGGGAACAAGATGGTCAAAAAAAATATTCTACAGAAATTCATGTTGTTGATATGACTTTTTTAACAACTAAAAAAGAAACGGTAAAACAAGAAGCTCCAACAGAGAAAACAGAAGCACCAACCAATCAAGTTGAAGAAAACGATGATTTACCATTTTAAAAAATTAAACTTTTAAAATTTGGACTCAGAACCCGCAAGTATATTTTTATTATTCGTATTAAAATTCGATTTACTAATTACAATTAACAGTTTAGTATTAGTATTTCTATTGATTTGTTCTGCTTTAATTTCTGGATCAGAAATTGCTTTTTTTTCACTTTCCCAAACACAATTAGACCAACAAACAGAAAAAACCAAAGGAAATAGTTTAGTTGTAAAGTTATTAGAAAGACCAAAAAAACTACTGGCTACCATATTAATAACAAACAATTTTATAAACATTCTTATTGTTCTAATATTTGCTAGTTTAAGTGAACAATTTTTTGGAGATAAAGATTTTTCTATAGAGTGGGGTATAATTTCTATTTCAAGTTATATCATAAAATTTATGATTGAAGTAATTTTGGTTACTTTTTTAATATTGTTGTTTGGAGAAGTTCTACCAAAAGTATATGCATCTAGAAACTCGTTGAATTTTTCTGAAACAATGGCAAAACCAGTGCTTATTCTAAGAACAATTTTATCAGTTTTTAGCATGCCATTAATACGTTTAACAGGAGCTGTAGAAAAACGATTAGGTGGTAAAAACTCTAATTTTTCTGTAGAGAAATTATCACAAGCTTTAGAACTTACATCAGACGAAACAACAACAAAAGAAGAAAAGAAAATTCTACAGGGAATTGTCACTTTCGGAAATACAGAAACGGTTCAAATAATGAAACCTCGTATAGATATTTTTGCAATTTCTGATGAAGAGGCCTACAAAGAAGTATTAGAAAAAATTGTAAAGAGAGGTTATTCTAGAAATCCAGTATATCATGAGTCTATAGATAATATTATTGGAGTTTTATACGCAAAAGATTTACTAGAGCATTTAGACAAAACTAAATTTAAGTGGCAAAGTTTATTACGAGAACCTTTTTTCGTTCCAGAAAATAAAAAACTAGACGACTTACTAAGTGAGTTTCAAGAAAAGAAAAATCATTTAGCCATTGTGGTTGATGAATATGGTGGCACAAGCGGAATTGTAACGTTAGAAGATGTTATTGAAGAAATTGTAGGGGATATTAATGACGAGTTTGATGATGAAGATTTAGCCTATTCTAAGTTAGATGCAAATAATTATGTGTTTGACGGTAAAACAACGATTAAAGATTTCTGTAAAGTACTAACTCTTGATGATGAAGCTGTTTTTGAGGAAGAAAAAGGAGAGTCTGAAACGTTAGCTGGGTTTATTTTAGAAATCTCAGGAAAATTCCCAAGAAAAGGAGAGAAAATAATTTTCCATAATTTTTCGTTTACAGTAGAAGCCCTTGACAAAAAACGAATTAAACAAGTTAAAGTAACTAGATTACATGCGTAATTTTTTCACCCTTTTTTTAGTTGGAATTTTATTTTCTTCTTGCAAAGAAGATGTTTTGCCAAAACCAAAAGCTTATTTGAATTTAAAATATCCAAGCGTTACTTATCAAAAAGTTCTTGTTGCAAAGCCTTATAGCTTTGAGGTTTCTTCGAATGTAGAACTAATTGAGCAACCAAAGTATTGGCGACAAATTAGATATCCGAAATTAAAAGCAACCGTAAATATTACCTACAGACCTATAGTAAACAATTTAAAGGAATTGTTAGTAGAGTCTGAAAAGTTGGTGTATGAGCATGCTGTAAAAGCTGAGGAAATTACCACAAAAAACTTCGAAAATTACGAGAAACGTGTTTTTGGGAGTATGCAAGAAATTTCTGGAAATGCGGCTTCGCAAATTCAATTTCACTTAACTGATAGTACAGACAATTTTATAAAAGGCGCTTTGTATTTTTATGTAAAGCCGAATTATGATTCTATTTTACCAGCAGTAGCATATATTAAAAAAGATATCATACGTTTGATAGAAACATTAGAATGGGAGAATAAATAAACGAATTAAGCTTTCACTTTTCTACTTTGTAACCACAAATAAAATTGCAATCCAAATAAAACTGCTCCAGCTAATAAATGTGTTGCCTGAGTTCCCATTGGAAATTCTGCATAATACATTAAAATCCCCGTAATGGTTTCTAAAAAGATTAAAAACACCACCCAATTTACTAACTTATACCCTAAGTTTTTAAGTTGATTTAGATAAAACAATCCTAAGTTTATCAATACGATAGCGATGGTAAATGATCTATGGAAATAAAATTTAAAATTTGGGTTTAACAAACTGTAATTTTTGTTTTCGAACCCAAATAGTTTTACTTGTTCATCAATAAATTGACGTACTTGAGTTCCCATTGCAATTTGTATCAAGCTAAAAACCGCAGAAATAATTAATAAATTACTAAAAAGAGAATTATAACGATACGTGCTATCTTCTTTATTTGCTCCAAAAGATTTGTTAGAAGTAATAAAACGAAGACGTAATAAAAGCGCAATAATGATTAAACCACCTACCATATGAATGGTAATAATAGTTGGCTTTAAATTAGAATCGACCACAATTTTACCTAACCAAGCTTCTACTAACATTAAGATAAAAGCCAGCCAAGCCAAAATGGTAATTTCTTTATTTTCTTTCCAATATTTTAATGATGAAAGGATTAAAAACAAGAAGAAAACACCAGCAACTGCAGAAGCTAATCGATTTATATATTCTGTCCAGGTATGGTACTTATTAAATGTTGCATAACTGTGTTTTGTATATTTTGCCCAGTTATTAGCTGCAAAAGTTAAGTAGGTTTTTACATCTTTTTGAGCAACATATAAGGTTTCATCTTTAATGATGATCACTCCTTTTTTGTAATCAGTATTTGGCTGCCAAGTAATTTGTTCTTCAGAAGTTGGCGGAATAAAATATCCAAAACATTTTGGCCAATCTGGGCAACCCATTCCAGAACCAGTCATTCTAACTACAGAACCCGCTAAGAAAATTACATAAACAGAAATTAAAGAAAGCTTTACAAATAAAGGAAGTCGTTTTTTCACAGCACCTATTTTTCTACCGGATCAAAATTAGCAACTTGTTTAGAACTTTTTACAGTATATAAACCACCACCTGCAATTCCGTTAATAAAAGTATTAATGTCTTCAGCAGAAATGGTATTTGCATCAAATTCTACCAACCCTAAACTATCTTTAAAGATTACTTTTGCAGAGGTAATACCTGCTTTTTTAGAAAGTTTAGACTGTATGGTTTTTGCACACCCAATTTCGCAAGTCATTCCAGAAATATTAATGGCTACTTTTTGCATTTTTGGTGTTTTTGCAATGCTTACTTCAGGAGCTTTTTTTGTTTCTGTGTTACAAGCAGAAAGTGTAAAAACAGCGATTAATACAATTGCAAATATTTGTTGAATTTTCATAATAAATTTAAGTTATCTAATAATGCTACAAATTTATCAATTAATTGTTTTAAATCAGTAGAATTAAACGACTTTTGTCAAAGATAAATAGTTAAAAATGGATTCTAAGAATCAAAAATGGATTTATTTAGGGATTCTAGCATTGGTTTGGGGAAGTTCCTTTATTTTGATGAAAAAAGCATTGATAGGTTTAACACCTATTCAACTAGGTGCTTTACGGATTTTAATTGCAGCTATTTTTTTATTACTGATAGGACATAAAAGCATTAAAGAAATTCAAAGAAGACACTGGAGGTACATTGCCTACACTGCGATTTTAGGAACTTTTATCCCTGTTTTTTTATTCGCCTACGCTGTTAGTGGAATAGACAGTTCTATTGCATCAATATTAAATTCGCTGACACCTTTTAATACACTTATTTTTGGCGCTTCTTTTTTTGGGTTTACCTTTAAAAAACAGCAACTAATAGGGATTCTTATCGGATTGATTGGGACAATTATACTGATTTTAAAAGGAGCAGATTTAAATCCAAATCAGAATTATTGGTTTTCAATTTTAATCATTATTGCATCAATTGGATATGCTTTTAATGTAAATATTGTAAAAAAGCACTTGCACGATATTAGTGCATTAAGTATTGTGGCAGGAAACTTTTTATTGTTGATTATTCCGGCATTATTAGTGTTATCAATGACCGATTTTTTCACTACTTTTCAAATGAATCAAACCAGCATCAATTCTTTAGGCTTCATTACAATTTTAGCAATTGTAGGTACTGGTTTAGCGAAAGTTTTATATAATAAAATGGTGCATTTGGCTACGCCAATCTTTGCATCATCTGTAACCTATTTAATTCCGATTGTTGCCGTTTTTTGGGGAATTTTAGATGGAGAAAAACTAAGTTTAATTCAATTATTTGCCGCAGTAATCATTTTACTTGGAGTCTATTTGGTAAACAAGAAAAAATAACTCGTTGTAAATCTTAAAATTACTACTAAAAAACGTTTAATTTTGCTATTGTAGATTTAAGAATAAAATGTATATTTGCACCCGCATTTTCATTAAGAAGATGCATTAATTAAAGTATAAATACGCAAAACTAATAGTATGTACGCAATCGTAGAGATAGCAGGGCAGCAATTTAAAGTAGCAAAAGACCAAAAAGTTTACGTTCATCGTTTACAAGGAGAAGAAGGATCAAAAGTTTCTTTTGATAATGTTCTTTTAGTAGAAGATAAAGGAAATGTAACTATTGGCGCCCCAGCTATAGAAGGAGCCACAGTAACGGCAAAAATCTTAGGTCACTTAAAAGGTGATAAAGTAATCGTTTTCAAAAAGAAAAGAAGAAAAGGATACAAAAAGAAAAATGGACATCGTCAGTATTTAAGCGAAATTCAAATTGAAGCTATCGCTGCATCTGGTGCTAAAAAAACAGCCAAAAAAGAAGCTGCTCCTAAAAAGGAAGCTGCTCCTAAAAAAGCTGAGGTAAAAGAATCAGCAGCAACTGTTGATTATAGTTCAATGACAGTAGCAGAATTAAAAGCTGCAGCTAAAGAAGCAGGAATTAAAGGATATACTTCTTTAAAGAAAGCAGAATTAATTGAAGCTTTAACTAAATAAAATAACCAATTTTAAAACCATACAATCATGGCACATAAAAAAGGAGTAGGTAGTTCGAAGAATGGTAGAGAATCAGAATCGAAACGACTAGGAGTTAAAATTTTTGGAGGACAAGCTGCAATAGCAGGAAACATTATTGTTCGTCAAAGAGGAACAACACACAACCCAGGAGAAAATGTATATATGGGGAAAGACCATACATTACATGCTAGAGTAGATGGCGTTGTTCAATTCCAAAAGAAAAGAGACAATAAATCGTATGTTTCTATTGAACCTTTTGAGGTTTAAGAAGATCAAGAAATAATATAAACTCTCAAACTTTTGTTTGGGAGTTTTTTTATGTCTCAATTTTGTACATTTACATCGCATGAGATTCGTTTATAATTTTATCATTTTTCTAACAACTTTTTTGTTGTCAATTATAGCTTTGTTTGATAAGAAAATAAAGCTTTTTGTTATTGGTAGAAAAGCCTCTTTTAACAAATTATCTTCGGTTAAAAATGATCCAAATGTAATTTGGATTCATGCTGCCTCTTTGGGTGAATTTGAACAAGGAAGACCAATTATAGAAAAATTAAAGTCAGAAAATCCAACATATAAAATTGTATTGACTTTTTTCTCTCCTTCTGGATATGAGATTCGTAAAAATTATGAACTCGCCGATGTTGTTTGTTATTTACCAATGGATTCAAAAAGCAATGTTCGTAGGTTTTTACAGATTGTAAATCCCTCGTTAGCTATTTTTATCAAGTATGAATTTTGGCCAAATTATTTACACGCGCTAAAAGAAAGAAATATTCCGACGATTTTGATTTCAGGAATCTTTAGAAAGAATCAAATTTTCTTTAAGTTTTATGGAGGCTTTATGAGAAAATCTTTAAAATCCTTTAATCACTTTTTTGTCCAAGATGAAATCTCTAAAAACTTATTGAAAAGTATAGATATAGATAGCGCAACCATCAGCGGAGACACACGTTTTGATAGAGTGCACGAAATTTTACAACAAGACAATTCGTTAGATTTTATTACAGCATTTAAAAATAATCAATACACTGTTGTCGCTGGAAGTACTTGGAAAGAAGATGAAGCATTGCTAGTAAATTACATCAATACTACTAGTTCTGAAGACGAAAAATTTATCATTGCGCCACATAACATCAATGCGAAAGAGATTGAATTGTTAAAAAAATCAATTCAAAAGAAGGTAGTTTTATTTTCAGAAAGAGAAGGAAAAAACCTCTCTGAATACGATGTTTTTATAGCAGATACCATCGGAATTTTAACCAAAATTTACGCTGCTGCAAATGTAGCTTATGTTGGTGGTGGATTGACTAAAAACGGGGTGCACAATGTGTTAGAACCTGCAACTTTTGGAGTACCCATAGTCATTGGTCCAGCATATAAAAAATACAAAGAAGTTGTAGACTTGGTGGCTTTAAATGGTTGTAAAGTAATTGTAAATCAAAAAGAATTTTCAACTATTTTTACAAAGCTAAAGTCAGACAAAGACAATAGAGAACAATTAGGAAACATAAATCAGAACTTCATTAAAGAGCACATTGGAGCTACTGATACAATATTAAAATTTATCAATCAAAAATTAAATAGTTAATGGAATTTATCTCACAACCTTGGCCATGGTATGTTTCTGGCCCTATGGCAGCAATAATACTATTGTTGATGAATTATTTCGGAAAGGGTTTCGGAGTATCAACAAATTTAGAAACATTTTGCACTATTGGAGGTGCAGGAAAAGCATCAGATTATTTCAAAAAAGATTGGAAAGAGCAAACATGGAGCTTGTTTTTTGTAGCCGGAATTATTATCGGAGGATATCTTTCTTCTCATTATTTAATGTCTTCAGAAAGTATAGCACTAAATCCAGATACAGTTACTGATTTGGCAGAATTAGGATTTGCTAATGCAGGACAGTCCTATTTGCCAGCAGAAATTTTTAACACAGAAAATATTTTTTCACTGAAAGGTTTTGCCATATTAATAGGCGCTGGATTTATGATTGGTTTCGGAGCACGGTATGCAGGCGGATGTACATCTGGACACGCAATTACAGGATTGAGTAGTTTACAATTACCTTCATTATTAGCTGTAATTGGCTTTTTTATAGGTGGTTTAATTATGACTTGGTTTTTACTACCCTTAATATTTTAGCCTATAGTTGGCATTTTTAATTAAAACTAAATGAAAACGTTGTTACTTTGAGCTGAGTCGAGAAGTAAATGTTATCAATAAAAAATATATAAAATGAAAAACATCATATTTTTAATAATAGGTTTACTTTTCGGAATTATTTTAACCAAATCAGAAGTGGTTTCTTGGTATAGAATTTATGAAATGTTTAAATTTCAATCGTTTCAAATGTATGGAATTATTGGAAGTGCAGTTTTAGTATCTATGGTTTTTATGCAGCTTTTTAAAAAGGGAGTTATTAAAAATTACTTGGGTGAAAACATTATCACTAAAGAAAAGAATAAAGGATTTATAAGAACCATAGTTGGAGGAACTATTTTTGGATTTGGTTGGGCATTATCAGGTGCTTGCCCCGGGCCAATGTTTGCATTGGTTGGTCACGGATTTACAAGTATTTTAATTGTATTATTAGGGGCAACAATCGGAGCTTTCATATATGGAGTTCTAAGCAAAAAATTACCTAATTAATGAATCGTTTAGTAGACAGTTTTGGAAGACAAATCAATTACGTTCGGTTAGCAGTTACCGATCGTTGTAACTTGCGTTGTCAATATTGTATGCCTGCTCACGGAATTGAAATTGTACCTAGAAAAGAATTATTAACCTACAAAGAAATGTATCGAGTTATTCGTGTGTTAACGGAATTGGGTGTTAACAAAATTCGTTTAACTGGTGGCGAGCCTTTTGTGAGAAAAGATTTTGTTGGATTTTTAGAAATGTTGTCTTTTAATGATTTGTTAGATGATATCAATATCACAACAAATGGAGCGTTGATTTATAAGCATATTGAAACCCTAGAAACACTCAAAAAAGTAAAAAACATCAATTTGAGTATTGATAGTTTACAAGCTGATAAATTCAATGAAATAACCCGTAGAAATGTGTTTGATGAGGTTTATAAAACCATGGAAGCGCTGGAAAAAAGCAGCATGAATTTAAAACTGAACGTTGTTGTACAGTCTGGAATGAACACCAATGAAATTACTGATTTTGTTCGGTTGACAAAAGACAAAGATATTGCTGTTCGGTTTATCGAAGAAATGCCGTTTAACGGAAAAGGGCAACGTGAAATGCAAGAAACTTGGAATTATAACAAGATTTTAAATGAAATAAAATCTGAGTTTGAAGTTGTAGAAATTCAGTCAGAGAAATCATCAACATCACGTAATTTTTTGATTGAAAATCACAAAGGTTCTGTCGGAATTATTCCTGCCTTTACAAGAACTATTTGTAGTGATTGTAATAGAATTAGAATTACATCAACCGGAACATTTAAAAATTGTTTGTTTGATGATGGTGTTTTTAATCTAAGAGATTTTATTAGAAATGGTGCCTCTAATGACGATTTAAAAAACCTTTTTTTATCATTGGTTAAAGAGAAGCCTGAAAATGGTTTTATCGCTGAAGCAAACCGAACAAAAGGCAGTGTTTCTGAAAGCATGAGTACTATTGGAGGGTAATTCAATGTAATAATGTGTCGTTCAGAATTTGTTTCCGCATCACATAAAAAAACTGTCATTCCTGCGTAGGCAGGAATCTAGGCAAATAAAACAAAAAAGATTCCTGCCTAAACAGGAATGATAAAACAAAATGATTTCAACAGAACAAGCTTTACAAACCGTTTTAAATTCAGCCCAAGATTTTGGCGTTGAAGAAATTCCGTTTATCAAATCTGTTGGTAGAATTTTAAAAGAAGATATCAAAGCCGATAGAGATTTTCCGCCGTTCAACAGAGTTTCTATGGATGGAATTGCAATTGATTATTCGAGTTTCAAAAATGGACAACGTAATTTTGTTATTGAAGGAATTCAAGCTGCAGGAAGCGAACAAATCACACTACAAAATCCAGAAAATTGTATTGAAGTAATGACAGGCGCAATGTTGCCAAATAATGCAACAGCCGTTATTCGATATGAAGATGTTGTTATAGAAAACAACACCGCAACAGTGAGTATAGAGACAGTCTGTGACCGTCAGAATATTCACCAAAAAGGAAAAGACGGAAAAGTTGGAGATCTATTAACTCAGAAAAATACTATAATCTCTGCTGCAGAAATTGGCGTGTTGGCAACTGTTGGAAAATCGACAATAAAAGTTGCAAAACAACCCAAAGTAATGATTATTTCTACCGGAGACGAATTGGTAGGTGTAGAAGAAATTCCGTTAGCACATCAAATCCGTAGGAGTAATGTTTTTACCTTGGTTTCGTTGTTAGAAAAACTACATATTTCATCAGAAACTGAACACATTACAGATGACAAACCTGTATTAAAAAGTAAAATTGAAGCTTATTTAAATGAGTTTGACGTATTGTTATTTAGTGGTGCAGTAAGCAAAGGGAAATTCGACTTTCTTCCTGAAGTTTTAGATGAATTGGGGGTTGAAAAATTATTTCACAGAGTTGCACAACGACCAGGAAAACCATTCTGGTTCGGTATCTCAGATGCTTTAGGTTTGAGTGAACAGAATGTTTATCAGAGTGTTGATAAAGGTGCCGAGAATAAGAGCCAAAAAAAGACAGTGGTCTTTGCGTTTCCAGGGAACCCAATTTCTACGTTTGTGAATTGTTTGGCGTATTTTTATCCTTGGTACTACAAATCTGTTGGAATAGAACAAAAAGAAGAAAACGCCATTCTAGCAGAAGACGTTGTTTTTAAACCTAGCTTAACCTATTTTTTACAAGTAAAATTAGCTTATAGATTTGGACATTTAATTGCAACTCCGATCACAGGAAACGGCTCTGGAGATTTGGCAAGTTTGGTACATGCAGATGCATTTATTCAATTGCCATCGGCACAAACAGAATTTAAAAAAGGAGAGGTATTTAAGATAATTCGCTATCGCGAATTATAGTTTTTAATGCTTAGTTTTGAGAGCTAAGTTAAAAAAACATGTTATGAAAGAAAGTATCGTTCAAAAAAAGAGTTTTGAATTTTCTCTAAAAATAATTTCCCTTTATAAAAAACTACAAAAAGAAAAAGAATTTATAATTTCAAGACAACTTTTAAGAAGCGGAACTTCAATAGGAGCAAATGTTGAGGAAGCTTTAGCGGGTCAAAGCAAGAAAGATTTTACAGCGAAGATGTCGATTTCTTCAAAAGAAGCAAGAGAAACTAAATATTGGTTACGATTATTAAAACAAAGTGAACTAACATCAATAGATGTAAATTCCTTAATTTTGGATAATTATGAATTGATTCGAATACTAACATCTATTGTTAAAACGTCTCAACAGAATCTAACTAATAACTAAACATTCAAAATTAAAAACTAAATTCGTGAACGATTTTTCCCACATCAATAAAAAAAACAATCCTAAAATGGTCAATGTTTCTGACAAAGCAGTTACCAAAAGAACCGCTACTGCAAAAGCAAGCATGTTTTTAGGAACAGAAATCATTTCTCATTTTTCAAATGATGAATTGATTACCAAAAAAGGACCGGTTTTTCAAACGGCAATTATTGCAGGAATTCAGGCTGTAAAGAAAACTTCAGAATTGATTCCGATGTGTCATCCATTATTAATTAATGGCGTTGATATTGATATCGAAATCATAGATTCAGAACATATTGAAGTGTTCTGTAAAGTAACTATTGAAGGGAAAACAGGTGTAGAAATGGAAGCTTTAACAGGTGCAAATATTGCTTGTTTAACCATTTATGATATGTGTAAGGCAATCAGTCAAAAAATGGTGATAAAAGAAGTAAAGTTAGTAGAAAAAACAGGAGGGAAATCGGATATAAAAAATTAACGTCATTATGATGAAGCATGACGAAGTAATCTTTTGAGCCATTGCTTCAAATGGTTCGCAATGACAAACACAAGAATGAAAAAACACACAAAACATACAAATTTAACAAGAAGAGAAAACGGAAATTTCGCACCCAATGAAATTGCTATTTTAGGAACAAAATGTGGTGTAATTGCAGATTTAGTGCAACAAGTTTCTAAAAAATTATCCAAATACAGCCTAGCGTATTTTGATGCTTCTCATGCAAAAGATGTTGAGCACAATCAACTTTCAGAATTTGTTTTTCATCACGAAGGAAACTTGGAAATAAAAACAGCTTCAAACGTAAATAAGTTTTTACAACGGTTGCAATTTGCACAATACGATTATGTATTTATAAACGGAAATCATTATGCGGGATCAAAACAAATCATTTTTTTAGATCCAGAAAAAGAAGCTTCAATAGATAAAAGAATTGATCAAATTACTGAGGTAACATTCTTCGTGAAATTAACGAAAGATATTGAACCGTTTCAATCAATAAAAGACAAATTTCCAAATTGGAAAGATATTCCGAAATATGAAATAGATGATCTAGAAAACATTACAAATCATATTAAAAAAATTGTTGAGGAAACAATTCCGAAAATCAAAGGGTTGGTTTTGGTAGGTGGAAAAAGCACTCGAATGGGAAAAGACAAATCTCAACTGAATTATTATGGTAAACCACAAAAAGAAGTTGCCAAAGATTTGTTAGAAAAGAATAATTTAGAAACTTTTTATTCTGTGCAAAAGGATGCTGGAAATCCAAATGAAATTCATGACACCTTTTTAAACTTAGGTCCGTTTGGCGGAATCTGTTCTGCATTTCAAAAAGACCCAAATTCGGCTTGGTTGGCTTTGGCAACAGATGTTCCATTTGTAAATAATGAATTGATACAATTCTTATTAGAAAAAAGAAATCCATCAAAAGTTGCCACAGCAATTAAAGGAAAAGGCAACCAGTTTGTGGAGCCATTAATTACCATTTACGAGCCAAAAGCATATCCAATATTATTACAATATTTAGCACAAGGATATTCCTGTCCACGTAAAATGTTGATCAATTCTGATGTTGAAATTGTTGAAGTTGACGCTAATTTTATCAAAAATGTAAATACGCCAGAAGAGTTTGAAAATGCTAAAAAGGAATTAAATAATTAAAACACTGTCATTTCTGCGAAGGCAGAAATCTCATAATAAAAGAGAAAGAATCCCTGCCTTCGCAGGAATGATAAAAAGATGAAACCAACAAAAAATCAACTTTTTAAACGCCAAATCACTCTATCAGAAATTGGTGAAGCTGGACAAGAAAAACTCCAAAATGCAAGTGTTTTGGTTGTTGGCTGTGGCGGTTTAGGGAGCCCGATTGCTGTGCATCTGGCTGCAAGCGGAATTAGAAAATTGCATTTGATAGATTTTGACACGATTGATGTAACAAATTTACATCGTCAAGTTTTTTACTCTTTGGATGATGTTGGAAAACCAAAGGCAGAAATATTGGCTAAGTTCATTGAAGAAAGAGCCCCATTTACAGAAGTGAGTTTTAGTAACAAACCGATTACAAAAGAAAACGTTTTTGACTTGATAAATAATGTAGATATTGTTGTTGACGGAACCGATTCTTTGCCTACAAAATACTTGTTAAATGATGCTTGTGTTATCAAAAACAAACCGCTGGTTTATGGCTCATTGTATAAGTTTGATGGGTACGCTACTACATTTAATGTGCTACAAGAAGACGGAAGTTTATCCGCTAATTTACGTGATGCATTTCCCAACATGGCAACTGATATTCCGAATTGTGAAGAAGCCGGAACCTTAAATGCAATTGTAAGTTTGATCGCTACACAACAAGTAAATGAAGTGTTGAAATTGGTAACCGGAATCGGAAAACCATTAATGAATGAATTATTGATTTATAATTCTTTGCAAAACTCACAGTTAAAAATGAAGCTTCAGAATGTTGTTTCTAAAAAAGAAATTCAAAATATTTTTGATACCGAAACCTATTTTGATGCCAATTGTGAAATTCAAAATCCAGCTTGGTTGATTTCTTCTACGGAATTGAAAAACGAATTGACACTTCGAGCGCAGTCGAGAAGATTAGAAATTATCTCTGTAACAGAAAATTTACAAACACCTTTTCAAATTGATGCAACAATTACAATTTCTAATTTAGATGTTTTACATATTGATGCTTCTAAAAAATATGTTATCGTTTGTCAAAAAGGAATTTCTAGTTATAAAGCGACACAGTTATTAAAAGAAAGATATCCAGCCGCAACCATTTTAAGTTTGTCTGGAGGGATTTCTAATTTTTAAGGATGTGCATTTACCCAAACTTGGCCATCAGAAAAATGTTCTTTTTTCCAAATGGGTACTGTTTCTTTTAAGGTGTCAATAGCAAACTGACACGCGTCAAAAGCAGCTTTTCTGTGTTTTGCAGAAGCAGTAATAATTACCGGAATATCTCCAATTTGTAACATGCCTTCTGCATGGTGAATGGCAATTTTCTCAATAGCAAATTTACCTAAAGCCAAATCGGCAATTTTTTGCATTTCTTTAAGTGCCATTGGTTTGTAGGTAGAAAAATCTAACTGTGTAACTTCTTTGCCTTTTGTATCGTTTCTAACAGTTCCTACAAAGGCCGAAATTCCGCCACAAGAAGCATCTGATACAAAATCGTAACAAGCTTGTAAGTCTAATTTTTCTGATGTAATTTTTATCGATGTTTTGCTCATATCTGTTACAAAAATAGGAAATCAAAATGTATCTTTGCCAATAAATTTTGAATGTCACTTTGAGTGATTTTACAAAGTAAAATTATATCGATAAGTAAATCGTTCTCGATACAAAATTCTTGCATAATTTCACTCGAACTGACATAAATCTTAAACAAATAAAATGAAAAAAATATTTAGAATTGTTAGCTTTTTAGAAGGAGTTTCTTACTTGCTATTGTTATTTATTGCAACTCCAGTAAAATATTTTGGTGGTGACGAAAGCTATGTTAAAATGCTAGGGATGCCACACGGAATTCTATTTATGGTGTATATTATTTTAGCATTTATGCTAAAATCAGAAGAAAAATGGGATGCAAAAACGTTTAGAACAATCTTATTAGCTTCAATCATCCCTTTCGGAACATTTTATATTGATAGAAAGTACTTACAAAATTAACCCCCACTAACCGGAGGAATAATTGCAACGATATCATTTTGATTTAGTATCATTTCATCAGAAGCATAGGTTTCATTAATGGCAACTGCATACGAATTGATATTTTCAAACTGAGGATATGTTGCTTTTATCTCATTTTTGAAATCAGCAACAGAACAATTTTCTGAAACTTCAAATGCTAAAGAAGAAGTTTGTAATAAATCTGTAGCAATGCCAAAAAGTAAGATTTGTATTTTCATACTTCAAAACTAATTAAACAAACTCAGACTAAAAATAAATCCGTTTTGTTTTTGGTTGATGCCTCCTTTTGAGATTACATAATCAACACGTAAAAAACGCCATTTACCAAAACCAATATTGTCTAATCCAATAGATGCTTCTGAATAGGGTTTTCTATCACCAGTAAACAATCCTTTTGCCCCTGTTACTAAATGAAAGTTGAGCAAATTTATCAACGGAATTTTCCCTAAGATAAATCCTTTAAAATTATGCTCTCCATGAAATTCAGCAAAACGATCATTTGTGCTGTACGCATAATAATCTAGTAAATTAAAATGATTGGTTGTTCCGCCACTTGGAGAAATAGCTAGTTTGTTCCCATTAAAATGAGCGTAATCCATAAAGGCAATATTTTTTTTCTCTAAAAAGACACCACCTTTAATACGGTATTTGGTGTTTCCTAAATTTCCTAATGAAAAATTTTGACGAAGTTGAGTAAACACATAATCAACATTTAACTGACTATAACTAGCGCCAAAGGTTTTGCGATACCCAACATACAAAGACGGATATTTGTTGTTATACACCGTAAATTTTCTGTCTGGATAAGACAAGTATTTTGTTCCAAAATTAATGGTTGTCCCTAAATTCAATGTCCATATGTTATGAGTAGTAAATGAAGGCGCAAAATTGGTGGGATTTTGAGGGTCATTTGAAGTATATTCTCTGTCAGCAAAATTTTTAGCGCTATAATCGCTTGTGTTTACTAAAGGTTTTCTATCAGCAAATTCTAATGAACCATTAAATCTCAATCCATTGGTAATTTCTCTTGAAAAAGAAATAGTTGCAAATGCTTTTTCATAAATTTTCAGGTAATTTCTTTCAAAATAAACAGAATTTATAGTATTCCAGAAAGGCGAAATCGGGTTTGCACCATTAAATTGACTAGTTGTAATTCCACCCGAAAAACGTAAAATAGGTCTGGTAATATTATTCCATTTATAACCAAAATAAAAGGTTGGTCTCGTTTTTTTCTCGGAAAAACTATAGCCTATATCCGTTCCAAAATTAACCCACTTTCCTGTTTCGTTTAACGACTTAAAATAATCGAGTTCAATAGAGGAGTTCCAACCCTGAACGGTATTAAAATTTAATTTTGCGATTGGGGAACCAACATTTATAGACCAATCATTATACGAATCTTGATAAGAATACCCTGAGATTGGAAATGTCCAAGAAAGTTTGTTGTTTTTAGCATCAATAGAATCTAGATATTTTTTTGATTTTCTGATGACTTTAATACTGTCTTTAACAACATAATCTTTAACTTCTTCTGTTGTTAACGGAACAGGTCTAAGTGATTTCCAATACAAGGAATCTTTTTTTGTAGCTTCTTTTTCAAAGGATAAAATTTCTTTTCCAAAGGTGTTTTCATCAAAAGTAGGATTGAAATTATAGTTACTGTACGCTGATGAAAATCGACCATTTACATTAAACCCAAATAAGCCAACTTTAAAATCAATGGTTTGAGAAATTACCACCCAAGCATCGTTTTTGATTGATTTATTAAAACTCTGTTTAAAGCGCAACACATCGACCATCGGTAAATTTATTTGAGTTCCATTTACAGAGATTTCTGTTCCGTACAATGCCCAATCATCTTCTGCAATGTAAATAAAACCATCAAAAACACGATCATTTTTACGTTTAGGTAAAATGGCAATTTTGTTAATTAGCTGACCATTTTTATCATAAAAAGTTCCAACTAATTTATAGTTATAATAACCAAAAGCATAATTAGAAATCGGCGAAATAATTTCATTTCCAATTTTAACGGTATTGTTGTAAAGGTTAAAATTTACGTCTTGAGCTCTGTTAAAACTCACGCCATTATCTCTTCCGCTAACTTTTGAGGCAACAATATGTTCTTTAAAATCAGTTGGTTTTTGATGCATTATTTTAGAAACCGTTTCAGATAAATAGATAATTCCGCTTCTAGTTGAATCTAATCCGCCACCTAAATCTCCTAAAGATTGTCCTAAAATTTTCTCTGGGGCATTTTTTATTTTATACAAACCTCTTGAGTAAAAATCGGCAGTATATTTTTGAACCTTGCTTTCGTTTTTCTTTTTGTTAGCAATTACATTTCTAATAATTTTGTTTGCAGGATTTTCTTTGCTACTAATTTGAACCTCACTCAATGTTATCTGTTCTGGGAACATTTGCACACTCAATTGAAAAGGGAGCGAAGTAATTTTAATAGCTTTTTTTATTGTTTTAAAACCTAAATATTGAAAGACAACCGTATAGTTTCCTGCTTTTTTTAGCGGTAATTCATATTCTCCATCTTCATTAGAAGTTGTGCCTGTTATTGTTCCATCTAAATAGATACTAACAAAAGAAAGAGGATTTTCTTTATTATCAGTTACTTTACCTCTTATTTGAGAAGCAAGAGAAAAGGAAATAAACAGCAAAAGAATTGTAATAATATTTTTCATAGAATTGAAGTTAGTTAAAAGCAAACATATTGGTTGTGACATTAAAATGTAACTCTATTTTTGTTAAAGTTGATGCAAATATTTCTTAAAAATAAGTTTTCTTTTTCAATAGACGCTTTCAATTGCTTTATTGTTACTTACTAACCCTTTTTTTAGTAAAATACCATTCAAAAAAGACTATATTTGTTGGTTCATACAAACAGCAAAAACATGAGTGAATCTAGGAAAAGACACGAAGCTTTATTGTATCATGCAAAACCGAAACCAGGAAAAATTGAAGTAGTTCCTACCAAAAAATATGCTACTCAACACGATTTATCTTTAGCATATTCTCCTGGAGTTGCAGAGCCGTGTTTAGAAATAGAAAAAGACCCAAACAACGCTTATAAATACACAGCTAAAGGAAATTTAGTAGCTGTAATTTCTAACGGAACAGCTGTTTTAGGTTTAGGTGATATTGGAGCATTGGCTTCAAAACCAGTAATGGAAGGGAAAGGTTTGTTGTTTAAAATATTTGCAGATATAGATGTTTTTGATATTGAGGTAGACACAACAGATGTAGATAAATTTATCGAAACCGTTAAATTAATTGCTCCAACTTTTGGAGGAATTAATTTAGAAGACATTAAGGCTCCTGAAGCTTTTGAAATTGAAAGAAGATTAAAAGAAGAGTTGGACATTCCTGTGATGCATGATGATCAACACGGAACCGCCATAATCTCATCAGCAGCATTGAAAAATGCATTAGAAATTACAGAGAAAAATATAGAAGAGGTTCAAATTGTTGTAAACGGAGCAGGTGCAGCAGCCATCTCTTGTACAAGATTATATTTAGCATTAGGAGTAAAAAGAGAAAATGTTGTAATGTGTGATAGCAAAGGCGTTATCAGAAAAGATAGAACAGATTTATCTTCACAGAAAGCAGAGTTTGCCACCAGTAAAAAAGATGTTTTTACTTTAGAAGAAGCCATGCATAATGCTGATGTCTTTATCGGATTGTCTAAAGGGAATGTGGTTACACCAGAAATGCTATTGTCAATGGCAAAAAACCCAATTGTATTTGCAATGGCAAATCCAGTTCCAGAAATTGAATATGATTTAGCTATAAAAACGAGAGAAGATATTATCATGGCAACGGGAAGATCTGATCATCCAAATCAAGTAAATAATGTGCTTGGTTTTCCGTTTATTTTCCGTGGTGCCTTAGATGTAAGAGCAACAAAAATTAACGAAGAAATGAAAATGGCAGCTGTTCATGCTTTAGCAGATTTGGCGAAGAAAACTGTCCCTGAGCAAGTAAATATCGTGTATGATGAAATTAGTTTGTCTTTTGGTAAAGAATACATCATCCCTAAACCATTTGACCCACGTTTAATTTATGAAATTCCGCCAGCCATTGCAAAAGCAGCGATGGATTCAGGTGTTGCTTTAGAGCCCATCGAAGATTGGGAAAAATACAGAGAAGAATTGATGGAGCGCTCTGGTACAGGAAGCAAAGAAATTAGAATGTTGCATAATAGAGCAAAGAACAATCCGAAAAGTATTGTATTTGCAGAAGCAGATCACTTAGATGTATTAAAAGCAGCACAAAGAGTATATGATGTTAAAATTGGAAAACCAATTTTATTGGGAAGAAAAGAAGTCATTTTAGAGTTAAAAGAAGAGATTGGATTTACAGCAGATGTGCCAATTATTGATCCTAAAACAGATGAAGAAGAAGCGCGTAGAAATCGTTTTGGAGAAATTTACTGGAAAACACGTCAGCGAAAAGGAATTACCTTGTTACAAGCTTGTAAAATGATGCGAGAGCGAAATTATTTCGCAGCAATGATGGTAAATGCAGGTGAAGCAGATTCTTTAATCACTGGGTATTCAAGGTCATATCCATCAGTTGTAAAACCAATGTTAGAATTGATAGAAAAAGATACTGGAATAACTCGAGTAGCAGCAGCAAACTTAATGCTGACCAAACAAGGGCCAATGTTTTTAGCAGATACAACGATTAACATCAACCCGAATGCAAAAGAGTTGGCAAAAATATCTCAATTAACATATTCGCTAGCTAGAATGTTTGGTGTAAAGCCAAATATTGCAATGTTATCTTTTTCTAATTTTGGATCTTCAAATTCTGAAAGTGCACTGAAAATAAGAGAAGCCGTTACTTTTATTCACAGACATTTCCCTGAAGTTGTTATAGATGGAGAATTGCAAGCAGACTTTGCTTTGAACAGAACAATGTTGGCAAAAGAGTTTCCGTTTTCTAAATTAAATGGCAAAAAAGTTAATGTGTTAATTTTTCCTAATTTAGATGCTGCAAATATTACTTATAAATTAATGAAGCAAGTAGATGAAGTTGAATCTATAGGCCCAATTATGATGGGTTTAAAAAAACCTGTACATATTTTACAGTTAGGAGCAAGTGTAGATGAAATGGTAAATATGGCAGCCGTTGCCGTTGTAGATGCGCAACAAAAACAAAAGCACAATTCATAAAAAATCCAACATGATTACACAAATTAAAGGAAGATTAGTAGAGAAAAACCCAACACATGTTGTTATAGACTGTGCAGGTGTTGGTTATTTATTACACATTTCTTTAAACACCTTTTCTTTAATACCAGATAGTGAAGCATTAACCCTATATACTCATTTATCAGTTAAAGAAGATTCACATACTTTATATGGGTTTATTGATAAAACAGAACGAGAAATTTTTAGGTTGTTAATATCTGTTTCTGGGGTTGGGCCAAGTATAGCAAGAACGATGTTGTCTTCGATGACATCAGAAGAAATACAGCAAGCAATAGCCTCAGAAAACATTGCTTTAATTCAATCTGTCAAAGGAATTGGAGCTAAAACAGCACAGCGTGTAATTATTGATTTAAAAGATAAAATTTTAAAAACCTATGATTTAGATGCAATTTCTGTAGTTAGAAACAATACAAACAAAGATGAGGCGTTATCTGCATTAGAAGTATTAGGCTTTAACAGAAAACAATCGGATAAAGTGTTAAACACAATTTTAAAAGAGCAACCCGAAGCTTCTGTAGAATTGTTAATTAAAGGTGCATTAAAAAGTTTATAATATAATTGAGGAAAAAGTATTTTCATACATTACTTTGTGTAGTTGCTTTATTAGCAACTACAGCTATTTTTTCACAAACTGTAAAAACGAAAAACGACTCTATTAAAAAAGATTCAATACCTGTTTTAAAATACAAGTTTAAAGGAAATCAAAAAGGAAGCTTATTTTTAAATGCTCCAACCACATATTCTGTTGTTTTTGATAAGAAACTAAATAAATACATAATTGTAGAATTATTGGATGGTTTTAAAGTTGGAAATCCAATTTTTATGTCTCCAGAAGAATATCAAAAGTATCGCTTAAAAAAAGACATTAAAGACTATTTCAAAGAAAAAAATGATGCTTTAAGCAAGAAAAAAGGAAGTGAAAATGCTCAAAAAAATTTACTTCCAAAATACTATGTGAATTCTAAGTTTTTTGAATCTATTTTTGGAGGAAATACTGTAGAGGTAATACCTAGTGGTAGCCTAAACATTAAGCTTGGAGGTATTTATCAAAATGTAGACAATCCTCAATTGTCAGAAAACAATAGAAGTAGCTTTACCTTTGATTTTGATCAGCAAATAAATGCAAGTATTATTGCCAATATTGGTAAAAGATTAAAAGTTACTGCAGATTATGACACCCAATCTACCTTTGATTTTCAAAATTTAATTAAACTAGAATACACACCCACAGAAGACGATATTATTAGAAAAATTGAAGCAGGTAATGTTTCAATGCCAATAAAAAATTCTTTAATAAACGGAGCACAAAGTTTATTTGGTTTAAAAACAGAATTGCAATTTGGAAAAACAAGTGTAACAGCTGTTTTTTCTCAGCAAAACTCAGAAAGTAAAACAGTAATAGCAGAAGTAGGAGCATCAATTAATCCTTTTGAACTAAGGGCTACAGACTACGATGACAACAGACACTTTTTTTTATCACAATATTTTAGAGAAAACTATAAAAGCTCACTTCAAAACTATCCTTTAGTTAGTAGTCCAATTAACATTACAAGAATAGAAGTTTGGATAACCAATAGAAACTCTAACACAGAAAACTTTAGAAGCATTGTTGCTTTGGCAGATATAGGAGAACCAAATAAACCAGATTTTGTTGGTTCTGGGGTAAATCCAACCTCACCTTCACAAGTTCAAGGGAAAAACATACCTTCAAACAACGCAAATAATTTATTTAGTTTATTAGATCCATCAAGCGGAATTAGAGATATTACCACTGTAGAAAGTACGTTATTAAATTATGGTTTAAGTCAAGGAACTGGCTATTCTACCTTGCAAAATGCCAGAAAATTAAATGAAAACGAATACTCATTGAATCCGCAATTAGGATTTATTTCGTTAAATAGAAAACTTTCTGACGGAGAAGTATTAGCTGTTGCTTATGAATATACAGTTGTTGGAAGTTCAGAAACTTCTTTTAAAGTTGGAGAACTATCTAATGACGGAATTGTAGCGCCAAGTAACTTGGCAGTAAAACTATTACGAAGTGAAATCATTACTACAAAAAGAGTAGTTGCAGGGAATGAAGAACAATTTCCAACTTGGAAATTAATGATGAAAAACGTGTATCCTTTAGGTGTTTTTCCATTGTCTCAAGATGGTTTTCGATTCGAAATTTTATACAGAGATGATAAAACTGGAATTCCGTCTAATACATTACAAAATGCTGTAACACCTGGCATTGCAAATAAGACGTTGTTAAATGTTTTAAATTTAGACAAGCTAGATCAGAGTTCATATGCGGTTACAGGTGGAGACGGATTTTTTGATTATGTAGAAAATGTAACTGTAAACTCTAACAGAGGATTTATTATTTTTCCAGAAACAGAACCTTTTGGAAATGACTTATCAAATTCATTAACATCACCTTCAGATAAAAATGATTATGTCTTTAATGAGTTATATATCAATACAAAAGCGCAAGCAAAAAACAACTATCAGAACAAAGATAAATTTTTACTGAAAGGATACGCAAAATCAGAAAATAGTGGAGGAATTCCGTTAAATGCATTTAATGTACCAAGAGGCTCAGTTAAAGTTACTGCAGCAGGAAGGCAGCTAGTTGAAGGGGTAGATTTTGTTGTAGACTATCAGTTTGGTAGAGTACAAATTATAGATCCAGGATTGCAATCTTCGGGTGTTCCTATAAATGTTTCTACAGAAAACAATTCGGTTTTCAATCAACAACGAAAAACTTTTATGGGCTTAGAAGTTGAGCATCGTTTTTCTGATGAATTTATTTTAGGCGGAACGATTTTAAACGTTAATGAAAAACCAATCACTCAAAAAGTAAATTTTGGAAGCGATCCAATTAACAATACAATGTTTGGTTTAAATGTAGATTATTCTACAGAAATGCCAATTTTTACAAAATGGGCAAATAAACTTCCTTTTGTAGATACAGATGTTCCTTCTAATTTATCTGTAAGAGCAGACTTGGCATATCTACTTCCAGGAACACCTAGTGGTGTTGATATTAACGGACAAGCAACTACTTATGTAGATGATTTTGAAGCGTCACAAATTCCAATTGACCTATTATCACCTTTAAATTGGTTTACAGCGAGCACACCATTATCACAAAATTTAAATGGTACTGCAAATGATTTAAGCTATAATGATAAAAGAGCAAAACTAGCTTGGTATTCAATTGATCAATTGTTTTATGGAAATGGTCCAAAACCTGGAAATATTGACAATATTGAATTGTCTAGAACTGAAGTTCGTCAAATAGGATACTCAGAACTATTTCCAAATACAGAGTTGGATTTAACACAAAATATTTTAGTAAGAACATTAGATTTAGCGTATTTCCCTTCGGAAAGAGGAACGTATAATTTTGACACTGGTGCTACTGTTAATGCAGACGGAACTTTTTCTAATCCACAAGATCGTTGGGGTGGAATAATGCGTCCGTTAACAACCAATAATTTTGATCAAGCCAATGTAGAGTATATTCAGTTTTGGGTTAAAGATCCATATCAAGATTATTCGATTACCAATGCAGAAGGTTTACCAACAGGTATAAATCCTAATAATCCAGTAAATCAAGTTGGAGAACTGTATTTTAACCTTGGAAACATCTCAGAAGACATTTTAAAAGACAATCGAAAGATGTACGAAAACGGAATGCCAGCGGATGGTTCTACTTCAAATATTATTGCATCAACTTGGGGAAATGTTCCTACAAATCAATCCATATTATATGCTTTTGATGTAGATGATGCCGCTAGAAAAAATCAAGATATTGGTTTAGATGGATTAAAAAATGAAGATGAATTGAGTTTTTATCAATCAAAAGTTTTTGACATAAATAAATTAAATCCAAATGATATTGCTTCAGACAATTTTCAGTTTTTTAGAAGCACCAATTTCGACAATACAAATGCTTCCGTGATAACGAGGTATAAAAACTTTAATAATACAGAAGGAAATTCGCCAACGGCAAATCAATCTACAGAATCGTATCCAACTTCATCAACTTCTTATCCAGATGTAGAGGACATCAATAAAGATCAAACCATGAATACTGTAGAAAGTTACTTTGAATATAAAGTCTCTTTAAACAAAAACGATTTGGTCAAAGGAATTAACAATATTGTTGATGAAAAAGAAACTTCGGTAACTTTAGCGGATGGAACTTCTAAAAAAACAAAATGGTATCAATTTAGAATTCCGGTTAGAAGTGGAACACCGGTAAATGGAATTACAGATTTTAATAGCATACGTTTTATTAGAATGTTTATGACCAAATTTAAAATGCCTGTTGTATTGCGTTTTGGTCAATTAGAATTGGTTAGAGGAGATTACAGACGTTATACAAAAACGCTTAATCCAGCTGTAAATCCACCTCAAGATTTAACAAATCAACAATTAAATAATTTTGAAGTTGGAGTTGTAAATATTGAGCAAAATGAAGGAAGATATGTACTGCCTCCAGGGATTGTTAGAGAGCAATTACAAGGAAGTTCTACCATACAACAGCAGAACGAGCAATCGGTTTCTTTAAAAGTTAAAAGCCTGTTACAAAACGAAACCAGAGCTATTTATAAAAATGTTAGTGTAGATTTAAGAATGTATAAAAACTTAAAAATGTTTATACATGCAGAACCTATTGTTCCTGGAAGTGTTGGAGATGATGACTTGCTTGCAATTATTAAATTAGGAACTGATTTAGATGATAATTTTTATCAAATAGAAGTGCCATTGAAAATATCTGCAAGCGGAAGTTTAGAACCAACAAATGTATGGCCAGATTCAAATAATTTAGACCTTATATTAGAAGAACTAGGAAAATTAAAATTAAAGAGAGATGGAGAGATTCCAAATTCAGGAGGAACCCTTTCCATTAATAAAATATATCCTTTCCCGTCAAATAGTGATCCAAAAACCTTGACAATAAGAGTTAAAGGAAACCCTACAATAGGTTCAATAAGAACTTTAATGTTAGGTGTAAAAAACACAAGCGCAACTCAAAAAAGTGCAGAAATTTGGTTCAACGAATTACGTTCTTCAGGATTTGATAATCAAGGAGGATGGGCAGCAGTTGTAAATGCAGATGCTAACTTTGCAGATTTAGCAGATATTTCTATTACCGGTAGAATGCAAACAATTGGTTTTGGAAATGTAGAAGATAGAGTTAACCAAAGAAGTATTGAAGAAACTAGACAGTATGATGTTTCTACAAATATTAATTTAGGAAAAATGATGCCTAAAACATGGAGCATTCAATTACCAATGAGCTACAGTATAGGTGAAGAGTTTAGAGATCCTAAATACGACCCACAATACCAAGATGTAAAATTTGCCGACGCTAAAAAAGTAAACCCGAATTCTATTAATTCTCAAGATTATACATTAAGAAAAAGCATTAGTTTTAATAATGTAAAGAAAAATAGAAATCCAGAATTTACAAAAAAACCGAAGCCATATGATATTGAGAATTTTTCTGTTTCGTATGCTTTTTCTGAAGAGTTTCACAAAGACTATAATATCGAAAAGTATTTAAATCAGAACTTAAGAGCAGGAGCGAGTTATAATTTTACATTTCAGCCAAAATTTATTGAACCATTTAAAAATTCTAAATTTTTTGGAGAAAGTAACCATTGGCAAATAATTAAAGATTTAAACATTAATTTATTACCAAAATCTATCGGATTAAATTCTAGAATTACTAGAAATTATATACAACAAAGGTCTAGAAATTTAATAACAGGATTAAGTCCACAGCCAACATTAACTCAGCGTAGATTTATGTTTGATTGGGATTACACCATTGGATTTGATATTACCAAGTCGTTGAGTGTAAACTTTAATGCGAACAACAGTTATTTGTTCGATAATTTTGGAAATGGTGAGGAGATAGAAATTTTTGATCAATTATTTACTATGGGAAGACCAGATCATTACAATCAAAAATTAACAGCAAACTATAAATTGCCAATTAATAAGTTGCCATATTTAAGTTTTGTTACAGCAGATTATGGATATACAGCCAATTTTGATTGGAAAGCAGCATCTAAAAGTTATGTAGATAAAATTGGTAATTTATTGCAAAACTCAAATACTCATAACTTAAATACAACCTTTAGTTTTTCTAAATTATATACAGATACAGGATTAAAAAAACTGTTTGTTACAAATACAAAAGCACCTAAAACAAGTTCAAATCAATTTCAAGCACCACAATTACCAACTACAACAAACATTAAACCCCAAAAAGCAACCGTAAAAGATAAAATATTATTGGGCGTTTATGATTTGGTAACAGCTGTTAAAACTGCAAAAATAAGTTATGCATCTAATAACGGAACAATGTTGCCAGGTTATTTAGGGAGCTCAGGGTTCTTAGGAAGAGACCAAATAAATGGTGGTTTTGCACCAACACTAGGTTTTGTTTTTGGTAGCCAGATAGATATTAGAAACAAAGCATTTGAAAAAGGATGGTTGGTAGATAGAGCCGTTGGGTCAGAATATTATAATAAAACCTATAGTAGAACACATTTCAACAAATTAGATTATACAGTTTCTTTGACACCTTTTAAAGATTTAAACATTGAATTAACTGGAAATAAAATTGAAACGAATAATATTTCACAACAATTAGATGTGGAAGGTGGAGTTTTAAATACATCAGCACCAATTACAGAAACAGGAAACTTTAGCACAAGTTTTTCTATGCTGTCTACAGTTTTTAAAGATTCAGATCAATTATTCAATTCGTTTTTAGCAAATAGAATAGTTTTATCTCAAAGATTATCTTCAGAAACAGGATTGCCAAATACTACAAATGCAGCTTTTAAAGAAGCCGGACAGCAAGTGTTGTTGCCAGCTTTTATTGCTGCATATTCTGGTGACAATGCAAATTCAGTTGGATTAGGGTTGTTTAAAAACATTCCAATTCCGAATTGGACATTGCGTTACAATGGATTAATGAAATTAGATTGGTTCAAAGATAATTTTTCAAGTTTTACAATTACAAATGGATATAAATCTTCGTATACAATTTCTAATTACACAAACAATTTACAGCACGATCAAACAGATTTAACCAAAGTAAATGCAACAGGCAATTATCAACCAAAACTATTAATAGCATCCGCCAGCTTAATAGATGAATTTTCTCCACTAATTAAAATAGACATGAAAATGAAAAACTCATTTTCTTTTAAAGGTGAAATTAGAAAAGACAGAACACTAACTTTAAACTTTGACAATAGTACACTAACAGATATTAAAGGAACAGAGTACATATTTGGTGTTGGCTATAGATTAAAAAATGTTGCATTTAAAACTCGTTTTGCCGGCAAGCAACAAAGGCTTAAAGGAGACATTAACATGAGAGCAGACATCTCTTTAAGAGATAATTTAACAGTGATTAGATCTGTAGATATAGAAAATAATCAAATAAGTGGTGGTCAAAAACTTTTATCTATTAAATTTGCAGCAGACTATAAATTAAATAGTAATATAACAACATCATTTTATTATAATCACCTCATGTCTAAATATGCAATTTCAACCACATTTCCTAGACAATCTATTAATGCTGGTTTCAATTTAATTTATAACTTAGGCAACTAAAAATTAATCAACTATAAAAAATTATTACAATGAACATTCCATCAGAATTAAAGTACACAAAAGACCACGAATGGATTAAAGTAGATGGCGATACAGCTATTATTGGTATTACAGATTTTGCACAAAGCGAACTTGGTGATATCGTATATGTAGATGTAGATACTCTTGATGATACGGTAGAAAAAGATGACGTTTTTGGATCTGTAGAAGCCGTTAAAACAGTTTCAGATTTATTTATGCCATTAACTGGAGAAGTTATCGAATTTAACGAAGCGTTAGAAGATGAGCCAGAATTAGTAAATAAAGATCCTTACGGAAACGGCTGGATGATTAAAGTAAGCATACAAGACGCTTCTCAAATAGATGATTTACTAGATGCGCAAGCTTATCAAGATCTTATTAAAGGATAAAATTATCTTTATTGCAATAAGTATTGCAGTGTTAATTGGTTTTTTGAGTTTAACGAAAGTGCCAGAATCACCAATTAAATTATCTTCACAAGATAAAATATTTCATGCCATTGCGTATTTTGTTTTAGCACTTACTTGGTTGCTTAGTTATCCAACCTCTAGGAAAAAAAATAAGATAAAATATGCAATAGCATTTGGTTGTGTTTTTTATGGCATAATTATTGAAGTTTTACAAACAACTCTTACAACTCATAGGACAGCAAGTTTTCTTGATGTTTTAGCAAATTCGGTTGGAGTATTTATGGCATTGTTAATTTTTAATTCAATTTATAAAAAAATTGATGCTATTTAGCTTTAATACTTGCATAAGTCATAAGAAATTAATTAAATTAGCGAACTATTAAAAAAACATTAGGATGGAAATTAAGAAAAATCCAAAATCAAACTTAGAGAACTACTCAAAGTTGTTTATTCAACTTGGTTTGGTTTTAGCACTTTTTGTTACTTATGTAGCAATGGAAAACAAAACCTATGATAGAGCAATTGATGCATTTGGTGATGCAAATATGCAAGACTTAATGGAAGAAGATATTCCTATTACAGAACGTATAGAGGAGATTAAACCAAAAGCACCACCACCACCAGCTCCAGAAAAAATCGAAATTGTAGAAGACGAAAAAGAAGTTGAAGAAACTGTAATCGAAACTACTGAGACTGATGAAACTGAAGCTGTTCAAGTAGAAGAAATTGTTGAGGTAGAAGAAGTAGAGGAAGTTGTAGAAGATGTTCCTTTTGCAATTATTGAAGAAGTTCCAATTTTTCCAGGTTGTACTGGTACAAGAGCAGAAAAAAGTGATTGTCTTAACGATAAAATTAAAAAACACGTAACAAGAAAATTTAACGGCGATTTAGCTGGTGAATTAGGATTGTCTCCAGGTAAAAAGAAAATTTGGGTAGTTTTTAGAATTGATCCAAAAGGAAATATTACCGAAATTAATGCAAGAGCACCACACCCTAGGCTTAGAGATGAGGCAATTAGAGTAACAAAAACATTACCTAAAATGACTCCAGGTAAACAAAGAGGAGTTCCAGTAGGAATGAAATATACGTTACCAATTTTATTTAGTGTTGAATAACATTTAATAAAAAAAGCAATAAAAAAGAGCAACCCATTGGGTTGCTCTTTTTTATGGGCTTTATATTTAGTATTTTTGTTATATATTTTTATTCCAAATGGAACTTGCACAATATTTAGACACTACCTATTTAAAAAAACCGAGTCAGGCTAATATTTCTGAAGAAGAAACTAGAGCTAATGTTATTAAATTGGTTGAAGATGCAATTGAATTTAATTTTAAATTGGTAATGATTAGAGCTAATTATATTTCTTTGGCTAAAGAAATGATTAGCAAGGCTAATTCAACTGTCCAAGTTGGTACCGTTATCGGTTTTCATGAAGGAACCTATTCTTTGGCAGAAAAGCTTAATGAAGCTCAGGATGCAATTGACTTAGGGGTAGATGACTTAGATTATGTTATCAATTACGAGGCTTTTAAAAACGGAAACACTAATTTAGTAGTAGAGGAAATTATTAAAGGAACAGCTATTGGTTTAAAAAACAATAAAATTGTAAAATGGATAATTGAAGTTGCTGCTTTGACTAATGAACAAATTGCTTCAATTTCTAGCTTAATAAAAAACCTTGTCATTGAAAATTTTGGAATTGATAATGCAAAAAATGTATTTGTAAAGTCATCTACAGGGTTTTATAAAACAGAAGATGGTAAGCCAAATGGAGCCACTTTTGAAGCGATTAAAATTATGTCTGACAATGCACGACCTTTTAAAATTAAAGCTGCAGGAGGTGTAAAAACAAAGAATGATGTTTTAAAAATGATTACTTTAGGGGTTGAAAGAATTGGCACTTCGTCTGCTAAAGAAATAATTGAAGAAACTAAGATTGATTTAAAATATTAAATGAGTAAATTTAAAGCACACGAAACAGCAGTTATTGATAACGGTTGCGTAATTGGAGAAGGGACAACTATTTGGCACTTTAGCCATATTATGCCGAACTGTACAATTGGAAATAATTGTAATATTGGTCAAAATGTAGTGGTATCGCCAGAGGTGATTTTAGGGAATAATGTTAAAGTTCAGAACAACGTTTCTATATACACCGGAGTGATTTGCGAGGATGATGTTTTTTTAGGACCTTCAATGGTTTTTACAAATGTGATAAACCCGAGAAGTGCTGTCAATAGAAAAAATCAATATTTAAAAACAGTTGTTAAAAAAGGAGCAAGTATCGGTGCTAATGCTACTATAGTTTGTGGCAACGATATAGGTGAATTTTCTTTTATTGGTGCTGGAGCAGTTGTTGTTAAAGAAGTTTTTCCATATGCTTTGGTTGTTGGAAACCCTTCGAAACAAATTGGTTGGATTAGTGAATTTGGACATCGTTTAAATTTTGATGAACAAGGAATTGCTGAGTGTCCAGAAAGTAAAGAAAAATACTATTTAAAAGATAACAGAGTTTCTAAATTCTAATTTATATCAAATGAAGAACAGAATTTTACTTTTTGCTTTATTAACTCCACTCTTGATTTTTGCACAATCAGAAAAATATCCTGAATATAATAAATGTCAAAATGTTGAGGTAAAAAACATTGAACAGTGTTTCTATGAAACAACCAAAGAACTTTTTTTTAATGAGTTTAAAGTTCCTTCAATAATAGAAAATGAAAAATATAAAGGAAATATCAATGCTGTTTTTTTAGTAACAAATACAGGGCAATTTAAACTTCTTTATATCAATTCTCCCTAGAAAGAATTAAAGTTAGAAGTAAACAGAGTCTTTAACACATTCCCACAAATTACACCCGCAAAATTTAATAACAACAATGTTGAGATGCGTTTTGCTTTGCCTATAAATTTTCCATTAAATAAAAATAATGACCCTGAAGAAATTGTTGAAATAGAAAAAGAAGAAAATCCTCTGGTTGTCCTTAAAAAAGAACTTAAGGAATCAATTTTTGTAGAACATCAAAGTCAATTAAACATCCCTTTTAATCATCAGCGTTATATAAATTATGAATATGCTTTAAATAAAGAATCAAATTCTCATAAAGCTATAAAACCATATGTTTATAGTAGTGTAAATAAAGTATATGATTTAGATAAAGAAAAAAGTCAGTTTTTAAAACCAAATAAAACTTCTTGGCTTCAAAGAAAAATTTGGAATGAGCATCTGTTAGAAGTAAAAGGAGATGGGTATTGGTTTAATCTAGATTTTTTACTTGACACACAATTAGGAAAAGACAATTCTGATGTTTCTTATACATTTAATAATTCTAGAAATTTAACGATAAATGGTGGATTAGGTAAGAACTTTTCTTTTTCAGCTACAATTTATGAAAGTCAAGGACGATTTGCAGGGTATATAAATGATTATATATCAAATCCGTCAGATACCTTTAAACCAGCATTTTCGGAAGGATTAGTTCCGGGAAGAGGTAAGGCAAAAGGGTTTAAAACGAATGCTTACGATTATCCTGTGGCAGAAGGTTATTTAACATACACTCCAAGTAAATTTTTACAGTTACAATTTGGGAATGGAAAGAATTTTATTGGAGACGGATATAGATCTTTGTTGCTTTCTGATGTTTCTTCTCCAATGCCATATTTAAAAATGAGTGTAAATTTTTGGAAACTAAATTATACAAACATTTGGATGTGGGGTACAGATGTTAGGCACCCAGTGGTTGTAAATAACGAACATCCTAGAAAGTATATAGCCATACATTATTTAAGTATTAATGTTACAGAAAAATTAAACATTGGTCTTTTTGAAACTGCAGTCTCTAAAGGCGATCAAGGCTTTGATATTGGATTTATGAATCCGTTAATGTTTTACAGATCTGTTGAGTTTGCTAGAGGAGAAGATGCAGGTAATGCCATGCTAGGATTGACAGCAAAATATAAACTAAAAGAAAACCTAATCTTATATTCACAATTAGTTATAGATGACTTTGCCTTAGGAAAAATTAGTGATTTAGGGTATTGGAGTAACAAATTTATATTTTTAAAAATAAAAATTGTATATTTGTTATGTGGTGTAAAAGCCACTTTCTTTTTCATAGCAATTTTCCCACTCTAATTTTAGAGTGGGTTTTTTTATTTAAGTCAGTTTTAAAATTTTTGCATAAAAAAAGTCCTAACAAATTAATGTTAAGACTTTTGTACTCAAGATGGGACTTGAACCCATACGGGCATTACTGCCCACTGGATTTTAAGTCCAGCGTGTCTACCAATTCCACCACTTGAGCATTGGTATTATATAATAGAATAGAGCGAAAGACGGGATTTGAACCCGCGACCCTCACCTTGGCAAGGTGATGCTCTACCCCTGAGCTACTTTCGCGCAGTATATTTTTAAAGAACTTACATATCTTTCAATGCGGGTGCAAAGTTAAAACAAAAAAGGAAATAGCAAAGATTTTTTTAAAATATTTTAAATAGAAATCTATTCCATTTTTATGGCATAAAAAGCAAGAAATTAGCATAGAATAAAATATCTTTGCAAAAGATTTGAAAAAATAAATGAACTCCATTTCAGGAATAGAAAATAAACCAACAATAAAAAACTTTGTTACAGATTTTAAGCAACTTACAAAAGTTGGTTTGTCTTTAAGCGTTGTTTTTTCTTCTATTGCAGGGTATTTATTAGCAGCAGAAATGGTTGATGTATTAATACTTATTCAACTAGCCATAGGAGGTTATTTTATGGTTGGTGCTTCAAACGCATTTAATCAAGTAATAGAAAAGGACACAGATTCTTTGATGAAGAGAACCATGAATAGGCCTTTGCCAACCGGAAGAATGTCTGTTTCTACCGCATTAACAATAGCCTTTTCTTTTACAATTCTTGGAATTGCAATTTTATATAACATCAATGCAAAGTCAGCATTGTTTGGTGCAATTTCAATTTTTATATATACCAGTGTTTATACACCATTAAAGTCAGTAACCCCTTTAGCCGTTTTTGTAGGAGCAATTCCAGGAGCAATTCCTTTTATGTTAGGTTGGGTAGCAGCTACAAATCAATTTGGAATTGAAGCAGGGTTTTTATTTTTAATTCAATTTTTCTGGCAATTCCCTCATTTTTGGGCAATTGGTTGGTTACAATTTGAAGAATATCAAAAGGCAGGGTTTAACATGTTGCCCATGAATAAAAAAGATAAAGGAGCCATAAAGCAAATTATCTTTTATACAGTAATAATGATTTTAGTTTCTATTGCGCCTGTTCTTAAAGTAACAGGTGCGTTTTATATCTTTCCAGCAACAGCTGTAATTATTGCGTTAGCTGGAGGTTCTATGTTGTATTATGGAGTTCAATTATACAAAACAGAGTCTAATGTAGAAGCTAGAAAACTAATGTTATCAAGTGTAATTTATATAACGTTAGTTCAAGTAATATACGTAATTGATAAATTTTTACATTAAAATAATGAGTCAAGAGAGTTTAAAAACGGAATTAAAAGTAGCAAAGAAAAAGTCTGCAAAACCAATGCTATGGGTTTCAATGATTAGCATGACAATGTTTTTTGCAGGTTTAACAAGTGCTTATGTAGTTAGTAGAAAAAGAGAAGATTGGGTTTCGTTTGATTTGCCAATGGCATTTTATATTAGCACGGCCTTAATTGTCTTTAGTAGTATTACATTTATTTTAGCACAAAGATTACTTAAAAGAGACAATAGCAAAGGAAGTTTTCTATTGCTTCTTATCACATTGGTTTTAGGGGTTGGATTTATATATTATCAGTACGAAGGATTTGTTCAATTAAGAAATGTTGGGTTGTTTTTTACCGGTCCGAACAGTACAGTATCTACCTCTTTTATTATTGGAATTACTTTTATGCACGTTTTACACCTAATTGCAGGGTTAATTGTGCTATTAGTAGTAATTTATAATCATTTTAAATCTAAGTATAATTCCGCAGAAATGCTTGGTTTTGAGCTAGGTGCAATTTTTTGGCACTTTGTTGGAGTACTTTGGATCTATCTATTTTTCTTTTTCTATTTTATTAGATGATGAAAATTATGTAATTTTGACAAACTATTTAAAAAATAATTAACATAGACATTTATGGGAGCAACTATTGCTTTAAATTCTGAAGACAAAACTACCTGGAACGGTGGTGGAAATAGACCTTTTGGAGCTAGTTACGGAAAAATGATGATGTGGTTTTTTATCGTATCAGATGCATTAACTTTTTCTGGATTTTTAGCCGCTTACGGTTTAACAAGATTTAAATTTATAGACTCTTGGCCAATTGCCGATGAAGTTTTTACTCACTTTCCGTTTTTACATGGAGTACATGCACCAATGTACTATGTAGCATTAATGACATTTATCTTAATCTTTTCTTCTGTAACAATGGTGTTAGCCGTTGATGCTGGTCATCAAATGAAGAAAAAGAAAGTAGCATGGTATATGTTGTTTACAATTATTGGAGGTTTAATCTTCTTAGGTTCTCAAGCTTGGGAATGGAAAAATTTTATTGGAGGTTCTTACGGAGCGGTTCAAACAACAGATGGTAAAATTTTACAATTTGTAAAAGATGGACATCAAATTGCATTGTCTGATTTTGTAGTTGAAGAACACGAAGAAAGAGTTCAACATACCAGAAAAAATGGATTATGGAATGAAAGCGAAGGAACATTACCTAGTTATTCTGTAAACGAAGTAGTAAATTCTTATAAGAATGATCCTTCTGTATTAATAAGAGTAGAAAAGATTGATCTTGCTACAAAGAAAAAACAGATTCTTTCTAGAGAAGAAGGAGAACGTTATTTATTAAATGCAAAGCAAGTTGTAGAAGGCGCTAATCTTCATGTAAATGAATATGGAAATCCTATTTTTGCAGATTTCTTTTTCTTCATTACTGGATTTCACGGATTTCACGTATTCTCTGGAGTACTTATAAATATCATCATATTTTTTAATGTTTTAATAGGTACTTACGAAAAAAGAGGACATTATGAAATGGTAGAAAAAGTAGGGTTATATTGGCACTTTGTAGATTTAGTTTGGGTATTTGTATTCACATTCTTCTACTTAGTTTAATTGTAAAAAGATAATAAAAATGGCACACGCACACGAATCTAATACAAAAAGAATATGGATGGTTTTTGGAATACTATCTGTAATAACAATTGTAGAAGTTGTTTTCGGTATTATAAAACCAGAAGCTTTACATTTAACAAGTTTTTTAGGTACAAGCCCACTTAACTGGATATTTATCATTTTAACTTTAGCAAAAGCATATGGAATTACATGGGCTTTTATGCACATGGAAGGTGAAAAAAAATGGTTTAGAAGAGCTGTAGTTTGGACTGCTGTATTTCTAATCATCTATTTAGTTACTTTGTTGTTAATAGAAGGAGTATATCTATTTGATGTAATGTCTCCTTTAACAAAATGGAATTACTAATTTGTATTAAAATATATTAAGGTGGTTTTTACCACCTTTTTTTTGCATCATGAAGAAAAATAAAATAAAAAAAGCACTAGTATTATCGGCCTTATTTTTAGGTCCATTGATCTTTTATATTTTCCTTTCATTAGGAATTTATCATCATGCAAATTTACCAATTCTTACAAAAAAAGTAGAAAATGTAAATGGATCAGTTTCTTTCCAAAATCATTTTTCTGTGGTTAGTTTTTTAGGAACTGATATTGATAAAAATAAAGGAGGCCTTTTTAATTTAAACGAAGTTATTTATAAAAGATATCGTAAAAGTCTTTATTTTCAATCTGTTTTAATTGCGCCCAAAGGAACAGAAGTACAAGTTGAATCTTTAAAAAAGAAACTAAAAACATACACAGATATAGAAAACTGGAAGTTTGTTTTTATGGGTGAGGATGAGATTAAAAGCCTATTTAAAAGTTTTGATTCGCCCTACACCATCAAACAAGATTTAAGCTCAGAATATGTCTTTATTATTGATAGAGAATTGCGCTTAAGAGGAAGAAAGGATGATGAAGATACAGAAAATGGAAGATTATATGGTTATAATATGAATTCTGTAAATGACCTTAAGAATAAGATGAAAAAAGATATTGAAATTATATACTACCAATTAAAAAAATCGATTGAAAAAGAAAAGCGATTTAAACGTAAAATATAAAGTACAATGAAAAAAAAATATTCATATATAGGTATTTCTTTTATCATATTAATTTTCGGAATTTATGTGATCCCAAAAGTGGTTCAAAAATTTCAAAAATCAGATTTGGTTACATTCAATAAAGTACCTGATTTTGAATTAATGAATCAAAACGGAAATACAATTACCAATAAAAACTTTGAAGGAAAAGTATTTGTCGTAGAATTTTTCTTTACAACATGTCCATCTATTTGTCCGATTATGAATAGAAAAATGATTACAATTCAAAATGAGTTTTATGGAAATCCAAATTTCGGAATTGCATCTTTTTCAATTACTCCAGATATTGATACTCCAAAAGTATTGAGCCAATATAGAAAAGACCACAACATTACCAGTAAAAATTGGCAGATGTTAACAGGTAAAAGTCAAGACTATGTGTATGATTTATCCAACAAAGGATTTAAGCTATATGCTGGTAATGGAGAAGAAGAACATGGTGGATTCGAACATTCAGGTTTATTTGCATTGGTAGATAAAGAAGGCAATATTAGATCTAGAAGAGACGATTATGGAAATCCAATCATGTATTATAGAGCCTTAGAAGAAAATGGTTTTCAAGATCAAATTAAAGAATTAAAAGAAGACATAAATATTTTGTTAAATGAGTAAAAAGTTAGCGAATCAAGAAAAAAAATACAACAGAATAATTACAGCTTTATCTATAATTATTCCTTTAGCAGTAGCGCTTTTGTTTGGTGTAAATTTAAAAAAGTTAGGTTTTGATGTAGAGCCTCTTTCGTTTTTACCACCAATATATGCAACAATAAATGGAATTACAGCATTACTTTTAATTTTTGCTGTTATTGCAATTAAAAAAGGAAACAAAAAATTACATGAACAATTAAATACAACGGCTATTTTTTGTTCGGTGTTATTTTTACTAATGTATATTGCTTATCATATGACTTCTGAATCTACAAAGTTTGGAGGTGAAGGAGCTATAAAATATGTGTATTATTTTATTTTATTTTCTCATATTTTGTTGTCAATAGCTGTTATCCCTTTTGTATTAATTACCTTTGTAAGAGCAAAACTTGGAAAATTTACTGAGCATAAAAAAATTGCAAAAATTACATTTCCATTATGGTTGTATGTTGCAATTACTGGTGTGTTAGTTTATTTAATGATTTCTCCTTATTATAGTTGATTATGAAAAAAGGTATAGTTCTTCTGGTTCTCTTATTTACAATTGATATAAAAGCACAATGTGCAATGTGTAAAGCCGTTGTAGAAAATGGTGGACAGGAAATGGCTGAAGGAATCAATTCTGGAATTACTTATTTAATGGCTTTTCCTTACATCCTTGTTGCTCTTTTAGCTTATGTTTTATTCAGATATAAGAAAAGAATTAAAAGTTAGTTTTTTAAAAACAATAAACCTGTAACATATTCTACTTTTGTTCGTCATATTAGCGATGAAGAGTACAAAAAATGTCTGGTTTTATCCACACGTGTTCGAAATCAAACAGTTATAAAAATGCACATTAACACTAACTTACTGATAAACAAATTGTTATAAATTTTTTTATTTAGGCTCACTATTTGTGTCTATAACTGAACTGAAATATAAAGCATAATAAAAAATACATGAAAACTAAAATTTTAATAGGTGTTGCATTAATTGCATTTTCATTTTCTGGAGTTTCACAAAAGAAATGGAATTTAAAAGAAGCTGTCGAATATGCATTAAAAAATAATATCAGCATTAAGCAAAGCGAGTTAGACGTAGAAACTTTTAACGAAAATGTAGCCGGAGCTAAAGGAAATTTTTTACCAAATTTAAACGCATCATCTGGAGCTAATTTAAATTTTGGTTCTACTATTGATCCGGTTAGTAATGGTAGAATATCTTCTACTAGTTTTAGTTCTTCTTATAGTTTACGAAGTGGAATTACCGTTTTTAACGGATTTAGATTGTTAAATTCTTATAAGGACGCAAAATTAAATGCTGTTGGAAGTCAATTGAATTTACAAAAAATCAAAGATGATATTTCTTTAAATGTAGTTAATTCTTATTTAAATATTTTATTTGCAAAAGAGAATTTATCGGTTGCAAAAGTTCAAGCAGAAATAAGTAAAAAGCAAATTGAGGTTGCTAAAAGTCAAGTAGATGCTGGTTCCAAACCTAAAGGAGAATTATTAAATGCCCAATCTGCATACGCAAACGATATACAAACGGTTGTTTCTTTAGAAAACACTTTAAATATTGCCTTATTAGGTCTTGCTCAATTATTACAAGTAGATCCAGACAATTTCGATGTAGAAAAAATTGATGTTGGAGCACCTTCTGCTTCCTTGTTATTTAAAAGTCCAGATGCAGTATATAAAAAAGCAGTTGAAACAAGACCAGAAATATTAAATGCAAAGGTTGGTATTGAAAAAGGCGAAATAGGTATTGCAATTGCTAAAAGTGGTTTTTTACCAACGGTAACTGCTTCTGCAAGCGCAGGAACTAATTATAGTCATCGATTTACTATTTTTCAAGGGCAACGAAATGATTATTTCTTTAAGCAGTTAAATGACAATTTGGGGTATGGATTAGGCTTGTCATTAAGTATTCCTATTTTCAATAGATTTCAGAATAAAGTAAACTTAAACAAAGCGATTATAAGTAAAGAAAAATCTGAGTTAACTTTTGAAAGCGAAAAATTGCGTTTACAACAAACAATTCAGAGAGCCTTTTTAGATGCAAAAGCAGCCTTAAAAAGTTATGAAGCAGCAAGATTATCATTACAAGCACAGCAAGAAGCATTTAAAAATGCACAACAGAGATATAACTATGAAGCCATTACATTATTTGAGTTCGATCAGGTAAGAAACAGGTTGGTAAATGCAGAATCAACATTAATTAGAGCAAAGTACGATTATGTATTTAAATCAAAAGTGTTGAAATTTTATTTTGGAGAATCAGTTATAGAGTAAACATGTTTTAATAAAAGATAAAAAAATCCCTAAGAAATTTCTTAGGGATTTTTTTATGAAATTATTTTTGATGTTAAGAGTTGAAATTTTCTTCAACAATTTTTTTAATCTGTTTATTTAAATAATCCACAGATCGGTAACTAGTATGTTCTAATATAATAACTACTAAATCATCTTCTTGATATTGCGTTATACCAGTGCTAAATCCATTCCACTTTCCAAAATGATACACTATTTTTTCATCATTTTTTTCATTAATTCGAAAACCAAAACCGTAAGGTATTTTTCTTCCATACTTGGTTTTTCCTTTAGCGTACATTAGCTCTAATGACTCTTTAGAGATAATTTTTCCACTATTAAGACCGTTTACCCACTTAAGTAAATCTTTACTTGTTGCGTAGATATTCTTATCACCAACAATTGCGTCGTTAATTGTGTTTGGAATTGTTCGGTGTCTCCAACCACGATACAATCTATATCCTATTAATTGATTTGTTCTTAGTGTGTCATTTTGAAAACTAAAAGCAAAAGAATCGTTCATTTTTAAGGGCTTAAAAATGTTAGCATCCAAGAATTCTGAATAACTCATTTCAGATATTTTTTCTATAAGGGAAGCTAAAACGAAATACCCAGTGTTTGAATAATCAAATTTTCTTCCAGGCCATGAAAACTTAGAAACTTTACTTGTTTCTAAAAACTCCATCATTTCAATATTTGTAGGAGCTTTATTTTTCTTCCATTCATTTTCTGCAACCCAAAAATAATTTGGTAACCCAGAAGTATGATTAAGTAAATGTTGAATTGTAATATTCTTAAAAGGAAATTTTGGGAAATAGGTGGTAATTGTATCCGTTAATTTTAATTGATTTCTTTCCTTTAAAATCATTATGGAAGCAGCTGTAAACTGTTTGCTTACAGAGGCTAATTGATAAATAGACGCCTCGCTTAAATCACTTTTTTTTCTAAAATCTGCATATCCAATTTGATTTTGATACACCAACTTTCCTTTTTTCGCAACTAAAATAGAACCATGAAAATCATGTCTTTTATTTATTCTTTTTAGTAGAGAATCTAATTTATTGGCTACTTTCTTGGTCTCTTTCTTTGAGAATTTTTTTAAAACAACCTCTTTTTTGATACTACTTGTAGAATCTAGAATAGCTTCATTAAGTACTGTTTTTGGCTCTAATTTTTTCGTATTTGTACTAAGCACAAAACTACTTAATAGTATAATAAAGAGGCCAATAAAGTATTTTAAATTACTTTTCAAAAGTGTATTTTATTGTGTTTCAGAGGTAAAAGTAACAATGCTAAACGTTCTTTCAAAATTTTATTTCATTATTAAGGAATAATAATAAACTATATGTTTTTTTTGATGCTTAATGTATCTTTGCAAAAAACGATTCTATTGGCTTATATTTTAAATATTGAGACTTCAACAAAAAACTGCTCCGTTTGTGTTTCTAAAAACGGTGAAATAGTTGCTATTAAAGAATTAAACAATGGTAATTATTCACATGCAGAAGTTCTACATCCCTTTATAAACGATGTAATTCGTGAAGCTAATATTACTTCCGAACAACTAAATGCAATTGCTGTGAGTAAAGGACCAGGTTCTTACACTGGGTTAAGAATTGGAGTTTCTGCGGCTAAAGGGTTGTGTTTCGCATTAAGCATCCCTTTAATTTCAATACACACATTACAATCTCTTGCGTTATCAATTTCAACCGAAAATGCACTTGTTGTACCTATGCTTGATGCTCGAAGAATGGAAGTATATTCAGCTGTTTTTGATTCTGAGAATAATCAAATAAGAGAAATTAAAGCAGAAGTAATAAATGAAATGTCTTTTTTAAATTATTTAGCAGCTTCAAAAGTTTATTTTTTAGGTGATGGAGCTGAAAAATGCAAAACTTCAATTACGCATTCCAATGCAGTATTTGTTGACTCTAAGTATCCTTCAGCAAAAGAAATGACCATTTTATCATATGATAAGTATAAAAAAAACGACATCGAAGATGTCGCTTATTTTGAACCTTTTTACTTAAAGGATTTTATTGTTGTTCCTCAGAAAAAGAAAATCTAATTATTTTAATGAAGCATAAAAATTAAAAATTTTAATTAAATCTTCTTCTTTCTTTATCCCCAATCTTTCTTTTTTAATAAAACTCTTAACGGAATTAGATTTAGAATTAAAAACGTCTAAAAACTTACTTTTTCTAGTTGGCAATTCAATAACAATATCTTGATCGCTTAGCTTTATATAATAAGCATCTTGTTTTCTTTCAAATTTAGCTGGTTTTAGCGTTTCATAATTACTTTTTGGTTTCACTTCTGGATAAAATTTTACAAACTGTTTACTTAGTAAAAAAGTTTTATCGTTTTTTGCTAAAATTTTAAAAAAGCCAAATTTTAAATTTTCATACTCAAAAGCTCTGTAAGTGGTGTTCTCATCTGTAAATAGCACATCATATCTATGTTCCATTGTAGGCACAAAGAAAATAACTTCTCCTTTATTATCTACTTCAATATAATCTTGATTTGCATTGTATTTTCCTTTCATTGCAACACCTTTAATTTTAATATTTTGGTATTCTGAATGGATAAAAGGAGAGCCTTTTACATTTGGACCAAATTGATCAAGACTTCTATCTATGTCAGATTTTAAGGTATATACATCTCTTAAATTGTTTATTTGATTTACTTGTGAAAAAGCAACTGTAGAAATAAACAACAATGTTAATAGAATAGATTTCATAATTTCTGTTTTATGTTAATAGCAATTTTATTGATTAATAATTATCGAGATTGATTATCATATAGTTTTAATAACCGAATCAGGTCTTCTTCTTTTTTGACATTTAATTTGTTCTTTTTAATTAAAGAAGAAACCATTTTTGAGTCGTTCTCAAAAAAGTTAATAACGTCTTTTTTTCTAAGTTTAATTTCACTTAGTGTTTTAGACCCTTTTAAACTTAAATAGTAAGTGTCTTTTACTCTTTTTAATTCTGGATTTTTATATTTTTCATAAGGAGTTTTAGGTTTTTGTTCTTCTACAAAAACTATTTTCTCTTTTAATACAAGCGCGTAGTTTTCACCTTCGCTAAGAACTACAAAAAAACCTTTTTTAGTTTTATCTCTATCAGTATACAAGTAAGTTTTATACAATTTATTGTTCTTCGGAAAATTAACTTGAGTTTCATTTTCTTTAGTTACAACAATGTATTTTACTTTTCCATTATGTTGTACTTCAAAATTGTCTGAATACGCATTGTAACGCGTTGGATATTGTTGAAGTACATCATTAATTTTTGCCGACTGGAAGTTGTCATTAATAAACAAACTCCCTTTTATTTTTCCATCATATTTTTGTTTGATACTTAAAAAAGAGTTTCCTCCTTCTAATGCAAAATTTGCTTCGTTTTGAGCATTAACAAAAAATCCTATTGATAAAAAGAATGCTGTAATTGTGTATTTTAAGTTTTTCATTTTTTTATGTGTTTTTTCTAATTACTACTTGATGTGGATAAGGAATTTCTATATTCGCTTTATCTAATGCTTCTTTTGTTTGTTCTAAAACCTGAGTATAAACGGTCCAATAATCGCTTGATTTTACCCAAGAACGTACAGCAAAATTAATAGAACTATCTCCTAACTCAGTTAGTAAAATTGCTGGAGCAGGATCTTTTAAAATTAGTGGATGATTGTTTACAATTGATGTAAGTACATTTTTGGTTTCTTTGATGTCGGCGTCATAAGAAACTCCAAATTTTAAGTCTACTCTACGATTTTCTTCAGTAGAAAAATTAACAATATTACTGTTAGATAAAGCTCCGTTAGGAATGATAATTTCTTTATTATCTACTGTATTCAATTTGGTTGTAAAAATTTCAATACTTTTTACCGTTCCTGATTCTCCTTGAGCCGTAATAAAATCACCAATTTTAAATGGTTTAAAAATCATGATTAAAGCACCACCTGCAAAATTAGCTAAAGACCCTTGTAAAGCTAAACCAACAGCCAAACCAGCAGCTCCAATAATGGCAACAAAAGAAGTGGTTGGCACTCCAAGTTTAGAAATTACTGTAATTATTAATAATGCTTTTAATATCCAGCTTAATAAATCGCTTAAAAATTTTTGCAACGTAAGATCTACATTGCTTTTTGTCATTATTTTTTTAGACACTTTTACAAGCAGGTTGATAACAAATAAACCAATCAGTAAAATTAATAATGCTGTTAAGATGTTTGGCCCATAGGTCATTAAAAAATTGCCAGCGATTTCTAAATACTTTTCCATGTTAATTTAATTTTATGAGTATTAATAAGAATGCTAAAATAGCAGGAATAGCTTGAATATAAAAGAGTCTTATCTTTTTTGTTGAATAGGCTCCATAAACACCTGCAATAATTACACAACTTAAAAAAAACAAGCTAATGTTTACCTCTTTTGCTACAATAGACCAAATTAAACCTGCGCTTAAAAAACCGTTGTACAGCCCTTGATTTGCAGCCAATACTTTAGTTTCTTCTGCAAACTCTTTAGACTTTAATCCAAAAGTTTTGATGCCTTTGGGTTTTGTCCATAAAAACATTTCTAATACTAAAAAATAAAAATGTTCTAATGCAACTAATGCAACAAGAAATGTAATTGCTATTGTCATGCTTTTTCAATTATCTGATTAATTGCAACATTTGTTTTTTCTGTAGGCAAATTACATATTTTATTTACACAGACATATAGTTGTGTTTTATTTTCTACATATCTATTCTTTAATAAAGGTAAACTACTTTTTGTTTCACTTCCGCAAATTAATTTATTGGGAATATACTTTTGATTAAGTTCTAGAAGTTTTTCTTTTGCGTTCTCACCACTAATAGCAATTTCAAAAAAGTTTTCTGAAAAATTACTATATAAATCTAGCCAATTAGAATATGCAGAGCCAAAATTCTGGATTGTGCTAGTCATATTGCTCAACATCTGTTTGCTAGTGTTTATGTAGTGTTCATTTTCAAAAAAATGACCTAGTTTAAATAAATTCTTAGCCATCATCGAATTAGAAGAAGGCATTACATTGTCTTCTGTTTCTGTTTTTCTAACAATTAATTCTAAATCTTTATTTGATGTAAAATAAAACATACCTGTTGATAAATTAAAGAAATAGTCAAAACAAGTATCTGTTAAATTTTTAGAAAGCGTTAGCCATTTATCATTTAAAGTTACTTCATATAACGAAATGAGAGCATCAATAACCGTTCCATAATCTTCTAAGTATCCGTTTATTGAGGCTTGTCCGTTTTTATAATTTCTATATAAAGTTCCATCTTCTTTAAGCATTTGCATTTCTAAAAAATGTGCATTTTTTATGGCTACATCTAAAAAATGTTGATCATTAAAAACACGATAGGCATCTACATATCCCTTTAACATAATTCCATTCCAAGAGGTTAATATTTTATCATCTAATCTTGGATACTTTCTTTTCTCTCTTTCTTTTAATAAAATAGATTTCCACAGAGCAACTTTCTTTTTTATTTCTGAAATAGACATTCTATGGTTTTTTGCAAAATTTTCATCAGAGCTATTTTTGATTAAATGATACAAACCGTGCTCCCAAAAACCGTACGAATTTATATTGTAGTAATCAGAAAACAAATCAAAATCATTCTTTAAAAGAGTTTGTAACTCTTCTTTTCTCCAAACATAATAAGCACCTTCTTGTAATTCACTTTTATCATTTAAGCTATCTGCATCTATGGCTGTATAAAATCCACCAGAAGCATCTAGCATTTCACGTTCTATAAAATTTAGTGTGTCATATACCGTTTCTTTATACAACAGGTTTTTTGTAATTAAAAAAGCATCGGCAAATAAACTTACCAACTGACCATTATCATAAAGCATTTTTTCGAAATGAGGAATATGCCATTTTGTATCTACAGAATATCTAGAAAACCCACCTCCAACATGATCAAAAATTCCGCCTTGTGCCATTTTTGTAAGCGTTGTATTTACATATTTTAAAAGTGACTCATTCTTATTTTGAGAGGCATGTCTTAATAAGAAATGATAATTATTTGGCATTGGAAATTTTGGAGCTTTGTTAAATCCACCCAATTCTTCATCAAAATAGATGCTCCATTTTTTTACAGTTTCGTTTACATATTCTTTTGTAAAAACGGTTTTTTCTGTATTCAAGGTTATTAGACTAGATTGTTGAATTCCTTCTGTTAGCTTTTCGGCGTACTCAATAACTTTTTCCGGATTTTTTTGATAAAAGTCTCCAATCTGATTTAAGATTGTTGTCCACTCTTCTTTCTTAAAATAAGTACCACCCCAAACAGGTCGTCCATCTGGTAAAGCAATACAATTTAACGGCCAGCCACCAGCTCCTGTCATCAACTGAACCGCATTCATATAAATTTGATCGACATCAGGTCTCTCTTCTCGGTCTACTTTTATATTTATATAATGATGATTCATTACAGATGCAACGTCATCATTCTCGAAACTTTCTTTTTCCATCACATGGCACCAATGACAAGAAGAATACCCAATAGAAACAAGCAACAACTTATTTTCTTTTTTCGCTTTTGATAAAGTTTCAGAACTCCAGGCAAACCAGTCTACAGGATTGTAGGCGTGCTGTAATAAATAGGGACTTGTTTCTAAAATTAAGTGATTAGATTTTTTTTTGATAGACATAAAATAGCAAAGGTGTTTTTAGCTGTTTATTCAAAGATGATGGGTTTAACATTTTAACTTTCTTAATGAAAAGGTAACGTTAAGTCTTCATTGTTTATAATTATTTAATATTTCAAATACGTTCAAATAATATGACTAGTAAATATTTGCAGTATAACTTTGATTAGTTAGTGTATTTCATTAAGTATTTAGTTTTTGTCGACTTTATTAATGAGTACATCTTGCTGCCTTCATCTGAAGGCAGTTTTTTTGTTGCTAAAATAACAATAAAGTAACATTAAGTTAACATTAAGGCTGGTTATTTGTAGCGACAAAAACTATTACTTAGATGAGAACTTATTTAACAACAGCAATTGTTTTAATACTGTGTATCAAAACGTTAAGCGCACAAGAATCAAATGCACCAAAATTTGGAAAAGGTCTTTTTGATTTAAAAGGAAAAGACAATTCTTGGTCAATGAATATTGGAGCAAGAATGCAATTTTTAGGAACTTCAACTTGGAGCTCTAACGGTAACGGATTATCTGACCAAGAAACTTCAATGTTGGTTAGAAGAGCCAGATTAAAATTTAGCGGTTTCGCTTTTTCACCAAAATTACAATATAAGATAGAATTAGGGCTTTCTAATAGAGATATTTCAGGAGCTTCAGTTTATACAAGTAACGCCCCAAGATATATTTTAGATGCAGTTCTTAAATGGAATTTTCATGAAAATTTTGTTTTATGGGTGGGTCAAACAAAACTACCTGGAAATAGAGAAAGGGTTGTTTCTTCTGCAAACATGCAATTGGTTGATAGATCTTTATTAAACAGCAGATTTAACATCGACAGAGATATGGGTGTACAATTAAGACACCATTTTAATGTTTCTGAAAATTTTATAATCAAAGAAGCTTTTTCTATTGCTCAAGGTGAAGGTAGAAATGTTACAACAGGAAATTTAGGTGGATTACAATATACAACTAGAGTTGAGCTTTTACCTTTCGGTGATTTTACTAGTAAAGGAGATTATAGTGGAGGTGATTTAAAAAGAGAAGAAAATTTAAAATGGGCTTTTGCTGCTAGTTATGATTTAAATAACAATGCTGTAAAAAACAGAAGTAACCAAGGTTCTTATATGACTAATGACACTGGTTTTTATCAAACCAACATCACTACTTTATTTGTTGATACCATGTTAAAATACAAAGGGTTTTCTTTTATGGGAGAATACGCTTTTAGAGACGCTGCAGATCCTTTAGCTAAAAATTCTGACAATTCTTTAACAGGTGACAAAGTGTTAACAGGAAATAGTTTAAATTTAATGAGTGGTTATTTATTTAAAAATAATTGGGAGCTTTCGGGTAGATATACCAATGTAACCTATGATCAATTTTTAAGTAAAGGAGCAGAAAATCAATATACAATTGGATTATCTAAGTATATTGCTGGTCATAAATTAAAAGTTCAATCTGATGTTAGTTATTTAGATGTGGTAAACAAAACCAACCAACTAATGTACAGATTGCAAGTAGATATTCATTTTTAAATGATAAAAAATAACATAAGCGTAACATTCGGTAGTTACGATGTATATAAATTTGTAAACAAAAAATAAAAGAGATACATATGGAAAATCCATACATTTTAATGCTGATTGCTTTAACAGTTTTAGCATTTATCGACTTAGTAGTAGGAGTTAGTAACGATGCCGTTAACTTTTTAAACTCTGCTATTGGCTCAAAAGCCTTATCAGTTAAGAAAATTTTAATTATTGCCAGTTTAGGAGTGTTTGTAGGTTCTATTACCTCAAGTGGAATGATGGAAGTTGCGAGAAAAGGAATTTTTGTTCCGAGCGAATTCTACTTCAATGAAATCATGTACATTTTTATGGCGGTAATGATTACAGACATTTTGTTATTGGATGTATTTAACTCATTAGGGATGCCAACTTCTACAACAGTTTCGATTGTTTTTGAATTGTTAGGAGCAGCAGTTGCCATGGCTTTGATAAAAATATATACTTCAGATAATGGAGAAACAGCAGCAAGTTTAGGAAAGTATATCAATACAGAAACAGCAATGTTTATCATCTTTGGTATTTTACTTTCTGTGGTCGTCGCATTTTCTGTTGGAGCAATAGTCCAATTTTTATCAAGAATGATCTATTCTTTTCATATCGAAAAAAGACCTAGTTATATCAATGCATTGTTTGGAGGATTTGCAATTACAGCAATTACGTATTTTATTATAATTAAAGGATTAAAAGGAACTCCATATTATAGTGAAGTAAAACACTTAATAGAAGGAAATTTAGCATTTATTTTATTGATTGGTTTTGCCTTTTGGTCATTAATCTCTCAAGTATTGATTTCAGTATTTAAAGTAAATGTTTTAAAAATAATTATTGGAATAGGTACTTTTTCTTTAGCCTTGGCTTTTGCTGGAAACGATTTGGTAAACTTTATTGGTGTGCCAATTGCAGCTTGGAATTCTTATGAAGCATGGCAAGCATCTGGTCTTGCAGCCGACGCTTTTTCAATGGGGGTTTTAGGTAAAAAAGTTCCATCTAATGTTTGGATGTTATTAATTGCAGGTGCTGTAATGGTAGTTACTATATGGACCTCTAAAAAAGCAAAAACAGTTATAGAAACAGGGATCAACTTATCTCGTCAAGGAGAAGGGCACGAAAAATTTCAACCCAACCCAATGTCTAGAGTTGTTGTTAGAGGAGCAATGGTGTTGAATACAGGAATTAGTTTCTTATTTCCAAAGAAAATGTTAGCATTTGTAGATTCTAAATTTCAAAAACCAGTAATTCCTTTATCAAAAGATAAAACCTATGAAATGCCTGCTTTTGATATGATCAGAGCTTCTGTGAACCTAATCGTTGCAGGAATCTTAATTTCTGTAGGGACTTCATTAAAATTACCACTTTCTACAACGTATGTAACTTTTATGGTTGCAATGGGAACATCATTAGCAGACAGAGCATGGGGAAGAGAAAGTGCTGTATATAGAGTTGCTGGAGTGTTAAACGTTATTGGTGGTTGGTTTATGACAGCTTTAGTTGCCTTTGTTGCAGCGGCAACAGTTGCTTATTTAATCAACTTAGGTGGAATTGTAATGGTTGGTATTTTACTTTTAGTAGTATTCGGATTGATTGCAAGAAACTCAATTAGACACACAAAAAGAAACAAAGAAAAGAAAGAACAAATGTATATTGAGAGAGCTGAATTAATTACCATCAATGGGGTAATTGAAGAAAGTTCAGATCATATTGCAGAGGTTGCAAATAGAGTGAACAAATTGTATAGCAATGTTGTGGCCGATTTAGCAACGCATGATTTAAATAAGTTACGTAAAACAGACAAACACGTCGGAAAATTAAATGATGAAATTGACGAATTAAAAGATGGTGTTTTCTATTTTATCAAATCATTAGACGAAACGTCTTTACATGCAAGTAGATTTTATCTTTTAGTTCTTGGGTATTTACAAGATGTTGCTCAATCTATTGGTTATATTTCTAAATCTAGTTTTAAACACGTTAACAACAATCATAAGAACCTTAAAAAGGGACAGTTGAAAGAGTTGACAAATATTGATAAAGAATTACATGCTTTATTAGAAAAAATTAGCATTGTTTTTGAAACTAGAAATTTCCAAAAATTAGATGATATTTTAGAAGCAAAACAAGAATTGTTAGATGATGTTTCTAGATCAATTGAAAATCAAGTAACAAGAATTAGAACAGAAGAAACAAGTCCTAAAAACACAACCTTATACTTTAGTATATTGTTAGAAACAAAAGACTTGCTAACTGCTATAATGAGCTTATTGGAAACGTATCAAGAGTTTCATATATCTATAGTAGAAGCAGACATAGAAGAAAAATAAATGTTTAATAGCTTTTTAAAAAACCGAGTATATTTTACTCGGTTTTTTTATTGAATATAATTTTAAACTTCTCTTGAGAGTAAAACCATTCTTAACTCCATAAAAGTAAAACTCTTGTCTACTTTTTCTTTGAGTTCTGTTAAGTTTTTAAACTCAGTATTCTCAATAGCATTCATGAGTTTTTTATAACGTTTTAATTCTATTAACTCTAGAATATTTACATCTCCAGACGGAATATAACTTGCCAAATGACTTTCAACAGTTCCGGTTGTTAAACTGCGTTCCTTGGCAATTTCTTTTACAGACAATCCGCTTTTGAATAGCTCAAAAGTAACCTGTTTTGTGGGTTTTTTATCTTCTCTTTTTTGTTGATTTAAATGATTGATGCCATTTTCTTTACAATAATCATTAATTAAATCTAAAATTTCTTCCCCATATTTTTGAACGCGAATTTTGCCCATTCCGTTAATTTTTAAGAGTTCTTTTTCTGTTCTAGGCAATTCATCACACATCAAATACAACGTTTCTTGTGTAAAGATTTGAAAATGCGGAATGTTTTCTGCTTTGGCAATGTCATCTCTAAGCTCTCTTAATTTTAATGCGATTATAGGATCACGTTTAGAAGCAACTTTTTTCTTTTTAGGTTTTTCTACATCTTGTAAAACAGCATCGGCTCTTACTTTTAAATAGGCTTTTGTTTTAAAACCATCCGTCATTTTTTGAAGAGCAAACACTTTTACAGCTAGTATTTCTTGGAGTGCATCATACTGCTTGTCAAAATCCTTTTTTACAGCTTTGTTATCAGAAGAAAAAGAAATTTTTGAGAATGGCTGAACGATATTTTTTATGGTATGTGTTAAAAAATAATCTAACCCTTTTGTAAATCGCTCTTGAATTTGTGAGCTGTTTTCTGGGAGAATTCCGTCTTCAGAAATAGCAGTTAATTGATTTTTAAATCCGTTTGCAACTTTCATCAGCGCTACAACTCCTTCATCTTTTATGGTTTGTAGTTGCTCAATAACATCTCCTTTTATGCTACTTTTATGTTTGTAATAAATGTCTATCAATCTAGATACTGGATATAAAAAATGCTGATAATCAAACAATTCTGAAATTAAATTGAGTTGAAATTGTTTTTCAGATTCGTTTAAAATGTGTTCATCAGGATGATTTTCTTCTACACTATCATTAAAAACTCCAACGGTTCTATCATTTATAATGGCATTTTCAGAAATGGGTGTTTTTAGCACCAAGCCTTCAAGAGACATACACCTGCTCAATGCCACATAAGTTTGTCCGTGTGCAAACGAAGCTTCGGCATCAATTACTGCTTTTTCAAAGGTTAACCCCTGACTTTTATGAATGGTAATTGCCCAAGCTAAACGTAACGGAATTTGAGAAAACGAGCCTGTAATATCTTCTTTTATTTCTTTTGTTTCTTCATTGATGGAGTAATTGATATTCTCCCAAGTCTCTTTTTCTGTTACAATCTCATCTATTTCATTGGCACATTGTACTGTAACATTTTCTCGAGAGATGTCTGTGATGATTCCTATTTTTCCGTTGTAATATTTTTTTTCTTGGGAAGAATCATTTTTAATAAACATCACTTGAGCACCCACTTTTAATTCCAGTTTTTCATCATTTGGATATGAGTTTTCGTTGAATTTCCCAGACACATCTGCTTTAAAAAAGTAGCTTTTAGTTTTGAGTTGATTCAGCTCAGAATCGTTAATTAAATAGGCTCTATTATTATGTGTAGTTAAGGTAATATAGCCATCTTCTTTTTTAGGAGAAAAGGTTGGGTTGTAACGTTCGTTTAACGTTTTTGTAGAAGCAGAGGATAAAGTATCGTTTCTAATTTCATTTAAAATTTCAATAAATTTTTCATTCTTCTGACGATAAATATGTTTCAATTCTATAGAAACCACATTGGCTTCTTGGTAGGCTTTTGAACTAAAAAAATAAACGGTATTGTAATGTTGTTGCAATAAACTCCATTCATTTTGTTTTACAACGGGTGCTAATTGTTGCAAATCTCCAATCATCAATATTTGAGCGCCACCAAACACTTTGTTTCTGTTTTTATACCTGCGCATCACTTGGTCAATTCCGTCTAACAAATCGGCTCTCACCATAGAAATTTCATCAATAATGATTAAATCTAAGGATTTGATGATGTCAATTTTTGTTTTAGAAAATTTTCGTTGCGCATTGGATGTATTGGCAATCTGATTGGGTAAAATAGGGCCAAAGGGCATTTGAAAAAAAGAATGTATGGTAACCCCTTTGGCATTGATGGCTGCAACTCCAGTTGGAGCAACCACCACCATTCTTTTTAAAGATTCGTTTTTAATTTGATGTAAAAAAGTAGTTTTTCCTGTACCTGCTTTTCCTGTGATAAACAGGTTTCGATCTGTTTTATCTATAAATTGTAAGGCAAGTTCTAATTCAGGGTTTTTTGGCATTGTAGCATTTTTGATGCAAGATAAACAATCAATTTAACTGCATAAAAAAATACAAATAAAGTAGTTGAATTTTTTTAAACTGTATGTTAATGCATTTTAGGTTTTGTTGGCTGTAGTTTTCTCTTTCCATAAGGCTATTAAACCCAATACAGGGCCTAAAGCTAAAAAGATAAAGATATTGCTTGAGTTTGTGAATTCTTTTAACTCATTTATAAATTGAATGCTCATTATTGTGATTGCAAAACCAATAGAATTTACAATTGTCAAAGCAGTCCCTTTTAATTTTGAAGGGGCATTTTGTGCCACTAAGGTTGAGAAGAGTGGAGAATCTGCGATGACCACCATGCCCCAAAAAAGAAGAAAAGCAATAAATACTACTTCCGATTCTACTAGAAAGAGTAGTGGAGAGATAAGACAACAGAAACAGGACAACAATAACGAAATGAATGCTACTTGTTTAACGCCTATTTTTTGTGCTAAATAGCCTCCTAAAACACAAGCAACACTTCCAACTCCAATAACGAAGAATGATAGCAAAGGAATATTAAAAGAAACTTTAGGGTGCATTTCAGCATAGTAGAGTAGTATTACCGGCACAAAGGCCCAGAAAGTATACAACTCCCACATATGGCCAAAATATCCAAAAGCAGCAGCACGGAAACGCTTTCCTTTAAAGATTTTTGGAATTGCTAAAAGATTTAATTTCTGACTAGGTTTTCGATGAGGTCCATCAGGTATGGTGCTAATCATCAAAACACCACCTATTACTGCTAAAGAAGAAGTAATCCACAAGACAAATTCCCAAGGAAATTCACCTTTAAGGTCTTTTAACAAATGGGGGAGCGCTGTTCCGAGTACAAGGGCGCCGACTAAAAAACCTAACGACTTTCCAAGTCCTTTTTCAAAATAGTCAGCAGCTATTTTCATTCCAATAGGATAAATTCCAGCAAGGAAAAAACCAGTAAAAAAACGAAAGGTAAGAATGCTTGCGTACGTATTGCCTTCCCAAATAATGCTGATGTTAACTATTGCCCCTAATAACGCACAAACAAAAAAAACTTTAGAGGGCGAAAATCGATCTGCTACAGATAAAAGTGCAAAGATGAATGTACCTAGGATAAAGCCAAATTGAACCATGGATGTCAAATATCCTAAAGCCCTTTGTTCAAGTGCAAAGCTCCTTGTCAGCTCACTCATAATTCCGTTTCCTGCAAACCACAAAGAGGTGCAGAAGAATTGTGAAATTACAATTATAGGAAGTACATGTTTAGAAACATTCATGGATAAACTCAAAAGTGAACCAAGTTACCGAAAAAGGAGTATAGAAGCAAGTTAAAAAGGATTCGAGATTTTTTAAGTTTTGCTAACGGTTTTAGTTATAATTAGCAGCGGTTATTTTTTCCTAAACTTTCCTTCCGAAGGCATTGCGGGCAAGGCAAACTTTGTCGTGCTTTTGTTAATTTATTTAGTAACTTACTTAATTAATATTACAGAATTTTCCTTTGTTGTAATATGATAACCTATACAATTACCATTAACATCAATAATCTTTAGTGTTAAACCATTACGGAGCCTCAATATGGATGATTTACCACTAGTAATGGAAATTGGTGCAGTTTCGGAATATGGGCTAAAACCATTGCGGTTTTTTAATATAAAATCATCACCAGTTGGAGTGACTACCCAGATCTCAACAGGGCCAGATGTTTCATTTGTGAAAATATTATAAATATATTTTGCGTCTGATTTTAATTTACTATTAGGAATATTTTTTATACAAGGTTCTATTTTAAAGGATGTAATTGGTCCAATAATTTTAGAGAATACAGACTCAATTCTTATTTTTTTTTCCAATTCGTGTTTCTTCGATTTGTTGTAGAATATCAACCGCTTTTATCATAAATCTTTCACTGTCCGCGCGACTAGACGTTATAATTTCTGCGTGTTGTTTAATATAGTTTTTATATTCAGGATTATTTAAGTAAAAGTGCAACCATTCATCGCTTTTATTATCTTTATGCCACCAATCATACTTTTCTGACATCTGTCTTTTTCTATGGTTTTGAAATTCACTCATATTGTTAAAGTTTAGCTCAAACTCTAGCGTATAGTAATCGTAAATTTCAGAAATTTTTGAAATTAACGGATTCAGACTTTCTTTAGCTAAATTGGCATTTTGTTTCAATAATTCAAACCCACTTGTTTGAATGGTGTTTCCTTCCCACGTATTAGAGTATCCCCGTAGACTTGGTCTTCCATTTTCTTTATACATATCAATGTTTACAGAGTCGCTCATGGCACAACATCATATAGAGAATCTTGAATCCCCCAATATTGTTTTAAACTATGGGCGTTTTGAGCATCCATTAATAGCTCTCGCTCAATTTGCACTAATATGGCTATTATTTTTGATTCGTTTGTTGCATTTTGATTTGAAGTATTTACTTGCAGCGCTAAAAGAATACCAATCATTACTAGAACTATTTCTCCCATTGCGTAAAGTAGGTATTGGCTAACTTTATTGTTCTTTATCATTTTTTGTCTGATTTTTCTAAAGAATTTTATCATTGGTTATTGGTTGGTTTTAATGATGCACAACTTTTATGACATCGAACGTTTTAATGTTTTATATCAGTAGTTAGCGAAGTTATCTTTTTTTAAGATTAGAAACAAGCTAAATTAATTTGGCAAATAAAAAATCCCACACAGAGTGCAGGATATTTATTTTATAATAAGTGCTAAAATGTTATAATTCTAATGCTTTTTTAACGTCATTATCCATTAACAATTCTATTGGGTTTTCTAATGCTTCTTTAACCGCAACTAAGAAACCTACAGATTCTCTACCATCAATAATTCTGTGATCGTAAGACAAGGCAACATACATAATTGGTTGTATGACTACTTTTCCGTCAACAGCCATAGGTCTGTTTACAATGTTGTGCATTCCTAAAATTCCACTTTGAGGAGGGTTTATAATTGGAGTAGACAGCATAGAGCCAAATACACCACCATTGGTAATGGTAAATGTTCCGCCAGTCATTTCGTCAATGGTTATTTGCCCGTCACGAGCTCTAATTGCCAAGCGTTTTACATCGTCTTCTACACCTCTAAAACTTAATTTTTCTGCATTTCTAATTACAGGAACCATCAATCCTTTAGGACCAGAAACTGCAATTGAAATATCTTGAAAATCGTGTTTTACTTGAAAGTCTCCATCAATCATAGAATTTACATCAGGATATAATTGTAAAGCTCTTACAACTGCTAATGTAAAGAAAGACATAAAGCCTAGACCAACACCGTATTTTTCTTTAAACTCTTCTTTATACTGAGAACGTAAATCGAAAATAGGTTGCATGTTTACTTCGTTAAACGTAGTTAACATGGCTGTTTCGTTCTTTACAGAAACCAAACGTTCCGCAACTTTTCTACGCAACATAGATAGTTTTTTGCGCTCTGTATTTCTTGTTCCGTCTGCAGGCATGGTACCCATACTTGGCACCGCATTTTCTGCATCGTTTTTTGTAATTCTACCCGCTTTTCCAGTTCCGCTAATAGACGTTGCTTCAATTCCTTTTTCTGCTAAGATTTTTTTAGCAGCCGGAGAAGCTGTTCCTGTAGCATAGGTTGCAACCTCTTGTTTTGGAGCACTTGCTTCTTCTTTTGGAGCTTGTTTTGTTGCTGTTTTTGGAGCATCATTTCCTTCAGGTTTTGCTGCATCCATATCAATTAAACAAACTACTGCACCCACTGCAACGGCGTCGCCTTCTTCAGCTTTTAAGGTTATAATTCCGCTTTCTTCAGCCGGTAACTCTAAGGTTGCTTTGTCAGAATCTACTTCTGCAATCGGTTGGTCTTTTTCTACATAATCTCCATCTTCAACTAACCAAGTTGCTATTTCTACTTCTGTAATCGATTCTCCCGGAGAAGGAACTTTCATTTCTAAAATCATCAGTACTGAATTTTATATTTTATCTGAATTTCTTTATTTTTTTAATCAAAAACGATGTCTAAAACTTTTTGATGTCTCTTTTTAAAACGTGTGCTAGAACCTGCTGCTGGAGCTGCATGATATTCTCTTGAAGCAACTTCTAGTCGTAATTTAGGGAAACGCTCTAACATATAACTCCAAGCTCCCATATTCTTTGGTTCTTCTTGTGCCCAAACAAAACGCTCTGCATTTGGGTACGTATCAATAATACTTAATAACTGCTCTTCGTTTAATGGAAATAATTGTTCTATTCTTACGAGAGCAATATTGTTTCTTTCTAATTTTTCGCGCTCTTCAAGTAAATCGTAATAGAATTTACCCATACAAAATACTACTTTTTTAATTGTTGATTTGTCAACCAAATGATCGTCTATTACTTCTTGAAAACTTCCGTTTGCCAAATCTTCAATCGGATTTACTGCTTTTGTATGACGTAATAAACTTTTTGGTGTAAATACAATCAATGGTTTTCTATAATTGCGTTTCATTTGTCTACGCAAGATGTGATACATGTTTGCCGGAGTTGTACAATTGGCAACAATCATATTGTCTATGGCACATAATTGTAAATAACGCTCTATTCTTGCCGATGAATGTTCAGAACCTTGTCCTTCATACCCATGTGGTAATAATATTACGATTCCGTTTTGTAATTTCCATTTATCTTCTGAAGCAGAAATGTATTGATCAAAAATGATTTGCGCACCGTTAGAGAAATCTCCAAACTGAGCTTCCCAAATGGTTAAACAATTTGGAAACGCCATTGCGTATCCATAATCAAACCCTAAAACACCATATTCTGATAAATGAGAATTGTAAATGGTCATATTCCCTTTATTCTCTGAATTAGTATTTAAAAGATTAATTCTTTCTTCAGAATTTTCATCACGTAAAATAGCATGTCTGTGCGAAAAAGTACCACGTTCTACATCCTGACCAGAAATACGTACGTTAAACCCTTCTTCTAATAAAGAACCGTAAGCCAATGTTTCTGCCATCCCCCAATCTAATTGATTAGATTCGAAAACCATTTTTTCTCTTCCTTGTAAAATACGTTCTGCTTTTCTTACAAACTTTACATTTTCTGGAACTGTAGAAACGATCTTGGCGATGTTTTTTAATTTTTCTGTAGGATATTTTGTATCAACAGAAGCCAACATTGATTCAATTCCTTGACGCGGAAAATCTTTCCACGTAGTTTTCATAAACTCTCTTACTTTCGAGGTAGAATCTTCTTTTGCTCTATCAAACTCAGACTCTAACATTGCTTTAAACTCATTTGTAATTTGAGTTATGTATTCTTTTGCAATAGTTCCTTCGTTTAGTAATTGTTCTGCATAAATATCTTTTACATTTTTGTGCTTGGCAATTGCTTTGTATAAGTTTGGTTGGGTAAAACGAGGTTCGTCACCTTCGTTATGCCCATATTTTCTATATCCTAAAAGATCTATAAAAATATCTCTTTTAAATTTCATTCTAAATTCTATAGCGATTTGCATTGCATGACAAACAGCTTCAACATCATCTGCATTTACATGTAAAACTGGAGATAAAGTAACTTTTGCAACATCTGTACAATAGGTGCTTGATCTGGCATCTAAATAATTGGTGGTAAAACCAACTTGATTGTTTACTACAACATGTATAGTTCCGCCCGTTTTATATCCGTTTAGCTGAGACATTTGTGTAACTTCATAGACAATACCTTGTCCTGCAATAGCCGCATCTCCGTGAATGATAATTGGTAATATTCTAGAGTTATCTCCTTTGTATTTTTTATCGATTTTAGCACGAGCAATTCCTTCAGCAACCGCACCAACAGTTTCTAAATGTGATGGATTTGGCACTAAATTCATTTTAATGCTTTGACCTTTTTTATATGTTTTACTTAGTGTTAACCCTAAATGATATTTAACATCACCATCTAAATTTTCATCTTCAAAATCTTTTCCTTCAAACTCGTTAAATAATTCTCTAACAGGTTTTTTAAAGATGTTTACAAGTGTATTTAATCGACCACGATGTGCCATTCCAAGAACACATTCTTTAATACCATAGTTTTCTGAAGCATCTCTTAACAAAACGCTTAAGCCTGGAATTAATGCTTCTCCTCCTTCTAAAGAAAAACGTTTTTGTCCAACATATTTAGTTTGTAAAAAGCTTTCAAATCCAACAGCTTGATTTACTTTCCGTAGTATGTATTTTTTTGTATCTACAGAATAATTAGGTGAATTATCGTTTTTGTTTAAACGGTCTTGCCACCATTTTAATTCTTCTGGATTTCTTAAGTACATGTATTCTGCACCAATAGAATCACAATAAATATTTTCTAAATGTTCTATAATTTCAGACAAAGCTCTTGGGCCAATACCTAAAATTTCACTAGCATTAAAAACAGTATTTAAATCGCTTTGAGACAAACCGAAGTTTTCAATAGCTAGTGTAGGAGCATATTTTCTTCGTTCTCTAACAGGGTTTGTTTTTGTAAATAAATGCCCTCGAGTTCTGTAGCCATTTATTAAATCGATTACTAAAAATTCTTTTCTAACCTCTTGTGGAATTTCAGAGGAAATCTCTTCAACATCAGTCAACGAGTAATTTTCATTTGCTAAATCATAACCTTGAAAAAAACTTCTCCAACTAGGCTCAACTGCATCAGGATTTTTTAAATACTGCTCATATAAATCTCCAATAAAACCTGTATGTGCTGCATTTAAGAACGAAAACTTGTCCATATATTTATTTAATACTTTGGGTATAAGAATATAACTATGACAAAAATACAACTTTTGATAAAAAGGAGCTTTCTTTTTTGAATTTATTGAGAGAATATTTATCTGTTTTTTTATGAAAAAAATTTGGCGGTTTTTTAAAAAGATTTATATTTGCACTCGCAAAACTTTTAGTCTTGCAAACTCCTCCTTAGCTCAGTTGGTTAGAGCATCTGACTGTTAATCAGAGGGTCCTAGGTTCGAGCCCTAGAGGAGGAGCAAAAAAGCCTTAACATTTGTTAAGGCTTTTTTATTTTTGGATATTAAAAATCAAATAGTTATCTGCCGATCTATTTGCTGATCTAAAGAGATAAAGGTTTCTGTTCTTGCAACGCCTTTTATTTTTTGAATATCTTGATTTAATAAGTGCATTAAATCTTCATTATTTTTACAAAGTATTTTAATAAAGATGGCGTAATTACCTGTGGTATAATGACTTTCCACAACTTCGGGTATTTCTTTTAATTTGTTGATAGCTGACTTATACATGCTTGCTGAGTCTAAAAAAACCCCTACAAAAGCTGTAGTTGTGTAGCCTAAAGCCTTTGGGTTTAATACCATTTTAGAGCCTACAATTAATTCAGAAGCTTCCAGTTTTTTTAACCTTTGATGAATTGCAGCACCCGAAATTCCTACTTCTTTTGCAATCTTTAAAATAGGAGTTCTAGCATCGTTTACTAAACTTTTGATTATAATTTTATCAATTCCATCAATTTTAATTTTTGTAGCCATTCGCTCTTTTTTAATCGATTTAGGTAAAAATAAAGATAAAAAAATAGGATATATAACTATATCCTATTTTTTAATTTTCAGCTTGTATGAAATCTATGGTTCCATTACGAAACTTTCCATGAATTTTGTTGTGTAATTTCCTGAAAGATAATCAGGGTGATCCATTAACTGTCTATGAAACGGAATGGTAGTTTTTACTCCTTCAATTACAAATTCATCTAAAGCTCTTTTCATTTTACTAATTGCTTCGTCTCTTGTTTGAGCAGTTACAATTAGTTTAGCAATCATAGAATCGTAATTTGGAGGAATAGAATAACCAGAATATACATGAGTATCTATTCTAACTCCATGTCCACCTGGAGCATGAAAAGTTGTAATTTTCCCCGGAGAAGGTCTAAAGTTATTATGCGGATCCTCAGCGTTTATTCTACATTCAATAGAATGCATCTGTGGTAAATAATTCTTCCCAGAAACCGGAACTCCAGCAGCTACTAAAATTTGTTCACGAATTAAGTCGTAATCAATTACTTCCTCTGTGATTGGGTGTTCAACTTGAATCCTTGTATTCATTTCCATAAAATAGAAATTACGATGCTTATCCACCAAAAACTCAACGGTTCCAGCACCTTCGTATTTTATGTATTCAGAAGCTTTTACTGCTGCATCTCCCATGGCCGTACGTAATTCATCGGTCATGAATGGAGAGGGAGTTTCTTCTGTTAATTTTTGATGACGGCGTTGAATTGAACAATCTCTTTCTGATAAGTGACAGGCTTTTCCATATGAATCTCCAACAATCTGAATTTCAATATGTCTTGGCTCTTCAATCAATTTTTCTAAATACATTCCGTCGTTTCCGAAAGCAGCTTTTGCTTCTTGCCTTGCAGAATCCCAAGCATCTTGTAGGTCTTCTTCTTTCCAAACAGCACGCATTCCTTTTCCACCACCACCAGCGGTTGCTTTTAACATCACTGGAATACCGAATTCTAAGGCTAATTTTTTACATTCTTCAAAGTCTTCTATAATTCCTTCAGAACCAGGAATACAAGGTACTCCCGCAGCTAGCATTGTTGATTTGGCAGAAGCTTTGTCTCCCATTTTATCAATCATATTACCTGTTGCTCCAATAAATTTAATTCCGTGTTCGGCACATAAGTTTGAAAACTTAGCATTTTCAGATAAAAACCCATATCCAGGATGTATAGCATCTGCATTTGTGATTTCTGCAGCGGCTATTATATTTGACATTTTCAGGTAAGATAGATTACTGGGTGGAGGCCCAATACAAACTGCTTCGTCTGCAAATTTAACATGTAAACTTTCTGAATCTGCAGTAGAGTATACTGCAACGGTTTTGATACCCATTTCTTTACAAGTTCTAATTACACGTAATGCAATTTCACCTCTATTTGCTATTAATACTTTTTTAAACATACTTTTTTTATTAGTAATGTTCAACTGAATTTGAATTGAACAAACAATTCATTCAATCGATATTAAATTATGATGGGTCTACTAAGAATAAGGGTTGGTCAAATTCTACAGGAGATGAATCATCAACTAATACTTTAACGATTTTACCTGAAATTTCAGACTCAATTTCGTTAAATAATTTCATTGCTTCTATCACACAAACGGTGTCACCAGAATTGATAGTATCTCCTACTTCTACAAAAGATGGTTTGTCTGGAGAAGGCTTTCTGTAAAAAGTTCCAATGATTGGAGACTTAATTGTTAAATAGTTTGAGTTTTCATCTGTGCTTGCAGCTGGTGTTACAGGAGCAGCATTTTCAGTAGCAACAGGAGCAGCTGCCTGAACAGGCATTTGCGTCATTGGGTTTGCTTGAACAATAGTTGTTTCTGTTTTTGAAGACCCTGTTTTAATGGTGATTTTTACATCTTCCATTTCTAGCTTTACTTCACTTGCACCAGATTTTGCTACAAATTTTATAAGATTTTGAATTTCTTTGATATCCATTATTCTTAATTTTTAGTTGTTAATTTAGTGTGTTATATGCCCATTTTAAATAGATAGCTCCCCAAGTGAAACCACCTCCAAAAGCGGCAAAAATTATATTATCTCCTTTTTTTAATTGATTTTCGTAGTCTGCTAATAATAACGGTAAAGTACCAGAAGTAGTATTCCCGTACTTGTGAATATTAACCATTACTTTATCGCTTTCTAAGCCTACTCTATTAGCAGTCGCTTCAATAATTCTATTGTTTGCTTGATGCGGTGCCAACCATTGAATGTCTTCTTTTACCAAGTTGTTTCTAGTTAACATTTTTTCTGCCACATCTGCCATATTAGAAACCGCAAATTTAAAGACGGTTCTACCTTCTTGGTGTACAGAATGTTGTTTGTTTTTTAAGGTTTCTTCTGAAGTAGGTAATATTGAACCACCTGCATCAATTTTCAGAAACTCTCTTCCGCCTCCGTCACTTCTATGATATTCGTCTTGTAAGCCAAGACCTTCATTATTTGGTTCAAATAAAACAGCTCCAGCGCCATCACCAAAAATAATGCAAGTTGCTCTATCTGTATAATCTACAATAGAAGACATTTTATCTGCCCCAATAAGCAATACGCTTTTGTATCGACCAGACTCTATATAACTTGAAGCTGTAGACATGCCATATAAAAAGCTTGAACATGCCGCTTGTAAATCGTATGAAAACGCATTTGTTGCACCTATTTCTGTAGCAACATATGCAGCTGTAGAAGCTACAGGTAAATCAGGGGTAGCTGTTGCTACAATTACCAAGTCGATTTCTAAAGGGTTTTTGTTGGATTTTTTAAGTAGGTTTTCTGCGGCTTTAATTGCCATATAAGAAGTTCCTTTTCCTTCTTCTTTTAATATTCTCCTTTCTTTTATACCGGTTCTTGATGTTATCCATTCATCATTGGTATCAACCATTGTTTCTAGCTCTTTGTTGGTTAGAATATAGTCGGGGACATATTTTCCTACTGCTGTAATTGCTGCAGTTATTTTTGTCATATTTTTACCTTAATTATTAGAAGGAAGCTTTTCAAAGCAATATCCAAAGAAATGAAATTTTTTTTACATTTTTGAGTAAAAAGCATCAAAAATCATTAAGAATTGGTTAAAAAACAAAAAAAACTCTCAAAAATAGAGAGTTTTATATGCTTTATGTAAAATGTATTAAGCTTCTGCAGTAGCAGATTCTAGTACAACTTGACCTCTGTAGTATAATTTTCCTTCATGCCAATGTGCTCTATGATATAAATGAGCTTCACCAGTTGTTGGGTCTACGGCAATTTGAGGAACGCTAGCTTTGTAATGAGTTCTTCTCTTATCTCTTCTAGTTTTTGATATTTTTCTCTTTGGATGTGCCATTTTATGTCTTTTTTTCTGTTATTAAACTTTTTAATTTATCCCATCTTGGGTCTACATTTTCTGTAGTTTTTTGTTCTTTTACTCTTAATTTTTCTAGTTTCTTTAATGCTTCTGATTCCATTGAGCCATCTAAAACTTTAGGATGAACTCTTTTTGTTGGAGCCGATAATACAATCATTTCATAAATGTATTGAGCAACGTTTAATTGAAATTCTGAATAGGGAAGAATTAATATTTCTTCATTATCATCATTGTATTCTTCTCCAAATTTTACAATTAATTGCAGTGCTGTTTCAATCTCTTGATCAAAAGGTTCTCCGCTAACATCGCAGGTTACATTTATAGTACCTTGTGCTTTAAAAGATAAGTTTAAAAGCGTGCTTTTCTTATCTAGTGTTAAAGCAACTGAAATGTTTGCGTCAAAAAATTCGTCAAAATTAAAAGCGTCAAAGAACGATTTTCCAATTTGATATTCAAATAAATGACTCTCTTCCTTTAACCCTATATATTGGATATTAAATTGTTTCAAGTCTTTCATCTACAAAATCAATTTGAGCGTGCAAAGATATAAAAAATTGTTTTATTAAATAAAGAATATTTAAAAAAGAAATTTACCTTATTTATTTCACTTCAAGGACATTAACCGTTAAGTTCGTATACTCTTCTCTTTTTCTGTAAATTTCGATTGCTGTAAAAAGGGCTTCTTTAAAAGAAGTATGATTTGCTTCGTTTTTTCCAGCAATTTCAAATGCAGTTCCATGATCTGGAGAAGTTCTTATTTTTGATAGCCCTGCGGTATAATTTACACCATTTCCAAAAGACAATGCTTTAAACGGCGCTAATCCTTGATCATGATACATTGCTAAAACTCCATCAAACTGTTTGTAGGTGTTCGATCCAAAAAAACCATCTGCAGCATAAGGACCAAAAACCAACTTACCGGTTTCCTTTATTTCGTTAACGGTTGGTCTAATAATTTCATCATCTTCTTTGCCAATAACACCTTTGTCTCCGCAATGTGGATTTAACCCGAGGATTGCAATTTTTGGTTTGCTAATTCCGAAATCTTGTATCAGAGTAGTGTGCATAATTTCAACTTTCTTTTTAATCAATTCAGGAGTGATTGTTTCAGAAATTTTAGAAATAGGAATGTGACCTGTTATCAAACCAACTCTTAAATTATCAGCAATTAAAATCATTAAACTTTCGCCTTCTAATTCATTTTCTAAGTATTCTGTATGTCCAGGAAAATTAAAATTTTCTGATTGTATTGTGTCTTTATTTATAGGCGCAGTTAGTAAAACATCAATAGTGCTTTCTTTTAAGTTCTTAACTGCAGATGCTAAAGATTTAAAGGCATATTCACCAGAAATTTTGGTAGCATTGCCAATTTCAAACTCAACGTCTTCTTTCCAAATGTTTAATAAATTTACTTTGTTATGCACCAATTGATCTATAGATGTAATGCCGTGAATTTGCGCTTCTGAATTTAAAAGTTTTTTGTGATATGTAATACTTCTTGTAGAGCCAAAAATTACTGGAGTACAAAAATCTAACATCCTTTTGTCTTCAAAAGTTTTTAAAATGATTTCAATTCCGATTCCATTTAAATCTCCAATTGAGATTCCCACAACTATTTTTTCTAATTTATCCATCATTTATGATTCAATATTATTAGTTTTGATTCATGCAAAAATAACTAAATAAAATTTAGAATCTATGTTTACTGGAATTATTGAGAGCTTAGGAGAAGTAAGAAAAATAGTTAAAGAAAAAGACAATTTACACTTAACCGTTAAGAGCAGTTTTACAAACGAGTTGCAAGTAGATCAAAGTGTGGCTCATAATGGGGTTTGTTTAACCGTTGTTGATATACAAAATGATGAGTATACGGTTACGGCAATTAAAGAAACTATAGATAAAACTACTATAGGTAATTTAGGTATTGGAGAAAAAGTAAACCTTGAGCGAGCAATGAAACTTGGTGATCGATTAGACGGACATATAGTGCAGGGGCATATAGATGAAACAGGTGTTTGCTCTTCTATTATTGAACAAAACGGAAGCACCGTATTTACATTTACGTATGGTTCACAAAGCAATAACTTAACGATAGAAAAAGGATCAATAACAGTTAACGGAGTTAGCTTAACGGTTGTTAATTCTAAAGATTATGAATTTAGTGTTGCCATAATTCCATTTACCAAAGAACACACAACGTTTAATCAATTAAAAACAGGAAACAAAGTAAACTTAGAGTTTGATGTATTAGGAAAATATGTAGTAAAATTGAATGCGTTAAAAAACTAATTCTTCTTTAGTTTATAAATACCTAAAAAAAGTCCAGAAATTAAAAGGAACAAAATTCCGCCATCAATTGGCAATCCTCCTGGTGGTGGTGGTGGTGGAAGAGGAGGTGGAACTACTTGTCCAAAAGAGAAAGTTGCACAAAAAAGCACAGCAATTAATAACAGTATTTTAGTTTTGTTTTTCACTCTTGAAACAAATTAAGTTTGTACTATTTGTAGTAATACAAATAACTACCACAAAGATAAGGATAAAATCTTAATTCTATTATAAAAAAGTGGACCCAGAAGGGCTCGAACCTTCGACCCCCTGATTATGAGTCAGGTGCTCTAACCAACTGAGCTATGGGTCCCACTAAAGTTTGGCAAAACTACTATCTTTTTTGAATTACACCAAACTAAAAATATATTTTCTTTACACGTTACGTGTCATTAAAGCTTTACCAAACTGCAACAATCCATTTTTCGCTGTATCAGAAATGTTTATGCTTTCTAAAACTGAAAATGCTTTTTGACTATAATCGTTTATTTGGTCTTTTATAAAAATAGGGATTTGATATTTATTAAAAACCTCTTTAACCTGCGTTATTTTTTTATCATTGTCTTCTAACTTATATTCATAGAGATTGCTTAACAACGTTTTATCTTCTGGAGACGCTAATTCTAATGCTTTTAAAAACAAGTACGTTTTTTTGTTTTCAATAATATCTCCGCCAACTTGTTTTCCAAAAGTTTCAGGGTTTCCGAAGGTGTCTAAATAATCATCTTGTAATTGAAATGCAATTCCTAAGTTCAATCCAAACTCGTATAAAATAGCAGCGTCTTTTTCACTAGATTCAGCTACAATTGCTCCCATTTTTAATGCAGCTCCAATTAAAACAGATGTTTTAAGAGAAATCATTTTAATATATTCTTCAATAGAAACGTCATTTCTTGTTTCAAAATCAACATCTAGCTGTTGTCCGTCACAAACTTCAATAGCCGTTTTACTAAATAATTTGGCAAGTTTTTGAAAAATGATAGGCGGATAATTCTCAAAATACTGATAGGCTAAAATTAACATCGCATCACCAGATAATATTCCAGAATTAATGTTCCACTTTTCATTTACAGTTTGTTGACCTCTTCTCAGTGGGGCATCATCCATGATATCATCATGAACCAGTGTGAAATTATGAAACATTTCAATTGCATAAGAAGCCGGAAGCGCTTTTTTATAATCAGAAGAAAATAAACTTGCCGCCATTAAAGTTAAAACAGGGCGAATTTTTTTTCCTCCTAAGCTTAATATGTAGCGTATAGGTTCGTAGAGATTATTAGGCTCTTTTGTTAGGTTTTGTTCCTCTTTATAGGATAAAAATTCTTGTTTAAATTTTGATAAATCCAAAGTGATAATTTTAAAGAGCAAATGTAACAAAGATTTTGCATTCTCTACTCCAATGTTAAATAATTGTAAAAACTTTGGAAACTTTTATTGTTTTTAAAGTTTCCTGTTGTATATTTGCCCCCTATTATGAAAGATAAAATATTACATAAATCAGTTGAAATGTTTTTAACCCTAGGGTTTAAAAGTGTTACAATGGATGATATTGCAAATGAATTAGGTGTTTCTAAAAAAACAATTTACACTCATTTTAGTAATAAAACAGATTTGGTAAAAGAAGTCACTGATTCTGTTTTTGAAAATATTTGCACCGGAATTAATATCATTTGTAGCAGAGAAGACAATCCAATTGATGAGCTCTATGAAATAAAATGTTTTTCTATGGAGTACTTAAAAGACGAAAAAGCATCTCCACAGTATCAATTGCAAAAGTATTATCCTAAAATATACGCAACTATAAAAAGCAAACAATTTGACATTATGCAAGACTGCGTTATTCAGAATTTAAAACGTGGAGTAGCTTTAGGTTTTTATAGAGACACAATTAATTTGGATTTTATCTCAAGAATTTATTTTCATGGCATTGTTGGATTAAAAGACGTAGAGTTATTTCCGTTAAAACAATTTTCTATGAATAAAATTTTGAATTTCTACTTAGAATATCACTTAAGAGGGATTTGTACAGAAAAAGGAATTATGAAGTTAAATGAAATTATAACGAACAATCAATCAAAAAAAAATGCAAAATAAATTAATACTAATTTTTAGTTTATGTTTTATCGGACTTGGTTTTTCACAAGAAAAAACGAAAGAGTTTTCTTTAAAAGAAGCCATAGATTTTGCCATAAAAAATAACTATAACGCAAAAACTGCAAATAACAATGTGCTAGCTGCAAAAGAAAAGCAATGGGAAACTACAACCATTGGTTTGCCAAAAATTAGCGCAAAAGTAGATTACCAAAAATGGTTAAAACAACAAATATCATTATTGCCAGCAGAAATCACGGGTGGCCCAGCAGGAACCTTTATTCCTGTTACTTTTGGAACAAAGCAAAATGTAAATGCGGCAATTACCTTAAATCAATTAATTTTTGATGGATCTTATATTGTTGGATTACAATCTGCAAAAACATATTTAAACATTTCTAAACAAGCAAAAGAAAAAACAGAATTAAGTATTAGAGAAGCGGTTATAAATGCCTACGGAAATGTATTGATAGCAGAAAAAAGTATTGAAATTCTTAAAAGTAATTTAAAGATCTTAGAAAAAACACTCTCAGATACTGAGAAAATTTATAAGAACGGTTTAACTGAAGAAGAAGATGTTGAGCAATTAAAAATTACTTTAACAACTGTAAAAAGTCAATTAAACAAAACCATAAGATTAAGAGATATAGGGTATAAAATGCTAAATATTTCTATGGGGAATTTAATCGATGAAAAAATTGCTCTAAAAGATAATTTAGATTCGCTAATATTCGAAAATATTGACTTAAGTCTTTTGGCTAAAACATTTAATGTATCAAATCATATAGATTATAAAATTGCAGAAAACAATAAAGAAGGAAATAGATTATTGGTTCTTCTAGAAAAATCTAAAGCACTGCCTTCTTTAAGAGCATTTGTTAATTATGGTTATGCAGGAAATGCAAATTCATTCGACTTTTTTAGAAGCGATCAAACGTGGTACAATTCCTCTTTATTAGGTGTTAGTTTAGACATTCCAATTTTTAGTAGCTTTGATAGAAGAGCAAAAACAAGACAAGCGAAATTTGAGTATGATAATGCAGAGATTCAATTGTTAGAAATTAGAGAACAATTAAACTTAAAAGCTGCTGCTGCAAAAAGCGATTATAAGTTTAGTATTGAACAATATCAATCTGCAAAACAAAATTTAGAATTAGCTCAACGAATAGAAAAAAAGCAACAAATAAAATTCTTTGAAGGTGTATCAACAAGTTTTGAATTGTCTCAAGCTCAAAACCAATTATACACACAACAACAAAATTATATTCAATCAATGCTAGATGTAATCGCCAAAAAAGCGGCATTAGAAAACGCATTAAACATCCCATTAAAATAACCAATCAGGCATGAAAACAATTTATACAGTAGTAATAGCAAGCATTCTTTTAATCTCTTGTGGAGAAAAAAAGGGACAAACAATTGAAGAAATTATTGCTACAAACGATATTTCTAAAATCAAAGAAAAAAAAGTAGAAATAGAAGCAGTTCAGCAAGGGTATTCTGATCAATTAAAAATGCTTAACGAAAAAATTGACGCTTTAGATACCAATAAAAAAGTACCATTAATAACTACTTTTAAAGCTAAAGAAGAAGTTTTTACGCATTATTTAGAATTGCAAGGAAATGTAGAAACTAAGCAAAATTTGTTGATTTATCCAGAAATGCCAGGCATCCTAGAAAATGTTTATGTAAAGGAAGGTCAATCTGTGAAAAAAGGAGCCATTTTAGCAAAAATAAACGATGGGGGTATGAGTCAACAATTATCTCAATTAGAAACTCAAGTAGAATTAGCAAAAACAGTTTATGAGCGTCAAAAAAGATTGTGGGATCAAAAAATTGGTTCAGAAATGCAATATTTACAATCAAAAACCAACTACTTTGCGCAACAGAAATCGGTAGAGCAATTAAAATCTCAAATTGAAAAAACAACAATTATTGCCCCTTTTGATGGAGTTATAGATGCAGTTATTAAAGAGAAAGGATCTGTTATAGCACCTGGGCCAGGAGCAGAAATTTTTAGAATAATCAATTTGAACAATATGTATATTTCTACTGAGGTTCCAGAGAGGTACATTGTATGTGTTACAAAAGGCAAAAAAGTAAAAGTAGAATTTCCAGTATTAGGAGAAACTTTAGTAAGCTCTGTTAGACAAGTTGGTAGTTTTATCAATCCAAACAATAGATCTTTTAAAATAGAAGTTCCTGTTACGAATAAAAACGGAAATGTTAAACCAAACTTAACGGCTAAACTTCAAATAAACGATTACACAAATACCAAAGCAATTTTAATTCCGCAAAGTATTATTTCAGAAAATGCACAAGGAGATCAATTTATTTATGTTGTAATAAACAAAGACGCAAATAATGAAGCTGTTGCTAAAAAAGTAATTATTAAGACGGGTAAAACGCAAGGAGATATTATTGAAGTTATAGCAAACTTAGAGCCTGGTACAGAGGTTGTTAAAGAAGGAGCTCGTAGTGTAAACAACGGTCAAACCGTAAAAGTTATCAATCAATAAATCATTTATGATGACAAAACAAAAAAAACAAGTAGATAAAGAGTTTAAATTATCGTCTTGGGCAATTCATAATAAAACAACCATTTATGTTATAATGGCTGTGATTTTTTTCTATGGAGTTTCTGCCTATTTTTCAATGGCTAGAGAGAGTTTTCCAGAAGTAAAAGAAACCAAGATTTATGTTAGTACCGTTTTTCCTGGAAACACTGCTGAAGATATAGAAAAGCTCATTACAGACCCGTTAGAAGATAAATTAAAAACGGTGAGTAATGTTGTAGAAGTTACATCAACATCACAAGAAGATTATTCTATGGTGGTAGTAGAGTTTGATGAAAATATTACGGTAGACCAAGCCAAGCAAAAAGTAAAAGACGAGATTGCCACAGAAACATCTAGTGAAGATTGGCCAACTTTTAACGGAGCTAAAATAGAACCCAATGTTTTTGAATTGAGCATGTCAGAAGAAATGCCAATTTTAAATATTAATATTTTTGGTGATTATCCTGTATATAAACTAAAAGAGTTTGCAGAATATCTACAAGATGAAATTGAAGATTTAGCTGAAATTAAAAAAGCAGATATACGTGGAGCACAAGATAAAGAGGTAGAGGTTGCAGTAGATGTTTATAAAATGATGGCTTCAAAAGTCAGTTTTAACGACATTACCAGTGCAATAAGTAATGGAAATGTAACCATGTCTGCAGGTAATTTTATTACAAGTGGTCAACGAAGAACGATTCGAATTATTGGAGAAATAGAGCAGCCATCAGATTTAGGGAACTTTGTAATTAAATCTGAGTTTAACAATCCAATTTACTTAAAAGATGTAGCGACCATTTCATTTAAAGATAAAGAGAAAACTACCTATGCTAGAGAAAAAGGAGCTGATGTAGTGATGTTAGATGTTAAAAAACGTGCAGGTAAAAACATGGTTGCTGCTGCAGAACAAATTAGAGTAATTGTAGACAATGCGATTGCAAACCATTTTCCAAAAGATTTGAAAATTACCATTACCAATGATCAATCTTCAAAAACCATTGGTCAAGTTGACGATTTGGTAAACAACATTATTTTCGGAGTTATTTTAGTGGTAACCGTTTTAATGTTCTTCTTAGGATTTAAAAACGCCGTATTTGTCGGATTTGCAATTCCAATGTCCATGTTTATGTCATTAATGATACTAAACATGTTAGGGTATACCATGAATACCATGATTCTTTTCGGATTAATTATGGGGCTCGGTATGTTGGTTGATAACGGAATTGTTGTTGTCGAAAACGTGTATCGATTAATGGATCAAGAAGGCATGAGTAGAGTAGAAGCAGCTAAAAAAGGGATTGGTGAAATTGCATTTCCTATTATCATTTCTACAGCTACAACAGTTGCAGCATTTATTCCGTTAGGTTTATGGCCTGGTATTATGGGAGATTTTATGATTCTATTGCCCATTACTTTATCAACCGTTTTAGGGTCTTCTTTATTTGTTGCCATTTTCTTTAACTCAGTATTGGTCTCACAATTTATGAGTGTAGAAGATAAAGACATGCCACTCAAAAGAATTGTGATCATGTCTAGTGTAATGGTAGGTTTAGGGATCTTGGTATTATTAACAGGCGGGGCATATCGATCTTTAGGAACGTTGATGATTTTTACCACAATTTTGTTATGGATATACAGATTGTTCTTAAGACGTTGGGCAAATTCTTTTCAAAACAATGTGTTGCCAAAATTAGAATCTTGGTACGAAAGAAGGTTAAAAAGTGCATTGACAGGTAAAACTCCTTATGGATTAATTGTTGGGACTTTTGGATTGTTAATAGCAGCTTTTATGATGTTTGGCTGGTCTTTAGGGACTCAAAGAACTAAAGTAGAATTTTTTCCAGACAATAAACCAAATCAGATTATTGTCTATATCGAATATCCTGAAGGGACAGATATTGAAAAAACCAACTCAATCACAAAATTGATTGAAGAAAAAGTAACAGGAGTATTGTATAGTGATACCTATATGGACGGAGATTATAACTTTATGATAGAAAGTGTGGTTTCTCAAGTTGGGGAAGGAGCAGGAAATCCGCAAGCAGATATGGGATCTGCAGCAGAAATGCCGCATAAAGGAAAAATTACCGCTTCTATGAGAGAGTATAAATTTAGAAGAGGTTTAGACAGTGAATTATTGCGTCAAAAAGTACAGACGGCCTTGGTTGGAATATATCCAGGAGTATTGATATCTGTAGAAAAAGACGCTAATGGTCCACCAGTTGGATCACCAATTAACATAGAAATTGAAGGAGATGATTATGCAGAGTTAATTCATACAGCGCAAAGAATGCGAGATTTCATCAACACAAAAAGTATTTCTGGAATTGATGAATTAAAGATCGATGTTAACAGAGATAAGCCAGGAATGCAAGTATTGGTTGATAGAAAAAAAGCAGGTGAATTAGGTGTAACTACGGGGCAAGTAGGACAACAATTAAGAGCATCCATTTTTGGAAATAAAGCTGGTATTTATAAAGAAAATGGTGAAGATTACGATATCTATGTTCGTTTTAACAAAGAAGATAGATACAATAAAAGTGCTGTTTTTAATCAGAATATTACTTTTAGAGACATGGCTTCTGGTAAGGTAAAGGAAATTCCGGTGTCTGCTGTTGCTACGCAAAAAAACAACTCAGGTTTTAGCGCCATCAAGCACAAATCGGTAAAAAGAGTGGTAACGGTGTATTCTGCTTTAGCACCTGGAGAAACTGATGCAAGTGCGGTGGTTCGTAAAATTCAAGAAGAAATGAAGAGTTTTAAAGATTTGCCTAAAGGAATTAAGATTGATTATACAGGGCAAATTGAAGAGCAAAACAAGCAAATGAACTTTTTAGTTGGTGCCTTCTTTACTGGATTAGCATTGATTTTCTTTATTTTAATTTTCCAATTCAACTCGGTATCTAAACCAGGGATTATTATGTTGGCCATCTTTTTAAGTTTTATTGGAGTCTTTGGAGGTTTGGTAATCTCGGGAGCACCCTTTGTTATTATGATGACGATGATGGGAATTATTTCTTTAGCTGGAATTGTGGTAAACAACGGAGTTGTGTTGTTAGATTATGCACAATTATTAATTGACAGAAAGAAAGAAGAATTGCAATTAGATGAAAACGATTATCTAGATAAAGAGCAACTTTTTAATAGTATTGTAAAAGCAGGAAGAGCACGTTTACGACCTGTTTTATTAACGGCAATTACAACCATTTTAGGATTGATTCCTCTTGCCATAGGCTTAAATATAAACTTCTTTACATTGGCAAGTGAGTTGAATCCACATATCTATTTTGGAGGAGACAATGTTGTATTCTGGGGACCATTAGCATGGACTGTTATCTACGGATTATTTGTAGCAACTTTCTTGACTTTAATAGTTGTGCCAGTATTATTTTACTTAATCACAAGATTTAAAATGTGGTTGCGTTTAAAAATGGCATAAGAGTTTGTTTTAATAATAAAAAAGGCTGAGGTTTTTCCTCAGCCTTTTTTAATTATAAATTAGTTAATTTTGAATGCCTAAGTGTTTCTATTTATATGACAGAACAAAAATATTTTTCAATTGAAGAAATTAAAAGAAAGCTAGAAAGATATTGTGTCTATCAAGATCGATGTCACAAAGAAATAGAAACGAAACTCAAAGAGTTTGTATTAATTGAAGAAGCTCAAAATCAAATCATATTACATTTATTGGAACATAATTTTTTAAATGAAGAGCGTTTTTCTAAAAGTTTTGCCAGAGGAAAATTCAGGATAAAAAAATGGGGCAAACAAAGAATTGTTAGAGAATTGAAGTTCAGAGATATTTCTGAATACAATATAAAAACAGCTCTAAAAGAAATTGATAAACAAGAGTATTTAGATACCATACATGCCATTGCTACTAAAAGAAATGCACAACTAAAAGAAACCGATTTTTACAAACGGAAAAAGAAACTGACAGACTATTTAATAAGATTGGGTTACGAATTTGATCTTATTTTTTCAACGCTAGAAAATGTAATAGAAAAAAAATAGCCTCTTAAAAAGAGGCTATTTTAAAATTATTTTAAAATTAATTTTTTAGTACTTAAAGAATCATCAACTTTAATTTTTGCAACATAAATCCCTTTACTGTATTTAGACATATCTAACTCAAATTGATTTACTGCAGAAGAAATCCTTTTTTCTTGTAAAATAAGTTTTCCTGTTAAGTCAAAAACAGAAATAGAGAAATTGGTTCCTTGTACCCAATTGATATTAAAGATGCTACTAGATGGGTTTGGAGATATCGCTAAACCTTCAATTTCATTAAACTCTTCAACTGGCAATACTCCAGTAATTACTAAATCATCAACAATTGCTCCTTCTTCATTTGCAGCATCGTCTGCTAAAAACTTGAATCTAAAAATTATATTAGCTTCATTTTTAAAAGCAGCTAAATCAAAACTATAAGTATGTAATGTAGCATTGGTTCCGCCTAAGTTATTTACATCTTCTCCTATACCAGTCCACTGTTTACCAGGCAACCCATTTGCAGTTGAATTACTATTGTACCAATTTGCATCAGTTGAAGCACCAAGAATGGTCCAAGTTTTCCCTTGGTCTATTGTATATTCTACATTCATATAATCCCAGTCTTTTTCGATGTCGAAAGCCATTTTAAAGCTCAATACAGGATTTGTCACTAAAGTTAAGTCGTAACATTTAGTGTATAAATAACCAGTAGCTTTATCTGGATGATTTCCGTTTAAACCAGTAGCATAGGCAGAAGAAACTGTACCTCCAACATTTAATAATGTTTTTACTGGTGTTCCTCTTTGCCATAAACCTAATAAACCTCCACCAGAACCAGAAGTTTCTGTAACTAAATTATCACTTGCAGATTCAAACGTATTTATAGTTGTTGGTGTTGCAGTAGAACCGTTTATAGAAAAGGACGTACTGTTAGAATTGTTTGCAGTATACGTATCATTATTTATAACCGTTTCTACATTTAAAGTATGATTTCCTTCTGTTGCAGTAAAAGCAGGAATGTTAATTTGAGTAGTTGCATTTGACACTAAATTACCTGTCCAATTGTAAACAGCATTTGTACCACCATCAACATTGTAATTTACAGTAACCGCAGTTATTGCATTTGTTCCTTTATTTTGAATTGTAATAGTTGGAGCAAGAGAACCACATCCTCTAGAGTTGTTTATGGGCGAATCAATTGAAACCAATTTTACTTCATTAGCAGGGAAAGAATTAGGAATGTCAGAAACCCAAACACCTCTACCATAAGTAGCAATGATTAATTTAGCCTCTTTCTCATTGATTTCTAGATCTCTAACGGTAGTATTGGGTAAATTGTTATCAAAAGTTACCCAATTTGTTAAGGTATCATCAATGTAATATACACCTACAGTGGTGCCTAAATAAACTCTGTTGTCTTTATTTCCTGCATGATGTCTTAACACAATTTTGTTGTCATTAGAAGGTAAATTACCAGTGATGTTTGTAAATGTTGGATTTGCATCATTTAAGTTTGTAGTTTTAGTAACCGCTCCATTAGATACAATCCAGGCAACATTACCATCATTATGACTAATTTCTATGGAGTTAATAGTACCAAAACCAGTAGGGATTTTTGTAAACGTTACCCCTGCATCATTACTTTTAAATAAATTTCCATCATTTGAAACATAAATATTATTTTCATTATTAGGGTCAATTTCAATATGATCTATATCACCTCCAAAATCATGAGTTGAAACTTTAGACCAAGCTCCACTTACCAATTTGTATAAACTACCATAACCAGCATATAGATTTCCTTTTCTGTCAGCTACCAAAGGTGTTACCCATTCTCCACCACTGTCATTTGTGCCAGTTTCAGCTGTAGGAGCACTAACATTAGAAGTTCTAGTTAATCCACCATCTTTAGATTCGTATAAAGAACCTCCATATTGTATAAATCCAAAATAATTATCTGAATCAAGAGGATTTATAACACAATCCATTCCATCTGCACCAAAATACACACTCCACCCATTATTTTTAAGAGCGTACCCGCCATTGTCTTGTAAACCACCCACTATATTTCCAGAATTTTGATTTGCTACAGAAATTCTATAAAACTGACTTATCGCTAAGTTCTTAGTTAAGTCGGTAAAACTTGTCCCAAGGTCTGTAGAAACGTACACCCCACCATCTGTGCCAGCAAAGAATTTACCACCGATGAAATCTAAAAAGTGAATGTCTGCATGGGTGTAAGCTGCAGCAGTTGGGTTACTCCAGCTATTTATAGCTGTAAAATTATCACCTCCGTCAGAAGATTTCCAAATATTTAAAACACCAACATACACGGTATTTTCATCGGTGTCAGAAACAGCAATAGCTAAATCATACCAAGATTGTGATCCTCCAAAAATATCATCCGTTTCAGCTGTTTTCGTATAGCTAAAACCACTAGTTGTAGATTTATAAACTCCATTAAAACCATTCTTTGTAGAGCTTCCACTCCAACTTACAAAATAAACAACTTTATCATTTGCAGGAGTAACTGCTAAGGCAATTCTTCTTGAATTGGTTAATCCAGTTATATTAACTACTGTAAAAGTATTTCCTCCATCAAAAGATTGATATACTCTAGTGGTATTCCCGTTACTAGAAGTCTCACCACTTGTTGCTGCATAAAAAACACTTGAAGAGCCAGGGTTTCTTTTTAAATCTCTAACATTAGCTGTTAAAGTTCTTGTCCAAGTTGCACCACCATCAGTACTTTTGTGCACACCAGAACTTGTTGCTACGATAACAGTATCAGTGTTTGTTGGATCAATATAAATATCGTTCATAGAGCTGGGATTTCCAGTCATTGCTCCAGTACTATTCCATGTTGCTCCTCCATCTGTAGATTTCATCACACCAATTGAGTCAGAATCACTAGCATCATCATCACCTGTTGCGATATAAATAATATTAGAATTTGTTGGATGAATTGCAATTCCAGAAACACCAATTTGAGGTAAAAAGTCATTTAAAGGCTGCCAATTAAGGCCTGCATCTGTAGATTTCCATATCCCGCCAGCTGGAGCACCCACATAGTACGTATTTGAATTACTAGGGTCTACTGCAACCACATTCACCCTTCCTTGACCAGAAGACCAAGAAGCTGTATTTGTGTGAGAATATGGGCCTAAAGATGTCCAATTACTTGTATCGTTTGCATTGTTTTTTTCAGAGGCATTCATTTGATTTTTTTGTTGCCAAGCATCTATTTTCTGTGCAGTAGTTTTTAAGGTCCCGTCAGGATTTGTATAAAAACCATTTTGATATTCCCATCGTTTAAAAGGTTTATATCCACTTCCTTTTTTATTTCTATCAATCGTAGAAAAGTATCTTTCTGCAGCAGCTGAAATATCATTCAATGTAATTTTTCCTTTCTTTTTTAAACTAGCATCTGCCATCCATGGGGCATTAGATTGATAGTTTTGAGAAAACCCCAAAACTGGAATAATAAATAATAAAAAAAGAGTAATTTTTTTCATAATTTCTGATGTAAATGGGACTTAATTGATGTTGACGATGTCTTGCTCTACTTCTAATTGAGAGTAGATGGTGTTTATTTTAGAATTTGTTGCAGAAAAAGCTGCAATTATTTTATTGACTTGAGTATGTACTTCATTTGAAGTTATTGCAGGTATAAAGGTCATATCTTTTAAACGTAATGCTTCATTTTCTAAAACATTTACGCGGGTTCTAAAAGATAAATTCAACAACTCTTTTGGTCTGATGCTATCTTTTAATTTTTTCACGGTTTCAGAGAACTTCAAGGCATTATTTAGAGCTTCGTTTGCAGAAATAGCTGAAAATTGTTTCAAGTTGTTGCTAACTAATTGGTATTCTTTCCAATTTACTACCTTATCTTTTGAAATTTTTTCTAATGCTAACGCAGTATTGTGTTTTTCAACACCATTCATTTCAGATTTTTGAATCTTTGGTTCTTGAACAGCAGAACTGTTTTGGCAAGACCAAAAAAATAAAAGAAAAAGTATAGAAAAATTACGCATGCCTAAAAAATATTTATAAAAATACATATTTTTAGATTTATTTTTTTGATTTTAACATTTAATTTCAAATTGATAAAAACATCTTTTTTATTCTTCTCTTTTAAGAATATTTAAATTATGTACTTTTGTTTTATATATTTTTGAATTATAACGAATGATTGACACCATCTTAATTATTGGAGCATGCGGACAAATAGGTTCTGAACTTACCCAAAAACTTAGAGAAACTTACGGAAACGATAATGTAGTAGCCACAGATATTAGAGAAGGAAATGAAGAATTAGTAAATTCGGGTCCGTTTGAAATTTTAGACGCTACAGATACCCAAGGAATCTTAAAAATAGTTCAAAAATATAAGGTTACTCAAGTATATTTGATGGCAGCTATGCTTTCTGCAACTGCAGAAAAACACCCTCAAAAAGCATGGAATTTAAACATGAACTCTTTACTAGGGGTGTTAGAATTGGCAAAAGATAAACACATCAAACAAGTGTACTGGCCAAGTTCTATTGCTTCTTTTGGACCAACATCACCAAAAATAAATACACCACAACAAACTATTATGGAGCCATCAACCGTTTACGGAATTAGTAAATTGGCTGGGGAACATTGGTGTAATTATTATCACAATAGATACGGGGTTGATGTAAGAAGTATCCGTTATCCAGGAATTATAAGTTGGAAAACAAAACCTGGAGGAGGAACTACAGATTACGCGGTAGATATTTATTTTAAAGCCTTAGAAAACCAATCGTATGAATGTTTTTTATCAGAAAATACACGTTTGCCAATGATGTATATGGAAGATGCTATTGATGCGACGATTAAAATTATGCAAGTTGATGCCGCTTCAATTAAAACGAGAACAGCTTATAATTTAGCAGCTATAAGTTTTACTCCAGAAGAAGTTGCTGTAGAAATTAAAAAGCATATCCCTAAGTTTAAAATTTCATATAAAACTGATTTTAGACAACAAATTGCTGATAGTTGGCCACAAGTTATTGACGATACTGAAGCAAGAAAAGATTGGAACTGGAAACATCAATTTGATTTGGAGTTGATGACCAAAGAAATGCTTAAAAATTTACAATAAATCCTTATTTTATTTATTTGCCTCTATGTTACTTATGTTACATGATTAGTTGTGTAAGATTTCTATTTTTACACGTCTAAAAAGTAAAATTTATAGGATCTATGAACACGATAATTAAAGACAGTTTGGCAAAAAGTTTTTCGTACGAAGCGTATAGAAAAAAAATCAGTGACTTATTAGAAGAGGGTAAATCTACGGGGCCAAATCAATCAGAAGATTTATTACATTATAGTACTTTGAACGATGCTAGAATGAATCGTTTAGATAAAAAAATAAAGCTGACCCATTCTGCAAAAGAAGCGTTAAAAAGTACAAAAGAAAAACAAACATGGTTGTTAATTACAGAAGGTTGGTGTGGTGATGCTGCTCAAATTGCCCCGGTAATTAATAAGATGAGTATAGAGAGTGATAAGGTCGATTTAAAAGTTGTTTTGCGTGATGAAAATGAAAACTTGATGAATCAATTTTTAACCAACGGAAGCAAATCAATTCCGAAATTGGTTGTATTAAACGAAGAGAATGAAGTGATTTCTTCTTGGGGCCCAAGACCCTCTATTGCAACAAAAATGGTAACCGATTACAAAGAAAAACATGGCGGATTAGATGCTGACTTTAAAAGAGATTTACAAGTTTGGTACAATAAAAATAAAGGAGAAAACATTCAAGAAGATGTTGTTGCCTTTTTAGAAAAATAAAAATATAAAGAGTGATATAAAAGTCCTTTTGCATTTTGTAAAAGGACTTTTTCTTTTGTGCTATCTTTGCAATATCAAAACAAAAAAATGCTAGTAGAATATACATCGCTTCCAGAAACTTCAAAAGTTTGGATTTATCCATCAAACAGAAAATTTTATGATACAGAAATTGATGGACTTCACGAAAAAATAAAAGTCTTTTTAGAAAGCTGGAAATCTGATGATGCAACGTTTCAAGTTGCTTATAAATTATTGTACAATCGTTTTATTGTATTGTTTGCAGATGGTTCAAACACTGCATTATCAAATACTGATATTGATACTTCTGTTCAGTTTATTTTACAATTACAGCAAGACTACAAAGTGGAATTGTTAGACAGAATGAATGTGTGTTTTAAGCAAGGCGAATTTGTGCAATACAAAGAGTTAAAAGATTTTAAAAAACTTCTAAAAAACAGAGCTGTAACAGAAAAGACAATTGTTTTTGACAATTTAATTACGACCAAAGAAGAATTTGAAAATTACTGGGAAGTGCCAATTTCTGAAAGTTGGTATGGACGTTTTTTAAAATAAATAAACTATTCTAACCCTTCAATAAAAGCATCAATAGAAACTGCTTTCTCAATGGAATAATCTCCAATTTTTGTGCGTCGTAACGCAGATAAATGTGCTCCAGAATTCAAAGCTTTTCCAAAATCAAAGGCTAAAGAACGGATGTAGGTTCCTTTGCTACAAACGATTCTAAAATCAATTTTAGGCAAATCAATATGGGTAATTTCAAACTCGTTGATGGTAATTTCTCTAGTCGGAATTTCGGTAGTTTCCCCTTTTCTTGCCAATTCGTACAAACGTTTTCCGTCTTTTTTTAAGGCAGAAAAAATAGGAGGCTGTTGTTGAATTGCACCCATAAATTGTTTGGTTGTGCTGTGAATCAATTCTTCTGTAATATGTGCTGTAGGAAAAGTTTCGTTTACTTCGGTTTCTAAATCGTAACTCGGCGTTGTTGTACCTAGGGTAATTGTTCCGGTGTATTCTTTAACCTGACCTTGATATTCGTTGATGTTTTTGGTTTGTTTACCCGTACAAATAATTAAGAGTCCTGTTGCTAATGGATCCAAGGTTCCGGCATGACCCACTTTAATTTTTTTGATATTGAAACGTTGTCTAATGTGCCATCGGATTTTATTTACCGCTTGAAAAGAAGTCCATTCAAGGGGCTTGTCAATCAGTAAGACTTGTCCGTTTTTGTAATCTTCTCCGGTCATTTTTTTGTAATTCTGTGTCAGGTCGAGCGCAGTCGAGACCTCTTAAAAACCTCTCGACTGCGCTCGAGGAGACATTTTTTTAATTCATTAAAGAATAACCAATTGCTATAACACCAACAACAGCACAATAGATTGCGAAATACGATAATTTGCTTTTCTTTACTAAAGAAATCATCCAAGTACATGCAAATAGGCCAGCAATAAATGCGGCTAAAAACCCTGCGGATAATGGTAAAATTTCTGCACTTGAAAAATTGATGTCACCACTCAATACATCTTTGGCAATTTTTCCAACAATTAACGGCACAACCATTAAAAATGAAAAACGAGCAGCTTTGCTTCTGTCTACTCCTAACAAAACGGATGTAGAAATTGTTGCGCCAGATCTAGAAATTCCTGGTAACATTGCAATAGCTTGAGAAACCCCAATAATCACAGCATTTACATAAGATACTTTTTTGTCAGTATGTTTTGCTCTGTCAGCCAATAACAATAGTAAAGCGGTTATAAGTAACATACAACCTACTAATAATATCTGTCCGCCAAAAAAAGCTTCTAATTCCTTTTCAAAAAGGAGTCCAACAATAACAGCTGGAACCATAGATAGAATAATTTTTATAGAGAACTGTGACTCTTCATTCCATTTAAATTGAAATAATCCTTTAAAAATCTCTCCAACTTCTTTTCTAAAAATAACAATGGTACTCAAAGCAGTTGCAAAATGCAAGACAACCGTAAATGTTAAACTTTCTTGAGGCAGTGAAGTATCCCCAAAAATAGCTTTTGCTAATTCTAAATGCCCACTTGAAGAAACAGGTAAAAACTCTGTTAATCCTTGGATAACACCAAGAACAATTGCTTCGATAAGATCCATCTTACTTTTTAGGTTTTGCTAAAATTGCATAAATCTCAATTCCTAGCCCAATAATTACCAAAGTTGGTGCCAATCGAATTCGTTGCCAATTGTAAATTTCTTCGTTAAAAACATTTGGGTCTTCGCTTCCACCGCCAGCCATAAAGATAAATCCTAAGGCAATAAAGACAGCTCCAATAAGCATAATGATATAATTTCTTTTACCAAAAAGAAACTCCGGATTTGTGTTGTTTTCTTTTTTACTCATATTAATAGTATAATTCGTCTGTTTGTAAATTTAAAAAACGTTGTGTTGCAAAATACGTGCTAAACCAAGTTATTAAAAAGGCTACAAGCAACACACCACCAAACAGGTAGCTTAGCAAAGCATAATCGTTTAATAATTGTAGAGCAGGGATGTATTTATTTGTGTAATAGATTACGGCTCCTAGCCCAATTAAAGAAATGAGAGAGCCAATCATTCCTAATTTTATCCCTTGTAAAAGAAAGGGTTTTCTAATAAAGCCTTTTGTTGCACCAACCATTTGCATGGTTTTAATGTTAAAACGTTTAGAATAGACAGATAAACGTAACGCACTGTTGATTAATAAAATAGAAATCAATGCAAAAAATGCACTAACAACTAACAGCCAAAAACTTATTTTTTGAATGTTTTTTGTTAAAAATTGAATCAAAGGTTTGTCATAAGAAACTTCTAAAACAAAGGCGTTTTTTTGAAAGCGCTTTTCGATTTCTGCCATTTTTTCTGGTGTTACAAATTCGGCTTTTACATATAAATCAATACCGTTTTTTAATGGGTTTGTGCCTAAGAATTGCACAAAATCTTCTCCTAAATCTTTACTATGAAACTTGGCCGCATCGTCTTTAGAAATGTATACAACTTGTTTGGTAAATTTTTCCTTTGATAGAGAAGCTCTTAAATCTTCGATATTTTTTTTAGTCACATTGTCTTTTAAAAACAGTGTCATAGCTGTTTTTTCTTTTACATGATTGGCAACACTTGTAGATTTTAATAAAATTAATCCTAAAACACCAACCATAAATAAGACCAACGAAATACTTACAATTACAGAAAAGTAAGAAGAGCGTAATCTTCGTTTTTGGTATTTATCAAAAGATGTAGACATAGATAATCTTGAATTCTAGCTCGCAAGATACAAAAATTAACGAGCAGTTTTAAGCTAATATTTTGCAGTATTTTTGTTAAAATTAAGTGCGTTCTTGACACAATTCTATCAAAACTCCATTGGTAGATTTTGGGTGTAAAAAAGCAACTAATTTATTGTCGGCGCCCAATTTTGGTGCTGAATTTAAAACGATAAAGCCCTCTCCTTTTAAACGTGCTATTTCTTCTTCTATGTCTTTTACAGCAAAGGCAATATGATGAATACCTTCGCCTTTCTTTTCAATAAATTTAGCAATGGGACTCTCAGGGTTTGTAGCTTCTAACAACTCAATTTTATTAGGGCCCACATCAAAAAAAGATGTTTTTACACCTTCGTTTTCTACTTCTTCAATTTTATAATGTGCTTTTCCAAAAAGAGCCGCAAATAATGCGTTAGATTTTTCTAAACTTTTTACGGCAATCCCAATATGTTCAATTTTGTCCATTAGATACATTTTCTATCCATCAAAAATAAACATTCTTTTGGGAATTATGCGTAAATTTGCCGCATGGAACAAACAAATAGACAGAAAAAAATTGCTGGAGTAATTCAAAAAGACTTGGTTGATGTGCTTCAGAAAGCGGCACAAGACGGAATGCAAGGAACTATTATTTCGGTTTCTAAAGTTACTGTGACTACAGATTTGAGTATTGCAAAAGTGTATTTGAGTATTTTTCCATCAGAAAAAAGAGACGAATTGGTGAAAGGAATTCAGTCGAATACTTTTTTAATCCGTCATGAAATGGCAAAACGCACAAAAAATCAACTGCGTAGAATGCCAGAACTGTCGTTTTTTGGAGATGATTCTTTAGATTATATCGAAAAAATAGATAAATCCTTAAAGGGTGAAGACGCCAATCCTATTAAAAATCCAGAAGTATTACCAAGACGTCAAAAACGTTAATTTGTTTGCTTCACAACTTTTTTTGCCCTTAGTTTGTATTGATTTGATACAACAATTGTGAATTTTCCTTTATACATAGCTAAAAGATATGTGTTCGCTAAAAGCGGAAACAATACCATTAACATTATTACTATTATTGCGTCTTTTGGTGTAATTGTAGGTTCGTTGGCGTTGTTTATTATCCTTTCAGGATTTTCTGGCTTTAAATCTTTTACCAACAATATGTTAGATTATTCTGACCCAGATATAAAAATTACAGCTGTTCAAGGAAAATCGTTTTTTGTTTCTGATGCTATCACCTCACTTTTAAACGCTAACACAGATATTAAAGCATTTGCTTCTGTGGTTGAAGAACGCGCTTTTTTACAATACAAACAAAGAGATCAAATTGCTTTTGTAAAAGGAGTCAGCGACAACTATATGTCGATTACAAGAATAGACTCTACTTTACATGTTGGTCAATGGATAGATGCTGAATTTATCAATACGGCCGTTATTGGTTATGGAATTTCAGATAAATTATCTTTAAGCATTTTAAATTTTGGAGAACCACTACAAATTAAAGTCCCAAAACCAGGGACAGGATTAATTTTAAGTGCGTCTTCTGCATTTAATGAGGCCGATGTTCAAATCTCTGGTGTGTATACTGGATTAGAAGAATTTGCAAATAAATACGTCTTTGTAAACTTAGCTTTGGCACAAAAATTATTAAGTTATGAAGAAAATCAAGTGACTTCAATTGAGTTGCGATTGCAAGAAAATGTCAATCCAGATGCTTTTGCAACGAACCTTCAAAAAAAATTAGGAAGCCATTTTAAAGTAGCCACAAAAACACAATTTAACGCGATAACTTATAAGGTTTTAAATACAGAAAGATTGATTTCTTATTTGATATTTACACTCATTATTATTATCGCATTGTTTAATGTAATTGGTGCCATTATTATGATGATTATTGATAAAAAGCAAAACTTAAAAACACTTTTTAATTTAGGGGTTACCATTAAAGAAATTAAAAGAATTTTTGTATTGCAAGGCTTTTTATTAACAGTTTTTGGATTATTCATCGGATTGCTTATGGGTACAATTTTAATTTTACTACAAAAGCAGTTTGCTTTTTTTATGATCACACAATCCATTCCCTATCCAGTAGAATTTAGACTTATGAATTTATTGATTGTAGCAATTACTATTAGTATTCTCGGATTTATCGCTTCAAAAATTGCAAGTAGTAGAATTTCTGCTAACTTTATTGAGAAGTAATTAACTAAAATCCGGAATTACAGCATCGCCAAATTTTTCAAACACTTCATCAAAAGCTGCAAAAACATCTTTTGCATCATCAGAAGTTACCATTTTCATTCGGTGTTCTTTAAAATGCGGAATTCCTTTAAAGTAGTTGGTGTAATGTCTTCTGGTTTCTAAAACACCCAAGGTTTCACCTTTCCAGTCAATGGCCATTTGTAAATGTCTGCGTGCAATTTCTACACGTTCTGCAATTGTTGGAGAAGCTAAGTGTTCACCAGTTTTAAAAAAGTGTTTTACTTGGTTAAAAAACCAAGGAGAACCTATAGAGGCTCTACCAATCATGGCGCCATCTAAACCATATACATCTCGCATTTCCATGGCTCTTTCTGGAGTTGTAACATCGCCATTTCCAAAAACAGGAATGTGCATTCGTTGGTTGTTTTTTACCTCTGCAATGGGTTTCCAATTGGCATTTCCTTTATACATTTGTGCTCGCGTTCTGCCATGAATAGAAATTGCTGCACAGCCTACATCTTGCAAACGCTCTGCTACTTCTACAATTCTAATAGAATCTTCATCCCAGCCCAAACGTGTTTTTACGGTGATGGGCAGACTGGTGTGTTTTACCATGGCTTCGGTTAACGAAACCATTAAGTCGATGTCTTTTAAAATTCCTGCTCCAGCACCTTTAGAAACTACTTTTTTTACAGGACAGCCAAAATTGATATCAATAATATCTGGATTCGATTTTTCAACAATCTCTACCGTTTTTAACATGGATTCTAAATTGGCTCCAAAAATTTGAATTCCAACTGGACGCTCTTTTTCGTAGATGTCTAATTTCATGACACTTTTTGCAGCATCACGAATCAAGCCTTCTGAAGAAATAAATTCGGTATACACCACATCTGCTCCGTTTTCTTTACACAAAGCTCTAAACGGTGGATCACTTACATCTTCCATTGGTGCTAACAACAACGGGAAATCTGGTAATTCTATGTCTCCAATTTTAACCATGGCGCAAAAATACTTATTTTATCTTAAAAAAAAGACCTGTAAAAACGAATCTTTACAGGTCTAAATAATTTTGTGTCTTTATATTTAAAACTGAATTTCAGCTTTTACTTCTTTGCCGCTTCTAGTTAAAATTACAGTTGTTTTATCTCCCTTTTTAAAGGCCGATAGCGCCTTCATGTAACTCATCATGTCTGTAACTTTATTACCACCTAATTCAATAACAATATCTCCTTTTTTAATTCCTGCTGCTATAGCTGGTTTTCCTTCAGAAACACCATCAACACGCATTCCTTTGCCATCATACATATAATCAGGAATTACCCCTAAACCGACTTTAAAACGCGGATTTTCTTCACTTTCGTTTTTTGTTTTTCTAAAGGCTAATTTTCCGTTGTCATTTAAATCAGAAATGATATTAAAAATATAGGTAGAAATGCTTTCCATTCCTTCATAATTTAATGTTTCTGTATCGTCACTTGGTTTGTGATAATCATTGTGTTGTCCTGTAAAGAAATGCAATACTGGCAGATCTGCTAAATAAAAACTTGTATGATCACTTGGCCCAACACCCGATTCTTTCATAACCAATTTAAAATCGTTGTTATGAGATTTTAATGTTTGTTTAAAAATAGGTGAAGTTCCTGTTCCGTAAATAGCCAAAGCACTGTCTTTTAATCTTCCAACCATGTCCATATTAATCATATAAGACACCTCTTTGATGTCGAATGTTGGATTTTTTACAAAATAATTAGAACCTAACAAGCCCATTTCTTCACCAGAAAAAGCAATAAATACATAATTGTTGCTTGTATTTGTATTTTTTAATTTACTTGCTAAGTTTAAGAGCAGCGCTACACCACTAGCGTTGTCATCTGCTCCGTTATGAATTGCTTTAATAGAATCTCTATATAAAGAGCCATCGCCACCATATCCTAAATGATCAAAATGTGCACCGATAATTACAGTGTTTTTTGCTTTGTTATCTATAAACCCAACAACATTTCTTCCGGTAATTGTTCCGTCAGAATTTTCAGTAAATTTTACTTCTTCATGTGGATGTGTTTTTGGTTTGAAAGAAAAAGATTGATAAAAACCATCGGTTCCCTTTGGAGTTAAACCAAGGCTTTCAAATCTGTTTTTTATGTATTCAGAAGCTTTTTCTCCTCCAGGAGTTCCTGTTTGTCTTCCTTCTAATTTGTCATCAGCTAAGAAAGAAACATCTTCTTTAATCTTGTTTTCAGGTTTGTATTCTTTAGCACAAGAAATAAGGAGTGATAAAAAGATTAAAATTATTAAATTTTTCATGGTATATGTATTATTTTTGCCAAAAATAACTAATAAATCTTAGTTGTAAAATTAAAAAAGTACATAATGAAATTAAGAGGAATTTATTTGATGATTTTTACACTATTCATCGTTTCGTGTAAAACAGATAAAAAAGATAAATCGGATGCAAAATCTGGGGCAACAAAAAAATGGGATACTACTTTAATATACCCTGAAGAGGTTCATTTTAAAACCATGCAGCAAATTACGTTTGGTGGAGACAATGCTGAAGCATATTGGAGTTTTGATGATAAACAAATCATTTTTCAATCAAACAATAAAAATTGGGGAGTAGAATGTGATCAAATGTTTTTAATGAATGTTGGAGAAACATTTGAAGACACAAAACCACCAATGATTAGTACTGGATTTGGAAGAACAACGTGTGCTTATTTTTTACCAGGAAACAAAGAATATGTGTATGGATCTACACATTTAGGAGGAAAAGAATGTCCGCCAGCGCCATTGCGTAGAGAAGGTAAATATGTATGGCCAATTTATGATAGCTACGATATTTTTGTTTCTGACTTAAACGGAAATATTACCAAACAATTGACAAACGAACCTGGTTATGATGCCGAAGCAACGGTTTCGCCAAAAGGAGATAAAATTGTATTTACTTCGATGAGAACTGGAGATTTAGAGTTGTTTACGATGAATATTGATGGTTCTGATGTAAAACAAATTACCTCTGAATTAGGTTATGACGGAGGAGCTTTTTTCTCGCCAGATGGCACAAAATTGATTTTTCGTTCTTCAAGACCAAAAACGGAAGCTGAAATTAAAGAATACAAAGATTTGTTAAAAGAAGGCTTGGTACAACCAACTGAAATGGAATTGTACATCTGTAATGCAGATGGTTCTGATTTACGTCAATTAACAGATTTAGGAAACGCCAATTGGAGTCCGTTTTTTCATCCTTCAGGGAAAAAGATATTATTTTCTTCAAATTTTGAAGCAGAAAGAGGCTTTCCTTTTAATTTATATATGATAGATTTAGATGGGAAAAACTTAGAAAGAGTAACACATGGAGAAACATTTGATGCTTTTCCGGTTTTTTCTAATGATGGTAAAAAACTAATTTTTTCATCAAACAGAAATAACGGTGGTGGTCGTGACACCAATTTGTTTATTGCAGAATGGCAAGACTAAAAGGATTGGCATTATGAAATATTCATATGACGACACCAATTTGTTTATTGCAGAATGGCAAGACTAAAAGGATTGGCATTATGAAATATTCATATGACGACACCAATTTGTTTATTGCAGAATGGCAAGACTAAAAGGATTGGCATTATGAAATATTCATATGACGACACCAATTTGTTTATTGCAGAATGGCAAGACTAAAAGGATTGGCATTATGAAATATTCATATGACGACACCAATTTGTTTATTGCAGAATGGCAAGACTAAAAGGATTGGCATTGTGAAATATTCAAAAGACAAAACCAATTTGTTTATTGCATAATGGCAAGATTAGATATTTCCATTAGTAAATAGTATATATTTGCACACTTAAGAAATCAAACATTAATGAAGAATATTAGAAACTTTTGCATCATCGCACATATCGATCACGGTAAAAGTACGTTGGCAGATAGATTGTTAGATTTTACAGGCTCTGTAACCGATCGTGAAAAGAAAGATCAGTTATTAGACAATATGGACTTGGAGCGTGAACGTGGAATTACCATCAAGTCGCACGCCATCCAAATGGATTATACCTATAAAGGAGAGCAATATATTTTAAACCTTATTGACACTCCGGGTCACGTAGATTTTTCGTACGAAGTTTCTCGTTCAATAGCAGCCTGTGAAGGTGCTTTACTAATTGTTGATGCAGCACAAAGTATTCAAGCACAAACGATTTCTAATTTATACTTAGCACTAGACAACGATTTAGAGATCATTCCTGTTTTAAATAAAGTTGATTTACCTTCTGCAAATCCAGAAGAAGTAACAGACGATATTGTAGATTTATTAGGTTGTGATGCAGAAGATGTGATCCATGCAAGTGGAAAAACAGGTTTTGGTGTTGAAAATATTTTAGAAGCCATAATCGAAAAAATTCCTGCTCCAAAAGGAGATCCAAATGCTCCATTGCAAGCCTTAATTTTTGACTCTGTTTATAATTCTTACAGAGGAATAGAAACCTATTTTAGAATTTTAAATGGAGAGATAAAAAAAGGACAACGCATCAAATTCATGGCAACCAACAAAGAATATTTTGCAGATGAAGTAGGGACGTTAAAACTTAGTCAGGTTGTAAAACAATCTGTAAAAACAGGTGATGTTGGGTATTTAATTACAGGAATAAAAACGGCAAAAGAAGTAAAAGTTGGAGATACAATTACAGATGCAGTAAACCCAACACAGGAAATTATAGATGGTTTTGAAGATGTAAAACCAATGGTTTTTGCAGGGATTTATCCTGTAGATACTGAAGATTATGAAGAGTTGCGTTATTCTATGGAAAAATTGCAACTCAATGATGCATCGTTGGTCTTTGTGCCAGAAAGTTCTGCTGCTTTAGGTTTTGGTTTTCGTTGTGGGTTCCTAGGAATGTTGCACATGGAAATTATACAAGAACGTTTAGAGCGTGAGTTTAACATGACGGTTATTACTACAGTTCCAAACGTTTCGTATCATGCATATACAAGAAAAAATCCAGATGAGATTATTGTTTTAAACAACCCAACAGATTTACCAGATCCATCAAGTTTGGATAGGGTCGAAGAGCCATATATCAAAGCATCTATCATTACAAAGTCAGATTTTGTTGGACAAGTAATGAGTTTGTGTATCGAAAAAAGAGGGGAGATTACGAATCAAACGTATTTAACAACACAAAGAGTTGAGTTGACTTTTGATATGCCTTTGGCTGAAATTGTGTTCGATTTTTACGATCGTTTAAAAACAGTTTCTAAAGGATATGCTTCTTTTGATTATCATCCAATCGGGATGAGATCTTCTAAACTAGTTCGCGTAGATATTTTATTAAATGGGCAGCCAGTTGATGCACTTTCTGCATTATTACATGCAGACAATGCATATTCAATCGGAAAAAAAATCACTGAAAAGTTAAAAGAATTAATTCCGAGACAACAATTTGACATCCCTATTCAAGCTGCAATTGGAGCAAAAATTATTGCAAGAGAAACTACGAAAGCCTTACGTAAAGATGTAACAGCAAAATGTTATGGAGGAGATATTTCTAGAAAACGTAAGTTGTTAGAAAAACAGAAAAAAGGAAAAAAGAGAATGCGTCAGGTTGGGAATGTAGAAATTCCACAAGAAGCTTTTATGGCTGTCTTAAAACTGAATGATTAAAAATTATAAAAACAATGAAAAACTTCGATGTTGTTATAGTAGGAGGAGGAACTGCGGGATTAATGTTGGCAAGGGAATTAGGAAAGCTCAAGCATAAGGTTCTTATTCTTGATAGAAAGAAAAATTTGTTAGAGTTTTCTTTTAATACATTAGGGAGTTTTCTAAAAGTTGAAGATTTTGGTTTGTCAGAAAATGTAATAGCCCAAAAAATTGACACTGCTGCTATTCATTCTAAATACTTTAAACACAACATCAAAGGAGAAGCTTTTATTTTAGATAAAAAACTAGTTCATAAAGAGTTATTAGATTCACTTGATATGAAATATGTTACTATTCAGCTTCAGACAAACATTAAAAAAATTTATAAAGATTCAAAAGGTAGATACACATCTATTGAAGATAAGAATGGTAATAAATACGAAGCAAAAATTTTTGTAGACGCTTCAGGTACAGTTGGTGTTCTTAGTAAAATTGAAGGTTTAAGAGAAAAGAATGTAGATTTTGCCCCTGGTGTAGAATATAATGTTAAATATTTAGGAAAACCTACTGATGCACATTTGTATTTTGGTAAAGAGTTAAAAGGTGGATATGCCTGGATTTTTCCTTTAAAAAATAAAAGGGCAATTGTTGGTTTTGGTTCTGTTGATGCTGGGATGTTTAAAAACTTAAAAAACACTTTAAATGATTTTATTGAATCGCCCAGGATTAAAAAACTTGTAGTAAAAGATAATAACTTTATTGAAGGAGGAAGCTTACCTATTACACCTGTATTAGATAATTTCGTAAAACAAAACTTGGTTTGTGTAGGGGATAGCGTTTCTCAAGTAAATCCTATCGTTGGCGAAGGGTATAAATTTATTTTTGAAGCTGCAATAATGGCTAGTAAAGCCATATCAAAATCTTTAGAACAAAATTCATTAGACTGTTTGTTTGAATATGAAGATGTTTGGAGAAAAAGATTTTTAGCCAATTATAAGCGTTCAAAAATAGCTCAAAAAAGAGTAGTTAAACTTTCTAATAGTGATTTTTTAAGTAATTTAGCGATGCTGATTTTATTAAAACTAAGACCCAATTATAAGAATGTAAATTCTTTATCAGGAGAATATTAAATTAACTTTTATTCTGTTTAAATAGTTTTTTTAACAAATTTGATCTTCAGTTGTTTTTTAGAGTAAAAATGTTTTTACTTGGTAGTGTTTTGTATGTTCCTTAATTAATATACTTTTACAAAAGTAATTACTTTATAAATGACAAAGCCAAGAATATTACTAATATATACTGGAGGAACCATTGGAATGGTAAAAGATTACGAAACCAATGCCTTAAAAGCATTTAATTTCGAACAACTTTTAGATAGAGTTCCAGAATTAATTCAGTTACATTGTACGATTGACACTTATTCTTTTAAAGAGCCAATCGATTCTTCTAATATGAATACAGCATATTATGTAACTATTGCTGAAGTTATAGAAAGTAAGTATTCTGAATTCGATGGGTTTTTAGTCTTAACCGGTTCAGATACGATGGCATATACATCGTCTGCAATAAGTTTTATGTTAGAAAACTTAGCAAAACCTGTAATATTTACAGGTTCGCAATTGCCAATCGGACACTTAAGAACCGATGCAAAAGAAAATTTAATTACATCTATTGAAATTGCTTGTGCTACAAAAGATGATAAACCAGTAATTTCTGAAGTTTGTTTGTATTTTGAGTATAAATTATACCGAGCAAATAGAACCACTAAAGTGAATGCAGAACAATTTGAGGCTTTTGCTTCTTTAAACTATCCACCCTTAGCTGAAAGTGGTGTGCATTTACATTTTAATTATGAATTGCTTTTAAAACCAGTAACCAAAAATTCAACGCTGATTGTTCGGAAAACATTAGACAATAATATAGTGGTGTTAAAATTATTTCCTGGGATTACAGAAGAGGTTATAAAAAGCATTATAAATATCAAAAATTTAAAAGGCATTGTTTTAGAAACCTATGGTTCTGGAAATGCACCTACATATCCATGGTTTATCAACCTTTTAGAGAAAGCAATAAAGAGCGGCATACAAATTGTGAATGTTACACAATGTGTAGGAGGAAGTGTTATCTTAGGCCATTATGAAACAAGTGTAGCATTGAAAAGAATTCAAGTTATAGATGGAAAAGATATTACAACAGAATCTGCCGTTGCAAAATTAATGTACTTATTAGGTGAGAAAATATCAAATACAGAATTTAAAAAAGTGTTTGAAAAACCGTTAAGAGGGGAGTTGGATTTTTAATAAAAAACGAATTTTTATACAAATTTGATAGCGTAAAACACGCATCCTTATTAAATTAGTACTCAATTGAGTTAAATTTTGCTTTTTAACCATAAAAATTTGCTGTTTTTTTTTAGAGACTCAACAATTTTTTGTTAATTGGCACTCTCAAAACGATAAAATTTGAATTTTATTAATTTAATTTAAAAATTAGAAAAGGCATTTTTTGTTGATTTGGAATTAAAATCAATATCTTTAACCCGTTAACTATTAAAAATTAATTTATAACAAAGATGAAAAAAGTATCAAACATCCTAACAGTAGCAGGATTCATGTTTTTTGGAGCTATTCAATCAACTTTCGCTCAAGAAGCTGCTCAATCACAAACTTTCCACCAAGAATTAAAGAAACGTTTTATTGAAGGAGATCCTCAATTTATGGGAATTGTATTAGTAGCCTTAATATTAGGGTTAGCAATTGCTATCGAAAGAATTATTTATTTAAACATGGCAACAACAAATACTAAAAAATTAGTTGCAAGTGTTGATGAAGCATTAAGTTCAGGTGGTGTAGAAGCTGCTAAAGAGATTTGTAGAAACTCTAAAGGACCTGTTGCTTCTATTTTTTATCAAGGATTAGATAGAATGGACGAAGGCGTTGAAGCTGCAGAAAAAGCGGTTGTTGGATACGGAGGAGTTCAAATGGGATTATTAGAGAAAAATGTTTCATGGTTGTCTTTATTTATTGCTTTAGCACCGATGTTAGGTTTCATGGGAACTGTAATTGGGATGATTAAAGCATTTGATATGATTGCTGTAGCAAATGATATCTCTCCAGGAGTTGTTGCTGTTGGTATTAAAGTAGCACTTTTAACAACTGTATTTGGATTAGTAGTAGCAATTATTTTACAAATTTTTTATAATTATATTGTTTCTAAAATAGATAGTATTGTAAACAGTATGGAAGATGCATCTATCTCATTAATTGATTTATTATCAAAATATAAAAAATAGAAAGCATTATGGAAAGTAATAAATTATCAAAATTTCTGAATATTTTTGTTGCAGTTATTGCTGTCGTAGGAGCTGTTCTTTTTATTAGAGTTTTTACAGAAGATGTTTCTGTAATAGAAAATGATCCAGAAGTTCAAAATAGCTTAATTAGTCCAATCATATTTTTTTCAACATGGCTATTGTATTTAGCAGTTGGAGCAACAGTAATTCTTTCTTTAATAGGCTTGGTAAAACACCCAGATAATTTAAAGAAAACACTTCTTGGACTTGCATTATTAGGTGTAATTTTAGTAATTGCCTACTTTACAGGAGATAGTTCTGCTGTTGCAGATTCTCAAGGTAAAGTTCTATTAGGTGGAGAAGAAGGTTCTTCGGTAAACCAATGGGTAAGTACTGGAATATGGTATAGTATGTTCTTAGGTATTGTAGCTGGAGCATTCTTTGTATTTGATTTAGTAAAAGGACTAGTTAAATCTTAAGATATGGCAAGAAGAGAAACCCCAGAAATTAATGCAGGTTCTATGGCGGATATCGCCTTCTTGTTATTAATCTTTTTCCTGGTAACAACGACGATGGATGTGGATTCAGGTATTTCAAAAAAATTATCTGAAAAACCACCTGCAGATTATGTACCGCCTATAATTAAGGAAAAAAACATATTCGAGGTAAACATTAATAGAAATAATGAAATGCTTGTTGAAGGTGAAACTATGAAATTAGAAGAGCTTAAAGAAGCGGCAAAAGCATTTATTGATAACGGTGGAGGTGAAGGAAAAGTAGAAGATGGTGTCTCTACAGGTCCTTGTGATTACTGTAAAGGTGCTAGAAGCGCATCTTCTTCAGACCACCCTAATAAAGCTATTATTTCTGTACAAAGTGATAGATTAACAGAATATGGGATGTATATTAAAGTACAAAATGAGTTGTTAAAAGCATATACTGAGCTAAGAAATAGATTGGCTATGGATAAGTATAGAGTTTCTTTCGAACAACTTGAAGAAGACTTTAAGAATGACAGAACTAATGAAGAATTGAAGAAAAAGGTTGAGTTTATAAGAACTAGTTATCCTCAAATTATTTCTGATGCTGAACCTACATCTTAATTAAAATTTTAAAAAATAAATATGTCTAAATTCGGAAAGAAGAAAAAAGAAATGCCAGCTGTAAATACGGCATCTTTACCAGATATTGTTTTTATGTTATTGTTTTTCTTCATGGTTACAACAACTATGAGAGAAACAGATTTAAAAATTGAAAATCCAAGACTTCCAAATGCAACTGAAGTAAAGAAACTGGAGCATAAAAGTTTGGTTAGTACTATTTATGTTGGTAAAGCGAAAGATAAAAGATTAGGAAGTGGAGATAAAATTCAATTGAATGATAAGATTGCAACTCCAGATGATGTTACAGCTTTTATTTTGAATGAAAGATCTCAAAAATCTGAAGCTGAAGTACCTTTTATGACTACTTCTATTAAAGCAGATATTAAGTCTAGTGTTGGTACTATTACAGATATTAAACTTAAACTTAGAGATGTTGGAGCTTTAAAATTGAGCTTATCAAGTCGAAAATCTTCAGAAATTCAAGAATAAGATATTTCTATAGAATATAAAAAAGGGCAATCAATTTGATTGCCCTTTTTTTATACAAAATCTGTATATTTAACGTTATATGTTTAGCTATATTTATTTATGAAAAAACTACTCTCAATAGTATTTACAATATTATCTTTTAGCCTTTATGCACAAAAAGATTCATTAAATTTAGGAGATAAATATTTAGAAGATCAATTGTATTTTAGCGTTAGCTATAATCAATTTGTTAATCAACCTAACGCTTTAATTGGTAGTGGTTTTTCTTATGGATTGAATACAGGCTATATTAAAGATATCTCATTAGTTAAAAGTGGAAAACTTGCTGTAGGTATTGGAATTGGTTATGCCTTTGATTCCTTTAAGCATGGATATAAAATAACCACACAGAACAATACAGTTGTTGTAGATGTAGATCCTAGTATTGTTAATACAAGTGGACTTAAAGTACATTCTTTAGAGTTTCCTTTTGAAATTAGGTGGAGAACATCTACTGCAAACAAATACAAGTTCTGGAGAGTGTATACAGGTTTTAAAATTAGTTATAATTTAAAAAACACAATTGACTACACGACTAATAATGTGCTAAACACATATACTAATATTGAAAGATTTAATAAAATCCAATACGGATTAACTTTAGCTGCTGGCTATTCTACTTTTAATTTCAGTTTGTATTATGGCCTAACTCCGTTGTTTAAATCATCTTCTTTAGGAACAAACCCAATCAATACAAAAGTCCTAAAATTAGGATTGATTTTCTATATTTTATAGCATAATAAACCCCAAAAATTGCCCTATTAAGCCGATAAAGAAACCGAGATAGATTTCTTTTTGATTATGTGCTTTTAAATGTAATCTAGCACTCGCTAAAATCCCAGTTAAAATAATTAGTATACTTCCTAAGGGTAATATTGAAATAGAGTAGTTGTTTGCAAATAGCAGAAAAAAACCCAAAGTACTACTCATTGATAATATATGTAAGCTAGATTTTATTTGAAAAAAGAATAATAAATAAACCAAGGCCAGAGAGATGTTTGTTCCGTAAAAAAGAATTCCCAGCTCTCTATAGTCAGGGATATTAATCAGTAGTTTTCCTAAGACATAAAAAATGATTAGCATTATAAAAAGTGGCGTTTTCCGTTCTTTAATACTTTCTACTTGAAAACTTTTGACAACACCCAATGTTTTTAAAATGATTAATGATATTAACGGGATGATATACGTTGAAAAAAAGACAATGCTAATCAATAAATATTGACGCTCTTTTTTAATTTCATTCGGGGTAATTGAAAGAAATAATAAGATGCCAATTGTTGGTATTACAATTGGATGTAAAAGTACTGATATGAATTTGTGAAACTTCAAAAATTAAATTTCTTTCCGTAATCTAGCTACAGGAATGTCTAATTGCTCTCTATATTTTGCAACAGTTCTTCTGGCTATTGGATACCCTTTTTCCTTTAAAACCAAAGACAGTTTATCATCGGTTAACGGTTTTCTTTTGTCTTCTTCTCCGATAACAGTTTCTAATATTTTTTTAATTTCTCTAGTAGAAACATCTTCACCTTGATCATTCTTCATAGACTCAGAAAAGAATTCTTTGATCAATTTTGTTCCGTAAGGTGTAGAAACATATTTGCTATTAGCAACCCTAGAAACGGTAGATATATCCATGTGAATCTGATCTGCAATATCTTTTAAAATCATAGGTTTTAACTTACGCTCATCACCAGTTAAAAAATAGTCGTATTGATAATGCATGATGCAGTTCATTGTAACCAACAATGTTTGTTGCCGTTGTCTAATAGCGTCAATAAACCACTTAGCGGCGTCTAACTTTTGTTTGATAAACATCACCGCATCTTTCTGAGATTTTGTTTTCTCTTTAGATTCTTGATAGCCTTTAAGCATATTATTGTATTCTCTAGAAACATGTAGTTCGGGTGCATTTCTAGAGTTTAGCGTCAAATCTAAATTTCCATCTATAATTTTAATAGAAAAATCTGGAATAATTTGTTCTGCTATTTTATTATTACCAGCATAAGAACTTCCTGGTTTTGGATTTAATTTGCTAATTTCTTTGATAACTTCTTTTAATTCATCTTCAGAAATATCAAACTTCTCCATTAATTTTGTGTAATGTTTTTTTACAAAATGATCAAAAGAGTTTTCTAATATGTCAATAGCTAGAGTTCTAATTTTTTGTGCAGATTTTGTTTTTAGTTGAATCACTAAACATTCTTTTAAATCTCTTGCTCCAACACCAATCGGATCTAACTTTTGAACAACATTAGTCAGCAATTCAAGTACTTTCTCTTCTGTTGTAAAAACATTTTGAGTAAACGCTAAGTCATCAACCAAATCTAAAATATCTCTTCTTATGTATCCACTATCGTCTATACTTCCAACTAAGAATTCGGCAATAATTCTTTCCTCTTCATTAATACGAAACGTGTTTAATTGGTTTTGTAGTGATTGATGAAAACTTGTACCTGCGGCATAGGGCATATTCCTGTCTTCATCATCTGAAGAATAATTATTTGCTTGAGTTTTGTAGCTTGGAACTTCATCGTCACTCAAATATTCATCAATATTGATGTCTTCTGCATCTATTTTTTCGTTCCCATCATCTTCATATTCGTTTTCTAAAGAATCTTCAAAATTTTCAGCCTCTTCTTTGCCAGTATCTAATGCGGGGTTTTCCTCTATTTCTTGTTTTAAACGCTCTTCAAAAGCTTGTGTAGGCAACTGAATTAACTTCATCAACTGTATCTGTTGAGGAGATAATTTTTGTAGTAGCTTAAAATTTAAACTTTGTTTTAGCATTTATTTTTGTATCTAACACTATTAAAATTCAGCATTTTGAGGTGATCTTGGAAAAGGAATTACATCTCTAATATTACCCATACCAGTTGCAAACTGAACCAATCTTTCAAAACCTAATCCAAATCCAGAATGTACAGCAGTTCCATATTTACGAAGATCTAAATACCACCATAATTCTTTTTCATCAATATCTAAAGCAGCCATTTTTTCTTTCAAAACATCTAAGCGCTCTTCTCTTTGAGATCCTCCAACAATTTCTCCAATTCCAGGAAAAAGAACATCCATAGCTCTAACTGTTTTCCCGTCTTCATTTAAACGCATATAAAATGCTTTTATGGTAGCAGGATAATCAAATAAAATAACTGGACATTTAAAGTGTTTCTCAACCAAGAAGCGTTCGTGTTCAGACTGTAAATCAGCGCCCCATTCGTTAATTGGAAATTGAAACTTCTTTTTCTTATTAGGTTTGCTATTGCGTAAAATATCAATAGCTTCTGTATAACTAACTCTTTTAAAATTGTTTTCGGTGATAAAACGCAATTTTTCTAACAACGTCATTTCACTTCGTTCTGCCTGAGGTTTTACTTTTTCTTCGTCTGTTAAACGTTGATCTAAGAAAGCCAAATCATCTTTGCAGTTTTCTAAAACATAAGCTAAAACCGATTTAATAAAGTCTTCAGCTAAATCCATATTTCCGTCTAAATCCATAAAAGCTACTTCTGGCTCAATCATCCAAAACTCTGCTAAATGACGAGTAGTATTCGAATTTTCAGCTCTAAAAGTTGGTCCAAAGGTATACACTTTACCAAGTGCCATTGCAAATGTTTCAGCTTCTAACTGACCAGAAACGGTTAAGTTGGTTTCTTTTCCAAAAAAATCTTGCTTATAATCTATATTTCCGTTTTCATCAACCGGTGCTTTGTTGGTTTCAAAAGTAGAAACACCAAACATTTCTCCAGCACCTTCTGCATCAGATCCAGTAATAATAGGCGTATTTACATAGTTAAATCCATTTTCTTGAAAGTATTTGTGCACCGCAAAAGAAAGTGCAGAACGAACTCTCATAACCGCACTAAAAGTGTTTGTTCTTACGCGTAAATGTGCATTCTCTCTTAAAAATTCTAAACTATGTTTTTTAGGCTGAATAGGAAATTCATCAGGATTAGAATCTCCTAAAATTTGGATTTCAGAAACTTGAATTTCTACATTTTGACCTTTTCCCTGGCTTTCAACTAAAGTCCCTTTAATGCTAACTGCCGCACCTGTTGTAATTCTTTTAATTATAGCTTCGTCTGTTTTTTCAAAATCTACTACACATTGAATATTATTAATCGTAGAGCCATCATTTAAAGCAATAAAACGATTGCTTCTAAAAGTTCTAACCCAACCATTAACGGTTACTTCTTGTAAAATTTTATCTGATTGTAATAATTCTAATACGCTACTTCTAGTCATCTTCTTAAAATAAAAATTAACAATATTACTATGGCAATAATGAAAGGCAAAGATACCTTTTTAGCGTAAAATTAACAACGAAACTCTCGTGAATAAAAGTTTAAATTATTCTCCTTTTTTAGTCTTTACTTCTTTTGGAGGTAAAATTCTAATAGTTGGTTCTTTAATTACATTTTTATTTGATATTTTTCTTTCGAAAGATAGCAGTAATGAAGGTAGCAATAATAAATTAGAAACCATCGCAAATAGTAAAGTCACAGATACTAAGCCACCTAAAGCAATAGTGCCACCAAAGCTTGATACGGTAAAAACTAAAAACCCGAAAAACAATACAATAGAGGTGTAAAACATACTTACGCCTGTTTCTCTTAAAGCACTATAAACAGATTTTTTAATTCGCCAGTTATTGGCTTGTAGCTCCTGTCTATATTTTGCTAAAAAATGAATTGTATCATCAACAGAAATTCCAAAAGCAATGCTAAAAACTAAAATTGTTGAAGGTTTAATTGGGATCCCAAAAAATCCCATGAGTCCTGCAGTAATTAAAAGTGGAAGCATATTTGGAATCAAAGAAATTAAAATCATTTTATACGATCTAAACATCCAAGCCATAAATAAGGCAATTAACAAGATGGCTAGAGATAATGAAATGATTAAATTATTAATCAAATAGTTAGTTCCTTTTAAGAATACAAGCGCTTTACCAGTTAAGTGCACATCAAATTTATCTGAAGGAAATTCCTTGGCGATAACCGCATTTAATCGATCTTGGATAACGGTCATTTTATCTGTTCCAATATCCTTCATAAAAGTGGTAATTCTTGCATAACGTCCGGTAGAATCAACAAAATTATTCAACATTTTGGTGTTCCCATTAGAGTTTTTTGTATAAGCAAAAATATAGCTTTGCTCTTGTGATGTAGGGAGTTGATAGTATTTGGGATTGCCTAAATAATATGCTTGTTTAGAGTATTTAACCAGATTTGTAATGGAAACTGGTTTTGATAATTCTGGAAATTGCTCAATAGCTTCATTGATTTTTTCCATTTTTTTAAGCGTTGAAAGCTTCATGACACCTTTTTCTTTTTTGGTGTCAACAAAAATTTCTAAGGGCATTATACCGCCAAATTCTTTTTCGAAAAACTTTATGTCTTTGTAAAATTGCATGCCTTTGGGCATGTCTTCAATCAAACTTCCAGAAACTCTAATTTGGTAGATCCCAATAATTCCGAAGATAATAATTACAACCGTTGTTATGTAGATTGCAATTCGATTATGGCGAACCATATTTTCCATCCATTTTACAACGTTGTCTATCCATTGTTTTTCTAGATGATTTAAATGCTTTTTCTTTGGCAAAGGCATAAAACTATAGATAATCGGAATAATCAATAACGCCAAAATAAATATACCAACAATGTTTATAGATGCTATAATTCCGAATTCTTTTAACAATTGACTTTTAGTAAAGACAAAAGTTGCGAATCCAGACGCAGTTGTAATGTTGGTCATTAAAGTTGCATTTCCAACTTTAGAAATTACTCTTTGTAATGATTTTGCTTGGTTTCCATGTTTTTTAACTTCTTGCTGGTACTTATTGATTAAAAATACAGCATTCGGAACTCCAATGACAATGATTAAAGGCGGAATTAATGCGGTTAATACGGTAATTTCATAACCAAATAAACCAATAAACCCAAAAGCCCAGGTTACACCAACCATTACAACTAAAAGTGTTATAAAAGTAGCTCTGTAGGAACGAAAAAAGAAAAAGAAAATAATTGCTGTTATTAATAAGGCACCTACAACAAACAATAAAATTTCATCTTGTATGTTTTGAGAATTTAAGGTTCGTATATAGGGCATTCCTGAAACACGAACTTTTAGATTGTGCTCTTTTTCAAATTTTTCTATAGTGGGAATTAAAACATTAAAAATAAAATCTCTACGAACGGGTGTGTTTATTATTTCTTTATTGATGTAAATAGCAGTCTGAACGGTTCCTGTTTCTTTGTTGTACAATAAATTGTCGTAAAAAGGGAGGTTTTCAAACAGTTGTTTTTTTATTTCGGAAACTTCTTTTTGACTAGTTGGCGCTTTTTTTAAGAGAGGTTCTACAATAAATTTTCTGTTTTTTCTGTCGGCTTTTAGTTTTTGAATGTCAGCAATAGAAACAGAAAATTCTACTTCTTCAGAAGCATCAATTGTTTTTGTAAGTTCGTTCCAGGCATTAAATTTTTCTGGTGTAAATAATGTAGAATCTTTAACGGCAAGGATAATTAAATTACCTTCTTCTCCAAAGATCTCTAAAAATTGATTGTATTCTATATTGGCTTCGTGGTTTTCTGGCAGCAAGTTTGCTTCTGTATATGAAAACTTCATATACTTCATCTGAGTTGCTAAAAAAGCGGTGAAAGCTGCTATTAATAATAAAACAAAATACCTGTTTCTTAATATTAACCCGGCAACTTTGGTCCAAAAATTCATGTAGTAAAATTTATGCAAATGTAGGAAATGTTTAAGAACCTATCACATTAAAAAAGGAGCGTTCTAAAACGCTCCTTTTTTAATATTTAGAGATTGATTTACCTTAAACAGTCATGATCTCTTTTTCTTTAACTTCAAGAATAGTGTCAATTTTTTTTACAAAACTATCAGTTAAAGTTTGTACTTCAGCTTCAGAAATTTTCTTTATATCATCAGAAAGATCTAATTTTTTTATTTCATTATTTGCTTCTTTACGAGCATTTCTAACACCAACTTTAGCATGTTCTCCTTCCGCTTTTGCCTGTTTAGATAAATTAATACGTCTTTCTTCTGTTAAAGGAGGAACATTGATCATAATATTATCACCATTATTCATTGGGTTAAATCCTAAGTTAGCATACTGAATTGCTTTTTCAATTTCTTGAAGCATGTTTTTTTCCCAAGGCTGAATGCTAATCGTTCTGGCATCTGGCGTATTTACGCTTGCTACTTGGCTTAATGGTGTTTGAGAACCGTAATAATCTACCATAACATTTGCCAACATAGCAGGTGTTGCTTTACCTGCTCTAATAGCTCTTAATTCTTTTATTAAATGCTCTATAGCATTTTGCATTTGTTCTTTTGTGCTGTCTAAAATAAATTCAATTTCTTCGTTCATCACTTAAAATTTTTATAAAATATAGCTAATTAATTATCAACAACTGTACCTATTTTTTCTCCTGAAACTAATTTTAATAAGTTTCCTTTTGTATTCATATCAAAAACAATAATTGGCAATTTGTTTTCTTCACTTAAAGTAAATGCAGTCATGTCCATTACCTTTAACCCTTTTTCTATTACTTGTTTAAAAGTAATATTTTCAAACTTTATGGCGTCTTTATTTTTCTCTGGATCTGATGTGTAAATTCCATCTACACGAGTACCTTTTAAGATTGCATCTGCATTGATTTCAATAGCTCTTAAAACTGCTGCGGTATCTGTAGTAAAATATGGGTTTCCTGTTCCAGCTCCAAAAATCACAACTCTACCTTTTTCTAAATGACGAATTGCACGTCTTTTAATATAAGGCTCTGCAATTTCTTTAATTTCAATTGCAGTTTGCAAACGCGTATAAACGCCTTCAGCTTCAAGTGCACTTTGTACCGCTAAACCATTTATACAGGTTGCCAACATCCCCATATGATCTCCTTGTACGCGATCCATTCCGTTACTTGCTCCTGCAACGCCTCTAAAAATATTTCCTCCACCAATTACAATGGCAACCTCAATACCTTTTTCTACGACTTGTTTTATTTCTTTTGCATATTCTGATAGACGTTTCGGGTCGATCCCGTAGTTTCTATCACCCATTAGTGCTTCTCCACTTAATTTTAAAAGAATTCTTTTGTATTGCATTACTGCTTTTGTATTTAAAAGATTCTCACGTTACTGAATCGAGTTCAGTATAAAATGTGAGAAAAAAGGTTTTGCAAATATAACAATTTCCTAGAAAGCTTTTTGTATTGTAGATTATGATTTTGTAAATAAAAAAACCATCCTTAGTAGGATGGTTTTTAATATAGTATTTCGAGAATTTTAGATTACCCTAAAGTAACTCTTTTAAATCCGCTTACTGCAACATCACCATACGTTTTAACGTATTCTACAACATTTTTCTTCTCGTCTTTAATAAAAACTTGATCTAATAAACATTGTTCTTGATCTAACGTTGTATTGTCAGAAATAAAACGTTCCATTTTACCAGGTAAAATTTTATCCCAAATTTGTTCTGGTTTCCCTTCAGCTTTTAATTCAGCTTTTGCAGCTTCTTCAGCTTTTGCTAAAACATCTTCAGATAATTGAGCCATAGAAATATATTGAGGAACATTTTTTAATGTTTTTCCTAATCTACCTAACTCGATGTTATCTTTTTCAATAACTGCAATTCTTGCTTCAGTTTCTGCAGCAACAAAGGCAGGATCAAAATCTTTATAAGATAGAGTAGTAGCTCCCATAGATGCAATTTGCATTGCTAAATCTTTTGTTAAAACATCCGCTTTATCTACAGCATTTGTTAAACCAACTATAGCAGCGATTTTTCCAATATGTGTATAAGAACCCACATAAGCAGCTTCAATTTTCTCAAAAGCAGTAATGTCTAATTTTTCACCAATTACTCCAGTTTGCTCAACTAATTTTTCAGCTACAGTCATTCCTCCAAAATCAGCAGCTAAGAATTCTTCTTTACTGTTGTAATTTAAAGCGATGTCTGCAAATTGACCAGCTAAAGCTACGAATGAATCATTTTTACCAACAAAGTCAGTTTCACAAGCTAATACGATTGCAACACCTGTTGTGTTCTCTTCGTTGATTCTTGTTACTGCAACACCTTCTGTAGATTCTCTATCTGCTCTTTTTGCAGCAATTTTTTGACCTTTTTTACGTAAAACATCAATTGCTTTGTCAAAGTTTCCTTCTGCTTCCACTAATGCCTTTTTACAGTCCATCATTCCAGCTCCAGTTGCTTCTCTTAATTTTTTAACATCAGCAGCACTTATTTTTACCGTTTCCATGTTATTTGTATATTTTGTTGAAACCTATTGTTTCGTTTATTGAATAATAATTATTTTGTTTCTTCCGTAGAAACTTCTTCTGAAGCCTCTTCAGTTTTAGGAGTTTTTTTCGCCTTAGGAGCTTTCTTTTCAGTAGCTGCCTCTTTAGGTTCCTTAACTTCTTTTGTTTTTTCTTTACCTGCTTTTCTTTCAGACAATCCATTGGCGATAGCATCAGTAATAAAACTCAATACTTTTTCAATAGATTTAGAAGCGTCATCGTTTGAAGGAATTACAAAATCAATTGGTCTTGGATCAGAATTTGTGTCAACCATTGCAAAAATTGGAATGTTTAAGTTTTGTGCTTCAGAAACCGCAATGTGCTCTTTCTTAACATCAACAACAAAAATTGCACCTGGCAAACGAGTCATATCAGTAATAGAACCTAAATTCTTTTCTAATTTTTCTCTTTGACGGTTGATTTGTAATTTTTCTCTTTTTGATAATGCATCAAAAGATCCATCTTGCTTCATTCTATCAATAGTAGCCATTTTCTTAACAGCTTTTCTGATAGTAATAAAGTTCGTTAACATTCCGCCAGGCCATCTTTCTGTGATGTAAGGCATGTTAATGCTTTTTGCTTTTTCTGCAACGATGTCTTTTGCTTGCTTTTTAGTTGCAACAAATAAAATTTTTCTACCTGAATTAGCAATTTTCTCTAATGCAGCAGCAGTTTCTTCTATTTTTGCAGCAGTTTTATACAAATCGATGATGTGTACACCATTACGTTCTGTATAAATGTAAGGAGCCATGTTTGGATCCCATTTTCTAGTTAAGTGACCAAAGTGCACTCCACTATCTAGTAATTCTTTAATGTTTACGTTTGCCATTGTTTACTTTCTTTTAATGTAGCAATACCTAAGTAGCCTATTGTTTAGAGTCTTAGATATTTAGATGCTAAACTGTTTATTTAAATTATAAATGAACAATTCACCGCTACGTTTGTATAGAAATACCGAAATAAATTCGAGTATGCTATTAACGTTTCGAGAATTGGAATTTTTTTCTTGCTTTTTTCTGACCAAACTTCTTTCTTTCAACCATTCTTGGGTCTCTAGTAAGTAATCCTTCAGGTTTTAAGACTAATCTGTGCTCTTCATTGATAGCTACTAATGCTCTAGTAATTGCTAAACGAATTGCTTCTGCTTGACCAGTAACACCACCACCAAAAACATTTACTTTAATGTCATAAGACGTTAAATTATCTGTTAATTGTAAAGGTTGTTGAACTTTATATTGTAAAGTTGGAGTTGTAAAATAATTTTTAAACTCTCTTTTGTTGATTGTAATATTCCCTTTCCCTTTAGAAAGATATATACGAGCAACAGCTGTTTTTCTTCTACCTATTTTGTGTACAGTTTCCATTATCTAAGATCGTTAAGGTTAATAGCTTTTGGGTTTTGAGCAGTTTGATTGTGCTCAGCACCAGCATATACATATAAATTTTTGTAAATAGCTGCTCCTAATTTGTTTTTAGGCAACATTCCTTTTACTGCTTTCTCGATTAATCTTGTAGGATCTTTCTCGAACATTTCTGTAGCAGTAAGCGATCTTTGTCCACCAGGATATCCTGTGTGACGGATGTACGATTTATCAGCCCATTTGTTTCCAGTAAGGTTGATTTTTTCTGCGTTAATTACTACAACATTATCACCACAATCTACGTGAGGTGTAAAGTTGGTTTTGTATTTACCTCTAATTAGCATGGCTACTTTAGAAGCAAGACGACCTAATGTTTGCCCGTCCGCATCAACAACTAACCACTCTTTGTTAGCAGTTTCTTTGTTTGCTGATACTGTTTTGTAACTTAATGTGTTCATTACACTTTAGTTTTTGTCAATTAATAAATAAGTTTTTTCCCTTAAAAAAGGTCTGCAAAGGTACGATTAAATATTAAATTGACAAATACTGTTTGTGTTTATTTTACATGTTGAAAATTAAGAGTATACAGAGAAGATTTAACAAATAATTATGAGACTAAACTATTAATTTCGTTGCGTTAATATAACAGTCTATACTTATTCGATGTCTTTTTCTAAATGAAAAAGATTTCTCTGTTTAAATCAACGATTAAAAAATGATAAAAAAACTCTCAATTTTTCTTGCTTTTTGCATAGTTCATATTGCCTACAGCCAAGAAACAACCTCAAACAAAGTTCCAAAAAGAATTTATAGAACTAAAAGAGTAACCAAAGCACCAATTATTGACGGAAATATAACTGATGAAACATGGAATACGGTTCCTTGGGATACAGATTTTACACAATTATCTCCCACAGAAGGGAATAAACCTACACAAAAAACAAAAATTAAAATTATCTATGATGAAAAGAATTTATATTTAGCTGTTCGTTGCTACGATTCAGAACCAGATAAAATTGTAAAAAGATTATCTCGTAGAGATGGAAATGTTGGAGATTGGATAGAAATAAATTTAGATAGCTATCGCGATTTAAGAACTGCATTTGCTTTTACAGTAACTGCAGCGGGAGTTAAAGGAGAAGAATTTGCATCTTTAAATGGAAAAAGTTGGGATAAAAGCTATAATCCAATATGGTTCGTGAAAACTAAAATTGATGTAGAAGGATGGACTGCAGAATTTAAAATTCCGTTTACTCAAATTCGTTTTACAGATAAAGAAGAACAAATTTGGGGCATGCAAATACAACGAATGGATTTTAGATTAAATGAACGTACGCTTTGGCAAAGAATGCCAAGAACAGTTGCTGGATGGATTAGTAATATGGGCGAATTGCATGGGATTAAAAATATTAAACCACAAAAACAAATTGAAATTCAACCCTATGCAGTTGGACAAACAGAAACGTTTGAAAAAGAAATAGGAAATCCATTTGCTACAGGAAAAAGAAGTAGTGCAAATTTTGGATTGGATGGAAAAATTGGAATTACAAATAACTTAACTTTAGATTTTACTGTAAATCCAGATTTTGGACAAGTAGAAGCTGATCCTTCTGTAATTGTATTAGATGGTTTTCAAATTTTTCAACAAGAGCAACGTCCATTTTTTGTTGAGAATAAAAACATCTTCGATTATCAAGTTACAGAAGCTCAGGCTGGTGGACCATTTACAAGAGACAATGTTTTTTATTCAAGGAGAATTGGTAGAAGCCCACAAGGAGCAACCACAGCAGGAACCGGTGAATTTGTAAAAAGACCAGGAAATACAAGTATTATAGGTGCAGCAAAATTTTCTGGAAAAACAAAATCTGGCTTATCTATAGGAATTTTAGAAGCAATTACGCAAGAAGAATTTGCAGAAATAGATAATAATGGTACCCGAAGAGAAGAAGTCATTGAACCTCTAACAAACTATTTCTTAACCAGATTACAAAAGGAATATAATGACAGTAATACTTTAATTGGAGGTATTTTTACAGCATCAAATAGAAACTTAACAGACACTAATATTACGGATATTCATAATGCTGCTTATACAGGTGGAGTTGATTTTAAACATCAATGGAATAATAGAACTTGGTTTGCTGCCGGAAATTTAGTGATGAGTAAAGTTTTAGGAAGTAAAGAAGCAATTTACAATACACAAACTAGTTTAAGACATAACTTTCAAAGAGTAGATGCAACCCATGTAACTTTAGATCCTAATAGAACATCATTAACTGGTACCGGTGGAAACATCAAATTTGGGAAAAGTGGTGGAGGAAAATTTCTATTTGAAAGTGGTGTTACTTGGCGCTCTCCAGAATTAGAGATGAACGACATGGGTTTTCAACGAAATGCCGATGATATTACACATTACAACTGGATGGCTTATAAATCCTTGAAACCATTTTCTATTTTTAGATCTTTACAAGTAAACTACAACCATTATGTTTCTTGGAATTTTGAAGGAAAACACACCTATTTAGGGTTTAGTAACAATGCGAATGCTACATTTAACAATCAATGGGGTATGGGATACGGAATGCATTATGCGGTAGTAGACTACACAGATTCAGCACTCCGTGGTGGACCCATGTTGCGCTTGCCAAAATCATTTGAAGCGAGTTGGTATTTGCAAAGTGATAAGAGGAAAAAATTCCAATTTAAAATAGATTTAAGACAAAAAACAGGAGAAAGTAATTCTTTTACAAATAAAAGCGCATCGCTTAGTTTAAGTTATGTTCCAATCAACTCCTTTAACATTTCATTATCTGGATCTATTAGCTCTAACAATCAAGAATTGCAATACGTGAGCACAAAATATTCGGGCAATGGAAATAATAGTTTGCCAAGATATGTAAACGCAAATTTAGATCAAGACACCTTTAATTTGTCCTTACGGTTAAACTATACCATCACACCAGAATTAACCATACAATATTATGGCTCTCCATTTATCTCTAGAGGAAGATATACCAATTTTAAATACATTACAAATTCATTAGCGAGTAAGTTTACAGACAGATTTCAGCAATACAATAACAATCAAATAACATACAATTCTGCTTCCGATAGTTATTTGGTTGATGAAAATGTAGATGCGACAACAGATTATTCTATTTCAAATCCTGATTTTTCATTCATACAATTTCAATCAAATTTAGTTGCTCGTTGGGAATATATTCCTGGCTCTGAAATCTTTTTAGTTTGGTCTCAAGGATTGACTAGAAATGGAAATCCGATGGATAAATTATTGCCAAGTTTAAACGATAATATTTTTGGACAAACAGCACATAATATCTTTTTGATAAAAGCAACGTATCGATTTATGTTTTAGTTGATAATAAATAGATACGAAAAAGCCGAGTTTTAAAACTCGGCTTTTTTATGAAATGACATTTTCTTTGCTGTTGTTGGATGGATAAACTCTAAAAAAGCTGCATGCAAGTGCAATCGGTCTCCTTTTTCACCATACAAATCATCTCCAATTATTGGAGCATTTAACCCTAATTGATGCGATGTATGTACCCGTAATTGATGCGTTCTACCTGTAATTGGATATAAATCAATTCTGGTAGTATTGTTTTTTCGCTCAACAACTTTCCATTTTGTTTCTGCAATTTTTCCGTGTTCAAAACAAACCAATTGTCTTGGTCTATCATCTAAATCTACACGTAAAGGCAATTGAATTATCCCAGAATCTTCTTCTATATTTCCATCTAACAAAGCCACATATTTTTTAGAAACAGTTCTTTTAATAAATTGATTTTGTAAATGTTGATGTGTTTTTTTATTTTTTGCCAATACTAACAAACCAGAAGTAGACATGTCTAATCGGTGAACAATAATTGGTCCAGTTAGGTTTGGATATTGTTGTTTAATTCTAGTATATACAGAATCTTGAATGTGAATTCCAGGTACCGATAAAAATTCAGCAGGTTTATGAATTACCATCAAATCATCATCTTCAAAAATAACTTTAAGCTCTTTTCCAATTGCAGGATTTTGTAACATCGGATTTGTGTCCATTTCTATTCCGGCTAGCATGTGCGATAAAATAGGTTTGCATTTTCCTTGACACGCAGGATAAAATTGTTTGTGTTTTCTAATTTCTTTATTTGGCGACTGCCCCCACCAAAACTCAGCCATAGCAATTGGTTTTAAATCGTGTAAAAAAGCATACTGTAATAGTTTTGGCGCAGCACATTCTCCAGAGCCAGCAGGCGGATTTTGGTCTGTTGTGTTTGCAAAGATTTCTGTCAAGTTTTTAGTTTCTTTTGCGCTATTTAAAAACTGATATTGTTCAAATAAATATTGTTGTAAAGCTGCAGATTTTAGTTTTCTTTCTTCTTTTAAGGCCTCAATTTGATTCGAAAAAAAAGTCACTTTTTCTTTAATAGCATTTAAGGTATATTCCCAAAAACGCTGCACATTATTAAAAAAATATTTTGCTTCTAAACTTTCTGTACTTAGTTGTTCTTCAAAAGCTGCGTAAGCCTCTAATTTAAGCTCAGATTGAGCAGCCTTTCTTCTGCTATCACGATTTTTTTTAGCGATTTTTAAAGCTTCTTTTTTTTCTTCTATGTCAATCGCTGCTTTTTTCTTTTCTGTTTTAAAAAGAGAAAGTAGCTGTTTATATTCTGAATTGCTTTCTAATTTTTCTAAAGCAATGTTGATGTTGTTTAAAGTTTCTTCTTCTTGTAAAAAATATGAATCTTTGGTCAGCATATCAAAAACTGGCGGAACAAACTTTTCATGTACATTTGTCTCTGCTAATTTTCCTGAAACAGCTGTGATATATCCAATTTCATTTTGTTGATTTTTAACAACTAGCACTCCAAACATTTTTCCAATTACTAAGCCTTTTTTAGTTAGATCTAATCCAAAATTATGTTCAAAATCTGTTTGTGTTATTAAATACTCTTGCACTTCTTTTGCAGTTATTTTACAAAGCAGATGAGGTTCGTAATAAAATGGAAATGTAAACTTTGTTGGAAGCTCAATTTCGTTTATTGAAGTAGTAAATTTTTGAAAATAGTTTTGCAAAACTGATTTTTTTGTAAAGATAATTTATTCCTAGAATTGAAGTATAGAATACACTAATTTCATTAATAATGTTATTTTGTTTAATTATTTTGTATATTTGCTAAACAAAACTTAATAAATCTTTTTAAGATGAAGTATAATATTTTAATTAACAGTGTTTTAGGTGTAATTTTTCTTTTAACAATTAATTTAAAAGACACAAGCCCTATTAATGATTTTCAAGGAAAGGCTTATTATATGTCTAAATCAACGATGAGTTTAGGGAATTTTGGAGCTAGATTTAGTGAAGCACAAAAGAAACAAATCATGGATCGTTTAAAGAGCAGACTTGAAAAGAAGTATGTTTTAACATTTAACAAACAAGAGTCGATGTTCTTTGAAGAAGAAAAGTTAGATGGAGTTTCTGGAGCAACTGATTCTTGGGGGAAAAACTTTACACAAGGAGATCAATATAAAAACACAAAAGACAACCTTCAGATTCAAAATCAAGAATTTTACGGTAAAAATTTCTTAGTAAAAGACAGTTTACAACCTATAAAATGGGTAATGTCTGGAGACACAAAACAAATAGGAAAGTATATTAGTTATAAAGCAACAGCAAGTTTACCAACGGTAGATCTTACATGGTATGATTTTTCTTGGGATCGATTGCCTACCAATTCAGAAAATACAAAAGAAAACATAAAAATGACCAATGTTGAAGCATGGTACACGCCTCAAATCCCTGTTAGTCATGGACCTTCAGAATATTGGGGATTGCCAGGTTTAATTTTAGAAATTAGTGCTGGAGATACAACCTTGTTATGCTATGAAATTGTATTAAATCCAGAAGAAAAAGTAGAAATTAAAGCTCCTAAAAAAGGAAAAGTTGTTACAAAAAATGAATATCAGAAAATTATTTCTGAAAAAATGAAAGAATTTAGAGATAACAGAAGGGGAAGAAGGTAATCTTTTTTAGGAACCTATAACTCTTTTTAAGAGTTATAGGTTCTTATTTTGGTAATAAATCTTTATAAATCTATAGTCATGGTTTTTTTATCCAGTCTGCTTTTTTCTGCTAGGAATCCCATGATATGACTTTCAATAGAAGCATCTAATGTAGAGCTCAACGCACCAGAATCTTTCGTTTTTACAGCACGAATCCAATCGCTAACTAAAGCCCAATCTCCACCTCCGTGGCCACTGTTTTCGTAGTCTTTTACATCTTCAACAGAGATATCCCATTTGGTCTTTTTGCCTGTTAAGAAATCGGTATGGGTAAACTCATTCATATCGCCAACAATATCTCCTAAAGAACCCATTACACGAGTTCTTCTTCCGTGATAGGAAGTAAAAGCCTCCATAGAAAAGCTAACAGTTACACCATCTTCAAACTCCATAGAAGTTACATAATGATCTGGTTGGTCGTTTTCCATTTTGTAAACACAACGACCGTAATTTGTTTTTGCCAATTGCTCTAAAATAAAATCACCATGGGTAGATTTGTCTTCCGGAAAATCAAAGACATAGGTTCTTTGTCGATCTCTATGATAAATTTTTAATGCAGAATATGGGCAAGTTGATTCTACTTTACAGCCATCTGCACATCTAGCAGTGCTTCCTTCTGGAGCATTTTCTGAACGAAACCACTTTAATCCGCCAAAGGCAGAAATTGTTTCACATTTTTTTCCAATCATCCATCGTAAAATATCAAGATCATGGCAAGATTTTGCTAAGATAATTGGAGTTGTTTTTTTAGAGTTGTGCCAGTTTCCACGAACATAAGAGTGCGACATATGAATATGCTCAATCGGCTCAAAATGTTGTATGCTAATGATATCACCAAGCACACCAGAATCCATTAATTCTTTAAGGTTGATAAAATAAGGAGCATAGCGCAATACATGACAAACAGCCACAATATTGCCATTCTTTTGTTGCAGCTTTAAAATATCTCTACATTCTTTTTCTGTTGGAGCAATTGGTTTTTCGAGCAATATATCATAACCCATTTCAAGCGCTTTCATACAAGGCCCATAGTGCAAATCATCTGGAGTTGTAATAATTACGGCTTCTGCAAATTTGGGTTGTTCAAAAATACGCTCCCAAGTATCAAATCTATTCTTTTTCGAGATGTTATGCTTTTTTGCATATCGATCGTTTCTAATCTCAATGGGTTCTGCAACACCAATAATATTTAATTCATTAGGAAATCTTGCCGCATAATTACCATATACATTTCCTCGCGATCCTGCTCCGATAGTAATGGCTGTAACAGGGTCTTTAATATCACTATTTCCAATTGGTCTTATAGGTGCAGGTTTGCCAATCTCTGCATGGTCTGTAAAACTTAATAAGGGGCCTGCTAAGATTGGAGCGCCTATTGCAGCCAAGATATTTTTAAGTGCCTTTTTACGAGTTATTTTTTTTGCCATGTTTATTGTTTTTTACTAAACTATTTTTAGGTAATCGTTTAAAAATTAATAGTATCAAGCAGCAGCCATTTCTTTAAGAGCATTAACAAAAACATCTAATTCATCTGTAGTTGTAAACACATTGGGTGTAATTCTACAACCGCGAACCACTTTGCCATTAATACCTACGGTAAAAATTTTATAATCATCCATTAATTTTTTTGCTAAATCAGTTGGTATTATTCCTTCAATTCCGACATTGGCAATTCCACATGCTTTATGAGACTCAACAGGAGTATTTACTATAATTTTAGGAATATTTCTTACTTGCTTTGTCCAATATTCTTGCAAATATCGTAGTCGAGCTTCTTTTCTAGCTCCTCCGAGCATATTGTAATAATCTATGGCATTTTCTATAGATAAATCATGATACACTGGATTGGTTCCTGTATGGTTTAATTTGGCAATATTTCCGTCTCCTTTACTGTGAGAGGCAAAAATTGGCCATAAGGTATCTATATGTTCATCGGCAACATAGAGTAGGCCTGTACCTAACGGAACCGCTAACCATTTGTGTAAGCTGGAACCATAAAAATCACATTCTAGATCTTTCATATCAAACTCAAAATGACCTATACAATGCGCTCCATCTACCATTACTTTTACTCCTTTGCTGTGTGCCATTTGACAAATCTTTTTAATGGGTAAAATATGCCCAGTAATATTAATCATATGGCATACCATTAACAACTTAGTCTTTGGTGTTATCGCATTGGCATATAAATCTACAATTTCTTGATCAGATTTAGGATGATTAGGAACAGAAACGATGTTGTTTACAACTCCAAATCGATTAGCAACTTGTTCAAACATCACTCTCATCGCACCATAATCTTGTTCGGCAAATACTGCTTCATCACCCGGTTTCCAATCCATTCCTTTGATTACCATATCCAGAGATTCTGTTGTGTTTCGGGTAATGATTACATTTTTTGCCGGACTTTTAATCACTTCTGCAAGTTTTTCTGACATGCGTTTTTTATCGGATACCCGTTTGGTCCGCATGTAAAAAGAGCCTTCGTAATTTATTGTATCAATATGCTTATGTAAAGCATTTAAAGTTGGAGTAGGAATGATGTTGTAATAACCACTTTCTAGATTTATATAGTCTGGTTTTAGTTTATAATCGCTTCTTATTTTTAGCCAAAAATCTTCATTTGTTGCCAGTTTTGTTGGAGATGTTTTTGCTGCTTCGTCTGCACAAGAAGCCAGTGCACTCCCATAAAAAGGAGCACCTAAAACAGCTAAAGAGATGTTTCTTAGGAATTCACGTTTTTTCATTTGGTTGGTTTTTGTTAAAGATACAGAAATAATTGAATTGTAAAACAGTCCATTTTTTGAAAGAATCTTTAAGAGGTTGATAAATATTTTACTTAAGTAAATTACCTGTTTTGTCTACTAGATTTCTAGGATATTTTAACATTACATTTCTAAACACAAGCTCGTCAGCTTCTGTATGTTCTACCTCCATGTAAATATCTGCAACCGCAATTAAATCGTCTAAAGTATGTTTAACTTCATTGCATTTTTCATTTATTAAAGTATCATCACACAGTTTTCCTAATAGAATTCTATGGATGTTATTGGTTAACAAACCGATGAGTCCTAATAAACTAAAATTTACAGCAGTATATTGCAAAAGTTCTTCGGTCTCTGAAAGTGTAATTGTTTTCTTTTCTAAATAATAAGGCAACAAATCTTCAAATACTTTTGTTTCGTAAAAAGTGGCTAATAGTTCTTGCATGTTTTATAAATATCTTTTGTAAAAACCAGACCTGTTAAAACACTTACTATTATTTTTACACATCATTAAACCTTTTTTATGTTAAAAGGAGTTTATTTTGATTGCTTTAGGCTAATTTTTTCATAAACTTTTTTAAGATTTTTCTTATTCCAAAATCCTATTTCATATTGAATAAAGACATAATTATCTCCTATTTTAAATTTAGAGCTCCTTGATTTTAACTTTAACGTATATCTAGGATATCTTTCATATAAATTCTTTTTAAGCTCGGCAATTAACTCTGAATAATTGATCTCAATATTATCAAGTCTTTTGTCATATTGATAAACTGAAATGATGATAGACTGTTCTTTAAAATTAATAGTATCAATGTAATATTTTGATTTCCTGATTGAGATGTTGAAAAATAGTAACAATAAAGTAATTAAACATATTTGATAGATGAGGCTATAATTAAGGTTTAATCCCCATTTATTTAGAATCATAATTTCTAAAACAACAAACATTATAAGTCCCCAAAAAAAACCCGAACTCACAAATAATCGATGTTTAAAATCAATATATTTTGCTTTAATATTTTCCATAACTTTTTACTTGCTTTATATTTAATGTAATTTGCTTAGTTCCTTTAATACCTTAAATTTAGTAAATATAGAAGAGTATTCTTCACAATTCTTCCAAATGCATACATTAAGTGTTTTTGGTTTTCCCTTCTCAAAGTAAATTTTGTCTAATAATTAATTTTGTGCAACGCTTTATTTTAATCGAAACTTAAAAAACTAAACCGATCAAATAACACAAAATTTTCTGATGATGTTTTTACATCACCCATAAAGTGTAAATTTTCTAAACTACAATGTGCCTTAAACTTAATTGTACTTTTAACTTTGGTTTGTAGCTCTTTTACTTTTTGATTATTGATATACCATTTTACCAAATAAAATCCATCAATATCAAGTAGCTCTATTTTAAAATCAGAAAACTCACCCATTTTAACTCCAAAATGACTAGAGTTTGATGGAGAAAATTGTGATACACAAAATACAATAGCTTCCTCTTCTTTTAGGTTAATTTTCTCCCTATCAATTTTTTGACCGTACCCAATTTCAAAATCAAATTCAAATTCCTTAGCTGCATTATGATATAAAAATGCGCCAATACTTACTTGCTCATAAGGTTTAAATGTAGGGATAAAAATTTTCCAAGTGTAACTACCTGTTGTAAATGCTTGTCTGCTTCTAACTTTTACCCTGTCTTTTGAATTAGGTCTAGTTGTTATTTTTAGTTTTCCATCTTCAAGAGAATAGGAAGCAGGACTTTTCCAAGAATTGTTTATCCAGTTTTTTTGAAATTCTTTTTGATTATCGAAATGTTCAATCAATGAAGGTGCTTTTTTTATGAATAAATTTTCGACAACAGCACAACTTATAAAGAGTAAAGAAGAAAATAAAATAAAAACATTTCTAAATTTGAACTTCATTATTAATGTGCTTCTAGCCAATTTTGACCAATTCCTATTTCAACATCTAATGGGACAGCCATTTTAAAAGCATTTTCCATTTCTTCTTTTATTATGGGCTTGATAATTTCTAGCTCCTCTCTATGTGCATCAAAAACCAATTCATCATGCACTTGCAACAACATTTTAGATTTGAAGTTTTCTTTTTCAAAACGCTTGTGGATGTTTATCATGGCTAGTTTAATGATATCGGCAGCAGAACCCTGAATGGGAGCATTAACAGCATTTCTTTCTGCACCACCTCTAACAATTGCATTCTGAGAATTGATGTCTTTTAAATACCTGCGTCTGTTTAAAACCGTTTCTACATACCCATGTTCTCTTGCAAAATCTACTTGTGCAGACATGTACGCTTTTAATTTTGGATAGGTTTGGTAATACGTTTCAATCAGTTCTTTGGCTTCACTTCTTGTTAAATCTGTTTGATTACTCAATCCAAAAGCAGAAACCCCATAAATAATTCCGAAATTCACCGTTTTTGCATTGCTACGTTGTTCTCTAGTTACTTCTTCTAACGGAACATTAAATACTTTTGCGGCAGTTGAAGCATGAATGTCTTCGCCATTTTTAAACGCATTAATCATGGTTTCTTCTTCGCTTAGTGCAGCAATAATTCGCAATTCAATTTGAGAATAATCCGCTGCCAACAATACATAATTTTCATCACGTGGTATAAAGGCTTTTCGCACTTCTCTTCCTCTCGCTGTTCTAATCGGAATGTTCTGTAAATTTGGATTGTTAGAGCTCAGTCGACCAGTAGCCGCAACGGCTTGTGCATATACCGTATGAATTCTTCCTGTTTTAGAATTTACCTCATTGGGCAACGCATCAACATAGGTACTTTGTAATTTTTTATACTGACGAAACTCTAAAATATCTCTAATAATTTGATGCTCTTTTGCCAAGTAACTCAAAATATCTTCTGAAGTTGCATATTGCCCTGTTTTGGTTTTTTTAGGTTTGTCAACCAGCTTTAGTTTTTCAAACAAGACAACCCCTAATTGTTTTGGTGAGGCCAAATTAAATTCTTCCCCTGCTTGCTCATACACACTTTTTTCTAAACGATCAATATCTTTTGCTAATTCAACCGACAACCCCTTTAAAAATTCTGTATTGATGTTGATTCCTTCAATTTCCATGGCAGAAAGCACAGAAACCAACGGAGATTCTATTTCGTCGAATAATTGGGTTACATTTCCGCTTTCCAACTCTTTTGTAAAATGTTCTTTTAGTTGTAAGGTGATGTCTGCGTCTTCAACGGCATATTCGGTTTGTTTTGGAACTTCGATTTCTCGCATAGAGAGTTGATTTTTTCCTTTTTTGCCAATCAGTTCTGTAATAGAAACGGGTTGATAATTCAAATAAGTTTCCGCTAACATATCCATATTATGACGCATATCTGGATTGATCAAATAATGGGCAATCATGGTATCAAACAGTTTCCCTTTTACAGGCATTTGATAATTTGATAAGACTTTAATGTCATATTTTAAATTGTGCCCTATTTTTTCAATTCCTTCAGATTCAAAAAAGGGTCTAAATTCTTCTAAAATAGTTTTGGTTTCTTCTTGGTTTTCTGGAAACGAAACATAATAGCCTTTGCCAATTTCATACGAAAATGCAATTCCGATTAATTCCACTTCTAAAGCTTTTAAACCCGTGGTTTCTGTATCAAAACAAACCGATGTTTGTTGCATTAACTTTTTAAGCAATAGTTTCCTAGCCAATGGCGAATCTATATGTTGGTAAAAATGATTGGTAGTTGCAATTGTTTTAAAACCAGATGCTACTTCTTCATCAGAAACACTTCCAGTTCCTGGGGCTGCAAATAAATCAAATTGTCCGTCTTTATTGGTTGCTGGCTTTTTTATTGTAGACTCTTTGTCAGACTTCTCGACTGCGCTCGAAGTGACATTTGTTGCCTCTTTTTTTTCGCCAGTGCTGCTAGCACTAAAAGTTCTCGTAAAATTAACCAGTAAGTTTCTAAATTCTAATTCGTTAAAAAGCTCAGTAACTTTTTCTATATCTGGTTGATCGAGCTCAAAATCTTTGGCGTTAAAAGTTACAGGAACGTCGAGCATAATGGTTGCTAATTTCTTAGAAAGCAATCCTAATTCTTTAGCGCCTTCAATTTTCTCTTTCATTTTTCCTTTTAGCTCATGTGTATTTGCTAGCAAGTTTTCCATAGAACCATAAGCAGCTAAAAACTTTTTGGCTGTTTTTTCTCCAACACCTGGCAAGCCAGGAATGTTATCCGAAGAGTCGCCCATCATTCCTAAAAAGTCAATAACTTGTAGTGGGTCTGTAACTTCAAATTTTTCTTGTACTTCTGGAATCCCCCAAATATCATAACCACCCCCAAAACGTGGTTTGTACATGAAAATATTTTCAGAAACCAACTGTGCAAAATCTTTATCTGGCGTTACCATAAATGTTTGATATCCTTCTTTTTCTGCTTGTTTAGAAAGGGTTCCAATTACATCATCGGCTTCAAAACCTTCTTTTACCATAATAGGGATGTGCATGGCTTTTAAAATTTCTTGAATATATGGAACGGCTATTTTGATAGCTTCTGGTGTTTCATCTCTATTGGCTTTGTAGGCTTCGAATAGTTCTACTCTGTCTGCACTTCCACCTTTGTCAAAACACACCGCTAAATGATCGGGTCTTTCTCGTTTGATTACATCTAGTAACGAATTCATAAAACCCATAATTGCAGAAGTGTCTAATCCTTTCGAATTGATTCTTGGGTTTTTAATAAAAGCATAATATCCACGAAAAATTAATGCGAACGCATCAACTAAAAAAACTCTTTTTTGATCTGACATTGTAAATAAAGTATTAGAATGTCTCCTCGAGCGCAGTCGAGAGGTTTATCATAAGGAACTTTTAAATGAAGTTCTCGACTGCGCTCTAACAGACAACGCAAAATACAATATCTTTCAAAAAGAAGCGCAATGTCATTTGGTGTAATTTCGCTTTTTCGAAAATTTGTTTTGTGAAGACCATTTTATTGTTCTGTAATTTAATTATAATGTATTTTTGTGTAAAATTTATATGATGAATACATTTTCAATTGCCATTCATGGAGGAGCAGGAACTTTAGTAAAAGGAATGATGACCTCTGAATTGGAAGCTCAATACAAATCAGTGTTAAAAAACGCCTTAGATGCAGGCTATGTAATTTTAGAAAATGGAGGAAGCTCTGTTGATGCTATAGAGAAAGCTGTCTTAGTTTTAGAAAATTCTCATTTGTTTAATGCAGGAAAAGGAGCTGTTTTTACTGCGGATGAAACCCACGAAATGGATGCGTCTATCATGGATGGAAAAACCTTAAATGCTGGAGCGGTTTCTTTAGTCACAGGAATTAAAAATCCGGTTTCATTAGCAAAAGATGTGATGGAAAATTGCGCTGATTGGTGTAGAAAATTGGGGAAAAGGTTTTAATCAAGCAGGAGACTTGCAAAAAGCTTCAGCAAATATTAATCAAGAAGATTTTAAAATTTTGATGACTCACGACCCAAGTCATTGGGAATATAAAGTTAAAGACAACGATTTTAATTATCATTTAACATTAAGCGGACACACGCATGGTTTACAAATGGGAATAGAAATTCCTGGCTGGATTAAATGGAGCCCATCAAAGTATGTTTATAAACAATGGGCTGGCTTGTATGAAGAATTTGGTAGATATATTAATGTAAATCGCGGATTTGGATATCATGCATTTCCGGGTAGATTAGGGATTTGGCCAGAAATTACAGTTATAGAACTGAAAAAAGCTTGATAATAAGTTCATTTAATCAAAAATGTTATATTTGTAAACTAACAAATAGTTAAGCAATATGTTTTTCCCCCTAAAACCTATAGATTATGACAAAATTTGGAGAGTTAATTAATGTAAAAAAACCAGTCTTAATAGATTTTTATTTTGATTGGAGCGAAGAAGAAAATAACTTAGATACACTTAAGGATGTTGCTGCTGCTTTAGGAGATAAAGCAAAAGTGATAAAAATTGATATAAAAAAGAACGAAATCCTTGCAGATACTTTGCGTGTAAAAGGAAATCCAACTTTTATGATATATAAAAATGGCGAAATGAAATGGCGTCAAACTGGTGAACAAGACGCCAATACTTTAATTGGTTTGGTGCAACAATACGTTTAATTTTTTGTCATTCCGAACGAAGAATGAGGAGGAATCTAAAATAAGATTTCTCAATCGCTAAAAAAACTCATTTCGAAATGACATTAAATAGCTTTAAAAACAAATCCTTTCTTAGAATAATATTCTAGTACTTTTGGCAAAACAAACTTAAGTTTTTCAGTTGCTTTTAGGCTATCATGAAAAACAACAATGCTTCCGTTAGTTGCGTTTTTTAAAACATTATCTAGGCATTTTTGGTTACTTATCGTATTGTCAAAATCTGCACTTAGTACATTCCATAGTATAATTTTATAGCCTAGGCCTCGCAATTTTTTTGCTTGACTTCTTTTGATTTTTCCATAAGGAGGACGAAAAAGTTTAGATTTTTTATCTTCTTTTGAAATAACATTTTCACAAGAAAGAACATTGTCTATATATGCTTCTGTAGCATGTTTCCATCCATTAATATGATTGTGTGTATGATTGCCAATCGTATGGTTGTCTGCTATAATTTGCTGATAAATCTCTGGGTAATTCACAATGTTTTTCCCAATACAAAAAAAAGTAGCTTTTGCATTGTGCTTTTTTAAAAGGTCTAAAGTCCAATTGGTAATTTCTGGAGTCGGGCCATCATCAAAAGTGAGATAAATTTCTTTCATATCCGTAAAAAATCGCCACGTATATTTCTTGAAAATCTTCTGAAGTATACGTGGCGTTTTTGTAAGATACAATTTCATAAAAGAACTTGTTATTCCTGCATTAAATGGTCAAAAAGATTCATAGAGTTCATAAAATCTTGCTGCAATTTTTTCACATAAACAGTGTCTTTATCGCTTGTAGAAACTTGTTCTAATATGCCTCTTTTATACATGAGTAACACGTTTTGTAACTCTTCAATTATGATATTGCTATATTTTGTGTCATAGGTGCTATACCATACAAGTTTTTGCTGTAATATGTTAATTAAAGTTTCAGTAGTTTGCCTAGCCTTTTCTGGTTTGCCAATTCTATAATATATTTCTGGATACCCCAGAGCAATACTATAATGATCAAATTTTTCAATTGGCATTTTTTCTAAAGATAAATCTAAGATTTCTTCTGCTTTTTCAAAGTTGTTTTCATCAGCAAAAGTCTCTGCTAAACGCAACATATTATTACGTAGTGAAATGGCATTTTTACGAGTTTGTTCGTCTATGTATATTTTACCACTATTGATATTTCTCCATTCTAATTTCTGAATGTTGTTGTACATTTTTTCAGAATCTATTCGTCCCATATCAAACATATTGCGCTCTCTAATTTTATTTCCAGCAGCATCAACTTCAATCATTGGAGTTTTAATTGGGACCAATTTAAACGCTAAACCATCTAACTGCAAATAGTCTTTTAACCAGATATATTCACCATCATCATTTGCGCCACCTGTAAAATAAATAGGTTGTTTCCAATCAAAATTGGCTAGGATGTCTAGCATTAAAATTCTGTTTTTTGTCAACCCACGTGCATCAACTGTAATGTCAATAAAATCGACCATTTTATCGGCATCTTTGGCAGCAACAATTCCGCTTTTTAACGCATTTTCTTTGTTAACAGGAATTCTAATTTTGTTTGTTGGATATGTTTTTAACTTATCTTCATCGTTTATATAATAGGTAACTTCATTGTCGCTTTCGATCCATCTCATAAAATCTTTGATTCCTATAATTGAATCTTTAAATTGTGGATGTGGTAAATGATAGGCAACATCTAAAGACCCTGTTTTGTATTTATCGTGTGTTAATTGTGATGGTATTGGAGGAGCTTCATACGTTGCTCTCTTCATTTGATCGATGTACCAATCGGTTGCAAATAAACTGGTATTTACCAATTTAATATCTCTTCGAATTCCTTCTACTTCTTGCATGTACCAAAGCGGAAACGTATCATTATCTCCAATGGTAAACATGATTGCATTCGGGTCACAAGACTCTAAGTAGGCTTGTGCATTTAAACGCATTGTAAAACGATTCGATCTGTCGTGATCATCCCAATTTTCTGATGCCATTAAGGTTGGTACAGCTAAAAGAGAAATTACAGAAACAGCAATTGCAATGGTTTTTTTGTTTCCTAAATGTTTTAAATATTGATAGAGGGCAAAAACCCCAAAACCAATCCAAATGGCAAAAATGTAAAAGGAGCCTACAATGGCGTAATCTCGTTCTCTAACTTCAAAAGACTTTGGATTTGTGTAAAAAATAACCGCAAATCCAGTAAACGCAAAGAACAAGAATAGTGAATAGAAATTTTTCTTGTCAAATTTTACTTGATATAACAAACCAATAATCCCAAGTAATAAAGGTAAAAAATAGTATTTGTTTCTTCCTTTGTTTTCTTTCACATCGTCTGGTAAATTTTGTTGAGATCCTAGTCTTGCTTCATCAATAAAATTAATACCGCTTAGCCAGTTTCCATTAAATACATCTAGCTGCCCTTGTTTGTCATTTTGCCTACCAACAAAATTCCACATAAAATAGCGACCATACATATAGCCAAACTGAAAACTTAACATAAAATGTATGTTCTCTGCAAAAGTTGGGCGTCTTTTAGAATTCGCTGGAATGCCAACAATGGCTTTGTAATTTTCTTCTCTAGTAGGATCCACCATTCTTGGTATAAATCCTTTATGTTTTGATGAATAATTAGGTTCAGTGTTTTTGTACTTGTTTACAATCACATATTTTTCATTCTTTAAATCCTTTTCATACTTAGGTTTGCCATCTACATAAGGATTTTTTTTATCCAAATCGTCTGTATTGTATTTAATAGAATAATAGGTGTCGTAAAAAACATTAGCATCACCATATTGCTCTCTGTTGTAATATGCTAATAACTCTCTTGCACTAGACGGATTGTTTTCATTAATCGTTGTATTAGCATTTGCTCTAATAGGCAACATTAACCATGATGAAAATCCCATCATGATAAACAATACTGATAAAATAAGTGTATTTAGGTGTACTTTGTTCTTTTTACGAGTGTACTTTATCCCATAATAAAAAGCAGCGATTAAAATAATTCCGGCAATAATACTTCCAGAATTAAAAGGCAATCCAAAAGAGTTTACAAAAAATATTTCTGTAGAACTAAAAAACTGTAAGGTGTATGGGAATAAGAATTTAAAGACAAAAGCTAAAATGACAACAGCAATTACAGAAGCAATGGCTGTGGTTTTTATGGTTATTGTATGATAGGTTTTAAAGAAATACAAGATTACAATTGCAGGAATAACCAATAATGATAATATGTGTACTCCAAATGATAATCCTACAACAAAGCTAATAAGCAAAAGCCATCTATTTCCTCTAGGCAAATGCATTTCGCTTTCCCACTTTAAACCAAGCCAAAATAATAGCGCCATTAAAAAAGAAGACATAGCATATACTTCTCCTTCTACAGCACTAAACCAAAAACTATCAGAAAATGTATAGGCTAAACCACCAACAATTCCTGAGCCAAGAATAGCAATTACACTTGATAAAGAAGATTCCCCTTCATTTTTTGTCATTTTTTTAGCCAAATTGGTAATGGTCCAAAACATAAATAAAATAGTAAATGCACTAGCTAAAGCAGACATAAAGTTGACCATTTTGGCTATTCCGCTCAACTCGCTTGTAAACATTGCAAAGAATGCACCCAGCATTTGAAACAAAGGCGCACCTGGCGGATGTCCAACTTCTAGCTTTACAGCAGTAGAGATGTATTCGCCGCAATCCCAGGCGCTAACTGTAGGTTCTAGGGTTAGCGTATAAGTTATTAATGCAATTGCAAATACAATCCAGCCAGTAATTGTATTCCATTTTTCGTATGTAGTTTGAGTCATCATCAAATTTAAATATGTGTGGCGAATTTACTAATTTATCAGGAACTTTTAGATGGTAAAACGTGGTAACTAGCATTTTACTATAATAAAGATTTGTTAAAATTAAAAAAACAAAGAAAATATTTGCAATATTAAAAGTTTGAATTAAATTTGCAGCCGCAATTGGCCTATGGTGTAATTGGCAACACACCGGTTTTTGGTACCGACATTCAAGGTTCGAGTCCTTGTAGGCCAACAAAAAGCCTCACTGAAAAGTGAGGTTTTTGCATTTTTAAGAGTTTTGGATGCTCTTAAAAAGCGAAAAAAGGACTTTTCTTTATTTTTTCACTCTTTTAAGTAAGATGAAAAAGAAGTTTTTTTAAACGCTACCTTGTTGCTCAATTCAACGGAGTAAAAAATAATAATACCAAGCTATTTGGGTATTTATGAATAAGTTAGTATATTTGCACCGAAAAATAACGTAAAAGAAGAATGAAGGGGGCTATAAGCCCCTCTTTTTATACCAAAAATGGATAAAAAAAAAGTACAAGATTTATTAGAAGAAGCATTGGCAGAAAACCAATCATTGTATTTGATAGATTTATCTTTTTTGCCAGGGAATAAAATTCAGGTTGTTGTTGATGGTGATGAAGGTATTTCTTTAAGTGAATGTATTAGAATCAGTAGAAATATTGAGCATAATTTAGATCGAGAAGAAGAAGATTTTGCGTTAGAAGTTACTTCGCCAGATATTGCAGAGCCATTAAAAGTTCAAAGGCAGTATATAAAAAATCTTAATAGAATTATAACTGTTAAGAAAAATAACCAAGAGATTGAAGGAACTTTAACAGAAGTTAATAAAGACGATATTGTGTTGTCTTGGAAAGCAAGAGAACCAAAGGCCATAGGAAAAGGGAAAGTTACTGTAGAAAAAACAGAAACAATTCCTTATAAAGATATAGTTGAAGCAAAAGTGAAGATAATTTTTTAATAAAAGAGTTGAATGGAAAATATAGATTTAATTGATTCATTTTCAGAATTTAAAGACAATAAAAGTATAGACAGAGTAACATTGATGTCTATTTTAGAAGAAGTTTTTAGAGCTGCATTGAAGCGTAAATTTGGATCAGATGATAATTTTGATATTATTATCAATCCTGACAAAGGGGATTTAGAAATCTGGAGAAATAGAGTTGTTGTCGCAGACGGAATGGTAGAAGACGATAATGAAGAAATTGAATTGTCTGAGGCAAGAAAAATTGAACCAGACTTTGAGATTGATGAGGATGTGTCTGAAGAGGTAAAATTAATTGATTTAGGAAGAAGAGCTATTTTGGCACTACGTCAAAACTTAATTTCTAAAATTCAAGAACATGATAGTACCAATATCTTTAAACAATTTAAAGATTTAGAAGGAGAGATTTATAGTGCAGAAGTGCATCATATTAGACATAATGCAGTTATTTTATTAGATGATGAAGGAAACGAATTGGTATTGCCAAAAAGCGAGCAAATTCGTTCAGACTTTTTTAGAAAAGGAGATTCTGTAAGAGGGGTAATAAAATCTGTTGAGTTAAGAGGAACCAAACCAGCAATTATTTTATCAAGAACATCACCTGAGTTTTTAGTAAAATTATTTGAGCAAGAAATTCCTGAAGTTTTCGATGGATTGATAACTATTGAAGGTGTTGCAAGAATTCCAGGCGAAAAAGCAAAAGTAGCGGTAGATTCTTATGACGACAGAATAGATCCTGTAGGAGCTTGTGTTGGAATGAAAGGATCTCGTATTCACGGAATTGTACGTGAGTTAGGAAACGAAAATATTGATGTTATCAATTATACAAAAAACGAACAATTATATATCGCTAGAGCATTGAGCCCAGCAAAAATTGTTTCGATGGAAATTAAACCAGCAGAAGAGGTAATTGATGGTAAAAAAGGACGTGTAGATGTTTTCTTAAAACCAGAAGAAGTTTCTAAAGCAATTGGTAAAGGTGGTGTAAACATCAGATTGGCAAGTCAGTTAACAGGTTACGAAATAGATGTTCAAAGAGAAGGAATTGAAGATGAAGATGTTGAATTGACAGAGTTTGGTGATGAAATAGAAGGATGGGTAATTGACGAATTGAAAAAAATAGGTTTAGATACTGCAAGAAGCGTCTTAGAAAAAGATGTGGCAGAATTGCTTAAAAGAACAGATCTAGAAGAGGAAACAATTCTAGAAGTTCAACAAATATTAAAAGACGAATTTGAAGATTAAAAGTTTAATCTGACAATTATAAATTATTCTGAAAATATAATTATACAACGTATAAAAATATTTTCTTTAAAGACAAAATAATAAAAATATATGGCTGAAGGCAGAACAATGAGGCTTAATAAAGTTTTAAGAGAATTAAATATTTCTCTAGATAGAGCGGTAGAACATTTATCAAAAAATGGACACGAAATAGAAGCTCGTCCAACTACTAAAATATCTGGTGAAGTATATCAAGTATTGCTTGATGGTTTTCAAACAGATAAAACTAAAAAAGCCGCTTCAAAAGAAGTAGGAGAAGAAAAGAGAAAAGAGAAAGAAGCCATAAGATTAGAATTAGAAGCTAAACTAGAACAAAAACGTTTAGAAGAAGAAGCTAAAAGAGAAGTTCTAAAAGCCAAAGCAGAAAAAGTAGAAGTTAAAACTGTTGGTAAAATTGATATCAATCCAACTCCTGCTAAGAAACAACCAGAACCGGTAGCAGAAAAACCTGTTGAAAAAGAAGTTGTAAAAGAAGAAAAACCAAAGGCAGAAGAGATTGTAAAAGAAGAGAAGCCTGAAGTTAAAGAAGTTAAAAAAGAAGAAAAAGCAGAGGTTGTTTCGGAAGTAGAAGAGGAAGTTACTGCCGAAAATGCAGAAAAACTTTCAACTCAATATAAAAAATTAGATGGGCCAAAAATAACAGGTCAAAAAATAGACTTAAAGCAATTCGAAAAACCTAAGAAGAAGAAGCCAGAAGCTAAAAAGACAGATAAAGCTGCTGATTCTGACCCAAAGAAGAAAAGAAAAAGAATTGTTAAGCCGGCAAATAACAACAGAAATAACCCTGCTAGAAATGCTGCTGGAAATAATAGAGGTGGTTTCAAAGGAAGAGGTCCAGCAAGACCAGTTGTTAAAAAAGAAGAGCCTACAGAGGCAGAAGTTCAAAAGCAAGTTCGTGAAACCTTAGAAAGACTTCAAGGGAAATCTACTAAAGGTAAAGGAGCTAAATATCGTAGAGATAAAAGAGATCAACACAGACAACAGTCTGAAATGGATCAAGAAATAGCTGCTGCAGAAAACAAAATTTTAAAAGCAACAGAATTTGTTACCGTAAGTGAGGTAGCAACCATGATGGATGTTCCTGTTACTGATATTATTTCTGCATGTATGTCTTTAGGAATGATGGTAACAATGAATCAGCGTTTAGACGCAGAAACATTAGTTATTGTTGCAGAAGAGTTCAATTATAAAGTTGAGTTTGTTGGTGCTGAAGTAGAAGAATCTATTGTAGAAGTAGAAGATAGTGAAGAAGATTTAGAAACTCGTCCTCCAATTATTACAGTAATGGGTCACGTAGATCACGGTAAAACATCTTTGTTAGATTATATTAGAAATGCAAATGTTATTGAAGGAGAATCAGGAGGAATTACACAGCATATTGGTGCGTATTCTGTAAAGGTTGGAGATCAGAAAATAGCATTTTTAGATACACCAGGTCACGAAGCCTTTACGGCGATGCGTGCTCGTGGTGCTCAAGTTACAGATTTAGTAATTATTGTTGTAGCAGCAGATGATGATGTAATGCCGCAAACAAAAGAAGCAATATCTCATGCGCAAGCAGCTGGAGTTCCAATTATATTTGCAATCAATAAGATTGATAAACCAAATGCAAATCCAGACAATGTAAAAACGCAATTATCTGCTATGAATTTATTGGTAGAGGATTGGGGAGGAAACATTCAATCTCAAGATATTTCAGCAAAAACTGGACAAGGAATTCCAGAATTGTTAGAAAAAGTATTGTTAGAAGCTGAGGTTTTAGAATTAAAAGCTAATCCAAATAAATTAGCAACTGGTGCAGTTGTTGAAGCTTTATTAGATAAAGGTAGAGGGTATGTAACAACAATATTAGTGCAAGCCGGAACTTTAAAAATTGGTGATTACATGCTAGCTGGTAAAAACAGCGGTAAAGTAAAAGCAATGTTTGATGATAAAGGAACAAACTTAAAAGAAGCTGGGCCATCAACTCCAGTATCAATTTTAGGGTTGGACGGAGCGCCACAAGCAGGTGATAAATTCAATGTATTTGAAGACGAGAGAGAAGCAAAACAAATTGCCTCTAAACGTTCTCAATTACAAAGAGAGCAATCTGTTAGAACACAGAAAACATTAACACTTGATGAAATTGGAAGAAGAATAGCCTTAGGAGACTTTAAAGAATTAAACATTATCTTAAAAGGAGATGTAGATGGTTCTGTAGAAGCATTAACAGATTCATTCCAGAAATTATCAACAGATGAGATTCAAGTAAATATTATTCATAAAGGAGTTGGAGCCATTACAGAGTCTGACGTATTGTTAGCATCAGCATCTGATGCAATTGTAATCGGATTTAATGTTCGACCTCAAGGAAATGCAAGAATTGTAGCCGATAAGGAAGAAGTAGATATCAGAAATTACTCTATTATATATGATGCAATTAACGACCTTAAAGATGCTATGGAGGGAATGCTTTCTCCAGACATGAAAGAAGAGGTTACAGGAAATGTTGAAATTAGAGAAGTGTACAAAATTTCTAAAGTTGGTAACATTGCCGGTTGTATGGTTATTAGTGGTAAAATCTTTAGAAACTCATTAATTAGAATTATTAGAGATGGTATTGTTGTTCATACAGGAGAATTACTTTCTTTAAAACGTTTTAAAGATGATGTTAAAGAAGTTGCAAAAGGGTATGATTGTGGTATTCAAATAAAAGGATACAATGACATTAAAGAAGGTGATGTGATTGAAGCTTACCAAGAAGTAGCTGTAAAGAAAAAATTGAAGTAAGAATCAATTATATAAAAAAAAAGGAGCGAATTTTCGCTCCTTTTTTTATGTTTTAAGTTTACCTAGGAACTATAATTGCAGAGGTAAATTTTACTTTAATTTCATTCAGTACTCTATCTGCTTCTAACCGTGTTTTGTAATCTCCAACTTGCACTTTCCATTCTGGAGATTCAAATAAAATATGGGTTTTAATCGCAGGGAATTCTAATTCAAATTTGCTTTGTGTGGTTTTTATTGCAATCTCTTGTCCACTTTCTAATTGAATCCTAAAACCATAACCATTTTTCTTGTTGTATTCTATCTTCTTATTAATAAGAGATTTTACTTCTTCACTTGTTGTTGTTTGCCCACTTACACTTGTTATTCCAAGAATGATTGTGAACAAAAAAGGCACAAAAACTGACTTTATATTTTTCATTTAAAAACTTTTTTACAAAAGTAACAACTTGTTTCATACAAGTTTAGTATTTACCTTTATTTAGAATCGGTATAAATTATGAATTAACATTATATTAGCATTTCAAAATTTGGAGATAAATGCTACTTTTGTGGAGCTGTTCAAAAATCTGAGTTTTTTAGATTTTGAATTTATTACAGGTACCAAACTAGATAGAAAATTTATATTTTATAGTATGAAAAGTGTGGAAAAACACAGTCAATTAACCAGATTATTACTAAAAAGTTTTACTTTCCTTTTAATTTTTTCAATGAGTCTTTCTGTGTATGCGCAAGACGCAGTAGATGCAGAAAGGCAATCAGAAGGTAGAAAATTGTTTAAATCTTTATGTTCTTCATGTCATAAACTTGATAAAAAGTTTGTTGGACCTGCATTAGGAAAAGTAGAAGAAAGAAGAGAAGCAGACTGGTTAAAATCTTGGATTAAAGATAATGCGGCTTTAAGAGCTTCTGGTGATGCAGATGCAATTGCAATTTTTGATGAGTATAAAGGTTCTCCAATGACCGCATTTCCTCAGTTAACAGATAAAAATATCGAAGATATTCTTTATTACACAACTGTTGGTGATCCAAAGAAAGCGAATGCTGCTGGAGGCGATACTACTGTAGCGGTAGTAAAAGAAGCTTCTCCTTGGCTAACTAGAATTTTGATTGCACTTGTTGTAGTTGGAATTTTAATTATATCAAGTTTGCTAAAAGTTATTAGTGAATTAAAAGGAGCTCCTAAAACACCAGGTTTAGCAGATAATGTGCAAGAATTATGGGTAGGATTTAAAAGAAACACATTCTTACATGTGTTGATTACCATCTTTTTAGCATTAACAACGGCATACGTATTGTTCGGAACATTGTTCCAAATTGGTGTAGATGAAGGGTATCAACCAATTCAACCTATAGCGTTTTCACATACAATTCATGCAGGTGATAATAAAATTGATTGTCAATATTGTCACTCTTCTGCAAAACACAGTAAAACCTCTGGAATTCCATCAGTAAATGTTTGTATGAATTGTCATAAAAATATTGCAGAAGTTGCAGAAGATACTAAAATTGAATCTATGGGTTTAGGCAAAGCTGAGCTAGATGCAGAAATTCAAAAATTATATACTGCTGCTGGTTGGGATGCAGATAATTTAACATATACAGGTAAAACACAACCTATTAAATGGGTAAGAGTGCATAATTTACCAGATTTCGCATATTTCAATCACTCACAACACGTAACTGTTGGGAATCAGAAATGTCAAACTTGTCACGGACCAGTTGAGACTATGGATGAAGTATATCAATTTTCTCCATTAACAATGGGTTGGTGTATAGATTGTCATAAACAAACAAATGTAGATTTAAAAGGAAATGCATATTACACTAAAATCCACGAACAGTTGTCTAAGAAATATGGAGTTGAGCAAGTTACAGTAGCTCAATTAGGTGGAAAAGAATGTGGTAAATGTCACTATTAATAATCAGAAAGTAAAAAACAAGTATATACATGGCTTCAAACAAAAAATACTGGCAAAGTGTTGAGGAACTGAAAGAAGGTTCTATTGTTGAAACGCTAAGTAAAAATGAATTTGTAGAAGAAATTCCAACAGATGAGTTTTTAGGAGATAAAGAAACTTTAGAAGCATCCTCTACAACAAGAAGAGACTTCTTAAAATATGTAGGATTTACTACTGCAGCTGCATCTTTAGCTGCCTGTGAAGGTCCTGTTAGAAAATCGATTCCTTATGTTGTAAAACCAGATGATATTACACTTGGGGTTGCAGATTGGTATGCAACAACAATTGCAGATGGTTATGATTTCGCAAATATTTTAGTGAAAACTAGAGAAGGTCGTCCTATTTTAGTAATGCCAAATAAAGAGGCAAACGGAACAACAAATGCTCGTGTGCAAGCGTCAGTGCTATCTCTTTATGACAATCAATTACGTTTAAAAGAGCCTCAGAATAAAGAGTCTTTTTTAACTTGGAATGATGCTGATGCTAAAATCGCTAAGAAATTAAATGAGTTAAAAGACGCAAATGAATCTGTTGTTTTATTAACAGGAACATTAGCGAGTCCATCTACAGAAAAAATAATTTCAGAATTTACAACAGCTTTTCCAAATGTAAAACATGTGGTGTATGATGCAGTTTCAGAATCTGGAGCTTTAGATGCTTTCGAAGCTTTTTACGGAACGCGTTCTTTGCCAACCTATCATTTTGATACTGCAAAAGTAATTGTTTCAGTAGGAGCAGATTTCTTAGGAGATTGGCAAGGTGGATATGATAAAAGTTATGCTGCAAGCAGAAAACCTGAAACAGGTAAAATGTCTAGACATATTCAGTTTGAATCTAATATGACATTAACTGGAGCAAATGCTGATAAGAGAATTATTTTAAAACCATCTGAACAAGTTTTTGCTTTAATCAATTTATACAATCATGTAACAGGTTCTAATTTGCCTTCAAAAGCAACACCTGTTGATGCAGAAGTTAAAAAAGCAGCAAATCAGTTAAAAAATGCAGGAGCAAACGGAGTTGTTATAACTGGTTTAAATGATAAAAATGCTCAAATAATTGCAATGGCAATTAACATTGCATTACAAAGTAATGTAATGGATGCAACTACTACAAATAATATCAGACAAGGAAACGATGCTGATGTTGCTCAGTTAGTTGCAGATATCAAATCTGGAAAAGTAAAAGGATTAATAACTCACAATGTAAATCCAGTTTACTCTTTAGCAAGTGGAAATGAATTAAAAGAGCAAATAGGAAAATTAAAATTATCGGTTGCCCTTTCTGAGCAATTCGATGAAACTGCAAGTGCAGCAGAATTTGCATTACCAATGTCTCACTTCTTAGAGTCTTGGGGAGATGTAAGTTTAACTTCAGGAATACACAGTTTAGTACAGCCTACCATTCAACCATTATTTAATTCACGTCAATTACAAGATGTTTTATTAAAATGGTCTGGTAACGCTACTTCTTATTACGATTATTTAAGAGCTTTTTGTGCTTCAAATATATTAGAAGGAAAATCATGGAATCAAGCATTACATGATGGAACATTTAAAAAGGCAGTTTCTAATTCAGTTTCTGCAAACTCTTTAGATCTAGCAGCAGCAGCTTCTACTTTAAAGAATTCAACAAAAACTTCTAACATGGAGTTAAATTTGTTTACTTCAATTGCTTTGGGTGATGGAAAACAAGCAAACAATCCATGGTTACAAGAATTACCAGATCCAATTACAAGAGCTTCTTGGGATAATTATTTAACGATGTCTATGCCAGATGCAAGAGAATTAGGTTTCTCTAATCCTGTGCAAGATAATGGTGCTATCAACGGACAATATGCAAATATTACTGTAAATGGAGTTACCGTTTCTAATGTTCCAGTGATGATACAACCGGGACAAGCAAAAGGGTCTGTTGGATTGGCTTTAGGATATGGAAGAACACAGAATTTAAAAGATGCAATGGTGGTTGGAGTAAATGCATTTCCATTATACTTCAATTCTAAATCTATTCAAGCAAATGTTACCATAGAAAAAACTAGTGGAACACATAAGTTTGCTTGTACACAGGTACAGAAAACGATTGCAGGAAGACATGATATTTTAAAGCAAGCTACTTTAGCACAAGTAACAGATCATTCTATAGATCCAAAACATACTTGGAACAAACCAGCAATGGCTTCATTAAATCACAAAGAAATTGAAGCAAATTCTGTTGATCTTTGGGATAAACATGATAGAAGTGTTGGACACCATTTTAATTTATCAATCGATTTAACTTCTTGTACAGGATGTGGAGCTTGTGTTGTTGCATGTCATGCAGAAAACAATGTTCCAGTTGTTGGTAAACATGAAGTGAGAGTTGGTAGAGATATGCACTGGTTGCGTATTGATAGATATTACTCTTCAGAAATTGAAACAAGAGAAGAAGCAAAAGCACAAGGTTTAAGCGGAGGAGATTTATATGAAGCAATAGAAACTGTTGCAGAGAATCCAACAGTAGCTTTTCAACCTATGATGTGTCAACACTGTAATCAAGCTCCATGTGAGACTGTTTGTCCAGTTGCAGCAACATCTCATGGTCGTCAAGGTCAAAATCAAATGGCATACAACCGTTGTGTTGGAACAAGATATTGTGCAAACAACTGTCCATATAGAGTGCGTCGTTTTAACTGGTTTAACTACAGTAATAACAACGAGTTTGACTTCAATATGAATGACGAGTACGGTAAAATGGTGTTAAATCCAGATGTAGTTGTTCGTTCTAGAGGAGTTATGGAAAAATGTTCTATGTGTATTCAAATGACACAAGCAACAATTTTAAAAGCGAAAAAAGAAGGTAGAAAAATTGAAGCAAATGAGTTTTCTACAGCATGTTCTACAGCTTGTACAACAGGAGCAATGGTTTTTGGAGATGTAAATAACTCTGAAGATTCAGTAGCACATTTAAAAGAAGATAAAAGAGCTTATCACGTGTTAGATTATATTGGTACGAAACCAAACGTAGTTTATCAAGTAAAAGTTAATAATACAAACGAAGCGTAATTAAAATTTAAGATATAGAAGATGTCTCATTACGAAGCACCCATAAGGGAACCATTAGTATTAGGTGATAAAAGTTACCACGATATTACTGAAGATATTGCTAGACCTATCGAAGGGAAAGCAAATAAAAATTGGTACATAGCATTTTATATTTCTTTAGCAGCAATGTTATGGGGATTTGGATGTATTTTCTACACAGTTGGAACTGGAATTGGAGTTTGGGGATTGAACAAGAACATTGGATGGGCTTGGGATATTACAAACTTTGTATGGTGGGTAGGTATTGGTCACGCCGGTACATTAATCTCAGCAGTACTATTATTATTCCGTCAAAAATGGAGAATGGCTATTAACCGTTCTGCAGAAGCAATGACAATCTTTGCGGTTTTTCAAGCAGGATTGTTTCCAATTATACACATGGGAAGACCTTGGAATGGATATTGGGTATTACCAACTCCAAACCAATTTGGATCATTATGGGTAAACTTTAACTCACCATTACTTTGGGATGTATTTGCAATTTCAACTTATTTATCTGTATCCTTAGTTTTCTGGTGGACAGGTTTATTACCAGATTTTGCAATGATTAGAGATAGAGCAGTAAAACCTTTTCAAAAGAAAATTTATGCATTATTATCTTTTGGATGGTCTGGAAGAGCAAAAGATTGGCAACGTTTTGAAGAAGTATCTTTAGTCTTAGCAGGTTTAGCAACTCCATTAGTACTTTCTGTACATACAATTGTATCGATGGACTTCGCAACATCAATCAACCCAGGTTGGCACTCAACAATTTTCCCTCCATATTTTGTAGCAGGAGCAATCTTTTCGGGATTTGCAATGGTGCAAACCTTATTGGGGGTTATGCGTAAAGTAACAAATTTAGAAAATTACATTACTCGTTTACATATTGAGTACATGAACATTGTAATTATTTTAACGGGTGGAATCGTTGCCGTTGCATACGGATCAGAATTTTTTATTGCATGGTATACGGGTTCTCCTTATGAGAATTATACCTATATGTCAGTTGGAGCAGCAACAGGACCTTATGCTTGGGCATTTTGGTCGTTGATTATCTTTAACATCTTAATTCCACAATTATTATGGTTTAAGAAAGTAAGAAGAAGTTTTATTTGGTCTTTCATTATTTCTATTGCAATTAACATCGGAATGTGGTTTGAGCGCTTTGATATTATTGCCATAGTATTAAGTAAAGGGCATTTACCATCTACATGGTGGCGTTTTGAACCAACATTTGTAGATGTTGGTATCTTTATTGGAACAATCGGATTCTTCTTTGTATTGTTCTTATTGTATGCAAGAACATTCCCTGTAATTGCACAAGCAGAGGTAAAAACAATCTTGAAATCTTCAGGAGAGAATTATAAAAAATTAAGAGACGGAAATCATGAGTAATAAAGTTATACACGCATTTTATAATGATGATGAAGTTGTTCTTGATGCTGTTAAGAAAGTAAAAGCAGCACATCATCATATCGAAGAAGTATTTTGTCCATTTCCTGTTCACGGATTAGACAAAGCAATGGGATTAGCTCCAACACGTATTGCTATTACATCATTTATGTATGGAGTTTTAGGACTTGGTATTGCTATTTGGATGACAAATTACATGATGATTCAAGATTGGCCACAAGATATTGGTGGTAAACCAAACTTTTCTTGGTGGTTAAATATGCCAGCATTTGTGCCAATTTTATTTGAGTTAACAGTTTTCTTTGCTGCCCATTTAATGGTAATTACTTTTTATATGAGAAGTAGAATTTGGCCATTCAAAAAAGCAGAAAACCCAGATCCAAGAACTACGGATGATCATTTTTTAATGGAAATACCTGTTCATGATAATGAAGAAGAATTGACTACTTTATTAAAAGAGACAGGAGCAGTAGAAATTAACGTTGTAGAAAAGCACTAATATAAAGAAGATGAAGAATTTTGTAAAAATAATTTTCGCTTTAATTGTACTTGTAACAATTGTCTCTTGTGGAGACAAGCGTACGCGTTCAGTACAATATATGCCAGATATGTATGTTTCAGTTCCTTATGATGCAAACGGTGTTAATGGATTAAATGAGAATCCTAATGGTTCTAACTTAAAACCAGTTGCAGGAACTATTGCTAGAGGACAAGTACCTTATGAGTACCCTAATACTATTGAAGGATATTATGCTGCATTAAAAGAATTGAAATCTCCATTAGAGAATAATGAAGAAAACATGACAAATGGAAAAAAAATGTATGCTATTTATTGTGCAACATGTCATGGAGACAAAGGAGATGGAAATGGTGTTTTAGCACAACGAGAAAAATTTAACGGAGTGCCAAATTACAAAGATAGAGCAATTACTGAAGGTAGTATTTATCATGTTATTATGTACGGTAGAAACTTAATGGGGTCTCATGCATCTCAATTAACAGTAACAGAGCGTTGGCAAGTTGTTCACTATGTAGAAAAACTAAGAAACGATTTATTAAAATAAGTCTTTAAAAGATAGAATTAAAAGATATGTATCAATTCTCAGGTAAATTAAAAACATTCTCAATTGCTTTAATGATTATTGGAGCATTGGGTGTTGGATATAGCTTTTTAACTGCACCAAAAACGGTTGAAGATGCTAAAGAAATTATAGCGAGTCAACATGATAGTCATGAAACTACTGCAGCAACTCATGCTCCAGCAACAGATTCTCATGAAAAAAAAGATTCGCATAGCAACGCTAAAACTTCAGAACATGCTAATGATGAGCATGCAGAACACGTATTGCATGCATTGCAAAACAAGCCTTGGGCTGCAACTTATGTAGCTTTATTTTTCTTTTTAGGAATTTCTTTATTGGTGTTGACATTTTATGCAATACAAAGAGTAGCACAAGCAGGTTGGTCTATTGTACTTTTTAGAGTGATGGAAGCCATTTCAGCAAATTTAGTTCCTGCGAGTATATTAATGTTTGTTGTTATTATGACATCTGCAGGTCATTTAAATCACTTGTTTGTTTGGATGGCAGATGGAACATTTGATCCAGCTAGTCCAAATTACGATGCTATTGTTGATGGTAAGAAATGGTGGTTAAACATTCCAGGTTGGACTATCAGAAGTGTTGTGTACTTAGTAGGGTGGAACGTATATCGTTTCTTAACGAGAAAATGGTCTATTGCAGAAGATACTGCAAATGATGGAAATAAAATATACAAGAAAAATTACCACGCATCCGTAGTCTTTTTAGTTTTCTTTATGATTACAGAATCGATGATGTCTTGGGATTGGATTATGGGATTAGATCCACACTGGTTCTCAACTTTATTTGGTTGGTATGTTTTGGCAACTTTATTAGTAAGTGCTTTAACAGTTATCGCATTTGTAACCATTTATTTAAGATCAAAAGGTCATTTACCATTTGTAAATGACAGTCATATTCACGATTTAGCAAAATACATGTTCGGATTTTCAGTATTCTGGACCTATTTATGGTTTGCACAATTTATGTTAATCTGGTATGCAGACATGTCAGAAGAAACAGTATATTTTATTGCTAGATTTAACGAATATAAATTGCCATTTTTAGGGATGGTTGTGATGAACTTTGTGTTCCCAATATTGTTATTAATTAATAGCGACTTTAAGAGCAGACCTTGGTTTGTTGTGATTGGAGGATTGGTTATTTTAGCTGGGCATTATATAGATGTTTTTGTAATGATTATGCCTGCTACAGTTGGAGATCAATGGTTTTTTGGAATACCAGAAATTAGTGCACTAGCATTTTTTATTGGACTGTTTATATTTGTTACTTTCCGTGCATTTGCAAATGCGGCACCTTTAGCAAAAGGAAACCCATTTTTGCAAGAAAGTGAACATTATCATTATTACAATATCGAACACGAAGGAGAAGAAAATCATCATTAATAACTAAATAATTAAGACAAAATAATATGCTAGCTTTATTTTATATTTTTATAGCTGTTGTAATAGGTGTAAGCTTTTGGCAAATCACTAGAATTTTAAATTTCAGAACAGTAATTGCTACAGACAAAGATAATGACGTTCAAGGAAAATTGTTCCTTGGTTTCTTAGCGTTCTTATATGCAATGATGATTTATTGCTTAATTTTTATGAATGTATTGATGTTGCCAGAATCTGCTTCTATAGAAGGAGAGCATGATGACAGACTTTTTAACATTACATTTATTTTAATTGGAGTTGTTCAGTTTTTAATGCAGTTTTTATTGTTTTACTTTTCGTTTAAATACAGAGGGAAAAAAGAAAACAAAGCGTTATTTTATGCAGACAGTCATAAGCTAGAAGCAATCTGGACCATCACACCTGCAGTAGTCTTGGTAGTTTTAATTGGTTACGGATTATGGCAATGGAATAATATTATGGATTTATCTGATGCAGAAAATCCGTTAATTATAGAAGTCTACTCAAAACAGTTTCAATGGGAAGCGCGTTATGCAGGAGATGATAATGCATTAGGTAGAGGAAACGTAAATTACATCAAAGGAATCAATACAATGGGTGTTGATATGACAGATGTGAATGCGCAAGATGACAAACAAGTTACAGAAATTCATTTACCAAAAGGACGTAAGGTAATTTTTAAATTCCGTTCTCAAGATGTATTACACTCAGCGTATATGCCTCACTTTAGAGCGCAAATGAACTGTGTTCCTGGAATGGTTACTGAGTTTGGGTTTACTCCAAAATTTACTACAGAAGAAATGAGAGTTCAATCTGAAGTAGTAGAAAAAACAGCAGTAATTAATAAAATTCGTAAAGAAAAAGGTGAAGATCCATATGTATTTGATTTCATATTATTATGTAATAAAATTTGTGGAGCATCACATTACGGTATGCAAATGAAAATAGTTGTTGAAGAAGAAGAAGCTTTTAATAAGTGGATTAGCCAACAACCAACATTAGCAGAAGTTATTAAATAAGATATTTTAAGTAGATAATAAAAAATAAGATATGTCAGAGCATCATCATAAAGAAACATTTGTAACTAAATATATTTTTAGTCAAGATCACAAAATGATTTCTAAGCAGTTTTTAATAACTGGTATTTTTATGGGAGTTATTGGAGTGTTTATGTCAATGTTATTTCGTTTGCAAATTGCGTGGCCAGAAAAATCATTTACCATTATTGAAGCGTTCTTAGGACCTCATCAAAACGATGGAATTATGAACCCAGATATGTATCTAGCTCTAGTTACAATTCATGGAACAATCATGGTTTTCTTTGTACTTACAGCAGGTTTAAGTGGAACGTTCTCTAACTTATTAATTCCTTTACAAATCGGAGCAAGAGATATGGCATCAGGTTTCTTAAACATGATTTCATATTGGTTGTTCTTTATTTCTAGTATTGTAATGGTAGTATCTTTATTTGTTGAAGCTGGACCAGCTTCTGCAGGGTGGACCATTTATCCTCCATTAAGTGCTTTACCACAAGCAATTCCTGGATCTGGTTTAGGAATGACTTTATGGTTGGTTTCAATGGCTATATTTATCGCGTCTTCTTTAATAGGGTCGTTAAATTATATTGTTACCATATTTAACTTAAGAACAAAAGGAATGAAAATGACAAGAATGCCATTAACAATGTGGGCGTTCTTTATTACAGCAATTATTGGTGTAGTTTCATTCCCGGTATTATTATCTGCAGCATTATTATTAATTTTTGATAGAAGTTTTGGAACATCATTCTTTTTATCTGATATTTTTATAAGCGGAGAAGTATTACATTATCAAGGAGGATCACCAGTATTGTTTGAGCATTTATTTTGGTTCTTAGGACATCCAGAAGTATATATTGTATTGCTTCCAGCCTTAGGAATTACATCAGAAATTATCGCAACAAATTCACGTAAACCTATTTTTGGCTATCGAGCAATGATTGGTTCTATTATGGCAATTGCCTTTTTATCTACCATCGTTTGGGGTCACCACATGTTTATTTCAGGAATGAATCCTTTCTTAGGATCTGTATTTACATTTACAACCTTATTAATTGCAATTCCATCAGCCGTAAAAGCATTTAACTATGTCACTACATTGTGGAAAGGAAATCTACAAATGAACCCTGCAATGTTATTCTCTATCGGGTTAGTTTCAACATTCGTTACCGGAGGTTTAACTGGATTGGTTTTAGGAGATTCTGCTTTAGATATTAATGTTCACGATACATATTTTGTAGTAGCACACTTCCATTTAGTTATGGGTGTTTCTGCAATCTTAGGAATGTTAGCAGGTATTTATCACTGGTTCCCTAAAATGTATGGTAAAATGATGAATAAAACATTAGGTTATTGGCATTTTTGGTTGACATTAATTTCTGCTTACGGAGTATTTTTCCCAATGCACTTTATTGGATTAGCAGGTTTACCAAGAAGATATTATACAAACACAAATTTCCCAATGTTTGATGATGTTGCAGATGTGAATGTTGTTATAACATTGTTTGCAATCTTAGGAGGTGTAGCACAGTTGTTATTTTTGGCAAACTTCTTTATCTCTATTTACAGAGGTAAACAAGCAGAACAAAATCCTTGGAGATCTAACACATTAGAATGGACAACACCAGTTGAACATATTCATGGTAACTGGCCTGGTAAAATTCCAGAAGTACATCGTTGGGCTTATGATTATAGTAAAGTTGATGACAATGGAGACTATATACATGGAGAAGACTTTGTTTTACAAACAGTGCCTTTAAAAGACGGAGAAGATCCTTCTTAAAAAAAACATATAAATAAAAAGCCTTTCCAATTTGGAAAGGCTTTTTTGTATATTAGAGTTTTCATAAGCCATATTTAAACTGTAACATTTATTACCAAACGAAAATTTAAATTCAATTATCTTTGCACCTATGAATGAAAACTTAAACCCTGAAAACACAAACTTTTCGAATGAAGAATTGGATGTAGAAAAAAAACTACGCCCATTATCATTTGATGATTTCACAGGTCAGGATCAAGCAATTGAAAATCTAAAAATCTTTGTCGAAGCTGCAAATCAACGAGATGAAGCTTTAGATCATACATTGTTTCATGGACCTCCAGGTTTAGGAAAAACTACCTTAGCGCATATTTTAGCGAACGAATTAAATGTCGGAATTAAAGTTACTTCGGGACCTGTTTTAGACAAGCCAGGTGATTTAGCCGGATTGTTAACAAATCTTGAAGAAAGAGATGTATTGTTCATAGATGAAATTCATCGTTTAAGTCCGATTGTAGAAGAATATTTATATTCTGCAATGGAGGATTATAAAATTGATATCATGATTGAGTCTGGTCCAAATGCCAGAACAGTGCAAATCAATTTAGAACCGTTTACGTTGATAGGGGCAACAACCCGTTCGGGTTTGTTAACTTCACCAATGAGAGCTCGATTCGGAATCAGCAGTCGATTAAATTATTATAAAAAAGAACTATTAACAACCATCATTCAAAGAAGTGCACAAATCTTAAAAGTTCCAATTTCAATGGAGGCGGCAATAGAAATTGCAGGAAGAAGTAGAGGGACACCAAGAATTGCAAATGCATTACTAAGAAGAGTAAGAGATTTTGCACAAATTAAAGGTGATGGAAATATTACTATAGAAATTGCTCAGTATGCATTAAAAGCTTTAAAGGTTGATGCACATGGTTTGGATGAAATGGATACTAAAATACTAACAACGTTAATTGATAAATTCAAAGGAGGTCCGGTAGGAATTTCAACTTTAGCAACGGCTGTTGGAGAAAATGCAGAAACAATTGAAGAAGTGTACGAACCCTTTTTGATTCAAGAAGGCTTTATCATGAGAACACCAAGAGGAAGAGAAGTTACTGAAGCAGCATATAAACATTTAGGAAAACAAAAAGGATTTAATCAAGCAGAATTGTTTTAGTTTTTAGAGACAAGAGACAAGAGACAAGAGACAAGAGACAAGAGACAAGATTTTGTTTTGATGATTAAAAAAGAAAAAAATAAATAAACGCAAGAGTTTGAAATTTATAGAAGAGTATCTATATTCTAGTTTCTCTTTTTTTGATTTGTAAAAAAATGAAGATTAAAAAATTAATTCCAATATTAGAGTGGTTACCAAACTATACAACTTCCAGGTTTAAAGGAGATTTTATAGCGGGTATTACTGTGGGAATTATTTTAATTCCTCAAGGAATAGCCTATGCATTAATAGCAGGTTTACCGCCAATTTATGGTTTGTATTCTGCCTTAGTTCCACAAATTATGTATGCTATTTTTGGCTCTTCAAGACAAGTCGCAATTGGTCCTGTTGCCATGGATTCATTAATTGTTGCTGCAGGAGTTTCTACCTTGGCATTAGTAGGTTCTGATAGTTATATAGCCATTGCTATTTTGTTAGCGTTGGTTGTGGGTGCTATTCAATTTTTAATGGGTGTTTTTCGCTTAGGGTTTATCGTTAATTTTTTATCAAAACCAGTAATTACAGGGTTTACATCCGCAGCAGCGCTAATTATAGGATTTAATCAATTTAGAAATTTATTTGGAGTCGATTTTGTACGAAGCAATCAAATACAAGATGTACTTAAAGATGTTTTTAATAATATATCCACATTAAATATACACACAACAATAGTAGGTTTTATTGCCATTAGTATTATTATTTCTCTTAGGAAAATAAATAAGAAAATTCCAAGTGCACTTATTGTTGTTATCTTGGGAATTCTTACCATTAAATACTTAGGGAAAAGTTTGTCTGATATTGCTATCATCAAAGAAGTTCCATCAGGATTGCCTTCTTTTAGCATTCCAGAAATAGATTTTCAGCAGATAAGAGAATTGTTGCCAATTGCATTGACCTTAGTTTTAGTCGGATTTTTAGAAACAATTTCAATCGGAAAATCATTAGAATCAAAACAAGATGAATACAGAATTCGACCTAACCAAGAATTAATTGCATTGGGTTTAGGAAATATGGCAGGATCTTTATTCAAAGCATATCCTACTACATCCAGCTTTTCAAGATCGGCAATTAATCAAGAATCAGGAGGAACTACTGGAATGGCAGCACTTGTTTCTGTTGGAATGGTTGTTTTAACCTTACTTTTTTTAACGCCTATTTTTTACTACTTGCCCAAAACAGTTTTAGCAGCAATTATTATCGTTGCCGTTTTTGGTTTGGTACGAGTTAAAGATGCAGTTCAATTATGGAACGCAAATAAATTAGACTTTTCTTTATTGCTAACAACTTTCTTAGCTACCTTATTTTTAGGAATTGAATATGGCATATTTGCAGGAGTTGGGATGTCGATAATCATCTTAATTTTTAGAACATCAAAACCATACATTGCTGTTTTAGGAGCTGTTCCAGATTCAGATTTTTATAAGAATAGCGAACGATTTAAAAATGTAATTATAGAAGAAGATGTTTTAGTTATTCGATTTGACGCACAATTATTCTTTGCAAATGCAAGTTATTTTAGAGACAATCTAGACGATTTGGCAGAGAAAAAAGGTGAGGCATTAAAATTGATTGTTATCGATTCAGAAAGTATTAATAGAATAGATAGCACTGGAGTTGAAATGCTAATAGAAAGAATAAACTACTATAAGAAAAAAGGAATTACAGTCTATTTCGCTGGGGTTAAAGGACCCGTAAGAGATACATTATTTAGAGCAGGAATCTTAAATAGTATAGACATCAATCACTTTTTTATGAACATTTTTACAGCAGTAAAATATTATAAAACAGGAGATAGAGATCATCAAATAAAGTATGCTGAATACATTCATCATACCTATAAATAAAGAGTAGAATTAATTATGAGAATTGAACAGATTTATACCGGTTGTTTAGCGCAAGGTGCGTATTATGTAGAAAGTAATGGAGAGGTCGCTATTATTGATCCGTTAAGAGAAGTATCTCCATATATGGAGAGAGCGGAAAAAGACAATGCAAAAATTAAATATATTTTTGAAACACATTTTCATGCAGATTTTGTTAGTGGCCACTTAACTCTTGCTAAAAATACAGGAGCAAAAATTGTATTTGGTCCAAATGCAGAAACAAATTATGAGGCATACACTGCAAAAGATAATGAAGAGTTTAAACTTGGAGATATCACCATTATTGCTCTTCATACGCCTGGTCATACCATGGAAAGTACTTCATATTTATTGAGAGATAAAAACGGTAAAGACCATGCGTTGTTTAGTGGAGACACACTTTTTTTAGGTGATGTGGGAAGACCAGATTTAGCGCAAAAAGTAGGCGTTTTAACAGAAGAAGATTTAGCAGGATTTCTTTTTGATAGTTTACGAACTAAAATAATGCCTTTAGCAGATGATGTAATTGTGTATCCAGCTCACGGAGCAGGTTCTGCTTGTGGTAAAAATTTAAGTAAAGAAACCTTAGGCACAATAGGCAATCAAAAGAAAGTGAATTATGCTTTGCGTGCAGATATGACCAAAGACGAATTTATTAAAGAAGTTACTGATGGATTGTTACCTCCACCAGCTTATTTCCCTTTAAATGTGAAACTAAATAAAGAAGGGTATCAGCATATTGATAAAATTATTGCTAAAGGAACAACAGCACTTTCTGTTGACGATTTTGAGAAAATCGCAAACGATACAGATGCCTTAATTTTAGACGTTCGCCATCAATCTGAATTTATAAAAGGGTTTATTCCACGTTCAATATTTATTGGAATTGATGGAGGATTTGCACCTTGGGTTGGAGCTTTAATTAAAGACATTGAGCAACCAATTTTAATAGTTGCACCTAAAGGAAGAGAAGAAGAAGTAATTATTCGCCTTTCTCGTGTAGGATTTGACCATACCTTAGGGTATTTAGACGGCAGTTTTGGTGCTTGGAAAGCAGCAGGAAAAGAAGTTGACACCTTAGTATCTGTTTCTGCAGATACATTAGAAAAAGAAATAAAAGAAAATAATGTACCCGTTTTTGATGTTCGTAGACCAGGAGAATATACAAATGAGCATATTATAGATGTTCCTAGTACACCGTTAGATTATCTAAACAGCCATATCAATGAATTTCCTACAGATAGAAATTTTTATGTACATTGTGCTGGTGGTTATCGTTCTGTTATCGCATCTTCCATTTTAAAAGCAAGAGGAATTCACAATGTAATTGATGTAACTGGCGGATACAAATCAATTAAAAAAACAGGAATTTTAACCACGGAAAAAGTATGTCCATCAACATTAAAATAATATAAAATGAAAAAAATAGTTGTTTTATTTCTAGTATTAAGTTTAAGTTCTTGTAATAGTCAAGAAAAAAAAGCTACAACTTTTGAAGATGTTACAGTTGAACAGTTTCAAAATATGATTGGCAAAAACGGAGCACAACTAATAGATGTGAGAACTCCTAGAGAATATGAAAACGGACATATTAAAGATGCCTTACTGATAGATTATATGTCTACTGATTTTAAAGACAAAGCGTTTAAAGGTTTAGATAAATCAAAGCCGGTATTAGTATATTGTGCTTCTGGTGGTAGAAGTGCAAAATCAGCAAAAATGTATAAAGATGCAGGTTTTGAAAAAGTGTATAATCTTTTAGGAGGGTTTAGAGCTTGGTCTGCTAAAAATTTAGAAATAGAGAAATAATGGAGGCAAAAATATATATAGAAAATTTAAAATGTGGTGGTTGTGCTGCTACGATTAAAAAAGGGATTTCATCTATTGATGGGGTTTCAAACATCAACGTAAACGTAGATGAATCTTTAGTAGAAGTAACCACAAACAATGATGTTATTGGAGCCGTAAAAGTGAAACTTTCTAAAATGGGTTATCCAGAAGTTGGTGATGTAAATTCGTTTTTACACAAAGCAAAATCCTACGTAAGCTGTGCAACTGGAAAAATGGATTCATAATAATAACTAAAATTTAAAGTCATGACTAAAAATGTAGGTAGTATAGATAAAGTAATAAGAATAATATTAGTACTTGCCGTTACATATTTTGCTTATATATCTAAATTTGAAGCAGTTTGGATTGAATACGTTCTTTGGGCTGTTGCAATAATTTTATTGCTTACGGCATTAACAAGTAAATGCCCTTTGTTTTCAATATTTGGAATCAATTCATGTAAGATTAAAAAATAAAAAACCCGATGCATTGCATCGGGTTTTTTATTTCTTTTTGTAACCAAATTTTCTCAAAACTTTAAAGTTACACCAACTAGAAAATTACGCGTTGCTTGTGGATAATATCCTGCACCGTCCAATGTCGTTGTTTTGTTTGGAGCAGACCAAGTGTCATCATAGGTGTAATAATAACCTCGATCTACATATTCTTTATTAAAGATATTATTTATCAATCCTGTAAAAACAACTTCGTTAAAAATATTTTTAGGTTTTAAAACATAGGTGAAGTTAATATCAGAAGTAAAGTAGCTTTCTAAGACATCATTTGTAGATACCGCACTATGTATATTGCTCATATATTGTTTACCAACATATTTAGATAAGAGCGAAAATTGCATATTTTCTGACGGAGTAAAAACCAATGCATTACCTGCAATAACAGCAGGAGAAAATGAAATAGCTGTATTGCCTAACTTCTTTAAAACCCCATCAATGGAAGAAACAAAATCGGTATTTTTATGATCACTGAATGCAATGTTTGGCCTCAAACTGAACAAACCTGATAGTTGAATATCTGCATCAATTTCTAAGCCTAATCGGTAACTTTTTCCGCTTGTTGCTCTAACCGGAGCGCCAACACCATCAATTGCTCCTGTTAATACCAATTGATTTTTATACAACATGTAATATATATTGGTGTTTAGGGTAACCGATTCGTTTTTTAAACGCCAACCTAACTCATAATCATTTAAGTTTTCTGGTGTGGTAATTCCGTTTTCAAAATCGTTTCTATTGGGTTCTTTATTCGCAACAGCAAAAGAAAAATACACATGCTGATTTTTAGTTAAAACATAGGTTGCACCAAATTTCGGGTTGAAGAATCCAAAGCGTTCATCAACGTTAATCGGATTTCTATCAGATGTCAATCCATTCGTTGTATACGACACATTTCTGTATTGTAAATCTGCATACAAACTCATGCGGTTACTGATTTTAAAAGTGGCTTTAGAGAACATACTAAAATCATTTTTGGTAGAATTGCTTTCATAATATTTGTCTCTAATAGTTGCTGTTGGCGCAAATTGTTTTGCCCAAATTACTTCTCCAAAATGACTGTTTGAATAGTTACTGTATGAGAAACCAGAGATGATTTCTAATTCTTCTTTTTTATATGTAGCATTAAAATTAGCTACATAAAATTTATTATCTAACCAACGGCGAACGATCAAATCAGTTTTTCCGTTATTTGTGGCTACAACTAAATTTGCATACTCTGACGGATTTTTATTGGCCTTATATTGTTCAAAATACCCTTGGCCTTTGGTATAATTTAACCCGATGTTGGTAGACCAATTTTCATTCAGTTTTTGATTCCAATGCAATTGATAATGGTCTTGTTGATAATCGTCAACTTCATTTTCATACGTATATGGATTTTGTTTTCTATCAGCAGCTAATTGTGTTGCGTCAATTCCAGCCCAAGCTTGATATGTTTTTTCTTTCCCTCCAAAAGTCAATGCTTTGATCAAAGTGTTCTCATCTACATACGAAGCTTGTAAAAAATACGATTTTAAATCTGTAAATGCTCTGTCAATATAACCATCAGAATAGATTTTAGACAAACGACCTGCAATTTCTATATGGTCGTTTATTTTCCCTGTACTAAACTTTACGGTATGCTTTTTTGTATTATAAGAACCAAAAGAGTTTGAAATTTCTGCAAATGATTTTTCTGAAATGGCATCCGTTAAAATATTTAAACTCGCTCCAAATGCTGCTGTTCCGTTTGTAGAGGTTCCAACGCCACGTTGCAACTGTAAACTTTGGGTAGAAGAAGCAAAATCGCCTAGATTTACCCAAAAAGTCCCTTGACTTTCAGCATCGTTATACGGAATTCCGTTAATGGTAACATTAACACGTTCTGCATTAGAACCACGAACATTAATGTAGGTATAACCAACTCCTGCACCAGCATCAGATGAACTCACAACAGAAGGTAAATAGTTTAATAAAACAGGAATGTCTTGCCCTAAATTTCGTTTTTCAATTTCTTCTTTTGTAATGTTAGAATGTGTAACGGGCGAGTTTGCTTTTACTCGAACCGCAGAAACCAAGACCTCATCCAACACATTGCTTTCTAGTTGTAAATTGAAATCAATAATGATATTTTGATTATCGATTTTTAGAACTCTTGAAGCGGGTTTGTAGCCAATAAAACGGACTTCAATTTTGTAAGTTCCTTTTGAAAGACTTAATTGATATTCTCCTTCAAAATCAGAAGAAGTTCCTTTGTTTGCATTTGTGATAAAAACAGAAGCGCCCGCTAATGGTTGTTTGTTTTCATCATAGATTTTACCTGAAATGGTTAAGGTCTGGGAGTTTACAAGCATGCTTGTAAACAAGAATAAAAAAAAGATGTTTTTTTTCATTTTAAAAAAATTTAAAACGAATAAAAAGAGGTAATTATTCTTGTGATTAATAGTGAATAATTAGTTGTTGTCATTTACGAGGAGTTTACGACGTGGTAATCTCTTAGGATTGCTTCTGATTAAAAATCATCGCAATGACGGTTTTATAAATCCCTAAACAGCATTACCTGTTCTAGGTTCATTGGGTATGATCTCAGCCTTTATAAAATTTTTGAGTTTTTAAGTGTAAGTGTTGAGTTACTAAAACTCAAAATTCACAACTCATAACTAAAAAAAGCACCCCTTTATGAGAACGATGCAAAGGTAGAGTAGATTTTTGAAATGTGAAACAACAAATGTGTTTTATTCTAAACCTGGTTTTTTACGCAATGCTTTTTTTACAGAAATTTTCTTTTTGTTTTCTGCTTTTCTTCTAACAGAAGCTTTGCTTGGTTTAGTCGGTTTTCGTTTTTTGGGAATAATTAAAGCTTGCTGAATCAATTCTAAAAAACGCTGAATTGCCAATTCTTTATTTTTATGTTGACTTCTACTTTCATCACAGGTAAGCAGTAGAATGTTTTCTTTTGTCAATCGAGTTGCTAAGTTTTTAAAAAGCAATCTTTTTTCATCATCAGAAAATTCTGCCGAATTTTCTACATCAAAAAACAATTCAATTTTAGACGAAACTTTATTTACATGTTGTCCGCCAGCACCAGAACTTCTAGTAGCTTTAAAATTGAGTTCTTTAATGAGTTTTTCTGTGTCCAAAACAAGTTTTTATTTTTCTAAACTTTTAGAAAAAGAAGCAAGGTTTTTTCTATTTGCTATCAATTGATCGATTGCGTTCACGGCAATTTTTAATCGTGTTTCTTTATTGCCTTCTAACAAAATATATGGGCGGTTGTGTTTCTTTAAAGCATTCTCAAAAGCATCGAACATTTCTCTTCGTAATTCTGGTCTGTCGCGTAAATCGTCTTCTTCCCAAGGCGTATCTATGAAGGTTAATAAATACAAATCGTAGGTGTTATTCTTTGCTGCTTTGTCTAAAAGAGGATCTACAAATCCGCCATAATATTCTTCAGAATATACTTTAGTTTCTAGTAAATCGGTATCACAAATCAACACTCTGTCAGCTTTTTTAACAAGTTGATTTTCTAATTTCATTTGACCAATTGCAATCGGAAACAAATCATCAGCTTCACAGGTTTTACGTTCGTTGTTCCATTTTTTTTGCAAATATTCTCGAGCATACTCTGGTGCCCAAACCGTATGGTAATAGCGGGCTAGTTGTTTAGAAAGTGTTGTTTTTCCAGTAGATTCTGGGCCAAATAAAACAACTTTTATAATGTTTGCTGGTTGCTGTCTAAGCTTTTCTTCCATGCGTAATATCCTTGAAATGCGATGATTAAAAATATGGTAAACTGAATTCCGGAGAACCCTAATCCTTTGATAAAATATAGTGGAATAGAAATGATATTTCCTGCAATCCATAAAGACCAATGGGCTAATTTTTTATTTGCCATCAACCACATTGCTGCAAAGAAAATTCCGGTTGTAAACGTATCAAAATAATCAGTAATTCTATCAAATCTATTAAAATACAAATACACACAAACCACAAACAATGCTGTAAACATAAAAATTCCTAAAGCTTTTAATTTGTCTTTTTTAGTAGTTCTAGTAATTTCTATAGGATGATTTTCAACCAAGCGAGTCCACATATACCAACCATACAAACTCATAAGTGTATAGTAAATATTGATGATTAAATCGCCATACAAGGTAAACTGATAACAGATATACACATAGATTGCAGTGCTAATAATTCCGGTTGGATAGACCAAAATATGTTCTTTTTTTGCAAACCATACAGAAGCGATTCCAAAAACCACAGCCAAAATTTCTAATACAATATTTAGTGTAGTTGCTGTTTTATATGGGTCTAAGAAAAAGTCAAAAATATCTGACATTGTTGTTTTTTTGAAACGTAAAAATACTATATTTTGTCAGTTCGAGTGGTTTTTTTGATTGAAAAGAAAAAAATTGTACCTGCCAGGAAGTAGGTCGAGAAACACATAATAGGAATGACATTTTTGACTTATTTTCTCAAATCATTAAAGAAAGATTCATCATTTTCAAAAGCAGTTCCAATAACCACAAGATCTGCTCCGGCTTGGTAGGCCGTTTTTAATTGTTGTTTTGTTTTAATTCCGCCTCCAACAATCAGAGGAATACTCAATTGATTTTTAACCTCATTAATAATACTTGCGTCAACAGGCACTGTAGCTCCTGATCCAGCTTCTAAATACATGAGTTTTTTTCCAGAATATTGGCCTGCCAATGCCGTATGTACAATTAGATCAACATTGTTTTGAGATATCGGTTTTGTATGGCTAACTTTTTGAACTGCAGTTTCATTTCCGCCATCAATTAAAAGATACCCAGTTGGTATAATTTCTAAATCAGTTTGTTTTAAAACAGGAGCAGCTTTTATGTGTTGTTCAATTAAGTATTCTGGATTTCTACCAGAGAGTAAAGTTAAAAAAAGAATTCCGTCTGCTGTATTTGTAATTTGTTGCACATCACCAGGAAAAAGAATAACAGGCAGGTTTGTAGCTTTTTTAATAGCCGAAACTACTTTTTCTGTTTGGTTATTTTTATCAGTGCTACCTCCCACAAAAATATGTGTTGCAATGGATTGATGAATTTTTTCAAAAAAGGAAGGAATCTTTTTGATGTCTATTTTTTCAGGATCAATTAAAACTGCCAATAGTTTTTTGACTTCTTTTTTTGCTGATACAATGTCTTGATAAATATTCACAATTACGAAAATACAAATTTTTGATACCTTGATCGAAAATGAAAGGTTTTAAATAGTAAAGATTTTTCGAAACATCACACCCAAAAGCGTGTCACTCAAACTGACATAATTTTGACACTTTGAATCTTTGCAATTTAGTTGACTAATAAGCATACACACAAGTAAAACCTTCAAACTCTAAAAAATGCACATTGTAAGAAAGGGTTTCATTTTCAAATCTAATTTCTCCAGTTGTTTTTTCGTCTTCAAACTTAAAATCTTCTATGTACATGTTTTCTAAGAAACGCAATTTTTTCTTTCCATAAATTTTATACAATGATTCTTTTGCTCCCCAAACAACAGTAAGTTTGCTAATCAATGCAGAATGATTTGCAATGGTTTTGTATTCTTGAAAAGGCGTGAATTTATGAGCGATTTTTAAAATTTTATCACGTTGCATTTCAATATCGATACCTACAGGAACCTTATCAGAAACAATAATTCCAGTAAAAGTAAAAGAATGTGTTATAGAAATGTGTTTTCCGTTTTTTAAATGCGGTTTTCCATATTCATCATAGATTAAATCTGCGTCAACTAAACCAACCTTTTTTAATAAATGGCGTATGCTTAAAAAACCTCTTTGATGCAATTCAGATTTCATAGCATCAATTCGTTCTTGATTTTCCATTGTTAAATTTATGTCAAGGGATAATTCTTTAAAAGACTCTTCTATCTTCCAAATCAAGACTTTAGTTGAATTATTAACAGTTATTGTCTTAAAAAGAGGCATAAATATTAAAAGTTTTATGTAAATTTGCAGCTCAAAATTTTGATATAAAACAAATATAGTAATATGAGTACAAAAACAGCAACATACGTTCCGTTTAAAGTGAAAGATATCTCTTTAGCAGCTTGGGGAAGAAAAGAAATTGAATTAGCAGAAGCAGAAATGCCAGGATTAATGTCTTTAAGAGAAGAGTATAAAAATGCGCAACCTTTAAAGGGAGCTAGAATTGCAGGATGTTTACACATGACAATTCAAACAGCTGTTTTAATTGAAACGCTACAAGCATTAGGAGCAGAAGTTACGTGGAGTTCTTGTAATATTTTCTCAACTCAAGATCAAGCAGCGGCGGCAATTGCTGATGCAGGAACAGCTGTATATGCGTGGAAAGACATGACAGAAGAAGAGTTTGATTGGTGTATAGAACAAACTTTATTCTTTGGAGAAGATAAAAAACCATTGAACATGATTTTAGATGATGGTGGAGATTTAACCAATATGGTATTGGATAGATATCCTGAGTTAGCAGCTGGTATCAATGGATTATCAGAAGAAACTACAACAGGGGTTCATCGTTTGTACGAAAGAGTAAAAAACGGAACTTTACCAATGCCGGCAATCAATGTAAATGACTCTGTTACAAAATCTAAATTTGATAACAAATATGGGTGTAAAGAATCTGCAGTAGATGCAATTCGTAGAGCTACAGATTTAATGTTGGCTGGTAAACGTGTAACAGTTTGTGGTTATGGTGATGTTGGTAAAGGAACTGCCGCTTCTTTTAAAGGAGCAGGTTCTATAGTAACAGTTACAGAAATTGACCCAATTTGTGCTTTACAAGCTGCAATGGATGGTTTTGAAGTAAAGAAATTAGAAACAGTTGTTGCAAATTCTGATATCATTATTACAACGACTGGGAATAAAGACATTATTCAAGGACGTCATTTTGAAGCAATGAAAGACAAAGTGATTGTTTGTAATATTGGACACTTTGATAATGAAATTGATATGGCTTGGTTGAATAAAGAACACGGAAACACAAAAGACACCATCAAACCTCAAGTGGATAAATACAACGTAAACGGAAAAGATATCATTATTTTAGCTGAAGGACGTTTAGTAAACTTAGGTTGTGCAACAGGGCACCCAAGTTTTGTAATGTCTAATTCATTTACAAACCAAACCTTGGCTCAAATAGAATTATGGACAAATGCTGATGCTTACGAAAATGAAGTGTATATGTTACCAAAACATTTAGATGAAAAAGTAGCAAAATTACACTTAGAAAAAATTGGTGTTGAATTAACTGAGTTAAGAGATGATCAAGCAAGTTATATTGGTGTAACGGTTGATGGACCATACAAACCAGAACATTATAGATACTAGAAAAAGGATTTAGTAATTAGTTGCTAGTTTTTAGTGGTAAAACTTTTTATAAATTATTCTGTCATTCCTGCGAAAGCAGGAATCTCATAAGAAAAGAAAAACCCTTACATTTATTTGTGAGGGTTTTTCTTTTAAGTACCTTTCAAAAAATATACGCTGAATGAAAGTAGTAGATACAACTGTCTTAGAAAATAGATTAGAACTATTAGAAAGTTATATTTCAGATTTTGAACAAACAAATAATGCGGTTTCAAAAGCAAGTGTTGCGTGGCATTTAGATCATAGTTTAAAAGTAATCAACGCGGTGGTAAAAAGTATGGAGAATTCAGATCCAACTTCATATCAAAATAATTTTAAATTTTTAGGGAAAGTACTCTTAAGACTTGGTTTTTTCCCAAGAGGAAAAGTCAAAGCTCCAAAATATGTGAAACCACCAGAGGTAATTTTAAAGTCAGCAATTATTGACCAGTTAGCAGAAGCTAGGCAAAATATAAAAAGAATACAAAACTTGGATAAAAGGGCCTATTTTAAGCACCCTGTTTTTGGTAATACAAATAAATTTAGAGTAGTCCGTTTCTTAGACACACATACAAATCATCATTTAAAAATTGTAAAAAGTATTTTAAAATAGTTTTTTTTCATTTTTTGTATATTTATAACATTAATAACTCAACGAATTATGAAACGAATATTTCTTCTTCTATTTTTAATTGTATGTTCAATTTCACAAGCACAAACCAACACGGTGCTTTTTGAGCTTACAGATAATTTAAAAACATACAATTCACAGAACTGTTTAACTAACAAAACAGATTATAGCAAAGTCTTTTTAGGATTTGTCAATGGAGACGAATCTGACATAAAAACATTTAAACTAGTCATTTCTTTAAGTAACGAAATTAAATACACTTTTAATAGTTACAGTGAGTTAAGAAATACAGATCCGTTAAGTTGGTTAGAAGGGAATAAGGCATTTCAACAATTTAAATCTATCAATTTTGCAATAGAAATTGTACTACCTAACAATAGAAGGGAAACTCAAAACTTTAATGTTTGTTTAAGAGAAATGACAACCAATACAATTGTTACAAGATCATTAACAAACACAACCAATAAAAAAGATTATATAGAAATTCCTGTTTCATTTGCAACCGATAGAAATGACACAAAAGACTCAGATTTAAACGAGCGTTTTGGTGGCGAAAGAGCAGAATTGCAATATGGAAGAACCATTGTTAGTATTCCGTATACCCATAAATTAGGAGAAATAGAAAGACCGTCATATTGGAAATTAGAATTTTCTGAAGACCCTAAAAAACATGTAATGATGCAATCATTACAAAAACAAAACAAAGACGATTTTTTCAATCAAATGAAAGAAAGAATTGCCAAAAACGGAAAAAGCACCTTTTTATTTGTACATGGCTATAATGTAACTTTTACAGATGCAGCAATGCGGACTGCGCAAATAACATTCGATTTGCGTTTTAGTGGCGAACCTGTTTTTTACAGTTGGCCATCACAAGGATCTACAACTGGCTATACAGTCGATGAAGCCAATATTGAATGGGCAAGATTAAATATGAAAAACTTTTTAAGAGATTATTTGACTAGAACAGAAGCAGATGATGCGTATTTAGTAGCGCACAGTATGGGGAATCGTGGATTGACAAAAGCATTGATTGAATTGATGAATGAAAACCCAGAATTGAAAGATAAAATTACCGAAGTTATTTTAGCGGCTCCAGATATTGATGCAGATGTTTTTAGAAGAGATATTGCACCACAAATGGTTCAAAAAATAGCTAAACCAATTACACTATATGTTTCTTCAGACGATTTAGCATTGATAGCTTCTAGAAAAGTACATGGAAGTAAGCGAGCTGGTGATGCAGGCAAAGGAGTAGTCATCGTAAAAGGAGTAGAAACGATTGATGCTTCTGGTGTTGACACAAGTTTTTTAAGTCACTCTTACTTTGCAACAACAAGTACCATTATTGCAGATATATTAGATTTGATGAAATCAGGAAAACGAGCTCCAGATAGAGAAACTTTAGAAAGAGTAAGTAGAGAAAATGTGATTTACTGGAAAGTAAAACAGAATAAAAATTAATGAACCTTTCTAAGAAAATTGGACTTTTTTTAGGTCCTATATTATTTTTTGCGATACAAAATTTGCCCACTGTTTTAGTCTCTGAAAAAGCAGATGCAGTTATAGCCGTAGCTCTTTGGATGGTTATTTGGTGGATTACAGAAACAGTAAATATAGCAGTCACTGCTTTATTACCTTTACTACTATTTCCCTTAATTAATGTAATGCCCATTGCAGAAGTTGGAAACAATTATGGGAGTCCGATTATCTTTTTATTTTTTGGAGGATTTGTATTAGCCTTGGCTTTAGAAAAAGTAAATCTTCACAAAAGAATCGCCTTAAACATTATTAGAATTACAGGGAGAACACCAAACAAAGTTGTGCTTGGTTTTATGATTGCAACAGCTTTTATGAGTATGTGGATTAGTAATACAGCAAGTACAGTGGTGATGTTGCCCATTGCCATTTCTGTGATTAGATTATTAATTGATGATGAAGACGGATTTACAAAAGGGGATAAAAATTTTGCATTAAGTGTGATGTTGGGAATTGCCTTTGCTGCAAATTCTGGAGGAATTGCAACAGTTATTGGAACACCTCCAAATTCTGTTTTAATAGGCTTATTAGAAAATCAATATCAAATAGAAATCTCTTTTCTAAAATGGATGACTTTTGGATTGCCTTTTACCATTGTAATGGTAGGTTTGTGTTATTTGGTGTTGGTAAAATGGATGTTTCCATGTAATCACATTCAGTTCTCATCATCAGCAAATTTAATTTCAGAAGAAATTAAAAAACTAGGTCCCATTTCTAAAGAAGAAAAAAGAGTGCTTACAATTTTTGCAATCACTGTTTTTTTATGGGTAACAAGAACGATCATCAATAAATTTTTTCCAGATTTAAAACTATCAGATACAGCAATTAGTTTATTGGGAGCAATCGCATTATTTACAATTCCAATGAGCTTTAAAAAAGGCACATTTATTTTGAATTGGAATGATACAGAAAAATTAGCATGGGGAATTTTATTACTTTTTGGAGGAGGTTTAGCCTTAGCAAAAGGAATGGATGCTAGTGGTTTGGTAGATGTAATTACACAAGCTATTCAATCGGGTAATTTTAATACAACGATTACGGTTTCTTTATTGATTATTTTAATTCTGTTTATGACCGAATTGATGAGCAATGTCGCATTAATTTCGGTATTAGCACCAGTTGTTGCAGGAATCGCTATAGGATTGAACATTCCGATGTTAAACGCATTAATTCCGGTTACCATGGCCAGCAGCTGTGCATTTATGTTACCCATGGCTACGCCGCCAAACGCGATTGTTTTTGCAAGTGGTTATGTAAAAGTGAGTGAAATGGTAAAAGCAGGAATTCTCTTAAATATTTTTGCTGTGATTTTACTGATTTTGTATTACTTGTTTGTGATTCCGTATATGGTTTAATTTTTATTTTCTTTTTAACCCAACCTGCATTTCTACCTGTTATTAAATTCGATGTTTAAATAATCGATGATTTTTTGAGTACCATTTTTAAGCGGATCAACACACGGGAGTCCAATTTCTTTTGATAACTTATTTAAATAATTTTCGCGCTCTTCTGAATTCAAACTAGAGGTATTCACACTTACCCCAACACATCTGATGTCTTTATTTGTTAGGCGACCGATCTGAACAGTTCGATCTATTACTTCATTAATTGTAGGGGTTTTAAAATTAGGCCATCCCATAATCTGATCTCTTCCAACTTCATGACAAACCACAAAAGCATCTGGCTGTGAACCAACTAGAAGTCCCATGCTCACGGCACCATAACCTGGATGGAAAATACCGCCTTGCCCTTCAATCACATCCCAATGATTTGGTTCGTTATTTGGAGACAATAGTTCTGCTGCTCCTGAAATGAAATCTGTAACTACTGCATCAATAGGAATACCTCTTCCTGCAATCATAATACCTGTTTGTCCACTCGCTCTAAAATCAACATTCATTCCCGCTGATTTCATATCTCTTTCTAATGCTAAAGCGGTGTATTTTTTTCCTAATCCACAATCTGTTCCAACAGTAAGAAGTCTTTTTCCAGATCGTTTCTCGCCGTTAGCTACAGGTAATTTTTCTGGCGGAATGCGAATATCTACCAAACGAGCTCCAGATTTTTCAGCAGCTTCTTTAAAACGCGAAATACTATTTAAACGTGTATGAACACCTCCAACAATATCAATACCTGCTAATAATGCTTCTTCTAAAGGCTCTAACCATGTATCAGGAATTCCACCACCAATAGCAGCAGTACCAATAATTAAGGAACCAACTTTTGCATCGACAGCTTCTTTTATAGTCATTGGAGGCAACCCTAAATCAACAGTACCTCCTTTTAGACTCATTTGACCTTTACAAAGAGAACGACGCCACTCTAAAATTCCAAATCCAGTTTTAGCATAACCATCATTAGTTTCATTTCCAGTAAAAATTAAATAGGGCGTTTTAAGTACAATTGATTTCATTTGCTTGAATAATTAATTTATTAATATTACATCTCAATAGTTATCCTATTCTCTAATTCATTTTCTTTAAACACAGCTCCATGACCTATGTCATCAGAAATATTTATGAGACCACCTATGTTATCATCATAACGCATTCCTCCAATTACTGGATCCGTTTCAAAATGATAGCAAGAATCTAAATCAATAAAATAGATATTTGGTTTAGCCATAGCCAAATGAACTGCAGCAGATAAGGCCAGTCTACTTTCTCCGAAGCAACCAATCATGCATTTTATTCTTGCTGATTCGGCAATTGCATTAATTTTAAGTCCCGTATGAATACCTCCGGATTTTCCCAATTTTATATTAAGATAATCAGCTGATCCTGCTTTAATCAATTTTAAAGCATCTCTATGATCAAAAACACTTTCATCAGCACAAATGGGTAAATCTACCTGATTTCTAAGGCGTGCTAATCCATCATAATCCCAAACCGCTAAAGGTTGTTCTGAATATTCTAAATTTAGACCTTTCATCGCTTTAATATTTGCTACTGCTGTTGGGTAATCCCATCCTTGATTGCTATCTATTTTAAGGGCCACACCAGAACCAACAAGTTCTCTAACAGCTTTTACATGTGCAACATCTTGCAAACCAGATCGTCCAACCTTTAACTTTATGGCATCAAAACCTACATCTAACATACTTTTAGCTTGGGCTATTGTTTCTTCAACGGTATCTTTAAGACCAATCGTTATATCTGTTCTTAATTGTCTTCGTTCTCCTCCAAGAAATTGATACAAAGGCATGTTTGCTGCTTTTGCAGCAATATCATAAAGAGCCATATCAAAAGCTGAACGAACCGAAGAATCACCAACTGTAAGACTGTTTATTTCATTCATCCTAGAATCTATGGCTAATACATTTTTACCCATAATTAACCTTGCCATTACCTGTGCAATAGCATAATTACTTTCTTGAGTATCACCTGTAATCATTGGACACGGACTAGCTTCTCCCCAGCCAATTATACCTTTATCTGTAGTGATTTTTATGGCTACATTTTCAGCTTTATCTATAGCACCTAAAGGGGTGTTAATTGGTATTTTTATGCCAACATTTAATTTATAGATATCTACTTTTTTTATTTTCATTGTAATCTAAATTGAGATATTACGAATATATATATTTTCTCATTAGGAATACTTGAAACTATTTGTTCTATTCAAATTATCCTAACCAACCATCTCTATCTAAACTTCTGTATTGTATGGCTTCGGCAATATGAGTTGGAGAAATATTTTTTGAAGCATCTAAATCTGCAATTGTTCTTGCAACTTTTAAAATCCGGTCGTAGGCTCTAGCAGATAAATTGAGTTTCTCCATCGCCGTTTTTAATAAGGACATGCTTTCATCTGAGAGTTTACAAAATTTACGAATCTGTTTTACATTCATTTGAGCATTGTAATGTAAGTTTTCAAAATCAGAGAAACGGTCAGATTGAATTTCTCTTGAAGCCGTAACCCGTTTTCTAATGTCAACGGAAGATTCTCCTTTTCGTTCTTCTGTCAATTTTTCAAACGGAACAGGAGTAACTTCTATGTGGATATCGATTCGATCTAATAAAGGTCCAGATATTTTACTTAAGTATCGTTGCATTTCTTGTGGAGAAGAGGTCATTGGCGAATTAGGGTCGTTAAAATAACCAGACGGACTCGGATTCATGCTTGCCACCAACATAAAACTACTCGGATAGGTAACTGTAAATTTTGCTCTAGAAATGGTAACTTCTCTATCTTCTAAAGGTTGTCGCATTACTTCTAAAACGGTTCTTTTAAACTCTGGGAGTTCATCTAAAAACAACACGCCATTATGAGACAAAGAGATTTCACCAGGTTGCGGATACTGACCTCCACCAACCAAAGCAACATCTGAAATGGTATGATGTGGACTTCTAAACGGACGTTGATATAGCAATCCGTTATTTTTAGTTTTACCAACAACAGAATGAATTTTTGTGGTTTCTAATGCTTCATGTAAGGTCATTGGAGGCAAAATAGAAGGTAATCGTTTTGCTAACATCGTTTTTCCAGAACCTGGCGGGCCAATCAATATGATGTTATGACCACCAGCAGCCGCAATTTCCATGCATCTCTTTATAGATTCTTGTCCTTTTACATCAGAAAAATCAAACTCAGGGAAATCGATGTTTTTATAAAACTCGGCTCTTGTATCTACAATAGTGGGTTGTATTTTTTCAGCACCATTGAAGTGATTGATAACTTCTAAAATTGTAGAAACGCCTAACACTTCTAAATTGTCAACGATTGCAGCTTCTTTGGCATTTTCTATGGGTAGAATAAGATGTTTAAACCCTTCTTCTCTAGCTTTTATTGCAATAGGTAAAGCGCCTTTTATAGGTTGTAAGCTTCCATCTAAAGACAATTCGCCCATAATAATATAGTCATCAATGTTTGGTGATTTGATTGGAGGCCGCTAAAATACCCATTGCCAAGGTTAAATCGTAGGCAGCTCCTTCTTTTCTAATATCGGCAGGAGCCATATTGATAATAATTTTTTTTCCTGGAAGTTTATAGTTGTTATTGTTAAGTGCAGCAGAAATTCGATACGAACTTTCTCTTACTGCGTTGTCGGGCAATCCAACCAAGTGATACCCAATTCCTTTATCAATATTTACTTCAACAGTAATCGTGGTAGCTTCTATGCCGAAGACGGCACTACCATAAACTTTAACTAGCATTTTTTTCTTTTTTTTAAAAGTAAGAAAAAATTTTCAACTTTTTAATCCTATTAAATTCTTGTTAAATGTTGTTAAAAAAAAGTTGAGATTTATTTAAGCACCATACATTTGCGCATGAATTTTAAATTCAGCTTTACTATTTATATGTTAAAGAAATATTAAAATAAAAAATTGCAGTTAAACCTTTACAAACTTTTTAAGTCTTAGCAGAAGCTATTTTAATAGCTTAGAATAAAAATCAAATCAAATCAATCAATCAAAAATAATGATCAAATCAATAACAACCAAACTAATGGTATTCACATTGCTATTAGTTTCTTCAAGTTCTTTTGCACAGAGTATTTCAGGTAGAGTTCTAGATGAAGATAAAAAACCTCTAGAATTTGCTTCAGTGGCAGTTCTTAAGGCATTAGATTCTACTTTGGTAAGTTATGCAAGTACAGATATAAAAGGAAACTTTAAAGTTGTTGAAATTTCTAATGGGAAAAGAATTTTTCAAATTAATTTATTAGGATATCAAGTATATCAAAAGCAGATTGATTTTGCTGGAAAATCTTTAGATTTTGGAACTATTACATTAAAAGAATTAGATAACACGTTGGATGAAGTTGTTGTAACTGCTGTAATTCCAATTTCAATTAAAAAAGATACAATGGCATTTAATGCAAAAGTATTTAAGGTTAGAGTAGATGATACTGTTGAAGATTTATTAAAGAAATTACCAGGAGTAGAGGTAGATGCAGACGGAAAAGTAAAAGCACAAGGAGAAGATGTTTCTAAAGTGTACGTAGATGGAAAAGAATTTTTTAGTGGTGACCCTTCTGTTGCCTTAAAAAATTTATCTGCAGATGCTATTAAGAAAATTGAATTAATAGATGAAAAAAGCGATAAGTCAAGAGTTACTGGTGTAGACGATTCAAACCGTTCTAAAGTAATTAACTTAACCTTAAAAGATGATAGAAAAGTAAATGCTTTTGGTAAATTTCAAGGGGGTTATGGTTCAGATGAAAGGTATTTGACAAGTTTAAACTACAACCGTTTTTCTCCAAAAATGCAGGTTTCTATTATTGCAAGGGCTAACAACGTAAATAGTTCTGGTTCAGATATTTCTGAAATCATGTCTTTTGGTGGAGGTAATGGAGGTTTTAGAGTTAGTAGAGGTGGAGGCGGAGGAAGTTCTTCTGGTTTTATTACAACAGGTATTGCAGGTTTTAACTTAGGGTATGAGTTTAAAAAGAAGCAAAACTTAAATGCAGATTACTTCTATAATTATGTGAATTCAGAATCTGGAAATGTATTTTCTAAAAGAACAGAGTTTGTTGGGACCGATAAGTTATACTCAGAAAGTAGCTCTAATAGTAATAGTGAAACAAAATCTAATAAAGCTAACTTTAGCTATATAGATAGATCTAATGAATTAAAAACAATTACACTAAGAGGTAGATTAAATTCTAGCAACACAAACGGAAGTAGCATAAGTACTTTAGACGCTTTTAAATCAAATGACCCAAACACCAAAGAACTACAAAACCTTGGAACTTCTAATAGTGATAATAAAAGCAACTCTGCAAGTGTAAATCTAGATTATATCAAAAGATTTAACAAAACAAGCAAACGTAATTTTGAATTAGAATTTGACTTTTCTGCTGATAAAAGTGATAACATTAGTGGAAATAAAAACACAAAAGATTATACGGATCCATTAAAAACAGATGAAGTTTCTTTGAGTACTCAAAAAAGCAATAACAAAGGAAGAAACGTTAATTTTGAGTTGCAATATACAGAGCCGTTAAATGACAAACATTTTATTGAAGTTGGAGGTGGAATTAATGTAAAAAATGAAGATGAATATACAGACCAAACTCAAACCTTAAATGGGACTAATAATGCGGGTTCTACATTTACAGCAGATTTATTTGAAGAAAAAACAACTACATATGGAAAAGTTGATTATCGTTTTAATAACGAAAAAACATCATTAACCATTGGTACAGAATTCCAAGAACAAAAACAAGATTTTGGAGTAACAAACGTCTCTGATTTTAAAAGAAACTATTCAAGTGTAAACCCATCAGTTAGATTTAGATATCGTCCTAAAAAAGGAAGTTGGGTTTTCTTAAGATATAGTAAGTCGTTAGATTTGCCTAGTTTAAGTAGAGTATCTCCAATAGTTAATAATTTTAATCCTTTATTTATCAGACAAGGAAATCAAAATTTAACACCAGAAACAAGACATTCTTTATTTGGAATGTATGGTAATTACAATTTTGTAACTGGATTTAGTTTCTTCGCACATTTAAGTTACAACAGCACAAGCGATGCAATTGTAAATAAAGAAGATACAGATATTGCTACAAGGGTTAAAACAAGTAGTTATGTGAACTTGGGGAATAGAGATAACTTTAGTGGAGATTTAAGTTTTGGAAACCGATTAAAAAAATTAGGAATTCGTTATAACCTTGGGGTTAATGTATCAACAAGTAATTATCAATCAGTAATTAATAATGTAAATAACAAAACCAATACTAATAATACAAGTTTTAGAGTTACATTAGAAAATAACAAGAAAGATAATTTAGATTTAGCTGTTGGAGCAAATATTAGCAAAAACAATACAACGTTTTCAGGCACAACTTCAAATAGAGAGTTTATACAACAATCGTATTACATAAAATCTGATTGGAACATCACAAAATCATTCAACTTTAACACACAATATAAATACGATATTTATACGGATAGTAATTTTGGAACGGATCAATCTGTGCCAATTTGGAATGCTTCTATTTCTTATAACTTCTTAAAATCTAAAGCAATGAATATTAAATTAACAGCATTAGATTTATTAAACAAAAACGTAGGATTCTCTAGAAACAGTTCTGATAATTATTTTGAAGAAACAACGAAAGATGTGTTAGGAACTTACTACATGGTTAGTTTAACTTATACTTTAAATGGTAATAAAGGAGCTAAATCTAACAATAGAGGTGGTGGAAGAAGAATGATGAGACATTAGTAAAAAAAATTATATACATAAAAAAAGCAGCTACGATCGTAGCTGCTTTTTTTATGTGCTAAATTCAATTAATATTTTGCAGGTTTTCCATTAGAAGTACTTGCTTTTATAAAGTCTCTAATATCGTCATTCGCCGATTTTAAATCAGGTTTACGTAAGTACATCATATGTCCACTTCTATACCCTTTGAATTTCATTCTATCTTTCAATTTTCCGCTTGGATCTATTTGCCACATCGTGTATTTTGTGTTAAAATAGGTTGTTGCTCCATCATAATATCCCGCTTGAAATAATAGATTTAAATACGGATTTGTAGCCATTGCTTTTCGCAATTCTTCTCGGGTATTGTTGTTTCTAAAATCCCAAGGATGCACAGGTCCAAACATATTATATTTTACATCTGTGTTGAAATTCAAATGCTCTTTAATGTATAAATTAATTGCTGGGGTAAAAGAGTGTAGCCAAGAAGTTAATTCTGAATTGTAATCTGGAGAATCACCGGCTTCTTTTTTATCGATACCCATATATCTAGAATCCAATCTTCCGATTGTTTTCCCACTTTTGTTTCTTAACAATTCTTTCCAAAAGAAACTATTCGGAATTTCTAAATTATGCTGTAAAATTACTTTTTTAGACAAGCCGGTATAATAAGCCATTTTTTCAGCAACCTGATTTTTTTCGGTAGCACTTATAAATCCGCCTTTTGCAATAGCAGGCATCAAAGCATTAATTGCAAAGTTTTCTGATTCTGGTAAAATGTCTAATAAATCTTTGTTTTGTAAAGCAGGAGATAACATTTTATGATACCAAGCTGCAGCTGTGAAATACGGAAAATCAATAGATGAAGCAACTGCATTGTCAGAGTTTTTCGCACCATAATCTGCTGGAGAAACTAAAATAACACCGTTTAAATACATCCATTCATTACTTTGTAATGCGTTTGCCAATCCAGAAACTCGAGTTCCTCCATAGCTTTCGCCAATAATATATTTTGGTGAAGACCAACGATTGTTTCTAGAAACAAAAGTGGTAATCCATTCTGCCAAGTATTTTACATCGGCATTTACTCCGAAAAAATCGGCCTTATTTACCTTCTTTCCTTCGCGTTCTACAATTCTAGAATACCCCGTATTTACTGGATTTACAAAAACAATATCTGCAACATCTAACACAGAATGTGGATTACTTTTGTATCCGTATGGTTGTACAGGATAGCCTTCGTCATCAATATTTAAAACATTCGGACCAGTATAGGCTAAATGCATCCAAACTGATGCAGAACCCGGACCACCATTAAAAGAAATAAGCAAAGGTCTTTCTGCGGTGTTTACATTATTTGTTCTTTTGTAATAGGTGTAAAATAAGGTTGCTTTTGCATTTCCTTCATTATCCCAAACAGGTTGAGTTCCAGTATAAGCTGTATAATTAATTTTTTGTCCTTTAATGGTTGTTGTATGATTTGTTACAACAGTTGTATCGGTTGGGATGGTTCTTTGTTGTGCGTTTATAGTGATTGTAACACACAAAATAGTTAAAATTGATAGAATTTTTTGTTTCATGATTTTGATTACTTTTTTATAAAAGTAGCCAAATTATCTGAATTCAATTTTTATCTAAGCTATTTTTTAGAAGAGTTTTTGAATTTTTCCAATCCTTCTTTTAACCAATTATAATAAGTGTCTCTATCTGTATATTGCTGTGCAGTATGTAAAATTTCTAAATCTGGACTCATTAAAACATAATAAGGTTGTGAAGCTGTTTTAAAATTAATCACTTGAAATGTAGCCCATTTATCTCCAACAGTTTGAATTTTTTTAAGCCTTCCGTTTTTCTTTATAAAATTAAACTGATCATTTTCTGGAAGTTCTTTTTTGTCATCAACATATAAAGAGATAAGGACATAATCTTCGTTTATTAGTCTAAAAATGTCGTTTTCTACCCAAACGTTTTCTTCCATTTTTCTACAGTTTACACAAGCCCAGCCAGTAAAATCTAACAATATGGGTTTGTTGTTTTCTGTTGCATATTGCAAACCTTCATCAAAATCTTTAAAGCAATTTAATCCTAAAGGACACTCGGTGTCTTTTTCATAAATGCTATAAAATTGAGGTGGAGGAAAACCACTTAACAAACTTAAATTCCAAGCAGGATTTTTCATCGTTCCAGGAATCAAATACACTACAAAAGCAATAACTAATACTCCAAACGAAACTCTTGAAAAGCTTAATTTTTTAATAGGAGAATCATGTTTGAATTTAATTTTCGCAAATAAATACAATGCCAATCCAACAAAAATAACAATCCAAATTCCAATAAATATCTCACGTTTTAAGATTCCCCAATGTTCTACTAAATCTGCATTTGACAAGAATTTAAATGCAAACGCTAATTCTAAAAATCCTAAAACAACTTTAGTGGTATTTAGCCAGCCACCAGATTTTGGTAGCGAATTTAACCAACCTGGAAACAACGCAAATAATGCAAATGGCAATGCTAAAGCTAATCCAAATCCACTCATTCCTGCTGTTAATTGCATTGCGCCACCATCAGAAGATAATGAGCCTGCTAATAACGAACCTAAAATTGGCCCCGTACAAGAAAAAGAAACGATAGCTAAGGTTAGTGCCATAAAAAACACACCTATGATTCCGCCTATTCCAGAAGCAGAATCCATTTTGTTACCCCATGAAGCTGGCAATGTTAGCTCGTAATAACCAAAAAACGAAAATGCAAAAAAGACTAAAATGGCAAAAAAGAAAATATTTAACCAAACATTGGTAGAAATGTTATTTAAAATTTCAGGATCTAAACTGTCTAAAAAGTGAAAAGGAATACTTAATAAAATGTAAATGATTACAATAAACAATCCGTATAAAACGGCATTGCTAATTCCTTTTTTCTTGTTTTTTGATTGTTTTGTAAAAAAGGAAACCGTTAAAGGAATCATTGGAAAAACACACGGTGTTAAAAGCGCTAACAATCCACCAAAAAAGCCCAATATAAAAATATTTAGCAAGCTCGAATTTTCACTGGAACTGCCATCATTTGCGTTTTTTAAGAGCTCAGTATTTTTTAAATCTAGTTGTAATTTAGCACTTAATAATTTGCTTTTTTCATCTAAAACAACTTTTTCTTTTTCTGTTGCTTTTCCTTTCAAGGTAAAGGTAAAATCTTCATCTATTTGAATACAAACTCCATTAACTTCTTTACAAACTTGACCAGTTAGGTTTAAACTGACTTCATTAATCGATGCTGTGTTTACTGCAATTCGTTGCTTTAAAACAGCTTTATTATCAAAGAATGATTCATATACTTCAAATACAGGACTGTATTTTTTAATCGTGTCGCTTTCTATTGCTTTTCCAAGCAATGTAAAACCTTCTGATTCATTGCCTTTTCGAATAATTATAGGCAAAGAGCCTCCTTCTTCTGTATGCTGAGAATACAAATGCCAACCCGGAATAATAGCTGCAGTCAGAATTAAATCATACTCTGTTTCGTTTATTTTTTCAAATGAAGAAGACCAAGTAACGGGTGTTTCTGTTTGAGCATATACAATACTAGAAAAACTAAAAAATAAGATGTAAACTAGTAGTAATTTTTTCATAATAAATTTAAAATCGAATAGGTTGACAAATATATGAAACTAAATAGGAATTAATGAGTTTGAGATTTTTTGCAACAAGTTTTTAGCGTTAAATTAACAAAATTTGATATGTAAAATAGCAACTGTGTTCTTTTTTGCTAAAAAACGGTCGTCTTGCCTTTTTCCTACTACCCAAACAATTGCATCATTACTACAGAGCAACCAAGTGTTTTCTTTTTCTAATGAAGAAATTTTTTCATCTTTAAAGTATTTAGAAACTTTCTTTTTTCCTTGCATTCCTGCTGGATAAAAATAATCTCCGTGTTGCCATTTTCTTAAGGTTAGCGGAAAAACAAGTTTTTCTATATCGACAAAAATCGCATTATTACTACCTGAAGTAATATCTGTCGTTTTATCAAATGTTAGATGTATTGGAGTTGTAATTTCTGATGTGTTTTCAGCGATCTGATATGCTAGAGTTGAAACTTCTTTTTTTATTTCAGTCAATAATAAAGAATCTCTGTTTTTTAGCAATCGATGTGTTTTAGAAAACACTTCTTTACCAGACTGTGCTTTGAGTAAATGTGTAACATCATTCCATTCAGTAAAACCAAACTCTTTTAAGAGTTGATAAAGATATGCTTTCGAATTCTTGGTTTCAATAATTTTAGCAATGTCAATTTTTAGTGTTTCGTTTTCTTGAGTGACTACTCCTTTTTTTTTAAAATCAGAAATTGATTCATCAATAAGTTGCTGACTTTCTTGAAGATGATCAGATGTTTTTTGGAAACTTTCTAAAAGTGATGGATTGATTTCTTTTAAAATTGGAATTACTTCATGTCGAATTTTATTGCGCACATATTTTGAAGAAGCATTACTTAGATCTTCTCTCCACTTAATATGATGTTGAACTGCATATTTTTCAATTTCATCACGTGAAAAAATCAACAAAGGGCGCACAATATGTTGATTTACTTCTGGGATTCCAGTTAAACCTTCTAATCCAGTTCCTCTTGTTAAATTGATGATGAAAGTCTCTAAATTATCATCTGCATGATGGGCAGTTAATAGAAAATCAAAATGATGTTTTTGAATGATTTCTTGAAACCAATTGTAACGTAAATTTCTTGCAGCTACTTGTGTTGACAGCTGATTTTTTTCTGCATATTTTTTAGTTTCGAAACTTGTTGTAAAGGTTTTTAAATGGAGGTTTTCTCCAATTTTTTTAACAAACTCTTCGTCTTTATCACTTTCTGTTGCGCGTAAATTAAAATTGCAATGCGCTAAAGAAATATCAAAATTTAAAGCATGTAATAAATGTGTAAGCACCACACTATCAACTCCGCCAGAAATGGCAATCAGTAATTTTTTATCTTTTAAGAAAGAGAGTTTTTGGTTGATATGTTGTTCTAGTTTTTCTAACATTTATAACTTAAAATAAGCTTATTTTTTAGTTTTATTCATCGCTTGATAAAATACTTGCTGCACTTTTGGACGTACATTTAAATTGTAAATATTACGATGCGTTCTACTCGGATATACCCTATTTGATAAAAAGATAAATACCAAATCGTTTGTGGGGTCTGCCCATACAAAAGTTCCTGTAAATCCAGCATGGCCAAAACTTTCTGCACTCACTTCTGGTGCAGGATATGCTTTATTAATAGGCAAAGTATCATTGCCGATTAGAGGCTTGTCAAAACCCAATCCTCTTCGATTATCATTCTCTGGATATTGAATTTTTGTAAACTCTTTTAGGGTGCTTTTAGAAATGTATTGCTTGTAATCATAATATCCATAATTGGCATACATCTGCATCATTTTTGCTAAATCTAAAGAGCTTCCAAATAAACCAGCGTTACCAGAAATTCCGCCCATTAATGCAGCATTTTCATCATGAACCCAATTTTTTGTAAGGTCTTTTCTAAACAATGAATCTATTTCTGTTGGAACAATTTTATTTGTAAAATTTTTATTTTTAGGGGTAAAACCTAAAGTATTTGCGCCTAAAGGTTTGTAAAAATATTCTTGTAAGTAATCTGTATACTTTTGAGAAGTGATGTCAGAAATGATTTTTGGATACAATAAAAATGTCAACCCAGAATATCTGTATTTTTTCACATCAGAAACTTTAGAGCGGTTTATATGTCGATACATTTTGTTTTTAAATAGGTCTTTTACAAAAATGTTATCGTACGCCTGACTCGTAAACTTATTTTTAGAATTCTTTTTTACAAAACGTGATTTTAAGCTTTTATCCTTTTTTAAAACTTCACTCAAGAAAACAATATATGGATTCAATCCAGCTTGATGCGCCAAAATTTCTCTCAGTGTTATGTTCTTCTTATCACTTCTTCCTTGCCAAGATTTCCAATATTTTGCAAAAGGAACATCTAAATCGATTTTACCTTCGTCATACAATTTCATAATTGCAGGTAGCGGACCTAGAATTTTAGTTACTGAAGCAATATCATACAAATCGTTTAATGCAACTTTTTGAACACTATCATAAGTATGAAAACCATAGGCTTTATGAAAAATGATTTTATGCTTTTTTGCCACTAAAATTTGCGCCCCTGGAAAAGCTTCTTTTTGGATGGCATCCTTAATAATTGAATCTACTTTTTGGTGTATAAAAAGTGAATCCATGTTTACTTCAGACGGATTACCATAGGTTAATTTTTGAGCGTTTAAAGAAAAACTCAATACAATTACACTTAAAAAAAGACATTTTTTTATTCGCATTATTTTGATGCTTTTTTATTTTTTAACAGCCAAACGTGTATCGTTTTTTTCAAAGAAACTTCTGGTTTTGGTAACGGAATGGTTTTGCCAAATTGTTTACTTCGGTTAAATTTAGAATAATTTATTTTTAGCTGTTTCCAATCTTCTGGATACAACGCAATAAATGTATTAAAAACATCTTGAACTTGATAGTTTCCTTCAATACTTGCAATTGTCTTATGAAATTTTTCGTCTTGGTTAATAATCATATACTAATCAGAATTTGTAAGCACATATTTCATGGCTTTGGCTTTTAATAAACACTCTTCATACTCTTTTTCTGGAGTAGATTTTGCGGTAATTGCACCACCAACAGAAAAAGAAACATACTTGTTCGCTTCATTGTATAAAATACTTCTAATCACCACATTAAAATCAAAATCGCCATTCGGCGTAAAATAGCCAACAGCACCAGAATACAAGCCCCTCTTGGTTTCTTCTTGTGTTTCAATAATTTTCATAGCAGAAACTTTTGGTGCGCCAGTCATACTTCCCATCGGAAAAGTTTCTCTAATTATATCTACCGGATGTGTGGTGTTTTCTACTTCAGAAACTACGGTAGAAATTAACTGATGTACTTGTTTAAAAGAATATACTTTACACAATTCCTCCACTTTTACAGAACCTTTTATAGCAGTTCTAGACAAATCATTTCTAACCAAATCTACAATCATCACATTCTCCGATCGCTCTTTTTCATCTCTCGCTAATTCAAATGCAATTTGTTCGTCATCAACTTTGCTAATGAGTCTTTTGGCAGTTCCTTTGATAGGTTGAGATACCACTTTTTTTCCTTCTTTTTTTAGATATCTTTCTGGCGATGCAGACAATAAATATTGATGTTCACATTTTAAAAATGTAGCAAAGGGTGGTTCAGAAATTTCATTTAAATGATGATAGACCTCTAACGGATTTATGGTTGCATTTTCTGCATAAAACTCTTGACAAAAGTTGGCTTCGTAGATATCTCCTCGATGAATATGACTTAAAATGGTGTGTACTTTTTGATAATACTCGTCTTTATGAATCCTTAATTTCACTTTAATTTCTTCTTGTGAAACTTTAAGTTCTTGATGAAGTTCAATCGCTAAAATGGCTTCAAAATCAGTATCAATTTCATCGTCAATCATTTTTAAATAAGAAAACTCAATCGTATTTCCTTTGATAGATATGATGCGTTGAGGTTGAAAAAAATACAAGTCTGCAAAATGCAATCCATCAAAATTATTAGAGGTCAATTTTTCTACATCATTTTTTAAATCGTAACTCAAATATCCAAAGAGATAATCTTTTGTAATGGATTGATATTCTTTTAATGCTTCAAATGCATTGGTATAATCTGTTTTGATGGATGTAAATTCATCAACGGCTAAAATGGCATCAAAAGAAGAATATTTCTGATGGTATTGATTAGAATCTAGCCAAGAAATGGCTTCGAATTGTTGTGCCCAAATCAACAATTTAGATTTAAACGCATCAACAGATTCTAACGAAAAACTTTTTTGTACTCTTTGCATGTGGTTACAAAAATACAAATCTTAGCATTGGGAGCTTCAATTTATTTTGCAATTATATTCTTAAAAAGTAGTACTTTACAACTTTCAAAAATTATACAATGGTTTCACTAAGTACATTTGATTACGTTTTAATTATTTCCTTTTTTGCAATTACCCTTTTTATTGGGATTTATGTTTCTAAAAAATCAGGTAAAAACTCTTCTGAATATTTTTTATCTGGCCGAAACATGCCCTGGTGGTTACTAGGTTTATCTATGGTTGCCACAACTTTTTCTACAGATACACCTAATTTAGTAACAGATATTGTTCGTAACAATGGAGTGTCAGGAAACTGGGTTTGGTGGGCCTTTTTAATTACAGGTTTATTAACGGTTTTTGTCTATGCAAAGTTGTGGAGAAAATCGGCTGTAAACACAGATATAGAATATTATGAATTACGCTATGGTGGAAAGCCTGCAAAATTTTTAAGAAAATTTAGAGCCATCTATTTGGGGGTAATTTTTAACATTTTGGCGATGTCTGCAGTAACCTTAGCGGCCATAAAAATAGGTCAGATTATGCTGGGATTAGAGCCTTGGGAAACTGTAATTTATGCAGGGTTAATTACCGTTATTTTTAGTGCAGTTGGTGGATTTAAGGGAGTGGTATATACAGATTTCTTATTGTTTTTTGTAGCAATGGCAGGAGCAATTGGTGCTGCGTATTATTTAGTAAACATACCAGAAATAGGAGGCCTAGAAGCCTTGTTTGCTAATGAAAATGTAGCAGATAAATTATCACTTTTACCAGATTTTAATGATAAATCTGCATTAATTACTTTATTAATAATTCCGTTAGCGGTTCAATGGTGGAGTGCTTGGTATCCAGGTGCAGAACCAGGTGGAGGAGGTTATATAGCCCAAAGAATGTTGGCGGCAAAAGATGAAAATCATGCCATAGGAGCAACGTTCTTTTTTAATATTATGCATTATGCATTGCGACCATGGCCATGGATCATTGTTGCATTAGCATCATTAGTTTTATTTCCAGATTTAGCAAGTATTCAAGAAGCATTTCCGAATGTTACGCCTGATAAATTAGGACACGATTTAGCCTATTCTGCAATGCTAACTAAATTGCCAAGCGGGTTATTAGGTTTGGTATTAGCTTCATTAGTTGCAGCGTATATGAGTACCATTTCAACGCATTTAAATTGGGGTTCCTCTTACATTGTAAATGATTTTTATAAACAACAAATAAATCCCGATGCCTCTGAAAAAAAATTAGTTGCTGTGGGAAGAATTTCAACGGTTGTATTAATGATTTGTAGTGCTTTGTTAGCGTTGGTGTTGCAAAATGCTTTGCAATTGTTTGATGTAATTTTAATGTTTGGAGCAGGGACTGGCCTAATTTTTATATTGCGTTGGTTTTGGTGGCGTATCAATGCATGGAGTGAAATCGCTGCGATGTTTTCATCAGGAATTATCTCTATTATTATCAACTTTACCTCTGTAGGAGTATTTTTATTTGGAAGTAAATCGGCTGTTGGCATCTTACCAGATTGGTCTAGATTTCCAATAGTGGTTTTAATTACTACAATTATTTGGGTACTGGTTACATTTTTAACACAACCAGAAAGTAAAGATGTACTCCGAAATTTTTATCAAAAAATTCAACCAGGAGGTCCAGGATGGTCTAAAATAATTGAGGATGCAAAATCAGATAATATTGATATTGTAAATGATAAAGAAGGTTGGAGTGTTCCATCTGGAATTTTAGCAATGTTGTTAGGTTGTGTGTTTATTTACAGTTGTTTATTTGCAACAGGATATTGGATTTATGGTGAAACTACCTTAGCAATTAGTATCACTACAACTGCGCTAATTAGTGGTTATTTATTAAAAAGAGTTTGGGTAAAAATTAGAGCAAAAGTTCTTTAATAATGAATACGAGAATTGAATCTGTAGATTTACTCAGAGGTTTAACGATTGTCGCCATGATTTTGGTAAACACTCCAGGAACCTGGGCACACGTATATCCGCCTTTATTGCATGCAGAATGGCATGGATATACACCAACAGATTTGATTTTTCCTTTTTTCTTGTTTATTGTTGGAATCTCAATAGCATTTGCTTACCAAAACAAGACTCCAAATTTTAACACCTATAAAAAAATAGGGATTCGAAGTTTGAAATTGATTGGCTTAGGGTTGTTTCTTGCAGCATTCTTGCCATACTTACCCATTATTAAAGATTTTTCTAGATTAAGGTTTCCTGGAGTTTTACAACGAATTGGAGTCGTTTTCTTTTTTGCCGCAATGTTGAGCATTCATTTTAATTGGAAAGTTCTTTTAGGGGCTATTATACTAATATTATTTGGCTATTGGATTTGGATGGGTTTTGTTCCACTGCCAAATGGAGCTCTTCCAACTTTTGATAGAGCGCCTAATAATTGGGCAAATTATATTGATGTTGCTTTTATGAAAGGTCATATTTGGAAAAAAGATTATGATCCCGAAGGATTGCTCAGCACCTTGCCAGCAATTGCTACTTCATTGATAGGCGTGCTGATAGGAAAAATTATTTTACACCAGAATTATTTAAAAACAGTGAAACTATTTTTGTTAGGATTATTATTGATCGGTTTAGGGTATGTTTGGAATGTGTGGTTTCCATTTAATAAAGCAATTTGGTCAAGTAGTTTTGTCTTAGTTACTGCCGGCTGGGGGACACTTATTCTTAGTGTTTTATACTACATCAATGATGAAAAGAAAATAGCCATAGGTACTCTTTTTAAATATGTGGGTTCTAATGCAATTGTTATTTATTTTACTTCGAGTTTTATTACTAAAGTTTTCTATTTAACAAAAGTAGGAGACACTACCATACATGGTTGGATTTATAAAACATTTTTTACAAGTGTAATTTCTATCGATAAACTAGCTTCTTTTTGTTATGCTTTATCTGTGGTTAGCTTTTATGTGTCTGTCGGGTATATACTTTACAAAAAAAGAATTTTTATCAAAGTGTAATTTATTTTGAAATCGGAATTTGAATGCTAATTCCGGTTTGAGCATCCGGCGCGTTGTTTACTAATAAATCTTCTTTTAAATACAAGGTTATTTTATAGTTTGGCCTTCCGTAGGTATACAACAATGTCCAAGCAGATAATCCTTCATAAAGCGTAGTAAAACCATGTTGCCAACCTGCTTTTATTTCTTGCCATTTCCCTTTTAAATGATAATAACTAGCCTCTTCTAGTTTGTTATATCTAGTCTGAATTTGATAATGGATTCCGAAAGAATGATAGTTCTTTTTACGAGTAAACTTTGTAAACTCGATCTCGCTTTCTAGAGACCCTAAAAACGGATTATTACCCATGTCTAAACTTCATTAAAGTTTATGAGATTTTTTCTTAACAAACTTCCACCTAATGCAAAATGAAATTCATTCTTACTTTTTAAGTGAAATTTTTTAATCAGGTTTGCAGAAACACCCACATCTATAGATTGATTAAATTTTGAGGTGTTTATTCCTAAATGTGAACCAAAATTGACAAACAAATTTTGTTTTTTATTGCTTAGAAATTCAGGATAATAATGATGGTTAAACTCAATTCCGCCTAAAAAAAAGTCATCGTTTTTTAATTCTAAAACTTTCCCATAGCGATCAGTATATTTAAAATTTACCTGATTCAACCCGTAATACCTCCTGCCATAAGGATCTTCTCCACCAGCAATATTGCTATGAAACCATTCAATACTTTCATCACTGGTAATCAACGAAAAAGGATAGTTCCCTTTTGTAATTAAATAAGAGCGAAGTGTAATTCCGAGTTCATGTTCTTTGGCAATCGGTATAGATATGTGTAATCGAAACCCTCTGATGACTGCATCTATAACAATATTGGAGTACTCTGCAGGAGTTGTATTTTGGTCAACAAAAGTAAATTGTCTGTTGTACCAGGTTTGGTTGCTAAAAACTTTTCTAATTTATGGATCTTTTGGCAAGTACATTTCAACAAACGGATGAAATGTATTACCACTTTCTGAACTAAAAAGGAAGGTGGTTTTTTTTGGCGCTTTTAATTTAAAATTCTGATTGATTCTTGCACTAAAGATTCCAAAATGATGTGTTGTCAATAAACTCGGATTCTCAATTCCGTTTTTAAAATACAACGAATCTTTTCCTTGTGAAAAAGAGAAAAGAGAAATCAAAAAAAATACAACGAAAAGTCTTTTTTGCATTTGATAAAAATAGGCAAAGTTTTAAAACAAAAAAAACAACTTGATACTGATCTAAACTCAGCATAAAGTTGCTTTAATTATGTTGTTGAATATATTTTCAACAGTTTATATTATGCATTCAATGGTTTGCCATCCCAAGCAGCTTTTGCTGCTTCTTTAATTGCTTCAGAATAGGTTGGGTGTCCATGGCAAATTCTTGCTAAATCTTCCGCAGATGCTCTATATTCCATTGCAACAGCAGCTTCCATAATTAAATCTGCAGCACGCGCGCCTACAATATGAACTCCTAATATTTCATCTGTTGTTGTGTCTGCTAAGACTTTTACAAAACCATCAATATCTCCGCTTGCTCTAGATCTTCCTAAAGCTCTCATTGAAAATTTACCTGCTTTATAATTTACACCAGCCTCTTTTAATTCTTCTTCTGTTTTTCCAACAGCAGCTACTTCTGGCCATGTATACACAACACCAGGAATTAAATTATAATCGATATGTGGTTTTTGACCTGCTAAATATTCTGCTACAACTACACCTTCTTCTTCTGCTTTATGTGCTAACATGGCACCTTTAACAACATCACCAATGGCATAAATATTAGAAACAGAAGTTTGTAAGTGATCGTTAACTTCTACTTGGTTTCTTTCATTTAATTGAACGCCTGCGTTTTCTAATCCTAAACCTTCGGTAAAAGGTTTTCTACCAACAGCCACTAAACAATAATCTCCAGTAAACTCAACTTCTCTTCCTTTTTTATCAGTTGCTTTAACAAGTACTTCATCGCCATTTCTTTCTACAGAAGTTACGCCATGACTAATTGCGAATTTCATTCCTTGTTTCTTCAGTACTTTTTGTAATTCTTTAGAAACATCAGCATCCATGGTTGGTGTGATTTTAGGAGCATATTCTACAACAGTAACTTCTGCACCTAAACGCTTATATACAGACCCTAATTCTAATCCTATAACTCCACCACCAATTACTATTAAATGTTTTGGTACTTCTTTTAGTTTTAACGCTTCTGTAGACGTAATAATACGTTCTTTATCTAAGTTGATAAAAGGAAGAGTTGCAGGTTTAGACCCCGTTGCAATAATTATATTTGTGCCTTCAATGGTTTCTGCCGTTCCGTCATCTTTTGTTATTTTTACATGAGTAGCATCCACAAAAGAACCTAATCCTTCAAAAACATCAATATTATTTTTATCCATTAAGTATTTTATACCTACGGTAGTAGTTTCAACAATATTAGCTTTGCGTTCTACCATTTTAGAGAAATCTATTTTAGGAGTTTCAATAGAAATTCCATGAGTATCAAAATGATGTATGGCATCGTAATAATGATGTGAAGAATCTAACAATGCTTTTGATGGAATACACCCAACATTTGTACAGGTACCTCCTAAGGTTTTGTATTTTTCAATAATTGCAACTTTTTTACCTAATTGAGAAGCTCTGATTGCAGCTATATATCCTCCAGGACCAGAACCAATAACGATGATGTCGTATTTCATTTTTAAAATAATTTTGGAGTACAAAAGTAAACATTATTGTTTAAATTCTCTACAATACAGAAGAATTACTATCTTTAATTTTTAAAATCACAACAAATGAAAATTGTAAAAAAAATAGGTTGGGCACTGCTATTCGTTCTTATCGTTGCTCAATTTTTTGGACCTGAAAAAAATGAAGGCGATTTAACGTCTTTATCAACTTTTATTGAAGAAACAAATCCACCAGATGAAGTTCATAAAATCATGAAAGAATCCTGTTTTGATTGTCACTCAAATTCTACACGTTATCCTTGGTATAGCTCTATAACACCAGTTAATTATTGGATGGCAGATCATGTCAAAGAAGGATCAAAACATTTAAATTTTTCGAAATGGGCAGAATATTCTTTAAAAAAGAAAGAGCACAAAATGGAAGAAGTTTTTGAAGAAGTTGAAAAGAAAAACATGCCTTTAGATTCGTATACATGGACGCATACTGAAGCAAATTTAACCGATGCGCAAGTCAAATTAATTGTAGATTGGGCAAAAGGTGCTCAATCTAATTATGGAGCGCAATTAAAAGCAAAGTAATTGACAAAACAATCTGTTTTAATAATTGGAGCTGTTTGGGTTGAGCCAAATTCTTCAGCTGCAGGAAGCAGAATGCTGCAATTAATTGAGTTGTTTTTGCAGCAAGAATACTTGGTTACATTTGCAACAACTACCCAAAAAACAGAGAAAGCTTTTGATTTAAAAACAATTGCAGTTGATGAGGTTGCTATTGAGTTAAATTCTTCATCTTTTGATGATTTTGTAAGAAACCTGAATCCAACTTTTGTTGTCTTTGATCGTTTTATGATAGAAGAGCAATTTGGTTGGCGAGTATCGGAAAATTGCCCAAAGGCTATCCGAATTTTAGATACTGAAGATTTACATTGTTTACGTAAAGTAAGAGAAGATGCAGTAAAAAGCCAACAAGAATTTTCTATAGAAAAACTGTTGAACTCTGATATAGCAAAAAGAGAAATTGCATCGATATTGCGTTGTGATGTGTCGTTGATCATTTCTACTTTTGAAATGGAGTTATTAGAAAATGTATTTAAAATAGATAAGCGAATCTTACATCATATTCCTTTTTTATTACAGCAAATTGAACAAAATGATATAGAAAAATGGAAATCTTTTCAGCAAAGAAATCATTTTACAATTATTGGTAATTTTTTGCATGCACCCAATGTTGACGCAGTTTTGTTGTTAAAAAAGACTATTTGGAAACAGATTAGAAAGCAATTGCCAAAAGCAGAATTACATGTTTATGGAGCGTATGCTACACAACAAATTTTACAGTTGCATAATGAAAAAGAGGGTTTTTTAATTAAAGGATATACAAACAATCCTATAGAAATAGTAGGTAATTGTAAGGTGGTTTTAGCGCCTTTGCGTTTTGGAGCAGGAATTAAAGGAAAATTAACTGAAGCGATGCTCTGTGGAACACCTAGTGTTACTTCAGCAATTGGCGCAGAAGGAATGCATGACGATTTACCTTGGAATGGATTTATTGAAAATGATTTGACTGTTTTTGCACAAAAAGCAATTGCATTATATACTGATGAAGATTTATGGAGTCAATCTCAGAAAAATGGAAAACAAATCATTAATCAGCTATATGATAAAGTTACAATTGGTGATCAATTTATAAGTCGATTAATCCAGCTTCAAAATGAAATTGAACAACATAGAAACCAAAATTTTATGGGAAATTTAGTACAACATCAAACACTACAGAGTACTAAATATATGAGTAAATGGATTGAGGAAAAAAACAAGAATTAATTTTTGTTAGTCTGGTAATCTGTTGGCAACATATTAGCAAAAGATTCAAACCCCCAATAGCCTTCAACATAAATAGCTTTTGGGTTTACAAGAACTCCAGATTTATCAATCACTGATTTCCCATTAATTAAAACAATATTTGAGGTTTGCATTCCAATTGCTTTTTTGCGCTTTCCAAACATTCCAATTAAATAATTTTCTTCTTCAGGTTCTTTGGTGTAAATAATAGTTAGATAGTTTTCGAAATCTAAAAAAGAAACATTTTTATTTGATGAATAAATATATTCTTCAGAAATATTTCTTTTATATAAATAATCTATATACTTAGGTTTACTACTATTCTTTACAGTAACTATAGCACTATTTATCTGTGTTAAAGGATTTTCTATTTCTTTTAGAGTAGAAATAGTATTTCCTTGTAGTAAAAGTAGTTCTTTTGCAAATTTAATTTCCTTTTCTGAAGGTCTTTCGGGATTAAGTTCTCTTCTAAATTGATTTACAATAAATCCGTTTTTTTTCAATTGTTTGCTCTTTAAACTGCGTAAAAAATGCATTTGAGAGCCATTAAATGCTTCAAGTCTATTTCTCTTCCATTTTTTTCTAATCGATTTTTTTAAGTTGCTGTATCTAGTATATCCACTGAAGAATAACCGATTGTTTTTAAGCGAAAACTCAACCAAATCAAATGTTATTAAATAACCCAACCCTTTGTGTTTTATAATGAGAGGCTCTTTAACTTCAGCTGTTAATTCTCCTGTTTTTCTGTTAAATTCAAAGTACAACACTTTTGGATTTATAATATCACACTCTTGTGCCATTTTTGTTTTCCCGAAAAAAGCTCTTTTAAAAATAACCAAGTTAGATTTCCATTCCTCATCATACTTAGGTTTTTTAAAACAACTTCATTTAATAAATTATCCTCAGGTTTTAATTTAAAAAGTAATGGTTTTATAAAGCTATTTGTATTTAGACTATATCGTATTGTTTTATAACTTATATAAGAGATGATGAGCTCATGTGCACCTTCTTTTAAATTTAGGGCAAACTCTCCATTTGTATCTGTAGAATCTCCAATTGTTGTATTATTTATGTAGACTGAAGCTCCTTCTAAAGGTGAATTATTTTCATCAGTAACCTTTCCATAAATTCTTTTTTGTGAAAAAGAAGATAAAAAGATTAAAGTAAAACCAATAAAAAAAATGTTTTTCATTTTAATGAATTTGTTGCCAAATGTATTAACGTTTTAATTATAGAAGTCCGGCACGTCTCAACAAAGCATCAGGTTTAGGTTCTTTTCCTCTAAAACGTTTGTACAAATCCATAGGTTTTTCTGTTCCTCCTTTAGACAAAATGTTTTCTTTAAACTTAGTAGCTACTTCTTTGTTGAAAATTCCTTTTTCTAAGAAATATTCAAAAGCATCTGCATCCAACACTTCTGCCCACTTGTAAGAGTAGTATCCTGCAGAATACCCACCTTGAAAAATGTGAGAAAAAGCAGTGCTCATACAATTTTCCTTTACATCTGGATATAATTTTGTTTCTGAAAAAGCGTTGTTTTCAAATTCTTTTACTGAACTTATTTTTGATTGATCTTGTGAGTGCCAACTCATATCTAACAATCCAAAGCTTAGTTGACGAAGGGTTTGCATTCCTTCATGAAAACTTCCAGATTCTTTAATTTTTGTAACATATTCCATCGGAATTGTTTCACCTGTTTCATAATGTTTGGCAAATAACTCCAGTGCTTCTTTTTCGTAGCACCAATTTTCTAAAACCTGGCTTGGTAATTCTACAAAATCCCAAGAAACAGAGGTTCCAGATAAGCTATTGTAAGTTGTGTTTGCTAGCATTCCATGCAATGCATGACCAAATTCATGAAACAGTGTTGTTACTTCATTAAAAGTTAAAAGCGATGGTTTTGTATTTGTTGGTTTTGTAAAATTACACACGATAGAAACATGTGGTCTTTCGTTAATTCGGTTTTTAATTTGTTGAGGTTTATAAGAAGTCATCCAAGCACCATTTCTTTTTCCTTTTCTTGGGTGAAAATCTGCATAAAAAACAGCAATAAAATTATTGTCAATATCACTTACACTGTATGTTTTTACATCAGGGTGATAGGTATCAATATCAAAAACTTCTTTAAATTGTAAGTCGTATAATTTACTAGCTACGGTAAAAACTCCATCAATAACATTCTCTAGTTTAAAATAAGGTTTTAGAATTTCTTGATCTAAATTGAAACGTTCTTTTTTTAGTTTTTCAGCGTAATAAGCACCATCCCATTTTTGTAATTGATCAATTCTGTCTAGCTTTTTTGCATAGCTTTCTAATTCCTCAAATTCTTTTTGAGCAGCAGGTTTTGCTTTTTGTAAAAGCTCGTTAGAAAAACTTAAAACTTTTTCTGGTGTTTCAGCCATTCGTTCTTCTAAAACAAAATGCGCATGTGTTTTGTAGCCTAATAGATTTGCTCTTTGATGACGTAATTTAACAATAGCTAAAACAACATTTTCATTATTAAAAGCGTTTTTCTGAAAGGCTTTTTTGCCAGCAGCGATAGCTAATTTTTTGCGCAATTCTCTAGAATCTGCATAGGTCATAAACGGAATATAGCTTGGGTAATCTAAGGTGAAAATCCAACCTTCTTTTTTGTTTTCTTTAGCTAATTGGTTTGCTGCTTCTTTAACGCTTTCTGGCAATCCTGCTACATCCTTTTCAGCAGTTAAATGCATTTCAAAAGCATTGGTTTCTGCCAAAACATTCTCTCCAAATTGTAAGGATAAGTTCGATAATTCAGCATCAATTTTGCGTAAGGTAAATTTCTCTATATCATTTAGATTAGCTCCATTTCTAGCAAAACCTTTGTACTGTTTTTCAAGTAACATGCTTTGCTCTGGAGTTAATGATAAGCTGTCTTTAGAGTCGTACACTGTTTTTACTCTTTCAAACAATGCTTCATTTAATATCATATCATTTTTAAACTCGCTCAACCAAGGAGAAATTTCTTTGGCAATTTTCTGAATTTCATCATTGGTTTCTGCCGAATTTAAATTGAAAAAAATACTGGTAATTCTACCTAATTTTTCTCCAGTAAAATCAAGGGCAACGGTAGTATTTTCAAAAGTTGGTGTATCTGAATTTGAAACAATAAGATCAATCTCTTTTTTTGTTTCTTCGATAGCTGTTTGAATAGCGGGTTTATAATCTTGTTCAGAAATTTTAGAAAAAGGGGCTGTATTAAAATCTTGTAATAAAGGATTCATTTTTAAGTTTTGTTAAATATCACATCGAGTAAATTTTCGAAGAATTAGAAATTTGTTTCGAGATGTTTTTTTGAATGTGTTCTCGATATAATTTTATTTTTCGGTGTCTCAAAATAAAATCATTCGAACTGACAATGTTATTTTTTTATACGCTTAGAAGCTTGCTCCACCTTCAATTTTAAACCTTCTTTGTAAGCGATAATTTTATCAAGCACACATTTGTCTGATGCTCCAATAATTTGAGCAGCTAAGATTCCGGCATTTTTTGCTCCATCTAAAGCAACAGTTGCAACAGGTACTCCGCCTGGCATTTGTAAAATAGATAAAATAGAATCCCAACCGTCAATAGAATTTCTGCTTTTTACCGGGACACCAATTACAGGTAACGGACTCATAGAGGCAACCATCCCTGGTAAATGAGCAGCGCCACCAGCACCGGCAATTATTACTTTTATTCCGCGTAAATGTGCATTTTTAGAATACTCAACTAATTTTTCTGGCGTTCTATGAGCAGAAACAATATCTACTTCAATTTGAATGTCAAAACTCTCTAAAATGTCTATTGCTTCTTGCATGATTGGAAGATCTGAATCGCTTCCCATTATTATTCCTACCATAATTTTATTTTGTCATTCCTGCGAAGGCAGGAATCTATTTAGTTGTTGTTTTATGAGATTCCGCATCAATTGCGGAATGACAGTTATAAATTACTTACTTATAACTCGTATTGTTTCTTTTACTTTTTGGGCAGTTTTTCTTGCCTTATCAATGTCTCTATCTACAATAGTTACGTGTCCCATTTTACGAAAAGGTTTTGTTGTTTTTTTTCCATAAATATGAGGAGTAACTCCATCAATTTGCATCACTCTTTCTATATTTTCATACACAACATCACCTATATAACCTTCTTCACCAACCAAATTTACCATAATTCCGGCAACTTTACTCTCTGTATTTCCTAAAGGTAAATTTAAAATGGTTCTTAAATGTTGCTCAAACTGATTTGTATAACTTGCTTCTATAGAATAATGACCTGAATTATGAGTTCTTGGCGCTACTTCATTCACTAAAATTTCATCATCATTGGTCTGAAACATTTCTACAGCCAATAAGCCAACGTGTTTAAAAGATTCGGCTACTTTTAAGGCAATTTCTCTTGCTTTTTTTGCAACAGCATCATCAATTCTTGCAGGGCAAATTACATATTCAACTTGGTTCGCTTCAGGATGAAATTCCATTTCTACAACAGGATATGTTTTTATTTCTCCATCTGCATTTCTGGCAACAATTACCGCCAATTCGTTTTTAAACGGAATCATTTCTTCAACAATACAGTCTGTGTCTGCTAGGTTTTGAATATCATTTTGAGTACGAACCACTTTAACACCCGTTCCATCATACCCAAATTGAGCAGATTTCCAGACAAAAGGGAAAGCAATATTTTCAGTATTTAACCAAGAAAGTAGTGTTTCTTTATTTGCAAATCGTTGATGAGGTGAAGTCGGAATTCCGCTCTCTACAAAGAAATCTTTTTGTTTTCCTTTGTGTTGAATGGTTTCTATGACTGAGGGCTGAGGATAAATTTTCAATCCTTCTTTTTCCAATTGGTAGAGTGCATCAATATTTACATGTTCAATTTCTATGGTTAAAACATCAACCAATTTTCCGAAATTATAAACCGCATCAAAATCTAATAAGTTACCCACATAAAACGCATTGCAAATTTGAGCACAAGGAGCTTCTGGCGAAGCATCTAAAATTGCGGTATAAACGTCGTATTTTTGAGTTTCGGCAAGCAACATTCTTCCAAGTTGTCCGCCACCTAAAACACCTAATTTAAAATCGGAAGAAAAGTAATTTTTCACTGTAGTAATTTTGTTGTGTGTTGTTACTGCAAAAATAACAATCTATTTGATTTAGAACTACTAAAAGTTAGTGATTCGTAAAATAGAACCACTGATAAGACTAACTCTATATTCTCTAGCGCTATAAATAATTCCGTTTGTTTGCGGAGATCCATCTAAAATGCTAAACTCACTATTGTGACAACTACATTTTAATTTGATGCTTCCATCAAAGGTCATTTTGGTAGTACAATTGTTCTGCGGACAAGCCCTATCAAAAGCCTTGTACTCATTTGTTTTAATTCTATACAACACAATCCCATTTACACCTCCAGAAATATCATCAACCCAACCGCCTGGAACTAATAAATTAACATATTGTGGTAAACTCAAATCTACAGTTTGATCTACTTGAATATTTGGCAAAAGTTGATTGGGTTCAACATCAGAAGAACAACCAAAGCTAAGTATTATAAAGGTAATTATAGAGAATATTTTTTTCATATAAAATAAAGTTGCTTGATCTAAAACGATGGCAAGTTACAAATATTTTGTACATTTGTAATCGAATCTCATTCTGTAAAAAAGCAATGAGATTTTCTATTTTAAAACCATAAGATTATGAGTGATGTATCATATTATACGCCAGAAGGACTTAAAAAGTTAAAAGAAGAATTAGAGCACCTAGAGCATGTGGAGCGTCCAAGAGTTACGCAAGAAATTGCAGATGCACGTGATAAAGGAGATTTAAGTGAAAATGCCGAGTATCATGCTGCAAAAGAAGAGCAATCTTTGTTAGAATTTAAAATTGCCAAATTAAAAAACGTTGTAGCCAATGCAAGAATTATTGATGAATCTCAATTAGATACTTCTAAAATATTGATTCATTCTGTTGTAAAGGTTAAAAATGTTGCAAATAAAATGGAATTCACTTACACGCTTGTTGCAGATTCTGAGTCGGATGTTAGAAACGGAAAATTGTCTGTAAATTCTCCAATCGGAAAAGGATTGTTAGGAAAAGAAGTTGGTGAAATTGCCGAGATTCAGGTTCCAAACGGAATCATGAAATTTGAAATTGTTTCTATTTCTAGATAAGACAAAACAGATAACTGAAAAACTAATTGGAATTCGGGTTTTGACAACGTCAAAACCCGAATTCTTTTTTATATTTACATATAAGAAATACATCATGGCAAGCATTTTTACTAAAATCATCAATCAAGATATTCCGTCTTATAAAATAGCAGAAGATGAGCGTTTTTATGCGTTTTTAGATATCAATCCGAATGCAAAAGGACACACTTTGGTGATTCCAAAAAAGGAAGTTGACAAATTATTTGATTTAGATTCTGAAACTTATTTAAGTTTAATGCAGTTTGCTCAAAAAGTTGCCAAAGCTTTAGAGAAAACAATCCCGTGTAATAGAATAGGAATGACTGTTGTTGGTTTGGAAGTACCACATGCACATGTGCATTTAATTCCGATTAATAGAGTTTCTGATATCAACTTTACAAGTAGAAAGCTAAAAATGCAACACGAAGATTTTGTGAAATTGGCCGAAGAGATTCGAAATAATTTTTAAATCTTTAGAAGCGAAATCTGAATACTTGTTCCTTTGTTAATTTCCGATTTTTTTACAAATATCTTTCCGTTGTGATATTCCTCAATAATACGTTTAGACAAAGACAAGCCTAAACCCCAGCCACGTTTTTTGGTTGTAAAACCAGGCTTAAATATTTGTTTAAATTGTGATTTCGGAATTCCTTTTCCAGTGTCGCTAATTGTAATTTCTATGGTTTTGCTTTTTTCTAAAATGACTAAAGAAACACTCCCTTTTCCTTTCATCGCATCAATGGCATTTTTCACCAAATTTTCAATTACCCAACCAAACAACTCAATATTAATATTAGAAAAAAGTGCAGCTTTTTCTGAATTAAATTCAAAAGAAATTTGTTTAGAACTTCTTCTTTTTAAGTAGTCAAATGATTTTTTTGTAATGGAAACAATTTCGTTTTTTGTCAATTCTGGAGCAGAACCAATTTTAGAAAATCGGTTTGCAATAATGTTTAATCGATGCACATCATTTTCAATCTCGTCAACATATTTTTCGCTAATATTTTCTGCTTTTAAAATGGCAATCCAACCTAACAAAGAAGATAATGGCGTTCCTATTTGATGAGCAGTTTCCTTTGCCATTCCTGTCCAAAGTCTATTTTGTTCAGCAATTTTGTTTGAAGAAAACAACATGTAAATTACTGTTAAAAAAAGCAATAAGATTAAAATTAGTGCAATTGGGTAATAGGTGAGTTTGTCTAATAAATCGGAATCTCTATAATACACATATTCTGTGATTCCTTCATATTTTATTTCAATTGGCGCATTTTGTTTTTTCATTTTTGCCAACTGTTTTTTTAAATAATCTGGATCATCTGTTTTAGAAGGATCTAGGTTTTGCCAATCTTTAATACTTCCATCTTCATTAACCTGAATTAAAGGAATGTTGGTTATGTTTTCAAAAATTTTTGTTTCTAAATTAATATTGGCATTTAAATCTGGATTGGTTGCTAATTCTTTAATTGCAGTTGCAAAAATTTCCATTTTTGCACGTTCTTCTTGTTTAAATTTTTGAAAGAAAATATACGTGTTCCACAAAATTAAGGACACGATAATAAATAAGACAAATATGACTATTCGTTTTGTTAGAACGGTATTTTTAAAAAAGCTCATCTCTTACAAATATAATCTATATTATAACATAACCCATTTTATAAAATGATAGTATATTTACAATTCAAAATAAATTGATACATGATTTCTATAGATCCAAAAGAAATAACAACAGGTAAGTTACATCGATATTTACTAGGCGCAATTGCACCAAGACCCATTGCATTTGCAAGTACAATTGATGCTGAAGGAAATCCGAATTTATCTCCGTTTAGTTTTTTTAATGTATTTAGTGCTAATCCGCCAATTCTAATTTTTTCTCCAGCCCGTAGAGTTCGAGGAAACACCACAAAACATACCTTAGAAAATGCAGAAATAACAAAAGAGGTGGTAATTAATGTGGTGAATTATGATATTGTTCAGCAAATGTCTTTGAGCAGTACAGAATACGGTAAAGGTGTAAATGAATTTGAAAAATCGGGACTTACAATGTTGCAATCAGATATGGTGAAACCATTTCGAGTAGCAGAATCTCCAGTACAGTTTGAGTGTAAAGTAAATGACATTATTTACTTAGGAAATGAAGGTGGAGCAGGAAATTTAATTATTTGTGAAGTGGTAAAGTTACACATCAATGAAGCTGTTTTAGATGAAAACGGAGCGATTGATCAGTATAAAATCGATTTGGTTGCTAGAGCAGGAGGAAGCTATTATTCGAGAGCAAAAGATGGTTTTTTTGAAATCCCAAAACCCATAGCTACTTTAGGGATTGGAGTAGATGCCATTCCTTCTGAAATTAGAGAAAGCAACATTTTAACAGGAAATAATTTAGGTGTTTTAGGAAATGTAGAACAATTGCCAACTCAAGAAAATGTTGATAACTTTGCAAAAGTCAACCCACAATTTATTGGGTTAGAAACCACAAAAAAACATACATTTGCCAAAGCCTTTTTAGAAAAAAATGATGTAGAAAGTGCCTGGAAAGTACTTTTAATAAAATAGAATAAGAATATGGAAGTAATTGGAAAAATCAAATTAATTAACGACACACAAACTTTTGGTACAAGTGGATTTAGAAAACGCGAACTAGTTGTTACAACTGATGAGCAATATCCACAAATGATTATGATAGAGTTTGTACAAGATAAGTGCGACTTATTAAACAACTATTCAGTTGGACAAGATGTAAAAGTATCTATCAATTTACGTGGTAGAGAATGGATCAATCCAGAAGGAGTAGCAAAATATTTTAACTCAGTTCAAGGTTGGAGAATTGAAGCAATGCAAGCTGCAGCGCCACAAGATTTACCTCCAGTAGATCAGTTTCAGCCAGCAGATGATAATGCATCTTCGGCTGAGCCAGACGATTTACCTTTCTAAAATTTAGAAACAACATTCTAAAAGCAGCCTATTGGCTGCTTTTTTATTTCCTATTTTTGTAATCATGATTTGGCTTACAGAACAATTAAAATTTCCAGCGCCCGAAACAACTTCTGAAGAAGGTTTAATTGCTTTGGGTGGAGATTTATCTGAAGAGCGATTGCTTCTGGCTTATCAAAACGGAATTTTCCCATGGTTTTCTGAAGGTGAACCCATTGTTTGGTATTGTCCACCTGAAAGAATGGTGTTGTTTCCAGAGGAATTAAAAGTTTCTACATCGATGCAGAAAGTCATAAAAAAAGGTAATTATATCATCACAGAAAATAAAGCTTTTAGTGAAGTGATTTTCAATTGCAAGCATATTTTACGAAAAGACGATTTTGGTACTTGGATAACCGATGACATGGAAAAAGCCTATGTCAATTTACATAAAAAAGGATTTGCAAAATCAATAGAAGTTTGGATTTATGACACGGTTTCTAAAAAACAAATTTTAGTTGGTGGGTTATACGGAGTGGATGTAGGAAACGGAATTTTTTGCGGAGAAAGCATGTTTAGTTTGGTAAGTAATGCTTCTAAATTGGCTTTTATTCATTTAGTTCAACACCATAATTATAAACTGATAGATTGCCAAGTGTATAACGATCATTTGTCAAGTTTAGGAGCTAGAGAAATTTCTAGAAATGAGTTTTTGAAAATGCTATAATTTTAATTCTTCAAAGGCAATTTCACCGCAGGTCTAAATTCAGTAATTCCTTTTTCTTGCATTGTTTTTTCAATTTCTTTAATCGTTGTAGGTACAAAAGCGCTCATGTTTTCTACTCCTGTTGCTGTCACTACAGCAACTTCTTCGATACGCACATACAAACGTTCTTCAGGAATCCAAATCATAGGGTCGATGGTAAACACCATGCCTTCTTTTAATTTAACAGTTCCACGAACTCTACCTACATCATGAACTCCCATACCTACTGGATGCTGAAAATGTCCTCTAAATGTCACGCCTTTTTCTACCGCTTTTAAATGATTCGGATTTGCAAATTTCTTTCCTTTTAAATAGTGCTTCATATCTGCTGCAGCTTTGTCTAAAACTTGATTAGCCGTTATACCCGGTTTTATGTATTTAAATAATGCATCTTTATAGGCAATAATGTATTCATATAAAGCAGTTTGTGCTTTGTCAAATTTTCCGTTTACAGGCCAAATTCTGGTTACATCACTAGTGTAATATTTATAATCTGGCGCATAATCCATCAACACCAAATCACCATTTTTTAAGACGTCTGTTTTGTGGAAATAATGTCCCATAAACGCATTGGTACCACCACCTATAATGGCAGGATATGCATCGCCTTGTGCACCGTGCTGATAAAATATATATTTTGCAGCTGCTGCTAATTTATATTCATACACTCCCGGTTTAGTAGATTTCATGGCTTCTATTATTGCCAAACCTGCTATTTGCGTTGCCTCTCTAATAATTTCAATTTCTCTCTTGCTTTTTACCAAACGCATATCATCTAGAACTGGAGATAAATCTTTAATTTGAAACTGAGGAAAACGCTCGTTTAATAAGCGTTTAAAATGTGCTTCTCTGGTTGCTTGTCCGTCCCAAGGATCTGAAGCGGCTCTTGCATGTCCGTTTATCAATTCATCTCTGCTGTCTGTTCCTGTTTCTGCGGGACTTAAGGGGGTGTATAAAACAGGGACCCCATCTTTTATCAATCCCGTTCCAGCTAAATCTAAGGATAAAAACTCAACTGCCTTCACTTGATTGACACCGGTAAGTTTGATGATTAATGCAGCATCTTCTGCAGATAAAATTTTTCCTTGGCTACGTTCTCTTCCTGTATTTCTATGCGGTAAATATAGAGTTGTAGTTTTCTTTTTCCCGTTGAATAACAAGTAAGCATGACCCGTTTCTATACCGGTTAAATAATAAAAAGTATTGGTTTGTCTAAACGCTTCAAAACCATCTACACTTCTTGCTCCTTGAATTACTGCAATTCCGTTTGTCCCAATAGCATCAAATATTTTTGCTCTACGTTCTTGAAAATCTTGGACAGAAAAATCTGTTTGGTAATAATGTTTTTCTTGTGCTAGAAATACTTGCGAGCAAAGAAGAAATACTAAAAGGAATAAGGTTGGCTTTGTTGATTTCATGAGTTGAATTTTTGACAAAGACCAATTTAAGTATAATTTTTTAAATATAAATATGAATACTTATTATGCCTTTTTACATTTTTGCATTCGTATTACTTTCTGATTGGTTTCTTCCATCACATATTCTTTCATGAACTTAAAACCATACTTTTCATAAAAAGGTTTCCCGATTTTGTTCTCTTCAAAAACTTCTACTTCTAAAGAATCATGAAAAGGAGTCATATAATTAACCAGTTGAGTTCCGATTCCTTTTCCTTGCTGTTTTGGATCCACAAACAAGCCGCCAATTTCATTATCCATCATAGAAATGAATCCCATAATGGTACCAGATTCTTGATAAACCCATGTATCAGAATTCGGCATGTACATTTCTTTCATGGCTTTTTTTACCATTTGATGAAATTCATCCGTTAAAAATGGATGCGCAATCAAAGCTGCAGCTTCCCAAATTTCTAATAGCCTTGGGATTTCATTTTCGTTATATTTTCGAATCATTCTTTTAGATTTACTGAGCTAAGTTATCGTATTCAGCATCATAAAGCAAAAGATATGGAAAGAATTGTATCTTTGGATATTTAAAAGTAAAATCACATTTTATGGGAATAAAAACCACACAAAAACAAGTTGACGATTGGATTCAAAAGCATGGGGTTCGTTATTTTAACGAATTGACCAACATGGCGCAATTAACAGAAGAAGTGGGTGAGGTGGCTAGAATTATTGCTCGCCGTTATGGAGAACAAAGTGAAAAAGAATCTGATAAGGCAAAAGATTTAGGTGAAGAATTGGCAGACGTTTTATTTGTAACTTTGTGTTTGGCAAATCAAACAGGTGTTGATTTAGAAGCTGCTTTTAATAAGAAGTTAGCGATAAAAACAACTAGAGATCACGATAGACATCAAAACAATAAAAAACTACAATAATGACTTTTTTAGAGAAAATAAAATCTCCAGGATTCTGGACAAACGTATTTAAAATATTTTTACCTTTTTTTATATTGGTAACAGTTATTTCATTATTTATGAATAGCTGGCGAGATATTTTTGCTGGTGACTTTGCCAAAGTAAATGAAGTAAATTTTTCTGAAGGAAAATGGCAACGTTTCTTTGCACTCAAAATAATTATCAGTTATTTTTATGCCATGTATGTGGCAATTAAAAAGACAAAATAAAAAAGAGGCTTAAAGCCTCTTTTTTATTTTTAAATGTCTGTTCGAGCGGACAATGATTATTTTATTTATCCAATTGAATCAAATCAATCTGACTGTCTTTTACTTTCTGATTTAACTGTTTTACATCGTTGTTAAATAACACATATAATTTTGACAATTCGGTATCAATATCTTTTGTGATTTCATTTTTAAAAGCAATTGCTTGGTCAGTTGGTTTGTAGGTTCCCATTCTTGTAAGCGAATTTAAATGCGCTAACTTGTTGTTTAATCTGATTGGGAAATTCAACGGATCTTGACCACTTTTACTTTTTGTTTGATATAAAGTCGTTTCAACTTTTGTAATCTTCTTTGTCAACTCATCTGCAAAAGACAACAATTCTTTATGTTTTACGTTGTCTTTAATTGAACTTTTTAGTGTTTTAATTTGCGCTTTTACTTTACCCACATTAATCAAGGCTTTATGTATTTCTGACATTTTGGTATTGATGTCATTGATAAAGTCGAATTGCAATTTCATATCTGCTAAAGAATTTTCTGAAACAGGATTTTTCAAAATGGTAAATGGTTTTTCTAAGGTAGTTTTATTTGCAGATAAACTCACAGTATAATTTCCAGGCAATGCCATTGGCCCATTTAAAGAAGCCCACCAAAGAATCATTCCTTTTACTTTTGTAGCATCAGGGTACATCATGTTCCAATAAAAAACATTACTGCCTTTATTCACAGATAATTTTTTCTCGTTTTCTTTTGTGTTAGGGTGTGTACTGAATTTTTGAATCACTTTTTTATTCGCATCATAAAATGATAATGAAATGGTATCTTTTTTAGAGAACTCATTTACATTAAAATAAACGGCAACTCCACCAGGGTGATTGGTTCCTTGTGTTTTAGAAGTTCTACCATTTCCGCCACTTAATTGATAACTCGCTTTTGGCGTAAATAAGGTCACTTTTTCTTTTGCAGTATTGGTTGTTAATTGGTGAATTGGCGTTAAATCATCAATAATCCAAAAAGCTCTACCTTGTGTAGCAGCAATTAAATTATCGTCTTTAATAGCCAAATCTGTGATAGGAACAATTGGTAAATTCAATTGAAATTGTTCCCAGTCATTTCCATCATTGAATGAAATATACATGCCTTTTTCTGTTCCTGCATATAACAATCCTTTGCGTTTTGGATCTGCTCTTAATGTTCTGGTAAAAGCTTCGTTATCAATTCCATTTACCAATAACTTCCAAGATTTTCCGTAGTTTTCAGTTTTGTAGATATACGGTTTGTAATCTCCAGATTTGTATTTGGTTCCGACAATATACACGCTTCCTTTTTTAAATGGATTGATTTCAATAGAATTGATCATCATCCATTCTGGCATTTTTTTAGGAGTCACATTTTCCCAGTTTTTTCCACCATCTCTAGTAACATGTACTAATCCATCATCAGAACCTGTCCAAATAAGATTTTTTTCTGTTGGAGATTCGGCAACAGCGAAAATAGTTCCGTAATATTCTACCCCAGTGTTGTCTTTGGTAATCGGTCCACCAGAAGGCCCTAAGGTTTTTGGATCATTTCTAGTTAAATCTGGACTAATTAACTCCCAAGATTGCCCTTCATTATACGTTACATGTAAATGATTTGATGCAGCATACAATTTGTTTGCTTGATTTGGAGAAAATAAGATTGGAAAATTCCATTGAAAACGATATTTAAAATCTTCAGCTCCATGTCCCATTGGATCATCTGGCCAAACATTTATGGCTCTAGACTCTCCTGTTTTATGATTTACTCTTGTTAGAAAACCACCATAACTTCCTCCATATACAATGTCATTATTAGTTGGATCAATAGCAATATGAGCGCTTTCTCCACCAGCGGTAGATTCCCAGTCTCTATCTGTAATAAATCGACCTCCAGTTCTGTGAGAAATCCTTACGGTAGAGTTGTCTTGTTGCGCTCCATAAATTCTATACGGAAAATGATTGTCGGTGACAACTCTATAAAATTGGGCAGTTGGTTGGTTGTTCATAGTAGACCAATTGATTCCAGCATCAAAAGAAATTTGTGCACCACCATCATCACCAATAATCATTCGTTGATTGTCTTCTGGAGCAATCCATAAATCGTGATGATCTCCATGTGGAGCATTATACGTTTTGTATGTTTTTCCACCGTCAGTAGATTTATGATAATTTACATTTAAAATATAAATGATGTTTTCGTCTTTTGTGTCTGCATAAATACGTGTATAATACCAAGCTCTTTGTCTTAATTTACGCTCACTATTTATAAGTTTCCATGTTTTTCCAGCATCTTCAGATTTATAAACACCTCCATCTTTATTTTCTACTAATAGCCAAACAAAATCAGAATTCACAGGAGAAACTGCTACACCACCAATTCCCCATAGACCTTTTGGCAAGCCTTTATTTTCAGAAATATTTTTCCATGTCTCACCACCGTCAGTACTTTTCCATAATGCAGATCCATCTCCACCACTAGATAAACTATAAGGTGTTCTTCTAACATCCCAAGTTGTTGCGTATAAAACACGAGCGTTATTTGGGTCTATAACTAGATCAACAACACCAGCATCTTTGCTAGCAAATAAAACTTTTCTCCATGTTTCACCTCCATCTGTAGACTTATACACTCCACGTTCTTCAGAAGACTTGTATAAATCACCTAAAACACCCGCATATACAATATCAGAATTTTTAGGATGAATTCGAATTCTTGGAATATGTCTAGAATTTGGTAATCCCATGTGTTTCCATGTTTTTCCGGCATCTACAGTTTTCCAAATTCCGTCTCCAGAAGAAACATTCCCTCTAACCGTTACTTCTCCATTTCCAACATAAATAACATTATTATCCCATTCGCTAACGGCAACAGCGCCAACAGAACCACCAAAAAAGCCATCAGAAATATTTTCCCAAGAGTTTCCTGCATCGGTAGTTTTCCATACGCCACCACCAGTTGCTCCCATGTAAAATAAATTTGATTTTCCTGGAACACCAGTTACAGCAGCACTTCTACCGCCTCTAAACGGACCAATATTTCGCCATTTTATAGCACTATAATTTTCTTCAGAAAATTTGGTAGTATTCTTTTGTGCGTTAACTTTGTGGTTGGCAGCAATAAGAAGTATCGCCACAAATAAGATAATTTTTTTCATAAGAGTTAAGTTTGGTTATTGGCTTCTAAAATTACAAATTTTTAACGAAAACATTTTTGATTTTTCATCTTTCAGTACATAAAACAAAATTTAAGGCAGAAGTTTCAATTTCTGGTTCTAAAAGCGAATCGAATAGATTGTTGATTTTGAAACAATTACACCGCGCTTTAGAGATAGAAAATGTATCAGATTCAGATGATTCTAAGTATTTAGAAAAAGCGTTAAAAACATCAGATGGCATCATTGATATTGGTCATGCTGGAACAGCGATGCGATTTTTAACGTCTTATTTTTCTATTCAAGAAGGTAGAGAAGTGGTATTAACTGGTTCTGAAAGAATGCAAAACAGACCGATTGAAATTTTGGTAAATGCTCTTAAAAAGTTAGGTGCGCAAATTTCTTATGAAAAGAAAATTGGATATCCACCAATTAAAATAAACGGAACTCAGTTAACAAAAAATAAAGTTCAAATACATGGCAATGTAAGTAGTCAATATATTTCTTCATTAATGCTGATTGCCTCTAGCTTACCAAATGGTTTAGAAATTGAACTATTAGATAATATAACGTCTGTTCCTTATATAAACATGACCTTAAGTTTATTGCAAGAAATCGGAATTGAAGCCAGTTTTGTAGAAAATAAAATCAACATAAAACCTTTTTCTTTTTCCATACCTAAAAAGATAACAGTTGAATCTGATTGGAGTTCAGCTTCCTACTTTTATAGTATTATTGCTCTGAGTGAAATGGGTTCTGAAATTACGTTATCTTCCTATAGAAAAAATAGTTTACAAGGAGATTCTTGTTTGATAGAAATTTATAAGCATTTCGGAGTTGCAACGACTTTTAAAGAGAATTCTATAGTAATTTCTAAAGTCGAAAAAACAAAGAACAATCAATTAAAATTAGATTTAAAAAATGCGCCAGATATTGCGCAAACGATTGCTGTTACTTGTTTTGGACTAGGAGTAAACTGTGTATTAACAGGTTTACATACCTTAAAAATTAAAGAAACAGATCGATTGGTTGCTTTAGAAAACGAATTAACGAAACTAGGTGCAGATATATCTGTAACTGATCATAGTTTGGAATTAAAAACATCTTCAAAAATTAGATCAAACATTCAAATAGAAACCTATCACGATCATAGAATGGCAATGGCTTTTGCCCCATTAGCAATTAAAATTCCCTTAATAATCTTAGATGCGAATGTGGTTACAAAATCGTATCGAAATTTTTGGAAAGACTTACAACAAATTGGTTTTCAAATAGACTCCAAATAAATTAAAAGGCAAAACACTTGACAACGCCTATCTTGATGTTGTATATTTGCCAGCATTCTTAGAAAAATAACTACATGAAATTATCGCATTTTAATTTTGATTTGCCAGAAGAATTATTGGCAAAATTCCCAGCAGAACACAGAGACGAATCTCGTTTAATGGTGTTAAACAGAAAAGAACAAACCATAGAACATAAAATGTTTAAAGACCTAATCGGTTATTTTGATGAAGGTGATGTAATGGTTTTGAATAACACAAAAGTATTTCCTGCTAGAATGTATGGAAATAAAGAAAAAACAGGTGCTCGTATTGAAGTGTTTTTGTTGAGAGAATTGAATACTGAGAATAGACTTTGGGATGTTTTGGTAGATCCGGCAAGAAAAATTAGAATCGGAAACAAATTATTTTTTGGAGAAGATGATAGTTTAGTAGCTGAAGTAATAGACAATACAACTTCTAGAGGAAGAACATTACGTTTTTTATTTGATGGTTCTTATGAAGAGTTTAGAGAAAAATTATTGGAATTAGGAGAAACTCCTTTACCAAAAGAAATTGACAGACCAGTAGAAGAGTCTGATACTGAACGTTACCAAACCATTTATGCAAAAAATGAAGGAGCCGTTGCTGCACCATCAGCAGGATTGCACTTTTCTAAACATTTAATGAAGCGTTTAGAAATTAAAGGAGTTGATTTCTCTGAAGTTACTTTGCATGTTGGTTTAGGTACTTTTGCTCCAGTTGAGGTTGAAGATTTATCAAAACATAAAATGGATTCTGAGCAAATTGTTATTTCTAACGAAACTTCAAAAAGAATTAATGATGCTCTGAATAAGAAGAAAAGAGTTTGTGCTGTTGGTACAACAGTAATGCGTACAATAGAATCTTCTGTGTCATCTAACGGAAGGTTAAATGCTTTTGAAGGTTGGACCAATAAATTTATTTTTCCTCCCTACGAATTTAGCATTGCAAACTGCATGATTACAAACTTTCATAAATCTAAATCTACCTTATTAATGCAAGCAGCTGCTTTTGGTGGTTACGATTTTGTAATGGATGCGTATAAAGTAGCAATCAAAGAAAAATATAACTTCTCTTCATACGGAGATGCGATGTTGATTATATAAAAACATCAAATTTTAAGATGATAAAACCTCACAAGTAAACTTGTGAGGTTTTGTGTATTTTTGCAACAAATGAAATGAGTTTTTACGAATTACATTTGATAAAAAGAGGATAGAAACAACAAATGAAACCCAAAAAGAAAGACATACGTGCTTTAACCAAAGAGCAATTACGAGATTTTTTTGTAGCAAATGGCGATAAAGCCTTTCGTGGCAATCAAGTCTATGAATGGTTGTGGGGAAAAGTTGTGCATTCTTTTGAGGATATGACCAATATTTCTATAGCAACAAGAGAAATGTTGCAAGAAAATTTTGTAATCAACCATATTGAAGTAGATAACATTCAACGAAGTAAAGATGGCACGGTAAAAAATGCAGTGCGTTTACACGATGGATTAGTGGTAGAGTCTGTATTGATTCCAACTGATACAAGAACTACAGCCTGTGTATCTAGTCAAGTTGGTTGTAGTTTAGATTGTAAATTTTGTGCAACATCGCGTTTAAAAAGAATGCGAAATTTAAATCCTGATGAAATTTACGATCAAGTAGCCGCTATCAACAAAGAAAGTTTATTGTATTACAATCATAAATTATCAAATATTGTGTTTATGGGCATGGGAGAGCCTCTTATGAATTACAATAATGTGATAAAATCGATTGAAAAAATTACCTCTCCTGAAGGGCTGGGTATGTCGCCAAAAAGAATTACAGTTTCTACATCTGGTGTTCCAAAAATTATTAAAAAAATGGCGGATGATGACGTAAAGTTCAATCTAGCTGTTTCATTACATTCTGCGATTGATGAAGTGAGAACTTCAATTATGCCATTTAATGCTACATTTCCATTAAAAGACTTAAGAGAGTCGTTAGAATATTGGTACGAAAAAACACAACGAAGAATAACTTACGAATATGTTGTTTGGGGCGGAATTAATGACCGAAAAGAAGATATTGAGGCATTGATTCAATTCTGTAGTTATGTGCCTTGTAAAGTCAATTTAATTGAATACAATCCAATTGATGATGGAGAATTTCAACAAGCAAGTCCACAGGAAATCAACAATTACATTTCAAATTTAGAAATGCACGGAATTGTGGTAAATGTGCGTCGTTCTAGAGGAAAAGATATCGATGCAGCTTGTGGTCAATTAGCAAATAAGTCTTAAAAGAATTTCAACTAATTTTCTTACTTTTACGTTTAAAACAAAGACCTCTCGACTCCGCTCGAGGAGACATAAATAATTTATGAAGCCTTTAGAGCAAATAAAACTTCCGATACAAAATGAAATGGAGCTTTTCGAAGAAAAGTTCAAAGCGTCGATGCTCACAAAAGTTCCGTTATTAAACAGAATTACCTATTACATTGTGCGAAGAAAAGGAAAACAAATGCGTCCAATGTTTATTTTTTTAGTGGCTAAAATGGTTTCTGATGGTGGTTTTGATGAACGAACGTATCGTGGAGCTTCTGTTGTAGAATTGATTCACACTGCCACTTTGGTTCATGATGATGTGGTTGATGATAGCAATAGAAGAAGAGGGTTTTTCTCTGTAAATGCACTTTGGAAAAATAAAATTGCTGTTTTGGTTGGCGATTTTTTATTGTCTAAAGGATTGTTGCTTTCTATTGATAATGAAGATTTTGATTTGTTAAAACTGATTTCTATTGCTGTTAAAGAAATGAGTGAAGGTGAATTATTACAAATAGAAAAAGCGCGTAAATTAGATATTACAGAAGCAATTTATTTTGAAATCATTCGCCAAAAAACAGCAACACTAATTGCTGCATGTTGTGGAATTGGAGCAGCCTCTGTAGGAGCAAATCAAGAAACGGTACAACAAATGCGTAAATTCGGAGAATACATCGGAATTGCGTTTCAAATTAAAGACGATTTGTTCGATTATTCTGATGAAAAAATTGGTAAACCAACCGGAATCGACATCAAAGAACAAAAAATGACATTGCCTCTAATTCATACACTAAATACGTGTTCAGAAAAAGATAAAGCCTGGATTATCAATTCGGTAAAGAAACACAATAAAGACAAGAAAAGAGTAAAAGAAGTCATCACTTTTGTAAAAGAAAATGGCGGAATTGACTACACAATTTCTAAAATGAATGACTACAAAAATAGAGCGCTTTCAATTTTAGAAAACTATCCAAGCTCTGCCTATAAAGACTCACTTATTCAAATGATTGATTACGTTGTTGAACGTAAAATATAAGACTACTTGTTACATTTTTTAAGCTTACTCGTTTTATAAATAAGTAAACTAATAAAACAAAGTGTAAGTTTGGATTGTTTAGTTACCAAGAACAAAAGTCGTTTATCTGCTTGCACTTTGTTGGTTTACGGAAAGCTTCAGTAATTCTTCTACAAAATCTCTTGTATTAGACAATCTTGGCACTTTATGTTGCCCCCCTAATTTTTGTTTTTGCTTAAGCCAATTGTAAAATAATCCTTTTTTAGCAACATGAATTTTCGGCAAAACTAAGGTCATGTTATGATATCTTTTGGCTTCATAGTCTGAATTTATTTCTTTTAAAGTTTGGTCTAAAACTTCCGTAAAGTACTCTAAATTACTAGGTTCTTTTTTAAATTCAATAACCCATTCATGTCCGCCACCAGAATTTGTAGTCATAAAAACAGGTGCAACTGTATAATCTGTAACAATGGCTTTTGTTTTTTTACAGGCTACTTTCAGTGCTTCTTCTGCATTTTCAATAATCAATTCTTCTCCAAAAACATTGATAAAATGTTTGGTCCTTCCTGTAATTTTTATACGATATGGATCTGTAGAGGTAAACTTTACCGTATCACCAATTAAATACCTCCACAAACCACCATTTGTAGTAATTACCAATGCGTAGTTTACATTTTTTTGAACTTCTGATAACGGAATTGCTTTCGAATTTTCTCCATCATAAGCATCCATTGGTATGAATTCATAGAAAATTCCGTAATCCAACATCAACAACAATTCAAATGAGTTGTTAATGTCTTGCAGTCCAAAAAAACCTTCGGAAGCATTATACGTTTCGTAATATTTAAAGTCGGGCTTCGGAATCAGTTTTTTGTATTGTTCTCTGTAAGGATTAAAATTGACGCCCCCATGAAAATAGACTTCTAAGTTTGGCCAAACTTCTAAAATATTGTCTTTCCCGGTTTTTTCTAAAACTCTATTCAACAATAATAACATCCAACTAGGAACACCCACCAAACTGGTAATATTTTCATGAATTGTTTCATCTACAATAGCATCCATTTTGCTTTCCCATTCGCTCATTAAAGCAGTTTCTAATTTTGGAGCAGAACTAAAATCTGCCCAAAAAGGCAAGTTTTCTGTAATGATTGCAGACAAATCTCCGAAATATGAATTATTGTTTTCATAAATTGCTGTACTTCCTCCTAATTTTAATCCTTTTCCTGTAAATAATTGGGTGTCTTCATTGTTGTTAATGTACAAACACAGCATGTCTTTTCCGGCTTTTAAATGACAATATTCTAGTGCTTCATCACTAACAGGAATAAATTTACTTTTGGCATTTGTAGTTCCACTAGATTTTGCAAACCATTTTATTGGAGTAGGCCAAAATATATTTTGTTCTCCTTTTCTGCAACGTTCTATAAGTGGTTCATAAGTTTCGTATTTCTGAATCGGAACGGCATTTGCAAAATCTGTATAATCTCTAATGGATGAAAAATAATGCTCTTTACCAAATTCTGTATTCTTTGCGGTATTTAATAATTTAAACAACAATTCGTCTTGAACATCTAAAGGGTACTTTAAAAACAACTCAATTTGATGCTTTCGTTTTTTTAAAAACCAAGAAATGATAGAGTTTACAAGTGGAAAAGACATTGGGTTAGTTGCTGTTTTAATTTATGATTACAAAATTCTTAAAACTTGCTTTTTTATAGTAAGTTTGTTTGTTGTCAATTAACAACGGAGTTAAAAATACTAAAAATAGTTTATGCAATATCAAGGAGTCCTAAAAAAAATGCCTACCGAAAATTTAGAAACGGTTCAATATTACTTAGAATTGAATGATGACTTCTTGCATATGAATCAATTGCTAGGAAAAACTATAGAAATGACGTTTGTAAAATACGAATGTTTAAACTGTCATTTAAACAAAGAAATTTACCGACAAGGATTTTGTAAAAGCTGTTTTTTTGAAATACCAACTGCCGGTGATTGGATTATGAGGCCAGAATTGAGTACAGCACATTTAGGGATTGAAGACCGAGATTTAGCCTATGAAAAGCAAGTACAATTAAAACCTCATATTGTGTATTTGGCAAATTCTAGCAATGTAAAAGTTGGTGTTACCAGAAAACAACAAGTTCCAACACGTTGGATAGATCAAGGAGCTCATGAAGCGATTGAAATTGTTGAAGTACCCAATAGATATTTAGCCGGAATTACAGAGGTTGCTTTAAAAAAACATGTTGCCGATAAAACCAATTGGCGCAAGATGTTGAAGAATGATGTTGAAGATGAAAATTTAGTAGAATGGAGAAATAAGTTAGCACAATACATTCCTGAAGAAGCCAAGGCGTATTTCATAGAAAACAATACGGAAACCAATTTGAATTTTCCTGTTGATAAATATCCGATTAAGCCAAAAAGTTTGAACTTGGTAAAACAACATTCTTATACTGGAAAGTTAGTGGGTGTAAAAGGACAGTATTTAATTTTTGAAGACGAAACCGTTTTTAATGTAAGGTCAAATGAAGGTTTGGTTGTTTCTATTTTAGTTGGTTAATTTCTCTTTAACGATTAATGTAAAAACTCGTTTTAATATTTTTTAGATACCGTTGGGTGAAGTATCTTTAATTCTTGGGTATTTCCAGTAATAATCAAAGCAGGTAGGGCATATAGAATGGCTTGAGTTGGCGGGCATTCTTTCTACCCACTCAGGTACCCAATCCCAAACTTCTTCTTGATCAACTCTTTGACATTTCCTGCAATTGCTGCATTGCGTAATAAACCCGGTTGACTGGAGGTAGTTTTTTGCAATAGCATCATGAGCTTTTCTACCTATTTGATCCATAGGTAAATTCACGAGTAACGAGTTAATTACGATAAGACCCTCTCCATTTTTCAGTGGATAAACACCTTGGTGAAACTTTCTAAATTCTTTGCTGCTGGAGCATTCATATTCATGTTGCCAAATTTCACCAGTTTCTAATACTTTCTTGTAGTTTTGAATATAAAAATCTTTAATCTCTCCCCTTAATGCTTCAATGATTGAAGTACCTAGAGGAAATTTGTGTAAATCACTTTCTTCAAAATTATTTTCTTTTAAAAAGCGAAACCAGCTAGGATTAAAATAAGTTAAATTTAAGTTTTTTGATAAGCCATAAATGGAATGTTTACTGTTTTCTAGAGTATTAAAGTCAAAACCTTTCAATGTAGTTAAAAAATCTTTTTTATACCTTTCCATTGTTTTTTATTACACCCTGTTATGTTATATATTGTAATCAGTAGTTAACGAAGTTCGCTAATTTTTTTGTAAGTATCAAGTTTTTTATTTTTGAGTTCCCAAATTAAAAATCCGTAAACAATTACATATTCTAAGGCTACAAACCACATGTTTTCTTTCCAAGGCGTGTTTGCATAAGCTTGATAACTCAATATAATTACCAAACTCCAAACGATTGGAAAACGGTATTTGGTAAAAACAGATAATAAAACTAAGGTTGCCAAATACCAAGGATGCATGGTTGTGGTGGTAAAATAATAAAAAGATAAACCAAAAAGCAAAGCAGTAATGAGCTCTTTTGGTTTTGTGTTTTTTCTAAAAAAAGTGATAAACCCTAAAAACACAATGGTTAAAACCGGAATTATTTTTCCAATAATTGCAATTTCATTATAGCCCCTAAAAAGATATCCAATTTCTCTAAATAGATAATAAAAGCTTGCATTGAATTCATAGTTTCTGAACCATAACCCGACTGAATTTAAATAATTATCAATTAATTCTGAGGAGTAAAAAGGCAAGAAAAATAGGAGTGAAGTTGAAATAACAATTACATAAAACAATACTAATTTTGTCATTCCTGCGAAGGCAGGAATCCATTTTTTGTTTTGTTTAGATTCCTGTCTATGCAGGAAAGACAACTTTTCATTATTAGTGGCTGAGTCAAGAGATCTTCCTACAAACCATTGATAAAACAATGGTAAAAACAACAAAGGAATCAACTTTACAGAAATTGAACAGGCTAATATTATTGCAGCCCAAATCCACTTGTTATTAAAAAGTACATACAGAGACCAAATTAAAAAGAACAACATCACCGGTTCAAAATGCAAATTACCAGTTAACTCAATAATGATAAACGGATTTAAAGCGTATATGAAAATATGATGAATAGGTAATTTTAATTTTTCTAAAATTCTTTTCCCGAAATACAGAATTCCAATATCCGCCAATATAATTTGAACTCTTAATGTAATTACAGAACCTAAAATACTCTTACCTGCAAAAAGAGCAGCTATAAAAAAACTGAGTTGATTTAAAGGTGGGTAATTTGTAAAATGACTTCCGTTTAAAGTGCCCATTCCGGCGTATAGTTCTGCTGCTTGTTGTATTGGGAATTCTTGTTGATTGATAAAATTTTCTGGTAAAAATAAATACGGATTAAATCCTTCAAAGAGCATTCGCCCATCCCAAATAAAACGATAAAAATCTTGAGATAAATTGGGTATAGAAAACAAGAAAATCAGTCGAAATAAAACCGATATGGTTGTTAATAATTTGATGTTTTCTTTTCCTTTTTTCAACAAATAAAAAGAAGTTGCAAAAAGCGAAACATATAAAAAAAGCAACTGGGTAAACTGTGTTCTTTCTATGATAAAAGCAACATAAAAGTAAAGGATTGTAGTGAGAAAAAAAGCAATTAGTAACCCTGTATTTTTTCTACTTAACATCATTATGCTTTAGAAAAAATTGATTTAAAAAACACATATCCAAATCCGAAGAATAACATGAGATGAAATGGAAATAGCCCAAAATCACCTCCTTGATCTCCAACCACAAAAGCACTGTATATTCCAAATACAAAATACAACGCCAATAAGCCTTCCAATATTACATGCGCAGAGGGTTTTCTCTTAATATACTTGTTGTTTTTCCAACTATCTTTTAATGAATTGATATTGAATTTTGGTGTTCTAATAAAATCACTTTTTATACCAAAATGCCCTTCTAAAACAGCAATAGAGTTGTGTAAAGAAAATCCCATTGCAATAGAAAAGAAAGCGAAAAAAGTAGCAATATATTTTAAAAAGTTTTTGACTCCTCTACCATAAATATTTCTAAACATATACCAATAGCAAATAAAAAAGATAAGAGAGCTTATTACAAAGAAACTCATCAAATAGAAGTAGTTTTTTAAATGAGCGTATTCATTTTTTATATACAACATGGGTATGCTTAAAATGGCTACAATTAAAACATTTAAAAACATGGTACTATTTAAGAGGTGTAAAATTGCATGCATTTTTGTTTTTAAAGTCACTTTTTTAGTTGACAAAACTCGTCTTGCCATTTTTTGAAAATTTTCTGCCCCACCTTTATTCCATCTGAATTGTTGAGATCTAGCAGCGCTAATCACTACAGGTAATTCTGCAGGAGTTTCTACTTGCTCTAAATATTTAAATTTCCAATTTTTTAATTGTGCTCTATAGCTTAAATCTAAATCTTCGGTTAATGTATCACCTTCCCAATTCCCTGCATCATAAATGCATTCTTTACGCCAAACACCCGCAGTTCCATTAAAGTTGATGAAATGCCCTTTGCTATTTCTACCCACTTGCTCTAAGGTAAAATGTGCGTCTAAAGCAAAAGCTTGTATTCTTGTAAGTGTAGAATAATTTCTATTGATATGTCCCCAACGAGTTTGTACCACACCAATTTCTGGGTTTTTGAAATACGGAATGGTTTCAAGTAGCCAATTTTCTTTGGGTAAAAAATCGGCATCAAAAATGGCAATAAACTCTCCTTTTGCTTGTTCTAAACCTGCTTTTAAAGCACCGGCTTTAAACCCTTTTCGGTTGCTTCTGCAAATATGTTGAATGTCTATTCCTGTTTTTTGCAATGCTTTAATTTGAGTTGCTGTAGAATTTACAGATTCATCTGTAGAATCGTCTAAAACCTGAATTTCTAATTTTTCTTTTGGGTATTTTAACTTTACAATGTTGTTTAGTAAGCGTTCCATCACATACAGTTCATTGTAAACAGGAAGCTGAATGGTTACTAAAGGAATTTCATCTGAATTTGAAAAATCAAACATGTCACAGGTTTCTTCCTTTTTTTGAGCCTTTAAATAATTAAACAACAGATTGAGTTGCGAAATGGCGTATATAAAAATAAGCACCAAAGCAATCATGTAAATCGCAATAATAAAGTACGCAACAACAATCATTTAAAACTATATTTAAAAATCCAGCCTAGAATTTTAATTCCGGCCATTATACTTCCTTTTAAAGTTCCAGAAACTTTAGAAACCCCAATTCTATTTCTGTATTTCATTGGTATTTCTATATATGTTAACTTTTGTTTTAATGCTTTTAATTGCATTTCAACAGTCCAACCATAGGTTTTGTCTTCCATGTTTAAATCCAAAAGCTTCGTGTATTTAATTGCTCTAAACGGACCTAAATCTGTAAATTTTGCTCCAAAAAAGAGCTTCATTAAAAATGTTGCTAGCCAATTTCCGAATACCTGTTGAGGTGTCATAGAACCTGCTTCTCGTAAGCTTTTTACTCTAGCGCCAATTACAAAATCTATATTATCATTGATAATTGGATGTACTAATGCTGTTAATTGTTCTGGATAATCAGAATAATCGCCATCTAGAAAAACAATAATATCTGGTTTTATTGCCTGCTTTGCAACATAATCCATTCCTTTTAAACAAGCAAAACCATATCCTTTTCTGTTTTCTTGTAAAACAGTTGCTCCAGCATTTTTAGCATTCTCTTCTGTTTGATCAGTTGAGTTGTTACTTATCACAATAATTTCATCAACCATAGACGGAATGTCTTGAATAACTTTTGCAATGGAATCTTGCTCGTTATAAGCAGGAATAATGACTTTGATGACTGACATTGATTTTTTTAATTTGTGGTAAAAATACGATAGTATTTTTATTGTTTGTTTACGAACTTCATTAAATCAACATCATTGCCTAACAAAATATCAGTTGGATTGATGCGTCCTTTTTCTGGACCGTTTTCTAGTTTTAAAACACCACGCGGACAAACAGCAGAACAAATTCCGCATCCAACACAACTAGATCTTACAATATTTTCACCCTTCTGTGCATAAGCTCTTACATCTATTCCTTGTTCACAATAGGTAGAACAATTTCCGCAAGAAATACATTGTCCGCCATTTGTTGTAATTCTAAAACGAGATTTAAAACGTTGTACCAACCCTAAATAAGCAGCTAATGGACACCCAAATCGGCACCAAACACGATTTCCGAAAATTGGATAAAACCCTGTTCCAATAACACCAGCAAACCAAGCTCCAATTAAAAAACTATACGAATCTTTTATCCATTGCGAATTGATTCCTAAAAACGATTGTGCTCCTGTAAAATAACAATACAATGTTACAAAGGTCATCACTAAAGAGAATACTAAAACTCCATGAACTAACCAGCGTTCTAATTTCCATGCCTTTAAAGTTTTGTTAGAATGTTGTCTGTAAGGATCGCCTAATGTTTCTGCCAATCCACCACAGCCACAAACCCAAGAGCAATACCAACGTTTCCCAAAGAAATATACCATTACCGGTACAATAACGAGGGTTAGTACAATACCCCACACTAAAATAAAAAGTCCGATTGCACCGCTACTATTTAAGGTGTCTAAATTCCAATCAAAAAAGAAATCATAATCTAAAGGAAACGCATTTTTAAAATCATAGCCAGGCATGTTTAAGCTGGTCATAATTTCTGGAATTAAGAAAGCAAATACAATTTGAAAAAACAACACAGACGTTGTGCGTATAAGTTGATATTTATTATAACGGTATTTAATGTACATTCTTGTAGCCATTACTAACATAATTGTACAATACAAAAATCCGTATACAAACCATTGCGAAGCTAGACCACCATTTAAAAATTTGCTAATAGGATCAAAAATAAAAGTCCAATTCACAACATAATCTGGCATAAAATATAAAACGAGATAGAAAGAAACTAAATAGAATAGTACCAACCAGGCAATCCAACCTCTATTTGTACTCGATTCTAAATAAATGCCATTGTTTTTAATTCCTGGTCTTCCAAGCGTTTTAAAGTTTGGTAAAATAAATAGAAGGGCTCCAAAAATGGCCAATCCAAAAGTAAGCCACCAAACTAAAACAGCATTTTCTTTTACAAAACCAGTACCTGCAATTTTTGCCAAATCAAAACTTAAGGTATGTGGTTTTCCATAAATTTTATATTGATATTGTGCTCCTTTTTTATCCCAATTTTTTTCAGCATCGTATTTAGAAATCAATGCATCATAATGTTCATTAGAAGTTTTGAAAGCATTCCGTACGCGATTTGAAAATTCGAAAATAGTTAAATTTTCAGAGGTTACGATTGCCTTTTCTAGCTCACTTTTAATTAGCTCATTTTTATAGTTTTTTTCTTTAAGATAGGTGTCTAACTCATCGGATGTTAAGTGAAATGAGCCCGTAAAAATAGTTCCCGTAAAAACAGCTAGACCTATTAAAAAAACGATTAAACCTAAGTTTTTTATTGCTTTCATACTACTTATGCGCTAAAAATTTGTGCCCAGCTTTTTTTCTTAAGTTGGATGTTTGTATGGTGTTCTTTATTGAATTTTGCTACTATTTCTGGTTCGTGAAGTTTGTAAAACTCAGGATCAAAGTTGGCATCTGCTAAATGTTCTAATACATATTCAATCGTTTGTTTTTCATCTAAAACGCGATTGAAAAAATCGTGTCGCATTCGTATTCCGAAGGTGTTAATTCCAGTAAATTGGTTGGTGTTTTTGTCATAATTGATATGAATACATTTTTTACCACTTTCATGTTCCCAATAAAAACGAGCTTCATTTTCTTTTGATTGAGCCCAAACCCAACCATAGGTTTGATATTCGATGTCAAAGAATTTAGCCGAGTTAAACCAATGTCCAGGCTTGTATGCAATTCTATTTCCACAGATGGTTTGCGCCACCGTTTCTCCCATCATTCTTCCTGTATACCAAACAGCTTCTATAGGCTTTCTTTGTCCGATACTTTCATGCTGTTCAGCACAATCTCCAATAGCGTAAATGTTAGGTGTATTGGTTTCTAAAAACCGATTCACTTTTACACCTCTACCAATTTCTAGATCCGAATCTTTTAAAAAATCAACATTAGGTGAAACTCCAGCGGTTAACCCTACCACATTACACTTAATTTCTTCCCCCGTTTCGGCAATGATTACTGATTTTACATTTCCGTTTTCATCAGATTTGATTTCTTGTAAATTAACGCCCAAACGTAAATCAATACCATTGTCTGTAATTTCTTTATTAATGATTGCAGATTCTTCTTTTGGTAAAACACCATTCCAAAAACTTTGCTCCCTTACTAAAAAGGTAACAGGAATCTTTCTGCTATGTAGCATTTCTGCCAATTCTATTCCGATTAATCCACCACCAACAATTACAGCACGTTTACAAATAGAATTGTTAGGTGCATATTTTTCTAAATTTTCTAAATCCTGTTTATGATACATTCCTAGAACACCTTTTAAATCTTGACCTGGCCATCCAAATTTATTGGGTTTAGAACCTGTAGCAATAATCAGTTTATCATAACTTAATTTTTCGCCGTCAGAAAACTCAATTTCATTCAATTTAGAATGTACTTTTGTAACAAACCCTTTTTTAAGATTGATGCGATTTTTATTCCAAAACCAAGGTTCATAAGGCTGTGTGTGTTCAAACTTCATGTGCCCCATATATACGTACATGAGCGCCGTTCTAGAAAAAAAATAATCAGTTTCTGCAGAAATAATTGTAATTTCTTTGTCTGAGTTTTTCCGGATATGTCTAGCTGCAGTAACACCAGAGATTCCATTTCCTATAATAACAATGTGTTCCATAAACTTGTTTGATGGCTATTCTGTCGATGCGTAAGTTACAAACTTAAAAAGATAATTTAATTTAGAATGGTTATAGATAAATAAGAAGTTTTTCACTTTGTAAAAATTCTTAATATTTAACAAATGTTTGATGGTGTTATTCTAAAAAATACTATAATTTAGGAGTTATGAAAACCAAATTATTACTGATTTTTTGTCTTGCGTTTTTTCAGTTTTCTTTTTATGGTCAAAACAAGAAAATAAACGGAATAAGCTTTGTCGCTTCGCGTTCTGCAATTGATTCAAAGCATGTTAAGCCAGTTTTGGAAGTGAATGGAAATTATGTAGCATTAATGCCTTTTGGTTTTTTCAGGGATATGGAAAATCCAAAAATCATATACAATTCAAATCGACAATGGTTTGGAGAAACTAGAAAAGGATTAGAACATTACGCAAAAGAATTTAAGAAAAGCAATGTAAAATTAATGATCAAACCTCAACTATGGGCTTCAAGAGGTTTATACACGGGTTATATAGAAATGAATTCTGAAGAAAATTGGAAGATTTTAGAAGAATCTTACGAGAAATTTATGTTAGAATTTGCTGATATTGCTCAGAAAATAAATGCAGATATTTTATGTATTGGTACAGAATTAGAAAAATTTGTTACCAAAAGACCAACTTATTGGAATCAATTAATCGTAAAAATTAAGAAAATTTATAAAGGTAAATTAACCTATGCCTCAAATTGGGATGAGTTTAAAAGAGTGCCTTTTTGGGATAAAATAGATTATATAGGTGTTGATGCTTATTTTCCTTTAAGTGATAAAAAAACACCTTCTGTCTTAGATTTTGAAAAAGGTTGGAAACCACATAAAGAGCAAATATTAAAGATTCAACAAAAATTTAACAAACCAGTTTTGTTTACCGAATATGGTTATAGAAGTGTAGATTTTAATGGTAAAAAACCTTGGGAATCAAATCGATTAGAAGGAGCTGTTAATTTAGAAGCACAGAAAAATGCAACCCAAGCTATTTTCAATCAGTTTTGGAAAGAGAGTTGGTTTGCTGGAGGGTTTATTTGGAAATGGTTTCATAATCATGAAAATGTTGGTGGTGAAAAGAACAACAGGTTTACACCACAAAACAAACCTACAGAAGCTTTGATAAAGAAATTGTATAAAATCAATTAAGAATAAAAAACTCAAAACATGATAAATGTTCTAATTTAGAATAAATCAATAACTTAAATTTGTTTTTATTCAAAAAGCATTCATCATGAAAAAAGTTATTGTTCCTATAGATTTTTCAGAACATTCAGAGCATGCATTAAAAGCTGCAGCACTTTTAGCTAAAAGAAATAATATTGAAATTGTTGCCTTGCATATGCTAGACTTAAATATAGCTTCATTAAGCGATAGCGCAAGTGATATCCAAGCACAGTCTGTTTTTTATTTAAAATTAGCTGAAAAAAAAATCAAAACTTTTTTAAAGAAAGAGTATTTAAAAGGACTAAACGTTACTCCTGTTATCAAGCATTATTTGTCATTTAGAGAAATTAATGAAATAGCTGAAGAGGTAAAAGCCGACTTAATTGTAATGAGTTCTCATGGTGTAAGTGGTATAAAAGAAATTTTTGTTGGCTCTAATACCGAGAAAGTTGTCAGATTTGCAACTATTCCTGTTTTAGTTTTAAAAGAAGAGTTGTTTGATTTAAATTTTGAAGATGTTGTGTATGCTACTGATTTTTCTGAAGAATCAATTCCGGCATATAAAAAAGCGCTACAGTTAATAGATTTTTTTGGGGCAGAATTACACTTGTTATTTGTAAATACGCCAAACGATAAGTTTAAAACTTCTACAGAAATGAAAGAAATGGCTGCTAATTTTTTAAATAAATCCGATCAGGATATCAGTAAACTTAAAGAAATTACTTTTGAATGTGAATCTACTATTGAAAAAGGAATTATAAGATTTTCGGATAGAATAGGGGCAGATTTAATTGCTGTAAGCACACATGGTAGAAAAGGATTGTCTCATCTCTTTGAAGGAAGCGTTGCAGAAGATTTAAGTAATCATTCTATGTTGCCAGTAGTTACAATAAAAATATAAATTTAAGTGGTTAAACACTGATGTTTTAGCAACACCCACCACCATCATAATGGAAAGTAGATTCGCTAATAAAAACATCATCTCTATTTAAAGCTGCAATTTGACCAGCTGTTTTATCACAAATAGCTAGAGGCTGGTTTTTCAATAAAATGTGTCCAGCTTTGTCATCAAAATATTCTTCATTCCCAAAATATATGGCAGCTTTTCCAGTAAAAACACAGGGTCCATCTGCTGGCATCGGATCTTTGATTGCAGCAACTTCAATAGATTCTATGTAAATTAACTCGTCTGTTGGATAATTTTTTGGATCTAAAATCCGGTACGGTTTTCTAGCTCTGATTTCTATAGTTCCAAAACCTGCATCTGTCAATGCTTTTACATAATCTGCAATTGTTAAACTTCCAGACAAACACAATGCACGCAAACGTTCGTCATTGCGTAATGTTTCATTCATGGGTTGCTCACAAGTTGGATCACTCATGACCAAACGTCCATGAGGTTTTAAAACTCTGTACATTTCTGAAATGGCTTTTTGCAAATCGTCTTCTTTAAAAATATTGAACAAACAATTCTGAGCAGCAACATCAATCGAATTGTCTTCAACGGGTAAATTCATGGCATCACCTTTTCGTAAATCAACAAATTCGCTTTTAAACCAATCGTTTTGTTCTTCTGCAATTTTAAAATTTTTACGAGAAGCTTCTAGCATTTCATCGACAACATCCAGCCCAATGACACCTCCTTTTTGTCTATTAAAATAAGCGAATTGTAACAATTCCATTCCGCCACCAACACCCACATACAATAGTTGAGGGTTGTTTGTTAAATCACGTGCATGCACCGTAGAACCACAACCGTAATTCATTTCTTGCATAATTTTAGGAATCTTTAATCCAGGTAATTCCCAAATAGGGTTAGTTGTGCAACACAATCCAACATCTGGTGTTAAGGCTGCTTCTTTATATACGTTATGTGTAGTTTCTAGGTAACTCATTTGTTATTTTGTTTGTCATTGCGAGGAAGTATGACGTGGCAATCTCATAAATAAGATTCCTTCATTACATTCGGAATGACGTTGTTAAACTATTTTAATTAGCTCTTTAAATAAAGTAATAATTTTTGGTTCTGCCTCACCAGCAACGGCAATAATTTCTGCAATATCAACTGGCTGTAAATTTTTTGGATCACATTCGTCTGTTAAAACCGAAATTGCGGCACAAGGCAAATCTAATTGTTTGGCAACGATCACTTCTGGAACAGTACTCATTCCAACAGCATCAGTTTCTAGTATTTGTAACATTCTATATTCTGCTCTCGTTTCTAATTGCGGCCCAACAACACTAGTGTATACACCAACTTTCAAATCGATGTCGTTTGCTTTCGCAATTTCTTGCAGTTGGGTATTCATTTTTTTAGAATAGGGCTCTAACATATCGGCAAAGATATTTCCAAAATCATTGGCGCCTTTAAAAGCTAAAGGAGAACTTCCTTGCAAATTGATGTGATCTTCAATCAGCATTAAATCTCCTTTTTTGTAATTTAAATTGATTGCTCCAGCAGCATTTGAAATCAATACCTGTTTAATTCCTAAACCGTGCATGGTTCTAATTCCGTAGGTAACTTCCCAAAGGCTATATCCTTCATAAACATGAAAACGCCCAGACATTACAATAACTTTTTTACCAGATAAGTTTCCGTAAATCAATTTTCCAGAATGAAACTCAACTGTTGCTTGCGGAAAATTTGGAATATCTTCATAGGCAATTTCTTTTTCAATATCGATTTCATCCACTAGTTTTCCTAAACCAGTTCCTAATACTACACCAACCTCAGGATGTATAATTCCGTTTGCTTTTAGAAAATTTATGGTTTCTTGTAGTTGCTGTTTTTTCATCTTATTGCTGAACTTGTTTTAGTATATTTTGTTGAACAATTTCTTGAATATCAGGATTCTTTTTACAAAAATCTGAATTTATTAAATCTTCAAAAGTATCTATATCATTTAAAACTTCAAGAATTCCAATTGATTTTTGTTGTTCTTTTAATTGTGATAAAGTTATCGCTAATAATTCAGATTGACTCCAAGGTTTATTTTGAAAAATGGAGGTATTCATTTTAGACATTCCGACAAGGTAATAACCACCATCTTCTGCTGGTCCAAAAACAACATCATTATGATGTAAGCTTTCAAAACCAGATTCTATAATTTCTTTTGAAATATCAGGTAGGTCAGATCCAATTAATAGGATGTTTTCATATCCCAAATAAAATCCATTTTGAAAGGCATTTTGCATTCTAATTCCCAAATCTTCCCCTTGTTGAACAAACTTTTTGTCATTTTTCCATTTTGAAGGGATGATGACGTCAGAAAAACAAATATGCTTATCTGCAGCAATTTTTGATGTAGCATTTTCTGTAATATCTACCAATTCGGCATACACTTTAAAAGCAGCAACATCACCAATAGTTTTAGCTAAGCGTGTTTTTACTTTGCCTAGGATGCTATTTTTTACAAAAACAATTAATAGATTTTTTTTCATGATTTATGCGACAACTCCTTGGCAACTACTTCCAGCTCCGGCTGTACAGCCATAGCAATGTTGATTGATACTAATATCTCTATTTTGCAACAATTCTTCGTTGTATTCAGAAATGTGTTTTATGGTGCTATTTACTTTTAAATTCAACATTTGATTAAAATCGCAGTCGTATAAGAATCCATCCCAACTAACAGAAATGGTATTGGTACACATTACATTTTTAACCGCTAAAGGATTATATGCTTCTACCAAAGCAAACATATAATCTTCATAATTATCTGAAGCAATCAAATAATCTAAAAATCGACTAATTGGTAAATTGGTAATGGCAAATAATTTGTTGAAATCAATATTAAATTCTTCTTTTAAGGCTTTTTTAAAATCGTTTTCTAAGGCTTGTTGATCTCCTGGTAAAAATGCTCCAGAAGGATTGTATACTAAATCTAATGTTAATGACGAGTCTTTCATCCCATACCCCACATCATTCAACATTTGCAATGCTTTGATAGATTTATCAAAAACACCATCTCCACGTTGTTTGTCTGTTTTTCCACGTGTCCAATGTGGCATCGAAGAGACTATATGTACATTGTGTTTTTTGAAAAATTCAGGCAAATCGTAATATTTTTTATTGGCTCTAATAATGGTCAAATTAGAACGCACAATAAAATCTTTGACACCAACTTTAGAAGCTTCTTCTACAAACCATCTAAAATTAGGGTTCATTTCTGGTGCGCCGCCAGTCAAATCTAAGGTATGAGCGCCTGTTTTTTTGATGACCTCTAAACATTGATTCATGGTTTCTAGGGTCATAATCTCTTTGCGGTCTGGACCAGCATCTACATGACAATGTGCACATACTTGATTGCACATATAACCTAAATTTAGTTGTAAAATTTCTAATTTATTTGGGTGTAAAGGAAACTGATTTGTTTCTTTTATCTTGTTCGCAAAAGTGGGCAACTCGTATTTAAAAATTCCGTTTGATAGAATTTCTATTTGCCGTTGCGTATTTGCTAAATCGTTATTTCTTGCTAAAAGAGATTTTTTCATGTATGCTGAACTAGTTTCAGTATCTTTTTATGAGATCCTGATTTTCATCAGGATAAGCGATTCATACAATTTTGTAAAAACAAAATTGGTTTTCTGCTTACATTTCTAATTTATTCACTTTGTTCATCATTTGAACTCCCATTACTAAAGTTGCTCCGCTTTTTATTGCGGCCCCAACATGTACTGCTTCCATCATTTCCTCTTTTGTAATTCCTCTTTGTAAACCATCTTTTGTATAGGCATCAATACAGTACGGACAATGCTCTGTGTGGGCAACAGCCAGAGCAATTAACGATTTTTCTTTTGCGGTTAAAGCACCTTCTTCAAATACTTTTCCGTAATAATCAAAAAATTTATTTCCTAGTTCTTCGCTCCATTCTGTAATCTTTCCAAACTTTCTTAAATCAGCTGGATCATAATATGATTTTGACATGTTATTTGTTTTATTCTTAAAAAAATAAAGATACTATTTTCCGATTAAACTCCAATCCTATTCTAAAAAACCAATTTTCTGTTTTTTTTGATTTTCATTTTAACGAATCTAAGTATAATTTGAGTTTTAGACGGAGTAATTTTGCTTTGTTTACAAAGTAAAGGTTAAAAAATCAATCAATGATTTCCTCTCCAATTTTTAGATTGAATTTCCTTCTAAATAGATATACTAAAAGATATAAAACGGGCGTGTCTAATGCTGCAATTAGTATTTTAAATAAGAATCCGCTTAACAATAAGCCAACAAAAATTTCCCAAGGGAGTACGTTAAAAGAGCACAATAAAAACAAGACCGTAAAGGTGTCTATAAATTGAGATGTAAAGGTTGAAAAGTTATTACGTAACCATAAATGCTTACCGTTGGTTTTCTTTTTCCAAAAATGAAAAATACGAATGTCAATAAATTGGGCAGCTAAATAGGCTAGCATAGAAGCAAGAACAGCTAAAGGAGATAATCCGAAAACTCTAGAAAAAGTGCCATCATCTATGGGTGAGTTAGAAATTGCGGGAGCTGCATTTGAAATTAAGATAATCAACATAGAAAAAAATGAAGCGAAAATTCCAGTAATTACAACTTGATTTGCTTTTTTCTTACCATAAATTTCGGATAAAACATCTGTAATTAAAAAGGTAATAGGGTAGGGTAAAATTCCAACAGATATTTCAAAACGATAGATACCAAAAGGTTCCCAATAAAAAAACTTTTGAAATATCAAGTTAGAAGTAACTAATGAAGCGATAAATAATGCCGCTAAAATTAAATAGATAACTTGAGCAGATGATTTTTGGTTGGCAGTCATTTAACGAAGTTACTAATTTCCTGTGATTTTAAAAATTTGTATGTTTGCAACTTTAAATAAAAGACAAAGTGGAATCGTTTTTTAACGATTGCATCAGAAAACAAAAAAACAAATAGAAAAGTAAATATGAAAGCATATATTTTTCCAGGTCAAGGGGCTCAATTTTCAGGAATGGGTTTAGATTTATACGAAAAATCTACAATCGCTCAAGAGTTATTTGAACAGGCCAATAAAATTTTAGATTTTGCAATTACAGATATCATGTTTGAAGGAACTGCAGAGCAATTAAAAGAAACAAAAGTAACTCAGCCAGCTATTTTTTTACACTCTGTAATTTTAGCAAAAGTTTTAGGAGATGCTTTTAAGCCAGAAATGGTAGCAGGACATTCTTTAGGAGAAATTTCTGCATTGGTTGCAAACGGAGTCTTGACTTTTGAAGATGGATTGACATTAGTTTCTAAACGTGCTTTAGCAATGCAAAAGGCATGTGAAATCCAAAAATCTACAATGGCTGCAATTATTGGTTTAGAAGATAAAATAGTTGAAGAAGTGTGTACAGAAATTGATGGTGTAGTCGTTGCAGCAAATTACAATTGCCCTGGGCAATTAGTGATTTCTGGCGAAGTTGAATCTGTTGAAAAAGCTTGTGAAGTCTTAAAAGGAAAAGGAGCAAAAATGGCTGTAGTGTTACCAGTTGGTGGCGCGTTTCATTCACCAATGATGGAGCCAGCAAGAGAAGAGCTAGCTGCTGCAATTGAAGCGACAACTTTTAGTCAGCCAACTTGCCCAGTATATCAAAATGTTACGGCTACTGCAGTTACAAACCAAGATGAGATTAAGAAAAATTTAATGGTTCAGTTAACGGCTCCTGTTAAATGGACACAAACAATTCAGCAAATGATAGCTGATGGAGGAACTGAGTTTATAGAAGTTGGTCCAGGAAAAGTGCTTCAAGGATTGATGCGTAAAATTGATAGAAATGTAGCTGCAAGTGGAGCTGCTTTTGAATAATAAAATAGTATTTAAAATTAAAACCCACTGAATTTCAGTGGGTTTTTTTATTTTTTACTTAGAGAGTAAGCAATCTTCACAATCTTTAATTTCACCATAATACGTTTCTCTGTATTTGTGAAGTGTTTCTAAAGGAATAATGTTTAAAAACGTTTTTTTAATGTAGGTAACTCTTGTGTGTAGTCTACCCATTTTTGGGGTAAATCTTTTTTCTAAACGAGTTTCTCTTTTAATTTTAATCAGTTTCATGTTGTCTTTTATCATTAAATTAATAAGGTGTAAAGATACGTACATGAACGCGCCGTGTCAATTGTAAAATGTTAAAACATTAATTTACAGCTCATTAATATTATATTGAAAATGAGATTGGGTAATTATTGAAGATATGTTAATTATATGTAGTTTTGTTTAAGTATTTCTTATGTAAAAACGGTTGTTTTTTCATTAAAAACACCTAAAACTGCTTAAAAATGAGCAAAAAATGCTAAAAAAAGTTAAAAATTGAATGTTTTTGTAAAAAATGGTTTTCTAAAACCATTTCTTTCTTTTGAAATAGATTAACATTCCAACAGCAATGACCAACATAACTCCCAACATGATGAAGTAGCTATATTTGTAATGCAGTTCTGGCAAAACATCAAAGTTGGTTCCGTAAATCCCTGCTATAAAAGTAAGAGGGATAAAAACTACTGAAAATACAGTTAAGAATTTCATAATGTCATTCAACTTTGTACTCATTGAGGTATGATAAATATTTAATTGATCGGATAATATTTCTCGATAACTGTCAGAAATTTCTATTGCGTGATTGATGTTATTTTGTAATTCTTTAAAATGAATATGGTTTTTATGATTGATAAAATCAGAATCTATTTTTGTTAGATTTAATAACATTTCTCTCGTTGGTAAAATGTTTTTCCTTAAATAATTTAATTCTTTTTTGTGAGTATTTATACTATCTATAATAGATTTATCTTGGTTTTGTAATAGTTCTTCTTCTAGGTTTTCAATTTTATCTCCAAGTACACTTAAAATATAAATGTAATTATCAACAACTACATCTAATAAGGCAAAAAGTAAATAATCTGGACCAGAACTGATAATTCTTTTTTTCTGTTTACGAATGCGATTTCTTACCGGTTCAAAAACATCACCCACTTTTTCTTGAAATGAAATTAAAACAGATTTGGTTACAATTAAGCTGAGATTTTCAAATGAAATTAAGTTGCTTGTTTCGCTAACCTGTAGCATTTTTATGGATAAAAATAAACAATTATCATGCTCTATTACTTTTGGTCTTGAATGTGCATTCATTACATTGGCAATAATAAAATTGTCAAATTGAAAACCATCTGCAATTTCTTGCATTATAGTTGTTTGGTCAATTCCGTCTACATTAAACCAGGTTGTAGATTTTTTTTCCTGGTAGGCAAGGGCTTCTTGGATTGAGTTAATTGGAATTTCTTCTAGATTATATTTGTCGTAATCGATAATTCGAAGTACGGTTTTTTCTGTCTTTTTTTTACCAATAAAAATCAATTCATCAGGAGATGCACCTATTTCATTTTGCTGTTTTTTTATAAACCTAGCCATAGAAAGATTAATTTAAGAACCTAACATTCGTAAGATTCGTATGTGAAAGATAATTTTTTTATTTAAAACAACACGAATTAGTGTTGTTTTAATTGCCATTTCCAAGCTGAAGTTAGAGCTTCTTCTAGGCTTTTTTCTGTTTTCCAGTTTAGTTCTTTATTAGCAATAGTTGTATCTGCGTATGCAGCAGTAACATCTCCTTCACGTCGGCCAACAATTTTATAATTTAATTTCTTTCCAGAAACATTTTCAAAAGTTTTAATGACTTCTAAAACAGAGCTTCCTTTGCCTGTTCCTACATTAAAAAATTCAAAATTTGCTTTATTCTTCTTGTTGATAAGCCTTTGAAGAGCAGCAATATGCGCTTTTGCTAAATCGACCACATGTATATAATCACGAATAGCTGTACCATCTTTTGTAGGATAATCATCGCCAAAAACAGAGAGTTCTTTTCTAATTCCTGCTGCAGTTTGTGTGATAAACGGAATTAAATTTTGAGGAACGCCTAAAGGTAATTCTCCAATTTTTATGCTGTCATGTCCGCCAATCGGATTGAAATATCTCAATGCAATTGCATTTAAATTGTAGGCATTACAGCTTTCTTTGATAATTTCTTCTCCTATTTGCTTGGTGTTTCCGTAAGGAGATTCTGCAGGTTTTGTAGGTGCATTTTCTGTAATAGGTAATTCATCAGCTTGACCGTAAACAGTACAAGAAGAGCTAAAAATAAAGTTGTCTAGTTTTCTATTTTTCACCTCTTGTAATAAATACACCAAAGAGCCAACATTGTTTTCGTAATAATCTAAGGGTTTTTGCACACTTTCACCAACGGCTTTAAAAGCAGCAAAATGAATAATACCATGAATAGTGTTATTTTCAAAAAAAGAAGTTACCTCGTTTTTAATTCGTAAGTCAATTTGATGAAATTCAGGTTTTACACCAGTAATTTCTGTAATGTTGTCTAAAACTTCAATGGTTGTGTTTGATAAATCATCAATAATTACAACATTAAAACCTGCATTTTGTAATTCTACAACGGTGTGAGATCCAATAAAACCTAGGCCACCAGTAACCAATATTCTTTTCATAATTAAATATATTGTCAGTTCGAGTGTTTTTATGTAGTGAAAACAGAATAAAAATGTATCGAGAACAATGAATTACATCTCGATACAAATTTGTTTTACAAATTCACTCGATGTGACATTTTGTTTTGTTAAACAAAATCTAAAATAGTCTGAGTTATAAACTCCAACTGATCTTTTTCTAATTCGGTATGCATTGGTAAAGAAATAACAGTTTCAATCAATTTGTTTGTTACCGTAAAATCGTTTTCATTATAACGCTCATCTGCATAGGCTTTTTGTGCATGCAATGGAACAGGATAATAAATAGCATTCGGAATGTCATTCTCTAATAAATGTTTGTGCAACGCGTCTCTTTTTCCGTTCGTTATTTGCAATGTATATTGATGAAAAACATGGCAATTACAAGTATCGCAAATTGCACCACAAGATTTTGTTGTAGGTGTTATAATATTTGGATTATTTGCAAATGCATTGTTATAAAAACGTGCAGCATTTCTTCTTGCTTCACAATACGAATCTAAGTGAGGTAATTTTGCTTTTAATACTCCAGCCTGAATAGAATCTAAACGAGAATTTACCCCAACAACATCATGATAATAACGTGTGTACATTCCGTGATTTACGATTCCGCGAAGTGTATGAGCTAAGTCATCATCATTGGTGAAAATAGCACCACCATCACCATAACAGCCTAAATTTTTAGAAGGGAAAAAAGAAGTCGTTCCAACATGTCCAATGGTTCCAGCTTTTTGTTTTGTTCCGTTTGCAAACGTATAATCTGCTGCAATTGCTTGTGCATTGTCTTCAATAACATATAAGTTGTGTTCTTTAGCAATCTCTAGAACGGCCTCCATATTTGCTACTTGACCAAATAAATGAACAGGAACAATTGCTTTTGTTTTTGGAGTAATTGCTTTTTTTAAAGCATCAATATCTATATTATAGGTATCAGCTTCAACATCGACCAAAACAGGAGTTAATTTTAACAATGCAATCACTTCTACTGTGGCAGCAAACGTAAAATCAGCAGTAATTACTTCATCACCTTGCTCTAATCCTAAGCCCATCATTGCAATTTGTAGTGCATCTGTTCCGTTTGCACACGGAATCACATGTTTTACATCTAAATAGTTTTCTAAATCTGCTTGAAATTGATGTACTAAAGGTCCATTGATGTAAGTAGAAGAACTTAACACTTCTTCTATTGAAGAATCAACAACATCTTTAATTTTTGCATATTGACTTTGTAAGTCAACCATTTGAATTTTTTTCATCTAATTTGTTTTAGAAACAGTTGCAAAAGTACAAAATTATACCTGTTTAAAGTAGTTTCTTTTTTGAATGATTTTCTATTATCTTTGATGAAATTCAAATTCATATTCATGAAAGTTCTCAAAAAAGTACTAAAGGTTGTTGTTGTATTAGTCGTTTTAATTTTTATTGGACTTTGGTTGTTTAGCAGAACTTTACACCCAACGTATAATGGAGAGTTAGATTTAGCCAATATTTCTGATGAAGTTACCGTGTATTATGATGAGGTTGGTGTGCCACACATCAACGCTCAAAATCAAAAGGATGCATTTACTGCTTTAGGTTATGTACATGCACAAGATAGATTATGGCAAATGGAATTGATACGAAGAATTGCAGCAGGAAGACTGGCAGAAATTTTTGGAAAAGAATTGATTAAAACAGATAAGTTTTTCTCTGGATTGGGAATTGAGGAAGCCTCTTCAAAGACCATAAAAACCCTCGATAAAAATTCTGAAGCCTACAAATTAACGATGGCATATTTGGACGGAATTAATCAATTTATGGAAAATGGACCGACGCCTATTGAGTTTTATTTAGTTGGAGTTGATAAAGAAAAATACACCATAAAAGATGTGTATAATGTGTTTGGTTATATGGCATTTAGTTTTGCAGCGGCTCATAAAACAGACCCGATGTTGAATGAAGTAAAAGAAAAATTAGGCGCAGCTTATTTTAATGAAATTAGTTTGTCAAATGTTAAAAATACCGAATTAATTCAGAATGAAAAGAAACCTATTTTAACAGCAAGTGTTGCTGCTGCAATGCAAGATTTGTATAAAAATTTACCATTATCGCCATTTATTGGAAGTAATTCTTGGGTAATTGGTGCTGATAAAACTAAAAATGGGCGAGTAATTTTTGCTAATGACCCTCATATCGGATATGCACAACCTTCTGTTTGGTATCAATCACATATCAAAACTCCAGGTTATGAAATGTACGGATTCAATTTAGCGCTTTCTCCATTTTCATTAATCGGACATAACAGAGAATATGCATACGGAATGACCATGTTTGAGAATGATGATATCGATTTTTATTTTGAAAAGAATAACCTAAACAATCCAAATGAATATCTAACAGAAAATGGATATAAAACGTATGATGTTATAGAAAAAAGAATCAAAGTAAAAGACGAAAAAGACTCTGTTTATCAAATAAAGGTTAGTCAGCATGGTCCAATTATGAATGATTTAATTGAGCATATTGATGATAAAAGACCATTGGCCATGCAATGGATTTACACGAAGCTAAATAACGAATTGTTAGAGTTGTCACATCAAATGTCTCATGCTAATTCTCTTGCAGAATTTAAAAATGCAGCAAGTAAATTACACGCACCTGGGTTAAACATTATGTATGGTGATGCAAAAAATAACATCGCTTGGTTTGCTTCCGGAAAATTGTATAAATATAGAGAAGGAGTAAACACAAAAACCATTTTAAATGGAGCTTCTGGAACAGATGAAATCTTAGAGTATTTTGATTTTGAGGAAAATCCAATGTCAATAAATCCAAGTATCAATTATGTGTATTCTGCAAATAACCAGCCAGATTCTATTAAAAACGGATTGTATCCAGGCTATTATTTACCAGAAGATAGAGCAAAGCGAATTGTGAGTTTGTTAGAAGCTAAAAACGATTTTACCAAAGAAGATGTTGCTAACATGATTTATGATGTTACTTCTGCAACCGTATCTTCTAATATTGCAAGTTTAGCAACCGGAATCGATACAAAGAGCTTAACACCAAGTGAAAAATTAAGCTTGAATTATTTATCTAAATGGAATGGTTTCTACGGAGAAAAAGAAATAGCTCCAACTATTTACAATCGATTTATCTATGAGGTTTTGGTAGCGACTTATAAAGATGAAATGGGTAAAAGCTTTAGTCAATTTATAAATACACCTTACCAAGACAAGGCATTTGTAGAGCAAATTGTAAGAGAAGAATCTGTTTGGTGGGACGATTTACATACCAAAAACAAAAAAGAAACAAGAACAGACATTATTACCAGTTCATATAAAAAAGCCATTGCCTTTTTAGGAAATCAATTGGGTGAAAATGTGCAAGATTGGACTTGGGATCGAGTGATTTCCGTTGAATATCCGCACGCTTTAGGAAAAGTTGCAGCATTACGCAGCTATTTTAATGTTGGACCGTTTAAGACTAGAGGAGGAAACGAAGTAATCAACAACCAGATTTTCAATTTAGATAGTACAGGGGTTTATAAAATTACAGCAGGGCCATCTACACGTAGAATTGTTGATTTTTCTGATGTAGAAAACGGCTTGGGAATTTTACCAACCGGACAATCTGGAAATGTGTTTAGTCCACATTATAAAGATCAAGTTCAAAAATATGTGGATGGCGAATTTGTCAAAATGAGCCTCAATGAGGCATATATTAAGAAAAGCAAAAATAAGTTGGTGTTTAAGGCGAAGAAATAGTATTTCCTCTTCTACACAATGACCAAAATAGTCTAAACTTCCTTATAAACTTGTTCAAACGGAATTCTAAAACGTTCACCGTAAACGCCTTTTTCGGTTCTAATTCCGCATGAAACAATCATGTTTATTTCTGCACCAATTGGTAAGCCCAATACGCGTTTTACGCGCCAAGTATCTGATCCTTCCATTGGGCACGTATCATAATTGATTGCTGCCATGCTAGTCATAAAATTTTGTGCCGCTAAACCACATGTTTTGTGGACCACAATTCGCATGTCTTTTTGACGAACTTCTCTATAAATAGGTCTAAAAATTCCGGTAATTAAAATCATAATATACTTTAACCAACCAAAAATTCCGAAGAAATCTGCATAGGCAAACGGAATAATTTTTCCGTAATAATTTCTGGCAACTTTTTCTCTGCTACTTTGTTCTGCTTTCGGGTTGTTTTTTCCAAAAACCGAATCCATAAAAGCTAAATTTGCTTTGGCACGTTGTTTCCATAAATCTTTTCGAACAACAAACACCACTAATTGCTGTGCTGTTTTTGCCGCATTTTGATTGAAACAAAAAGGGGCAATTTTTGCAATCATGTCTTTTGATGTAATGTGATAAAACTCCCACAATTGCATGTTGCTACTATTAGGTGCTAAGCTTGCTTGCTCAATACATTTTTTTACTAAAGAGGTATCTAGTGGTTTTTTTTGATCAAATATTCTTACAGAACGCCTGTATTGTATAGCTTCTGAAACTGTTTTTTCGTTTGTCATGTTGCTTTTATGAAAATAATTTCATGAATGTTTTTAATGTTTTTAGTTTTCCTTTGTAAGGAGCATATCTCATTGGAAGATCTAACCAATTGTAGCGTCTAGTTACTCCTTTTTTGTGTGAAAATAAATCGAATGTTTGCTTGCCGTGATAAGAACCGATTCCGCTTTCTCCAACGCCACCAAAAGGCAAATGATGATTTGCAAAATGGACCGTTGTATCATTAATGGTTCCTCCTCCAAATGAATATTTGGTAATCATTTTATTTGCAAATTTTTTATTTCCAGAAAATACGTAGAGAGCTAGCGGTTTTTCATATTTATGGATGATGTTTTCAAGGTCTTTTTCAGTTTCATAGGAAATTACAGGAGAAATAGGTCCAAATATTTCACCTTTCATTACTTCACTATCCAAACTAGGTTCGTCAATTAAAGTGGGAGCAATGTAATTGTCTTCTCGGTTTGTTTTTCCGCCAACTAAAAAGGTTTCATTTTCTAACATAGAAGCTAATCGGTCAAAGTTTCGTTTATTTACAATCCGTGGATAATCTTTAGAGTCTTCTGGATTTTTGCCATACGCAATTTCAATTTCACTTTTAAAACAACTTACAAAGTTGTCTTTTACAGATTTGTGAATCAACAAATAATCTGGCGCAATACAAGTTTGCCCGCCATTGATAAATTTCCCCCAAACAATTCTTTTTGCAGCTAACTTTATATTAGCAGTTTCGTCAATAATGCAGGGGTTTTTTCCTCCTAATTCTAGAGTAACCGGAGTTAAAAACGCTGCTGCTGCTTTGGCAACAATTTTACCTACCTGAACACTTCCTGTAAAGAAAATATAATCCCAGCGTTCTGCTAACAATTCGGTAGAAACTTCCACGCCACCTTCAACAACAGCAACCAAGTTTTTATCGAAAACCAATTCGATAATTTCTTTGGTTATTTTACTGGTGTTTGGTGTTAATTCAGAAGGCTTTAAAATCACGGTATTTCCTGCGGCGATGGCTCCAATTAACGGAACTAGGGCCAATTGATATGGGTAGTTCCAAGGAGCGATTATTAAAACGGCTCCGTAGGGTTCTTTGTAAATTTTACTAGAAGACGGAAAGTTTAATAGAGCGGGAGTAACATGCTGAGGTTTTGCCCAATAATTTATATTTTTGATTGTTCTTTTCAATTCAGAAATGACAATTGATGTTTCTGTCATTACACTTTCGTATTCAGATTTTTTAAAATCCAAATACAAAGCATCAACAATCTGTTTTTCTTTTTCTAAAACAACTGTTAATAGTCTTTTTAAAAGTTGTTTTCTTTCAGAAATATTTTTGGTTTGTTGATCTGCAAAATGATTTTTTTGCGCTTGAACGAGTGCTGGAATATTCATAAATCCTATTGTTCTTTAAGTTTTGTGTTCATCACCGAAAACCATAATGGCGGAATTAATGCTAAGATCACCATTCCTGGATAACCAGTGGGCATTTGTGGACTTTCTGGTAACGATTTTAATAATTGATAATGTTTGCTCCCGTTGTAATGATGGTCTGAATGTCGCGATAAATTAAACAACATCAGTTTGCCAATCACATGATCTGAGTTCCAAGAATGTGTTCTTTTTACTTTTTCATACCTACCTGTTTCAGATTGTTCTCTTAAAAGTCCATAATGTTCAATATAATTGACACTTTCTAATAATAAAATTCCGATGATCGAAGCTGCAACAAAGCAACTCAGCACAAATAATCCGAAGACATAATAAATAGCGCCCAGTAAAATGAAGTTTGCCAACGTGTAGATAACCATTCTATTTTGATAATGAAACCAACTTCTTCCAGATAATTGTAAGCGTTTATTTTCTAATTGCCAAGCTTGTTTATAACTGGTAAAATGAGAGCGAATCCAAAAGCTATATAAAAGCTCGCTTTTTCTTGCTGTTGCAGCATCTTTTGGTGTGGCAACATTTAAATGATGTCCAGCATTATGATATGGTAAAAAATGCGTATTTAAAGAGCTTAGCAATAATATTTCTCCTAAAAATTCATCAAATCTGTTGTTTCTGTGACCTAATTCGTGTCCAACATTTATACCAATTGTTCCACACATTAGGCCCATTCCAAAGACTCTTCCAATCAATTCCAAGGCAGTTAAATTGGGTTCTTGAATTGCATAAAAAAATAAATACAAGAAATACAATTGTACAGGAATTGTTAAGTATAAAATATACGTATACATTTTATTTTCTTTTTCAATTTGTTCTTGTTCTTTGCTGTAATTTTCTGCAGTTGGCTTGAAGAAAAATTCTAAAAGAGGCACCAACCCGAAAAATAGAATCAAGGGTAAAAACGTATACCATCCATTCATGGTAAACGAAAAATAAACACTAATAGGTAGTGAAAAAACAGTTAAAAATTTTAGGCTTTTCATCTGATAAATGATTTCTGCCTAAATATACAAAATTAAGTACACGAATCCCAAATAGGATCTTTAGTTAAAGGAGCTGTAATTGAAATTGTTTCTTTACTTACAGGATGCGTAAAATTGATGTTTCGAGCATGTAAGTGAATACTTCCATCTTTATTACTTCTGTTAAATCCATATTTTAAATCGCCCTTAATAGGAGACCCAATAGTAGATAATTGACATCTAATTTGATGATGACGACCCGTTTCTAAATCGATTTCTAATAATGAATAATTATCTAGTTTTTTAATGGTTTTATAATGTAGAACAGCTTTTTTACTACCTTCAACTTCGTTGGTATATGCTGTAGATTTGTTGTTTTTTGGATTCTTTTTTAAGAAATTAATTAAAGTGTCAAATTCTTTTTTTGGTTGATTTTTTACAACAGCCCAATATGTTTTCTGAATGGTTTTTTCTCGAAGCATTTTGTTTAAACGTTCTAATGCTTTAGAAGTTCTTGCAAAAATAATCACACCACTAGTGGGTCTGTCTAACCTGTGAACAACGCCTAAAAAAACATCACCTGGTTTGTTGTATTTTTCTTTGATGTATTCTTTCACAACATCACTCAAAGGCTTGTCGCCAGTTTTATCGCCTTGCGTAATATCTCCAGCACGTTTATTTACAATAACAATATGATTGTCTTCAAATAAAACCTGTAAATTTTCTTTTGTAGATAACATGACTGTTATTTAAAATTATCTGCAACGTCTACATTTATGTTTTCAATAAAATCTAAAACTTCTTTTCTTCCAAGACTTGTTGATGAAGAGGTTAAAAATGATTGAGGAAGGCTTTCCCAGTATTGCAATAATTTCTTTTTGTAAGAGGTAATTTGTTTGTTGATTTTTGAGCTTCCTAATTTATCAGCTTTGGTAAAAATAATGCAAAACGGGAGTTGGTTTTCACCCAAAAACTGCATAAATTCTAAATCAATTTTCTGCGGATCATGTCTACAGTCAATTAAAACAAACGTACAGACTAAGTTCTGGCGTTGTTTAAAATAATCTTCTATAAATTTTTGAAATCCGGCACGCATTTTTTTTGAAACTTTAGCGTAGCCGTAACCAGGTAAATCTACTAAGAACCAAGATTCATTTATTTTAAAATGATTGATTAGTTGTGTTTTTCCAGGGGTTCCAGAAATTTTGGCCAAATCTTTACGCTCCATTAACATATTGATTAATGAAGATTTTCCAACATTAGATCTGCCAATAAAAGCATATTCAGGAATAAATTCTGTTGGACATTTAGCAACATCGGTATTGCTAATGATAAAATCTGCCGATTTGATTTTCATTTGAAATTAAATATTTCTTGTAGTAAGCCAAGTGTCTAATACATTATTAAACTCTTCAGGTCTTTCCATCATTGCTGCATGACCACATTTATCTATCCAAAACAAATCAGAATCTGGTAAAAGTTTGTCAAAATCTACTGCAACCTGTGGCGGAGTAACCCTGTCTTGTTTACCCCAAATTAAACATGTTGGTTGCTTCATTTTTGGTAAATCGTTAGCCATATTATGTCTGATGGCACTTTTTGCAATTGCTAAAGTTCTTATCAAAGAACTTCGGTCGTTAATTACAACATACACATCATCAATCAATTCTTCAGTAGCAATGGCTGGGTCATAAAAAACATCACGTGCTTTTTTAGTTACATAACCTCTGTCTCCTCTTCTTGGGTAACTATCTCCCATAGAGTTTTCGTACAATCCAGAACTTCCAGTAAGTACTAGAGCTTTTACTTTATCAGGATAATGTTTAGAAAAATACAGCCCTATGTGTCCGCCTAACGAGTTTCCAACAAGAATTACGCGCTCTAATTTTTTAAATACAATAAAGTCATTTAAAAATTTTGCTAAGTTTTTAATGTTTGTTTTTAATAACGGTAAAGAATATAAAGGTAATTCTGGAATTAAAACTTTATAGCTTTTGTTAGAGAAATAATTAAAGGTTTCATCAAAATTGCTCAACGCCCCCATTAGGCCATGCAATATAACTATTGCTTGTCCTTCACCTGCTTCTGCATACGTAAACTTACCTTCTTTAATTAAGTTTTCTGTCATGGTCTAAATTGATTTGACTTTGTGGCAAATGTAGTTTTTTTTTGGCACATATACATTTTTTATCCAAAGAGCAAAAAACGAAACGTATGTGCTGAAGGGTCAATATTTTAGAGAAAAAATCGTTTTTTATAATAATGTGGTAAAAAGTGGTAAAAAGTGGTAAAAAATTTTTACTTTTGAAAATCGAAGCAATGAGTAAATAACTGAATGAATTTAATTGGTACATACGAATGTAAAGCTGATGCTAAAGGGAGGGTGATGTTTTCATCTGCTCTTAAGAAGCAGTTGATGCCTGTTGTATCTGAAGGGTTTGTAGTTAAAAGAGCTGTTTTTCAGTCTTGTTTGGAATTGTATCCAATGAAAGAATGGAACTTGATGATGGATAAAATCAATACGTTAAATCGTTTTGTAAAAAAGAACAATGATTTTATTAGAAGGTTTACGGCTGGAGTTAAAGTAGTGGAATTAGATGCTTCTGGAAGATTATTGATTCCTAAAGATTTATGTCAATTTGCAGGAATAGAAAAACAAGTTGTTTTGTCTTCTGCAGTTAACATTATTGAAATTTGGGACAAAGATAATTATGAAAAAGCAATTGATAATGCAGCTGTTGATTTTTCAGAATTAGCAGAAGAGGTGATGGGAAATACACAAGCAGATGAGTTATCATAACCCGGTTTTGTTAAAAGAAAGCGTTGATGCTTTAAATATTAAAGAAAACGGAATTTATGTTGATGTTACGTTTGGTGGTGGTGGACATTCTAGAGAAATATTGAGTTGTTTAGGGAAAGACGGAAAACTGTTTGCTTTTGATCAAGATCCAGACGCACAAGAAAATAAGATTGATGATGAACGCTTTATTCTGATTGCAGAAAACTTTAGACATATCACAAGGTTTTTAAAATTTTATAGGATAAAAAAAGTAGATGGAGTTTTAGCTGATTTAGGAGTTTCATCACATCAATTTGATGTGGCAGAAAGAGGTTTTTCTACTCGATTTGATGGAGATTTAGATATGAGGATGGATCAGAAAAGTGAAATTTCTGCGAAACAGATTATTAATAAATATGAAGAAGAAAAACTAGCAGATGTTTTGTTTTTGTATGGAGAATTGAGAAGTGCAAGGGCATTGGCAAAAACAATTGTAGAAGCAAGAGTAGAACAAGAAATCGAAACAAGTTTTCAATTAAAAGAAGTGTTAAAAAGCCATTTGCCAAAAGCAAAGGAGCATAAAATTTTAGCTCAGATATATCAAGCTATTCGAATAGAAGTAAATCAAGAGTTAGAAGTATTGAAAGAGTTTTTAAATCAAATTCCTGATTTATTAAATGAAGATGGCAGGTTAAGTGTAATCTCTTATCATTCTTTGGAAGACAGATTGGTCAAGAGGTTTATAAGAACAGGTTTATTTACCGGTGAACCTGATAAAGATTTTTATGGGAATACAAATGAACCCTTAAAAAAAGTAGGAAAATTAATAGTCCCTACGCAAGCTGAAGTAAAAATAAATAACAGAGCACGTAGCGCAAAATTAAGAGCGGCAACATTAAAATAGAACAATGGCAAAAATAAAAAGAAATATTTACGATTTATTACGTGGAAGCTTTCTTACAGATGCATCAGCATTTAAAAACTGGCGCATTATCATTTTTGTAGTTGCATTGGCTCTTTTTATGATTTCTAGTTCGCATAGAGCAAACAGAAAAGTAATTGAAATTTCTGAGCTAAATAAAAAGAAAAGAGAGTTAAGAGCAGAATATGTTGATACTGGAACCATTTTAATGCGAATGAAAATGGAATCAAACATTCGACAGAAGGTAAAATCTAGAGGAATTATTCCATCAACAACATCTCCACAAAAAATAAAAATCATCAGAAAAAAGAACTAACCTTGGCAACCATAAAAAAGAGCATATTAAACAAACTATATATAGTCACTGCTTTAATGACCCTTTTTTTTATTGTAATTATTGGAAGAATTATAGACATTCAATATTTACAAGGAGACGAATACAGAAAGCTTTCTGTAGAAAGCACCGTTAAAAACGATACTATTTTTTCTAACAGAGGAAATGTATATGCAGCAGACGGAAACTTATTGGCAACATCAATGTATAAGTACACAATCCGAATGGATTTGGTTGCAATAAATAGCTCAATTTTCGAAAAAAACATCAAAGATTTATCAAACTCATTATCAGAATTGCTTGGCAAGCCATCTTCCTTTTATCAGCAAAAATTAAGAACTGCTCGTAAACAGAAAAACAGGTATTTGTTGATTGCAAGAAACTTGGGGTACAATGATTATATGAAAATGAGACAGTTTCCGATTTTTAAGCTAGGTCCGTATAAAGGCGGATTTATTACAGAACAAAAAACCATTAGAGTTAGACCTATTGGTAAAATAGCTGAAAGAACAATTGGGTATGATGATTATAGAGGAGGTGCAGGAATTGAAGGAGCTTTTACAAAATATTTAGAAGGAGAAAATGGATGGCGATTAAAACAAAAAATAGCCAAAGGACAATGGAAACCTATTAATGATGTAAATGAAAAAGAACCGTTAGACGGAAGAGATGTTATTACAACATTAGATGTTAATATTCAAGACATCACACATCATGCTTTGTTAAAACAAATGGAATATTTTGAAGCAGAGCACGGAAGTGCAATTGTTATGGAAACTGCAACTGGAGAAATAAAAGCAATTGCAAATCTTGGAAGAACTTCTAAAGGAACTTATTACGAGAAAAGAAATTATGCGGTTTGGGAGTCTCATGAGCCAGGTTCAACCTTTAAGTTGGCGAGTTTAATGGCCGCTTTAGATGATAAAGTGATTGACACATCGACTGTTGTAGATACGGGTAACGGAATTTTAATGTTGCATGGAAGTAAAGTTGAAGATTCACATCGAGGCGGATATGGAAAAATATCAGCAGCAAGAGTTTTTGAAGTTTCTTCAAATGTTGGTATCGTAAAACTGATTAAAAAGCATTACGATGATGACCCTATGAAGTTTGTAAACAAAATGAGGTCATTTGGGTTGGATAAAAAACTTGGACTGCAAATTCAAGGAGAAGGAACTCCTTTTATTCCTTTTCCTGGAAACAAAAGAAACCCTTGGAATAAAATTTCTTTAGAATGGATGGCTTGGGGTTATGGTGTTTCTCTAACACCACTTCAAACATTAACCTTTTACAACGCAGTTGCAAATAACGGTCAAATGGTGAAGCCAAGATTTATTAAAGAGCTTCGTGTTCAGAATAAAACAGAAAAAGTTTTTGAAAAAGTAGTTCTAAAAGAAAGAATTGCAAGTCAGGAAACCATACATAAAGTTAGAAAAGTAATGGAAAATGTTGTTATAAAAGGAACAGCAGAAAATATTTACTCTCCCAATTTTTCTATGGCTGGTAAAACGGGTACCGCTAAAAAATGGGTGGACACACATACAGATAATGAAGGCAAACGCATCATTGGACATTATTCAAACACCTATTATGTAGCCTCTTTTGCAGGTTTTTTTCCTGCGGATAAACCAAAATATTCTTGCATTGTTGTAATTCATGAGCCAAACAAAAAGAAAGGGTATTACGGAGCAACAGTAGCAGCGCCCGTATTTAAAGAAATTGCTCAAAAAATTTACACTACTACCCCAATGAGTGTTCAACAAGTTTCAGGTGAGCCTAAGATTACTGGATTAGATTCTAAATATCAAGACTATTATAAAAATTTACAAAAAGAACACGATGTGGTTCCAGATGTAAAGGGAATGTCTGGAATGGATGCGGTTTCGTTACTAGAAAATTTAGGTTTAAAAGTAAAGTTTGAAGGCGTTGGAAACGTAATGAAACAATCAATAAATGAAGGGTCAAAATTTAAAAAAGGAGATACAATCCTATTAAAATTGTCATAAAATATGTTGAAAAATTTAAAAGACATATTATATAAAATTTCAATCGAAGAGGTTCTTGGAACAACGGATGTTGAAATTAATTCAATTCAGTTTGATTCTCGTAAAATAGAATCAAAAGATGTATTTATTGCTCAAAAAGGGTTTACAGTAGATGGTCATTTATTTATTGAAAAAGCAATTTTATTAGGAGCTACAGTCATTATTTGTGAAGAATTTCCAAACCAAATTTCAAAAAACATTACTTATATCAAAGTAAAAGACTCTAATAGTGCTTTGGCAATTTTAGCTTCCAATTACTATAACAACCCTTCTTCAAACTTAAAACTTATTGGTGTTACTGGAACAAATGGTAAAACAACAATTGCTTCTCTATTATATCAACTGTTTAAAAAAGCAGGTTTTAAAGTTGGATTGCTATCAACAGTTAAAGTTCTGGTTGATGAAAAAGAGTACAATGCAACACATACAACGCCAGATTCTATTACTATCAACTCGTATTTAAATGATATGATAAATGAAGGAGTTGACTATTGTTTTATGGAAGTAAGCTCACATGGAATTCATCAAAAAAGAACGCATGGTTTGCATTTTGAAGGTGGAATTTTCACCAACCTTTCTCATGATCATTTAGATTATCACCATTCATTTGCAGCGTATAGAGATGTTAAAAAATCATTTTTTGATGCCTTGCCAAAGTCAGCTTTTGCCTTGGTAAATATTGATGATAAAAACGGATCAATAATGTTGCAAAATACCAAAGCTACAAAAAGAACCTATGCGTTAAAAACCATTGCAGATTATAAGGGAAAAGTGCTAGAAAAAAGAATGTCAGGTTTATTGTTAACTATAAACGGAACAGAAGTTTGGTCTAAACTCATAGGAACTTTTAATGCCTATAATTTATTAGCAATTATAGGCACTGCAGAAATATGTGGTTTAGAAAAATTAGAAATTTTAAGATTGGTCAGCGAGTTAGAAAGTGTAAGTGGGCGTTTTCAATATACAATTTCTAAGACAGGCATTACTGCTATAGTAGATTATGCACACACTCCTGATGCATTAAAGAACGTGTTAGAAACCATTGCAGATATTAAAACGGGTAAAGAAAAAGTAATCACCGTAGTTGGTTGTGGTGGTGATAGAGATAAAACAAAAAGACCTAAAATGGCAAGAATTGCTTCACAGTTAAGCAATCAAGCAATTTTTACTTCAGACAATCCAAGAACAGAAAACGCACAAACAATTATTGATGAAATGGAAGTTGGAGTTCCTGAAGAAAACAGTGCAAAAACACTTTCTATACTTGATAGAAAACAAGCAATAAAAACAGCCTGTAAATTATCTGAAAGTGGAGACATTGTTTTAGTGGCTGGTAAAGGTCATGAAACGTATCAAGAAATAAATGGAGAACGATTTCATTTTGATGATTTAGAAGTTGTTGCCGAATGTTTAATTCAATTAAATAAATAAGGATGTTATATTATTTATTCGAATATTTAGAAAATCAGTTCAATTTGCCTGGAGCAAGTGTATTTCAGTTTATCACCTTTCGCGCAGCATTGGCTTTTATCTTTTCATTGTTGTTTTCAACAATTTATGGAAAAAGAATCATCAATTACTTAAGAAAGCAACAAGTTGGTGAAACCGTAAGAGATTTAGGTTTAGAAGGGCAAAAGGAAAAGTCTGGAACGCCAACAATGGGTGGAATCATTATCATTCTTGCAACTCTAGTTCCGGTACTATTGTTAGCAAAGTTAGACAATATCTATGTCATCATATTATTAATTACCACTCTTTGGATGGGTTTTATTGGTTTTGTAGATGATTATATAAAAGTATTTAAAAAAGACAAAGGAGGCTTAAGCGGAAAATTTAAAGTGTTGGGCCAAGTAGGTTTGGGTTTATTCGTTGGATCTATGTTGTATTTTCATCCAGATGTAACCATAAAAGAGCAATTGCCTGCCGACCAACAAATTGTTCAGAAAAACGGTAGAAAACAAGTTTTTGGCGATGCTCATAAATCTACCAAAACTACCATACCTTTTCTAAAAGACAATGAATTAGATTATTCAAAAGCATTGAGTTTTCTGGGTGATGGGTATCAAACGTACGCATGGATAATTTTCATTTTTGTTGTAGTTTTTATTGTTACAGGGGTTTCGAACGGAGCAAATTTAACAGACGGAATTGATGGTTTAGCGGCTGGTTCATCCGCCATAATTGTAATAACGCTGGCCATTTTTGCATGGGTCTCGGGTAATATCATTTTTGCAGATTATTTAGATGTCATGTACATTCCAAATTCAGGTGAAATGACCGTTTTTATTTTGGCTTTTGCAGGTTCTTTAATAGGGTTTCTTTGGTACAATACGTTCCCTGCTCAAGTTTTTATGGGAGATACAGGAAGTTTAACCATTGGAGGTATTATCGCAGTAATTGCAATTTCAATTCGTAAAGAATTGTTGTTAATATTTCTTGCAGGAATTTTTGTGGTTGAAAACATGTCGGTAATACTACAAGTTTCTTATTTCAAATACACAAGAAAGAAATTTGGAGAAGGAAGACGCATTTTTAAAATGTCGCCATTACATCATCATTATCAAAAATCTGGATATCACGAAAGTAAAATTGTAACACGTTTTTGGATCGTTGGAATCTTATTGGCGGTATTTACAATTGTAACCTTGAAATTGAGATAAGTGGATTTTAGAATTTTGAATTACGTTTTAAGAATTGAATGAAAGAACAATTAAAAAATAGAACAAAAGAGTTTGCAATTAACTGTTGGAGATTGTGTGAAACATATTCAAAATCTAGAGAGTTTGATGCTTTTTGTAGGCAATTAATAAGATGTTCAAGTTCAGTGGGAGCAAATTATAGAGCAGCTTGTAGAGCTAAATCTTCTGCTGATTTTATTCATAAGTTAAAAATTGTTGAAGAAGAAGCAGATGAAAGTATGTATTTCTTAGAAATATTTATGGAAATAAGTAAAAATAATCAAGAAGAATTGAAAAAATTACATAAAGAAGCAAATGAATTGGTTTCTATTGTAGTTGCCTCAATTAAGACAACAAAAAATCGTAATTCATAAATCATATATCAAAAATGGTAAAGAGGTTAGCGATTCTTGGAGGAGGAGAAAGTGGTGTAGGTACAGCCATTTTGGCAAAACAAAAAATGTATGAAGTTTTTGTTTCTGATAAAGGAGCAATTACAGAAAAATATAAAAAAGTTCTTTTACATAATGAGATAGATTTTGAAGAAAATCAACACACAGAATCAAAAATTTTAAATGCTGATTTGGTGATGAAAAGCCCAGGGATCCCTGATAAAGTAGCGCTGATTCAAAAATTGAATAAGCAGAATGTACCAGTGATTTCAGAAATAGAATTTGCATGTCAATTTACTGACGCAACTATTATTGGTATTACGGGTTCAAATGGAAAAACAACAACAACAATGTTAACACACCATGTTTTAAAGCATGCAGGTTTACATGTTGGAATTGCAGGAAATATTGGAGACAGTTTTGCGCAACAAGTTGCTGAGCAAGATTACGATTCTTATGTGTTAGAGTTGAGTAGTTATCAGTTAGACGGAATTGAAAAATTCAATTCACATATTGCAATAATTACCAACATAACACCAGATCATTTAGATAGATATGAGTATGATTTTAATAAGTATATCGAATCAAAATTTAGAATAACAAAAAATCAAACAAAAGAAGACTATTTGATTTATGATGCAGATGATGAAGCAATACATAAATGGTTAGAAAATAATAAAATACAAGCACAGCTTATTCCTTTTTCTATAGAAAGAGAATTAGAGTTTGGCGCTTTTTTAAAAGAAGATAAGATAATAACGAAAATTAATACAGAAGAATTTACTATGCCACTATCAAACCTAACATTACAAGGTAAACACAATGTAAAAAACGCGATGGCTTCGGCTATGGCAGCTCAATTATTGAAAGTAAGAAAGCAAACAATTAAAGAAAGCCTTTCAAACTTTGAAGGAGCAGAGCATCGTTTAGAAAACGTGCAAAAAATAAGAGATGTACAATACATAAACGACTCTAAAGCAACCAATGTAAACGCAACCTTCTATGCATTAGAATGTATGGATAACCCAACAATTTGGATTGTTGGTGGTGTAGATAAAGGAAATGATTATCATGATCTATTGCCATTAGTAAGAGAAAAAGTAAAAGCAATTGTTTGTTTAGGAGTAGATAATAAAAAGATTATAGAAACTTTTGGAAACGTTGTTGATATTATTGTAGAAACAGCAGGGGCAGAAGAAGCAGTAAAAGTTTCGGCAAAACTAGCATCAAAAGGAGATACTGTTTTATTGTCTCCAGCTTGTGCAAGTTTTGATTTATTTGACAATTATGAAGATAGAGGAAGACAATTTAAAAAAGCAGTAAGAACAATTTTATAAATTTTTAGTGATACACCTATTTAAACATATTAAAGGAGATAAAACCATTTGGTCTATTGTGGCAGTTTTGGCAATTTTTTCGTTTATGCCAGTATATAGTGCAAGCACAAATTTGGTATATGTTGTAGGTTCTGGTTCTACATTTGGCTATTTGATAAAACACATGATTTTATTAATTATGGGCTTTGTAATTATTTATGGAGTTCATAAAATTCCTTACAGATATTTTAGTGGAGGTTCTGTATTGATGTTGCCAATTGTTGTCTTATTGCTAATTTATACCTTATCTCAGGGCACCACAATTGGAGGTGCAAATGCAAGCAGATGGATCCGCATTCCGTTTCTTGGCGTAGGCTTTCAAACTTCAACATTAGCAGGGTTAATTTTAATGGTGTATGTAGCAAGGTATTTAGCAAGAAATAAAGAAAAGAAAATTGATTTTAAAGAAAGTCTATGGCAATTATGGTTGCCAGTTGCATGCATTTTAATTTTGATTTTACCGGCAAATTTTTCTACCACAGCAATCATTTTTTCAATGGTTATTTTGTTGGCTTTTATTGGTGGATATCCGATAAAATATATTGGTTTTATACTCGGATTTGGGGCCGTTTTTCTTACACTCTTTATTTTAACAGCAAAAGCTTTTCCTGATGCAATGCCAAATCGTGTGGCTACTTGGGAAAGTAGAATAGAAAGTTTTTCAAAAAGTGATGGTGTAGAAGGATACCAAGTAAACAAAGCGAAGATTGCAATTGCTACGGGTGGATTAACAGGAAATGGCCCTGGAAAAAGTGTTCAGAAAAACTTTTTACCACAATCTTCATCAGATTTTATTTATGCAATTATTGTAGAAGAATATGGGTTAATTGGTGGGCTATCTGTAATATTCGTTTACTTTTTACTATTGTTTAGAATTATGATAGCAGCAAAAAAAGCCAATACAATTTTTGCTTCTCTGTTGGTAATAGGGGTCGGTTTGCCAATTATTTTTCAAGCCATGATAAACATGGCCGTTGCAAGTAATTTATTTCCAGTTACAGGTCAAACGCTGCCATTAATTAGTAGCGGAGGAACCTCTATTTGGATGACTTGTTTTGCACTCGGTATGATATTAAGCGTAAGTGCATCCAAAGATGAAACTGAAGAAACAATATTAGATGATAATCCTTTAGATATTTTACATGAAGCAATCGATTAACATCATCATAAGTGGAGGAGGAACTGGCGGACATATTTATCCGGCGATTGCAATTGCGAACGAATTAAAGCTGCGGTATCCTGATGCTAAATTTTTGTTTGTGGGTGCAAAAGATAAAATGGAGATGGAAAAAGTTCCACAAGCTGGTTATGACATAAAAGGGTTGTGGATTTCTGGAATTCAAAGAAAATTGACTTTAAAAAATCTTTTGTTTCCTTTTAAATTGATAAGTAGCTTATGGAAAGCATCTAGAATTATCCGAAAGTTTAACCCAACTATTGCAATTGGAACAGGAGGTTTTGCAAGTGGACCAACATTAATGGTTGCAAATAGAAAAGGGATTCCGACATTAATTCAAGAACAAAATTCTTATCCAGGAATCACCAATAAATTATTGGGTAAAAAAGCAAAATTAATTTGTGTTGCGTATGATAATTTAGATCGATTTTTTCCAAAAGGGAAAATTATTAAAACAGGGAATCCTGTTCGTCAAGATTTATTAAATAGTTATAATAAAACAGAAGAAGCAATCGATTTTTACGAGTTAAACGCAAGTAAAAAAACAATCTTAATTTTAGGTGGAAGTCTAGGATCAAGAAGAATAAATCAATTGATTGAAGAACAATTAGAGTTTTTTAAAAATCAAGAAGTGCAAATTATTTGGCAATGTGGTAAAATCTATATAGATCAATATCAAGAATACAATCAAAAAGAAAATGTACAAGTACATGCATTTTTAAACAGAATGGATTTAGCCTATGCAGCTGCAGATGTTATTATTTCTAGAGCAGGAGCAAGTTCTGTTTCAGAATTGTGTATTGTTGGTAAGCCAACCATTTTTATACCGTCGCCGAATGTAGCAGAAGATCACCAAACAAAAAATGCAAAAGCGATTGCAGATAAACACGGAGCAATTTTGCTAAAAGAAAGCGAGTTAGATACTTTTTCTATTGTTTTTGAAACATTGATGAAAGACAAAGGAAAACAACAAAGTTTAAGTGAAAACATAAACGAATTGGCTTTGCCAAACGCAACAAGTCACATTGTTAATGAAATAGAAAAAATATTAAAACTGTGAATTTAAAAACAATACATAATGTTTATTTTATTGGTATCGGAGGCATCGGTATGAGCGCACTTGCTCGTTATTTTAAAGCAAATGGTAAAAACGTTGCCGGCTATGATAAAACAGAAACAAACATTACAATTGGTTTAGAAAAATTAGGAGTTGCAGTGCATTTTGATGATGCTATAGATAGTATTCCTAAAGAATTTCTGTCTCAAAAAGAAACAGTGATAATTTATACCCCGGCAATTCCAAAAAATCATATAGAATACAATTATTTAAAAGACAACAATTTTACTCTTTTAAAAAGAGCTGAAGTTTTGGGTAAAATAACGGAACATACTTTTTGCCTTGCAGTTGCTGGAACTCATGGTAAAACAACAACTTCGTCAATTTTAGGGCATATCATGAAACCAATTAATGCCACGTCTTTTTTAGGGGGAATTGCAGAGAATTATAATTCAAATTTAATCCTAGGAGAGGATAAAATTTCTGTGGTAGAAGCAGATGAGTTTGATCGTTCTTTTTTACAATTGTCACCAAATATTGCATGTATTACATCAATGGATGCTGATCATCTAGATATTTATGGTGAGCACAAAGAATTGATTAAATCATTCAATGATTTTTCTAAAAAAGTTTCAGATACATTAATTGTTGCAAAAGGATTGCCAATAGATGGATTGACGTATGCAATTGATGAAGAAGCAGATTACAAAGCTTTTAACCTTCATATAGAAAGCGGTAAATACATTTTTGATGTAAAAACACCGAACGATATAATTACAAATATTGAGTTTTATTTACCAGGAAAACACAATGTAATGAATGTATTAGCTGCTTTGGCAATTGCAAATGAATACGGAATTTCATTAGAGTTAATTAAAGAACAATTAAAAACTTTTAAAGGTGTTCAACGCAGATTTTCATATAAGATTAATACACCAGAATTGGTCTTGATAGATGATTATGCACATCATCCAACAGAAATAAAAGCAGTAGAAAATTCGGTTAGAGAAATGTATCCAGATGAAAAAGTATTGGCAGTTTTTCAACCACATTTATTTAGTAGAACTAGAGATTTTGTAGATGATTTTGCAGCTGAACTTTCAAAATTTGATGAATTGTTATTGTTAGATATTTATCCAGCTAGAGAGTTGCCAATTGAAGGTGTAAATTCTAGTTGGCTGTTGAATAAAATCAACTCGAAAAACAAAAAATTAATCACAAAAGAAAATGTGATTAATGAGGTTAAAAAATCATCAACGAAAATCATAGTTATGATTGGTGCAGGAGATATTGGCGCGTTGATAAATGATGTTGTAAAAGAATTAAAACACAAAGAATTAAGGTAAGTGAAAAAAGCAGCTACATATCTATTTTTTATACTATTAATAGCGTCTTTGACTTTTTTATATAGTTTTTCTTCAATAAAAAATTATAAGAAGAAAATTAAAAAAGTAGCCATAGAATTTGTTGCGGGAGACAATGATTTTTTAACACAAGAAATGGTTAATAAATTGTTAATACAAAATAGCGGAGATATTAAAAAACAACCAAAATCTGTTATAGATTTACAAGGTTTAGAGCATGATGTCCTTTCAAATCCATATATAGAAAGTGCAACGGTTTTTTTTACAATAGATGGGGTTTTAAAAACAATAGTAAAACAGCGAACACCAATTGCTAGAATTAGTACTGCTAATTCTTCTTACTATATTGATAAACATGGATTTAAAGTTCCTTTATCAGAGAATTATTCTGCAAGAGTAATGTTGATAACAGGAAACATAAATGAAGAAAATTTACAGGAATTTACAAGGTTTGTGAATTTAATTTTAGCTGATGATTTTTTGAAAAAAGAAATTATTGGCATACATAAAACGCAGAATAACGAATTTGTTTTAAGCGTTAGAAGTGGTCAATATAAAATTGAATTTGGTTCTTTAGAAGAAATCAATGTGAAATTTAAAAAATTAAAGGCCTTTTATAATAAAGCATTTGTTGATAAAACAATTGAGCAGTACAAAACAATAAATTTAAAATATCACAACCAAGTTGTGTGCGCAAAATAAAACAAGATGGAAAACAGTAAAATAGCAGTAGGTCTTGATATTGGTACAACCAAAATTGTTGCCATGATTGGTAAAAAAAACGAATACAATAAATTAGAAATTTTAGGTATTGGTAAAGCTAAAAGTTTGGGTGTAAAAAGAGGTGTTGTTAGCAATATAACGCAAACAATTCAATCTATTCAACAGGCTGTAGAAGAAGCAGAAAGTGTATCTGGGCATAAGATAGAAGATGTAGTTGTTGGTATTGCAGGGCAGCATATTAGAAGTTTACATCACAGTGATTATATTACAAGAAACAATGCAGATGAGGTAATTGATGAAGACGATATTGATAATTTGGTAAACCAAGTTCATAAATTAGTGATGCTTCCTGGTGAAGAAATAATTCATGTGTTGCCACAAGAATTTAAAGTTGATAGCCAAGGAGAAATCAAAGAACCAATCGGAATGTATGGAGGTAGATTAGAGGCTAATTTTCATGTAGTTGTTGGTCAAGTTTCATCCATAAGAAATATTGGTCGTTGCGTAAAAAGTGCAGGGCTAGATTTAGCAGATATTACTTTAGAGCCTTTAGCATCTGCTTCGGCAGTGTTAAGTCAAGAAGAAAAAGAAGCAGGAGTTGCTTTGATTGATATAGGAGGAGGAACAACAGATTTGGCCATTTTTAAAGACGGAATTATTCGTCACACAGCTGTAATCCCTTTCGGAGGAAATGTAATTACAGAAGACATCAAAGAAGGGTGTTCTATCATAGAAAAACAAGCTGAATTATTAAAAATTAAGTTTGGATCTGCTTGGCCAGGTGAAAACAAGGAAACAGAAATTGTTTCTATTCCTGGTTTAAGAGGCAGAGAACCTAAAGAAATTACGTTAAAGAATTTATCGAAGATTATCCATGCTAGAGTTCAAGAAATTATTGAGCATGTGTATTTAGAAATAAAAAATTACGGACATGAAACAGTAAAAGGAAAACTAATTGCTGGAATTGTCTTAACAGGAGGAGGAGCACAGTTAAAACATTTAAGACAGTTGGTAGAATATATAACTGGTATGGATGCTAGAATTGGATATCCAAATGAACATTTAGCGGGCGATTCTGATGACTCATTATCAAGTCCATCTTTTGCAACCGCAGTAGGTTTGTTAATGGAAGGGTTAGAAAAAGAAGGAAAAGGGTTTGTAGCTGAAAAACCTGAAGAAGAAGAAACAGTTTCTATTCAAGAAGAAGTTACAGACGAGAAAAAAGAAGAAGAAAAACCAGTTGAAAAAAGAAAATCGTTTTTCGACAAGTTTACAGAGCGTTTTAAAGAATTTTTAGACAACGCAGAATAAAGAATTAAAAGAATATATAAACCTATAAAAATAGAAAAGTTATTATGAGCGAAGAATTCAATAACATTTTATTTGAAATGCCAAAATCACAATCCAATGCTATTAAAGTAATTGGTGTAGGTGGTGGAGGAAGCAATGCTGTAAACTATATGTTTCAGCAAAATATTAAAGGCGTAGATTTTGTTATCTGTAATACAGATGCACAAGCTTTAGAAAATAGTGCCATCCCTAACAAAATCCAATTGGGGGCCGATTTAACATCTGGTTTAGGTGCTGGAGCAAATCCAGAAATTGGAGAACAAGCTGCTCAAGAAAGTTTGGTAGAAATTCAGCAAATGTTAAGTTCTCAAACCAAAATGGTTTTTATAACTGCCGGAATGGGTGGTGGAACAGGAACAGGTGCTGCACCTATTATTGCTAAAATAGCCAAAGACATGGATATTTTAACGGTAGGTATTGTTACCATGCCTTTTCAATTTGAAGGAAGAATGCGCTCAAATCAAGCTCAAATTGGAATAGATACCTTAAGAGATAATGTAGATTCTTTAATCGTAATTAATAACAATAAACTAAGAGAGGTTTATGGTAACTTAGGTTTTAAAGCTGGCTTTTCTAAAGCAGATGAAGTATTGTCTACAGCTGCAAGAGGAATTGCAGAGGTAATTACACACCATTACAAACAAAATATTGATTTGCATGATGCTAAAACAGTACTGTCTAATAGCGGAACTGCTATTATGGGATCAGCAAAAGAATCAGGAGTAAATAGAGGAAAAAATGCAATTATAAAAGCATTAGATTCACCATTGTTAAATGACAATAAAATTACGGGTGCTAAGAATGTACTGTTGTTAATTGTTTCTGGTGTTGATGAAGTTACTTTAGATGAAATTGGTGAGATAAATGATTATATTCAGATAGAAGCAGGTTATGAAGCTAATATTATTATGGGTATTGGTGAAGATGAATCTTTAGGTGATGCAATTTCTGTAACTATTGTAGCAACCGGTTTTGCTGTAGATCAACAAAGTTCAATTACAAATACAGAAGTTAAAAAAATTATACATACACTAGAGGATGAGCAAAAAGCAACCTATGATTTTTCTGAAAAAACAATAACAAAATCTAGTGAGTTAGATGCTCCGTTAAGTAGCAAGCCTGAAGCTAAAATTATACATGTTTTAGAAGATGAAGTTGAAGAAGATCCAACAGGATTAATTCCAACAACAGAGTTTATCAATAATATTGAGGTGGTTTATGATGAAATAGAAATAGAAACTGTTTCTGATGATGATTTTATCATTACAAATGCAAATCCAATTGTAGAAGAAGTAGAAGAGGAAGAATTTGCTCCGATTCAAATGGAAACCTTGTTTGATTTGCCACTAAATAGTTATGAAGAAATTAAGCCAGAAACAAACGAAGTTCGTTTTGATTTATCTATTGATGATGTCAACGAAATTGAAGTAAAGGACGCAACAGAAATTGTAGCTGATACAAATGAAATTATTGAGAAAAGATATGTATTAGAAGACTTTAACGCAACACCTACAATTGCAAAGAGCTCTCATCCAAATCAGCAAAATCAAACTGTTGTAGAAGAAGATGAAGAGTTGGCTTTTGTGGTTAAAACAAAACCAGCAATAGAAGTTGATGATATTGAAACTATTTCTGAAGAAATTTCACCTTTAAGTTTAACAATTTCTGAGTTAGAAAAAACGGCAGAATTACGTCGTCAAAAAATGAAAGGATTCAATTATAAATTTACAGATCAAGTAAATAAAAATATTGATGAAATAGAAAAACAACCAGCCTACAAAAGATTGGGAGTAAATTTAGATGAAGTAAATTCCGATTTAAGCAAATCGAAAACAACATTAAGTACTGATGCTAATGATGATGTGCAATTGCGATCTAACAATTCATTTTTACATGATAATGTAGATTAACAATTTTTAAAAAAATAGTCAGATATTATAAAATTCCTAAGAGATTAGGAATTTTTTTTATCCCTATATTTGCAATTATAAAAGAGAAAAGATGAGTTTAGAAAAATTAGTCATGGAGCAAATGAAAGCAGCGATGAAATCGAAAGATACCGTTGCTTTGCAAGCTTTAAGAGCAGTAAAATCGGCTATATTATTAGCGAAAACAGAAAATGGAGCGGCAAGTGAATTGCCAGAAGACATGGAATTGAAAATTTTACAAAAACAAGTAAAACAACGTAAAGACAGTGCTGCAATTTTTTTAGAACAAGGAAGAGAAGATTTGGCTAAGCCAGAATTAGCAGAAGCAGCAATCATTGAGCAATTTTTGCCAGAAGCATTGTCTGATGAGGAAGTAGAAAAAGTTGTACTCGCTGCAATTCAAAAAACAGGTGCAAGTGGAATGAAAGATATGGGAAAAGTAATGGGAATAGTTTCTAAAGAACTGGCTGGACAAGCTGACGGAAAAACGATTTCTACTTTAGTGAAAAAGAATTTAATATAAGTGTAATTTTAAAAGGCTCCGTAGTTCAACTGAATAGAATATCAGATTTCGGCTCTGAGGGTTGCAGGTTTGAATCCTGCCGGAGTCACAAAAAAAGCAAGTAAAATTTTACTTGCTTTTTTAATTTAACCATAAAGGAGACTACCTCTTCGTTTGTGTCATATTATCTGCAACTACAATAGTATAATTAGAAATCGTAGCTTTTTCTTCATCGGTCATTTTATCCCATTCAGATTGCATCACTGTTGTTACTGATGTTATTTTTAATCCTGGTTTAATTTTGTTAATCCACCAGATAATTCCTTGATTGTAATTTGAGTGATAAGAGCCTTCAAAATGAAATAATAAATCTCCTTCATTAAAATTCTTTAAAGAAAAATATGCCATTGTTGCATCTTTTGCCGCTTGAGCTGTTTGAATATTTAGCATGTTTGGTGGAACATGACCACCCATTTTACTAGCCATTTCTGCATAGGCTTTTACTGTTGGGTCAAAAAACTTTTCTAAATCTGGACCTATCATTGCTAGAGCTTGCGGACTTAACTCTTTCAAAGCTGCGATTCCTTTTTTATTAATCATTGCGGCATATCTTCTAGGAATATTTGTGGCAATAAAACGCAATTTCTTTTCTTTAGCAAATTCAACCAAAGGTTTGTAGTCTGTTTGATAGTTACCCCATAATTGAGTAATTTCTGGCAGCATTTTTTTCTCATCATAAAATCCTGCTAAATATTCATCAAGTACTAATTGGTTTCCGTTTTCAAACATTTCTGCACCAAAAAACAAGTTTTCTCCTTTTTTCTCGTAAAAACTTTTAGCCATTTCTATTTGTAGCCAATGCGAAATCGGATTTGTATGATATTCACCAAAAAAGACCATGTCACTATCTGCTAGGTCTCTAATCATTTTGTTGTATTTCGTAATTTTTCCTTTTTGATTGAATAGTTGATAGGCTGGCTTGTCTTGAGAAAAAGATACACTTATAAAAGTAATAAGAAAAAACCCTGTTGCTAATATTCGCTTCATACAATAATTCATTTAAGATTGGTGGTTGTTTTTGTTAAATTAAGTCGAAATGTAATAAAATTTAAAAGAAATAGAGTGATTTTTGTCATAATACTACTGTTTTTTTAGTGCGAAATTAGTCCTAGAATTTTAAACGATTATCAAGATGAAAAGAAGAGAATTAGTATCTAAAATTATGTCAACCATTTAATTACTGTAAATCATACAAATAATTTATTTGAAGCAGAAAAGTTATTTAATAAAAACGGAATACGTCACATACCTGTTGTAGATGGAGAAAGAATTATAGGAATGTTGAGTTTAACCGATTTACTTCGAGTTACTTTTGTAGATGAATTTAATTCTAATGCCACAAATATAGATACAGCGGTTTATAATATGTTACGCATTGAGCAAGTAATGGCAAAAAATATTACTTCACTTTCTTCACATCAAACCATTAAAGAAGCCGTAGAGATTTTAGCTGTGAATGAATTTCATGCCTTGCCAGTTATAGATAATCATAAATTAGTTGGTATTATTACAACTACAGATATATTAAATTATTTATTAGAGCAATATTAAAACAATAAAAAAGCCGAAGTTGAAAACTTCGGCTTTTTTAAATTTATTTTTTAGCACTAAAGAGCTTTTAAATTAGCAATAGTTGCAGTTGGGTTTTCGCTTTTAAAAACAAAACTACCCGCAACTAAAACATCTGCACCAGCTTCTACCAAAGCATTTGCATTTTGATCTGTTACCCCACCATCAATTTCTATTTGACAATTAGATTCAGAGAATTCAATTAAATGTTTTAATTGAGCTACTTTTTTATAGGTGTTTTCAATAAACGATTGTCCACCAAAACCTGGGTTTACACTCATAATACACACCAAATCTAAATCTGCAATTACATCTTCTAAAACAGCAATAGGTGTATGCGGATTTAGTGCAACGCCAGCTTTCATTCCTGCTGCTTTAATTGCCTGAATTGTTCTATGTAAATGTGTACACGCTTCGTAATGAACGGTTAAAATATTTGCTCCTAATTCTGCAAATGTTTTGATGTATCTGTCTGGGTCTACAATCATTAAATGCACATCGATCGTTTTTGTAGCGTGTTTAGAAATTGCTTTTAAAACAGGCATTCCGAAAGAAATATTCGGTACAAAAACACCATCCATAATATCAATATGAAACCAATCGGCCTCACTATTATTTACCATTTCTATATCGCGTTGTAAATTGGCAAAATCTGCCGCTAAGATTGAAGGAGCTATTAACTTGTTCATTTGTTTGTTGTTGTGTTTTGTTTCAGCAAAAATAATCATATAAAAAAGAAAACTCTCGAATTATTTTCGAGAGTTTTAAATAAGATATTTACATTTTCGATTTTTAGGCAATCTGAGATTGCTATCCTAAATACGTCATTAAGATTTTACTTCTTGATGTATGCTTTAATCTGCGAATAGCTTTTTCTTTAATTTGACGAACACGTTCACGAGTTAAATCAAACGTTTCTCCAATTTCTTCTAGAGTCATTGGTTGATGTTCACCCAAGCCAAAGTATAATTTTACCACATCTGCTTCTCTTGGAGTTAATGTTTCTAAAGCTCTAGAGATTTCTACTCGTAAAGATTCGTGTAATAACGCTTTATCTGGATTTGGAGACTCACCAGAGTTTAAGACATCGTATAAGTTAGAATCTTCGCCTTCTATTAATGGAGCATCCATAGATACGTGACGCCCAGAATTCTTCATAGATTCTTTTACGTCATTTACAGTCATGTCTAATTTCTTAGCAATTTCTTCTGCACTCGGTGGACGCTCGTTTTCTTGCTCTAAGAAGGCGTACATTTTATTAATCTTGTTGATAGAACCAATTTTATTTAATGGTAAACGAACAATTCTAGATTGTTCTGCCAATGCTTGTAAGATTGACTGACGAATCCACCAAACAGCGTAAGAGATAAATTTAAATCCACGAGTTTCATCAAAACGTTTTGCAGCTTTGATCAATCCTAAATTACCTTCATTAATTAAATCTGGTAAAGTTAATCCTTGATTTTGATATTGTTTAGCAACCGAAACAACGAAACGTAAATTAGCTTTTGTTAACTTCTCTAAAGCTAATTGGTCTCCAGCTTTGATACGTTGTGCTAATTCTACTTCTTCATCGGCAGTAATTAAATCAACTTTTCCAATTTCTTGTAAATATTTATCTAATGATGCAGTTTCTCTATTAGTAACCTGCTTGGTAATTTTAAGTTGTCTCATCTATGTAAGTGGTTTTATTAAAGATTAATTATGCTCTACAAACACTTATACGTATAAATAGTAGTTTATGTTACAAAAAGAATTAATTTTTAACAACTCAATGCATATTAATGCAAAAGAGTTTTTAAGTAAGGTTGCGTTGATTTAGAGGTAAGGACTTTAATTTTAGAGTGTTATAAGTAGTGACTTTTAAAAAAACATTATTTTTTTGTATAGTTTCAATATTTTTTATAAATTGCACCTCGATAGGTATTGGGGGATTTCTATCAAAAAAATCAAAAAGCCATTTGCAATTGTAAATGGCTTTTTCTTTTTTACTTAAAATAATCCGTTTATTTGAGCATCAATTCTGTCAATAACGTAGCCTAAATCTTCTTGATTATCAACAAAGTCTAGATTGTCTACATCTATAATTAACAGCTTTCCTTTTTTATAAGTAGAAATCCAAGCTTCATAGCGCTCGTTAAGTCTACTTAAATAATCAATGCTAATTGAATTTTCGTATTCTCTTCCTCTTTTATGAATTTGCCCTACTAAGGTAGGTATACTTGAACGTAAATAAATTAATAGATCTGGAGGTGTAACTAATTTTTCCATCAACTCAAACAATGAGCTGTAATTTTTAAAATCTCTATTAGTCATTAAACCCATCGCATGAAGATTTGGTGCAAAAATATGAGCATCTTCATAAATTGTTCTGTCTTGTATGATTTTTTTGCCAGTTTCTCTTAATTCTAAGATTTGTCTAAATCTACTATTTAAGAAGAAAACTTGTAAGTTAAAAGACCAACGTTCCATCTCTGAATAAAAATCATCCAAGTAAGGATTTTCTTCAACAGATTCAAAATGAGGTTTCCAGTTATAATGTTTGGCTAATAATTTGGTTAAAGTAGTTTTACCTGCTCCTATATTTCCTGCAATGGCTACATGCATAATTTATTTTTTCTAATACGTTTGAAAAGGGTTGATAAAGTTAATCAAATTTTAGAATTAGCAATGGAATTAACAAATCAATTTATAACCGTAGCCTCTAACATTTAGTATTTGTACGTTTTTGTCTTGCTGTAATTTTTTTCTAAGTTTGGTTATAAACACATCCATACTTCTAGCATTAAAAAAGTCGTCATTACCCCAAAGTTTATTTAAAATATAGGCTCTTTCAGAAATGCTATTCTTATGTTGGTTAAGTATAAACAATAACTCAGATTCTCTATTTGTAAGTAAAGTTTGTTGCTCTTTAATTACTAATAATTGTTTGGTATGATTAAAGACATACTTGCCGATTTTAATTTGAGTTTGCTCTTGTTTTTGTTTGTTTCTATCTAATAAAGAATGAATTCTAACAATCAATTCTTCCATAGAAAAAGGTTTTTTTAAATAATCATTTCCTCCATGGTTAAATCCTTCTAAAACATCTTTTGTTTGAGATTTAGCTGTTAAAAATATAATAGGAATCTGTTTGTTCTCTTCTCTTATTTCTTTAGCCAAGGTAAATCCATCTTTAAAAGGCATCATCACATCCAATAATAAAATTTCTGGATTGTTGTCTTTGTATAATTTGTAAGCCTCATTGCCATTATTGGCTAAAAAAACTTCAAAATTTCTAGTTTCTAAACTTTCTTTTATGATTTGAGCCAAACTAGGTTCGTCTTCTGCTAAAACAATTTTTATTGCAGTACTCATATTGGTAAAGTTATTTTAAAAATGGTGTTTTTAGAATTTGGAAGTAATTGAATTTTTCCATCATGCTTTTCTGCAATTTTTTTGGTGTAAAATAAGCCAATTCCAAAGCCTTTTACATTGTGTGTGTTTCCCTTCGGAATTCGATAAAACTTATCAAAAATCTTCTCTCGTTGGTTTTTTTCTATTTGATTTCCGTTATCTGCAATGGTGATTTCTAAATTGTCAAGCACTCTGTTTATATGAATTTCAATTTCATTTCCACCATATTTTATGGCATTATCAATTAGATTCGAAATAGCATTTTCAAAATGAAAAGGATCCAATAAAACAATTAATTTTTCTTTATTGCTTACAAAATGAATGTTTTTTTCTCCTGAATGAAACTCATTTCTTAGAGCAATGTTTTTAATCAGTTCAACAATGTCTATTTCTTCTTTTTGAAGTAGTAGTTTTCCACTGTCTAAAGTTGCAGTTTCTACAATTTCTCTACCATGTGATGCAATTTTGTTAATTGTAATGAAGAGATAGAAAGGTATTTCTTTGTTTTCTCCTTGTCATCAATAGCATTAAAAGCACCGATAGCCTCAATAGCAGTAGAAACTGTGGTGATAGGAGTTTTAAATTCGTGTGTAATATTGCTGATTAAATCGTTTTTAATCTCGGCCAGTTCTTTTTGTTTGTTGATGATTTTCAACAAATAAAACAAACAAGAAATTATTGTCAATGACAATAATAATGACAATAAAATTCCGGTAGAACTTCGTTTTAATGCTTCTAAAGAAGAATCTTTAAATAAAACTCTAAACTGTTCGTTATTCTTTAAAAAAGTAGACTTTGAGTTTACACCTTTCCAATTTAAAACAACATTATTTGTATTAGATTTAAAAATGACAGAATCACCGGCATAATGTTTTAAACGATAATCCAATACTATTTTTTTTGCACTTAGTTGATTTTTTAATAACGAATCTATTTTTGTATATTCTATAGAATCATGGGAAATAGCAATAAATAATTTATTTGCAAATACTTCGAAGTCTTTGACGGTATCAATATTTTTATCTTTAAAAACTTTTATAGCTGAAATATGATCTACATCGGTGTCTAAAATGCCAGGTTTCAGTTTTTCAAACCTTTTGGTAACTGCATTTGGTTTAACTAAGGTGTCTATTTTGACTTTAGAAAAGAATGTCTTAAATTTTATGGATGTGTTTGTATGATTAGAAGTAGTATCTAAAAACGCTACTCTAGATTTTTTAGTAATATCTGCAAAGTATTCTTCAATAGCATTGTCTAAACTCAATTGAATTTCGTTTGCAACTCGTTGCTTGTTTTGTATGTAATTGTTGTAATTCCAATATACCTGAACAGTTATTGTGGCAATAATAGTGATGGTGATTAGATATAAAATCCAACGATATTTTTTCGTGTTCATACTTCAAAGATAGGTAGTTAGTTTGATAAAAATAACCACTTAACAAACGTTAACACTAGTTAACTAATAGAAGTAAATTGTTTATCAATATTTGTAGCAACAAAAAATATATTAAAAATGAAAAAAGCAATTACAATTTTATGTTTGCTAATAACGACATCTTTATTAGCACAAAACTTTCAAGGAAAGGCAATTTACAAAACAAGCCGTAAAATGGATTTTAAAATTGGAGGTCAAGAAGGATCTACGATGAGTGATGAGCGAAAAGCGCAGATGAATACAATGATGATGAAACAATTTCAAAAAACATTTACACTAACCTTTGACAAATCTTCCTCTATTTATAAAGAAGAAAAAAAACTAAAAGCTCCAGCAACAATGCCTTCTAATGGATTTAATGTAATGGTTATGGGTTCTGGAGGAGGAAATGATGTTGTTTACAAAAACACAAAAGAAAATCGTTTTGTGAATAAAACTGAAATCATGGGGAAACTTTTTTTAATAAAAGATAAACTACCAAAATACGATTGGAAGCTAACTGACGAAACAAAAAACATCGGAGTGTATACTTGTTATAAAGCAACCTACACAAGACAAGAAGAAAGAACAAGTATGAATGTAGATGATGGAAAAGTTACAGAGAAAAAAGAAAAAGTAGATGTAGTTACAACCGCTTGGTATACACCAACTATTGCAGTAAGTATTGGCCCAGGTAACTTTACAGGATTGCCAGGATTAATTTTAGAAATTAAAGAAGGAAATCAAACAATTATTTGCTCAGAAATTGTTTTAAATCCCACCGATAAAATTAAGATAGAGGAACCTAAAAAAGGAAAAGTTGTTTCTCAAAAGCAATATGAAAAAATCATGGATAAAAAAACAAAAGAAATGATGGAGAATTTCAAGTCTAGAAGAGATAGTAAAGGTCATAGTATGCAAATAAGAATTGGTGGTTAATTAAACCTTTGTTGTTTTTTTGTGTCTTATTATTTTTTAACAATAATATAACTATTCACTTTCATCTAATTAAATTACATTTGTTTGATAAAAAGTGAAAATAATTAAACAAAAAATATTATGAAAACTATTTTAATTTCTCTTTTTTCGGTTTTTACTATAACATTGTATTCGCAAACCAACTTTCAAGGGAAGGCAGTATACATGTCTAAAACGACAATGGAAATGAATTTTGGAGGAAGACAAATGTCTGAAGACCAAAAGAAACGTATTGCAGAAAGAATGAAAGGAATGTTAGAAAAAACATTTGTATTGAATTTTAATCAAATAGAGTCTGTCTATAAAGAAGAAGAAAAATTAGGTGCTCCTGGACAAGGTGGAGGTAGATTTGGTGGAATGATGAGTTTCGGAGGAGGATTAAAATATAAAAACACGAAAGACCCAATTGTTTTAGAAGAAACAGAATTTTTTGGAAAACAATTTTTAATTTCTGAAAGTGGCTCTAAACCAGAATGGAAGTTAGGGTCAGAAACAAAAAAGATAGGAAATTATATGTGTTATAAAGCTACTTTAATTAAAGAAGTTGATCCTTTTAGTTTTGCTGGTTTTGGAAGGGGAAATAATAATAATGATGCAGAAAAGAAAGATGAAAAACCAAAAACAATGCTTGTTACAGCATGGTACACGCCTCAGATTCCTGTAAGTCAAGGTCCAGGAGAATATTGGGGGTTGCCTGGGTTAATTTTGGAGGTAAGCTCAGGAACAACAACGGTATTGTGTAAGGAAATCACAATGAACCCAGATGAAAAAGTGACAATAAAAATACCTAAAAAAGGTAAAAAAGTATCTCGAGAAGAATACAATAAAATTGTATTAAAAAAGACTGAAGAAATGAGAGATCAATTTAGAGGTCGTGGTGGTAATCGAGGAGGCGGAAGAAGAGGGTAAAAAATAAATCAAACATTTTATGAAAAAATATTTATTAGCAATTATAGTAATGGTTGCATGGGGAACAAATGCTCAAATTAAATTAACAGGTGTTGTTAAAGATAGTATTGGTGAACCCTTAGAGATGGCAAATGTAATTGCTTTAAATAAAACCACAAATACACTAGATTCTTACGGATTTACAGATTCTAATGGAAATTATAAGTTGACTTTAAAAGAAAATACAACCTATAGTATTAAGGCAAGTTATATTGGTAATAAAACTTCTGACCTGACTATAATTACAAAATCTGAGGATATTGTTAAGGATATTGTTTTAATGCCTGATAATAAATTAGATGAAGTTAATATTACTTATAAAATTCCAGTTACTATTAAAGGAGATACCTTGGTGTATGATGCCGATTCTTTTAAAGTTGGAACAGAAAAAAAACTTGGTGATGTTTTAAAGCGTTTGCCGGGTGTTGAAGTAAATGCCGATGGAGAAATTGAAGTAGAAGGGAAAAAAGTTGGAAAAGTATTGGTAGAAGGCAAAGATTTTTTTGACGGTGATTCTAAAATTGCAGTACAAAATATCCCCGCAAATGCAATAGATAAAATACAGGTATTAAAGAATTTTAGTGAAGTAGGACAACTAAAAGGAGTGCAAGATAATTCTGATAATTTAGCAATTAATATTAGATTAAAAGAAGGGAAAAAGAATTTTTGGTTTGGTGAAATTAATGCTGGAGCTGGAGGTGATAATAGATTTGTGGCAAATCCTAAATTATTTTATTACAGTCCAAAATACAGCATCAATTTAATAACCGACATGAATAATATAGGTAAAATTCCTTTTACAAGAAGAGATTATTTTAGGTTTACAGGTGGATTTAGACCTGGAGGAAATTCTGGAACCGGATTTAATGTAGCTTCTTCAGATATAGGTTTTTTAACCATGCAAAATAATAGAGCGAAGGAAATTGATTCGAAATTTGGAGCAGCTAACTTTAGTTATTCGCCTAAAAAGACATTAGACCTGAGTGGATTTGCAATCTATTCATCTACCAAAACAGAACTAGAACAAAGTAGTACTAGAAACTATATAAACAACGCATTTACAGAAAATACTACAAGTAATTCTTCACAAGATTCTCAGTTAGCCTTATTAAAGTTAAGCTCTAGTTACAAACCAAATGTGAACAACCAATTAGATTATGATATTTTTGCTAAAGTATCTGATCAAAAAGAAAATCAATTGTTTACATCATCTCAAGTACCAGGAAATATTCTGCAAGCACAAAATCAAAATCCATTTTCTTTAAATCAGAATTTAAATTACTATTATACGTTAAATGAACGAAATATTTTTGCTCTAAGTGCACAACATTTATGGCAAGATGAAGACCCTTTTTACAATGCTAATTTGCAACAGCTGTCATTTGCTAATTTGTTAACATTAACATCACCAGCTGCTGGAAACCCTTATGATATTTCACAAAACAAACGAGTAAAAACAAACAAGCTTGATGCGAAATTAGATTATTATTATGTGATAAATTCAAAGAGTAACATTAACTTTAACATAGGGGCTACAATCAGTGATCAGCAATTTAATTCAGATATTTTTGAAAGACTAAATGGAACGCAAAACTCTATTACTACCCCATCAACATTAAATGATGTTACCTATGCTTTCAATGATTTGTATGCAGGTTTTGAATATAAATTTATCACGGGTATTTTTACGTTTACACAAGGAGGAACAATCCATTCATATTCTGCAAAGAACACACAATTAGGTACTGTTAGAGACGATAATTTTAGTGAGTTTTTACCAAGTGTTTCTGTGAAATTACAACTTAAAAAATCTGAAACATTACGTTTGTCATACAGCAAAGTTGTAAGTTTTACTGATATTAATAGTGTTGCTGAAGGGTATGTCTTTAATAATTACAACCGCTTGTATTCTGGTAATAGAAATTTAGAAAGCTCATATGCACACAGTGCAAGATTAAATTATTTTAGTTTTAATATGTTTAATTATACTAATGTTTTTGCTTCTATTAACTATAACAAACGAATCAATGCAACAACAGGAAGCATTTTACCTGTTGGCGTAGATCAAATTTCTACTTCTATAAATTCAATTTTTCCAAACGAATCTTTATCGGGTTCTGCGAATTTGCAAAAATCAGTAGGTAAATTTAAAGGAACATTTGGAGCCAGAGTTTCATTGTCTAAATCTACAAGCACAATTGCGGCATTAAGAGATACAGATAACAACCCTAATACACCTCCTGTTAGAGTTGAAGAAGAAAGAGATTCAAGATCGTTTACAAGATCATTTAATACAGGTATCAGTACTAATTTTAGAACTGCTCCAAATTTCGATATCGGGTATAATGTGACCATCAATGATTATAATCAAGGTGGTAACATCAACAAGTTTTACACCCACAGTCCGTATTTTAATTTAGATGTGTTGTTTTTGAAAAACTTTACATTTACTTCTAGATATACCTACAATAATTATAAAAATGAAACTCAAACATTAAATAATTATAGCTTCTTAGATTTGGATTTAACGTATCAAAAGAAAGAAAGCAAATGGGAATATTCTTTAAAAATGACCAATGCTTTTGATACGATTTCTATTAATAATGATAATAGCAACGCAATTTTTAATAGTACGTCTTCTTATATAATTCAGCCAAGATTTACAGTATTTAGTATAAAATATAACTTATAGAAAAAAGGTTTTTTAAGTTGAAAAAGCGAATAGTACTATTCGCTTTTTTTTATTATAAATAAACTTGTATTTTACTGGTTAATTTTTAATAACCCTTTTCGTAATGAAAAAAACAATCTTTTTTTTATTTAGCCTACTATTTATTTTATCGTGTAAGAATACTACTAAAAAAGATTTTGCAGATACTGTTATCATTAATGCTCATATTTATACATTATGTTGGAACAATCCTTTGTTAAATGGAACTCCAGCAACAAACGCTCCTTTTAAAGATGGTAAATGGCAGTTTGATGCACAAGCAATAGCGATTAAAAACAATACAATTCAGTTTGTTGGATCTAATAAGAAAGTGAAAGAATTTATAGGAGATTCTACAAAAATTATTGATGCAAAAAGCGCGGTAATTGTTCCTGGTTTAATCGAATCTCATGGGCATTTGCAAGAATTAGGAGAGAAAAATGAAGCAATTAATCTCGAAAATTTAACGAAACAGCAAATAGTAGATTTAATTATCAAAAGAGCTGCTGAGACGCCAAAAGGTGAGTGGATTATTGCTTCTGGTTGGGATGAAGCAGCTTTTGCAAATGACTACCCAGATATGGTTCAATTAAGTAAACTAACACAAAATAATCCTATTGTTTTAATAGGGCTGCGTGGTTTTGGAGTTATGGGAAATGCATTGGCTTTTGAAAATGCAGGGATTACAAAAAAAACAAAAGCTACTGATGGTGGAGAAATACTAAAAGATACAAAAGGAAGTCTAAAATACATTTTATTAAATAGTGCTAAAAATTTGTTATTAGATAAAATTCCTAAGAAGACACTAGCGCAACAAACACGTGCCATAGAATACGGATTTAATGAGTTGTTAAAATTAGGTTTTACAACAACGCATCACGCAGGGGTTGCAGAAGAGCACATGGATGTATATGAAGCTTTGCTTAAGAAAAATAAACTACCTATGCGAGTTCATGCTTTTATTGCAGCGCGTATGTATAATATTAACTTGGTAAACAAATGGCTAGAAAAAGGACCAACTACAGATGATGCATCGTTTTTACAGGTCAGAAATTTTAAAGCATATTATGATGGTTCTTTAGGTTCTCGTGGTGCGAAATTTTTAGAAGATTATACTGATAAAAAAGGACATACAGGGGTTAGTGGATTGGCCTATGGCTTTCATGAAGACATGATTATTAAAGCTTTGGATGCAGGGTTTCAATTGGCAATTCATGCAATCGGAGATAAAGCAAATAGAGATGTCTTAGATTTATATGAGAACTATTTCAAAGCGCATCCTAAATCTAAAGAATTACGACATAGAATTGAACATGTGCAAATCGTGCATCCAGATGATTTTTCTAGATTCAGCAAATTAAATATAATTGCTTCTATGGAGCCAGCTCATGCAGTTGAAGATATGCCCTGGGCAATTGACCGAGTTGGAGAAAAAAGAGCAAAAGGAGCTTACGCATGGCGTACATTAAGAAACAATAATTTAACTGTAATTTTTAATTCAGATTTTACAGGTTCAGACCCGAGTTTCTTTTACGGAATGCACAGTGCCATCACTAAAAAGAAAAAAACGGATGATAAACAATGGTTTCCAGAGCAAGCTTTTACCAAAGAAGAATCATTAAGAGCTTATACCATTTGGGCTGCTTATGCTGCAAAACAGGAAAACCTAACGGGTACAATTGAAGTTGGAAAATGGGCAGATTTAACATTTATGGATGTGGATGTTTTAAATGCAGATCCAACAGAAATATTAAATGGCGTCATTTTGAAGACTATGATAAATGGAAAGGTAGTTTATGAGAAATAGACATAAAAAAACCTCAAACTGAGTTGTTTGAGGTTTTAAGTATATTTAATTTTCTTTCTTAGAAACCAAAAGCTTCTCTTACTTTATCTACATAATCTAATTTTTCCCAAGTGAAGGTTTCTACTTCTTGTGAAACAGTTTCTCCCATTGGATTCGAAAATGTTACAGTCTTCACTTCTGGAGTTCTTCCCATATGTCCGTATGCAGCAGTTTCAGAGTAAATCGGTGTTCTCAATTTTAAGCGTTGCTCAATAAAATAAGGACGCATATCAAAAATGGTTTCTACAATTTTACTGATCTCTCCATCTGTTAAATTTAACGTTGATGTTCCGTATGTTTCTACATTGATACTTGTAGGTTTTGCAACTCCAATAGCATAAGAAACTTGTACTAAAACTTCTTTACAAACTCCTGCAGCCACCAAATTTTTAGCAATATGTCTTGTTGCATATGCTCCAGATCTATCTACTTTAGAAGGATCTTTTCCAGAAAATGCTCCACCTCCGTGAGCGCCTTTTCCACCATACGTATCAACAATAATTTTACGTCCAGTTAAACCTGTATCTCCATGTGGTCCACCAACAACAAAGGTTCCTGTTGGATTGATATGATAGGTGATTTTATCGTTAAATAAAGCTTGAATATTTTCAGGTAATTTTGCAATCACCCTCGGGATTAAAATGTGTACAATGTCAGATTTGATTTTTTCTAACATTACCTCGTCGTTTTCATCAAAATCATCGTGTTGTGTAGACACAACAATGGCATCAATTCTTTGCGGAATGTTATCATCAGAATACTCAATAGTAACTTGAGATTTAGCATCAGGACGTAAATAAGTAATCTCTTTATTTTCTCGTCTTAATTCAGCCAATTCAATTAGTAAACGATGCGATAACTCTAATGCTAGTGGCATATAATTTTCGGTTTCATCAGTCGCATAACCAAACATCATTCCTTGATCTCCTGCACCTTGTTCTTCTTTGTTAGCTCTATCTACTCCCTGATTAATATCTGGAGATTGCTCATGAATTGCAGAGAAAACACCACAAGAACTTCCGTCAAACATGTATTCGCTTTTTGTATAGCCAATTTTGTTGATGACATCACGTGCAATTTTTTGAACATCTAAATAGGTGTTAGATTTTACTTCTCCAGCTAATACAACCTGACCAGTTGTTACCAATGTTTCGCAGGCAACTTTAGATGCTGAATCGAAAGCTAAAAAATTATCTATTAGGGCGTCTGAAATTTGATCAGCTACTTTATCTGGATGTCCTTCTGAAACAGACTCAGAAGTAAATAAATATGACATATTTTTATTTTTTAATGTTATGGAAAAATAAAAAAAATTGCTTGGAAGCTAAAAAGAAGTAGAAAATTACTGCTTTAGCTTTTTTTTATAGAGGTTGCAATCAGTTCAAATTTTTCCTCGAATTATCGATTGCAAATGTACAGCTAAAAACATTACAAAAAAATAAAATGAAAAAAAGTTCAAATAAATTTGGTTATTAACTTTTTCTAACTGAATATTTGTGCTCAGAAAGTTCATCACTTATTGACAATGTTATCAAGAAAGGCGGAGGGATTAGACCCTATGAAGCCTTAGCAACCCTTTACACTTAGTAAAGAAGGTGCTAAATTCTACTTAATTTCAGATTCATTTATCAGAAATTGGATAGATAACTCAAAAAATAATTACTGACGAGTAATTGTAATAATTCTTTATAACATTTTTCTAGTAAGTACGTCAAATTATTGACGCATTTGACTTTTGGTTTAATCTCAAAACGATTCGAAATACGTAGTATTTAGTTTCTTTTGAAAATGTCATTCTCACGAAAGCGGGAATCTAATTAACTCAAAAAACAAGAAAAATGAGTACACAAAAATTTGCAACCAATGTGTTGCACGCCGGACACGATGTTCAGCAACATGCAGGAACAAGAGCAGTTCCAATTTATCAAACTACCTCGTATGTTTTTAACAATTCAGAACATGCAGCAAATCTTTTTTTAAATGCGCTAAAAATGTGTTCTTTGTCTGCTAATTTAGGAGATACAAGAACTATTGTTACACATCCAGCATCTACAACACATACTAGTTTGCAGAAGAAGATCGATTGGAAGTTGGAATTACTGATGGATTGGTTCGTATTTCTGTTGGATTAGAACATCAAAATGATATTATGAACGATTTAAAACAAGCTTTAGAACATGTCTAATATATATAAAGAATTAAAACGAAGGATTTTATTATTAGACGGTGCAATGGGGACAATGTTGCAAGCGTATAAATTTACTGAAGCCGATTTTAGAGGTGAGCGTTTTAAAGAGTATCCGACACCTTTACAAGGAAATAATGATTTGTTATCTATAACACAACCTGAAGCAATCAAAACCATACATGGGAAATATTTTGAAGCTGGGGCAGATATTATTGAAACCAACACATTTTCTGGAACTACCATTGCAATGGCAGATTATCAAATGGAAGATTTGGTGTATGAATTGAATTATCAATCTGCTAAAATAGCCAAAGAAGTTGCTGATGATTTTACAAAGAGGGAACCTGAAAAACCACGGTTTGTTGCTGGTTCAATTGGACCAACAAATAGAACGGCAAGTATGTCTCCAGATGTTAACGACCCTGGGTATAGAGCGGTTACATTTGATGAATTGAGGATAGCATACAAACAACAAGTTGAAGCCTTGATTGATGGGGGAGTAGATCTCTTATTGGTAGAAACTGTTTTTGATACCTTAAATGCAAAGGCAGCTTTGTTTGCTATAGAAGAGGTAAAAGAAGAGAGAAATATGCTTATTCCAACGATGTTAAGTGGAACGATTAACGGATGCTTCCGGTAGAACATTGTCAGGGCAAACTGCTGAAGCATTCTTGATTTCTGTTTCTCATATTCCGCTATTATCTGTCGGATTTAATTGTGCACTAGGAGCCAATTTATTACAGCCACATTTAGAGGCCATTGCGAATAAAACTGATTTTGCCATTTCTGCACATCCAAATGCTGGTTTGCCAAATGCTTTTGGAGAATATGATGAATCTCCAGAAGAGATGGGAGAACAAATAGAAGAATATTTAAAGAAGAATTTGATAAATATTATTGGTGGTTGTTGTGGTACATCTCCAGAGCATATTCGCGTGATTGCAACTATTGCTCAAAAATACCAACCTAGAAGTTTTTCTGTCTTTTCTGAGTTATCAGGAAGTTTATAGTTAAAAGAATATGAAAGTGAAACAAAATAAATACATGCGTCTTTCTGGTTTAGAACCGTTGGTTTTAAATGAGAACAGTAATTTCGTAAACGTTGGAGAAAGAACAAATGTTGCGGGTTCTCGTAAATTTTTACGCTTAATAAAAGAAGAAAAATTTGATCAAGCTCTAGATATTGCGAGACATCAAGTGGATGGTGGGGCGCAAATTATAGATATCAATTTTGATGATGGTTTGATTGATGGAAAGGAAGCGATGATTCGTTTTTTAAACCTCATAGCAGCAGAACCTGATATTTGTAGAGTGCCTATCATGATTGACAGCTCAAAATGGGAAATCATAGAAGCTGGATTACAAGTTGTGCAAGGAAAATGTGTAGTAAATTCTATTTCTCTAAAAGAAGGAGAGGAGAAATTTATCTGGGAAGCAACACAAATCAAACGCTATGGAGCTGCAGTCATTGTCATGGCTTTTGATGAAGTTGGGCAAGCAGATACTTATGAAAGACGTATAGAAATAGCAAAAAGGTCTTATGACATCTTAGTGAACATTGTCAACTTTCCTTCAGAAGATATCATTTTCGATTTAAATATATTTCCTGTGGCAACAGGAATGGATGAGCATAAAAGAAATGCAATTGATTTTATAGAAGGAACACGATGGGTTCGTAAAAATTTACCCAATGTAAGTGTTAGTGGAGGTGTAAGTAATGTGTCTTTTTCATTTCGCGGTAATGATGGTGTTCGTGAAGCAATGCATTCCGTGTTTTTGTACCATGCCATTCAAGCTGGTATGAATATGGGGATTGTAAATCCCGCACTTTTAGAAGTGTATGATGATATTCCGAAGGATTTATTAGAGCATGTAGAAGACGTTATTTTAGATAGAAGAGAAGATGCGACTGAACGTTTATTAGATTTTGCTGAAACTGTAAAAGGGTCTAAAGTTGAAAAAGGATTGGATTTATCTTGGAGAGAAAATTCAGTTCAAGAAAGAATTACACATGCTTTGGTAAAGGGAATTGATGCTTTTATTATTGAAGATGTAGAGCAAGCAAGACAAGAGTCTTCAAAACCAATTGAAGTTATTGAAGGTCATTTAATGATTGGAATGAATGTAGTTGGTGATTTGTTTGGATCGGGAAAAATGTTTTTACCACAAGTAGTGAAATCGGCAAGAGTGATGAAAAAGGCAGTAGGATATTTAAATCCATTTATTGAAGCAGAAAAAGGAGATAAACAGGAGCCTGTCGGTAAAATTTTGATGGCCACGGTAAAAGGAGATGTTCATGATATAGGAAAAAACATTGTGAGTGTAGTTTTGGCGTGTAACAATTATGAAATTGTTGATTTAGGAGTGATGGTTCCACCAGAAAAAATTATCGAAACCGCTAAAAATAAAAATGTTGATGTAATTGGTTTATCTGGATTAATTACTCCTTCATTAGATGAAATGGTGTATTTGGCAAAAGAAATGCAACGTCAGAATTTTGAAGTTCCGTTACTTATTGGTGGCGCAACAACATCTAAAGCACATACGGCTGTTAAGATAGATACACAATATAGTAATGCTGTGGTACATGTAAATGATGCTTCTAGAGCGGTTACCGTTGTTGGAGATTTATTAAATAAAAAGTCTTCTCACGAATATGTATCGAAATTGAAAAAAGATTATGATGAATTCAGAACTAAGTTTTTAAAACGAGGAAAAGAGAAAGCATATATTTCAATAAAGGAGGCTCGTAAACGTAAGTTTAAAATTGATTGGGAAACTACTTCAATTACAAAACCAAACGAATTAGGTATTCAAGTTTTAAAACAATTGAGTTTAAAAGAATTAGTGCCTTTTATAGATTGGAGTCCATTTTTTAGGAGTTGGGATTTGCATGGGAAATACCCAGCTATTTTAAAAGATAAAATTGTAGGAGAGCAAGCGGCTCAATTGTTTGATGACGCTCAAGAAATGCTACAAAAAATCATTACAAAACAATTGTTAAAGCCAAAAGCTATTTTCGGATTGTTTGAAGCGAATACTATAAATGAAGATGATATTTCTATTCAAAAGCATGGAAAAGAAATCGTAGTTTTTAGAACCTTACGTCAACAATTAAAAAAGAGAGAAGGGATTCCAAATATTGCTTTAGCAGATTTTATAGCTCCGAAAGAAACTGAGAAAACGGATTATATGGGGGTTTTTACTACAGCTATTTTTGGAGCTCAAGAATTAGCAGAGAGCTATCGGGTACTAGAAGACGATTACAGTGCAATTATGGTACAAGCAATAGCAGACAGGTTTGCAGAAGCTTTAGCAGAATATTTACACAAACAAATCAGAACAAAACATTGGGGGTATGCTTCAGATGAAATCTTAACAAACGATGATTTAATTAAAGAAAATTATAAAGGAATTCGCCCTGCTCCAGGATACCCTGCCTGTCCAGATCATTTAGAAAAAGAAACTATTTGGGAATTGTTAGAAGTAGAAAAAAGCATTGGTGTGACATTGACAGAAAGTCTAGCAATGTGGCCTGCAGCAGCAGTTTCTGGTTATTATTTTGGAAACGAAGAAGCAAAGTATTTTGGTTTGGGTAAAATCACAGATGATCAAGTACGGGACTTTGCTATAAGAAAAGGAATCACTTTAGATAAAGCCAGAAAATGGTTGCATCCAGCAATAGCAGAAAATTAAGACACTGAACTAAATTCAGCATAAAATGAAAGTAACAGAACACTTAAAAAAAGGCAAAGGAAAAACATTGTTTTCGTTTGAAATTATTCCTCCAAAAAAAGGAAATCACATTCAAGATTTATATGATAATATAGATCTATTGATGGAGTTCAACCCACCATTTATAGACGTTACAACTTCAAGAGAAGAATATGTATATATTGAAAAACAAGGATTGTTAGACCGTAAAATAACCAGAATGCGACCTGGAACTGTCGGTATTTGCGCAGCAATCAAACATAAATACGATGTAGATACTGTTCCGCATGTATTGTGTGGAGGTTTTACAAAAGAAGAAACAGAATACTTATTGGTAGATTGTCATTATTTAGGAATAGAAAATGTAATGGCTTTGCGTGGAGATGCAATGAGTCATCAAAAATATTTTGAAGCGACAAATGGCGGTCATCAATATGCAACACAATTAGTACAGCAAATAAAAGATTTGAATAAAGGAAAATACTTACATGATGTGATTGAAGCCAATCATAATGCAGATTTTTGTATTGGTGTTGCAGGTTATCCAGAAAAACATTTAGAATCACCATCTCTAAAATCAGATTTAAAAAGATTGAAAGAGAAAGTAGATGCTGGTGCAGATTATGTTGTAACTCAAATGTTTTTCGACAATCAAAAATATTTCGATTTTGTAAAATCTGCTAGAGAAATAGGGATTAACGTTCCAATTATTCCAGGAATTAAGCCATTAGCAGTACAAAGGCATTTGCAATTATTGCCACAGGTATTTAAAATTGATTTGCCAGAACCGTTAATAACCGAAGTTGAAAAATGCAAATCAAATACAGAAGTGAGACAAGTTGGTGTAGAATGGGCAATACAGCAATCAAAAGAATTGTTAGAAGCCGGAGTGCCTTTATTACATTATTATTCAATGGGAAAATCAACTAATATCAAAGCAATTGCAGAGGCAGTTTTTTAATATAAATACTTTTGATACATGTATTGTAAAAAGTAATTTTCATAGGACTTAAAAGGAAAATTATTTGATTACTTTTGTAAAGTACAAATTGAATTAACAAATAAAAATAAATAAAATGGCATTAGAAATTACAGATGCAAACTTCGAAGAAGTAGTATTGAAATCTGACAAACCAGTTTTAGTAGATTTTTGGGCAGCTTGGTGTGGACCTTGTAGAATGGTTGGACCAATCGTTGATGAAATCTCAACTGAATATGAAGGGAAAGCTGTTGTGGGTAAAGTAGATGTTGATGCAAATCAAGAATTTGCAGCAAAATATGGAGTAAGAAACATTCCTACTGTTTTAGTATTTAAAAACGGAGAAGTGGTAGATAAACAAGTTGGAGTTGCTCCTAAAAATGTTTATACAGGTAAAATTGATGCTGCAATGTAATTGCAAATAGTAACAATAACAATTTATATATAAGAAAAGGTTTGGCTAAGGTCAAACCTTTTTTTATTTTTAGAATCTTATTTTCTTCATATGAAACATATAGTTACTTTATTATTTTTTATTTCCATATTGATTTCTTGTAAAAAAGAAGTGTCAACTAAAAATATCGGAGCAAAAGGAATTACTTTAGAATTAGCGAAGTATAGAAAGCAACAAGTTGCAGATGTTAAATATCAACTCGATTTTAATATTCCTAAAACCAAAGCAGAACCAATACCAAGTCAATTAAAAATATCAGCAACAATTCTTGATTTAAAGCACGATTTATATTTAGATTTTAATGAAGATAAATCAAAAATAAAGTCGGTTTTCGCAAACGGAAAAGAGATTGAAATTGTACATGAGAATGAACACCTTATTATTGCAAAAAGTTATTTAAAAAATGGAAATAACACCATTGAAATATCTTTTGATGCTGGTGAAATGTCATTGAATAGAAATGATGAATTTTTATATACATTATTGGTTCCAGATAGAGCAAGTACTTTATTTCCTTGTTTCGATCAACCAGATATTAAAGCAAATTATACATTAACAATTACAGCGCCAAAAGATTGGAAAGTGCTATGTGGAGCATTTGAAAAAGAGCAAATAGATAAAGGAGAGTTTATTGAACATCGATTTCATGAAACCGATAAAATGAGTACTTATTTATTTTCGTTCGTTGCAGGAAAATTTAGTGAAGCAATCCAGAACCCGGGTGCTTTTGATATGCGATTGTTGTATAGAGAGAACAGTAAAGAAAAAATTGAAGAAAGTGTAGACGAAATATTTAAAATTCATCAACAAGCTTTAGACTATTTAGAAGAGTATACGGCTTATCAATTTCCATTTCAAAAATTGGATTTTGCTACAATTCCACCTTTTCAATACGGCGGAATGGAACATGTTGGGGCAATCCAATACAGAGAATCTAGCTTGTTTTTAGATAAGAAAGCTACACAAAACAGAAAGTTAGGAAGAGCAAAGTTAATTGCGCACGAAACGTCGCATATGTGGTTTGGAGACTTGGTAACTATGAAGTGGTTTAATGATGTTTGGATGAAAGAAGTATTTGCCAATTTTATGGCTGATAAAATTATGAATCCAGTTTTTCCAGAAGTAAATCATGGTTTGCAATTTGCTATGGCACATTATCCAAGCGCCTATTCTGAAGATAGAACTCAAGGAACTAATGCCATTAGACAATATTTAGGGAATTTAAAAGACGCAGGTTCTTTATATGGAAGAATTATTTATAACAAAGCACCAATTATGATGCGTCAGTTAGAAAATGTATTAGGAAAAGAAGCTTTTAAAGAAGGGATTCAAGAATACATCAAAACCTATGCAAACGAAAATGCAGATTGGAATGAACTAGTGTCTATTTTTGATAAAAAATCGCCTCAGGACATTAAACAATGGAGCGAAGTTTGGGTAAATAGTTCTGGAAGACCAATTATTTCGGATGATATACAATATGAAAACGGAAAAATTGCTTCTTTTAAAATTCATCAAGAAGCTGAAGATGGAAGTGATAAATTATGGATACAATCTTTTAAAATCGGCTTGATATATCCGAAAGAAATTAAAATAGTACATGTTACAATTTCTGATAAAGAATTTGATTTTAAAGAAGTAGTTGGATTGCAAAAACCAATTCAAATTATTTATAATTATGATGGTTTTGGATATGGAATTTTCCCTTTAAATTCTGCTGAAATTAAAAACTATCAAAATCTAGATGATGATTTAGCAAGAGGGTATGCGTATATTAATTTATATGAAAACTTTTTGAGTAAAAAGGTGTCTACAGATAAAACTTTTCATACGTTTTTAGATGCATTGTTAGTGGAAAAAAACGAATTGATTTCTAACTATCTTTCGGGAAGAATTTCAGGTGTTTATTGGACTTTTTTTACAGAAAACCAGCGAATAGAAAACCAATATTTGTTAGAAGAAAAAGTGCTAAATCTTTTAGAATCTAACATTCCGCCAAACATGAAAAGAACTTTATTTGGTCTATATCGTTCTATAGCTATTTCAAAAAAAGGAAAAGAAATTTTGTATGCTATTTGGCTCAAAAAGAAAAACATTAAAAACCTCTTTTTAAACGAAAATGATTACGCAGGTATTGCATCACAATTGGCAATATATGGGCATCCAAAATCAAAAGAAATTCTTAAAGAACAACAAACTAGAATTAGAAATCCAGATAGGTTAGAGCGTTTTAAGTGGTTGCTGCCATCTCTGTCAGCAGATGAAAAAGTTAGAGATAATTTTATGCTTTCTCTTTTGAAGAAAGAAAATAGAGAAAAAGAATCTTGGGTGCAATCTGCATTAAGCAATATTCATCATCCGTTGAGACAACAATCAGGACAAAAACATCTAAAAGCTTGTTTAGAAATACTAGAAGAAGTTCAGTTAACTGGAGATATTTTCTTCCCTAAGGGATGGTTGAGTAGTTCTATTGGAAGGTATCACTCAAAAGAAGCTTATGAAATTGTTCAAATATTTTTAAAAGAAAATCCAAACTATAATCCAATTTTAAAAACGAAATTGCTGCAAACCGTAGATGATTTATTTAGAGCACAAGAAATTAAATAATGAATATAGAAAATCAAATACAACAGTCTGCAATTGGTAATATTGAACTATTGGCAAAACAAGTAGTAGAGGGTTTTATTACCGGAATGCACAAAAGTCCATTTCATGGGTTTTCTGTTGAGTTTTCTGAACATAAATTGTACAATAACGGAGAAAGTACACGACATATTGATTGGAAATTATTTGCCAAAACTGATAAATTATACACTAAAAAATATGAAGAGGAGACAAATCTTCGATGTCATATTATCATAGACAATTCTGCATCGATGCATTATCCTGTGGTAAAAAAACAAACGTTCGGCACCTTGAATAAAATAGGTTTTGCAGCAGTAGCTGCAGCTTCACTATCAGAAATATTAAAGAAACAAAGAGATGCTGTTGGATTAAGCATTTATTCAGACACCTATGAATACTATGCACCAGAAAAAGGAAGTGATAGACATCGGAAAATGATTTTACATCAACTAGAAAAATTGTTGCATTCCAAACCAAAATCGACCACAGAAACGTATCGATTTCTACATGAAATTGCAGAGAAAATCCACCGTAGATCATTAATTTTTCTGTTCACAGATATGTTTCAGACGAATACAAATAAAGAATCCTTATTTGAAGCTTTACGACATTTAAAATTCAATAAACACGAAGTGGTTTTGTTTCATACCTATGATAAACAACACGAACTAGATTTTGATTTTGAGAATTCACCCAAAAAATTTGTGGATGTTGAGACTGGAGATGAGCTTAATATTTATACATCTAACATAAAAAATGCCTATCAAGAATCGGTAAACAGTTATTTTAATGAATTGAAATTAAAATGCTTACAATATCAAATTGATTATGTTGCTGTGAATAGCAATGATGGTTTTGAAACCGTTTTAACAAGCTACTTAATAAGCAGAAGAAAGTTTTTGTAATTTTTTTTATTTTTCTTTTGCTAATACTAAAATCCGACTTATATTTGCATCCGCTAATAGCAACGGTCTGGTAGTTCAGCTGGTTAGAATACCTGCCTGTCACGCAGGGGGTCGCGGGTTCGAGTCCCGTCCAGACCGCAAAGCCTTATAAACATTTTGTTTATAAGGCTTTTTCTTTTTTAGGTGATAAATCTTTTTTATTAATGATATTAAAAAAGTGATGTAGATTTCTGAATCAAGTCTATTCACATAATTAAAGTAATTACCTTTATACGGTGAAAGCATTTTATATTAAGACTTATTATAATATTTTATACATTTAAAAATATGAAAGCGGCAATTTTTGAAAAATTTCAGGGTCCTATAACAATTCAAAATGTAGCTGATCCATCCCCAAATAATCACGGAGTGATTATTAAAGTGATAGCAACAGGATTATGTAGAAGTGATTGGCATGGCTGGATGGGGCATGATCAAGATATTGTATTACCACATGTTCCTGGACACGAATTAGCAGGTATCGTTCAAGAAATTGGCAAAAATGTCAAGAACTTCAAAATAGGAGATAAAGTTACCGTTCCTTTTGTTTGTGGATGCGGTACATGTCATCAATGTAATTCTGGAAATCATCAAGTTTGTGATCATCAATCTCAACCTGGTTTTACCCACTGGGGTTCATTTGCAGAATATGTGAGCTTAGATTATGCAGATACAAATCTAGTAAAGATTCCGGAAGAAATTAGCTTTACAACTGCTGCAACATTAGGGTGTAGATTTATTACCTCTTATAGAGCTGTTGTTTCTCAAGCTAAAGTTACTGGTGGTCAATATGTTGTTGTACATGGATGTGGGGGAGTTGGACTTTCTGCTATTATGATTGCCAATGCATTAGGTGCTCAAGTAATTGGAGTAGATATCAATGATGAAACATTACATTTTGCAAAAGAAATGGGTGCAATGGCAACAGTGAATGCTACAAATAATACAGATGTTGTCAAAGAAATCATAAATCTTACCAATGGAGGCGCACACGTTTCTTTAGATGCTCTTGGTAGTCAAATAACATGTTTTAATTCTATTTCTAACCTTAGAAAAAGAGGGAAACACATTCAGATTGGTTTAATGACCGGGAATCATCAACATCCAAAAGTACCTATGGATAAAGTCTTAGCAAATGAACTAGAAATTATTGGAAGTCATGGTATGCAAGCATACAAATATCCAGAAATGTTAGAAATGATTAAAAACGGAAAACTGCAACCAGAAAAACTTATAGAAAAAACAATTTCATTAGCAGATGTAGCCATAGAGTTGCCTAATATGGATACATTTAAAAACAAAGGTGTTGTAGTAATTGACTCTTTCTAAATGAGAGATGTTGTTTATGTAAACTTAACTATTGTTCTCTTTTGTATCTTATCAGTTTAATAGCTATCAAAAATTATTCTCCTAATAGATCATAAGTTCCTCTAGTTAAAAATTGAGTATTGGATGAAAAAGTGTTTGCATTTTTAACGACTTTGTATCCGTTATAACTTTCTTTTATTTCAACTTCTTTTTGTTCAAAATAATAATTGTTTTCGTCTGTTTTATTTAAGACCAGTACAAAAGATTTATCATCAATTACAACAATAGCTTCATTAGGCAAGGCTTTTTCTAAAAAATCATCTGTAATAATTTCAGCATTTACAAACATCCCTGTTAAAAAATTACTATGAGATTCATCCTCTAAATGAGCATGAACTTTAATGGTTCTATTTTCTTCAAGAGCAGTTCCAATTAAGTGAACTTCAGCTTTAAAAACATTGCTCGAAGCATCAGGAATTTTAAAATTAATTTCTTGTTCTTTTTTAATTTTTAAAATGTCTTTTTCAAACACAGAAAGTTCTAAATGGATATGGCTATTATCAATAATCTCCATAATAATCGATGATGGAGAAACGTATGAACCTCTATTCACATAAACCTTGGTAACGCTTCCAGAGATCGGTGCATAAATGGTTGTTTCTGAAGTAAAATTTCCGTTGAGCACATTTTCTGGAGAAATATGTAACATTGTTAATTGTTTATGCAAACCATTAAATTTAGCCAATGCAGTTTTATAGTTGCTTTCTGCTTTTAAGAAACTTTTCTGTGAAGTGATATTTTCCCCCAGCATTGTTTTTTGTCTTTTAAAATCTGCCTTTAGATATGAAAGCTGCCCTTGAATTTCCATGTAATTTTGTTGTAAGGTGACAAATTCTGGATTTTCTATAGTGACTAAAACTTGACCTTTGGTAACTTTATCTCCAATAAGCAGTGGTGTTTTTTTAATATAACCACCCATTTTTGCATTTACTATAGCTTTGTTTTCTGGTGGAACATCTACCATTCCGTTTACATTTACAATAGTAGGAAATGACTTTTCTTCTAATTTCCCTAAAGTCATGTTGCTGTTTTTAAATTGCGCTTTCGTAACTTCAATTAAGTTTGTAGCACTTGTATTATTTGTTGTTTTTTCAATAGTTATTTTTTCTTTGGATGTACAGTTAAATAGAGAAATAACAATACTTAATAGGATAATTTTATATAGGATACGTTTCATAACGATGTGTTTATAGTGTTAAATAATTGATGGCAATTACAGTTTGGTTGTATTTATTTAGTTTGTCTAGATAGTCTAATTGAATTTCATAAACACTTTCTAGACTCTGGATATATTGATAGAAATTGATCTCCCCATTTTTAAAACTTCCGTTTGCTGTTTTTAAAATTTCTTCAGAAAGTAGTTTCCCGTTTTTTTCATAGTAGGAAACAGTCTCTTCGAGTTGTTTTAGCTTTAATTTTAAAGAATTGTATTTTGTGTTTAATTGAATAGAATATTCTTGAGACTCTGACACAGCAACTTCTTTCGCAATTTTTGCAGATTTTATTTTTGAAGATTTACCCCCAAACAAAATAGGAATTTTTAATCCTACTTGATAACCAGTTAAGTTGCCATTTAAAAGCGAATTGGTTCCTTGAAAATAAGTGAGACTAATATCTGGCAACACTTGTTGTCTCTCAAAATTTCGCTGCGCTTCAAATAAAGAAATTCTATTTTGATGGTATTTAATTTCAGAACTATTATTGATGTTTAATGAGTTGAGTGAAATTTTCATGATTGATTCATTGGCAATCTGAATAGAATCTTCCGACTGAACAATTTGCATCAAATCTTTATAAGCTAACGATACGTTTTGATTGGCTTGTGTATATTTTAGATGAATTTGTTGTTGCTTTGAAGCCGCTGTAATTTTTTCTAAATAATTGGTCTCGCCTAACTCAAATCGCCTTGCTGCTGTTTGTGTAAAATTTTGATACAAACTATCAATTTTTTTAAACAGCAATTGTTTTTTTCTGCTAATTTGATATTGATAATAGCTCTCAGTTAATTTTCGTTCTAACCCTTTCTTCTGAATTTCATAAGCACTCGTTTCCATATTAAAACGTGCTTTATAAACCTTCTTTTCTGAAATATAAGCCGTTGGAAAGCGGACATCTTGTTGAATTCCAAACACTTTTAAAGGGAGGTTGTTCGGAGCTAAGTTGTTTTCATTAAACTCATAATACACATGCGTTTTGTCAAACAATAAAGCACTATTTATTAGCGCATCTGATGCTGCAACTTTTAATTGATAGGCTTTTAAACTAGCATTGTTTTTTAATGCAATCGGAATTAAATCATTTAAATTCTTTTCGCTTTTCTCTTGGCTAAAAGCACTTAATGAAGAAATTAATAAAAACAATGTCAGTGCTTTTTTAGTAAAAAATTTCAACCTTTTTCTCTTGCGTTCATAAGGACGATTAAAAATAGCATACAGAACAGGCAAAACAATCATTGTTAGCAATGTTGCGGTTACCAATCCGCCAATAACAACTGTAGCTAGCGGTCTTTGTACTTCTGCCCCAGCATTGGTAGAAATAGCCATTGGTAAAAACCCTAGAGCTGCTGCCGCTGCGGTTAGTAACACGGCTCTTAATCGGTCTTTTGTTCCTTTTTTTATCAATTCTTCCATACTATTAAAACCTTTCTTTTTTAATTCTTTAAAATGCTCTATCAATACAATTCCGTTTAAAACAGCAATTCCAAACAAAGCAATAAATCCAACTCCGGCAGAAATACTAAATGGTAAATCTCTTAACCACAACAATAAGATTCCTCCAACTGCTGAAAGCGGAATTGCAGAATAAATCATTAAAGCATCTTTTACAGAATTAAAAGCAAAGTACAATAAGATAAAAATTAAGATAAGTGCAATAGGTACTGCAATTAATAACCTAGCTTTTGCGCTTTGTAAATTTTCAAATTGCCCTCCATAAGTTATATAATAACCTGTTGGAAGCTTGATGTTGTCATTAATTAGTTTCTCAACATCATCAACTACAGATTGTAAATCTCTATTTCTAACATTAATTCCCACTACAATTCTTCTTCGTGTATTGTCTCTCGAAATTTTTGCAGCACCTTTTTTATAACTTATCGTAGCCAATTCGCTTAGTGGAATTTTCCCTCCTTTAGGAGTATCTATATATAGGTTTTTAAGATTGTCAATATCTAAACGTTTGTCTTTTTCTAACCTTAAAACTAAATCAAAACGCTTTTCTCCTTCAAAAACATTTCCAGCAGTTTTACCTGCAAATCCCATAGAAATCATATCGTTTAAATCTTTTATATTTAAACCATACCGAGCAATTTTTGCACGGTTGTATTGCACACTCATTTCGGGCAATCCGGCAATTTTTTCTAACGAAATATCTGCCGCACCCGGAACCTTTTTTATTAATTCGCTAATTTCACTTCCTTTTTTAGCAAGGATGTCTAAGTTTTCTCCAAAAATCTTAATAGCAATATCTGCTCTTACACCCGTAATTAACTCATTAAAGCGCATTTCTATAGGTTGAGTAAATTCCACTTCCATTCCAGGAATTATGGCTAACGCTTCTTTAAACTTATCCGCCAACTCATCTTTAGTACTGGCTGAAGTCCATTCTTTTTTTGGTTTTAAAACGATGATTACATCACTCTCTTCCATAGACATTGGATCTGTAGGAACTTCTGCTGCACCAATTCTAGTAACTACTTGTTTTACTTCTGGGAAATTATCCAATAAGATTTTTTCTATTTCTGTTGTTATTTTTACGGTATTACTAAGGGAGGTTCCTGTCTTTAATACTGGCTGAATTACAAAATCCCCTTCATCTAGTGTTGGTACAAATTCTCCTCCCATGGTGCTAAATAAATAAACAGAAGAAGTTAACAATGCAATTGCAATAGCTAAAACAATTTTTTTACTTTCTAATGCCCAATGAATAACAGGTTCGTATTTTTTATTCAACCATTTCATTAGCCGAACAGAAATATTTTTGTCTGATAATTTTGAAGGTTTTAAAAAAAGTGATGCAACCACAGGTACATAGGTAAAACAAAACAACATAGCGCCTAATAAAGCAAAACTAAAAGTTAATGCCATCGGTTTAAACATTTTCCCTTCAACCCCACTTAACGATAAAATTGGAATAAAAACGATCAGAATAATCAACTGACCGAAAATTGCAGAATTCATCATTTTTGAGGCTCCGCTAAATGTAATTTCATCTTTTAAAAGTTGTTGGTCTTCTTTGTTTAGGCTATTAATTTCTAATTGTTTTTTTGTGATTTGAAAAGCAATAAATTCAACAATAATTACTGCTCCGTCTATGATGATACCAAAATCAATTGCACCCAAACTCATTAAATTGGCATCTACACCAAAAATGTACATCAAAGAAAGTGCAAATAATAAACAAAGCGGAATTACAGATGCTACGACCAATCCTGATCGTAAGTTTCCTAATAGTAAAACCACAACAAAAATTACAATTAAACAACCTAAAACTAAATTTTCTGTTACGGTAAAAGTAGTTTTTGCAATCAATTCACTTCTGTCTAAAAAAGCATTGATATAAACACCTTCTGGTAATGATTTTGAAATGTTGGCAACTCTTTCTTTTACAGCATCTATTACTTTTTTAGAGTTGGCATCTTTTAACATCATTACCTGTCCAAGCACTTTTTCTCCTTCGCCATTTCCTGTTATTGCGCCAAAACGAGTGGCATTACCAAATCCTACCTTAGCTACATTCTTTATGAGAATGGGTATATCATTTACATTTTTGACAACAATATTTCCGATGTCTTCTAAAGATGATACAAGTCCCTCCCCTCTGATAAAAAAAGCTTGATTTACTTTTTCGATATATCCACCTCCAGAAACACTGTTGTTTTTCTCAATGGCAGTAAATACTTCATTAGCAGTAATACCCATAGCATTTAGCTTTTCGGTATTAATGGCTACTTCATATTGTTTTAGAAAACCTCCCCAAGTATTTACTTCAATCACACCAGGGATTCCTGACAATTGTCTTTTTACGACCCAGTCTTGAATGGTTCGCAAATCTTGTGTTGAATACTTATGCTTAAATTCTGGTTTTACATCTAATACATATTGATATATTTCTCCCAAACCAGTAGTAATAGGTCCCATTTCTGGAGTTCCAAATCCTTCTGGTATTTTTTCTGAAGCAGATTTAATTTTTTCAGCAATCAATTGTCTTGGTAAATACGTGCCCATGTTATCTTCAAAAACAATTGTAACTACTGAAAGACCAAATTTAGAAACCGAACGGATTTCTTTTACACCAGGTAAATTTGCCATTTCTAACTCAACAGGATAGGTAATAAACTGTTCCATGTCTTGTGTAGAAAGATTTCTTGATGTAGTAATTACTTGTACCTGATTGTTGGTTACATCGGGCACAGCTCCAATAGGAATTTGTGACAAAGAGTAAAACCCAAAACCAATAATAAAGGTTGTAAATAAGAGAACAATAAATTTGTTCTTTATACTAAAATGTATAATTTTTGATAGCATTATTCATAAATTAATCAATGTTAATAATTCCAATATCATCTATGTGATTTGGAGTAAAATTTAATTGTTGATGATCTTTATGAAAGCCGAGGGGGTTGGAGAATCTTCTCTGAATGTGAAGTAGAAAAAGTGTCTAGGTAATAAAAATTAGAGGTATTAAAATCCATTAAGTCTAAAGTTTTAAACTCTAATAAATGAATGTCTAAGGTAAATGCAATGATTGTTGAAGGTGCTTGATTCTGAAAAGGTAATTTATTGTGTTCTTTCTTTTCATCTTGATGTTTTTCTTCGTGGTCTTTTTTTAGTTCACCATAATGTTTAGAAATAAAAACAAAAAGAGAATCACCATATTGCTCGTTATGAAATTTTGCGTGCTCAATAAATTCATCTATTTGAGCTAGGTCATTAAAGTTAAACCCTAAACTTTGAAGTAGGATGATTAACGAAAGCGATATGGAAAATATTTTTTTCAACGCTGTAAATATAATAATTATAATATTATTTGTTTATTATAATTTAATTTTTAGATTTGTCAGGTATAACAAAAACAACAAGATGTTACAAAACGTTTGGCAAGGTTTCTATTTTTACTTTTATTTTTTTAATAAGAGTTGAGACTTTGTATCGTATTGTTAACACAAAATAATATATTATAAAGTCTCGAATTTCGAGGCTTTTTTTTATGAGTAAATGAAAAAAATAATCGCCATACAAGGAGCAGAAGGTTCTAATCACCATAAAGTAGCTAAAGACTTTTATGGAGATACCATTGAGTTAAAAGAGTGTTTTTCTTTTGATGAGCTAGTGGATAACTTAATAGAAAAGAAAGCGGATAAAGGAATTATGGCTATAGAAAATACAATCGCGGGTTCTATCATTCCGAATTATGCTTTAATAGATGCCAATAATTTACATATTACTGGAGAGGAATATTTAAATATTCACCATCATTTAATGGCGTTACCTGGACAAAAGATTGAAGATATCAAAGAGGTGTGTTCGCATCCAATGGCATTGTTACAATGCAAAGTGTTTTTTAAAAAACACCCACACATTAAATTGGTAGAAGATGTAGATACGGCAGAAGTAGCAAAAAGAATTTCACAAGAAAAATTAAAAGGAGTCGCTGCAATTGCACCAAAATTAGCTGCAGAAATTTTTGGTTTAGAAGTGTTGGAAGATGAAATTCAGACCATGAAAGACAATGCGACACGCTTTGTAATTGTGCAAACAGAGCAACCAACCAACGGAATTGAGCACATCAATAAAGCATCTTTAAAATTTCAGTTAGATCATAAAAGAGGAAGTTTGGCCGCAATTTTAAATGTGTTGAGTGATTGTAAAATGAATTTAACAAAGATTCAATCATTGCCAGTGATAGAAACACCATGGAAATATTCCTTTTTTGTTGATGTCACTTTTGACGAATATAAAGACTACGAAAAAGCAATTGCAATTATAGAAATAATGGCATCAGCATTTAAAGTGTTGGGAGCTTATAAAAATGGAAGAAAATGATTGAAGCAGCCAAGAGGTTAAATACAATAGAAGAATATTATTTTTCAACAAAATTGAGAGAAGTAAGAGAGCTGACTGCTTCTGGAAAACCAATTATCAATATCGGAATTGGGAGCCCAGATTTACAACCTCCTTCAACAGTAATTGATGCAATTCAAAAAAGTTTTAACGATGCTTCTGCACACAAATATCAGAGTTATCAAGGGTTGCCAGAATTACGAAATGCGATATCAGAATTTTACAAGCATAAATTTAAAGTGGTTCTAGATCATGAAAATGAAGTGTTGCCTTTAATGGGAAGCAAAGAAGGTGTAATGCATATTTCTATGGCTTTTTTAAATGAAGGAGATAAAGTATTGATTCCGAATCCTGGGTATCCAACATATAGTTCGGTTACAAAATTGGTAGGAGCAGATCCTGTTTTTTATAATTTGGATGAAAAGCATGATTGGCAACCAAATTTTGAAGAATTAGAACAACAAGATTTGATAAGAGTAAAAATTATGTGGGTTAATTATCCACACATGCCAACGGGTATTAATGCATTGAAAGAAACTTTTGAAAAGTTAGTAGCCTTCGGAAAAAAACATCAGATATTAATAGTCAATGACAATCCGTATAGTTTTATTTTAAACGAAAAACCATTAAGTATTTTACAAGTTGATGGCGCAAAAGAGATTGCATTAGAATTAAATTCATTGAGTAAAACCTTTAACATGGCGGGTTGGCGAGTGGGTATGGTATTGGGTAATAGCAACTTTATCAATCAAATTTTAAAAGTGAAAAGCAATATGGATTCTGGTATGTTTTACGGAATTCAAAAAGGTGCTATTGAAGCATTGCATTTATCTGATGAATGGTTTAAAAATCAAAATATAGAATATAAAGAACGTAGAGATTTGGTATGGAAATTGGCTGATAAGTTGCAATGTACGTATGAAAAAAATTCAACGGGTTTATTTGTCTGGGCTAAAATTCCTAACGAAAAAACATCAGAAGAGTTTACAGATGCAATTTTATATAACAAAGATATTTTTATTGCACCTGGAACTGTTTTTGGATCCAATGGAGAAGGGTATATTCGATTTTCGTTATGTGTGTCAAAAGAAATAATTAACGAGGCAATTAATAGAATTTAAGATGAATGTATTTGTAGTTGGTATCGGGTTAATTGGCGGAAGCATGGTGTTGGATATAAAATCTTACTATCCAGAAGCAATAATTTATGGAATTGATACTAATGAAGCTCATTTAGAAGAAGCTTTAAAATTAGGTGTAATTGATAAAAAAGCAACATTAGATTCGTTAGACATCGCAGATATTGTTATCGTTTCAATTCCGGTTGATGTACAGTTAGAAGTCATCCCTATCATATTAGATACAATTGATGATGATTGTTTGCTGATTGACGTTGGTTCTACAAAAGAACAAATCTGTAACGTGTTAGAAAAGCATTCAAAAAGAAGAAATTATTTGGCAACACATCCAATAGCAGGAACAGAATTTTCTGGTCCATCAGCAGCACATAGAGGGTTGTTTGATCAAAAGACAAACATTATTTGTGAGGTAGAAAAAACTGCTTTTAAATTACAAGAAAAAGCATTGGAAATTTTCGCAAAATTAGGCATGCGTATTCGGTATATGGATCCAAAATCTCATGACAAACAGATAGCGTATGTGTCACATTTGTCTCATATTAGCTCTTTTATGTTAGGTAAAACAGTTATTGAAAAAGAAAAAAACGAACGAGATATTTTTGACATGGCAGGAAGTGGATTTGCGTCTACAGTTCGTTTGGCAAAAAGTTCGCCAGCAATGTGGACACCCATTTTTGAACAAAACAAAACCAATGTCATTGAAACATTAGATGAATATATTAGCAACCTTCAACAATTTAAAACGTTGATGGAGCAAAATGATTTTTCCGAAATTTATAACGAAATGGAAAGTACAAATCATATCAAACAAATATTAAAAGGAATAAAATAATAGTCGAAAAGAAGTAGAGAAATGGAAAACACAAAAGAATTAAAGAAATGGTTGGATGATATGAAACTTGCGCATCCATTAGTAATAGCAGGGCCTTGTAGTGCAGAAACAGAAGAACAAGTGTTAAAAATTGCACACGAGTTAAAAGATTCTGATGTAAATTATTTTCGTGCCGGAATTTGGAAACCAAGAACAAGACCAGGGATGTTTGAAGGTGTAGGGGCAATTGGATTAAAATGGTTGCAAAAAGTAAAAGCAGAAACAGGAATGAAAACCTGTACAGAAGTAGCCAATGCAGCACATGTAAAATTAGCATTAGAACACGATGTTGATTTATTATGGATTGGTGCTCGTTCTACCGTTTCGCCTTTTATCATGCAAGAAATAGCAGATGCTTTAAAAGGAACGGATAAAATTGTATTGGTTAAAAACCCAGTAAACCCTGATTTAGCTTTGTGGTTAGGTGGAATTGAAAGATTGTATTCTGCAGGAATCAAAAATTTAGGTGCCATTCATAGAGGTTTTTCTACCTATGAAAAATCAAAATATAGAAACATACCAGAATGGCAATTGGCCATTGAGTTTCAAAACAGATTTCCAGATTTGCCATTGATTTGTGATCCATCACATATTACTGGTAAAAGAGATATGATTTTTGATGTTTCACAAACAGCATTGGATTTAAATTTTGATGGCTTAATGATTGAAACGCACATAGATCCAGAAAATGCTTGGAGTGATGCTGCTCAGCAAGTAACACCATCAACCTTAATCCAAATAATGGAAGATTTAAAAATCAGAAAAATAACAGATCATGAATCAGATTATAAAAATTCTTTAGGGAATTTAAGAGCTCAAATTAATGTGGTAGATAATCAGTTGATTGAGATGTTGGGAAAAAGAATGAAAGTCGCAGATAAAATCGGTGAGCTAAAGAAAGAAAAAAACGTAGCCGTTTTACAGTCTAAAAGATGGAATGAGATTTTAGGGAATATGATTTTAGAGGGAGAAAGCAAAGGTTTAAGTGAAGAATTTGTCTTAAAAATGTTTAAAGCCATTCACCAAGAATCTATCAATCATCAAGAAAAAATTATCAAAGGATAATTTTACAATTTGTTTTTCTCCAGAAAGGGGGTAATCTTTTTTATGATAACATCTAATTTATTAGCATCTTTGTATCAATGACAGGAATTGTATATAAATCTACAGGAAGTTGGTATTTGGTTAAGGCTAATAACGGTTCATTTTATGAATGTAGAATGAAAGGTAAATTTAGAATCCAAGGGATTAAAAGTACCAATCCGATTGCTGTTGGAGATGTTGTAGATTTTGAAATTGAGACTAAAAATGATACGGAAACAGGAGTTATCAAAACGATACATGATCGTACAAATTATATCATCCGAAAGTCTGTTAATTTATCTAAGCAAACACATATAATTGCAGCTAATGTAGATCAAGTATTCTTGTTAATTACGATTGATAATCCACCAACTTTTACAACATTTATAGATCGTTTTTTAGTCACTGCAGAAGCGTATTCTGTACCAACAGTATTGGTTTTTAATAAAATAGATTCATACGAAATAGAACAACGAGCAGAGGTTTTGTATTTGAAAGACATCTATGAAAAAATAGGGTATACATGTATAGAGGTTTCTGCCACAGAAAATAAAAATGTAGATATTGTAAAAGAGATGATGGTTGGAAAAACAAGTATGTTTGTTGGACATTCTGGTGTTGGGAAATCTACTTTAGTAAATGCCATTGAGCCTATGCTAGAATTAAAAACGAAAGAAATATCCAATCAACATAAACAAGGGCAACATACAACAACATTTGCAGAAATGTTTGATCTAAGTTTTAATGCTTCTATTATTGATACCCCAGGGATAAAAGGTTTTGGCGTGGTTGATATGGAAAAAGAAGAAGTAGATGATTATTTTCCAGAGTTTTTAGCGGTTAAAAACGATTGTAAGTTTAACAATTGTTTGCATGTAGAAGAACCAAAATGCGCTGTAAAAGATGCTGTAGAAAATGAAGAAATATCGTATTCTAGATATAAAAGTTATTTGCAAATTATAGCCGGAGAAGAAGAACATTATAGAACAGATTTTTGGGAAAATGAAGAAGAAGATTAAATGAAAGCTGTAATTCAAAGAGTTAAATACGCAAGTGTTACAGTAAACGGCATTAAAATTTCAGAAATTAAACATGGAATTTTACTTCTTTTAGGTGTGGCAGAAAATGATTCCTCTGAGGACATTAGTTGGTTGTCAAAAAAAATTGCAAACCTTCGAATTTTTAATGATGAAAATGACGTGATGAATAGGTCGTTAATAGATGTTAAAGGTGAAGCTATTGTTGTAAGTCAATTTACGTTGCAAGCAAGTACTAAAAAAGGAAATAGACCGAGTTATTTAAGGGCAGCAAAACCAGAAATTGCTATTCCATTATATGAAGAATTTGTAAAGCAGTTTGAAATCGAAATTGATAAAAAAGTGCAAACAGGTGAGTTTGGAGCAGATATGAAGGTTGAATTACTAAATGATGGACCTGTTACAATTATTATTGATACTGAGAACAAAATTTAATTTAACCCTTAAAAATATTACAAAACGCAAAAGTATACTTGTTAAAAAGTCATGTTTTTAAAATTAAAAGAGCAGAGTTTCATATCAAATACTTATAGCACATATTTATTGAAGATGAAGTAGAAATGCCTTATATTGTTAAGGCTAATAAATATAACTTAAGCGTAAGGCAAAAAAGCACAAATCAATATTGATTTGTGCTTTTTTTTTAAGGAAACTTTAAGAAAAAAATAATTTATTTTCCATGGAAAATAAATTATAATGATATATATTTGCTGCTCATAAAAACTAAATAAAAAAATAATAAAATGAAAAAATTAATAGTATTAGCAATTGCACTTTCTACAGCATTCGTTTCTTGTAAAGAGAATAAAAAAGTAGATGTAAAAGAAGAGGTTAAAGTTGTAAAAACTGCATCAGCATTAAATAATGTAGACTTAGCTACATCAGTTTTAAATTGGAAAGGAGCAAAGCCAACTGGAGAACACAATGGAACTGTTGCGTTAAAAAGTGGAGGGATCTTAATTGAGAACGGAGTAGTTAGTGCAGGTGAGTTTGTGGTTGACATGAGCACAATTACAAATTTAGATATGAAAGGAAAAGAAGGAGCTGGAAAGTTAGAAGGGCATTTAAAATCGGCTGATTTCTTTGATGTTGCAACATACCCAACAGCTAAATTTGTGATAACAAAAGTAGAAGAAAATGAAGGTAAATTATCTGTGACTGGAAATTTAAACATCAAAGACGTAACAAAAAGCATCACAATTCCTGCAACTCTTTCTGAAGTTGATGGAAATTATGTTTTTAAAAGTGATAATTTTAATATTGATAGAGCAGACTTTAATGTAAAGTACGGTTCAAAATCTTTCTTTGATGATTTAAAAGATAAATTCATAGACGATTTAGTAGAGATGTCTTTTGAAGTAAAAACAACAAAGTAGAACAAGTATAAATGAATTTTAGAAAAACCCAAAACGAAAGTTTTGGGTTTTTCTTTATAAGTTTATAGCCGTTGTGTTTTTTACCTCTCCAATGGTAAAAATGCTATGTGTACTTCCTATGTGTTTAATTGCGGTTAGCTTGGTAATCATAAAATCTCTGTACGATTCCATGTCTTTTACATAAATCTTTAAAATATAATCATAATCTCCACTTACATGAAAACACTCAGATACTTCTGGTAATTTTAAAACCTCCGATTCGAAATTACTAACATATTCTCTAGTATGTTGAATCAATTTGATATGGCAAAAAACTAAAAACGATTTTTCTATTTTGTTTTTGTTGATAATTGCCACATATTTTTTTACTACGTCTTCTTTTTCAAGTTTCTTAACACGTTCGTAAACTGCTGTTAGAGATAAGTTTAGTTGTAATGAAAGCTGTTTTGTTGTCTGTTTGCTATCTTTTTGTAAAAGATAAATTAGTTTTTTGTCAATAGTATCTAATTGCATTCCGAAAAATTTTCTAACTGTTGTTCAAAACAACATGAATTAAAGTTTTATTTTTTAATTTATGGTGTAAATATAGATTAATAATCTATATATATCAATATGTATTGATTAATAATCTAGTATGTTGTTTATTTGTGAAACAAAATAAAAGGTCATGAAATTTAAACCAGCAAACAACATTCAAGATTTACAATACTTCGGTGAATTTGGAGGTGTAAATCCATCAATCTCAGATTCATCTACCTATACATTTTTATCGGCAAAAACCATGTTCGATACTTTTGAAGGAAATACAGATGGATGTTATTTATATTCTCGTCATTCATCACCAAGCAACTTATATTTAGGTGAGGCTTTGGCGGCTATGGAAGGTACAGAAACAGCAAATGTTGCAGGTTCTGGTATGGGAGCAATAACACCCACTATTTTACAAATTTGTGGAAATGGAGATCATATTGTTTCTAGTAGAACTATTTATGGCGGAACCTATGCTTTTTTAAAGAATTTCACACCAAGAATGGGAATTGAAACAACATTTGTAGATATTACAAAGTTAGATGTTGTTGAAGCGGCAATTACTAAAAAAACGAAAATGATTTATTGCGAATCAGTAAGTAATCCGTTGTTGGAGGTTGCAGATATCAAAGCGTTAGCTGCGTTAGCAAAAAAGCACCATTTAAAGTTGGTCGTAGACAATACATTTTCTCCATTATCAATTTCTCCAGCACAGTTGGGTGCAGATGTTGTGTTACATAGTTTAACAAAATTCATCAACGGTTCTTCGGATACAATGGGAGGTGTTGTATGTAGCACTTCTGAGTTTGTAAATTCTCAAAAAAGTGTGATTGACGGATCAAGTATGTTGTTAGGAGCTTCAATGGATTCTTTACGTTCTGCCTCTATTTTAAAGAACATGAGAACCTTGCACATCAGAATGAAACAGCATAGCAAAAATGCTGCTTTTTTAGCAAGTAAATTTGAAGCTGACGGATTGAAAACAGTATACCCTGGTTTAGAATCACATCCATCTCATGAAATTTTTAAATCAATGATGAATGAAGAATATGGTTTTGGTGGAATGTTAACAATTGATGCTGGTTCGTTAGAGAAAGCAAATGCGTTGATGGAATTAATGCAAGAAAGTAACTTAGGCTATTTAGCTGTAAGTTTAGGTTTTTATAAAACCTTATTCTCTGCACCAGGAACTTCTACTTCATCAGAAATTCCACTAGAAGAACAAAAAGAAATGGGATTAACCGATGGTTTAATTCGCTTTTCTATCGGCTTGGATGATGATATTGAAAGAACTTACAAAATGATGAATGCTTGTATGAAGCAAGTTGGAGTTTTATAGGTTTAGATACCTTTAATTCGGTTCCATAATGTGCTAAAAAAACCATCAGAAGGATTAAAATTAGTAGTGCGTTTCATTTCTAAACGAGATCCATTTTTTTTGATTTCAAAATTCATAACAGCTCTAACTGAATCTTGTTTTGTAAGCATTACATAACGTAAGTCATTATAAATAACTCTAAACGGATTTTCTTGTTTTTCGATCAAGTAATACTGATCACTAAACCAAGTTAGTCTTTTTAAATCTGCATTATTTTGATCTAATATTGTGGTGTCTTTGGCAATTGTAATAAAATTATCAGTCCTGTTTTTTTTGTCAAAAACCGAATAATAGGCAATTTTATAGGCTGTTTTTGTTTCTGCGATTCCGTACCACAGAAAATTATTTAAAATGGTAGGTTGTGTTCTGTATCGAGTATAAGAAATAGCCGCATCATCAAAAGACTTTTTAAAAACCGAGTCCATATAAATTTTATTGCCGATTGTAAAAATCATATAGGCAGAACTCACGTAAATTCCAACTCTTGTCCATTTTAAACGTTTTGGGTTTGTTCTTTTAAAAAACAATACAACAATCATACAAAATAAAAAGGGCAATGTATAGGTTGGGTCTGCTACAGAAATATTGTTAAATGCAATTCGAGTATCTGAGAAAGGCAAAAACAATTGTGTCCCGTAAGGGGTAAAACTATCTAAAAGTGGATGTGTAAAAACGGATAAAAAGAACAACCATGTCCAATCTTTTTGAGTTGTTAAATGTGCTCTTTTACCAGAGTTGTAAAGTTTAAAAGCTACAAATCCAAAAATAAATGCACCTAAAAAAGCAAAGGTAAGAGAATGCATAAACCCTCTATGAAAAGTCATGATGTCTATGGTGTTTGTGTAAAATAACTTTCCAATAAACACATCTAAATCAGGAATTGTACCTCCAATGGCACCAAATAACAATGCTTTGTTCCCAATTTTTTTACCTAGCGCTATTTCGCCACAAGCTGCACCTAAAACGATTTGAGTTAACGAATCCATAGGCGCAAATGTAAGAAACAATTTGATTTGCATAACATTGTGTAAAATCGTAACATTACAAGATTAAAACTTAAACTAATGGAAAGCCAAAACATCACTCCTAGAGAACCACAAGACGAACACATCATTGAAAACAAAGAGTTAAACATTTGGGAAGCTTTAATTCCTGTTTTTGCTTTAATAGGTATGTTGTTTTATAATGTGTTTTTTGTGTATGGTGATGATGCTTTGAGTGGAAGTAATCAGTTTATATTGTTAATGGGGGCAGCAGTTGCAGCCATTGTAGGTTTCTTTAATAAGGTTTCTTACAAGCAGATGATGGAAGAGGTGGCAGAGAATGTAAAATCGACTACAGGTGCTTTGTTAATTTTGTTAATGGTAGGAGCTTTAGCAGGAACTTGGTTGATAAGCGGAATTATTCCATCTATGATTTACTATGGATTACAGATGTTAAATCCCACCATATTTTTAGCAGCAAGTGTAATTATTTGTGCTATCATTTCTATAGCAACGGGAAGTTCTTGGACAACTTCTGCTACTGTTGGAATTGCTTTAGTTGGAATTGGAAATACACTAGGTATTTCTGCCGGAATGACTGCAGGAGCTGTATTATCTGGTGCTTATTTTGGAGATAAAATGTCGCCACTTTCAGATACTACAAATTTAGCGCCAACCATGGCTGGTGGAGAATTGTTTGATCACATAAAATACATGACTATTACAACCATTCCTACAATTCTAATAACTTTATTAGTTTTTATAATCATTGGGTTTACACTAGATACAACCGGTGCACCCGATATTTCAAATCAATTGACCGCTATTGACGTAGCCTTTAATGTATCACCTTGGTTGTTTATTGTACCCGCAGTTGTCATTTTTATGATTGTAAGAAAAACCCAACCCTTATTGGCTTTATTAGTAGGTACTTTATTAGGTGGAGTTGTTGCCATAATTGCGCAACCAGATATTGTTGCTAAAGTTGCAGGTGCAGAATCTTTGACTTTTGATTCTGCTTATAAAGGCATTATGAATGCAATGACCGTTAATTCTTCTGTAGAAACTTCTAGTGCAGAATTAAACGATTTATTTACTGCAAAAGGAATGAGTGGAATGTTAGGTACTATTTGGTTAATTATCTGCGCCATGGTTTTTGGTGGCGTCATGGATGCAATAGGAGCTTTGGCAAGAATTAGTAAAGCATTATTAAGTTTAGCCTCTTCTGTTTTTGGGTTATTTGCTAGTACAGTTGCAAGTTGTTTGGCATTAAATGTTACTGCTTCAGATCAATATTTAGCAATTGTTGTTCCTGGTAAAATGTTTAAACAAGCCTATGAAGATAAAGGATTAGCTCCAGAAAATTTAAGTAGAACTTTAGAAGATTCGGGTACCGTTACTTCGGTATTAATTCCTTGGAATACTTGTGGAGCTTACCAATCAGGCGTATTAGGCGTTGGAGTTGGAGAATATTTTTTCTTCGCTATTTTTAACTGGTTGAGTCCAATTACGACATTAATTTTTGCAGCCTTTAATATCAAAATAAAACAGTTGGTAAAAAAATAATCTTATGATTGTTGAAGCAATTCCTTCTGATGCAGAACTGCTTACTAAAATTGCGTTAGCGTCTAAAGCATTTTGGAAATACAATCAAGAGCAATTAGACGGTTGGATAAATGAATTAGCAATTACTTCAGCGTATCTTTCAAAACAAGTGCATTTGTTTATAAAGTAAATGGAACTATAATTCCACGAAAATATATAGATTATTTCTTTTTTGTAAGGTATAGAAATCCAGAAATAATTAAAAGAATCCAAGGAGATCCATGCAAAACAACATCAAAATAATCTTGAAATTGCATCGCGCTTTCACCAGAAAAAGCATTTCCGCCGGCAATCCATTGTAGTTTACCCCAAATGTGTGGCGGGTTAAATGGCGCTAATCCTAAGGTTAAACTTGCTAGTAAAAAGAGCTTCCAACTGTCTAGTAATTTTTGTTTCATTTTTTTATTTCAATTAAATCGTAATTATAACTTCGATATAAACGTCATTCCCGAGAAAACGAGAATCTATATAAACCAATTCCAAACCAATCCAAAACGGATAACAAAATCTCTATATGGATAGTTTGGTGCAGAAAAATAATTCTTCTTTAAAAACATTGAGCTTATGTTATCTGCTTTTAAATAAATACGTGTTCTTCTAATTTGTGCATTGATAAATACATCAAAAGTTGGATAACCAATTTCTGTTGTATTCTGAATTGTAAATTCGTTTAACAACGGATTAAATGCATTGGCTTTGTATTTCGAAAAATAGTTAAATGTAATTCCGGTTTGTAAAAAAAGTGGATTTCCTTCAAATAAAAAATCTGAATAATACAACGTGTTTCTAGTTACAAAATCTGGAACCCTAAACACATCTTGTCCGCTACTTACTTTTTGATAAAGAATAGTATTGTTCAATGCAAATTTGCCAAATTTAAATTCATTATTCGCTTTTACTTTAAAATAGGTAACATTTTCTCCAGATTGTTGAGGTTTAGAGTTGTCATCAAAATAAGTGTAATTCTCAATGTTTGTAATGCTTGTATTTAGGTTTATCAATTTAGATTGTAATCCAAAAGCAATATTTCTTGTATTGCTGTTTTTAAAGGCATCATTTTGCCAATTGTATTCGTTATATGCACTTTGATATAACATGGCATTAAAGTTTGGCGATTTAGAATTGATAGAAATACTTCCTTTAAAAGAAGTTAAACTGTCTTTTTTATAAATGGCTTCAGTATAAAAATTTGATCCAGAAATTCTCCCGGATCCTGGTGTAATAGATACATCGGTATTTAATTGAAAATTTTTAATTACGGCATTCCAATTCCCTCCAAAAGAAACCGCAGAACCTTTAATTTTTGGATCAGTAATGGTATTTATTGTAGAATTTAATACCCCACTATAACCGTAATTGTAATTTGTTAAACCAGTATGTACTCTAAAGGTTCCTAAAACATATTTCGAGTTAAATTCTAAAAACAATTGATTGTCAATATATTTACTTTCAACCCTTTCTGTAAATCCAGAAGTAACATTTGCATTTCCAAAAAAGCCAGTGTTTAAAGTGCTTTCCGTAAACTCATAACTTTTACTTTCATTTGTAAAAGCATGTCCCAATTTTAAATTTGTAAAATTGTTGTTTAAAGGATTTTTAGACGAAAACAATTTATAATCATGCTCCATATAAAATCGATTTCCTTCTAAAGTGGTTTCGGTTCCTTCTAAATTAACATCTAATCTTCCTCTATCAGAAAAATTTGGGTTGTCATTTGTAAATAAATCTAAGGAGGTTATGGTTAATCCACCATTTTCTTGATTTGTTAAATCTTGCATTGCAATATGTCCTCTAATTGCATAGCGACTGTTCTTTGTTTGGTAGCTAAACACAGTTCTAAAATTTCCTTGAGAAGACAAAGATCTTCTGTAATTTCCTAGAGATCGTAAACCTTTATAGAAAATCCCCACATTAAAACGTTCAGAAAAATTTAATGTAAATAAGGTTTCTAAAACTTGTCCTTGTTGTAAGCCTGTTCTGTATAAAATTTCTGTAGTTGGAGTTGGGACTTTATAATAATTAATGTCTTCTTTTGATAAATAGTTGAAATGCTTTGCATTCATTCCGATTAAAGGCAGTGAGTTTTGATGTGTAAAATCATACCCTAGGTTATTAAAAGTTTGCCCTTGGTTATGAAATGCTAACAACTCAAAATTATCTTTGCGCAAAAAATTATAGGTATATTCTTTTAATATAGTTAGCGTGGTATCAATATATGTAGTGTCTTTTTTAAAAGAGATTACTCTATAATCTTTGTAGCTAGTTTTACCATCTAGTTTAACAATAATTGATTTTTTATTGATAAATGTAGAATCTAGTTGATTTCTCCCATCTGAAGTGCTAATTTGAGAATGGATTAAATTCACGCTAAACAACATGACTATTAAGAAACTAAAAAAATGATTTTTCATTTAAAATGATTGATACAGCAAATGTAAAATTTTTAAACGGAAATAAAGATGAATAATTTCTTCTAAAACTGTTAATTTGTAGTGATGTTAAAAAGTAATTACAGCGGAGAAATATTAGAAGCCGGAACAGATGAAGCCGGAAGAGGTTGTTTGTCTGGGCCAGTTGTAGCTGCTGCTGTTATTTTGCCTGAAAATTTTGAACACCCTTTTTTAAATGATTCTAAACAGTTGTCAGAAAAACAACGCAAAGAATTAAAGCTTTTTATAGAAAAACATGCGCTAGCTTTTGGGGTTTCTTTTGTTGATGAAAAAGAAGTTGATGCAATAAATGTTTTGCAAGCATCTATAGTTGGAATGCATCGTTCTATTGCGCAATTAAATCCGCAACCAAAATTTATTATTGTAGATGGAAATAAATTTAAAGCTTATAAAGAAATCTCGCATCAAACCATTGTTAAAGGAGACGCAAAATACTTAAGTATAGCCGCGGCTTCTGTGTTGGCAAAAACGTACAGAGATGAGTTTATGGAAAAAATTCATCAAGAATATCCGATGTATAATTGGAAACAAAACAAAGGATATCCAACAAAACAGCACAGAAATGCGATTCGAGAATTTGGAATTACAAATTATCACAGAAAAACATTTCGATTACTTCCAGAGCAACTAAAATTAGAGTTGTAATTGTTAATAATCAACAAGAATATTCTTGCTTACTTTTAAAAACTTCAACTATTTTAGCCACACTAATTTTACAAGATGATTAAAAGAACTCGAGCAGAAATTACCAAATGTATCATACATAAAGTAGCCAATAAATACAATAGTGGGCAAAATGTTTTCTCAGAAAATGTTATCCGATTTGATGAAGATAGTTATCAATTAATGATTCCTTTTTTATTAAAACCATTTGTAAATCTATCGCAAAGTTTTCGTTTTAGTCATCATGCTGATATCCGTTTAAATGAAATCAATAACTATGCGACCAACATCTTTAAAGAAGAAAGTTCTTTTGTAGAAAACTCTAAAAATATTGTCAATCATTTATACGAACAATCAAATTCTGCTCAAATCAAAAAAGGAGATGTTATAATTGCTTTGATTGAAGGAATTGAATACCAAGATGTATTAACCGAAGCTGTAGGTATTTTTAAGGTTGAAAATAAAACAGATTTTTTTCAAACCTATCTAGAAGATCATAGTTTTGATGTTGCTGTTCAACAAGGAATTAGCACCAAGAAAATTGACAAAGGTTGTTTAATTTTAAATACTACAGATGCAGAAGGAACAGTTGTGTTAAGTGTAGATAACAATCAATACGATGCACAATATTGGATTAAAAATTTCTTATCGGTAAAGTATGCTGATGATCGCAATCAACACACACAAAGTTATTTAGAATTGTGCAAAGAGTTTTCTGAAGAAGTTATAAAACCCGAATTTGGTAAACAAGAACAAAGTCAGTTTTTAGCAAATACTGTAGATTACTTTAAAGAAAATGAATCAGTAGATTATCATGCTTTTAAAGATGAAATGTTTGAAGAAGACAAACAGAAAAACATGTTTGATGATTACAAAAAACATTTTGAAACGCTGAATGATGTTTTAATCAGAAATAATTTTGAAGTATCTGATGTTGTTTTAAAGAAAGAAAAACAAAAGATCAAAAGCATTATAAAATTAGACACCAATATCGAAATCAAATTAGATGTGGATGCGCCAGATGCTGCTTCAGAATATTTAGAAAGAGGTTACGATGAAGAAAAGAAAATGTACTACTACAAAGTGTATTTTAATGAAGAGAAATAAAGGTTGTTAGTTTTTGATTGTTTTTTAAGCTTCCTTTTTTCGTTTAAAATTAGTATATTTACGTACACCAATTTTTTACTTTAGATATGAAAAAAATACTCATAACAAGTGTTTTGTTGTTTTTTGGGCTTCATATGTTTGCACAAGAAAAAGGGCAAACATATACTTCAGAACTAGGTAAATTTTCTATGATTTCATTCGGAGAAGTTACAGAGGATGTTAGAAATGATAAAACGAGTACCTCATATAGAGCCGCATATAGAAACAAAGAAATGCTTTTTGTACTTTCTAGTAGTTTAGAGCAAAATAAACCCAAAAGAGTTTCAGATTTATTAAACGCATCTATTTTAAATTTTAAAACAGCACTTAAAGGTACCGTTGTTCAGCAAAAAAGAATAAAAGAGAATAATATGAATGGAATTTATGCTTTGCTAAACCTAAGCAATGGTGTAATGGTAGAATACAAAGTGTTTTATAAAGAGTTGTATTTGTATCAAGTAATGGTATTTGCAAAAAAAGAGAAATATAAAAAAGAAGTTGCTGAAACTTTTTTTAAATCGTTTGCCATTACTAAGTAAATAAAAACCTTAAATAAAAGTATCAACCTCAAACAAAGTTGTAAAGTGTTTTAAAATTTTCTCTTGTACTTCTTCAATTGGAATTTTCCTACCCAATTCAGTTTCCATTGAAGCAACAGCTTTTCCTCTAATTCCGCAAGGAATAATATTATCGAAATATCCTAAATTTACATTTACATTCAATGCAAAACCATGCATAGTAACCCATCGAGAGGAACGAATTCCCATAGCGCAAATTTTACGGGCAAAAGGGGTCCCAACATCTAACCAAACTCCTGTTTCTCCTTTGCTTCTCTCAGCTTTTAAACCATAATCAGCTAAGGTTAAGATAATCACTTCTTCAAGTAAACGCAAGTATTTATGAATATCTGTAAAAAAATTTTCTAAATCTAAAATAGGGTAGCCAACAATTTGACCTGGACCATGATAGGTAATGTCTCCACCACGATTTATTTTGTAAAAAGTAGCTCCCTTTTCTTCCAACTGTTTTTCATTGAGTAATAAATTCGCTAGATCACCACTTTTACCCAAGGTATACACATGAGGGTGTTCTACAAATAGGAAATGATTTTTGGTTTCTTTAGATGTATTATTCTTTCTATTGTTAATTTTCACATCAACAATTTCTTGTAATAATTCTGTTTGATAATCCCAAGTTTCCTTGTAATCTTTAACGCCTAGGTTTTTAAGTTGGATGTTTTTATTCATAATAGTAGAGAACAAAGATAAATATTTAATTACATTTGTTAGTGATATTTACAATTAACCCTAACTAATTTTAGATACATTTTAATGATGAAGAAATACGGTAAGATCTATTTTTTATTTTTGTTTTTTGTTTCCATATCTATGTTCTCACAAAACATCTGGACCAAACAAGATGCAAAATCTAGGATTATTGGAGAAGAATTAGAGTATAGAGAAACACAACCAACATCTTTTGAGTTGTTTACTATTAATACCAACGAAATAAATAAAAAATTAACGTTTTCTAAAAACAAGGAGGGGATTATGGAGTTACCAACTCCAAACGGAATTCAGCGTTTTTTAGTGAAAGAGGCATCCGTTTTTTCAGATGAATTGGCAGCGAAATACCCACAGATAAAATCGTACGTTGGAGTAGGGTTAGATGATAAAACAGCAAGAGTTCGGTTTAGTAAATCTAAAGTAGGTATTCATGTTATGATTACCTCAGGAAAGTATCCAATGTATTTAATCGACCCATATACAAAAGATAAAAAAACATCAATAGCTTATTTTAAAAATAAAAACGAAAAAAATAAATTTGAATGTTTGTTTGATGGACAAAATCTAGCAGTTAAAAACAGAAAGATTCAGAAAACTGTAAATGCAAATGACGGAAAATTAAGAACATACAGAATGGCATTAATTGGCACTGCAGAATATTCGCAATTCCATTTAACCAACCAAGGCGTAGGAGCTGGAGAAACTAACGAAACAAAAAAGACAGCTGTTTTATCAGCAATGAATGTTTCAATGACACGTGTTAATGGGATTTTTGAAAGAGATTTAGGTGTAACAATGAAGCTGGTTTCTAATAATACAGATTTAATTTTTTTAGACGCAGCAACAGATGGTTTAACAAATAATGATATATCAGCTTTAGTTAATGAGTCTCAGACAAAATGTGATGCAGTAATTGGTAATGCAAATTATGATGTTGGTCATGTTTTTGCGTGGGTAAATGATGAAAGTGGAAATGGTTTAGCAGGAGGAGGAGTTGTCTGTGTTACAGGAGAAAAAGCACAAGGAGCTACGATGAGAAAAACACCGTTAGGAGATAGATTTGATATTGATTTAGTAGCACATGAAATTGGTCATCAGTTTGGCGCAAATCATACTCAAAATGGAGATTGTAACCGATATAATGCAACTGCAGTTGAACCTGGAAGTGGATCAACCATTATGGGTTATGCAGGTTTTTGTGGTCCAAACGTTCAAAATATTAGTGATGCTTATTTTCATGCTGTTAGTATTTCAGAAATGTGGAACCATGTAATAACAACAGCAACATGTGCAGTAGAAACTAGTACCAATAATACTGCTCCAGTTGCAAATGCAGGAAACGATTTTACAATTCCAAAATCAACTCCGTTTGTATTAAAAGGATCAGCTACAGATGTTGATTCTGGGAATGTTTTAAAATATAATTGGGAACAATTAGACAATCAAATAGCAACAATGCCGCCAGTTTTGACAAATACTACTGGCCCAATGTTTCGGTCTTTACCATCTTCAACATCGCCAAATAGATATATGCCAGCAATAGAAACCGTATTAGCAGGTAATACTTCATCAACATGGGAAGTTGTTCCTTCTGTCGCAAGAACAATGAATTTTTCTTTAACCGTTAGAGACAATGTGTTAAATGGAGGTGCAACCGCTAGAGATGATGTTAAAATTACTGTAGATGGAAATTCAGGACCCTTTTTAGTGACTTCACAAACAACAGCAACCACATTGAATGTAAATTCAACACAAACAATTACCTGGGATGTAGCGAATACAGCTGCTGCTCCAGTGAATGCAACTAATGTAAATATATTGCTTTCTACGGATGGTGGAATGACTTTTCCGAATGTGTTAATTTCAAACACACCAAATGATGGAACTGAGGATGTAACACTTTCTAATATTACAACAACACAAGCAAGAATAAAAGTTGAGGCTGCAAATCATATTTTTTATGCAGTAAATAGCGCTAATTTTTCTATTGATAATGCAGCTTCAGTAGGAGACGAATTATTTACAAACTTTAAGCTCTTTCCAAACCCATCAAATGGAATGATTACAGTAAGTTTTGATGTAGAATCTTCGAATGATGTAAACATTGAATTGTTTGATATCAGAGGAAGAAAAATTAAATCATCAGCATTTAAAGTGTCAGGAAATACATTTAGTAAAGCGTTAAATTATCAATCGGTTGCAAAAGGATTGTATATTGTAAAAATCAAAAATGGTAACAATCGTATTTCTAAAAAAATTGTAATTGATTAATTTTTTATGTGCTACAACTAAAAAGCTAATTGTTCGTTGTCTTAAATAATATGAAGCCTAATTTATGTCTATAGAAGTTTCTTCGGTAAGCAAATTATATGATTCTCAACCTGCATTAAATAACATAAGTTTTTCTGTAGATAAAGGCTCTATCGTAGGTTTTTTAGGTCCAAACGGAGCAGGGAAATCTACCATGATGAAAATTTTAACAGGGTATATTAAGCCTTCGGAAGGGAGTGTTTTGGTTAACGGGATAAATGTATTAGAAAATCCGATTGAAGCACAAAAAAGTATTGGTTATTTACCGGAAAACAATCCTTTATATGCAGAAATGTATGTAAAAGAATACTTGCAATTTCAAGCATCCATATATAAAATAGCAAAAGAAAATATTACAGCCATTATTGACAAAGTTGGATTAACGCCAGAAGTTCATAAAAAAATAGGGCAATTATCTAAAGGGTATCAACAAAGAGTTGGTTTAGCTGCTGCATTATTGCACAATCCAACAGTGTTGATTTTAGACGAGCCAACAACCGGTTTAGACCCAAATCAATTGGTAAGTATTAGGGCTTTGATTAAAGAAGTTGGAAAAGACAAAACAGTCTTATTTTCTACACATATTATGCAAGAAGTAGAGGCGGTTTGTGATCGTGTTATCATTGTTAAAAAAGGAGAAATTGTTGTTGATAAATTGCTAAAAGAGGTTCGTTCAAATCAACATCAAGTTATAGAAGTTACCTTTGATTTTAAACTCGAAGAACAATTTATTAAGAAATTACCAAATTTAATTTCATATAAAAACAACTACGATACTACCTGGTTTTTAACCTTTAACTCTAATGAAGATATGCGTCCTGTAGTATTTGATTTTGCACAAGAAATCGGACTCAAAATTTTGGGATTAAACACGCAAAATCAAAATTTAGAAGCGCTTTTTAGAGAAAGCACAAATTAATTTTCTTTATGATAAACGTCTTTACTGAATAGTGTTTTTCTAAATTCTCCAGGCTTTTTATTGTTTAATAATTCTAGTTTTCCCTTTGCTTTTATCAACTCCTGAAAGTGCTCTTCACGTGCATCAAATTGAATTTTGTTTTTATATGTTGTAATTATTATAAAGTTAAAAGGAGCTTCTTTTGTTGGTTTTGTTTCTAAGAATTGGTAAGAATCTATATAGTTTTTCTTAACAGCAGTTTTTCTTAATTTTTTCAATTATTTTTGATTTTCATGTTTGTAATCTTCTGATAAAGAGATTATAAAAACGTATATTTGGGTTTAACCAATAAAAAACGAACACATGGAAAATTTATCTCAACAACAAAATGCTACTAACATAATGTCTTATAAAGATTGGGCAGTAACCATCTTTTTAGCATCATTACCCATAATTGGATTGATTTTAGTACTCATTTGGGCTTTTGATTCTAACACTTCTATCAATAAGAAGAACTGGGCAAAAGGAATGTTGTTGTTGTTGGTGATTTACTTTGTCATAGCAATGTTATTCTTATTTATGTTTGGTGGTTTGGCTTTACTTGCTAGTTTAAGTTAATTCAAAAGCAGTAACAAGGAAAACCAATACAAACTTAAAAGAAGGATTTATTTTTTCTTAAGTAAAGCTTTTCCTTGTTTGTATTTTGGGTCATAAATAAAAAACTCAGGAACTGTTTGAAATACAATTTCTCCATCTTTCTTTTTAGTAAATTTTCCACTATCTAAATCGTATTTTAGATGAATATTTTCGCTAATTACAGAAATTAAAGCTCCATCTTGTTTAGCGGACAACTCTTCATATATATTTGTGTTTTTAGGAAATTCGCTTTCAAAACTTTTTAATAAATCATCTTCTGCAACAGAAAAAATAGAGAAAATTCCTTTAGTGTCCCAAAGATGGTATCTAATAAAATGATTATTTACCGTGTACTTATCAAGAGTAATACTATCTATAGGGGTTTTAAGATTATTTACATGTAAATAGTTGTTTGCAATTTCAATTTTATAAGGATGCAACTTTCCTTTTTTTCTAAAAATCTGAAATAAAAAACTACCCGCTATTAATAAAATAAATATTATTTGAAAAGTATATTCTTTAAGGTCTTCTAAATTGTCAAACCTTGTAAAAAAAAAGACCATTGCAGAAAAAGCAATAACCATGAGGCAACCACTTGCAACATCATACCCTTTAGAAGGTTTTTTTCCGTTGTAAAAAAAATCATTATTAGTTCAGTTTAAAGTTAATTTGCTCTTTTTCTAAAGTTGATAACAACTCATTTGTAATTTTTATTTTAGGAATTCTACTTGGTAAGTTCAGTTCAATTTTCTCTTTTTCATCCCAAATTGTAAAATATAGATTTTGTTTACCAGGGTTTGTCTCCAGTAATTGCTGTAAATTAGTTATATGGTCTTCTGTTACTTCTTGAACAGGAATTTGAATGGTGATTTTCTTACACAACTCATCCATCGTATCATGCAATAATTTAAAATCGGTAAACTGCAATCTAGGTTCACCAGCTACTCCCGTATTTTTATTTATCCAGCCTGCTTTAATAACTGTTTTTATAAATAAGAAAGAATTTGGCACTAAGAAATGTCTGAACTTTAAATATTCTTCCCCAAAAATTCGAAACTCATTATTGTTGTAATAATCTTCAATAAAAAAGGTTGCCCACCCTTTTCCTGCTTTAGAAATTCTGTGTTGTACGTCGGTAATAATACCAGCAAAAGATAAATTCATGCCAACATATTTAGAAAGATCTTCTTTAAAATGAGATAAATTGGCATTGCAAAAAGACAATTCATTTTTAAAATCATCTAAAGGATGTGCAGAAATATAAATACCTACTACTTCTTTCTCTTTTCCTAATGTTTCCATAGTTCCCCAAGTTTCACATTCAGGAATTATTGGTTCTGGTAATTGAATATCAGATGCATCTCCGAACAAAGAAACTTGAGAAGAATTTTCACCATCTTGAAACTTGTTACCGTAACGCAACGCTTTTTCAATAAAGGTTTGTCCTTTTTCATCTAAAGCAAAATATTGTGCTCTATGGGTATCTTTAAAAGAATCAAATCCACCAGCTAAAATCAATCCATCAAAAGCTTTTTTGTTAGCAACACGAAGATCTACTCGTTTTGCAACATCAAAAATGGAAACAAAATTTCCGTTCTTTTTTCGCTCATCAATAATTGCTTTTACGGCCGAACTTCCAACTCCTTTAATTGCCGCCATACCAAAACGAATGTTTCCATCTTTATTAACAGAAAACTTTGCATATGATTCGTTTATATCTGGACCTAAAACGGTAATTCCAGAACGCTTGCATTCTTCCATAAAGAACGACACAGATTTGATGTCATTCATGTTATTAGACAACACAGAAGCCATATATTCAGCTGGGTAATGAGCTTTTAAATAGGCAGTTTGATAGGCTATCCAAGCATAACAAGTAGAGTGGGATTTATTGAAAGCATAACTTGCAAACGCTTCCCAGTCTTTCCATATCTTTTCTAATTTCTCTGGGTCATGACCTTTTTTGCTTGCTTGCTCTATAAATTGAGGTTTCATTTTAGCAAGTACAGCTGCCTGTTTTTTACCCATTGCTTTACGCAAGACATCGGCTTCACCTTTGGTAAAATCTGCTAACTTTTGCGATAGCAACATTACCTGCTCTTGATACACTGTGATTCCGTAGGTTTCTGCCAAATATTCTTCCATGGCAGGCAAATCGTACTCAATATCTTCTGTTCCGTGTTTTCTATTGATAAAAGACGGAATATACTCCATTGGTCCAGGTCTGTACAATGCATTCATTGCAATCAAATCCGCAAAAACAGTTGGTTTTAACGCACGCATGTGTTTTTGCATTCCTGGTGATTCGTACTGAAAAATCCCGACAGTTTCGCCTCGTTGAAACAATTCGTAAGTTTTTTCATCATCTAACGGAAAACTTTCAGGATCTAATTCAATTCCGTGTTTTGCTTTTACAATTTTTACAGTATGCTTTATGAGGGTTAATGTTTTTAATCCTAAGAAATCCATTTTTAACAAGCCAGCACTCTCTACAACCGAGTTGTCGAATTGCGTTACATACATGTCGGAATCTTTGGCGACTGTAACCGGAACGTAATTGGTAATGTCTGAAGGTGTAATAATTACACCACAAGCATGAATTCCTGTATTTCGAACAGAACCTTCTAAAACTCTTGCTTTATTGATGGTTTCTGCACTTAAATCAGATCCTTCCGATAATTTTTTAAGTTCATTTACCAATTCTATTTCTTCTGAACGCAGTTTTTCTTTGAGCTCTTTTTCGTCAAGAGAAAAGATTTTACTCAACTTCATACCGGGAATTAACTTCGCAATTCTATCGGCTTCAAAAAGAGGTAAATCCAATACTCTGGCGGTATCTCTAATAGAAGATTTTGCAGCCATGGTGCCGTAAGTAATAATCTGTGCAACCTGGTTAGAACCGTATTTTTTGATTACATAGTCTATTACTTTTCCACGCCCTTCATCATCAAAATCAATATCAATATCGGGCATTGAAACACGTTCTGGGTTTAAGAAACGCTCAAAAAGTAAATCGTATTTAATAGGGTCTAAATTGGTTATCCACAAGCAATATGCTACTACAGACCCTGCCGCAGAACCTCTTCCAGGTCCAACAGCAACACCCATATTTCTGGCTTCTCTAATAAAATCTTCAACAATTAAAAAATATCCTGGATACCCTGTTTTTTCAATAACTTCTATTTCAAAATCTAGGCGTTCTCCAATAGATTCTGTAATTTCTCCATATCTTTTTTTAGCTCCTTGATAGGTTAAATGACGTAAGTAATTGTTTTCACCACGTTTGCCACCATCAACTAAATCTTCTGGATCTAGAAACTCTTTAGGAATAACGAAGGCTGGTAATAATACTTCTCTTGCTAATGTGTAGGGTTCTACTTTGTCTACAACTTCCTGAATGTTAGAAATAGCCTCTGGTAAATCAGAAAACAACTGTTTCATCTCATCGGTAGATTTGAAAAAATATTCATCGTTAGGTAGCCCATACCGATATCCTCTTCCACGACCTTTTGGAGTTGCTTGTTTTTCTCCATCTTTTACACACAATAAAATATCATGTGCATTGGCATCTCCTTTTTCTAAATAAAAAGTATTGTTTGTTGCAACCGTTTTTATGTTGTGTTTTTTAGAGAATTTTAATAAAGTTTCATTGACTATTTTTTCATCTTCCTGCCCATGTCGCATCAATTCAATATAGAAATCTTCTTGAAAAACAGATTTCCACCAAAGCAAAGCTTCTTCAGCTTGTTTTTCTCCAATATTTAAAATTTTACTAGGAACTTCACCATATAAATTTCCAGTAAGTACAATAATGTCTTCTTTATATTTTTCTACTATAGCTTTATCAATTCGAGGAACATAATAAAAACCATCTACAAAGGCAATGGAAGACATTTTCGCTAAATTATGATACCCTTTTTTGTTTTTTGCTAATAAAACAACCTGATAGCCATTGTCTTTTTTTGTTTTATCCGAATGATTTTCACAGATGTTAAATTCGCACCCAACAATAGGTTTTAAAATGGTTTCTGTTGGTAATGCTCCCTGCTCTTTTAGCTCGTTGTTTTTAGCTTCTGCAGCTTTATTGTGATTTAAAACAGCGCTCACAAAATGAAACGCCGCCATCATATTTCCTGTATCTGTTAATGCAATTGCAGACATGTTATCCTCTGCAGCCGTTTTTACAATTGTGCCAATTTGCATGGTAGATTGCAATACTGAAAATTGAGTATGATTGTGTAAATGAGCAAACTGAACGCCTTCTAAAGAAGCAATATTTTTAGTAGAAACAGCTGTTGTTTCTGCTTCTTGTTTAGCCTCAACACGTTTTCTTATTTTTTTACTTTCTTTTTTTAAGTTGATATGTTTTAAACCAATTACTTGAATAGGTTTAGGATTAGCTTCTGAGAAATTTTGAAAATAAGTTTCTTCAACATCTAACTCTTCTTTGGTAAACTCTCGCAAGCGAATCAACTCTAAAAAACAACGTGTGGTTGCTTCAACATCGGCAGTTGCATTGTGTGCTTCTGCAAAATCTACCCCGAATAAATGTTTGTGTAATTCGGTTAAGGTTGGCAGTTTAAACTTGCCGTATCTTCCTCCAGGAAGTTGACACATCAAAGCTGTTTTTTCGGTACAGGTATCTAATAGGGGCATTTTTGTTAACTTGTTTTCAATACCTAAACGATGAAACTCACAACCCATTATATTGATATCAAAACCAACATTCTGACCAACAATAAACTTGGTTTTTTGCAACGCATTGTTAAATAACTCTAACCCTTCTTCTAAAGATATTCCTTGTTCTTGAGCAAGTTCTGTGGAAATTCCGTGAATCCGCTCTGCATCGTATGGAATATTAAATCCGTTAGGTTGAATTAAAAAATCATTATTTTCTAGTAAATTTCCGAACGCATCATGTAGCTGCCAGGCAATCTGAATACATCTCGGCCAATTATCGGTATCGGTAATTGGTGCATTCCAGCTTTTAGGCAAGCCCGTTGTTTCGGTATCAAAAATTAAGTACATAGGTGTGATTTCTACTTTAGTTAGGGAGTTTAAAAATATAAAAAACTCCTCAATTTTATAGAAAGAGTTTATCTTGTTTTATCAACAATTTATAGAGGAGGTCATTTGATTTTAATTCCTTGATTTTTAATTGTTTTTGTAATTTGGTTTGAAAAAGATTTTTGTATATTTGCAGCCGCTTATTACGAGATAATAAGAATATTAATAATCAAGGTCGAGAACCTTAAAAAATTAACAAAGTATGTCAGTAAAAATTAGATTACAAAGACACGGAAAAAAAGGAAAGCCATTTTATTCAATCGTAGCAGCTGATGCTCGTGCAAAAAGAGATGGTAAATTCTTAGAAAAATTAGGAACTTATAACCCTAATGTAAATCCAGCAATTATTGAATTAGATGTTGATGGTGCTGTAAAATGGTTACAAAACGGAGCGCAACCTACAGATACTGCGAGAGCAATTTTATCTTACAAAGGGGCAATGTTAAAAAATCATTTAGCTGGTGGAGTTCGTAAAGGAGCTTTAACTGAAGAACAAGCAGAAGCAAAATTTACTGCTTGGTTAGAAGAAAAAGCAAACAGAATTACTGCTAAAAAAGACGGTTTAACTAAAGAGCAAGAAGAAGCAAAAGCTGCTGCATTAGCTGTAGAAAAAGCTGTAAACGAAGCTCGTGTTAATGCTGTAAAAGAAGCTGAATCTGCAATTATTGCAGAGAAAGAAGCTGCTGAAGCTGCCTTAGAAGCAGAAAAAGTTGCTGCAGAAGCTACAACTGAAGAAGTTGTTGAAGAAACTACAACAGAAGAAACTGCTACAGAAGAAACTACTGAAGAGAAATCTGCAGAGTAATTCAAAATTTAACGAAATGCGTAAAGAAGATTGTTTTTATTTAGGCAAAATCGTTAGAAAGCATAGTTTTAAAGGTGAAGTGGTTATCAAGTTAGATACCGATGAGCCTGAATTGTATCAAGAAATGGAATCAATTTTTGTCGACTTAGGCAATAATCTGATTCCATTTTTTATTGAAAAAAGTTTGCTTCAAAAAGGAAATCAATTGCGTGTTCAATTCGAAGATCTTTATACAGAAGAAGAAGCTGATGCAATTCTAAAAGCGGATGTATATTTGCCTTTAGATTTACTACCAAAATTATCTGGAAATAAATTTTATTTTCATGAAATTATCGGTTTTAAAGCTGTTGACGTAAATTATGGATTGGTTGGAACTATTGAAGGAGTTAACGATAAAACAGCACAACCTTTATTTGAAATTACCAATGGGGATAAAGAAATTTTTATTCCGATGATTGATGATTTTATCAAAAAAGTGGATAGAGAAAACAAAGTGATTGAGGTTGAAACTCCACAAGGATTGATCGAATTGTATTTAAACAATTAAATTAGAGAGGTGGCCGAGTGGTCGAAGGCGCACGCCTGGAAAGTGTGTATACGCCAAAAGCGTATCGAGGGTTCGAATCCCTTCTTCTCTGCGAATAAATAAAATTATTAAACTTTAAATCAAGTTTACTTGAATTTATAAGTTTAGGTGTTTTATTTTCAAAACGTAGTTTTTAGGGAAAAGCGAAGCTAATCCCTTCTTCTCTGCGAAAATAAGAATCTATAACTTTTAAAATTAGATCTATCAAATCGAAACCCTTTCAATTTAAAGAATTTACAATTCATCAAAATAAAACAGCTATGAAAGTTGGTACTGATGCTGTTTTGTTGGGTGCTTGGTGTTCTCTAGAGAATTATCCTAATTCAATTTTAGATGTTGGAGCTGGGACAGGGGTTGTTGCATTAATGTTGGCACAACGTTCTGATGCAATGACAATTGATGCAGTAGAAATTGATGAAAAAGCACATGAACAATGTGTCAATAATTTTGAAATAAGCGATTGGTCTGATCGATTATTTTGTTACAATGCGTCCTTTGAAGAGTTTGTTGTTGAAATGCAAGATGAAGAGGAAAAATATGATGTAATTATATCGAATCCTCCTTTTTATGCTGATGCTTTTGAAACAGAAAATGAAGCAAGAAATAGAGCTCGATTTACATCTTCACTTACTTTTGAAAATTTAATTTCTGGTACATCAAAAATTCTTTCGAATGAAGGTGAGTTTTCAGTTATTATTCCATTTAAAGAAGAACATAATTTTGCCAATATTGCAAGCTTAAATTCATTATACCTCAATAGAGTTTGCCGTGTAAAAGGAACATTGACTTCAGAATTTAAAAGAAGTTTATTGACTTTTTCATTTCAGAAAAAAATACTTCAAGAAGAAACGTTGGTTATCGAAAAAGAAAGACATCTTTACACCCAAGAATATATCAATCTAACGAGAGATTTTTATTTGAAGATGTAATGACAATACTTTACCCTATTACAATTTCTGGATTGTAGCCTAAATAAGGAACTTCTTTTTCTTTAAAGCTGATACCAAAACCTTCTAATTCTTTTAAAATTGGTTCATATACTTCTTTAGAAATGGGTCTTAAAACTCCAGGCGTTTTAATTTCGCCATTTAATATTTTTAACGCAGCAATGGCAACAGGTAGTCCTACAGTTTTTGCCATGGCAGTGTAGGTTTGATTTTCGCCAATAGCAACCATGCTACTTTCTATTTGGCGTTTTTTACCATCCAATTCGAAACCAAACTTATGATGCATTATAATCATGTCTTTATCATCCTCAGAAAGAGTCCATTTATCCGATAGGATTTTTTGTAAAATTTGAGCAGGAGTTGCATTTTTCAATCCAATTTTTTTAGTAGGGTTAAAAATGTCTAACTCAATTAATTTTTCCCACATGATATCATCCTGGTCAATTTTTAAATACGAGCGTAATTTCAATTCAACAGAATCTGTTGGACTGTACGCTAAGAACAAATTAGTAAAATCACGATAACTCATGTTTTCAGAATCTTCAATAGTGTAGGTGTCATCTGTCATTCCTAATTGAATAAAAATATTCCAGGCTCTAGAAAAACCAACTCTTCTAATAGTTCCTCGGTACATCGTAGCAATATTGTCTAGGCCATAAATAGATCTGTATTTTAATGAATCTCTATTTGCGTAGGCCTCAAATTTACCACTCCCATTGATGTGTAAAAACTCTGTTCTTCTAAATAGTTTATGATACGGAATGTATTTGTAAGTCCCTTCTTGAATAAACATTGCGGCTCCACCTTGACCAGCTGTAACAACATTTCTTGGGTTCCAAGTAAATTTATAATTCCATAAATTTGTGTCACTTTCTGGGGCAACTAACCCACCCGTAAAAGATTCAAACAATAACATTTTACCCCCTTTTTGATGAATTCGATCAATTACATGCATGGCGCTCATATGGTCAATACCTGGATCTACACCAATTTCATTCATAAAAATTAGGTTATTCTTTTTAACATCAGCATCTAAATCTTTCATTTCATCAGAAATATAAGATGCAGTAACCATATTTTTTTGAAACTTGATGCAATCTTTTGCAACTTCAATGTGAAACCTCGCAGGCAACATAGAAATAATAATATCTGCTTCCTGTATTGCTTTAACTCTTTCAGTTTCGTTAAAAACATCTAATTGGAAGGTTGTTAAATTTTGATGCTTCCCAAATCGTTGATTGATGTCTTCTATTGAGATGTCTCCAACAGTTAATTGTAAATTCTCTTCAGAAGATTTATCAAGTAAATATTTTATAAGTGAAGAGCTAGATCTACCAGCTCCAATAATTAAGATGTTTCTCATTTTGTAATTTTATAACTAAATTTACCAATATGAATTGGCAAAAATTATGTTTAGCTAAAATACACAATTCATTGATAAAAGTTTAAAATAAAACAAAAATCAAAGAAATGAATAAAAATTTAACAATAACTTCAATTTTAGGAATCCTAACAATTATACTAGGTGCTTTTGGAGCACATGCTTTGTCTAAAACATTAACTATTGAAGGGATGAATAGTTTTGATACAGCAATTCGTTATCAAATGTATCATATTATTGTACTGCTTTTTGTAAATACATATAAAGGTTTTACAGCACAACAAAAAAACAGAATAAGTAGTTTGTTTTTTATGGGGATTTTATTCTTTTCTGGATCAATTTACGTAATTCAGTTAATAGGAGTTTCTGCAAAAAGCATTTGGTTTATTACTCCACTTGGAGGCTTGTTTTTTATATTGGGATGGTTATATATGGCAATTAGTTTTGCAAAAAGAAATGAACAATAAAAAGTTGATAAAAATTTAAAAAGGCCAAATCTTTGTAAAAATAATCTGTATTTTTGCTGTTAATTATTTAACACAACTAAATAAATAACTTAAAATTTAAACATGGTAAATCTTGATTCAAAATCAATTTCACTAGATAGTTTAGGAATTAAAAATGCAACAATACATTATCAGTTAACATCTGATGAATTGCATGCAGCAACTATTGAAAATGAGCAAGGAGTTGAAACTTCTTCTGGAGCTTTAGCAGTTAACACTGGAGAGTTCACAGGAAGATCACCAAAAGATCGTTTTATAGTAAAAGACGATATAACAAAGGATGAAGTTTGGTGGGGAAATATTAATATTCCTTTTGATGCTGATAAGTTTGATAAACTATACGATAAAGTAGCAGATTATTTATCGGGAAAAGAGATTTTTGTTAGAGATAGTTATGCGTGTGCTGACGAAAATTACAAACTTAATATTAGAGTTGTAAATGAATACCCATGGAGCAATATGTTTGCTCACAATATGTTTTTGAGACCTACAAAAGAAGAGTTAAAAACATTTTCTCCAGAATGGACTGTTATTAATGCACCAAGCTTTATGGCTGATCCAGAAGTTGACGGAACAAGACAGCATAATTTTGCAATTCTTAATTTCACAAAAAAAATAGCTTTAATTGGTGGAACTGGTTATACCGGTGAAATTAAAAAAGGTATTTTTTCTGCGTTGAATTTTATTTTACCTGTATTTAAAAAAACATTACCAATGCACTGTTCTGCAAATGTTGGTAAAGATGGTGATACTGCAATTTTCTTTGGATTATCAGGAACAGGAAAAACCACCTTATCTGCAGATCCAGAAAGAAGATTAATTGGTGATGATGAGCATGGGTGGACAAACGAAAATACTGTTTTCAATTTTGAAGGAGGTTGTTACGCAAAAGTAATTGATCTTGCGGAAGAAAAAGAACCAGATATTTATCATGCAATTAAAAAAGGAGCCATTTTAGAGAATGTCATTATTAAAGAAAATGGAGAAGTAGATTTTGAAGACATATCAATTACCCAAAATACAAGAGTTAGTTATCCAATTTATCACATAGATAATATTCAGCCAGGATCAATTGGTAAAAATCCAAAAAATATTTTCTTTTTAACTGCTGATGCTTTTGGAGTATTGCCTCCAATCTCAAAATTAACACCAGGTCAGGCTGCTTACCATTTTATTTCTGGTTATACAGCAAAAGTTGCTGGAACAGAAGCAGGAGTAACAGAACCACTACCAAGTTTTTCAGCTTGTTTTGGAGCTCCATTTATGCCTTTACACCCAACGCGTTATGCAGAAATGTTAAGCGATAAAATGAAAGAATCAGGAGTAACAGTTTGGTTAGTGAATACTGGTTGGACAGGGGGACCTTATGGAGTAGGAAGCAGAATGAAATTAAAATATACAAGAGCAATCATTACTGCTGCTATGGATGGAAGTTTAGAAGCAGCAAATAAAGACAATTATCACATCCATTCTGTATTTGGATTAGCGCAACCTAGAACTTGTCCAAATGTTCCAACAGAGGTATTAAGTCCGAGAAGATCTTGGAACAATGATGAAGGATATTATAAAACAGCTCAAAAATTAGCAGACTCGTTTAAAGCAAACTTTAAAGCTTTTGAAGACTATGCAAATGAAGAAATTATGGCTGGTGGCCCACTAGTTTAATTTTTATTTTATAAGTAAAAAAAAGCATCTCATTTGAGGTGCTTTTTTTATGGATTGTTTTTCCTATTTTTATAGAATAGCAACTTTTCTGTAAATAATGATTAAAAATTGGTTTAAAAATATAGGTCCAGGTACTTTAATTGCTGCTGCTTTTATTGGACCTGGAACAGTTACGCTTTGTACAATAGCTGGAGTTAATTTTGGGTTTAACCTATTATGGGCTATGGTGCTTTCTATTTTTGCAACTATTGTTTTGCAAGAAATGGCAGCTAGATTAGGGATTATTTCTCAAAAAGGATTGTCTGAAGTTCTTAGAGAAGAAATTAAAAATCCATTTTTAAAACAGTTTATTACACTCTTAATTTTAGCAGCAATTGTAGTTGGAAACGCATCCTATGAAGCTGGAAATATTAGCGGTGGAGTTTTAGGGCTTGAGACCATCTTAGGAAAAACCTATTTTGAAATTGGTGTATTTTCTATCAATAGCATTAGTTTACTTGTAGGTGTTGTTGCCTTTGCTTTATTATACTTAGGGAACTATAAAATACTTGAAAAAGTATTGGTTTCCTTGGTGTTGATTATGAGTGTTTCATTTATAATTACCGCAATTATTACCAAACCAAATCTTGCAGAAATTTTTAAAGGAACATTTATCCCCAGTTTTCCAGAGAATAGTTTATTAACGGTAATTGGCTTAATTGGAACAACAGTTGTGCCTTATAATTTGTTTTTACATGCGTCATTAGTTAAAGAAAGATGGAAGAAAAAAGAAGATATTTCTTTTGCGAGAAAAGACACTATTATTTCGATTATTTTAGGAGGATTGGTTTCTATGACAATCATTATTTCAGCAGCCGGAATCCAAACGAGCACCATTTCAAATGCATCAGATTTGGCAAAAGGATTGGCACCATTGTATGGGGAGTTTTCAAAATATTTTCTTTCTATCGGATTGTTTGCTGCGGGAATCACATCAGCAATCACAGCTCCATTAGCAGCAGCATATGTTGCAAGAGGATGTTTAGGATGGAAATCTGGTTTAAAATCGAAGAAATTTAGAGCAGTATGGATTATTGTTTTAGTACTCGGAATTTTCTTTTCTTCATTCGGAATTAAACCAATAGAAATTATAAAATTTGCACAGGTTGCTAATGGTATGTTATTGCCTATTATTGCCGGAATTTTATTGTGGATTATGAATAAAAAAGCAGTGCTTGGAACGTATGTAAATTCTAAAACGCAAAATATTTTTGGATTGATTATCGTTGTAGGAACTATTTTTCTTGGCTTAAAAGGAATTCTTAAAGTATTTAATTTGGTGTAAATGAAGAATATTGATTTTAATTGTGATGTTGGAGAAGGAATTGAGAATGAGTATTTATTAATGCCTTTTATATCTTCTTGTAATATAGCTTGTGGAGGACATTACGGAGATGAAAATACAATTGACAAGACCATTCAATTAGCAATTGAAAATAAGGTTAAAATCGGAGCACATCCATCTTTTCCTGACAAAGAAAATTTTGGAAGAAAAATTATGAATATTTCTGATGACGAATTGGAAAAAAGTATTGTTTTTCAAATGAATTTGTTTGAACAGTGTTTGCATAAAAAGAATGCCAAAATGCATCATATTAAAGCACACGGAGCTTTGTATAATTTAATTGCTAAGGATAAAAAAACTGCAGCTGTTTTTGTCAATTCTATTAAAAAATATATTAAGAACGCTTATTTATATGTTCCTTTTCAGTCAGCAATTGAAGAGGTAGCAGTTAAAAATAACATTAAAATTAAATATGAAGCTTTTGCTGATAGAAATTATAATGATGATTTATCTTTAGTGTCTAGATCTAAGTCGAATGCTATGATTACTAGTCCTATAAAAGTGTATCAACATGTGCTAAACATTGTTCAAAATAATGCTGTTATAACAGTTTCAAATTCAGTTATCAAAATAAAAGCCGATACATTTTGTATTCATGGTGACACTAAAAATGCTTTAGAGATTTTGCAAAAAATCACAACTTTGTTAAAAACTCAAAACAAACAAGTTGTCTAATTTCTCACTTTCATATAAAACTTACGGAGATACTGCTATTTTAATTGAATGGCCATCAGAAATACATGAATCAATCTTGTATGATATTGTTGCTTTTAAAAACAAGATTGAAGATGAAATAAACTTGCAAGATATTATTGTTGGCTACAATTCATTATTACTGGTTAGTAGTTTTAAGATTAAAAATATACATGATAAAATTCGCTCTTTAAAAGAATTGTATAACCAACCCTCAAAAACAAAAATTTATAAAACCACACATTGGGAAATTCCTGTTTGTTATGACCAACAATTCGGAATTGATTTAGATGGGATTTCTCAAGAAAAATCAATTACAAAAGATAAAATCATTCACATTCATTCTAGTCCAACTTATACAGTATACTTCATAGGGTTTTTACCAGGGTTTCTCTATTTAGGAGGTTTGGATGAGCAAATAGCAGTGCCGAGAAAATCTACTCCAAGATTGCGAGTTCCTAAAGGTGCCTTAGCAATTGGTGGTAGTCAAACCGGAATCTATCCAAATGAAAGTTCAGGTGGTTGGAATATTATTGGAAATTCGCCTATTTCATTTTTTGATGCACAAAAAGCCTCACCTTGTTTTGCGAAAACAGGCGATAAAATTTCGTTTAAAAGTGTTTCTTATGACGAGTACAAAATGATAAAAGAAAAAGTGAATAGTAATGTATATCAATTGAAAACAATTTTATGATTACAGTTTTAAATCCAGGAATTTACAGCACCATACAAGATTTTGGAAGGCCAGGTTTTGCAAATATTGGTGTGCCGATTTCTGGAGTGATGGATTCGTATTCTGCTAAAATTGGAAATCAATTATTAAACAATAATAAAGAAGATGCTGTTGTAGAAATTACTTTTGGAGGATGTAAGTTTATGTTTGAAAAGGATATGAAAATTTGTGTTACAGGTGCAAACTTTAATATGAAAATTGATGATAAAGAAATGCAAATGTATTCGGTTTTAGAAGTAAAAAAAGGCTCAGTTTTATCATTTGGGAAGAAAGTAGTTGGAATTAGAACTTACTTAAGTGTTCAAGGTGGATTTCTGTCAGAAGTTGTACTTACCAGCAAAAGTTTTTATAAAGGAATAACGGTTAATGATGTTCTTATGAAGGGAGATCAATTAAGAATGGATACTCATAATAGCATACATGTACAAACGTTTTCAAAAATTAAAATTGATAAAAGCCATTTTAAAACAAATCAAATAGAATGCTATAAAGGGCCAGAATTTGATTTGTTATCAGAAGAACAACAAAAAGCATTGACTAAGAATTTATTTACAATTTCTAACGATAATAATAGAGTAGGTTATCGATTAGAAGAGTTGTTTAAAAATCAATTAAAACCCATTTTAACATCTGGAGTTTTGCCTGGCACGGTACAATTAACTCCTTCAGGAAAGCTAATTATTTTAATGAGAGATTGCCAAGTTACAGGAGGATATCCTAGAGTATTACAACTTAATGAAAGTGGAATAAATAGGTTAGCACAAAAAACCACAAATGATAAATTGCAGTTTGTAATAAACTAAAAAAGCACCTCAATTGAGATGCTTCTTTTATGAATTAAATTCAAGAATTAATTGTTCTATTTTTCTTTAGTAATTTCTTCCTTGATGATTTTTTTCATTTTAACATGAGAATCAGATTTTTCTCCATACAATTCATCAATCTTCGTTTTAACTTCCGTCGCAGTTCCTTTAATTTCTTGTACAGTTTGAGTCTTTTCTCCGTTGATGTTAGAAATAACTGTAACAGTTGCAGTTACTAAATCACCTTCACCTTTTTTCATTTCTACTTTAACTTCTTTAGAAGTATGCTCTCCAGTTTTCTCTGCAATAAATTTTGCATTTCCTTTAATTTCATGTTTAGCACCATCTTTGTCAATCCAAACTTTTACGTTTACATCTGAATGATCTTTATCAGCAGAATGACCTCCTAAAATAGGAGCAACTACCAATCCAATTAAACAAGTTAATTTGATTAAGATATTCATTGATGGTCCAGATGTATCTTTAAAAGGATCTCCAACAGTATCTCCAGTAACTGCAGCTTTATGTGCTTCTGAACCTTTGTAAGTCATTTCTCCATTAATTTCTACTCCTGCCTCAAAAGATTTCTTTGCGTTATCCCAAGCTCCACCAGCATTGTTTTGGAAGATTGCCCAAAGCACACCAGAAACAGTAACTCCAGCCATATAACCACCCAACATTTCAGCAATTGCTAAATTATCCATTCCAAATAACATTGGAACAAAAGTGATAATTAATGGGAATCCGATTGTTAATAAACCTGGAAGCATCATTTCTTTTAAAGACGCTTCAGTAGAAATAGCCACACATTTATCGTATTCTGGTTTCCCAGTTCCTTCCATAATTCCAGGGATATCTCTAAACTGACGACGTACTTCTTGTACCATTTCCATAGCAGCTTTTCCAACGGCATTCATTGCCAAAGCAGAGAATACAACAGGAACCATTCCACCCACAAATAACATAGCTAAAACAGGTGCTTTAAAAATATTAATTCCGTCAATTCCAGTAAACGTTACATAAGCAGCAAATAAAGCTAACGATGTTAATGCTGCAGAAGCGATTGCAAAACCTTTTCCTGTAGCAGCAGTTGTGTTACCAACTGAATCTAAAATATCTGTACGCTCTCTAACGATTGGGTCTTGCTCACTCATTTCTGCAATTCCACCAGCGTTATCAGAAATAGGTCCGAATGCATCAATAGCTAATTGCATAGCCGTTGTAGCCATCATTGCAGAAGCTGCTAAAGCAACTCCATAAAATCCTGCAAAAGCATAAGATGCCCAAATTGCACCAGCAAATAATAATACAGAAGGGAATGTTGAAATCATTCCGGTAGCTAAACCAGCAATGATATTTGTTCCTGCTCCAGTAGAAGATTGTTGTACAATTTTTAAGATTGGAGATTTTCCTAATCCTGTGTAATATTCAGTTACTGATGAAATCACAGCTCCAACAATCAAACCAACTAATGTTGCGTAGAATACTCTCATTGAAGAAATTTCTTGTGGTCCTTCACCAAAGAATTCCATTGTCATTGTTTCTGGTAACATCCAAGTAACCAATCCGAAACAAGAAACAGCTACCAAAATGATAGAAGTAATATTTCCAATGTTTAAAGCTCCCATAACTTGAGCTTCTTTTGCATCATTACTTTTAATTTTTACTAGCATTGTACCGATGATAGAAATGATAATACCAGCACCAGCAATTGCCATTGGTAATAAAATTGGTCCAATTCCTCCAAAAGCATCATTGATACTTCCGCCCATGTCTTTTATCACATAGTTTCCTAAAACCATTGCAGCTAATACTGTTGCTACATATGACCCAAATAAATCTGCTCCCATACCAGCAACATCACCAACATTGTCTCCAACATTATCTGCAATTGTAGCAGGGTTTCTTGGATCATCTTCTGGAATACCAGCTTCTACTTTACCTACTAAATCAGCACCAACATCGGCAGCTTTTGTATAGATTCCACCACCAACTCTTGCAAACAATGCAATAGATTCAGCTCCTAATGAGAATCCTGCTAAGGTTTCTAAAACAATCGTCATGTCTGCAGTTGAGGTCCAAGCTCCATCCATAAAAAAGTTAAAGAAAATGATAAAAAATGCAGTTAACCCTAAAACGGCTAAACCTGCTACACCTAGTCCCATAACAGTACCACCTCCAAAAGATATTTTTAAGGCATTTGGCAAACTAGTTCTTGCAGCTTGTGTGGTTCTAACATTTGTTTTTGTTGCAATTTTCATTCCTATGTTTCCTGCAAAAGCAGAAAAAATAGCTCCAAAAATAAACGCAACTACAATTAACCAGTGTGTAGTTGGTACAACAAATGATACAATGGTTAATAAAACACTTACGATTACTACAAATATTGCTAATAATTTATATTCAGCATTTAAAAAAGCAAGAGCTCCTTCGTAGATGTGGTCAGAAATTTCTTTCATTTTTCCATCACCTGCATCTTGTTTCATTACCCAAGATTTCTTGATTAACATATAAATTAATCCTAATGCAGCCAAAGCTATTGGCATGTAAATCATCATTGATCCCATATTTATTATTATTTTGATTAGTTTTTAACGGGCGTAAAGGTAACAAAATCAAACAGAATGAAAAAGCCTTACAAATAGATTGTAAGGCTTTTTCTTTTTTAAATTTAAAATGATGATTTAAATAGTAAAATTTCCAATTTTTTTATGTTCGCTTGTTTCGTATCGATTGATGCATTTATCAACAATATCATAGGCTTCAGAGGCATCTCCCCAACCACCAACATCTACTTTTTTCTTTTCTAAATCTTTATATACTTGAAAAAAATGTGTAATTTCTTTCACTTGATGTGGATTCATGTCAGACAAATCACTCAATTCATTCCAGATTGGATCAGAAACAGGAACACAAATAATTTTTTCATCTGGACCTTTTTCATCTGCCATATGAAAAACACCAATAGGTTTTACTTCCATCACACACATTGGGAATGTTGGTTCTGAACCTAAAACCAATACATCCAAAGGGTCACCATCTAAAGCTAATGTTTCTGGAATAAATCCATAATCTGCTGGATACATCATAGAAGAAAATAACATTCTATCAAAACGAATTTTGTTCAATTCAAAATCGTATTCATATTTGTTTCTACTTCCTTTAGGTATCTCTATCAATACATCAAATGTTTTTCTTTCTTTTGCGCTCATTACAAAGTTTTTCTTGTGCTTTTTGGACGACAAAAGTAGTGATATTTTAAGGTTTTTAAACTATAAAAAAGGGCTTATTTTTGATTAGAAATCTGCTTTTACACCAAAACGAACTGCAAAATTTGGAGAAGGTAATCCGTTTATACTTGTGTGTTTACCTCGCCAAATAAAATCGACTCTTAATGGGCGAATATCTCCGTAACCAATATTTTCGAAGCCAAAACCGTATTCGTAATACATTTTATCTGTTGGAGCTACATAGGTAATATTCGATTTGTTGATGGCAATATTTTCATCAGAGATGGTTCCGTATACTGTTTTAAAAGTAACTAGACTTCTAAGTTTTAAGTGCTTTATAAGAGGAATTCTATTTAAAACAAACCCATTAAAATGCTGTTCAAAATGTCCAGATATGTAGGTGTCAGTAACAAAATCATAATAATTCATTAATGAAAAAGTATTTTTTGTTAACCAATAGGTTTGATTTGCAGGAATTGGACTTAATAAAGTAATTGGAACTTTTCCAAAAGTTTTACCACCATCAACCGTAGCAATTAATAATCCTAATTTGCCTAATAGTATGGGTTGGTTGTATTTAAATTGAATTTTATCATAATTAAAATCACCATTTAAAAAACCTTTGTAACCTCTATGGTAATTTACCACTAAGGAAGGAAAAAGGTTTTTCCCCATTTTTTGTTCGATTCCAAAACCATATTCAAATCTTCCGGGAGTATAGGCTATATAAATGTCTGTGCTCACATCTGTAACCTCTGATTGAACGCTATTGTTGTCGTCTAAATAATCTATTGAAAAATAGGTTGGTGATGCGCTTTTTATAATATTATAAGCACCTGAAATTCCGAAATGGAGATTTTTCTTGATTTCAATATCAAACTTTAAGGCAGTTCTATTTACATCGGAAAGAAAGTAATTATCTCCTCTAGAAAATAATGCATTTGGATCAAATACATTTGCGTTTAAACCATTAGTATTTAATAGTTTTCCTCCTAATTGCTCTATATCTTTTAAATAAGAAACTCCTATTGCAATTCTTGGTTTGTAGTTTAACAAGTATTTGGCCTCTGTCCCAAATTTATATCTTTTGTCTTTTGTTCCGTAACCAACAAATCCGCTTAACCTAAAACGATCTTCAGTGCTTTTAAAAGTTCTAAAGCCTAATTTTATTTTTATTCCTTCTACACTGTTTCTTACAATTGTATTCCAATATTGACCAAATTGTAATGAAGGACCAATTGAAATATACCCAGTAGAAAGTGTGTTTAAAACACCGCTTATTTGCTTAATTTTCTTTTTGTTTTTAACAGAATTGATAAGTTCGTAAGTGAGTTTTTTTTCTGATGATTTGCTAATGCTATCCCAATAAGTTTCATTTTGGCTAAACTGTTTGGGCTTGTAACGTATAATTTTTTCTGAATAAAAATTATTTGGTAGTTTTTTGTCAAAAATATAATCAGAATAGCTGCTGGTTTTTTTTATGGTTAACCCTTTATTGCTGTCATCCTTATCTGTAAGTGTGAAATCTCCAGAATAAATATCTTTTTTGGTTAAGTAAATGCTATCATCTTTAATCGTAAATTCTTTTTCGAAAGATAATTTTCTAACAAAATTAAGATTGATGTCTTTATGTATTTTCATCTTAATTTTAGTGATTGAAAAATTTTTGTCTGCAACCCAAAAGAAACCTTCAAAAGCTAAATCGCCATTTCTTCTAGGAAAAAAATAAATGGAATAGGTTTTTTTGTTGTTAACAGTGATGCTATCATGAAGAACGTAATCGTAAGTTTCGAACCCAGTTGTAGAGATAGGGCTAACAAATGATTTTTTTAATACTTCAATATTGTTTTTATGAATGTCAATTTCATTAAATGAATTAGACAATCTTTCAAAAATAAATCCGTCTTTATTTACACCATTATTTTTTTCTGCTTCAACATCTTCTCTTACAGTGTTTAAGGTATTGTTTCCATAGATGTTTTTAACAGTTTCACTTAAAAAAAGCGGAATATAATAGTTGATTCCATCATCATTTGGAGGTAATTCTTCGAGTACTTTTTTATATTCTTTTTTAAAAATTTTTTTTAAGAAAAGTGAGTCTAAATTATTTAAACCAATTTCAGTGGTTATTAATTTTTTGTATTGATACGCTTTTACAAGTTTTAAACCATTTTTCTTTTTTCGACTCCAAATTTCTTTTAGAATTCTATAGGCAGGGTTCTCTTTCTTTTTAAGTCGTTTCTTAGGTTTTGAAACAATAACAATTTCATCAAGAAGATTACTTGCTTCTTTTAAAACAATTTTAAAATAGGTCTTTTTAGGAGAGAATTTTAAAGATAGTGTTTCGTAACCAACAAAAGAAATTTCTATACTACCACGGTTCTTTTGAGAAGTTAATTGAAATTTTCCATCAAAATCTGTGGTCATCCCATTGGTAGTATTCTTAAAATAGACATTTACATAGGGTAATGGCTCATTGTTAATGTCTACTATTTGTCCAGAAATTTCAAGCTGCGCATTGCTAACGAAACAAGTAAAAAGTAATAAAAGAGAGACAAATATTTTCATAGCAAAAAAAAACCCTTTTTAATATAATTTGATAAAAAGGATTTTAAATGAGTTTAAATTTTTCTAAATATACAAAACTTCTTTTACCGCTTTAATAACATCATCAGAATTAGGTAACCAAGCTTCTAATAAAACTGGTGAATAAGGTGCAGGTGTATCTGCAGTAGTAATTCTTTTAATTGGAGCATCTAAATAATCAAATGCTTCGTTTTGAATTCTATAGGTTATTTCTGAAGCAACACTAGCAAAAGGCCAAGCTTCTTCTAAAACAACCAATCTATTCGTTTTCTTTACAGATTTGATAATAGCATCATGGTCCATTGGACGAACAGTTCTTAAATCAATAATTTCAACAGAAATATTTTCTTTGGCTAATTCTTCAGCTGCTTTGTATGCTTCTTTAATGATTTTTCCAAAAGAAACAATGGTAACATCTGTTCCTTCTCTTTTAATTTCTGCTACTCCAATTGGTAACACATATTCTCCTTCAGGAATCTCCATTTTATCACCATACATTTGTTCTGATTCCATAAAAATTACAGGATCATCATCTCTAATAGCTGCTTTTAATAAGCCTTTTGCATCATAAGGATTAGAAGGTACAATTACTTTTAAACCAGGTGTGTTTGCAAACCAATTTTCAAATGCTTGAGAATGTGTAGCGCCTAACTGACCAGCAGATGCAGTGGGTCCACGAAACACAATTGGACAATTAAATTGTCCGCCAGACATTTGTCTTATTTTCGCTGCATTGTTTATAATTTGATCAATTCCAACCAAAGAGAAGTTAAAAGTCATATATTCTACAATAGGTCTGTTTCCATTCATTGCAGATCCAATCGCTATCCCTGCAAAACCAAGTTCAGCAATTGGGGTGTCAATAACTCTTTTAGGGCCAAACTCATCTAACATTCCTTTACTGGCTTTATAAGCGCCATTGTATTCTGCAACTTCTTCACCCATTAAATAAATGCTTTCATCTCTGCGCATTTCTTCGCTCATTGCTTCGCAAATTGCTTCTCTAAATTGAACTATTTTCATTCTTTAATTTCTTCTTAAATTAAGTGAAGCAAAAATATAAAAATTAATATTATTACACGTCTTTGTTAGATTAAATAGCAGTTTTTTTAATCAATTTAACTTTTATACGCGTTTTTGATAAAAAATTTATTATGCACGCATAATAAATTGAAAAAAAAGTCATAAATTCGTAGCCATAAATAATGAAGTAATTATCAAAAAAATAATTAAATGAAAATATTAGTTTGTATTAGTCATGTACCAGATACCACGTCTAAAATTAACTTTACAGATAATGACACAAAGTTTGATGCAAATGGAGTGCAATTTGTAATCAATCCATATGATGAATTTAGCTTAACACGTGCCATGTGGTTTAAAGAAAAACAAGGAGCAACAGTTACGGTTGTTAATGTTGGAAATGCATCAACAGAACCAACTTTGCGTAAAGCACTAGCGATTGGAGCAGATGATGCGATTAGAGTTAATGCAGAAGTTGTAGATGGTTTTTTCGTTGCAACACAATTAGCAGAAGTTGTTAAAAACGGAAACTTTGATTTAGTGTTGGCAGGAAGAGAATCTATTGATTATAACGGAGGAATGGTACCAGGAATGTTGGCAACAATTTTAGGTTATAACTTTGTGAATGGGTGTATTGGACTAGAGGTTGAAGGGAATTCAGCAACCATATCAAGAGAAATTGATGGAGGAAGCGAAAAAATATCTGCAGATTTACCTTTAGTAATTGCAGGACAAAAAGGGCTTGTTGAAGAAAAAGATTTAAGAATTCCGAATATGAGAGGAATTATGATGGCTCGTAAAAAACCATTATCGGTTGTTGAAGCAATTGGTGTAACTGCTCAAACATCTTCAACTTCATTTGAAAAACCAGCTGCAAAAGGAGCTGTTAAATTAGTGGATGCAGATAATATTGATGAGTTGATCAATTTATTGCATAACGAAGCTAAAGTGATTTAATAAAATAATTAAATCATTCCGAACTTGATTCGGAATCTTTTAGAATAAAGGTTTAATAAAAAATAGTTTCTGAATCATGTTCAGGAAAAAAAACAAACAAAAATATGTCAGTTTTAGTATTTGCCGATTCATCGGAAGGAAAATTTAAAAAATCTGCTTTTGAAGTCGTTTCTTACGGTAAAAAAGTAGCAGAACAACTAGGTTCAAATATAGTAGCTGTAACAATTAATGTTGCAGATGCCTCAGATTTATATAAATATGGAGCAGAAAAAGTAGTTTCTGTTTCAAATGATCAGTTAGCCACTTTTAATGCAAAAGGTGTTGCTTCTGTATTACAACAAGTTGCCGAAAAAGAAAAATCAACTGTAGTAATAATAGACTCTAGTGTAAACGGATTGTATATGGCGCCAATTGTCGCTGTAAATTTAAAAGCGGGGTATGCATCAAATGTTGTTGCATTGCCTAGTTCAACAAATCCATTTATAGTAAAAAGAAAAGCTTTTTCTAGCAAAGCATTTAATCACACAACAATTGCAACAGACATAAAAGTAATTGGTTTGGCAAAGAATTCCTACGGAGTTCATGAAAATGCTGTAAGCGGAACAACAGAAATCTTTGACGCTCAAGTTTCAGATTCAGGAGTAAAATCTTTGAGTGTTGATAGAGCTACAGGAAAGGTAACTATTGCAGATGCAGATATTGTTGTTTCTGCAGGTCGTGGTTTAAAAGGGCCAGAAAACTGGGGAATGATAGAAGAGTTGGCAGAGGTTTTAGGTGCTGCAACAGCATGTTCTAAACCAGTTTCTGATTTAGGATGGAGACCTCATGGTGAACACGTAGGACAAACAGGAAAACCTGTAGCATCTAATTTATATATTGCAATTGGAATTTCTGGAGCCATACAACATTTAGCAGGGATTAATGCTTCAAAAGTAAAAGTGGTAATTAATACCGATCCGGAAGCGCCATTCTTTAAAGCTGCGGATTACGGAATTGTAGGAGATGCTTTTGTAGTTGTACCTGCATTGATTGAAAAGTTAAAAGCTTTTAAGCAGTCATAATTAAGTACATTTAAAACTATTTTTATTAAAAATAGGGTTGCTAATTTTTCTTTTAAGATAAATTAGAAATCAACTCATTATTTTTAGTAAATTGTGCCCATAATAGGGCTGTCTAAAATTAGGTTTTGCCAATTTAGAGAGCCCTTTTTTTATGAAGATTGAATTTAAATGAGTTTAATAAAACTAACAATTAAAGGAATTTCCTATAGTCAAACACAAACTGGTGCTTATGCTCTAGTGTTAAGTGAAATTGATGGAAACAGAACTTTACCTATTATTATTGGTGCTTTTGAAGCACAATCTATTGCAATTGCTTTAGAGAAAGAAATTAGACCTCCTAGACCTTTAACACACGATTTGTTTAAAACTTTTGCAGACAGATATTTAATCAATGTCAAGCAGGTAATCATTCATAAATTAGTAGATGGTGTTTTCTTTTCTAGTTTAATTTCAGAAAAAAATGGAGTTGAAGAAATTATTGATGCAAGAACTTCAGATGCGATAGCCATTGCAGTTCGATTTAATGCGCCAATTTACACGTATGAAACGATACTAGATAAAGCTGGAATTTATTTAAAGGTAGAAGAAGAACTTTCATTAGAAGCTCCAGAGTTGGAAACGGATGAATTGATTTCAGAAATTATTTCTGAAACTTCTGAAGAAGCAAAAGAAAAAAAATCTTTAAAAGAATTATATAAAGAATTAGATGCAGCGGTGGCCAATGAAAATTATGAGTTAGCTGCTAAAATTAGAGATGAAATAAGTAAGCGCTCATAAAAATTAAAACCATATTATGAAAAAAATAGTCGTTATCTTTTTTTGCTTTTTTTCAGTTTCAATGTTTTCTCAAGCATCAACTGAAGTAGTTGCAGAAATAATACCAAGTCAAGGGTTTTCATTTAACAACTTGTGGCGAGGTGTATTAGGAATGATTTCCTTATTAGTAATCGCATTTTTGTTTTCTAGTAACAAGAAGAAAATTGATTGGAAAACTGTTGGAATAGGTTTGTCTGCACAATTATTAATTGCAATTGGAGTCTTAAAAGTGTCTTTTGTGCAAAAAATATTTGAATGGGTAGGTGGTTTGTTTGTAAGTGTTTTAGATTTTACAAGAGCTGGAAGCAAGTTTTTATTTGAAGGTTTGGTAATTGATATGGATAAATTTGGATATATTTTTGCTTTTCAAGTATTGCCTACTATTATATTTTTCTCAGCATTAACATCCGTTTTATTCTATTTAGGTTGGATTCAAAAAATTGTTAAAGTAATGGCTTGGTCTTTAGCAAAAGTGCTAAAAATATCTGGAGCAGAAAGTCTATCTGTAGCTGGTAACATTTTTTTAGGACAAACAGAAGCTCCATTATTGATCAAAGCGTATTTAGAAAAGATGAATAAGTCAGAAATGTTGTTGGTTATGATTGGTGGAATGGCAACCGTAGCCGGAGCTGTATTAGCAGCGTATATTGGGTTTTTAGGCGGAGATGATCCAGTTTTAAGATTACAATTTGCCAAGCATTTATTGGCTGCATCTGTAATGGCGGCACCAGGAGCAATCGTGATTTCTAAAATCTTATACCCTCAGGTTGAAGAAGTGAATACTGATGTAGAAGTTTCTAGTGAAAAAATTGGTTCAAACATTTTAGATTCAATAGCAAACGGTACAACAGAAGGATTGCGTTTGGCTGTAAATGTTGGTGCAATGTTGTTGGTATTTATTGCTTTTATTGCTATGGTAAACGGAATTTTAGGTTGGGTAGGAGATATCACTTCCTTAAATGATTGGATTGCTGTAAACACCTCTTATAAAAGTTTTTCTTTAGAGTTTGTATTAGGGTATCTTTTTGCACCATTAATGTGGTTAATTGGTGTGGCAACACAAGACATGACAATGATGGGGCAATTATTAGGAATTAAATTAGCAGCAAGTGAATTTGTTGGGTATATACAATTAGCAGAATTAAAAAATGTGGCAAGTGCAGTGCATTTAAATTACAATAAATCAGTAATTATGGCTACTTATATGTTGTGTGGTTTTGCAAATTTTGCATCCATCGGAATTCAAATTGGAGGTATAGGTTCTTTAGCTCCAGGTCAAAGAAAAACCTTGTCAGAATTCGGAATGAAAGCATTAATTGGGGGTACAATTGCATCATTAATGTCTGCTACGATTGCAGGGATGATTATTGGATAAGAATAGGAGAAAGGTAAAAGGAGAAAGGTGAATGTATGAGAAACTTTAGAAAACTTGATGTCTGGAATGACGCTAGGTTATTAGTTAAAGAAGTTTATATTGTCACTTCAAAATTACCTTCTTCAGAGAAGTTTGGATTAATCTCTCAAATAAATAGATGTGTAATTTCTATACCTGCTAATATTGCAGAAGGAAGTGCTAAAGATTCTCAAAAAGATTTTATTCGTTTTTTACAAATTAGTTTGGGTCTGCATATGAACTTGAATCTCATTTAATTTTATGCTCAGATTTAAATTTTATTGAAGAGAAAGAATTAAATTTACACATTGAAAAAATTCAAATTTTGCAAAGACGAATTTCATCATTAATAAAATATAATCAGTCTAAACATTAACCATTTACCCAAAACCATTTGCCTGAAATATGAAACAATATTTAGATTTAGTAAAACACGTTTTAGAAAACGGAAACGAAAAAGGAGATAGAACAGGAACAGGAACTAAAAGTGTTTTTGGGCATCAAATGCGTTTTGATTTAAGTGAAGGGTTTCCAATGGTGACTACTAAAAAATTACACTTAAAATCTATAGTTTATGAATTGTTATGGTTTATAAACGGAGATACAAATATTAAGTATTTACAAGAAAATGGTGTAAGAATTTGGAACGAATGGGCTGATGAAAATGGAGATTTAGGTCCGGTGTATGGTCATCAATGGCGGAATTGGAATAGTGATGATATTGATCAGTTACAAGAGGTGATTACAACCTTAAAAAACAACCCGAATTCTAGAAGAATGTTGGTTTCTGCTTGGAATCCATCAGTATTGCCAGATACCTCTGTTTCATTTTCAGAAAATGTTGCTAACGGAAAAGCAGCCTTACCGCCGTGTCATGCTTTTTTTCAGTTTTATGTAGCAGATAATAAATTGTCGTGTCAATTATATCAACGTAGTGCAGACATCTTTTTAGGTGTTCCGTTTAACATTGCAAGCTACGCCTTATTTACAATGATGATGGCACAAGTTTGTGGCTATCAAGCAGGAGAATTTATCCATACGTTTGGAGATGCTCATATTTATAACAATCATGTAGAACAATTAGAATTGCAATTGTCTAGAGATTTAAGACCGTTGCCAAAAATGAAAATCAATCCAGAAATCACTTCAATTTTCGACTTTACTTTTGATGATTTTGAGTTGGTAGATTACAATCCGCATCCTCACATTAAAGGGAAAGTTGCAGTTTAATTATGAGTAGGATAACAATCATTGCAGCAATAGCAAATAACAATGCATTAGGTAAAGACAACGATTTAATTTGGCATTTGCCAGCCGACTTAAAACGCTTTAAACAAGTTACCTCTGGTCATCATATTTTAATGGGTAGAAACACCTTCGAATCTATTGGAAAACCTTTACCTAATAGAACAACCGTTATTATTACTAGAAATAATAATTACAAAGCAGCAGGTTGTATTGTGGTTGATAGTATTGAAAAGGCATTAGAAGTTTCAAAAAACGATGATCAAATTTTCATTATAGGTGGCGCTCAAATTTATAAGCAAGCAATGGAGTCTAATTGGGTAGATCAGTTAGATATAACACAAGTGCATCATTCTTTTGAAGCTGATGTGTATTTTCCAGAAATTGATTCTGAAATTTGGGAAGAAATTTCACGAGAAGATTTTTCTGCAGATAAAAAAAACCAGTACAAGTATAGTTTTATCAGGTATAAAAAAAGAAAACTTTAATTAATAAGTAAGCTTCATTTTGTATTTCTGTTCTGCAAATTTAAAATACCAAAACAGTTTATAGTTTACATCTAGCCCATAATCTACATTAGATTGGTACTCAATCACATTCTCATAAATACTAGAATCAAATCGTTGAGGATTTCTAGCTCTGCTATTCCAAACATCTACATATACTCTGTTTTTATTTTTTAAATACGATTCTGAATAATATTCTATTGGTCTTGCAACCGTATTTAAAAAAGTAGTAAATCCTTGATCTATAATAATTACCTGGTACTCTAATTTTTCATTAGCAATTACAACAGGTTCTTCTTTTTCTGTTGTAATTTTTTTTGTTTGATATGAACCACAACTAACAACTAAAAAAGAAAAAGAAAATACGTATAGACAAAATTTTAATTGTTTCATAATCAGTAATTTATTTAGTGAAGGTCGAAAAAATAATTTAATAAACATTGATTTATTCGAGTTTTAACATTAATTTTCAGCATCAAACTCAACAAATATGCGTAAAATTATTTTCCAACTATTTATAGTTACTGTTTTAATATCTTGTAATCAACAAGAAACAAAAAAAAATACCTACAATATCTTAGACGAAAAAGAGAGAGCAATATTGCGGGATGAAATCCTTGAAGATCGTTTTAACAATCTGCTACCAAAAATAATGGATGATACCGATATTGATATGTGGGTAGTGATTTCTAGAGAATACAATGAAGATCCAGTAATTAAAACAATGTTACCATCAGTTTGGTTAAATGCTCGTAGAAGAACCATCTTAGTTTTTTATCGCGATAAAGAAAAAAACACCATTGAAAAACTTGCAGTTGCAAGATATGATGTTGGTAAAAGCATTAAATCGTCTTGGAACAAAGAAGAAGAACCAAATCAATGGAAAGCATTGAGCAGGATTATTGAAGAAAGGAATCCAACTAAAATAGGAGTGAATATTTCCAAACATTTTGCAATCGCAGACGGATTGGTAAAAACAGATTATGATGAGTTTGTTGCAAATCTTTCGGTTGCAAATCAGAAAAAAATTGTTTCGGCCGAAAAATTGGCAATAGGTTGGATAGAAACTAGAACTCCAAAAGAAATGGAGCTTTTTAGAAAACTTGTAAAAATTACACATGATATTGTAGATGAAGCATTTACAAATAATGTGATTAAACCTGGAGAAACTACAACAGATGATGTTGTTTGGTGGATGCGACAAAAAGTAACAGATTTAGGACTAGATACTTGGTTTCACCCAACAATTGATGTTCAAAGAAGTAAAGAGCCTTTAAAATCACACATTTATTCGTTTTCTAAAGCAAAAGACAATCAGGTAATTTTACCTGGAGATTTGTTGCATTGTGATTTCGGAATTAGTTATATAGGATTGAATACCGATTGTCAGCAACACGCTTATGTGTTAGGAAAAGACGAAACTGAAGTACCAACTTTTTTAGCGGATGCTTTTGCAAAAGGAAATCGTTTGCAAGATATTTTAACAACCAATATGAAAACGGGTAAAACCGGAAATGAAATTTTAGCGACTTCTTTAGAACAAGCAAAGAAAGAAGGGTTGAAGCCATCAATATACTCTCATCCTTTAGGGCTTTTTGGACACAGTTCTGGAACAACAATAGGGATGTGGGATTCACAAGGAGGTGTTCCTGTTAATGGAGATTATCCGTTACATAATAATACGGTGTACGCCATAGAATTAAATGTTACGGTTGCTATAAAAGAATGGCAAAAAGACATCAGAATTATGTTAGAAGAAGCTGGTTTTTTTGGTGATGGGAAGCACGAATATGTTAATGAAAGACAAGAAGCAATCAAGCCAATAAAAATCAATTATTAATGCAGAAAAGATGTTTTTGGGTAAGTGAAGATCCATTATATATTGAGTATCATGATAAAGAATGGGGGAAACCTGTGTATGATGATGAAACCTTGTTTGAATTTTTGCTGCTAGAATCTTTTCAGGCGGGATTAAGTTGGATAACAATCCTTAAAAAAAGAGAAAATTTTAGAAAGGCATTTGATAAATTTGATTACAAAAAAATTGCAAATTACAATCAAAAAAAGTTTGATGAACTACTTGAGAATGCTGGAATTATCAGAAATAAATTAAAAATAAAATCTGCCACAACTAATGCTCAGTTGTTTTTAGAGATTCAAAAAGAATATGGCTCGTTTTCTAAGTTTATTTGGTCTTATGTTGACGGTAAACCGATTGTAAATTCATTTAAAACTAGAGCCGAAGTACCTGCTACAACAGCCGTTTCTGATGCAATTTCTAAAGCCTTAAAAAAACGCGGTTTTAAATTTGTTGGTTCAACCATTATCTATGCATTTATGCAAGCAACAGGTATGGTAAATGACCATACAACGGATTGTTTTTGTTATTAAAATTAAGAAAATTAACTCTTGCTGTAAATACGAATAGCGCTAAAAATAACAATTGCAACAATCATCCAAAAACCAACTTTTAACGCAGTGTTTTTATAATGCTTTTTATGACTGATTATGTCTTTTCTGTAACTCCAAATCATTAAAACTATAAAAGCAACAACAAAAAAACCAGCAAAAATTAATTGACCTTTGGTAAACATAAAATTGTATTTTTATGCAAAAATACAAATTAAATGAAGACAGCAATTGTTTTTGGAGCAACTTCTGGTATTGGAAAATCTTTAACCGAATTATTGGTGAAAGATGGTTATAAAGTTGCAATTACTGGTAGAAGGTTAGAGCAACTTCAAGAACTAAAAGCTGCGTATCCAACTCAAATTTTAGTCAAACAAAACGATATTCAGCAAGTTGAAGATGTAGAAAAAGTATTTAATGAAATTGTAACCGAATTTGAAACTATAGATTTGATTATTCAATCTTCTGGAGTTGGATATGTAAATCCAAAATTAGATTGGAAACTCTTACAACAAACAGTTCTTACAAATGTATTGGGTGTTACAAAACTATACTCATTGGCATATATCTTATTTAAGAAACAACAATTTGGACATTTAGTTGGTATTACCTCTATTGCATCAATTAGAGGAAATAGGGCAGCACCAGATTATTTTTCATCGAAAGCCTATCAAAAAGCATTTTTAGAGAGTTTGTATATCAAAACAAAATCAATCAAATCAAAAAAAGTCTTTATTTCAGAAATTCGACCAGGATTTGTTGATACAGCTATGGCTTTAGGTGACAATCTTTTTTGGATGGCCCCGCTAGATAAGGCTACCAAACAAATATATTCTGCTATTAAAAAGAAAAAAAGAGTTGCATACATTACAAAACGTTGGGCAATTATTGCTTTTGTTTTAAAAATTGTTCCAGCTTGGTTATTAAAAAAACTTACATAAATTAAAAACATAAAAAAGACCCATAAAATGAAAAAAAGAATCGCCGCAGTACATGATTTTCATACAGCATTTAAACTAGGAATTAATAACAAACCAACAGCAAATATTGGAGAAGATAGAAATCTGTTGCGTTTTAATTTAATGAAAGAAGAAAACGAAGAGTATTTAGAAGCTGCACAGAATAATGATTTAATAGAAGTCGCAGATGCGCTTGGTGACATGTTGTACATCTTATGTGGTACCATTATAGAACACGGGATGCAAGATAAAATAGAAGAGGTTTTTAATGAGATACAACGTAGTAATATGAGTAAATTGGGCGAAGACGGAAAACCAATTTATCGTGAAGATGGTAAGGTATTAAAAGGGCCAAACTATTTTAAACCCAATATTGCTAAGATATTAGATAAATAAAACAATATATTTATCGAGGTTAAAAACATGTAAAATAGATCATTATGAAAAAAACATATGCGTTATTGATTTGCCTTCTACTTTCTGTGAGTGCAAATTCACAAAGTTTTATTGGCGCTTGGGAGTCAATAGTTACTAACGAAAAAGGTGACGAAATAAAAACGGTAGTTTCTTTTGCAGATGGATATCAGGTTATGACCAGTTTTGAAGCTAAAACAGGAAAATTTATAACGACTAATGGAGGTTCTTGGAATTTAGTAGGAGATATGATGACAGAGAAAATAGAATTTGACAGTACAAGTCCAGACAATGTTGGAACAGAAGTAAGTTTTAAAGTCTTTAATACGGGTTCTGAAATGGGAATTGTTGGGCAAAACCAGAAGTTTAGAAGAATTGATAGCGGCAAACCAGGGAAGCTACAAGGTGCTTGGTTAATGTCTGGTAGAGTTAGAGAAGGAAAAACACAAATGAGAGACACCTCAGGATCAAGAAAAACAATGAAAGTATTATCTGGTTCTCGTTTTCAATGGATAGCTTACAATACAGCAACCAAGCAATTTATGGGAACCGGCGGCGGAACCTACACAACCATTAACGGAAAATACACCGAAAAAATAGAGTTCTTTTCTAGAGATAATTCTAAAGCAGGGCTCAGTTTAACTTTTGACTACTCTTTAAAAGATGGCACATGGAATCATAAAGGATTCTCTAGTAAAGGAGCTGCCATGCATGAGATTTGGAGCGTAAGAAAATAATTTTTCTAACATAAAAATTTTTTCTTGTAACATATCTAAGGTTTTAACTACTTATACTATGAGTTTAAATCAGAAAAAATGAAAAATAACAACACTAGTAAAAAAAGTACTTTAAAAAATCAATTTATTAGATTCTATCAATGTGAAGTTAGAACTTTTAAAAGAATCCTCGGAATTAAATAATTGGCTATAATTCGTAATTATCACCCTCTGTAGCAAACCTAAAACCTAGTTTTTCCATTTCTTTTCGTTTGTTGCCGTTTTCTTGTAAAGCTGGGTTGGTATGATTAAAGTGAATAAATATTACTTTGTTTTTTGTAGCTAAGGTTTCGTTTTTAAATAAGTCTACAGTTTCTATAATAAATGGATGAGGTACTTCGGTTAAAGCTCTTGCTACTTCACTTTGATCAAAAAATGTAGCATCTACAAAAGCATAATCAACTTTTTTAACTTCTTCAACAATATTGCGTTTCCATTTTTGCCATTTGTCAATATCCGGAATAAACAAGGCAGTTTTTTTTGTTCCTTCAATTTTATAACCTACAGTTTCAGAAAATTCATCTCTATGTGGTACTAAAAACGGGGTCACTTTTAAATTACTATTTAATACTGTTGTTGAATCGTTTTGCAGTTTTTGCAAATCAATATTTTGTAAAGAAACCAATTGACTCCAAGGTCCGTTTTGTTCTAAATACGTTTTCATTTTTGGCATTGCAAACACTTTTGTGCCTTGTTTTCCTAAAGCCTCTCTACCAAAATACATCAAGCCTGTATAGTGTCCAATATGTGCATGTGTTAAGAAAACACCGTCAATAATTGTAGCTGTTTTTAAATGATGTTGCTCTAAACCTGCCAATTGAGTATCCATATCTGGAGTTGCATCAAACAACCATTTTTGTTTGTTTTCTTGGTCAACTAAGCCTAAAGAAACAACACTCTTCCTTTTATTAATGCCATTGAAATAATTAGCACAACATTCTTTTTGACAACCAATATGTGGATACCCCGCATCTTGGGAAATCCCTAAAACAGTGATGTATTGATTGGGTTTTGATGCTTCAATTATTTCTGTTGATTTTTTCTTTCCGTTACAACCAATACATAATATCGTAAAAAGCAGAAATGATATTTTTAGTTTCATTATCGATGAGTTTTAAAATTGAAAGCTACAAAAAAAGCATCAATCTTAGATTGATGCTTTTTATTATTTTAAAAATGGAAATACTACAAATGAACTCTCCATCCGTAAGGATCTTCCGTTTTATTTGTTTGTATGTCTGTAATTTTCTTTTTTAATTGAGAAGCATAAGAATTTTCTAATTCTGGCAAGTCATAATCTACTCCTTTAAAACCAAACCCAGAAATAGGTGAAATAACGGCTGCAGTTCCAGCTCCGAAAAGTTCTTTTAAGTTGCCGTTTGTTGCAGCTTCAATAACTTCAGTTACGGTAATTTTACGTTCTTCAACGTGTAATCCGCTATCTTTTGCAATTTGTAAAATACTTTTACGTGTAATACCGTCTAAAATTCTGTCAGAAGTCGGACTGGTAATTAAGGTGTCATTTATTCTCACAAAAATATTCATCGCTCCTGCTTCTTCAATGTATTCGTGACTCGTGTCATCGGTCCAAATTACTTGATTGTATCCTCTTTCAATTGCCAATTGCGTTGGATAAAACTGTGCTGCATAATTACCTCCAGCTTTTGCAAATCCAACTCCGCCATTAGCAGCTCTAGCATACTTTTCTTCAATTAAAACTTTTACTTTTCCAGCAAAATAAGCTCCAGAAGGTGCCGTTGCAATGATGAATTTATATTCGTTTGATGGTGAGGCATGAAAACCATTCCCAGTAGCAAAAATAAAAGGTCTTATATATAATGAGCTTCCTTCTTTCGTTGGTATCCAGGCATTATCAATTTCTAATAAATTTTTCAAACCATCCATAAAAACAGCTTCAGGCAATTGAGGTATAGCCATTCGTTCTGCCGACTTATTTAACCGTTTACAATTATCTAAGGGTCTAAATAATAAGGTATTTCCTTTTGCATCTTTGTAGGCTTTCATCCCTTCAAAAATAGACTGTCCGTAATGGAAAATCTTAGCAGAAGGATTCAATTCAATGGGTCCGTACGCTTCTATAGTTGGATTTTGCCACTTTCCATCTTTATAATCACAAACAAACATGTGATCAGAAAAAACCTTTCCAAAGGGCAAATTGTTAAAATCTACTGAATCTATTCTAGAATTTTGAATAGGATTGATTTTTATATTTGAATTCATGTTACTTCAAAAATTTAATGCTGCAAAGGTAGGTAATTTATCACATTCTTAAATCAGAAAATACCGAATATTATTGTTTAAATAGCTACATTTGTAATAAATATGTTAAAAATAGAACAATGAAAAATGCATTAAGATTGAGTGTTGTTTTCTTATTGGTTTTTACAGCTTGTAAAGAGAACGCAAACGAGAAAAAAGACAATGTAAACACAGAAACAACAACAAAATTTGACTCTTTTGGAGCCATGATTTCTAATGAAGGAGCTTTAGATTCTAAAGTGATGTTAGAGAAATTTAAATCGATGAAAGCAGGTGATACCATCAATATAAAGTTTGCTTCAAAAATTGATGAAGTATGTTCTAAAAAAGGGTGTTGGATGAAATTAGATTTAACTAACGGAACACAAACCATGGTTCGTTTTAAAGATTATGGATTCTTTATGCCACTAGATTCTAAAGATAGAGAGGTAATTGTAAATGGTAAAGCTTACGTTACTGAAACTTCTGTTGCAGATTTAAAGCATTACGCAGAAGATGCTGGGAAAACTAAAGAAGAAATCGCTAAAATTACAATGCCTAAATTAGAATTTGCATTTGAAGCAGATGGAGTATTAATGAAGAAATAATGAGAAAAACTATTGATTCCCTAATTTGAAAAGAGAAATCGTGATAACTTCAGATGGTTCTTCAACGATCCATTTACCAGATTGGAATGAAAATTACCATTCAACGCACGGTGCCATTCAAGAAGCTAAACATGTGTTTATAGCAAAGGGATTAGCAGCAATATCACTCCCTGAAATTTCTATTTTAGAGATTGGTTTTGGCACAGGCTTAAATTGTTTTATCACTTTTCTAGAGTCACAAGAAAAACAAAAATCAATCAATTATATTGGTGTTGAAGCATTTCCTGTCACCAAAGAAGAAGTTTCTAAACTGAATTACGTCTCAGAATTAAAAGCCGCAAAACAGCAATCAGTTTTTGAGCAAATTCATACAAGTACTTGGGAAGAAAAACACCAAATATCTGCTAATTTTTGGTTGACAAAACGAAAGCAGTTTTTTAACGATATTACAGATATTAGTCAATATGATTTAGTGTATTTTGATGCTTTTGGTGCAGAACATCAACCAGAATTATGGACTGTTGACATTTTTAAAAAAATGTATACTTCTTTAAAAGTAAACGGAATTTTAGTAACTTATTCCGCCAAAGGATCTGTTCGAAGAGCAATGTTAGAAGTAGGTTTTAAAGTTGAGCGTCTTGACGGACCACCTGGAAAAAGAGAAATGCTGAGAGCAACGAAGCATTCAGCGTAGCTAAATGTTTTCAAAGAGAAGCATTCAGCGTAGCTAAATGCTGAGAGCAACGAAACAGTAATAAAAGTAGTATGGAAGAAAAAAGAATTAAATTTAGAAGAATACGAGAACGAAAAAAATCAAACCCTAAAAGAGGAATTATTTTTATTATTCTATTAATTATTATGGTGTATGTGTGGATGAATGCAGAAGCAATTCTTTCAAAAATATTACCATAATTACATTTTAAAAGTCCGTTCTTTCCACTGATAACGACCAAACATTGATTTTAAAAAAATAAATAGCGTAAAATAAGGGTATACAATACTACTTATAAGATAGGTAGTGAATTTAATTTTTTTATTTTCAAATATAGCCCCTCTTTCAATTAGTAAATAATCAAAAAATAGTTTTAATAGAAAGACTGAAATAAAGGTTTTTAAAGCCATTATTTTTAATAAAGTCAAGAAAGGAGAGATAACCATAATTAGATTTCCTGCTAAAACAATAACTCCTATTAATTTTCCTGTTGCTAAGTTGTAATTTGATGTTTTTGATGCCCAACGAACTCGTTGTTCAATCAAATCAGAAAAGGAATTTACTGGAAATGTTTTTACAATAACATTTTTAGATTTTATATACTGAACGCTCTTTTTATCAAATTGTAAAAACTTCTCTAACAAAAAAACATCGTCGCCACTTGCAATTGAGTTGTTCCCTTCAAAACCCTGAACCTTTTCAAAAACATCTTTTTTGTAAGCAAAATTTGCTCCATTGGATAAAAACGGAACTCCCAATCCAAAACTTGCAGTGGTTGTGGCTTGCAAACTCATAAAATCCAATTCCTGAAATTGATGTAAAAATGTAGAATCTACAACATAAGAAACCGGAGCAACAATCATATTACAATTGTTGTGCTGAATAAAAGTATCAATGGTTTTTAGCCACATTTCAGGAAGCAAACAATCTGCATCAGTCGTAATAATCCAATTGTTTTTTGATCTTTTTAATGCGGTAGAAATGGCGTCTTTTTTTGGCGAATTTGAAGTTCTTGTATTTTTTAAAACACAAATATCTGGTCGAGCGGAGTCGAGACTTAGAACTTCTCGACTACGCTCGAAGTGAGAATTAATAATTTCTACAGAATTATCAGTTGAATCATCATCAACAAAAATATATTCAACCAATTCATTGGAGTAGTTTAATTGGCTAATCGATTTTAAGATTTGGGGTAAGTTTCTGGCTTCATTTCGAAACGGAATGACGACTGAAAACGTTGTTTTTTCTGAAGAAGAAGTTTTTTTAAATTCTTTGATTTTGTCATACCCAATTATAAAAGCAAGAATGCAAATAATGTAGGAATAAAACAAAATACTAATCAGAATCATTTTTTTTGTTGAATTAGAGTATCAGTTTTAAAAGTAAGCACAAAACAACTTCCAACAATGCTAGGTAGCACAAAATTAAAAATCCACATGAGTAAAACAATTGCTAAAATGACTGATTCGTTCACTTGAAACAATGAAAAAATCAATATAGCAACAGAGCCTTTTATGACCACATCAAAAAGTGAAAGCATCGGAATAATTGATGCAATTAAATACATTGCAAAAATACTCGTCATGGCATCCAGATAATTCAATTCAAAATTAAAAGTGAGTACTAAAAAATAAAATTGATGAGAAAAAACGAGGTAGCGAAAAACAGAAAACAGCAACACTTTTTTTATGAGCTTTTTAGGATATACATTTATTAAATTTTTAAAATATTGTGTTGAGTATCCTTTAAAAGCAAACTCTTTTTTGTCAATATACCATAATGATAGCAATAGAATAATGCTAAAAAATAGAACTATAAAAATATTGGTATAAGCTATTGTAATACTAAACTTAAAAAAATAAATAAGAACAACCAACAATTCCAAATACAATTGTAACAGCTAATTGTGATAAATTACCTACTAAATTCATTGTTACTATATGTTTTCGGATTGATTTTTTAAAATACAAGGCTTTTGCTCCATATTCTCCAATTCTATTTGGAGTTATTAAAGAGGCGGTTAAAGAGGATAAACTTTGAATTAAGGCTGATTTAAAAGTAATTTTCTGATAAAAAGACACTAGATTCTGCCATTTTAAAATCTCTAAAAACCAATTAAAAAAGGTAAAAATCAACAAAAAAAAGAACATTTTTGAATAAAAAAGTATCATTTTTGACTAAAATAGACAAAAAATCAGAAATAGATTGCTGTTCATTTTTAAAGATTTTAGCATACATAAAATATCCACAGCCAATAACAATAAAAAGTTTTACGACTAGCGCTAAGAATTGCTTAGATTTGTAAGAATTCGAATGATTCATGAACTGCAAAGTAACAAATAATAGTTATTTAATGCTGTTGCTAAAATTAAAAACAATCTAAGATTGTGAGTACAGAAAAAATCATATTAGGTATTGATCCAGGAACAACCATCATGGGATTTGGTGTGATAAAGATTGTGGGAAAAAAAATGGAATTTGTTCAAATGAACGAATTGATTTTAACCAAATACACAGATCATTACTTAAAACTAAAATTAATTTTTGAAAGAACAATTGAATTGATAGACACCTATAATCCAGATGAAATTGCTATTGAAGCACCTTTTTTTGGAAAAAATGTGCAATCGATGTTAAAGCTAGGTAGAGCTCAAGGAGTAGCTATGGCAGCAGGATTGTCGAGAGAAATTCCGATTACAGAATATTTGCCAAAGAAAATTAAAATGGCAATTACTGGAAACGGAAATGCTAGTAAAGAGCAAGTGGCATTGATGTTAAAATCGTTATTAGATTTAAAAACCTTACCAAAAAATCTTGATGCAACTGATGGTTTGGCAGCTGCAGTTTGTCATTTTTACAATGCAGGAAAAGTAGTTGGTGGTAAAAACTATACAGGTTGGAGTGCTTTTGTTAAGCAAAATGAAAAGAGAATTAAGAAATAATGGCCGGAATTTATTTGCACATTCCTTTTTGTAAACAAGCATGTTTTTATTGCGATTTTCATTTTTCTACTTCCTTAAAAAAGAAAGATGAACTGATTTCTTGTTTGGCAAAAGAACTAGAAATTAGAAAAGATGAACTGAAGGATGAAACGATTGAAACTATTTATTTTGGTGGCGGAACTCCAAGTTTACTGTCTGTAGAAGAAATAGAATTGTTAATGAAATCTATTCATGAGAATTACATGGTTTCTGATAATCCAGAAATTACCTTAGAGGCAAATCCAGATGATTTAACTGATGCTAAAATTTTTGAATTGGCGGAAAGTCCAATTAATCGTTTGAGTATCGGTATCCAATCTTTTTTTGAAGACGATTTAAAATTGATGAATCGCGCACATAATACAAAGGAAGCAAAGGCCTGTCTATCTGCTGCCATTGGCAGCTTTGATAATATTACAGTTGATTTGATTTACGGAATTCCGAATATGTCTGTTGAAAAGTGGAAAAAAAATTTACAAACTGTTTTTGACTTCGGCATCCATCATATTTCTAGTTATGCACTAACAGTTGAGACAAATACAACATTGGATTCATATATTAAAAACGGAAAATATCCGCCATTAGATGAGGCATTGGCAAAGCAGCATTTTGATGTTTTAGTAGAAGAAACTCAAAAAAACGGATTTGTACATTATGAGATTTCTAATTTTGGGAAACCCAACTATTTTTCACAACACAACACTAGTTATTGGTTGGGTAAAAAATATTTGGGAATTGGACCCTCAGCACATTCATTTAGTAAAACCCATAGAAGTTGGAATGTCTCTAACAACAGCAAATACATCAAATCAATTTTAGAAAACAAGTTGCCAAATGAAGCTGAAGAGTTGTTAAAAAATGATCAATTCAATGAGTATATAATGACAGGTTTAAGAACTATTTGGGGAGTTTCTTTAGCGGAGGTAGAAGCTGAATTCGGAATTGATTATAAAAACCAATTACTAGCATCCGCAGAAAATTTTATAATTCAAGAATTGCTAGAGGTTGATAATTATGTACTTAAGACTACTAAAAAAGGAAAATTTTTAGCTGACGGAATTGCATCAGATTTATTTATTCTAAACTAGTTTTTATCACCTTGAGTTTAGTCGAAAGGTCTTTTTAAATAGCATCAAAAATTTTAATAACTTCAACTAAAAACATATATTTGAAACTAACGTATTTAAATACTGAAATAAGCTAAACATGAAGGCAATAATAGAATATAATTCAAGAAAGATAGAAGTTGACATATCTAATCCTTTAGATATTTCAATTCCTATTGATATGTCAAAAAAAAATGTGAACGCTTGGTATGTTGAAGACCCAACTATTTTTCCAGAAGAATTTGAAGGCGAAAAAATTAAGGTTTCTGAAGGTGCTGTTGTAAACTTTAATAACATTCATTTTAACCCACATTCACATATTACACATACAGAATGTGTTGGGCATATAACAGAAGAAGTGCATTCTGTTAATAAGAATTTAAAGTATTTTATTTACCTCGCAGAGTTAGTTACTGTTGCTCCAGAGAGTAGAAATGGAGATTTTGTAATTTCTGAAAAACAACTAAAAACAGCACTAAAAAATAAAAAAAGAGATGCAATTGTAATTAGAACTTTGCCAAACTTATCAGATAAAAAAGAGATGCGTTATTCAAATACAAATCCGCCTTATTTGTTAGAAGAAGCGGCAATTTATCTAAGAGAAAAAGGCATTAAGCATTTATTAATAGATTTACCTTCGGTAGATAAAGAAAAAGACGATGGTAAATTATTATCTCACAATGCTTTTTGGAATACAGCAGGAAAAATAAGAATGAATGCCACGATTACAGAATTTATCTATGTTCCAAACTCAATTGAAGACGGAGAATATTTATTAAACTTAATGATTGCTCCTTTTGAAAATGATGCGACCCCAAGTAAACCGGTTTTGTATCAAATTTTAAAGTAATTTTTTAAATATTTCGCTAACGTGTTTGTATAAGATTAGTGGCGTGTTTAAGCACCTAATTTAGAAAATAAACACTAGATAGAAAATCCGCTAGGATTTTCGTAAGTAGGCGAAAACTAGCCATTAATTTTATACGGTGTTAGCCACTGGCTTTATTTCACATTCTTTTATAAATTCCACTTGGAAGTCTTTTTAAAATTCCTGCGATAAGTCGCCATCTTTTCGTTACATATCCAATACTCTTTTTCCTTTTTATAATTTCAAAAATCTGTTGAGCTGCTTTTTCTTTTGTGGCTACCCAGAATTGTCCTTCTCCTTTAGCCATATCTGTATCTACAAATCCAGGCCTAATGTCAGTCACATAAATTGGTTTCTTCGTTTTAGTCGCTTTTTGCCTTAGACCTTCTAAATAGTTTATCTGGTAAGCTTTCGAAGCATTATAAGCTGGTGCCATTCTGCTTCCTCGAATTCCTGCAATGGAACTTATTGCCGCTAAATGACCTTTTCCTTCCTTTTCAAAATAATTAAATGTCCAATCAACTATTTCTGTAAAAGCATTAACATTTAGTAAATTAGTCTTATTCTCAATTCCATAATTCAATTTTTCGTTTAAATCTCCTGTTCCTGAACTCAAAATCAAAAGGTCTAGACCTCTTAATTTATTGGTTAAATCAGTTAGCTTTTCAGTATTATTTTCTATTGTACAGTCAAATGAGCTTATTACGTAACTTTCTGGTCTGCTTTCTCGTATTTTTTCTAATTCAGGTTTCCGTCTTCCTGTAATTCCAACTTCATATCCATTCTCAACAAGAATTTTTGCAAGTTCCTTTCCAATTCCTGAAGAAGCTCCGACTATAATTGCTTTTTTCATTCTGTTTTTTCGTGCTTGTGGCTAATGTAAAGAATATGGTTCCGTTTTAATGAACTATATTCAGAGTTAGCGAAGTTATATTTTTTTAAATTTAGAAACAAGTTAAATTAAAAATCAAAAACTATTTTATATTTACAGCTCTAATTTAGTTTTATGATTACCATTTCTTCGGACCCATCAAAATTGCAAGTTGAAGTGATTCACCAGTTTATAACAAACAGTTATTGGGGAAAAGGAAGAACAAAAGCACAAGTACAAACAACCATAGATAATTGCTTGTGTTTTGGTGTTTATTTAAACAAACAGCAAATAGGTTTTGGTAGAGTAGTAACAGATTATGCAGTTTTTGCCTATTTAATGGATGTTTTTATCTTACCAGAATACAGAGGAAATGGCTATTCTAAACAATTAATGGAAGCAATTGTAAATGCTAAAGAAATTAAAGACTGTAAAACATGGATGTTAAAAACATCTGATGCTCATGGTTTATATAAACAATTTGGATTCACAGAATTAAACAATCCAGACATTGTCATGGAGCGTTTATTATAATTATATTCACTAACCACTAACTACTAATCAATGCACATAGAACAATTAAGAGAATATTGTATTGCCAAAAAAGGTGTCACAGAGAATTTCCCTTTCGACAATGTCACTTTGGTGTTTAAAGTGATGGGAAAAATGTTTGCATTAGTTGGGTTGAATCATTGGGAAGAAGGAGAAACCAACATCAATTTAAAATGTGATCCAGATTGGTCAGAAGAATTACGTGGCGAATATGATAGCGTTAATGCGGGTTGGCACATGAGTAAAAAACATTGGAATACCGTTACATTAAACAATGATGTTTCTGATGCTTTAGCTTTTGAATTGATAGATCATTCATATGATTTGGTTGTAAAAGGATTGACAAAAAAGTTAAAAACAGAATTAGAAAACCTTTAAAGGTTATTCCTTAGCTTAGAACAATTGAAGAATTTTACAATAAAAATATATTTTCAAATAAGTCAATCAGTATTATAATTTCAACCTATTTGTCATTCCTGTGAAAACAGGAATCCATTATAATAGTTTTGGATTCTCGCCTACGCGGTAATGACATATTGAAGAACCTTCTAAAATTTAATGTAAACTTCTGTATTTTGAAGGCGTAATGCCTTTAGTGTCTTTAAACTTTCTATTAAAATTAGAAATGTTTTTAAACCCCGATTTTTCAGAAACTTCAGTAATTAGTAAATCTTTATTTTTTAGTAACCTGCAAGCGTTTTCTATTCGAACTTCAATCAGAAACTGAAAATAGGTTTTGTTGGTTCGTTGTTTAAAATACCTACAGAAAGCATTCGGTGTCATATAAGAAATTTCAGCAATGGTGTATAAGCTAATTTCTTTTTGAAAATTATTCATGGTATATTCCATGATATTACTCATGCGTTTCCCTTCATTATCAGAATATTTCCTTGGATAGATAAAAGTTGACAGTGGTTTTATTTCTGCTTTTAATAATTCATTGACTATTTTTAAAAAAAGAATAAAACGTTCAAGATTTGAAGCTTTTTTTAATGATAAAAAGAGCTTTAAAACTTCCTCTTTATTGCTAGTTAAAATTCCGCCAGATTCGCTAATAGTGAAAATTTGTTGAATTTCGGTAAAATCTCCTAGCTCAAAAAAGCGTTCACCGAAAGACGTTTTGGTAAAAAACAATGTCTGCATAAATGTCGTTGAACAATTAGAAATATCACTTTTAAAAACATGGGGCACATTGCTGCCAATAATTAAAACATCACCAGATTTATATTCTTTGATAGAATCACCTACTACGATACTTCCTTCCCCTTTTACAATTGCACACAGTTGAATTTCTTCATGTTGGTGTAATTTATCATATAGTATTTTCCCTTTGTCTTCTTGATAAATTAAAGAAACATCTTTGGATTTCGGAATTTTAAAGGGTAAAACTTTCATTCTAAAAATAGTTGTAAAAGAAATACAAATATATGCTAATATTCACTTTAAAATTTAAGATTTATAAAAAATAAGGTTAAAAAAGTATTAGATATCGATAGTATTAGGAAATCAAAAAAGCAAAAACCAACGTAGATTTGTAAAAAACTATTACAATGAGTATACAATGGAATGGTGTAATGCCAGCAGTTTTTACATGGTTGAAAGAGTCAAAATCAGGCTCTATTGAAATTGACCTTGATGCAACACAAAAACAGGCTGCAGATATTTTAAAAGTTCAAGGAAAGGGCGGAAGCAGAATGAGCGGACTTGTCGGTTCTGGAACTCTGGGAGAAAATAGCTACCTGAGCACCAAGCAGCGTCTTTCCTTACTTAAATCTCTTTCTGAAGTTGCTAAAGAATACAATGTCCCTTTGATTAGCGGAGCGGCAGCAGAAACTAAGGAAGAACTTGCCAAAATCGTTGAAGGACTTGCAACAGTTGGAGTTGATACAGTCATGGTCATGCCACCAAAAACTAAGGCGGTTCCTTCTGAAAAAGAAATGTATGAGTACTATGCACTTTCTGAAGCAACTGCAAAAGATGTAGGCGTAACAATTATGCCTTATAACAATCCTGATGCAGCCGGTTATCATGCGCTCTCAACAGACCTTCTTAAAAGACTTTCTATTCTTCCTAAGGTAACTGCTCTTAAAATATCGACTATAGATGTTTCAATTATAGAAACCTTGATGTTAGAAAACAAAGATTTAAAAGTTTTGGCAGGAGTAGACACAGTCACTGTATATGCAGGACTCGCTGGAGCAAGTGGAGGGATTACAGGTGTTGGTACTATCTTCCCAAAAGCAAGTGTTACTATGCAGGAGTATGTTTTAAATGGAGAATGGGCTGAGGCAAACAAAATTTCTCAGGCTTTAAATTCATTATCGTATCTGGATGCTCAGCCGTTGCTTATGGAATATCTTAAGCTTGCTATGGGAATTCATCATAATGATGTTGCTGGAGGGCTTCGTACCTTTGGTAAGAAATTAACTCAACAGCAAATTGATGATGTTCGTGCAAGATATATTCTGGCAAAAGAAAGACTTGAAGTTCTGGACTTAATAGGTTAAGCCTTTCAAATATTACAAGAATGAAAAATCGTTTTGGAAACAGATTTGCACTTTTATGTGGTATTGATACGTTAGCGTTAGAAAGTATTTTTAATAGGAGCAGATGGTTGGGTTGCAGGTTTGGTTTGTGCATTTCCAGCAGAAACCGTAGCTATTTGTAACTTGGCAAAAGTAGGAAAAGTACAAGAAGCAATAGAAATTTATCGTTGGTTTTTACCATTGTTAGAGTTAGATATAAACACTAAATTAGTGCAGAATATTAAGTTGGCAGAAGTTGCAACAGGAATCGGAACTGAAAATGTAAGAGAGCCTCGTTAACCGTTAGCAGGAGTAGAAAGAGAACGTGATTGGCAATTATTGAAAACGGATTAAAAACAAGACCCGTATTGCCAGAGTATAAGAGTTTATAAATAATAATAAATGCTTAAAAATGAAAACACATATAAAGTTTATAGGTAAAAGACAATTTCTTTTTAAGCATTATAAGTCGGTTTCTGTGCAAAAGAATATCTATTTTTTTTTACTCCTTTTTTGTATGCCGATCTTTTATGGTTTGGCACAACAAGGGAATCCAGAATTTTTGTACACAGTATCTTTTCCAAATCCAGAATCCAAATCCTACCATGTTGCTTTAAAAACAGAGGGGTGGAATCAAAATACTGTGCAATTTAAAATGCCAAGATGGATGCCAGGATATTATCAAATAATGAATTATGGCAACCAAGTTTATAATATTTCTGCAACAGATTCTAAAGGGAATAAAATTCCAATAAAAAACATAGACGATAGCACTTGGGAAGTTAACGGGGTTGCGAATAAATCATTTAAAATCGATTATGATATTAAAACCAATCGGAAATTTGTGGCTATTAGTTATGTAGATCAAAATCATGCTTATCTAATTGGTGGAAATTCTTTTTTTTATGTTGATGGTTATATAAATCATCCAGTGAAAGTAAAGATTTCAGAAAACCCAAAATGGAATAAAATCACCACTGGTTTAGAATTAGTAAAAGGAACTTCAAATGAATTCATTGCTGCTGATTTTGATATACTCTATGACAGTCCAATTCTTACAGGAAAACTAGAAGCCTTGCCATGGTTTAGTGTAGGTGGAGTTGAACATCATTTTATTGGATATAAAATGGGAGATTTTGACAAAAAAGAGTTTATTAAAAATCTACAATTGGTCGTAAAATCTGCAGTAGATATCATTGGAGAAATTCCTTTTAAAAAATACACCTTTATAGCAATTGGTCCAGGGAGAGGCGGAATAGAACATTTAAATAATACTACGGTTAGTTTTGATGGAAGTTCGCTTAAAACTACAGCTGGAATGAATAAAATGATGAATTTCTTGGCGCATGAATATTTTCATCATTATAATGTAAAGCGAATTAGACCTATTGAAGTTGGACCATTTGATTATGCCAAAGGAAGTAAAACAAATCTACTTTGGGTTAGTGAGGGACTTTCTGTGTATTATGAATATTTAATTGTAAAAAGAGCAAAACTTTTTGATGATCAAATGTTGTTTAAAAACTTTGAAAAGAACATCAATACTTTTGAGAATAATCCAGGTAGGAAATTTCAGTCTTTAACACAAGCAAGTTACGAAACATGGAAAGATGGACCGACTGGAAATTATCGAAAAGGAAAAACTATTTCCTATTATGAGAAAGGACCAATTGTAGGATTGCTATTTGATTTTGCAATTAGAGATGCTACTAAAAATAAAAAATCATTAGATGATGTAATGCGTTTTTTATACTGGGAATATTACAAAAAAAAGCAAAGAGGATTTAGTGATGCAGAATTTCAACAAGCTTGTGAAACCATTGCTGGAGTTTCCTTAAAACCGCTTTTTGAATATGTGTATACAACAAAAGAGTTAGATTATAATACTTATTTAAACATGGGCGGCTTACAATTAGATTTTAAAATTAACGCTGTAGATAATAAGAAAATACACACTTTAAGTAAAATAAAAAATACGTCTCCCTTACAGAAAGAAATATTAAAATCATGGTTAGGAAACTAACGAATTTAAAAAGACAACCTTAAAATATAAACAAGAACATTGATTATGATTACAGGAAAAAATTATATTGGAAATCAACTTTCCGCAAAAGGAAACAAAACTTACAAAACATTTAACCCGCAAACGAATTCAGAAAATTCTTCTGTTTTTACAGAAGCTACTTCAGAAGAAATCAATCTAGCAACTGAATTAGCAACATCTGCATTTCAAATCTATTCTAAAAAATCGGGTATAGAAAAAGCGCTTTTTTTAAGAACAATTGCAGATGAAATTGAAAACTTAGGAGATGAGTTAATTCATATGTACACTTCAGAATCTGGATTGCCAGCAGGAAGAGCGATGGGAGAAAGAGGAAGAACACTTGGGCAATTAAGAGCTTTTGCAGCTCACATTGAAGAAGGATCTTGGGTAGAAGCAACAATAGATACTGCTCAACCAGAAAGACAACCTATTCCGAAAGTTGATTTACGAAAAATGAATGTTCCATTAGGACCTATTGTGGTTTTTGGAGCTTCTAATTTTCCGTTAGCATTTTCTACTGCAGGAGGAGATACAGCTGCCGCTTTAGCAGCAGGTTGTTCAGTACTCGTAAAATCGCATCCAATGCATGCTGGAACTGGAGAACTGGTTGCATCTGCAGTTGTAAAAGCTGCTGAAAAAACTGGAATGCCAAACGGGGTGTTTTCTAATTTGAATAGTAGCGGAATAGAAGTTGGACAACAATTGGTGAAGCATCCACAAGTAAAAGGAGTTGGTTTTACAGGAAGTATTCGTGGAGGTAGAGCCTTATTTGATTTGGCTGCTCAACGTGATGAGCCAATTCCGGTTTTTGCAGAAATGGGAAGTATAAATCCAGTTGTGTTTTTACCCGAAGCTTTAAATGAAGGTGCAGAATCTTGGGCAAAAACCTATGCAGGTTCTATTACCTTGGGGTCTGGACAGTTTTGTACAAATCCAGGATTATTATTAGGGATTAAAGGAGAAAGATTGAATGATTTCGCTCAAACTTTGGCTGAAGAAATTGTAAAAGTAGAGCCCTCTTGTATGTTGCATCCTAATATTGTTGGTGCTTATAATAGTAATAAATCAAAAGCAGTTTCTCAAGAAGGATTAGAAGTGTTAGCCGATTTCAAAGGTGATTCTAAAACCAATTATGGACGACAAATTGTTTCTAAAGTTGATGGAAAAACATTTCTAAATAATCCAATGTTACATCACGAAGTATTTGGACCATTTTCTTTGCTAGTTGAATGTGAAGACAAAACACAATTAGAACAAATTTTAAACAAACTAGAGGGACAATTAACAGGGACAATTGTAGCTACTGATTCAGAATTAAGAGCAAACTCAGAAATTGTTTCTGCGTTACAAAATAGAGTTGGAAGAATTATTTTTAACGGTGTTCCTACTGGAGTAGAAGTTTGCCCGTCCATGCAACATGGTGGGCCATATCCAGCTTCAACAGATTCGAGATTTACAGCAGTTGGTGTAGATTCTATCAAACGCTGGGTGAGACCATTTAGTTTTCAATCTTGGCCTAATAGCTTATTGCCAAACGAATTGAAAAATGAAAATCCACTGAAAATTTTAAGAAATATTAATGGAAATAAAACTACGGATAAAATTTAAACATATGAAAGCTACCAAACTCTTTGCACTTGCTCTTTTATTAAGCTTTATAGCTTGTAAACAAGAAACGCCAAGCGATCAATTAAAAACGATCATTCAAGAATATGAAAAACCCAGAGAGTATGATTTTAATAGAACAGAATCGGTAGAAAATACCATTAAATATTATCAAGCAGAATCTGATTTTTCAGTAAAATTAAAAGAAAAGTTAACCGCTGTTTCTCCAACAAATTTATCTGAAACGGATAAAATTTCTCGAGAATTATTATTGTTTGTTTTACAAGACAAGATTGATGAGCATACTTATAAAATGTATTTAAATCCGATTACCAATGAATCTGCATTTCACTTGAATTTAAGTAGAATAGCGAACAGAAATTTTAAAAATAAAAAACAAATCATTGAATATTTAAAGCAATTAGAAAATTTACCTAAAAGAGTAGCTTATAATTTAAACTTATTGAGAGCCGGAGTAAAAGAAGGAATTTCGCAGCCCAAAGCTGTTTTTTATAAGTATGAAAACACCTATGAAAAACATATTATAGAAGATGTTACTAAAAGCGAGTTTTATGCGCCATTTCTAAAATTGCCTTTCTCTTTTTCTGCTGCTTTAAAGGATTCAATCATTACTGCTGCAAAAATTAGTGTTCAAAAAAATGCGATAGATCAATACAAAAAAATTAAAACCTTTTTTGAAGAGGAGTATTTTCCAAATACCCGAAAAAGCCTAGGAGTAAGTACAATTCCAAACGGAAAAGAGTTTTATCAAAACCGAATTAATTTTTATACCACGAGTACTAAATATAATGCAGATGATATCCATCAAATTGGGTTGAAGGAAGTGGCAAGAATCAAAGCCGAAATGCAGCAAATCATTAAAGATTTAGGATTTAAAGGAACTTTTGCTGACTTTTTAAAATTCTTAAGAACCGACGAGCAATTCTATGCAAAAACACCAAAAGAATTATTGATGTTTGCGAGAGATATTGCCAAACGAATTGATGCAGAATTGCCTAAGTATTTTATTACTTTACCAAGAAAACCTTATGGTGTAGTTCCTGTTCCAGCAGCAATTGCACCCAATTATACAGGTGGAAGATATTCAGGATCTAGGAGTGAAACATCAGCTGGATTTTATTGGGTAAACACTTATAATTTGCCAAGTAGAACTTTGTATACAATTCCGGCTTTAACTGCTCATGAAGCTGTTCCAGGACACCATTTACAAATGTCTTTGAACAACGAATTGCCAGAAACCATCCCAAGATTTAGAAGGAACTTATACCTATCAGCTTTTGGAGAAGGTTGGGGCTTGTACTCAGAATACTTGGTTGAAGAAATGGATATTTATACAACACCATATGAAAAATTCGGACAGCTAACTTATGAAATGTGGAGAGCTTGTAGATTGGTTGTTGATACAGGAGTACATGCAAAAGGATGGACACGTCAACAAATGATTGATTATATGGCTTCAAACACAGCCTTATCTATGCACGAAGTTACTACAGAAACAGATCGTTATATTTCTTGGCCAGGACAAGCATTGTCTTATAAAATGGGTGAAATTAAAATTCGTGAAATGCGAAAAAAAGCAGAAACTGAATTAGGAGACGCATTCAATATTAGAGAGTTTCACGAAGTGATTTTAGCAGAAGGAACAGTAACATTATCTATTTTAGAATCTAGAGTAAATAGTTATATAGCAAAGCATAAAAATGAGTAGAAAAACATTTTTCTGTGTGGATGCACATACCTGTGGAAATCCAGTTAGAGTTGTTGCTGGTGGCGGACCAAATTTAATTGGTGCAACCATGAGCGAAAAGCGTCAGCATTTTTTAAAAGAATACGATTGGATTCGAAAAGGATTGATGTTTGAACCACGCGGACATGATATGATGAGCGGAAGTATTTTATTTCCACCTCACAATCCAGAAAACGATTTTGCTATTTTATTTATTGAAACTTCGGGTTGTTTGCCAATGTGTGGACACGGAACCATTGGTACTATTACCATAGCTATTGAAGAAGGTTTGGTAACGCCAAAAGTTCCTGGAAAAATTAAAATGGAAGCTCCAGCAGGCTTGGTAAATATAGAATACGGACAAACGGGTAAAAAAGTAGATTGGGTAAAACTAACCAATGTAAAGAGCTATTTAGCAGCAGAAAATTTAACAATTGATTGTCCTGAATTGGGAACAATTACTTTTGACGTTGCTTATGGAGGAAATTATTATGCCATTGTAGATCCGCAAGAAAACTTTTCTGGTGTTCACGATTTTACAGCTTCAAAAATTATTCAATATTCTCAGGTTGTTCGAGATAGAATCAATGAAAAATATCCAGACCTATTTATTCACCCAGAGAATGAAACTATAAGAGATGTCACGCATTTATTATGGACAGGAAACCCAATTGATCCAACATCATCTGGAAGAAACGCTGTTTTTTATGGTGATAAAGCAATTGATAGAAGTCCCTGCGGAACTGGAACTTCAGCAAGATTGGCACAATTATACGCCAAAGGAAAACTGAAGTTAGGAGAAAAATTTATCCACGAGAGTTTTATTGGAAGCAAATTTATTGGTTGTGTAGAGGAAGAAACGATTCTGGATGGTAAAATTGCTATTGTTCCAAGTATTCAAGGCTGGGCAAAAGTATACGGATATAATACCATTGTAATTGATGATGAAGACGATCCGTATGCTCATGGTTTTCAAGTAATCTAAAAAACAAAATTATGAAACATTTTAAACGAACAGTATTTGTTTTAGGAACGATGATCCTTTTATCATGTTCAGACTCAAAAAATGAAATTTCAGAAAAAAATTATCAAAGTGCTGTGAGTTTTATGTACGAGAATTTCAATAATAAAACAGCATTTAACCTGAATACAAGAGTAAATTGGTTTAATGATGATTCTGGTTTTTGGTTTGTAGAGTATACTAAAAATAGGAAAACCTATAAAACTGTTTCGTTTAACAATGCAACAGAAGTAAAAGAATTATTTGATCAAAAAAAGTTAGCAGAATCTTTAAACAAGTTGAATGATAGTAAATTAGAAGAAAACAATTTATCCTTGTCGAACATTCAGACAATTAAAGACGGATTTTCATTTACAACTAGCAATAAAAATTATTCATTAAATATTGATTCTTATGAATTGATTGAAGTTGAAAAAAGCGAAAGAAAACCTAGAAACGAATTTGAAAGTACTTCACCAGATGGAAAATGGATTGCCTATACAAAAAACTACAACTTATATATCAAATCTACCATAAATAAAAGAATATACCAGTTAAGTTTTGATGGTAAAAAAGGATATGAATATGCTTCTTGGTATGGTTGGTACGATAAAATGGAAGGTGAAAACGGAGAACGTCCAAAACGTTTTAGCGTAAATTGGTCTGCAGATTCTAAATGGATTTCAGCCAACATCGTAGATACAAGAAATGCAGAGAAAATGTATTTATTAGACTGGAGTAAAGATGATGTGTATAAGCCAGAACTGTTGTCGTATTACCGTGGTTCTCCTGGAGATACATCCATGGTAAAACTAACACCTACTTTCTTTAATGTTGCTACTAAAAAGCAAGTAAAAACAACATTGCCTACACAAACACATATTAACTCTGTAAGTAGTCAATGGACCAATTCTTCCGGGGTTTTGCTAGCACATATTCCGTACAGAGGGTTTCAAAAAAACGAATTGGTACAAGTAAATTTAAATACTGGAAAATCAACGACCCCAATTACAGAAACGTCCAATACCAATATTGATAATTTCGAATATCGTTTTTTAGAAAAGAGCCAGAAAATACTTTTCTTGTCAGAAAGAACAGGTTGGAGGCAATTGCATTTGTATGATTTTAATACCAATACTACCAAACTACTTACAAGTGATAAGTACTTTGTAAATAATATTGAATATATCGACGAAGAAAATGAAACGATTTATTATTTAGCTTCAGGAAAAGAAACTCAGAACAATCCCTATCATCAACAAGTCTATAAAGTAAGTTTTAAAGGAGAAGAACGATTATTAACTCCAGAAAACAAACATCATCAAATTTCTTTTTCAAAAAATGGAGATTATTTTACAGACAACATTTCTACTATCAATTCGCCTACAAATACAGTTTTAAGAGAAGCATCCACAGGGGAAATACTAGCAAATCTAACCGTAGCAGATATTTCTGACGCAGAAAGTAGAGGGTATACGACACCAGAAGTATTTTCTATGATTGCAAAAGATGGTAAAACAACTATCTATGGTGCTTTTTGGAAGCCTACAAATTTTGATGCTTCAAAAAAATATCCAATTATAGATGCAACATATACGGGACCACATACACAACGTTTTCCTAAATCTTTTGATAACGTTTTTAACAATCAGTCGTTGGCAGAGCTAGGTTTTATTGTTGTTCGAGTTGATGGATTAGGAACTTCTGGACGATCAAAAGAATTTCATGATCATTCCTATAAGAACATGGGAAATAACTTAGAAGATCATGTGTTGGCCATTAAATATTTAGCAAATATGTATTCTTGGATTGACATTGATAAAGTTGGAATTTACGGGCATTCTGCAGGAGGATATGATACAGGAAGAGCCTTATTAGCCTTTCCAGATTTTTATAAAGTTGGTGTTGCGAGTTCTGGAGATCATGATTTTAGAATGGAAAAAGCGTGGTGGCCAGAAATGTATCAAGGTTGGCCTGTTGATGAAACCTATCAAAAAGTTTCTAACATTACAAATGCATCAAATTTAAAAGGAAAGCTATTACTAACTCATGGTGGATTAGATGACAATGTAAATCCATCTGCAACTTTTAAATTAGCTGAAGAATTAATTAAAGCAGATAAGCAGTTTGATATGTTAATTTTACCAAGTCAACGACATGGATATCAAGGAGATTATCAAAAATATTTTTTAAAGAAAAGATGGAACTATTTTGTAAAACATCTAGGGAATAATAAGCCAATTTGGAATTTTAACTGGAATTAATTAATGAGTAAAAAAGTAGTAATTATTGGTGGCGGAATTGTAGGATTGAGTTCTGCCTATTACCTTCAAAAAGAAGGACATCAAGTTACCGTAATAGATAAATCTGATTTTTCAAGTGGAGCATCTTTTGTGAATGCAGGTTATATTACTCCAAGTCATATTATCTCTCTAGCTGCTCCAGGAATTATAACAAAGGGCCTTAAATGGATGTTGAATCCTGCGAGTCCTTTTTATGTGAAACCAAGACTGGATGTAGAGTTTTTAAAATGGGCATGGGCATTTAAAAAATCTGCTAATGCAACAAAAGTAGAATCTTCAACTACTGTTATTAGAGATATCAATTTGTTGAGTAGAGATTTATATGAAGATTTAAAAACGATGAGTGAATTTGATTTTCATTATGAGCGAAAAGGTTTGATGATGTATTATAAATCAGACAAAGTTGGAGAACATGAATGGGAATTCGGAAAAAAAGCAATTGAAATTGGATTGAATGCAGAACATTTAACTTCAATGGAAGCAATTAGAAAGTATGAACCAACAGCAGATTTAAATGTAAAAGGAGCAGTGTATTTTGATTGTGATGCACATATGACACCCTCTGATTTTATGCCAGAAATGATTGCATATTTAAAATCTAAGGGCGTTGTGATTAATGCAAATGAAGAAGTAAAAGATGTTACTGTTTCCAATCAAACAATTACAACAGTAATCACAAATAAATCATCTTATGATGCTGATGAGGTGGTTATGGCTGCTGGAAGTTGGAGCCCCTTGTTAACAAAAAAACTGGGAATAAAAATTCCAATTCAAGCTGGAAAGGGCTATCGTATTAATGTAGAAAGAGAAACAAAAATTTCTATGCCAGCTGTATTGTGCGAAGCAAAAGTTGCAGTTACTCCAATGAACGGATTTACACGTTTTGCAGGCACTATGGAAATTGCAGGAATAAACAATCATATAAATCCAGTTCGTGTCAACGCAATTGCAAATGCAGCCCAAAAGTATTACAACAATTTAGAGATTAAAGAAGAAGAAAAGAATGTAGCACAATTTGGATTAAGACCTTGTTCTCCAGATGGCTTGCCGTATATTGGTAAATCATCTAAATGTGCTAATTTAACAGTAGCAGCAGGTCATGCAATGATGGGTTGGAGTTTAGGACCAGCAACAGGGAAATTAGTATCTGAAATTATTTCTGATAAAAAAGTAAGTTTAGATTTGAGCCCTTTTCACCCAGATAGAAAATTTTAGTTTTATAAATAATCAATACAAGAACATGAAAGGAATTGGAGGATCAACTATTGAAGCAGAATTAAATGCCATTCAACCCATAGCACATTTAGTGCAGCCAATACAGAAGGGAGAATTTCAACAACGAATAGACAAAGCGTGCAAGTTAATGCAAGAACAAAGTGTGCCAGCAATGTATTTACACGCAGGAACCAACTTGTATTATTTTACAGGGATGAAATGGAATGCGAGTGAAAGAATGGTTGGAGCAGTTTTATTTCCGAATGGAAAATTAATTTTCATAGCGCCCGAATTTGAAAAAGGAACAATTTTCGATTTTATGTTGATAGAAGGAAAGGTGCGTTGTTGGGAAGAACACGAATCGCCTTATGAATTGTTTGTTGCTATTTTAAAAGAAAATGGAGTAGAGGTTGGAGCAGTTTCTATGGATGAAGCTACACCTTTTTTTGTGTTTGACGGAATTAGAAATTGTCAGAATGACTATCAACTAGTAAATGCAAAACCAATTACTGCTGGGTGTAGAATGATTAAATCTGATGCAGAAATAGCAATTATGCAACACGCAATGAACATTACCTTAGAAGTTCAAAAAGCTGCTGCAAGAATTTTACGAGTAGGGATATCCGCTAAAGAAGTAACCGATTTTATTCATAATGCACACGTCAAATATGGGATTCCAACAGGCTCTTATTTTTGTATTGTATTATTTGGAGTAGATTCTTCTTTTCCTCACGGTGTAAAAACGCCAAAAGATTTAGAAGAAAATGAAGTTGTTTTATTAGATACAGGTTGTTTGTTACATGATTATATTTCTGATATTACAAGAACATTTGTTTATGGCAATGCTAATGAAGAACAAACACGAATTTGGAATATTGAAAAAGAAACACAACAAGCAGCTTTTGATGCTGCCCAACTAGGAAATACGTGTGCAGATGTTGACAATGCTTCTAGAGTCGTTTTAGAATCTCATGGTTTAGGACCTGATTATAAATTACCTGGCTTGCCACATAGAACGGGACATGGAATTGGATTGGGAATTCATGAATGGCCATACATTGTTAGAAATGACAAAACGGTTTTAGAACCTGGAATGACGTTTAGTAATGAGCCAATGATTTGTGTTCCTGGTAAATTCGGAATTCGACATGAAGATCATATTTACATGACAGAAAACGGACCAAAATGGTTTACAGAGCCGATGTATTCAATTGACAACCCATTCGGAATTTAGATATCCAAATCATTAGTATCCATTCGCATGTGAAGCAAGTGTTTTTTAAAACCAGCTTTTTCGTAAGCTCTAATTGCTGATGGATTAGAATCATAAACATCCAAACGAATTTCATGAATGTTTTTTGCTTTACTCCAAGTTAATAAAGCATCTATGATTAATTTATTATAACCGTTGCCGCGGTATTTTTCTGGTACATACATAAACCCTAAATAAACATGATTATCGTGTTTTAAATAAACTCTATCAGGCTTTATTTTAGCATAACCAGAAGCAACTAATTCACCATTAATTTCTACAACATATAGAACAGCATCAGCATTGGTTATAAAACTTTCTAAATCATAATAGATTACTTTGCCATCTTTTATCGTAACATCCATAGGTCGTTCGGCATCAACCAAACCATCCATAAATTTATTTAAAGTTGGCAAGTCATCTTTTGTTGCAACTCTAACAATCGGTTTCATATTATGAAGAAGTGTCGGCAATAATTTTCCACTCACCATTGATCTTTTTAAAGATGATCATAAAAATACCATTTGCATCCCCAACTTTTCTAGTTAAATGATATTCTCCCATCAAAAAATAAGCGCCTTCATTGATTTTAGAAATATCATTGATTTTAAATTTTAACGTTCCAGAATGATCTGGAGTAGGATATCCTCTTTTATAATTGGCTAAGGTTTTCTCCCATCCAAGAGTTACCCCGTTGCTTCCATAAAATTTTAACGAGTCAGATTTCCAATACCCTTGCATAAAGCCTTCTAAATCGTGTTTAGACCAAGCTATTTGCTGAGCATCCATAACTGCTAAAATAGCCTTTTTGTCTTGCTCTTCTGAAGAAGTTGAACAAGAAGAAATGATTAAACAAATAATGGAAATAAATAGTATTTTTTTCATAATTAATGATTTTTATTAGTGGCAACTACACGTTGGAATTGTAAAACTGTTGGTTTCTAAATTTAAAGGAACACCTTGGTTGTAGTTTCCGCTTTCCCAATAAAATGGACTTCTCTTTTTATTGTAATTTCCAATTTCGTTCATGGTACTTGTATCAAACAGACGACCATTAATCATCGTAAAAGAGATGGTATTTGTATGTTGAATATTTTCTAATGGGTTTTTATCCATCACAATTAAATCTGCCAGTTTTCCTTTTTCTAAAGAACCAATTTCATCTGCTACTCCTATATATTCTGCCCCATTAATTGTTGCAGCAATTAACGCTTCATGATTAGACATTCCGCCTTGTTGCAACATCCATAATTCCCAATGTGCCCCTAAACCTTGCAATTGACCATGGGCCCCTAAATTTACCTTTACACCTAATTTAGATAAATCGGTTACAGTTCTAGAAGTTAACATGTGACCATTGTAATACTCTTCATCAGGCACCATAGTTCTATGTCTTGATCGTGGGTCTATTACATGTCTAGGAGTATATTTTAATAATTTTTTATTTTCCCAAACATTTGTTTTTTGATACCATTGATATTCACCGCTCATTCCACCATAATTTACGATCAGAGTTGGTGTGTATCCTGTATTGCTGTTTTTCCATAAAGACAGCACATCTTTATAAACTGGTGCAACAGGAATGTTATGTTCAATTCCTGTATGGCCATCAAAAATCATACTCATATTTGTAAAGAAGTTTGAACCTCCTTCTGGAACCACATTTACCCCTAATTCTCTTGCAGCTTGCATAATTTGCTGACGTTGTTCTCTTCTAGGTTGATTGTAACTTTTTACAGATTTTGCCCCAAATGCTTTTGTTCTAGCAATAGCAAATCGCGCATCTTCTAGGTTGTTTACTACTGCTTTAAAATCTCCTTCAGCACCATATAGAATAAATCCTGTTGAAAACATTCTTGGCCCAACAGTTTGTCCGCTTTTTTGTAATTCTTCTAAAGTAAATGCAGCTGCTGTATTTACAGAAGGATCATGAGAAGTTGTAACTCCATAGGCTAAATTTGCATAAAATTGCCAATGTTTTTGTGTGCTTAATCCATTTCTAAAAGCTCCAACATGTGCATGTACATCTACAATTCCTGGCATGATGGTTTTGCCTTTCATGTCATATACTTTTGCATCTGAAGGAACACTCACTGAGCTCGAATTTCCGATTTTCTCTATCTTATTTTTGTAAACAACAATGGTTCCGTTTTCTATAACTTGTTTTCCTTTCATGGTAATTAAGCGGGCATTTGTAAATGCAACTCTTCCTTCTGGAACATCAGATTTTGCTGTAAGTCCGATTTTTATTCCACTAGTTGAATCTGCAGTTAAGTTGCTTTTAGCAAACGGATCTGTTGTGTTATTCACGATACTTTTTGTGAAGTATTCATCCCCTAAAGTCCAATGAACTTTATCATTATTAGAAGACCAATGTAGGTTGATTCCTGCATTATCCGATAAACTTTCTACATGGAAAGATTTTGTATTTCCATCTAGGTTGATTTCACTTCCATTATGAATAAATGGCGCCACATATAATTTATGTAGGTGGATAAATGAAACCCATTTAAAGTCTTTACTTGGTACTAATTTATTGGCAAGTTTAGAAACAAAATGACTTCTTTCATTTTTTCCCGATAAATCAACACTCTTTAAACGTTTTGTTAAACCTCCCATAAAAGAACCACCTGTTTGAAAGTAGATTCTTTTATTGTTTGGAGAAAACATCGGGAATTCTCCTCCGTCTGCAATCTTTTTTGGATTTTTTCCATCAGCATCTGCAATGTAAAGCCCTGTATCTATTGAATAATCAAATCCTTGATCTCCATTTCCACTTTCTTTTCTATATGTAATTTTAGACCCTGTATTGTCAAAAGAAGGAGTTCTATATATTCCTTTTTTTGTAGTGAGTTTTTGCAAGTTAGAACCATTTAGGTTACTGGTGTATATGGCTCCTAGATTTTCATCATTCCACGTTACAAACACAATTGATGTACCGTCTGGAGAAAAATTAGGTTCACCTTCAAAATCAGTTAATTTTGTTATTCTTTGTGGTGTTCCGTTTGGTATTTCTCTTTTGTAAATATGTCCTAATGAAGTAAATACAAGCGTTTTTCCGTCAGGTGAAGTTTTAGCGTCTTTGATCATTTTTGAAGTGAAACTTTCTTCAAAAACTTTTCTTTTTACGCGAAGTGTTTTAGCTAATTTTATTTTTTCGTTTACTTGAAAAGGTATGTTTGTAAGCTGCTTTGTGTCTATATTAATTTTATTAATTTTTCCTCCAGACCAAAAAACGATTTCTGAATCATTATTTGTCCAAGAAAAATGTGGGTACACTCCAAAAACAGCCCAAGCTTCTTGTTGGTCTTTGCTTAGGTCTTCATACACTGGCCATTCTTTTCCAGTTTCTAATTCATGAATGTATAATACAGATTTGGTTCTTATGCGTTTTACAAAAGCTAAGAATTTTCCGTTTTTAGAAATTACAGGCCTTGCTGCTCCACCTGGTCCACCAGTTACTTGTTTTATTTTTCCAGTTTTAAAATTGTATTGTTTGATGACATAAATTTGACTATTCGGATCTTTGTTATATTGAAAAGAACCTCCAGGATACATGTCTTCTGCATAATATAAATACTTTCCATCTGAAGAAATTGAAGGGTCGTTGACATCTTGTTGGTCATTTTTTCTTTTCGTTAATTGTAAGCCTGCAGAGCCAGAAAGTGGATATTGCCACATTTCTCCTGCACCAACAGATCTGGTAGAAGTATAGTGTTTACGAGCAACCAACGATTCTCCGTCTGGTGTCCAAACCGCATTGTTTAGTAATCTGTATTTTTCTTTGGTGATAGATTTTGCATTTTCTCCATCAGCAGTCATTACCCAAATATTATTTCCGCCTTCAGCATCACTTGTAAAAGAAATGTATTTTCCGTTTGGACTAAACCTTGGTTGCACTTCATAGGCCAAACCAGAACGTAAAATAGTTGCTTTTCCCCCAGAAATAGGCATTTTGTATATGTCACCTAGTAAATCAAAAACAATTGTTTTACCATCTGGACTTACATCTAAGTTCATCCAAGTTCCTTCATTGGTATTTAAATTAAATGAGGTGTATTTCCAATCTTTATGAGGATTGTTCACATCCCATTTGGTGTCTTGTTTTTGTGAAAATGAATTCAACGAAAAAGAAATGATTGTAATTAAAGCTAAAATTTTACGCATACTAGTAGTGTTTAATTTTTAAAAGATTATAAATGTAAGGTTTATATTTTATTTTTTAGAGACATAAAATCTTCTGCAAATATTTTACGTAAATAAAAAATTAATTCTGTTGCATTATCTGTATTAAAAATAATTGGAGGTTTTATTTTTAACACATTATTGTCGGGGCCATCAGTACTCATTAAAATACCGTGATCCTTCATTCTATTTGCCAGATAGGCAGTTTGTTCTGCTAACGGATTTAAATCTGCATCCACCAACTCAATCCCTAAGAACAAGCCTTGTCCACGAACATCACCAATAATTGGAAATTCTTTTGAGAGTTGTTGCAATTCAGATTTTAAAAACGCACCAACTTTTAATGCATTTTCTTGTAGCTTCTCTCGTTTCACAGTTTTCAATACCTCTGTTGCAATAGCACATGAAACTGGGTTTCCACCAAACGTATTAAAGTATTCCATTCCGTTTGCAAAAGCCTCAGCAACTTCTTGCGTGCAAGCAACAGCCGCAATAGGATGACCATTTCCTAAAGGTTTTCCAATGGTAACAATATCAGGTATTACATTGTGTAGTTGAAACCCCCAAAAAGTTTTTCCCATTCGTCCGCAACCCGTTTGAACTTCGTCAGATATACAAACTCCACCTGCTTTTCTAACCAATTGATACGCTGCAGATAAAAACCCTTTTGGCAATTCAATTTGTCCACCACAACTAATAATAGGTTCAATAATAAAAGCGCCTACATTTCTTCCTTTTTGTTGAATGTGATTTATACATTCTTGAACTTCTTTAGCATATGTAGAAGCAGTATTTTTCCCTCTGTGTTTTCCTCTAAAAGAATCTGGTAAAGGAAAAATGTGTGTGTGTTCTGGTGCTCCTTTTCCGCCTTTTCCATCAAACTTATAAGATGAAATATCTACACACATATTGGTGTTTCCATGATAACCAACTTCACTTGCTATGATGTCTTTTTGATTGGTTACTGCCTTTGCCATCCTAATTGCCAATTCGTTTGCTTCACTACCAGAGTTTACAAAATGTAATACATTTAATTCTGGCGGCAAGGTTTCTAATAGTTCTTTAGCTAAATTGTTAATGTTTTCGTGTAAATATCTAGAATTGGTATTGATCAAAGCCATTTGATGTTGACCCGCTTTTACTACAGAATAATTTTCATGACCAACATGGGCTACATTGTTTACAGTATCTAAATACTTGTTTCCGAATTGATCCATTAAATATTGACCCGCTCCACGAACCATTTTAATCGGAGTGTTGTATTGTAAGCTTAGACTTTTTCCTAAATGTTGTTTTCTAAAGTTAATTAAATCTGTATTTGAGATTGTATGTTGTTCTTTTAATGTTTCTGACTTAAATAGTAAATTAGGATCTGGACAGACACTTTTCCAGACGTCAATCTGACTTAAAAAGGCAACACCAGGGAAATCAATTTTATAATCGAAAAGTGATAATATAACTTGAAAGTGTAAATGTGGAGCCCAATTTCCATTTTCAGGATGATTTGCCAATTCTGCTATTTTTTCGCCTTTCAAAATAAGATCTCCAATTTTATGCTTGGTAGCACTTTCAATAGTGTTATGTCCATACAATGTGTAAAAAGAAAAATCTTCTATTTGATGTTTTAAAACGACCAAACCTCCATATTCTTTTTCGCCAGCGTCATTAACGGCAATGACAACTTCACCTTCAAATAATGCATGAACGGGTGTGTATTCTGGCAACCAATAATCAATTCCTAAATGAATACTTCTACTTTCTCTTCCTTTGTTTCCTACTTTGTCATATGCGGTAGAAGTATATAACGCTCTTGGCTCTAGATAACCACCTGCAATAATTTTAGTAGCAACTTCTTTTTGTAATTGATCTATCTTAAATTGTAACAAGTCTAAATCATTAAACTCTTGTTGATGTCCAATCCATTTGCTAGAAACACTCATATCTATATGATGTGCTTCATTTTTATTGACTGTTGGAAATACATCTGAAAGTAAAAAAGTGTTTTTAGTGGCCCATTCTTTAAACTTTTCTTCATTCGGATGTGCAGAAAATCCACAAGCAGACCTAAAACTGAATTCAGCAAAATCAGGATGAATGACTCTCCATTTTTTCAATACTTCCCAAACAGGTTTTTCGCTAATTAGTAAATATTCGTTGTTGGGTTCTTCAATTTTATTGATTGCAGATTTAGTTACAGAAATGACCAAACGCATCGCAATTGCATTGTACAAGTGCGATAATTCTTTTTCTTCTAGAGGAAAAGTTGAATGATATCCCTTCACAATTGACAAAGCGGCATCTAATGGATCTGGATAATTAATGGTTGTATAACATGCTATTGCAGCATCATTTATAATTTGTGTGTAAACTGCATCTCCATAATCAATTGTTGCTTTTACGAAAGGGTTGATTAGGCCGTCAGAAACAATTATATTATTATCATTGGCATCGTTATGAACAACCGATTTTCTTAATGTGTCGTATTCAGATTTTTTAGTTTCAAATTGTTGTTGAAAATAGATAATGATCTCTTTTTCTTTATCAGAAAATAAATTGATATGCTCTTTTGTCCATAATGATTGTGCAACATCCCAAGCAAATTCTCGATGTGCTTCTTTGTGATCAAAACCTTGTAAAGAGCGGGTTAGTAAACCACATTTTTTTCCTAAACTAAAACGCAAATCATCTAATTGCGGATTTACAGAACTTAAAACTCTACCAGAAATCCAAGTGAGTAAACGGACCTTTCTTTTATTACCAAAATCATCTGTAATTGAAGAAATTACAGCACCATTTCTATCTTGAATTACTTTAGGAGCAATTAAATTCTGATCGTTTAACACAATATGTTGCAATAATTTTTGCTGAAAATCTAAATAGCTTTCCTGCTCATTAGGGCGAGATATTTTTAAAATATAACCTTCAGAATTCGAAGTTTCAATTCTAAAATTAAAATCTATTTCACCAGGCAGTTCAAAAGCATTCCCCGTGATATTGTAAAGTTCTGAGAGAATTTTTTCTGCTTGTTTTGTGTCTATTTTTATTTGATTGTAATTCATATTAATCTTTTTGTAGAAGCATAATTATATGCGCAGCACTCCAACTAAAGCTTTGTGCGTTTAAACCTTTACCCGTAATTGGATGATAATTTTCTCTGATAGATTTTCCTTTTCCTAAAATTCCTTCTGCTCCTTTTAAAATTTGTTTGGTTGCTTTGTCTGCATCTAGATTAAATCCGTAATTGCGTAAGCTTTTAACTCCAAAATACGCTTGATCTAACCAGTTTGGTCCGCGCCAATATCCTTTAAGAGGATTGAATTTTTCATGATCAGCACTCATGGTTTGAAACGGAACTTTAGTGTAGAATTTTTTTGGATTCATCATTTTTTCTTTAACCGCTTCCGCTTGTTTTTGCGTAGCAGCATTTGCCCAAAGTGCTGTCCAACCTTCGCTTCCCTCTCCTTTAATAAACGTTTTTCCGTCTAAAGAAGTGTCATAAAACCAACCATCTTTTGTGTCATAAAATTGAGATTGAATTTTTGTTTTCAATATTGCTGCTTCGTTTGCTAATTCTTGGGCATCTTCGACCTTTTGTAAAACAGTAGCCAATTGCGCTAAAAATAATTTTTCAGCATATAAATAGGCGTTTAAATCTACAGATTCTTGATTGATAGAATACGCGCCTTCGCCATTTTTTACAATTTTCGAATCGTCAAAACGAATGGCGTTGTCCATGCCACTTTCCCATTTAGCTGCAATTAAACTTCCATCTGTAGAGCCATATTCACACAAACCATCTTGATCATTGTCTCTTTTATTATACCACCATTCGTGATACAATTTTAATTTTGGATACATATATTTCACAAATTCAAGATCTTGATCTTTTTCGTAAATTTTTGCAACTGCCCAAACTGACAAAGGTGGTTTTGTATCTCTGTAATTGTGTTTCTCTATGGATGTGTCTCGAAAAACACAATCTGCTACAAAACCATCTTCATTTTGAAATTCAAACATCAACTTCAGTTGCTTTTTTCCCAAAGCTGCATCATAATAAGACAAACCTACTGCATGTTTCCAAGAATCCCAAGACCAAAAACCATTGAACCATTTATAATGATAACTAGGAAATAAACCTTCGTGTTTGATTTCCCCAGCCGGAATTCGCCAATTGTTTTGAAGGGTCAAATGCGCTTTCGACAACACTTCTGCATATTGATTTTTCGTAAATTGAGTTTTTCTGTTTTCAATTAATGATTGTAATTGACTGTTTTTTTCTTTTTTTCTGTATTCTAAAACGAAATCAAAAGATGTGTTTTGTAACGACTTTTGTTCATTCTCCCATGAATATTCTGGAAAAATAAAAGTTTGAGAAATTGTAAACTCTTTTGTTTCATTTGGGTTTAAATAAATTCTATTTTTTTTAGAGCTATACAAACTATCATTTGATGATATTTTAGTGTTTTCTGGGAAAATGAGATGTCCAACAGCATCAGATTTAGAAGAACGTATGCGTAGTCTGTTTTTTGTTGATGAGAACTTTAACCCATCAGCTAATAATTTTTCATTTTTAAAATGATAATGAACTTGTTGATTTGATTTGCTAATGTTTTTTATTGTTGATTTTATGATTGTAGTATGACCAGAAGAAAACACCAATTCTTGTTTTAACTCAAAACTCTCAGATGTAAAAGTTTGTTCTAAATGACTGTTGTAACTATTTTTTGAATGTGATTTCCATTTTACATTATCAAATTCTAAATTGACTAAAGATTGACTAGCCCAAACACCATTTTGTTGCGTCATTAAAAAGGGTCCAGAAAAACCAGTGATATTTGTTGAACCTGGAAAACTATATGCAAACCAAGCTCCTTGATCTGAAAACATTAATCCTGATTTATCAAATTTAGTTTTTGGAGTAACGGTATAGTCTAAAATATTCTCACTGAATTTTAGATAGTTTTTTTGCTCTTCTTTAGCACAGCTAAAAAGCACTATTGTAGTAAATAAATAAAATATTTTTTTCAATTTTTTGGTCTTTAATTGTTTTAAAATTACTCAATCAGTGTCATCGTAAAATAAATCCTTTTTTCATTGGGTCTTTTGGATCAATGATAAAAGTATGCATTCCTGTAATGTGCGCAGTTCCTTCAACTTGAGGAATTACAGCGGTAAATGGACCGTAATCTTCTTCAGCAATAACAGAACCTTTAAATACAGAACCTGTGATGCTTTCAATTGTCATTGTTTCACCAAAATCAATTTCTCTTTTTGCTTTATGAATGGCCATTCTGCCGGAAACTCCAGATCCTGTTGGAGAACGATCTACTTCTCCTTCTGCAAAAACGCATACATTTTTACTATCATTCCCAGAATTTTGTTTGGTGTTGTCAATAAAAATAGTTCCATATAAAAAACTCAAATCATTTTCAAAAGGATGTAAGATTTTTTTATCAGCTTTTACAACTGCATTTTTAATTTTCATTCCGTTAGTAATTATTGCACGATAAGAATCCCTACTCAAATCAAAATTAAAATTATTTTTAGCCATATCTACATAGGCATAGAATGCTCCCCCATACGCTAAATCATAAGATATAGTTCCTACTCCTTTAATATCTACAGTTCTGTCTAAACCAACAACAAAACTTGGTACACAATGAAAACGAACTCCCATAACTTGTCCGTTTTTTACATTTGCGAAAGAAGTAATTCTTCCACATGGAGCATCAATTTTTAGTTCATTTTCTCCTTCTTTTACCTCAATCCAGTTCATTTCAACTGCTAAAGTAGAAATAGCAATGATTGCATGTCCACACATGGTAGAATATCCTTCATTGTGTAAAAAAATAATTCCAAAATCTGCATCATTATCATTTGGAGGTACTAAAATGCAACCATACATATCTGCATGACCACGAGGTTCAAAAAGTAATGCTGTTCTTAAATAATCAAAATTTTCTTTGCAGTATCTTCTGTACTCTAAAACAGAATTTCCTTTTACTTCTGGAAATCCATCAACAATAACACGCAATGGTTCGCCACCCGTATGCATGTCAATCGTTTTAATTTGTAACCAATCTTTGTTGGGAGTAAATGTTGATTTAGAAAGTATATTTTGATAGGTTTTACTCATGTGTAAACTTGTTGTAAAAATAATTCGCAGCTGCTAAATCTTCTATTGCATGTCCAACTGATTTAAAAAGTGTAATTTCTGAATCTGAAATGCGTCCATCTTTTTGATGATTACACAATTGAAATAAATCTGCTTTGATGTCTTCTTCTTTCAGTGTGCCATTTTGCAACGGAATTACAATATCGCCACTTTCTTTTAATCCGCCTTGAAAAGTATCAATAAAAACAGTCGCTTTCATAATTGCTTCATCATCTGCTTCTCGCATGTCTTTTTTATAAGCACCAACTAAATCGATGTGTTGTCCTGGTTTTAAATGTTTACCGAAAATTAAAGGCTCTTTTGATAGTGTTGCACAAGAAATAATGTCTACTTCAGAAATTTTTTCTTCGATTCTTTGTATCGCAGTCACTGAAAATTTCTCATGTTTTAATGCATTACAAATGGCTTTTGCTTTTTCTAAATTCCGACCCCAGACATACACTTTTGTAATAGGTCTAACTGCAGCGTGAGCTTTGATTAAATTTTTTGATAAAGCTCCTGTGCCTATCATTAATAAAGAGGTAGCATTTTTTTTGGATAAAAAAGAGGATGCTAATGCAGAAGTAGCTGCCGTTCTTTTTGCTGTTAAACTTTTTGCTTCTAAAATTGCTTTGATAGATCCTTTTATGGCATCAAAATAAATATAGGTTCCTTGAATTGAAGGTAAATTATATTGGCCATTTTCTGGACTTATCGTAACAATTTTTACACCAGCTGTTTTACTTGGATTCCATGCAGGCATTAATAATAAAGTTGAATCTGCATTTACAACAGGATTGGGGAAATCATGATGATGACGCATGGGTACTATTACAGCATTATCAGAAAAATGTATTTTAATTTCAGAAATCAACTCCATAAAATTGGTGTTATTCTCAATGAATTCATTACTAATTTGCTCGATTTTATCCATAAGTTAAAAATAAGTAAATCTGTAGATATTATAGCATACTAACTTGCTTTATCGTAACATACGCGAATACTTGGTTAATATTGTATTATGTGATTGTTTGTAGCTCAATAGACAACGCTATATAAAAGGTTTTCTTTGTAGCTTTGTAAGTAGTAAAACAAACTTATGATTGTACAAGGAAATATTGTTGACATACAAAAAAGAAAAATTTTTAAAGGTGAAATTGCACTTGAAAATGGAAAAATAGCTTCAATTAGGGAAGTCAATCACGCAGTAGAAAATTATATACTCCCTGGTTTTGTAGATGCGCATATTCATATTGAAAGTTCGATGCTGGTTCCGTCTGAATTTGCAAAGATTGCCGTTGTCCACGGAACTGTTGCAACAGTTTCAGATCCGCATGAAATCGCCAATGTTATGGGTGTAAAAGGAGTTGAATTTATGATTGAAAACGGAAAGAAAGTTCCGTTAAAATTTAATTTTGGAGCCCCTTCTTGTGTGCCTGCTACTTCTTTTGAAAGTGCTGGAGCTATCATAAATTCTGATGATATAAAATTGATGTTGGAAAATCCAGACATCAACTATTTAGCAGAAATGATGAATTACCCAGGTGTGTTGTTTGATGATGAGGAAGTGCTTAAAAAGATTCAGCATGCAAAAAACAATAACAAACCCATTGATGGCCATGCTCCAGGTTTACGAGGTGATGATATCACCAAATACATTGCAGCAGGAATTTCTACAGATCATGAGTGTTTTAACTTTGAAGAAGCCTTAGAAAAGCTACAAAAAGGAATGAAAGTGATTATTCGTGAAGGAAGTGCAGCCAAAAATTTTGAAGCCTTGATAGATTTGTTACCAGAATATTATGAAAACATGTTATTTTGTTCAGATGATAAACATCCAGATGATTTATTGTTGGGGCATATCAATCAACTATGTGAACGTGCTGTAGCGAAAGGAATCGATGTTTTTAAAGTGTTGCAAGTGGCGTGTGTAAATCCTGTAAAACATTATAAATTAGATGTTGGTTTGTTGCAAAAAGATGATGCTGCAGATTTTATTGTCGTCGAAAATCTAGAAAAATTTAAGGTTTTAGAAACCTATATTAATGGAGAATTGGTTGCTAAAAATGGAGAGAGTTTTGTGCAATCTGTAGATTTTGAAGTGTTGAATAATTTTAATACTGATTTTAAAAAGATTTCTGATTTTGAATTTAAATCAGCTGCAAAAAAAATACGAGTTATTGAAGTGTTGGATGGCGAATTGGTGACCAATGAAATTATAAGAGATTCATTCATTGAAAATGGAAATATCGTTTCTGATGTATCCAATGATATTTTAAAAATGACAGTTGTCAATCGATATAGAAATGAAACTCCTTCAATTGCATTTATCAAAAATTTCGGAATTAAAGAAGGTGCTATTGCAAGTTCTGTTGGGCACGATTCTCATAACATTATTGCAGTTGGAGTTTCTGATGAAATGATTTGTAAAGCAGTAAATGCAATTATCAAAAATAAAGGGGGAGTTTGTGCTGTGAATGAATCCGAAGAAAAAATTGTTCCATTGCCAGTTGCTGGAATTATGTCTGATAAGACTGCATTAGAAATTGGCAAAGCATACGCCGAATTAGATAAAATGGCTAAAGAAATGGGGAGCAAGTTGCGTGCGCCTTATATGAGTTTGTCATTTATGGCGTTGTTGGTAATTCCGTCTTTAAAATTAAGTGATAAAGGACTTTTTAATGGTGATTCTTTTCAGTTTACATCGTTAGAAATTAATTAGCGTTTTTCAATTAATAATGTACTTTTGTACAACTAAAATTACAACATGAGTTTATTACAGGAATTACAAGATAGAAGCGGGAGCCAATGTGAATTATGTGCTTCAACAACAAATTTATCCATTTATGAAGTCAAACCTACGTTGACTGGTGGAGGTGGAGTAGATGGAAGTTTACTAGCTTGTGAAACGTGTATTGATCAAATTGACAATCCAGAAAACACAGATGCAAATCACTGGCGTTGTTTAAATGATTCTATGTGGAGCGAACACAGAGCTGTAAAAGTAGTTGCTTGGAGACTATTATCTCGTTTAAGAAAAGAAGGTTGGCCACAAGATTTACTTGATATGATGTATTTAGAAGATGATGATTTGCGTTTTGCAAAAGAAACTGGAGATCATTTAGATGAAAGCGAAAAAATTATTCACAGAGATGCAAACGGAGCCATTTTAGAGGCAGGAGATTCTGTTGTTTTAATAAAAGACTTAAAAGTAAAAGGTTCTAGCATGGTTGCCAAACAAGGTACAGCTGTTCGTAGAATTTCTTTGGATAGAGAAAACGCTAAATATATTGAAGGTAAAGTAGGCCCGACTCAAATAGTAATTATTACGGATTACGTGAAAAAAATTTCTGAGAAAGAGTAGTTGTTGTCATTGCGAAGGAAGAATGACTGAAGCAATCTCATATTAATAAAAAGATTACTTCGTTTCACTCGTAATGACGTTACAACATTTTTTGCTGTTTCTTATAAAAAGCATCGGCTTGCAATTGCATTAATTCTCTTGCTTTTTTTCTTTTATAGTTATAGAGTTCTTCTTCGTCAGAAATGTCATCGTATACTTTCTTATTGATGATGTCTGTATGTAACATTTCATTGCGTTGGTCTACTTTTTGAGCAACCCAATTTTTAATAGCAGATTCTTCATCTTCTAGTTTATAATCAAATTCTCCTTTCGGAGCAATTAATTTTGCAAAAATTGGAGAAGTTTCTATCGCCAAAAACAACAAGAAAATAAAAAATGAAGGAATAAAAGGTAGTTTTCCTAAAGCATTAATTCGAGCCATTAAACCATCAAAATTTGTGATGATGGGCTGCGTTTTAACTTCTTGATTTTTTTGAGAAGTTACCAAGCTTGCTAAATGTGCTTCTTTGCTTAAAATTTTAGTATTGTTAGCAATCTTTAATTGTTTTAATTCTGCTAATGCAGCATCATGTTTTTGTCTTTTTTCAGCATACACAGGACCTTTTCCAACTAACTAAGTTCCTTTTCTGCCTTCAGCTTCTGAAATGTAAGTTTCATATAAGGCGTCTGTTTCTTTTTCTTTGGATGTAATTTCGTTTTTTAATGCGGCTATTTCTTGATTTGTTTGTTCAATTTCTGGAGTGTATTGCTGTGCAATTTGGACTTTATTATCTAAGGTCATTTGGTTTTTTTCTGTTAGCAATACCTGATTGATTTCTTTTTCAAATAATTTTAATTCTAATGGTTTAGAAATCACGATTGCTATGATAATTGCCAATATGATTCTTGGAGTTGCTTGTGCAACTTCTTTCCATTTTTGGTCTCTTTTTTTTATGGTTGAAACGATAAATCGGTCTAAATTAAAAATCAACAATCCCCAAATGAGTCCAAAAATTACCGCAATAATATAATTATCAAAAACAGTGTACAAAGCATAGCTAGAAGCAATAAATGCCATTACAGCCGTAAAGAAAACAGTGGCGCCAATGCCGACATATTTGTTTTGTTCTCCATTAGAGCAATTAGAAATAATAGTGGTGTCTACACCAGAGCATATAAGAAAAAATCGTTTTAACATAGTAGTTGTTTTTTGTCAGTTCGAGTGAATTTATGAGGAACGAATAAATTTGTATCGAGAACCTTCGAAGTGACATTCGTATGCTATTAGAACGCTTGTTATGATAAAATGTTACACAAAAAAGCCATTCATTTGAGCGGCTTTTAAGTATTATTGTTTTTTTTGAGGCGGAGCTGGAGGTATGTTTTTAAAAATATCTTTTTCATACATTTGTTCAAATCAAAAATCAAACCAACAAAAATTTATAAAATGAAGAAAATACTATTCATAGTAAGTATCGTTCTAATAGCGTCTTGTGCTCCAAAGAAATTCAATCAAAAATGGTTAAAGGCTGAAGCACCAAATACGTTTAAAGCGCGTTTTGAAACCACCCAAGGTAATTTTGATATTGTTGCAAGAAGAGCTTGGTCTCCTAAAGGGGTTGACCGATTGTATCAATTGATTAAATATGGTTATTATGATGATGTTGCTATTTTTAGAGTGGTGCCAAATTTTGTAGCTCAATTCGGAATTCATAACGATAGTATTATCAATAAACGTTGGAGAGACAATAAGATTGATGACGAACCAGTACTTGCCAAAAACGAAGCAATGTCAATTTCATTTGCTAGAGGAGGTGCAAATACAAGGTCCAATCAATTGTATATCAATTTAAAAGACAACTATCGTTTAGATACCTATAAAGGACCTGGTGTTACAGGGTTTCCAGTAATTGCTAAAGTAATTGCAGGGAAAGAAAATATATTAAAATTTTATGATGGTTATGGTGCAGAACTAGGGAGAAAGCAAGACTCAATTGCAAAGTTTGGAAATACATATTTAAGAGAAAAATATCCAAAAGTAGATTATATAAAGAAAGCGTATTTTATAAAATAAAAACATGTTATTGTCTGTTCGAGCGGAGTCGAGAACTAATAATATAAAGAGACATTTCGACCCCCTCAATGTGACAATAAATAAAAAAAGCCGCTCATTTGAGCGGCTTTTTTATTATTTAAAATTTGCTAAATCAAATTCTTTTGGTGGAGTTTCATTACGTAAATGTGTAATAAAATAGTCCCAACGTTTTCTTGTCATGTAGTTTGTCATGTCTCCATATCCATGTCTTTGATTTGGAAATAAAATCATGTCAAAATCTTTATTCGCTTTAATCAATGCTTCAACCACTAACATGGTGTTAGAAGGTGGTACATTATTATCAATAGAACCATGAGTAATTAATAATTTACCCTTTAAGTTCCCTGCAATCAATTGGTTTGCTTGATTGTCATAATTTGTAGTTCCATCTCCTTTTCCTTCCATATTTCCTTCAACTAACAAACCTTGCCATTTTTCTCCCCAATCTGCTTCGTAGTTTCTATTATCGTGATTTCCAGCTCCAGAAACAGCAACATCATAAAAATCTGGATACGCAAAAAGGGCTCTTGTAGAAGCAAATCCACCACCAGAATGGCCCCAAATTCCAACGCGTTCTATATCCATTCCTTTGTATTGTTGTGCCAATTGTTTGATAGCAGCAATATTATCTGGAATTCCGTTATCTCCCATGTTTCCATAATAGAAATCGTGAAAAGATTTAGATCTACTAGGTGTTCCCATAGCATCAACAGCAACCACTACAAAACCTAATTCTGCTACTGCTTGAAAATCTCTCCATACGGGTCTAAATCCATAATTGCCAACACTTCCAGATTGTGGTCCAGGATATATATAATTTAAAACTGGATATTTTTCACTTTCATTATAATTGCTAGGCGTAAATAGTACGCCATATAAATCTGTTTTATTATCTCTTGCTTTTACATTAAATTCAATCGGGTCTTTATACCCTTGTGCTTTTAACTCAGAAATATCCGCAGTTTCTAAATCTACAATTTTATCACCATTTCTGTTTCTTAAAACAGATATTGGTGGAGTATCACTCATAGAATAGGTGTCTACAAAATAGTTCATATTTGGAGAAAAACTCACCGAATGTGTTCCTTTGTCTGGAGTTAAATTGGTCAATCCTTTTCCATCAAAACCTACTTTGTACAAATAATCATGATATGGATTTCCTTCTTCTTTTCCTCCAGCAGTAAAGAAAATTTCTCTAGAATTTTCATCTACATGTCTAATTTGTTTTACCAACCAGTTTCCAGTAGTAATTTGATTTTTTAGTTGTTTCGTATTCAAATCATATAAATAAATATGACCCCAATCTGTTTTTTCTGAATACCAAATAAACTCGTTTGAGTCAAATAAAACCCTCCAGTTTTCTGCTCTTACACCAGATTCATAATAGGTGTCAGTCACTTCTTTATGAATTGAACTCACTTTACCCGTTCTTGTATCTGCAATTTGTAAATGGGCCTCTTTATGGTCTCTAGAGCCAGAAACAAAGGCAAATTTTGATCCATCATTGCTCCATTGAGCATCTAATAAAGCACCACCACGACCAGCAATGTGGTCTGTAGTTGATCCTCTTTGGAAGTCTTTACCCATTTTTAAACGCACCATTTTTGGTCTTGCCCCTAAATGAATAATTACACGTTCTATAGTGAAAATAGTTTTATCTCCAGGCAATGGATGTTTCCATGCTTCTAATTTTGGGTGTCCTACATTGGTTGTTGTTAAATACATTTCGCCAACCCCACGAGCATCTTGTTGAAACGTTGCAATTTTATCTGAATTTGGAGACCATTTTAAAACAGCATTATCTCCTCTTGTCCAACCAGCATTGTTGGTTGCATAACCGTAATCTTCTTTTCCATCAAATGTTAACTGAGTTTTCTTATTGGTTGATAAATCTCTAACCCATAAATTGTAATCATCAATATAGGCAGCTAATTTTCCGTTTGGAGAAACATGCTCATTTCTAGTTGCTTTTCCGTAAGGCGATGTTGCTTTTGGAGCTTTATAATCCGTTAGGGTCGTTTTCTCTTTTGTGTTGGCGTTTACTGAAACATATTCAGTTCCGTTTTTTGTTGTTTTAGAATATACAAGCACGTCATCGCTAGTCCAATTTTGAGAATTAATTTGATTATGAACCATTCCGTACCAACTACGTTGCATATACTTGGTTGCATTTTTATATTCATCTGCCGTGCGTTGCTTCTTTTCTGTAGAAGTGGCACAAGCCATTAAAAGCAGTACTGTTAGAGATAACAGACTTGCTTTTTGAAGTAAATTTTTCATTGGTTGAGTTTTAATTAGTTTGTATAAAAGTATTTGATTTTACTGCTGTGTTGAGTTAAAAAACAGTTAATTATTTAGTTTTCAACTCGGTAAAGTATTTATAAAATAACGGAATGGTTTCGATTCCTTTTAGGTAATTGAAAATTCCGAAATGCTCATTTGGCGAATGAATGGCATCAGAATCTAATCCAAAGCCCATTAAAATAGTTTTGCTTTTCAATTCTTTTTCAAACAAGGCAACAATCGGAATAGATCCACCACTTCGTTGCGGAATTGGATTTTTACCAAAAGTAGCTTCATAGGCTTTGCTTGCCGCTTGATAGCCAATATTGTCAATCGGAGTTACATATCCTTGTCCGCCATGATGCGGTTTTACTTCAACTGTAACTCCTGCTGGAGCAATACTTTCAAAATGCTTTTTAAACAATTCTGTAATTTCTTTCCAATCTTGATTTGGTACCAAACGCATCGAAATTTTTGCAAACGCTTTAGAAGCAATCACTGTTTTTGCGCCTTCACCAATATAGCCACCCCAAATTCCGTTTACATCCAATGTTGGTCGTATAGAATTGCGTTCGTTGGTAGAATAGCCTTTTTCACCATAAACAGCATCAATGTTTAAGGCTTTTTTATAATTGTCTAAAGAAAATGGCGCTTTTGCCATTTCTGCTCTTTCTTCTGCTGATAACTCTTCTACGTTATCATAAAACCCAGGGATTGTTATATGATTATTTTCATCATGCAATGAAGCAATCATTTTTGTCAACACATTGATTGGATTAGCAACCGCACCTCCATACAACCCAGAATGTAAATCTCTATTTGGTCCGGTTACTTCAACTTGCACATAACTCAAACCTCGCAATCCGGTTGTAATAGACGGAATGTCATTGGCAATCATACCCGTATCAGAAATTAAAATAACATCATTGGCTAATTTTTCTTGATTGCGTTCTACAAACCAACCTAAACTTTCTGAGCCAACTTCTTCTTCACCTTCAATCATAAATTTTACATTACAAGGTAAATTCCCTGTAGATGTCATGTATTCTAAAGCTTTTACATGCATAAACATTTGCCCTTTGTCATCACAAGCTCCACGCGCAAAAATGGCGCCTTCAGGGTGAATTTCTGTGGTTTTAATAACAGGTTCAAAAGGAGGAGAATCCCATAATTCAACTGGGTCTGCTGGTTGCACATCGTAATGTCCATAAACCAAAATAGTTGGTAAACTTGGGTCAATAATTTTTTCTCCATATACAATTGGGTAGCCTGGAGTTTCACAAATTTCTACATTGTCACATCCTGCTTTTTCTAGGAATCCTTTTACAGCTTCAGAAGTGTTTAGCACATCTTGATTGAATGCAGGATCTGCACTTACAGAAGGCATTTTAAGAATTTCTATTAATTCGTTGATGAAACGTGCCTTGTTTGAATCGATATAATTTTTAATGTTTTGCATGATTGTTTTTTGATGAAACCCAAAAATACTAAAAATTGTAAAGAACTTCTTTGCAATTTATTAGTAATGTTTATATTTGCACTCCTTTTGCAGGCGTGGTGGAATTGGTAGACACGCTAGACTTAGGATCTAGTGCCGCAAGGTGTGAGAGTTCGAGTCTCTCCGCCTGTACAAAAGTAGAAGCTCTTCGGAAAACGAGGAGCTTTTTTCTTTTCATTTAAATCCAACCTCTATAAATAGCACTACTTCTTATTTTAGTATCTTCGTATTTAATAGGATGAGTCAATAAGGAATGATTTAAAATGAAAAATATGAAACGTATTATCACAGCAATTGTTTTTGCAGGAATGTTGATTTCTTGTAATTCTTCAAACAACACTAAAAAGGCAAAACAGGAATCTTCTGTTACAGATGCTACACCTATAAAGAAACAATTAAAAAAGATTGATACCGATGCAGCTCTAATGGCAACAGCATTGATGGCTGCTCCAGAAGAAAGTAGAGCAGGAGCTAAGGTTATTGGATATAATGGCTGGTGAGTTTGTAACGTTCAGAGAAGGGACTAATGAATTTATTGTGTTAGTCGATGACCCTAAAAAAGATGGATTTAATGCTGCTTGTTATCACAAAGGTCTTGAGCCTTTTATGTCAAGAGGAAGAGCATTAAGAGCAGAAGGAAAAAACATGCAAGAAATTTTTGCTATTCGTGGGGCAGAAATGAAATCAGGAAAATTAAATATCCCTACAGGAGCTACATTGCATATTTATTATGGAAATAACACACAGTATGATCCTGAAACTTCAATGGTTGATGGCGCACGCTTTCGTTATGTGGTTTATATGCCTTGGGCAACTTCAGCGTCTACTGGTTTGCCAAAATCACCAATAGCCCCAAACCATTCTTGGATTATGAATCCAGGAACTCATAGGGCACATATTATGATTTCTCCTTTGCATGTAGATTAATATAGATTAAGAAAAAGTGGGTAGTAAAAAGGGAATACTCCCTTTCGAATTTCTTTCTTCTTGTAGTGTTTTGTGATTTTTAATATCTCTGTTAATTACTCAGTTTTAGGTTAAGTATTTGATAATAAATAAATTAGTAAATTTAGGAATTACTAACTAAAAAATTTATAGTATGTTGTAGGCAATTTTAATTGGAGCTTTAGCAGGTTTTCTTGCTGGTAAATTAATGAAAGGCGGAGGTTTCGGCTTTTTGATTAATATGATTTTAGGTATTGTTGGTGGTGCTGTTGGTGGATGGTTATTTGGAGTTCTTGGGATTTCAATAATGGATGGTATTGTTGGAGATTTAATTACAGGTGTAATTGGAGCAGCAGTGGTATTATTTGTAGCAGGTTTATTTAAAAAATAAATTATTAAAGATTTAACGAGAAGAGCTATTTTTTAATAGCTCTTTTTTTTATTTTTACAAAAAAGAAATTTAAAATGGAAATTAGAAATTATACAAACGAACAAGTACAAACCATTCAAGCTGCTTTTATGTCAAAAGTATATACTTGGATGTCTGGAGGATTAGCAATTACAGGTGTTATTGCCATGTGGGTTGCATCTACACCATCTTTAATTGAAGCAATTATAACAAATCAATTATTATTTTTTGGATTGATTATCGGAGAAATATTTTTGGTTGGTTATTTAATCTCGATGATTAAAAGAATGTCAGCCCAAACAGCAGGAATTATTTTTACTGGCTATGCCGCATTAAATGGATTGACATTATCCGTAGTGTTTTTAGCCTATACAAGTGCATCTATTGCAAGCACCTTTTTTGTAACTGCTGGTACCTTTGCCATCATGAGTATTTATGGCTATTACACTAAAAAAGATTTAACCTCTTGGGGTAATCTATTATTTATGGCGTTAATCGGAATTATCATCGCTTCTGTGGTGAACTTTTTTATGCAAAGTGAAATGATGTATTGGTTGATTACCTATGCAGGTGTTTTTATTTTTGTTGGATTAACAGCATACGATACTCAGAAAATTAAAAGAATGAGTGTTGCTTCTGAAGTTGGTTCTGAAGAAGAATCTAAAAGCACTATTGTTGGTGCCTTAATGTTGTACTTAGACTTTATCAACCTGTTTTTATTATTGCTAAGAATATTAGGTGATAGAAAATAAATCACTTTTTTATTACACAGCATAAAAAGAAATTCTTTTATATGTCTGTTCGAGCGCAGTCGAGAACTTATTTAGTTATTGACTTTTTAATTACATCTCGACTGCGCTCGATGAGACATTTCTTATTTTATACTGCTTTTTACAGTATCTTTGTGCATTATTTAAAGAGATATGCAGTTTAAAGATTTAGGACTTAACAAGCCCATTGTAAAAGCAATTACTGAACACGGATATGAACATCCAACCTTGGTGCAAGAACAGGCAATTCCGTTAGTTATTGACAAGAAAGATGTCATTGTTTCTGCGCAAACCGGAACTGGTAAAACTGCTGCGTTTGCATTGCCTATTTTACAACAACTTTTTGACAAACAAGATGCATCTAAAAAAGGGAAGAAAATTAGAGCATTGATTATTAGTCCGACAAGAGAGTTAGCATTACAAATAGAAGAAAATTTTACAATTTACAGCAAATACACCAACTTAAGAACGGGTATTGTTTTTGGAGGAATTTCTATTGAGCCTCAAAAAGACATGTTGCGAAAAGGAGTTGATATTTTAATTGCTACTCCTGGAAGGTTATTAGACTTACACAAACAAGATTTAGTAAACTTAGATTTTATAGAAACCTTAGTTTTAGATGAGGCTGATTTAATGTTAGACATGGGTTTTATTGATGATGTAAATAAAATTAATCGCTTGTGTCATCAACAAAAGCAAACTTTATTGTTCTCTGCTACCATGCCTTTTAAAGTGGTGGAGTTGGCAAAAACGATCTTAAAAGATTCTGTTAAAATTGAAGTAGCTCCAACATCTTCAACCGTAAAAGGGGTACATCAATTATTGTTTTATGTTCCAAAACCTAAAAAAATAGAATTGTTTTTACACTTACTTAGAAACTCTATAAAAGGGAGTGTCATTATTTTTAGAAGAACGAAATATGGTGTTGATAAATTAGAGAAAACCTTGTTAAGAATTGGCTATAAAGTTGATAGCATTCATGGTGATAAATCTCAAGATTTACGTCAATTAGCATTGCAAAAATTTAAAAACGGAGAAGTTTCTATTCTAATTGCAACCGATGTTGCAGCACGTGGAATTGATGTTGAAAATATTGATGCTGTTATTAATTTTGACATTTCGAATGTGCCAGAAACCTATGTGCATAGAATTGGTAGAACGGGTAGGGCAGGAAAAGAAGGTGCTGCATTTTCATTTTGTTCTGCAGATGAGAAAGACTATGTGATTGCCATTCAAAAATTAATCAACAAGCAATTGGATGTGATTGATGATCATCCATATCCATTAGATCCAAAAGCAAAACCAGAGGTACACAAATCTCCTGATGCCGGTAAGTATCGAAAAGGAAGAAAATCTGAAGCTTCTAAAAAGAAAAAGAAACGCTGGTATTAAGACATAAAAAAAGCTCCTCAGTTGAGGAGCTTTTTATATATAATTAGGTGAACTTAATTACTTCTTTTAGAAACAATGCCCCCTTTTTCACTGTCAACAGTAATTGTAAACTTAGCGTTTCCTTTTACAATCCAACGCACTTTAACCACATCATTACCAGGAATATTTTTCACTCTCATTTTAGCTGGATTTATCTTTTGTTCTTCAGTTACATTAAAATCATCATCTGTAACCAACATTCCTGCAACAACATTCGCCCCAGAAATACTCACATAGTCTGGTCTTGTAATGTTGTATTTTAAATCTTGACTTGCATGAGTTGGCATTAAACGATCATTCTTGATAGTAACAGTAACTTCTTTTAATCCACCACTTAATTTCTTTTCAGCAATGTCTGCAATCGATAAATTAGGCATGTGATAGGCATGATAAAAAGTAAAAGCCATATTTCTGTGTGCTTCTTCCTCTAGCATAAAACCTGGAGTTGCTCTACCAAAATTCTTTTTAAAACCACCAATTTCTATTTTTCCGTATGTTGGATGATCAAATTCTTTCCAAGGAGTAAAAGCATCACCCATTAATAATTCTTTGTCAAAATCATAGGTTTGGTTTCTGCCTCCGCCATTCTTTTTATAGTAGGCAAAAGAGGTAAATATTTCATTAGTAAAAGTGTAAATTCCTCTACTTCCATAGAACCAATCTAGCTCACCGCCAAACACAGAATATAAATCTTTATACACCGTTAAATAACGATAACCTGGTAGCATTTTTTCTCCTTTCTTACCGATGGCATCGTAGATACGAATATCGGCTCTGTTATAAGTTGCAAGGTCTTCTTGAGCACCAGGTCCACGTAAAATCATTCCCCCAGAGTTATGAAAACTTTGAGCACCTGCAATATTTGGATGTGCTAACACAAAGTCTGCAACCGCTCTGGTTTCTGGCAAAGAAAACGGGTGTTTGTATGCGCCACGTTGCACATAATCTGGCTGCCATTTCCAACCCCAATCTCTGTTTGGATCATAATAACCATGGGTGTCTTCATTTATTCTTCCATCTCCATCATTGTCTATTCCCTCGTTGCCTAAATATTCGTAACGCTGTGTAGTAACGATATCATCTGGACCAATAAGAATCATTTTTCTAGGATCTTGCGGGTCAACGATATAGTTTCCGTGTGCACTTTTTCTTCGCATTCTTGTAATCGAACCATCACCATTGATATCATCATAACCATCTTCATCAAACTTACCATCTCTGTCATCATCAAGAGCAATCATACCAGATCTTGGACTACTTCCCGTGTTTGGCTCTTTCATAAAATCATTTCTCGCATCTGGATTGATGGTAGGTACAATATAAAACACACGATCGTTTAACATGTTGGTAATGTACTCGTTATTGTTAAAATTTTCTGTAAGATACCATGCGGTATACATACAAATCTCTCCCCCTTGAATTTCATTGGAATGAATGTTTCCATCCACATAAAAGGCAGGTTTTCTATCTGCATTTCCTTTCTTATAATTTGTAATTGCAAGCATCCAAATGTCTTTACCCAAGGCAGATTTACCAATAGATTGTCTCTTTACTAAATTTGGATGTGCATCTGCTATTTTTTCACCTAAAGCAGCCAGTCCTTCTGAAGTATAATATCTGTTAAAAGAAATTTGAACTTTAGGATTGTGAGGTGATCCTGCCGCTCTAAAAATTTCAGTACTATTTTGTGCACCAATTGCTAATGGAAATAAAAATACTAGCAACAATGATTTGAATATATTTTTGTTGATTTTCATGTTTTCTAATTTTTTATTTTAATTTAACTGTTGCTGTATCAATACCTGTATGCGAAGTACCTGCTTCAATGGTAACGTTTCCTTTTCCCTTAATTAACCAAGAAAATTTTTGACTGGTATCACCATCAATACTATCCACCAATGTAATTTCTCTTCCACTAATAATTTGTTGATTTTTAGTGAGCTTCAATGCAACTTTAATTTTACGAAGCCATCTAGATTTTTTTCCCATTTCTGTATGAGTTGGTAATAAACCTTGATTGTGTATATCTACAGAAATTCTAGTTATATCATTTCCTACTGCTTCAGAAGTAAGATTTTGAAGCGCAATGCTTGGCTGTATTTTTGCCAATTCAAGAATAAAATCTGTATGTTTTTTACTGATATCTGCAACCATATTATAAGGAGGGTTTATCATTTTGTAAGGTGGAATTCCGCCAACTTCTACTTTCTGATTTGGAAAATCGGGATGGTTGATTGGTTTCCAGTCTACAAAAGCATTGCTAATGTTTTCTTGTTTAGCCCAATTTAAATAATTTATAGAGCTGTTTTTTGCTGATTTTTTATCAGCGTCTTTTACTTTTGGAACCCACCAACCTGGAGTTGACAAGGCTAACTTACCAAAATGAAAATAAGACCATTGAAAGAAATCACCACCTTTTCCAGTAGAAACAGGTGCGTCTTTAGTACCAGTGATTTTGTTGTACTTGTCAGAAATAAATTTGTTTAAAGCAGCGTCCTCTTTTAAAATGCTAGATACAACTCTCTTTTTTGCTCCAGCAGCATTGTATTTTAATGGAGTAGAAAGATTGTTTTCTGGGCCTAATGTAACAATTGTAAAGATGTTCCATTGTTCGTATAAATAATCTAACAAAGCTCTGTTTTCTTTTTCAGAAACTGGATGTTCTCCAGCGCCCGGTTTGAAATAAGGATACTTATAACTAAAGTTTTTGTTGAATAAAATTCCGCCTTTACCATCTTCATTAAAGTTCCCGTCTTTATCATTATCAATTCCTTCTGTTAAGAACTTAAATTTTCCAACTTCGCCTTTATTTTTGTTTGCTTTAACGAGAATTCTGTTGTCATCTTTATGTAATATATAATCTCCTGTTGGATCTTCAATTTTCATAAATGTAATTAAACCATCATTGTTTAAATCATCAAAAGGATCTTCGTTAAATTCGCCATCTCTATCATCATCTGTGCTTTTTGCATTTCCATTGTTCCCATGTTTTAATGCAGAGAAGTGATTTTCTGTGGCATTTGGACTCATGTTAGGGAAAATGTAAAATGTCGTTTTCTCTAAAACATCCGCATGATTTTTTAAAATATTTTCTGCAATTTGAAGTGCCATTTCGGGGCCTAAAATATGCATGCCATCAACACCACTTACAATGGCAATTGCTGGTTTGTTTTTAGCATCTCCTTTAGATAAAGTCAATGACCAAATTTTATGTCCACCAACTGTTGTTGTTAGTGTTTCTAATTTCGAATTGGATACATTTTGACTTTGTAATGTTTTAAGTCTTTGAGAGAATTTGCTATAATTACTGTAATCGGTTTGTGCCGAAATCTGAACTGTAGTAAAGCAAAAAAGCAGCCCAGAAAAAAGGGCAATTGCTTGTTTTTTGTAGAACATAATAACGTTTGGTTAAATTAACTAAAATGAATTAGCTTTAAAGATATAGAATTCTCTATACAAACCTATTTGTTGTTCTATGAAGTTAGAAATATTAAGCTTTTTTTAACGTTTACTTTTTTAAAACAATTTCTTCAAAATCTTCCGTTTTGTCTAGAGAGGAAAATAAGTTTTTAAATTTTTCTGAAGGTGTAGCCAGTTTTCTTTTGTGTAAATCTATCCATGCACCATACACATTTACTTGTGCGGCTAATTTACCAGCTTCATTAAAGAGTTGATGCTGTAGTTTCCATCGTTCTAATTTATTTGAGAGTGCTTTTAAAGTAAGATTTACAGTAATGTCTTCACCCATATGAATTTCTTTGTAAAAAGAAGTTTCTTCTTTAAATAAAATGGGGCCTAAGTTTTCTTTTGCAAAATCCTCAATAGACATTCCTTGTTCTTTAAAGTAACGAACTCTAACCTCTGCTGCATAATCGTTATATGCAGTATGTCGCATATGTCTATTTGCATCAAAATCTGCCCATTTTGTTTTAAATGTCACGTTGAATTTCATAAAAGTGAAATCTTAATTTTTAACTATTTGATTCAGATTTCTCATTTTCAATTCACTCAACACATTTAAAGCTTCATTAATATAAATGTCTTTCGCTAAATTTTGGTGCCAAGCAGTTCTTTTATCTCCATCTATAACATCATTTTTTATTAAAGGAAGCTCACTTTGTGGCGATGTAAACTTTAAATCTGAATCAAACTTAAATACTGATTTAAATTGTTCTCCTTCCTTTTGATGTTTTTTAGCTTCTTTGGTAAATTGTTTAAAGTTCAAAGAATAGGTAGTATCATCTTGCCCTTTCTTTAACCATTTTGCATACTCATTGATTAAAGAGAAATTAGGGTTTTGCATAATTCTCTCTTTGCTTTTATTTACAACATCACTAAAGTTTTCATACGAATTTACAGGAGTATAATTCGCTTTCGGAACTTTATCCCAAGCTAATGCACCATCTAAATCTCTCTCTCCAAATTTCATATAACTATATCTATCTGGCATAGCAATATCAGAGTATACACCTTCAATTTGTGTAGAACCACCATTAACTCTATAGAATTTTTGAATGGTCATTTTTAAGAAACCTAAGTCTTCTTTGTAATCTGGATAAAATTGATTGATGGGTAAAATATTCTGAACAGTTCCTTTACCATAGGTTTGATTTCCTCCGATAATAACGGCTCTGTTATAGTCTTGCATGGCTGCAGCAAAAATTTCTGAAGCAGAAGCAGATAATTCATTTACTAAAACTACTAAAGGACCATTCCATTGTATTTTAGGATCTTTGTCATCCTGAACTCTTGCTTTTTCCCCTCTATATTTTACCTGAACAACAGGCCCTTCGCTAATAAATAAACCAGCAATTTCAATCGCTGTTTTTAATGAGCCACCACCATTGTTTCTTAAATCGATTAGTAAGCCTTCTACATTTTCCTTTTTCAGATTTGCAATTTCTTTCTCCATGTCTTTTGCAGAATCTCTAAAGTTTTTATCACTAAAATCTATGTAAAATTTTGGTAAGTTGATAACACCAAATTTTTTACCATTTTTTTGAACCACACTAGATTTCACAAAAGTTTCATCTAGGTTTACAATATCTCTTATAATAGAAATTACACGAATAGAATTGTCTAATTTTTTCTTAACAGTTAATCGAACTTCTGTGCCTTTTTTCCCTTTGATAAATTTAATGGCATCATCTAAACGCATACCAACAATATCTAGAGGTTCTTCATCTGCTTGAGCAACCTTTAAAATGATGTCACCTTCTTCCAATTCACCTTGTTTCCATGCTGGTCCGCCAGAAACAACTTCAAAAATGTGTGTATAAATTCCTTTTTTTTGTAATCGAGCACCAATTCCTTCAATTTTACCAGACATGTCAACATCAAAACGCTCTTTGACACTTGGAGCCATATATGTAGAATGAGGATCAAATCCACTAATAACACTATTTAAAAAGGTAGAAAACCAATCAGAATTTTCCAATTCTTCTATACGGATGTACAATTCATCCATATTTTTCAACACTTCTTTTCTTGCGGCTGCTTCTAATGTTTCAAAAGATGATTTTTTAAAATCCTTATTGTCTTTTGCTTTTTCTGTTTCTAAATCTTGTTTTTCTTGAATTCTACCGAGTGTATTTAGCTTCAATTGTTTTCTCCAATTGTCAATCAATTCGTTTTCGTTTTTTGGAAAAGGAGCTTTTTCGTAATCAATATTAATCGATTCTCTTTTATTAAAATTAAAAGGTTGTGCTAAAATTTCTCCATAATATTTTTTTGCAGATTTTATTTTTTCTGTAAATCGGCTATAAACCAAATTATAAAAAGTTAAATCTGATTTTTTAAGTTGATTGTCTATTAAATATTTAAACCTAGAAAAATCATTGATATCTTCTTGTGTGAAATATCTTTTAGAAGGATCTAAGCCTTCGGTAAAACTCTTAAAAACGTGTTCAGAAAAATCATCATCTAAATCTTTAGGTAAATAATGACCATTGGTAAGCATGTAATTAATTACAGAAATTAAAACTTTGTCTTTGTCGGGATCATTTTTTACTGGATTAGTAGTAAAACTTGTTAGCACTATAAAAAATGCTACAAACGGAATGATAAATTTATATACTCTCTTCATGTTTTTCTTTATTGTCTTTTAAATTTCTTAATCTGCAAACTACTAAAATTATACCAAAGTTATTGATAAACCTAATTCGTTTTTTTCTTATAGGTACCTCTAAAAACTTCTTTTACAACGTTGTTGTTTTTGTCTTTTAACTCCCATAATTGTTGAACAGTTCCATCTAAATGATCTGTCCAGGTAATTTGATTATAAAAAGCACCCTTTTTACCGGTTACCAAAGCACTTTTTAAAATCATTTTATTATTTATTTTCTTCCCTTTTAGTTCTAAGGAACCTTCAGTATTATCAATCCAAAGTTGATTCCAGCTTTTATCTTGAGCATTGTAGTAATTATAACTAGTTCCAAGACTTGGTCCAGGGGTGCTAGCCCAGTTTTCTTGAATTGCGAAAGCATTTGGCATTTTTACAACTCTATTGGTTCCAATTAATTTATTTTTCACATCAAATACTTCCCAATTTCCGAGCCAAAAATCAAATTGTTTGTATTCTTTAGAAGAACAAGGTGCCTGTTTTGAGTTTTGTGAATGTATATTTAAAGATGAAATAAGAATACTTGCAGTAAATAATAATGCGCCAATTTTATTCATTCTAGATGTAATTTAACGAGTACAATGTTACTTAAAAAACCAACGCTATTCTGTTTACAAAATGTTAAAAACGGATCCTGTAAAAGAAAGTAAATTTATGGTACATTTGTTACTATTAAAAATATAGATATGAAAAAAAGACCTTTAATTTTAGTTACAAATGATGATGGAATAACAGCTCCTGGAATTCGAACTTTAATAGAAGTGATGAATGAAATTGGAGATGTTTTTGTAGTTGCACCCGATAGTCCGCAAAGCGGAATGGGGCATGCAATTACAGTAGATAGCGTTTTGCATTGTAATTCTATTACAGTAGATGAGGGACCGCAAATTGAATACAGTTGTTCTGGAACACCAGCAGATTGCGTAAAAATGGCAGTAAATAATATTCTAAATAGAAAGCCAGATTTATGTGTTTCTGGAATTAATCACGGATCAAATTCATCGATTAATGTTATTTACTCAGGCACTATGAGTGCTGCTGTAGAGGCAGGAATTGAAGGTGTTCCTGCAATAGGTTTTTCATTGTTAGATTTTAATTGGCATGCAGATTTTAAAGCTTCAAAAAAATATGTAAAAGAGATTGCGTTAAGTGTTTTAAAAAATGGACTTTCTGAAGGCACCGTTTTAAATGTGAATATTCCGAAATTACCAGAAAACGAAATTAAAGGAATTAAAATTTGCAGACAGGCTAACGGAAACTGGCAAGAAAATTTTGACAAAAGAACGAGTCCAAATGGAAAAGAATATTATTGGTTATCGGGTGAGTTTGTTTGTAAAGATAAAGGAGAAGATACAGACATTTGGGCATTAAATAATGGATATGTTTCTGTGGTGCCTGTTCAGTTTGACATGACTGCACATCACATGATACAAAAATTAAATTCATGGGATTTATAAAAAAAGAATTTCTAATTGGAGTTTTAGTGTCTGTATTTGCAGCACTCTCAGCTCTTTTTATCTATATCGAATTTTTCTCAATATTTAATTTTCAAGAAACGCTAAATGCAATAAATGAAAAAGACTTAATTGGTAAAATAGTAACCTTGGCAGCTGTTCCAAATTTATTCGTATTCTTTATCTACATAAAAAAGAAACAAGATTATAGAGCAAGAGGTGTTTTATTTACAACAATTTTGATTGCATTTACTACCTTTGTTATAAAGTTGTTTTAGACACAATTCTTAATAAATAGAATGAAATACTACATTATTGCCGGAGAAGCATCAGGAGATTTACACGGTTCTAACTTAATAAAAGCATTGTTTACTCAAGATGAAAATGCAAATATTAGATGTTGGGGTGGAGATTTAATGGAAAATGCTGGAGCAACGTTGGTAAAACATTATAAAGAATTGGCTTTTATGGGTTTTGTAGAAGTGCTTGCAAACATTCCTACCATATTTAAAAATATCGCCTTTTGTAAAAAAGATATTGAAGATTTTCAACCAGATGTAATTGTGTTTATTGATTATTCTGGTTTTAATCTACGAATTGCAAAATGGGCAAAACAACAAGGGTTTAGAACTAATTACTATATTTCTCCACAAGTTTGGGCATCAAGATCTAGTAGAGTAGAAAAGATCAAGAGAGATGTAGATATGATGAATGTAATTCTGCCTTTTGAAAAAGAGTTTTATGCTAAGCATAATTACGAGGTTAATTTTGTTGGTCATCCTTTAATTGATGCCATAGCAGATAGACAACAAGTAGATGTAACTACTTTTAGAAAAGAAAACAATTTAGGAAATAAAAAAATTATTGCCTTATTACCTGGAAGTAGAAAGCAAGAAATTATAAAAATGTTATCTGTAATGCTTTCTGTAGTTGATGATTTTAAAGACTATCAATTTGTAATTGCCGGTGCTCCGAGTCAAGATTTTTCTTTTTATCAGCAGTTCATAAAAACGGATAATGTGCAGTTTATCAACAATAAAACCTACGATTTATTAAGCGTTTCATTTGCGGCTTTGGTAACTTCTGGAACTGCAACTTTAGAAACAGCATTGTTTAAAGTGCCGCAAGTTGTGTGTTATAAAGGAAGTGCCATTACATATGCCATTGCCAAACGAATTATTACCTTAAAATTTATTTCGTTGGTTAATTTAATTATGGATAGAGAAGTGGTCACTGAATTAATTCAGAGCGATTTTAACACAAAAACACTAACCAAAGAATTGACTAAAATTTTAGATGAATCTCATCGAGAAAAAGTATTTTTAGAGTATTACGAACTAGAGAAAATCTTGGGAGGAAAAGGAGCTTCGGCAGAATCAGCAAGATTAATTATAGAAGGAATAACAGAATAATTTATTTTTTTAGTAACTTTATCATGCTATGAAGAAGTTGCTAAATTATTTACCAACTCATTTTACTGTATGCCTAATTGTAGGAATTGTATTACAATTTCACTACACATTATGGTGCATTTCTTTTGCGCAATCTATTGTTGCTTTAAGTTTTTTGTTTTCATTGATTTTTGCTTTGAAGCTTTATCATAAAAAACTTTTTTTTACCATTACATCTTGGTTTTTATTCGTTTTCATAGGAATGTTTATGGTGTTTTTGCAAAACGACTCAAACAAACAAAATTACTATACGAAACAGTATTCTGCTGACTCATTAATCACTTTTAAAGTAGATAAGATTCTTAAAAGCAACATGTATTATGATACATATTTTGGAGTTGTTATTAAAGTCGGAAATCAATCAACAAGCGGGAGAATTTTAGTAAATGTTCAAAAAGATAGTGTGCAGTCAACGGCTACTATTGGTTCCGTTTTTTTGTTTAAAACAGAACTGAATGAAGTTCAAAATCCTTTAAATCCCTATCAATTTAATTATAAAAAGTATCTCGAAAAACAAGGAGTTTACCATCAGGTTTTTCTAAGAAACACGGCTTTCCTTGTCAAAGAACCCAAGGAGAATTCAATTTATACAATTGCAGAAAGTATCCGAAACAAAGTAGAAAATGCATTGATACAAAACGGATTTAAAGGAGAGGAACTCGCAGTTATAAAAGCATTGATTTTAGGACAAAGAAAAGAGGTTTCTAAAGAATTATTAGAAGAGTATGCCAATGCTGGTGCGATTCATATTTTGGCTGTATCTGGCTTGCATGTCGGAATTATCTTATTGATTTTATCTTTTATTTTAAAACCATTAGAGCAGTATAAAAATGGTAAAATCATAAAAACAATTTTAGTTGTTTTATTGTTGTGGCTTTTCGCAATCATTGCCGGTTTATCAGCATCGGCTGTTAGAGCTGTAACAATGTTTACTGCTGTTGCAATCGGAATGACATTTAAAAGAAAAACTTTTGTACAGCACACATTAATCACATCTATGTTTGTGTTACTACTCTGTAAACCAATGTTTTTGTTTGATGTTGGTTTTCAATTGAGCTATTTAGCGGTTTTTAGTATTGTAACCATTCAACCTAAACTCTATAAATTATGGAGTCCAAATTGGTTTTTAACAAATAAGCTTTGGCAGTTGTTTACAGTTTCTATTGCTGCTCAATTAGGTGTTTTACCCTTAAGTTTATTTTATTTCCATCAATTTCCAGGATTGTTTATGTTGTCTAACTTGGTCATTATTCCTTTTATTGGAATTATATTAATGCTTGGAATTTTAGTGATACTTCTATCATTATTTCATCTTTTGCCAGTTTTTCTAGCTGATACCTATATGTTTGTAATTTCTTTAATGAACCAGTTTGTTAGTTGGATTTCTATTCAAGAATCCTTTTTAATAAAGGAGATATCGTTTTCTTTTTCACTGCTTTTAATTTCTTATGCTTGTCTTTTTTTTGGAATTCTTTCTTTTAAAAGAAAAACCTTTCAATCTATTCTAGCCTTTTTAATACTGCTTATTGTCTTTCAATCAACTATTTTATTTGAAAAACAACAGGTACAAACAACATCAGAGTTTATTATTTTCAATAGAAATAGGCAAACCATCATAGGTGAAAACAACCACGGGAATTTAAAAATACACCACGATTTAGATTCGTTGAGCATTAAAAATTTAGGGCTGATTAAAGAGTATAAAGTTGGTAAAAATGTAAGAAAAGTCCAGTTTAAGAAGCAGCTTTTAAATACCTACCAATTTAAAAATAATACATTTATTTTAGTAGATAGTTTAGGTGTTTATCAGTTGGGAAATAAATTGAAACCAATTGTTGTGTTAAGGCAATCACCAAAAATAAATTTAGAACGATTGATTAACGTTTTGCAACCAAAACAAATTATTGCAGATGCTTCTAACTATAAAATTAGGGTTGTGAATTGGAAATTTATTTGTGATAAAAAGGGTGTTTCGTTTTATTATACAGGTGAAAAAGGGGCAATTCTATTTAAGTGATTTATAATTTGATATTGCTTTTGAAGTTTCTCACAAAATCTTCCCATTTTTCTTCTTTTTTCTTTTTTTCAATAAAAAAAGCTAAAACCATTTCCATTTTTTTTGCAGGTAAATAACCAGGAATTCGATCTAATAATTGTTCTTCTTTGTTTAAAATGATGGTAGTTGGGTAACTTAACTTTCCGTTTAAAAGAGCGGCACTCAATTCGTGGTATTTTGTTCTACCTTGTTGCGAAAATTTAAAAGTATAGTCTTTATAAGTAATTGGTTTTTTCCCCTCTCCATTTAATTTTATAGCATGGTAATTATCATTCACATACTTCGCAATTATTGGGTTTGTATACGTTTCGTTATACATTTTTTTACACCAGCCACACCAATCTGTATAAATTGAAATAAGTAAAGGTTTAGGGTTTGTTTTATTAGCTTCAATTGCTTTTTCAAAAGAAAGCCAATTAACTTTTTCTTGAGCGTTTGTGTTTAATGCAAAAGCAATAATTAATAAAGCAATAATTTTTTTCATATGCTATCTGTCGAAATCTAATTCACAAAATTACAAATTTAAAAACCTCATAAGTTGTTTATGAGGTTTTTAAAGTGTTTTTTAATGTACGTTACCCATTAATTTTTTCATTAATGGAGAAAATATTAAGACTACCAACCCAGCTCCTAATGCATAAGTTGCAATCAAGGCAAATCCATCTGTATAAACTTCTAAGGTGTCTAATCCACCTACATTTGCATCTGTGCTTTCAATAGCAAGTTGTTTACCAATAAATCCAACTATTTGAAATGCATAAGCAGAAGATAAGAACCAAATTCCCATCATAAAAGCTACAATTTTTTTCGGTGATAAATCAGTAATTTTTGATAGCCCTACAGGAGACATAAATAATTCTCCAATAGAAATGATAAAATACATGATTAGTAAATATGCAAATGGTACCATTCCGTTTTCATCTGCACTTCCTTTACTTAAAGATAAAATATAGAAACTTAGACCAGCTAAAACTAAACCTAAACCAAATTTATAAGGTGTTCTTGGGTTTAAATTCTTTTTAGATAGATATGCCCATAATAATGAAATAGGAATTGCTAAGATGATAATAAACATTGAGTTTAAAGAGTTGGTCTGAGCCGCTGTCATAATGCCTTCTAAAGAAACATTTCTAGATGCAAATAAGGTAATTACACTTCCAGATAATTCATGGAATCCCCAGAACATGGTCATGAAAAATGTAATTAACACAGCCATAAATAATTTTTTACGCTCTTCTAATGTAGCTTTCATCATAATGTTTCCTAAGTACAATATAACTCCAACCCCAATTAATTTAAAAATCAATCCTACAATTGTTTCATCTCCCAAAAATGATTCTCCTCCAGCAATAGCTTTGTAAGAAGATAAAACATAGGCAATTAATGGAACACATAATATAGAAACTATAGGAATAAATGTCTTTTGAGGGATTCCAAATGTTTTCTTCTCATAAATTTCTTTATTTGGAGGTAATCCTCTATCTCCAAAAACATTTTTCTTAATTCCGCTCCAGAAGAAAATCAACCCAGTTAACATTCCAACTCCTGCCAATCCAAAACCATAATGATAACCATAAGTAACAGCTAGCCATCCACACAATAATGGTGCAACCCATCCTCCAATATTAATTCCCATATAAAAAATGGTAAAACCAGAATCTTTTCTTACATCTCCATCTTTATATAAAGTACCTACAAATGTTGAAATATTGGGTTTAAAAAACCCATTTCCTACAATGATAAATGACAAGGCTAAAAAGAATGCAATATCATTTTCAATAGCAAGTACAAAATGCCCGATAGCCATTAAAACACCACCTAAGAAAATAGAGCTACGAAGGCCTAATATTTTATCTGATATTTGCCCACCGATTACAGTAGAAGCATAAACCATTGAACCATAAGAAGCATACACTACAGCTGTTGCTGTATCTCGTTCTACAAGTGCCTTAAAAATTTCTTGAACCATATAAAGCGTTAATAACGCTCTCATTCCATAGAAACTAAAACGTTCCCATAGTTCTGCAAAGAATAAATAAAATAATCCTTTTGGGTGCCCGAACAGTTGTTGTTCTTCTTGGTTTACAATTGAATCTGCCATAATTATTTGTGTAATTTTAGTTGTTTTTTATTGTTGTTATTTCAGATTTTGAAATAAAGTTTTTAATAAAATCTTGCCAAGTTTACGGAAAAATCATCAAAAATCAAGTCAAAAAAATCAGAAATATCGAATATTAAGTTGATTTTCATTCCATTCATTTATCTTTGTGGCTCTTAAAAAGAATGATTCAATGTCGAAAATTATTTCAGGATTTTCTAAACTCACCAAGCAAGAAAAGATAGATTGGTTGTCTAAAAATTATTTTAGCTCTCAACCAGAAATTATTCAAACGCTAAAGCAGTATTGGAATACTGATGAAAAATTGCAGCAATTACACGATGATTTTATTGAAAACACCATATCAAATTTTTACTTACCCTATGGTGTAGCACCCAACTTTGTAATTAACGGAAATCATTATGTGATTCCGATGGTGGTTGAAGAAAGTTCTGTGGTTGCAGCCGCTTCTTTAGTAGCTAAATTTTGGTCTACTCGTGGAGGTTTTAAGACTGAAGTAATTTCCACTACAAAAATAGGGCAAGTACATTTTATGTTTCAAGGAAATGCCGATGATTTAAAAGGGTATTTCAATCAACAAAAAGAAAATTTATTTAAAGCAACTGCTTCCATCACTAAAAATATGGAAAAACGAGGTGGAGGAATTCTAGATATCAAATTAGTTGATAAAACTGATAAATTGGATAATTATTATCAACTGCTTGTAACGTTTGAAACCAAAGATTCTATGGGTGCAAACTTTATCAATTCTTGTTTAGAAGCCATTGCAAAAGCATTTAGAAAAGAGGGGATAGAAATTGTGATGAGCATTTTGTCTAATTACGTTCCTAATTGTTTGGTAAGAGCAGAAGTATCTTGTAAAATAGAAGAACTAGGAGGTGAAAACCCACAACATTTTGCTGAAAAGTTTCAGCAAGCGGTTCAGATTGCAGAAATAGAACCTTATAGAGCGGTTACGCATAATAAGGGAATTATGAACGGAATTGATGCTGTTGTGTTGGCAACTGGAAATGATTTTAGAGCTATTGAAGCTGGAGCACACGCATACGCCAGCAGAAATGGAAGTTATAGCAGTTTAACACATTGCGAAATTAAAAATGGGGTGTTTAGGTTTTGGATAGAGATTCCCTTGGCTATAGGAACTGTTGGCGGATTGACAGCATTGCATCCAATGGCAAAATTATCGTTGGATATGTTGCAAAACCCGTCTGCACCAGAATTAATGCAAATTATAGCAACTGCAGGTTTGGCTCAAAATTTTGCTGCATTAAGAGCGTTGACAACAAGCGGAATTCAAGAAGGACATATGAAAATGCATTTGATGAATATTTTAAATCAGTTGCAAGCAAACAGAGAAGAAAAAGAATTGATGGTAGCTTATTTTAAAGATAAAACCGTTTCTCACAGTGCTGTTGTAGAAAAATTTAATGAACTAAGAAAATAAATTGGGAATGACAAAAAAATGAAAAGGTTTTACTCAAACGGAAAATTATTACTAACTGGAGAATATGTTGTTCTAGACGGAGCTACATCGTTGGCTGTTCCTACAAAATTTGGACAAGATTTAACCATTGAACCTATTCAAGAACCAGAATTAGTTTGGGGAAGTTTTACCAACACTGAAGAATGTTGGTTTGAGGCTATTTTTGATTTACCAAAATTGCGTTTAAAAAACGCAACCTTTAACTCTAGTAAAGAAGGAAATGCAGAATTTATTGCAGAAACCTTACAGAATATTTTAAATGCAGCAAGAAAATTAAATCCAGATTTTTTACAAACTGAATCAGGTTTTATTATAAAAACAAACCTAACTTTTCCTCAAAACTGGGGATTGGGAAGTTCATCTACACTTATTAATAATATTGCGTCTTGGGCAAAAGTTGATGCCTATAAATTATTATGGAATGCTTTTTCTGGAAGTGGCTATGACATTGCCTGTGCACAACATAATTTGCCAATTTTTTATCAATTAGAAAATCAACATCCTATTGTAAAGCAAGTGGATTTCAATCCTAATTTTAAAAATGAATTGTTTTTTGTGCACTTGAATAAGAAGCAGAATAGTAGAGAAGGCATTCAGAGGTATAAAGAATATCAATCAAAAAAAACCAACGATTCCGCTAGAGATGATATTAAAGAAATTTCAACCCTTTCAGAAGAATTTGTAAAAGCAACTTCATCAAAAGAATTGGAGAAAATTATTTTAGAACATGAAAAAATCATTGCTTCAATAATTCAATTACAACCAGTTAAAAAGGAATTATTTTCTGATTATTTTGGAGCCGTAAAAAGCTTAGGTGCTTGGGGCGGAGATTTTGTCTTGGTAACAGGAAATGAAGATACACCCAGTTATTTTAAGCAAAAAGGGTTTGAAACTGTACTTTCGTATGAAGAAATGATTTTATAATATATTGAAAAGGTCTCGACTGTGCTCGACCAAACAATCACTTTTTAAAATGTCTCCTCGAGCATTATTGAGAAAAGAATATATTTCTTTTCGAAGATAGAAAGCCTAGCTTTTGAGAGGGAATCTAACAAAGATTAAAAACATGAACAAAATAATCATCATTGGTGGAGGAGCAGCTGGTTTTTTTACAGCAATCAATGCCAAAGAACAAAATCCCAATTTAGACATTACCATTCTTGAAAAAGGAAATGATGTTTTACAAAAAGTGAAGATTTCGGGTGGCGGACGTTGTAATGTTACGCATGCGTGTTTTGAACCCAAAGAATTGGTCAAATTCTATCCGAGAGGAAAAAAAGAATTGCTTGGTCCTTTTCATACCTTTATGACTGGTGATACCTTTGAGTGGTTTGATGATCGTGGTGTTCCGTTGAAAATTGAAGATGATAACCGCGTTTTTCCAGAAGCAAATACATCGCAGGCAATCATAGATTGTTTTCAAAATGGGGTAGACAAACTCGGGATTAAAGTGTTGAAAAATCACGGAGTCAATTCGGTTTCTAAAAAAGACAATCAATGGATTGTTGCTACAAAAAATGAAAATTTTATTGCTGATAAATTAGTGATTGCTGCTGGAAGTAGTAATAAGATTTGGGAATTGGTAAAAACGCTAGATCATACTATTGTAGAGCCAGTTCCATCCTTGTTTACTTTTAATATCAAAGACAAACGGATTATTGATTTACTCGGAATCTCTGTTTCGAATGCAACAGTGAATATTGTGGGGACAAAATTAGAATCATCAGGACCTTTATTAATTACTCATTGGGGAATGAGCGGTCCAGCAGTATTAAAACTATCTGCTTTTGGAGCACGAATTTTAGCCGATAAAGATTATCAATACAATGTGCAAGTAAATTGGGTGTCTAGACCTACAGATAAAGTGTTGAATGTGCTACTCAACTTAAAAAAGAAAGAACCCAAAAAAACAGTGATTTTAAAATCTCAGTTTTCTGAAATTCCAAAAAGATTGTGGGAGCGTTTGGTCTTGGCTTCTGACATTACAGAAACGCAAAAATGGGCGGACTTGAGTAATCTTCATTTAGAAAAATTAGCCAACCAATTGACCAAAGGAGTATTTAATGCAAACGGAAAAAGTACGTTTAAAGAAGAGTTTGTAACTGCAGGCGGAATCGATTTAAAAGAGATTAATTTTAAACGTTTTGAAAGTAGAAAACACGAGAATTTATTTTTTGTTGGAGAAATCTTAAATATAGACGCGGTAACTGGCGGTTTTAATTTTCAGAATGCTTGGACAGGTGGTTTTATTGCCGCAAAAGCAATTGCAGAAGATTAAGGGTTTCGCTAACGTTTGGTGTATGGTTAGTTGCACCTGCCTGCCAGTAGGCAGGTGTTTAAGCACCTAATTTAGCAAATACAAACCAAACAGAAAATCCGCGAGGATTTTCAGAAGTAGGCGAAATCAAGCAATTACTTATAGCCATTGTTGTGCTTTCGTTATTTATTTAATAATTCTTTAGGTATCTATCTATCTATCTCTTCTATACCCTTTTCAATCCACTCAATAGTTCTTTCAAAATCAGACACTTCCATACTTCTTCCAAGCATTGCTTCAGCAATTAATGTTTCGAATTCAGAGTCATAAAGCAAATGCTCGTAGTCTTTGGGTATTCCTACATGAGTGTAACCATGGTTTTCATCACTATTTGGAATTAACTTTGTTGTAAAATGTTCTTTATAATAAGGGAATAATAGATTAGCTGCATTTCGTCTCGATCCTACTTTGGTTTTTATTCGTACAAAACCTGCCTCATAAATGTCTATTATCAACATTCTCAAAGAATCTGATTTAATTAGGTCTAAATTACCTGATTTAAAAGTCTCGTATGTAGATGTTTTCGGAAAAAACATGCTAAACTGAATACTGTTGTGAAAATCAAAATACATTGAATCGACAAGTGCTGGTTTTTCTTGAATATACTTGTAAATATTTAAAGTGGATTGTTTATATTTTACTATTCTATCATAATCGGTTCTTATTTCCTGAAGAGAAGATTCTAATTCAGATTTTATGCTTTTGAGATTAGCAGCTTCTTTTAAACTTGCTTTTTTGTTTTCATTCCAATTATTAATTGAAAGTGCAATCAAAATCCCAATCACCACAAGTAAAATTTCTCCAATTGCATATTTAAAATACTTTCCAGTTTTTCCTTCGGAAAGAAGATTTTGTCTAATTTTTCTAAAGAATTTTATCATTGGTTAGTGGTTTCTGGTAATGAAGCACAATTTAAACAATATGGTTCCGTTTTAATGAAAACTATTCTGAGTTAGCGAAGTTATCTTTTTTTAAGTTTAGATTCAACCTAAATATTTTTCTAAAACTTATTCATTCAATAATTTTTGAATTTGAGCAGCTAAAATAGTAACATTTATTTCACTGTTTCCTGTTGAAGTAAAACGGATTATCCCTTTTTTATCAATAATAAAATTTTTAGGAATGGCACCTTTAGCATACTTTTTCCAAACTTTTTTAGCTGGATCAAAACCTGCATTAAAATCGATTCCTTTTTCTTTTAAATACAACATCTTTTTTGAAACTAAAGCATTGCCTTCTCCAATAGCAATCGGAATAAAAACAAAATCTTGATTTTTATAAACGTCTAATATTTTAGAAGGCATTTCATAAAATTCTCTAATACAAGGTGCACACCAAGTTGCCCAAAAATTAAGCAACACCACTTTCCCTTTTAAATCTGATAATTGAATTTTTTCTCCATTTATCATATCTACAGTGAAATTTGCTGCTTTATCGTTTCTTTTTAAAATGTATTCTTTTTCGAATTCCCTTTTATAGTATTCTTGCTCTTTTTTCTCTCTTTTTTTCTTTCGCATTTCTGCTTTAGAATATACTTGAATCAAGGCTATAAATTCTTTCCCATCAATTTTGTCGCCTAGTTTTTTCTTTAGCAAAATATATTCTTCATCAGTAACTCCGTTTTTCATGGATTTGATAGCACCCAATTTCATGTACTCTTCAATTTTTTCTTTTGAAACAATTTCATTATTTACAATAAAAATTGGGCTGAATGATTTCTTTTTCTGAGCAAAACTAGTTTGAAATAAGAAAAAGAAAGTTAGTAGAATGTAGAATGTATTTTTCACAATATTGTATGTTGGTAGAAAGCGAAAATAGATGATTTTAATAAAAGCACAAAAACTAAAATCACTAAAATAATTTTTAAGCCAATTCTCCTCTATGTGGAATTAAAGCGTCTCTATAAATCTTCATGTTCGCTTCATCAACCGTTACATAGGCTATTGAATGAAACTCGTTGAGTTGCACATGATTTATTTCGTAATAATGCAGCTTTTCTGCTACGGCAAATTCTTTTAAATGAACGCAATGATGTTTGGCAGTTTCCAATCCATCTTCGCCTTTAAAATCCCAAATAAGTTTTAGCTTTCTATTCACAATATCTGTATAATTAATTGTCTGTCAAATGTAATAGTTTTATATTTACCACAAATTATTTTCGATTTGAACACAGCACAATTCATTCCTTCAGCACTTAATTTTTCGATAGAAAAAGCAACGTATACATGGCAAACTCCAAGTAATATCGCCTTGATAAAATATTGGGGAAAAAGTGAGCCGCAAATCCCGAAAAACGCATCTATTAGTTTTACGTTAAATAATTGTCATACCATTACTTCAATAGATTTTAGTAAAAAAAGCAACACATCGGAAATCACATTTGAGTTGTTTTTTGAAGGCGAAAAAAAGGAAGCTTTTAAGCCAAAGATTGCTCAATTTTTCGACAGAATAAAAGAATATTGCCCGTATATTTTTGAATATGACATGGTTATTGATTCAATGAATTCATTTCCACATAGTAGCGGAATTGCTTCTTCAGCAAGCGGACTGTCGGCTATTGCAATGTGTTTAATGAGTTTAGAGAAAGAATTAAATCCAAATTTAAGCGAAAATTTCATCCATCAAAAGGCATCTTTTTTAGCACGTTTAGGTTCTGGAAGTGCAAGTAGAAGTATAGAAGGTCCGTTAGTGGTTTGGGGTGAGCATCCAGCAATAGAAGGAAGTTCTGATGTGTTTGGGGTAAAGTTTCCGTATGCTATTCATTCAATTTTTGAAAACTATCAAGATGCAATTTTGCTCGTAGATAAAGGAGAGAAGCAAGTTTCAAGTACGGTTGGACATAATTTAATGCACAAGCATCCCTACGCAGATCAAAGATTTATTCAAGCGAATGAAAACCTAAGTAAGATTTCTGAAATTTTGCAAAGAGGAGATATTGATGCGTTTATTAATATTGTAGAAAGTGAAGCCTTAACTTTGCATGCGATGATGTTAACGAGCAATCCGTATTTTATTTTAATGAAACCAAACACTCTAGAAATAATTCATAAAATTTGGAAATTTAGAGAAGAAACAGGAAGTAAAATTTGCTTTACTTTAGATGCTGGAGCTAATGTACATGTGTTGTATCCAGAACAAGAAAAAGAAAATGTAAATAATTTTATTGTAAAAACATTGTCAAATTATTGCCAAAAAAATCAATATATTTTTGATAATTCGGGTTTTGGTGCAAAAAAGTTGTAAATTACAGACACTAAAAACACTTTTTATGAAAACTTCAACCATACTATTTATGTTTGTTGTTGGTTTTTTTACCACTTCAATATCAGCCCAAGAATCAATGTGGTTTGATTCAAATTGGAATTCAACAACCAAAGAAAAAGCAACCTATTACAGGCCTACACCAAAAGTTCAGAAAAATGGATTCTGGATAGTAGATTACTACATTGATGGAACTAAACAGATGGAAGGTTTTAGTTTGAATGATAATCCAAATAATGAAAAATTTCACGGTTTAGTTAAGTATTATTTTGAAAATGGAGTTTTGTTTCAGGAAATAAATTACAAAGAGGGTAAAATTGATGGAATTAGAAAAGTGTACTTTGAATCTGGTAAATTAAAAACAATTACTGATTATAAAAATGATAAAAAAGAAGGAAAATTTTCTGAATACTATGAAACAGGTGAGCTTTTTTCTAGAGGGAATTTTGAAAATAATTTAAAAGAAGGAAATTGGAGAACCTTCTATAAAAGTGGAAAAATTAAAGAGAGAGGAAACTATGTTAAAGATGAGAAAGCTGGTACATGGAAAATATTTTATAAAAATCTAAAGAAGAAATAATATAAACTACTGTAAATTAAAATAATAAGTAGTATTTTTGCAATTGTTAAAAGAAAGAAATGAAAGGACCCTTATTTTACGCTAAAATTTTGCTTTTTGGAGAATACGGAATTATAAAAGATTCAAAAGGACTTGCAATACCGTATAATACCTATAGAGGAGCATTAAAATCTTCAAAGAATCTTTCTGAAAAAGCTTTAAAGTCGAACAGCAATTTAGTTCGATTTTACAACTATTTATCAGAATTAAATCAAGATAATTTATCTTTTAGATTGGACGAATTTAAGGCTGACCTTGACAATGGAATGTATTTTGATTCTTCAATTCCGCAAGGATATGGAGTGGGGAGTTCTGGAGCTTTAGTGGCTTCTATTTATGATAAATATGCCAATAACAAAATAACAGTTCTTGAAAACCTTACTAGAGACAAACTGTTAATACTAAAAGAAACCTTTAGTGTGATGGAGTCTTTTTTTCACGGTAAAAGTTCTGGTTTAGATCCTTTAAATAGTTACTTGAGTTTACCGATTTTAATCAATTCTAAAACCAATATTGAACCAGCGGGTATTCCGTCTCAAAAAGAAGGAAAAGGTGCTGTGTTTTTATTAGATTCTGAAATAGTTGGTGAAACAGAGCCAATGGTAAATATCTTCATGAATAAAATGAAAAATAAAGGTTTTAGAAAAATGCTAGACGAAGAATTTGCAATTCATACAGATGCATGTATTGATGATTTTTTACATGGCAATGTTAAATCTTTGTTTGGAAATGTAAAAAAATTATCTAAAGTAGTGTTAACCAATTTTAAACCAATGATTCCAAAAGCTTTTCATAAAATTTGGGAACAAGGAATTATTACAAACGATTACTATTTAAAACTTTGTGGCTCTGGTGGTGGAGGGTATATTTTAGGCTTTACCGAAGACTATGAAAAAGCAAAAGAAAAACTTCAAGGCTATAGATTAGAATTGGTATATAGATTTTAGAAAATCAACAACTCAAAAGTGAGCAATTCTAAATCACCTTCTTTTTTTTATAAATTATTAAGTCTACTTTCTGTTATTAGAGGCTATAACGTACTTGTGCTGGTGCTAGCACAATACTTAGCTGCAATATTTATATTTTCACCAAAAAGATCTTTACACTTTGTCTTGTTAGATTACAAACTGCTACTAATTGTATTGGCATCAATTTGTGTGGTTTCTTCAGGATATATTATCAATAATTTTTACGATGTAAAAGCGGATAGTATTAATAGACCAATTAAAACAAGTATAGATAATATTGTTAGCCAGAAAATTAAACTTCAGATTTATTTTTTACTAAATTTTTTAGGTTTTGTTTTTGGGTTTTTTATTTCTTGGAGAGCAGCATTGTTTTTTGCCGTATATATTTTCGCTATTTGGTTCTACTCCCATAAATTAAAAAAACACCTATTTATTGGGTTGATTTCTGCAGCTATTTTAACCATTTTGCCATTTTTTGCCATTTTTGTTTATTATAAAAATTTTTCAAAAATAATATTTGTACACGCTACCTTTTTATTTTTGGTCTTGTTGCTAAGACAATTGATTAAGGATTTAGAAAATTTAAGAGGTGCTATTGTAAATAATTACACAACATTTCCTGTAAAATATGGCGAACGTAATACTAGAAAATTAGGAATTGTATTGATCTTTTTTACTTTCTTACCGATTGGTGTATTACTAAATTATCAGAGAATGGGTTATATGAAGTATTACTTTTTATTTTCTCTATTCATATTGATTTTTATTGGTTATTTTTTATGGAAATCTAACCTTAAAAAACACTATGTTTTACTACATAACATACTTAAGATAATGTTACTACTAGGCATTTTAAGTTTACTCTTTATTGATACTTCTTTGGTTATAGAAAGAGTAATTGATAAACTGAATTAAATCAAATATTTAGCAGTATCTTTGCAAAAAATTAATAAAAAATGAATTCAGATAAAAACTCGTCGCGAGGACGACAATCAGGAAACAATAAAGGTTTTCAAAAAAAGAAAAAAGAGTATAAAAAAATAAAATCGACTCCACAAGCAAACCCAGAAGACGGAATTCGATTAAACAAATACATTTCTAATTCCGGAGTTTCTTCAAGAAGAGAAGCAGATAAATATATTGCTTCTGGAAATGTTACCGTAAACGGAACAGTAATTACCGAAATGGGATTTAAAGTAAAACCAGGCGATGAAGTTCGTTTTGATGGTTCTTCGATTTCCCCTGAAGAAAAGAAATACATCCTATTAAACAAACCAAAAAATTACATCACTACTATGGATGATGAACGTGGTAGAAAAACGGTGATGGATTTAATAGAGAATGCAACCAAAGAGCGTGTATATCCTGTTGGACGTTTAGATAGAAATACAACAGGGCTGTTGTTGTTTACGAATGATGGAGATTTGGCTAAAAAGTTAACTCATCCAAAGCATAATGTACAGAAATTATACCATGCTTCTTTAGATAAAAAATTTGAAATGAAGCATCTTCAAAAAATTAGAGAAGAGGTAATTATTGAAGGTAGAAAAGTGTTTATTGACGAGGTTGATTATGTTGTGGGAGAATCTAAAACAGAAGTGGGAATTAAAATTCACTCAGGTCGTAATAGAATTGTTCGTAAGATTTTTGAACATTTTGGGTATAAAGTAGTAAAGTTAGATCGTGTAATTTTTGCAGGATTAACAAAAAAGAACTTGCCTCGTGGAAGGTATAGAGAATTAACATCTCAGGAAGTAAATACACTTCATATGATTTAAAAAAAGAGGCTTTTAGCCTCTTTTTTTAAATTTCAATTCCTTTTAAAAACACTTTTTCAATTTGATTTGTTCCAAAAGAATACGGAATAAATCCATAAGAATTAATTGGTTTAGTAAGAATTAAATTTGCTTTTTTTCCTTTTGTAATTGATCCAACCTCATTTTCTAACCCCATCGCATATGCTCCATTAATTGTTGCAGCATTGATAGCTTCTTCTGGAGTCATTTTCATTTTAATACACGCAGTTGAAATCACAAAATTCATATTTCCGGATGGTGTAGAGCCAGGATTGTAGTCTGTAGCCAATGCTAATGGTAAACCTGCATCAATCATTTTACGTGCTGGCGTATATGGAATGCTTAAAAAGTAAGAACAACTTGGCAAAGCAACTGGCATAGTTGCAGTGTTTTGAAGTGCATCGATGTCTTCGTCTCGCATTTCTTCTAAATGATCTACTGAAAGGGCATTGTATTTAACTCCTGCTTGAACCCCACCAATTGCCGTAAATTGGTTCACGTGAATTTTAGGAATCAATCCATGTTTTTTTCCTGCTTTTAAAATGAGTTCTGTATCTGCAACAGAGAAATATCCTGTTTCACAAAAAACATCAATAAAATCAGCTAAGTTTTCATTTGATATTATGGGTAAAACTTCATCAATTAGCATTTGTAAATACCCTTCTTTGTTTCCTTTATAAGATGCAGGAACTGCATGAGCTCCTAAAAAAGTAGCTTTGATAGGAATTGTATAATTTTCTTTTAACCGCTTAATAACGCGAAGCATTTTTAGTTCTGCTTCTTTGGTTAATCCGTAACCAGACTTTATTTCTACAGCACCAGTTCCTAATTGAATTACTTCATCCAAACGAGCTTTACTTTGCTGGTACAATTCTTCTTCAGAAGTTGCTTGAAGTTTCTTAGCGGAGTTTAAAATTCCGCCTCCATTGTTAGCTATTTCTTCGTAAGACAATCCGTTGATTCTATCCACAAACTCTCCTTCACGATTTCCAGCATACACAATATGCGTATGAGAATCGCACCAAGAAGGTAAAATCATTTTTCCAGTTGCATCAATCACTTCTGAAAAAGAAGTATTTGGACAATCTTTCATTTCGCCAAAATCAGCAATCAAACCATCTTCAACAACTAGAAAAGCGTTTTTAATAGTAGGTAAAACATTCATTTCTTTACCAGAAAGGAATGAAATAGATTTTTCTCTAACCTGAATTAACTCTTTGATATTTTTAAATAGTGTTACCATTAAAGTTATTTTTGTGTCATTGCAAATAAAATGAAGCAATCTTTCTATAAAATAAACAGATTACTTCGTCGTAAACTCCTCGTAATGACATTATATTATTTAAAATAAATCGTTTAACAATTCGTCTTCTACTAGATTAGGTAAAGTTACTTTTAAATTTGGAGATCTTTCCATTTCTCTTTTAATTGCAAAAATAGCTTCATCATTTCTTGCCCAACTTCTTCTAGCGATTCCATTATTTACATCATAAAACAGCATGCTTTTTAAACGGGTTTCTGCCTCTTTTGTTCCGTCTAATAACATTCCGAAACCACCATTCATTACTTCGCCCCAGCCAACGCCACCGCCATTGTGAATTGAAACCCAAGTTGCACCTCTAAAACTATCACCAATTACATTATGAATAGCCATGTCAGCAGTGAATTTACTTCCGTCATAAATATTCGACGTTTCTCTATAAGGAGAGTCGGTTCCACTTACATCATGATGATCCCTTCCTAAAACCACGGGACCAATCTTACCCGCTGCAATCGCATTGTTAAAGGCCTCTGCAATTTTAGAACGCCCTTCTGCATCAGCGTATAAGATTCGTGCTTGAGAGCCCACCACCATTTTATTCTTCTTTGCATTTGTAATCCACGTAATATTGTCTTGCATTTGCAACTGAATTTCTTCGGGAGAGTTTTCCATAATTTCTTGTAAAACACTTGCTGCTATTTCATCGGTTGTATCCAAATCTTCTGATTTTCCAGAAGCACAAACCCAACGGAAAGGGCCAAATCCATAATCAAAACACATCGGACCTAAAATGTCTTGTACATATGATGGATATTTAAAATCGATTCCGTTTTCAGCCATCACATCTGCGCCGGCTCTAGAAGATTCTAGCAAGAAAGCATTTCCGTAATCAAAGAAATAAGTTCCTTTTGCGGTATGTTTATTAATTGCAGTTGCATGTCTTCTTAACGTTTCTTGTACTTTTTCTTTGAAGATTTCTGGTTCTTCTCGAATCAATCGGTTAGATTCTTCGTAAGAAATATCAACAGGATAATAGCCTCCAGTCCACGGAATGTGTAAAGATGTTTGATCAGAACCAACATGAATAAAAATATTTTCACTATCAAAACGTTCCCAAATTTCAACAATATTTCCTATATAGGCGATTGAAACCACCTCGTTAGTTGCTTGTGCTTTTTTTACACGAATGATTAAATCTTCCATATTGTCAATCAACACATCTACCCAACCTTGTTCGTGTCTTTTTGTAGCCGCTTTTTCATTTACTTCTGCTGCAATGGTAATACATCCTGCAATATTTCCTGCTTTTGGTTGTGCGCCACTCATGCCCCCTAATCCAGCAGTTAAGAATATTTTTCCGCTCGGATTTTCACCCTTTGGTAATATTTTTCGAAACGCATTCATCACTGTTATTGTTGTTCCATGAACGATTCCTTGTGGACCAATATACATAAATGATCCAGCTGTCATTTGTCCGTATTGCGTAACACCCAATGCATTAAATTTTTCCCAATCGTCAGGTTGAGAATAATTTGGAATCATCATTCCGTTAGTAACAATTACTCTTGGTGCATTTTTTGAAGAAGGAAATAATCCCATTGGATGACCAGAATACAAGTGCAATGTTTGTTCGTCTGTCATTGTAGCCAAATACTGCATGACTAATATATATTGCGCCCAATTTTGAAAAACGGCTCCGTTGCCTCCATAAGTAATTAATTCCTCTGGATGTTGAGCAACTGCAGGGTCTAAATTGTTTTGAATCATTAACATGATTGCTGCAGCTTGAGATGATTTTGCAGGATATTCTGAAACCGGTCTTGCATATATTTTATAATCTGGCTTGAATCGATACATATAAATTCTACCGTATTCTTTCAATTCTTCTGCAAATTCTGTTGCCAATTCTTGATGCCAATCTTTCGGAAAATAACGCAAAGCATTTCTAATTGCTAATTGTTTTTCCTCAATAGATAAAATATCTTTTCTTTTTGGTGCTCTATTGGCATTTTTCGGATAGTCTCTTTTTGTTGGTAAGTTAGATGGTATTCCTTGTAAGATGTTTTCTTGAAATGTCATATTGCTTTACTTTACAATGAATGATTGATTTTTTACTAGTTGAATCAACTTATTGATGTCGTCTTTTAAGATTCTGTCTTCTTCTAGTTTGTCAACTTTTTCTCTAATGATTTGATGGTTTCTTTCAATAATTTCAGAAAATGTATTAGGTCTTCTAAAATCCATTGCTTGAGCTGCATACATCAATTCTATGGCTAATATTTTTTCGAGATTCCCTAATATTTGATTGAATTGTCTTCCAGAGATACTTCCCATAGAAACATGGTCTTCTTGTCCTAATGAGGTAGGAATGCTATCTGCAGAAGGAGGGAAGCACAACGATTTGTTTTCTGTAACCAACGCTGCTGTTGTGTATTGTGGAATCATAAATCCTGAGTTTAATCCGCCTCCAGAAGTTAACAATCTTGGCAATCCAAATTTTCCTTCTAACAATAAATAACAGCGTCTGTCTGAAATGTTTCCTAATTCTGATGCAGCAATTGAACAATAATCTAAAGCCATGGCTAACGGTTGTCCGTGAAAATTACCACCAGAAATCGCTTCGGTTTCACTCAGCACAATTGGGTTGTCAGTAACTGAATTCATTTCAATTTCTGCCAACTCATTAAGGTGGTAATAGGCATTTCTAGATGCTCCATGAACTTGAGGAATGCAACGCATAGAATAGGGGTCTTGAACACGTTCACAACTTTCGTGAGAATTGATGTTTTGAGAATTGTCAAACAACATTCTCATACGTTCTGCAACTTTTATGTTTCCTTTGAACGGGCGAATTTGATGTAATTGAGATTTGAAAGGAGAAGCACTTCCTTGATAGCCTTCAATACTCATGGCGCCACAAACATCTGCTAAATCAAGTAAATAATTCATTTTTCTCAATCCAACTATTGTATGTGCTAAAATAAATTGTGTGCCATTTATCAAGCCTAAGCCTTCTTTTGCCTGGAGTGTAATGGGTTGTAAATTGTGTTTTTCTAATCCAATTTTTGCAGGCTGAATTTCATTATCAATCCAAAATTCACCTTCACCCAATAAAGGCAAAAACAAATGAGAAAGCGGAGCTAAATCACCCGATGCACCCACAGAACCTTGTTCTGGTACAACAGGTAATAAATCATTTTCTATGAAATAGATGATTCTTTCTATCAATTCTAAACGTACACCTGAAAAACCTTGACATAAAGCGTGAACCTTACAAATCATCATGATTTTAGAAAGTTCTTTGTCAATTGGATTTCCAACTCCTACAGCGTGTGTAATTAATAAATTTTCTTGAAGTTTGTTTGTTTCTTCTGGGGTGATTTGGACATCACATAATGGGCCAAAACCTGTATTGATTCCATAAACAGCTTTATTTCCACTTGCCATGGTTTCAACTTTTCGTCTACATTCTGTAACTTTTTCTTTTGCTTCTGATGTAATTTCCGCTTTTAAATTGCCATTTGCAATGGCAATTATTTTCTCAACAGTTAAGTGATCTATTCCGTATTTAAATGTCATTCTCTATAAATTGGTGTATTACAAAGTTATTCTTATTTTTGATAACTAATAATATTATTTAAGTCACTAATTAATAACCATGAGTTATCAAATAGAATTTAGACATATCCATTATTTCTTAGCAGTTGCAGAAGATTTACATTTTAGAAAAGCAGCGGAACGCTTATTTATCTCACAGCCAGGTTTGAGTAGACAAATTAAACAAATGGAAGAAGGTTTAGGGGTTGTATTGTTTGAAAGACACAATAGAAAAGTAATTTTGACCAGAGCTGGAGAATATTTGAAAAAAGAATTGACTATCAATTTGAAAAATATTGAACATACTTTAAATCACGCTAAATTACTCAATGATGGAAAAAGCGGAGATTTAAAATTTGGTTATGTTGGTTCTGCAATGCAAGAAATTATTCCCAATCTATTAATGGAATTCAAAAATGAGTATCCAGATATTGTGTTTAGTTTAAAAGAAATGGACAATCATAAACAAATTGAAGGATTGCTTTCGTATGATTTAGATTTAGGGTTTGTTAGACTAGATAGAGTTCCGAGAGGACTAACCTTAAAACCTGTTTTAAAAGAATCATTTTGTTTGGTGTTACCAAAAAACCATCAAATTAATGAAGATAATTTTAAAAACTTAATGCAATTTAAAGAAGAGTCTTTTATTCTTTTTGATCCAAAGTATAGCTCTTCTTATTATGAAAAAGTAATGCAGTTGTTTGATGATAGTGGGTTTTCTCCAATAGTCTCTCACAATACAATTCATGCGGGATCCATCTATAAATTAGTAGAAAACAACTTTGGTATTTCTATAGTGCCAAAATCGTTGTCAATAGATAATAATCCTAAAATAAAATTCATAGAATTAAAAAACACCAAGCAAAAAACAACTTTATCTGTAGTTTGGAATAGCAATAATAGAAATCCGATATTAGAAGAGATTATAAAACGTTTTAAACTATTTGAATAAGAATAAAACAAAAAAACCACTCTAAAAAGAGTGGTTTTTGTGGTACCTCCAGGAAGTTTTAGGTTTTATCTCGTTTTATGTGTTTTTATATAAGTCAATGAAAATCAACAGTATAATGACTAAATCATGATAAAAAAGTAAAGAGAAATCAAACGAAATAACAAGGATTTAAACCTGCGGAGCAACCTCTCGAGCAACCGGTATTCTCGCCATATCTTAGCCTTAGTCATTAAATTTAAAAAATATGTTTAAGGTTTTAAGGTCAACAAAGTCGGCCGTTCGGTTTAGTTTGAAACATTCAAAAAAGTATCTATTAGAAAATAGATGCCAAGAAAGTTTAATTGTATTGTGGTTCTCCTTCGGAGGAGCAGACAAACGAGTTAGTTATTCCACAGGATATACTGTTTCCTATTCCGATTGGGATTATCAAAAACAACGTGTAAAAACCAACAAATCAAGAATTATCAATTCCCATACAGTCAATAACTACTTAAATAGGTTGGAGACAGAACTAATGAATGCGAATAGTCGATTTATAGATGAAGAAAGACCAATTACCAAGGAGTTAATAAAAGAAACATTAGATATCATAACAGGGAAATTAGTTCCAGTTGAAAAAGAAGAAAAGGTTCCGATTGATTTTTTTAAGTTTTCTGAAAATTATCTTTACCAAAAGAAAGATAGAATAGAGAAACCTACATTTACTCTATACAAAGGAACATTAACAAAATTGAAGAAATATACACGAATAAGAAAAGTTACAGTTGACTTTAGTTCGTTTAACAAAACCTTTTTAGATGATTTTAGACAGTTTCTTGAGATTAGAGAGAACTTGGCTCTAAATACGATATCAAAACACTTTAAAAACCTTAAAATGTATGTAATCGAAGCCAAGAATCAAGGTTTGATATCGAATCCTCCACTAAAATATTTTAAAGTATCCACGGAAGAAACCACAGCAATTTATCTGAATGAAGATGAAATAAATCAAATATTGAAATTAGATTTATCGTTTAATAAGAGAATGGAATTGGCAAGAGATAAATTTTTAATGGGATGTTATACCGGTCAACGAGTTAGTGATTACAATGGAATTACATCAGATAATATTGTTGATATTAGTGGATTGAAGTGTTTTAGAATCAAACAATGTAAGACCAAGAACATTGTAGATTGTCCAATTACATTGGAAATACGAGAGATTATGTCCCGATACAACAATCAACCCCCACCGTATCTTCATGATACTGATATCAATGAAAATATTAAGATTGTAGGAAGGATATTAGGATTTAATGAGGTTATAAAAACAGAAATTACCAAAGGAGGGAGGTTAGTAAAAAGAAATAAACTAAAATGGGAGATGATAGAGACACACACTGGTAGAAGAAGTTTCTGTACCAATAATTATAAAAAAGGAATGTCATCATTATATATCATGCACTTTTCCGGTCATAAATCTGAAAGAGAGTTTCTAAAATATATTAGAGATAGAGGAGAGGATAGAACCAAACATATTGTTGATCAAGGGTATTTTAATGTTTAGGCTTTGGTTACAAGTGACGTTAGTCAACTGCTCTATACCCTTTGAAAAATCCAATTGTAAAATCTACAATCCATTTTAGAGTTAAGAACACAAACCACAAAATAGAGATGAAAGTGTGCCAAAATACTTTAATGAAATTAACAAAGAGAATGATCAACATATAGATCATTTGAAACGTAGCAGCGTTTTTTCCTCTAACTTGAACACCTCCTAATTTGAAACTTGAGTAATTTGGTTTTAAGATATTATAGGAACCTCTTTTGTTTTTGAGGGAAGTACTAACTCCATTTTTGGAAATATTGAAATTGAATGGACCACTTTTATATCTTCCAATAAACTGAAAGTTACCATTTTGGAAACCCATTCTTGCTCCCTTAAACAATCGTTTATGAAGACGAAGTCCATGTTTGGTGTTTATAGTAGCACCAACTCCATCACCCTTAAATGTTTTCGTTGCAGAAACACCTCCCGTTCTTGAAACTCGGACAGTTTCCCCTCTATATTCTATTCTTTTCTGAGGGTTGTTTTTATCTTTTGAATTAGTGCTTGACATGAGTCAAAATTAATAAATTAAAAAAAGGAGATTGAGATGTTTGAATTTTGATTTCCCCTCCCCCTATTATTCAAAGTTGCAACACAATTTCTTCTTTTAATGAATTAAAAGGTTTAATTTAATCGATACTTTACTTCGTTTTTAGAGAATATCATATGGTGCACGTTCTTTGACTACGTAAAACTACTATTTGGCAACCGATGATTTTCCGTTTTTTACGAATTGCTTAAAGGGGAGTGCAAATTCTTGATCAGAGAATCCGAATTGTAGTTTTTATGGTGTACAATTCTTAAAGATTTCATTGTTGTCTTAAATACCAAATATCACTTCGCATTCCACCGCAATACCGCGTCTCGTACTCGCCTGCCGAGCTGCTCGCCCTTTTTTGAAAACAGATTATCCCTTTCCGGGTAACCCTTCAATTCTTCATTAATGGCGGAAGCTCCAAAAGGAGTAGTCCATTCCCCGCCACCAACCACCACCATGCCAAATATGAGCATGGCATTTTGCAGCGCGTTTTGAACCAGTTCTTCTCCTGAAGAAATGCCTCCTGCG